>Ga0207976_100005_pt1 | contig 876302 bp, 802 predicted proteins | sample LakWasMe94_HOW11_2_FD_183916 | JGI IMG/M metagenome (GOLD analysis project Ga0207976, IMG submission 183916) | Freshwater sediment methanotrophic microbial communities from Lake Washington under simulated oxygen tension - Sediment Metagenome... | ecosystem: Environmental > Aquatic > Freshwater... | reverse complement strand
TCGCTACATGAACTTCGACCAGATTCCGGAGTTCGTCGAGCAGGCTGCGACCGTCGAGATGTAATTTCGATTTCGGCCAAAATTTCCGGCCGACCGTAGCATTCTGAAAAAGCCCTCGTCGGGGAACTGACGAGGGCTTTTTATCGTTGATACGTTTCAGGATGCTGTTTGCCGCTGGTTAGGGCTTCTGCGTTAGACTGCCGGACCCGCGCCATCCATGAATCTCCGATGAAACGTCTTGCTGCGTTGTATGCCGCAGTCTTCCTGCTTCTCCCGAACCTGGCGTGGGCCATGTCGGTGGCCTTTATCAATCCGGGAAAGTCAGATGAAATCTATTGGCTGACCGTGACCCGTGCCATGGAGGCGGCGGCGCAGGATCTCGGCATCAAGTTCGAGGTCCTGTATGCCGAGCGCCAACATCCGCGGGTTTTCGAGTTCGCCCGTGAGATCGTCGCCCGTCCGGCTGCGGAACGCCCGGATTACGTGGTGGTGACCAACGATTATGCGACCGGGCCGGAGCTGTTGCGTTTGCTCGATGCGGTCGGGATCAAGACCTTTCTTGCGCTGAGCGGCATTTCGGAACCGGCCGACCGGCTGCTGACCGGCCTGCCGCGCGAACATTTCCAGGGCTGGCTGGGCTCGCTTGAGCCATACGCCGAGGAGGCGGGCTACCTGACGGCCAAGGCGCTGATCGAACGCGGGCGAAGGGCCGGGGCACGAACAGCGGATGGGCGCCTGCACCTGTTGGCGATCAGTGGCGACCGTTCGACGCCAACCTCGATCCGGCGCAGCGAAGGGATGCGCCGGGCGGTCAACGAAGCGGGGGACGTCGTCCTCGACCAGGAGGTCTACGGTGCGTGGAACCGTGACAAGGCGGCCGAGCAGAGCGAGTGGCTGTTCCAGCGCCATCCCCAGGCACGCCTGGTCTGGGCCGGCAATGACCTGATGGCCTTCGGCGCCATGCAGGTGTGGGAGAAACGTGGCGGCAAGCCGGGCAAGGACGCCTGGTTCAGTGGCATCAACACCTCGGCCGAGGCCATGCTGGCCGTCAAGTCCGGGCGCCTGGAGGCGCTGGCCGGCGGGCATTTCATCTGCGCTGCCTGGGCGCTGGTCATGCTTTACGACTACGACCATGGCCGCGATTTTGCATCGGCCGAGGGGCTGGAGTTGAACCAGTCGATGTTCACGCTGTTTTCGCCGGCGCGGGCCGACCGCTTCATGAAGCGTTTTGGCGACTTGCGCTTCGACAGCGTCGATTTTCGTCGCTTCAGCAAGGTGTTGAATCCCAAGTTGAAGCGTTACGACTTCAACTTCCGGCAATTGCTGGATTAGGTCGGGAGCCAGGGTGATCCAGCCGCAGTTCCGACCGATCGCGACGACCCTGATCCGCAGCGTGTTCTTGTGGGCGACGCTGTGCGCCCTGCTGATCGGGGCGATCCAGGCGGTCTACTCCTACCGCCATGTCGAGGAAGAGTTCGAGATCGCTGTCCGGGAAATCGGCCAGAGCCACGTTCCGCTGCTCTCGGTCAGTATCTGGGACATCGAGCCGGATGCCGTGCGCCGCCAGATCAATGACATCGCGGCCCGGCCGCAGATCGGTTTCGTGCGCCTGACCGTGGCTACTGGCCAGGTCTTCACGGCCGGCGATACCGCCTTGGCCAGCCAAACTCCGCGGCGCTTCGAGATTCCGCCGCCTGCCCGCCCGATCGGGGTAATCGGGCAGCTGGATATCGTCGAGAATCCGCGGGCCTTCTACCGCGAACTACTGCACACGGTCGGCGGGGCGGTGGTCGGCTACGGCGCGCTGACGCTGCTCATCTGCGTTCTGATCGCTTATCTGCTGAAACGCGAACTGGAGCGCCCCTTGCGCCGGGTAGCGCAGTTCGCTGGCGAACTGACCCCGGATCGCCTGACTGTCCCGCTGGTGCTGGAACGCGCCCCGGGTCATGGCCGGGATGAGATCGATCTGGTCGTCGAAGGTTTCTCGGTGCTGCAGTCCGGCATCAACAGCCACATCGCCAATCTTGACGAGCAGGTGGCGCAGCGGACGACTGAACTGGAGTCGGCGTTGGCGTCGATTCGCCGGCTGTCCACGCTGGACCCGCTGACCGGCTGTTTCAATCGGCGTCTTTTCAACGAGCGGATCCAGCAGGAACTCGACCGGGCGATGCGCTACCAGCGCGCCCTGTCCGTGGTCTTTTGCGACATCGATCATTTCAAGCGGATCAACGACGCCTGCGGGCATCTGGTCGGCGACCAGGTGCTGCAGGAAGCGGCCGAATGCTTCCGCCGGGAATTGCGCGCCCAGGTGGACTGGGTGGCGCGTTACGGGGGCGAGGAATTCGTCATCGTCCTGCCGGAAACCGCGCTGCCGTCTGCCGTGGCGACGGCCGAGCGCCTGCGTCTGGCGTTTACCGCCAGCCTGGTCAAGGTGGTCCCGATCATGTCGATCACGGCCAGCTTCGGCGTCACCCAGCATGTGCCCGGTGAAACCGTCCAGCACCTGCTGCAGCGGGCCGACAGCCTGCTTTACGAAGCCAAGAACGCCGGCCGCAACCGGACGCTGCCGGAGTTGTAGGTGTCCGGCGGTTGGTTTTTTGAAAATCAGGTGTTTTTTGCCGCTGACCGTAGCATTGCTCAAGGATGGTCGGGTTTTTTAGAAAACGTCAAAAACAACAAACTTGGTTGATTTTGCTAGTGCTTTCTGCTTAGATACCATCAGACCGATTTCCCGGCAGCACCGCCTGGAGCAGCATGAACAAATTCCTTCTCGACCGCCGCTACTGGCTTGTTCCACTCGCCCTGTGGAGCGCGATCGTGGTGGCCTCGCTGGGCTGGAACCTGTTCGTGATCCAGCGCCAGGTGCTTGAGTTGAGCACCAGCCAGGGCCGCGAGGTGTTCCATATGATGGACGCCATGCGCCTGTGGAATGCCCGGCACGGCGGCGTCTATGCCAAGCTGACCGAGGAGACGCCGTCGAATCCCTATCTCGATGTGCCCGACCGCGATGTCGAAACCCGCGACGGCGTCCGCCTGACCCTGCTCAACCCGGCCTACATGACGCGCCAGGTGGCCGCCACGGTCAGCGAGCTGACCGGGGTCCAGGTTCATATGACCAGCCTCAAGCCGATCAACCCGGGTAACCGGGCCGACCCCTGGGAAACCGCCGCGCTGCAGGAGTTCGAACGGGGCGGCAAGGACAAGGCCGAGCTGGTCGAGCTGGAGGGGCGGACCTACGCCCGTTTCATGGCGCCGCTGGTGACCCGGCAGGCCTGTCTCGACTGCCATGCCAAGCAGGGTTACGAGGTTGGCGATATCCGGGGGGGCATCAGCGTGACCCTCGATACCGCGCCGTTTGCCGAGGCGTTGCGCCTGCAGAAGCGCAATTCGGTGCTGGTGCATCTGGTCGGCTGGTTGCTGGTCGCGGCGCTGACGCTGTTTGCGCTGGCCCGCTGGCGCGAACAGGTGCTTGCCCTGGGACGGGCCAAGGACGAGCAGGAGGCACTGGTCGAATTGCGCACCGGCGAATTGCGCCGGGAGGTCGTCGAGCGCCGGCAAGCAGAGACCCGCCTGCGCCTGCTGATGGATGCCTCAGGCAACGGCATCTTCGGCCTGGCTGCCAACGGTGCCTGCACCTTCATCAACCCGGTGGCCCTGCGCCTGCTCGGGCTGGACCAGGCCGAGGCCATGCTCGGGCGCCCGATCCTCGACCTGATCACCCCGGACACGGCGCGCGACCAGGGCTTGCATGAAGCCTTGCGCCAGGGGCGCAGCCTGCACAGCGACGATTGTGTTTTTGCCCGGGAGGACGGCAGCACCTTCCATGTCGAAATCCGCCTCGATCCGATCGACGGCGACGATGGCGCCGCCGGTGCCGTCGTCAACTTTGCCGACATTACCCAGCGCAAGGCGGCAGAAGCCAGCATCTGGCACCAGGCCAATTACGATGCGCTGACCGGCCTGGCCAACCGTCGCCTGCTCAGCCACCGGCTCGATCAGATGATCACCGATGCCCGGCGCAGCCGGGAGATCATTGCGCTGCTCTTTGTCGATCTCGATGGCTTCAAGGCGGTCAATGACGCCTACGGCCACGAGGCCGGCGATTACGTGCTGCGCGAAACGGCCTTGCGCCTGCAGGCCGGGACGCGTGAGAGCGATCTGGTGGCCCGCCTGGCCGGCGATGAGTTCCTGGTCGTGCTGCGCTACCTGGCGAGCCGGGAGCATGCCGGCGCGGTCGCTGGCAAGCTGATCGAACTGCTGGCCAAGCCCTGCCTGTTCAAGGGACATGACTTGCGGGTGTCGGCCAGTCTGGGCGTAGGCATCTATCCGGACGACGGGGTTCAGGCCGACGAACTGGTAAAGAGCGCCGACCTCGCCATGTATCGGGCCAAGCAGGCCGGCAAGAACACCTACCGCTACTACGCCGGCGGCCGCTACCTGGCGTGCTGGCAGCCGGCCAGTTGAGCCGGGCCAGCGGCGAAACTGCGGTTTTGTCCCGGCTGGCGAATTGCTCCTGGCCTTTCTCCCGGCTAGCCGGGAGATGGGCCAAGCGTCCTTAAACCGCCGCAGTCAGGCTGGCCGTATCGGGCGTGATAACGGCAAACAGATCGGCCAGGGCAGCGAGGCTGGTCTGCTGCAGCGTCGCAGCGGGGACTGTCTGGCCGTCCGGGCCCGGCAGGTCGCGCGTTGCCGTGGCGGCAGCGACCACGGTTGGCGCAAAACCCAGGTTGAAAGCGCCGCGGGTCGTCGAATTGACGCACATATGGGTCATGAAGCCGGCAATCACCAGCTGCGTCCGGCCGCTGGCCTTCAGTTGCGCTTCCAGATCGGTGCCGACGAAGGAATTCGGGTAGTTCTTGACGATGACCGGCTCGCCGGCGGCCGGGGCGACCTTGTCGGCAATCGCGCCGATCGGCTGGCGGATGTCGTAGGGCGAGCCCGGACCGGCATCGTGCTGGATGTGGAAGACCGGAACGCCCAGCCGGCGGGCGGCAGCCAGCAGGCGGGCAGCTTCGTCGAGGGCCGCTTCGACGCCGCTGAGCGCCATGACGCCCTGGCGGTAGGTGTTCTGGCAGTCGATCAGGACCAGGGCGCTGTCGGCCAGCGGTGGCGGGGTATCGGGCAATCCGACGAGGTTGCGCAAGGTGGTGGGCTTCGGCATGATGCGGTCTCCTGAATGAATGGGTAGGGCGGAGCATAGGGCGCATGGCGGACACGCGGAATGGATAATCTTGCAGCGCTGCCGGGCAATTTTGCCGCGGCGCCGGACTGGAACGATGTGCGTTACGCCGTGGTGCTGGCGCGCAGCGGTTCCCTGGCCACTGCCGCCCGCCAGCTGGGGGTCGATCAGACGACCGTTTCTCGCCGCCTGCGGGTACTTGAAGCCGAGCTCGGTACGCCGCTGTTCGAGCGCCTGAAAGGCCTGCTGACGCCGACCCCGGCCGGCCGCATCCTGATCGAACGCGGGCAGCGCATGGAGCAGGAGATGGCGGCCCTCTGCCATCTGGTTGCCGACAGCCAGTCCCAGATTCAGGGGACGATCCGCATCACGGCGGTCGACGCCCTGATCTCCCACTATCTGGCCAGGCACCTGGCTGAATTGCGCAGCCGTTATCCGGGCCTGGCGGTGGAATTCATCGCCAGCAGCCGGCGTCTCGATCTGAGTCGGCGCGAAGCCGACATCGCCATCCGTCTGGCCCGGCCGGTCGAAGGCGATTATGTGGTGCGCCGCCTCGGCCAGCTGGCCTACGGCATCTACGGGGCGGCCCATTGTGAGGCGCCGGCGGCTTGGGCCGACCGGGCGTGGGTCGCCTACGACCAGTCGCTGGACCAGGTGCCGGAAATGCGTTGGCTGGCCGACCATGTTGGTCACCAGCAGGTCGCCTTCCGCTGCAACAACATGGACGCCTTGGCCACGGCGGTGGCCGACGGGCTCGGCCTGGGCATCTTGCCCCGCTTCCTCGGCGAGCAACAGGCCGGCATCCGCTGCCTGTCTGGTCCGACGCCGGTGCTGGAGCGGGAAATGTGGTTGACCCTGCCGCGCGAACTACGTGAAATTCCCCGCGTTCGCGCCGTCAGCGACTGGCTGGTTCAGCGCTTTAGCAGCGACGCGGCCATTTTTGAGTGAGCCCTTGCCGGTGGTTCAGGGGGCAAGGGTGATGCATGAATCCGAGAGGCAGGCCGGAATTTTGAATTTGGCCAAAATTTCCGGCCGACCGTAGCATTTTCTGCCGGGGCTCAGACCTTGCGGACGAAGCAGGCCTTGAGCATCATCTGGCCGACGTCGGTCTTGCAGTCCAGTTCATGGTCGCCATCGACGATGCGGATGCCCTTGATCTTGCTGCCCTGCTTGAGCGTGGTCGAACTACCCTTGACCTTCAAATCCTTGATTACGACGACCGAATCGCCGCTCTGCAGCACGTTGCCATTGGCGTCCTTGACGATGCGTTCGCCTTCTTCTTCGGCCGCCGTTTCAGCCTGTGGCCATTCGAAGCCACAGTCGGCGCAAACGTAGTTGGCACCGTCCGGGTAGGTGTTTTCAAGGGTGCATTGCGGGCAGGCGGGGGTGGTGGACATGGCGTTCTCCCTGGATTTTGTTTTGGAAAGGGCGTCATGGTACGCCCTGGCGGCGGATCAGGCGACCGGAATCCTGGCCAGAAAACGGTCGAGCTGGTTGCCGAAGGCTTGCCGGTCGGCCTGGCTGAAGGCATTCGGGCCGCCGGTCTCGACCCCGGCGCTGCGCAACTCTTCCATGAAATTGCGCATGCTCAGGCGCTCACGGATGCTGGCCGTGGTGTACAGCTCGCCGCGCGGATTCAGGGCATGGCCGCCGCGTTCGATGACCAGCGCGGCAAGCGGGATGTCGGCAGTGACGACCAGATCGCCCTGCGCCACCTGCTCGACGATGTGCGCATCGGCGACATCGAAGCCGTGCGGCACCTGGATGGCCCGGATGAAACGCGAGGGCGGCGTGCGCAGCATCTGGTTGGCGACCAGGATGGTCTCGATCTGCCGCCGCTCGGCGGCGCGGAAGATGATTTCCTTGATCACGCCTGGGCAGGCGTCGGCATCGACCCAGATGCGCATTATTTGGTCGGCATCGGCGTAAATTCAGCCGGCACCCAGGCGTAGCCCTTGGCTTCCTTGCGGACGTGGCCGATCCCCGGGAAGGGCAGGTGCATGCCGGCGACCATCAGTTTCTCTCGGGCCGCCCGGGCGAAGATGCGCTTGCGGGTGAGAACCGCCTGCTTGGCATCGACGTCGTACTCGAAGGCGACCTCGGGACGGGCGAACTGGACGACGTGGCTGTGCACCAGGTCGCCGAGGATCAGCAGGCGCTGGTTGGCGCTTTCGATCAGGTAGCTGGCATGGCCGGGCGTATGGCCGTGGGTGTCAACGCTGCCGATGCCGGCGAGCAGTTCGCGCTCGCTGTCGAAGGTTTTCCAGCGGCCGGCGGCTAGGTAGGGGGCGGCGGCATCGCGCGACATCTTGAAGAACCCCTGGGCCTCCTGCGGGGCCTTGGCGGCGACTGCTTCGCTCAGCCAGAAGTCGTTGTCGGCTTTGGCCGACCAGATTTCGGCGTTGGCGAAGACGCGCTGGCCGTCCGGGGTGACCAGACCATTGACGTGGTCGCCGTGCAGGTGGGTGATCAGCACGGTGTCGACCTGCTCGGGCGCGTAGCCGGCTGCCTTCAGGTTGTCGACGATATTGCCCAGTCCCGGTCCGAACAGCTTGGCGGCACCGGCATCGACCAGCACCAATTTACTGCCGGTGTTGATCAGGTAGGCGTTGACGGCAGTCTGCACCTTCGGGCCTTGCAAAAACTGGCGGGCAAGCAGGCGCTGGATATCGCGCTTCTGGATGTTCATCAGCAGTTTTTCGTCAAGATCGATCGCGCCGTCGTAGAGGGCGGTGATTTCAAAGTTGCCGAGCATCAGGCGGTAATAGCCGGGGACCTGGCTTTTCTGGCCCGGCGCTTCGGCGCTGACCCAGGCGGCGGCGAACGACAGGCCGATGGCAAGGACCAGATGGCGGAGCGGGAGGGCAATCAGCTTGAGGGACATGGTGTCTCCGGTACGGAAAAAATATCGATAATCGGGATGGCCTGGGATCGCCCAGAGGCGCCGATCTTGTGTCAAACGCATATATTGCCACGCCTTGCTTGGTTGACAAATGCATGGGTGCTGCCGTTTCATGCAGAAATTCCTGAGTTTTGTCCGCCAGTCGCCTGTGCAGCCCTGCATATTTGCCAATCGCCCGGAGAAAAGCATGCTCCAAGAGCGTACCACCTGTCGAATCCTGTCGCTTTGCATGGTGGCCTTTCTGGCGCTCCACAACGCTGCGAGTTTCGCCCAGGCTTCCGACAAGCTACCGCCCGCCCCGGATTTTCGGGGGGAGATCCGACGTGCCCCGGACGGCCGTTTGATCACTGTTCCCGAAAAATCGGCGTCGCTGCCGGCCGCCGACTTGCCGGCGACCATGGTGGTCGGACCGGGCGAGAAGGTGACCAGCATTACCGAGGCAGCGCGACTGGCCCGGGACGGCGAGGTGATCGAAATCCGAGCCGGTGAATACCGCGCCCAGCCGGCGATCTGGACGCAGGACGGTCTGGTCATTCGCGGGGCCGGCGCCCGCCCGGTCATGCTGGCCGACGGGACCAGCGCCGAGGACAAGGCGATCTGGGTGGTGCGCGGTGGTAAGGTGACAATCCGCAACATCGAGTTTCGCGGCGCCCGGGTGGCGGACGGCAACGGGGCGGGGATCCGCTTCGAGAAGGGCGATCTGACGGTCCGGGACTGCGCCTTCTTCGACAATGAAATGGGCTTGCTGACCGCCAACCTGCCCGAGTTGAAGCTGGAAGTGATCGACAGCGAATTCGGCAATGCCCCCCGCTACAAGGGGACCCTGCACCATCTGCTTTACGTCGGCAAGATTGGCAAGTTTGTCGTGCGTGGCAGCCGCTTTTTCAACGGTTTTCGCGGGCATCTGCTCAAATCTCGGGCGCGTGAAAGTCATGTGTTCTACAACATGCTGGTCGATGGGCCCGGTGGCGAGGCCTCCTACGAACTGGAGTTCCCCAACGGTGGCCTGGTCTATGCGATCGGCAATACGATCGGCCAAAGCGCGACCAGCGATAACGGCGTCCTCCTCGCCTACGGTGCCGAAGGGCCGCACTGGTCGGACAATGCCCTGTACGTGGCGCACAATACCCTGATCAACGACGCCCCGGATGGCGTCTTCGTCAAAGTGTTCAGCGGAAAAATGGGTGACCCCGAAGTCTGGCTGCTCAACAACCTGACGGTCGGTTACGGCGATATGTTCAAGCCGATGCAGGGGCGTTTCGACGGCAACCGTTCCGTGCCTCGGGGCGATCTGGCGGAGTTCGGCGGGATTCCCCTGCGTCTGACCAGTCTGTCGCCATTGCGCGGCACGATCCGGCCGCCGGGGCAGGCGCGTGGCGTGGACTTGCTGCCCGATGCCGAATTCCGCTTCCCGGTCGGCACCCGGGCCATGCGCCCGGGCAGCCAGTTGGCGCCGGGTGCTTTCCAGTAGGATTCAGGCGGGGCGCCGGCCCATCGTTTCGCCCATCCGGATGGCGCCGGTCGGTGCCCAGTCCGGATTGAAGGCCAGCGTGTCTTTCGGGAAGAGCATGACAACCGTCGAGCCGAGCAGGAATCTGCCCATTTCCTGGCCTTTTTTCAGGCTGACCGGGTTATTGCCGTCGTAACGCCATTCGCGCAGTACGCCGGGGCGCGGCGGGTTGATCACGCCATGCCAGACGGTGGCCATGCTGCCGACGATGGTGGCGCCGACCAGCACCAGCACGAAGGGGCCGAATTCGGATTCAAAGACGCAGACGACGCGCTCGTTGCGAGCGAACAGGCCGGGTACGCCGCGCGCCGTAGTCGGGTTGACCGAGAACAGCGCGCCGGGCACGTAGATCATCCGGGTTAGCCGACCGGCGCAGGGCATGTGGATGCGGTGGTAGTCGCGCGGGCTGAGGTAGAGCGTGGCGAAACTGCCGTTTTCGAACTGCGCGGCCAGTTCACGGTCGCCGCCGACCAGCGCGGTGGTCGAATAGCTGTGGCCCTTGGCCTGGAAAATCTGGTCGCGCTCGATGGCGCCGAACTGGCTGATCGCACCGTCCACCGGGCTGATGAAGTCGGCATCGGCGAGCGGCCGGGCGCCGTCGTGCAGGGGCCGGGTGAAGAATTCGTTGAAGCTTTTGTAGCTGGTGATGTCGGGGTTGGCCGCCTCGGCCATGTTGACCTTATAGCGCCCGACGAACCAGCGGATCACCGAGGTAGTCAGCGATCCGGCTTCCTTGCTGGCCAGTCGGCCGGCGAGGGCGGTCAGCGCCTGTTTCGGGATCAGGTATTGGGGCAGGACGGCAAGACGGTCGGACACAGGCGAATATCCAGATTGAAAAATGTCAATTATAAGGGGGCGGCCTCAGGACCAGTCCCTGTTTCCATGTTCATCGCATTCGCCGCCGGTGCCGGGGTGCCGAAGGCCGGGGCCGACGACCAGCGTTCGCGCCGCCATCTTTCGCGGTCGCCGTTGGCGCAGAAGGTCCAGGCCACCAGGCGGCTCTGCTTCTGGCCCTGGGCCATCGGCAGGATGCGCGATTCGACGACCTTGGCCTTCTTCAGCGCGGCCTCGATGTGCGGCAGGTTATCGGCCTGCGAGAGCAGGCTGGTGAACCACAGCACCCGCTTCGGGATGCTGGCGCTCTGCTCGATCATGCTCTTGACGAAGGCGCGTTCGCCGCCGTTGCACCACAACTCGGTGCCGCCACCGCCGAAATTGAGGCGGGGCTGGGCACTGCCTTTTTTGGCGCCTGGCTTGTTCAGGTTGTTCCATTTGCGCTGACTGACGGATAGCACGTCGTCGGGCGAGTTGTGGAAGGGCGGGTTGCAGATCGACAGGTCGAAGTTTTCGCCGGAACGCAAGAGGCCGGTGAAGATGTTGTCCCACACCGGCTGGTGGCGCAGCTCGATGCTGCCGCCTAGTTCCGGGTTCTTGGCAATGATGGCCGCGGCGTTGGCCAGCGCCGCTTCGTCGATATCGACGCCGAGGAAGGACCAGCCGTATTCGGCGTGGCCGATCAGCGGATAGACCAGGTTGGCACCGGTGCCGATGTCGAGCACGCGCACGCCGGTGCCGCCCGGGATGTTCTTCTTGTTGCAGCTGGCCAGCAGGTCGGCGACGCTGTGCAGGTAGTCGGCGCGGCCGGGGATCGGCGGGCAGAGGTAGCCGGCCGGGATATCCCAGCCGCGGACGCCGTAGTGATGCATCAGGATCGCCCGGTTCAGCGCCTTGACGGCGGCCGGGTTGGCGAAGTCGATGCTGGGCGTGCCGGCCGGCGTGGTCTTGAGGTATTTGGCCAGCGCCGCCGAAGTGGCGGTCAGTGCGGCGAAATCGTAGCCGGCGGCGTTCTGGTTGCGGGGGTGCATGGCGGTCCTTCGATCTGCGGGGTGCGGATTGTCCCACGAAAGGGCGCTGCCGGCACGACCGGGAGCATCAAGTCAATCGATTGATTTTTAATGCTTTGCGCCGGAGCCGATCGGTCTCGGCTTGCTTGGCGGGGGCGCCGGCCGAAATTTCAATTTTGGCCGTTTTTTGCCGCCGACCGTAGCATTGTGCCCTGGCAGGGCCACGGATTTATCCGGGGCGGCGTGCCTTCCCGGCGATGTGCCAGGCGTACATCAGGCTGGCTTCAGAGAATTCCAGCCCGCTTTCGGTATCGCGCCACCAGACTTGTTCCCGGGCGTCGGGGCCGAGGTATTGCCAGCGCCGGGATTCGCCGCTGCACAGTTCGATATCGTAGATCTCGCCTGTTTCCAGGGCGGTAGCGCTGCCTGCCACGATCATTCCTGAGTTTTGTCGTCCGGCTTGGCGGCTTGCGTTGTCGAGCCATCGCTCCGGCGCGCCTGTTTTTGCAGAAGGCGCTGGTTTTTCTCGGCGCTGGCAAAAACATAGCGGCCGAAAAGGACGCAACCCTTCATGCCCGGGTCGCAGGCCTGGCCAATGACCTTGTGGCACTGGCCGTCAATTTCGTGAGGGCAACCCCATGAGCCTGCCATGTCGTCCTGCCTATCGGTCCGGGTGGTGATCGTGACGAGAGTTCATGCGGCGGCTACTCGCCTTTCTGGTCGTCGGCCGATTCCTGCGGTGCCGGCGGCTCGATCCCCCAGTCACCCCAAAGGTACCAGTCTTCGCCAAGCATTTCGGCCGGATGCTGGGTGCGGCCGGAGCCGTTTCCGCACTGCAATGCATCGACCGAACAGTACTTGTCGCACCCCCAGCAGGTCCGCTCGGGATGCTTGGGGTTCAGCGGAAACTTCTTGGCCATTTCTGGCGATTTGAAAAAACCGGGCTTGCTCATGTTTTCTCGACAAGAAAGGGAGCGGCCTGGGCCGCCAACGAATTTATAGTCGAGTATTTTACTCGGCTATTCGGTGGGCGATTTGATCCTGCTCAGAGAATTCAATGTTCGCGGCCGTCGATGCGCGGCTGCATCAACATCGGGATGTACCGCGCGGCGAGGATGCTGAAGGTCGCCAGCCAGCAAGTGGCTGCCAGGTGTATCCAGCCCAGATAGGCGCCCGGCACCAGTTGCGGCAGCAGCACGCGGGCGATCAGGGCAAGCAGCATGACATAGAGCACCGCCCGGTCGAGGCCGTCGAAAACCACCTTGCGCCCGGTATGACCCTTGGAGATGCGGATAATCATCGCCGGGATGACCGCGCCCATGGTGCCGAAGGTAAACAGATGCACCGACACCGAGCCGACCCAGACGAAATTGACGACGTGGCCAAGCGCCTCGATCAGCAACTGGCCGACGATGCACAGGTAGCCGACGTACATGATGCCGATGTCGATGCGCCGGAAAGCCAGTTGCGGCTTCCAGTAGAAAAAGCGGATGGCGAGCAGCACGGCCAAGATCAACGACAGCGCCGCGGTCAGCGGCCCGGGCAGGGCGAATTCGATGACCAGCAGCAGGCCGAGCGCCTTGATCGCCATGTCCAGTTGCGGATGGCGCAGGATCTGGGCGGCGAAGGCGGCCTTCATGAAGCCGGTCAGCGTCCGTTCAAGCATGACCAGGAAGGCCAGTCGGAACAGCGCGATGGCCATGCCGTAGCCGGCCGCGAATTCCTCGCCGGTCAGCATCAGCGTCTTGGCGACGATGAAAGCCGGCAGCAGGACCAGGAAGAAGGCGTTGTCGCGGTAGCTGTCCTGGCTGCGGTAGCGGATCAGCGTCCACATCAGCATGGCAACCATGCTGCCCAAGAACAGGTAGTTGCTGAGCAGAAACAGCGGCCGTGGCCAGTCGCCGCCAAAGCCCATGCCGATCCGCTCGATCACCCAGGCGCCGGCCAGCAGCATCAGCGCCGGGCCGTGGTAGCCGCGGATATTGACCCAGTTTTTCGTCGAGGTCAGCAGAAAACCGCCGAGCACCGCCCAGCCGAAGCCGAAGAACATTTCGTGGGCATGCCACTGGATGGCGTTGAACGGCCCGGCCGGCGCCGGCAACTGGCCGCCAAAAATCAGCGCCCAGACGACCGGCAGCGTCATCCCCGCCAGGCAGGCCAGGGTGAAGAAGGGGCGAAAACCGACGAGCCAAATGGGGTGAGTCGAGAAGCGCATGGCGAACCTGTTATCTGACCAATGTTCAAAGTTGTAAGTCTAGCGACAGTCGGGGCCGCCAAGTTTGATTTATCCCGGACTGGCCAAGCAAGCTACCCAACATTGGCGTAAAATTTAGCCCTTGACCGTGATAGTGGGGAGTCGCGGCCCGGCTGTATTCCATAAGGACAATGATGAAGTGCGTGGATGATTTCCGCTTGCAACTTGGCAAGCACGAGCTTGTGCCGATCATGATCGGCGGTATGGGGGTCGATATTTCGACGGCTGATCTGGCCCTGGAGGCCGCCCGCCTGGGCGGTGTCGGACATATTTCCGACGCCATGATCAACACGGTTGCCGACCGCCGCTACGACACCAAGCATGTCAAGGAAAAGCTCGCGCTTTACAAATACAACGTCCTCAACGAGGACAAGTCGCCGGTCAAGTTCAACCTCGGCCGTCTCGAAGAGGCCACCCGCCTGCACGTCGAGGCGACCATGGCGCGCAAGTCGGGCAGCGGTCTGGTGCTGATCAACTGCATGGAAAAGCTGACCATGAACGCGCCCAAGGAGACGCTCAAGGTCCGCATGAGCGCCGCGCTCGATGCCGGCATCGACGGTATCACGCTGGCCGCCGGTCTGCACCTCGGCTCCTTCGCGTTGATCGAGGATCATCCCCGTTTCCGCGACGCCAAGCTGGGCATCATCGTGTCCTCGGTGCGCGCCCTGCAACTGTTCCTGAAAAAGAATTCGCGCACCGGCCGCCTGCCCGACTACGTCGTCGTCGAAGGCCCGCTGGCCGGCGGCCACCTCGGTTTCGGCATGGACTGGGCGCAATACGACCTGGCGACCATCGTCGCCGAAGTCATCCAGTACCTGAAGAACGAGCACCTCGACATTCCGGTTATTCCCGCCGGCGGCATCTTCACCGGGTCGGACGCTACCGGCTTCCTGGAAAACGGCGCCGCTGCCGTGCAGGTTGCCACCCGCTTCACGGTTTCCGAAGAATGTGGCCTGCCGGCCGACGTCAAGCAGGAATACTTCAAGGCCAGCGAGGAAGACATCGAAGTCAACCAGGTCTCGCCGACCGGTTATCCGATGCGGATGATCAAGTCAAGCCCGGGCATCGGCAGCGGTATCCGCCCCAACTGCGAGGCCTACGGCTATCTGCTCGACGCCAACGGCAAGTGCGCCTACGTCACCTCCTACAACCGAGAAGTTGCCGCCCATCCCGAGGCGCGCAAGGTCTCGGTCGTCGACAAGACCTGCCTGTGCACCCACATGCGCAATTTCGACATCTGGACTTGCGGCCAGCTGACCTGGCGTCTGAAGGACACCACCCGTCGCCTGGGCGACGGCAGCTACCAGGTTCTATCGGCTGAGCACATTTTCAAGGATTATCAGTTCAGCAAGGATCAGAGCGTCGCCCTGCCCGACATCGCGGAGGCATGAACGAGCAATCCGAAGGCCTGTCCAGACAGGCCTTCGGCGATTTTGAACTGACCGCAATACAGTTTCAGCCTTCCCGATAATTACATGTTGATCTCCCAGGTATTTGGCCAGTTTGCAGGCTGGCGTCCGATCCGGCGGGCGATGGCGAGTGTTTTCGCCGCGCTGTTGCTGCTTCCTTCCGCCTTTGCCGAGACCAGCGACCAATTCACTCTGCAAGGCTTCGGAACTCTGGGTATGGCGCGCACGACGACCCGCGATGTCGAGTTCGTCCGCGATCTTTCCCAGCCGCGCGGCATCAGAGATTCGTGGAGCCTGCAAAACGACAGCGTGATCGGCGTGCAGGCCGCGTGGCGGCTCAATCCGCAATTCGAGGCGGTAGTGCAGGCCATGAGCCGTTACAGTTATAACGGCAACTTCAACCCGGAGCTTTCCTGGGCCTACGTCAAGTACGAGCCGACGCCGAATCTGAGCCTGCGGGCCGGCCGCCTCGGCACCGAGTTTTTCATGATGGCCGATTCGCGCTGGGTCGGTTACTCCTTCCTGACCGTACGGCCGCCCGGCGACTATTTCTGGTATCTGCCTTTTTACACCATCCATGGGGCCGATGCCGCATTGACCGTGCCGCTTGGCGAAAATCTGCTGCGCGGCAAGGTTTTCTATGGTCTGTCCAACGGTAAGATTCCATTGGCAAGCGAACAGTGGGATATCGGCGGCTCGCCGATGCTTGGCGGTTACCTGGAGTTTCAGCACGGCCCGTGGCAGATCCGCGGCAGCTACGCCAATATCCGCTTCGAGCGCGACCTCCCGATTGCCCGAGTTTTGAACATTCCCGCGGTGGCAATTTCCGATGCGCTGAATTTCCTGTCCACCGAAGGGAAGCGTACGCATTACTACTCCGTTGGCGTCGTCTATGACAACGGACCCTGGCAGGGGCAGTTCATGCTCAATCACATAGAGCAGGGGACCAATGCCCTCGAGAATTCGGATGGCGGCTATGCCCTGCTAGGCTATCGGGTCGGCCAGGTGACGCCTTATCTAGGTTATTCATGGATACTTTCGCATCAGCGCAAACCGCTGACGACCGGCGATCCATTGAATAATTCGATTGCCAACTACGTCATGCAGGATTCTCATTCCGACCAGAAGACGACCTTCGTCGGTCTGCGTTGGGATGTTGCCAGCAACGTTGCCCTCAAGGCGCAATGGGATGCTATCCGCGGCGAACCCAGTTCCATTTTTCCGTATCGCCGGGATAACCGGGCGAAGTGGGACGGCAGCATGGATGTCTTCTCGCTGGCGCTGGATTTCGTCTTCTGACCCATGTTTTTCCGCCGACTCTGCCTCCTGCTTGCGACTGGCTGGCTGCTGATGCAGCCGGTAGCCGATGCTCGGGCCGAAATGGTCGTCGTCGTCAATGCGCGCCTCGGTGTCGCGGCAATGACGCGCAACGAGGTGGTGAATATCTTTTTTGGTCGCAACCGGCAGTTTTTCAATGGCGTTGAGGCGCAGCCGGTCGACATGACTGACGTCCATCCGGACCGGGAGCGCTTCTACGCGGCCCTGGTCGGCAAGGACCTGTCCGAAGTCAATGCCTACTGGTCGCGTCAGGTCTTCTCCGGGCGCATGCAGCCGCCACCCAAGGCAGCTTCGACAGAGGATGTCCTGAAATGGGTTGTTTCCCATCCGGGCGGGATCGGTTTCATAGAACTTTCGAAGGCCGATGCGCGGGTTCGGGTCGTTTACGAACTAGGCCGATAAAAATCTTTTGGGTTTCCATTGAACATTGAACTGATCGGCATGGTCATCATTTTTGTGGCGATCGCAGTGATCGTCTTAAGAATGATGTAATCTCTAAATGTGCGGTGTGCCTGCTGCGAAGCGGGTTGCCCCTCACGTATCCAAAATACGAAGGAGACAAACATGCCAGGTAGGATGATCAGCAGTATGGTGGATGGCCGTAATCTATATACGGCAAGCAAGGAAACAACCGTGCGTTCGGCTTGCCGCCTGATGACGGAAAACAGGGTTGGCGCCCTGTTGGTGCTTGAGAACGGCAAGATTGCCGGTATCTTCACCGAGCGCGATGCGCTCAACAAGATTCTGACTGCTGGTCTCGACCCCGATACAACCATCCTGGCCCAGGTGATGGCCAGTAATCCCCAGACGATCGGGGTGGACAAGCCGCTGGCGCATGCCTTGTACATGATGGCCGAAGGCGGCTTCCGCCACGTGCCGGTCGTCGATGCGAACGGCAAGCCGCTCGGCATGGTTTCCGCCCGCGATGCGCTGGGCCAGGACATGGTCGAGCTCGAGCGCGAAATGGAACACCTCCACGAACTGGAGTCGTCGATCGGTTATTGACCTGCGGGCCAGCCAAAGCGCGCCAGTGTCGCGGCAAATTCGCCGGACACTGGCGCTTTTATTTCCAGGCGGCGATTGTCGACCGGGTGATTGAAACACAGGCGGACGCAGGCCAACAGTAGCCGGTGGCAGTTCAGATGTTCTGCGAAGTAGCGGTTGTGCCGCCCCTTGCCATGTGTCGCGTCGCCGATCACCGGATGGGCGATGTGCTTCAGGTGGCGCCGGATCTGGTGACGGCGGCCGGTGATCGGTTCCACCTCCAGTAGCGCGTAGCGGCTGGTCGGATAGCGGTCGATCTCGACCGGCAATTCGATTTCGGCCAGTTTCCGAAAATGGGTCAGCGCCGGCTGGGCTTCCTTGCTGCTCAGTTCGCCCTGAAATTCGTAGGCGTCACGTTGCCGGGACAGCGGATGGTCGATGCTGCCGGAGGCCGGTGGGTGGCCGCGAACGACCGCCCAATAGCGTTTCTCAATGGTGCCGGCTTCAAACTGCTGGCCAAGTTGGCGGGTTATCTCCGGACTCAGCCCGAACAGCAGCACTCCAGATGTCCCGCGGTCGAGCCGGTGGGCTGGCCAGACCTTTTGGCCGATCTGGTCGCGCAGGATCTGGATCGCGAAGCGCGTCTCGTGGCGGTCGATTTCCGAGCGATGGACGAGCAGGCCAGGGGGCTTGTCGATGACGACGATGTGCTCGTCGCGAAAGAGGATAGGCAGTTCTTCAGCCAAAGAAGCGGCTCTTGGCTTCGGCCGGAATGCTCATGCCGGTAACGTGGGCACGATCGAGCAATTCCCAGTAATAGCGATAGGAGGCGCGGTCATGCAGCTTGCCATCGTGCTGGATTGGGCCCCAATCCTTGTCCTGGGCGGCGATCAGTATCTCGGCTGCGGCCTGGACCTCGGAAAAATCGGGGCGCATGGCTTCAACGATGGGCAGAATCTGGTTCGGGTGAATGCTCCACATGCGCAGGTAGCCGAACTCGGTGCGGGCGCGCAACGCATCGTTGCGAATGTATTCGATGTCCTTCAGTTCGGTGGTTACGTTGTGCGACGGCACGATGCCGTTGGCCAGTGCCGCGGCGGAGATCTCGCATTTGGCGCGGGCGACCAGCGGGTGTTCGAACTGGCCAGGGCTCTTCATTGCACTGCCGGGAATGGCGCCATGGTGGCCCGAGACAAAATCCATCAGGCCGAAATCCAGCGATTCGACCCCGGGCAGGGCGGCGATTTCCCACACCTCGCGCAAGGCGCCATGGGTTTCTATCAGCACATGGACGGGAATCCTACGGTCGATGGCAAATTTTCGCTCAATTTCGCGTAATGCTTCGATCTGTACCTGAACGTCACCGGCGCTGCACGGCTTGGGCAGCGTGATAAAGGGCAGGCGGCTGCCGGCCTGGCCGACCAAGATTTCCATGTCTTGGCGCCAGTGGGCGTGGGTGACGTCATGAACCCGGGCGCCGACGCGGTTGAACAGGTTGTCGTCGCTCATGATCACGGCGGCGGCCATTTCGGCATGCTCGCGCTCGGCCCCGGCATGGGCGCCGTCTTCACAGTCGCAGGTGATGTCGAAGATCGGTCCGAGTTCCTTCTGCAGCTGAAGCGCCTTGCGCATCAGCTTTTCCGACCCGGCGTAGTGGTCGACCGCCGGCAGGATGGGGAAAGGCTTTTCGCCGGCAAAAAGAACCGTTTTGGGGTGGCGCATGGTTTCGGACCCGGAAAAGAAAAAGGCCGCGGCATTTTACCGCGGCCCTTCGATGAAGCTAAGAACTAATGCCGGATTACAGCATGTCCTTGACGGCTTCGGCTTCGTCGGTCAGTTCCTTGAGCGTGATGTTGATCTTCTCGCGGCTGTATTCGTCGATTTCCAGGCCCTGGATGATGGTGAACTTGCCACCCTTGCATTCGCACGGGAAGCCGAACACGATGCCGGCCGGGATGCCGTAGGAACCGTCGGACGGAACACCCATGGTGACCCACTCGTCGGAGCCGAGGACCCAGTCACGGACGTGGTCGATCGCGGCATTGGCAGCGGAAGCAGCAGACGACAGGCCGCGGGCTTCGATGATGGCGGCGCCGCGCTTGCCGACGGTCGGCAGGAAGACGTCGTTGTTCCAGGCGTGGTCGTTGACCAGGGCCTTGACGCTGTCGCCGTTGGAGGTGCAGTAGCGGTAGTCGGCGTACATTGTCGGCGAGTGGTTGCCCCAGACGACCAGCTTCTTCAGGGAAGAAACTTCACGGCCGGTCTTGGCTGCCAGTTGCGACAGGGCACGGTTGTGGTCCAGGCGCAGCATGCCGTGGTAGTTGTTCGGGTTGGTGCGGCCAACCTTCTTGGCGGCGGCGGCGGCGATGAAGGCGTTGGTGTTGCAGGGGTTGCCAACAACCAGAACCTTGACGTCTTCCTTGGCGTTCTCGGCAATGGCCTTGCCCTGAACGGTGAAGATGGCGCCGTTGGCGGTCAGCAGGTCGGCACGTTCCATGCCCTTGGTGCGCGGACGGGCACCAACCAGCAGGCAGACGTCGGCATCCTTGAAGGCAACGTTCGGATCATCGGTGGCAACCATGCCGGCGAGCAGCGGGAAGGCGCAGTCTTCCAGTTCCATCATGACGCCCTTCACGGCCTGCTGGGCTTGCGGCAGATCGAGCAACTGAAGGATGACCGGCTGGTCTTTGCCGAGCATTTCGCCGGAGGCGATGCGGAACAGCAGGCTATAACCGATCTGGCCGGCGGCGCCGGTAACGGCAACGCGCATGGGGGCTTTGGACATATGTCGCTCCTGTATCTAACAGCGTGGTTGAAATTGTGCGGGTCTGCTCGAAGCCGGCCTGTGTTTTTCAACGTTCGTCAGTGGCAGGCACGAGAGACTATCGATGTTAGAAGTTCGGCGTTTTTCTGTCAATTCATCATCTGTCTTATATAAGACAACTTTTCGTGGACGCTATGCCTGAAATGTGCTGAAATTTGCCTCCATGACCCGTGACGTTTCCCGTCCTGCCGCCCGTACGGCCTCGCCGACCTTCAGCCCCCTGTATCGCCAGATCAAGGATTTCCTGATCCGTAGTCTGGAGGAGGGGGAGTGGGGGCCGGGTGATGCCATTCCCAGTGAAGGCGAGCTGGCACTGCGCTTCAATGTCAGTCAGGGCACGGTGCGTAAGGCGATCGACGAGATGGCCGCCGAGAATTTGCTGGTCCGCCGGCAGGGTAAGGGCACCTTTGTGGCGACGCATAGCGACCCGCGCTCCTTCTATCGCTTCCTGCGCCTGATGTCCAACGATGGCAAGGCGATGCAGGCAGTCAGCGACCCCTTTTTCTGTGAAACCATTGGCGCAACTGAAGAGGTGGCGAGCGCTTTGGGTTTGCAGGTCGGCGACCGGGTTATTCATGTCAAACGTGTGTTGCGGTTCAATGGCGAGCCGGTGGTTTTCGACCAGATCTTCCTGGTGGCAGAACTGTTCAGTGGCTTGACCCTGGAGGCGTTGCGTGGAGGTGAGCGTTCTCTCTACAGCCTTTTCGAAACCGATTTCGGCGTCCGGATGATCCATGCCGAGGAGCATCTGAGAGCGGTTGCCGCCGATTCGCAAAGTGCCGAATTGCTTGGTGTCGACCAGGGGTCGCCTTTGCTGTTGGTCGAGCGGACGGCCTACACCTATGGCAATAAACCGGTGGAGTGGCGCCTGGGTTTGTATTGCACCCGGCACCACTATTATCGGAACGATCTGGGCTAGTCTTAGTGCTTGCGAACTAGCTCGGAAATAGCCCGGGGCGGCATACCTAGGCTGATTTTGAATGTATAATTACGGCTCTTTTCAAACCACGTAAAAGCGGATAACCGCATCTTCACGCGAGGGATGACGTTCATGGCAGAAATGTCCATCAAGAAACGTCCAAAGAACTTGGACTTGACCACAATCAGGCTGCCTTTGCCGGGCAAGGTTTCGATTCTTCATCGCGTCAGCGGTGCGGGATTGTTCCTTTGCATCCCGGTATTGCTCTGGCTCTTCGGCGCCAGCCTGGGATCTCCTGAAAGCTTTGCGAACTTTAAGTCGGTTGCCGGCATGCTGCCGGTCAAGGTGATTCTCGCCGGCCTGCTTTGGGCTTTTATTCATCACTTCTGCGCCGGTATCCGCTTCCTGCTGCTCGATCTCCATATCGGCATCGAAAAAGAAGCTGCTCGCAAGTCGGCGGGTGTCGTGCTGGCTGTCAGCATTCCGCTGACCTTGATCGTGTGGGGGGTGTTGCTGTGATCAACCGTACTGTTGTCGGTGCTCATTACGGCCTCAAGGACTGGATCATCCAGCGTGCCACGGCCGTCATCATGGCGGTCTATTCCGTACTGATTGCCGCCGTTCTGCTGGCTGTCCGTCCGTCGACCTTTGAAGCCTGGCAGGGCGTGTTCGCCAATGGCGTCATCAAGTTCCTGACCTTCCTGTTTTTCGTCAGCCTGTTCTACCACGCCTGGATCGGCGTGCGTGACATCTGGATGGACTACGTCAAGCCGACCGGCTTGCGTCTGACCCTGCATGTGCTGACCGCGACCGCGCTGGTGGGTTACACCGCGTGGGCTGCTGCGATTCTCTGGAGGCTGTAAGCGTGAGTATTCCTGTTCTGAAGTTTGATGCGGTCATCGTCGGTGCCGGCGGCGCCGGTCTGCGTTCCGCGATCCAATTGTCCGAAGCCGGCCTGAAGACGGCCGTCCTGTCCAAGGTCTTCCCGACCCGTTCCCATACCGTTGCCGCGCAGGGTGGTGTTGCAGCTTCCCTCGGTAATTCCGAGGAAGACCACTGGACGTGGCACATGTACGATACCGTCAAGGGTTCCGATTGGCTCGGTGATCAGGATGCCATCGAATTCATGTGCAAGAAGGCCAACGAAGTCGTTGTCGAGCTCGAGCACTATGGCATGCCTTTCGACCGTACCGACAACGGCAAGATCTATCAGCGCCCGTTCGGCGGCCATATGTCCAACTTCGGCGAAAAGCCGGTGCGCCGCTCATGCGCTGCTGCTGACCGTACCGGTCACGCCATGCTGCACGCCATGTACCAGCGTAACGTCAAGGCCAATACCCAGTTCTTCGTCGAATGGATGGCCCTGGATTTGATTCGCGATGAAGAAGGCCATGTCCTTGGCGTCACCGCCATGGAAATGGAAACCGGCCAGATCGTGATCTTCCACGCTCGTGCCACCATCTTCGCGACCGGTGGTGCCGGCCGTATCTTCTACTCGTCGACCAATGCCTTCATCAATACCGGTGACGGCCTGGGCATGGCGGCGCGTGCCGGCATCCCGCTCGAAGACATGGAATTCTGGCAGTTCCACCCGACCGGCGTGGCCGGTGCCGGCGTGCTGATTACCGAAGGCGTGCGCGGCGAAGGCGGCATCCTGCGTAACAGCAGCAAGGAACGCTTCATGGAGCGCTACGCGCCGAACGCCAAGGATCTGGCGTCGCGCGACGTGGTTTCCCGCGCCATGGCGACCGAAATCAAGGAAGGCCGTGGCTGTGGCGTCAACAAGGACTACGTCCTGCTCGACATCACCCACCTCGACCCCGCCACCATCATGAAGCGCCTGCCCGGCATCCACGAAATCGGCCTGCAGTTCGCCGGTGTCGATTGCCTGAAGGAGCCGCTGCCGGTCGTGCCGACCTGTCACTACCAGATGGGCGGTATCCCGACTCACTATTCCGGTCGTGTCGTTGTGCCCAAGAACGGTGATGCCAACACCATCGTCCCGGGCTTCTACGCCGGTGGCGAATGCGCCTGTGCCTCGGTGCACGGCGCCAACCGTCTCGGTACGAACTCTCTGCTCGACCTGCTGGTTTTCGGCAAGTCGGCCGGCGACTCCGCCGTGGAGGACCTCAAGGCCGGCAAGGCGCATCGCGACCTGCCGAAGGATGTCGCCGACAAGACCCTGGCCCGTATTGCTGCCCTGGATAACCGCAAGGGCGGTGCCAACGTTCACGAAACCCGCCTGGCCATGCAGCGCACCATGCAGGACCACGCCGGTGTGTTCCGCTTCGGCGACATGCTGAAGCAGGGTGTCGAAAAGATCCTCGAAGTCGAAAAGGCAGCTCGCCAGCTCGAGATCAAGGACAAATCGATGGCCTGGAATACGGCCCGTACCGAAGCGCTCGAAATGGAAAACCTGATCGAAGTCGCCAAGGCCACGATGATCTCCGCCGAAGCCCGCAAGGAATCCCGCGGTGCTCACGTCCGCGACGATGCGCCGGATACCGCCGAGTTCCCGAATGGCCGCAACGACAAGGAATGGCTGAAGCACACGCTATTCTCGCCGGTTGACAACTCGATCAGCTACAAGCCGGTCAACATGCAACCCCTGACCGTCGAGGCCGTAGCCCTCAAGACGCGCTCGTACTAATTGGAGTCCAGAATGAGCAAACGCATGGTTCAATTCAGTATCTACCGCTACGATCCGGACAAGGACGACGCGCCCTACATGCAGGATATCTCGGTCGAAATCGAACCGACTGACCGCAAGCTGCTGGACGCGCTGACCAAGCTGAAGGCCAAGGACGACACGATCTCCTATCGTCGCTCCTGCCGTGAAGGCGTATGCGGTTCGGATGCCATGAACATCAACGGCAAGAACGGCCTGGCCTGTCTGACCGATATCGACAGCCTGAAGCAGCCGATCGTGCTGCGTCCGCTGCCCGGCCTGCCGGTTATTCGCGATCTGATCGTCGACATGACCCAGTTCTTCAAGCAGTACCACTCGATCAAGCCCTACCTGATCAATAACGATCCGGCTCCGGAGCGCGAGCGTCTGCAGTCGCCGGAAGATCGTGAAGAACTGAACGGCCTGTACGAGTGCATCCTGTGTGCTTGCTGCTCGACGTCCTGCCCGTCGTTCTGGTGGAACCCGGACAAGTTCGTCGGTCCGGCCGGTCTGCTGGCGGCCTATCGCTTCATTGCCGATACGCGCGATCAGGCGACCAACGAGCGTCTCGACAACCTTGAGGACCCGTATCGCCTGTTCCGCTGCCACACCATCATGAACTGCGTTGATGTCTGTCCGAAGGGCCTAAATCCGACCAAGGCCATCGGAAAGATCAAAGATATGATGGTTCGACGCGCTGTTTAATGGAACGCCAAGACTACGAACGCCTGCGCTGGCGCTGTATCCGTCGTGCCTTGCTTGAGCTGGATATCACGCTGACCCGATTTCTCGATGATGGGTTCGATCAGCTGAGCGACGCAGAGCAGCAGGTGTTCGTGGAACTGGCCGACATGGAGGATCACGACCTCTGGTACTTGCTCAGCGGCAAGACAGAATGCGATGATCCTCGTTTTGCGCCTCTAGTAGCAAAAATTCGTAAGAGTTGAGTAAGGTTTACGTTCTATCTTTGGAACGTTGACCGCTTTTTTGCAGTGCCGTAACAATTTACACCTGAACAGGGAATACACCATGACGACCGAACGCAAGGCAACTTTGACAATCGATGGACAGGCTCCCGTCGATTTTTCGATCATGTCCCCGACGCATGGCAATGATTGCGTCGATATTCGCACGCTGGGTGGCAAGACCGGTCTGTTTACCTACGACTCCGGTTTTCTCTCTACCGCCAGCTGCAAGTCCAAGGTCACCTTCATCGACGGTGACAAGGGCGAACTGCTGTATCGTGGCTACCCGATCGAGCAACTGGCCGAGAACTGCAATTTCCTGGAAGTGACCTACCTGCTCAAGAATGGCGAACTGCCGAATGCCAAGCAGAAGGTTGATTTCGAGAGCACCATCAAGAAGCACACGATGGTTCACGAGCAACTGACCAAGTTCTATTCCGGTTTCCGTCGCGATGCTCACCCGATGGCCGTCATGACTGGCGTGGTTGGCGCATTGTCCGCCTTCTACCACGATGCGATGGACTTCTCCGATGCCGAGCACCGTGCCGTCAGCTTCAACCGCCTGGTTGCCAAGATGCCGACCATCGTCGCCATGGCCTACAAGTACAGCACCGGCATGCCGTTCATGTATCCGGACAACGAACTCGACTACACCGCCAACTTCATGCGCATGATGTTCGGCAATCCGTGCGAGAAGTACAAGCCGAATCCGGTTCTGGTTAACGCGCTGGATACCATTTTCACGCTGCACGCCGATCATGAGCAAAATGCCTCGACCTCGACGGTGCGTCTTGCCGGTTCTTCGGGTGCCAACCCGTACGCCTGTATCGCTGCCGGTATCGCCTGTCTGTGGGGCCCGGCGCACGGTGGTGCAAACGAAGCCTGTCTGCAGATGCTGGAAGAGATCGGCGACGTTTCCCGCGTTGGCGAATACATCAACCGCGCCAAGGACAAGAACGATTCCTTCAAGCTGATGGGCTTCGGTCACCGTGTCTACAAGAACTTTGATCCGCGCGCCAAGCTGATGCGCAAGGTTTGCAACGACGTTCTGGGTGAACTGGGCCTGGAAAACGATCGCCTGTTCAAGCTGGCCATGGAACTGGAAAAGATCGCCCTGGAAGATCCGTACTTCGTCGAGAAGAAGCTCTATCCGAACGTGGACTTCTACTCTGGCATCGTTCAGAAGGCCATCGGTATCCCGACCGAGATGTTCACCTGTATCTTCGCGCTGGCCCGTACGGTCGGCTGGATGACGCAGTGGGAAGAAATGCTGACCGATCCGGAATACAAGATCGGCCGTCCGCGTCAGCTGTACATCGGTGCCGCCAAGCGCGACGTCGTACCGCTTGCCCAACGCGGCTAATCAGAAAATTGGGCGGCCGCGAGGCCGCCCTTTTTTTACCTGTGGAATCCAGTGGTTCCGCAGCCTGCAGTAACAGTGGAAAAAAATACCCTAGAGGGGATGCCCATGACTACGATGAATCAACTCTTCGACAGCACTTTGTATTTCGGTGGAAATGCACCGTTCGTCGAAGAACTCTACGAGAATTACCTGAACGACCCGACCTCGGTACCGGCCGAGTGGCGTGATTATTTCGACCGCCTGGCGCAGATGCCTGGCTTTGTCGCGCGCGATGTGGCGCATGCCCCGGTTATTTCCGCCTTCGCGGAACTGGCCAAGGATGGCGGCTTCCGCCCTGTGGCAAAGGTGTCCGGCGGCGACAACAGAAAACAATCGGCGGTTGGCCAACTGGTGACCGCCTATCGCTCGCTCGGTACGCGCTGGGCTGAGCTTGATCCGCTCAAGCGTCTGGCCCGTCCGAAGATCGACGAACTCGAACCTTCGTTCTACGGCTTTACCGATGCCGACTTGAACCAGACCTTCAGTGTCGGTTCCCTGAAGGGCTTGCCGGAAACCGCCAAGCTCGGCGATATCCTGGAAACGCTGAAGCAGACGTACTGCGGCACGATCGGTGTCGAGTACATGTACATGTCGGATTACAACGAGAAGGGCTGGCTGCAGGAGCGCCTGGAAACCATCCGTTCGCGTCCGACCTACAATGCCGACCAGAAGAAGCGCCTGCTCGAGCGTCTGACTGCCGCTGAGACCCTGGAACGCTACCTGCATACCCGTTACGTCGGCCAGAAGCGTTTCTCGTTGGAAGGCGGCGAATCGCTGATCGTCTCGATGGACGAAGCCATCCGCACCGGTGGCAAGCTGGGTATTGACGAAGTCGTCATCGGCATGGCCCACCGCGGGCGCCTGAATGTGCTGGTCAATACGCTGGGCAAGGCACCGTCCATGCTGTTTGCCGAGTTCGAAGGCAAGAAGAAGAGCGACCTGTCGGCTGGTGACGTCAAGTACCACATGGGCTTCTCGTCCGACGTGTCCACCCCGGGCGGCGCTTGCCACCTGACGCTGGCCTTCAATCCCTCGCACCTCGAAATCGTCAACCCGGTGGTTGAAGGTTCTGTCTATGCCCGCCAGGTCCGTCGTGGCGAAGAAGGCAAGTCCAAGGTCCTGCCGGTGGTCGTTCACGGCGACTCCGCAGTGGCCGGCCAGGGTGTCAACCAGGAAATGCTGAACTTCGCCCAGACCCGTGGCTACGGCACGGGCGGCACGCTGCACATCGTGGTCAACAACCAGATCGGTTTCACGACCAGCGACCCGCGCGACTATCGTTCCGGCCACTACTGTACCGACATCTTCAAGATGGCCGATGCGCCGATCTTCCACGTCAATGGCGACGATCCGGAAGCGGTGGCGCTGGTCACTCAGCTGGCCATCGAGTTCCGCCAGCAGTTCAAGAAGGACGTCGTCGTCGACATCATCTGCTTCCGCAAGCTCGGCCACAACGAGCAGGACGAGCCGATGGTCACCCAGCCGCTGATGTACAAGATCATCAGCAAGCATCCGGGTACCCGCAAGCTCTACGGCGACAAGCTGATCGCCGAAGGCGTGCTGCCGGCTGACGGTCCGGACCAAATGATCGCCCAGTACCGCGAGCACCTCGACAAGGGCGAATTGCTTTACAACCCGGTGCTGGCCGGCTACAAGCATCCGATGACCATCGACTGGACGCCGTTCCTGTCCAAGGGCTACATCGAGACTTGCGATACCACGGTGCCGATGAAGGAGCTGAAGCGTCTGGCCAAGGGGCTGACCACCTTGCCTGAGGGTTTCACGCTGCATTCCCGCGTCAAGAAGATCGTCGAGGACCGTGCCGCCATGGGTGAAGGCAAGCTCCCGGTCGACTGGGGCATGGCAGAGAACCTGGCTTACGCCTCCCTGCTGGTTTCCGGTTACGGCGTGCGCATCTCCGGTGAAGACGTCGGTCGCGGTACTTTCTTCCACCGCCATGCCGCTTTCCATGACCAGAATCGTGCAAGCTGGGATGAAGGTACCTACTATCCGCTGAAGCACCTGCAGGAAAAGCAGGCTGGCTTCCAGTGCTACGACTCCGTGCTCTCTGAAGAAGCCGTGCTCGCTTTCGATTACGGCTATGCCTCGGCCAATCCGTACGAGCTGGTGATCTGGGAAGGCCAGTTTGGCGACTTCGCTAACGGTGCCCAGGTGGTCATCGACCAGTTCATCGCTTCCGGTGAAGCCAAGTGGGGCCGTGCCTGTGGTCTGGTCATGCTGCTGCCGCACGGTTACGAAGGTCAGGGTCCGGAACACTCTTCCGCTCGCCTCGAACGCTACATGCAGGCTTGCGCCGAGATGAACATGGAAGTCTGCGTGCCGTCCAACGCCGCCCAGGTATTCCACATGCTGCGCCGCCAGGGCGTGCGCATGCAGCGCAAGCCGCTGATCGTCATGTCGCCGAAGTCGCTGCTGCGCCACAAGGATGCCTGCTCGACGCTGGAAGAACTGGCCAACGGCGAATTCCAGCGCGTCATCGGCGAAATCGACGAGCTCGACGCCAAGAAGGTCAAGCGCGTGATCCTGTGTTCGGGCAAGGTTTACTACGACCTGCTGAACGCACGTCGCGAGAAGAAGATCAACGATATTGCCATCGTTCGCCTGGAACAGCTGTATCCCTTCCCGAAGGATTCGCTCGAGAAGGAGCTGGCCAAGTATCCGAAGGCCACCGAAATCGTCTGGTGTCAGGAAGAGCCACGTAACCAGGGTGCCTGGTACTGGATCGCTTCGCGTCACCATCTCGATTCGCAGATCAGTGGCAAGCAGAAGATGCTGCTGGTTTCCCGTCCGGCATCGTCCTCGCCGGCGGTTGGCTATCTGGCCAAGCACAACGAGCAACAAAAGGCACTGGTCGAGTCCGCACTGGGCAAGATCGAGTACTAATAACTACAGCAGAGTGGAGTCATCATGAGCATTATCGAAGTTCAAGTTCCGCAACTGTCCGAGTCCGTCGCCGAAGGCACGCTGGCCTCCTGGAAGAAGAAGGTCGGCGAAGCCGTCGGTCGCGATGAAATTCTGATCGATATCGAAACCGACAAGGTTGTTCTCGAAGTTCCTTCGCCGGGTGCCGGCGTTCTGGTCGAAATCGTCAAGGGCGACGGTGAAACGGTCGTTTCCGGTGAGCTGATCGCCCGCATCGACACCGAAGCCAAGGCTGGCGCCGCTGCTCCGGCTGCTGCTGCCGCACCTGCGGCCGCTGCTCCCGCCGCTGCACCGGCAGCGGCTGCTGCCGCTCCAGCTGGCACGGCTAGCCCGTCGGCCCGCAAGATCCTCGACGAGAAGGGCATTGCCGCTGCCGACGTCGCCGGTTCCGGCCGTGGCGGCCGCGTGACCAAGGAAGATGCGGTTGCTGCGGCACCGAAGGCCATTCCGGCTGCTGCCGCCGCTCCGGCTGCGGTTTCCATCGCTGCGCCGACGACTGGCGTTGCTTTGGGCGAGCGTACCGAGCAGCGCGTGCCGATGACCCGTCTGCGCGCCCGTGTTGCTGAGCGTCTGCTGCAGTCGCAAGCCACCAACGCCATCCTGACCACGTTCAACGAAGTCAACATGGCGCCGGTCATGGCCCTGCGCAAGCAATACGGCGAAAAGTTCGAGAAGACCCACGGCGTTCGCCTGGGCTTCATGGGTTTCTTCGTCAAGGCTGCTTGTGCTGCCCTGCAGAAGTTCCCGATCCTGAACGCCTCGGTCGACGGTAACGACATCGTTTATCACGGCTACATCGACATCGGTATCGCCGTCGGTTCGCCGCGTGGTCTGGTTGTGCCGATCCTGCGCAATGCCGACCAGATGTCGATCGCCGACATCGAGAAGAAGATTGCTGAATTCGGCGCCAAGGCCAAGGATGGCAAGCTGTCCATCGAAGACCTGACCGGTGGCACGTTCTCCATCTCCAACGGTGGTATCTTCGGTTCGATGATGTCGACCCCGATCATCAACCCGCCGCAGTCCGCGATCCTCGGCATCCATGCCACCAAGGACCGTGCTGTTGTCGAAAATGGTCAAGTCGTCGTGCGTCCGATGAACTATCTGGCCATGTCCTACGATCATCGCATCATCGACGGTCGTGAAGCCGTCCTCGGTCTGGTGACCATGAAGGAAGCGCTGGAAGATCCGTCCCGCCTGCTGCTCGGCGTCTAATCGACGTCGTTTCGGCGCCAGTGTCCCACAAGGGCGCTGGCGCTTTGCACATCTGAATATCGAAAGGTTGAATCATGTCCAAGCAATTTGACGTGCTCGTCATCGGTGGCGGCCCCGGCGGCTATATCGCCGCCATTCGTGCCTCCCAACTTGGCTTCACCGCTGCGTGTGCCGAATCCAATCCTTACGCCGACCCGAAGGGTGAGCCGCGTCTTGGCGGCACCTGCCTGAACGTCGGCTGCATCCCGTCCAAGGCGCTGCTGCACACCTCGCACCTGTTCGAGGAAGCCAACCACAGCTTCGAAGCCCAGGGTATCAAGGTCGGCAAGGCCAGCATCGACGTGCCGGTCATGAAGGCCCGCAAGGATGGCGTGGTCAACCAGCTGACCGGCGGCATCAAGATGCTGCTGAAGAAGAACAAGGTCACTTTCCTGCCGGGTCACGGTTCCTTCGTCGGCAAGGAAGGCGATTACTGGAAGGTCAAGGTCGGCGCCGAGGAAGTGCTGGCCAAGCAGGTCATCGTCGCCACCGGTTCCAAGGCGCGTCATCTGCCGAACCTGCCGGTCGACCAGAAGATCGTCATGGATAATGAAGGCGCGCTGAACCAGGAATCCGTGCCGAAGAAGCTGGCCATCATCGGTGCCGGCGTGATCGGTTTGGAAATGGGTTCGGTCTGGCGTCGTGTCGGTGCCGAAGTCACCGTCCTCGAAGCCATGCCGGATTTCCTGGCTGCCGCCGACGTCGATGTCGCCAAGGAAGCCCTCAAGCTGTTCACCAAGCAGGGTCTGAACATCCAGATGGGCGTCAAGATCGGCGACATCAAGACGACCAAGAAGGGCGTCTCGATTGCCTACGAAGACAAGGATGGCAAGGCCCAGAAGCTGGATGCCGACCGTCTGATCGTCTCGATCGGCCGTGTGCCGAATACCGACGGCCTGAATGCCGACGGCGTCGGCCTGAAGCTCGATGCCCGCGGCTTTGTCGAAGTGAATGGTCACTGCCAGACCAACCTGCCGGGTGTCTGGGCGATTGGCGACGTCGTGCGCGGCCCGATGCTGGCGCACAAGGCGCATGAAGAAGGCGTCATGGTTGCCGAACTGATGGCGGGTCAAGCCGGTCACTGCAACTTCGACACCATCCCCTGGGTCATCTACACTTCGCCGGAAATCGCCTGGGTTGGCAAGACCGAGCAGGCGCTCAAGGCCGAGGGCATCGAGTATAAGCCGGGCAAGGTGCCTTTCCTGGCCAACGGTCGCGCGCTGGGCATGGGCGATCCGTCCGGCTTCGTCAAGGTGCTCGCCTGCAAGAAGACCGACCGTATCCTGGGCGTGCACATCATTGGCGCCAACGCCTCCGAGATCATCGCCGAAGCAGTCGTCGCGATGGAATTCGGCGGTGCTGCCGAAGATCTGGCGCGCATCTGCCACGCTCACCCGACCCTGTCGGAGACCGTGCATGAAGCGGCACTGGCCTGCGACAAGCGCACCCTGAATTTCTAAACGCGCGTCGACTGTCCATCAAGGCGGGTTGCGGTTACGCACCCGCCTTTTTTATTTGCGAAAATACGACCTTTCCCAACGCAGAACCCCGCAACGATGCCTCACAGAAAACTCAAGGTTGCCGCCGAAGGCATGCTCGACGCCTACCGGAACCTGCTCGATGCCCGCGGCTACATCGCCGATGCCGCCCAGATGACGGCGGCCCATGCCCTGCAGGCGCTGTACACCAATCTGCTCTCTTTCAAGGTCGATCGCAGCAGTACTTTCAAGCGTCTGCTGGCGCCACCCAAGCCGCCGAAGGGCGTGTATTTCTGGGGCGGGGTCGGGCGTGGCAAGAGCTTCCTGATGGATTGCTTCTACGATTCGGTGCCCTATCGCCGCAAGCGGCGCATCCACTTCCATGCCTTCATGCAGCAGATCCACCGCGACCTGGAGCAATACAAGGGCGAGCCGGACCCGGTGCTGAAGGTCGCCGAGCAGATCGCCCGCGAGGTTCGGCTGCTCTGCTTCGACGAATTCCACGTCTCCGACATCGCCGACGCGATGATCCTCGGCCGCCTGATGAACTCGCTGTTCGGCCACGGGGTGATCGTCGTGATGACTTCCAACTATCCACCGGACAAGCTTTATCCGAACGGCCTGCACCGCGAAAGCTTCCTGCCGACCATCGCGCTGCTCAACCAGAATCTGGATGTCTTCGAGGTCGATTCAGGCGTCGATTATCGGCTGCGGGCGCTGGAACAGGTCGAGATTTATCACTATCCGGCCGATGCCCGTGCCGAGAAGAAAATGCTCGACTACTTCAGGATGGTGGCCGGCGAGGAGGGCAAGAAGGGCGGGCACATCGAGATCCTCGGGCGCAATATCGACACCGTGCGCCGTGGCCACGGCGTCATCTGGTTCGATTTCCGCACCCTGTGCGGCGGGCCGCGCTCGCAGAACGACTATCTCGAAATCTCCCGCGGCTACCACACCGTGCTGCTCTCGCACATTCCGAAGATGACCATGCACCAGGCCTCGGAAGCCCGGCGCTTCACCTGGCTGGTCGACGTCTTCTACGACCACAAGGTCAAGCTGATCGCCACCGCCGATTGCGCCGCCGAAGCCCTCTATACTGAAGGAACGCAGGCCGGCGAATTCGCCCGGACGGTTAGCCGGCTGACCGAGATGAATTCCCGGGAATATCTGGCCCTGCCGCACATCGCATCCGCCTGAGGAGGTAATTTGAAAAATGCCCTGAATTTCCTGCTGACCGTAGCATTTACGCTGTGGATGGGCATTGCGGCCGCGCAGCAGATGGAAATCATCGAACTGCGCAGCAAGAGCGTCGACGAAGTGCTGCCGGCGCTGCTGCCGCTGGTCGAGCCGGGCGGCACGCTGAGCGGCATGAACAACCAGCTTTTCCTGAAGGCTTCGCCGAAGAACCGCGACGAGATCAAGCGGGCGCTGGCCGCCATCGACCGGCCGTCGCGGCGGCTGATCATCCACGTCTCCCATAACCGGCAGGCCGAGAGTGCCGCGCGTGGCGGCGAGGCAAGCGGCCAGGTGGTGCTTGGCAGCACCCGGCGCAGCAACGTCGAGGCCCGTGTCTGGGACACCAGGAGCGTGCGTGGCGAGAGCGCGGCGCAGATGGTGCAGACCGTCGAGGGCGGCCAGGCCTTCATCCAGGTTGGCCGCTCGCTGGCCATCCCGATGCGCCAGGTCGTCGTCGGGCCGGGGGGGGCGGTGGTCAATGAAGGCTATGTTTACCAGGACGTCGGCCGCGGTTTCTACGCCGTGCCGCGCGTCAACGGCCAGCGGGTGACGCTCGATATCAGTCAGCAGTCGGCCAGCCAGGGGGGCTACGGCAGTATCAACAGCCAGCGTCTGGCGACGACGGTTTCCGGGCGGCTGGGCGAATGGATAGAACTTGGCGGCAGCGGCCGCCAGGCCAGCGGCAATCAGGGCGGCGCGCTCAGTCTTTCAACGAGCGAAGCGCGTGACAATCGCTCGATCTGGCTAATGGTGGAGGAAGTGCAGTGAGTGATTTGAAACGTCATATCGGGCAAAAGGTGGCGCTGGCGACGGCGGCATTCTGCGCCCTGCTGGCCTTGCCGGCCTTTGGCCTGTTCGTCTGGTTGTGGGTGGAACGCGGGCTGGCCGACACCTGGGTGCCGAGCGCCCTGGCAGCGGTCGGTTTTCTCGGCGCTTGCACAGTGGTGCTGTACGTGATGAGCCGGCCGCAACCGCCGCTGCCTGACGAGAATGCTACGACCATAGAAGCAAATGCTGGCCCCAAGGTCGATGGCTAAAAAAGGCCAAAATCCAAAAACAAACCCGGCACCAGGCCGGGTTTTTTATTGGTCTACCTGAGGCTCACGATTCCCGCAGCCCCGATCTATGGTCGCGCACCAGCTGGAGCAGCGCCTGCGGGTCGATCGGTTTGGCCAGGTGACCGATCATGCCGGCCGCCAGGCATCTCTCCCGCTCTTCGCTGAAAGCGTGCGCTGTCTGGGCGATGACCGGCAGTTCCGGGGCAATCGCCTTGATCCGTCGCGTCGCCTCGTAGCCGTCCATTTCCGGCATCTGGATATCCATCAGGACGAAGTCGAAGGCGCCGTCCCCTTCGCGGGCGACCCGCTCGACGGCCTCGCGTCCGTTGTCGACGACGATGACCTGGGCGCCGTCCTCGATCAGGTTGTCTTCGAGGATCATCCGGTTGATCTCCTCGTCTTCGGCGACCAGGAAGGTCAGGCCGGCCAGCGGCTTGGTGGTCTCTGACCCGGTGTCGTTCTCGGCGGACAGGGGGGTATCGGACGGCGCGCAGGGCATGAAGGGCAGGCTGAATTCGACGGTCGTCCCCAGGCCCTGTCGGCTATCGACGGCGATACTGCCGTGCATCAGTTCGACGATGCGCTTGCTGATCGCCAGACCCAGGCCGGTGCCTCCAAACCGGCGGGTGGCCGAGGCATCGCCTTGCTGGAAGGGCTTGAACAGATCTGCAAGCTGGGCCTCATTCATGCCGATGCCGCTGTCGCTGATCCGGAAATGGAGCTGGTCGGCCTGGCGCGACACCGCCAGCGTCACAGTGCCCTGTTCAGTGAACTTGACGGCGTTGGACAGGACATTGAGCAGCACTTGGCCGAGGCGCAGCGGATCGCTGAGGCATTGCGCTGGCAGGTCCGGGGCCAGTTCGACCTTTAGCGCCAGATGTTTCGCCTCGGCGCGGCCACGCACCAGATCCACGGCGTGGTCGATGACTTCTGCAATCCGCACCTCGGTCTGCTCGATAATCAGCTTGCCCGCCTCGATCTTCGAGAAATCGAGCACGTCGTTGATGACCCCGAGCAGCCTCTGCCCGGAAGCCTGGATCTTGGCGAAGGCATTGCGTGCCTTGGCGCTGTCCTCGCAGTTGCGGTAGCCGATATCGGCGAAACCGAGCACGCCGTTGAGCGGCGTGCGAATCTCGTGGCTCATGTTGGCCAGGAACTCGCTGCGCACGCGGGCCAGGTGTTCGGCGGCGAGCAGCGCCTGTTCCCGGGCTTCGGCCGCTGCCCGCTGGGAAGTCATGTCGACGACGCTGGTCACCGCGCCTATTGTCTTGCCGTTCTGGATGATCGGGTGTGTCGAGTACATGACCGGTACCGGGTGCCCGTCGGCATGCCAGTAAACCTCGTTGTCGACGCGGATCTGGTGACCGAATTTCAGGGCGCCCAGGCTCGGGCACTCCACCTCCGGATAGGCGGTGCCATCCGGCTTGCGGTGATGGAAGAGGGCGTGGCAATGCTGGCCGATCGCCTGTTCGGCGGTGTAGCCGAGCATCGCGCAGGCCGCCGGGTTGATGAAAGTGATCAGGCCGTCGGCATCGATTCCGTACAGCCCGTCGGCGCTCGACCGGATGATATGGCTGGCGCGGGCTTCCGTTTCGAGCAGCGCCGTCGTGCGTTGCTGGACCAAGGCTTCGAGGTTGCGCCGGTGCTCCTCCAGTTCTGCTTCGACCCGCTTTTTCTCGGTGATGTCGCGGGTCAGGCCGAGCAGGCCGATGACCGTCCCGTTGTTGTCGCGCATCGGCACGGCGTGGGTTTCCAGCCAACGATGGCCACCCTTCAGGCCGACGATTTCGAAGGCCAGCGAGCCGGATTCACCTCGTTTGACCAGCGTGTTCAGGTTCCGGAATGCTTGGCGGTAGGCGGGCGCAACGATGTTGATAACCTTTTGGCCGATGACCTGGTCCGCCGAGTCGGCCTCGATCATGGCCAGGCCGGCGCGGTTCATTTGCTGGACGGTACCGTCCAGCGCCAGGGTTTTCACGCACTCCGGTTCGCTCTCGATGATGGTCTGCAACTGGCGTTCGCTGGCGGCAAGATCCTGTTGTGAGCGCTCGCGTTCCAGGGCCGAACCGATCCAGCGGGCGAGCAGGCCGATGAATTCGCGGTCGGTATCATCGAACGCGCGGTGATAGGCGGCCGACGAACTGAAATTGACTGTCCCGAATACGGCGCCGTCTACCAGGATCGGCGCACCGATATAGGTTTCCAGTTTGAACGCGTCGTAGCAGGGATGGCTGGCGAAGGGTGAGGCAGCCATGTGGGCAATGGTTACGACGGAGCCGCTGTCCAGCGTCATCTTGCAATAAGTCTCGCCCACTGCGAATTCCTGGCCGTCGTGCAGCATGCCTGAGGGGCTGACGTGGGCGACGATGCGATAAATGTCGCTCGTCACCTGGCTGATTATCCCCAGTTCCAGGCCATAGAGTCCGGCGCCAACCCGCAAGGCCCGTTCGAGTTGTTCGGCCAGCGGCAAATGCGATAGGGCGGCGATCTCGTTCAGGCGGCGCATGCTTTCGTGCTGGTGCTGGCGGATTTCGATGCTCCGGCGCAATTCCTGTTCGCGCAGCTCGGTCTGGCGCAGTTGCTGCACCAGGAATCCACCGGAGAGAATCGACAGCAGCATGAAGCCGCCAATGACTGCGGAGGTCAGGTACAGCTCGTTGCGCCAGGCAGCCAGGTAATCCTCGCTGGTCGTCCCGGTAACGACGATCATCGGCGCCTTGTCGAGCCGGCGGAAAGTCAGCAGCCGTGCATTACCGTCGGCGCTGCTGGTGGCCGGCGCGAAGTAGGTGGCGGTCCGGCTGCCGGACTCGATCAGCCGGCGGAGTTCGCCGGAAACCGTCGAATTCCCGATCTGGCCGACCGGCAGATCGGGCGCCGCCGGGAAGCGGGCGATCAGATCCAGATCGGCATCGCGCAGGGCGACTATGCCGTGGCGGCCGACCTCGAAGCGCGCCAGCAGGCTGGCAAAATGGCTGACCGGGACAGGGGCCGAAATGACCCCGGCAAATCGTCCGTCCGGGTAGTTGTAGCGCCGGGAAAAACCGACGATGTACTGCTTGGAGACGCGCCCCGGGCGTGCCTTGGAAATTTGCAGGTCGGCGTCCGGATGGGTGTGATGGTGAATGAAGTAGTCGCGGTCGGCCCACGTGACCTTGTCCGATCTGTTCACATCCTTGCCGAGGATGACATGGCCGTCGGCATCGGCCACCCGCAAAGCCTCGACTTCGGGCAGGCGCGAAGCCAGACGGGTCAGGAAGGCGTTGGTGCCTGCATCGTCGACTGTCCCTTCGGCCAGGCGGCGTTCCAGTTCGTAGACCGCCATGCGCAGAACGAGATCGATTCTCTCGACGCTGCCCGAGACATTCAGGTCGACCGCGCTGGCGATGTTCTGGGTCTGCTCTTCGGCCGTCAGTTCGTGTTGCAGGCGGCTCTTGTAGAGAAAAAATCCGCAGAACGCCACGGCAAGAATATTGACGCAGAGCAGACCGGCAATCAGCAGCTTGCGGAGTTGTCTGGGGGAGGACATTGTTGTGCTCGGGCGTTTCCGGGGCGACGTGGCAGTCGGTCAGCCTGACCGCCAAACCGGGGTTATGTCATTAATCGCAATATTACGCCTTTTGATAAACGTGAGGCGGGGATAAAAAAACCCGGCACGGGGCCGGGTTTTGTTTGCGCTTATGGTGGGGATCAGGCGGCGTTCAGCGCCTGTTCCAGATCGGCAATCAGGTCGTCGATGTGCTCGATGCCGACCGACAGGCGGATCATGTCGGCCGATACGCCGGCCTTGGTCAGTTCGGCCGGCGACAACTGGCGGTGCGTGGTCGAGGCCGGGTGGCAGGCCAGCGACTTGGCGTCGCCGATATTGACCAGGCGGGTGAACAGTTGCAGCGCATCCTGGAAACGACCGCCGGCGGCCAGACCGTCGCCATCGGCGCCCTTGACACCGAAGGTCAGGATGCCGGATGCCTTGCCGCCCATGTACTTTTGCACCAGGGCGTGGTCCGGGTGATCGGGCAGGCCGGCGTAATTGACCCAATTAACCTTCGGGTGTTTTTGCAGGAATTGGGCGATGGCCAGCGTGTTGTCGCAAATGCGGTCCATGCGCAGGGCCAGGGTTTCGGCGCCCTGCAGGATCAGGAAGGCGTTGAACGGGCTGATCGCGGCGCCCATGTTGCGCAGCGGCACGACGCGGGCGCGGCCGATGTAGGCGGCGGGGCCGAGCGCTTCGGTATAGACGACGCCATGGTAGGAGACGTCCGGCTCGTTCAAGCGCTTGAATTTCTGCTTGTGCTCGGCCCACGGGAACTTGCCGCTATCGACGATGATGCCGCCGATCGAGTTGCCATGGCCGCCGATGTACTTGGTCAGCGCGTGGACGACAATGTCGGCGCCGTGCTCGATTGGCCGGCACAGGTAGGGCGAGGGCACGGTGTTGTCGACAATCAGCGGCACGCCGTGACGGTGGGCGATCTCGGCCAGTTTGGCGATGTCGGTGATGTTGCCGAGTGGATTGCCGACCGATTCGCAGTAGATGGCCTTGGTCCGGGCGTCAATCAGCGGCTCGAAGGAGGCCGGGTCGCGGTGGTCGGCGAAGCGCACGTCGATGCCGTATTGCGGGAAGGTGTGGGCGAACAGGTTGTAGGTGCCGCCGTACAGCGTTGCCGCCGAGACGATGTTGTCGCCGGCTTCGGCGATGGTCTGGATGGCGTAGGTGATCGCCGCCATGCCGGACGCCAGCGCCAGGCCGGCGATCCCGCCTTCCATCTCGGCGACGCGCTTTTCCAGCACGTCCTGAGTCGGATTCATGATCCGCGTGTAGATGTTGCCGGCGACCTTCAGGTCGAACAGGTCGGCACCGTGCTGGGTGCTGTCGAAGGCGTAGGACGTCGTCTGGTAGATGGGAACGGCGACCGCCTTGGTCGTCGGGTCGGGCGAATAGCCGCCATGGACGGCGATGGTTTCGATCTTCATGCGTGCCTCTCTCTCTCGCTTCGTTGTTGTAAAAAAAGAAGTTTAGCAGTGCCGCCCGGTCAGTTCGCTACGATTCATCGTGAATAAGCTTATGTCGGGTCGGTGCTGTCGCCTCATGCTGCCTCGTCGCCAGTCTCGGCCGGCTGGCGTGCCGCCTTGAGCAGGAAGCGACCGGGATCGAGGGCGTCGACCAGATCGCGCTCCAGCGGCAGCGGTTCGCCTTCGAGTTGGCTGACCAGCAGGTCGGCCATCAGCGCCGACCAGACGATGCCGCGTGCCCCGAAGCCCTGCACGCACCACAGGCCGGGCTGGCGGGGAAGGTTGTGCAGGCGGGTATTGGGCGTTGCGGCGGCGAGGTCGGGTACGGCGCCGACGATGGGCAGGCGGTCCGGCGACATCGGCCGGAAACCGACACGGCCGTGCAGCGTCGCCGGGTCGGTGCCGGCGGCAAAGTCGGGCAGGGTCAGGCGCAGGCGGGCCAGATTGTCGGCGTGGTCGGCAGTTCGTTCGCCGGTGTCGCCATCCTCGTAGGAGAGCGAGGCGCCGATCAGGCTCAGCCCATCAACTGCCGGTACCGCGTAGCCGATCTGGAACAGCACGCTGTTCAGCGCCGGCGCCGCGTTGGCCGGCAGGTGGCTGACCTGGCCGCGGCCCGAGCGCTGCGGTAGCCAGGCGAATTGTTCGAAACCTGGTGCCGCGACGCCGCTGGCCATGACCAGCACCGGCGCTTCAGCCAGCACACAGCCGTCGGCGGCCAGCGCCTGCCATTTCGATTTTGGCCTTTTTATGGCGGCGACCGTAGCATTTGACCGGAGAGTGATCCGTTCCGGGAAAGCGGCCAGAGCGGTGCGGCAGACCGAGGGCGGTTGCACCCAGCCGCCGCCGGGGAACCACCAGCCGCCTATATTTACGGGGTGGCCGAGCAATTGGCTGGCCTTTTCGGCATCGACGAATTGCAGGACTTCCGGCGGAAAGCCAAGTTGCTCGACGGTACGCCGCTGCTGCGCTTCGTGTTCCGGTTCGCGCGCCAGATGCAGCACGCCGCAGGGCGACCAGCGGGCCTCGGGCAACCCGGCGAGCAGGGTGCGGGTGGCGAGGAAACCTGCACGGGTCAGGCGCGACAGGCGATTATCGTCGGCGCTGGGCAGCGGGCGCAGCATGCCAGCGAGGTTGCTGGAGGCGCCCTGGCCCGGTTCGCCGGCTTGCTCAAGCACGGTGACCTGCCAGCCGGCGGCGGCCAGCGCGTAGGCCGTCGTGCTACCGGCAATGCCGGCGCCGATGACGATGGCCCGGCGCTCGGTCGGTGCGACATGGCGGTCCGGCCGGCGCGAACGGAAGCGGCCAACCAGCATCTGCCGCTTGTTGGAATAGCCGGGTCGTTTCTCGACGTCGAATTCGGCGTCTTTCAAGGCCTGACGGACATGGCCGGCGACCGACCAGGTGGCCAGCGTGGCGCCCGGCGCGGTCAGCCGGGCCAGGCCCTTGCAGAAGTGTGGCGACCACAGTTCCGGGTTCTTGGGCGGCGAAAAACCGTCGAGGAAAAAGGCATCGACCGAGGCGTCAATGGCGCGCAGTTGCGTCGCTGCATCGCCGAAGACCAGGGTCAAAATCACTTGGCCGCCGGCCAATTGCAGGCGGTGCATGCCGGGCACCAGCGGCGGCCATTTTTGCTGCAGCTCGGAAGCCAGTTCGGCGAATTCCGGCCAGGCCTGTTGGCAGGTGGCAAGGTCGGTCGGCGTAAAGGGATGCTTTTCGAAGGAGATGAAATGCAGGCGCCGGCAGCGTTGCGGATCGTCTTGCCAGGCCTGCCAGGTGGCCAGGAAGTTCAAGCCGGTGCCGAATCCCGTTTCGAGGATGACGAAGCGCTCGCGGCCCTGCCAGCGTTGCGGCAGCTCGTTGCCGGCCAGGAAGACGTGACGGGTCTGCGCCGGGCCGCCAAGGGCGGAGTGATAAACATCGTCGAAGGCTGCCGAGTAGGGCGTGCCGTAGGCAACCCGTTCAAGGCGGGCGGGCTGCAGTTTTTCCACTAATGCAGGCGGGATGGACGCTTGCCGGGCGTGGGCGTGACCGCCGCCGGCGCGGCATAGTCGAGCGCCAGGTTCCATTGCGCCTGCTCGGCGCCGGCCCGCAGCATGGCGCACAGCATCTGCAGCAGGTCGGGCGTCAGCGGCAGCAGAAAACTGCGCTCGCGGCCTTCGCGGAAAGTCAGGTTGAAACTGCCGTCGCTCAGGGTGTCGAACTTGATCTCGCTGGTCAGCAGCGGTGTGGCGCCGAGCGGGTAGGTCGCCTTATCATCGCGGAATGCCTGCTCGAAGCTCGGCGCCTCGGCAGGCGCTGCGTCGGTAGCCACGGCCACCGTCGGCAGCGGGGCCGGTTGCTGGCCCAGCAAACTGGCCAGGTGCGGCCACAGATCGCGCAGGAAACGTCGCGTCAGCCAGATGCGAACTTCCTCATCCGCCTGCGTGGCGACGCGAAGCAGCAGGCGATCCTGCAGGTGGTCGCAAGCGACTTGGAGTTGGCGGATTTGCATGGCTAATAACGACTGCCAATGGTCGAGCGAGCGCAGGCGAGACAAGGCGCACGGTACCGCCGCATAGCAGCGCTATGCAAGGTGCCGTGCAACGCCGTATCGCCAAGCGCAACCGGCCATCATTACTCGGGGCGCATGGAGGGGAACAGGATTACGTCGCGGATGGCCGGGCTGTCAGTCAGCAACATGATCAACCGATCAATCCCGATGCCGCAGCCGCCGGTCGGCGGCAGCCCGTATTCCAGCGCCCGGATGAAGTCGGCGTCGTAATACATCGCTTCCTCGTCGCCGGCATCCTTGGCCTTGGCCTGTTCCTGGAAGCGGGCGGCCTGGTCTTCGGCATCATTCAGCTCGGAGAAGCCGTTGGCGATCTCGCGGCCGACGATGAACAGCTCGAAACGCTCGGTGATTTCCGGGTTGGAATCGGAGGCACGGGCCAGCGGCGAGACTTCGACCGGATAGTCGATGATGAAGGTCGGTTCCCAGCAATGGGCTTCGGCGCAGGCTTCGAACAACTGCAGCTGCAGGCTGCCGAGGCCGCCCGGCTTCAGCGGCTCGCCGAAGTGCTTGATCTTGGCCTTCAGGAACTCGGCATCGGCCAGTTCGGCATCGCTGAATTCCGGGTGCTGGCGCTGGATCGCCTGGCAGATGGTCAGGCGATGGAAAGGCTTGGACAGGTCCAGTTCGCGGCCTTGGTAAATGAACACTTCCTTGCCCAGCGCTTCGCGCGCGGCATGACGGAGCAGGCCTTCGGTGAAGTCCATCAGCGTGTGGTAGTTCGCATACGCCTCGTAGAACTCCATCATCGTGAATTCCGGGTTGTGGCGGGGCGAGAGGCCTTCATTGCGGAAATTGCGGTTGATTTCAAAGACCTTCTCGAAACCGCCGACGACCAGGCGCTTCAGGTAGAGCTCAGGGGCGATGCGCAGGAACTGCTGCATGTCCAGCGCGTTGTGGTGGGTGACGAAGGGCTTGGCCGAGGCGCCGCCGGGAATCGGGTGCATCATCGGCGTTTCGACTTCCATGAAGTGATGGCTGACCATGTAGTTGCGGATCGAGGCGACGATGGCCGAGCGGGCGCGGAAGGTGAAGCGCGTTTCCTCGTTCATGATCAGGTCGACGTAGCGCTGGCGATACTTCATTTCCTGGTCGGCCAGGCCGTGGAACTTGTCCGGCAGCGGGCGCAGCGACTTGGTCAGCAGGCGGACTTCGGCAGCCTGGATGGTCAGTTCGCCGGTCTTGGTCTTCATCAGCGTGCCGACCACCCCGAGGATGTCGCCCAGGTCCCAGCCCTTGAAGGCGGCGTAGGCTTCCTCACCAACCTTGTCGCGGGCGATATAGACCTGGATGCGGCCGGTCATGTCCTGCAGCGTTGCAAACGAAGCCTTGCCCATGACCCGCTTCAACATCATGCGGCCGGCAACCTTGACCTCGACCGGCAGGCCTTCGAGTTCCTCGGTCGACTTCTCGCCATAGCCTTCGTGCAGGAGGGCGGCGGTATTTTCGCGCTGGAAATCGTTCGGGAAGGCTTGGCCGGTCTTGCGCCACTCGGCGAGCTTGGCACGACGCTCGGCGATGATGTGGTTCTCGTCTTGCTGGACGGGCTGTTCGGCGTTGTCGGCTTGGGACATGGAAATATCCTTGGAAAATTGATCTGCTGCGGCGGGCCGCGTAAAACCCTGAATTTTCGCCGATTTAGGCCACTTGGGACAAGGCTAAATTCGGCTAAATTCGGTGGGCGTAAAGGCACTCAGGCTTCATCGCCTGAACGTCTTGGTCAGCATGCCCTGGCAGGCATCGCGCAGGACCCACCAGACGATGCGCGGATTCTGCGCTGCCTTGCTCAGTGCGTAGGGGCGCCAGGCGATGCCGAAAGGGATGTAGACGCGGACGGCTACCTTGAATTCCCTGGCCAGGGCCAGCATTTCCCGTTGCGGCAGGCCGTTGAGCAATTCGAGTTCGCAGTCCGTGCCTACGGCCTGCAGGCGGGACAGCGACTCACGTGCCAGCCAGGGATCGTGGGTGGCGATGGCGACCCGGCTGGCCTTGCCGGCCAACCGGTCGACCACGTTCAGATATCCTTGGCGCGGATCGAGGTGCGGCGCCGTGGGATCGCCCCATTCGCCTTTGACGATGCGCACCCGAACGCCCAGTGCGGCCACCTCGTCGGCATCGTCTGGACTGCGTTGCCAGCGGCCGGGGATGCTCAGTCCGACGGCCCCGCCGAGAGCAGCCGCTTGCCGGACGCAAGCCAGCGTCGGTTCGGCCGTGTAATGTTCGTGCGAATCGAAGTGGGCGAGCAGGCCGCGTTCGCTGGTTGCCCGCAACAACCCGCCGATCAACGCCATGTCGTAGTTCAGGGCTGGGGCCTTGATTGAAATGTAGCCGTGAGGTTGTAGTTCAGCCACTGCGTCGATGATGTCGCGGGAAATGCCGGCGATCCTTTCCGGGCGGTCGTGCTGGCCGTGGAAGTAGCCGAGGGTGGTCGCAACGCCGCCATCCGACAGCTTTTGGGCGATCGAGAGGGCGTCGCTCAACTGTTGCCCCGGAACGTAGACTCGCCCGGCAGCCTGCAGCGCGAGATGAAGGGGGAGGCGAGCCAGTCGGCGAAGGTGGATCTTGAGCATGTTTACCTCAGAACTCGGCGAAACCGGGTATAGGTCGAACGCAGTACCGTTTTTACCAGCATCTTGACAACGGCGCTGCTGAACGGAATGGCCCGAACATCCCGATAGTGGCGCAGTTTCTTGGTCCATAGTTCGGTCCACGGGGCCATGACGCCCATGAATTCGTAGGACAGCAAGCCGCGGCTCGCGGCATCGCGCAGGGTATGCCAGATCAGCAGCTGACCCGGTGAGCATCCGGCAAAATCCTGATCATGGCTGATCTTGAACAGCCAGAAACGGCGATTCCACTCGCCGGCGATCTGCATTGCCACCGCCCGGCCGTCGATGCGGAGGAAGGCGATACGTAGCATGCCGCAACGCATGGCCTCTTCGGTAAATGTCTCGAAAAAACGGCCTTGGTCTTGGTCGGTCGTCAGAGCTGTGCCTGCCCCGGCCTTCCAACTGAGATCTTCAATCGCCAGCGCTTCCCGCATCAGCGGAGCCAGTTCGCTTGCCGAACGGGGCGCATGGAGTTCATAGCGCACTTCGCCCAGTGCTTGTGCCCGCCGTTGGGCACGCCGCAGATCGGCGCGGCGTCTTGGCGTCAGGCAGGTGTCCGGCTTGTCGCTGTAGCCGGCCAAATCAATCCAGGGGGTCGGCATCGACTCCCGGGTCAGCACGATGCCCCGCCAGCGAAAGGCACGGCGCAGTGCGCCAATGCTTGGGGAATCCGCCGGGATGCGTTCCAGATGCAGCGGCCGTGGCTGCCCGGCCAGCATCACGGCCAGTGCGCGCAGGCTGTCCGAAGTGCTCCACACCAGATCTCCCGGTTCGAACAGGCGTGGCAATTCGAGCAGCCAGCTCCCTTGCGCCAGCATCGGCAGCAGCGCCGTCGTTTGTTCCTCTGCCCTGACAGCGAACATCAGGATGGCCTCGGGGTGAACGGCGCCGGCCCTGGCCGACATCCAGGCATGGGTCTGGGTTGGCAACAGGTCATGCGGCGCAGAGTCGACCAAGGGCCAGCCATCCCGGTCCGGAAAGTCTCTGAAGCTGCGATAGGGGCTGGGCATGAGGGAAAGGGGGGGCTGGGTTATGCCATCGATTGTATCCAGACTGATCGCCTGAATGCGATATTCGGATGACGCTGGCAATGCCAATTGGCAACCACCGATCATGGATTTGCCAATATCATGTCGGCCGGGGAGTCTTCAGCGTTGGCGATCGTTTTCGCCATGTCCAAGGCGGGGGAAATGTACAGGGTTCGTTGTTTCGACGGTTTTGCCGCGTTGCCGCAAGCGCATCGTGCATTGCTCGATGCTGCCTGCCAGGACGATTATTTTTGCAGCCCGGCATGGTTCGCGCATCTGATGGTCCACTTTTATCCCGGGGCGCACCGGCTGCAGGTCTATGCGCTGGAGCATGCTTCCAGCGGCGAACCTTTGCTCCTGATGCCATTGCGCGCCTGCCAGATCGATTACTCCGCCTTCGGCGCGCGAACCCTGGGGTCGATCAGCCATCCCGAGAACTATGCGCCGGTGGCGATGATTTATTCGGCGGAGGTCGCAGATCGCGAGGGTATGCTGATCTGCTTGCTGAAACATTTCAGAAGGGGGGGCGGCGATTTGCCGGGCCTGCCGGTCGACCTGTTGCGCTTGTGGCCGGTCGACATCGCTTCGGACGACGGACGGATGTTGCGCCGGGCCCTGGGGAAGGCGGGCTTCTGGACCCAGGTCTATGCCAATTCCTATAACCGCTACGAGGACACGGTCGGGCTGAGCTATGACGAGTATTTCGCCCAGCGCAGCGCCAGTTTGCGCTACAGCGTCAGGCGGCGGCAGCGGGCGCTCGAGAAATCCGGCCATTTTGAGTTGGCGCTGTACAAGGGCACCGAAGGCCTCGACGAGGCCATCGAAGACTATTGCGCGGTCTCGCTGGGCAGTTGGAAGGAGGCTGAAAGCATGGTGTCCGAAGACATGCTGGCCCTGATCCGCCTGACTGCCTCCAAGGGTTGCATGCGCCTGGGCATCCTGCGTTTCGACGGTGTTCCGGCGGCAGCGCAGTTCTGGATCGTCGCTGGTGGTGTCGGCCATTGCTCGCGCCTGGCTTACCACGATGATTTCAAGCAACAGGCGGTCGGCGTGGTACTGACCAACTTCATGATCTCTCACGTGCTGGAAGACGACCACGTCAGCCGGATCGATTTCGGTTACGGCGAGGAAGATTACAAGGGCGGCTGGATGAAGGAGGCACGGGATTACTACGGCTTCCTGGCTTTCAATCCGCGAACCCGCCAGGGGCTGTTGCACGGCCTGAAGAACATCCTTGGCCGCCCGGTCAAACGCCTGGTCAAGGCCGTTCTGGTCATGCTGCGCCTGCGCCAGCCGGAATCTCCGGAAAGCCGCAGAGGGCGGTCGGCTTCAGCGAACGGGGCGGTGAATCGCTAGCCAGACGGTCTGGGTGTCCGGTGCCGTCCAGTCGACCCGGTGCCGGCGTTGCGGTGCGATATCGAGATAATTGCCGGGCAGTAGACGGCACGGTTCGTTTTCATCTTCGAAGCGAAGCAGCGCTTCACCGCTGAGCAGCAAGACCCACTCGGCCTCGGGTTGTTCGTACCAGAAACCTGGCGGGCTCGCCTGGCCGGTCGATACGATGCGCTCGATGAGCAGGCCGGGCTCGGCGAGCAGAGCAGTGAATTGCTCGTCAGCACTGCCATGAGGCGGGAGATCAGCGAACAAACTATCGGACATGGCAGGCAATCAGCGGTAGAGCGGCAGGGTGTCGAGGCGGTGTTCGATTTCTGCGGTCATGGCCTTGAACTGCGGGCTTTCCGGATTATCGAAGCGGCGCTTGAATTCGGGCTGGTAAAGGTATTCGGGAAGATCGCCGACGGTCGGCAACAACTGTTCGTCGCGGAAAGTCGTCCGCATTGCCGCCATCAGTTGCTCCGGGTTCCTGATCAAAATTTCGCCAAAGCGGGTTCCGGCCCGGTCGGCCGCCAGGTCGATGAAGGAAAAACCGCTGCCGTGGCGGGCGTCTTCCAGTTCCTTGTACAGTCCGATCGCGTCGGCGACCGGTTCGCCGGCCCAGGCAGCCAGGGCGGCAGAGATGACGAAATGCTGGGCGAGGTCGTGGCGCCCGGCCAGCGTGATGGTGACCCAGCGCACCCGTGGCCAGTTTCGGGCGGCGGGTACGACCGCGGCGAGATCCTTGCCGGCCAGGTGGCTGGCCAGGACCAGCAGCGTGGCGCGGCCGCGCAGGGAGGCGTCTTCGGAGGTCGGAATGGTTGCCGCGAGCACCTCGGCCAGGCTGATCCGCGTCCCGGGCGCCCGGTGGGCGAGCAGGGCGGCGAGCGACAACTGGCTTTCGCGCAGGCGTTTGATGTCGGCCTCGGACTGCGCGGCGGCCCGCGCCCGGTCGAGAATGTCCGGCTCCCAGGCGTAGGTCAGGCTGGCCGTCCCCCCGGCAACGTCGAATGAGACTTGGCGCAGGGCCTGGGCAGCCATTTCCCATTCTTTTTCGAAACCATAGGCGGTGATGGCTTGTGCCGCCGCGAATTCGATCAGGGCGGTCGGTAGCGGAAGCGTGCCGAGATGGGCACTGGCGATCCGCGGCATCCTTTCGCCTGGCGCGACGACGGCGCGCAGGTTGAGAAATCGACGGGGGGGCAGGGCGACGCTCAGCGCGACGGTTGCACCCTCCTTCTGCAGCCGCAGGGCGCCGCGCCCATGCAGGTAGCGGCCGGCCAGGTAATTGACACCTTCGTCGAGCAGGCTGGCCGGAACGACGATGGTGCGGACTTCGCCGCGTTGCTGCTGGCGCGGGTCGTTGGCGGCGAACAGGCGTTTGGCCTGGGCGACGGCGGTGGGGGAGATTGCTTCGCTGCGCTCGACCAGTGCTTTCCCGTCAGTGGCCAGCATGGCGAGCATCAGCGTCGCGCCGAGCAAGGTCAGCGCGACGATCGCCAGCTTTCCGAGAAAACGCGTCATCGGCTGGCGATGACCGGCTTAAACGCCCTGCTTCAGGCTGGCTTCGATGAAGCCGTCGAGGTCGCCGTCGAGCACGGCCTGGGTGTTGCCGACTTCGTAGTTGGTGCGCAGGTCCTTGATGCGCGACTGGTCGAGCACATAGGAGCGGATCTGGTGGCCCCAGCCGATGTCGGACTTGGCGTCTTCCAGCTTCTGCTGCTCGGCCTGCTGCTTGCGCAGTTCGAACTCGTAGATGCGGGCGCGCAGCATTTGCCAGGCTTCGTCGCGGTTGCGGTGCTGCGAACGATCGTTCTGGCACTGGACGACGATGCCAGTCGGGACGTGGGTCAGACGTACGGCCGAGTCGGTCTTGTTGATGTGCTGACCGCCGGCGCCGGAGGCGCGGTAGGTGTCGGTGCGCACGTCGGCCGGATTGATGTTGATCTCGATCGAGTCATCGACTTCCGGGAAAACGAACACCGAGGTGAAGCTGGTGTGGCGGCGGGCGTTGGAGTCGAACGGCGACTTGCGGACCAGGCGGTGGATGCCGGTTTCGGTGCGCAGCGTGCCGTAGGCGTAGTCGCCGGTGAATTTGACGGTGGCGCTCTTGATGCCGGCGACGTCACCTTCCGATTCTTCCATGACTTCTACGGTAAAGCCCTTTTTTTCGCCATATTTCAAATACATGCGCAACAGCATCGAGGCCCAGTCCTGGGCTTCGGTGCCGCCGGCGCCGGCCTGGATTTCCAGGAAGCAGGGCATCGGGTCCGACGGGTTGTTGAACATCCGGCGAAATTCAAGGGCGGCGATCTTGGCTTCGAGTTCGGCGTTGTCGGCCTCGACCGAGAGCAGGGTCTCGTCGTCGCCTTCTTCCTTGCCCATGGCAAACAGTTCGCGGCCGTCGTCGAGCCCACCCTGGACTTCTTCCAGCACCAGCACGATGTTTTCCAGCGATTTCTTCTCGCGCCCGAGTTCCTGGGCGCGCTTGGCGTCGTCCCAGATCTTCGGGTCTTCCATCTCCTGGTTGAGGAGGGTCAGGCGTTCGCGTTTCTGGTCGTAGTCAAAGATACCTCCGCAGCTCGGCCGCGCGCTGCGCGATGTCGTCGAGCTTGTTGGAGATGCTGTTGAGGTGTTCGGCTTCCATGGTGTTCTTCTCGTTGCGTGGCAAAACCTCAATTATAGCTGCTGCGTGGGTCAGTATCCCGGCGCACCGTTCGGGGGCATTGCCGAAACGGCTTGCGGATGTTCGTGGCACCGCATTGGTGCGGTGCAGCAAGCGATCAATGATGAATGGCTTGAGTATTAGTAAATGCGCATGTTTGTTGCGCGGTATTTTGAGTTTATGTGCTTGAATCAAAATAACTAGTTATTTGTGCTTGGTTCATGGCAAGGGATTTGCTTTTGCAAAGGAAATCTCACAACTTTGTGCGCGTCTGCCATGACAACGACTGAATCGGTATCTGCCCTGCGCCCTTCGATGAACTCCTTGCGTTTGCGCCTGCTGGCGATCTGTCTGCTGGCGGCGGGCGGCGGCGCGGCCTTGGCCGGGGCCATCCTGATGGATCAGGCGGCGCTCTATGGCGTCGGCGGCGGGGCGGCACTGCTGCTGGCGATCGCCATCGCGCTCCGGATGCAGCATGGCCTGGAGTTTGCGCTGGCTTCGATCGATGGCTTCGCCCTCGAATTGGCGGCCGGGCGCCTGGTCAGCCGTCTCGATGCCCGGCGCTGCGGGGCGCTGGAGCCACTGGCCGAGCGCCTGAACGGCATGGCCCGATCCTTGTCCGGACTGTTTCTGACCTTTGCCCGAATGTCGCAGGAAATCTCTAGCGTCGCCGGCGAGAGCAGCGTTAACGCCAGTGGCGGCGACGACGGCGTGCGCCGGCAGCGCGACATCACCCTTTCGTCTTCGGCGACGCTGGAACAGTTGACCGTCAGCCTGGGCATGACCAGCGAAAGCGCACAAGGCGCGGCCGGGGTGGCCGAGGCGTCGGGCGCGATGGCGGTGGCCGGCGCGGAACGGGTCAGTGGCCTGGCGCACAGCCTGGAAAACCTGGTCGCCACCGTGCAGCAGACTTCGGAAAGCGCCAGTCGGTTGGGGCTGCGCTCGCGGGAAATCGACGTCATCGTCGAATTGATCGCCGAAATTGCCTCGCAGACCAACCTGCTGGCCCTCAATGCCGCCATCGAGGCGGCGAGGGCCGGCGAGCAGGGGCGTGGTTTCGCCGTGGTCGCCGACGAGGTGCGCAAGCTGGCCGAACGGACGAGCAATGCGACGCGCGACATCGGCGAACGCATCGAAGGTGTCCGCCTTGAGGTCGGCGGGATGATCGACGCGATGGCGGCGACGACCAGCCAGGCCGCCCGCAGTCTGGCCGATGCCGGCGAGGCGGTGGAGGATTTGCGCCGGGTCGAAGCCAACGCCCGCCAGACGCTGGACCTGATCCGCGATATCGCGGCGGCCAGCCAGGAGCAGAGCGAGGCCGGCCAGAACATCGCCCGTGACATCGAGCAGGTCGCCCAGCTGGCCGATACCAACGAGCATCTGGTCCGCGAGAACAGCGAATTGTCCCGCTACCTGAGCGAACTGTCCGTTCAGCTGACCGGGGCCCTGAAAAAATACCAATACGAGTGAGATTGCCATGAACTGGATTATTTATACGATGCTGGCCCTGGCTGTCGTCATCCTGGTGGTGTCGACGATGATCCATCGTCGCCGCCGCTGGGTCGATGCCGACCGGTCGCTGGACAAGACGCTGGCCGCCTGCCGTTCCCTGCTGGCTTTGGTCGGGCACCTGCAGCAGCACCGCGGGATGAGTTCGGCGCTGCTTGCCGGCGACCAGGGTTTCGGGTCGCGCCTCGACGCCAAGGGGCGCGAGATCGAAGCGTTGATTCCAGCGTTGCGCGGAGTGGCCAAGGCGGAATGCAGCCGGGCCCACCCCTGCCTGACGCCGAATGATCTGTCGCTGTTCCAGCACAACTGGGGGCAACTCCGCGAAAAGCTGGCCGGACTTTCCGTCGAGCAAAGCATTGCCCAGCACAGCTTCCTGATCGATCAGCTACTGCAGTGGCTGGCGGCGCTCGGCGAGTCGCGGGTCGAACTGCTGCTCGTCGACCGTTGCGGTCGTGGCCTGGTGCGCAACTATGCCTGCCGTTTGCCGGCCCTGACCGAATGTCTCGGCCAGGCCCGTGCGCTGGGGACGAGCGTCGCGGCGCGGCGCGGTTGTTCGGCCGTCGCCCGGGTGCGCCTGATGTTCCTGGTGGCGCGCGCCGAAACCCTGCTCAGCCAAGCCAACGAGGTCGGCGGGCGCGGGCCGATGGCCGAAAACGCCGCGCTCGCGGTGCAGCAGATGGCGCGGGTGATCCGTACCCGGATGCTGCTGAGTTCGGGGATCAGCGTCGCGGCCCAGGAGTATTTCGATATTGCCACGGTGGCCGTCGACAGCGTATTTGCCTGGATAGGCGAGAGCGGCGATCAATTGATGCAGGCTGGCGCAGGGAAGCATGATGTTCACGCATCGACTCGACTACAGCGTGCTTGATTTCAATTCGCTGACCCGGCCGCTCCGCCGTCAGGGAATTGGACCTGCTTGCCATTCCGTAGCCCCGGGTGCTCGCGCCGAACCGGCGATGAGCACCCTGTTTGCCAGTCTGGACGGCATGCTATTCCGCTGTCTGGTCGACGATTACTGGACCTTGTTGTCGGTCAGCCCGGGGTGTCGGGAGCTGACCGGGTATGCCGCGGAGGATCTGGTCGGCAATCCGGAAAAGTCGCTGGAAGCGCTGACCCATCCGGAAGACCGGGCCGCCGTCCGGGGCACCATCCTGGCGGCGCTCGATACCGGGGTGCGCTACCGCATGGAGTACCGCATCGTCTGCCGGGACGGCGAGGAAAAATGGGTGCTGGAGCGCGGCGTCGGCCTGCGCGACGAGGCCGGACGACAGATTATCGAAGGCTATCTGGAGGATATTACCGACCGGGTCCTGGCCCAGATTCAGCTGGCGGAAACCGAATTGCGCTATCGCAGCATCTTCGAGAATTCCGTGGTCGGCATGTTCCAGAGCACCGAGAGCGGTCGCTACCTGGCGGCCAATCAGGCGCTGGCGACGCTCTATCGCTATCCGAGCCCGGAAGCGCTGATCAGCAGCCTCGCCGACATTGCCACCGGCCTTTATGTCGATCAGCGGCGACGCGCCGATTTCAAGCGCCTGATCCAGCGCGATGGCCGGGTCAGCGATTTCGAATCCGAGGTCATTTGCCGGGATGGCAGCCGCATCTGGATTTCCGAGAACGCCCATGCGGTTTGTGCGCCGGATGGCACGCTGCTTTATTACGAGGGCACGGTCGAGGACATCACCGAACGCCATCGCTACCAGTCGGTGCTGCAGCATCAGGCGACGCACGATCCGCTGACCGGCCTGCCCAATCGCAACCTGCTGCAGGATCGCCTTGAACAGGCGGTGCAACTGGCCCAGCGCCAGCACAGCAAGGTCGTGCTGGCTTTCGTCGACCTCGACAATTTCAAGGTGATCAACGACAGCCTCGGCCACGCCGCCGGCGACGAGTTGCTGATCGAAATCGCCGGCCGCCTGCGGCAGTCCTTGCGCGGTATCGATACGGTGGCTCGCTATGGCGGCGACGAATTCGTGCTGATCATCGGCGAACAGGACTCGGGTGAGCATACCCGGCAACTCCTGGAGCGCCTGCTCGCTTCCGTCCAGGCGCCGCTGACGTTGGAAGGGCACGCCCTGCGGATCAATTGCAGCATCGGGGTCAGCGTTTATCCCGATGACGCGCAGGATCTGGACGGTCTGCTGCGCGTCGCCGATGTGGCGATGTATCACGCCAAGAAGACCGGCAAGGGCCAATACCATTTTTATACCCGCGATCTGAACCAGATCGTCCAGGATCGCTTCGTCCTCGAAAGCGCCTTGCAGGGTGCCATCGAGCACAATGAACTGACTGTGGTCTATCAACCCAAGGTCGACGCGACGGCCCGGGTCAGGGGTTTCGAGGCGCTGGTGCGCTGGAACAGCGCCGGACAGGGCCTGGTGACGCCCGACCGTTTCATTCCGCTGGCCGAGGAAACCGGGCAGATCCTGGCGATCGGCGAGCAGGTGCTGTATGCCGCCTGCCGGGCGGCAGCCACCTGGCCGCTGATCGACGGCCAGGCGCTGAGTGTCGCGGTCAACCTGTCGGCCCGTCAGCTCAAGGAACCCGGCTTGCCGGCCGTGGTGGCCGATGCGCTGGCCGTTTCCGGCCTGCCGCCGGAATGCCTGGAGCTGGAAATCACCGAGAGCATGATCATGGGCGACGTCGAGCACACCATCCGCGTGCTCAAATCGATCAAGGCGCTCGGCGTACGCATTGCGGTCGACGATTTCGGCACCGGCTATTCGTCGCTGAGCTACCTGCAGCGCCTGCCGATCGATACGCTGAAGATCGACCGCTCCTTCGTTTCCGGTTGCGACCGGGGCGGCAAGGCGATGGCGATCCCGCATGCCATCATCTTCCTCGGCCGCAGCCTGAATCTGCATATCGTGGCCGAAGGGGTCGAAACCGTGGCGGAGAAGGACGTCCTGAGCGTCTGCGGCTGCGATGAGTTTCAGGGGTATTTGTTCTCGCGGCCGATGCAGGCGGCGGCAGTGACCGACTACCTGCAGGGGGCAGCGTCCTGAGCGTGGTGGGGTGACCCGGCGGGGCAGCCTGTCTTATCTGGCATATTTCCTGGCCAAGTCGGCGTAGAATGGGGTTGTTGCATCGCAGCAGCCGATCCGGCTAGCGGCGCGTATCGCCAGGAATCGTCATGAACAAGATGCTGACCATCGACGGCAACGAAGCCGTCGCCAACGTGGCTTACCGCGTTTCTGAAGTGATCGCCATTTACCCGATCACACCGTCCTCCGGCATGGGGGAGCTGGCCGACGAATGGGCCGCCCAGGGCAGGGCCAATGTCTGGGGGAGCATTCCCCGCGTCGTCGAGCTGCAGTCCGAAGGCGGTGCCGCCGGCACCGTGCATGGCGCCTTGCAGGCCGGGGCGCTGGCGACGACCTTTACGGCGTCGCAGGGCTTGTTGCTGATGATCCCCAACATGTACAAGATCGCCGGCGAACTGACGCCGACGGTCTTCCACGTTGCCGCCCGCGCCGTGGCGACGCATGCGCTGTCGATCTTCGGCGACCATTCCGACGTGATGGCCACCCGGGGTACCGGTTTTGCCCTGCTTGCCTCCAATTCGGTGCAGGAAGCGCAGGACATGGCGGCCATTGCCTCGGCCGCGACGCTGGTCGGGCGGATTCCGGTGCTGCACTTCTTCGACGGTTTCCGCACCTCGCACGAGGTCGCCAAGATCACCGCCATTGACGACGATGTCCTGCGCCAGCTGTTGCCGGCGGAGTCGATCGCCGCCCTGCGTCATCGCGCGCTGTCGCCGGAACACCCGGTGCTGCGCGGCAGTTCGCAGAATCCCGACGTCTTCTTCCAGGCCCGCGAGGCGCAGAACCCGTGGTTCGATGCCTTTCCGGGCATCGTCCGGCAGGCGATGGATCGGTTTGGCGCCGCCACCGGGCGCCATTACAAACTGTTCGATTATGTCGGCGCTCCCGACGCAGAGCGGGTCATCGTCCTGATGGGCTCCGGGGCTGAGACGGTGCAGGAAACCGTCGAGCACCTGAACCGCCGTGGCGAGAAGGTCGGCCTGCTCAAGGTCCGCCTGTATCGACCCTGGGCGCCGGAGGCCTTGCTGGCCGCCCTGCCGGCTAGCGTTCGCACGATTGCCGTGCTCGATCGCTGCAAGGAGCCGGGTGCCGACGGCGAACCGCTGTTCAAGGATGTCGTGGTTGCCCTGGCCGAGGATGCGGCCAGCGAAGCGCCGCGCTTCGCCAGCCCTCCGAAGGTGGTCGGCGGGCGCTACGGCCTGGCTTCCAAGGAATTCACGCCGGCCATGGTTTTTGGCATTTTTTTGGCGCTGACCGTAGCATTTGGCAAACGGCGTTTCACGGTCGGCATCGACGACGACGTGACGCACCTGTCGCTGCCTTTCGACCCCGCCTTCCGGACCGATGCGGTACGCGAGACCTTCGGTGCCGTGTTCTACGGCCTCGGTTCGGACGGTACCGTGTCGGCCAACAAGAATTCGATCAAGATTATCGGCGACGAAACCGATCTTTTTGCCCAGGGCTACTTCGTCTACGACTCCAAGAAATCCGGTGCGATGACCGTGTCGCACCTGCGCTTCGGGCCGCAGCCCATCCGGTCGACCTACCTGACCGGCGTCGGCGACGCCAGATTCGTCGCCTGCCACCAGCCGCTGTTCCTCGAAACCCACGACCTGCTCGCCCATGCGGCGCCAGGTGCTGTCTTCCTGCTCAACACACCGATGGCAGCCGACCGGGTGTGGGCAGCGCTGCCGGCTGCGATGCAGCGGCAGATGGTCGCCAAGCGCATCCGCTTTTACGTGATCGACGCTTATCGGGTGGCGCTGGAGGCCGATATGGGGCGGCGCATCAATACCGTGATGCAGACCTGCTTCTTCGCCATCTCCGGCATCCTGCCGCAGGACGAGGCCATCGCGGCGATCAAGCATGCCGTCGAGAAGACCTACGGCCGTAAGGGCCGGCGCATTGCCGAGCTGAATTGCCTGGCCATCGACAAGACGCTGGCCTGTCTGCACGAAGTCGCGGTGCCGACCGAATACGTGGCGCCGGAAAACCACGCTGCCCAGCGGGCCGAACAGCAGGTTTCCGAATTCGTCCGCCAGCTGACGCTGCCGATGATCGCCGGCCAGGGCGATGCCCTGCCGGTCTCCCTGTTCCCGGCCGACGGCACCTTCCCGACCGGCACCGCGAAATACGAAAAGCGCAATCTGGCGCTGGAAATCCCGGTCCTCGAAACCGACCTGTGCACGCAATGTGGCAAGTGCATCTTCGTCTGCCCGCATTCGGCCATCCGCGCCAAGGCCTTCCCGGCCGAGCTGGCCGAGGCGGCGCCGGCCAGCTTCAAGACCATGGCGATCCGCAGCAAGGACTACCCGGCCGGCTGGAAGATTAGCTACCAGGTGGCGCCCGAGGACTGCACCGGCTGCACGCTGTGCGTCGAGGTTTGCCCGATCCGCGACAAATCCAAGGCCTCACGCAAGGCGCTGAACATGGCCGAACAGGCGCCGCTACGCAACCGGGAAGCCGCGAACTGGGACTTCTTCCTGACGCTGCCCGACTACGACCGCAGCGCGGCCAAGCGCAACACCATACCTGGCTCGATGTTGCTGCCGCCGCTGTTCGAGTTTTCGGGGGCCTGCGTCGGTTGCGGCGAAACGCCCTACATCCGGCTGGCGACGCAACTGTTCGGCGACCGCATGCTGGTCGCCAATGCGACCGGTTGTTCGTCGATCTACGGCGGCAACCTCCCAACCACGCCCTACACCACCGATGCCAACGGTCGTGGCCCGGCGTGGAGCAATTCGCTGTTCGAGGACAATGCCGAGTTCGGCCTCGGCATGCGGCTGGCGACCAATCAACTGGCCGAAGCGGCGCGCGTACAGTTACGGGCGATGAGCCTGGAAATCGGCGAAGCGCAGGTCCAGGCCTTGCTAAATGCCGACCAGAGCACGGAAGCCGGCATCCACGAGCAGCGCGAGCGGGTGGCCGAACTGCAGGCCAGGCTGTCGCACCTCGGCACGCCGGCCGCCACACAACTCGCCACCGTGGCTGAGAACCTGATCCGGCGCAGCGTCTGGATCATCGGCGGCGACGGCTGGGCCTACGACATCGGCTTCGGCGGCCTCGACCATGTGCTGTCGTCGGGCGAGGACGTCAATATCCTGGTCCTCGACACCGAGGTCTATTCCAATACTGGCGGCCAGAACTCCAAGGCCACGCCGCGCGGTGCTGTGGCCAAGTTCGCCGCCGGCGGCAAGCCGAACCGCAAGAAGGACCTGGCGCGCATCGCCATGGACTACGAGAACGTCTATGTTGCGCAGGTCGCCTACGGGGCCAAGGATGTCCATACGCTGAAGGCCTTCCTGGAAGCCGAGAGTTATCCCGGCGTCTCGATCATCATCGCCTACAGCCCGTGCATCGCGCACGGTGTCGATCTGTCGAACAACCTGCGCCAGCAGGATCTGGCCGTCAAATCCGGCCACTGGCCACTGCTTCGCTACGACCCGCGCCTGCGCGAGCAGGGCAGGAATCCGCTCTCGGTCGATAGCGCGGCGCCGAGCATCCCGTTCAGCGATTTTGCCGGCAACGAGGCGCGGTTTACCATCCTGGAGCGCTTGCGTCCGGACGCTTCGGCGGCGTTTATGGCGCAGGCCGGCAAGGATGCCCGTTTGCGCCATCAGGAATATCTCGAGCTGTCGGAAATGCGGCTGCCTGAAGCGGCCATCGACGAAAAGGCCGAAGCGGCCACCGAAAGGAAGGAGACTCCCGATGCCTGACCTGTCCACGACCTACCTCGGCTTGTTGCTGAAGAATCCGCTGGTGCCTTCATCCTCGCCGCTCAGTCGCGATCTGGACGCGGCCCTGCATCTGGAAGACGCCGGTGCCGCGGCCATTGTCATGCACTCGCTGTTCGAGGAGGACGTGCGGCATGACGAGCAGATGATCGATCGCTTTCTGGTGCATCCCGAAACTTTCAGCGAAGCGGCCGGCCATCTGCCCTTTGGTCACGACTACCAGAGCCGGCTCGACGCCTATCTCGAACAAATCCAGCGTCTCAAGTCCCGCCTGGCGATCCCGGTCGTCGCCAGCCTGAACGGCTCATCGCTGAGCGGCTGGGTCGAACTGGGCAAAGAAATGCAGGAGGCCGGCGCCGATGCGCTCGAATTGAATGCCTGGTACCTGCCCAGCGATCCCAAGGTTTCCGGCGAGGCGATCGAAGATCACCACATCTCGCTGCTGCAGGAGTTGAAAACCGTGGTGACGATACCGGTCGGCATGAAACTGTCGCCGTTCTTCTCGTCGCTGCCGCATTTCGTGCATCAGGCCGAAACCGCCGGCGCGGCCGGTATTTCACTGTTCAACCGCTTCTTTCAGCCGGATATCGACCTGGAAACCCTGAGCATCGTCGACCGCGTCCAGCTTTCATCGTCGGCCGATACCCTGCTCGCCATGCGCTGGATCGCCATCTTGCGCGGCAGTACAGGCATTTCCCTGGCTGCTACCGGTGGTGTGCACACGGCAGAAGATGCCCTGAAGATGCTGCTTGCCGGCGCCGATGTCGTGCACATCGCCAGCGCCCTGCTCAAACGCGGCCCGCAGGTGCTGGGCGAAATACTCGCCGATATTGCGCGCTGGCTTGAAGAGCGCGAGTACGTTTCGGTCGCCCAGTTGAAAGGCTCGCTCAGCCAGCAGAATTCGCCCAGCCCCAGTGCCTTCGCCCGGGCGGCCTATCTGCATGTGCTGGATTCGTTCTCGCCGCCGGCCGGGGTGCGGTACTGAATCCCTCCGGGCAAGTGCTGATCGATGATCGGCAATAAAACAAATCGAGCATAAAAAAGGGAGCGCCTGGGCGCTCCCTGAATTCGCGTGCTTGTAGCTGCTCAGTGACTACGCGAAGTCTTGTAACCGCGACGACCCAGGGCCAGTCCGAGCAAGCCCAGACCCAGCAGGGCGATACTGCCCGGTTCCGGAACCTGGATGGTCGTGCAACCGTCACGACCGACGCAGGCGGCGCCGATGAACAGGTTTTCAAAGCCGTTGTTCAGTTCCTGGAAGTCGACTCTGACCTGCATTTCGGTGAAGTTGTTGGACCAGATCAGGTCATTGAGCAGTTCCGAGAAGATCGCGTACGAGACATCGTTTTGGCCGAGGTTGTGCTCGAAGGTGTGGCTATCGACTTCGGCGCCATTACACGGAACGATGTTGGCTGCCGTTGCGTTGGCAAAAGCCACGTTGTAGCACAGCGTGACCGGGCCGCCGCTCAACACGTAGTCGCCGTGACCGAAGGCGGCCGGCGAGCTGGAGCCGACATTGTTCAGCGTGAAGGTCTGCGGACCGCCGTTGCCGACCAGGGTGATTTGCGCCCAGGCCCAGAGATTATTGGAGACCTGTCCGCGCTGGTTGTTGTTGAAGTAGGCCACCATGTCGTGCTGGACGCCACCGAAGGTCAGGTAGTCGCGCAGGGCGGTCAGCGAGATGTTCCAGGTCGGTCCGCCGACTGCGGTGGTCGTCGAATAGTTGCCAGTGCCGTTGCCGGCCAGATTCGGGAAATCGAAACCGTTTGGCACAGCACCATTCAGGCCCAGGTCCTGGTTGTTCTGGTTGCCGCCGGCACCGGTACCGATGACTAGTGCGTCCTGAATGGTGTTGGCGGTGTTGAACATGTAGGCCGGCCCGCCAGCGGACGTCGAGGCCCAATCGAGAATCGGCATCGAGTAGGACTGGAAGTCACCGTAGGTGGCCGAGTACGGCAGACCGGGGGGGGGGAGGTTCAGTACGGGAACCGGCGCGGCGAAAGCTGGGGAGAGGCTCAGCAGGCTACCGGCGATGACGAGTGGGCGAAGGGCATTCATGATGGCTCCAGACGGATTTTATTATTGACAACTTATGCACCGCAAAACATATGCCTGAGATGCTCGTTCATTGAATACAAAGGCTATTTATAGGAGCCAGCAAGTTAATTAAGCAGAACTGTAAAAATACTCGACACCGATCTCGGAGGTTTTTCAAGTGTTTGTATTTATATGGCATTTAATGGGCAGCGGCGTGTGCCGCGACCCATTGCTGCGCCATTTTCAGCACTTGAAGAGTCGCTTTTGGGATACGACAAAAGCCGGCGTTTTGCCGATTATTCGAGGTGTTCGACCATCAACTGAGGGCTTTCGACGCCCATGTATTCGTTGATCGCCAGCCGGTAGGCGAGGCGGGTGCGGTTGCCGGGCTGGGCGCTGAAATTGAACTGGATGGCGTCGATGCGGGTGTTGCCCTTGCGTAGCCGCAGCTTGAGGTGCTTTTCCTTGAGCACGCGTTGCTGTTCGACGTCGAATTCGTCCATGAACAGCGGCGCCGGGAAGCCCTGGCCCCAGATTTCGTTTTCCAGCAGGCGGGCGGTTTCCAGCGAGAAGTAGCCGCCTTCGAGGTTGCCGTCGGTTTCCAGGGTCCGGGTCAGGTCGGCCGGGGCGAGCAGTTCGCCGGCGACCTGGGCAAACAAAAATTTGAATTTCTCGAAATTTTCGGCGCTTACCGTAGCACCGGCCGCCATGGCGTGGCCGCCGAAGCGGATGAGCAGGCCGGGGGCGCGTTTGGCGACGAGGTCGAGCGCGTCGCGCAGGTGCAGGCCGGGAATCGAGCGGCCGGACCCCTTGATGATGCCGCCTTCACCCTGAGCGAAGGCGAAGACCGGGCGGTGCAGCTTGTCCTTGATGCGCGAGGCCAGGATGCCGACGACGCCTTCGTGCCAGCTTTCGTCGAACATTGCGATGCCGGGGGCGGCATCGTTGGCGTCCAGCGTTTCCAGCAGTTGCAATGCCTGTTCCTGCATGCCGGCTTCGATTTCACGGCGTTCGCGGTTCAGGGTGTCGAGTTGCTGGGCGATACTCAAGGCGCGGGCCGGGTCGTCGGTGAGCAGGCATTCGACGCCGAGGCGCATGTCGGCGAGCCGCCCGGCGGCGTTCAGGCGTGGGCCGAGCAGAAAGCCGAGGTCGAAGGCGGTGGCGCGCCTGGGGTCGCGGGCAGCGGCCTTGAACAGGGCGGCGATGCCGGCCTGCATCTGGCCGGCGCGCATGCGCTTCAGACCCTGGCTGACCAGGATGCGGTTGTTGCGGTCGAGCTTGACGACGTCGGCGACCGTGCCGAGCGCGACGAGGTCGAGCAGGTTGGCGAAGTTGGGTTCCGGGCGTTCGGCAAAATAACCGCGTTCGCGCAATTCGGCGCGCAGCGCCAGCATGACGTAGAACATGACGCCGACGCCGGCAATGCATTTGGACGGGAAGTCGCAGCCGGGCTGGTTGGGATTGACGATGCAGTCGGCAGCCGGCAGGGTTTCCGCCGGCAGGTGGTGGTCGGTGATCAGCGTCGCGATGCCGTGCTGCTGGGCGCGGGCGACGCCTTCGAGGCTGGCGATGCCGTTGTCGACGGTGATGATCAGATCGGGCGACTGCCCGGCGGCGACATCGACGATTTCCGGCGACAGGCCGTAGCCGAGCTTGAAGCGGTCGGGGAGCAGGAAATCGACGTCGGCGCCAAGCGCCTTCAGGGCGCGCATGCCGACGGCGGTGGCGGTGGCGCCATCGCAGTCGTAGTCGCCGATGATCAGCATCTTGGCCTCGGCCTCGATGGCGTCGGCCAGCAGTTGTGCGGCGGCGGTGGCGTTGGTCAGCGATGTCGGCGGCAGCAGCGACTTCAGTTCGTAGTCGAGTTCGGCCTTGTCCTTGATGCCGCGGGCGGCATAGAGCCGGGCGAGCAGCGGGTGCAGGCCCTGTTGTTCGAGTTGCCAGACGACGCGGGGCGGGCTGCTACGGGTGGTGAGATTGGTCACTTTGCGCTTCCTTCGGCCGGTTTTTCGGCTTGTTCCTCGGCCAAGGTCTTGGCCAGATCGGCCAGCGGCTGAGCCTGGCGCCAGAATTTCCAGCGATCCTTGCCATGCAGCGTCCAGTTCAGCTGGCCGTAGATGGTCGGGGCGACGATGTTTACGGTTTCGACCCGGCGGCCAAGCTCGGTGCGCAGCGGCAGGAACCAGTCGCGCTCCAGCGCCGCCCAGGCGTTGCGCCAGTCTTCGCCGTTTTCGTAGAGCACCGGCGGCAGCAGGCTGTCGAGGACGACTAGCTGGCTGGTGTGCGGGTCGGCGTCGGCCAGCAGGCCGCTGAGGTCGGGCGGGCAGGGCGGGGCTTCGATGTCGGCGGCGATGGCCAGGCCGGTGGCCAGCGGGTTGTCGCTCCAGGCGGCAGCGAATTTTGCCTCGGCAATTGTCGGCAACGGGCCGCCGCCCCACAGCCACAGGCTGTTGACGGCAGGTTTGCCGGCCGCCTGGCGGCGTTCGTTGATCGGGTGGCCGTGCAGGAACATCTGGACTTCGTTGAGCCAGCGGGTCAATGCGCCTTGCTTGTCGCTCAGCTCGCTGTCCAGGCGGCGGCCGGCGATTTTCGAAATTGGCGAAAATTTCTCATCGACCGTAGCATTCGTGCGCAGATACCAGCGGCGGGCCGTTGCCGTGTAAAAAACGCCGACATCGGCGAACTGGGTGTTCAGCGCGGCGACCAGGGCGCGTGCTTCGTCCATTTCGAGATCGAAGGCGCCGGCGTCGGCGAGGATGATGCGTTCATGGTGAAAGCGCAGGTGCACCGGGTCGGCGCACAGCCACTGGCCATCTCGGGCGGCGGTGCCGTCGGCCTCGCCGAGCAGGCGCAGGGCGCCGAAGGGGGCGTCGTCAAGGCCGAACAGGCGGGCGAGGGCAGTCTCGAAGGCGATTTTCGGCTGGCGGGCGAAGGTGGCATGGCTGGCCAGCCATTCGAAACCCGGCGCCGACAGCTTGCCGAGCGTTAGTTGGTCGTTCGGTTCGGGCCAGATCAGTTCGGGAACAAGCAGGGTGAGGCGCACGGGCGGGCGATCGGGGAAAGTGTGGGGAGTGGGAAGCGGCGGAAGAGTGTACCATGGCGACTTTTACCGCCCGGTGTTATCCGAATGGCATTGCCTTACGAGTTGTTGATCGGCCTGCGCTATACGCGCGCCAAACGACGCAATCATTTCATTTCCTTCATTTCTCTGATCTCGATGCTCGGCATCGGGCTGGGCGTCGCCGCGCTGATCGTCGTGCTGTCGGTGATGAACGGTTTTCAGAAGGAGCTGCGCACGCGCATCCTCGGTGTCGCGTCGCACATCCAGATCACCGGCATCAACGGCGAACTGGCCAACTGGCCGTTGCTCGCCGAGCAGGCGGCGAAGCATCCGGAAGTCCGGGCCAGTGCGCCATTCGTCCAGTCGCAGGGGATGTTCAGCGTCGATGGCGTGGTCAAGGGCGCGATGATCCGCGGCATCGTGCCGGAACTGGAGGATCGCGTCGCCGATTTTCGCAAGACCATCCAGAGCGGCAGCCTAGACGACCTGAAGCCGGGAAGTTTCGGCATCGTGCTCGGCGCCGATCTGGCGCGTTCGCTGCGCGTCTTCACCGGCGACAAGGTGACGCTGATCGCGCCGCAGGGCACGGTGACGCCGGCCGGCGTCGTGCCGCGCCTGAAGTCGTTCACTGTGGTCGGCATTTTCGAGGTCGGCATGTACGAATACGACTCCGGGCTGGCGCTGATCAACCTTGAGGACGCCCAGCGGCTTTACCAGATGGAGGACCGGATCACCGGCGTCCGGCTGAAGGTCGATGACCTCTTCCAGGCGCCGCGCATCGCCCGCGAACTGGTCCGCTACATCGACGCCGACGCCTACCTGCACGACTGGACAAAAAGCCACGCCAATTTCTTCCGCGCCGTGCAGATCGAGAAGAACATGATGTTCATCATCCTCTCGCTGATCGTCGCCGTCGCCGCCTTCAACCTGGTGTCGACGCTGGTCATGGCGGTCACCGACAAGCAGGCCGACATCGCCATCCTGCGCACGCTGGGCGCCCGGCCGCGCTCGATCATGGCGATCTTCGTCGTTCAGGGTGCGCTGGTCGGCTTCATCGGGCTGGGCATGGGCATCGTCGGCGGTGTCGCGCTGGCGCTCAATATCGACGTCGTCGTACCCTTCATCGAGCGCCTGCTCGGAGTACATTTCCTGTCCAAGGACGTCTATTACATTTCCGACCTGCCTTCCGACCTGCAATGGGGCGATGTCTGGGGCGTCACGCTGATCGCCTTCGTGCTCGCCCTGCTGGCGACGCTGTACCCGAGCTGGAAGGCGTCGCGGGTCAATCCGGCGGAGGCACTGCGCTATGAGTGAGCCGATACTGATCGCCCGCGGCGTCGCCAAGGTTTTCAGCGGTGGCGGCTTGGAGGTGCCGGTGCTGTCCGGTATCGATCTGGTCGTCCAACCCGGCGAAACCGTCGCCATCATCGGCGCTTCCGGTTCCGGCAAGAGCACGCTGCTGCACCTGCTGGGCGGCTTGGATACGCCGTCGGCCGGGCAGGTGACGCTGATGGGGCGCGATTTTTCCAGTCTCGGCGAGGTCGATCGCGGCGACTGGCGCAACCGGCATCTTGGCTTTGTTTATCAGTTTCACCACCTGCTGGCCGAATTTTCTGCGCTGGAAAACGTTGCCATGCCCCTGCTGATCCGGCGCACCGAGCGCCAGACCGCCATGCAGCGGGCCGCTGAAATCCTCACCGCGGTCGGCCTAGGCCACCGCCTGGAACATCGGCCGGGGGAACTGTCCGGCGGCGAACGCCAGCGCGCGGCCATCGCCCGCGCCTTGGTCAGCAATCCCTCCTGTTTGCTGGCCGATGAACCAACCGGTAATCTGGATAGTCATACGGCATCCGTGGTTTTTGGACTGTTGATTGAGCGCGTCCGACAGCAACAAGCCAGCTTGATCGTCGTTACCCACGATGAGAAGCTGGCCAGCAAGGCCGATAGGGTATTCCGTTTGCACGATGGTGTTCTGGGTGATTAATTGTTACCATCTTGCACATTGGCAAAAATGTATTAAATAAGAAAATTGTTATTCACCTCTTCTGGAGAGCGCTATGCAAGCCCTTTTTTCCCCGGCAGTGGCCTTGATGAACCGTCTGCGCTACGGCGCCAAGTTTTGGCTGCTCGGTTGCGCGGTCGGTCTGGTTATCTCGGTCCTGTTGTATTCGGTGTTTGTGGGGCTGAATCGCGATATCGTAACCGCGCGTAATGAATTGGCAGGGCTGCAGATGCTCAAGCCGATGAACCGGATGGTTCAGCTTACGCAGCAGCACCGTGGGCTCTCTTCGGGGGTACTGAACGGCAACGAGGCCATGAAGGAAAAGCGGGCGGCCAAGGAAAAGGAGGCTGCCGAGGCCTTGGCTGCGACCGAAGCCGCGCTCTCGCCCGGGTTGCGTGAAACAGCGGCATGGAAATCGATTCGCCAGGATTGGGAAGCCATTCGCGCTCAAGGGCTGAGTTGGACGCCGGCTGAAAATATCAAGCGTCATTCGGCGATGTTGGCCAACGTGTTGCGCTTTATGGTCGATGTTGCCGACGAGACCGAGTTGACCCTTGATCCGGTGATGGATACCTACTATTTCATGGATACGGTCGTCTCAAAAATGCCGGCCATGCTTGAGCCGCTCGGTATTACCCGGGCTCGCGGTACCGGCGTATTGGCCAAGAAGGAGTTGACGCAGCAGCAACGCAACGATATTGCCCTGTTGATAGCCGGCATTTCGGTGAACTTGCAGGCCCAGAACAGCAATATCGAGAAGGTGCTGCGCTTTGCCCCGAGTCTCCGGGAACAGCTTTCCGGGCCCTCCCGGGAGTTTTCGAGCGGAGTTGAGAAAATTCTTGCGCTGGTCCAGGACGATATCCTCGGCGAGAAATATTCGACGGCGTCGCAGGATTATTTTGCGGCGGTTACGCAGGTGATCGATCTTGGCTACAAGGTGATGCATGAGACGCTGGTCCCGCAGTTTGAACAGCAACTGGAGCGTCGCATTGCCGATGCGCGCCGGGTGATGTTCCTCGAAATCGGCCTGGCGGTGTTCGTGGCGCTGCTGGTCGGCTACCTGGGGATGGGGACTTACTACTCGGTGCTGGGCAGCGTCAGCGATTTTTCGCAGGGTGCGCGCCGGATGGCCGAGGGCGACCTGACGGCGCAATTCGAGTCCGAGGGCGCGGACGAGCTGCATGCCGCCGCCAAGGATTTCAACGCCATGGGTTCCGCCTTCCGCAAGTTGCTGGGTGGCGTTCAGGGTGACGTCCGCAGGCTCAGCCAGGCAGCTGAGCAACTGGCCTCGTCGAGCCAGCAGATTTCAGCCAGTACCTCGGCGCAGAGCGATTCGGCATCGAGCATGGCAGCTGCCGTCCAGCAGATGACGGTTGGTGTCGATCATATTTCCCGCAACGCCGAGGACGCCCAGCGTTACTCCCGCGAATCGGACGAAGTGGCTGCCCAGGGCGTGCAGATCGTCCAGTCGGTGGTCAAGGAGATCGAAGGCATCGCCCAGACGGTCAACCAGTCGGCCGTCGCCGTCGAGGCGCTGGGTCAGCAGTCGCAGCAGATTTCGGCCATTGTCGACACGATCAAGGAGATCGCCGACCAGACCAACCTGCTGGCCCTCAATGCAGCCATCGAGGCCGCCCGGGCCGGCGAATCCGGCCGTGGCTTTGCCGTGGTTGCCGACGAGGTGCGCAAGCTGGCCGAGCGTACCGCCAAGTCGACGCAGGAAATCTCCGGCATGATCGACGCCATCCAGTCGGATACGACGATTGCCGTGACCAGCATGAAGCAGGGTGTCGAACGGGTCGCCTCCGGGGTCGAGCAGGCCCAGCTGGCTGGCGAGACCATCAGCCAGGTGCAACAGCAGTCGCGCCAGGTCGTCGATGCCGTATCGGAAATTACCGTCGCCCTGCGCGAGCAGTCGGCCGCCAGCACCGAGATTGCCCAGAACGTTGAACGCATCGCCCAGATGGCCGAGGAGAACAACGCGGCGGCCAGCGGCAACGCCGAGACTGCCGGGACCCTGCGCAACCTGGCCCAGACGCTGAGCGCGGCAATCGCCCGCTTCAGGACCTGAGTTTGCGACGCCGCCGCCAGGCGGCGATCAGATAGATTCGCCACGCGGCCTGCGTGGCGAAATACCCCGTTACCGCCAGACCGCTGGCCAGCCCGACCAGGCCGATGCCGAGCGGTTTGGCGACGGCCAGCATCCAGGTTTGCATCGCCGTCGTCCACGCCACCATGTTGCCGGGATTGAAGGCTGGCGGCGTGATGAAGCCGTTGCCTTCACCAAGCAGCAGGCGGCCGATTTCATAGGCCAGCACGTAGAGCGGCACGATGGTGAACGGGTTGGTGTAGAACGTTACGAACATCGCCAGCGGCAGGTTGACGCGAAAAACCAGTGCGCAGATAGCTGCCCCGAGCATTTGCAGCGGTCCCGGAATCAGCCCGCAAAACAGCCCCGCCGCCACGGCACCGGCCGCCGAATGGCGGTTCAGGTGCCACAGCCGGGGATGCAACAAGGACGATTCGAAGGGGCGCAACCAGCGGTTGCGACGGATCGTTTCGTGATCGGGCAGGAATTTTTTCAGGTGCCGGCGCATGCACTTATTATTGCAGCATGCGCCTGAATATTCTCGCCTTCGCTACAGGCATCCTGGTTCTTCAAATGCAGCCGGAACTGCCTGCCTGGGCGCCCTGGGCCGTTGGCGGGCTGCTGCTGGCGGCGCCAGCCTGGCGCTGGCGGATCTGGCCGGTGAAGGTATTGGCGCTGCTCGGTTGCTTCGCCCTCGGCCTGGCCTGGGCCGGCTGGCGGGCCGACAGCCGGCTGGCCGATCAGCTTGATGCTGCCGGCGAAGGGCAGGATGTCGAGGTGGTTGGCGTCGTCGCCAGCCTGCCGCAGGATTTCAGTCATGGCACCCGCTTTGAATTCGATTTGGATTTTGGCCAAAAAAACCGGCCGACCGTAGCATTTGCCGTTCCGCAGCGCGTCATGTTGTCGTGGTATCAGGGGCGGCGGGATGACGAGCAGTTCGCTCGCCAGCCGGTGCGCCCGGGCGAGGAATGGCGCTTCACGGTGCGCCTGAAGCGGCCGCACGGCAACGCCAATCCTGGCGGCTTCGATTACGAAGCCTGGTTGCTCGAACGCAATGTCCGGGCGACCGGCTATGTCCGTTCAAACCCGCCGCAACGCCTGAGCGAGATGATCTGGCGGCCCGGGTACGCCATCGAGCGCCTGCGCTTCAATATCCGTGCCTCGTTCGGCCATCTGCTGCCGGAAGAGTCCAATCCCTGGGCCGGCGTTCTGGTCGCGCTGGCCGTCGGCGACCAGAAGGCGATCAACGGCGATCTGTGGACAACCTTCAATCGCACCGGAACGACCCATTTGATGTCGATTTCCGGGCTGCATGTGACGATGGTCGCCGCCCTGTTCGGCTGGCTGGTTTCCTTCGGCTGGCGCCGTTCGCCGACGCTGGTTTTGATGCTGCCGGCCCAGAAGGCCGGCCTGCTGGCGGCCTGTGCGGCGGCGCTGTTCTATTCGCTGCTGGCTGGCTTTGCCGTACCGGCGCAGCGCACGCTGATCATGATGTTGGTGGCAGGGGTGGCGATGCTCTCCGGGCGCATCGTGGTGCCGAGCCGAATACTGGCGCTGGCCTTGTTGGTCGTCCTGCTCTACGACCCTTGGGCCGTGCTGGCGGCCGGCTTTTGGCTATCCTTCGGTGCCGTCGGTGCCTTGCTCTACGTCGGCTCGGCGCAGGTCGGCGAGGTTGTCGGCTGGCGGGGGCGCGTTTATTCGTGGGGCGTCGTCCAGTGGGCGGCGACGCTGGCCTCCTTGCCGATCCTGTTGCTCGTTTTTCAGCAGTTCTCGCTGGTTTCGCCGCTGGCCAATGCGGTGGCCATACCGGTCGTCAGCTTCGTCGTCACGCCACTCGCCCTGCTTGGCGCGCTGGTCCCATGGTGGCCGATCCTGGCGCTGGCGCACCAGGTGATGGCCTGGCTGATGCTGTTTCTTGAATGGTGCGCCACATGGCCGGTCTGGCTGGCCCCGGCACCCCCCGGCTGGGTTGCTGTCACGGCCGGCGTCGGCGTGGCCGTCTGCCTGTTGCCGCGCGGTTTGCCGGGACGTTGGCTGGGTGCGCTGTTGATCCTGCCAGCGTTGTCTTGGCCGATAGACCGTCCGGCCGAAGGCGAGGCGTGGGTCGAGGTGCTAGACGTCGGGCAGGGGCTGGCCAGCGTCGTCCGGACCCGCAACCACACACTGATCTACGACCCCGGCCCTCTGTACAGCGCCGAGTCGGATGCCGGCCAGCGCGTGGTCGTGCCCTACCTGCGCTTTCTTGGCATTGATCAGGTGGACATGCTGATGGTCACCCACCGCGATAGCGATCATTCGGGTGGCACGGCCTCGGTACGGGCGGTGCTGGCCGTCGGCGAGATCCGTTCGTCGCTGCCCGGGCTGGGCCAGCCCTGTATCGCCGGCCAGCGCTGGGTCTGGGATGGCGTCGCCTTCGAGGTGCTGCATCCGGCGGTCGAGGCCTATGCCAGGGAGGCCAAGCCGAATCATTATTCCTGCGTGCTGCGGGTCGAGGCCGGCGGAAGGCGCCTGCTGATGACCTCGGACATCGAGGCACCCGACGAAGCGGCGCTGCTCGCGCGCTACCCCGGCGATCTGGCCGCCGACGTCATGCTGATGCCGCATCACGGCTCGAAGACGTCGTCGACGCCCGAGTTCCTGCAGGCCGTCGGAGCCGCGCAGGCGGTCATCCCCGTCGGCTACCGCAACCGCTTCGGGCATCCCAAGGAAGAGGTGGTGGCCCGTTACGCGGCGACGGGAACGCAGCTCTGGCGCACCGACCGCGACGGCGCCGTGCGGATATCCCTGGCCGGTCAGGGCGTGGCGCTATCCGGCTGGCGGCATGAACGTCGCCGCTACTGGTACGGTCGGTGATACATTGGGCGCGGAGGTGGCGATATGCAATTCAAACAGCAAACGGTTCAATGCATCGGAGCGTCCGGCCTGCACCGGATGGCCTATGCCGAGTGGGGTGCCCGCGACAATCCGCGCGTCCTGATCTGCGTCCATGGCCTGACCCGCAACGGCCGCGATTTCGACGCGCTGGCCGAGGCAATGTCCGGGCATTACCGCGTGATTTGTCCCGATGTCGTCGGAAGGGGTAAAAGCGGCCGTCTGCGTGATCCGTCCGGTTACGCGATTCCGCAGTACGTGGCCGATATGGTCACGCTGATCGCCCGCCTCAACGTGGACAGCGTGCACTGGCTGGGCACTTCGATGGGCGGCCTGATCGGCATGGCGCTGGCGGCCCAGGAGGGAACGCCGATCCACAGGCTGGTCCTCAACGATGTCGGGCCGCAGATCACCAGCGAGTCGCTGCAGCGCATCGCCACCTACGTCGGCACCGATCCGGATTGGGCGACCTTCGACGAGGCGCTGGCCTACGTCAAGGCGGTCAGCGCCTCGTTCGGCCCGCTGACCGAGGCGCAATGGCATCACCTGACCGAAACCAGCGTCGTCCAGCGTCCCGACGGCCGTTGGGCTTTTCGCTACGATCCGCGCATCGCGGAGCCGTTCAAGGCCTCCTTTACCGGCCAGGAAATCAACCTCTGGCCGCTCTACGAACGGATCGCCTGCCCGACGCTGGTCGTCCGCGGCGCCGAGACCGATCTGCTGGCCCGCGACACCTGGCAACGGATGGGGGCCTGCGGGCCGCGTGCCAAGCTGGCTGAAATCCCTGGCGTCGGCCATGCGCCGATGTTCATGGACACCGAGCAGATCGCCGTCGTCCGCGATTTCTTACTGAGCGCCTGAGCTCGCCTTGATCTCGCGGGCCAGTGGGTCCTGGCGGTAGAAGCGTTTGAAGAGTGCATAGAGCACCGGATATTCGTCGGCCACGACATCGGGAATCTCGAAGAAGCTTTCGGTCAGCACGGCAAAGAACTCGCCCGGGCTTTCGCTGGCATAGGGATCGATGATTGTTTCCTCGTCGGCATCGACGCGGGCGCAGAAATGCTCGTAGGCGGCGAAGAATGCTTCCTCCCATTCCGCCTCGCCGATGCCGCTGTGCAGCGCCGGCACGCCGTCGGCCTCGCCGTTCAGCATGTCCAGCTTGTGGGCGAACTCGTGGATGACCACGTTGTAGCCGTCGCCGGCCATCTGCACGTCGTGCCAGGAAACGATCAGCGGGCCGCCGGCCCAGGCTTCGCCGGAGAGCACGTCGTCGTACTCGTGGACGATGCCGCTTTCATCCTCGATGCGCCGCGGCACGACAAATTCGTTGGGATAGACGACGATGCCGATCCAATCGTGATAAGCGTTCAGGCCGAGCTTGAGGATGGGCAGGCAGCCTTGGGCGGCAATCGAAACGCAGATTTCGTCGGTCAGCTCCAGGCCGCCGGCGGTACTGAATTCCTTTTCGGCCAGAAAACTTTCGGCCAGTCGCTTCAGCTGCTTCTGCTCGTCGGCCGGCAAGACGTCGAGAAAAGGCAACGAGGTAACGATCGCCGCCCACAGGTCGTCGGGAATGATGGTCGATTTCTTGCCGCGGAGCCGGTCGAGCAGTTCTTTCATCTCTTCATGGTCAGCCAGATGCCGGTGAAGATCAGTCCGATGCCGAAATAGTGGTACCAGAACGGAATTTCGCCGAGGAACAGGAAGGACAGCAGGGTGCCGAAGACCGGCATCAGGTGGATGAACAGGCTACCCTTGTTGGCGCCGACTTCGGCTACCCCCTTGTTGTAGAAAATATACCCGATAAAGCTGGGAAAGATGCCGACGTAGGCCAGCGAGGCCAGCGAGCCGAGGTGGACGTTGATGTGGCGGCCCTGGGCCAGCTCCCAGGCATAGGCCGGGACCAGGGCCGTCAGGCCGATGGCGGTGATGGTGCCGAGCATCAGCATCGGGTGTACGCCGGCCGGGCGCCAGGCTAGCGCCACGGTATAGATCGCCCAGTCGATCACGGCGACCAGCATCCAGGCATCGCCCAGATTGAGGTTGAGGTGGGCCAGCACGGCGATGTCGCCGTGCGAGACGATGGTCAGCGCGCCACACAGCGAAATGACGACGCCGATGCCTTCGATCCGCCGCAGGTGCTTGCCGAGAAACAGCCAGGAAATGGCGATGGTGGCGATAGGGATGAAGGAATTGAGCAGCACCGCGTTGGTTGCACCGGTGTATTGCAGCGCAATATAGGCGAAGGTGTTGTAGCCGCCGACGCCGAGCAGGCCGAGGACGAGCAGCACTGGCCAGCTTTTTTTCAGCAGCGGCCACTGTGTTTTCAGATGGGGTAGGGCAAAGGGCAGGACCAGGCAGAAGGCGATGGCCCAGCGCCAGAAGGCCAGGGCCATCGGCGGCACATCGCCACGGATGCCGCGGCCGAGGACCATGTTGCCCGACCAGAACAGGGCAGTCAGGGTCAGCAGCAGGTAGGGGTGGGCGAGAAATTTTGGCATGGGCCATCGATTATGCCTGATGCCTTGCGTCTTGCCGCTTGGGGCAATCCCGAGGCAAGGAGTTGACTCAGGCGAATTGGCCGGCCGTGGAGAGGGCTATAATCACCTCCCATGGTTTCCGTCGTTCATTCCGTCGCCGCTACGAGCGACTTCGAGCAGTTTCTCGCCACGCTGGGCGAAGGGCTTTCCGTTGCCGAGGCCGACAGCCTCAAGGCTGCCGTCGAGTACGCCTGGCAGGTCTATGGTGATAAGACGCTGGGCAGCGGCGAGCGCATCTGGTCGCATGCGCTGGGCATGGCGGTCATCATCGCCGGCCTCAAGCTCGACGTCGAATCGCGCATGGCTGCCGTGCTGTTTGCCATTCCGGCGCATCAGGAACATGGCATCACACAAATCGAGGAGCGCTTCGGCAAGCCGGCGGCGCACCTTGTCCATGGCATTTCGCGGCTGAACAGGCTGCGCCCGATCACCAAGGGTTTCGTCGCCACCAATATCGAGGCCGGCGAGGTCAATCCGGCCGAGATGAAGGCGCAGGTCGAGGTGCTGCGCAAGATGCTGCTCGCCATGGTCGAGGACATCCGCGTCGTGCTGCTGCGCCTGGCTAGCCGGACGCAGACCTTGCGCTTCTACGCGGCCAATCCGGACGAGCTGCGCGTCCAGGTCGCGCGCGAAACGCTGGAACTCTATTCGCCCCTGGCCAACCGGCTCGGTGTCTGGGAACTGAAGTGGGAACTGGAAGACCTGTCCTTCCGTTTCATCCATCCGGACACCTACAAGAAGCTGGCCAAGCTGCTCGACGAAAAGCGCAGCGAGCGCGAGCAGTTCATCGTCGATGCGGTCGCCAAGGTGCGCGCTGAGTTGGAAGCGGCCGGCGTCAAGGACGCCGAAGTGTATGGCCGGCCGAAGCACATCTACAGCATCTGGAACAAGATGCGCAAGAAGGGCGTCGAGTTTTCCGAGGTTTATGACGTGCGTGCCTTGCGCATCATCGTCGACGACCTGAAGGACTGTTACACCGCGCTCGGTATCGTGCACAACCTGTGGCTGCCGATCCCCAAGGAATTCGACGATTACATCTCAAATCCCAAGGGCAATTACTACCGTTCACTACATACGGCTGTGCGCTGTCCGGACGGGCGCAGTCTGGAAATCCAGATCCGCACCTGGGACATGCACAAGCACGCCGAACTCGGCGTCGCCGCCCACTGGCGCTACAAGGAAGGCACCAAGCGCAGCGCCGAGGACGACTACGATGAGAAGATCGCCTGGCTGCGCCAACTGCTGACCTGGAAGGACGAAGTCGCCGACAGCTCGGATTGGGTCAAGCACTACAAGCAGGCAGCGCTCGACGAGACGATCTACGTCATCACGCCGCACGGCAAGGTGGTCGATTTGCCGGCTGGCTCGACGCCGGTCGATTTTGCCTACCGCGTGCATACCGACCTCGGCCATCGCTGCCGTGGTGCCAAGGTTGGCGGCCAGCTGGTGCCGCTCAACACCTCGCTGGAGACCGGGCAGGAAGTCGAGATCGTCACTGCCAAGGTCGGCGGGCCGTCGCGCGACTGGCTCAACCCATCGCTCGGTTACATCCATACCAAGAGCGCCCGGGTCAAGGTACGGGCCTGGTTCTCCAACCTGGCGCTGGAAGAAACGCTGGCTGAGGGCCGTGGCCTGATTGCCAAGGAATTACAGCGGGCCGGGCAGACCGGGGCGAATATCGAGGAACTGTCGCACAAGCTAGGTTTCGCCAAGGCCGACGACCTGTACATTGCCGCTGCCCGCGGCGACCTCAACCAGCGCCAGTTCCAGGCCGTCGCCAAGGGCGGCGACTTGCTCGCCGAAACGCTGGCCCCCGACGAGGTGATCGCCAAGCCGAGCAAGCCGGTCGAAGGTAACCAGGGTATCCTGATCGTCGGCGTGGACAAGCTGCTGACCCAGCTTGCCCGCTGTTGCAAGCCGGCGCCGCCGGACGAGATCCAGGGCTTCATCACGCGCGGCAAGGGCATCTCGATCCACCGCATGGATTGCCCCAATTTCGCCAACCTCGCAGCCCTGCATCCCGAGCGCGTGATCGAGACCGACTGGGGCGGCAGCACGACCGGCGTCTTCGCGGCCGACATCATCGTCGACGCCCACGACCGCCAGGGCCTGCTGCGTGACATTTCGGAAATCTTCACCCGTGAGCGGCTCAACGTCGTCGGCGTCAACACCCAGTCCAAGCAGGGTAAGGCGCACATGAGCTTCACGGTCGAAATCACCAACCTGCAGCAGTTGCAGAAGACACTGACGCTGATCCACGACGTTGAAGGCGTTGTCGGCGTCCGCCGCGCCTGATCGCCGGAGAGCCCGCATGAAAGGCAATTTCGCCGCCATCGCCCTGATCGCCATTGGTGCCGTCGCCTTGGGCGTCAATCTCGACCTGTTCGAACTCGACCTCGTCGCGCTGATCCGCAAGTGGTGGCCACTGGCGCTGATCGCGCTGGGCATAGCCTTGTTTTTTACGCCGAATGACGGCAGGCGATCGTCCTGACCTCGAAAAAATGCGGCCCAGGGCCGCATTTTTTGATTTTGGCCGTTTTTTCCGCCTGACCGTAGCATTCGCCCTCAGGCGCCGCCCAGCGTGACCATCAGTTCGCCCTGGGCATTGTGCGGCTTGCTGCGGGTCGAGCGGCGGCGCTGGTAGGTGCCCTGGCTGTTCATTTCCCAGCCCTGCTGGTTGTCGGCCAGGTAGAACTTGAGGCCTTCGGTAATCACCCGTTTTTTTAGCTTGGGGTCGAGGATAGGGAAGGCCAGTTCGATGCGCTTGAAGAAATTGCGCTCCATCCAGTCGGCGCTGGACAGGTAGACGATTTCCTCGCCGCCGGCCAGGAAGTAGAAGATGCGGTGGTGTTCGAGGAAGCGGCCGATGATCGAGCGGACGCGGATGTTTTCGGACAGGCCGGCTACGCCCGGGCGTAGCATGCAGACGCCGCGCACGATCAGGTCGATCTCGACGCCGGCTTGCGAGGCGTCGTACATGGCGTTGATGACCTCGGGTTCGACCAGCGAATTCATCTTGGCGACGACGCGTCCCTTGCCGCCGGCGCGAGCGATTTCAGCTTCGGCCTGGATCGCCGCGACGACGTTGGGTTGCAGCGTGAACGGCGCCTGCCACATGTGCTTCAGCGTGCGCGCCTTGCCCAGGCCGGTCAGTTGCTTGAAGACTTCGGAAACGTCGTTGGTGACCTCGTCGTTGGCGGTCATCAGGCCAAAATCGGTGTACAGGCGGGCGGTCCGCGGGTGGTAGTTGCCGGTGCCGAGGTGGGCGTAGCGCTTCAGGCCGCCTTCCTCGCGGCGGACGATCAGCAGCGCCTTGGCGTGGGTCTTGTAGCCGACGACGCCATAGACGACATGGGCGCCGACTTCTTCCAGCTTGGTCGCCCAGCTGATGTTGGCCTCCTCGTCGAAGCGCGCCATCAGTTCGACGACGACGGTGACTTCCTTGCCGTTCTGGGCGGCGCGGATCAGCGATTCCATCAGCACCGAGTCGGTGCCGGTGCGGTAGACGGTCATCTTGATCGCCACCACCTGCGGGTCGGTCGCCGCCTGGCTGAGGAACTCGATGACCGGCGCGAAGGACTGGTAGGGGTGGTGGAGCAGGATGTCGTTCCGGCGGATGCTGTCGAAGATGTTGGCACCCTTGGCCAGGCCTTTCGGCGTGCCGGGCACGAAGGGGCGGAATTTCATGTCCGGGCGGTCCACCCAGTCCGGCACCTGCATCAGGCGCACCAGGTTGACCGGGCCGTTGACGCGATAGAGGTCGACCGGCTTCAGGTTGAACTGGGCGAGCAGGAAGTCGGTCATCGCCGACGAGCAGTTCTCGGCGACTTCGAGTCGGACGGCGTTGCCGAAATGGCGCTGCGGCAGTTCGCCCTGCAGCTTGGTGCGCAGGTTGGTGACTTCTTCCTCGTCGACGAACAGGTCGGAGTTGCGGGTGGCGCGGAACTGGTAGCAGCCGAGCACGGTCATGCCGGTGAATAGCTCGCCGACGAATTCGTGCAGGATCGACGACAGGAAGACGAAGCCGTATTCGTAACCCGCCAGTTCCTCGGGCAGGCGAATGACGCGCGGCAGCACGCGCGGCGCCTGGACGATGGCGGCGTTGGAACTGCGCCCGAAGGCGTCCTTGCCTTCGAGTTCGACTGCAAAGTTGAGGCTCTTGTTGAGGACGCGCGGGAAGGGGTGCGAGGGATCGAGTCCGATCGGCGTCAGCACCGGCACCATTTCGCGGATGAAGTAATTGCGGATCCACTCGCGCTGGGCTTCGTTCCAGGTCCCGCGACGCAGGAAGCGGATGCCCTGTTCGGCCAGGGCGGGCAGGATCACCTCGTTGAGATGCTGGTACTGCTCATGGACAATGGCGTGCGCCTCGGCCGAGACGAGGCGGAAGGCCTCCTGCGCTGTCTTGCCGTCGGTAGTAACCACCGGCGTGTTGGCGCGGATCTGCTCCTTCAGCCCGGAGACGCGGATCTCGAAAAATTCGTCAAGATTGCTGGAAACGATGCACAGGAAACGCAGGCGTTCGAGCAACGGCATCCGCTCGTCCTCAGCCTGGGCCAGCACGCGGCGATTGAAAGCGAGCAGACCGAGTTCGCGGTTGAGGTAATTCTCGGTCGGGAAGCGGGGCTTCAGGGGGGTGTGGGTCATCGCATTCGTTCCATGTATTTTCTGAAGTATAGGCCTTAAGCCCATAATTTTGTTGCATTAGTATTTCAGTTACATGACAGCAGTCGAGGCGTGCCATTGTCCGCCAGAGAATTCTGGCCGATCCCCCGTCTAGGGCGCCGGGGCTTTATGCGGCATAATGCGCGCATCTTTATTGCTTTTATTCGTTTTACCGGTTTTGTTGGCTTTATTGGCTTTATTTGTCAACCCGGCCGCAGAACGATGGGCGGGGTGGCGATGATCGGTGGGGGCCGGTCGTCGCCACCCCGGCCCGGCGAATTGCACGGAATGGCTCATGGGAGGCCGTGGATGTTGGGAAGACTGCTGAAGACCCTGTCGGGTCATCTGGAAACCTTGCGCGGGTTTTTCCTGCTGTCGACGACCGGTATTGCCCTGCTGGTCTTCCTTGGCGCCACCTTTGCCTCGTCGCTGCTCTACGAAAAGCTGATCAACCAGCGCACCCTCGATACCTCGCGCGACATCTCCCAGCAAACATTCAACGCCATCTACCAGATTCTGCGCAACGGCGGCGGGCATCAGCAGGTGCTCGAGTCGATCGGCAACAGCGCCTCGGCCTTTGCCAGCGCACCGCGCGATGTGGTCCTTTATCCGGCGCCCGATGTCTTCAAGTCCGAAGTCCGTGGCAGCCTCGAAGACTTCCCCGAGGATGTCCGCCAACTGCTGGCTGGCGGCCAGGCGAGCGTGATGCAGGACGGCAAGCAGTTGCGCTACCTGTTTCCTGTCGCCGTCCGCTCCGAGTGCCTGGTCTGCCATGGCGTGACGCAGTCCGACAAAGTACTCGGCGTGGTCGCCATCGATTACACGCTGCAGCCGATCGCGCCTCAGGTGCGCTTCTATTTCATCAGCCTGTTCGTCGTCCTCGGCGCCGTCGTTCTGCTCGTTGCGGCGGCGGTTTCGGCCCTGGCGACGCGCCGCGTCCGGCTGGCCATGGATACCTTCCGCGACAAGGTCGAGGCGGTCAACAGCATCAAGGATCTCAACCAGCTCGACGTCAGCGAAGTACATCTCGGCTTCGACGACCTGAACCAGACGCTGCGCCATGTCACGCAACTGGTCGACCGCATGAAGAACGTCGCCGTCGACAAGGGGATTCTCGAATTCGAGGTCAAGCTGCTGGAGAAGCTGATCATCACCTCGAACGTCGTCCGCGACTGGCGGCAGTTCATCAACGAGCTGCTGCTGGAAATCAATTCCATCGTCGACGCCTACGCCTTGCTGACCATTTTCCGCATCGACGACCAGGGCTACGAATGGGAGGTTTTCTGGCGCCAGAAGCCATCGGCGGCGACCATCGCGCTGTTCGAGCACATCGTCCGGACCCAGCTTGAATCGACGCCGAATTTCTTCGGCACCACGCTGCTCCAGATCAAGCACCACGTTGCCGACCCCGGTCGCCAGCTGCCCGAACTGACGCAGCGCGACATCGAGCTGCAGACCAAGTCGCTGCTGCTCGATTCGCCGAAGATCGGCGGCATCGTCGGTATCGGCGTGCATTCGACGCTGGCTCAGGACCCGATCCGCCATATCGTGATCAGCAGCATCCTGACCGCGCTGCTCAACCTGGTCGGCTCGGTCAAGGCGATCTACAAGTACACCAAGGAGCTGGAGCACTACGCCACCCGCGATCCGCTGACCGATCTCTACAACCAGCGCATGTTCTGGGAACTGCTCGGCTACGAGATCGGGCGCTCGCAGCGCCACGGCTACGAGTTCGCGGTGATGGTGCTCGACATGGACAACTTCAAGGCGATCAACGACGCCTATGGCCACCAGTTCGGCGACGCCTTCCTCCAGGCTTTCTCCAAGATTCTCCACCAGGCGGTCCGTCAGGGCGATCTGCTCGCCCGCTACGGTGGCGACGAATTCGCCATCGTCCTGCCCGAAGCCGGCGAGTCCCAGGCCCACATGGTGGCCCAGCGGATCGCCGAGATGCTCGAGGACTTTTCGCTGGAGGCGCCGGGCAGCACGGTCAAGATCAAGGCAACGACGTCGATCGGCATCGCCATCCACCCGACCCACGGCAAGGACAGCCGCGAGCTCTTCCTGATCGCCGACAACATGATGTACAAGGCCAAGCGGGCCGGCAAGAACAGCATCGCCATCCCCAGCGACGAGGACATGGTCGAGGCGCTCAAGCAGGCCAGCGACAAGAGCCAGATGATCCGCAGCGCGCTCGACGAGGGCCGCATCGTTCCTTACTTCCAGCCCATTGTGCACAGTCGGACCGGCGAGGTCCTGATCCACGAGTTGCTGATGCGCATCCAGGTCGGCCAGCGCATCGTCGCCGCCCAGGAATTCATCGAGGAAGCCGAGGCGATGGGGCTTGCCCACAAGATGGATTACCAGTTGATCGAGAAGGCCTTCGGCCAGATCCGCGAGCAGGGCTATCACGGCATCCTGTTCGTCAACCTGTCGCCCAAGGCGCTGATCGTCGGCGAATTCATTTCGCGGATCACCCGACTGGCCAGGGAATATGAAATCGAGCCGAACCGCATCGTCTTCGAAATCACCGAGCGCGAAACGGTCAGCAATCTCAGCCTGCTGGAGAAATTCGTCTTCGACCTGAAGACGGCCGGCTTCAGCTTCGCCATCGACGACTTCGGCTCGGGCTATTCGTCCTTCCAGTACATCAAGCGCTTCCCGGTCGATTACATCAAGATCGAAGGCGAGTTCATCCGCAACGTGCTGGTCGATCCCGAATACAAGGCCTTCACCAAGAGTATCGTGACGCTGGCCCAGGAGTTGAACATCCAGACCATCGCCGAATACGTCGAGGACCAGCCGATTCTCGATGCCGTGCTCGAATTCGGTATCGACTACGCCCAGGGCTACCACATCGGGCGTCCGGGGCCGAAGTTGCGCTGCGGCTAAGCTGCTGCAGCCCGGCGTGCCGGGCTGCAGCGCCGAATGCTGCGGTCGGCGGCAAAAAACGCCCAAAAACGAAAAAAATCAGGCGCTGCGGCTGAGGTCGCTGGCCGGCATCGGGCCGGCAGTCAGCGCGGCGAGCAGGGTGCCCAGCTTGGCCTCGGTTTCGGCCAGTTCATGCTGTGCATCGGAGCCGGCGACGATGCCGGCGCCAGCCTGCAGTTCGGCGCGGTCGCCGTCGATCAGCGCCGAGCGCAGGGCAACCGAGAATTCGCCGTCGCCATCCGGGGTCAGCAGGCCAAAGCCACCGCTGTACCAGCCGTTGCGCTTCTCACCATGGGCAGCCAGCCAGTCCTGCGCCGCAGCGGCGGGAAAGCCGCCAACCGCCGGGGTCGGGTGCAGGGTACGGACCAGATCGAACAGCCGGGTGCCGTGTCTGGCCTGGGCCGAAATCCGGCTGCGCCAGTGGGCGAGCTGGCCGGCCTGGTGTTGCTCGATGCTGCCCACTGCCGGCGGCGTCGTGCACAGCGGGGCAAGGGCGGCGCAGATGGCGCGGACGACCAGCGACTGTTCGTGCCGGTTCTTGCTCTCCGACAAGGCCAGCGAACCCGGCCAGGCGGTGCCGGCCAGCGCATCGACATCGATCCGGCCGGCGCGCAGGCGGACCAGGCGTTCCGGCGTGGCCCCCAGGAAAGTTTGCTGGCCGTTGCCGTGGGCATAGATGACGCCGCTGGGCTGTTGGGCGATCAGGCGGGCGAGGATGGCGGCCGGCGAGAAGGCAGCGCTGCCCCGGAATTGGCGACTGCGGCTGAGCACCACCTTGGCGACGCGACCGGCCGCGATGTCGCGCAGCGCGGCGTTGACGCGGGCGATCCAGGCGCGGTCGTTGAGCGCTGCCGGGCGTTCGGGCAGCAGTTGCGGCGCCGGGGCGGGCGGCGCACTGCCCAGCATCGGCAGCCATTCGGCCACGGCCTGGGCCAGCCGGCCAGCCGGCACGCTCAGCGTCACCGAACAGTCGCCGTCGAGGTTTTCGAGCAGGATGGCCGGAATAGAGAGCAGCGCGTTGGGCAACGTGGCGCTGCCGGCGGCATCGAAAGCGAAACCGGCGAAGGCCAGCGCCGGGCCGTTGTGCCGCCAGTGCCGGCAAAAACCGGCGTAGGCGTTGTCCAGTGCGGCGAAGCGGTTGGCGCCGGCGGTCGCCACGTGCAGGGCGTGGCCGATGGCCAGCCGGTATTCGCCACGATCCGGACGGGCGCGGTACCAGTGCGGTTGGTGTGCCGGCAGCAGGTCCAGCCAGTCGGTGGCGCTGCGGCCTAGCGCCAGGCGCAGGCTGAGCGGCGCCGAATCGGGCACCCCGGCGGCCAGCGCCTGCAGGCGGGCCAGCGTTTCGGGGGCGGTAATCTGGCGGCGCAAGGTGTGGATCACTTCCGGCTCCGGTTGACGATCAGGCGCAGGGCCGCGCGGTCGAGCTTGCCGGTAGCGTTGCGCGGCAGCCGCTCAAGGCGCTGGAAGCGCCGGGGCTGTGCGGCCGTCGGCAGGTGCTGGCGGGCGTGTTCGAACAGCTCGCCCGGTTCGACCGGGCCGACGACCAGGGCGACAACGAGGTCGCCCCAGACCGGGTCGGGCGAACCGGTGACGGCGACGTCGTCCACGCCGGGGCAGGCGGCCAGGCAGGCCTCGATCTCCTGCGGATGAACGTTGCAGCCGCCGCTGATCAGCATGTCGTCGGCCCGGCCGAGGACGCTCAGCCGGCCGTCGGCGTCGATGGCGCCGAGGTCGCCGGTGGTCAGCCAGCCGGCGCGGTCGACACCGCTGCCGTCGGCATAGCCGAGCATGACCTGAGGGCCGCAGATGGAGATCCGGCCGTCGTTGCCGATGCGGAGTTCGTGGCCGGGCAGCGGCCGGCCGGCCAGGCCTTCGTGCCAGGGGCCGTCGTCGGGGGCGTGGGCGGCGATCAGGGCGGCGGTTTCGCTCATGCCGTAGCTGACGACCAGCGGCCAGCCGGCGGCGCTGGCCTTGTCGTACAGCTGCCGCGACAGTGCGGCGCCGCCGATCAGTACCACGCGCAGGCTGGCCGGCGGTCGGGTGCCGATGTCGAGCAACCGGGCCAGCATGGCCGGGACCAGCGAAATGTGGGTGACCGGGTGGTCAGCCAGGTCGGCGGCGACCTGTTCGGCGGCAAAGCCGTCGTGCAGCAGCACCCCGGCGCCGGCCCGGGCGCAGCGCCAGAGTATGCTCAGACCGCCGATGTGCTGCAGCGGCAGGCAGTTCAGCCACAGGTCGCCGGCGCGCAGTCCAAGACGGGCGTTGGCGCCGGCTGCGGCGGCATCGAGCTGGGCGTTGCCGAGCAGCACCGCGCGCGGCTGCCCCTCGCTGCCGCTGGTCGCGATGATCAGTGCGGTGTCGGCGGGCAGGTTTACGGCGGCTGGCAGCGGAATGCTACGGTCACTGGCAAAAAATGCCCGATTTTGCAGGCTGCAGGCGGTGGCCAGGCTGGCCAGTTGCAGGCTGTCGCCGTGGCCGATCACCAGCGTCCCGATTGTGTCGATCTGCCCGGCCTTTTGTTCCGCGTAGGCCAGCCACTCGGCGAAACCGAAGCTCCGCCCGCCGTAATGCACGGCCAGCGCTTGCGGCGTGGCGAGGGCGGCGTGTTGCAGGTGTTCGGCGAGGGAGCGGTAGTTTGCCATAAGCGTTCGATTATAGATTTGCCATGGCGCCTGCAAGGCGAGACAGATCAATAAAATGCCTTACGATAGACGCTTTCCCTACTGCCGCAGAGTTTTCGGTCGGTGGCGAGAGATTTCTGGAGTCGATATGGGTTGGACAATCAGGATGCGATCAGCGATCAGTCTCGCCATCGGCACCTGGCTATTGCTTGTCGCACCGGGTGTGCAAGCAGGCACGCCGGGCGAAGTGATGGTCGGCCAGCCGTTGCGCGAGGCGCCGATGAACGGGATTGCGGGGCCCGGTGCGAATCTATCGTCGTTTCGCGGCAAGCCTCTGCTGATCAACGTCTGGGCCAGCTGGTGCGGCCCCTGCCGCGCCGAGATCGGCTCGCTGGAACGCCTGGCCCGGCGCTACAACGGCCGCGAGTTCAACATCATCGGCATCTCGACCGACGACGATCCGGCGGCGGCGGCCGCATTTGTCCGGCAATACGGCATCAGTTTCGCCAACTATCTCGACCGCAAGCTGCTGCTCGAAAACATGCTCGGCGCCGACCGCCTGCCGCTGACCTTGCTGGTCGATGCCGACGGCCGCGTGATCAAGAAAATTGCCGGTTCGCGGGCTTGGGACAGCCCGGAGGCGATTAATCTGATTACCCAGGCCTTTCGCCTGAAAACCCGCTAAGAAGCCGGCTTCAGTAACTGTAGAAGACGAACATGCCGCCGCCGAAATCCGGGCTGGCCCTGGAGAAACCGGTGACGAGATAGGCCTGGAGCTTCCAGTGCGGGTCCAGCTTGTGGGTGACGAAAGCGGTCGCATCGCTGAGCGGAGCGCCGCTGTCCTGGACCTTTTGCCGGAAATCGTAGCTCACCCCGAGGGCGGTCAGCTGGGTGGCGCGGTAGGACCAGCCTAGGGAGGTGAATAACGGGTCCCTGAGGTTGGTGCCGGCCGGATCGCCCATCTTCTTGTAGCCCAGGGTGCCGAACAGCGTATGGCTGCCGAGCGTCCGGTAGATTTCGGTCTGTACCGAATAGTCGTTCTCGCCGGTGCCCAGGCCCGATGTCTTGTCGGCGGTGGCCAGCTTGACCTTGGCGCCCAGTTCGATCAGCCAGGGGCCATCCTGAAAGGCGTTCCAGGCGGCCGAGACGATGACATCGCCGAGCCCGGAGGCCCGGCGCCGGACGTTCGAACCGTTTTCGATGGTCACCCGGTCGGGGCCGCTACCCGAGACGGCGGAGGGGCCGTTCGACTCGACATAGGGAATCGTTGCCCGCAGGGTCCAGTCGCCGAATTCGTATTTGATGCCGACCGGGACGACCAAGGTTTCGGTGCGCCTGGATTCGCCGTATTTGCCGCTCGAGTAATCGAGGCCGGTACTCAGGGTCAGCGCGCTGTCGGCGTGGCAGGTCGCCAGCATCAGCCAGCCGGGGAGCAGGAATAGTTTTGTCTTCAAAAGCGGGTGTCCCTGATGAATATTATTTGACCACTTCGATGGAGTGGTTTTTTGCTTACGACGGATTCTGCGCCAGACAAGGGCAGCCGATCAATGGCGTTCGACCCGCTCGGGTTTCTCGACCTTCTCGATCTTCTCAGCCTTCTCGACCTTCTCGACCTTCTCGACCTTCTCGACCTTCTCGATCTTCTCGACCTTCTCGACCTTCTCGACCTTCTCAGCCTTCTCGACCTTCTCAGCCTTCTCGACCTTCTCAGCCTTCTCAGCCTTCTCGACCTTCTCAGCCTTCTCAGCCTTCTCAGCCTTCTCAGCCTTCTCAGCCTTCTCAGCCTTCTCAGCCTTCTCAGCCTTCTCAGCCTTCTCAGCCTTCTCAGCCTTCTCGGCCTTCTCGGCCTTCTCAGCCTTCTCGGCCTTCTCGGTCTTCTCGGTCTTCTCGGTCTTCTCAACAATCTCGGCGGTATCTGCCTTGGGCGTCGATTCACTGCGCCATTGGGTCTTCCGGTAGGCCGGGTTCTGGTGCCGGGTTGTCGTATTCAATTCAAGATGTTCGACCACCAGTTTTCCACCTCGCTCGGCCCGGGCATCGACGAAAATCCGCTGGTTGGGGGCCAGGGCCCTGGCCTGGCTCGCATTGGGAACTGCCAGCACGAGTCCGCCGGCCTTGATCTGGCCGTGGCCGTCGGAGGCCTGGACCAGGCCTTCGAGCAGGATGCGGCTGGCGCTGCCCTTGAAGCGGTAGGTCGGGTCGGCGCCGACGCTGCCGGCCACCAGTTCGCTGCCATTCCAGCGTCCCTTGATCAGTGCCGTTTCACTGCCGACCATGCCGGCCACCGGCACACCATTGATTTTTGCCTGCTTGCCGACGGTGACTATGGCGCCCAGGGCAGCGGCGTGCTTGAGGTCCGGGCCGGGCTGAATCCGGGTCGCCACCAGGGCGCCGTTGGCCCCGGCCAGGCCGCTGACCTTGACCATCTGGCCTACGGCCAGTCCCTTGCCGCCGATCCGGGTATCGGGGCCGACTGCGATCGCCTGGCCCATGACATGGATGGACTTGCCGCCATGATCCATGCTGGTGATCGGTCCTTCCAGGATATTCAGGATGGCGATGTTCCTGGCATGCAGCCCCTTCGGCGAATTGCCGGCTTCGATGGAGACGACCTGGCCGACGGCGAGTTTGTCGGCCGACGAGGGATCGCCGTTTTCATTGACTGGCGTGCCGTGGTCGAAATGCACTTCGACGCCATTGACGCAGACCGAGGCGAAGCCGCTGACCACGCCGACAATGCCGATCGTCCCGTCGGCGACCGGCATGCCGGTCCCACCGATGCCGCCGCTGCCGTTGGCCGCCGGCGCGCCGGTACCGCCAATGCCGTTGGCGGTTGGCGCTCCCGTGCCGCCGATGCCGCCCGGATCCTTTGCCGTTGCTTCGGCAGCCGGGCTGCCGGTGCCGCCAATGCCGCCGAAGTCGCTGCGGGCTGCATGGCTTCTGGCGGGCTGCTCCGGATCGACGCAGACCGGGGCGGCCCAGGTCGTCAGCGGCAGGACGGCAAGAAGCAGGGACAGCAGGTAGGACTTCATTTTCCGGCTGGCATGTCCTGATTGTCGGCGCTGTAAAAATACACGCCGCAGGTGAAGCGTTTGGTCGCTTCGCCATCGCTGGCGGATTGTTCGGCCATGGTGTGCAGTTCGGTCAGCAGTTGCATGCCGAGTTCGGCGGCACGCTGCCGCAATTGCTCGATCTGCGTCTCGCTCAGCGAGACATGGTGGACGCTGCGCTCGAACCACGGGCGCGGCGCACCGAGCACGTTGTCGGCGGCAGCGGCTGCGTGATCGCCGAGGTTGTGGCCGTAGTAGGCGAGCTTTTCCTCGATGCCGTCGCGGGGCACGAAAGCGTTGCTGGTCAGCACCACTTCATCGTCGGCGTTGATCTGGACGACGCCCAGGCGCAACCATTCGTCGAGCACCGAGCGCGGGCGGATGTCCTGACTGATGCTGGCGACCAGGGTTTCGAAGGAGGCGCCGTTGCCGCGCCGGGCCAGTCTGGGCAGCGGGCGCGGTGCGCCCTTGTCGTCGATCCATTCCGGGCCGGTAATCCAGGTGGCGACGATTTGTGCGCTGAGCGACACCTTCGGCGGCAGGTCGGCCTCGACGTGCGGTAGTTCGCGCAGGCGCTTGACGTCCTTGCGATGGACACCGGTGATCAGGCTGATCCGGCTGTCGGTGGAGCCTTTCTTGTCGAGCCGGAAGTCGCGTTCAGCGACTTCGACGAAGACGCGCTTGAGCAATTCGATAGCCATCGGCAGCGTGATTTCGTGGCCGAGCATGACGCGGACCACGGGTGACAGCACGCGGTGGATGGCCGAGAGCAGGGCGGAACGGATGGGTGAATCGGTCATCGGGGAGGGTTGGGGGAGGGCGGCCATGGGCAGTTTCTATGCTTGGCCTGGAAGGTTGGCGGTATGGGTTGCCGGCGACTTGCGCCGATCCTGGTGCGATCGGCGGTCGATCAGAACCAGACCTTCCTCGGTCAGATACGGCGGGGGAAGGTCGTCAGCCTTCATTCTACGGCCCTGGCAGCGTTTGAGAAACAGGGATTGCGCCCAGTCGTCGCCCGGGGTTTGCGGTGCGCTCATCGAGTTGTCTTGTTGCTTCGGTAGATCTCGGTATCAACTTCCATTTGGGCAATAGTGTAATACAATTTGTGTAAAAAAATCCCACGGCTTATAGAAAGAAGTCGGCATGTCGTCCGCTCTTTCGTTTGTTAGGTCGGATGCCTGCCAGGATGCCTATTTTTTCCAGCATCGGCGTCGCCCGTTTAGTGCCCGCGTAGGTTTTTTTAGCACTTGCTTGTTGCCTTTTGCGGTTCGGCAATTCGTGGGAGGGGAGTGCCGGGGGGGGCAATTTAGCAGTTTTACGAAGTAGCGGTCGCCGTGAAAATCGCCAAGCTCTGCTCGACAGGGCTGGCCAAGGGCGACTTCCTTGCAGGCCCTGTCAAGACCAGGCTGGTAATGCGATCCCGGCCATCGAGCCCAAAGCGGATGCTGCGCCTCAAGCGGCGAGCACCGTCCCGGCGGCCTTCTGCCGCGCCCACGGCGCCGGCCGGCGGACCGCTTCCCAGACCGGGCTGTTCATCGACAGGGCGAGCTGGCGGGCCAGTTCCTCCATGCCGGCGTAGCCTTCGTAGCCGAATTCGCGTTCCTGGTTGATGTCGAGGAAGGGAATGCGCGCCTTGAGCGCCGTGTAGAGGTTGCGGCCGCCGGCGATCAGGATGTCGGCCTGGAGTTCGCGATAGATCGAGAGCAGCGCTTTGGGGCTGCCGTCGTCGATCATCTTGGTGTCCTCGCCCATCAGCTCGCGGATGCGCGCCTTGTCTTCCTCCGTCGACTTCTTGGTGCCGGTGGCGACGACCTTCATGCCGAGATCCTGCAGCGCTGAAACAATAGACCACGACTTGACGCCGCCGGTGTAGAGCAGCACGCGCTTGCCGCGCAGCTTTTCGCGCCAGGGGTCAAGGGCGGCGCTGGACTTGGCTTCCTCGCGAGCGATCACCGCCTCGGTGCGGGCGATCAGGTCGGGGTCGCCGATGATCCGCGCGAAGTCGCGCAGGGCGTTGTTCATGTCCTGGACGCCGTAGAAGCTGCCTTCGAAGAAGGGAATGCCGTAGTTCTCTTCCATCTTGCGTGCCACGTTGAGCAGCGCCTTGGCGCAGACCACCATGTTCACCTTGGCGCGGTGCATGGTCTGCACCTCGTGGAAGCGGGTGTCGCCGGACAGCGTGCACAGGATGCGCAGGCCGAGTTCATCGAACAGCGGCGAGACATGCCAGAACTCGCCGGCAATGTTGTATTCGCCAATCAGGTTGACGTCGTAGGTCGGCAGGCCGTCGGCGCGCGGCTTGGCCGGCTCCGGCTCACGGGTGCCGATGACGTGCTTGAACATCGCCTCGCCAGCCAGCCGGTTGCCGAGGTTCTTGGTGCCGTAGAAACCGGCGGCATCGACCGGCACCACCGGCGTGCCCCAGCGTTCGCTGGCCGCCTTGCAGACGGCGCCAACATCGTCGCCGATCAGCGCCGTGACGCAGGTGTTGTAGACGAAGATCGCGGCCGGCGCATGGCTGTCGATGGCCTGCTTGATGGCATGGAACAGCCGCTTCTCGCCGCGGCCCATGACGACGTCGGTTTCCGACAGGTCGGTGGTCATCCCGGTGCGGTAGAGGGTGATGCCGGAAGAACGCGTGCCGCGGTTATCCCACGAAGAGCCGGCGCAGGCGATCGGACCGTGCACGATGTGAGCGACGTCGGCGATCGGCAACAGTGCGATTTGTGCCCCGTCGAAGGAACAGCCGCCGGCTGTGGCGCCCGGCTTGGGGCGGGCGCAACCGGACTTCTCCTTCTTGTTGTGGCTACAGGCCGGCTCGTCGAGCAGGGCCTGGATTTCGCTGGCTTTCATGGCGTTCTCCTTGAGCTGCAGGGAATTGAGCAAGAAGGGTGCCAAAGCTAAGTCATTGAATAATGGCGATCTTGTTCAGTCTGGCGATGTCGTTTACCCGACAATCAGGCGCTTTGGCAGGTTTTTCCGGGCCGACCGACAAAATGCTACGGTCAGCCCGAAAAAATGGCCAAAATTGAAATTCGCTCAGGCCGGCTGCGCCGCCGGGCGGGCGATCGGTGCCTCGCGGATCGGCAGGTTGACCAGCGCGGCCAGCGCGGCGAGCACCATGTCGGCGTACCACATCCAGGTGAAGTCGCCGTAGCGGGTGATCGCGATGCCGCCCAGCCAGGCGCCGAGGAAGCCGCCGATCTGGTGGGAGAGCAGGGTCAGGCCGAACAGCGTCGCCAGGTAGCGGGTACCGAACAGCTTGCCGACCAGCGCCGCAGTCGGCGGCACGGTGGCCAGCCAGGTGAAGCCGAGGCCGGCGGCGAACAGGTAATAGGTCTGTTCGGTGCGCGGCGCCATCAGGTAGAGGGCGATCAGCACGGCGCGCGAGGCGTACATCGCGGCCAGCACGTGCTTGCTACGGTAGCGGGCGATGCAGCCGCCGGCGTAAAGGCTGCCGAAGATGTTGGCCAGCCCGATGATGGCCAGCGACCAGCTGGCGACGGTGGGCGGCAGGCCGCACAGGTCCACTTCGCCCGGCAAGTGGGTGACCAGGAAGGCGATGTGGAAGCCGCAAGTGAAGAAACCGGCGTGCAGCAGCAGGTAGCTCGGGTCCTTCAGGGCGTCGAGCACGACCCGGCCAAGATGCGCCTCGCCGTCGGCGCGGGGCGGCGGTGGGGCGCTGCCGGCGGTCAGCTTGCCGACCAGCGGCAGCGTGGCCAGCGCGGCAACGGCCATCGCCCACAGGGCGCCCATCCAGCCGATGCTCTGGATCAGCTTTTGCAGGATGGGCGCGAAGACGAACTGGCCGAAGGAGCCGCCAGCATTGATCACACCGGATGCGGTGCCGCGCGACTCGAGCGGCAGGCGCTGGGCCGCGGCGCCGATCAGCACCGAGAAGCTGCCGGCGCCGGAACCCATGGCGGCGAGCAGGCCGAGCGTGACGGTCAGGCCGAAGCCGCCGTCGATGAAGGGCGTTGCCGCGCAGCCAGCGGCGAGCAGGATCAGGCCGCCGATCAATACAGCGCGTGGCCCGTAGCGGTCGGCGACGGCGCCGGCGATGGGCTGGATGGCGCCCCAGGCGAACTGGCCGACGGCGAGCGCCAGGCTGATTGCGGCGATGCCCATGCCGGTGGCGGTGTTGATCGGGCTGACGAAGAGGCCAAAGGATTGACGGATGCCCATGGTGACCATCAGGATGCCGGCAGCGGCGAGGGTCACGGCGAGAACGTCCGGGCGGCGCAGGGAATGGAACATGATGTTTTATTCGTGTTGGGGGTGTTTTGATTGTGGCCGGCCAGCGGCTCGCGGGCAACTGATTTAATATGCGGTATGTGATAGTTTTTCTACATCATGAATTCATATCCGCCACTCAAAGCGCTGCTGGTGTTCGATGCAGCGATGCGCACCCATAGTTTTTCTATGGCCGCGACCGAACTATGCGTGACCCCGGGTGCCGTCGGCCAGCAGATTCGCAAGCTGGAAGACTGGCTGGGTGTTGCGCTGTTCGTCCGCGAGGTCCGCCAGGTGCTGCCGACCGAAGAGGCTCGCGCCTACTGGCTGCGCATCCAGCCGGCGCTGGCCGAGATCGCCGACGCCAGCCGCAAGGTTCGGGATAGCCGCAGCATGGCCGTCTGGCTGTCGATGCCGCCGAGTTTCGCGGCGAAGTGGTTCACCAGCCGGATGGCCGGCCTGCTGACCCGCTATCCGGGGCTAGAGCTGCACCTCAATGCTTCGGCCCAGCTGGTCGATTTCGAGCGCGATGCCATCGACCTGGCCATCCGCTACTTCGACGGCAAGGCGCCGCAACTCGATGCCACGCTGTTGTACCGCGATGAAGCGCGGGTCTATTGCACGCCGGCCTACGCCGCCACCCTGGCCTTGCGCGAGGCGGACGACCTGCGCCGCGCCACGCTGCTGGTTACCACCATGCTGCCCTTCTGGGAGCGGTGGTTCGGCGAGTTCAGCAACCAGGCGCCGACGGCCGTGGCTGCCCTGCCACGCATCCACTTCGATCAGGCATTGATGGCCATCGAGGCCGCCAAGCAGGGGCAGGGCGCCGTGATGACCAGCCCGCTGCTGGTCGCCACCGAACTGGCCGATGGCCAACTCTGCGAACCCTTCGGGTATCGCGTGCCGCTAGCCAATGCCTATTACGTCGTGCATCCTGCCCGGCAGCCGCTGCGCCACGCGGCGGCGCTGGTCAAGCAGTGGCTGGTTGATGAGGCTGCGGCCGGGGCGGGGGGCAGCTAACCGGCAACTCTTGCCGGCTTAGCCGCGGATGTCGATCAACGTGCCGAGAATCTGGTCGCCGGTCTTGATCACGTTGGCCGCCGCCTTGGCCTCGATCTCACCCTGGCGCATGGCGACCATCTTGGCCGCCAGATCGCCGTTTTCGACGTTCAGGCCGCTGCCGGCGATGGCCGTGCGGTTGATGCTGGCCTGCATGCTTTGCATGCCCGAGCTGAGGATGGAACTGATCGACATGAGTGACTCCGTTGAAATGAGATGAGTGCATTCAGCATATCCCGTGCCAGCGACCGGATTGCCGCAGGCCGTAACTTGGCAAGCCGACTCTAAAAATCCCTGCTGCAAGCGATGTCATTCCCGATCCGGATGGATAGAATTGGCGGTCATTCCAATGAAAGCCGTTTCCATGAAATACGTTCTTATCGGCGCCGGCCCGGCTGGCGTCAGGGCTGCCGAAACCCTTCGCCAGCAGGAGCCGTCCGGCGAAGTCACCCTGATCAGCGGCGAGCCGGGCGAGCCCTATGCACGCATGGCGATTCCCTACATCCTGACCGGCCGGATCGACGAGGCGGGCGCTGCCCAGCGCAAGACCGTCGGCCATTTCGAGTCGCTCGGGGTCCGTTACCTCAATCGCAAGGCATTGAAGGTGCATGCCGGGCCAACGGGCGGCACGGTCGATCTGGACGACGGATCGAGCATCGCCTATGACCGCCTGCTGGTGGCGACCGGCTCTTCGCCGGCCTTGCCGCCGGTGGCCGGCACCGACCTGCCGGGCGTCGTGACCTGCTGGACGCTGGAAGACGCCCGGGCGATTGCCGAAAAGCTCAAGCCGGGCAACCGGGTAGTCATGCTCGGCGCCGGCTTTGTCGCCGGGGTGTGCATGAAGTCGCTGGTCCAGAGCGGGGTGCAGCTGTCGGTGATAGCCGGCCGCGCCGGCCAGATCCTGCGCTCGATGATGACGCCGGTGGGCAGTTCAATGCTGCAGCGCTGGCTGGAGAACAAGGGCGTCGAGATCATCACCAAGGGCAAGGTCGAACGCATCGAGGCCGGCCCGCGACTGGTCATGGATACCCGGACGATCGACGCCGACCTGATCATCCTGGCCACCGGCGTGCGCCCCAATATCAGCTTTCTGGAAGGCACCGGGGCGGAAATCGACCAGGGCATCGTGATCAACGAATTCATGGAAACGACGGTGCCGTGCATCTACTCGGCCGGCGACGTGGCGCAGGGGCGCGATTTCTCGACCGGCGAATGGGTCGTCCACGCGCTGCAGCCGACGGCCACCGAACACGGCCGCGTCGCGGCGCTCAACATGATCGGCAAGCGCGTGCCTTATCGTGGCAGCCTGAGCATGAACGTACTCGATACGGTCGGCCTGGTCTCCCATACCTTCGGCCTGTGGCAGGGGCGCGAGGGCGGCGAGATCGTCGAGAAGGTGGACGAGGGCAAGTATCTCTACACCCGCCTGTGCTTCCATGACGACTGCCTGATCGGTGCCATTACCATCGGCCGCACCCAGCACGTCGGCGCCATTCGTGGCCTGATCCAGACGCGGCGCAAACTCGGCAAGTGGAAGCAGCGGCTGATGGATAACCCGCAGCTGCTGATGGAGGCTTTTGTCGAAATGGGCCGCGCGCCCTGATCGGTCGGTACGGGCGGCAGGCGCCTATTGCCGGCCGCCGCCCGGGCTGAGCAGACGGACCAGGCTGCCGAAGCTGATCGCCTGGCCGTAGAGAAAGCCTTGGCCTTCCTGGCAGCCCAGTTGTTGCAGGATTGTTGCCTGTTCCGGTGTTTCGATGCCTTCGACGGTGATCGCCATGCCCATCGCGCGGCTCAGGCCGACGATGGCTTCGATGACCGCGCGCTGGCCTTCGCTGGCGGGCATGTCGACAATGAAGGAACGGTCGATCTTGATGCGGTTGATCGGCAGGTCACGCAAGACGCTCAGCGAAGAGTAGCCGGTGCCGAAATCGTCGATGCTGATGGAGACGCCAAGCGCCCGGAGGGCATGGAGGACGGCCAGGCTGAGTTCGGTGGCCTGCAGCGTGCTCTCGGTAATTTCCAGCTCCAGCGCAGCGGCCGGGAATCCGGTTTCGTCGAGCGCCGATCTGACGATGCTGACGAAGTCGCTGCTCAGGAACTGACGGGCCGAGACATTGACTGCAACATGGAAATGCCGGCCGGCCGCCATCGCTTCCTGGACGATGCCCAGCATTTCCCGGCAGGTGCGCAACAGCACCCAGCGGCCCAGCGCTTCGATGACGCCGCTGTCTTCGGCGATGGCGATGAAGCTGCTCGGCATGACCAGGCCGCGTTCCGGGTGCGGCCAGCGGACCAGCGCCTCGACGCCGACAATGTGCCGGTCGGCGAGATTGACGCGGGGCTGGTAATAGACGGCCAGCGCATCGGTGGCCACCGCGCGGCGCAGGCCCTGCTCGATGTACATCCGCTCATGCGCCCGCTCTGACATGTCCTTGGCGTAGAAATTGAAGCGATTGCGGCCTTCGGCCTTGGCCGTGTACATCGCCATGTCGGCTGCCCGCATCAGTTGCTGGCCATCGCTGCCGTTGTCGGGAAAGATGGCGATGCCGACGCTGCCGGTGATCGACAACTGCTCGCCGGAAATCTCGATCGGCAGACTGAGCTGGTCGAGGATTTTTTGCGCCAGTTGCGCGGCGTAATCCGGGTTGGCGGTGCCCGTCAGGATCACGAATTCGTCGCCGCCCAGGCGGGCGACGGTGTCGCTGGCGCGCAGCACGCTGCGCAGCCGGTCGCCGACGATGCGCAACAGTTCGTCGCCGACCGCATGGCCCAGCGTGTCGTTGATGACCTTGAAGCTGTCGAGATCGAGGAACATCAGCAGGCAGCGCTGCTCGTTGCGCAAGGCCTGTTCCAGGGCGTTTTCCAGGCGGTCGTCGAAGAGCAGGCGATTGGGCAGGCCGGTCAGCGGATCGTGGTGGGCGAGGTGATTGAGTTGCCGATGCGCATCGTGGATCGCCGTGACGTCGGAAAAGGCGCTGACGTAGTGAGTCAGCCGGCCCTTGGTGTCGCGCACCGCGCTGACGCTCTGCCAGGCCGGGAAAGCCGTGCCGTCCTTGCGGTGGCAGCGCACTTCGCCATGCCAGAAGCCGGCGGCATCGGACTGCAGGAAGGCGGCGTAGTGTTCCAGGCAGGGCGTGACGCGCAGCATCCGGTCTGGGTCGTTGCCGATGATTTCCGTTTCGCCATAGCCGGTAATCCGCGAAAACGCCCGGTTGACCGCCACCACGCGCCGCTCGGCATCGGTGATCACCAGCGCTTCCGCCGTGGTGTCGAAGACGACGCCGGATTGCCGCAGCTGTTCCTCGTCGCGGTGGCGCTGGGTGACGTCCTTGAGGATGCCGACTACCCGGGTGACTTCACCCTTGCCGCCGTAGGCCTTGGCATGGGCTTCCATGTAGCGGGCCGGCAGGCCGTTGCCGGTAGTGCGAAACTCGATGCAGACGGCCTGGCCTTCCTGTACCGCCGAGTTCAGGGTTTTGCGCACGCGGTCGCGGTCGGCTTCGTCTACGTGGGCAATGAAGGCTTCCCACGATTCGTCGATCGGCTTGGCCTCGTTCTCGAACAGTACGCCGAGATAGCTGTCGCCCTTCAGCCGGTTCAGGGCCGGATTCCATTCGAGGACACCGAGCGAGGCCGAATCGAGGGCCAGTTTCAGGCGTTCCTCGCTTTCCTGCACCGCCGCTTCGTCCTCGCGGCGGGCCAGGGCCATCTGGATGGTGGCGTGCAGTTCGCGGCCCTCGCAGGGTTTGACCAGGTAGCCGAAGGGGCGGCTGTCGAGGGCGCGGCGCAAGGTGTCGTCCTCGGCATAGGCGCTCAGGAAAACGACCGGTATCCGGCAGCGGTTGCGGATTTCGATGGCGGCCTCGATGCCGTCCAGCTTGCCTTCGAGATGGATGTCCATCAGCACCAGGTCGGGCCGGTCGGCTTCGGCGCGGTCGATGGCCTGCTCGCCGCTGGCGACGATGCTGCCGACCTCGTAACCGAAGCCCTGCAGTTGCCGCTTGAGGTCGAAGGCGACAATCCGTTCGTCCTCGACCAGCATCAGGTTGACCGGCAGTCTTGCACTCATTGGGCATCCTTTCCTGCAAGGTTTTTCGGGAAACTGACGGTGAATCGACAGCCGTCCTGGCGGTCGGTCTGCAATTCGCCGTGCAATTGTTCGATGAACAACTGGACCAGTTGCAGGCCGAGCGAGTTGCTTTTCGCCAGCTTCTCGTCGGGCGGCAGGCCGATGCCGTTGTCGGCGACGCTGAAGGCGATGCGGCCGTCGCTGTCTTCCTTCAGTTCGATGACAATTTCCCCGGTACGTTCCCCGGGGAAGGCGTGCTTGAACGAATTGGTCACCAGTTCATTGACCAGCAGGCCGCAGGGGATGGTTCTTTCGAGGTCGAGTTGCACCCCGTCGGGCGGCGATTCGAGACGCAGGCCGATGCGGTTGCCGGTCGACCGGTAGGTGGCGCGGATAGCCTGGACCAGTCGGTCGAGATAGTCGCCCAGTTCGAGGCGCGAAAAATCCTTGCGTTCGTAGAGCAGCTGGTGGGTCAGCGCCATGGCCCGAACCCGGCCGCAACTCTCGGCCAGGATGGCGCGGATGCGCGGGTCGGCGGCAAAGTCGGCCTGCAGGTTGAGCAGGCTGGTGATGACCTGCAGGTTGTTCTTGACCCGATGGTGGACTTCGTTGAGCAGCACGGTTTTTTCGCGCAGGGCGCTTTCCAGCGATTGCTGGGCGCGCCGTCGTTCGGTGATGTCGATGATCGAGGCAAGGACCATGGCGCCGGCTTCGGTATCGATTGGATTGAGGCCGATCTCGACCGGAAATTCGCTGCCGTCGGCACGGCAGCCGAACAGGTCGCGACCGACGCCCATCGGGCGTGGTTGCGGGTCGTCGAAAAAGCCCCCGCGAAAGTGGCGATGGTTGGCTCGAAAACGTTCAGGCACCAGCATTTCCACCGATTGCCCGATCAGGGCCTGGCGGCCGTAATCGAACATTTTCTCGGTCTGTGTATTGACCATGACCATGATGCCCTCGCGGTCGATCATGACCATCGCGCTGGGCGCCCATTCGACGACCCGACGAAACGAATCTTCTCCCAGCTGCCGGCCGATCGGCATCCCTGGCAATACCGGGCAACCGTGTCCGGTGGACGAACTCGCGTTGTCTTCGGAGGCTTGGCTATCCGCTGCCTTCATGTCCATATCGAACACCCTCGATGGAGTCGCCAGATTTGCCGATGCTTCAGGCGCCTCGCTGACGAGAAGAATTTTTCCTGTGGCCGTTCGACCGATGCCCGGGAAAATAATTCCGGCGCCGGGATCAGATTGGACCGTGCCGAAATTGGCAAATGCCGCGCCGGCCGGGCTGGCCCGGTACAATGTCCGGAGAGTGGTCGGGGGCAAGCGACCGGTCATCGCTTCATTTCAGGGAAAACACATGAAACTTCAGCATCTGGCCATCGGCGCCCGTTTCGAATACGAAGGCGTGGTGTATGTGAAGACCGGGCCGCTCACGGCAGCGTCGGAAGAGGGCGGGCAGCGGATCATTCCGCGCTACGCGATCCTCAAGCCGCTCGACGTGCCGGCGGCGGAAAGCAGTCCGTCGTCGATCAAGGGGCGGCTGGAGGCGGTGCGGGTACGCGCGGCCTTCGAGCGCTTTTACGAATCCTGCGAACGGCTGGTGCCGGAAGGCAGCCGGAATGAGCTGGCCGAGGCGCGCGAGCAGTTTTTGGCGGCCATCAAGTAGCAAATGCTACGGTCAGCCGGAAATTTTGGCCAAAATTGAAAAACGGGGAAGGCAGCTGCCTTCCCCGTTTTATTTGTCGCTGATCGTGCCGGATGCTTATTTCTTCAGCAAGGCTTCCTGAACCGCTTCGAGATCGGCCTTCTTGACGATGCCCATCTTCTTTTGCACGACCTGGCCGTGGCGGTCGATGAACAGTGTGTAGGGCAGGCCGCCCTTGCTGTTGCCGAGCGCCTGCATCAGCGGGATGCCCTGCGCCTTGGCGACGAACACCGGGTAGTCCATCTCGTAGGCCTTGGCGAATTCCTTGGCCGGCTCGGCCTTGTCCTCGATGCCGATCCCCAGCACCTCGACCTTGCCTTTTTGGTCGGCGCGGAACTTGATCAGCTCGGGGATTTCGGCCCGGCAGGGGCCGCACCAGCGGGCCCAGAAATTGACGACCAGCGGCTTGCCCTTGTAGCGCTCCAGCGCCACCGGCTTGTCGTCGAGGTCGCTCAGCGTCGCGGCGAACAGCGGAGCCGACGAGGGCTGCTCGTCGGCGATGGTTGCCCCGGACAGCAGGGCAATAAACAAGGTTGCCAGCAGCTTTTTCACGGCAGGTCACCACGGCGGAACAGGAAGTAGCCGACCGTCGCGCTGACCAGGCCGAGCGCCGCCGGGTAGACCAGCGCGAATACCTTGTAGCCGGCCGTGCCGAACAGGTCGAGGATGACGTAGGCCGAAGGGCCGAGGACGATCAGTTGCGGGTCGAACAAGGCCAGTGCGGCGGTGCGGAAGACCTGCAGCGGGTTGACCAGGGCCAGGGTGACGGCGATTTCCGGGGCGACCTTGCCCTGGATCATGATGCCGAGCAGGATCAGGTCGAGGAAGAGGAGCAGGAACAGCCAGACCATGAAGGCGGCGCCCTGGGCCATGTCGGTGGTGCGGGCCACCGAGGAAATCAGCATGCCGATGCCGAGGAAACACATGGCCATGACGGCGAGCAGCGCGGTGTAGTAGCCGAACATGTCCCACGGCACTTCGATGCCGCTGATCGTTGCCCAGATCACGGCGCCGAGCATGGCCAGGAAGACCGGCGCGAAGACGACGATGTAGCGGCCGACGATCTTGCCCCAGAACCAGGCCGACAGCGACACCGGCAGCGAGAGCAGGTATTCGAAGACGCCGGCCTCACGGTCGCCGGCTACCGAGCGGACCGTGGTGATCAGCACGAAGATCGGCAGGATGGCCATGGTCAGCTGGATGTAGGTGACGAGCAGGCGCGACAGGCCGATGAAACCGAGGACGCGCGATTCGGTCAGGCCGAACAGGAAGAGCAGGGCGACGATGCCGCCGAAGACCAGCGTGTAGATCTGGAACCAGCGGGCACGCAGCGATTCGACGATGTCCAGTTTGGCGGTCAGCCACAGTTGTTTCATTTACTTGCCCTAGGTTTACTTACCTTTAGCCAGCGCGTGCTGGCGCATGTCGGTGAAATCGATGGCGCCGGCCAGTGGCGCGGCGACGGCGGCGAAGTTATAGCCCATCGGCGAGGTGCGCGTCACGTAGTAGGCGCGGCGCGGGTCGAGCCAGACCATCTCGTCGCGGCTCTTGCTGTTGAAATCGGCAACCCACATTTTCGTGCCGGCATCGGCCAGCCACGGGTATTTGTCGGTCTTTTCCTTGAGCCAGAAGGCGAGGCAGCCGGGGTCGTCGAACTTGAAGACGGTGCCGTCCGGGCCGCCGCGAATCTGGCCGGCGAAGCGGCGGTCGGAGATGACCATGCTGCAGCGGGCGCAGGTGTCGCGGTCCCACTTGATCTCGGCCATGCCGTCCGGCCAGCCGCCCTTGCTGCCGCAGCCGGAGAGCGCGGCGGCGAGCGGCGTCAGCAGCAGGCCGCCGAGGCCGAGCCGGCCGATGAACTGGCGGCGATGGCTGTCGCACATGGTCAGATCTCGGACAGCGACAGGTCGCTGACCAGCGCCGTGTAGCGGGAAACGATGCCGAGGAAGCGCAGGCGGTCCGGCCCGGCGATCTCGCCGGTCCACACGCGATTGTCGTCGCTGCTCTGCAGCTTCCAGCCGTCGAGTGCCTTGGCGAAGGCCGGCTCGAAGCGGCTGAGCACGACGCGGCAGGCCAGACGGGCGGTCAGCGTCACGGCGTCGGCCACCTTGTCGTCGAGGACGACCTTGCCCATGTCCATTTCGATGACACGATTGACCAGCGCCGAGACTTCGTCGAGGCGGTGACTTGAGATGATCATTGTCGCGTCGTCGAGGCGTTCGGCCAGCAGGTCGAAGAATATCTTGCGCGCTTCCGGGTCGAGGTTGGCGGCCGGCTCGTCCATGACCAACACCTTGGCGTCGCGGCCGAGGGCGATGGCGATCAGCAGCTTCTGCTTCATGCCGCCGGAGAGGCGGACGAACTGGCGGGACAGGATGTCGTCGAGGTTGAGGCCGAGGCGCTTGGCGATGGCGTGGATGCGCTGCGGGTCGGTGCCGCACAGCGAGGCCGAGAAGTCGATCAGCTGGCCGACCGGCATTTTCAGCGGCGGCGGCAGCTGCGGCACGAAGCCGATGCTGCCGAGCACGGCTGTGCGATTGCTGCGCGGGTCGAGGCCGTTGATGGCGACACTGCCGTCGTAGGTGTATTCGCCGAGCAGGCAGCGGATCAGGGTGGTCTTGCCGGCACCGTTGGAGCCGATCAGGGCGACGCGTTCGCCGAGGCCGATGTTCAGGCTGATGCCATCGAGCACGCGGGCTTTGCGAAAGGTCTTGGCGACTTGGGTGAACTGGATCATGGGCCGGATTATAGAAGGGGCGGCAGGGCCGACATTGAATTTCGATCAAAAATCCTCGGCCTGGCCGCCGCCATTCAAGGCCCTGGAGCGCAGGGTCTAGTGGTCTGCTTCGTAGATGGCCGAACTACAGAAAGCGCAGAATTTGCGCCTGTGGCTAGGCGCGAACCGCAGCGATAGCCGTCGCTATCGCGAGGATGAGCAACAACGCCACAGGTGCAAAGACAAGCTTTATGGTTCGGTTATCTGCGAAGCAGACCACTAACGGCTGCCCAGCGCCTTTTGCAGGCCGCGCATCAGGAGGCCCAAGGCGGGTAGCTTCATGTACAGCTCCTCGGCGGCGTCCCAGTAGTCACGGTGGTAATTGACCTTGCCGTGGGCGTCGAACTTGAGGTGCGAGACGCCGCGCAGGGTCAGGGGGGCGCCGCACCACGGGCGGATGCGGAAATGGAAGGTCCACACCAGCATGGCGCCGCGGGCATCGACGACGCGCTCGCCGACCACGAAGCGCGGTTCGCCGACCTGCTTGAACATGTGGCTGAAGATGCGCTGGATGGCGCCGACGCCGTGGACTTCGTTGAACGGGTCCTTGAAGTAAGCGTCGTCGGCATAGAACTCGGGAAAGCGCACGACATCTGCCGGGGTCAGGGTTTCATAGAATTTCACCAGTTCGTCGATGCTCATGTCAGCCTCCGGTCAAGCGGCGGATCAGCGGGAAATACCAGCGGTAGGGCAGCACGGCCAGCAGTTTCATCAAGCGGGTAAAACGCTTCGGGAAATGGATTTCGAAATTTCCCGATTTAAAGCCTTCGACCGTAGCATTCGCCGCCTCTTCGGGCGTTTGCAGCGCCGGCATTTGAAAATCGTTTTTCGCGGTCAGCGGCGTGGCGACGAAGCCGGGGTTGATCACCCAGACGCCGATGCCCTTGGGTGCCAGGTCGAGGTGCAGGACTTCGGCAAAGTGGATCAGCGCTGCCTTGCCCGGGCCGTAGCACAGCGCCTTGGGCAGGCCGCGGTAGCCGGCGACGCTGGCCACGAAGGCGATGCCGCCGCCGGGCCGGAGGTCGGGCAGGACGGCGGCGGTGACGTGCATGGCGGCGGTGAAATTGACGTTGATGACCTGCTCGGCGACGGCCAGGTTGAAATCGTCGGCGCGCATCGGCACGTAGTCGCCGGCCAGGTAGATCACCAGGTCGATGCTGCCGAGGGCGCCCAGCACGCTGCTTCGGGCGGCGGCCAGGCTGTCGGTGTCGGTGACGTCGCAGGGCACCGGCAGGGCGCCGTTGATGGCGATGCGTTGCAGCTTGCGGGCGTTGCGCGCCGAGATTGCCAGCCGGGCGCCACGGCGGGCAAGTTCGCCGGCCAGTGCAGCGCCAATGCCGCTCGACGCGCCGATCAGCCAGACGCGCTTGCCTTTCCAGTCGGTGATGGCCGGGTTCATCGCTTGACGAAGGTCAGGGTCACTTCGCCGAGATGGAAGCCCCATTTGGACATGGCCGAGCGGTTCAGCATCACCTTGTCGTCCATCAGGAACATCCAGTCGTCGAAATCGACGTGATAGACCTTGCCGTCGACCGGCAGCGCCAGCACGTAGCGCCAGCGCAGGGCATTGCCGGCGACTTCGCCGATGGCCTCGCCGATCACGTCGTCGGCCTTGCCGCGGAAACTGCCGTCGGCCTGCCGGGTCAGTGTCCACACCCGGCGCGAGGTGGTGCCGTCGGACCATTTGAACTGCTCGTCGAGAATGCCGGTATCGCCCTGCCAACGGGCCTCGATGACGACGTGGAAGCGCTTTTTGACCTCGCCCGAGCGGCCCTGGAACATGCCCCAGGCATCGAGCGTGCCGTTCATGTAGGTTTTGAGATCGAGCGCCGGTTGTTCGGCGCGGTATTGTTCGACGCCGGTCGCGGCACAGCCGGCGAGGCCCAGCGACAGGGCGGCAGCAAGCATGAGTTTCATCGGATGTTCTCCAGGAAATGGCGCCAGCGCCAGAGCAGCAGGCCGGCCAGCGCCTTGAAGGCGAGTGGTAGCAGGGCGTAGGCGAAGGTCAGGGCGGTCAGGCCGCTGCCGCTACCCGGCACATAGCCGAGGCTGCCGAGTAGCGGCAGCGACAGCCCGGCAGCAAGCGCCAGGTTGAGTTTGGCGACCAGGTTCCAGACGCCGAAGCAGGCGCCGGCCTGGCCCTGCCGTTCGCCGAGGTCGGCGGCCATGGCAGCGGGCAGTGTCAGGTCGGCGCCGAGCGCCAGGCCGGAAGCGAGGCAGATGGCGGCGAAGGGCCAGAGATCGCCGGGGCCGAGCAGGCTGGCACCGGCGAAGGCGGCGATGGACAGGGCCATCGCGCCCAGCCAGGCGACGACCCGGCCATGGAGCGCGGCCAGTCGCACCCAGAGCGGCAGCGAGGCGGCACCGGCGATGAAATAGAGGGCGAGCAGGGCGCCGCTAGCGGCGGTCAGCTGCAGTACATCGGCCACAAAAAAGAGAAACAGCGTGGCCGGCAGCGCGGCAGCGATGCCGTTGGCGACGAAAACCAGCAGCAGGCGGCGGAAGGCCGGATCGGCGACGACGCGGCGCAGGCTGGGCAGCAGTGGTTGGCTGTTTGCCGTCGCCGCCGGGCTGGCGGCCACCCGGGAAAAAGTGGTGGCGGCAGCGACCAGCAGCAGCGGCGGCAGCACCCAGCTCAGACGGGCGATGCCTTCGTCGAGCTGGCTGGCGAGCAGGCCGGGCAGTGCGGCGGCGAGGACCACGCCGAGCAGGCCAAAGCCTTCGCGGGCGGCGGTCAGCCGGGTGCGTTCCCCGGCGTCGTGGCCGATGTCGGCGCCCCAGGCCTGGTAGGCGACGGTGGCGGCCGAGAAGCCAAGATAAGTCAGGGCAAGTGAGGCGAGCAGCCAGAGGGCAGGCGAGGCGCTCGGCGGATTGAGCAGGGCGACGAAGCCGATGGCGAAGGGCAGCAGGGCGAGGGCGACCATGCGCCGACGGGAAACCCGGTCGGCCAGCCAGCCGAGCCAGGGGTCGATGCCGGCATCGAGCAGACGGGCGCCGAGCAGGACGACGCCGAGCAGGGCCAGAGACAGGCCGGTGGTTTCGGCGTAGAAGCGTGGCACATGGACGTAGACCGGCAGCGCCGCGAAGGCGAGCGGCAGGCCGAGCAGGCCGTAGGCGAGGACGCGGCCGGTGGTCATCTCAGGTTGCCGGGCGCTTGAGCAGCGCGGTACGCAGCTCGGGGGCGCTGGTCTTCGGGTCGAGCCAGATGGCGAAGAAGGCGCGGGCGAAAGCCGGGTCGTCGAGGCGGCCGAGCGGGCGGTCGTTGAAATGGAATTCGGCGCCCTCGGCCCGGTAGTGGCCGGTGATCTGGTCGCCGGGTTTGACGTCCGGGAACAACGCGGCCATCTGTCGGCCCCAGCGCTGCAGCGTGCCGTCGTCGGCGAGGCCAAGCTGGCGGATTTCCTTGACGCTGGCTTCGGCGATGGCCTGGCCGGCGATGTTGCGCCGGTAGGTGAGCTTCAGCGCCAGCGGCGGGCGTTGCGGATCGTCGCCGGCCCACAGCGTGGCTTCATAGACAAGAAAGCCGAAGCGCCGGAATTCGCCGCTGCCCCAGCGGGTGAGGCTGGCGGTCGGGTCGGTGCTGGCCAGGGTGGCGAAAGGCCGGGCGACCAAGGGCAGCGCGACCAGGGCTGCCAGCAGCCGACGGCGCGGCGCCGAGAAAATTTCGATTTTGGCCATTTTTTGCCGCCGACCGTAGCATTTGCCATCGGGATGGCTTGCTACCGGGCGCTCAGCGATGAGTGAGTTCGAACTGGACGACATCGACGTTGCCGGCCAGGAAGCCGGCCTCGCAGTAGCACAGGTACATTCGCCAGAGGCGACGGAAGGTGTCGTCGAAGCCTTGCGCGGCGATGGCCGACCAGTTGGCTTCGAAGGCCTGGCGCCATTCGGCCAGGGTGTGGGCGTAGTCGAGACCGAAGGCGTATTCGTGGCGGACGGCCAGCCCCTGCCGGGCAGCAGCGGCGCGGAAGGCACTGCGCGACGGCAGCATGCCGCCGGGGAAGATGTATTGCTGGATGAAGTCGGTCCCCCTGCGGTAGCTGGGGAACAGGTCGTCGCGGATGGTGATGCTCTGGATCACCGCCCGGCCGCCCGGCTTCAAGGCCTTGGCCACGGTCTTGAAATAGCCGGGCCAGAAGCGTTCGCCGACGGCTTCGAACATTTCGATGGAGACGATGTGATCGAAGCGCTCGTTCGTGTCGCGGTAATCCTGCAGGCGCAGGTCGGCCGCCGGGACGCGCTGTTGCGCCCAGGCGAGCTGGGCCGGCGACAGGGTCAGGCCAGTGACGGCCAGGCCTTGATCGACGGCCATTTCGGCAAAACCGCCCCAGCCGCAGCCGATTTCCAGCACGCTTTCGCCGGGCGCCGCCTTCAGGCGCTGCAGGATGCGGCGGTACTTGGCGTGCTGGGCGGCTTGCAGCGTGCCGTCATCGGCGTCGCGGTAGATGGCGGCCGAGTAGCTCATGCTCGGGTCCAGCCAGAGTTTGTAGAAATCGTTGCCCAGGTCGTAGTGGGCCATGATGTTGCGCTGGCTGCCGGCGCGGCTGTTGCGGTTGAGCCAGTGGCGGACGCGGGCGGCCAGCAGGCGCGGCCACGATCCGTACACCGCTTTGCCGAGCGCCGCGCGGTTGCGTGCCAGCAGGGTCAGCAGGCCGGTGATGTCGGGGCAGTCCCAGAGACTGTCGAGGTAGGCTTCGGCCAGGCCGATGTCGCCGCGCGCCAGCACCCGGCTGAACACCGCTTCGTCGTGGATGTGGAGCGCAATGGGGTGTTCGCCGTCGCCGAACAAGGCGCAGCAGCCGTTGGGCAGGCGAATTTCCAGCAGGCCGCCGTGCAGGTTCTCCAGCAGGTCGAAAATCAAACGGGTATCGCGGGCCAGGGTTTCGCTGCCGCGCAGGATCATCGTATGGTTCATTTGGTCGATTCCCGGAGAGGTTGAGGGACACGGGCGCCACGGAAGGGCACCCCTTTGAGCCAGAGTTTCAGCGCCTGCCAGTGGATGCGCAGCATCACCCCGGCCGTCATGACGGGCATTTTCAGGAAGGCGCCGAGCAGCGCGCTCGAACGCCACTCGCGCGGTTTGCCGGAGATGGCCGTGAGCAGCAGTTCGCCGTCGGCATCGTCGTAGTCGATGCGGGCCAGTTGGGCCGGACGGTCGAGATGGAAACGGAAGCGGTAGCCGCCGACGATCTCGTTGAACGGCGAGACATGGAAGCATTTGTCGGTGCGCAGTTCCTGGCCGTCGCGCAGGGGTGCGCCGCCGGGGTTGTGCAGCAGGTAGGCGTGGGTGCCGCCGAAGGTGTTGTTGACCTCGGCCAGCACGGCAATCAGCGTCCCGGCACGGTCGTGGCAGAACCAGAAACTGACGGGATTGAAGACGTAGCCGAACAGGCGCGGAAAAGTCTGCAGGATGATCTCGCCGTCGTCGGGCAGGCCGCGTTCGCGCAGGCGGGCGGTGATCCACGGCAGCAGCGGGCTGCCGTCGCGCGGGCCGTGGTCCTTCTGCCAGAAACTGAGCAGATTGCTACGGTCGATGGCAAAAAACGGGCAAATTGCGGATTCCAGGTCGCGTAGCGGCAACTGGATGTAGAAAACCGGATAGACGAAGGCATTGACCACCGGCCGCAGGCGGCGGTGCATCACGTTGCCGAGAAAGAGCCGGGGGCGGGCGGTCATGGCAGGATCAGGCCAGTGCTTGCTGCGAATTGCCGGAGCCGGCTTGCCACGGCGCCTGGATGCCCATGCCGTTGGCGACGCGCAGCGCCGATTTGAGGCCGTCTTCGTGGAAGCCGTAGCTGCCCCAGGCGCCGGCCAGCCAGATGCCACCCTCGCTCTGGATGCCGCTGGCCGGGTCGTGGAGTCGTTGCTGGGCGGCGATGGCCGGGCCGTCGAAGATCGGGTGGGCGTAGTCGAATTCGGCCAGCACCTTGGCGGGATCCGGTTCGCGGGCCGGGTTGAGAGTGACGACGACCGGCGTCTGGAAAGGCAGCGGTTGCAGCTTGTTGATCAGGTAGGAGACGCCGACGGGTTGCTCGCCGGGTTGTCCGGCCGCGGCAAAGTAATTCCACGCCGACCACAGCTTGCGGTCGCGTGGCAGCAGGGCCGGGTCGGTGTGCAGTACGGCGCGGTTGGGCTGGTAGCGGATGGCCGACAGCACCTCGCGCTGGGCATCGCTGGCCGTAAAGCCAAGAATGGCCAGCGACTGGTCGCTGTGGCAGGCCATGACGACCTGATCGAAGGCTTCGCTGCCGCCGGCATGGCTGACGCGCAGGCCGTTACCGTCACGGGTGACGGCGCTGACCGGGCAGGCGAGGCAACAGTGCGAGCCGTTGGCCTCGATGTCGGCGGCCAGTTGGCGGACGTATTCGCGCCCGCCGCCATACACGGTGCGCCACATCGGGCGGTCGAAGACCTGCAGCAGGCCGTGGTTCTGGCAGAAGCGGATAAAGGTGGCGAGCGGCATGTCGAGCATCTGGCCGGTCGGGCAGGACCAGATGGCGGCGGCCATCGGCAGCAGGTACCAGTCGGCGAAGGCGGCCGAGTAACGGCCGTCGGACAGGAATTCGCGCAGGCTGCGCCGGTTGTCGGGGTGAGCGAGTAGCCAGGCGGTGCTCTCGCGGTTGAAGCGCAGGATGTCGGCCAGCATGCGCCAGAAGTCGCGGCGAACGAGGTTGCGCTTCTGGCCGAAAATCGTCGCCAGGTTGCTGCCGGCCCATTCGAGGCGCGGGTTCTCCAGGCTGACGGCAAAGGACATTTCGGTCTCGACGCTGTCCACGCCGAGGTGCTCGAACAGCGCGATCAGGTTGGGATAGGTTTTTTCGTTGAAGACGAGAAAGCCGGTATCGACCGGATGCGTACGGCCTTCGAGCGTCACGTCGACAGTGTTGGTGTGGCCGCCGAGGTAGCTGCCCGCTTCGAACAGCGTGACGTCGTGGTGGCGGCTGAGCAGCCAGGCGCTGGCCAGTCCGGAAATGCCGGCGCCGACGACGGCGATGCGTTTTCTGGTCGTCATGGCAGTCTCCTTACTGGGCCAGGAAGCGGTCGATGGTCTTCAGTAGGGCGGCATCGTCCGGCTTGGTGAAGCTGCCGAAGGCGACGACCTGCGTGGCATCGCGGTTGATCACATACTTGTGGAAATTCCACTTCGGGCGGCTATCGGTGATCTCGGCCAGCCTGAGGTAGAAGGGATGCGCGTTCTTGCCCTTGACCACGGTCTTGCCGGCCATCGGGAACTCGACGCCATAGGTCAGGCGGCAGAATTCGGCGATTTCCTTTTCGCTGCCCGGTTCCTGTTCGCCAAAGTCGTTGGACGGAAAACCGAGCACGACCAGTCCCTTGTCCTTTAGCCGGGCGTAGAGCTTTTCCAGGCCGTCGTATTGCGAGGTGAAGCCGCAGTAGCTGGCGGTATTGACGACCAGGATGACCTTGCCGGCGTACTGGCAGAGCGGCATCGGCTTGCCGTCCTGCAAACTGGTCAGCGCATGGTTCAGCAAGGGCGGGCAGGGGGCGGAGTAGGCCGGGCCAGCGAGACAGGCTGAAACCAGGGCGGCCAGCGCAAGAATTTTTTTGGGCAGCTTGGTCATGGCTTCTTCCTTTATTTGTTTTGTCCTGGACAAATCGTCTTCTTGTTCGTAAGATAGACATCAAAGAATCGTTTGTCAATGGTTTGTCTAACGTTTGTACAGGACAAATATGAACGCCACCCATTTCAATATCGCCGCTGTCGAGCGCGATACCGGCCTGTCCAAGGACGTCCTGCGCATGTGGGAACGCCGCTATGGATTCCCCGTACCGGAGCGCGACGCCAACGGCGAGCGCTGTTATCCGCCCGAGCAGGTCGAGCGGCTGCGCCTGATCAAGCGGCTGATGGATGCCGGGCATCGCCCCGGCAAGCTGATTGCGACGCCGGTCGCCGAACTGGCCGTGCTGGCGCCGCGCCGGAAGGAGCAGATCAGGTCAGCCGATCCGGTCGCCGCTGGTGAACTCGACGAACTGTTGTCCCTGATCAAGCGGCACGACGTCGCTGCTTACCAGCAGGCCATGCAACAGCGTCTGGCCCGTCAGGGGCTGCAGGGTTTTGTCCAGGACACTGTGGCGCCCTTGACCAGTCAGGTCGGTGAATACTGGGAGCGCGGCACTTTCGAGGTCTTCGAGGAACACCTGTTCACCGAACTGACCAAGCGTTTGCTCCGCCAGGCGGTCGCCACCTTGCCAACTGGCCCGCGTGACCCGCGCATCCTGCTGACCAGCGTACCGGACGAGCAACATGTGCTGGGGCTGTTGATGGTCGAGGCGCTGTTTGCGCTGGAGGGGGCTGAGTGCATCCCGCTGGGGACGCAGATGCCGCTGCTCGAGATCAGCCGTGCGGCGACGGCCCATCGTGCCGATATCGTCGCGCTCTCGTTTTCGGTGGCTTTTCCCCAGCGGCAGACACCGATGCTGCTGCAGCAGCTACGGGCGGCATTGCCGGATGATGTGGCGCTGTGGGTGGGCGGCGGTGGTATCCGGCGCCTGGCCGACGTGCCCGGGATCAAACGGCTGGTCACGCTGGAAGATGCAACGGCGGCCCTGGCCGCATGGCGGGGCGGGGAGCGCTGAGGCGCTTTCCGGCTCGCCGCGGCCAATGCTACGGTAAGCCGGAAATTTTGGCCAAAATCACATCAGTTTCGACAGGCCCTTGACCTCGAAAGTCAGCGAGCCGGTCGGGCAGGTGTCGACGCACAGGCCGCAGCGCGTGCAGTCGGGGCCGATCGCGACTTCGGTTTCGACGGCGCGGCCCTTGATGACCGTGTCGAGCACGTGCGGCACCAGGCAGACCTTGCGGCAGTCGCCTTCATGGAAGCAGCCGTCGAGCTTGTACTTGATGCGCAGCGGCGAAACGATGCCGACGACGCCGTAGGTCAGGCCGATCGGGCAGGCGTAGCGGCACCAGGCGCGGCGCGAGAAGAAGACTTCGAAGAAGAGCAGGGCCAGCACCCAGAGCATGGCCAGTCCCGGGCCGTAGATCAGCGCGCGGGAGACGATGCCGGTCGGCGAGATGGCTTCGAAGACGGTGTAGCCAGTGAGCACCGCCAACAGGGCGAAGACGATCCAGAAAACGGTGCGCAGCCGACGGTCCATGGTCTGGTCGGTGACCAGCTTTTTCTTGGCCAGGAACAGGTGCAGCTTTTCCGCCCATTCGGCCAGCAGGTGATAGGGGCAGACCCAGGAGCAGAAGGTTCGCCCGCCGAACAGTACCCACAGCACGAGTACGGTGCCGGTGCCGATCAGCAGGTTGTTGATGATGTGCTTGTGGGCCAGCATGACCTGCAGCGCCGAATTGAGGTCGATCAGGTGGAAGCCGACGAAGCGCGAGGCGGTCAGCGCGCCTTCGAGGATCTGGATGTCCAGCGCGAAGGACAGGACGAACAGCAGGTTGGCGAAGATCAGCGTCGCCCAGCGGCGGTTACGCCACTTGTTGCCGTGTTCGGCATGGGCGCGCGCATGCAGCTTTTGCTCGATCAGGTCGCGGTTGCCCTTCTTGTAGAAATGAATCTTCTGCGCCTCGGGACTGATGTCCTCCGGCTTGGTGGGCTTGGCCGGATCCCAGCCGAACAGCACCTTGATCTGGTCGACGAAGCGGCGTTTCAGGCGTTCGCTCATACTTTCCACACCTCCCGGGCTTCGATGGCGATGGCCGTCGGTTCGACCGGACAGACCATTTCGCAGACGCCGCACCCGACGCAGGGTTCATGGACGACAGGGGACTTGCGCTGGCTGCCGTCCGGGGCGAAGACGGTTTCGATCGAGATGGCGCCCTTGATCGGGCACTCGCGGGCGCACAGGTCGCATTCGGCGACGTCGTAGGGATGCTCGGCGATCGGAATCGGCTTCCAGCGATCGACGGCCATGTAGCGCATCCTGCCCTTGAAGCCGGGCCCGCGCGTCTGTCCCTTGAAACCCTTGCCCTGGACGGCCAGGCAGGCCTCCGGGCGGACCAGGCGGGCGACGCCGATGCGCTCGTTGAGGTTCAGTGTCGGTTCGGCGTCTTTTTCCTTGGCCAGCAGGATAGGCTTTGCGGCCAGCGCGGCACCGTTGCGTACCGGCAGGAAATCGGGCTTGTGGTAGGTCAGCGAACCGGTCGGGCAGGCCAGGATGCATTGCACGGCATCGCAGGAGAAATCACAGGCTTGCTCACGGGCATCGATGTACGGGGTGCCGACGCCCACGCCGTCGACCAGGTCGGCCAGCTTGATGGCCGAAACCGGGCAGACCTGTACGCACTGGCCACACTTGATACAGCTCGACAGGAAATCCTTTTCGTCGAGTGCGCCGGGCGGGCGCAGGCGTTTCTTCTGGGCGTAAACCAGCGGCAGGAAACCGGACATCGCGGCACCGAGCACGCCACCGGTCAGCAGGATGGTGCGCAGCACACGGCGGCGGTTGGTCTGTCGCTTGGCGATCGATACGGCAGGCGTGGCGCCTGAGTTGTTGCCGGCCGGCGCTTGGCGGTCGTCTTCCTGGTCGCTCATGCAGCTTTCCTTTCCGGTTTGACGAAACGCGGTTGCTCGTCGCGCAGGATCAGGTCGGGCGTCGAGAAGGGGGCGAGTCGTTCGAGGAAATCGAGCAGTTCGAGGACAGGCGAACTGCGGAAGAAGCGGGCCATCGGCAGTTCGATCCAGAGCTGGTCGGCGTAGGAATACAGTTCGTGCTTCTGGTCGCCGATGCCATCGCCGTTGCGGTCGAAGCCCTGGTAGTCGTCCCAGTAGTTGGCTGCCCAGAAGTTCTTGGCGGCATTGTCGGCACCGCTGCGGCTGCCGTAGCTGACCTGGGTCAGGTTGCCTTCGAATACGTTGTCGCGCAGGTTGTTGCCGCCGGTTTCCGAATTGAACAGGATGCCGATGCCGTTGTAGGCAAAGCGGTTGCCCTTGAACTCGATGCTCGAGTCCGGCTGGAAGGGCGAGAGATCGGAGCCGACGCCGATGCCGCAATAAATGATTTCATTGTTTTCGACCAGCGTGCCGGACGACTCCTTGAAGCCGATGCCCATGCCGGTGGCGCCAGTGGCGTGCGAGATGACGTTGTTGCGCAGGACGCCACCCTCGGTGTACATGAAATAGACGCCGACAGCATTGTCATAGAAGCGGTTGCCTTCGACGATGTTGTCGTTGGCGAACATGAAATGGATCGAGTAACGGCTGCGCTTGCCGAGGTTGTTGCGGTAGATGTTGCGGTGCGAATACCAGGCCACCATGTCGCGCGAATTGATGATCTCGTTGCCTTCGATCAGGTTGTCGCTGCTATACCACAGGCGCAGGCCATCACCGCGCACGCCCAGTTCGCGATCCTTTGAGGAGATGCGGTTGTGGCGCAGGGTGCTGTGGTTGGATTGCTTGAGGTCGATGCCGAACAGGCAGTTGTCGGCGATCACATTCTCGATGACGTTATTGTTGCCGCGGACGTCGAGGCAGGAATCGTCGGTGTCGTGCGAATCGCCGGAGCCGGTCAGGTGGATGCCGCGGATGGTCGTGTCGCTGGCGTTAAGCACCATCACCGTCCCGCGGTCGCCGGCGTCGATGGTCACCTTGCCGTCGCCTTCGATGGTCAGCGGCTTGGTGATGACGACCGGCCCGGCGTAGTTGCCGGCGGGGGGGCGCAGCACGCTGCCCGGCTCGGCCTGGTCGACCAGTTCCTGGAAGGGCTTCAGGCCATGCACCCGCTTGTCGCGCTCGTGCAGCATGAAGGTCGGCTTCGGGCGGTCGACATCGGCGCGGGCGCCCATGCCGGCGGGGACTTCCGATTGGGTTTCGGAGATCCCCTGGCTGATGACCAGCAGGAGCGAGGTGGCCAGACCGAGGCCGGCGAGTTGGCGCAGGCGGATCACGGGCTTACTCGGCGCCGCCTTCGCGCAACTGTTTGCGACGGATCAGCAGGGCCAGCATCATGCAGACAAAGATGCCCAGCAGCAGGCCGTAGCCCCAGTACGGGTAGGAGAAGGTCGAGAACTGGGCGACCTTGCCTTCGCCGAAGACGGTGGGCATGAAGGGCTTGACCGTGAAGGCGCCCCACGGATGCAGGTTGTGGCCAAAGAACCACAGCCAGCCGGCGTAGGTAATCACGAAGAAGACGGGCAGCAGGGCCGGAACCAGGGCCAGCAGCAGCTGGAAGGGGCGGATCATGGCGGTACCGGCGATGACCACGCCCATCACGGCGATCAGGCCGAAGATGACGATCTTCGAGATGTTCAGCACGTTGTCGCCCCAGGCCTTGATCCGTTCCGGATCACGGAAGAAGGTACCGGATTCCTGCATGTAGTGCTCGACATGGCTGGCCAGGTGGCCAAGGACGAACTGGTCGACGATCATCCAGGTGGCGACGGCGGCGAAGCCTACGGTCAGCGCCAAAATCCGGGCTTTTTTGCGGGGCAGGGCGAAGGCCACCATCATCACCGCGAAGAAACCGAAGAAGAACTTGGCCAGCGGCTTTTCGACCGGCGCGCCGGTAGCGATCGGGAACATGCCGACGTAGTGGTTGATGGTGTTCATTTCATGGACGCAATCGAGGCCTTCGGCACCCTTGTCGACGTCCTTCTTGGCGTCGGTGATCGGGTTGTAGCGCTCGTCGGTCGATTCGAGATCCTTCTGGATGATCTCGTTGGCCATCCGGGTGCCCTTGCCGGCCACCTTGCAGCCGTTATAGACACCGTCGAAATGGAAATGGATGCGGATGCCATCAGGGAAGGCATCGGCCGGGTAATTCGGGGCGGTCAGCGAGACCCACCAGATCGGGGCAAAGTAGGCAGCGACCAGGCAGATCAGTGAGATCAAGGTAAGGCCGCCGATGATTTTGTTTTGCTTTTCCATATTGCTGTTCTCTGTGGTCTGACGCCACCCGCGGCGTCGGGTGAAGGTTGCCCGCGCTGGCGGGCAACCTATCAAGCTTACTGCAAACTACTTACTTTTTCTTGGCTGCGCCAGCCTTCGGCTTGCACATGTTGCCCGGCATCTGCAGGCTGGCCTGGTAGGCAGAGATGGAAATCAGCTGGTCATCGGTGTATTTCTTGATGATCTTGACCATGTCCGGATTGGCATTGCGACGATGGCCGTTACGAATTTCGGTCATCTGACGCAGCAGGTACTTGTAGTGCTGGCCGGCGATCACCGGATAGAACTTTTCCTTGTTGCCTTCGCCGTTCTTGCCGTGGCACTCCAGACATTCCTTCTCGTACAGCGCCTTGCCTTCGGCGATCCGCTTTTCGGTGTCGGCCGGAGCCTTCCAGTTCTTGTCGGTGTTGTCGCCCGGCTTGGAGTCGTAATGACCATGGTCAAGCGGAATGCACAACTTTTCGATGTAGGCGGCGACATTGGCCAGTTCCTGGGCATCGGTCAGCGTGGCGGCAAACGGGTACATCGTCGGGTTGTCGCGCAGACCGGCGCGGATGTCGGCCATCTGCTTGATCAGCACGGTGGTGTGCTGGCCGGCGAGCTGCGGGAAGGTGCCGTCTGGGCGACCTGCGCCGGAGGGCAGGTGACAGGCGGCACAGGTTTCGTAGCCTTCCTCACCAGCCTTGGGGTCGCCCTTCTTGCTCAGGGCTTCGCTCTTTTCGCCGCCCTGGGCATTCCACTTGTAATCCTTGCCTTCGATGCCCTCGGACTTCGGGGCAGGAGGGCCGGCGAAAGCGATGCCGGCGGAGAGCAGGCCAATCAGCAAAAATGATGCTTTCATGTTTGGTATCCTTTGTGTCAGATGGTTCCGAACGCTGAGCGCATTGTCGATCAAGCTATATCAGCATTCCTTGATGTGCGTCATAAGCCCGGCATGCCGGGCTTTTTCGCCTTATTTCAGCTTGGAAACGTATTCGGAAATCGCCTTGATTTCCTCGTCGTTGACCAGATGCATGACACCCTTCATGGCGGCCGTCTGGCCGTTGTTGCGGGCGCCGCTCTTGATGTCCTTCATTTGCTGTTCAACGTATTTCGCATTTTGACCGGCGATCTTCGGATAGTCCGGCATCAGGGGCTTGTCGCCCTTCGGGCCGTGGCAGGCGTTGCAGGTCTTCTCGGCATACAGCTTGGCGCCGTCCGGCGCGGCGATGACGGGGCTGGCGACAATCGCGGCGGCGATCAGAGACATTACAAATTTCATGGTTTTTCCCTCCTGAAATGAAACGAGGGGCAGAATCGCTCTGCCCCTCGATAATTGCCTTAAGTCAGATCAAGACTTTTCGGCTGCTTGTTACTTGACCTTCTTGGCACCGTTCTGCTCGAGGTAGGTCTTGGCGCGCAGACCGAGGTCGGCAGCCTTGACCTGGTATTGCCAGACTTGCTCGGCCCACAGGTTGGCTTGTTCCCAGTCCTTCTTGGCGGCAGCGGCTTCGTGCTTGGCCTTGGCGTCCTTCATCTTGCCAAGCTGGTCGGTTGCGTCTTCGACCATGGCCACGACATCCGGGAAGTCCTTGTAATTCACGCTGGTGATGTAGCCAACCACGGAATCGATGACGACCTGGGTGTCGGCAACCTTCTTGATCGTTGCCTTGTAGTCAACCTCGGTGTAGTTCTGCTTGGCGATCTCGGTCTTGGTCGGCTTCCAGCCCTTCGGCTTGACGAGCAGGTAGCCTTGCATTTCGAGGTGCAGTGCGGAACAGAATTCCGTGCAGTAGTACGGATAGACGCCTTCCTTGTCGGCCTTGAACTTGACCGTGACGGTCTTGCCCGGCTCGACGGAGGCGTGCGTGTTGTACGTAGACACGGTGAAGCCGTGGGTTTCGTCCTGGGCACGTTCGAGGTTGGTCAGGTGGATGGTGATTTCGTCGCCGACATCAGCCTCGATGGTTTCCGGGGTGATGTGGGAACGGATCAGCGTGCCGTAGACCGTGATCTTGTTGCCCTTCTTCTCGGTGCGCTCTTCGCCTGCACGAACGGCGCCGGGGTGCGGCTTGTCGGTGCGGGAGTCGGTGCCCACCTTGTAGCGGACGCCCGGCTTCAGCTTGGTGGCGTCGATGGCGACGGCGTAGTGCGGCTCGCCCAGCGGCAGCGGCATGTCGTACAACAGTTGCATCTTGTCGTTCGAGATGTCGATCAGCTGGTGGTTCTGCGGGTGCAGCGGGCCGACCGGCACGAAGCGGTCGATGGCCAGCTTGTTCAGCGCGACCAGGAAACGGCCCTTCGGATCCATGGAATCACCTTCCATGGTCATCAGGTGACCGATGTTGTAATGCACCGAGATCTTGTCGAGAACCTTGCCTTCGCAGTAGTTCCACTTGGCAACCTGGCTATCCACGTACAGCGAGGTGTAGGCAATGCAGGACTTGGAGTCGTACTGGGTGTGCAAGGGGCCGAGGCCGAGCTGGACCTGGGTGTGCAGCGCGTCCTTCATGCCGATGACCGGAATGCCGTACGGGTCCTTGGATTCGAACTTGCCAGCCTTGATGGCGGCCTGGATCTTCTCGAAGGAATAGACGGAAACGTGGGTGTCGAGCTTGCCGGAGACGACCAGCAGCTTGCCGTCCGGGGTTACGTCGACGCCGTGCGGGGACTTCGGTTCCGGAACCAGGAAGAGGATGCCTTCCTTGATCGAAACGTCCATCGGCAGAACCTTGTGACCGTTGATGGTCTTGGCCTTGCCGGCGGCGACCAGTTCGGCGGCCTTCTTCCAGTTGATCACGTGCAGGTAGTCGGTGTCCTTGGCGGAACAACCGGCTTCATACGGCGGACGGCCCTTTTCGATGCCGCCGACGTAACGCTCGGAACAGAAGGAGTTGGTGAAGGACCAACCGTCGGACGGGCCTTTACCGGCGTCGGACAAGTCTTGCGAGTACGGCGGCAGTTCGAGCGAGAAGGATTCCTTCGGGTCGATGCGGCCTTCCTTGCGGTCGAACTTCCAGTAGGTGACGCCACCGCGGTACTTTTCGTTGAACTCTTCGAGCGGGAAGAACTTCTTGTTTTCCAGCGGAGCAGCGTACTGGGCGGCTTCGATCACGTATTCGGTGTTCGGCGTGACGAAGGCGCCGCCGTGTTCGGACTTGTAGATCGGGTTGACGACGATCTGCTTGGTTTCGAAGTCGCGCAGGTCGATCACGGCGAGGCGCGGATTGGCCTTGTCGTTGATGAACAGGAACTGACCGTCATACTTGCCCTGGGTTTCCGAGATGGCCGGGTGGTGCGTGTCGCCCCAGTTGATTTCCTTGCCATCGATGTTGCCCTGGCGCAGCACGGCCTTGGAGTTTTCATCGAAGCCGTAGCCCTGCCACGGTTCCGGCGTGAACACGCCGATGTACTTGAGGATGCGCATGGACGGAATGCCATACACAATGATCTGGCCGGACTGGCCGCCAGAAGCGAATACGACGAATTCGTCGCGCTTGCCGGTCGGGACGTAGGTCTTGGACGCAGCCAGCAGGTCCTGCTGGCTGAGGCCGCGACGCTTCATTACGTCCTGCAGCGATTCGGCGGACCACGCCGTGGCTGCAAAGCCTGCGGCCAGCAGCAGCGCGGTGGTTTTCACTGCAAATTTTCTCATCTCGGTTTCTCCCATGAATACCAGAAGTTGGAACTCCCATTCCCCCATCGTCGCCTGCAGCTAAATGCCACTGCGACAATTTGCCGCACACTGTATGCCTCGTGGTCTGTGAAAGAATTGATGTTTGTTAAATCTGAAAACGCCGCATCGGCGAAAATGCTGCCTTCTCTGCTGCCTGAAGGCCCGGTCCTGACTTGTGAATAAGAAAATCCTGATTGATCTGATTGGCATGGAGCTGATCGCGCTGGTGGTGGTGGTGGGCTACAAGCTGTCGCCGATGCTGTTGCCGAAAGCAGACCTGACGGTACAGCCCGATCCGGCCTGCAACCTGCAGCAGCAAGCCTGCGCGGTGACGCTGCCGAATGGCGGTCAGATCGAGTTGAACATGGCGACGCGGCCGATTCCTCTGGTCAAGCCCTTCCAGGTCGAGGTGGCGACGCGCGGTTTCACGCCGGCGCGGGTCGAAGTTGATTTCGCCGGCATCGACATGAACATGGGCCTCAACCGTCCGCAGCTGGCGGCCGGCAGTGACGGCCGCTTCGTCGGCGAAGTGACCTTGCCGGTATGCATTACCGGACATATGGACTGGCAGGCGACGGTACTGATCGAAACCGGCAGCGAGCGCATCGCGGTGCCGTATCGCTTTGGGACGGGAGAGCACTGATGTCCGAACGAATCCTGACGGTGATTGCCGGCCTGCTCGCCCTGGTCGTGCTGGGCGTTGCCCTGTTCTGGCATCCCGAGATGCCGGAGCGCCCGATTCCCCGGGCCGCCATTGCGGCGGGCGGCGATTTCACGCTGCAGTCGGCAGCCGGTCCGGTGTCCTTGAGGGATTACCGCGGCAAACTGGTGCTGGTCTATTTTGGCTATACCTTCTGCCCGGATGTCTGCCCGACCTCGCTGGCCGCCACCGCCGAAGGCCTCAAGCTGCTGACGCCGGAGGAGTTGGGCAAGGTGGCGATGATCTTCGTTTCGGTCGACCCGAAGCGCGACACGCCGGAGCGACTGAAGGAATACGCCGAGTTCTTCCACCCGGCCATCGTCGGCGCCACCGGCACGCCCGAGGTCATTGCCGAAATCGCCAAGCGCTACGGCGTGTTCTATGCCGAGCAGAAGGTCGTGACGGCCGGCGGCGGCTATGTCGTCGACCACTCGTCCGACACCTTCGTCATCGCCCCGGACGGGCAACTGGTCGCCAAGATCGCCCACGCCACGCCACCCGACCAGGTCGTCGTCGCCATCCGCAAACATCTGCAACAACCCTGAAGGAGATTTGCCATGAAACACCTGTCCCTGTTCGCTGCCAGCCTGCTGTTCTCGGCCGGTGTTTTTGCCGGCGCTGCCGACCATGTCTCCGTGCAGGACCCCTATGTCCGCCTGGCCCCGCCCAATGCGCCGGCCACCGGTGCCTTCATGGTGATCAAGAATAACGGCGACAAGGACGTCAAGGTGCTCAAGGCCGATAACCCGCTATCCAAGGTCACCGAGCTGCACACCCACCTGAACGAGGGCGGCGTCATGAAGATGCGGCCGGTGCCGGCCATCGACATCAAGGCCAAGGGCGAGGCCGTGCTCAAGCCGGGCGGCCTGCACGTGATGATGATCGACCTCAAGGCGCCGATGAAGGAAGGCGACGTCGTGCCGATCACGCTGACCTTCGACGACGGCAGCAGCAAGCAGGTCGACGCCAAGGTGGTGCGCCCGATGGCGGCCGGCATGCCGGCGATGGAACACAAACACTGAAATTCGGCCTTTTTTGCCGCTGACCGCGCCCTTTAGGAAGTCCCCTTGGGGGATAGCATTCTGCTCTGCGCCCGGGTAATCGGGCCTTACGATCCCTGATCGGCGTCGCTACAGCCAGTGCCGGCTGCGGGTGGCGTCGAGAAAAGCTTCGAGCAGTGGCAGGCAATCGAGCACGTCCTCGTCGCTCGGGCGTCGGAATTCCGGGTGCCACTGCAAACCGAGCAGGAAATTGCGGCCGCTGCCGCGGATCGCCTCAATCATGCCGTCGCCGGCCGCCCGCGCTTCGACCACCAGATCGCGGCCGAGGGTGCGGATGCCCTGGTGGTGGATCGAAATCACCTTGCGTTGAGCGATATTTCCCAGGCGTTTTTCCAGCAGCCCGCCGGGTTCCAGCGTGATCTCGTGGGCGTGTCGGTCATAGGCCTCGGCGACATGGACGATGGATTCCGGAATTTGCGAGGCGATGTCCTGGTACAGCGAGCCGCCCATGGCGACGTTGATCAGCTGGGCGCCGCGACAGATACCCAGCACCGGTTTGCCAATCTCCAGGAACTCATGGAGCAATTCCATTTCATACATATCCCGGGTTCGGTCGCCTGACCATTCGGGGCGAAGTTCTTCTTCGCCATAGGCAGCCGGGCTGATATCGGCACCACCCTGCAGCACCAGTCCATCGAGATTCTTGGCGTAGTCGCTCAAACGAATGGCGCTACGGTTCAGCATCCCATCCTGCGTAATGGAGGGAATCATGAAGACCAGCACGTCCCGGGCCATGATCCACTGGGCGACCGACTGCTCCAGATACTGCAGCGTCTTGGTTTCCATGCCGATGCCACCGGGCCGCGGGTGGAGCAGGCGGGCCGAAAGACCTATCTTGAGCGTGCGTTTCATGGAGAGCTCCCCGCCCAGTTGGGCGCAGAATGCCAATGAGCGCATTCTCTGCCTCTCGAACCGGAACGGCAACCGGGGAGGTAACTGAGTTGGAACACGCGGTTTTTTTCCTGCCCGACTGGCCACCGAATTTCAGCCCGCTGCTGTGGATTGCGCTGGCAGTCGTCGGCGCCGCGCTGGCCGGCGAATGGGTGCGCCAGCATCTCGGCCTGCCGCGGATCACCGCCTATCCGGTCATCGGCATGCTGGTTGCCGCGCTGGCCGGGGATCCGCTGGTTGCCGAACACGGCGAATGGCTGCGCTGGGGACTGAACGTCGCCCTGGCTATCCTGCTGCTCGAACTGGGCAGCCGGGTCGACCTGGGCTGGTTGCGGCACAACCGCTGGTTGTTGCTGACCAGTTTCTGCGAATCGCTGGCCGCCTTTGGCGCGGTGTTCGCCGTCGGCCGCTATCTCGGCATGGCCATGGTGCCGGCGGTGCTGATGGGGGCGATCGGCATGGCTTCGTCGCCGGCGGTGATCATGCGGGTGGTTGCCGAGAGCAAAGCGCAGGGGCAGGTCAGTACCCGCCTGTTGGTGCTGACGGCCTTGAATACCATTTATGCCGTGGTCACGCTCCATCTGGCGACCGGCGGCTTGCACCAGCACTATCGCGGCGACTGGGTGCTGGCCATCGCGCATCCGCTCTACCTGCTCGGCGCCGGCCTGTTGGTCGGTAAATTGCTGGCCGAGGCGATCAGTCGCGTCGATCGCTGGCTGATCAAAATGCGCGACGAGTACGCCTCGATCGTTCTGCTCGGCCTGGTGCTGATGACGATCGGCCTGATCGAGGCCTTGCGGCTGCCGGTGACGCTGTGCATGCTGTTCGCCGGCCTGGTCCTGCGCAACGGCACGCCCCGGGCCTGGGTCTTCCCACGGCATTTCGGCTCGGTCGGCGGGGTGCTGGTGGTCATGCTGTTCCTGGTCGTCGGCATGCAGATCCGGATCGATCATCTGCTCACCGGCGGCATCCTGGCGCTGGTCCTGATCGGGGCGCGCAGCCTGGCCAAGCTGGGCGGCGTGCTGCTGCTGGCGCGGCCGGCCGGCATCAGCTGGCGCCAGGGCTTGCTGCTCGGGCTGGCCTTGTCGCCGACCGCCGGGCCGGTGCTGGTGGCGGCGGCCGACGTCGGCCAGCTCTACCCGGAACTGCAAGGCACCCTGATCCCGGTTGCGATGAGCGCTGCGGCGATCATGGAACTGGCCGGCCCGGTCATTGTTGCCTTGTGTCTGAAATTCAGCGGAGAGCGCCGTGAGTGACGAGACCGAACACGAGTTGGGCACATTCTCGCAGTCCGCCGCCTTGACGCTCGGCATCGAACTCGAACTGCAGATCGTCAGTGGCCAGGATTACGACCTGCTTGGTGCAGCGCCGGATCTGTTGCGCGAGATGGCCGGCCGCGAGCATCCGGGCGATGTCAAACCGGAAATCACCGATTCGATGATCGAATTGTCGACCGGCATCTGTGTCGATTACGCCGATGCGCTCGGCCAGTTGCGCAGCATACGCGACACCCTGGTCCATCAGGCCGACCGTCTCGGCGTGCAGCTTTCCGGCGGCGGCACCCATCCTTTCCAGCACTGGGGCCGGCAGGCCATTTTCGATGCGCCGCGCTTCCATCACCTGTCGCAACTCTACGGCTACCTGGCCAAGCAATTCACCATTTTCGGCCAGCACGTCCATATCGGGTGCGCCTGCCCGGACAAGGCGCTCTGGCTGCTGCACGCCTTCGGTCGCTACATTCCACACCTGATCGCGCTGTCGGCGGCCTCGCCCTTCGTCCAGGGGGTCGATACCGGCTTCCAGTCGGCCCGGCTCAATTCGGTCTTCGCCTTCCCGCTCAGCGGGCGCGCGCCCTTCGTGCTGACCTGGGACGATTTCGCCGCTTATTACCGCAAGATGATCGCCACCGGCGTCGTCAAGAGCATGAAGGATTTTTACTGGGATATAAGGCCAAAGCCCGAATTCGGCACCATCGAACTGCGCGTCATGGATACCCCGCTGACCGTCGAGCGTGCCGCGCAGATCGCCGCCTATGCCCAGGCCCTGGCGCGCTATCTGCTGGAGGAGAAGCCGGTCGAGCCGCGCGAAGACGATTACCTGGTCTATACCTTCAACCGCTTCCAGGCCTGCCGCTTTGGCTATGAAGGCCGGCTGGTCGTTCCCGGCAGCGCCGAGCAACGGGTGATTCGCGACGACATCCTGCACACCATGGCGCTGGTCGAGGTCCATGCCTACGATCTCGGTTCGACCGAAGCGCTCAATCTGTTGCGCACCGAAGTCCTGCAGGGGCGCAACGGCGCCAGCGAAGTCCGCGCCACTCACGCCTGCGAAGGATCGCTTGAGGAAGTCGTGCGCCAGGGTTGCGCCCGCTGGGCGGGCAGGCAGGCCTGAATGCTATCCCCCAAGGGGACTTCCGAAAGGGCGCGGTCAGCCGGAAAAAAAGCCGAAATTTGAAATTTTTTGGCTGAGCGGTTTCAACAATGCCGGCCGCTTGACCGGCTGAAACCGAAGCCGCCGCCCGAGCCGGCTGGCCGGATGCAGATGGTCATCGTCAGCGAGCGGGCCGATTTGTCGATGTCGGCCGGGAAGGGAGCGAACGGCACGGCCCGTTCGACGACCGAGCGGATGAAGGCGATTTCCCCGGCCTGATCGGCTTCGTTGATGACCTCGAAGGATTTCAGGCTACCGTCCGGATTGATCCTGAATTGCACCGAGGCCGTTTTGACGCCTTTGGTGCGCGGGTCGTTCTTGACGAAGCCCGCGCTGCGGTTCAGGCGCTTGAGCAGGCCTTCGACGTACATCGACAGGCTGAACGGGTCGGGCGGCGCGGCATTGGGCCGCAGTTCCAGGCTGGCGGCGCCGGTCTCGTCCTGGCGCGCGATCTCTTTCGCCTGTTCCCTGGCCATCGCCAGCGAGCGCTCGGCCAGCGTCGGCCGGGGAGCCTTGTCCAGTTCGTCGAGAAAACGGTTCATGTCGGCCTTTTCGGCCGCCGTCCACCGTCGCTCCTCGGCCACCGCATGCCGTGAAGGGGCAGGGGTGGTCAGCAGGCGGGGGCTGGATTTGGTCGACTTTTCCGTCGGCGTGCGCGGCTGGGCGACCGCTGGCGGCGTTTCCGGTCTCGGCGCCGGTTTGCTCAATGGCCCCAGCCGCGCTTCAAGGCGTTGCGGCGGGGTTTCCGGTTCTGGCGGTTGCGGACTGACAAGCAATAGCACGGCATGGACGAGGATCGAAACGATGAGCGCCCACGCCAGCGAACGCCTGGCGGATGGAGGGTGTGAAAAAAACATCGGCAGCATTGTACGGGGCCGGGCGGGCAAGGGGATGACCCATTGCCCGACAAAGGATTGTTTTTGTTGTAACGCTCCGTAACCTGCGGATATTTCGGCCCTTGGCGCTGAAAATGCCGGCTTTCCGGAGTCAATCAAGAGCCGCTTGCCGGCCCCGGATGGTTTGGAAAAACGACACGGGCGCACAGCCCGCCGGACCGGCTGGCGGCCAGTTGGACTTCGGCGCCGTGGAGCTGGGCAATTTCGCGGACGATGGGCAAGCCGAGTCCGCAACCGTTCCCCGGCGAACCGGGAATCCGGTAAAAGCGCTCGAAGACCTGCTGGCGCTGCGCCTCGGGGATACCGGGGCCGCTGTCCTCGACTTCCATGAAGGGGTGATTGTCCCGGACGCCGCAGCGCACGGTGACAATGCCGCCGACCGGCGTGTAGCGCAGGGCGTTGTCGATCAGGTTGGACAGCGCTTCCTTCAGCATCCAGGGGAATCCCGACGTTGCCGCCGGCTCGATTTCGAAGCCGAAGTCGATGTTCTTGCTCAGCGAGGCATCGAGAAAGATCGAGGCGGAATCCTCGACCAGGCGGTCGATGGCCACCGTTTCGAGAATGTCCCTGGCCGGATTCGAGGTTTCCGCCCGGGCGTAGGCCAGCAACTGGGTAAGCAGGTGGCCGATCCGGCTGCTCGCTTCCTCGATCGCCTGCAGGCGATCGGCCTTGTCGGAAAAGGCGCCTTCGGCGGTGGCCAGGTCGATCTGCGTCTGCAGGCCGGCCAACGGCGTGCGCAACTGATGGGCGGCATCGGCGATGAAGCGCTGCTGGATGTCGACCGAATCGCGCACCAGACCGAACAATTCATTGAGCCGGCGCAGCATCGGGCGGATTTCGGCCGGAGTTCCGGCGAGCTCGATTTCGTGCAGGTCGCTGGCCGAACGGGCGGCAATGTCGCCTTCGACTTCGCGCAGTGGCAGCAGACCCTGGCGGACGCCGAAGACGACGGCGAGCAGGGTAGCCAGGATGACGGCCAGGTTGGGAACGATCATCGCGGTCAGGATGCGCAGGCTGGCCTGTTCGCGCCGGCCGGTGGTTTCCATGACGACGATCCGGAATTCGCGGTCGCCGAGCACGATGCGATGTACGGCCGCCCGGACCGGCGTGCCGCGGAAGCTGGCATCGTGCATTTCGACCTTGTCGTTTTTGGGCAGCGCGAAGGCGGGGAGATCGGCATCGCCGGCGATCAGCTTGCCGGAGGCGTCGGTGACCGAGAAATACAGGGTATCCGGCGCGTTGCTGCGCAGCATCGCTTCGCTTTCCTCGCTGAGGTCGAGTTCCAGCGAGCTGTCGTGGCTCTTGATGTGGGCTTCGATGTCGAAGACGTTGTCGGTCAGCGCCTGGTCGTGGGCGGCGTTAGCCGTTTGCGTGGCCAGCCGGTAATCGAAAAACGATGAGACGATCAGGATGGTGATCAGCGGCGTCAGCAAGGCGAGCAGCAGCCGCTGGCGCAGCGACAGCGGCTCTTTTTGGCGCACGGTTTCAGGTTTGGGGGGCGTCGACACGGTATCCGATTCCCCGGATCGTCCGGATGGTGATGGCGCCGGGCGCCAGCTTCTGGCGCAGCCGCGAGACATGGACCTCGATGGCGTTCGGGGTGATGTCCTTGTCCCAGCCGGCCAGGCCCTGGACCAGCTTGTCCTTGCTGACGACGGCCGGCGAGGCCATGAGCAGCATTTCGAGAATGGACCATTCGCGATTGGTCAGGTCGAGGCTCTCGCCGTGCAGCGTCGCCGTCCGGCTGCGCGTATCGAGGATCAAGCCGTCGTGGCGCAGGCAGGCGTCGGCCACCGCGTTCGAGCGGCGGATCAGGGCGCGGATCCGGGCCGCCACTTCCGGCAGGCGGTAGGGCTTGGTCATGTAGTCGTCGGCGCCGGCATCAAGGCCCCGGACGATGTCGTCCATGCCATCGCTGGCGGTCAGGATCAGGGTTGGCAGGTGGTTGCCGCGCTGCCGGAGCTGACGGACGAAATGCAGGCCATCGGCCCTCGGCAGGCCGATATCGACCAGCGCCATGTCGAAGGCCTCGGCCGTCACGCAGCGCTCGGCTTCCTCTGCAGTGCCGGCGACGTCCACCGTGTAGCCCAGTTGCTGCAGGCCTTGTTTCAGGCCCTGGGCAACCAGGCTGTCGTCTTCAACAATCAGTATCCGCATGCGGGTCAGGGATTCGGTCAGGGCTTATTTTTCGACGACATCGCGGGGTTCGAAGCCGCCTTCGGGTTCCTTGTGGGCAATGCCGTAGTGGCAGTCGATACAGGTGCGCTCCCCGCTGGCCAGTTTCTGGTGCTGCTTCTGCGCCGTCTTGCCTTGCTTTTCCGGGTCCATCGCCCGGGTGTCGTGGCAATGCCGACATTCCTGCGAGTCGGTGTCCTTCATGCGCTGCCAGACGCGCTTGGCCAGTTCAAGACGGTGGGCTTCGAATTTCTCCTTGGTATCCACGGTCCCGGCGACATGGTGAAAGACATCGTTGGCCGCCTTGATCTTGCGGATCGTCGTGCCGATGAAATCGTGCGGCACATGGCAGTCGGAGCAGATGGCCTTGACCCCGGTCCGGTTCTTGGCGTGGATGGTGTCCTTGTATTCCTCGAAGTTATTGTCCTTCATTTCATGGCAGGAAATACAGAATTCAACGGTGTTGGTCTGATCGATGGCCGCTTTGCCGCCGGCGAAGACCATGCCGCCGATCAGCAGTAGGAGCAGGGCGCCGAGGCTGAAATACGATTTGAAACGCGAGTGCGGTGGTTCGGGCTGGCTCATCTGCGGCTCCTTTTTTGCAATGCGGCGAATGATCGCAACAGCAAGCTTGCGAATGCCTGACGGCTTTTCCTTCGTCAGGCATTCGCAAGCTTGGTCGCTCGAAAATCGGCCCATCGTGTCCAAAAGATGAGGAAAAATGATGCTATTGACCATGCTTCGAAATACCGTCGGGCGGCGCCTTGCCGCACTGGCCGGGGTGGGCGGCGCCCTGCTGCTGGCCATGCCGGCCGCCCAGGCGGTGCCCAGCTACGCCCGGCAGACCGGCTCGGAATGCGCCGCCTGCCACGTCGGTGGCTACGGCCCGCAACTCACCCCGTACGGGATCAAGTTCAAGATCAACGGCTACACGGATAGCGATGGCAAGGACGGCAAGATTCCGCTGTCGGCCATGATGGTGGTCAATGCCTCGCACACCGCCAAGGATGCCCCGGTCGCCGACAAGGTCGATAATTTCAGCCGCAACGACAACGTGGCCATGCAGGAAGCCTCGCTGTTCCTGGCCGGCCGCCTGACCGACAACATCGGCACCTTCGTCCAGGTCACCTACTCCGGCGTCGACCGGGCGACTTCGCTCGACCAGGCCGATCTGCGCTACGCCCGCAGCCTCAAGCTGGGCGACAAGGAAATGACTGTCGGCCTGTCGCTGAACACCAATCCGACCCTGACCGATCCGTTCAATACGCTGGGCCAGTGGCGCTTCCCGTACACCGCATCGGACTTCAACGCCGGCTTCGGGCCGTCGCCGATGGTCGAGAACCTGGGCGGCGGCGTCATGGGTGCCAATGTCTATGCCTTCTACGACGAAAGCATCTACGCCGAGTTGGGTCTTTACGACAGCCTGTCCAGGAAATCCCTGAGCATCTTCAATACCGACGATATCGGCAAGTTCAAGGGGGTCGGCACCTATGGCCGCCTGGCGTATTTCAAGGACCGCAAGCGCGACAACTTCTCGATCGGCCTGCTCGGCTTCACCGCCGACATCCAGCCCGACCGCGCCAACCTGGGCGTCGCCGACAAGTACCGCGACCTCGGTATCGACGCCTCGTACCAGTACCTCGGCAATCGCACCCATATCTTCACGGTCAACGCCAGTTACGTGAAGGAGTGGCAGCGCCTGGACTACACCCTGGCCGGGACCGGCAACACCCATGCCGATCTTGACCAGTTCCGCCTGGCCGGTTCGTATCACTACGACCAGACCTGGGGCGCCACCGCCGGCGTGTTCGACAGCCGCGGCAAGGCCAACGCGACGCTGAACCCGGATTCGCTGTCCGGTCGTCCGAATACCGCGGGCTACATCCTGCAGGCCGACTGGACGCCGTGGGGCAAGGAGAATTCCTGGGGCGCGCCCTGGGCCAACGTTCGTGTTGGCCTGCAATACACCGGCTACACGCGTTTCATGGGCGGGTCGAGCTATACCGATGCTGATGGCAATCTGCGTCGGGCGCGCGACAACAACACGACCATGCTCTTCCTCTGGACCTCCATCTAAAGCCCTGGAGCGCACATGAACAAACAGCAAATTGTGCTGACCGGCTGCCTGATTTCCCTGCTGGCCGGCCTGCCGGCCTGGGCGGCAGGCGACGCCAAAAAGGGCGCCGATGTCTTTGCCGAAGAGTGTGGCGATTGCCACAGCACCGTCGCCGGCAAGAACAAGAAGGGGCCGAGCCTGAATGGCGTGCTCGGCCGCAAGGCGGCATCGATCGCCGACTTCTCGGGCTATTCCGATGCGATGAAGCAAAGCGGCATCGTCTGGGTGCCCGAGAAGATCGACGCCTACATCGCGCAGCCCCGCAAGGTCGTTGCCGGCGGCAAGATGAAATACGACGGGTTGGCCGATGCCGCGGCGCGGGCCGATGTCATCGCCTACCTGACCGCCCCGCGCTAGCCTTCTCCGGCCAGGGCCGCAAAATTCAATCCCCGGCGGCCTGGCGGCCGGCCGGGGATTTTTCATGGGCTCCGGAAAATTTCAAAAATGGCCATTTTTTGCCGCCGACCGTAGCATTCGCGGTAGCTGGCCGATTCAGCGCTGCCGCGGCGAGTTTTTGAGGCTGACCAGGATGCAGGCGCCGCCGAGTTTGGCGGAATGCGCCGCACTGACGCTGCCGCCGTGCTGACGGGCGATTTCGCGGACGATGGCGAGGCCCAGTCCGTTGCCATCGCGGAAATCGCTGGGCAACTGGTAGAAGCGTTCGAACACCCGTTCCAGTTCGCCCGCCGGGATGCCGCTGCCGCTGTCGTCGACGGCGAGCCAGGCAGTTTCCCCTTGCTGGCCGCAACTGACGGTGATCGAGCCGCCCGGTGGCGTGTGACGCAAGGCGTTGTCGAGCAGGTTGCCGAGCAGTTCCTGGAGGAGCAGGGCGTTGCCGCGCACGTAGACCGGCGAGAGTTCAAATCCAAGATCGACCTGCTGGCGGATGGCGACCGGCAGCCAGGTCTCGGCCACCGCGCCGACCACTTCTTCCAGCGAGACTTCAGCCTGGGTCTGGGCAGCGGACGGTTCGGCCCGGGCCAGGGCGAGCATCTGGTCGACCAGGTGGGACAGCCGGCGGGCGGCGGCCAGGACGCCTTCCAGGCGGGTGCGGTTGTCCGGCGAGAACTCGCCGGCTGCCGCTTCGACCTGGGCCTGCAGTGCGGCAATCGGATTGCGCAACTGGTGGGCGGCGTCGGAGACGAAATTGCGCTGGCTGGACAGCGAATGGTCGAGGCGCGCCAGCAGGTCGTTGATTTCGGTGACCACCGGCTGCATTTCTTCCGGCACGCTGACGCGGACCGGGCTGAGATCGGTATGCGAGCGTTCGGCCAGTTCGTGGCGCAGCTTGGCTAGCGGCATCAGGCCGGAGCGCACGCCGAACCAGACGACGCTGATGCTGACGATGGCGAGCAGCAGTTCGGGCAGCAGCATGCCGAGCAGGATCTCGCGGACCAGGGAATTGCGCTTGATCAGCGTTTCCCCGGCAAGCACGGTAAAGGACTGGCCGGCCAGTTCGATCTGCAGCGCCGCGACGCGGATCGGCACCCCGGCCAGCAGGCTGTCGAAATAGTAGCGATTGCCTTCGCCGTCCAGTTGATTGGCCTGAGCGGCGTGCATCGTCAGGCCGGGTTCGCCGTCGAGAATCGTCCCGTCCGGGCCGCGTACGGCGTAGAAGATGCGGTCGAACTTGTCGGTCAGCAACACCGCGCGGGCCTGCGGCGTTAGCGGCAGTTGCGGGGTGCCGGCGATGACCCGCAACTGGTCGGCGATGGCCAGCGTCGTGTCGAACAGGGCGCGGTCGTAGGCCTTGGTCGCGCTGCGCCAGGCCACCCAGTAGGCAGTCGCCGCGCCGGCCAGCAGCAGGACCAGCATGGCCGGCAGCAGCCGGTGCAACAGCTGGGAGCGCAGGCTAGTGGTCCGCTTCGCAATTAGACGATCCATGAAAGCTTGCCTTTGTGCCTCTGGCGTTGTTGCTCATCCTCGCGATAGCACCGGCTATCGCTGCGTTTCGCGCCTAGCCAGAGCCACAAATTCGGCGCTTTCATTTTGGCTCGCCAATTACGAAGCGGGCCACTAGTCTGCTGCATCGCCCGTTTCTTCCGGCTTTTCCATGAAATAGCCAAGGCCGCGCACGGTGCGGATCGTGATGCCGGCCGGTTCGAGCTTCAGGCGCAGCCGGGAGATGAATTTCTCGATGGCGTTGGGGGTGATGTCCTCGTCCCAGCTATACAGCGCTTGCGCGATCTGGTCCTTGTTGACGATGCGGTTGACCCGGGTGGCGAGAAATTCCAGCGCGGCCCACTCGCGGGCGCTCAGGTCGAGCGCATTGTCTTCCAGCCAGGCCCGTTTGCCGGCCATGTCCAGCTTCAGGCGGCCGAGTTGCAGAAAAGCATCGCCCTTCGCCTGGCTGCGCCGGATCAGCGCCCGGACACGGGCCTCCAGTTCGGCCAGGGCCACCGGCTTGACCACGTAATCGTCGGCGCCGAGATTGAGCAGGCGGACGCGTTCTTCCAGGGCCATTCGCGCCGACATGATGAGGACCGGCATTTCCTGCTTGCGGTCGCGCAGGCGCTGCAGCACGGTGCTGCCATCGAGATCGGGCAGGCCGAGATCGAGGATGGCCAGGTCGAAACGGCCGTTTTCCAGCCAGCTGTCGGCGCTTTTGCCATTGCCGGCGACGTCGACCGCGTAGCCCGATTGGCGCAGCGAACGGGCGAGTCCATCGGCCAGAAGAGCGTCATCTTCGACGAGCAGTATGTGCATGCGGGTTTGGTCAGGGATTGGTCAGGCGAACTTCGTACGATACCACTCCCCAATGAATGCTTCACCCATGCGAAACCTCCTGTTACTACTCCTGCTCGCCCCGCTCGGGGCGGCGGCGCAAAACCCGGTGCCCCTGACCCTCAAGGAAGCCGAATCGCTATGGCTGGAACACAGCCGGGAACTCGGGCTGGCCCGGGCGGCGGTCAGCGGCGCCGCGGCGGACGTCAGGACGGCGGGGCAACTGCCGAATCCCGAGCTCTCGCTCAATGTCCTGTCGATCAGCCCGGGATCGGGCTTCGGTGCCGGCAGCCTGAAAGACAAGAAAATGGACTCGCAGCTGCGTATCGACCAGTTGATCGAGCGCGGCGGCAAGCGCGATTTGCGCATCAAGGGCGCCGAGGCGCGCCTGGCGGCGGCCGGGCTCGATCTCGACGATACGGCTCGCCAGCAGTTGGGCGTCTTGCGTTACGCCTACTACAACCTGCGCCTGGCCCAGGAAAAGCTGCTGATCGCCCGGGAAACCGCCGAACTCTACGGCAAGGCCGCCGAAGCCGGCCGCTTGCGCCTGAAGGCCGGCGATCTGGCGCCGGTCGACGTGTCGCGCCTGCAGATCGACAAGGCGCGGGCCGATGCCGATGCCCGGCAGGCCGAAGCCGATCTCGACCAGGCCCGGGTGACGCTGGCCTACCTGATCGGCCGGGAAGCCGACGGCGCGTCGCTGACCGCAGCCGACAACTGGCCGAGCCTGGAGGAGCAGGCGCTGGAACAGGCACCGCTCGACCAGCGCCCCGATCTCGAAGCGGCCAGAAAAAGACTGGCAGCAGCCGAAGCCGACCGCGACCTGGCCAAGGCCAAGAAAAACCGCGATGTGACGGTCGGCTTCCAGCTCGAACGCAACCTGCAGAACGCGCCGACCAATAGTTTCGGCTTCGGTGTCAGCGTGCCGCTGTTCATCTGGCACGAATACGAGGGCGACATCGCCCGCGCCGAATCCGACCTCGACGTCGCTCGCCAGCAGTTCGCCCAGCAGCAGGCCATGGCCGTCGGCCAGGTGGCCCAGGCGCGCAGTGCGCTGCTCGCCGCGCGCGACCGCTACCGCCGCCTGGAGGGCGGCCTGCTGGCCGATGCCGAGCGGGTCGCCAAGGCGGCCGAACTGGCCTACGGCAAGGGCGCCATGGGCTTGATGGATCTGCTCGACGCCCGGCGCACCTTGCGCCAGATCCAGTTCGAGGCCGCCAGCGCGCGCGCCGATTACGCCAAGGCATTGTCGGACTGGCAGATCCAGGCCGAATACAGGAAAACCAAATGAAGCTGACGCCGATTCTTCTCACCCTGCTGCTGGCCCTGGCCGGCTGCACCGCCGAACCCGAAGCCGCCAAGGAAGCCTCGATCAAGGTCGATGGCGAGCGTGCCATCCTGGCCGAGCCGGAGAAGGCGAGCTTTCTCAAGGTCGTCGCCGTCGAACCCGACCGGGGCGGCGTGCTGCGCCTGCCCGGCCGGCTGGTCTGGAACGAGGAAAAGACGGTGCGGGTCTTTCCGCAACTGGGCGGACGGGTCCAGCGCATTGCGGTCGATGTCGGCAGCACGGTCAAGGCCGGTGACGCGCTGGCCGTGTTGAGTTCGCCCGATTATGGCCAGGCGCTGGCCGATGCGCGCAAGGCGCGGGCCGATGCCCAGGTGGCCGCCCAGGCGCTGGAGCGCAATCGCCTGCTGCGCGAGGCCGGCGTGGTGGCCGAGAAGGACTGGCAACTGGCCGAGGCGGCCGCCGTCGCCGCCCGCGCCGAGGTGGACCGGGCCAATCGCCGGCTGGCCGGGCTGGGTGGCGACAGCGACGGTTCCTATGTGCTGCGCAGCCCGCTGGCCGGCGTCGTCGTCGAACGCAACCTGAATCCGGGCATGGAGTTCCGGCCCGACCAGGGCGGGGCGCCGCTGTTCGTGGTCACCGATCCGGCCAGCCTGTGGGTCCAGATCGATGCCGGCGAGGCCGATCTGGTCTTGCTGAAAAAAGGCGGCGAGTTGCTGATCGAATCGAAGCAGTACCCGGGCGAGCGCTTCAAGGCGACGATCCGTCATGTGGCCGATTTTGTCGATCCGGCGGCGCGGACCATCAAGGTGCGCGGCGAGGTGCCGAACGGCGATCGCCGCCTGAAGGGCGAAATGTTCGTCAATGCGCTGGTCGAACTGCCCGCGACACAAACCTTGCGGGCGCCGGCCGGTGCCGTCTTCCTGCTCGGCGAGCAGCGCTATGTCTTCGTCGAGGAAGCGCCGGGCCGCTATCGCCGGCAGCAAGTCCAGGCCGGCGCCGAGCGCGATGGCTGGGTTGATCTCCAGGCCGGCGTGCAGCCGGGCGACAAGGTGGTGACCGACGGCAATCTGCATCTGCTCAAGTTCTTCAAATCGATGCCGGCGGCCAAATGATCAAGCGCATCGTCCATTTCGCGCTCAACGAGCCCTTGTTCGTGCTGCTCGGCCTGGTGCTGTTCATCGGTGTCGGGACGGCGGCGTTCAAGAACCTGCCGATCGAGGCCTTTCCCGATGTCACCGACACCCAGGTGACGATCATTTCGCTGTACCCAGGCCGGGCGCCGGAGGAGGTCGAGAAGCAGGTCACCATCCCGCTGGAAATCGCCCTGTCCGGTGTGCCGAACTCGATCCGCATGTTCTCGCACACCCAGTTCGGGCTGTCGTTCATCGTCGTCACTTTCGACGAAAAACCCAGCCTGTTCATGGCCCGCCAACTGGTCGAGGAGCGCCTGCGCGGCCTTGACCTGCCGCCCGGCGTCGAGCCGGAACTGGCGCCGCCGGCCACCGCGACCGGCGAAATCTTCCGTTATCGCCTGGAGGCGCCCGGTCTGAAACCGAGCGAAGTACGGGCCATCCAGGACTGGACGGTGGCCCGGCAGATCAAGCAGGTGCCGGGGATCGCCGATGTTGTCTCGCTTGGCGGCCCGATCCGCCAGTACGAGGTGCATCCCGACCTGGCCAAGCTGCGCGACTACAAGTTAACCATCAGCCAGTTGTTCAACGCCCTGCAACGCGCCAACGCCAATGCCGGCGGCGGCTCGGTGGCGCAGGGACGGCAACAGTTCCTGATCCGCTCGCTGGGTCTGCTCAAGTCTTCAGCTGACATCGGCCAGGTCGTCGTCGCCGAGCACAACGGCACGCCGGTGCTGGTCCGCGACCTGGCCGAGGTGGTCGAGGCGCGCGTGCCGGAGCAGGGCATCGTCGGCATCAGCGATGCGCAAGGTGACCGGGATGACGTGGTGTCCGGCATCGTGCTGCTGCGCAAGGATGAAAATCCGTCGAATGCCCTCGATGCGTTGAAGGCACGGGTCGATGCGCTGAACAAGAGCGGCTTGCCGCCCGGCGTGCAGATCGTGCCCTTCTACGACCGCTCGTGGCTGATCAGCAAGACGCTGAAAACGGTGTTCATGAACCTGCTCGAAGGCGCCTTGCTGGTCACCCTGGTGCTCTACCTGTTTCTGGCCGATTTCCGCGCGGCCGGCATCGTCGCATCGATCATCCCGCTGGCGCTGCTCGGCACCTTCATCGGTCTCTCGGCCGTCAACATCCCGGCCAATCTGTTGTCGCTCGGCGCCATGGACTTCGGGATCATTGTCGATGGCGCGGTGATCGTCATCGAAAACATATTCCGCCGTCTCGGCGAAGCGCATCGCACCGAAGACCACCGCCCGCAGTCGCGGACCATCCATGAGGCGGTGGTCGAGATCGGCCGGCCGACGGTGTTCTCGATGATCATCATCATGGTCGCCCACCTGCCGATTTTCACCATGCAGCGCCATGAAGGAAAAATATTCGCGCCGATGGCCTACTCGGTGGTCGCCGCGCTGATCACGTCGCTGATCCTGTCGCTGACGCTGGTTCCCTTCCTGAGCAAGATCGCATTCAAGAACCACGTGCCGCACGAGGAAACCCGGCTGATGCACTGGTTCATGAACAAGTACGAGCCGGCGCTGCAATGGGTGCTGGCCAATACCCGCCGCGTGCTGCTCATTGCGCTGGCGGCGCTGGGGATCACCGCGGCGCTGGTGCCGCAGTTGGGTACGGAGTTTTTGCCGGAGCTGAACGAAGGTTCGATCTGGATCAACATCACCTTGCCGACCTCGGTCTCGGTCGATGAAGCGAAGGGCGAACTGCGCAAGCTGCGCCGCATCATCGCCGACTTCCCCGAGGTCAATGCGGTGATTTCCAAGGGCGGCCGGCCGGAAGACGGCACCGACCCGAAGAACATCAACATGACCGAGATGCTGGTCGACCTGAAGCCGGAGGGCGAGTGGCGTAAGGGCATGACCAAGGAAGCGCTGGTCCGCGAGATGGAGGACAAGCTGAACGACGTGCCGGGCATCGAGCCGAGCTTCAGCCAGCCGGTGCGCGACCAGATCCTTGAGTCGATTTCGCAGATCGACGGCCAGATCGTCATCAAGCTGTTCGGCGACGACACGGCGACGCTCAAGCAGCAGGCCAACCAGCTGCTCGACAAGATCGGCAATGTGCCCGGCGTCGTCCGCGCCTTCATCGACCGCGACGGCGACCTGCCGCAGTACCGGCTGGAGATCGACCGTGCCGCCGCCGCCCGTTACGGCCTGAATGTCATGGACGTCCAGGATGTCGTCGAAACGGCGCTGGCCGGCAAGGCGGCGACCGAGCTGTGGGAGGGCGACCGTCATTTCAGTGTCGTGCTGCGTCTCGCCGAGCCGTCGCGCCAACTAGACCGGCTGAAGGACATCCTGGTGCCGACGCCGTCCGGCGCCCAGGTGCCGCTGGCCAGCCTGGTCGATTTCAGGATGAGCAGCGGGGCGATGAACATCGCCCGCGAATCCGGTCAGCGCGTGGTCGCCATCGGCGTCTTCATCCGCGACCGCGACATGGGCAGCGTCGTTGCCGACATGCAGGCCCATGCCAGGGATCTCAAGCTGCCGCCGGGCTATTCGATCAACTGGTCGGGCGAATTCGAGAACCAGGAACGGGCGATGAAGCGGCTGATGCTGGTCGTGCCGCTGTCCATCCTGATGATTTTCGTGCTGCTGTTCGACGCCTTCGAGTCGTTCAAGGATGCGCTGATCATCATCTGCAACATCCCGTTCGCGCTGATCGGCGGCATCTTCGCGCTGCTCATCTCGGGCATTCCGCTGTCGGTGTCGGCGGCCATCGGCTTCATTGCGCTGTTCGGGCAGGCGGTGTTGAACGGAGTGGTGATGGTCAGCTACATCAACCAGCTCAAGGCCCAGGGCCTCGATACCTATCAGTCGGTTTTCCAGGGCGCCCTGTCGCGCTTGCGCACGGTGTTGATGACAGCGCTGCTGGCCATGCTCGGTCTGCTGCCGATGGCCCTGTCGCACGGTATCGGCTCGGAAACCCAGCGGCCGCTGGCGCTGGTGGTGATCGGCGGGCTGATCTCGGCGACGCTGCTGACGCTGTTCGTGCTGCCGGCCCTCTACCATTTCGTGGCCACCCATCCGCGACTGGCCAAGGCACTGCATTGAGCGGGAATTCCTGAAACGGCGCGCCGCGAGCATTGCGCGGCCGTCGTTTTGGGGATCAGCCTGACATTCGGCCGAATGCTACGGTCGGCCGGAAAAAACAGCCAAATTTCAAATCAGGTCTTGACCGGCCGCTTCGACAGCTTGCGCTGCAGGGTGCGCCGGTGCATCTTCAGGGCGCGGGCGGTGGCCGAGATATTGCCGTCGTTTTCGTTGAGCACGCGCTGGATGTGCTCCCATTCCAGGCGGTCGACCGACAGCGGTTCGTCCGAGGCGGGCAGGTCGAAATCCGGGCCGTCGTCATCGTCGAAGGCCGACAGGATGGCTTCGATCTCGACCGGCTTGGCCAGGTACTGGATGGCACCGAGCTTGACCGCATCGACGGCGGTGGCAATGCTGGCATAGCCGGTCAGCACGACGATGCGGCAGTCCGGGTTGATGGCCAGCAACTGCGGGATCAGCGCCAGGCCGGACGTGCCGTTCAGGTTGAGGTCGAGGACGATGCGCCCGGGCTGTGTTTCCTGCGCCGTGGCCAGGGCGGACGCCGCGTCCTGCGCACCGCGCGCCGGGTGGCCGCGGCGTTCCAGGGTGCGGACCAGTATGGCGTTGAAACTCGGGTCGTCGTCGATGATCAGCGTCAGTTCGCTCATGGTTGTTTTCTTGGCAGTTCGATGCGGGCCAGGGCGCCGCCTTCTTCGGGATTGCTCAGGGTCAGCGTGCCGCCGAGCTGTTCGATGGCGGCGCGGGTCAGCATCAGACCGACCCCGCTGCCGCGCTCATGGGCCGGAAAGGCGGCCTGGCCGCCAAGGGCGAGGACCGCGGGCGGAAAGCCGGGGCCGCGGTCGCGGATGTCGATGCACAGCGTGTCCGTGCACCAGGCTAGGCGAATTTCCAGCGGGCTCGGCGTGGCGTTGGCGGCATTGTTGAGCAGGTTCAGCACGGCCTGCTCCAGACGCGGGTCGGCGACGATCTCCGGCGCCGGGCCGTCGCTGGCGACGATCATCCGGCTGCTCGCCTGCGGCCGGGCGGCGTGCCAGCGCTGGCGCAGGCTGTCCAGCCAGCGGTCGGCGGCCAGCGACTGGGCATTCTCCAGGCGTTCGGCCCCAGCCCGGCGTGACAGGCCGGTGATGATCTCCTTGCAGACGCCGATCTGCTGGCGGAGCAGGGCGATGTCCTCGCGCACGGGGTCGCTCAGGCTCTTGTCATTGGCCAGTTCGCCGGCGAGCAGCGCCATGGTGCCGAGCGGCGTGCCCAGTTCGTGGGCGGCGCCGGCGGCCAGCGTGCCCATCGCCATCACCCGTTCGTCGCGCAAAGCCTGTTCGCGGGCGGCGGCCAGCTCGGCATCGCGCTGGCGAATCCGCTCGGTCATGCGGACGATGATCCAGCCGATCATCACTGCCGAAACGACGAAGATCAGCCACATGCCGCCGAGGTGCAGGCGGGTGGCGCGGGTGGCGTCCGGCAGCGGCAGCGGTACGAAGAAAAACATCAGCAGCGAGTAGGCGGCGATGGCAATGCCGGCGATGACGGCGACAAAGCGCGCCGGCAGCGTCAGGGCGGCGATGGCCACCGGCGGCAGCAGCAGCGAGACCAGCGGGTTGGCGGCGCCGCCGCTGAAGAAGACGACGGCGCTCAGCGTGCCGAGATCGAACAGCAGCTGGACGAACAGTTCGCAGGCGCTGGCGGCGCGCGCCGCGGCGACGCGCCACCGGGCCAGGCCGTTGAACAGCCCGGCGATGGCGATGATGCCGAGCAGCGGCACCTGCGGCACCGGGATGTCGAGCAGGCCCGGGCCGAGCAGGGCCAGCTGGGCCAGGATGGAGAGCACCACCCAGCGGCCACCGACCAGTCGGCGCAAGGTGGCCAGGTGGTCGGAGGTTTCGCTGGTGCAGGGGGCTGAAGGCATGGGGAGGATTATGCGTGATTTGTGTCAATTTTCAGTCGCTTGAGAGGTGCGACAATTCGCCGCATCAAACTCCGGAGTTGTCCCGCATGCTGCATCGTTTGCGATTTTCATTGTTGGCCGCCTGCCTGGCGCTCAGTTATCCGGCCGTCGCGGCCGACCTCGACAAGGGCAAGGAAATCAATGGCACCTGTGCGGCCTGCCACAGCGACAACGGCCAGGGCGGCAAGAAGGGCGAATATCCGCGTATCGCCGGCCAGCAGGCCAAGTACATCGAAAGTCAGCTAAAGAGTTTCCGGTCGCGGACGCGGGTCAATATCCCGATGTTCCCCTACACCCAGGAGCGCGAACTGTCGGACGAAGACATCAAGGACATTGCCGCCTACCTGTCGGGCATCGTGCTCGAGACCAAGATGCCGACCTATACCGGCAACGAGGATGCGCTGACCAAGCTGCTGATGGCCGACCGGGTGATGATCATTCCGCGGGCGGAAGGTGATCTGGCCAACGGCGAGGCGATCTATCAGAAACAGTGCGCCGCCTGCCACGGCAAGACCGGCAAGGGGCGCGGCATGTTCCCGATGCTGGTCGGGCAATACACCAATTACCTGATGCGCCAGGTCGACCTCTACCTGAAGGGCGACCGGCCGCACGACGAAGACGGCACGGTCGGCCGCCTGAATGCCCTCAAGCCGCAGGATATCCAGGACATCATGGCTTATCTGACCTCGATCCAGGAGCCTAAGGAATGAAGCGCTACTCGTTGCTGCTGCTCGGCCTGCTGGCCGTTTCCGGTGCCTGGGCGCATGGCCACGCCGGTCATGTCGACGACAGCATGCCGGATGCCCAGAAGATACGATTTTGCGAACGCGTCCGCGATCACGCCCTGCAGGCCTTCTACAACCGTGAGCGCGGGCAGGCGATCAAGTTGTTCGACGAAGACGGCAGCGACGGTGCGCGGATCACCAACCACATCATCAAGCGCATTTACGAAGAGCCGCAGATTTCCAGCCCGAAGAAGGCCGAAGCCTTCGGCCGGGCGACCTGCAACGAGATGATGGGGACGAAGCTACCCGCGGAGTAAGGAGCGCCGGCGCCACCCGGCAACTAGCATCTGCTGTCGAGCACCGCCTCGGCCAGCCGACGCGGCCAATGACTCAAGTAGCGAAAGCTGCGCCCAGCGCGGCGATCATGTAGCCGTGGTCGAGCACGCCGGCACTTTCGCGGATGCTGTGCATGGCCCACATCGGCGAGCCGACATCGACGCTGGGGATGCCCAGCCGGGCGGCGACGATCGGTCCGATGGTGCTGCCGCAGCCGAGGTCGGTGCGGTGCGCGTATTGCTGGCAGGGCACGCCGGCCTGCTCGCAGAGCGCCATGAAGCGGGCGGCCGTTTCGGCGCTGGTGCTGTAGCGCTGGTTGGCGTTGCTCTTGATCACCGGCCCGGCATTGACCAGCGCGTGGTGGCAAGGCTCGTAGGCGGCCGGGAAATTCGGGTGCCAGCCGTGCGCCATGTCGGCGCTGATGAAGAAGCTGCGCGCCAGCATCCGGCGCTGGTCTTCGCCATCGAGTCCGGCACCGGCGGCGAGCCGGGCGATGACATCCTGGACGAAGCTGCCACCGGCGCCACTGGCGCTTTCACTGCCGACTTCCTCGTGGTCGAAGAAGGCGCACAGGCAGGTAGCTTCAGGTTCCTGGGCAGCGAGCAGGGCGCTCAGCGCGGCATGGCAGGAGGCCAGGTTGTCGAGCTGGCTGTTGGCGACGAATTCCTGATCGACGCCCCAGAACGACCCTTTTTGCGTGTCGTAGGCATTCAGCTCCCAGGTCAGCAGGGCATCCGGTTCGACGCCGAGCAGATCTGCAATCGGCTGGCGGAAGCGTGCTTCGGCCGTCGTGCCATCCTCGGCAACGCCGAGCAGCAGAGGTAGCTCAGTCTGCTTGTTGAATTTCAGGCCGTTCTCGTTGACCTCGCGGTTCATGTGGATGGCCAGGTTGGGCAGGCGCAGCAGCGGTTCGGCGAAGCGCACCAGCCGGGTTTCGAAACCGCCGGGAACGCGCACGTTGACGCGGCCGGCCAGCGACAGGTCGCGGTCGGCGAAGGTGGCGAGGATAGGCCCGCCATAGACCTCGACGCCGAGGCGGAGCATGCCGGCGGCGGCTTCGGCCGGCTTCGGCTTCAGGCGCAGGCCGGGCGAGTCGGTATGGGCGCCGATCATCCGCAGGCCGGTTTCGCTGGCTGGCTGATTGCCAACGATGAAGGCGATGATCGACGACCCGCCGCGCACGACATAGTGGCGGCCGCCGGGGGCCAGAAGCCAGCGCTCGGTCTCGTCCAGACGGGAGAAGCCTGCCGCCTGCAGTCGCGTTTCGCAGGTCTGGACGGCGTGCCAGGGGCTGGGGCTGGCGTCGATGAAGTCGAGCAGATCACGGGCCTGAGCGCGGGCGGTGTCGGGAATGTTCATGGTCTTCTCTGTTTGAGCAGTTCGAGCAGCAGCTCGGCGATGCGGGAATCGTAGAGTATGGCGAGGTGGCCGCTCGCCGGCAATTCGATGTCGGTGGCGCCGGGCAGGCGCTGGTTGTCCTGCGGCATCGCGTAGTTGTCGTAGGGGTTGCGCAGGCTGATTACCGGAATCTTCAGCAGCTCGGCGGCCATGTCGGTCAGCCACAGCGAGCCCGGTTCCATTTCACGGGCGTTCTGGCCGATGCCGATGCGGGCCAGTGCGGTGCCCTGGTGCGGCGTGGCCAGCGTCAGCAGCCGGTCGACCCGCTCGTTGCCGTGGCGGGCCAGATAGGAGCGACAGACCAGGCCGCCCATGCTGTGCGCGATCAGCGTCACCTGGCGGCAGCCGGTAGCGGCGCAGACTTCCTCGATCCGCTGGTTCAATTGCGGCACCAGCTTGCCCAGGCTGGTGTAGGGCGGCACCAGGCTGACGGTGGCGACCGTATGGCCGGTGGCTTCCAGTCGGCGGCGGAGCAGCCACCAGATGCCGCGGCTGACGCCATAGCCGTGCACCAGCAGGACCGGCCGTGGCCCGGGGCGCAGCCGGTCTTTCGGCATCCACAGCCGTTCAAGGGGCAGGACGAGCAGGAAATTGAGCAGAAAAATTGCGTATTCGACGGCCATCATGCGCAGGCGTTTGGCCGGCGCCAGCGGCGGGGCCGGCGAGGCGTACTTGCTGCCGTAGAACCAGGTGACGGCGTTGATCCAGAAGCGCAGGCCAAGGACGCAATTGATTGCGCCGACGATGGCCAGCGGCCAGGTCAGGTGCAGGAAGTGCCGGCCGACATAGAGGTAGCCACCGACCTCCAGCACGATCCAGACGAGCAGCGAAACAGGAACCATGCCGGTTGTCAGGCCGCTTCGGCTTCGGGCTTGGGCAGCCAGAGGCAGGCGCCTTTCGACTCCTTGTCGATTGCTTTGAGCACGCGCTCGTGTTCGGCCAGTTCATCGGCCGTGGCGTGGCGGACGATCAGCGGCTTGCGCTGGCGGACCTGGCCGTCGGCGCCGATGTTCGGGCGCGGTGCGGTGTCGGGTTCGATCATCAGGCTGTTCTGGCCGCGCGTCATGGCCAGGAAGACCTCGGCTAGCAGTTCGGTGTCGAGCAGGGCGCCGTGCAGGGTGCGGCTGGAGTTGTCGATGTCGTAGCGTTCGCACAGCGCGTCGAGGCTGTTGCGCTTGCCGGGGTGCAGGTCCTTGGCCATGCGCAGGGTGTCGATGACGCCGTTGCAGATGGTGCCGACCGGCACGCGGCCGAGGCGGTCGAGTTCGGCATTGAGGAAGCCGATGTCGAACGGAGCGTTGTGGATGATCAGTTCGGCACCGCTGATGAATTCCAGGAACTCGTCGGCGATGTCGGCGAACTTCGGCTTGTCGGCCAGGAATTCGAGGCTGATGCCGTGCACTGCCTGGGCGCCTTCGTCGATCTCGCGCTCCGGATTGACGTACTTGTGCAGGTGGTGGCCGGTCAGGCGGCGGTTCACCATCTCGATGCAGGCGACTTCGATGATGCGGTGGCCGTGGCGCGGGTCGAGGCCGGTGGTTTCGGTGTCGAGGACGATCTGTCTCATGCCGCTTCCTTGTTCAGTTCTTCGATGCCGCGATTGGCCAGGGCGTCGGCGCGTTCGTTTTCCGGGTGGCCGGCGTGGCCCTTGACCCAGACCCACTCCAGCTTGTGCTTCTTGACTTCGGCATCGAGCTGCTGCCACAGGTCGGCGTTCTTGACCGGCTTCTTGTCGGCCGTCTTCCAGCCGTTGCGCTTCCAGCCGTGAATCCACTCGTTGATGCCCTTCAGCACGTATTGCGAGTCGGTGTAGATCTTGCCGGCGACCGGGCGCTTCATCGCTTCGATGGCGCGGATGGCGGCGGTCAGTTCCATGCGGTTGTTGGTGGTTTCCTTCTCGCCGCCCCAAATTTCCTTCTCGTGCGGCCCGAGGCGCAGGATGGCGCCCCAGCCGCCGGGGCCGGGATTGCCCTTGCAGGCGCCATCGGTAAAGATTTCTACGGTTTCTTCAGTGGCCATTGGCCTTCCTTCTGTGCAATCGGACGTAGCGCCTTGGCACGTACGCCCTGGGTTTTCCATTTTGGGGTGATCAGCCGCATGCCGTGCGTGCGCTTGATGGCACGCAGCACGTAGACGCCGCCGGAGAAATTCCACCAGCGGTCGCTGGCGTTCTCGATGAAGCGCCAGTTCTGCAGCCATTTAAGCTGATCGACCGGCGGCACGTAGCAGCCCAGCTGGCCGCGATCCACCTCGAAGCCGAGCAGTTGCAGCCAGTCCTTCAGACGGTTCAGCGACAGGTAGCTGCCGTTCCACGGGAATTCGCCGCTGCGGTCGATTTTTCGCTTCATGCCCCACAGCGACAGCGGGTTGAAACCGACGATGATGACCTGGCCTTCGGGGATCAGGATGCGTTCCACTTCGCGCAGGATCTGGTGCGGCTCGTCGCTGAACTCGAGCACGTGCGGCAGGATGACGAGATCGGTGCTGTTCGAGGCAAAGGGCAGGGCGGTGGCATCGCAAAGCACATCGACCGCGCCCTGGCAACCGGCTTTCTGGCGCAGCGGAATGCGGTTGGCGCGCAGGAAATCGCCTTGCGGCAGGCCGATCTGCAGCGCATTGAAGCCAAAGATGTCGGCGACCACGGCATCGAGCTGGCGCTGTTCCCAGTCCAGCACGTAGCGGCCGGGGGCGGAGGCCAGCCAGGCCTCCAGTCCGGGAATTGACATCCGGGGCGTGTCGCTCGATAGTTCCGGCATGTTTGACGTGTCGTTCATTCCCGCATTCAAGGACAATTACATCTGGCTGCTGACCCGGGGCCAGCGCGCCGTCGTCGTCGACCCCGGCGATGCCGCGCCCGTCCAGGCGCGCCTGCGGGCCGAGGGGCTGACGCTCGAAGGCATCCTGATCACCCATCACCACACCGATCATCAGGGCGGGGTTGCCGAGCTGAAAGCGTGCTGGCCGGTGGCGGTCTACGCACCGGGCAACGAGTCTATCACAGGCTGTACCTACCCCCTGAGCGGCGGCGATCGCCTGGAGATTCTCGGCACGCCGGTCGATGTTCTGGCGGTTCCCGGCCATACGCTGGGGCACCTTGCCTACTACGCGGCGGGCATGCTGTTCTGCGGCGATACGCTGTTCGGCGCCGGCTGCGGTCGGCTGTTCGAAGGTACGCCGGAACAGATGTCGGCGTCGCTGGACAGCATTGCCGCCTTGCCCGACGAGACGCTGATCTACTGCGCCCACGAATACACCGAGATGAACCTGCGTTTCGCACTGGCCGTCGAGCCGGGCAACCCGGCACTGCACGCGCGGGTTGCCCGAGTGGCTGCGCTGCGCGCCGCCGGCCGGCCGAGCGTGCCGTCGACGCTGGGCGAGGAGAAGGCGACCAATCCCTTTCTGCGCTGCTCGGAGGCGAACGTCGTTGCGGCGGCACAGCGGCAAAATGCTACGACCATAGATACAAATGCTGGCCCTAGGGTCGGCGGCAAAAAAACGGCAATTTTTAAATTTATCCGCGAGTGGCGGAACAACTTCTAGCCTGGCCTTGCGGCCAGTGCGGCGGCGCTTTTTAGCCGGTTGAAGGTTTGCGCTGCCGTATCCGGCTGCCGATCTTTTCCAGCGTATCGAGCACGCGGGCGGCGTTGAAGGGCTTGATGATGAAGCCGCTGGCGCCGTTCTGGATCGATTCCTGAACGGTTTCCGGATCGGAGTTGCTGGTCACCATGATGACCTCGATTTCAGGAAGCCTGGCCTTGATTTCACACAGGGCCTCAACACCGTTTTTCTCCGGCATCACGACGTCCATGCAGACGATGTCGGGTTTCAGCCGTTCAATCATTTCGACGGCGGACAGCCCGTTACGGGCTTCGCCGATGACGTCGTATTCCTCGCCGCGCAGCATGCCGCGCAGGATGCTGCGCATCATGTCGTTGTCGTCGGCGATGATGACGGAAAGGCGTTTTTTGCTCATGTTCTATCTAATTCAGGCGGCGTCGGCGCGGCAGATGCGATCCCGCCCTTCGGCCTTGGCCCGGCGTAGTGCCTGGTCGGCGGCGTGGATCAGGTCGTCCGGCGGATTGTCGAAACCCGGGGCGGCCGAGGCGACACCGATGCTGAGCGTGATGCGGTCGCCGGAACCTGGCGCCTGCGGAATGTTCAGTTCGTGGATCGCCTGGCGAATTTTTTCGGCCACCAGCACCGCGCCGCCGATGGTGGTTTCGGGCAGGATCACGGCAAATTCCTTGCCGTTGTAGCGGGCAACCAGATCGGAGGGGCGTGCGGTATTCTGGCGGATTGTCGCGGCGACCCGGCGCAGGCATTCGTCGCCGGCCAGGTGTCCGTAGGTGTCGTTGTAAAGCTTGAAATGATCGATGTCGAACATCATCACGGCCAGGCTGTTCGAGTGGCGACGTGCGCGGCGCCATTCGACGGAAATGGTCTCGTCGAAATAGCGGCGGTTGGCGACGCCGGTCAGGCCGTCCATCAACGAAATACGCTGCAGTTCCTGATTGGTCGCATCGAGTTTGCGGGTCAGCGCGAGCAGCGAAGCGCGCATCAGCACGAGTCGCTGCATGGCGCGGATCTTGGCACCGAGTACGATCTCGCTGAACGGCTTGTGCAGATAGTCGTCGCCCCCGGCGGCGATGCCTTTTTCAATGCCCGCCTCGTCGTCTGGCGAGGACAGGAAGATGATCGGCGTCCAGTCGCCCGGGGTTTCCTGGGCGCGAATCTTCTGCGCGACTTCGAAGCCGCTGATGTCTGGCAGGACGCTGTCGAGTAGCACCAGGTCGGGCCGCTCGCTGGCGAAAGCCGCCAGAGCGGCGCCACCGCTTTGCGCCGGAATGGCCGCTGCGCCGAAGTGCCGGACGGACTGGAGCAGTGCGTCTAGGCTGAAGCGATTGTCTTCGACGACGAGGATTTTCATGGCGGCGGGCGCGGGTGATCTATGCAGTTTAACGGCAGTATTGATTGAAAAATATCAGCGCCGCGATGGCGATCACAATGGCCGTGCAGCCCCAGAAAATGCCCCAGCGCAGCGCCAGCCTGGACTGGTGATGGGCCTTGCGCTCCTGAAGATCGAAGTAGCTTTGCAGTTCGCCCAGGGTCAGCACGGCGGTGAACACGAAGAAGATCATTCCGCAGAACATGAAGATAATCGAGCCATTGTTCAGTTCCTGGCAGGAGCCGACCGTGCGATTCAGGAATATCAGGACGGCATCGGTCCGGAAGGCAAAGGTGCCAACCAGGTAGGCCAGTCCGGCGAACATGGCGAGCAGGCCGATAACCAGCCAGGTTTGCCAGAGTTTGAGCTGTTCCAGAGCTCGGGAGAGGTCCTCAAGGATCCACTTCATATAATTTTTACTGGGTTTGGTGTGGTGCCGGTGTGCTAAATTTAACCGATATAAAGCAATCAGGGCAGAATAACATGGCAGAGCAGACTGCAAGCAATTCCGTAACAATGTCACGCCTTTCTGCGGCGCTGAAATCCCCTCGCAGCATCAAAATCGGTAAATGGCTGGGTGGCTTTTTATTGGTTTTCGGTCTTTTCGGCTTCTTTGCCGCGCCACCGCTGCTTAAATCCATTTTGCTGAAGCAACTCTCGGCAGAGTTGCATCGCCAGGTCAGCATCGATGGCATTGATATCAATCCCTATGGCTTGTCCGCCCGGGTTAACGGCTTCTCGGTCAAGACAGAAGAGGGCAAGGAGGTCGTCGGCTTCGATGAGCTTTTCGTCAATGTCTCCTCGGCCTCGATTTTCAAACTGGCGGTCGTCGTCGACGAGATCCGGCTGCAGGGGCCGCGGCTGGCAGTCAGCCGCGTCGCCGATGGGCGCTACGACATTTCCGACCTGCTCGACGAGTGGATGAAGCCAAAAGACGAGCCGGAAAAGGGAACGCCCCGTTTTTCGATCAACAACATCCAGTTGATCAACGGCAAGATCGTCTTTGATGACCAGCCCAAGGGCAAGGCGCATACGATCAGCGACATCAACCTGGCGCTGCCTTTCGTCTCCAGCCTGCCCTATCAGGCCGAACTTCTCGTCAAGCCATCGTTCGCGGCCGTGATCAACGGTTCGCCGCTGGCCCTGACCGGGGAAAGCAAGCCGTTCTCGGAATCCCGCGAAAGCCATTTGAATCTCGACCTGGATCGCTTCGATCTGGCCGGTTTGCAGCCCTATCTGCCCGACTCGTTGCCCTTCCGCCTGACGGCCGGCTTGCTCGACAGCGAACTGAAGGCCATGTTCAAGGAAGTGTCCGATCAGGTCTATTCGGTGTCCGTCGTCGGCGCCTTGCACCTTTCCGGGCTGGCTGTGGCCGAAAGCGACGGTCAGGCGCTGCTCGCCTGGAAACGGCTGGATATAGACGTGGAGAACGCCGATCCGATCAGCCGCCAGGTCGCGCTCAAGCAGATTTCACTCGACGGCCTGGACGTTGCGTTGGCCGTCAATCGCCAGGGCGAACTCAATGTCTTGCGCGTGCTGGACAAACTGTCCAAGGCGCCGGCTGCCGAAGCGCCAGCGCCAGCGCCGGAGGCCGCCAAGCCGTTCGAGTGGTCGCTGGGCGGCTTCGCGCTGACCAATGGCCTGATTCGCTGGAAGGACGAGTCCACCTCGATGCCGGTGGATGGCCAGGTGCGCAAGCTGCAGGTCAGTGTCGGCAAGGTCGACAGCAAACTGGCCGCACCGATTATCATCAGCGAGATCGGCTATCAGGTCGAATTCGGCGATCGTTTCCGCGTTGAAAACATGGCCATCAAGGGGATCAGCGTCGACCTGTCGACGCATCGCGTCGATGTCGCCGAAGTGATCAACAGCGGCGCCCGTGCCCGCATGCTGCGCAGCAAGGACGGCAAGATCGAGTGGGTGGGCATGCCGGTGCTGAAAACGGCCCGCGCGACCACACCCCGTAACGAGGTCAAGGCCAAGCCGGCAGCCAAGGCCGAGGCCAGGCCGGAGTGGATAGGCAAGGTCGGCAAGCTGAGCATCGAGGATCTCGGTTTCCGCTTCGAGGACCAATCCACGCAGCCGGTCGCGGTGCAGGAGATCGACGGCTTCAACCTGGTCGCCCAGGGCCTGACCAACGAGCCGAACAAGAAGGGCACGATTGCGCTGAAGAGCCAGATCAACAAGAAGGGTAGCCTCAAGGTCGATGGCAGTTTGCAGGCTTTCCCGCTCGACGTGGCGGTCAAGCTCGAAACGGTGGGGGTTTCGCTGGTGCCGTTCGAGCCGTATTTTGGCCAGTTCCTCAATGTTTCGCTGACCCGTGGCCTCGTCTCCAACCAGGGCGAGGTGGCGGCCAAATTCGACACGGCTGGCCTGAAGGCCGCTTACAAGGGTTCCTTCACGCTGGGGGATCTGGTTGCCGTCGACAAGCAGAACAGTGCCGATTTCCTCAAATGGAAATCGCTGTATTTCGGCGGTATCGATTTCCGCCTGGAGCCGATGGCGATCAATATCGGTGAAATCGCCCTGACCGATTTCTACTCGCGCTTGATCCTCAACAAGGAAGGTCGGCTGAACGTCGCCGACATTGTCAAAAAGCCAGCCGCCGAGGCGACGCCGGGCAAGGATGTGAGCAAGCCGGAGGTCAAGGCCGGTGAGACGAAGCTGGCCGATGCCAAGCCAGCAGACAAGGAAGCTGGCAAGCAACCCGGCAAGGAGAGTGCGCCGGCCAAACCGCCGGTGCCGATCAAGATTGCCAAGATCACGCTGCAGAATGGCTCGGTGAATTTCTCGGACTTTTTCGTAAAGCCCAACTACACGGTCAATCTGACCAAGCTGGGCGGGCGGGTCACTGGCCTGTCATCGGCAGCCGACACCGTGGCCGACCTGGAAATTCGGGGCAAGTATGCCAACTCGGCCCCGGTCCAGATCTTGGCCAAGCTGAATCCGCTGGCCGCCAAGTCCTACCTCGACCTCAAGGCCGACATTACCGGGGTGGACATGGTCGGTTTCTCGCCGTATTCGGGCAAATACGCCGGCTACGCGATCGAGAAGGGCAAGCTGTCGCTGAACGTTGCCTACAAACTGGAGAACAACCAGCTGGCGGCCGAAAACCGGCTGTTTATCGACCAGTTTACGTTCGGCGAAAAGATCGAGAGTCCGGATGCCACCAAGCTGCCGGTCAACCTGGCCATTTCGCTGCTCAAGAACAACCGTGGCGAGATCGACCTCAACCTGCCGATTTCCGGCTCGCTCGATGATCCGCAGTTCTCGATCGGCGGGCTGGTCATCAAGGTCATCGTCAATCTGTTCGTCAAGGCGGTGACCTCGCCGTTCGCGCTGCTCGGCTCGTTGTTCGGCGGTGGCGACGAGTTGTCCAATGTCGAATTCGTCGCCGGCTATGCGGCGATCAACGAGGCCACCGGCAAGAAGCTGGAAGCCTTGGCCAAGGCGCTGAACGAGCGTAATTCGCTGAAGCTGGAAATCACCGGCCGGGCCGATCCGGAAGCCGACAAGGAAGGCGTCAAGCGCGCTGCCATCGAGCGGGCGATGAAAGCAGAAAAGTTGAAGGATCTGAAGAAGGCCGGCGAAGGTAAGTCGCTGGACGACATCGTGATTGCGCCCGAGGAGACCAAGGTCTATTTGACCCGGGCCTACAAGGACGCCAAGTTCCCCAAGCCGCGCAACATGATCGGCCTGCAGAAGGACCTGCCGGTTGAGGAAATGGAAAAGCTGATGCTGACCAATTTCCCGGCCAGCGACGACGATCTGAGGGCGCTGGCGACGCGGCGGGCCGAGACGGTCCAGGCCTGGCTGGTCGAGCAGGGCAAGGTGCCGCCGGAGCGGATTTTCCTGCTGCCGCCGAAGGTCGAGGCGGACGACAAGGCAAAGGCCAGCCGCGCCGATTTCTCCCTGAAGTGAGCTGAAAATGAGTGAAGCGATGGGGCTGGCCCTGGTGGCCGGCATAGTGGTGGTCATTCTGCTGCAGGTGGCCTTGTTGATGCGCGGCAATCGGCGAACGGCGGACGACGAGCGTTTCCGGACCCTGCAGGACACACAGGACAAGGGGTTGATGCGCCTCGAACGCGAACTGCGCGAGGAACTGGCGCGCGGCCGGCGCGAAGATGCCGAGGAGGCCTTCCGCGACCGCGAGGAACGGGCGCAATCGTCCAACCTGCTGAGCCAGGCGGTGACGACGCAGGTCGGCCAGTTCGGCACGCTGCAGGCCGAGCGGCTGGAGGCCTTTGCCCGCGAACTGAACCGCTTCTCGCTCGGCCTCGACGAGCGTTTCGAGCGCCTGAAGCTGACCGTCGAAGGGCGGCTGACCGCGATACAGGCCGATAACGCCAACAAGCTGGAAGAGATGCGACGGACCGTCGACGAGAAACTGCATGCGACGCTGGAGCAACGCTTGGGCGAGTCGTTCAAGCTGGTTAGTGACCGGTTGGAACAGGTCCATCGCGGTCTCGGCGAAATGCAGACGCTGGCTGCCGGCGTCGGTGACCTGAAGCGCGTGCTGACCAACGTCAAGACCCGTGGCACCTGGGGCGAAGTCCAGCTCTCGGCGCTGCTCGAACAGTTGCTGACCGCCGACCAGTTCGCCGCCAACGTGGCGACCCGGCCGGGCAGCAATGAGCGGGTCGATTTCGCCATCCGCCTGCCGGGCAAGGACGACGGCGCCGTGGTCTGGCTGCCGATCGACGCCAAGTATCCGATCGAGGATTACCAGCGCCTGCTCGACGCCCAGGAGCGCGCCGATCCGGCCGCCGTCGAGGAGGCCTCGCGGGCCATCGAAACGCGCCTGAAGAACGAGGCCAAGAGCATTCACGAAAAATATGTAGCGCCGCCACATACGACCGACTTCGCGATGCTCTATCTGCCGCTCGAAGGTCTCTATGCCGAGGCGTTGCGCCGACCGGGGCTGGCCGAAACCTTGCAGCGCGACTACCGGGTCAGCCTGGCCGGGCCGACGACGCTGGCGGCCTTGCTCAACAGCCTGCAGATGGGTTTCCGGACGCTGGCCATCGAGCAGCGCTCGGCCGAGGTGTGGGCCGTGCTGGGCGCCGTCAAGACCGAGTTCGGCAAGTTTGGCGAGGCGCTGGCGCATACCCGCAAGAAACTCGACGAAGCGAGCAACAGCATTGCCAAGGCGGAAACGCGGACGCGGCAGTTGTCGCGCAAGCTGAAGGAGGTCGAGGCTTTGCCGGCGGCCGATGCGGAACAATTGATCGGGGTGGCGGATTTTGATGGCGAAGATGAGTGAATTGGAGGTCGCCTACCGGGCGACGACTTACCGCGTATTTCTGCCCGGCAGCATTTGCGACCTGCGGCTGGATGAACCCTGCGAAGCGCTGCGCTGCTGGCTGGAAACGGCCGGCTGCAATGCCTTTGCGATCATCACCGCACACAACCCGGGTTCGCAGCCAAACGCCGAGGCGATCAACGCCGAGCGTCAGGCGCAGCTGGAATGCGACCTGATCGAAGGCAACTACGAACCCTATGCCGGCCAGAATGTGCCGGATGGCGCTGACTGGCCGATCGAGGAAAGCTGCTTCGTGCCCGATCTGGTGCCGGAAGACGCCTGTGCATTGGCCCTCGATTACGGGCAAAATGCCGTCGTCTGCGGAGGCCCGGATGGCGTGCCGCATCTGGTCTGGGTCGAAGAAACGGAATAATGGCGCGCTATATCGGTCGTTTTGAAGTCCGCGGGGAGTTGGGGCGCGGCGCGCAGAGCGTCGTCTATCTCGGCTTCGATCCACAATTGCAGCGTGAAGTCGCCATCAAGACGATGCACTTCGCCCGTCCCGATCCAGCGCAGAATCGCACCCTGCTTAGCGAGGCGCGGACAGTCGGCAAGATGCGCCATCCGAACATCGTGCCTATTTTCGACGCGGGCGAGCAGGGCGGTGATCTCTACCTGGTTTTCGAATACGTACCGGGCAAGAATCTGGCGGATTTTCTCCGCCAAAGTGGGGCCTTGTCGCCAGTCAAGGCAATCGGCATTCTGCGTCCGATTCTCGATGCAATTGCCCATGCGCACGCTCAGGGCATCATTCACCGCGACCTGAAGCCGTCCAACATTCTGCTCGACGACAACGGCACGCCGCGGGTTATGGATTTCGGCATAGCGGCGCGGGGCGACGGGACACCGGACGGCATGGAGCGGATCAACGGCACGCCGGCTTACATGGCACCGGAGTATGTGCTGCGCCGTGAGGCCGGCGAGCGGTCGGACGTCTTTTCGGCCGGCGTCATCCTGTTCGAGATGCTGACCGGCCAGCGTGCCTTCGTCGGCAACGACATCCGGGTCATCATCATCATGCAGCGTGTTGCCAACGAAGATCTGGTGCTGCCCGAGAATGCTACGGTCGATGGCAATTTAGAGGCAATTTTGAAAAAGGCCGTGGCCCGCGATCCGGCGCTGCGTTTCCAGAGCGCGACGCAGTTTGCCGAGGCCCTGGAGAATTACCTGGAACCGGAAGAGCCGCCGGTGACCGGCAGCGGCCGACAGGCGACACTCGAATTCCTGTTGCGGCGGATGCGTCACAAGAGCGATTTTCCCGCTCTCTCCGAGTCGGTAAGCGCGATCAACAAGATCGCCAACAGCGAGACGGAGAGCATCGAAAAGCTGTCCAATACCATCCTCAAGGATTTCGCGCTGACCAACAAGCTGCTGCGCCTGGTCAATTCAGCCTACTACCGACCGGCCGGCGGCGGTTCGATCAGCACCGTGTCGCGGGCGGTGATCGTGCTCGGTTTCGAGGCGGTGCGCAATATCGCGATCACTGTGCTGCTCTTCGAACATCTGCAGAACAAGGGCAACGTCAACCAGCTGAAGGAAGATTTCCTGCGCGCCAACCTGGCCGGCGTACTAGCCAAGGACATCGGCGCCACGGCGCAGATGCGCGAGCTGGAGCAATCCTTCATCTGCGCCTTGTTCCACAGCCTGGGCCGCCTGCTGTCGCAGTTCTATTTCCCCGAGGAATCCGATGAAATCCGGCGCGTCATGGCGCAGAAGGATTGCACCGAGGATGTAGCGGCCCTACAGGTATTGGGTATCTCCTTCGAGGAAATGGGCATTGCCATTGCCCGGCAGTGGGGGTTCCCGCAACTGATCGTTGGCAGCATGCGCAAGTTGCCGCTCGGGCAGTTTAAGAAGCCGGCGCAGCAGGAGGATAAACTGCGCGTGCTGTCCGGTTTCGCCAATGAATTGTGCGACGTGATTGCCCAGGCGACCCCTGAGGCACGTGACCGGGAGTTGAAGAAGGCCATGGCCCGCTTTGCCGATGCCGTTGCTCTCGACCACAACGAAATCCATCAGACGGTGCAGCGTGCCGTTGAGGAGGTTGCCGATTTCGCCCGGGTCATCCACCTCAACATGCAGCAGACGACCTTCGGCAAGCAGATGCATCTGTTTGTCAGGAGTGGCGGCCTTGGCAATAGCGGCGTCGATGCCGAAAGCAGGAACGATTTCGCCGCTGCGACGGTGCTTGGTGAAACTGGTCCGGTCGACACCAATGACGAAGAGGCTCCGGCCGAGGTCGATGCCCAGTCCATCCTGACTGCCGGCATCCAGGACATCAGCAATACCCTGATCGAGGGCTTCAAGCTCAACGACATCCTGCGCATCATTCTCGAAACGATGTACCGGGCGATGGGTTTCAAGCGCGTCGTGCTGTGCATCCGCGATGCCAAGGCCGGTGTCATGCAGGGACGTTTCGGTTTCGGACCTGAGGCCAACGAGGTTGCCAAGGCTTTCCGTTTCCCGCTCAGTTTTACTCCGGACATCTTCCATGCTGCGACGTCGAAGGGCGTCGACCTGCTGATCAGCGACATCGACGACCCCAAGATCGCCGGCCGGATTCCGGACTGGTATCGCAAGGCGGTGCCGGCACATTCCTTCGTGCTGTTTCCGCTCAATATCAAGGGCAATCCGATTGCGCTGATCTACGCCGACCGTGATGAGCCTGGCGGTATCGCGATTCCCGACAAGGAGCTGCAATTGCTGCGGACCCTGCGCAACCAGGCCATTCTCGCCATCAAGCAGGGTTCCTGAGCGCCATTGGCGCCAACGAAAATGCCCACCGAAGTGGGCATTTTTTATTGTCCGGGCCGACGGCTCACCAAAGTTGCCACCAGGCCTTCTTGCGATCCAGGCCGTCGGCGTAGAGACGACTTTCAGGGTAGTTCTTCTTCATCACGCGCTCGGTGTCGTCACGCAGGTCGGTCATGCCCAGCTTGTCGTAGGCGGTGAGCAGGACGAACAGCGCCTCTTCGACGACCGGCGTGTTCGGATAGGTCTTGATCGCGAACTGGGCGCGATTGGCGGCCGCGACGTAGGCGCCGCGCTTGAGGTAGTAGCGGGCGACGTGTACTTCCAGCGAGGCCAGGGCATTGACCAGATAGTTCATGCGCTGCCGGGCTTCGGGCGTGTATTTGCTGTCCGGGAAGCGGGTGACCAGCTCCTTGAAGGTGTCGAAGGCTTCGCGGGCTGCCTTGGGGTCACGCTCGGTCGGATCCTGGGTGCTGATGTAGCCGGCGTAGCCAAGATCTTCGTTGAAGTTGATCAGGCCCTTCAGGTAGTAGACATAGTCGACCGACGGGTGGCTGGGGTGCAGCTTGATGAAACGGTCGCAAGCGGCGAGCGCCGAGCCGGGTTCACCACCCTTCCAGTAGACGTAACCCAGTTCGAGCTGGGCCTGCTGGGCGTAGCGGCCGTAGGGATAGCGCGATTCCAGTTTTTCCAGATATTTCGCCGCCTTGTCCCAAGTGCCGTCGGCCTGGGCGTCCTTGGCTTCGCTGTACAGTTTGCCGGCCGACCAGCCGATGGTCAGGTCGGTCGGATCGGTGACGCTGCCGCATCCGGCGACGAGCGCGGCAACGAAAAGCGCAGCTAGCAGACGGAACAGGGCAGGGAATGACCGGAATGCGGGTAAACTTCGCATCATGAACGATGATCCTATTGAAGATGGCGGCGATTATAGCCGAACTGAACCGGTCCGCCTGACCGTTCCCGAAGCTTGTTCGGGCCGTCGGCTCGACCAGGTGCTGGCCGAATTGCTGCCTGAGCATTCCCGCAATCGCCTGCAGGGCTGGGTCCGCGATGGCTGCGTCCAGGTCGATGGCAAGCTGGAAACTGAACCCAAGCGCAAGGTGATGGGCGGCGAAGTGCTGCTGCTCGCCGAGCCGGAAGACGCACGCCTATTGCCCGATCAGCCCGAGGACATTCCGCTCGACGTGGTCTACGAGGACGATACGCTGCTCGTCATCAACAAACCGGCCGGGCTAGTCGTCCATCCCGGTAGCGGCAACTGGAGCGGCACGCTGATGAATGCGCTGCTTCATCACGTGCCAGGCATCGAGGCGGTGCCGCGGGCGGGCATCGTGCACCGACTGGACAAAGACACCAGCGGCCTGATGGTCGTTGCCAAGACGCTGGAAGCGCAGACCGACCTGGTCCGCCAGTTGCAGGCGCGCACCGTGCGCCGTGTCTACCTGGCGCTGGCGGCCGGGGCGATGAAGCATGAAGGGACGGTGGACGAGCCGATCGGCCGCCACCCGTCGCAACGTATCAAGATGGCCATCGTCCCCGAGAATCGCGGCGGCAAGCCGGCGGTGACGCATATCCGCATCCTCGAAGCCTTCACCTACACGACCTTCGTCGAGTGCTCGCTGGAGACCGGACGGACGCACCAGATCCGCGTTCATATGGCGGCCATCCATCATCCGCTGGTCGGCGACCCAGTCTATGGCAAGCACAACCCGAAGCTGCCGGAATTCCCCCGCCAGGCGCTGCATGCGACCCGTCTTGGCCTGGTTCATCCGCTGACCGGCCTGAAGATGCAGTGGGAAGTACCGCCGCCGGAAGACATGCGCGACCTGCTCGATCACCTGCGCTATGGCTGACCTGCTGCTTCCCGACTGGCCGGCGCCGGCCAATGTCCGGGCGCTGCAAACGCTGCGCGGCGGCGGTTGCAGCCCGGCGCCGTGGAGTAGCTTCAATCTTGGCGACCATGTCGGCGACGATCCGACGCATGTCGCGGCCAATCGGGCCGCCCTGCGCGCCCATCTGCCGGCCGAACCGCTGTGGCTGAACCAGGTGCATGGCAATGCTACGGTCGAAGGCAAAAATTGGCCAAAATCAAAAATTGCCGATGCGTCCTATACCCGTGAGCTAGAAACGGTTTGCGTCGTGATGACCGCCGATTGCCTGCCGGTCCTTTTTTGCGACCGGGCAGGGACGGTCGTCGCCGCCGCCCATGCCGGATGGCGCGGGCTGGTCGGCGGGGTGCTCGAAGCGACGATCGCCGGGATGGCCGTGCCGGCCGACCGACTGCTCGCCTGGCTCGGACCGGCTATCGGCCCGCGGTGTTTCGAAGTCGGCGACGAAGTGCGTAGCGCTTTTGTGGCCGACGATGCCGGGGCGGTCGTCTGTTTCGTGGCGACGGCACCGGGCAAGTGGCTGGCCGATATCTACGAATTGGCCCGGCGCCGACTTCTGCGCGCCGGTGTGGCGGCCATCCACGGCGGCGATCTATGCACCGTCAGCGATCCGGCGCGCTTTTTCTCCTATCGCCGCGATGGCGTGACCGGTCGCCAGGCCTCGCTGATCTGGCTGACTGACAGCGTATAATCCGCGACTTTTCATCGAACCGAATGCCGTGAGCACTCTTTCCTGGATCATTGCCGTATCGCTCGCCGGTGGCGCGCTCAGCGTCCTCGCTGCCGCTGCCCTGAGCGTTTCGGTCGGCACCCACCGCGTCAGCATGCTGATCTCCTACGCGATCGGTGCGCTGCTCGGCGCCGCTTTCCTGGAGATCCTGCCGCACGCGCTGGAACATGGCGACCCGCATCGCATGGCGGCGACCGTACTGTTCGGCATCATGGTCTTTTTTGTGCTGGAAAAACTGGTTCTCTGGCGCCATTGCCACCACGACCACTGTGAGGCGCACGAAGCCCACGCCCCGGCCCACGACCACGGCCGTTCCGGCCTGCTGATCCTGGTCGGCGACACCTTCCACAATTTCGTCGACGGCATCCTGATCGCCGCCGCCTTCCTCGAAAACACCGAACTTGGCATCGTCACCGCGCTGGCCATCATCGCCCACGAAATCCCGCAGGAAGTCGGTGACTACCTGATCCTGCTCCATTCCGGCTACAGCAAGCTGCGCGCGCTCGCTTTCAATCTGCTGTCCAGTCTGGCGACGCTGATCGGTGCGATGCTGGCTTACTTTGCGCTGTCCGAACTCAGTGGCTGGATTCCCTCGCTGCTCGGCCTGGCCGCCGCCAGCATGATCTACGTTGCCGTCGCCGACCTGATTCCCGGCCTGCACAAGCGCACCGAGCTGAAGGCGACCCTGCAACAGGTGCTATTGATTGGCGCCGGTGTCGCCTCGATCGCCATCGTTCAGGCGCTGGTTGGCGAGTGAATCGCGATGCGCCCGGCGTTGCCGCCGGGCCTTGGTGCCGCCCAGCCAGAGCAGCAGCGAGCAGGGCAGCAAGCCATAGAACAGGAAGGAAATAATACCGGCGATAATGCTCGGTTCATTGGCGGCAACAAGTATCGTGACATACAGCCAGCCGATTGCGATGATGTACATGGGCGGGTCTCAGGTAACGCCCTAATTATGCATTCAAATGCATTGACAGCGTCAAAGCGGGTATGGAGAATCCAAAGGCTCAAGCCCCGACAACAACAGACAAGAGTTCTCCCATGGCGCAGGGATCGCACAATAACGACGCATTCATGGGTTCGGCCACGCAGTTCATGCAGGCCGGCCAGAACATGATGCAGCAGTTCATGGACTATCTCGGCAAGACCGCCGGTTCGGCCGCTGCCGCACCCCTCTCGCCGGCGGACCCGCAGGCGCTGACCGCGCTGCAAAAGCAGTTCATGGACCAGCAGATGTCCTTGTGGCAATCGATGCTCGGTAAGCAAAAGGGCCAGGAACCGGCCTTCAAGGTCAGCCCGGAACCCGGTGACCGCCGCTTCTCGGCGCCCGAATGGCGTGAAAGCCCGATCTACGACTACGTGCATCAGGCCTATCTGTTGAATACCCAGTACCTGAAGCAGATGATCGAGGTGCTGCCGGCCCAGGACGAAAAAGCCAAGGAGCGCATGCGCTTCCTGGCCCGCCAGATGGCCGACGCCATGGCGCCGTCCAACTTCGCCGCGACCAATCCGGAATTCATCAAGCTGGCGCTCGAAACCAAGGGCCAGAGCATCACCGACGGCATCAACAACTTGCTCAAGGATTTCGAGAAGGGCCGCATCTCGATGACCGACGAGTCGGTGTTCGAGGTCGGCAAGAATATCGCCAATACCGAAGGCGCCGTCGTCTACGAAAACGATGTGATGCAGCTGATTCAGTATGCGCCGCTGACCGCCAAGGTCGGCACGCGCCCGCTGCTGGTCGTGCCGCCCTGCATCAACAAGTTCTACATCATGGACCTGCAGCCGGAAAACTCGCTGATCCGCTTCATGGTCGACCAGGGCAATACCGTCTTCCTCGTTTCCTGGCGTAATCCGCAAGAAGGGCAAGGACACCTGGGCTGGGACGATTATCTCGAGCATGGCCCGATCACAGCTCTGCAGGTCGTTCAGGAAATCACCAAGGTCAAGCAGGTCAATGCGCTGGGCTTCTGCGTCGGCGGCACCATCCTGACTTCTTCGCTGGCCGTGCTCAAGGCGCGTGGCGAAAATCCGGTCGCTTCGCTGACCCTGCTGACCACGCTGCTCGACTTCTCGGATACCGGCGAAATCGGCCTGTTCATCGACGAGAACGGCGTCGCGACGCGCGAGTCCACGATCGGCAAGGGCGGCCTGCTGCCCGCCCGCGACCTGCAGAACACCTTCTCCTTCCTGCGTGCCAACGACCTGGTCTGGAACTACGTCACCGGCAACTACCTGAAGGGCCAGAAGCCACAGGCCTTCGACCTGCTCTACTGGAATTCCGACTCGACCAACCTGCCGGGGCCGTTCGCCTGCTGGTACATGCGCAACATGTACCTCGAGAACAACCTGCGCGTTCCGGGCAAGTTGGCGATGTGCGGCCAGAAGGTCGACCTCGGCCAGCTCGACATGCCGGTCTACCTGCTGGCGACGCGCGAGGACCATATCGTTCCTTGGCAGTCGGCCTACCAGAGCACGCGCCTGCTGGGCGGCAAGAGCCGTTTCGTGCTCGGCGCATCCGGCCATATCGCCGGGGTGATCAACCCGGCCAGCAAGAACAAGCGCAGCTACTGGATCAACGACGATGTGAAAAACGACGCCGAGGGCTGGCTGGCTGGCGCCGAGGAAAAGAAGGGCAGCTGGTGGACCGACTGGGCCGCCTGGCTGAAACCGTTGTCGGGAGAACAGCGGGCACCGCGCAAACCGGGAAGTGCCAAATACAAGCCGATCGAACCGGCTCCCGGTCGTTACGTCAAGGAACGCGCGGTATAAGCACTTCTCAGCGAGGGGGGATCAAAATGTTGCGAGTCGCACTGGTTACCGGCGGAATGGGCGGTCTCGGCGAGGCCATCTGCATCAAACTGGCAGCACTGGGCTACAAGGTGGTAACCACCTATTCGCCAGGTAACGCCAAGGTCGAGAGCTGGCTCAATTCGATGCACAACCTGGGCTACGGCTTCAAGGCCTACCCCTGCGACGTCACCGATTTCGCATCGGCCCATGAATGCGTTGAAACCGTAGTCCGCGACATCGGCCCGGTCGACGTGCTGGTCAACAATGCCGGCATTACCCGCGACATGACCTTCAAGAAAATGACCAAGGCTGACTGGGATGCGGTCATGCACACCAATCTTGATTCCGTCTTCAATATGACCAAGCAGGTCATGGACGGCATGGTCGAGCGCAAGTGGGGCCGGGTCATCAACGTTTCCTCGGTCAACGCCCAGAAGGGCGCTTTCGGCCAGACCAACTACTCGGCCGCCAAGGCCGGCATGCACGGCTTCACCAAGGCGCTGGCGCTGGAAGTGGCCAAACAGGGCGTGACCGTCAACACCATTTCGCCGGGCTACATCGGCACCAAGATGGTTACGGCCATCCCGCAGGAAATCCTCGATTCAAAAATTCTTCCGCATATCCCGGTCAACCGACTGGGCAAACCGGAGGAAATTGCCGGCCTTGTCGCCTACCTCGCTTCCGATGAGGCAGCATTCGTGACCGGGGCCAATATCTCTATTAATGGCGGTCAGCACATGTACTGATCGGCGTTTTTAACCCCGCTGTATATATCAACAACAGGAAGGAAAAATTATGACGCAACGTGTTGCTCTCGTTACCGGTGCCATGGGTGGTCTGGGAACCGCAATCTGCCAGGAACTGGCCAAGGCCGGCCACAAGGTCGTCGCTTCTTATCACCCGCAATTCGACAACAAAGAAGAATGGCTGAAGGAACAGGCTGCTGCCGGCTTCAACGATTTCGTCTGCGTGCCGGGCGACGTGTCCTCGCTGGAAGACTGCCAGAAGATGGTTGCCGAAGCTGAAGCCGCTTGTGGCCAGGTCGACATCCTGGTGAACAACGCCGGCATCACCCGCGACCGCATGTTCGCCAAGATGGAACGCGATGGCTGGGATGCCGTGATCGCCACCAACCTGACCTCGCTGTTCAACATGACCAAGCAAGTCTCCGCCAAGATGGCCGAGCGCGGCTGGGGTCGCATCATCAACATCTCGTCCGTCAACGGCGTCAAGGGTCAGGCTGGCCAGACCAACTACTCCGCTGCCAAGGCTGGCGTGATCGGCTTCACCAAGGCACTGGCCGCCGAACTGGCCGCCAAGGGCGTGACCGTCAATGCCATCGCCCCGGGCTACATCGCCACCAAGATGGTCATGGCCATCAAGCCGGAAGTGCTGCAAACCATCGTCGACTCCGTGCCGATGAAGCGTCTTGGCAAGCCGGAAGAAATGGGCGCCGCTTGCGTCTATCTGTCTTCCGAAGGTGCTGGCTTCATGACCGGTGCCACGCTGAACATCAACGGCGGCTTGTACTACCAGTAAGCAAACGTTTGACTGTGATTTTGCATGCAAAAATATTGAACTTTTTGCATTGCAGCAGCAAATGGGCGCCTCGGGGCGCCCATTTTTTGCGCTATAATGCTGCACTGCACTAAAATTGTATTGAGGATCGCTGCATGTCGGAACCGGTACGCCTGATCAAGAAATACCCCAATCGTCGTCTTTACGACACCAAGACGAGCGCGTACATCACCCTCGGTGACGTCAAGGATCTGGTTCTGAAGTTCGAGGAATTCAAGGTGCTCGACGCCAAGACCGGCGACGACCTGACCCGTAGCATCCTGCTCCAGATCATTCTCGAGGAAGAAACCGGCGGCATGCCGATGTTCTCCAGCGAACTGCTCTCCGGCTTCATCCGTTTCTATGGCAGCACGATGCAGGGCATGCTCGGCAAGTATCTGGAAAACAACATGCGGACCTTTGTCGATTTCCAGGGCAAGCTGCAGGAGCAGTCGCGCACCATGTATGGCCCCAACGGTGGCGAGAACGCGCACATGCAGGCGGACTTCTGGAACCAGTTCCTGAATCTGCAGCAACCGGCCATGCAGAGCATGATGACGGCCTACATGGACCAGTCGAAGAAGATGTTCCAGTCGATGCAGGACCAGATGCAGAGCCAGACGCGGAACATGTTTACCGGCTTCCAGTACAACCCGGAAAAAACCGACAAGTAATTCGCTGGCCGCTTTCCCGGCCATTGATGTCAGCGCTTCACCGATCCCAGCGACTTGATCCAGTCGCGCTGCGCCTCGCGGCGACGCTTGTCGCTCAGCCGCTCGATGATTTTCTCGCGCACCTCGGCAAAGGCCAGCATGCCGCTCGGCAGGATTTCATCGCAGCGCAAGATATGCAGGCCGATCGGCGATTCGAGCACGGCGCTGATTTCGCCTTCATGCAGCGCGAAGGCTGCGGGTTCCAGTTCGACATAGAGCTGCTGGCGTTTGACGACGCCCAGCATGCCGCCATCCATCGCCGTCGGGCACTGTGAATGACGCAGCGCAGCCGAACTGAAATTTTCGGCATTTTTCAGGCTTGACCGTAGCATTTCGAGGGTGGCACCCGCCTTGGCCTTTTCCTGGGCATTGTTGTAGGTGATCAGGATGTGACGCAGGCGGCGGGCCTCGGGGCGGTCGAAGGCCTCGGGATGCAGGCGGTAGTAGATTTCGGCATCGACAGCGCTGACCGGCGGGGTAGCCGAGGCGACCTTGTCCAGCACGGCTTCGACGCGCAGGTCGCGTTCGATCGACTTTTCCAGCCCGCTCCGGTCGAGCCCGATACGCGCCATCTCCTGGACGAACTCGTCTTCCGACGGATAGCGCTTGCGGATTTCGGCCAGCCGGTTCTGTAGCGTCGCGGCTGGGACGACGACGTGGGCGGCGGCTGCGCTGGCCAGGATGCGTTGCTCGATGCTGTCCTGTTGGCCGGCGATTTCGCCAAGGCGGCCGCGTTCAGGTTCGCTCAAGGTCTCCGGGGCTTTCTTGAACAGTTCCCAGGACAGCTTCAGTTCGAGGTAGGCGTGCTGCATGGTGTCACTCCCTGGCTTCGGCCGCGGCCAGGATGCCTTCCGGAATCTGCAGGACGCGCCCCGGCAGGCTGTCGAAATGAATGTGGTAGGCAACGCCGCCGGGCGCGTCGCGGATCACCTTGATCACCTCGCCGATGGCGCCCGGGGCCACCAGCACTTCGCCGCCGACCGACAGGCCCTTGACCGCCACGACTTTCTCGCGGAACTCGAACTTCGATGGCGTCCACGGGTCGTCGGCGCCGATCAGTTCTTCCTCGCGGCAACCGACGATCTTGCCCTCTTCGAGGAAGTTCACCGAGTAGATGATCTGGTCCTGCAGGAAGGTGCCGACATCGACGACATACCCGATGCTGCCGCGGCGGACCAGCGGCGCGCCGGGGTCGAGGCCGGGGTAGGTCCCGTCGTTGCGGACGTTGCGGGTCAGGCGCACGGCCTCCCCGTATTCCCATTGAGCGTTCATCATTCGCGGAATACCTTGTCGAGGGAAACGAAGGAACTGAACCCGCCTTCCGGCTTGGCCTGGTTCTGGAAGACGGCGAAGACCTTCTCGGTGATCGAGTTGGAGACGACGAAGTCCTGGTAGGCGCGTTCCAGCCACAGGCGATAGATGCCGCGCTGCTGGGCCTCCTCGGGCGGCAGGTTGGGCGCCTGCTTGCTCAGGTAGTCGTGGAAGCGTTGCAGGATGTGCAGCCGGTTCACATGGACGACTGCGGGGTCGTAGGGGACCTCGAAATAGTCCAGGAAATCTTCGGCCGAGACCAGGTCTTCCATGGCTTCGGCAAGGCTCAGAGTGTCTTCCATGATGGCCTCCTCAGGCTGCGACAAGGGTAAGTGACGGGTTTTCGGCGGGCGTCGCGTCTTCGCTCTGGAATTCGTCGACAACTTCAAGAAGCTTGGCGGCGCCGAGGTGATCGCGGCTGTCCAGCGCGGCCAGCTTGCTCAGCCGGTCGCGCGATTCGGCGATGCGGCCGAGGCGGAGCAGGACGACGCTTTCGGCCTTCAGGGTCAGCAGGTAGAAGCGCAGCAGACCGAACGAGGTGGCGGCGGCGGAGCCAAGCTGGGCCTCGTCGATCTGCCGCCAGTCGGCCGGGATGCCGAGGTGGCGGGCCGAGACGCGCTTGGCGTGGTCGGCGACGATCAGCACGTCGTCGAGCCGGTGCTGGTAGAAATAGTAGCGGTAGAGGCTGACCAGCACGGTCAGGTGCTCGGGCGCCAGCAGGTGGGCACGGAGCAGGGCCAGTTCGGCGGCCGGGTCGCCGTAGTCACCGGCGGCCTGGGCGATCAGACGTTCCGCCTCGGCGGGCAGGGCGTCCTCGAAATAGAGCTTGCAGTCGGAGAAGTCGAGCAGGTCCATGTCAGTGCATCGCCTCGTGCATTTCGGTGTTTTCGCAGCACAGGTCGCCGGCGCTGCAGGTCCGGCATTCGCCGGCGTGGTCGGCCGGAGCAGGTTCGTGGCGCATTTCGGCCAGTTCCTTTTCCAGCGTCTCGATGCGTTCGATCAGGCAGGCGATCGACTTGGCCACCGGGTCGGGCAGCATGTTGTGGTCGAGGCTGATGCCGTCCGGGTTGTCGATGCGCGGGCGTGCCGGGCCGAGCCGGGTGTCGACGATCCGGCCGGGAACCCCGACGACGGTCCGGTCGGCCGGCACGTCCTTGACGACCACCGAATTGGCACCGACGCGAACGCGCTGGCCGATGCTGATCGGGCCGAGTATCTTGGCACCCGCACCGACGACGACGCCGTCGGCCAGGGTCGGGTGGCGCTTGCCCTTGTTCCACGAGGTGCCACCCAGCGTGACGCCGTGGTAGAGCGTGACATCGTCGCCGACTTCGGCGGTTTCGCCGATCACCACGCCAGCGCCGTGGTCGATGAAGAAACGGTGGCCGATGGTGGCGCCGGGGTGGATGTCGACGTTGGTCAGCGTCCGGCTCAGGAAGGACAGCAGGCGGGCCGGGAAGCGCCAGCCGTTCTGCCACAGCCGGTGCGAGAGGCGATGGGCAAGAATGGCATGGACGCCGGGGTAGGTGGTCAGCACCTCCAGCGTCGAGCGGGCGGCCGGGTCGCGCTGGAAGACACAGGCCAGGTCTTCCTTGATAGTTGCCCAGAGGCCGGGTGCTGCCATCGTGCTTGCGGTCATGGTCATCGCTTCAGACATGGAGGTGGCTCCGGGCGGAAGCCAGAAGGTCGCGCAGATCGGACGCTTCCGGCGGGTGCTTGTGTTCGGCGACGAAGGCGCGGACGCGGGGCAGCATGGCCTGCGCTTCGCTTTCGCCGAGTTCGAAACCGAGGCCGGCATAGACGACCTGCACGGCGCGCGAACCGGAATGCTTGCCGAGCACGATGCGGTGCGCCTGGCCGACTTCACGCGGATCGAAGCCCTGGTAGTTGTCGGGGTGCTTGAGCAGGCCATCGACGTGGATGCCGGCCTCGTGCGTGAAAGCCCCGGCGCCGACGACGCTCTTCTGCCACGGGATGGCGCGACCGGAGGCGCTGGCCACGGTGGCCGACAGGGACGGAAATCCCTTCAGGCTGACGCCGGTTTCGATGGCGTGCAGCTTGGTCAGGCCGAGTACGACCTCTTCGAGCGGGGCGTTGCCGGCCCGTTCGCCGAGGCCGTTGACCGTGGTATTGACGTGCGTCGCACCAGCCTTGCAGGCAGCCAGCGTGTTGGCGGTGGCCAGGCCCATGTCGTCGTGGGCGTGCATCTCGATTTCCAGGCCGGTGTTGCGGCGCAGGGTCGAGATGCGCTCGAAGGTGGCAAAGGGTTCGAGGATGCCCAGCGTGTCGGCGAAGCGGAGCCGCCGGGCGCCGGCGCGTTCGGCCGTTTCGGCCAGGGCGCAGAGAAAATTCATGTCGGCGCGCGAGGCGTCCTCGCAGCCGAGGCCGACTTCGAGGCCGAGGCTGAGCGCGGCACCGATGAACTTGGGCAGCTCGCGCAGCAACCAGGCGCGGTCCTGCTTCAACTTGTAGGCCAGGTGCTGGTCGGAGGCCGGCACCGAGATGTCGATCAGGTGGGCGCCGAGGCTGGCGCAGGCGGCGATGTCGGCCGGGTGCATGCGGCTCCACACCATCAGCCGCGGCGCCAGATTCAGTTCGGCGACAGCGCGGATCGAGTCGCGCTCCTCGTCGCCCATGGCCGGAATGCCGACTTCCAGTTCCGGCACGCCGATGGCGGCGAGCTGGCGGGCGATGTCCAGTTTTTCGTCGAGCGAGAAAGCCACGCCGGCCGACTGCTCGCCATCGCGCAGCGTCGTGTCGTTGATCGTGACAAAGGGTTGGGTGGTCATGGCGTTCTCCTCGCGACTTATCTAGCAAGGGTGGTGCCAATCTTTAAGTCATTGAAAAAATACTTGTTTTTTAAGCTGTATGGGTGCAATGTCGCGGCAATGTCGAGAATGCGACAACGCCGGATGACGCCAGGAGGGTAGTGCGCCGCCGTTTGCTGTGCTGCCAAAAAATCTCAGGAGTGCTGCCATGCCCGGACTTTTTTCTCCCATTCGCCTAGGGGCAATCAAGCTCAAGAACCGTGTCGTGATGTCATCGTTGACGCGCAATCGGGCCGGCTCCGGCAATGTGCCGACCGAACTGGTCGCCGACTATTACCGACAGCGGGCCTCCTGCGGCCTGATCCTCACCGAGGCCTCGCCGATCTGCGCCGAGGGCCACGGCTATCCCCGCACACCGGGCATCCATACGCCGGAACAGGTCGCCGGCTGGCGCAAGGTGACCGATGCCGTGCACGAGGCCGGCGGCAAGATCGCCATCCAGCTCTGGCACGTCGGCCGCATCTCGCATCCCGACCTGCAGCCGGGCGGCGCGCTGCCGGTGGCGCCGTCGGCCATTCGCGCGGCCGGGCAGGTATTTACCGGGCAGGGCATGAAGGATTTCGTGACGCCGCGGGCGCTGGATATCGACGAAATTCCCGGCCTGATTGCCACCTATGTGCGGGCCGCCAGGAGCGCCATGGAAGAGGCCGGCTTCGACGGCATCGAGATCCACGCCGGCAACGGCTACCTGCTCGACCAGTTCCTGCGCTCGTCGACCAATTTGCGCACCGACGCCTATGGCGGCAACAAGGCCAATCGCGCCCGCCTGCTGCTGGAGGTGATCGAGGCGGTCTGCGAAGCCATCGGCAACGACCGGGTCGGCCTGCGCCTGTCGCCGGTGACGCCCTTCAACGATATCGGCGACGAGAATCCGCAATCGACCTTCGAATACGTGGTCAGCCAGCTCAACGAGTTCGACCTGGCCTTTCTCGACCTGCTGCAGGGCACCGGCGGCGCGCCGGTGGAGCAATGGCAGCCCTTCGATTACGACAGCCTGCGGGCGATCTGGCGCGGCAAGCTGATCCGCAACAACGGCTACGACTTCGCCAGCGGCAAGGCGGCGGTCGAATCCGGTGCGGCCGACGCCATCGCCTACGGCCGGCTGATGCTGGCCAATCCCGACCTGGTCGAACGCTTCCGTCGCGGCGCGCCGCTCAATGCGCCGAACTACGACCGGCTCTACTCGGGCGAGGAAAAGGGCTACACGGACTATCCGACACTGTGAGCGGATTTTCAAATTTGGCCAATTTTTCCGGCCGACCGTAGCATTTGAGGTATCGGCTACTGCCTGTTGCTCCTGGGCCTTGGTGTCGAGGGCAACGGATTTTCAGTGCTGTCAGTCAACAAAAAAGGGCGACACGGAGTCGCCCTTGTTGATTCGGCGCTTGGCCGATCAGTTGTACTTGCGGCGGCGCAGGGATGCCAGACCGGCCAGGCCAAGACCGAGCAGGGCCAGGGAGCCCGGTTCCGGCACATTGTTGCGCTGAACGAAGGCGTAGTTGACACAAGCTTCAGTGGCACACCAGTCGCTGATATAGGCCGAGGTGTCGCCCGACAGAGTCGGGAAGCTGCCATCGTAATAGTCGTAGAAACCGTTGCCAGCGCAGGCGGCATCGTCAGTGCAGGAGAAACCGTCGTCCTGGATAAAGTTTTGGGCAACGATGCGACCGGACGAAGAGCCAACTGCATAGCCATTCACATAAGCCATGAAGTCGATCAGGCTGGCGTTATTGCCGGCTGTCGAAATCGCGTAGTCGGTATAGGAGCCGCCGAAGATTTGGGCGGCAGCTTGGCGGGCCGACAAGACCGGCTGGAGGTCTTGCCAGCTCGGGCCATCGTTGACATCCCAAGAGCCAACAAAGACCCAATCAGCGGAAGCGCTGGCAGAAAAGCCAAGAGCCAGCATTGCGGCGATTAGCGATTTTTTCATTTTTTTCCCCAAGTCAATTAGAAGTATTTACGTGATTTAAAAAGCAAAATTTGGGCCAGCATGGTTAGTGCGCTGATATATAAGTAATTAATATTTTATGATGAGGCCATTTGTAAATAAATCCGACACAGTTTGTGTCTTTACTGATGACGACTCAGGGTGTTGGGAAATTATTCCGATACGGCAGGTGCTTTGTTAAACAGTCAAAATCTTTTCTGACTGGCCGTACTCTTTGCCGGTTACAGCACGATCTGCGCCCCCAGTTCGACCACGCGGTTCGACGGAATCCGGAAGTAGGCCGTCGCGCTGCCGGCGTTACGGAACATGGCGACGAAGAGCAATTCGCGCCAGTAGGCCATCTCCGATTTGAGTTTTGGAATCAGTGTTTCGCGGCCGAGGAAGAAGGAGGTGTTCATCATCTCGATAGGCAGATCGGCTTTCGCACACAGGGCGAGGGCGGCGGGGATGTCCGGTTCGTCCTTGTAGCCGTACTGGACGATGACCTGGGCGAAGTTGCCGGTCAGCTTGCGGACTTCGACACGATCGATGTCCGGCACATAGGGTACGTCAAAGACCGAGACGCTGAGGATCACGACCTGTTCGTGCAGCGTCTTGAAGTGCTTGAGGCTGTGTAGCAGGGCGTGCGGCACAGCGGCCGGGTCCGGGGTCAGGAAGATGGCGGTGCCAGGTACCCGTTCGATGCCGCTATCGGCGATATCGGCGATGAAGGGCTTGAGTTTCAGCGCGTCGGCGGCCAGCCGGTCGTGCAGCAGTTCGCGGCCGCGCTTCCAGGTGGTGAGCAGAATGAAGATGGCGAGGCCGAAGGCGAGCGGGAACCAGCCGCCATCGGGGATCTTGACCGAGTTGGCGAGGAAGAAGCCAAGATCGATGACGATGAAGGGCAGGGCGCCGAGCACGGCGCGCCACGGGCTCCACGACCAGAGGCGGACAGCGACGGCGATGGCCAGCAGGTTGGTGATCAGCATCGTGCCGGTGACCGCGATGCCATAGGCGGCGGCCAGGTTGGACGAGCTCTGGAAGCCGATGACCAGGCCGATGATGGCGATCAGCAACAGCCAGTTGATGGCTGGCAGGTAGATCTGGCCGATCTCGCGATCCGAGGTGTGCTGGATTTCCAGGCGCGGTGTGTAGCCGAGCTGGATGGCCTGCTGGGTGATCGAGAAGGCGCCGGAAATGACCGCCTGCGAGGCGATGATCGTCGCCACGGTGGACAGGATGACCAGCGGGTAGAGCGTCCAGTCCGGAGCGAGCAGGTAGAACGGATTCTGGACGGCCTCCGGATTGTCGAGCAGCAGCGCGCCCTGGCCGAAGTAGTTGATGACCAGCGCCGGCAGCACGTAGCCCAGCCAGGCGTACTGGATCGGCTTGGCACCGAAGTGGCCCATGTCGGCGTAAAGCGCCTCGGCGCCGGTGATGCAGAGGACGACGGCGCCGAGCGCGAAGAAGCCGAGCGTTGAATTCCCGAGCAGGAAATTGAAACCGTACTCTGGGTTGACCGCTGCCAGCACGGCCGGATGCTCGATGATGGCCAGGGCGCCGAAGGTTGCCAGCACGGCGAACCAGAGCAGCATGATCGGCCCGAACAGGGCGCCCACGCTGGCCGTGCCGCGGCGCTGAATGAAGAACAGGCCGATCAGGATAGCCAGCGTGATCGGCTGGATGTAGGGCTTGAAGGCCGGGGTGATCAGTTCCAGGCCTTCGACGGCGGAGAGCACCGAAATGGCCGGTGTGATCACGCCGTCGCCATAGAACAGCGCGGCGCCGAACAGGCCGAGGGCGATCAGCAGGCGCTGGCGTTTCGAAGCCGGATCGCCGTTGTGCAGGGCCAGCGTCATCAGCGCGATGATGCCGCCTTCGCCTTTGTTATTGGCGCGCATGATGAAGGACACGTACTTCAGCGTGACGACGACGAGCAGCGACCAGAGGAACAGCGACAGCACGCCGAGCACGTTGTCCGGCGTGATCGGTACCGGGTGGTGGGCTCCGCCGAAGACCTCCTTGATGGCATAGAGGGGGCTGGTGCCGATGTCGCCATAGACGACGCCGAGGGCGGCCAGGGTCAGCGTGGCGAAGCGTTTGTTGTCGGTGACTTGCATGAAGGTTCCTTTACGGCATGAAGCGGTAGCCGACGCCGGTTTCAGTCAGGAAATGGCGGGGCTGGGTCGGGTCGTCTTCGAGTTTCTGGCGCAGGTGGCCGACGTAAACCCGCAGGTAATGGCTGCTTTCGACATAGGACGGCCCCCAGATTTCGCGCAGCAGGTTGCGCTGAGTCAGCACCTTGCCGGGGTGGCCGAGCAGGGTGGCCAGCAGGCGGTATTCGAGCGGCGTCAGATGTACCGTTTCGCCAGCGCGCAGGACCAGGCGCCGGGACAGGTCGACCATGACATTGCCGAACTCGACCACCGGCGTTACCCCTTCGCCGCTGCGCAGGCGGCGGCGGAGCAGAGCGCGAACGCGGGCGCGCAGTTCGCCGACGCTGAACGGCTTGGTCAGGTAATCGTCGGCGCCGGCGTCCAGCGCGTCGATCTTGTCGTTCTCCTGGGTGCGGGCCGAGAGGATCAGCACCGGCACCTCCGACCAGCCGCGCAGGTCGCGGATCAGGTCGATGCCGTTGCCGTCGGGCAGGCCGAGGTCGAGGATCAGCAGGTCGGGCTTCTGGACGCCGGCCTCGATCAAGCCGCCGGCCATGGTTTCCGCCTCGACCACGGCGCAGCCTTCCTCCTCGACGGCGACCCGGACGAAGCGGCGGATGGTCTTTTCATCCTCGATCAGCAGCACCTTGGGTTTCGGTGCAGTCATACGCTTTCCTCCTCGACTACCGGCGGTGTGCCGCGCGGCAGCATGAAACTGACGCAGGCGCCGCCGTCCGGGCGATTCGCGGCGCCGATCGTGCCACCGTGCGCCTCGACGATGGCGCGGCAGATAGCCAGGCCGAGGCCCGTGCCTGGCTTGCCGGCGGAGCCGTCGCCGCGCACGAACATGTCGAACAGGTGGTCGTTGTCGACGGCAGGGAAACCGGGGCCGTGGTCGCACACCCGGACTTCGATGTGCTCGCCGCTTTCGCCGGCAACGATGTCGATGCCGCTGTTCGGCGGCGAATACTTGGCGGCGTTTTCCAGCAGGTTGCAGAAGACCCGTTCGAGCAGCACTGCGTCGAATTCGAGCAGCGGCAGGCCGGGCGGCAGCGTGACCTTGACCGGGTGGGACGAGAGCGCGCCTTCGATCAGCTTGATGCTGGCGCCGATCACTTCCTCCAGCGGTTGCCATTCGCGGCGAAGTTTGATCTGGCCGGCGTTGAGCCGGGCCATGTCGAGCAGGTTGCCGACCAGCCTGGCCAGGCGGGCCGCCTGCTCGTGCAGGGCCTGCGCCGTATCCAGCGCGCTGGCGGGTAGCGCCGGCTTGACCAGAAACAGCGAGTCGGCCAGGCCGACCAGCGCAGTCAGGGGCGTCCGCAGATCGTGCGAGAGCGCCGACAGGATGGAACTGCGCAGGCGTTCGGAAACGATTTTCACCTGCGAACTTTGCGCCACATCGACGTAATGCAGGCGCTCCAGGGCAATGGCGATCAGCGAGGCCAGCGCTTCGAGCAGGGCGAGGCTGTCGTCGGCCGGTGCCGGCGCCCCGGCCGGGAAGGTCACGGCGATCACGCCGCGGGTGCGCAGCGAGGCGCGCAGCGGTAGATAGAGCGAGGCGTGGCCATCGCCGGAAAGTTGGTCGCGGCGGACCGTCTGCCCGCTGTCGCTGGCAATCCTGAGCAGCAGCAGGTCGACGTTGCCGGCCGGCCGGCTGGCGGCTGGTTGCAGATGGGCATACTCGTCAGCCGGCACGAGCAGCACGTCGGCCCCGAGCTGCTCGCCGACAAAGCGCCGGGCGAGATCGCCGACCTGCTCCAGGGTCAGGGCGCCGGCCAGGTCGCGGGCGATTTCGTAGAGCGCCTTGGTCCGTTGCTCGCGGATCTCGGCTTCCCGCGCCTTCTGCTTCAGGCCAGCCGCCAGTTGGCCAGTGATCAGGCCGGTGGCCAGCATCACGGCGAAGGTGACCAGGTACTGGATGTTGCTGACCGCCAGCGAGAAACGCGGCGGTACGAAGAAGATGTCGAACAGCAGCACGCTGAGCACCGAGGCCAGCACCGCGGCGTTGCGGCCGAGCGTCACCGCGATCAGGAGCACGGTGAGCAGGAAGAGCATGACGATGTTGGCCAGGTCGAGATGGCCGATCAGCGGCGTCGCGACCAGGGTCGTGCCGACGCAGGCGAGAAGTGTCAGCAGGCCGACTTGCCAGGGCTTGAAAGGGGCTGGCGATTGAATGCTGGGCGAACCGTCGTTTTTCATGAAGCGCTTCCCGTGACCGGATACTGTCAGCGTAGGCCTCCCGCCGTAAAGGCGATGAAGATTCTCGCGCCGTCGGCGTAAAAATGTCGTAAAAATTGCACCGGCCGCCACTGAAACGAGTTTTTTTGCAATCACCGCCAAATGCTACGGTCACCCCAAAAAAATGACAAAAATCAGAACCGACTGCAAAAGATTCTGGTTTAATATGCAATTCGATATAGTACCGGGTGGAGATTCAGCGCTCGGCCAAGCTCAACCGCTGACACGTTAATAAAACCAATAATGGCTGCAGACTGGAAACAGGAATACAGCGTCGGTCATCCGATCCTGGACGAGCAACACCGGGGTTTCTTTGTGCTTTGCAAGCAGGCCGAGGCCTGCCGCAAGGATCGTTCGCATGAGGGACGGCAGCGCTTTCACGGCCTGCTGAATGAACTCGTCCTCTACGCCAAGCGCCATTTCGTGACCGAGGAAAGCATGCTCGCCCTGCATGACTATCCCTGGCTTGAGCAGCACAAGGCCGAGCATGAGGTCTACCACGAGAAGCTGACCGATTTCGTACTCCAGGCCACTTTCGGAGAACTCGACCGGGATGGGCTTTTTGACTACCTGACCGAGTGGTGGACCCGGCACATCCTCGACTCCGACATGAAATACCGCGACTACGTGCGGACCTCGAAAATCAGTTAAAAAATGGCCCCGGCTATCACACCGGGGCCAAACCGAGGTGCTGCTGAGAGAGACGGTTGCCGTCAGGCGTAGGTCGGGGCGAAGGCGGCTTCGGGATTGGCAGCCGGCCCTTTGTCACTCCAGTACGGCGAAAGCTTGCGCAGTTGTGCGACGATAGTCGGCACCGCTGCGATGACGCGATCGATTTCGGCTTCGGTGTTGTAGACCGACAGCGAGAAGCGGATCGTGCCGTGGGCGGCGGTGTAGGGAATGCCCATGGCGCGCATCACGTGCGACGGTTCGAGCGAGCCCGATGTGCAGGCCGAGCCGGAGCTGGCGGCGATGCCGAGCTTGTTCAACAGCAGCAGGATAGCCTCGCCCTCGATGTACTCGAAAGCGATGTTGCTGGTGTTGGGCAGGCGGTTGCTGACGTCGCCGGTCGGGAAGCAGTGGGTGATCTGGCTCAGGATGCCGGCTTCCAGCTTGTCGCGCAGACGCTTGACCGTGGTGTTCTCGGCTTCCATGTGCTGCATCGCCAGTTCGCAGGCCATGCCGAGGCCGACGATGGACGCCGAGTTCTCGGTGCCGGCCCGGCGCCCACGTTCCTGGTGGCCGCCACGGAGCAGCGGGCGGAAGCGGCAGCCGCGGCGCAGGTAGAGCACGCCGATGCCCTTGGGCGCATGCAGCTTGTGGCCGGACAGCGAGAGCATGTCGATCTTGGTGTTCTTCAGGTCGATGGGAATCTTGCCGACGGCCTGCACGGCGTCGGTATGGAACATGATGCCCTTGGCCGAGGCCAGTTCGGCCATCTCGGCAACCGGGAAGATGGTGCCCGTCTCGTTGTTGGCCCACATCGCCGAAACGACGGCAACGCGGTCGTTCAACAGGGACTTGTACTCGTCCATGTCGATGCGGCCCTTCTTGTCCACCTTCAGCTTGTGAACGATGTAGCCTTCCTTCTCCAGCCAGTCGCACAGCGTCAGGATGGCCGGATGCTCGACGTTGGTGGTGATCACCGTGTTGCGGTCCGGCTGCGCCTTGAGCGCCGAGAGGATGGCGGTCGAGTCGGACTCGGTGCCGCAGGAGGTGAAGATGATTTCCGAGTCATGCTCGGCGCCGAGCAGCGCCTGCACCTGGCTGCGCGCCTTCTTCAGCGCCTTGCCGACTTCGCTGCCGAAGGCATGGATCGACGAGGCGTTGCCGAAGTGCTCGGTGAAGAAGGGGAGCATGGCCTGGACCACGGCGGGATCGCAGCGCGTGGTGGCGTTGTTGTCCAGATAGATCGGTTCCATGGCGCTGTCCTTTAAGGTCTGTTGGGGTTGGGGCAGTTTTGAATTTGGCGGTTTTTTCGAGGCGACCGTAGCATTCAGTCCGATCAGGCTTCGACCGGCATGTGCGATGACGGCAGCACCTGGACCAGTTCGCACAGCGCTTCGATCATCTTCTGCTGGATGCCGCCCAGGGTCGCCGCTTCCATCATGCAGCCGGAGCAGGCGCCCTTCAGGTGCACATAGATCTTCTTGCCCTGGACGTCGGCCAGTTCGACGTCGCCATGGTCGCGCTGCAGCATCGGGCGGACCGACTCCAGCACTTCCTCGATCTTCTTGATCTTCTGCACCAGCGTCAGCTTGGCGCTCGGTGGTTTTGGCGCTTCCGGCGTGGCCGGGCAGGCAGGCGGCGGCGAAACCTCGCCGGGGCCGGCGCGTTCGGCCTTGACCTGGGCGAGGATTTCCTCGATGCCTTCGTGGCAGGCGGCGCAACCGCCACCGGCCTTGGTGTAGAAGGTGACTTCCTCGACCGTGTTCAGGTTGTTGGCCTTGACCACGTCCTCGATCATCACCGCGTCGATGGCGAAGCACTTGCAGATCAGCGCGCCTTCTTCGTGGTCATCGGACCATTCCTCGCCGCGGTAATTGGCGATCGCGGCCTGCAGGGCTTCGCGGCCCATCACCGAGCAGTGCATCTTTTCCGGCGGCAGGCCGTCGAGGTAGTCGGCGATGTTCTGGTTCGAGACTTCCAGCGCCTGGTCCAGCGTCATGCCCTTGATGATCTCGGTCAGGGCCGACGACGAGGCGATGGCGGAGCCGCAGCCGAAGGTCTGGAAATGCGCGTCCTGGATGATCTCGGTTTCCGGATCGACCTTGAGCATCAGGCGCAGCGCGTCGCCGCACTGGATCGAGCCGACGTCACCGATGCCGTTCGCTTCTTCCAGCGGGCCGGAATTGCGCGGGTTGAAGAAGTGCTCGCGGACCTTGTCAGAATATTCCCACATGCTGTTTGCTCCTTAAACCGAGAACGAAGAACCGCAGGAACACTGCGAGCTGGCGTTCGGGTTGTCGAACTTGAACCCGGTGTGGGTCAGGGTGTCGACGAAATCGACGGTGACGTTGTCGATCATCGGCATGGTCATCGGGTCGACCAGCAGCTTGACGCCTTCGATCTCCAGTTCCCAGTCGTCGTCGGCCTTCTCGGCTTCCAGCTTCATGCCGTATTGCAGGCCGGAGCAGCCGCCGCCGGAAATCATCAGGCGCAGGCCGGCGACCGGCGTTTCGGAACCGCGGATAAAACGTTGAACGGCCTTAACGGCGGCGGGGGTCAGATTGATCATGGCGCTTCTCCCAGGGGTTGATGGCTGACTCATCGCAAGGGGCGTGCCATATCTAGATTGGGATTTAAAGCCATATTTTTCAATTGCTTACGTCGATCCGGTTGGATGGCTTGTTTTGTCGTGTTTGCGACAAAAGCAAAACTGAAACATTGGCCGGCTACTGTTTCGGGCGGACGGACAGGGAACCAAAAGTCGATTAAGCCCATCTACCTATTGCCAAGACCCAGGTGCCACGGCATTCTCGGCGCCCCGCGTGCGGCGATGCCCGATGGAAGCAGTTTTCCAGAGGGCGGCAGGTACGGTCCCTGCTAAGACCGATTGAAGCAACGACTACGTTAAAACATGACAGCCCCCTGGCAGATCACCTTCCGCGCCTTTGCCGGCCCCGGCATCGACCACCCATCGTCGGTCATGCGCGTCGATGACGAAGAGGCGGCGGCCATCCTGGCCGACGTCGGCCGCCTCGACTGGTCGGCCCCTGTCCATGTCGGCAGCGGCCGCCATGCCGGGTATGCCATCCACCACGCCCGAGATGCCTGCGTCACGGCGCTGTTCGGTGCCGACGGCATCGTTGGTTTCTACGCCGGATCGTATTTGTGGATTGCCCGTGAACATCGCGGCTTGGGGCTGTCGACGCCTTTGATCCTGGCCGCCGCCGAACAGCGCGGCGGTAGCGTGCTGCCGCCCGGAGTGGTCGTCCAGGGCTACACGCCGGCCGGCCTGGCGGCGCATCGCACGGCCTACGATCATGCCGTCCTGACCGCTATCGCCGCCAGCCAGCCGGTGGTGTCGCGGTCGCCCCCGGCTTTCCTGGCTACTCCGGCCCGCGCGGTCTGATCAGGCGACAGCCAGCCTCTCCCGCAGCCGCGGCACCGCCCAGTCGACAAAGGCGCGGATGCGCGGCGACAGTAGCCGGCTGTGCGGGTAGACCAGGCTGACCTCGATTTTCGGCGTTTCCCAGTCGGGCAGCACGCGCACCAGTTGCCCGGCGGCTTCCAGGTCGCGCACCTGGTAGCCGAGAAAGCGGCCGCAGCCGAGGCCCTTGCGACAGGCGTCGAGGGCGACGTCGACCTGATTGGCGGCAAAGACGTCGCTGACGGTGACGCGCTGCGTTTCATTGCCGCGGGTGAAGCTCCAGTCGTTGCCGTCGCTCAGCGCCGTAAAGCGGATGACGCGGTGGCCGGCCAGGTCGCGCGGCTGTTGCGGCATGCCGTGGCGGGCCAGGTAATCCGGGCTGGCGCAGACGATGCGGCCGGTAGCGCCGAGCGGAATGGCGACCAGCGACGAATCGGGCAGGGGGGCGATGCGGATGGCCAGGTCGATGCCTTCTTCGAGCAGGTCGATGACGCGGTCGAGCAGCAGCAATTCGGCGCGCATTTCCGGGTAGGCGGCGAGAAAGTCGGTGACCACCGGCGCCACGTGCAGGCGGCCGAACATCACCGGTGCGGTGATCGCCAGCCGGCCGGAGGGCGTCAGGCGACGGTCGGTCAGCGCGTTTTCGGTTTCTTCCAGTTCGCTGAGCAGGCGGCGGCAGCGCTCGAAATATTCGCGTCCCTCGTCGGTCAGCGCGATGCGCCGGGTCGTTCGGTTGAGCAGGCGCACGCCGAGTTGCTGTTCGAGCGCCGCCAGGCTGCGCACCACGGCGGTCAGCGAAATACCCAGGCGCTCCGCCGCGCCGGTCAGGCTTCCGGCTTCGACGATGCGTACGAAGGTACTCATGGCCTTGAATTTGTCCATGGTCGAATATTAAACCGTTATTCGCATCAATAAATTGCAGGTTTGTCTATTTATTGCGCCGGTTGAATCTATCACCATGGCATCGTGATATGAATTCGAGAGCGGAGTCGCCATGTCAGGACATTTTGCCAAGCTCGCCTACACCCCCGCCGTGCGCGCCATGCAGCGCCGCTACAACGGCCGCGAGGTGCCGTTCGGTGCCGTCGACAGCCCCGAATTGGGGCCGCGCGAGCGCCAGTTCATTGCCGCCCGCAACAGCTTCTACCTGGCCACGATCAACCAGGACGGCTGGCCGCATGTCCAGCACCGGGGCGGCGCGACCGGCTTTCTCAAGGTGCTCGACGGCTTTACGCTGGCCTTTGCCGACTACGGCGGCAACCGGCAGTTTGTCAGCGTCGGCAACCTGCAGGACAACCCGCGCGCCGCGCTGATCCTGGTCGATTACCCGAATCGCCGCCGGCTCAAGCTGCTCGGCACCGTCGACGTGATCGACGCGGCCGCCGATCCGGTACTGCTGGCGGCGGTCAGTGGCCCCGGCGAACCGGCGGCCGAGCGGATCATGCTCATCCATGTCGCCGCCTTCGACTGGAACTGCTCGCAACACATCACCCCGCGTTACACCGACAGCGAACTGGCCGAACGCGGCCTGACGCTGACAGAATCCCACCCAAGCCAAGGAGCACATCATGAAACTGTATGACCTGGAACTATCCGGCAACTGCTACAAGGTCCGCCTGCTGGCGGCGCTGGCCGGCATCACGCTGGACATCGTCGCCGTCGATTTCATGGCCGGCGAGCACAAGAAGCCGCCGCTGATCGACCTCAACCCCTGGGGCGAAATCCCCATCCTGGTCGATGGCGACGTCGTGCTGCGCGATTCGCAGGCCATCCTCGTCTACCTCGCCGCCAAATACGCCGGCGAGACCTGGCTGCCCAAGGACCCGGCCGGCATGGCGACGGTCGTGCAATGGCTGTCCACCTCAGCCAACGAGGTCCAGAACGGCCCCGGCGCCGCCCGCCTGGTCGACAAGTTCGGCTACGCCCTCGACAAGCCCGACACGCTGCGCCGAGCTGCCCGCATCCTGCCGCTGATCGAAGCCCATCTGGCGCGCCATGCCTGGCTGGCGCTGGAGCGTCCGACCATCGCCGACTGCGCCGTGATGCCCTACGTTGCGCTGGCCCCGGAAGGCGGCGTGTCGCTGGCCGATTTCCCCAACATCCGGCAATGGATCGCCCGGATCAAGGCCTTGCCCGGCTTCGTGGCTATGCCGGGGGTTTGAGGCCGATTCGGAAAATTTCGAATTTGCCCATTTTTTGCCGCCGACCGTAGCATTCCCGGTCGGCGGAGCGAGAAAAGCGGCGACACCCGCCGCCCGCGATGCTGGAGCGCCAGGCGCTCCGGATCAAGGCCTCACAACTCAATCGTTGCGGGCGACGGTTTTTGAAAGTTCCTCGATCACCGCCACCACCTGGCCGGCGCCATCGCGCATGCTTTGGATCGATTCGCCGGCCCGGTTGGCCAGCGCCACCCCGCCCTGCACTTCGGTCAGGCCGACGCCCATGGCGTCCGTCACGGCGTGGGTTTCATGCTGGATCGCGTCGATCATGCCGCTGATTTCGCGGGTGGCGTTGGCGGTGCGCTCAGCCAGTTTGCGTACCTCGTCGGCCACCACCGCGAAGCCGCGGCCCGATTCACCGGCGCGGGCCGCCTCGATCGCCGCGTTGAGCGCCAGCAAATTGGTCTGGTCGGCAATTTCGCGAATGGTATTGACGATCGAGGTAATCCTGGTGGTGCCGCTGCCCAGTCCGTCGATCAGACCGACGGCTTTTTCCACCGTGCTGGCGATGCCCTGCATGCGTGTTACGGTCTCCAGGATGATCTGTTCGCCGGACTGGGCGGTGTCCAGGGTTTGCTGCGCCACGGCGTAGGCGGTGGCCGTGCCTTCCTGTTCGGCCTGATGCTGCCGTTGGCGGGCCGTGACATCGGCGGCGAACTTGACCACCTTGACGATGCTGCCGTCCGGCGCAAACACCGGGTTGTAGCTGGCCTCCAGCCAGATTTCGTTGCCTGCCCGGTCAAGCCTGCGGAACTGGCCGCTGATGAATTCGCCGCGCCCCAGCTTCTGCCAGAACGCTGCGTACTCCGGGCTGCCGGTTTCCGCCGCCGAACAGAACAGGCGGTGATGGCGTCCCTTGATGTCTTCATGCCGATAGCCGACAACCTGCAGGAAATTGTCGTTGGCCCGCTGGATCGTGCCATCCACCGAAAATTCGATGATCGCCATCGAGCGTTCGATGGCCTCGACCATGGCCTTTTGGCGCGCTGCCTCCTCGGTTTGCGCGGTGACGTCGGTGGCGAACTTGATCACCTTGACGACCTTGCCGCTGGCGTCGCAGATCGGGTTGTAGGTCGCTTCCAGCCAGATGTCGCGGCCGCTCTTGTGACGGCGGTGGATGGTGCCGCGAAAGAATTCGCCGCGCCGCAGGCGGGCCCAGAATTCCTCGTATTCGCGGCTTTGGGCAAAGGCCGGCGGACAGAGCAGGCGGTGCGGCTGAGCAGCCAGTTCGGCGGCGAGATAGCCGACGACGGCGCAAAAATTATCGTTGGCCTTGATTACGCTACCTTCGGGACTCAGTTCGATGACCGCGGTCGAGCGATCCAGAGCCTTGTCGACGGCTGCCCGCAGATGCAATTGTTGTTCGAGTTCGGCGATTCGGGCCAGGTGTTTGCTGCAGAACATGGGGAACCTATTCTTGGACGTATGGGTATAGCGCGGCGATGGACGTCGGAGATTCGATGGAAAAGCGTGCCTACTATAGGGCAAATGGTAGCCAAATGGCCGCATCGGAATTGGCTGCCGGCCATTTCCAGCGCCACTTGCCGGATCATCGAACTGTCAGCCAGCGCAGTTTTCCGACCGGGAAAGCCGGATAATGGCGGCCGATTCGTTTTGAACGCTATTTTTGGAAGCCCCGCATGGAAATCAAGGTCAACTTTCTCGACAAGCTTCGTCTTGAAGCCAAGTTCGACGACTTCACGGTCATTGCCGACCAGCCTATCCGCTACAAGGGCGACGGCTCGGCGCCGGGGCCGTTCGACTACTTCCTGGCGTCGTCTGCCTTGTGCGCGGCTTACTTCGTCAAGCTGTACTGCGACACGCGCAATATCCCGACCGAGAACATCCGCCTGTCGCAGAACAATATCGTCGACCCGGAAAACCGCTACCAGCAGACCTTCAAGATCCAGGTTGAGTTGCCGCCGGATATTTCCGACAAGGACCGGCAGGGCATTCTGCGTTCCATCGACCGGTGCACCGTCAAGAAGGTCGTGCAGACCGGGCCGGAATTCGTGATCGAGGAAGTGGAAAACCTCGATGCGGATGCCCAGGCCCTGCTGACGCTGAACCCGGATTCGGCAACGCAGACCTATATCGCCGGCAAGGACCTGCCGCTGGAGCAGACCATCGCCAACATGTCGGGCTTTCTGGCCGGCCTGGGCATCAAGATCGAGATCGCCTCGTGGCGCAACCTGGTGCCCAACGTCTGGTCGCTGCACATCCGCGACGCCCACTCGCCGATGTGCTTCACCAACGGCAAGGGCGCCACCAAGGAAAGCGCGCTGGCCTCGGCCTTGGGCGAATACATCGAGCGGGCGAGCTGCAACCACTTTTATAACGACCAGTTCTGGGGCGAAGAGATCGCCAACGCGGCCTTCGTGCATTACCCGGACGAGCGCTGGTTCAAGCCGGGTCGTAAAGGCGCGCTGCCGGCCGACATCCTCGACGACTACTGCCGCGAAATCTACAACCCCGACGGCGAACTGCGCGCCTCGCATCTCTACGACACCAATTCCGGCAATACCGAGCGCGGCATCTGCACGCTGCCCTATGTCCGCCAGTCGGACGGCGCGGTGGTCTATTTCCCGACCAACCTGATTGACAACCTGTTTCTCAGCAACGGCATGAGCGCCGGCAACACGCTGGTCGAAGCCCAGGTGCAATGCCTGTCGGAAATCTTCGAGCGGGCGGTCAAACGCGAAATCATCGAAGGCGAAATCGCGCTGCCCGACGTGCCGGCCGACGTGCTGGCGAAATTCCCCGGCATCCTGGCCGGCATCGAGGAACTGGAAAAACAGGGCTTCCCGGTGCTGGTCAAGGATGCCTCGCTGGGCGGCGAATTTCCGGTGATGTGCGTGACCCTGATGAATCCGCGTACCGGCGGCGTATTTGCCTCCTTCGGCGCGCACCCCAGCCTGGAGGTGGCGTTGGAGCGCAGCCTGACCGAGTTGCTGCAGGGGCGCAGTTTCGAAGGCCTCAACGATCTGCCCCGCCCGACCTTCGAAAGCAACGCCGTCACCGAACCGAACAACTTCGTCGAGCACTTCATCGACTCCAGCGGCGTCGTGTCCTGGCGCTTCTTCAGCGCCAAGGCCGATTACGAGTTCGTCGAATGGGACTTTTCCGGCCACGGCGAAAACTCCAATGCCGACGAAGCCGCCACCCTGTTCGGCATCCTCGAAGCCATGGGCAAGGAAGCGTACATGGCGGTCTACGACCAGCTCGGCGCCACCGCCTGCCGCATCCTGGTGCCGGGGTATTCGGAGGTCTATCCGGTCGAGGACCTGATCTGGGACAACACCAACAAGGCGCTGGCCTTCCGCGAAGACATCCTGAACCTGCACCGCCTCGACGACGAGGCGCTGGAAGCGCTGCTCGAACGTCTGGAAGACAGCGAACTCGACGACTACACCGACATCATCACCTTGATTGGCGTCGAATTCGACGAAAACACGGTCTGGGGCCAGCTGACCATTCTCGAACTCAAGCTGCTGATCAACCTCGCCCTGCGGCGATTCGACGACGCAAAAGAACAGGTCGAAACCTACCTGCAATACAACGAGAACACCGTCGACCGCGGCCTGTTCTACCAGGCCCTGAACGTGGTGCTGGAGGTGCAGCTCGACGACGAACTGGAGCTGGAAGACTACGAGGCCAATTTCCGCCGGATGTTCGGCGACCCGCGGATAGATGCGGTAATCGGCTCGGTGGACGGCAGCGTCCGCTTCCACGGCCTGACGCCGACGAGCATGAAACTGGAAGGGCTGGACCGGCACCAGCGGCTGATCGACAGCTACCGGAAACTGCACACGGCGCGGGGCAAGGTGGCGGGGTTGTAGTTACAAAAAATCCTTGATCGCCTGATTTCGTGTAACTACAATAATACTCATGCAGATCGAGTTCGATCCTGACAAGCGCAACAAGGCCCTGATTGAGCGGGGACTCGATTTCGCCCGTGCCGGCGAGGTATTCGCGGGGGTGAATGTGACGGCGGAAGATGCCCGGTTTGATTACGGCGAGCCGCGATTCACCACTGTCGGTGTGCTGGACGGCCGAATGGTCGTCATGGTCTGGACGCCCCGCGGCGAGGCTCGCCGCATCATCAGCATGAGGAAAGCCAATGAACGCGAAATCGAAAAATTCTCCCCAACCGTGGGTTGACCCGGACGATGCGCCGGAACTGACGGACGACTTCTTCGAACAAGGAGAGTGGAAAATCGGTGAGCAGCCGGTATCGGCGGCTGAGGGTGCTGCTGCGCTGGGAAAGGCGCTGTCCCGCGGCCGCCCGAAGGCCGAAACCACCAAGTTGGCCCTGACCGTCCGCTACGACGCCGATGTCGTGGAAGCCTTCAAGGCCACCGGCAAGGGCTGGCAGACACGTATGAACGCCGCCCTGCGCGACTGGCTCAAGACCCATTCCCCGGCTTAGTCCGGGGGCTGATCTTAGTGAAAATCTGAGCCTGCTCCCTTTGATCACGGCGGGGGGCTGCCTGGCTGGTTGATCCAGTTGGTGCTGCGCCTTATCGCGCGTTTATCCGCATTTCGATTTTTGCCCTTTTTTTCGGCCGACCGTAGCATTGCGGCGCTTTCCGCACCGAAGCAGCAACCCGCTAGCTAACCCAGCACGTGCTCGTAAGCCCGCCTCAGCAGCTTGCGTTCGACTTCGCTCAGTTGCCGCGACTCGGTGATGGCGATGAAGCGGCTGTTGGTTCGTTCGGCCGCTGAAAACGGCGGGTCGATGTCGGTGAAGGCGGCGAGCAGGACCGGGACGTCGCCTTCCGGGGTGTCGACCCAGGCCGAGAATTCGGGTTCCGGTTCGATGGCGCCTTCGGGCAGGCCGAGGTGGATTTCGGCTTCGCGGACGACCGCGGTCGGGTGAAACTGGATTTTCGGCGAATAATCCTCGTCGCGCAGCGCGGCGAGGGCCGGCAGCGGGCTGAAGGCGACGATGCCGGCGCTGAAGCAGAGGAAGCGGACGCGGCCGCTGGTTTTCTGCTTGTGGAGCAGGATCAGGCGGGGTGAAACGCTCATGGCCTACTTGATGTACTCGGCGATCACGGCTTCGCCGCGCAAATGCGGCGCTCGGCCCCAGATTTGCACCGAATCCACGTAGCTGTCTTCCTTGTCGGGATGCGGCAGCAGCACCTGGTATTCGGCGAAGACGCGGCCGTCCGGGAAGAAGGTGGCCTTGCCGAAGCGGGCCTGGCCGCGCCAGTAGGCGACGACGCTGACTTCCTGCGAGAAGGGATCGACCGCTTCCTCGAAACTGGCATCGACCCACACCGGCTCGTCGCCGATCGACAGGCCGAGCTTGGCCACCTGGCCGCGCAGGGCGGCGCAGACGGCCTCGCCCAGCGCAGCATCAGGGGCTTGCGGCATGATCAGGCTGCCGCGTAGGTGTAGCAGTCCTTCGGGCAGACGCGACCACAGGAGCCGCAACCGATGCAGTCCATGGGATTGGCCAGGGACATCACCATCATGTTGTCGTCTTCGTTGTCATCGTCGTCGTCGAGCTCGCGCTCGACCAGGTCGAGCACGTTGCGCGGGCAGACCTTGTAGCAGCGGCCGCAGCCGATGCACTTGGACTGGTCGAGGTCGGTGGCGAATTGCGGCGTCCATTCGACGCCGCCGCGGGTCAGGCCGGTAATCATGCGGGTTGTCCTTTCTGGGCGGCGGTCAGGCGGGCATTGGCTTCGGCCCAGGCCTGACAGGCGTCAAAGGTGGATTGGGCGATGCCCGGGATCTCCTGGTAGGCCGCCGGCAGGCGGTCTTCAACGAGGTCGTGCATCTGGGAAGCCCACTCGGAAGCGATGCGCTTCAGCTTCTTCACTTCCTTGTCGAGGGCGGCGATTTCTTCGGCGGACATGGTGCCTCCCGAAAAATTACAGTCCGGCGACGGCCGGGTACTGGCCGATGCGCTCGATGGCGACGCCGAGGATCTTGTCGGCTTCGTCCTTCATCTTGGACAGGCTGGCGAAGCCGAAGCGATGCACGTCGCGCAGGGTGCGATCAACGGCGACCAGCTTGCCGACGGTGATCAGGGCGCGGCCGAAGCCTTCGTGCGTCAGGTGCACCAGCGGCACGGCGAGCAGCTTGCATTCCTTCTCGATCAGCACGGCGATGGCGTTGTAGAAGGCCTTGACGCGGGAGATGGTCTCGTCGTCCGGATCGCCGATCAGCGGGATTTCCGCCTTGCGCTCCTTGGTCAGCACGTAGGGGTCGAGGATCTTCTCGACCGTCCAGCCCTGGTAGGTGCCGTAGGTGTCGAGGGCGCGCATCTGGCGGGCCATCTCCTTGACGAAATCGGTTTCGAAGATGGGATCGGCGGCAATGGCTTCGGTCATGGTCTTACTCCTTGGGGAATGCGGGGGAATCGTTGGAAATGGGGATCAGTTGCGGTGCCGGCATCAGGCCGGGGACCAGGCCGATGGCGACGCGGGCGATGGCCAGGGCGCCGAGAAAGCCGGCGATGGCGCCGAGTGCCGTGGCGCCGTCGGTGCCTTCCAGCGTGGCGCCGAGCCAGGCGCCGAACAGCATGGCGAAGGCCGGGAACAGGTAGCCGAGCAGGGCGGACAGGGTCAGCTTGCTTTCGGGCAGGCCGATCAGCACGAAGTCGCCGGCCCGGATATTGCCGGATGTCGGGATGGTGATCAGGGTGGCCGGGCGGCCGCTGGCCATCTTGCCGATGCCGCAACTGCTGCCCTGGCCGCAGGAAGAGCAGCCGGCGGTTTCCATGGCGACGATGGCCTTGCCGTCTTCGACGCGCTGGACGATGCCGTGGTGTTCGATCATGCCGTTACTCATCATCCTTCCCAGCCTTCCTCTTCCATACTGGCGAAGCGGTCTTCGGAACTGGCCTTGGCCTGGGCGGCCAGGGCGCGGTCGATCCAGGCGACGCCACCCTCGGTCATGGCCTTGGAAATCTGCAGCAGCAGGTCGTCGATGCTGTCGACCTCGTCGACGCGCATCGGCTGGATGCCCTTGGCCATCAGCTTCTTGATCGCCGAGCCGCCGATGGCCATGACATAGACCGCCGTGCAACCTTCGAGAAAGTCGATCTTGGCGCCGAGCTTGTCCTCGTTGCCATCCATCGCCTCTTCGGCGAATTCGGCGACGCCGACCAGCGTTGCCTTGTCCGGCGTCACCTCATAGACCGCGAAGCCTTCGGCGGAACCAAAGTGCTGGTTGACGCGGGTCCGGTCAGTGGAGGCGAAGGCGACCTTGATCACGGCTTCCGGCTCCTGCTTAATGGACCAGACCAGCTGCAGCCGACGAGATGACATGTTGTTTGCCGGCACCGTGGTCGCGGTCGTCGGCCCAGTAGATTGATCGATAGGGTTCGAGTTCATGGTGTTGGCTCATCATCAGGTTGGCGAGATCGAACAGGGCCTGCCGCGTGCCGCGGTAGCCCACCCAGGTGCGGGCATAACCGCCCACGTGGTCGTACTGCGGAAAGCCGGCGCGCAACAGCGGCAGGCCAAGTCGGGAGGCGGTTTCAACAGCGTGCGAATTGGCGATGACCAGCTGCGCGTCGGCTGCCCGCGCTTCCTTTTCCATGTCTTCGAGATCGCCGATGATGACCTTGGGGATGGGCAGGGAAGCCAGGCTGTCGTGCTTGTGCGGGCTGACGGCACTGACGATCTCGGCGCCCATGCCGGTCAGGTAGCGGACCTGCATGCCGAGCAGGTCGGGGTCGGCAGCCAGCGCGATGCGGGCGAAACCGGCCATGAAATGGCAATCGACCATCGCATCCTGCAACTGGGCGCGGTGGCGCTCAATCTTTTCCGGCACCGGCTTGCCGGAAATCTCGGCCAGCGCCTGGGTGAAGTCGTCGCAATCGTCGAGGCCCATCAGGCCGGCGAAGCGGTAGTCGGGCACGGCGGTGCGTTTGTTGAGGATGTCGGCCGCCTTGTAGAGCGAGGGACCGATCACCAGCGTCGCGGTCGACTCGCCCATGATCTCGATTTCCGAGCGCGGCGTGCCGCCCAGCGTCAGCGCCGAGTATTCGGATTCGGTCAGGTGGCCGTCCAGCGAATCGCCGATGTCCGGCACGACGATGGGACGCAGGCCGAAGGCCTCGATCCACTCCTTGATCGCCTCGATGTCGCCCGGCGTCAGCATCGCCGAGGCCAGCACATTGACCTGCTTCGGCCGCTTGCCGACGGTGGCGCTTTCCGGCACCAGAGTCTCGATCAGTGACTCGATGGCCAGCGCGTAGCCGCTTTCCAGGCAGCCGACGTAATCCGGCGTATTGACCGGGATCACCGCGACGTTGGCGAATTCCGGGTGGGCGACGCGGAAATCCTTGACCGCCCGGCGGATGTCGGTGCCCTGCGTTTCGGACAGGCCGGTGGTGACCAGGCCGATGATGTCCGGCTTGCTCTTGTCGGAAAGCGTACGCAGCGCCTCGATGATGTTCTCGTCGGCGCCCATGATCGTCGACACCTGGTCCATCGCCGTCGTCTGCAGCGGGATCGGCTCGCGGAAATGGCGCACGAAGAAGACCTTGCCGAAGGCCGTGCAGCCCTGCGAACCGTGCATCAGCGGCAGGCTGCGGGCGAGGCCGAGAAAGGCCAGCGAAGCGCCAACCGGCTGGCTAACCTTGAGCGGGTTAACCGCCAGCGCCTTCTTGGATTGGATGATTTCGGCCATTTTGCTCGGCTTGATAAAAGGGTACGCATACCCTTTAGCAAGGACCGAGCCAAACTAAAAAATCAATTTATTCAGTTGGTTGGCGTGTTCGTGTCGTGTGGCAAACCCGACAATGCGGGTTTTTCGAGAGACTTGCGGCCGACGATGCTGCATCTTTCCGGGCAACGCCTCGGTTCCAGTCGAGGTCTGTGGCGGCACATCGGGCAGATATGCCCTTCGCCCTATTTACGTGGCATGCCCGGCCACCGACAATGCCCTTTGTTCGGAACCATGAATCGGAAGGTGCTGATGTGGCTTCCGGTAGATGGAAGTCCCGGCGGACGAAAAAAATGAAGGAAGCACGTATGAGCGAAAACGAAAAGTCCGGAATGCTACGGTCGGCCGGAAAAAATGGCCAAAAACCGAATTCCAGCAAGCGTGCCCACAGCCTCGAAAGGAGCGCGGCATGACTAGCAGACAGTGTTTGAGGAAAGCCATCAGTACCATTGGCTTGATCTTGACTTTGGGGATTAGCATGAATGCACAGGCTGGGTTATTCGGCTTTGGCGGCACAAGTTGGCAGGAAGAAGTCCTGCTACACGACGGCAGCAAACTGGTTGTAGATCGGAGCGTCGAACGGAAAGGTCGCCATGAAATTGGGCAACTGCCTTCCTACACCAAGCAGAACCTGAGCTTCACACTTCCCACCACCGGCAAGTCGATTACCTGGGAAGACAAGGCTACAGAGGATCTGGGAACCAGCAATTTCCTGCCCATGGCCCTCGATATTTATCACGGGGCCGCGTATCTGGTTCTCAAGCCCATGGGCTGCCTCTCTTACAACAAATGGGGAAGGCCCAACCCACCTTACGTCATTTTCAAATATGAAGATAAAGACTGGAAGCGCGTTTCGCTGGAAGAACTTCCCATGGAAACCAGGACGCCGAATTTGATTTCCTCATCACCTGACACTGAAGTGGAGCGCTCGGGCACACGCTTTGTCGATGCAGAAACGATACGACGTTTCACCAGTGAATATCGTCAGCCCGAATACAAAACCATCCTGAGGGATGCGATTGCAAATAAAGGCAATAGCTGCATCAGAACTGATTTCTATGGGAAAGCCGGTTGGCTGAGTCCCGATTGGTTTACGGATCAACCATCTCTAGAAGCTTGCTTGAAGTTCTGCGAACACAAGGCTATTGGAACTGATGTTTGCCCTTGCAAAACGATATTTCTGAGGAAATAAAACACGGGAACAATCAGGGTAATAGGGGACAGACCCCGGTTTGTAAGTAATAGGGGACAGACCCCGGTTTTCTTTGCCGGTGTGGTATCCCCACAATCCGCTGCCCGATCAGTCTGTGAAGGGGCGAAAGCCGAGGCCAGGGGCGGTGGGTAGCTGCAGTCGGCCGCCGACGATGACCGGCGTCGGGCCGGTATCGGCGGCCAGCCAGTCGGCCGTCGCCAGTCCGTGCACGGCGTCGGGCGCGACGGCGGCGGCGAGGTGGGTGCAGGCGAGCAGGCCGCAGGTGCTTTCCAGGCTGGAGGTGACGATCACTTCGAGGCCGGAAGCGCGGGCACGCAGGGCGAGTTCGACGCTGGCCAAGAGGCCGTGGCGGGCTGGCTTGATGACCAGGCGGCGCACGGGAGGATGACGGAAGAAGTGGGTGTCGAGCAGATGGACGGATTCGTCGACGGCCAGCGGGAATGCTACGGTCGCCTGCAAATTTTGCAGGAAATCGGAATTGGGTTCGGCCAGCGGTTCTTCCAGTCCGTCGATCGGCAGGCCGGCGCAGGCGGCGAGGAAGGTTTTGGCGTCGTTGAAATTCCAGGCGCGGTTGGCGTCGAGGCGCAGGCTCAGCCCCGGCGGCAGGTCGGCGGCGAGTCGGTGCAGGTTGGCGATTTCTTCGGCCAGCGGGCGCACGCCGACCTTGAATTTGATGATCGAATAGCCCGCCGTAGCCGCTTTTTCCAGAATGCTACGGTCGGCCCCAAAATAAGGCCAAAATCCGCAATTGACCGCCAGGCTGCTCACCGGCGTTTCGCCGCTCAGCCAGGCGTGCAGGGGCTGGCCGGCCTTTTGCGCAATCAGGTCGAGATGGGCGATTTCCTCGGCGAAGGCGGTGGTGGCGGCTTCGCCGATGCCGAATTCGGGCAGCGGGGCGCAATCACCCCAGCCGGTCAGGCCCTCGGCCGTTTGCAGCCGGATCAGGCGGCCCCGGCGCTCGCCGATCTCTCCCCGGCTGGTTTGCCAGGGGTGCTTCAGCGGTAGCGCGTAGGGCAGCCAGTCGGCCGCAGCCAGTTTCACGGCCGTTTGCGGTATTTGCCGAAGTCGGGCGGGCGGCGTTCGAGCCAGGCGTTGCGGCCTTCCTGGCCTTCTTCGCTCATGTAGAACAGGCCGGTGGCGTTGCCGGCCAGTTCCTGGATGCCGGCCAGGCCGTCGGTGTCGGCGTTGAAGCCGGCCTTGATCATGCGCAGCGCCATCGGCGACAGCTTGAGCATGTCGCGGCACCAGTTGACGGTTTCTTCTTCCAGCTTTTCGACGGGCACGACGGCATTGACCAGCCCCCAGTCCAGCGCGGTGGCGGCGTCGTATTGCCGGCAGAGCAGCCAGATTTCCTTGGCGCGTTTCAAGCCGATGGTCCGCGCCATCAGCCCGGCGCCCAGCCCGGCGTCGAAGCTGCCGACGCGCGGCCCGGTCTGGCCGAAGCGGGCGTTGTCGGCGGCGATGCTCAGGTCGCAGACGAGATGCAGCACATGGCCGCCGCCGATGGCGTAGCCGGCGACCATGGCGACGACCGGCTTGGGCAGCCGGCGGATCTGCATCTGCAAATCCAGCACGTTGAGGTGCGGCGTGCCGCCTTCGTCGATGTAGCCCTCGGCGCCGCGCACCTTCTGGTCGCCGCCCGAGCAGAAGGCCTCGCTGCCGGCACCGGTCAGGATGATGGCGCCGATGGCGTTGTCGCGGTGGGCGCGGTGGAAGGCGTCGATCAGCTCATTGACGGTTTCCGGGCGGAAGGCGTTGCGCCGGTCCGGGCGGTTGATGGTGATCTTGGCGATCCCCTCGGCGGTTTCGTAGAGGATGTCGGTGTAGGGGTGGGCGCTCTGCCAGCGGATGCTCTCGGTCATGATTCGGCGTCGGGTTGCGATGGGCCGAAGTATAGCCCCGGCCTGCCGGGTGGCGATTTGATGTGTCTCGCGGTGCTTTCCGCTACTTGCGCCACAGGCCGGAGTCGCCCGGGCCCAGGTCGATGCCCTGCAGCGCCTGTTCGATGGCCTTGAGCAGCGGTTCGAGCGCGTCGGCCAGCGCGGCGCCGAGTGTGGACAGATTGTCCTTGCCTAGGTAGTCGGCCGCCAGGATCGATTTGGCCAGTTCGCAGATAGCCGGGGCCCCGGCATTGTCGGCAGCGCTCTTGAGGACGTGGGCGAGACGCAGGATGGCGCCGCGATCGTCGCGCGCCGCGCTTTGGCGCAGTAGTGCCGGGTCGCCGCGGTGGTGCTCGACGAAGATTTTCAGCAACCTGAGATAGAAGGGCAGTCGGTTCAGCGACATTGCCAGCCCCTGGGCGAGGTCGAGGCCGTCAATGGTGGCCAGAAGCTCCAGTTCCTCACTGAAGTCGCGGCTGGTTTCGACCTCGCTCCATTGCCCTGCGGCAGCGGCGGCAGGGGTTGGCAGCCACTTCAGCAGCATTCGGTAAAGATCGTCGGGATCGACCGGCTTGGGGACGAAGTCGTTCATCCCGGCCGCCAGGCAGCGCTGGCGGTCCTCCGAGAAGGCATTGGCGGTCATCGCCAGAATCGGCCGGTCTTTCCAGTGGGGCAGGGCGCGGATCTCCTGGGTGGCGGCAATGCCGTCCAGGCGCGGCATCTGCATGTCCATCAGGATCAGGTCGTAGTCGCGGGTCGCGGCCATGTCGACCGCTTCGCGTCCGTCGTTGGCGATCTCGATGCTCAGCCCGACGGCGCGCAGAATCTCGATGGCGACCTCCTGGTTGATCTCGTTGTCTTCGGCCAGCAGGATGCGCGAGCCGGCCCGGCTCTTGGCCAGTTCGGCAGCGGCATCGACCGTTGCTTCGGCCGCCATGTGGGTGGCGTCGTGCCCGCGTTGCAGACGGGCGGTAAACCAGAAGGTGCTGCCAACCCCGGGCTGGCTGGTGACGCCGGCATCGCCGCCCATCATGCGGGCCAGCCGGCGGGTAATCGCCAGGCCCAGCCCGGTGCCGCCGTATTTTCTCGTCGTCGAAGCGTCGGCTTGTTCGAAGGCGGTGAACAGCCGGGCGACCTTGTCGGGAGCAATGCCGATGCCGGTATCCTGGACCTCGAAACGGATGGTCAGGAAATTCTCGTCTTCGCTCTCCAGCCGGGCGCGCAGCTTGATCTTGCCGGTTTCGGTGAACTTCACCGCATTGCCGGCAAAGTTGAGCAGCCCCTGGCGCACGCGCGTCGGGTCGCCGCCCAGCCACATCGGCACGTCGCCTGGATCGACCTCGACACTCAGTCCTTTCCTGGCGGCTGCTTCGGCAATCAGGGTGCGGGTGTGGTCGAGCACCTCGTTCAGCGAAAAATCGGTTTTTTCGAGCTGCATCTGCCCGGCCTCGATCTTCGACAGGTCGAGAATGTCGTTGATGATCGCCAGCAGGTGGAAAGCCGCTGTATCGATCTTGCGCAGACGTTCCAGTTGCTGCGCCGTCAGGCTGCTCTGGCGCAGCAGGTGGGTCAGGCCAACGATGGCATTCATCGGCGTCCGGATCTCGTGGCTCATATTGGCGAGGAACTGGCTCTTGGCGGCATTGGCCGCATCGGCCTGGGCGCGTGCCTCGCTCAGCTCGCTGGTGCGGCTGGCAACCAGTTCCTCGAGGTGGTAGCGGTGGACATCGAGTTCTCGGGCGATCTGCTTCTTTTCGGTAATGTCTTCCTTGATCGCCACGTAGTGCGTGATATGGCCGTCCGGCTGGCGGATCGGCGCGACGATCGCGAACTCGACGAACTCGCTGCCATCCTTGCGCCGGTTGTAGAACTCGCCATGCCACGGGCGTCCGTGCGCCAGCGCATCCCAGAGCTCGACGTAGTTTTCCTTCGGCGTCAGGCCGGACTGCAGGATGCGTGAATTCTGGCCGATGATTTCATCGCGGGTATAGCCGGTGACCCGCAGGAAGGCCTCGTTGACGTACTCGATGTTGGCCTGGATGTCGGTGATGACGATGCATTCCGGGCTTTGCTCGACGGCCAGCGACAGCTTGCGCAACTGCTCCTCGGAGCGCAGGCGCTGCGTGATGTCGCTGGCCAGCACCACCACCGCCCGCCGGCCGGCAAAGTCGATGTGATGCGAACTAGTTTCGACGATGATTTCGGAGCCATCCTTGCGCTGGTGGCGCCAGGGGCCAGGGCTCTTGGTCGCACCCTGTGTCCGGGTGATTTCCGCGATCAACTTTGGAATTTCCTCGGCGGGGCGGATATTCTTGATCGTCATGTGCAGGAATTCGTCGCGGCTGTAACCGTAGTTGGTTATCGCCGCGTCGTTGACGTCGAGAAAGGCCAGGGTTTCCTGGTCATAAACCCACATCGGGTGCGGATTGGCCTCGAACATGTCGCGATAGCTCGCATCGCGCTCGTGCCTGGCCTGCTCTTCGAGCTTGCGTGCGGTGATATCGCGATTGGCTCCCTGGCGCCCGGCAAAGACGCCGCTCGTGTCGTAGATCGGGCGCGACAGGTGGGCGATCCAGCGGGTTTCGCCCGCGGCGCTGACGATCCGGATTTCCAGGTCGCCGTGGTCTGATTCCTTCAGGGCATCGAGGTGCGCCTGGAACAGCGGGCGGTCGTCGGCATGGACGATGGTCGACATCAGGTTGGGATCGGCCAGGAAGGCATCGGCCGGGTATCCGGAAATGCGTTCGCAGGCCGGTGAGACGTAGCGATAGGCGCCATCCGGCCCGACCCAGAAGATCCAGTCGGCGGCGTTTTCGGCGAGCAGGCGGTACTTCGCCTCGGAGGCGGCCAGGGCGGCCTGGGCGGCTTCGGCACGGGCGCGGGCAGCCTGTGCATCTTCCATCAGGTTGAGGGCGGCCAGTCGGCCCTGGCGCTGCTCTTCGATGGCGGCCTGCTGGCTGGCGCGCAGCGCCTTTTCTGCCGTCAGGCGGGCCTGCCGCTCGGCGGCTTCTTGCAGGACATGCTGGATGGCATTCGGCAGGCGGCTCAGGTGATCCTTCAGGATGAAATCGGCGAGTCCGAGATGCAGCAGTTCGACCGCGGCTTCCTCGCCGATGCTGCCCGAAACCAGGATCACCGGCAGTTCCGGGCGCCGGGCGACGATGACGCTCAATGACACGCGAAAATCCATGCCAGGAACGTTGTAATCGGACAGGACAAGGTCCCACTCGGATTTCAGTGCGGTGCCGAGATCGGCATCGCAGTCGATGCGCCGGATTGAGGCGATGGGAACGTCGTGTTGCCGCAGGAAGCGCTCCAGCAGCAGGTAATCGGCGTTGTTGTCCTCGATGACGAGAATGTTCAGTGAACGCTCTATCGTCACGTCAGTTCTCCTGCGGCGGTTGATTGGTGGCCAGCCAGTAAACGCCAAGCCTCGCCACCGTCTCGGCAAATTCGGCGAAGTCGACGGGTTTGCGAACAAAGCTGTTGCAACCGAATTCGTAACTGCTCAGACGGTCACGTTCCTCATCGGATGAGGTCAGGATGACGACGGGCAGCAGTGCGGTGTGTTCGTTGGCCCGCAGGCGTTCGAGAACCTGCAGTCCGGACAGCCGGGGCAGACTGATATCGAGCAGGATGACAGTCGGCAATCCGGTTTTCCGATCGACAAATTCGCCCTGGAAGAAAAGGTAGTCCAAGGCCTGCTGGCCATCGCGCACCACGTCGATGCGATTGGCCACATTGGCCCGGCGCAAGGCGCGTACCGTCAGCATTTCATCCTGGGGGTTGTCTTCGACGAGAAGAATGCTTCGAATGCTCATGATCTACTCGCTTTCATGGAGGCTGGCTGCCGCTGGCAACGTAAAACAGATGGTGGCACCGCGATTGGGTTCGCCACAAGCGGCAATTTCGCCGCCATGGCGTTGAATGATGCGGTGTACCGTGGCCAGACCGATGCCAATGCCCGGAAATTCATCCTGCCGGTGCAGGCGCTGAAAGGGCTTGAACAGCCGCTCGGTGTGGGCCATATCAAATCCGGCTCCGTTGTCGGCGACGCAAATCCAGGGCGCGCCGTCGCGGCTCTCGCCATAGACCCGGATTTCCGGGGCGCTGGCCTTGCCGGTGTATTTCCAGGCGTTGTCGATCAGGTTGTCGATCACCGACTCGATCATCAGGGCATCGCCTTCGACGGCGAGGTCGGCCTCGATCTTAACGCTGACCTGGCGTGATGGATCTTCGGCAACGAGGGCGGCGAGCCTCTGGCTGGCCAGGGCGGAGATGTCGATCCGGTCCCGTTGCAGATCGCCGCGGGTGCTACGCGACAGGGCCAGGATGCCATCGATCAAATCGCTCATCCGGCGGCTGGCGATGCCGATCTGGTCGAGATATTTTTTAGCATCCTCGGCCAGTTGATCGCCGTAATCTTCGAGAAGTGCCTGGGAAAAGCCGCTCATCGCCCTGAGCGGCGCCCGCAGGTCGTGCGAAACGGCGTAGGCAAAGCTGTCCAGTTCGCGGTTGGCGGCCGAGAGTTCAGCGGTGCGCTCGACGACGCGGCGTTCGAGATCGGTATTGAGGTGATGGATTTCCTCTTCAGCCAGCTTCTGGCGGGTGATGTCCTCGGAAAATATGACGATGCCGCCGATCGCACCATCCGCCGTCGTCCACGGGCGAACCTCCCAGCGTATCCATTGCACTCGGCCGTCGGCTCGCTCGAAGCGGTCGTGGTCGGCGCGAATGACTTCGCCTCCCAGGCCGCGACGATGGATTGATTTCCAGTCCTCACTGATTTCCGGAAAGATTTCGTAGTGCGAGTGTCCGAGAACGTTGCGGTCGCCGATGCTGTACTCGGTCAGCCAGCGCCGGCTGACGGCCAGGTAGCGCATCTCGCGGTCGAGCATGGCCAGCGAGGCCGGAGCGTGCTCGATGAACAGCTTGAGCTGCTCCCGGCTTTCATGGAGGGCGGTGAGAGCCGCCTCGGCCCTGGCCCGGGCGGCGTTGGCATCCTGCATCTGGTTGAGGGTGGCGATGCGTGCCTGCTTCTGCTGTTCCAGCATCGCCGCCTGGGTGTCGGCCAGCACCTGTTCCGCCAGCTTGCGTTCGGTGATGTCCTGAACGGTACCGCGCAGGGCAATGATCTTGCTTTCGGCATTGCGGACAGCCTCGCCGCGGGCCGTAACCCAGCGGTTTGTTCCATCCGCCAAGACTACTTCGGCATCGCAGGTGTAGGACTGGCCGTTTGCCAGACAGTTTTCGACGGCAGCAACCAAGCCGGACCAGGTTTCCGGCGTGAAGTAAGACTGGACTTCGGGATAGACCGCAGGCGGCAGGGCCAGGTCGCGACCGTAGATGCGGTAGATTTCTTCCGACCAGACGTGTCGATCGGTGTGCAGGTCCCAGTGCCAATGTCCCAGTTTGGCCAGTCGCTTGGCCTCGTTCAGGTTCGCTTCGGCCTCCTTGCGGGCCGAGATGTCCTCGACGACCGAGATGAAATAATCCGGCGAGCCGTCCGGCTGACGTGCCAGGGATACGCTCAGATTGATCCAGACGATGCTGCCATCCTTGCGCAGATAACGCTTTTCCAGCGTGTAGCTGTTGATTTCACCGGCGAGTACCTGTCCGACGAGTTCCAGGTCGGAACTCAGGTCGTCGGGGTGGGTGATGTCCTGGAAGCTTTTGCTCAGCAGTTCGTCGGGACGGTAGCCGACGATATCGCACAGCTTGCGGTTGACTCGTAGCCAGCGGCCGTCCGGGTTAAGCAGGGCAATGCCGACGGCGGCCTGCTCGAAGGTGGCCTCGAAACGTGTTTCCGTCCGCTTCTGGGCCTCGTGAAGGCGCTCAAAAAAGAAGGCGAAAAGGTAGCCCATGACCAGGAATACGGTGATGGAGAGGGTAGTTGCCGGGCTTACAGCGACAGGCGAAGTGGTCGAAGGCAGGAAAAAATACCAAACCAGCAGCGCGCTGAGTGTCGTTCCTGTCAGGCCGCCACGCAGCCCGCCGAGCCAGGCGCAGAAAAAGACCGTGGGGAAGAAGATAATCCAGGCATACGGCTTGATGTACTCCCAGAGCAGCCATTGCAGCCCGCAGGCGGCAAACGGCAACAGCACCGAGAGCACAAGCCGCGGGTTCATGGTCGATCAGTGCCTTTTGGCGGCTGCTCTCCGAGGTCGAGGAAGGCCAGGGAATAGGGGGGCGTGCGACCGAGTTCCACGGACAGCGCGTTGACCTGCTTCTTCAACTCGATCATGTCCAGTTCGCGACCGATCGATGCCAGGTTGAAGCGGGACAATTCGTCGTGGTTGCGGCGCAACTCTTCTTCGGTGTTCTTGCGGGTGGTGATGTCGGTGGCCACGGACAGGACCCGTTCTTCGCCGTCGATGACGACGTTGCTGAGCAGCACGTCGAGCCAGAATCGCCGGCCGTGGATGTCCTCGCTCTGCCATTCCAGATGCTGATTGCCTTGGTGGGCGGCGCGCTTGACCCAGTTCACCATGTCGGGCAGTGCAAAAGGCGAGGGGAGCCAGAGCGCATGATTGCGAATCTGTTCGAGGGTTTCGTAACCGTAGATTTTCAGGGCATGCGGGTTGGCATCGACCGGAATCCCGGTCTCCCGATCATGAACCATGATGGCAACCGTGGCGCTGTCGAAAAGCGTATGGAAGCGCTGTTCGCTGGCCCTTAGCGCAGCTTCTATGGCCTTGCGTTCGGTGATGTCGCGGGAGATGCCAAAGGTGCCGATGACTTGGCCGTCGCCCCCGCGGAGCGGTCCTTTGGTGGCGAGAAAAATGCGCTCTCCGTTCGGGGTGCTGAGTCGTTCTTCGATGGTATGGGCGCGGTTTTCCCGAATGACGTGCTGGGCAATCTCCATCAGCATGGCTGCCTGGTCGGCCGGAAAGAGAGCGCGGTCGTCCCGGCCGAGTACCTCGTTTGGGGACTTGCCCACAAAATTGCAGGCCGCGCGGTTGATCAGGATGTAGCGGCCTTCGAGGTCCTTGGCGAAGATGGCGTCGTCAGAGCTTTCGGCGATGGCATCGATCAGTTGCAGGGCGCGCATTTTTTCTGCCTGCGTCGCCCGTTCGCGTTCGGCCGACGTGACCAACTGGGCCTTCATGCGGCCGACCAGTCCATAAAGGATGATCGATGTCACGGCAACGAACAGCCAGCCTTTGATGATGCTGGCGCGGACGAGTTGGGTCGGCTCCTTGAACATGATCTCGACGGCGGAATCGGAGAACAGTATCCACAGCGCGGCAAACACCGCGTAGATCATGACGATCCGGAGTACCGCGTGTTTGGGATGGTAGTCAGGCTTTGACTCAGTCATCTGCCCGGGTCCATTCCTGCCACATTTGTCGTCGATTTTTGGTCACGCTCATTTAGCTAAAACACATCAGTTCGGACGCCCCCATTTTGCCAATAGTGGATCGTCATGTTTTTAAATTAAATAGTTCCGACATTAATGTTAATTGTCGGCTTTGGCAATCTGGAACTCCCGGGGTATTTGCCCTTGCGCGGCTGTCCCGATGTCATGCTTGCCCAGTATTGATTATATGCCTCTTATATAGGTCGGCCCGGCCGGCGAGATCAGTGACCGGAGGTCGGGCCAATTGTGGTGAGCGTGGCGTCCCGGACCGTGGGACAATAGCCGCCTGAATACTTGTCTGGAATTTTTACCGTGAGAGAACGCCGTCGAGCTCCCCGCGTTTATTTGAAAGGTCATGTCTTGCTCAGTCTGGGTGGGCTGCACCTCGATTTGCCGGCGGCCGACATTTCGGTATCCGGGGTCGGCGTGTTGATCGATGCCGCACTGCTGGGTTCGCGGCCGAGCGGTGAGGTCGGCGTCTGCCGGATCGAATCGCCCGACCTTGGCGGCCCGGTCGAGGCCTACGTCAGCATCATGCGCATTCGCCGACTTGGTGAGCGCCGCCTGGTCGGCTTGCGCTTCGAATCGATCAGCGACGACGAACTCGAACTGATCCGCGAATACAAGCGGAAGCGCCGGGACAGCCCGGCGGCTTCCTGATTGCCTTTCAAGGCCTGAAGAAACTTTCCAGATCGCTGAAGACAGCGTGGTCGGCGTTGTGCCGGCGTAGCGCGATGACGTCTTCGAGTTTTTCCACCTGTTTCATCATCTGCGCCAGTCGCAGGTCTTCGTTGACCAGCAGCCAGATGCGGCTGCGACTGCCGTCGCCGACCGGCAGGACGAGGATGCCTTCGACGTTGTAGGCACGGCGGGAGAACAGGCCGACGACGTGGGACATGACCCCGGGATGGTTGTTGACGTCGATTTCCAGCACGGCGCGGGAGATTGCCTGCTGTTCAGCGCGGTTGAATGAATTCATCTCAGGCTCCGATCATGTCGCGGTTGGCGGCGCCCGGCGGCACCATGGGGTAGACCTTCTGTTCGGCATCGATGCTGGCGTGGATCAGGCAGGGGCCGGGGCGGGCGATGGCTTCCATCAGTGTGGCGCAGGGATTGGGTGCCTGGTCGAGATCGACGGCGGCGATGCCGAGGCCCTGGGCGACCTTGATGAAATCCGGCATGGCCCTGAATTGCGACGCGAATAGCCGCTCGCCGTAGAACAGCGTCTGCTGCTGGTGTACCAGGCCGAGCACGGCGTTGTTCATCAGCACGATCTTCAGGTTCACGTTTTCCTCGGCGGCAGTGACCAGTTCCTGGATATTCATCAGGATCGAGCCGTCGCCGGTGAAGCAGACGACGGTGCGCTGCGGTTCGGCCAGCGCGGCGCCGATGGCGGCCGGCACGCCGAAGCCCATGGTGCCCAGGCCGCCGGAGGTCAGCCACTGGCGCGGGCGGCGCAGCGGATAGGCCTGGGCGACCCACATCTGGTGCTGGCCGACGTCGGTGGCGATCGTCGCGTCGTTGTCCAGGCAGGCGGCGACGGTGCGGATCAGGCCGAAATGCGAGCGCGGGTTGTCGGCATCCGGCATGGCGAGCGGAAACTGTTTTTTCAGCGCAATGCTACGGTCAGCCCAATTTTTTCGCGGATTTTCAAAAACCGCCGGCAGCAGTTGGTCGAGCGCGGCCTGCACGTCCGCGGTGATGCCGACATGGGCGTTCTTGATCTTGTCGAGTTCGGCCGGGTCGATGTCGATGTGGATGATCTTCGCCTGCGGGCAAAAGGCGGCGACCTTGCCGGTGGCGCGGTCGTCGAAGCGGGCGCCGATGGCGATCAGCAGGTCGCATTCGTCGAGCAGCAGGTTGGTGTAGCGGGCGGCGTGCATGCCGAGCATGCCCAGCGACAGCGGGTGGTCGACCGGCATGGTGCCGAGCGCCATCAGCGTCATCACGGTCGGCAGGCCGGCCTTTTCGGCCAGGGCGACGGCCGAGGCCGAGGCGCCGGAATGGACGACGCCGCCGCCGAGGTAAAGCAGCGGACGTTCGGCGGCATTGATCAGCGCGGCGGCCTCGGCGATCAGCGCAGCATCGGCGGCCGGGGGTGGCACGGCGCGGCCGGGTTCGGGCCAGGTGTCGATTTCGAGGGCCTGCGTCTGCACGTCCTTCGGGATGTCGATCAGCACCGGGCCGGGGCGGCCGGAGGCAGCGATCTCGAAGGCACGGGGAATCACTTCGAGTAGTTCCTCGGCCGAATTGACCAGGAAGTTGTGCTTGGTGATCGGAATCGACAGGCCGTAGGTGTCGACTTCCTGGAAGGCGTCGGTACCGATCATGGCACGCGGCACCTGGCCGGTGATGGCAACCAGTGGGATCGAGTCGAGCTTGGCGTCGGCGATGGCGGTCAGCAGGTTGGTCGCGCCGGGGCCGGAGGAGGCCATGCAGACGCCGACCTCGCCGGTAGCCCGGGCCATGCCCTGGGCGATGAAACCGGCGCCCTGTTCGTGGCGGGCGAGCACGTGGCGGATGACGGTCGATTGGCCTAGCGCGTCGTAGATGGGCAGGATGGCGCCGCCCGGGTAGCCGGTGACGATGCGCGTGCCCTGGCGTTCGAGCAGGCGGATGGTGATCTGGGCGCCGCTGAGAGTTTCGGTCATGGAGGTTTCCTTTGGGTTGGTGGTGCAACCGGCAGGCTCCAAAACAAAACCCCGCCGGTTTGCGCCGGCGGGGGTTGGGGTGTTTGGTCTTGCTTCTGCTTACCCGATCCGCGACGGCGCGTGCGTAACGACGCCTACTACGACCACGCGTACGACGACCGGTTCCACTGCAAATGCAGCGGCGGAGCGGAAGCGTAGGGATGCGGTCATGGGGTATCCGGAGGCGGGCAGAAAACAGAGGATTAACTATGACCGAGGGCGCCGACAAAATCAAGTTGGCGTGGTGGTGCAAGGTCGGGCCGGTTAAAAAAATTTTACCTGCATCATGCTTGACGGATATGGAGCCACCTCGCTTACACTGGCGGCTTAATAAAAAAATCATACAACCCTATGAAATGGTTGGAGAAATTCAGGAGAGATGACAAATAAGCGAAAAATTCTAGTGGCCGATGCCTCTAAGGTAGTGCGCGCATCCTTGGCCAAGCAGCTGGCCGACGATTTCGACGTGCGCGAGGAGACCAGCGGCGAATCGGCCTGGCAGACGCTGGTTCTCGACAGTGCAATCGTCGGCGTCGTGTCCGGGCTTGGGCTGGCCAAGCTCGATGCCTTCGGCCTGCTTGAGCGTCTGCGGGCGAGCAAGTTATCCCGCTTGAACAGCCTGCCATTCTTTCTCGTCGTGTCGGCTTCGTTTTCCGAAGCTGATCGCCAGCAGGCCATTGAGCGCGGGGTCACCGATTTTGTCGTCAAGGGCAGCAATGTGTCGGTCGATGTCGTTGTCTCCGCCTTGCTCGAATACCGCGGCGATGCGACCGAGGTGCATAACCTTGCCTTCGATTCGCCGGCCACGCTGCAGGCCGTCAACGACGACGAGCTTGAAGACGTCGGCGTGCAGACCGATGTCGGCGTCAGCGACATCATGGGACGGCTGGGCGAACTGGCCGGCCTTTGCGGCAACGAGCCGAAGAACGTCGAGGTGGTGGAGGGCAGCTGCGGCAACGAGGATGCCGTTCAGCCACGGGAAACCGTCGAGGAATATCTGGCCAAGAGCCTGCCGCGGGCGGTCGAGGGCCAGGGTGTCGGCGTCATTGCCTTCGGCATCGATGGCTATGACGATCTGCTCGCCCGTCACGGTAACGACCTGGCAATCAGGACCGCCGAAAAGTTTTCCTTCATGCTGGCCAGGAAGATCCGGCCGGAGGATTGCATCGGCCAGCTGCCGGATGGTCTGGTCGTCATTGTCGCCGCCGCGACCACCGCCGATATCTGCAGTCGCTTTGCGACGCGCATCTGCAAGGCGATGGCGGCGGCGCAGATCTCGGTGCGCGGCCAGCGCCTCGACCTGACGGTCAGCGCCGGCGTCGCGGTGATGCCGGATGATGGCATTGATCTGAGCGGCCCGGCGCTGTTGCAAATGGCGCACGACCGCCTGGCGGTTGCCCGCAAGGCGGGCGGCAACCGGGTGACGGCGCGCCAGGAATATCGGGGCTCCGGTCTCGGCAATTGCGAGACTTTCGTGCCGCAACTGAAGGATTTGCTGACCACGACCGACCCGGCGGTATTGCGGCCCTGTCTGGGAACCATCGGGATGGAGCTGATGCCGCTGTTGCGCGAACTCGAAAAGAGTTTCCGCTTCGGGCTGCCGATTGACGAGATGAACAAGCGCCTGTGGGATCGGGCGCGGGCCGAGCGCATGGTGACCTGAGTGACCGGCACCCCCGGACCGAAGGCCGGCGCGATGCCGGCTTTTTTGTCGGTGGGCCGCTGTGGCTGACGGCGAAATTGTTGGATACTGATTGCCAGTCCAAAGAATAACGAACGTGATGACCAGTACAAACGGGGAAGGCGCAATGGCAGGCAGTCAGGACGATTCGGCGGAGGCGCGCGTTCGTCTCTTTCACGCCAGCCTGGTCTGGCCGCTGCAGCTTGAACCGCTGGCCATCGACGGCAACGACAGCCGGCACTGGGAAATTTTCGAAGCGCGCTCGGCCGAGCATCCGTGGCAAAGGCTGGACGATGAGTTCATGGAGGATGCCAGCCAGTTCAAGGAGCGCCATTATCGGGAATTCGTCTCCTTTCTGCCTTACGTCCAACGCTTCCTGTACGGCGAGGGGCGTTCGCGCCATGCATCGCCCGACGATCCGCCCGGCAATTCGCCGGTGCATGTATTCCGCCGTCACGATATCGCCAAGCTGCGGCTGACGCTGCGCAATGGGCAGGCGCCGGTCGAGCTGGCGATTGTCCATCTCGATCTCTATTTCTTCCACGATCTCGACCTGGTGCAACTGAACCTGGAAGTACGCGCCGAGGATCTGTCGCTCGATACCGCGCGCGACATCCTCTTTCGCTTTGGCCGGGCTTATCCGTCGGGTTGGGAGGAGGGCGGCGAGGGGCTGCACAACGTCTATCTGGCCGAGTGGATAGGCGTGGACGGCAAGGTCGTCGCGCGCTCCGATGCCGAGCGACGGGAAAAGTATCTGAGCTATGTCTGCCGGCATCGCAGTCCCTGCATTTCGGAGCATTGGGCCTGCCTGCTGCGGCCGCTGGTGCTGACGCATTCCGACGAGGCGGGCGATCTGCGCTACCGCCTGATCGAATACCAGCGCATGCCGGTGATGGCTTACCTGGCCGTCGATCGGCCGCGCGAATTCAGCCGTGAGCAGTGGATACGCCTCGGACTGGCGACCATGCTGCATCCGGATGAAACGCTACCGGTCAATGAGCCGATGGTCATCGATTTCGAGAAAAATTTCTGCCACGACCGTTTCTGGACCGACACGGAAAGCGGGCCGAATACGCGCTTCATGTGCACCGGCAACGCTTTCACGGTGGTCGGCGATGCGGCGTTTTCCTTCTTCACCGATGGCGAACGCGGGGTGCTGGCCCAGTTCCGTCACCAGTATTTCATCGTTTTCCTGATTGCCCACCTGCATCGTGCCGCACTGCTGATTTTTTCGGAAATCCTGGTCGATGCGGTCAACGATCTCGACATTCGCAACGACGTGTCGGTCCGTCGTTTCAAGCGGCGCATCCGGGCCAACTTCGAGACTTTCCTGCGCTTCACGCACCGCTACTGGTTCCACGAACTTTCGGAGCGCCCGCACGTCCAGGCGATGTTCCGGCTGTGCTCGAACCACCTGCACAACGACGCGATCTACGACGACGTGCACGACGAGATCCGCGAGATGAGCCACTATCTCGACAGCGACTCGCAGCGGCGGCAGTCCAATACTGTCGTCCGCCTAACCGTGATCACCATCCTCGGCCTGATCGCCACGGTGACCACCGGCTACTTCGGCATGAACATCATTGCCTTTGGCGAAGGGCCCGTTCTGGAACGCGCCCTGCACGGCCTGCTGGCGACCACGGTGTTCATCGGACTGGTCTTGTTCGCCGTCGCCAAATCCAAGCGCCTGTCTGATTTCCTCGAAGCCCTGTCTGATGAAAGGCTGACGCTGGCTGGCAAGTTCCGGGTCCTGTGGGGCGTTGTCCGCAAGACAGAGCGCTGAACGGGCTAAGCCGGAAATTTCCATTTTGGCCGTTTTTTGCTGCCTACCGTAGCATTCCTATTTCCCGGGCAGTTTCCGGCCCGATCAGGGTTTCAGCCAGGTTGAACGGGATCTCGGCGGTCCGTTCGTCGACCGGCCTGCGGCCGCCCATGATTTCGGCCAGGTCCTGCGGCAGGCGTGGCTCGCGCTGCGGCTCGGCGTAACCCTGCGGATAGATCGGCTGCAGCGTGGCCAGATCGTATTTGTCGGTGGCGCCGAAGGTATGCAGCATTTCGTGGGCGATCACCACGCTGTTCTGCCGCCGTTGCTTGCGGCTGGAAAAAGCGTGAATGAGGCCGAGCTGGCCCTTGGCCAGGCCGGTCGAATGCGGAACCCGGTCGGTGCGCTCGGGGTCGTGGAACAGCACGAACAGCCGGACATGCGGCTTCGGCCCGGCGATGGCGTCATGCTGCGAGGCCCACCAGCGCAGCTTCAGGCTCCACAGCATGGCGTCGAACGCGCTGGCCTGCGGCGGTGCCAGCGGTGGCGGCTCGCTGAGCGGCGGCGCGACGTTGATGGCGACCGGCTGCAAGACCGCCAGCCCCTGCCGCTTCGTTTCGCCCTGCAGCCATTCGCCGATGTCCTCGAAACTGTCCTTGCCCAGGCTGCGCACATAGCTGGCCGTGGCCGGTGAATCGTCGGCGGCGATCGGGTAAATGGCGACGTGGATGGTGTGTTCCCAGGCCGTCAGCCGGGAATTCGAGCGCCAGGCGCCGAGGCCGACGGTGGCCAGGACGAGCAACAGGATCAGGATGCGGAATTTGCGAAACATGGTGGAGCGGAGTTAATTGGCCTGGCAACGAATGCCGACCACGGGGTTGACCTCGTGCCGCTGCCAGTCGGTGGCCCGCCAGCGGTAGATGCCAGGAGCGACCACGCTGAGCTCCCATTCCACCGGCTTGCCGGCCATGGTGACGCGCTGTTCGTTGTCGTAGCGGATGATCAGGGTATTCGGCGTGGCCGAGAGGATTTGGGCCGAATAGCGGTCGGCCTCACGATCGCCCAGTTTCTGCACGTGGTCGAGGTGGATTTCCAGGCGTTGCCGAGCCGCGTCCAGCCGGAAGCGAAACTGGACCTTGCCCGGGGTGCAGGCGATTTCGTTGCTGGCATTCTCGGTCCACACCCCGGTCAGTTGTGCCGGATCGAACGGAAAGCCGGCCGGGCCGAGCGCCGCCCGGGACAGCGGACTGGCGAGCAGCAGCGTTGCGGCCAGCAATCGGAGGAGCAATGTGCGCATGGCGGTGATCCGGAAGAGGCTTGAGGGGAGATGCTGATCGCCATTTGGCGAGAGGGCGCATCATTGCATGCGAGGCGCATGGCGGCAATGTCCAGCGGGCAAAAAAAACCCGGCCGGAGCCGGGTTTGACTGCTGGTCGATCAGGCTCAGGCCACGGCGACCGGAATCTTGCCGATCTTGGCCTGCCATTTCTTCGGACCGGTCTCGTGCACGCTGACGCCCGAGGAATCAACGGCGACGGTGACTGGCATGTTTTCGACATCGAACTCGTAGATCGCCTCCATGCCCAGATCGGCGAAGCCGACGACCTTGGCCGACTTGATCGCCTTGGCGACCAGGTAGGCGGCGCCGCCGACGGCCATCAGATAGGCGCTCTTGTTGTCCTTGATCGCCGAGATGGCGACCGGGCCGCGCTCGGACTTGCCGATCATCGAGATCAGGCCGGTCTGCTCGAGCATCATGCGGGTGAACTTGTCCATCCGCGTGCCGGTGGTTGGGCCGGCCGGGCCGACGACTTCGTCGCGCACCGGGTCGACCGGGCCGACGTAGTAGATGACGCGGTTGGTGAAATCGACCGGCAGCTTCTCGCCCTTGGCCAGCATGTCGGAAATGCGCTTGTGGGCGGCATCGCGGCCGGTCAGCATCTTGCCGTTTAGGAGCAGCTTCTGGCCGATCTTCCAGGAGGCGACTTCTTCCTTGGTCAGGGTGTTGAGGTCGACGCGGGTTGCCGCCTTGAGGTCCGGCGTCCAGGTGACGGCCGGCCAGTCTTCCAGCTTCGGTACTTCCAGCTTGGCCGGGCCGGAGCCGTCGAGGTGGAAGTGGCAGTGGCGGGTCGCCGCGCAGTTCGGGACCAGCGCGACCGGCAGGTTGGCGGCGTGGCAGGGGTAATCCAGCACCTTGACGTCGAGCACGGTGGTCAGGCCGCCCAGGCCCTGGGCGCCAACGCCCAGCGCGTTGATCTTTTCCATCAGTTCGAGGCGCAGTTCCTCGGCGCGGGTCAGCTTGGCGCCCGTTTTTGCGTACTCTGCGGCCTTGGCCTTCAGTTCATGGATGTCGACCGGCGCCATGATCGATTCCTTGGCCAGCAGCATGGCCTTTTCCGGCGTGCCGCCGATGCCGATGCCGATGATGCCGGGCGGGCACCAGCCGGCACCCATTTCCGGAATCTTGTGCAGCACCCAGTCGACCAGATCGTCGGACGGGTTGAGCATGGCGAACTTGGACTTGGCTTCCGAGCCGCCGCCCTTGGCGGCGCAGATCACCTCGACGTGGTCGCCTTCGACGATCTCGAAATGGACGACAGCCGGGGTGTTGTCCTTGGTGTTCTTGCGGGCGCCGGCCGGGTCGGCCAGCACCGAAGCGCGCAGCGGATTGTCCGGGTTGTTGTAGGCGCGACGGACGCCTTCGTCGATCATCTTCTGGATGCTCATCGTCGCATCCGGCCAGGTGACGTTCATGCCGACCTTGATGAAGACCATGCCGATGCCGGTATCCTGGCAGATCGGGCGGTGCCCCTCGGCGGACATCCGCGAGTTGGTCAGGATCTGGGCGATGGCGTCCTTGGCGGCGGGGGATTCCTCGCGCTCGTAGGCTTCGCCCAGCGCCTTGATGTAATCCAGCGGGTGGTAATAGCTGATGTACTGGAAGGCATCGGCGACGGACTGGATCAGGTCTTCTTGTTTGATAGCGGTCATGCGCAACTCCGGGCTAGTGGTTTTTTTGATGTTGCAGGGCAAGGGTCTGGGTCATGGTCTTGTCGACAATGGCCATGGCCAGGGCGGAAAACAGGAAAACGACATGGATGACGACCTGCCAGAGCAACGTATGCTCAGTCAGGTTCGCGGCATTGATGAAACTCTTCAGCAGGTGAATCGACGAAATGCCGATGATCGCCGTCGAAAGCTTGATCTTGAGCACGCCGGCATTGACGTGGGAAAGCCACTCGGGCTGATCGGGATGGTCTTCCAGATCAAGGCGGGAAACAAAGGTTTCATAACCGCCGACAATTACCATGACCAGCAGGTTGGCGATCATCACGACGTCGATCAAGCCGAGGACGGCCAGCATGACATCGACTTCGGTCAAATGGGCGGTGTCTATGGCACGATGGACCAGGTGGCTCAGTTCGACCATGAACAGCCAGCAATAAATGACCTGGGCGATGATCAGGCCGATATAGAGCGGGGCCTGAATCCAGCGGCTGGCGAAGATGAAAGATTCCAGATGTTTGATGGGCGCTTGCATGGCTTCCGGTACGGATTGGGGAGGCGGAATTTTATCACGGCAGCCGAATGCTTCCGGATTATGACCAAATGTTGCGGTGCAGCGTGATTTCGTAAGCGCTTTGTAAGAATATCCCAGTCTAATGCCGCCTTGACGCTGGTGAGGGGGACTGCAGGTCACCAGTATGGGCGGCTTTATTATCCCGGGACCCCACCCGGGGCTATCGGTAGTTTCAACATGATTTTGCGAAGTAGCGCAGAGGAGAAAAATATGTCGAATGAGTCCGTGCAGATGATTTATCCGTCCGAGGAAATGGTAAAGAATGCCGCGGTTTCCGGGATGGATGCCTACCGGGCGCTGTGCGCGGAAGCGGATGCTGATTATCCGGAATTCTGGGCCAAGCGCGCCCGTGAGTTCATCACCTGGAAGCAGCCGTTTACCCAGGCACTGGATGAGTCCAATGCCCCCTTCTTCAAGTGGTTTGCCGATGGCAAGCTGAATGTTTCTTACAACTGCCTCGACCGCCAGGTCGAAGCCGGCCTGGGCGAAAAAGTCGCCATCATTTTCGAAGCCGACAACGGCGAAGTGACCAAGGTCACCTACAAGGAAATGCTTTCCAAGGTTGCCAAGTTCGCCAATGCCCTGCGTGGCATGGGCGTCAAGAAGGGCGATCGTGTCGTCATCTACATGCCGATGACCATCGAAGGCATCTGCGCGATGCAGGCCTGCGCCCGTATCGGCGCCATCCACTCCATCGTTTTCGGCGGTTTCTCCGCGCAATCCCTGCGTGACCGCATCAATGACGCCGGCGCAGTTGCCCTGATTACGTCCGACGGCCAGTTCCGCGGTGGCAAGGCCATTCCGCTGAAGCCGATCGCTGACGAAGCCTTCGCCATGGGCGGCTGCGAATCCGTCAAGAACGTCATCGTCTTCAAGCGTACCGGTGGCGACGTCAATATGGTTGCTGGCCGTGACTCCTGGCTGCACGACGTGGTGGCCAACCAGTCCGACGTTTGCGAGCCGGAATGGGTCGAAGCCGAACACCCGCTGTTCCTGCTCTACACCTCCGGCTCGACCGGCAAGCCGAAGGGCGTCCAGCACTCCACTGGCGGCTACCTGCTGCACGCCATCATGACCATGAAGTGGACCTTCGACATCAAGCCGAACGATGTCTTCTGGTGTACGGCCGATATCGGCTGGGTCACCGGCCACACCTACATCACCTATGGCCCTCTGGCTTGCGGCGCCACCGAAATCGTCTTCGAAGGCGTACCGACCTACCCGGACGCCGGCCGTTTCTGGAAGATGATCCAGGATCACAAGGCGACCATTTTCTACACCGCCCCGACCGCGATCCGTTCGCTGATCAAGGCCTCCGACACCAATGCCGCCGTGCATCCGAAGAGCTTTGATCTGTCTTCGCTGCGCATCCTCGGTTCGGTCGGCGAGCCGATCAACCCGGCCGCCTGGCAGTGGTACTACGACAACGTTGGCGGCGGCAAGTGCCCGATCGTCGATACCTTCTGGCAGACCGAAACCGGTGGCCACATGATCACCCCGCTGCCGGGCGCCACGCCGCTGGTTCCGGGCTCCTGCACCCTGCCGTTCCCGGGCATCCAGTTCGCCGTGGTCGATGAGACCGGTGCCGATCTGCCGTGGGGCCAGGGCGGTATCCTGGTTTGCAAGAAGCCGTGGCCGTCGATGATCCGCACGATCTGGAACGACGACGAGCGCTTCGTCAAGTCCTACTATCCGCAAGACTTCCAGGGCAAGTACTACCTGGCGGGCGACGGCGCGATCCGCGACAAGGACACCGGCTACTTCACCATCACCGGCCGTATCGACGACGTGCTGAACGTCTCCGGTCACCGCATGGGCACCATGGAAATCGAATCCGCCCTGGTTGCTAATCCGCTTGTTGCCGAAGCTGCCGTGGTCGGCCGTCCAGACGACCTGACCGGCGAAGCCATCGTTGCCTTCGTGGTCCTGAAGGGCGCTCGCCCGACCGGTGACGACGCCAAGCGCATCATCAAGGAACTGGCTGACTGGGTGGGCAAGGAGATCGGTCCGATCGCCAAGCCGAAGGACATCCGTTTCGGTGACAACCTGCCGAAGACCCGTTCGGGCAAGATCATGCGTCGTCTGTTGCGTGGTCTGGCCAAGGGCGAGGAACTGACGCAAGACACGTCTACGCTGGAAAACCCGGCGATTCTGGAACAGCTCAAGGGCTGATTCCGGCAGCCCGGATTCGTCCGGGCCGGGACGGGCGGCCGCCAGGTCGTCCGTCGGCAATATACAAGGGGCCGCGATCTTGCCGCGCGGTCTCATCACGATAAGGGGCAAGGAGGAGACAATGGTCGCCACTCAGGTGGCCACGAATGTGGTCGGTACAAGGCTGCATCCCCAAACGGCTGGCACGCTTGGCGTGCCGGCCGTTTTTATTTTTCTGGCGATGCTGCGGCGTACTCAACTTGGGTACAAGGCCGTCACCTATCGCGAGGGGGCCTGACATGAAACGGGCGAGCCCGACCCGGCAGCGCCTGGCGGCGCTGGGGCTATTCGGTATTCCCTTGTTGACTTATCCCTTGCTGAGCTTGCCCGACGGTAGCCTGGGCGGGATTCCGATGACTTATCTCTATCTCTTCGGCGTTTGGGCCGGGTTGATTGCCTTGGCGGCCGGGGCAACCGAAGGGCGGGGCAAGTAGATGCTTTCCGCCTGGTTCATCGCGCTCCTGGCCACAGCTTATCTCGCCTTGTTGTTCGCCGTTGCCCGTTTCGGCGACGCCCGCGCCGATGCTGGCAAATCGATCATTTCGGCCAATGTCTATGCCTTGTCGCTGGCCGTCTATTGCACCTCCTGGACGTTCTACGGCAGCGTCGGGCGGGCAACTTCCGGCGGCCTGTCCTTTCTGACCATTTACCTTGGGCCGACGCTGATGCTGCTCTTCGTCGGTGTCATCATCAAGATGATCCGCATCAGCAAGGCTCAGCGCATCACCTCGATTGCCGACTTCATCGCTTCGCGCTACGGCAAGAGCCAGTTGCTGGCCGGGATGGTGACCGTCATCGCGGTGGTCGGCATCGTGCCCTACATAGCTTTGCAGTTGAAGGCGGTGGCAGCCAGCGTCGATGTGCTGCTCGAGTACCCCGGAAGCTCGGTGGAGTTTTGGGGCATCGATTCAACTTTTCTGATCGCAGTCGTGTTGGCACTGTTCTCTATCCTGTTCGGGACGCGTCATCTGGATGCGACCGAGCGCCACGAGGGCATGGTGGCGGCGGTGGCGTTTGAATCGGTGGTCAAGCTGGTTGCGTTCGTTGCTGTCGGGCTGTTTGTGACCTACGGGATGTTCGGCGGGCTGGGCGATTTGTTCCAGCGGGCCGCCGCCAGCCCGGAACTTGACCGCCTGCTGCAACTCGATAGTGGACGAGCCGGCACGTGGACGTCGTTGATCCTCGTTTCCGGCCTGGCCATTCTGTTCCTGCCGCGCCAGTTCCAGATCATTGTCGTCGAGAATGTCGACGAATCGCACCTCAAGCGGGCGGTCTGGCTCTTTCCGCTCTATCTGTTGCTGATCAACATTTTCGTTCTGCCGCTGGCCATCGGCGGATTGCTGCATTTTGGCGGGCAGGGCGGCAATCCGGATACCTTCGTGCTGACTCTGCCCTTGTCGCGCGGGGCCGAGGCCTTGGCCCTGTTGGCTTTCATCGGTGGCTTGTCGGCGGCGACCGGCATGGTCATCGTCGAGACCATCGCGCTGTCGACGATGGTCTGCAACGATCTGGTCATGCCCTGGCTGCTCCGCTCGTCCTGGCTGCATGCCGAAAATCGACAGGATCTTTCCGGCTTGCTGATCGGCATCCGGCGCGTCGCCATCGCGTTGATCCTGCTGCTCGGTTACATCTATTTCCGTGCCGCTGGCGAGGCGTATGCACTGGTTGGTATCGGCCTTATTTCCTTCGCGGCCGTCGCCCAGTTTGCGCCGGCCATTTTCGGCGGCATGTACTGGAAGCAGGGAACGCGGGCTGGCGCCGTGGCCGGTTTGCTGGCCGGCTTCGTCGTCTGGCTGTACACGCTGCTACTGCCATCGTTTGCCAAGTCCGGCTGGGTGCCCAGCGGTTTTGTCGAGCAGGGGCTGTTCGGCATCGGCTGGCTGAAGGCGCAGGAATTGTTTGGCCTGCGCGGGATGGACGAAATTTCGCACAGCCTGTGGTGGAGCCTGCTGGCCAATATCGGCTTTTACGTCGTCGTATCGCTGAATTCACGTCCCGACGTAGTCGAGGCCAGCCAGGCCGAACGCTTTGTCGATGTCTTCCGTTTCGACCGGCATAGCCCGGAGGCCAGCTTGTGGCGGGGAAAGGCGTCGCCGAAGGAACTGGTGGCACTGCTAGAACGCTTCCTCGGCGCGGCACGGACGAAGCAGCAGCTGGCGGCTTACGCCCGGGCAAGAGGTGCCGGCGATTGGCGCAGCCTGCCGGCCGACGCACAGTTCGTGCGCTTTGCCGAGGCGGAACTGGCCGGGGCGATTGGTTCGGCCAGCGCCCGGGTGATGGTCGCCTCGGTGGCGCAGGAGGAGGATCTCGGTCTGGACGAGGTGCTCGATATTCTTGATGAGGCGACGCAAGTGCGTGCCTACAGCCGGCAACTGGAGAGCAAGCAGAGCGAGCTAGAGGCGGCAACCTCCGAATTGCGGGAGGCGAACGAGCGCCTGCGCGAACTGGATCGCATGAAGGATGATTTCATTTCGACCGTGACGCATGAACTGCGCACGCCGCTGACCACGATACGCGCGATGTCGGAAATGTTGCATGACGATCCGCGCATGGCGCTCGAAGACCGGACGCGTTTTTTCAGCATCATTCTGAGCGAGGCCGAGCGCCTGACCCGGCTGATCAACCAGATTCTCGACATGGCCAAGCTGGAGTCCGGCCGGGCCGAATGGGTCAGCGGCGAAGTGGATATCGGCGAAGTGGCCCGCGAAGCGATGGGGTCGCTCGACCAGCTATTCCGCGACAAGGGCGTTGTGCTGGAGGGCGACATTCCGCTCGATGGCACGGTGGTACTGGCCGACCGTGATCGGTTGATGCAGGTGCTGATCAATCTGCTCTCGAATGCCGTCAAGTTCGTGCCGGGGGGCAGTGGGCGCGTACGGGTCAGCGTCGGTGTCGCTGCGGGCATGGTCCGCGTCGAAGTCGCCGACAATGGCCCCGGGCTGACGGCCGAAGAATGCGAAGTGATTTTCGAGAAATTCCGCCAGGGCGGAAACACGATGACCGACAAGCCCAAGGGAACAGGACTGGGTTTGCCGATCAGCCGGCAGATCATCGAATATTTCGGTGGTAAGCTTTGGGTGGAAAGCAGCCCCGGTGCAGGGGCGAGGTTCATTTTCACGGTGCCCTTGCCGGCGCCGGAGGAATAACAGGGGAGACAAAACCAATGCCGAAAAAGATACTGATCGTCGACGACGAACCCAACATCGTCATTTCGCTCGAATTCCTGATGAAGAAAGAAGGCTTCGAGGTCGCCATCGCCAATGACGGCGATGATGCGCTGGCCAAGGTGGACAGCTTCAATCCGGATCTCGTGCTGCTCGACGTGATGATGCCGCGCAAATCCGGTTTCGAGGTCTGCGAGGCCTTGCGTGCCGACCCGGCCCGGAGCGGCCTGAAAATCGTCATGCTGACCGCCAAGGGGCGCGATACCGAAGTCGCCAAGGGTTTGGCCATCGGCGCCGATGCCTACATGACCAAGCCGTTCTCGACCAAGGAACTGCTGGCGATGGTCAAGGCCATGCTCGGGCTTGCCTGAGGGCCAAATGCTACGGTCGGCCCCCAAAAAAGGCCAAAATCGAAAAACCCGCTCTTCGGGATGCGTGCCATGAAGGCCAAACATCGCTTCAGTCTTGCCGTGGTCATCCTTGGTCTGTTGATGACCGGGCCTTTCGTCGTCACCTCGCTGCTGGTCTGGCTGGACATGAAGGAGGCCGAGCGCAGCCTGCTGACCGGGCTGCTGATGTCGCGTCTGCCGGTCGGCACGATGATGACGCTGTTCGGTTTCGTGATCGGCGTCGCCGTGCTGCATAAACTGTTCAAGCAATACGTCGAGGGCTTGCTGCGCATGGCCGAGACCTTGCGCCTGATGCTCGGGGCCAACCGCAATTTCCGCGTCGCGCCCGAGGGGCCGCCGGAAGTCCAGCAACTGGCCCAGGCCGCCAACGATCTTGCGCAGCAGCGCGATGTGCTGATGGACGACGTCGATGCGCAGATCGCCACGGCCAAGGCTTCGGTCGAGGAGGAAAAAAACCGGCTGGCAGCGCTGATGTCGGAACTGGCCCAGGCTGTCGTCGTTTGCAATCTCGACGGCCGCATCCTGCTCTACAACAACCGCGCCCGGCTGCAGTTCAAGGCGCTGTCGCAGGGGCCGACTTCAGTCGCCGGCGGGGCACTGATCGGGCTTGGCCGCTCGATCTTCTCGATTCTCGAAAAGAACCAGGTCGAACATGCGCGGGAGGTCATCCGCCAGCGCCTGACGGCTGGCAAGACGGCCATCGCCAATTTTGTCACGACGACGCGCGGCGGCCAGTTGCTGCGCGTCCAGATGGTCCCAGTTCTCTCTGCTGCCGGCGAGGAGGGTGAGGCGGCGATGTCCGGCTACGTGCTGACTGTCGAGAACATCACTCGCAGCATCGAGCTGGAGGCCAGGCGCGACCAGGTCCTGCACTCGCTGACCGAGGGCAGCCGGGCGGCCATCGGCAACATCCGCGCTGCGGTCGCCAACCTGATCGACTACCCGGACATGGAGCCGGAATTGCGCGAGCGCTTCGTCAAGGTGGTCGACGACGAGGCGGCCAAGATGAGCCGCAGCCTCGACCAGACGATGAACGAGTTCTCCGATTCGATGAAGACGCGCTGGCCGCTCGAGGACATCCTCGGCATCGACATCGTCGCCGCCGCCCAGCGCCGCATCGAGGACAAGCTGAAACTGCCGATCAAGACCGAGGGCCTCGACGACGCCCTGTGGGTCAAGGCCGATAGTTTCTCGCTGGTCTTCGCGCTGCTCTTCCTGGCCTCCCGACTGCAGGATCACTACGATCCGCGCGAGTTGCGCTTCCGCCTCAGCTCGAATGGCCGTCTGGCCTATCTCGACCTGATCTGGGCCGGGCAGGCGATGTCGTCGGAGACGTTTTACACCTGGGAAATGGAAACCATGCATGTCGGTGGCGAAACCTCGCCGCTCAGCGTGCGCGACGTCATCGACCGGCATGGCGGCGAAATCTGGTACGAGCGCGAAAAGGCGGCGCACCGCGCCTTCTTCCGCTTCGTCCTGCCGGTGGCGACCCCCGAACTCGACAACGAACAGGAAGAGCGGACCCGTGGCAAAGGGCGGCCGGAATACTACGACTTCGACTTGTTCAAGTTCGAGGACAAGTCGATCGACCTCGACCGCAAGCTGTCCGAACTGACCTACACCGTGTTCGATACCGAAACAACCGGGCTGGAGCCGTCGAAGGGCGATGAAATCATCCAGATCGGGGCTGCCCGCATCGTCAATAACCGCCTGTTGCGCCAGGAGACCTTCAACCAGATCGTCGATCCGGAAATTCCGCTCAAGCCGGAATCCATTCCTATCCACGGCATCACCGAGGACATGGTGCGCGGCCAGCCGAATATCGACGCCGTCCTGCCCGCCTTCCACGAGTTCTGCGAAGACACCGTGCTGATCGCCCACAACGCCGCCTTCGACATGCGTTTCCTGCAGCTCAAGGAAGAGCGCACCGGCATCCGCTTCACCCAGCCGGTGCTCGACACCTTGCTGCTCTCGGCCGTCGTTCATCCCAACCAGGAGTCGCACAAGCTGGACGTCATCCTGGAACGTCTCGGCGTCACCATCGGCACCCGCCACAATGCGCTGGAAGACGCCCTGGCGACCGGCGAGGTGTTCCTCAAGCTGGTCAAACTGCTTGAGGAAAAAGGCATCGTTACCGTGCGCCAGGCGCTCGAAGCAGCCGAGAAAACCTATTTCGCCCGAGTGAAATACTGAGTGAGACTGCCGTGATCGCCGATCCCTCAAAATCCTGCCGGCAGCAAGTGGTACTGACGACGGCGCTGGACTCGCTCGACAGTCTTGAGGCGGCCCCCGAGCTGGCTGGCCGTCTGCGCGATTACCTGCGCCTCGCCGTCGCTGATGGCTTGGCTGGCGATGTTGCGACGCGCCTGATCTCGGCCTTCAACGACCGTCTGGCCTGCCGGTTGATCGAACTGACTGCCCGCCGGCATCGCCTCCCGCCGGTTAACTGGTGCTGGCTGGCCCTCGGCTCGGAAGGCCGTCATGAGCAGACCTTCCTGACCGATCAGGACAACGGACTGATCTTCAGTGCCGCCAGCGCCCACGAGGCGGCTGCCTTGCGAGCGATATTCCAGCCCTTTGCGCAGGACGTTAATCGGCATCTGGCCGACTGCGGCTTTGTGCTGTGCAACGGCCAGATCATGGCCGGCAACCCGGCCTGGTGTCTGTCCGTGGACGAATGGCGCCAGCAATTCATCGACTGGGTGCGCCGCCCGGAGCCGATGGCGCTGTTGCACGCCAGCATCTTCTTCGACTTGCGGCCGCTCTACGGCGCCTGCGAACTGGGCGAGCAACTGCGTTCGCTGCTGCTGTCGATGACTGTCGCCACGCCAGCCTTCCTGCACCTGATGGCGGTCAATGCGCTGCAGGCGGAGGTGCCGCTCAATTTTCGCGGCGAATTGGCGCTCGATGAGAATGAAGCCGTCGATCTGAAAAAATTTGGCAGCCGCATCTTCGTCGATGCAGCGCGCATCTTTGCCTTGGCCGCCGGTGCCAGAGCGGTCAACACGACCGATCGCCTGGGCGAGGCAGGAGCCGCCGTCGGCCTGCAGGTCAGCGAGATCGCTACGGCCAAAGCTGCTTTCGGGCATGTTTTACGTCTGCGCCTGGCGCAGCAGATGGCTGCCTTGGCCAGCGGCGAACTTGCAGGCTACAGCCTGAAACCGGCTGTCCTCAACGAGATGGATCGGGTCATCCTGCGTGAGGCGCTCCGCCAGGCGCGACGCCTGCAGCAACGTCTCAAGTTAAACTATTCACTTTGAAGAAAGCGCGAGGTTGTCGTGAGGACGCAAGAGCAGTCGGGGCAGGAAATACATGAATCCGTCGGTCTGGTCGAGATGAACCTGCGCGAGGCAGGGCGCACGCGGATGGCCGGCAACACGCAGGCTTTCCTGCGTAACCACGCGCCGTTCAGCAAAATGCAGCCGGCGGCGCTGCAGCTTTTTGCCGAAAAGGCGCAAATCGCCTTCTATGCGGCCGGTAGCTTGATCATCAGCCCGGATTCCGGCAAGGTTCGCTTCTTCTACCTGATCGAGTCGGGCAAGGTGCAGGCGCGCCAGGCCGGTGAAGTCACCGTCACCGAGTATTCCATTCTCAGCCTCGGCCCCGGAGAAAGCTTTCCGATCGGCGCGGTGACCGCCGGGCGGCCGTCGACCAACGTCTACACGGCGGTCGAGGACACTTTCTGCTACAAGCTGCCGGCCGAGGATTTCCTGACGCTGATGGCGTCCAGCCCGGAATTCAACCTCTTCTGCACCCAGTACATCGCCAGCCTGCTCGACCAGTCGCGCCGCCAGTTGCAACTGCAGTTCGCCCAGCGGGCCAGCGAGCAACAGACCCTCAATTCGCCGCTGTCCGGCATTGGTTCCCGCTCGCCGGTCACCGTGTCACCGGAAACGACATTGCGCGAGGCGCTGGAAAAAATGTCACTGGCCGGCGTCGGCTCTCTGGTTGTCGCCGACGACGAGCACAAACCGGTTGGCGTGTTCACGCGCAGCGACCTGCTTGAACGGGTTGTGCTCAAGGACCTGCCGTTGACCACGCCGATCGGCTACGCCATGTCGCCGGATCCGTTCATGCTCGAAGAACACGCCACGGCCTACGACGCCATGTTCGCCATGGCAACCCACGGCATTCGCCACGTGCTGGTTACCGATGCCGAAGGCAAGCTGACTGGCGTAGTTTCGGAGCGCGACCTGTTCTCGCTGCAGCGCGTTGGCCTGCGCCAGATCCGTCAGGCCATTGATGGCGCCCACAATGTCGAGGCCTTGCTGCAGGCCGCGGCCGATGTTCGCCAACTGGCCTTCAACATGCTCGCCCAGGGCGTCGGTGCCGAGCAGTTGACGCAGTTCATCTCGGCACTGAACGACGCACTGACCCGTCGCGTCATTCAGCTCAATCTGGAAAAGCACAATTTCGACGGTATCGAATGGGCCTGGCTGGCCTTCGGTTCCGAAGGCCGCGACGAACAGACCTTCAGCACCGACCAGGATAACGGCATCGTTTTCGTGCCGATCGAAGGCGCCGACGACGAAGGGCTGAAGGGGCGTTTCCTGGACTTCGCCATCGATGTGAACCGTGATCTTGATCGCTGCGGCTTCCCGCTGTGCAAGGGCAACATCATGGCCAGCAACCCGCAGTGGTGCATGACACTGGCCGAATGGAAGGAGCAGTTCTCGACCTGGATACGCATTCCGCAGCCGGAGGCGCTGCTCAACGCGACCATCTTCTTCGACTTCCGCGCCCTGTACGGCCAGGCTGAACTGGCCGACGCAATGAAGCGCCACCTGCTGGCCCAGACCGCTGCCAACCCGATGTTCCTGCGCGCCATGGCCAAGAATGCGCTGGATGTCGAACCGCCGCTCGGCAAGATCCGCGATTTCCTGACCGATCTCGAACCGGATCATCCGGGCAAGATCGACCTCAAGAAATACGGTTCGCGGATTTTTGTCGACGTCGCCCGCATCTACGCGCTGGCCAGCGGCGTGCACAACACCAACTCGGTCCAGCGCCTGCGTCTGGCGGCGCAACGCCTGTCCATACGCGGCGAGGAAATCAACGCGGTCCTGGAGGCGCTCAATTTCATCCAGTTGCTTCGTCTGCAGCATCAATATCTGGAAGGAGAGCCGGGGCGCCAGGGCGACAACCTGATCGACCCGGAGACCCTGAACGAACTGGATCGCCGTATCCTGAAGGAATCTTTCCGCCAGGCGCGCAAGATTCAGACCCGCCTCAAGCTCGACTATCAGGTTAACTGACCATGTTGAGCCTGAAGAAATTCCTGTTCAAGGGCGGCAGCCCTTCCCACTTGCCCGAGGACGTGCGCGCCTCGCTGGCTGCCTGGCGGGAAAGCCCGGCGCCGCCGCCGGATGAACTGCATTTCCATACCCGCTATGTCGTCGTGGACATCGTCAGCAGCGGGCCGCAACCGGAAAGCGACCGCCTGCTCGGTATTGCGGCGACGTCCCTGCTGCGCGGCACAATCCAGCCGGACGACACCTTTTACGTCGATTTTTCGACGCTGGATGGTGAGAATGCTACGGTCGATCGGCAATTAATGGCATTTTTGCTTTTTGCCGCCAAGGGGCCGCTGGTGACGTATCACGTGCCGTATGTCGGCGGCTTCCTGCAGCGCGCCTTCAGGGAGCGTCTGGGCGTCGATTTCCAGCCGCAATGGATCGACATGGCCTGGCTGCTGCCCTCGATGTTCGAGGAAAAAAGCCATACCGTGATGCCGCTCGACTACTGGACCGAGGTTTTTGGGCTCAACGGGGAAGGGGCGCGGCGCGATGCGATGGCCAATACCCTCCTGCTGGCCCGCATTTTCCAGATGATGCTGGTCCGTGCCACCGGCAAGCAGGTCGATACGGCGCAACAACTGATCGACGAATCGCGGGCCAGCAGTTTCCTGCGGCGCAACCACTGATGCGCTTCGCTTCCCTGACCCGCCTGCAGCGTTACTACCTGTATTACACCGGCACGTTCGCCCTGTTCATCGCGCTGCTGGCGGTGCTCGAGCAGCACGGCATGCCGCCGCGCTGGATCGGCTACGCTTTCCTGTTCTTCACCATCGCCATGTACGCCATCATTGGCGTCGCCAGTCGGACTTCGGACGTTTCCGAATACTACGTTGCCGGTCGCCGCGTCCCTGCCGTATTCAACGGCATGGCGACCGGCGCCGACTGGATGAGTGCCGCGTCGTTCATCGGCATGGCCGGCACGCTCTACCTCTCAGGTTTTCAGGGCCTGGCCTACGTCATCGGTTGGACTGGCGGCTTCGTGCTGGTCGCCTTGCTGCTCGCCCCCTATCTGCGGCGCTTCGAGCAATACACTATTCCCGACTTTCTCGGTGCGCGTTACGGCGGCAACGCCATTCGCCTGGTTGCCGTCGCCGCGGCGATCCTGGCTTCCTTCGTGTACGTTGTTGCACAAATCTATGGTGTCGGCGTCATTACCAGCCGATTCGTCAGCCTGCAGTTCGAGATTGGCGTTTTCGTCGGTCTTGCCGGCATCCTGGTCTGCTCATTCCTCGGCGGCATGCGGGCGGTGACCTGGACCCAGGTCGCGCAATACCTGATCCTGATCGTTGCCTATATCACACCGGTCGCCATCCTCTCCTGGAACGTCACCGGCAATCCGGTGCCGCAACTGGTGTACGGCAAGGTGCTGCAGGAGGTGACGCACCTTGAGGAGCGTCTGTTCCATTCTCCAGCCGAGCTTGAAGTACGCCAGCTCTACCGCGAACGGGCAGATCTCTACGCCCAGAAAATCATGCAGTTGCCGGATTCGCTCAACCTGGAGCGCGATCAGCTATCGACTCAGATCAACCAGCTCAAGGCCAGTGATGCCCAGATGAAGGATATCGTGGCCCTGGAACGTCAGTGGCGCGATCTGCCACATGATCCGGAGCAGGCCAGGGTGCGCTGGGAAACTGCAATGTTTTCGGCGGTGGATCGCAGCAAGCCCCCGATCCATCATGCCGAAGCCTTTCCAGGAGAGACCGAAGAGGAGCGAGACATTTTGCGCATCAACTTCCTCGCCCTGGTTTTCTGCCTGACCGTCGGCACGGCAGCGCTTCCCCATGTCCTGGTTCGTTACTATACGACGCCGACGGTCCGCCAGGCCCGGGAGTCGGTGTTCTGGTCGCTGCTCTTCATCCTGCTGCTCTATATCACCGCCCCGGCCTATGCCGTGTTCGCCAAGTACGAAGTTCTCGCTCACCTGGCCGAAATACCGATTGCCAAGCTACCGAGCTGGGTTGCCGCGTGGGCCAAGGTCGGGTTGGTCAGCATCGAGGACATCAACGGCGACGGTATTCTCCAGTTGGCCGAGCTCTCGCTTAACCCTGATGTCATCGTGCTGGCGACGCCGGAAATCGCCGGCATGCCCTACGTCGTTTCCGGCCTGGTTGCGGCCGGTGGCCTGGCTGCGGCACTCTCCACGGCCGACGGCCTGCTGCTGACCATTACCAGCGCGCTGTCGCACGACGTTTATTACCGTATCGTCCGCCCCGGAGCGTCAACCCAGTTCAGACTGGTCATCTCCAAATCGATGCTGCTGGTTGTTGCCGTCCTCGCTGCCACAGTTGCAGCCCAAAAGCCGGGCACTATCCTGTTGATGGTTGCCTGGGCTTTTTCCATAGCAGGCTCGGCTTTTTTCCCGGCGCTGGTGTTGGGTATTTTCTGGCAGCGTGCTACTCGTGCCGGCGCCCTGGCTGGCATGCTGGTCGGTGTCATGCTGTCTATCTACTACATCCTGCGCGTCGAATTTGACAGTATTCCCTGGTTCGGTCTGAGCGGTTTCCGTATGGAGCCGTGGTTCCATGTGCAATCCACGTCCAGCGGACTGTTCGGAGTCATCGCCGGGTTCCTTACGATCATCCTGGTCAGCCTGATGACGCGGCCCGATCCCCGCTCGGCCAGTTTCTTGCGGACCATCCGCATGCAGAATGGGATGGTGCAGCGATGACCTCCAGCGATGCTCACTGGCGCCGGACCAGGCGTTTGACCTTTCTTCTGCTGATCTTCTGGCTGCTGCTTACCTTCGGCTTGACCTGGTTCTCCCGGAGCATCAACGAAATAGTCATACTCGGCTTCCCGTTGGGTTTCTATATGGCAGCTCAGGGTGCCTTGGTCATCTACCTGGCGATCATCTGGTGGTACAACCGGTGCATGAAAAAGCTGGATGCCGAATTCGGAGTTGAGGAAGGGTAGGGTTTCTTGTCCGCATTCCTGATCAGCGCCTTGCGGGCCACGGTCGAAATGCTCGGCCTTTGCATGCTTGGGCAAGGCATTCTTTACCTGATTGCCGGCCGCAATCGCGGCAACAACCGGATCTATCAACTTTTCGATCTGATCACTCGCCCGCCTAGGCAACTGATTGCCAAGCTCATGCCCGGCGTGCCCAGCCCTCTTGCCATCGGTGTGCTGACCTACGTGGTTCTGCTTCTGCTCTGGATAGGACTGGCTTTTGCGCGAAAGTTTGTTTGACCAAGCCGGCGATTCTGCTACAATGCGCGGCTCCCGGAGAGGTGGATGAGCGGTTTAAGTCGCACGCCTGGAAAGCGTGTGTGGGTTAATAGCCCACCGCGGGTTCGAATCCCGCCCTCTCCGCCAAAAACTTTAAAAAAAGCGCCGTTTAGGCGCTTTTTTTATTTTGCTTCCTGAAATTGAATTATTGGATTTTAGCCTGCTCTTCAAAAGTACTATTTTTGATGCGCTGCAAATCTGTAATCCATTGCTGTATATGGCTTTATGATGGTTTTATGACTTTTGTCGTATCTTGGTATTGGGTGCTTTCGGCTATAATTCGCCGGTTAAAATTCTTCCACAGTCAGATTGCCTATTGCTTGGGGAATCTGGCTTCGCTTTAGTGACAAACAGTTCTTCTACAGTGTCCATCGATACCCAGTCAGTTGCCATTATTGGCGTGGCCTTCCGTTTTCCTGGTGATTTGGGGGATGAGCAGGCGTTTTGGCGCGCTTTGTCGAATGGTGCGGATCTTGTAACGGAAGTCGATTCGGCGCGTTGGGCGACCGATGAGTTGCAGCACCCGAAGCGAAGCGAAGCGGGGCGTAGTGTCACTTTCTCAGCAGGGGTGCTCTCTCGTATCGATCAGTTCGATGCCGGTTTTTTTGGCATCTCGCCGCGTGAGGCTGCGTGGTTGGATCCGCAGCAGCGTCTGTTGCTGGAGTTGGCTTGGGAGGCTATGGAGAATGGCGGTATTCCGCCGTCGCATCTGGCAGGTAGCGATTGTGCGGTTTATGTTGGGGTCTCGGGGCTTGACTACGGAATTCGTGGTCTGGATGACTTGGCTAGTTTGTCTGCATATACGATGACCGGCAACACTTTGAGTATTGCAGCCAATCGTCTGTCCTATGTTTTCGATCTGCATGGTCCGTCGATGGCTATCGACACTGCCTGTTCATCGTCGTTGGTGGCGCTGCATCAGGCCTGCAATGCCCTCCGTGCTGGCGATGCATCGATGGCTTTGATCGGTGGCGTCAATATGCTGACCCACCCTTACCCGTTCATCGGTTTCTCCAAAGCCTCGATGCTATCGGCTCGAGGCCGCTGCCATACGTTCGATGCCTCTGGCGACGGTTACGTCCGTGCCGAGGGAGGGGCGGTCCTCTTGCTGAAACCGCTGCTCAAGGCGCAGGCAGACGGCGACCGCATCCATGCTGTTATTCTCGCGTCTGGGGCCAATGCAGATGGCGGGCGCAAGACTGGCTTGACTATCCCAAGCCGCGAAGGGCAAGTCGAATTGATGCATTCGGTGCTGGCTCGCGCCGGCATAGCCGCAGGCGATGTCGATTATTTGGAAGCCCATGGCACTGGCACAGCGATCGGCGATCCGATCGAAACCTCGGCCATCGGCGCGGTGTATGGCCGGGCGCGGGATGTTTCATGCCCACTACCGATTGGCTCGGTCAAAACCAATCTCGGCCACCTTGAACCGGCCTCCGGCATGGCTGGTCTGGTCAAGGCGCTGCTGGTACTGAAGCATCGCGAGGTGCCGCCGTCAATCCACCTCGGAACACCCAACCCGAAAATCGATTTTACTGGTTGGAATCTGCAGCCGGTCGCCGCTTCATTGCCGTTGAACGTGCATGCTCGTCCCTGCATCGTCGGCGTCAATTCCTTCGGCTTTGGCGGGGCCAACGCCCACGTTCTTTTGCAGGAATATCCGCAAACGGCCGTTGCTGACAGCATGGCTTTCGGTCCCGAGTTGCCGCCACTGATCCTTTCGGCACGCAGCGAATCGGCCCTGCGCGAACTGGCCGGTCGTTATGTTGAACGCCTGGCTGAGTCCGCCAGCGAGGCTTACTATGATCTGGCCTACGCCGCCGCTTATCGACGCGAACGTCTCGACAAGCGCCTAATCGTCAAACCGGATTCATTGCGTACTCTAGGTGAGCGGTTGCAGCGCTTTGCCGCCGGTGAGCAACCGGCAGGGATAGTCGTTGATGACGCGCCGCTGGAAGTCGGTAAACTGGCCTTTATCTATGCTGGCAATGGCGCCCAATGGATCGGCATGGGGCAGTTGCTGCTTGCCGAATCACAGGCTTTTCGCGCCGTCATCGAAGACCTCGATCTGCGGATCGCGGCGCATGCCGGTTTTTCGGTCATCGGTGAGCTGCAGGCTGATGCATCCAACTCGCGGATGGCGGACACGGCTGTTGCCCAGCCTTTGCTTTTCGCCCTTCAGGTAGGGGTGACTGTCGCATTGCGCGACCAAGGCATTGTCGCCGATGTCGTGGCCGGTCACAGCGTCGGTGAAGTTGCCGCCGCCTGGGCTGCCGGCGCCCTGACGCTGGATGAGGCGGTACACATCATTTGCGCGCGCAGTGCCGCCCAGGCACTGACCCGTGGTGCTGGTCGGATGGCTGCCGTCAGCATGCCGGAAGCGGATATGCGTGCGTTGCTCGCCGATGGCCAATGGCCCGACCTCGAAATCGCCGGCATCAACAGTCCGGCTAATCTGACCCTCTCCGGTCCGCTGGAACAACTGGAGGCGCTGTCGGCTGTCGCCAAGCAACGCGGCGTCGTTTTCAGATTGCTTGATCTCGATTATGCGTTCCACAGCCGCTTCATGGACCCGGTCAGGGAGTCGTTGGCCAAGTCGCTGGCCGGTTTTGCGCCGGTCAATCCGCGCACAGCCGCCTTCGTGTCTACCGTTACCGGCGAGGTTTTCGATGGTTCGCTGGATGCAGGCTATTGGTGGGATAACGTCCGTCAGCCGGTGCATTTTGCGCCGGCTATCGGTTGCCTGATCAAACTCGGTTGCCGCAGCTTTGTAGAAATCGCGCCGCACGCCATCCTTCAGCGCTACCTGAAGGAATGCCTGGCCGCCGCCGAAATCAAGGGACAGATATTCCCCTCTTTGCGAAAGAACGACGACGGGATCGATCGCCTTCAGGAATTGACCCTGCGCCTGCACCTGCATGCCGGCTGCGATACGCTGCAGGGATTCTTCCCGGCGGTTGGCCGTTTCGTGGACCTGCCGTCATATCCGTGGCAGCGCGAACGTCACTGGCTGCCAGCGACCAGCGAAGGCTATCGCCTGATCGAGCGCAAGCGCATCCATCCCTTGCTAGGTTGGCCTCTGAAGGATGCGGTGGCCGGTTGGGAAAATATCCTCGACCCGCGTACCCAACCCTGGCTGGCAGACCACTGTGTTGGCGGCGCCATCGTGCTGCCCGGCGCTGCGTATCTCGAAATGGCGTTGGCTGCCGCCCGCGAGTATTTTGGCGGCGAGACGCAAGAACTTGAAGAACTCGACATCATCGCACCGGTCGTCTTCGATGGCGAGCACGGGCGCAGCATTCGCCTCGATCTCAATCCGCGCGATGGTGGATTCCAGATTCGCAGCCGCCAGCGCCTGAGCGACGACGAATGGGCACTCAACGCTTCCGGTCGCCTGCTTGGCGCCATTAGCGGCTATGCTGAGACCGCCATGCCATCGGCTACATCTGGCCAAGCACTCGACCGTGACACTCATTACCGCCTGGCACACACGCTCGGCCTTGATTATGGCCCGGTTTTTCAGGGCATGGCTGAGGCCCTGGTGGCCGGCCAGGCGCTGGAAGGCCGTTTCGAATCCCGCGTTGACCTCGGATTGGACAATGGCCCTTGGTTGCTTCATCCAGCCATCGTCGATGTCTGCTTCCAGTTGCTGCTCGATTTCTTCCGCAATGAGATCGAAGCTGGTGTCGGCCTGCCGCTGTTGCCGGTCAAGGTAGGACGTTTACGCCTACTGCGTCAGGCGCCGATTGCCGGCTTCCGCACCCGCATCCTGCGCCGCAGCCTGCGTTCGGTGCTAGCGGAATTTGAATTGCTTGCGGTCGATGGCACAAAAGTGGCCGTTTTGAGCGGCTGCCGTTTCCGCGCCGCTTCATTGCGGCAGGACCGACTGGCCGAGCCGGCGTGCTGGGAAATCGTGCCGGTTGTTCAGCCTGGGGCGCAGGTCAGTGCTGGGACGAACTTGCCTGCAGTGCATGCCTTGGCCAGACAGATCAAGGACTGGTTCGTCGACCAGGAGGCGGATTTGAAGCGCAGCGCCTATTTCGGCGAAGCCCAACCGTTGCTCGATGCGCTGGTCAGTGCCTTTGCCTACGAAGCTGTGCGTGCGCTGCTCACCGGTCAGCCGGAAAACGCGCAACTGTGGCTTGACGATCACGGCTCGCTCAACGACGAACATCACCGCTTGCTGACCTGGATTCGCGACCTGCTGGTCGACCAGTCTTGCCTGAGCCATGGAGCGGGAGGCTGGGTGCTGGCAGACAGCGACATGCCTCCTGCTGCTGAAATCTGGCGTACCTTGCTTGCCGAATATCCGGCCGGGATGTCGGAGCTGGTCTTGGTCGGTCGTATGGGGAGAGCTCTGGCACCGCTGCTTTGCGGCACGCTAGACCCGGTTGGGTTGGCTGCCGACATGCGATGCAGCCATCAGCTCGATACCCTGTTCGACGATTCAATCACCTATCGCGGTAATCGCCTGGCTGTCGAACAACTGGTCGAAAGCATCGTCAAGCACCTGCCTGCCAACCGCAGGCTACGGGTACTCGAAGTATCCGCCGGTCTCAGCGAGATTCCGCGCCAGCTTGGTCATCGCGTTACAACAACTGCTGTCGATTACGTGCTTGCCCATGGTAATCCGGAAGCCTGCGATCATCTGCGTCACGAATACCAGGACGACGAGTGGGTCAGTATTGCCGAGCTCGAAACCTCGCCGCTGGCGCTGAAGGCCAAGATCCGCCTGCCGGCAGCCTACGATCTGGTCATCCTGCGCCATGCCGCGAATGGTTTTGCCGATCAGCGCGCCATGCTTGCCTGGTCCCGCGAGCGACTGGTCAGTGGTGGCCTGTTGGTGCTGGCCGAGCGCTATGCCGACCTTGCCGGCGAAATGCTCTGGGGAACCGGGCGCTTGCAGTCACCGCAAACCTGGCAAGCCGAACTTGGCACGCTGGGTTTCGAAGACATCGAAATCTGCCGGGAACCGGCGGGTGAAGGCAGTCCGGTCGGTGCGTATCTGGTGCTGGCAAAATGTGGCGAATCGACGGTTGCCGAGACCACGCCGGAAACGGCACGCTGGCTGCTGCTGGCCAGTGACGCCAAAGGTGCAGAACTCGTTCAAACATTGCAGCAGGCGATGGTGACACGCGGCCAGGTTGCCGTTGGCCTCGATTATGCCGACCATCTGTGCGACCGGGAAACGGCGGGAGCTCTGATCGAGCGTCTGCAGGCTGAATGCGATGGTTTGTTCGACCGTGTGGTATTGATTGCCGGCGATCATGGACAAGACGACACGACGCTACCGGTCGAGGCGCTCAATCTGGTCCTGGCCCTGGGTTCAGGCACGCAACCTCCGCAGCTTGTGCTGGTGACCAGCGGTGCTTCGCCGGTCGACGGCCTGGGTATCGGGATGTCGTGCAATCCGGCCCATACCGCGCTGTGGGGTTTTGGTCGGGTGGTGATGAACGAATATCCGGGCCTGGCCTGCCAGCTGATCGATCTGCCTCGCTCGGGGAATGCAGCGGTGCTGGCCGACTGGTTGCTGGACGAATTGCTCTGTCCGGATGGCGAGAGTGAAGTTGTTCTTCAGGCCAATGCCCGTCATGCCTTGCGCATGCAGAAAGCTCAACTCGTCTCTGTCAGCGGCAAGGGACAGGGCAACAAGCGTTATCGCCTCGATTTCCGCGTACCCGGCCAGTTGCGCAATCTGCTCTGGCTGGAGCAGCCGGCATGCGAACTGGCAGCCGATCAGATCGAAGTCCGCCCGGTTGCTACCGGTCTCAATTTCCGCGACGTCATGTACGTCATGGGGCTGTTGCCGGACGAGGCGGTCGAACACGGCTTTGCGGGTGCCAGCCTCGGTCTCGAATTTGCTGGCGTGGTTACCCGAGTGGGCAGCCGGGTCGACGAATATGCGCCGGGTGATGCCGTCATGGGCTTTGGCTCTGCCTGTTTCTCCAGCCATGTCGTGACCCGTGCCAACGCGTTGGCGCCCAAGCCAGAGGAATGGTCCTTCGAGGCAGCGGCTACCGTCCCGACCGTCTTCTTCACCGTCTACTATGCGCTCAAGCAACTGGCCAACCTACAGCCTGGCGAACGCGTCCTGATCCATGGCGCGGCCGGTGGGGTCGGCATAGCGGCCGTGCAACTGGCCCGCCATCTTGGCGCCGAGGTCTTTGCCACGGCCGGCAGCGATGAGAAGCGCGAGTTTGTTGCGCTGCTTGGTGCCGATCACGTCTTTGATTCCCGTAGCCTGGCTTACGCCGACCAGATTCTGGCAGTGACCGACGGCGAAGGCGTAGACGTCGTGCTCAATTCGCTCGCTGGCGAGGCTATTCGCCGTAACCTGCATGTGCTGCGCCCCTTCGGCCGCTTCCTTGAACTCGGCAAGCGCGATTTCTTCGAAAACACGCCGATCGGGTTGCGGCCGTTCAAAGACAACATCAGCTACTTCGGTATCGACGCCGACCAGTTGCTGATTGCCCGCCCTGATCTCGCCGGCCGCGTCTTCCGCGAGGTCATGGCACTCTTCCGCAGTGGGGTGCTGACTCCCTTGCCGGTGCGCGCCTTTCCAGCCGAGCGGGTGGTCGATGCCTTCCGCTACATGCAACAGGCCCGGCAGATCGGCAAGGTCGTCGTCAGCTTCGAGGGTGCCCGCATTACGCCACAAGCCTTACTGCAGCAGCGTCAGGATATCCGCTTCGACGGTCAGGGAGCCTATCTGGTCACCGGCGGCGTATCCGGCTTCGGGTTGGAAACCGCCCATTGGCTGGCGCGCAAGGGGGCTGGGCAACTCGTCCTGGTCAGTCGGCGTGGTATGGCAACACCTGGGGCCGAAGAAGCGGTCACCAGCATACAGGCCTATGGCGCGCAGGCGGTTGTCATTGCCTGCGACGTTGCCGACCGCGAGTCGCTGGCCGAGGCGCTCAGACTCGATGGTTTGCTACCTCTAAAGGGCGTCTTCCATGCTGCGATGGTGATCGACGACGCGCTGATGGCCAATCTCGATCCGGACCGCATGTCGAGCGTTTTGGTGCCCAAGGTCAAGGGGGCATGGAATCTGCATGAATTGACCAGCGCTATGGCGCTTGACCACTTTATGCTTTACTCGTCGGTGACAACCTATATCGGTAATCCTGGCCAGGCCAATTACGTTGCCGCCAACGCTTGGCTCGAAGGTCTTGCCGTGCTGCGCCGCGCCCAAGGCCTGCCGGCGACATGCATTGGCTGGGGGCCGATTGGCGATGCCGGTTACCTGACGCGCAACCAGGCAGTTAAGGACAGTCTGTCTAGCCGCCTCGGTGCCGAACCGCTGAGTTCTGAAGGGGCGCTGCGTATGCTTGGGCGAGCGTTGGTTACACCGCAAGGCAACTTGGCGATTGGTGACTTCCAGATTTCTGCCTTGGCCCGCTTGTTGCCATCTGCTCAGGGGCCGCGCTTTGTCAGCCTACGCCGGCATGGTGATGATACAGGCGGTGGCGCCGACAATATCGATGACTTCAAGGCGCTGATCGAAGGCAAGTCGCCGTTAGAAGTGCAGGCTCTGGTCGCTCAACTGGTTACCCAGGAGGTCGCGCAGATTCTCGCTGTCAGTGCTGAGCGCATCGACCCTTCCCGTTCGCTGCACGATCTCGGTCTTGACTCGCTGATGGGCGTCGAACTGGCACTTGGCTTGGAAAAGCGCTTTGGGATCCAGGTTCCGGCCATGATGCTCAACGAGGGCCCGACCGTCGAGCGGGTCACTGCGCGTATCATGGAACGCCTAGCCACGGCCGGTAGCGGTCCGGAAGAGAGTAGCGATCTGGCGGCCACGGCCATCAGCATGGCGGCGCAGCATGGTGAATCGGTCCCGCGGGAAGTTCTTGAAGCAGCTGTCGCGGATATCGAGAAAGAACAGGCTGGTATATGAGCAAACAGAATTTCGGGCTCGTCGGCAATGCCAAGGAGCAACTGGTCAAGCGTTTCCTGGCGCGGCGCGACAGTCAGTCCGAATCCAGCGGAATGCTACGGTCGGCCCCAAATTTTGCCCAAATTCCGGAAAAGTTCTGCCGCTTCGACAAGTTTCCGGGCTATGAGAAAGTGGCCATTCCTCAGGCGGCTGCTCGCAAGCTCGGTATCGAGAACCCGTATTTCAAGACCCATGATGGTGTGGCCGATGCCACGACAATAATCGGCGGCAAACCGTACATCAACTTTTCCAGCTACAACTACCTGGGTTTATCGGGAGACTCTCGGGTAAATCACGCGGCCAAGGATGCCATCGACCGTTATGGCACCTCAGCTTCAGCCAGCCGTCTGGTCGCCGGCGAACGTCCCATTCAGCGCGAACTCGAAGAAGCCATTGCCGGCCTCTACGAGGTCGATGACTGCATCGTCTTCGTCAGTGGCCATGCCACCAACGTGACGACCATCGCGACGCTGTTCGGCCCCAAGGACCTGATCGTTCATGACAGCCTGATCCACAACAGCGTCTTCGAAGGCATAAAACTCTCCGGCGCTACCCGCCGTGCTTTCAACCATAACGATCCGGATTCACTTGAAAGCATTCTGACCGAAATCCGCGGCAATTTTGAACGCACGCTGATTGTCATCGAAGGCCTTTACAGCATGGATGGCGATATCCCCGACCTACCGCGCTTCATCGATATCAAGCAGCGTTACAAGGCCTTCCTGATGGTAGATGAAGCGCATTCGCTGGGCGTCCTTGGCGGAACGGGGCGCGGCATCCGTGAGCATTTCGGGGTGGCAGGTAGCGCCGTCGATATCTGGATGGGCACCTTGAGCAAGGCCTTCGCCGGTTGCGGAGGGTATATCGCCGGCGAAAAAGCGCTGGTCGAACATCTCAAATATGCAGCGCCAGGTTTTGTTTATAGCGTCGGCATTCCACCGGCGATGGCTGCCGCATCGTTTGAAGCAATCCGCATCATGCTGGCAGAGCCGGCGCGGGTGATTGGCCTGCGGGAGAAGGCTGGTTATTTCCTGATGCGGGCTCGAGAGATGGGCATTGACACCGGCTTGTCGCAGGGATATGCCGTTGTGCCAGCAATTATTGGGAGTTCGCTAAAGGCGACAAAGTTGTCACAGAAAATGTTTGAACTCGGCATCAACGTCCAGCCGATAATTCATCCAGCCGTGGAAGAGAAGGCCTCGAGGCTTCGCTTTTTCGTCAGTATGACACACACGACTGCCCAGATTGACAATGTGCTTACCGCCTTGGCGGACTTGATCTAATCCGATGAGCGAGCCGACCCGCTCCTCGCTCGGTATTACGCTATCCGTCTGGCGTGCGTTGCTGCTGCGTGAAGCCTTGACGAGAATTTCCGGGCGCCGGGCACCATGGCTTTGGCTATTGATTGAGCCGATGGTTCATATGGCTTTTTTCGTATTCATCTTTGCGGTGATTGGCCATCGAGTTGTCGGAGGGATCGATAGCGGCATGTGGATCATCATCGGCATGCTGGCTTTCTTCATGTTCAGGCGATGCGCCCAGCAAGGCTTGGAGGGGATCAAGGCCAATCGCGCACTGTTCGCATACCGACAGGTTCGCCCGGTAGACACAGTCATTGTGCGGGCCGTGATGGAGGGCTTGTTGATGCTGATCATTTCACTGGTGATTCTCGCACTTGCCGCGCTGCTCGGTTACGCCGTCCTTCCTGATGACCCGCTCAAAGTTCTTCTATCCCTGTTCGGTTTGTGGCTTGTTGGTTTGGCATTTGGCCTAATGCTTTCCGTACCGAACGAGTTGATCCCCGAGTTCGGATTTCTTGTCCGTTTTTTAATGATGCCGCTGTACTTGATCTCTGGCGTGATGATGCCGATTGCGGTAGTTACACCGCAGTTTCGCCAGTGGCTGTTAATTAATCCGATCGTACATGGTGTCGAGTCGATACGTCTTGGGTATGCCAGCTACTATCACGCTCCCAGCGATATCAGCTTGCAGTATCTCTACTCTGTTGCGACGTTCATGCTGTTTCTCGGCTTGTTGCTCCAGGTCCGTTTCTCACAGCGGCTCATAACGCAATGATCGTCGTTGAAGATCTTTACAAGCGTTATTTGACGGATCGCGGGCCCGGACGATGGGTGTTGCAGGGAGCTTCATTTACGATTCCCCGGAACGTCAACGTCGGCTTGGTTGGAGGTAATGGAGCAGGCAAGTCAACTCTGCTCCGTCTCATCGGTGGGATTGATTATCCCAATCGGGGAAAAATAGAGAGGCGTTGCCGGGTTTCCTGGCCAATGGGACTGGTTGGCGGGCTCCAGGGGTCATTGACAGGACGTCAGAACGCCAAGTTTGTATGCAGGATTCACGGCCACGAGACAGATATCGAAGAGCGGATTGCCTTCATCCAGGATTTTGCCGAAATTGGCGAGGCGTTCGACGAACCGGTCAAAACCTATTCCTCGGGGATGCAGTCGCGCCTCAAATTTGGTATCTCCCTTGCCTTTGAGTTCGATGTTTACATTTCTGACGAAGTGACGTCGGCAGGGGATGCCGTATTTGCCAAAAAGGCAGCAGAGGCTTTCAGGAAATTGGCTGACAGGGCTGGATTGATCATGGTCTCCCATAGCGAGACGACGCTCAAGCAGTTCTGCCAGGCCGGAATCTGGCTTAACAAGGGCAAGGCACACTGGTTCGAAAATATCGAGGATGCGTTGAAAAACTACAAGGAAAGCATAAGAGCATGATTGATCGTATCAGGAAACTACCTGTGGTCAAGGGCCTGGAAAGCATGCAGCGCTGGCTTGCTCCAGCCTTCCTGAGGCGTCGCGTCTTTGCCGTGGCGAGCGTCGCTATCCTGCTGGCCATCGTCTATTGGGCAATTGTGGCATCTGACCGCTACGTCTCCGAGGCACAAGTCGTCATTGAACGTACTGACATGGCAGCCAGTGTGGCGATGGACCTTGGCTCCCTGCTAAACGGGGCTGCGGGTGGCAATAGGGCCGATCAGCTTCTATTGCGTACGTATTTGCTATCGATGGACATGCTGCAGAAGCTTGACGCAAAGCTGGATCTGCGGGGTCATTACAGCAACACTCAGCGGGATACATTGTCACGCATGTGGGACAAGGCCGTACCGGCGGAATGGTTTCATCGGTACTACCTTTCCCGAACCAGCGTCGAATTCGATGAATATTCCGGCGTCTTGGTGATCAGGGCGCAGGCCTATGACGCAAACATGGCGCATGCCATTGTTTCTACGTTGGTCGCAGAGGGAGAGCAGTTCATGAACGAACTGGGGCACGCAATGGCGCGTGATCAGGTCGAATTTCTGGAGAAGCAGGTTGCCGAAATGGGCCAGCAGGCTCTTCAACGGCGCCGTGATGTGCTCGCCTATCAGAATCAGAAGGGGATGCTTTCTCCCCAATCGACGGCTGAAGCCATTCAGGTTGCCATCAATCAAATGGAGGGGCAATTGACCGAGCTGAAAACACGGCGAGCCGCAATGCTTGGCTACCTGAGTCCGCAAGCTCCCGCCATAACAGAACTTGACGTTCAAATCAACGCCATAGAAAAGCAAATTTTAGCTGAACAGGGGCGTCTCGCCTCGCCCAAGGGAAAGACGCTGAATACCGCTGTCGAAGAATATCAGCGCTTGGAGTGGGCAGCGAAATTTGCGGAAGATGTCTATAAAACCGCTTTGATCGGCCTTGAGAAAGGGCGTATCGAGGCGCTGCGGACACTTAAAAAAGTAGGGGTGCTTCAAGCGCCGACCATGCCCCAGTATCCGTTGGAGCCGAGGCGTGCTTTCAATATATTGGTATTTGTACTGGCTGCGCTGATTCTTGCCGGGATCATCCATCTCTTGGCGGCGATCATTCGTGATCATCAGGATTGATTCATGACCAATTTTCTCAAAAAATTTACGATTGCAACAAGTCTCGTGTTTGCTTGCTCAATTGCGATCGGGCAATCCCAAAACGACACCTTTTTCCTGAAAAAATCTCTGGGCTTGTCTTCGACACCCGATAGTGGTGCCGGTGTATATGGTGCCAGGGGAGGGGATAGCGTCCGACAGTCGCTTGTGCCGACCCAACTGGCAAATCCAGTCGCCGCTCAGAGCGAAGGTGCCCCTTCTACGAATACGGTTTCCAGTGAAGTGTTTGGTGCCAATCTGTTTTCCGGCGCCTTTGCCAAACAGGGAGCTGGACGATTCAATCCAGACTACGCGGTTATGGCGGGTGACCGGATTCAACTCCGACTGTGGGGAGGGTTCGATTTTGATGGTGTGGTGGAAGTCGATCCGAAGGGCAATATCTTTTTGCCTCATGTCGGTCCGGTTCAGGTGCAGGGGGTTCGAAATGACGAATTGCAAAAGGTGGTAGATGCATCGATAAGAAAAATCTTTCGGGCCAATACTTACAGCTATGCGAGCTTGGCGGCGGCTCAGCCAGTTCGAGTGTTCGTCGGCGGCTTTGTCAATCGTCCGGGCCTGTACAACGGAACCAGCATGGACAGTTTGCTTTCCTACCTTGACCAGGCGGGAGGAATAGATCCAGAAAGAGGGTCTTTCCTAAATGTGCAGGTAAAGCGAGGAAATCAGCTTAGAGCAAGCGTCGACCTTTATGATTTCTTGCTGAATGGCCGAATCCCTCTGGTGCAGCTAGCAGAAGGTGACGTTATCTTCGTTTCCCCGCGACAGTCCACGGTCAAAGTATCGGGACTCGTTGCTAGCGCCAAGCGTTTTGAATTCTCCGGCCAGAGCAAGATAGTTGCCGACTTGATCAAAATTGCCAGACCAAGTCCGGAAGCTACGCACGTTCGTGTCGTGCGTAACTCCGGGGATGTGACCAATACGGAGTATTTTTCCATTGAGCAGGCTCGGCAGATTGAAGTCAAGAACGGTGACGGGGTCGAATTCATTGCTGACAAGAAGCCAGGGACGATCACTGTACGTGTGGAAGGAGAGCATCTCAGCCCCCAGGAATACGTCTTGCCTTATGGAGCACGGTTAGGTGAGTTGATGGGGAAAATCCAGTACAGCGAGCGCTCAGAGGCAGACAAGCCCCAGCTTTTCCGCCAGACGGTCAAGGAGCGGCAAAAGCAGTTGTTGAATGTGTCGCTAAAAACCCTTGAGTCTTCTGTTCTTACGGCCCGCTCCGGTACGGCCAGCGAGGCAACTTTGCGAACTGAGGAAGCGAATCTGATACTCAAGTGGGTCGAAAGGGCAAAGCAGGTAGAACCTTTGGGTCAGGTCGTGATTGCCAAGGCTGATCAACGAAACAATCTATTGCTTGAGAATGGCGATGTCATCCGAATTCGTGCTAAGGATGGATTGGTACTTATCGGCGGCGAGGTCCTATTTCCAAATGCGGTGGCTTTCGACAGGAAATACGACGTGGATGACTACATCAAGGTCGCCGGTGGTTATACGCAAAATGCCGATACCTCGCGAATTGTCGTAGCGCACCGCGATGGCAGCTTTGAAGAAAATAAGCGCGCAGATATTGTTCCTGGCGACGAAATCCTTGTGCTGCCTAAGGTTGACGTCAAGTCTCGGGAAATCGCTAAAGATCTGATGATGATGCTGTATCAGATTGCTTTGGCGGCAAAGGTGGCCCTCGCTTTCTGATTCTGAATCCTATTCCGATCGGAATAGGGACAGGAAATTTATTAATTATTGCTGTAACGGGTATTTCCGATGCATACGATTATTGTTGTTGGTCATCCACACTCCAATCTCAGTGCGATTGAGAGTTTGTTGTGTGGTTCTGGAATGCAGCAACCCAAGGTATCTCGCATCCAGAAACTTTCCCCCAGGGAAATTGGCCAATTCCTCCTAAAAGAGGGGAGGGAGAGTTCGACCGGAGAACCGGAGATTCAACAGGTAGTGCCGGGCGACCTCTGGAATGGACTGGCTCTTGATCTATTCCTAGCAAACACAGGGAATGGTAATTGGGGCTGGTCCGATCCTCAGGCTATTTGTTTGCTAGATTACTGGAAAAAATCCGATCCAAAAGTCAGGTTTGCACTTGCTTATGGCTCTCCCGAATCGGCGTTTATTAAAGCCTTTCAGGGCAGGGGGGCGACGACCGAAGAGATGAGTGCTTTTGTCCGGAAGTGGTGTGAGTACAACTCAGCTTTGTTGAGTTTCTATTATCAGAACTCTGCTGCATGCTATCTGGCGAATGTGGATGCTCTGGTTAACACCCCGGATCGCTATATTGATGCACTGGCTACAAAGTTTGGCGTCGAATTGACACTGGGCGATTCTGCTGAGGTACAGGGAAAGTGTATTTCACCCGCGGGGCTCGATCTACATCTTGCCAAGGAGTTGCTGAAGGACTATCCGCAAGCCAATGCAATTTATGAAGAACTGCAGTCAACGGCTGATTTGCCGTCCCCGGTTGATGATCACCCAACTTGCAAGCTGGCCATTTGGGCGGAGCAGGTCGAACTGATTCGGCAAGCCAGCGCTATCTCGCAGGCGATGGACGAGTTGGAATTGAGTCTCAAGGACAAAAGTGATCGATTGCACGAGGCTGAGCTAAAAATCGAGAGCTTGGAGGATGAGGTCCGAAAGGCGCAGGAAGTCGCCAGCAAAGGGGGAGAGCAGGAAAATCAGTTGTTGCTGGTGCAGCTTCATCTGGCCCAGGAAGAACTGGAGCGTCTCTATCTGGCCTCTAAGGTCCCTGTTGCTTCTGTCTCTTATAGCGCGCACGCGGTAACCAAGTCGGTCAATAAAGAACAACAGGGACATTACGGTGCAGCTGCCCGGGTCAAGAAGCAACTATCATATCGCTTGGGAGCAACTCTGATTGCCCATTCTGGTTCCTTTTCGGGCTGGATGAGAATGCCTTTTGCGCTTGCACGCCAGGTACGCGAATTTGAGAGCGACAAAAAGGCTGTTTCAAGGAAACTTCCTCCCCTATCGACTTATCGTGATGCTCACGATGCTGAACGAGTACGCCAACATCTCTCGTACCGCTTAGGAGCTGTAATGCTTGCCAACTCTCGTTCGCCCATTGGCTGGCTGAAGATGCCATTTGCCATGCGGCGGGAATTGAAGTCTTTCAAGCGTAGCCGAAAAGGCAAATAGATCCGACCTTTCGGAAGAAATATCGTTGAGGGCCTAGTATGCAAGAAGATAACGTCGCTATGGGAATTTCATCATGGCTCTCGCATTTGCACGCACTTTACCCACCGCAGGAGGTCGTCGTGGTGGGAGGGGCAGGAGGGACTTGGCCCGAGCTTCTGGATATCTTGGCCATCGAACATGTCCTGTTAATCGATGACGCCAAGCAAAAATTCACACGCTGGCAAGGCATTTTGGCTCGACGCGCCAAATGGCAGACGATTGAGCGAGTATTGGGGCCGCGTGTCGAAACCACGAAGTATTTTCTGGCAAGCAACCCATCGGAAAATGGATTGGTGAAACCCGAGTCGCTTCGGGGGCTTTGGCCGAACCTGAGGACGTGCACCGTTATGGAAACGGTTACCGAACGTCTGGATTCTCTGTTGGAAATCAGGGATGGTGGCCGAGGGGGAAAATGGCTGCTTATCGATAATATTTCTGCGCTCCCTATCCTGGCAGGTACTGAAAATAGCCTGAAATGCTTTGAAGTCGTTATCGTTCGTACCTTGCTGAAAAAAGCCGGTGAAATGTCCGAAGATTTGTGCAAGCCGCAAATCGATTTATGGCTGGAAAATCACGGGTATCGCTACGTTGCATGCGTTTCGGAGCGCCATCCGGCGATTGTCAAGGCAATCTATCTTCGCGATCGTAGTGCTCTGGATCTATTGCAGAGTGAACGGGATGAACTGCTGAGCGAGCGGGACGAACTGAAACGACAAATCGATGAACAGCATCTCCTACTTGAGCGATTGACCGATGAAAAGCTGGAGATAAAAAAAAATGTCGATGCCTGCCAAGAGCAATTGGGTGAGCTGAAAAACCCCCCTCCCGTTGCGCCCAACCCTTATGCTCATAACCGGACCCTGACGGCGGACCTCAATGGCGCATTGTGTGATTTTGCCAAATCGACACTTGGGATTGAAGGGATAAAACCCACGTATATCGATTATATAGCCGGGAGATCTCTGCATTTAGAGAAGGCTTGCGTTGGCCGCCTTGCTACGACCGTTCAGGATGTGGTAGCTCGGCAATTGATCGCACAATGCTTGAAGTCGAAAGAGTTGAATGTCCTTGAAATCGGAGCACTCTATGGGGTTAATCTTGCAATTATTTATAATCATGTAATAACCCGGTTCGATAAAGTCAGCCTTACCTGCCTTGATCCATTTGATGGATATTACGGCCAAGCATTTGACCCTCACCTTGGTATTCAGGTTAATGATTTTACCTTCACCAGGAATATGGCTATCGGCCATGTACCAGAATCAAATTACCGCGTAATAAAAAAATACAGCACCGATCCCGAAGCATTGAAAATTGCTGAAAAACTTGATGTGAATCTTTTGATTATTGATGGTGATCACAGTTACGCAGGTGTGAAATTCGATTTTGATGCTTATTTCCCGCTTGTTACGCCCGGTGGTTACATTATATTTGATGATTACAACGCCAAAGAGTGGCCAGGGGTGCAGAAATTTGTTGATGAGGAAATTCGGAACAATCCAGCATGTGAGTTCTTGGGGGCTATTTCTCGTACGGCTGCCATAAGGAAGCGGTTAGTTTTGTAATCAGCTGGTTTTTTGATTCATCGCTTCTGAATTAATTTAATACGAAACATTTTTTTGCTCTATCTTTTTATTGTTGAATAGCGAATGAGTTTTTCCAGCAGAATTCCCATCAAGCTCCTTGGGCAATCCGGGTGCCGACTGAAGTTCCCCTCCGCGACGCTTTACATTGACCCTTACCTGTCGAACTCGGTACAGGAGTTGGACGCTCCGGATCTGACAAGAAAGGTTGAAATTCCGATCCGACCGGAGGACGTGACCGATGCGGATTGGGTTCTGATCACGCATGATCACATCGACCATTGCGATCCGCATACCTTGCCCAAGTTGGCTAAGGCTTCGCCACGGGCCCGGTACATTGGCCCTCCGTCAGTCGTGGAGAAGTTGCAGGAGTGGGGAGTTGGCGATGACCAGGTATGTTTGGCAGAAGAAAGATGGACGGATATTGCGCCGGGGCTTCGCGTCATGGCCGTTCCGGCCGCACACCCGGAAATCAGCAGGGATGTCAATGGTCAGCTGCTTTGTGTCGGGTATCTGATTGATTATGCCGGACGCAAAGTTTATGTTGCCGGAGATACCTTTGCTCGGCAGGAAATCATCGATTCCCTAGTCCAGAACGGTCCGGTCCATACCGCAATTCTTCCCGTTAACGAACACAATTTCTTCCGTGCGCGCCGTGGAATCGTTGGCAATATGTCCGTTCGGGAGGCCTTTCAGTTCGCTTCCGAGATCAAGGTGCGACAGGTTATTGCTGTGCATTGGGACATGTTCTCTGCGAATTCGGTTGACCCGGACGAGATTCGCCTGATTCATCGACGAATGAATCCGGGATTCGCTCTGCTACTGGAGCCTGCTGTTTTAAATCTTGGTAACGCGCAAATCAGCCTTGTGATTCGTACCTTGAACGAAGCGCGCCATCTCGAAGAGTTGCTCAAAGGCGTTGCCCATCAGGAGACTGGCGGGTTGGCGACCGAAGTTGTCCTGGTCGATTCTGGATCGACCGACGAAACACTTGAGATCGCCGAGCGTCATGGCTGCCGGATATTACATATCACGCGGGAAGAGTTTTCCTTTGGTCGCTCCCTGAATATTGGTTGTGAAGCGGCGCAGGGCGATATTCTGGTGATTACTAGCGGACATTGCGTGCCGGTTGATGCGTATTGGTTAAAGAATCTATGTCAGCCGATCTTCGATGGTCGGGCAGCCTATACCTATGGGCGACAATATGGCGGTCCGGAAACGAAATTCAGCGAATCCCGGATATTTGCCAAATACTTCCCTGGGCAGTCTCAGATCCCGCAGCAGGGATTCTATTGCAACAATGCCAACTCAGCGGTGCTTCGCTCAACCTGGGAGGATCTGCGCTTCGATGAAGATCTGACCGGGTTAGAGGACATGGAGATGGCGCAACGCATGACCCGGCGAGGCGGCAAACTTGCTTATGTTGCCGAAGCAGGCGTCTATCATTACCACTATGAGTCTTGGCCTCACGTTCGGCGCAGGTTTGAGCGAGAGGCGATTGCCCTTCAAAAAATAATGCCGCAAGTCCACGTAGGTGTTCTCGATACAGCACGTTATTTTCTATCAAGTATATGGAAGGATTTTTGTGTTGCTTGGCGTCAGGATAACCTAGCTCAACAGTGGCGTGAAATTGCCCGGTATCGCTGGAATCAATATGTGGGTGCCTACAAAGGCAACCATGATCACCGCAAACTCTCGCACGCCGAGAAAGAGAAATATTATTTCCCTCATTAATCAAAATACAGGAGTTATTCAATGAGTGCATCGAAGCCCCGTATCGTCGCCCTTTTGCCAATGAAGGCAAATAGCGTCAGGGTCAGCGGAAAGAATTTCCGGGATTTTTGCGGCAAGCCTCTTTTCCGCTGGATTCTGGACACCCTGCTTTCCGTAGAGGAAATCGATCAGATCATCATCAATACGGATGCAAGGGGGATTCTTGCTCGAAATGGACTGGTTGAAACCGACCGGATTGTCATTCGCGACCGCAAACCGGAAATATGCGGCGATCATGTCTCCATGAACCTCGTGTTGGCGGACGATGTGTCCAATGTGCCCGCGGACATCTATCTAATGACCCATACCACCAATCCCCTGATGAGTGCCGATACCATCCGCAAGGCAATCGCGGGGTTTCGACAGGCCAGCACGACAGGGACGGCCGACTCTCTATTTACCGTGGACAAGGTTCAAACTCGTTTCTATCGTGCCGATTGTAGCCCCGTGAACCACGATCCCGACAACCTGATTCCTACTCAGAATCTGGAGCCTTGGTTCGAAGAAAATTCGAACCTGTACATTTTTACCCGCGACAGCTTTGCCAAGACCAATGCACGTATCGGGAAACTTCCGATGATGTACGAAGGCCCCTATTTCGAATCTGTTGATATCGATACGCCTGCCGACTGGGACTTCGCCGTGGTAGCAGCCCGTTTCATGCAAGAACAGCAAAAGGACCATGCAGTATGAAAATTCTCGTTACTTGCCCTCCGATGCTGCGGATGATTGATAGCTTCCGCGAGTTGTTCGCGCAATACGGAGCTGTAATCACGACACCAGATGTCGTTCAGACGCTTAGTGTTGAAGAGCTTAAGCAACTTGTACCGCAACATGACGGGTGGATCATCGGTGATGACCCGGCAACGCGTGAGGTATTTTCTGCCGGCAAGGCAGGGCAACTGAAAGCTGCGGTTAAGTGGGGGATTGGTGTCGACAATGTCGATTTTGCTGCCTGCAAGGATCTCGGCATCCCCATCGTTAACACCCCAAACATGTTTGGCGGTGAAGTTGCTGATGTGGCCGTAGGTTATGTTATCGCCCTTGCCAGGGAAACGTTCGAAATTGACCGTGGGGTAAGGGCCGGAAATTGGCCAAAGCCCCGGGGTATTTCGCTCTCCGGAAAAACCGTTGCGCTGGTAGGATTTGGTGATATCGGAAAGAATACCGCACGTCGACTGCTCGCTGCCGACATGAAAATTGTGGCTTACGATCCTTTTGCCCAACCCTCACAGGAGTTGTCTGCCGTGGAAATGGCGACTTGGCCTGAGCGAATCGAAGAGGCCGATTTCATCGTCATGAACTGTGCTCTTACCAATAGCAGCAGACATATGCTTAATGCCGATGTCTTAGAAAGAGCGAAGATTGGTGTTCGTGTCGTGAATGTCGGGCGCGGTCCGCTGATTGACGAAAGGGCTCTGGAAGATGCCCTCCAAAGTGGGAAGGTATATTCCGCCGCCCTCGACGTTTTTGAGATTGAGCCGCTTCCCATGTCATCGCCGATGAGAAATCACCCGAGATGCGTATTTGGTTCGCACAATGCTTCAAATACCTCGGATGCCGTTGCGCGCACCAGCCAGATTGCTATTGCCAAGCTGATGTCTTTCTTGGGTGCTGAAAGGCAATGAGTTCCAGCTCCTCGAGGGTCGCGATTGTTACCGGGGCGGCAGGCGGGATTGGTGCCGCTCTGGTTAGCGAGTTTTTTGCGCATGGTTATTCGGTAATCGCGACGGATATTGCTCCCCAAGCGGTTGATATGAAATGCGAATCCTATGTAGAAGCCGATCTCTCGAGGGCTGTAATCGACGACAGTTACGCGAGTGAATTATTTTCTCAACTAAGAGCGTTAATAAAAGGTAGAGGGCTGCATGCGCTGATCAACAATGCGGCAACTCAGATACTCGGTGGTGTTGACGCTTTGCAGCGCAAAGACTGGCATCAGACACTTAACGTTAACCTGCTAGCTCCATTTTTTCTTACCCAGGCGATGTTGCCTGAACTTGAATTCGCACGGGGATGTGTAATCAATATCAGTAGTATCCATGCGCGCCTGACAAAAAAAAATTTTGTAGCTTATGCAACTAGTAAAGCGGCGCTTAGTGGAATGACTCGTGCTATGGCGGTGGATTTACAAGACCGCGTAAGAGTCAACGCCATTGAGCCAGCGGCAATTGAAACCGAGATGCTGAAGGCAGGATTTAACGGACGGATTGATCAATATTTAAAATTAACTAAATGCCACCCTAGCCAGCGAATCGGTAATACCTCGGAGGTGGCTAGGCTTGCGATAGCTGTAGCGGGTGGTGATTTAAGATTTCTGCATGGTACAAATATTGGTTTGGATGGTGGGATATCATGTTGCCTTATGGATCCGTCCACTGGTGATTGATGGGTATGCCGATGTTGGATACTTTTTGATTTTGGGTTAGTTCTGTGACTTCAAAGAAACGCATTCTTGTATTTGCTGACAGTAGAGGGCAACATAAACCCGCAGGATGTAATCATCCAATATTTGCCGAGCGATTGGCGTCAGATAGTAGGTTGGATGTTGATATGTACTTGTGTCCAATGAAGTGGACAACAACATTGGATTTTCTTGAACGTTTTGATAAAGAGACGTTAGATGCGTACGATCACGTTGTTTTATACACAGGAATTGTCGATTGGTCACCTAGAAAGCTAAGTAACGCATATCAAGATTTGTATGATAGTTCTGTGTCTGTCAATGATTGTAATTTTTGTTTAAACACCAGGGATTATTCTAAAAAGATTGTTAACAATAAGAAAAAAATATTCGACAATATTTTTGGGTCTGATCAGATGTGTCACCATTTTTCTCGCCCTTTCGAGACATTGTACGATGGCGAGGCGACAATAAATATGTATGACCTGCCAATGGCGGAAAAATTTCTGTTGCCTCGCCTGGATGAGATAAATAATCTGATATTTATTTCTGCTAATCGATTTGTTTCCGGGTGGAATGGTGATTATAAAAAAACTCGCCCAGAAAATATTGATATTACTCATGATTACTCTGATCTTTTTTGTGAATCCCTGTCTAGGGCAAAGATTGTAGATTTGCGTGTGTGGTCTCCTGAAGATGTTAAGAGGTTTACTTGTGACAACTTGCATCTTACTCAGGCAGGCAGCGATTATATATACGAAAAATTAATGGATATTTTTGGCCTGGAAATTATGGCGGATACGGGAATTTCAGGTGAGGGGAGGGGAGGGGGTGTGCTCGAAGAGGGGTTTAAAGGGATAATCTCACCTGAGCGAGTCGTCAGTATAGACAAAAGAAATAAACTGCTCGAAATGGTGGGGAGAAAAGATTATCTTGCCACGTTAATTATTGGCCTTCGGTTGGACCCAAATGATACGGTAAGAAGATGCAATTTATTATTTTTGCTTACGTGGCTAGATTATTATTATGGCGATTTGTTTGATGTTCTAATTGTCGAACAGGATTCTAAATCGCGTTTCACACTAAGCGAATTTGGTGTCGGACGAAACGTTCGACATGAGTTTATATATAACCCCGACGAATATAATCGCGGTTGGGGCTACAATGTTGCTGTCAAGAATTTTTGTTGTGATGCTGATGTCGTTGCGCTAATGGATACTGACGTATTGACATCGCAGAATTTCATACGCGAAATCATCGATTGCTACACAAAATATGATGCAATTTCGCCTTATCAAAACATATATTACACAGACGCCCTAGAGGTCGAAGAAATCCGTCGCACGAAGCGCTTGGAGACGCTACTTGATTCTTCAAGAATAAAAAACCCGGTTACAGTCTCTGGTGGGGTGTTGATTATAAAACGCTCTGTTTATATGTTGCTCAATGGTTTTGAGCAATATGTAGGCTACGGCTGTGAGGATCGAGCTTTGGATGTTACGCTTTACAACCATATCGACCATCAGCGCATAAGAATCGCAGAAGGCGCTTACGTGCATTTGTATCATGAGCCAGATAAGGCGGCTCGAACCAGATTTAAAGATATCTATGCACATCTGGTTGATAACTATGGCTGTAAATACGATCCCCGCCTTGGTGCTTATGACTTCATTCATTCGCACTGCAAGCATGTATCGAATAGGTGTACAGAAAGGCTGATGCGTGAGAGGGCTGACAGTTTTGGTGATTTAAATTTATATAAATATCATGTCAAGCCTACAATTAACGGGATTATTAGAAAACTAGGAAGGGATTCTCAGAATATGGATAATGTTATTTACCCGCCGGAATTTTCTAGCCTCGCTGCCTATCCTGCAAGGGAGCTATATGCGAATACACCAGAGCCCGATGTCGATGAACTTGGAGCTTTGTATAACGCATTCAAAGGAAAGCGTTGTTTTATTATTGGTAACGGCCCGTCGTTAAACAAGCATGACCTTTCTCTATTGAAGAACGAATACACATTTGGTGTTAATTCGTTTTTCTATAAAACTCGCGAAACCGGATTTAGGCCATATTTCTATGTTGTCGAAGATAGCTCGGTTATGAAGGAGAATATCGAGGAAATTCGACGTTTTGAAACGCCTTATAAATTTTTTCCAACAAACTACAAGAGCTTGCATCCTAAGCAACCGAACACGATGTTTTTTAGGATGAACCGGGGGTTCTACGAGAAATCTTCCCCAAATTTTGTGGTTCCAAGATTTTCAACTGATGCAACAAAAGTTTTGTATTGCGGACAATCGGTTACGTATATAAATCTCCAGTTGGCCTACTTTATGGGGTTTTCGGAGGTTTATCTTATTGGAATGGATTTTAGCTATGTGATTCCTTCCTCTCATAAAAGGTCAGGTGATGTCCTTCTTTCAGATTCTGACGACCCAAATCACTTTCATAAAGATTATTTCGGAAAAGGAAAGACATGGAAGGATCCGAAACTAGATCGAGTGGCTCTGAATTACAAGCAAGCAAAGCTTGTGTATGAGGCTACCGGAAGGAAGATTTTTAACGCGACAATTGGTGGGTCGTTAGAGATTTTTGAGCGAGTCGACTATTATGAATTGTTGACTGGTAAGCACGACCTCCGCGAAGCTGGATTTGACGAGAAGGGTGGTTTCTCTAGAGCAAATCAACTTATGATGCAACGTGAATATTCTAAAGCCCTTTCTTTGTATGTCCAGTTGGCAAGATCTGATAATGATTTTTTTATTTATAAGCGTGCAGCCTTGGATTGCTATTTAAATGCAGTTGAAAAGAACGCACCATGTAATGTGGATGATGTTGCATATGTTCGAGGTTTGATTGTTGGTATAAACTGAAATTTGTTACCGATTTGTTGAATACGGATGGCGATATGAGGCGGGCTTCAGTTAATCAATTATCTTCGCATCTTTTAGCTGCGGCCTGTTGGGCGTTGGTCTCGTTTGGTTCTATTGCAGCCAATTTTGACATTTCTGTTGCAAATATTCACAATCCTTATTTTCAGGATAGGCTGCCAAATTATACCCCGCCAAGTGGCGAATATAAGATCGGTGCTGCACCTTCTCCCTTCACTGGTATTGTTGGAGATGTCCTAACAGTTCCATTCACACTAGTTACAGATGAGGCTCAGGCTGTTCGTATTTCGGTACGATTTCTAAGGAATGGCAAGACCGGCGCGGAATCGCTTCCCTCCGCGATTAATAACGTTCGCTTACTAAAAGCCGTAAATAACTACGTCGAAGGGAATTCTAATGCTAATTGTTCATGCTCGGCGGGAGCATCTCCCAAGGTTTTAAATGGAAAAGCGGTTTGTATTGTGGGGGGAGATTTGGATGCGCTCCTTCTTCCAAAAGGCTGTCCAACTCCTCCTGAGCAGAGTGAGATTTCTAAGGAGTTTGTTAGAAAAGCGCCGTTCCATATTAAAGATGCTCTCGTAGAGGTTGCCGGTGAGGAAAAATATACAAGATTAGCAAAGGGTACAGAATTATTTTTGCTTGATATTCCAATTGAAGAGAGTGTTTTAATTGGTGAGTTCAATATACAGATTTCCGTTACTTCAGATGATGGGCGCAAGAAGTCGCTGCTTGTTCCCGCTCGTGTGATTCCCCTTAAAATTGAGGGTTTTCCGGATATTGATGTGTCATATTGGAGTTCCGAGGATCCCAGAGATTTGGTGGAAAGGCCAACCGGGATGCCTCTGAATTCGCATTGGGGTGGGCAGTGGTGGAGTGATGAACATTGGAAGAACCTTGAACGGCTTGCTGATTTGCTGGCGAGAACCGGGGTTACTAATAATTATGTTCCGTTGTTTGTAAAAAATCCATTCGGAATTTCCGCATTGCCATTAATTAGGACCAGATGCATTACAGGTGCGATAGAGGATAAATTAGGTATTGGATCGCAGGCGGTTATCGATACCAATACAGTATCGAATTGGTCTTATGATTTCGATTTCAGCGGTTTTAGGCGCTGGATTGGGATTTTCAGTAAAGCCGGTATTCGTAATTTTGAGGGCGCGCATATTTTTGCTAATGGAGGGAATCTTCCGAATTTTTTGGAGTGTGACCTCTACAAATCAAATAATGATAAAACGCCTTACCGAATGGGCGTTAGATTCTTGAGTCGTGGCCAAGGTGGCCAAACACCAGATGGTGGTGGGCAAGCTATATACCGCGAGTTGTTTTTGCCATCTTTTCTAAATGCTCTAGCAGGTGAATTAATAAACCTTGGGATTGAGGATAGATATTTTCAGCACCTGATTGATGAGAATGCCCCAACGCCCGAAGCGGAACAAGCATACCGGTTGGCTGCTAAACTGGTTAGGAAATTCTTGCCGAATACGAAAATTATTGATGCGGTAAATCAATATAAAGCCACTAATTATGGGCAGCTTATTGATTTGCCGGCTGTTCACTTGTTGCTCCTTTATAACGACCAAGGGCGACGAGCCGGTATCAAACCTGAGCTCGATAGGTTATTTAAAGGAAGACGGTATTTTTATAATACGGCGCTTAGGCGAGGGGGGCCGAACCGCTTCATAGATACGAACCCACTTGATAGCCGGCTCTACGGTTGGCTTGCGTTAGAGCTGGGCTATGATGGGTTCTTGTATTGGGCTGCCAACTATTATAGATATCCTACAAATAGGGAATTTTTGGATCAAAATCGACCGGATAGTTGGAGCCCTTACAACTCTTCTATTGGGCCGTTGCCAAACGGCTCTGTCTCTCCCGGACTTGCTGCTGGCTCAAATTGGATTTTGTACCCTACAAATCGCGGGCTAACAGATTCTATTCGTGCCAGGAGATTGCGGGATGGCTTACTCGATCATTGGTTATACACACAGGCAGTAAAACATTGTCAGAAGAGCACTACAACCTGTGATGAGAGACTCGCTAGAATTCGCTACAAGGTATTTGGGAGTCCTGATTACGTTGGTGATTTTTCCCGAGATCCCTCAATTTACGATCAAGCTAGGGATGCGATGATTGATATTTTGTTGCATTGAATTTGTTTCTAAAACTCACATCATAGTTAATGTACAAGCTGTCACTATTGATTCCTATTCGAGTGGTGGATTTTGGTTTCTACAAACGGAAACTGATACTCCGGGATCATTTGAATCTTTCCGGCGTCGAGACTATTGTTATTGACGATGGTAGTCCGTTGCCATCAGCTCGTGAAATATCGGAATTTTGTGCCGGCAGAGGTTACCGTTATCTTAGAATCGATTCGCAAAACGATGAGTTTTCCTTGGCGCGTTCTAGAAACGCCGGAATGAAGGTGGCGTCCGCTCCCTGGGTTTATATGGAAGATGCGGATTTGATTTATGCGGAGAGTTTTTTCCAGGATATCCTGGATGTTATTAATCAAATTGATGACACTCCATTTGATTTCTTGAGTGTGCCTGCTGTTTATTTAACTTCTGACGTATCCATCGATGTTTATAGAAATAATGGTGTCACCCCATTTTTTCGGAAGCTTATTAATGGCGTTTTGTTGGAAGATCCTAAAGGCGGGAAAGATAATCGCATTATTGAGAGTTACGCTCCAGCCAGCGGAGTAATCGCAATAAAAAAAGAACAAGGAATGAGGATTGGCGGTTATGATGAAAATTTCTCTGGCTGGGGTGGCGAAGATAGGGATTTTATTTTTCGCCTCCTTTGCGAAAACAAGAAAATTAGATATCCAGCGAACTTCGGTGAGACAAAATCCTGGAATTTGAATGATACGCTTGCTTTTGAAGGATGGCGCGCGTTGCACCGGCTTCATGGTGAATTCATGGCGCGGCAGGGGCTCTACGCGTTTCACCTATATCACGACAGATTGCCGTGGCGGGGGGATCTGGGGAGTGCGAAGAATATGAAAATGGCCGCAAGTAAAGCCAAATCTTTCGACGAGGCGGCGGTCGTGGAGGAGGGGCGGTTCGATCTACGTTATACGGTCTTGTTCGATAGCTACCGTTGCTACGATTTGCTGGAACCACTTCACCGTGACGAGGTGCTCGCGCGGTCGTTGAGTTTTGCCAACAAGCTACGCGACAAGGCGCAGGGTAAGTCCAGGCCGTTCCATAGAAAAATGCGTAAGCTTTTTATTTCGCCGCTGCAGTATTTTGAAGATTCGGGTTCGCCATTGCTGGTTAAGTTGGCCAGAATGGCGCGGCGCAAGTGATGTGCCGCAAGGGGGGCATATTTTTTATTCTCGGACTGTGTGAATGACCGAAGATCGAGTCTTGGGCATACCCCTGTTGAGCACCGGCCTTTGGCGTTCTCGGCAGTTGAGAATATTGCTTGGGGAGAAGCGTATTTCCCTGTTGGTCCCAGGGCGAAATGTGCTCGCTTCCGCCGTGCTTGGCTGGGGGTGCAAGCCGAGTGGAGGTCGTGCGTTTTGGGCTTCCCGCCGCCTGGGCGTTCCATGCTGGCTGCTTGAAGACGGATTTCTCCGATCGGTCGGTCTCGGTGTATCCGGAGAGGACGCGTTGTCGATTGTTGTTGACGACCTCGGCATTTATTACGATTCGACGCGGCCCTCCCGGTTGGAGAGGCTGATATCCAGTGACCGGTCGGTCGAAGAGTTGTCGCGAGCTCGTCTGTTAGTGACTCTTTGGCAGCAGGCGAGAGTGACCAAATACAATCACCTCCGGGAGATGAGCCTGCCGCCAGTTCAGCCTTATGTGCTGGTGGTGGATCAGACATTAGGCGACGCCTCAATAACTTTCGGCCAGGCCGATAAGGATAGTTTCCAGGGTATGCTCTTGGCTGCGCTCAATGAAAATCCGGCGGCCCAGGTTGTTCTCAAGATTCATCCTGATGTGCATGCGGGAAAGAAGAGGGGCAATATTGATCTTCAGATGGCTCGAGCCAATCCACGAGTAAAGATATTGGCAATCGACGCGCATCCTGTGGGGCTGATTGAGCGCGCGGAGGTTGTGTATGTTGTTACTTCCCAACTGGGGTTTGAGGCCCTGTTGTGGGGGAAGCGCGTCAGAACCTTCGGTATGCCGTTCTATGCAGGATGGGGGCTTACAGAGGATGAATTGCAGGTACCGGATCGTCGAAAGAACATTTCGCTGGAGAATCTGGTACATGCCGCCCTGGTTGACTACCCGAGGTACATTGATCCGGAAACGAGTGGCCGTTGTGTGCCGGAACGGGTAATTGAATGGATGGGCTTGCAGCGGAAGATGCGGGAGCGTTTTCCGGAAAGGCTCTGGGCCGTGGGTTTTTCGGATTGGAAGAAGCCGATTCTCCGGGATTTTTTGCAGGGCAGTGAAATCGAATTTAAAGATTCACTGGAGGGGGTTCCCGTCGGTGGGACTGTGGTGGGTTGGGGGTTGAAATCATTTGGTGAGTTGGAGGGACGGCAGGGAATTCGTATTGAGGACGGCTTTCTGCGTTCGGTTGGGCTAGGAGCCGAATTGATTCGTCCGCTTTCCTGGGTCATCGATTCCCGGGGGATCTACTACGATGCGACGCGTCCTTCGGATCTCGAACATCTTCTGCAGAATCATCAATTCGACGATGCGTTGTTGGTACGCGCGGCAGCCTTGCGGGCAAGGATTGTGGCCTCGGGGCTGACCAAATACAACGTGGGTGCCGGTGCGTGGCAGCGGCCGGCGTCTGCCCGGCAGGTGATTTTGGTGCCGGGGCAGGTGGAGAGCGATGCGTCCATCGCATTCGGTGCTCCGGAGGGCGTTTGCCGGATTCGGCGCAACATGGATCTGCTGCGTGCTGTCCGCGAAGAGAATCCGGACGCTTATGTGGTCTACAAGCCGCATCCCGATGTTCTTGCCGGGTTGCGGGCACGGGGATTGGACGAAGATTCGGCTTTGACCTGGTGTGATGAACAGGTTGTAGATATTCCGATGAACGAGATGCTCGACAAGGTGGACGAGGTGCATGTCATCACCTCGCTGGCCGGATTTGAAGCCCTGTTGCGAGGGAAGCGGGTGACTTGTCATGGGCAGCCTTTTTATTCAGGCTGGGGACTGACCGAAGATAAGGTACCGGTCCCGCGTCGGACTCGCAGGCTGTCTCTCGATATGCTGGTGGCTGGGGTACTGATTCTGTATCCGACCTACGTGAGTCGCACAACACGCCGTTTCACGACGCCGGAGAGGGCTCTCGATGAATTGTTGATGTGGCGCGAGCAGGGGGGGGGCAAGGTGTCTCTCTGGCGCCGGGTGAAGCGTGCGATGTTGGGCTGGGGGCGTTCATGACGGTTGCGAACCTCGCCGGTTTTCCGAAATCCTTCCTGTTTCTGCAGGGGAGTTGCAGCCACTTTTTCATGCGCCTGGCCGACCGGATCGCCCGCGACGGACATTCGGTTAGACGCGTGGTCTTTAATGTGGGTGACTGGGTGTACTGGCATGGGCGTCCGGTGGCGCACTATCGGGGGCCGCAACGAAGCTATCGGGAATTCCTGAGAGGCCTGATTGATCGGGAGGGGGTGACCGATCTCGTTATGCATGGCGACAGCCGCCTCATCCACGCCGAGGCGGTGAAGTTGGGCGTCGAGCGCAATTTACGGATCCATGTATTCGAAGAAGGGTATTTTCGGCCGAACTGGATCACGCTTGAGCGCGGTGGAATCAACGGTTATTCGAGGTTGCCCGACGACCCGGACTTGTACCGTGAGGTCGGCAGATCATTGCCGGATCCCGGCAATGGCGAAACGGTCCGCAATCCGACATGGCTTCTGGCAGTGCATGAACTCGCCTATCACTTGCCGAATATTGGCAATTACGTCCTATACCCGGGATACCGTACGCACCGCCCTCATGTTTCCGCGGTGGAACTGGCTGGTTGGGCGATCCGGTTTTCCCGTCTGCCGTGGCTCGAAAAACGCGATAACGAAACGATTCATCGCCTGCTGGAAAGTAGAAAGCGCTTCTTCTTTTTTCCACTCCAACTCGACAGTGATTCGCAGATCAAGGATCACTCCGCCTACGGCAGCATGTGTGAGGTGATTGATGAGGTGTTGCGTTCCTGGGCGGCGTACGCGCCGACGGACAGCTTGCTGGTCATCAAGAACCATCCGCACGATATTGGTATGGTCAATTTTGAGCGACTGGTGCTAGGGCTTGCTAGGGAATTGGGTGTGGAGGAGCGGGTTGTATATCTCGAATCCGGCAATCTGCCGATCCTGCTTGCGCATACTGAGGGCGTCGTGACCGTGAACAGCACGGTTGGCCCGTCGGCCTTACTTCACCACAAGCCGGTCAAGGTTCTCGGCCGGGCGATTTACGATATCCGCGACCTGACTTTTCAGGGGGAGCTGCGGGATTTCTGGCGGCACTGCCAGCCGCCGGACCCGGGGTTGTTCCGCTGTTTCAGGAATACAGTGATCCATGCGACTCAGGTCAACGGCGGTCTGTATTCCTCGCACGGCATTGCTCTTGGCGTGCAAAACAGCCTAGAGGCTCTTTATGCCGAGCATAGCCCGCTCGACCGGCTGCTCGATGGATATCGGCCAACTGACAGGCGATCTGACCTAGAGCGTGCTCGATGACTACCTGGGTGCCAAGGCGGATCCTAATCACCGGCGCCACTGGTGCCATCGGCGGTGCTCTGGCAGAAGCCTATTCAGCACCGGACGTCGAGTTGCATCTGCATGGACGCAACGAAGCCAAGCTGGCTGCCGTTGCGGAGCGTTGCGCTGCGCTTGGTGCTACGGTGCTGATGCAAAGATTCGATGTTCGCGATACCTCAGCCCTGCGCGCCTGGCTGGATGACGTCTGCGCAACACAGGCACTCGACCTTGTCATCGTCAATGCCGGCATGAACACCAATATCGGTCAGGCAGGAGAGGGCGAACCCTGGGAGGAGGTCGAGGCGTTGCTCGATACCAATCTCAAGGCCACGATGGCCATCGTCCTCGCGGTATTGCCTGCGATGCGCCGGCGCGGGCGAGGGCAGATCGCTCTGGTCAGTTCGTTGGCTGGCTATTTCGGTCTGCCGGTGACCCCGGCCTATTGCGCCAGCAAGGCAGGGGTCAAGGCCTATGGTGAGGCTTTGCGCGGTTGGTTGGCACCTGAGGGGGTCAAGGTCAATGTGATCATGCCGGGCTATGTCGAGTCGCCGATGTGCGATGCGATGCCGGGGCCAAAGCCCTTCCTGTGGCAACCGGTGCGGGCGGCGAAATATATCCGGCGCGGACTGGCGCGGAACAGTGCGCGGATCAGCTTTCCCTTCCCGCTGAATCTTGGCACCTGGTTTCTTGCCGTTCTGCCGGCTGCGGTGTCTTTGCGCATTCTCGCATTGCTCGGGTATCGGGGCTGAATTTGGAATTCGCCCTTTTTTTGCCGTCGACCGTAGGATTTGCCTTGTCGTACGGTGTAACCGCTTTGTTGCGGCCAGCTTTGCAGGCGCCGTGGCTTTGGGCCTGGCAGGGTGTCACCCTGCATGGCGGCTTGTGGCTGATCATGCATGGGCTGCTGGTAGTGGTGCTCGGTCGGCCTTGGTTTGCCATGGCCATCGGGCTGGCATTTTTGATGCTGCTGGTTCAGGTTAGCAACGCCAAGTTTCATTCCCTGCGCGAAGTTTTCGTATTTCAGGATTTCGAGTACTTCACTGATGCCATTCGGCATCCGCGGCTATACATCCCATTTCTCGGCTGGTGGAAATTCGCGTTGATTGTTGTCGCGGTTCTGGCAGCGTTGGGCGTTGGACTATGGCTTGAAGCGGCTCCGGTCGGACGTTTTTCACTGGATGGTCAGCTGGGTGAGTTGCTGGTGTTGCTGACGATAGGGGGACTGTTGCTGGTCGCTTCTAAGGATGGTCCGCTGCCGGTTTTTATACCGGATAGGGATCTGCAGCGACTAGGTTTTCTTGCCAGCCTGTGGCACTACGGCTGGGCGGAGCGGACTCCACTCCATTTGCCGAAGCAGTTGCCTTCGGCAACCGAAGTTGCCTCCGAATATCCTGATTTACTGGTAGTTCAGAGCGAATCCTTCTTTGACCCGCGCCGACTATTTTCCGGCATCCGCCATGAAGTGCTCGCCGAGTTCGACCGGCTAAATGCTGAGGCCAGTTGTCACGGCCGTCTGACGGTGCCGGCCTGGGGGGCCAACACGGTGCGTAGCGAATTTGCCTTCCTGAGTGGAGTTGCCGAGGAAAAGCTTGGAGTCCATCGCTTCAACCCTTATCGTCAGGTGTTGAAGGCAGAGGTGGTGACTTTGGCTGGAGTGCTAAAGGCTGCGGGCTACCGGACGGTTTGTGTGCACCCCTATCCAGCCTCGTTCTATGGCCGCGATCGTGTTTATCCCCATTTCGGTTTCGACGAATTCATCGACATCACTGCTTTTGAAGGTGCGGAGCGAGCCGGACCATATATTGGCGACCAGGCTGTGACCGCCAAAGTGAAAACTTTGCTGGCGACAGCCAATGAACCGATCTTCATCTTCGTCATCACCATGGAGAATCACGGTCCGCTGCATCTCGAAAAAACCGAGGCGGTAGATTACGCAGCGTGCTATACATCGGCTCCTCCGCTTGGTTGTGACGACTTGACAGTTTATCTGCGTCACCTGAGGAACGCCGATCGGATGATCGGCGATCTGCGCAGCTGTCTGGAGCGACACCCGCGTCCGGCACGATTGTGTTGGTACGGTGATCACGTGCCGATCATGGCTGAAGTCTATCGGCAGCTAGGCTACCCGGACGGCCAGACCGAGTATTTCATCTGGAGTAATCGCTCGGCCGAAAAAAAAGCGCCGGCAAGGGCGCTTTCTCTCGATGCCCTGGCCGGGCAGTTGCTCGCTTCCTAGCCGCGTATCGATTCCGGTAGCTTGTCCTGAATCAGCTTCAGCAGCGGGCCGAAAACCTTGGGCGTTCCGGCGATGACGTTGCCGGTTTCCAGATAATTGCCATCGCCGCGTAGGTCGCTGATCAGCCCCCCGGCTTCGGAGATGAGCAGGGCACCAGCAGCCATATCCCACGGCGACAGGCCGAACTCCCAGAAACCGTCATAGCGGCCGCAGGCAACATAGGCCAGGTCGAGCGCAGCAGCACCCGGGCGGCGCTGGCCGGCTGTTTTTTCGGCCAGTTCTTTGAAGATGGCTAGATAGAGATCGATCTTATCGAACATCCGGTACGGGAAACCGGTGCCGATCAGCGCTTCACCCAGTTTGGTGCGGCGTGAGACACGAATGCGGCGCTCGTTCAAAAAGGCGCCGGCGCCTTTGCTGGCGGTGAACAGTTCGTTGCGGTTGGGATCGAAAACGACAGCCTGCTCGATCACGTTGCCCTTGGCCAGGGCAATCGACACGGCGTATTGCGGCAAGCCGTGAATGAAGTTGGTCGTGCCGTCGAGAGGATCGATGATCCATTGGTATTCGCTGTCGCGGCCACCCTTGCCGGCAGTCGTGCCGGACTCCTCTGCTAGAATGCCGTAGCCCGGATACGCTTCCATCAGGGTTTCGATGATCGCGGCTTCGGCAGCCTTGTCGACCTCGGTGACGAAATCGTTCGGCTGCTTGGCAGTGACCTTGAGCAGATCGAGGTCATTGGAAGCGCGATTGATGATCTGGCCGGCGCGGCGCGCCGCCTTGATGGCGATATTCAGAGCTGGATGCATGGGCTTAAAGAACTATCGGGTGGCCAGAGCCACCCGAACTATTTTTGAAAGATCGAATTTTACACCATGAACCCCGAAGTCCTGCTGTCGCGTATCAGAGTCGTGCTGTGTCGCCCGAGTCACCCAGGGAATATCGGTGCTGCTGCACGGGCCATGAAAACGATGGGATTGTCGCGCCTCTACATGGTTGCGCCGAAGCAGTTTCCCGATCCGGAGGCGGATACACGGGCGACCGGTGCGGTGGACCTGTTGGCGCAGGCAACGGTCACCAACACATTGAAAGAGGCGTTGGCCGGGACATCTTTTGCGGTCGCGCTGTCGGCTCGCCAGCGCGACCTTGGGCCGGAACTTGGTGCGCCGCGCGAAACCGTAGCACGCTTGTTGGCAGAGGCGGAAGACGGGGATGTGGCGCTGGTTTTCGGTAATGAGACGGTTGGGCTAAGCAATGAGGAGATACTGAATTGCCAGGCAGCGGTGACGATTCCGACCAATCCAGATTTCAGTTCGCTGAATCTCGGTGCGGCTGTGCAGGTCCTCTGCTATGAATGTCGGATGACAGCCTTTGCCGCCAAACCGCCGGTAATCGCCCCGGGGGTTACGCCCTTTACCTCTCCGGCAGCTACTCACGACGAGGTGGAAGGGCTCTATGGTCACCTTGAAGCGGTAATGACACATACCGGGTTTTTCAATCCCGAGCAGCCTGGGCGCCTACTTCCCAAACTGCGGCGCTTGTTCGGGCGGATTCGTCTGGAGCGGGATGAGGTCAACATCCTGCGCGGCATTCTGGCCTCTACCCAGGTTAGGACGGGGCACGGCCGCAAACCTTGAAGGCATCAGGAGAAGTTGCGATGCATCTCCGCCGTCAGGGCATCAATTTCCGGCCGCAGGTGGCCGAAGGACTCTTCCAGGGTAGTCAGCTCCGCAGAAATATCCGGCTGGTCCTGCAAAAGCCACTCGAAATGCCCACCGCAGAGCATGTTCGACACATAGACGAGATCGGATAGAGTCCGGATGGTCGTCGGCGTCGGGCGCAGGTGGTCATGATCGACGGTGGCCTCGACGATTTCCTCCGGCAAGCCAAGGGCGTTCAGCAACGAGACGCCAACGCTTTCGTGCCATTGGATGATCAGGTATTTGATCGTATCTGGGCGGTGACGCAATTCTTCGTACTGCGTGGCCCGATAGAGCATGTAGAACGCCCCCAGATCGTGAATCAGGCCGGCAAGCATGGCTTCCTCCGGATTTATCCGGGTCAGTTTCTGGGCGATCACCTTGGCGCCCGCAGCGCTCTTCAGCGAGTGTTCCCACAAGGAGCGGGTAACTTCCGCGAATTCGGCCATCCCCTTGGCGCGCATCAGCTGTGTCATGACGATGGAAAGAGCGGTGGTCCTGACGGCATTGAGACCAAGCCGGGTGATGGCCGACTTAAGGTCTACCAGTTGGCGGCCTTCCGGGTTGAACACGACGGAATTGGCCAAATGGAGCAGTTTTGCGGAAATCAGCGGCTCGACGGATACGGCGTTGGCGATATTGGCGATGCTCTGCTCGGGATCGTTGAGTAGCCTGCGCAGGCGGAGGACAGCATCGAAATAGGTAGGGAAGACAACTTCGCCGGACAACTCCTTGGCGATATCTTCCAGCATCTGGAAGCGCTGTGCCTTGAGGGCATCGCCTTTCTTGTCTGGATCGTTGGCTGCGACGGTTGTGGTCATAGGCGAATTATTCAACAAAAACCCCGCCTTGTGGGCGGGGTTCGTATTTCCTGAGCGGAATCTTTGGTGGGTGCTGAGGGGCTCGAACCCCCGACATTCGCCTTGTAAGGGCGACGCTCTACCAACTGAGCTAAGCACCCCGATTATCGGTGCAGTGTCTTGTCGACTTCGCCATGTCGTGCATGAGCACCATCAGTGGCATGCCATCATGTTCATGTCCTGCGCCGATAAAGCGATCAGTTGCAGGCGTCCTTCAGACCCTTGCCGGCGCGGAACTTCGGCGACTTGGCAGCCTTGATTTCCAGGGTCTTGCCAGTGCGCGGATTGCGGCCGGTGCGGGCAGCGCGCTCGCCGACGTAGAACGTGCCGAAGCCGATCAGGTTGACGGAATCGCCGGCCTTCAGGGCGCCCTTGATGGCATCAACGGCGGCGTCCAGCGCACGGCCGGCGGCAGCCTTGGAAATATCGGCCTGGGTAGCGATGGCGTCGATCAGTTCAGTCTTGTTCATTTAAGTCCCCTAATGGATGGATTTGGAGTGGTGAAAACTTTGCGAGGACGGATTTATATCCCCGGCGAAATCCTTGTGTCAAGCGGATTCTCGCGGGATTGCGGTGGGGTGATGACAAAGGAAAGGAGGCCGAACTTAATACGTCGGCATCCTTTCCTTGTAAATCAATGGGTAAGCACCGCCTGTGCCGAAGCGGCGTCAGCCGCCGATTGCACTGCAGAATCGGCCACCGCTGGCTCCGGAAGCGCTTCGGGCAGGCGCTCCAAGGCGCGTTCAAGGACCTGATCGATCCATTTGACGGGGACGATTTCGATCTTGTTCTTGATGTTGTCAGGGATATCGGTCAGATCCTTGACGTTTTCTTCCGGGATCAGCGCCGTCTTCAGGCCACCGCGAACGGCTGCCAGTAGTTTTTCCTTGAGGCCGCCAATCGGCAGCACTTCGCCGCGCAGGGTGATCTCACCGGTCATGCACACGTCGCACCGTACCGGAATACCGGTGTAGGACGAAACCAGTGCTGTCGTCATGGCACTACCGGCCGACGGGCCATCCTTGGGCGTGGCGCCCTCAGGGACGTGGATATGGATATCGGTCTTCTCGAAAGCCTCATCCTTGATGCCCAAGCGACGCGCGCGGGCACGCACGACGGAGCGGGCGGCCTCGACAGATTCCTTCATCACGTCGCCCAGAGAACCGGTGCGGATGATGTTGCCCTTGCCCGGCATGTTGGCGCATTCGATGGTCAGCAACTCGCCGCCGACTTCGGTCCAGGCCAGACCGGTAACCTGGCCGACCTGGTTTTCCTTTTCGGCCATGCCGAAGCTGTAGCGGCGGACGCCGAGGAATTTATCCAGATTCCGGGCGTTGACCGCAATCTTTGTATCGCGCTTCTTCAGAACCAGCGTCTTGACGACTTTGCGGCAGATTTTCGAGATTTCCCGTTCCAGCGCACGAACGCCGGCTTCACGGGTGTAATAGCGGACGATGTCGCGGATGGCACTGTCAGCCACGGCGATTTCGGTCTTCTTCAGGCCATTATTCTTGATCTGCTTGGGAAGCAGATAGCGCATGGCGATATTGACCTTCTCGTCTTCCGTGTAGCCGGACAGGCGAATGACTTCCATCCGGTCAAGCAGCGGTGCAGGGATGTTCAGAGTGTTGGCGGTAGCAACGAACATCACGTCGGAGAGGTCGAAATCGACCTCGACGTAATGATCCTGGAAGGTATGGTTCTGTTCCGGATCGAGCACTTCGAGCAGGGCCGACGATGGATCGCCACGGAAATCCTGGCCGAGCTTATCGACTTCGTCGAGCAGGAACAGCGGATTGCGCACGCCGACCTTGGTCAGGCTTTGCAGGATCTTGCCCGGCATCGAGCCGATATAGGTGCGGCGATGGCCTCGAATCTCGGCTTCGTCGCGGACACCGCCCAGCGCCATGCGCACAAACTTGCGGTTGGTCGCTTTGGCAATCGACTGGCCGAGCGAGGTCTTGCCGACACCCGGTGGGCCGACCAAGCAGAGGATCGGGGCCTTGACCTTGTCGACGCGCTGCTGCACTGCAAGATACTCGACTATGCGTTCCTTGACTTTTTCCAGGCCGTAGTGGTCGGTATCCAGCACCTTTTCAGCGGCGTGCAGATCCTTGCTGATGCGCGTCTTCTTGCGCCAGGGCAGGCCGATCAGGGTTTCGATGAAATTGCGGACGACGGTGGCTTCGGCCGACATCGGCGACATCAGTCGCAGTTTTTTCAGCTCGCTTTCTGCCTTGGCCAGGCCTTCCTTGCTCATGCCGGCAGCCTTGATTTTCTTGTCCAACTCTTCGAGGTCGGCACCTTCTTCGCCTTCGCCGAGTTCCTTCTGGATCGCTTTGACCTGTTCGTTCAGGTAGTACTCACGCTGGCTCTTTTCCATCTGGCGCTTGACGCGGCCACGGATGCGTTTTTCGACCTGGAGGATGTCGATTTCGGCTTCGAGTTGGGAGAGCAGGCGGTCGATGCGCTCGCGGATACTTTCCATCTCCAGGACTTCCTGCTTTTGCTCAAGCTTGAGCGGCAGGTGGGCGGCGATGGTGTCGGCCAGGCGGCCGGCGTCCTCTATCCCGGCGATGGAGGAAAGAACTTCCGGCGGAATTTTCTTGTTCAGCTTGACGAACTGGTCGAACTGGGCGACCACCGCCCGGCGCATGGCCTCGATCTCATGGTCTTCGACGCCGGGTTGTTGCAACGGGGTTGCCGTGGCCATGAACAGCGACGCTTGTACTTCGATCGACTCGACGTGGGCGCGCTGCGTGCCTTCGACCAGCACCTTGACGGTACCGTCCGGCAGTTTGAGCATCTGCAGGATATTGGCCATGCAGCCGATGCGGTAGAGGTCTTCCGGCTCGGGTTCGTCCTTGGCGGCAGATTTCTGGGCGACGAGCAGAATGTTCTTGCCGCCTTCCATGGCCATTTCGAGCGCCTTGATCGACTTTGGGCGGCCGACAAAGAGCGGGATGACCATGTGCGGAAAGACCACCACATCGCGCAGCGGCAGCAGCGGCAGTTCGACGGTTTCCGGGAGGGTGTTGGGGTTCGACATTACGATGCCTTTGAAATAGGTATGTGTCCCCTAATTGGGGACGGGAAACCGCAATTCAAGCCCCGGCTCAGTTCGAGCCGGAAACCTTGGGCTGGTCAGCGTAAATGAGCAGGGGCGGCGTGTCGCCGGCAATCATGTTCTCATCGATGACGACCTTTTCGACATTCTCCATCCCAGGGAGTTCGTACATCGTGTCGAGCAGGGCGTGTTCAATGATCGAGCGGAGTCCGCGGGCGCCGGTCTTGCGCTCCAGGGCCTTCTTGGCAATCGCAGCCAGGGCAGTCGGGCGTATTTCCAGTTCGACGTCTTCCATCGAGAAGAGTTTCTGGTACTGCTTGACCAGCGCGTTTTTCGGCTCGGTCAGGATCTGCACCAGTGCAGATTCCTCGAGTTCCTTCAGCGTGGCGACGACCGGCAGGCGGCCAATCAGTTCGGGGATCAGGCCGAACTTGATCAGGTCTTCGGGTTCGACATCCTGCAGGGTCTTGCCGATGGCCTTGCCGTCGTCCTTGCTCTTGACTTCGGCGCCAAAGCCGATGCCGCCCTTTTCAGAGCGGTTGCGGATGACCTTTTCCAGTCCGTCGAAGGCGCCGCCGCAGATGAACAGGATGTTGGTGGTATCGACCTGAACGAAGTCCTGATTGGGATGCTTGCGGCCACCCTGTGGCGGAATCGAGGCGGTGGTACCTTCGACCAGCTTGAGCAGGGCCTGCTGCACACCTTCCCCGGAGACGTCGCGGGTGATCGACGGGTTGTCGGACTTGCGCGAAATCTTGTCGATTTCGTCGATGTAGACGATGCCCTGCTGCGCTTTCTCGACGTCGTAGTCGCACTTTTGCAGGAGCTTCTGGATGATGTTTTCGACATCCTCGCCAACGTAGCCGGCTTCTGTCAGCGTGGTGGCGTCGGCCATCACGAAGGGGACGTTGAGCAGGCGGGCCAGCGTCTGGGCGAGCAGGGTCTTGCCGGAGCCGGTCGGGCCGATCAGCAGGATGTTGCTCTTGGCCAGCTCGACGTCACCGGCGTTCTTGGCGGTGTGGCGCAGGCGCTTGTAGTGGTTGTAGACAGCCACCGACAGGATGCGCTTGGCGACTTCCTGGCCGATTACGTATTGGTCGAGTATTGAGCAGATTTCGCGCGGCGTCGGCAGGTCGGAGCGACCGGCCTTGGCGGCTTCTTCGGGTAGTTCGTCACGGATGATGTCATTGCAGAGCGCGATGCACTCGTCACAGATGAAGACCGACGGGCCCGCGATGAGCTTTTTGACTTCATGCTGGCTCTTGCCGCAGAAGGAGCAGTAGAGCAGTTTTTCCTGGCCGGCTTTGGACATCTGTATCTCCCCGATCAAGCCGCGTCGCGGCGGGTCAGTACCTTATCGATCAAGCCGTAAGCAGCTGCTTCGTCGGCTGACATGAAGTTGTCGCGATCGGTGTCATTTTCGAGACGCTCCAGCGGTTGGCCGGTGTGCTCGGACATGATGCGGTTCAGCTTGTCCTTGATGGACAGGATTTCCTTGGCGTGGATGGCGATATCCGAGGCCTGGCCCTGGAAGCCGCCCAGCGGCTGGTGAATCATCACGCGCGAGTTGGGCAGGGCAAAACGCTTGCCCTTGGCACCGGCGCAGAGCAGGAAAGCACCCATCGAGGCAGCCTGGCCGATGCACAACGTCGACACGTCGGGCTTGATGAACTGCATGGTGTCGTAGATCGACATGCCAGCCGTCACCGAACCGCCCGGCGAGTTGATGTAGAAGTAGATGTCCTTGTCGGGATTCTCTGCTTCGAGGAACAGCAGCTGGGCAACGACCAGGTTGGCGCTGGCGTCGTTCACCGGGCCGACAAGAAAGATCACCCGCTCCTTCAGCAGGCGCGAATAGATGTCGTACGCGCGTTCGCCGCGTCCGCTCTGTTCAACCACCATCGGGACGAGGCCCAGAGCCTGCGGGTCCCAGTTGCTTGCGTTGTCGATATTCATGTCAGCCCTTGTGTGTTGCCTATAGTTACATTCAAGACGATTGTCGCTTTCGCGACAAGGTCCGGATTACTGCTTCTGACCCATCAGTTCATCGAAAACTGCAGCCTTGTCGGTGACCTTGGCCTTGCCGAGGACCCACGCAACCACGTTGTTTTCAATGGCGACGCCTTCGACTTCCTGGAGGCGTTGCGGCTGGGCGTAGTACCAGCGGATGACTTCTTCCGGATGCTCGTAGCTCTGGGCGGTTTCTTCGACCATCGCACGAACTTGTTCCGAAGTTGCCTGCAGCTTCTCCGCTTTTACTACCTCAGCAAGGATCAGGCCAAGGGAGACGCGGCGCTTGGCCTGGTCGGCGAACCACTCGGGCTGAATCGGCATGTCCTTGATCTTCATGCCGCGCTGTTCCATGTCGTGGCGGGCGGCTTGCATCAGGCGCTGGATTTCCATGTCGACGAGAGCGGTCGGGACGGTGATCGGGTTGGCGGCGAGCAGGGCTTCCATGACCTGGTCCTTGAGCTTGCCTTCAATACGGCGCTTCACTTCGCGCTTCAGGTTGGCTTCGATTTCGCCGCGCATCTTGGCGACGTCGCCGTCGGCGATGCCCATGCTGGTGGCGAACTCGGCATCCAGTTCCGGCAGAACCGGGGCCTGGACCTGCTTGACGGTGATGTCGAACTGGACAGTCTGGCCGGCCAGGTCAGCGGCGTGATAATCGGCCGGGAAGGTCAGGTCGAAGGTTTTGGTTTCGCCAGCCTTGGCGCCTTCAACGGCATTTTCGAAATCGGGCAGCATCATGCCTTGGCCGAGCACGAACGGGTAGTCGTTGGCCTGGCCGCCGGCGAACGGCACGCCATCCTTCTTGCCGAGGAAGTCGATGACGACGCGGTCTTCCTTGGCGGCGGCGCGGTCGGCGTCGGCGTAGGAAACGCGCTGCTTGCGCAGGATGTCGAGGGTCTGGTCGACTTCGGCGGCGCCGACTTCGAGGACCGGACGTTCAATTTCGGCGTTCGACAGGTCGCCCGGGGTGAATTCCGGGTAGGTCTCGAAAATGGCGGTGAATTCGAGGTGGGTGTTGCTTTCGCTGGTCTTCGGCTCGATGCGCGGATAACCGGCAACGCGCAGCTTCTGATCGGTGACGGTTTGGCCGAAGACGCGGTCGAGTTCTTCGGACAGCACTTCGTGACGGGCCTGGTCGCCATACTGCTGCTTGACGATGCTGAACGGGACCTTGCCCGGGCGGAATCCCGGCATCTTAACGTTCTTGCCCATGCGCTTGAGGCGCTGTTCCATTTCCTTCTCGATATCGGCGATGGCGATGGAGAGGTCGACGCGGCGTTCGAGTTCGCTAGCTTGTGCAGTAGTTGCTTCCATGAGTATTCCTTGTGACTACGGAGCCGAAAAAATAAAGCTGGCAATAATATCATGCTCAGTCCGTTGCAGGATGCTTACCCCTTTCTGGTGCTAATAGCTCTATCGGCTGTGTTTAAGTTGTAGACAGGAGCTTAGGAAGTTCGTACAATGCGCGCCTTCTTCAGCGGCGGCTGTAGCTCAGTTGGTAGAGTCCCGGATTGTGATTCCGGTTGTCGTGGGTTCGAGCCCCATCAGTCGCCCCAGAATTTAACCCCCGCACACCGCAAGGTCTGCGGGGGTTTTCACTTTGGAGCTGGCGCCAGATGATCGATTCCGTTTTTTCCGGCCTGCAACCGGCCTCCGTCTGGGCACATTTCGCGACGCTGTGCGCCGAGCCCAGGGCTTCGAAGCAGGAGGCCGGCCTGCGCGATCGCCTGTTGCAGTGGGCCACGGGGCGTGGCTTGAACGCTTCGGTCGATGCCGCCGGGAACCTGATTGTCCGCAAGCCGGCGACGGCCGGCCGCGAGCAGGCGCCAGGCGTCGTCCTGCAAGCGCACCTGGACATGGTTTGCCAGAAGAATGGCGACAGCACCCACGATTTTTCGCGCGACGCTATCGTTCCCGAATGGCGCGACGGTTGGCTGGTCTGCGACCAGACGACGCTGGGCGCCGACAACGGGATCGGCGTGGCGCTGATTCTCGCCATGCTGGAGGACGAAACGCTTGAGCATGGTCAGCTGGAGGCGCTGCTGACGGTCGACGAGGAGGCCGGCATGGGCGGGGCGCGTGGTCTGGCCCCGGGTATCTTGCAGGGACGCCTGATGCTGAACCTGGATACCGAGGACTGGGGCGAGTTCTATCTCGGCTGCGCCGGCGGGCTGGATGTCAATGTCGAACGGAGCGGCGTTGCCGAGCCTGTCCCGGCCGGCCATGAAGTCTGGCGTATCGCCTTGCGTGGCTTGCGTGGTGGGCATTCGGGCGTCGATATCCACGAGGAGCGGGGCAATGCGATCAAATTGCTGGTTCGCGTGCTGTGCGAACTGGCCGGAAAATTCCCGTTGCGCCTGGCTGAACTGAGCGGCGGGACGGCGCGCAATGCTCTGCCGCGCGAGGCGACGGCGGTGATTGCCTTGCCGCCCGGGGCGGCAGAGCAGCTGGCCGAGGCGCTGGCTGATATTGAAGGCCGCTTGCAGGCTGAATTGCGCGGCGTCGATGAAGGGTTGAGCCTAAGCGTCGCAGCCGGCGGGGTAGACGCGCTGTTGTCGCTGGCCGAACAGCGGATCTGGCTGGCTTCGCTGCACGCGGCGCCGCATGGCGTGCGGCGGATGAGCCGGCAACTGCCCGGGGTGGTCGAGACCTCGAACAATCTGGGCATGGTGGACCTGCACCCGAACGGGGGCTCGTGCAACTTCATGGTGCGTTCACTGCTCGACAGCGGCGGCCTGGCGCTGGCCGACGAAATTTGCAGTCTGTGGGCGCTGAGCGCCAGCAGGGTGGAAAAATCCGGACACTACCCGGGTTGGGCACCGAATCCGGGATCACCGTTGCTCGCGGTGTGCCAGGCAGTCTATAGAAGGGATTTCGGCAGCGAGTCGACGGTCAAGGTCGTGCACGCCGGGCTGGAATGCGGCATCATCGGGGCCAAGTATCCTGGCATGGATACCGTGTCGTTCGGGCCGACCATCCGCGGTGCCCATGCGCCGGGCGAGCGGGTCGAGGTGGCGTCGGTGGAGAAATGCTGGCAGCTGCTGACGGCGATTCTGGCAGCTTTGAGTTGAAGGGAAAATCGATGAGATCAGTCTTGATCGTACTTGCCGTGGCCGGTTTGGCCGCTTGCGGCATCGAAACCGCGGGTACGGCAGCGACCGCGGCGGCCGCCAAGAAGCAGGAAGTCGAACAGGCGCAGGCCACCAAGGGGCGGGTACAGCGTGAGCTCGATGTCGCCAATCAGCAGATGGCGCAGCGCGCGGCGCAGGCTGAGGAAGCGACGAAGTAGTCGCCCACCGGCAATTGCTACGGTCAGCCGGAAAAAAAGGCCGAAATCAAAAAATGTTCAGCGCCGGCGGATCGCTTCGCGGCGGGCGAGGCCGAGCTTGGTCGAGCGTTCCATCTTTTGCACGAAGGCCGGGAAGTCGAGGCCGAACTTGGCGCGCAGTTCCTTGGCGTAGTTGTGCAGCCAGCGCCAGCGCGGCTCGAAATAGCGCTCCTTGAAGGCGTAGAGCACGTGGTTGCCGTCGTCCGGCACTGAAATCACGATGACTTGGTCGTCGAAAACGTGCATGGCCTCGCCGATCAGACCTTCGTAGCTTTCCTTTTCGCCGGCTAGATTGATGACCAGTACGCCGTTGCCCGCCAGCTTGGCGTAGGCATTGTCGAAGAATTCGCGGTTGGCCAGGCTGGGCGCGAAGCCGGTCTTGTCGAAGGCGTCGACCAGTAGCACGTCGATGCCCTTTTCGGCGTTGGCAATGTACTCGGCGCCATCGGCCTGCAGGATCTGCAGGCGCTCGTCGTCGGGCGGCACCAGGAAGGCGTCGCGGAAGGCGATGACTTCCGGGTCGAGTTCGACCGCGGTCAAATGGGTACCGGGCATCCGGCGATGGCAGAACTTGATCAGCGAGCCGCCGCCGAGGCCGATCAGCACGATGCGCTTTGGGCGCGGCTGGAAGAGCAGGAAGGCCATCATCTTCTGCGTGTAGCGGATGGCCAGGTCGTACGGCGCCTTGAGCGACATTTCGCTCTGCATCAGGCGGACGTTGAAATATAGGAAGCGCGATTTGCCGTCGTCGATGACGAAGGGCTTGGGGTAGCTTTCGTCGAGCAACTGGGCGCGCAGTTCGCTTTCCTTGGCCCAGGCCGGCTCGTGCATCAGCACGGTGCCCATTTCGACTTCGAACGGGCTGGGCAATTCGTACAGCTTGCTCAAATTGGCGACTTAGTCCGGCAGATCGGCGGCGTGCAGCAGGAAGACGTATTCGTCGCCAGCCGCGGTGTCGAGCCAGGTGAAGGGCAGCGTCGGGTAGGCGGCTTCGAGGGCTTCGCGGTTGTGGCCGATTTCGACGACCAGAATGCCGTGCTCGGTCAGGTGCTTTTTCGCTTCGCGCAGGATGATGCGCGTGAAATCGAGGCCGTCTTCGCCCGAGCCGAGCGCCAGTTCCGGTTCGTGCAGGTATTCCGGCGGCAGCGCGGCGACGGATTCGGCATTGACGTAGGGCGGGTTGGAAATGATCAGGTCGAACTTGCGGCCTTCCAGCTTCCTGAAAGCATTCGACTCGATCAGCTCGATCCGGTCGTAGAGGCCGTAGTCGGCGACGTTGCGCTCGGCGACGGCAATCGCATCCTTGGACAGGTCGACCGCCGCCACCTCGGCATTCGGGAAGGCGAGCGCGGTCAGGATGGCCAGGCAACCGGAGCCGGTGCACAGGTCAAGGGCCGATTCGATGGCCCACGGGTCGTCGATCCACGGTGCCAGCTGGTCGTCGAGCAGTTCGGCGATGAAGGAGCGCGGCACGATGACGCGGTCGTCGACATAGAAACGGTGTTCGCCGAGCCAGGCTTCGTGGGTCAGGTAGGCGGCCGGCAGGCGGTCTTCACAGCGGCGGCGGTAGATGTCGAGCAGCGCCTCGCGTTCGTGCGGCAGCAGGCGGGCGTCGAGGAAGGGCTCCAGGCGGTCGAGCGGCAGGGAGAGGGTATGCAGCGTCAGATAGACGGCTTCGTCCCAGGCGTTGTCGCTGCCATGGCCAAAGAACAGCTGGGCGGCAGTGAAGCGGCTGACCGCGTAACGGAGGTAGTCGCGAACGGTGATCAGTTCGGCTTTTGCGGTCGAGTCGCTCATGCGGTCATCAGTTGGTCGAGGATGCGGCGGTAAATGGCGGAAAGCTTCGGGAAGGCATCGACGGCGATGCATTCGTCGATCTTGTGGCTGGTCGCGTTGGAGGGGCCGATTTCCAGCATCTGCTTGCAAATTTCGGCGATGAAACGGCCGTCGGAAGTGCCGCCGGTGGTCGACAGCTCGGTCTCGATGCCGCAGATCTCGCGGATCGCCGCCGTCGCTGCGTCGGCCAGCGGGCCGCGGCCAGTCAGGAAGGGGCGGGCGCCGAGCGTCCATTTGATCTCGTAATCCAGCTTGTGCTGGTCGAGGATGGCGCACAGGCGCTGCTGCAGGCCTTCCGGTGTGCTGGCCGTCGAGAAGCGGAAGTTGAACTTGATTTCGACGCTGCCCGGCACGACGTTGGTGGCGCCTGTGCCGCCGTGGATGTTGGAAATCTGCCAAGTGGTCGGCGGGAAGTATTCGTTGCCCTGGTCCCACTCGGTGGCGGCCAACTCGGCCAGCGCCGGAGCGGCTTCGTGGATCGGGTTGCGGCCCTTTTCCGGGTAGGCGATGTGGCACTGGATACCCTTGACGGTCAGCACGCCGGACAGCGAGCCACGGCGGCCGTTCTTGATCATGTCGCCCAGCGTGTCGACCGAGGTCGGTTCGCCGATGATGCAGAAATCCAGCGTCTCGCCGCGCGCCTTCAGGGCTTCGACGACGGCCACGGTGCCGTCGGTGGCATCGCCTTCCTCGTCGGAGGTGAGCAGGAAGGCCAGCGAGCCGGGGTGCTCCGGATGCGCCGCGATGAAGGATTCGACGGCGGTTACCGAGGCGGCGAGCGAGGATTTCATGTCGGCGGCGCCGCGGCCATAGAGCATGCCGTCGCGGACTTCCGGGGCAAACGGCGGCGAGGTCCATTTGTCCAGCGGCCCGGTCGGCACGACGTCGGTGTGGCCGGCGAAGACGAACAGCGGGGCGGTGCTGCCGCGCCGCGCCCAGAGGTTGGTCACGCCGTTGCGGTTGATGTATTCGATGCTGAAGCCGAGCGGCTTCAGGCGTTCGGCGATGATTTCCATGCAGCCGCCGTCTTCGGGCGTCACGGAATGGCAGGAAATGATCTGCCGGGCCAGTTCAAACGTGGGGTCGGACATCGGTGGTTTTCTTATTCGGGGTCGGCTAGGCTGAGCGTGAATTCCTTGAACGAGGCACCGCCTTCGCTGGTGCTGTCGAAATCGAGCGCGACGTCGGTCTTGCGGTCTTCCTTGCCGTTGCCGTTGCCGAATTCGGAATTGTTGATCAGCCAGGACAGGTTGGTCGGCGAATCGGCGTTGGCCAGCGCTTCGTCGATGGTGATGGTGCCGGCGCTGTAGAGGTTGAACAGGTCCTGCTCGAAGGTTTGCGATCCGGGGGCCAGCGTTTGTTCCATCGCATCCTTGATGCCCTGGACTTCGCCGCGCTCGATCAGCTCACTGATGTGGCGGGTGTTGAGCATGATTTCGCAGGTCGGGATGCGCTTGCCGTCCGGCTTCTTGACTAGGCGCTGCGAGATGATGGCGCGCAGGGCGACCGACAGGTCGAGGAAGAGCGCCGGGCGATTCTCGGCCGGGAAGAAGCTGATGATGCGGTTCAGCGCATGGTAGGAGTTGTTGGCGTGCAGCGTGGCCAGGCACAGGTGGCCGGTCTGCGAGTAGGCGATGGCCGCCTGCATGGTTTCCTTGTCGCGGATTTCGCCGATCAGGATGCAGTCCGGCGCCTGGCGCATGGCGTTCTTCAATGCCGCCTGCCAGTCCATGGTGTCCATGCCGATTTCGCGCTGGTTGACGATGGATTTCTTGTGCTTGAACAGGAATTCGATCGGGTCTTCGACCGTCAGGATATGGCCGGCACGGTTGGCGTTGCGGTGGTCGAGCATCGAGGCCAGGGTCGTCGACTTGCCTGAGCCGGTGGCGCCGACGATCAGGATCAGGCCGCGCTTTTCCATGATCAGCTCGCCGAGGATGTTGGGCAGGCCGAGCGCGTCGAGGGCCGGAATATTGCCCAGGATGAAGCGGATGACGATGCTGATCGAACCGCGCTGGCGGAAGATGTTGACCCGGAAATTGCCGACGTTGGGCACGCCGAACGACAGGTTCATCTCCCAGCTCGCCTCGAAGGTCTTGATCTGGTCCGGCGACATCAGTTCGTAGGCGATCTTCTCGATCATGTCCGGCAGCATGACCTGCTGGTTGACCGGGATGGTGTTGCCCTGGATCTTGATGTGGATCGGCGCGCCCGCGGATATGAAAATATCCGAGGCCTGCTTTTCGGCCATCAACTGGAACAGTTTGTCGAGGATCATGTCGAGACCTTCGTGGAGTGGTGAGGCTTAGGCGCGCAGCAGTTCGTTGATGCTGGTCTTGGAGCGGGTTTGCGCATCGACCTTCTTGACGATGATGGCGGCGTACAGGCTGTACTTGCCGTCGGCCTTGGGCAGGTTGCCGCTGATCACCACCGAGCCGGCCGGGATTTTGCCGTAGGTCACTTCGCCGGTTTCGCGGTCGTAGATCGGGGTGCTCTGGCCGATGTAGACGCCCATCGAGATCACCGAGTTTTCGCCGACGACGACGCCTTCGACGACTTCCGAACGGGCGCCGATGAAGCAGTTGTCTTCGATGATGGTCGGGTTGGCCTGCAGCGGCTCAAGGACGCCGCCGATGCCGACGCCGCCGGAGAGGTGCACGTTCTTGCCGATCTGTGCGCAGGAACCGACGGTGACCCAGGTGTCGACCATGGTGCCTTCATCGACGTAGGCGCCGATGTTGACGAAGGAGGGCATCAGCACGGCGTTCTTGGCGACGAAGGAACCCTTGCGGGCGATGGTGCCCGGCACGACGCGGAAGCCGCCCTGGCGGAACTGCTCTTCGGTCCAGCCTTCGAACTTGGTATCGACCTTGTCGAAGAAACGGACGTCGCCCGATTGCTGGACGCGGTTGTCGCGCACGCGGAAGGAGAGCAGCACGGCCTTCTTGATCCACTGGTGGGTGAACCATTCGCCGCCGATCTTTTCGGCAACGCGCAGCTTGCCCGAGTCTAGGTCGCCGATCACCGACTCGATGGCGGCGATGGTCGTCGGGGCGGATTGCGGGGACAGCTCGGTACGGCGTTCCCAGAGTTCTTCGATGGTGGCTTGCAGCGGATGGGTCATGGTTGTTCTCTCTCAGGTTACAGTTGTTGTGCGAATTGACGGATGCGCCGGGTCGCTTCGAGACACTCATCGAGCGAAGCGACCAGCGCGATACGAATGAAATTGGCGCCCGGATTGACGCCCCTGACTTCTCTGGCCAGGAAGCTGCCGGGCAGAACGACGACATTATAGTGTTCGAGCAGGCCTCGGGCGAACTCGGTGTCGGCGATCGGCGTCTTGGCCCACAGGTAGAAGCTGGCGTCCGGCATGCCGGTGCCGAGCACTTCGGAAATCAGCGGCGTGCAGGCGGCGAATTTCTCGCGGTACTGGTTGCGGTTGTCCAGCACATGCGCCTCGTCGTTCCAGGCGGCGACCGAAGCGGTTTGCACCGGGGGCGCCATGGCGCAGCCGTGATAGGTGCGGTAGAGCAGGAATTTCTTCAGGATCGTAGCGTCGCCGGCGACGAAGCCGGAGCGCATGCCCGGCACGTTGGAGCGCTTGGACAGGCTGGAGAACATGACCAGCCGTTCGTTCGAGCGGCCGAGCAGCTTGGCTGCCTGGAGGCCGCCGATCGGCGGATTGGCTTCGTCGAAGTAGATTTCCGAGTAGCACTCGTCGGAAGCGATGATGAAACCGTACTTGTCGGAGAGCTCGAACAGCGTCTTCCAGTCGGCCAGCGACAGCACCTTGCCGGTCGGGTTGCCCGGCGAGCAGACGTAGAACAACTGGACGCGAGACCATTCCTCTTCCGACAGACTGCTGTAATCGAAGGCGAAATCGTTGTCGGGCAGGTTGTTCAGGAAACGCGGCTCGGCGCCGGACAGGTAGGCGGCGCCTTCATAAATTTGGTAGAACGGGTTCGGGCTGACGATCAGCGGAATGTGACCGCGGCTGGGGTCGATGACGGTCTGGGCGAAGGAGAACAACGCCTCGCGCGAGCCGTTGACCGGCAGGATCTCGGTTTCCGGGTTCAGCGCCAGGTCGTAGCGGCGCTGGCACCAGTTGGCGATGGCTTGGCGCAAGGCCGGGATGCCCTGGGTCGTCGGGTAATTGGCCAGGCCCTTCAGGCCGTTGGCCAGCGCTTCCATGATGAAGGTCGGCGTCGGGTGTTGCGGCTCGCCGATGGAGAGCTTGATTTCCTTGAACTGCGGGTTTGGCGTCACGCCGGCAAACAGGGCGCGCAGCTTTTCGAAGGGGTAGGGCTGGAGTTGGGCGAGGTGCGGATTCACGTCGGACGTCGAAAGGGTGTAAAAAGCGGATTATCCCTGAAAACGCTTTCGCTGCCTTGTGAACAAACGCGTCGTCCTGCTGGCTGTCTTTGCCCCGATCTGGCTGGCCGCCTGTGCCATCGGCTACCAGGCGCGCGGCAGCCTGAGCGACGTGGCCGGCGAATTGCGCGGCAAGGGCTATCCGGGCAATGCCGGCGAAGGCGGCCGTTTCGTATTGGCCAATGTCGACGGGACCGTGCAGTGCGATGGCCAGATGTGGCCGGCGGACAGTTCGCCGACGCCTGGCAGTTGTGAAGGCGAAACCGGGAGGGGCGTCGTTCGCTGCACCGACCGGCGTGAAATGGCGGTACGCTGGACGGCGATCACTTGCCGGTCGTTTGCCGGTAGCGGCGAAGACAGTGCCGGAAACCGGCTGGTGTTCCGGATGGAGCGCAGCCAATAAAGGATTTGGGCGTATCGGGTCTGGTATTTTTTGAAATTGCCTGTTTTTTGCCGGTGACCGTAGCATTCAAGCAGCAAGACCGGAAATCGCGGGGCCATGGGCCCGGATGACCGTCGTGCCGCGCGGGAGGGCCGTTCGATGTCGGGAATATTCATCAGTTATCGTCGCGACGACCAGGCCGGCTTTGCCGGGCGGCTGGCCGATGCGCTGGTGTCGGTGTTTGGCGCCGACAAAGTGTTTCGCGATATCGAGGACATCCATCCCGGCGAGGATTTTGTCCTGGCCCTGGAGCGGCAATTGGCCTCGGTTGACGTGATGCTGGTGATGATCGGCCCGGCGTGGCTGAGCGCCAGCCGGAACGGCGGGCGGCGACTGGACGAGGCGGATGACTTCGTGCGCCGGGAAATCGAGGCCGGCCTGAAATCCGGCAAGGCGGTGTTGCCGGTGTTGGTCGGCGGCGCGACGATGCCGGCCGAGAAGTACCTGCCGCCGGCCATCGCTGGATTGGCCAGGCGCCAGGCCCTGATTCTTTCCGATGCCGGGTGGACGTCCGATGTAGCGCGGCTGGTCGAGACGATCCGGCCCTGCTTGCCGGCAGCACAGCGTCTGGCACCGACTGTTCGCTGGTTGCGCGCGGTAGCGGCCGGGCTGGTGGTGATCGCCTTGCTGGCAATCGGCTTCAAGGCCTACTGGCCGGATCGGTCGGGGCGCGGTCCGGCGCCGGCTTCCGCCGAGGTCGCAGCCAGCCTTGCCGGGCGCTGGGAGGCGCGCGTCAAATACGACTGGGGGGTCGAGCACGCGGAACGCTTCGAATTCCGCACGGACAACGGCGAGGTGCACGGTACGGCAGGCTTTCTGGGCGTGCAGCGGATGATCGAGCAGGGACGCCTGTCGGGCGAACGCGTGGATTTCGTCACCCAGAGCCAGGAAGTCCTGGGCGACGGCCCGGGCCGCGAGGTGACGCACCGTTACCGCGGTTTACTCAGGGAGGGCGAACTGCGTGTCGTGCTGGAAAGCAGTGGCGGCCACAGCGCCCACGTGCCGGTCGAGTTCGTTGCCCGGCGGGTACAGAGTAATTAGCCGAACAGCGTGACCTTCAGTTTTTGCAGGAAATTGAGGCTGGCCCACCAGCGCAGGCCCTTTTCGCGGAGTTCGTTGCCGGTGGCAGTCAGGGTCAGTTTGCGGGCGCCGAATTCGGTCTTGCCGATCTCGGCGACGAAGCCGGATTCCATCAGGTAGCGGGCGATGGCTGGTTGCACCTGCTGGCCGGACAGCGTCCACCGCGAACCGTAGCCTTCCTCGTCGCCGCTCAGCATCAGCATCGGCTCGTAGTCGCTGATCAGGCGCAGGATCTGCAAGGTTTCGGCACGCTGGGGAATGGATGCGAGAGGCATGGTGGCAGATCCGGCCGGTCAATAGGGGATTCGACCGGGATTGGCGACCCACAGTTCCAGCGGTTCCAGCGCGCCAGGCAGCGGATGATGTTCCATGACGATGCTGCGCGCCGAGAAGTGGCGGTTCAGTTCGCTGTACAACTCGTCGTCGCAAAAACCGATGGCCGCTGCTTCGGCCCGGCTATTGGCGAAGACGATGCGTTCGATGCGCGCCCAGTAGGCGGCGGACAGGCACATCGGACAGGGTTCGCTGGAGGCGTAGAGGGTGCAGCCATGCAGGTGGAAGTGGCCGAGTCCGGCGCAGGCGGCGCGGATGGCGCCGATTTCTGCATGAGCCGTCGGGTCGTGGCTGGCGACGACGCGGTTCCAGCCCTCGGCGACGATCTTCCCGTCGCGCACAATGACGGCGCCAAACGGGCCGCCTTCGCCGCTTTCGCTGCCAAGGCGCGCCAGTTCGATGGCGCGGGCGAGAAATTGGTCATCCGGGTTCATCTGGGCGATCCTTCCTGAAGACAGGGCGATCAAATAGTCGATGTTATTATACGGCCCCCATCATGGCAGGGGCATGTGTCCCGCCGCAATCAGGCATGCGTCTTACCAAGCTCAAACTCGCCGGCTTCAAGTCCTTCGTCGATCCCACCGCGGTGGCCGTTCCCGGCCAGCTGGTCGGGGTCGTCGGCCCCAATGGCTGCGGCAAATCCAACATCATGGACGCAGTGCGCTGGGTGCTGGGCGAATCGAAGGCATCGGAACTGCGCGGCGAGTCGATGATGGACGTCATCTTCAACGGTTCGTCCAACCGCAAGCCAGTATCGCGCGCCTCGGTCGAGCTGATCTTCGAAAACACGCTGGGCCGGGCGCTTGGCCAGTGGTCGCAATACACTGAGTTGTCGGTCAAGCGGATGCTGACCCGGCAGGGCCAGTCGGACTACTTCATCAACAACCTGAAGGTTCGCCGCAAGGACATCACCGATCTCTTCCTCGGCACCGGACTCGGGCCGCGTGCCTACGCCATCATCGGTCAAGGCATGATCTCGCGGATCATCGAGGCACGTCCGGACGACCTGCGCGTCTTCCTCGAAGAGGCGGCGGGCGTCACCCGCTACAAGGAGCGGCGCAAGGAAACCAACGGCCGGCTGGAGGACACCCGCGAAAACCTGCTGCGTGTCGAGGACATCCGCCTCGAACTGGCCAACCAGATGGAGCGCCTGGAGGTGCAGGCCGAAGTGGCGCGCCGTTACCATGCGTTGAACGAACAACTGGTCCAGCGTCAGCAGGTGCTGTGGCTGGTCAAAAAGCGCGAGGCCGAGGCCGAGCGCCAGCGCCTGTCGCTGGAAGTCGAGCGTGCCGTCACCGAGCTGGAAGCGCAAAGCGCCGCGCTGCGCGAGACCGAAGTCCAGGCCGAGGCAACCCGCGAGGCCCACTTTGCCGCCGGCGACGCGCTGCACAACGCGCAGAGCGAGATGTACGCGGCCAATGCCGAAGTCGCCCGGCTGGAGGCGGAAATCCGCCATCGCCGCGAATCGCGCAGCCAGCTAGAAGCCCGCCTGACGCAACTGGAAGACGAGCTGAAGCACTGGAGCGAAACGGCCGAAACGCTGGCCGAGGATCGCCAGAAGTGGGAAGAGCAGCAGGAAATCACCCGGCTGCGCGTCGAGGAAGCCGAGGAGCGCCTGCACCAGCAGATGAACATCGCGCCGCAGGTCGAGGAAGACCACGCCCAGGCGCTGGAAGAGCTGCAGCGCCTGCGCACGCGGACGACCAATGGCGAGCAGAAGCTGGAAGTCGAGCTGACCCACAAGGCCCACGCCCAGCGCGCGTTGCAGGCCATCGTCCAGCGCCGCGAGCGGCTGCGCGAGGAAACCTTCGGCGACGCGCCGGACGAACTGGAACTGGCCGAGAAGGAAGAAGAATTGGCCATGCTGCGCGAGGAACTCGCCGGCGACCAGGATCATTTGCAGCAGCTGCAGCAGGAAATGCCGCAGTTGGAAACCCGTCGCCGCGAGGCGCAGGCCGAAGTGCAGCGCATCGAGCGCGAATTGGCCGCCGGGCAGGCCCGCCGCGCCGCATTGGAGCAGATGCAGGCGCGCACCCAGCAGACCGGCAAGCTGCCCGAATGGCTGCGCCGCCACAATCTGGAAAGCGCGCCGCCGCTGTGGCAGAAGGTACACGTCGAAGCCGGCTGGGAAGACGCGGTCGAGGCCGTGTTGCGCGAGCGCCTGAGCGCCATCGCCTGCGCCGATCCGGCCAAGCTCGACGAATGGCTGCACGACCGGCCGGAAGCGCGACTGGCCGTGATGCTTGGCGTAAATGCTACGGTCAATGGCATTTTTTGCCCAAAATCCTTATTTGATCGCGTGCGCAGCGAAGACCCGGCGATCCGCGCCGTGCTGGCCGACTGGCTGGGCGCCGTGCGCACCGCCGAAACGCTGGCCGACGGCCTGGCGCAGCGCGGCGAACTGCCCGATGGCAGCCTGCTGGTGACCCGCGGCGGCGACCTGCTGACCCGCAGCAGCGTCACTTTCTTTGCGCCGGACCAGGGCGAGCACGGCCTGCTCGAACGCCAGCGCGAAATCGAGGCGCTGGCCGAAGGCATTGCCCTGGCCGAGGAACAGGCGGCCAGCCTGCGCGAGCAGCTGGCGATGTTCGACGAGCAGCTCGACGACAAGCAGGAAGAAATGAGCGAGATCCGTCAATACGTCACGGATCGCCAGCAGCGTGTCCATGCGGCGCAGCTGGAAGTGCTCAAGCTGACCCAGGCCATCGAGCGCTACAAGGAACAGAAGGAGCGGGTCGCCGAGCAACTGGCCGAGCTGGCCGAGGAAGAAGAGGGCGAGCGCGAGCGGGAAATGTCGGCCGACGAGCGGATCGAGGAAATCCGCGACGGCTTGAGTCGCATCCGCGTGCTGGTCCACGGCGCCCAGTCGCGGCTCGACGAATGCGAACGCGCCGTGCGCGCCGAACGCGAACGTAATGCCGACCTTGACCGCGCTTTGCGCGAAGCGCAGTTCTCGCTGCGCGAGGCCGACGGCAAGCTGCAGGATGTGTTCGCCCAGCAGGCGACGGCCCAGCGCGAACTGAACCGCATCGACAAGGACCGCGCGCAGTGTGCCGAACAGGTCGAGGCGGCGCCGCCGGATGTCATGGAAGGGGCCTTGCAGTTGGCGCTCGAAGCGCGGCAGGCGGCGGAAAAAATACTGGCCGAGAAGCGCGATGCGCTGGAGGCGGCGACCGGCGCCTTGCGCGGCTTCGAGGAGCAGCGCCTGCGCATCGAGCAGGGCCTGGAACCGCTGCGCGTGCGGATCGGCGACCTGAAGCTGAAGGAGCAGGCGGCGGCGCTCAATACCGAGCAGTTCGCCCAGCAATTGCTCGAAGCCGGGGCCGACGAGGCCGCCTTGCAGAACGAGCTCGGCAACGCCCGACCACCGGCCTTGCAGGGCGAAATCACCCGGCTGGCCAATGCCATCGCCGAGCTCGGCGCCGTCAACATGGCGGCGCTGCAGGAACTGGAAACGGCGACCGAGCGCAAGGGCTACCTCGACATGCAGGCGGCCGACCTGACCGAGGCGATGGAAACCCTGGAAAACGCCATCCGCCGCATCGATCGCGAAACGCGCGAACTGTTGCAAAGCACCTTCGACACCGTCAACGGCCATTTCGGCACGCTTTTCCCGGAACTGTTCGGCGGCGGCCGGGCCGAGCTGGTGATGACCGGCGACGAAATCCTCGATGCCGGCGTCCAGGTCATCGCCCAGCCGCCGGGCAAGAAGAATTCGACCATCCACCTGCTGTCCGGCGGCGAAAAGGCGTTGACGGCGATTGCGCTGGTCTTCGCCATGTTCCAGCTCAACCCGGCGCCGTTCTGTCTACTCGACGAGGTTGACGCGCCGCTCGACGACAGCAATACCGAGCGTTTCTGCAGCATGGTCAAGAAAATGTCAGGTGCAACGCAGTTCCTGTTCATTTCCCATAATAAAATCGCGATGGAAATGGCCGAGCAGCTGGTCGGCGTCACCATGCAGGAATCCGGCGTTTCGCGCGTGGTGGAAGTGGATATCGAAGAAGCCTTGAAGATGAGGGATGCGGCTTAAATGACCGAGCTTCAATTAGGATTGATCGGCCTGGGCGCGACGGCAGTCGTTGGCGTCTTCGGCTACAACAAATGGCAGGAATTCCGTCAGCGCAAGCTTGCCCAGGCGGTACTGAAACCCCATCACGAAGACGTCCTGCTCGGCGAATCGCCAGTCCGGGAAATGCCAGCGGCAGCCCCGGTGGAGCGCAGCGAACCGGAAATCCGGGTCGAGGCAGCGCCGGTCGTCGAAGAGCGCATTGAGCCGGTCTTCGTCGATCCGCATCCGACCATGCCGGCTGACGACATGGAGCCCGCCAGTGCCGAAGTCGCAATGCAAGAGGCGCCGGAGATTGAAACCCCTGCGCCCGAAGCGGCGCCCGTCGAGTTGCCGGCACAAGCCGCCGCGGCCAGCATCGACGAACTATCACCGGAAGCTCCGGTGGACGAGGTGCCGGCAGAACTACTCGACCCGCGCCTAGAATTCATCGTCGCCATGGAACTGGTCGAGCCGGTATCAGCACACCAGATCCTGCATTCGCAGCGTGCCACCCTGGTTCGCCTCAACAAGCCGGTGCATTGGGTCGGCTACAACGAACGCAGCCGCGAGTGGCAGCGCCTGAAGCACGACAGCGACATCGACGTCCGCCGGTTGCGCGTCGGCCTGCAACTGGTCAATCGCCTTGGGCCGGTTTCCGAGGGCGATCTGAGTATTTTTACCGGCGCCATGCAGGCGCTGGCCGATGAGTTGATGGCGGTGGCCGACATGCCGCCGTCGCGCGTCCTCGATCAGGCGGCCGAAATCGACCGCTTCTGCGCCGCGGTCGACCTCGAAATCGGCCTCAACCTGGTCAGCCGGGCCAGCGCCTTTTCCGGCACCAAGATTCGCGCCCTGGCCGAAGCGGCCGGCATGGTGCTCGGTGTCGACGGCCTGTTCACTCGCTACGACGACAACGGCCGCGCCCAGTTCAGCCTGCAGAATTACGAAAGCACGCCGTTCTCGGCCGATGCCCTGCGCACGCTGACGACGCATGGCCTGACCTTCCTGCTCGACGTGCCGCGCGTCGACCACGGCGAACGCGTCTTCATGCAGATGAGCGAGATTGCCAAGCGCTTTGCCGACACGCTGCAAGGGGCGCTGGTCGATGACAACCGCCAGCCCTTGAGCGAATCCCAGCTCGACCACATCCGCCGCGAATTCATCGGCAAGCCGCAGGCGACGATGGCCAGCTTCGGTCTCGCTGCCGGGTCGCCCCAGGCGCTGCGGCTGTTCTCCTGATGGCGGCACCGGCCGGGGCGGTCGAGCGCGCAGCCTGGCTGCGCGCCGAGCTGGAACGCCATAACCACGCCTACTACGTCCTAGACGCGCCGACCATTCCGGACGCCGAGTACGACCAGTTGTTTCGCGAACTGCAGGGTCTGGAAGGCGAATTCCCGGAACTGTTAAGCGCCGATTCGCCGACCCAGCGCGTGGGTGCTGCCCCGCTCAAGGAATTCCCGCAGCACGTGCACGGCGTGCCGATGCTGTCGCTAAACAACGCCTTCGCGCCAGAAGAGGTCGAGGCCTTCGACAAGCGCGTCCGTGACGGGCTGGAGACGATGGCGGCGGTCGACTACGCCGTCGAGCCGAAATTCGACGGCCTGGCCATCAGCCTGACCTACGAAAACGGCGTCTTCACCTGCGGCGCGACCCGCGGCGACGGCATCACCGGCGAGGAAGTGACGCCCAACCTGCGCACCCTGCGCGACATTCCCTTGCGCTTGCAGGGTGAGGGCTGGCCGGCGCTGATCGAGGTGCGCGGCGAAGTAATGATGTTCAAGGCCGATTTCGCCAGCTTGAATGCCCGCCTGCGCGAGCGCGGCGACAAGGAATTGGTTAACCCGCGCAACGGCGCCGCGGGCAGTCTGCGCCAGCTCGATTCCAGGATCACCGCCGGGCGGCCGCTGTCCTTCTTCGCCTACGGCGTCGGGGCGGGGGCGGACGGGCTGGCCGTAAGGACGCATGCCGAGTTGATGGACAAACTCGCCGCCTGGGGCTTCCCGGTTGCCACCGAGCGCGCCGTCGTCAGCGGATGCTACGGTCTGCTCGATTTTTTTGCCAAAATCGAAAAACTGCGCCCGGACCTGCCTTACGACATCGACGGCGTGGTCTACAAAGTCAACCGCCTCGACTGGCAGGAACGGCTCGGTTTCGTCTCGCGGGCGCCGCGTTTCGCCATTGCCCACAAGTTCCCGGCCGAGGAGGCGCTGACCGAGGTGCTCGGCATCGACGTCCAGGTCGGCCGCACCGGCGCGATCACGCCGGTAGCGCGGCTGAAGCCGGTCTTCGTCGGTGGCGTGACGGTGACCAACGCGACGCTGCACAACGAGGACGAAGTGCGGCGCAAGGATGTCCGGGTCGGCGACACGGTGATCGTCCGCCGGGCCGGCGACGTGATTCCCGAAGTCGTCGCCATCGTTCCCGAGAAGCGGCCGTCGCGCGACCTGTTCGGCGGCGAGCCGCTGCATCCGCCGTTCGAATTGCCCAAAGTCTGCCCGGAATGCGGCTCGGCCGTCGCCCGTGGCGAGGACGAGGCGATCGCCCGCTGCACCGGCGGCCTCTATTGCCCGGCCCAGCGCAAGCAGGCCTTGTGGCACTTTGCGGCGCGCCGGGCGATGGACATCGAAGGCCTGGGCGACAAGCTGGTCGAGCAATTGGTCGATGCCGGGCTGGTCCATACGCCGGCCGATCTTTACGGATTGACGGTCGAGACGCTGGCCGGGCTGGAACGCATGGGCGAGAAGTCGGCGCAGAATCTGGTCGCCGCAATCGATGCCAGCCGGCAGACGACGCTGGCCCGCTTCATTTTCGGGCTGGGTATTCGCAATGTCGGCGAAGCGACGGCGCGCGACCTGGCCAAGCATTTCGGCGGCCTCGATGCCTTGCTGGCGGCCGATGTCGAGGCCTTGCAGCAGGTGCCGGATGTCGGCCCGGTGGTAGCGGCGAGCATCGCCGCCTTCTTTGCCGAAGCGCACAACCGCGAGGTCATCGACGGCTTGCGCCGGGCCGGGGTGAGCTGGCCGGAAGGCGAACCGGCCCAGGCCGGGCCGCAGGTGCTGGCCGGTAAGACGCTGGTGCTGACCGGCACCCTGCCGACGCTGAAGCGCGACGAAGCCAAGGCGCTGGTCGAGGCGGCCGGCGGCAAGGTGGCCGGTTCGGTGTCGAAGAAGACCGATTACGTGGTCGCCGGCGAGGAAGCCGGTTCCAAGCTGGAAAAAGCGCTGGAACTGGGCGTGCCGGTCATCGATGAGGCAGAATTGTTGAAATTGCTCGAAAAGGGAGTCTAAGAATGAAAAAAGTACGTAAAGCTGTGTTTGGCTTCGGCCGCTACGCTGTCGCTTCGCTTAACACCGGCTGCGCCGGGTTAGCCTGCGCCGAAAACCGCTTTTGAGAGGAAAAAACATGAAAAAAGTTAGAAAAGCGGTTTTTCCGGTAGCTGGTATGGGCACGCGTTTCCTGCCGGCCACCAAGGCCAGTCCCAAGGAAATGCTGCCTATCGTTGACAAGCCGCTGATCCAGTACGCGGTCGAGGAGGCAGTCGCCGCCGGGATCACCGACATGGTCTTCGTAACCGGCCGCTCCAAGCGCGCCATCGAGGACCATTTCGACAAGGCCTACGAGCTGGAGAGCGAACTGGAAGCGCGCGGCAAGAGCGAGTTGCTCGATTTCGTCCGCAACATGATTCCCAAGAACATCAACTGCATCTACATCCGCCAGGCCGAAGCGCTGGGTCTCGGCCACGCCGTGCTGTGCGCCAAGCCGGTGATCGGCGACGAACCGTTTGCCGTGATCCTCGCCGACGACCTGCTCGACGGCACCCCGGCGGTCATGAAGCAGATGACCGACACCTACGATTACTACCGTTGCTCGGTGCTCGGCGTGCAGGATGTGCCGCGCAGCGACACCAAGAGCTATGGCATCGTCGATGCCCGTCGGGTTGCCGACCGGATCGAGCAGATCAACGCCATCGTTGAGAAGCCGAAGCCCGAGGATGCCCCGTCGACGCTGGCCGTCGTCGGCCGCTACATCCTGACGCCGCGCATCTTCCATCATCTGGAAACGATCAAGCCCGGAGCCGGTGGCGAGATCCAGCTGACCGACGGCATCGCCGCCCTGCTCAGCGAGGAGCAGGTGCTGGCCTACCGTTACGACGGCACTCGTTACGACTGCGGTTCCAAGCTCGGCTACCTGCAGGCGACGGTGGTTTTCGGCCAGCGCCATCCGGAAGTCGGGCCGGCTTTCGATGCCTATCTGAAATCACTGGGAGGCTGAATGGATCTGCAAAAAGCCCAGGCCATGCTGGCCGGTGCTGAGATGATTCACGACGAGGCGGCCGTCCAGGCGGCGCTCGCCAAGGTGGCGGCAGAAATTTCGGCGCGGCTGGCCGACAAATACCCGCTGGTGCTTTGCGTGATGACCGGTGGCGTCGTTTTCTGCGGCCAGTTGCTGACCCGTCTCGGTTTTCCGCTCGATTTCGATTACCTGCACGCGACGCGCTACGGTCCGGAAACGCAAGGCGGCAAGATTTCCTGGCGGACAGCGCCGTGGACCTCGGTCAAGGGTCGTTCGGTGCTGGTCGTCGACGACATCCTCGACGAGGGGGTGACGCTGGCGGCGGTCGAGGAAAGCCTGCGTCGGATGGGGGCGGCCGAGGTGTTGACGGCGGTTTTCGCCGACAAGCTGAACGGCAAGCAGAAGCCGATTGCGGCCGATTTCATCGGCCTGACCGTGCCGGATCGCTTTGTTTTCGGCTTTGGCATGGATGCCGGCGGCGTCTGGCGCAATCTGCCGGCCGTCTATGCGATGAAGGATGAGGCGTGAGCGGTGCGACGGTTGCCGATTTCATCGGCTACTGGGAGGCTGAAGGACTGGCTTATGTCCGGCGTGGCGACTACGAGTGGATGGCTTCGCTGGTGCCGGGCAGGCGGGTGCTGGAAATCGGTTGCGGCGTCGGTTTCGCCACGCAGGCATTGGTTAAACGCGGCTTGGCGGTGCTTTCGATCGACTCTCTGCCCGAGTGCCTGGACGCGACGCGCCAGCGCCTGGCCGGGGCTGAGGTAACGCTGCTGGAGGCCGAGGTGACGGCATTGACGGGCGAGCAGCGCGCGGTGATCGAAGCCTTTGCGCCGGAGACGGTCGTCTGCTGGCTGATGGGCGCGCCGGCCGAGGTGACCGGGGCGGTGCAGGCCGATGGCGGGAAGGCGGTCGTTGCCTATCGCGAAAAGATCCACCGTGCGGTGGCCGAGTTGGCGGCTGGTCTGCCTGGCGTGAACCATCTGCATCTTGTCGATCGCACGGTCATTCCCTGGCAGGCCAAGGATATCGGTCGCGATACGCTGGTCGGCTACCATAACGGCAAGACGCTGCGCGATCTGCCGTTTGCTGGCGAACGGCGTCAGGCGCTGTACCGAAAACTCGAAGACAATGGGCCCGAGATGGCCCGGATGAAAATGCACCCGTCGCTCAAGGGCGCGGTGCCGACGCTGGCCTCGCTGCTGGCCGAAAGGAAAAAATAATATGCTGGCAATCATCGGTGGCAGTGGTCTGACGACCCTGTCCAATCTCGACGTCTCGCATCGCGAGGTCGTTCGCACACCTTATGGCGAGGCCTCGGGCGCCCTGGTTTTTGGCCAGATCAGCGGCCAGCCGGCGGTATTCCTGCCGCGCCACGGCTACGGCCACACCATTCCGCCGCACATGGTCAACTACCGGGCCAACATGTGGGCGCTGCATCACCATCAAGTCAGCGGCGTCATCTCGGTGGCTTCGGTGGGCAGCATTCGCGCCGACCTGGGGCCGGGCGACATCGTTTTGCCGCACCAGATCATCGATTACACCTGGGGTCGTAAATCGACTTATTTCGACGGCAACGGCACGCCGGTCAATCACATCGATTTCACCGAGCCCTATGATGCCGAATTGCGCCGCCGCATTCTTGAAGCCGGCGAACAATTGAGCATCGAGGTCAAGGTCGGTGCTGTTTATGCCGCCACCCAGGGACCGCGCCTCGAAACGGCGGCCGAAATCAACCGCCTGGAGCGCGACGGCGCCGACGTGGTCGGCATGACCGGCATGCCGGAAGCCGTTCTGGCCCGTGAATTGGGTTTGCCCTATGCGGCGATCAACGTCGTCGCCAACCATGGCGCGGGCCGCGGCAGCAGCGCCAACGGCATCCATTTCGAAAGTCTTGAACACGTGTTGCAGGATGCGATGGGCCGGGTCCGGACGATCATCGAAAAACTGGTCGGTTCGCAGGATGCCTGCCAGCCGCTCGGCATGTCGGTCTGAGAGCCTGTGAAATTTATGTTCACGCCCGCTCCCCGCGCCCAAACGAGCCCGCTCGGCGTTGCAAATGCTCGCCATAGCCCGAGCTATGGCTGTGCTTTGCGCCTTGATCGTGCACGCTTGTGCACGTTGCTCGGGCGCGTCCATAAAATTCACAGGCTCTGACGCCGGAAATTCAGATTTTGGCCAAAATTTCGGCCTGACCGTAGCATTTACGGCCAGGCGCCGGGCGATCAGATCTTCAGGCGTTCCATCAGCTCGGTTTCGAGCCTGATGCGGTTGTGGCTGTCGCGGAGGTCGCCGCCGCTGATCAGGAAAACGTCTTCCGCCCGCTCGCCGAGCGTGGTGATCTTGGCGGTGTGCAGGTTGGCGCCGTGCTCGGTCAGCGTGTTGGCTACGGTGTAGAGCAGGCCGGGACGGTCGGCGGCGAGCAGCGAGAGGATGAAGTGCGTACCTTTCTCGTCGCCGCGGATACTGACTTCCGGCTTGATCGGGAAATGCCTGACCTGCCGCGACAGGCGGCCGGAGGAGGGGACATCCGGCGGCATCTGGTGCAGCAGGCGCTGTTCCAGTTCATGCTCGATGTAGGCGACCATTTCGCGGTCGTTGTCGCGCTCCTCGACATCGAGCACGACGAAGCTGTCCAGCGCGTAACCGTGGGCCGTGGTGTGGATCTTGGCATCGACGATGCTGTAGCCGGAGCGGGCGAAAAAGCCGACGATGCGGGCGAAGAGGTCCGGCTGGTCCTGCGTGTAGACCATCACCTGCAGGCCGTCGCCCTCCTGGTTGGGGCGAGCGCGGACGACCGGCTGGTTGTTGAAGATGCGGTAGTGCAGCGAACGCGTGTGCCAGGCGATTTCATCGGCCGAGTGGCGCAGGAAATAGACGGTATCGAGCTGTTTCCACAGGCGTTCATGGACGGTCGCCGACAGCGCGAAGAAGCGCAGCAGGCGCATCGCTTCGGCCTGGCGCTCGGCGATGATGCCATGCGGGGCCGGTGCTTCACCCTGGTTGAGCTGGTCCAGCGTGGCGTAAAAGAGATCGGCCAGCAGCTTGCCCTTCCAGTGGTTCCATACCTTCGGGCTGGTGCCGCGGATGTCGGCGTGGGTCAGCAGGTAGAGTGCCTGCAGGTGGCGCGTATCGCCGACCAGACGGACGAAATTGGCGATCACGTCGGGGTCGGTCAGGTCTTCCTTCTGGGCGACCTGCGACATGATCAGGTGATTCCTGACCAGCCAGACGACCAGTTCGGTGTCTTCGTCCGAGAGGCCGTGATTGACGCAGAATTCACGGGCGTCCGCGGTGCCCAGTTCGGAGTGGTCGCCGCCGCGCCCCTTGGCAATGTCGTGGAAGAGGGCGGCGACGTAGAGCAGCCAGGGCCGGTCCAGTTCGGCCAGGATGCGCGAGCACAGCGGATATTCGTGGGCGAATTCGCTCATCGAGAAGCGGCGCAGGTTGCGCAGCACTTGCAGGATGTGCTGGTCGACGGTGTAGACGTGGAACAGGTCGTGCTGCATCTGGCCGACGATGCGCCCAAAATTCGGCAGGTAGCTGCCCAGGATGTCGAGCTGGTTCATCCGCCGGAATTCGTGGACGATGCCGCGGTCGCTCTGCAGCAGCTTCATGAAGGCCGCCCGGTTGATCGGATCGGCCCGGAAATCATCGTCGATCAGGTCGCGGGCCAGCCACAGCGCGCGTAGCGTGCGGGCGGTCATGCCGACCAGTTCGTGGTTTTCCTGCATGACCAGGAAGGCATCGAAGATCAGGTGCGGGTTGCAGTTGAATACCCAGTCCTCGTGAATGTCCAGCAGGTTGCCGACGACCTGGAAATGATCGTCGATCGGTTGCGGGATCTGTTCGTTTTCCGGCGCCAGCGCAGCGCCCATGTTCTGCAACAGGATGGTGTTGAGCAGGGTGACCGTCTTGGCGGTGCGGTAATACACCTGCATCAGCTGTTCGGAGGCGCGCTTGGCCTCGTTGGAAACGAAGCCGTATTTGGCGGCGAGGTTGCTTTGGTAGTCGAACAGCAGGCGATCTTCGCGGCGGCCGAGCATGAAGTGCAAGCGGATACGCAGGTGGCGCAGATATTCCTCGCAACCCTCGGCCTGGATCTTGCCTTCCGGCGTGATGATGCCGTTCTTTTCAAGCTCTTCCCAGCTGGCGCCATAGCCGGCGGCCTTGGCGATCCAGAAAATCACCTGCAGGTCGCGCAGACCGCCCGGGGAATCCTTGCAGTTGGGTTCCAGGCTGAAAGGCGTTTCATTGTGACGCAGATAGCGTTCCTGCTGCTCCAGGCGCTTGGCCTCACAGAAGACCTGCGGGTCGAGATTGCCGCGTAGGCGTTTTTCGAAGCTGGCGAAAAGCTTGGCACTTCCGGTCAGCAGCCGCGCTTCGAGCAGTGCGGTCTGCACGGTGATGTCGCTGGCTGCCTCGTCGAGGCAATCCTGGATTGTCCTGACGCTGTGGCCAATTTCGAGACCGATATCCCAGAAATGGCCGATCAGGCGCTCCAATTTTTCCTGGAGCACGTTGTTGGCTTCGTGCGGCAGGAGAATCAACAGGTCGATGTCGGAGGCCGGGTAAAGCTCGCCGCGGCCATAACCGCCAACCGCGGCCAGTGCCAGCGAGGCGGGGAAATCCTGCGATTGCCACAATTTTTCGAGAACCGCATCGACCTGCCGACAGCGATTGCGGAGCAGGGCGCGAGCGTCGTTGTTCCGTTCGTAATCCTGCTGCAACTGGCTTTGATTGGCCTTGACCTCGGCCCGCAGGGCGGCGACGTCGCAGGCCATCAGGCGATCCAGTCGGGTTTCGGGCGGCAACCGGCGGAAAGCGTCATCACCTCGTAGCCGGTATCGGTGACCAGAATCGTATGTTCCCACTGGGCGGACAGGCTGCGATCCTTGGTGACGATGGTCCAGCCGTCGGCCATTTCGCGGATCGCTGCCTTGCCGGCGTTGATCATTGGCTCGATGGTGAACATCATGCCGGCCTCCAGCTTCGGACCTGTGCCCGGCTTGCCGTAATGCAGCACCTGCGGGTCTTCGTGGAATTTCTTGCCGATACCGTGACCGCAGAACTCGCGGACGACCGAGTAACCGTTCTTCTCGGCATGCTTCTGGATGACAGCGCCGATGTCGCCAAGGAAGGCGCCCGGTTTGACCACCGAAATGCCCAGCCACATGCACTCGAAGGTGATTTCGCACAGGCGCTTGGCCTGGATCGAGCCCTCGCCGACAATGAACATCCGGCTGGTGTCGCCGTGATAGCCGTCCTTGATCGTCGTGATGTCGAGATTGATGATGTCGCCGTTCTTCAGTATCCGCTCGCCCGGAACGCCGTGGCAGACCTGCTGGTTGACCGACGTGCAGATCGATTTCGGATAGGGATCGTAGCCGGAGGGCGCGTAGTTGAGCGGAGCGGGGATGCAGCCCTGCACGTCGACCATGTAGTCGTGGCAGAGCTTGTCGAGTTCCTCGGTGGTGATGCCGGCCTTGACGAAGGGTTCGATGTAGTCGAGAACCTCGCCGGCCAGACGCCCGGCGACACGCATTTTTTCGATTTCGTCCGGGGTCTTGATGGTGATGCTCATGGCTGTTCTTTGAAGCATGGGTAAAGGGAAAGGATAAATGAAGGGGCCTGTTTCGCAAAGCAGATACCCTCGGAAATGGCATACTGCGCGGGTTTTCAACAGGCGTGTGTGGCGATGAAGATACTTCTGCTCGGCAAGGATGGACAGGTCGGTTGGCAACTGCAGCGCTCGCTGGCGCCCCATGGCGACGTCGTCGCTTGCGGTCGTGATCTTTGCAATTTGTCCGATTTGGCGCAGCTTCGTTCCGTTGTCCGTGAGATTCGCCCGGCCATCATCGTCAATGCCGCTGCCTACACCGCAGTCGATCGCGCCGAATCTGAAGCGGACCTGGCCTGGCGCATCAACGCCGAGGCGCCAGGTGTGCTGGCGGCGGAAGCCGCGGCCCTGGATGCGCTACTGGTTCATTACTCGACCGATTATGTGTTTGACGGAACCAAGTCCGCTCCCTACCAGGAAACCGATCCGACGGCGCCGCTCGGTGCCTATGGCCGCAGCAAGCTGGCCGGCGAGGAGGCGATTCGTGCTGCCGGTGGTAGGTCGCTGATTTTCCGAACCAGTTGGGTGTTTGGTGCGCGGGGGCATAATTTCATCAAGACCATCCTGCGTCTGGCGCGTGAAAAGGAATCGCTGAACGTCGTCGCCGATCAGATCGGATCGCCGACGCCGGCCGCCTTGATCGCGACCGTGACCGGCGTCGTTCTGGCCATGCTGGCCCACGGTCGGGGGCTAAAAAAAGGCGAAAATCGCTTGTACCACCTGGCGGCTTCCCGGCCACTCAGTTGGTGCGAATTTGCCCGGACCGTTGTCGATCTGGCCGGGCGTTCCCCTGGCTTCGATTTACGCCTCAAGCCCGAGGCGATCAATCACATTGCTACCAGCGAGTATCCGACACCGGCGCGGCGCCCGGCCAATTCCCGCCTCGATTGCGCCAGGCTGGAGAACGACTTCGGCTTGCAGATGCCCGATTGGCAGCCCTATTTGGAGCGCATGCTGCAACTGCTGGCGCTCAAACAGAACGGTTATTGAGCTTCCGGAGAGCGGCTTCTGCTGCTATAATCCGCAGGTTTTTCTCGGCCGTCATGGCTGAAAAAACGGTTGTGCACGTGGTGTGCGCAACCAAAATCCACACATTCGCCGATTAAGGGTGTTCGCCATAATTCAAAACTGGCGGGCGTTTCAGGCGGGTGGAGGTTCAACCCTTAAAGGAGTTTTGCAATGTCCGTTACCATGCGTGAAATGCTGGAAGCCGGTGTCCACTTCGGTCACCAAACCCGTTTCTGGTCCCCCAAGATGGCTCCGTACATCTTCGGCGCCCGCAACAAGATTCACATCGTCAACCTCGAAAAGACCCTGGCCAAGTACAACGAAGCCATGGCTTTCGTGAAGAAGCTGTCGGCCAACCGTGGCAACATCCTGTTCGTCGGCACCAAGCGTCAGGCCCGCGAAATCATCGGTGAAGAAGCGCTGCGTGCCGGCGCCCCGTTCGTGGACCAGCGCTGGCTGGGCGGCATGCTGACCAACTTCAAGACGGTCAAGACCTCGATCAAGCGTCTGAAGGACATGGAGCTGGCCGTTGAAGCCGGCGAACTGGAAAAGATGCCGAAGAAGGAAGCGCTGACCTTCCGTCGCGAACTGGAGAAGCTGCAGAAGTCCATCGGTGGCATCAAGGATATGGCCGGTCTGCCGGACGCCATCTTCGTCATCGACGTCGGCTACCACAAGATTGCCATCACCGAAGCCGAAAAGCTCGGCATCCCGGTCATCGGCGTGGTCGATACCAACCACTCTCCGGAAGGCGTTGCCTACGTGATCCCGGGTAACGACGACTCTTCCCGTGCCATCCAGCTGTACGCCCGCGGCGTCGCCGATGCCATCCTCGAAGGCCGTAGCCAAGTGGTTGCCGACATCGTTGCCGCCGGCGGCGACGACGAGTTCGTCGAAGTTCAGGAAGCTGCTGAATAAAGTTGTAACGGCGGAGCGCTAAGCTCCGCCTGTTTTAAAAGCTCAGGAGAAAAAATATGGCGGCAATTACCGCAGGCATGGTGGCAGAACTGCGCGGCAAGACCGACGCACCCATGATGGAATGCAAGAAGGCCCTGACCGAAGCCGATGGCGATATGGCCAAGGCCGAAGAAATACTCCGCGTCAAGCTGGGCAACAAGGCCTCCAAGGCCGCTGCCCGCATCGCGGCTGAAGGCATCGTCGCCGTTAGCATCGCTGCTGACGGCAAGCTGGGTGCCATCATCGAAGTCAATAGCGAAACCGACTTCGTTGCCAAGAACGACGAATTCATTGCGCTGGCCAACGGCTGCGCCGAACTGGTTGCTAGCAAGAGCCCGGCTGACGTCGCTGCGCTGTCCGCGCTGCCGATGGGTGAAGGTACCGTCGAGACGACCCGTTCTGCTCTGGTCGGCAAGATCGGCGAAAACATGACGCTCCGCCGCTTCGTCCGCTTCGAAGCCAAGGGCAAGCTTGTTTCCTACATCCACGGTGGCGCCAAGGTCGGCGTCGTGGTCGACGTGGTCGGCGGTGATGAGCAACTGGGCAAGGATCTGGCTATGCACATCGCCGCTTCCAAGCCGAAGTCGCTGGATGCCTCCGGTGTTTCCGCCGAACTGCTCGACACCGAGCGTCGCGTCGCCATCGAAAAGGCCCGCGAAGCCGGCAAGCCGGAAGCCATGCTGGAAAAGATCGCCGAAGGTACCGTCCAGAAGTATCTGAAGGACGTCACCCTGCTTGGCCAGGTTTTCGTCAAGGCCGCCGACGGCAAGCAAACCATCGAACAGCTGCTGAAGGAAAAGGGCGCTTCCGTCGCTTCCTTCACGCTGTACATGGTCGGTGAAGGCATCGAGAAGAAGGTCGACGACTTCGCTGCCGAAGTCGCCGCCCAGGCTGCCGCTGCTGCTGCCAAGAAGTAATTGAAAGGAACGCCGATGACCGCACCCAAATACAAGCGCATCCTCCTGAAACTTTCCGGCGAGGCCCTGATGGGCAACGACGCCTACGGCATCAACCCGCAGACCATCGCGGCGATTTGCGGAGAGATCAAGGCGGTCGCCGACATGGGCGTGGAAATCGGCGTCGTGATTGGCGGTGGCAACATCTTCCGCGGCATGGCCGGTACGGCCACCGGGATGGATCGCGCCACGGCTGATTACATGGGTATGCTGGCCACGGTGATGAACGCCATGGCGCTGTCCGACGCGATGCGTCAATCCGGCCTGAATGCCCGTGTGCAGTCGGCCCTGAATATCGAGCAGGTGGTCGAGCCCTACATCCGCGGCAAGGCCATCCGCTATCTCGAAGAAGGCAAGATCGTTATCTTCGGTGCTGGCACCGGCAATCCCTTCTTCACCACCGACACCGCAGCGGCGCTGCGCGGCTCGGAAATCGGCGCGGAAATCGTGCTCAAGGCGACCAAGGTCGACGGTATCTACTCGGCCGACCCCAAGAAGGATCCTTTGGCGACGCGCTACGACAGGATCAGCTTTAACGAAGCGATCTCGAAAAATCTTGCGGTCATGGATGCAACCGCCTTCGCGCTGTGCCGTGACCAGAAATTGCCGATCAATGTGTTCTCCATCTTCAAGGCCGGTGCGCTGAAGCGCGTGGTCTGCGGCGAAGACGAAGGCACGCTGGTCTACTGCTGAGGGAGAACGAGAGATGATTGCCGAACTCAAGAAAACCGCCGAAGGCAAGATGAACAAGACCCTGGAGGCGCTCAAGGCCGATCTCCAGAAGGTTCGCACCGGTCGTGCCCATACCGGCCTGCTCGATCATGTTCAGGTCGATTACTACGGATCCATGGTGCCGGTTAACCAGGTCGCCAACATTACCCTGGTCGACGCCCGCACCATCGGTGTCCAGCCGTGGGAAAAGAACATGCTGCAAAAGGTCGAGAAGGCCATTCGCGATTCCGATCTTGGCTTGAATCCGGCTTCCCAGGGCGAGCTGATCCGCGTGCCGATGCCTGCGCTGACCGAAGAACGCCGGAAGGAAATGATCAAGGTCGTCAAGAACGAAGGCGAGGGCGCCAAGGTGGCGATCCGCAACCTCCGCCGCGATGCCAATACCCACCTGAAGGATGCGCTGAAGAAGGGCGAAATCCCGGAAGATGACGAGCGCAAGGCCCAGGACGATATCCAGAAGCTGACCGACAAGTTCATTGTTGAAGTCGACAAGATGCTCGCCGCCAAAGAGGCCGAGCTGATGCAGGTTTAAGCCGGTTCCGCTCGAATTTCCGGCTGCATGGCCCTCTTTTCCAGTTCGACCCGACAGCTTCCCGAAATGGTAGTCGTGCCAAGGCATGTTGCCGTCATCATGGATGGCAACGGACGCTGGGCAAAAAAACGCTTTTTGCCGCGCGTAGCCGGCCACGTCAAGGGCGTCGAACTGGTCCGCGAAATGGTTCGGGCCTGCCTGGAACGTGGGATCCAGTACCTGACCTTGTTCGCATTTTCATCCGAAAACTGGCGGCGACCGCAGGAAGAGGTGTCGCTGTTGATGCAACTCTTCGCCAAGGCGCTGGAACAGGAAGTCGAGAAGCTCGATCGCAATGGCGTGCGGCTACGCGTGATCGGTGATCTTTCCCGCTTTGAACCGCGACTTCAGGATCTGATCCGGCAGGCTGAAGCCAAAACTACTGGTAATACTCGCCTTGATCTGACTATAGCCGCCAACTACGGCGGGCGCTGGGACATCATGCAGGCGACCAATCGCATGCTCATCACCCGCCCGGAAAAACGCGAGGGCTGGGAGGAGGCCGATCTGGAGCCGCACCTGTCGATGAGTTTCGCACCGGAGCCTGATTTGTTCATCCGCACTGGCGGCGAGCAGCGAATCAGCAATTTCCTGCTCTGGCAACTGGCCTATACCGAGCTGTATTTCACCACGACGCTGTGGCCGGATTTTGATACGGCTGAATTTGAGAAGGCGATTGCCTCTTTTCAGCAACGCGAGCGGCGTTTTGGCCGGACCAGTGAGCAATTGGTGGGAAAGACCGATGCTTAAGACGCGCGTCATCACGGCGCTTGTCCTGATAGCGTTGCTGTTGCCCAGCCTGTTTTATTCGTCGCAGGCGATGTGGGCTTTGCTGGTCGCCGGTTTCATCGGCATCGCAGCCTGGGAGTGGGGGGCTTTGCTCGGATGGAAGGCGGTAGCCCGGATCCTTCTTGGCGCGATTACGGCGCTGCTCTGTGCTAGTCTTTCTCTGGTCGCTCCGAACGCGATTGGCGCTGGTGAGGCTTTTGTTCCGGCAGCGCCATGGGTGTTGTTGGCCTACGGCCTGTCGACCGCATTCTGGTGCCTGGTCATGCCTTTCTGGCTGAAGCACAAATGGTCTCTGCAGGGCTTTGGCGGCCTGGTGGTCGGTGCCATAGTGCTGTTGCCGACCTGGCTGTCCATGGTCCAATTGCGCGGCCTTGGTGCCGGTGCATTGCTCGGTATTTTTGCAGTGGTCTGGATGGCCGATATCGCTGCCTATTTTTCCGGCAAGGCCTTCGGCAAGCATAAGCTGGCACCGTCTATCAGTCCGGGAAAAACCCGCGAGGGGGCAGTCGGGGCCTGCATTGGCGTGGTGGTATATGGTATTGCCATCCGCCAGACTTTTGGTCTGGAGCTGATGCCTTTGGGACTGTGGATTCTTGCCTTGGTCGGCGTCACTGCCATCAGTATCGTTGGCGATCTTTACGAATCCCTGCTCAAGCGCAAGGCCGGCATCAAGGATAGCAGCAACATCCTGCCAGGCCATGGTGGCGTTCTCGATCGCATCGACAGTCTGACTTCGACCCTGCCTGTCGTGGCGCTGGTCTGGCTGGTATTCACTCATCAGTGAGCATCGTGTTGCAGAACATTACTGTTTTGGGTTCTACCGGATCAATTGGCGTCAGTACGCTGGATGTGATTCGCCGCCATCCGGATCGCTATCGGGCCTTCGCGCTGTGTGCGCATGCTCAAGGCGAGAAGCTGTTCGAGCAATGCCTTGAATTCCGGCCGCGCTATGCGGTGTTGCGTGATGCACATCTGGCCGAGCAACTGCAAGAGCGTTGCCGGGGCGCCGGCCTGGAAACCGAGATTCGGCATGGTGTCGAGGCGCTGATCGATTTGGCGTCCCATGCCGAGGTCGATGCCGTGATGGCAGCCATTGTCGGTGCCGCCGGCCTGGAGCCGACGCTGGCCGCGGCGCGGGCCGGCAAGCGAGTGATGCTGGCCAACAAGGAGGTCTTGGTCATGGCCGGCGAGTTGTTCATGCATGCGGTGCGTGAGCGCGGGGCGACCCTGTTACCGGTCGACAGCGAACACAACGCTATTTTCCAGTCATTGCCGGCCGATTTTGCCCAGGGGCTGGATCGGTGCGGCGTACAGAAAATTCTGCTGACGGCTTCCGGCGGGCCATTCCGCAATGCGGCGCTGGCCGACCTGGCGACGGTGACGCCGGAGCAGGCCTGCGCCCATCCAAATTGGGTCATGGGGCGCAAGATTTCGGTCGATTCGGCAACCATGATGAACAAGGGGCTGGAGGTTATCGAGGCGCACTGGCTGTTTGCGGCCCCGCCGGAGATGATTCAGGTTGTTGTTCATCCCCAGAGTGTCATCCACTCCGCCGTCCAGTATGCCGATGGTTCCGTGCTGGCCCAGATGGGCAATCCCGACATGCGTACGCCGATCGCCTACGCGATGGCCTGGCCGGAGCGCATCTTCGCCGGCGTTGAAGCGCTCGACCTGTTCAAGATTGCCAGGCTAGATTTCTTTGCGCCGGACTTCGAGCGTTTCCGCTGTTTGCAACTGGCCTACGATGTGTTGCGCGAGGGTGGTACGGCGCCGGCAATTCTCAATGCAGCCAACGAAGTCGCAGTGGCCGCCTTCCTGGGCGGCCATTTGCCCTTCCTGGGGATCGCCAGGCTTAACGAAGCCGTGCTGGAGGCACTGCAGGCCGGTCCAGAGGGTAGTCTTGCCGATGTCCTAGTCGCTGACGCCGAGGCGCGGCGTCTGGCAGGCCAGCTGATTCAGGATTTACGCTTCGCGTGAACGAACTGCCGTTATATCTTGCCGCCTTTGCGGTGCTCATCGGCGTCCTGGTTGTTGTCCACGAGCTTGGACACTACCTGGCGGCGCGCTGGTGTGGCGTAAAGGTCTTGCGCTTTTCCGTGGGTTTTGGCCGTATCCTCTGGAAAAGGGAATTTGGCCGGGATCGTACGGAATGGGCGTTGAGTGCTTTTCCGCTCGGTGGTTACGTCAAGATGCTCGACGAGCGAGAAGGCGAGGTTGCCGCTACTGAGGTTGACCGCGCATTCAATCGCCAAGGAGTCGGGAAGCGCAGCGTCATCGTTGCCGCCGGCCCACTGGCCAATTTTGCGATGGCGATTCTGCTTTATTGGGTAGTTTTCATCTCCGGCAGTGAGGAGTTGCTGCCGGTACTCGGCACGCCGCCGGACGGTACGCCTGCGGCGATGGCAGCTATACGCAATGGCGAACAGGTCCGCCTGGTTGACGGACAGCCGGTGGCAACCTGGAGCGATCTGCGTTGGACCTTGTTGCAGAAGGCGGTTGACCAGCAGAGCGTTGAACTGGAAGTAATCAATCAGCAAAGCGAAATTGCCATGCGCCGACTCCATCTGGCTGCAGTGGGCGAGCAAGGCTGGGAGGGCGATGCGCTGGAGCGCTTGGGGATCAGGTTTTATCGCCCCGATATGCCGCCGGTGATCGGCAAGGTTGTTGCAGGAGGGCCGGGAGCGAAGGCCGGAATGCAGGCGGGTGATCGGATCTTGGCCATCGATGGTCAGCCGATAGCACTGTGGATGGATTTTGTCGCCAAGCTGCGTGAGTCCGCCGGGCGCTCGCTCAGGCTCGACCTCCAGCGTGCCGATGGGAATGCTACGGTCGAGGTGGTGCCGGAGGCGGTTTTCGAACGTGGCCGCAGTATCGGGAAAATTGGCGTGGCGGTGGCAGAAAATCCGGATACGCGCCGAGAATTGCGGACTTTCGTCCGTTACGGCTTTCTTGAGGCTGGCCAGCGGGCGCTGATTGAGACACGGGACAAGTCGGTGTTTAGCCTGGTTATGATGGGCAAGATGCTGACTGGCGAAGTGTCTTGGAAAAACCTGTCCGGCCCGGTGACGATTGCAGATTATGCAGGGCAGTCAGCACGACTCGGTTTTGATTACTACCTCAAGTTCATGGCGCTGGTTAGCATCAGTCTTGGCGTCCTGAATCTGCTGCCCATCCCGGTGCTGGATGGCGGGCATTTGTTGTATCATATGATAGAAGTCGTCAGGCGCAGGCCGCTTCCAGAGCGGTTTATGGAGATTGGGCAGCAAATCGGCATGTCCATTCTGTTCGCCTTGATGGCTTTCGCCTTTTTTAATGACCTGACGCGCCTGTTTAACGGCTGAACGATGAAAAAATCCCTGCTGTCCATTTTGATTGCCGGCATGTTTGCCACCCCGGTGCTGGCATTCGAACCTTTCGCAGTCAAGGACATTCGCGTCGAGGGGATTCAGCGCACCGAGGCCGGTACGGTCTTTGGTTATCTGCCGGTCAAGGTTGGCGATACGCTGAACGACGAGAAGGCTGCACAGTCGATCAAGGCCTTGTTTGCTACGGGTTTTTTCAAGGATGTTCGGATCGAAATCGAGAAGGATGTCATGGTTGTCGTCGTTCAGGAGCGAGCGGCAATCTCCACGATTAATTTCGTTGGTATGAAGGAATTCGAAAAAGACGTCATCGTCAAGGCGCTGAAGGAAACAGGAATTGCCGAAGGACGCATCTTCGATCGTGCGCTACTTGAAAAGGCCGAGCAGGAGCTAAAACGCCAGTATCTGACGCGTGGCAAGTACGCGGCGAATATCACGACGACAGTAACGCCGCTGGAGCGCAATCGCGTCGGTATCAATTTCAATATCGAAGAAGGTGTTGCTGCCAGGATCAAGCAGATCAACATCGTTGGTACGAAGGCTTTTTCGGACAAGGAGTTGCGTAGCCTCTTCGAGTTGACGACGCCGACCTGGCTAAGCTGGTACACCAAAAATGACCAGTATTCGCGTCAAAAACTTTCTGCTGATCTTGAGAAGCTTAAATCCTTCTACATGAACCAGGGCTATCTGGAATTTGCCGTCGAGTCGACCCAGGTTTCGATATCCCCTGACAAAGAGGATGTCTATATCACGATCAACGTGGTCGAGGGCGAGCGTTTTCAGGTAACTTCGGTCAAGCTGGCAGGTGATTTTTCCATACCGGAAGATGAGTTGAAGCAGCTCGTTGCGGTCAAGGCCGGCGATGTGTTTTCGCGCGATAAGCTGAACGAATCCACCAAGGCAATCAGTGATCGTCTGGGCAAGGAGGGCTACGCTTTTGCCAACGTCAATGCCGCTCCGGAAATCGACAAGGATAAGCACCAGGTTGCGTTTACTGTTTTCATTGATCCGGGCAAACGGGTCTATGTGCGTCGAATCAATGTCACCGGCAATACCAAGACCCGTGACGAGGTTGTTCGCCGTGAAATCAGGCAGATGGAAGGTGGCTGGTTTGACGGCGACAAGTTGGCTGCTTCCAAGCAACGGATCGACAAGTTGGGCTTCTTTACCGAAACTGCGGTTGAAACCCCCGCAGTGCCAGGGACCTCTGATCAGCTGGATATCAATATCAATGTCGCCGAGAAGCCTACTGGTAATTTGATGCTCGGCGTCGGCACTTCCAGTGTCGATAAGATCATTCTCTCTGGATCGATTGCCCAGAACAATTTCATGGGGAGTGGCAACAACGTAGCCATTCAGGTGAATTCCGCGAAGTCTTATCGGACCTACGTATTCTCATATACCAATCCTTACTTTACGGAGGATGGTGTTAGTCAGGGTTTTGATATTTATCATCGGACTACGAATACCAGCAATACTGCGCTTGCCTACTACAGTTCGGCATCAACCGGAGCGGCTATCCGATTTGGTTTTCCGATCGGTGAAAAGGAATCCCTTGGTTTTGGCCTCGGGTTAGATACAACGACGATTACCGCATATTCGACCAGTCCTACGATGTACCAGAACTATGTTGGTTATCCAGGGAACGACTCGGTTACCAAATTATCTATCCCGTTGACGCTGAACTGGACAAGCGATGGCAAGGATAGTTATTTCTTCCCTACAAGGGGGCTTTATCAGAAGGCTGGTCTTGAGCTTGCTGCGCCGGGTGGTGATCTGACATATTACCGAGCCAGCTATCAGGCCCAATACTACATTCCACTCAGCAAAACTTTTACGCTGATGCTTAATGGCGATGTCGGTTACGCCAATGGATATGCGGGCAAGGATATGCCGTTCTTCAAGAATTTCTATGCAGGTGGCGTTGGCTCGGTACGAGGCTATAAAACCAGCAGCCTTGGTCCCACCATCACAGATCCGAACACCGGAACGATATATCGTGTTGGCGGCAATCGTCGTGCAATTGGAAATGCCGAACTGTTGTGGGGTATCCCGGGCATGGAGAAGACTTTCCGCATGGGTTGGTTCGTCGATGCTGGCCAGGTATGGGGAAGTGGCGATAAACTTTCACTAAGCGATCTGCGTTATTCGACAGGTTTGTCCATCGCCTGGATTTCACCGATGGGTCCGTTAAAATTCAGCCTTGGCAAGCCGCTTAACAAACAAAGTACCGACGAAGCTGAAACATTCCAGTTCCAGTTGGGTAGCACATTTTGATTCAGGAGTCTCAAGTTGAAAATTAAGTCTGTTGTACTGGCATCGCTGATGTCTGTCCTGTGTGTCACGGGTACCATTGCCTCCGAATTGAAGGTTGGCTATGTCAATACGCAGCGTATTTTCCGTGATGCGCCGGCTGCCCAGAAGGCTGCCAAGAAACTGGAAGGTGAATTTGCGAAGCGTGATCAGGATCTGCAACGCATGGCCAAGCAGCTGCAGGGCATGCAGGAAAACCTGGAAAAGAACTCGGTGACCATGGCGGAAAGCGATCGTCGGACCAAGGAGAAGGAATTCGGTGAACTTTCCCGGGAGTTCCAGCGTCGCCAGCGCGAGTTTCGTGAGGACCTGAACCTCCGGCAGAACGAAGAGAATGCAGCAGTGATCGAGAAGGCCAACAAGGCCATCAAACAGATTGCCGAAGCCGAAAAATTTGACCTGATCCTTCAGGATGTCGTGTGGGTCAGCCCGCGTCTGGATATTACAGAGCGCGTGATCAAAGCATTGTCGGAAGCCAAGTAATGACCGTTCAGGGTGGGATAGTGCTCACCCTTGCAGAAATCGCCGCCCGATTGGGCGGCGATGTGCTTGGTGATCCGACAACGCGCATTGTTCAGGTAGCTACGCTGGCCTCGGCTGGCGAGGGAAATATCGCTTTTCTGGCCAATCGCAGATATCGCAGTCAGTTGCAGACGACCAGGGCGGCGGCGATCATTTTGGCGCCCGACGCAGCGGATGGGTTTGCCGGACCGCGCATCGTCACGGCTAATCCTTATGCCTATTATGCCCGGGTGGCGACCTTGTTGAACCCCGAGGCGGCTGTCAATGGTGGAGTTCATGCCTCGGCGGTTAGCGAGTCGGCAATACCGGATTCCGTGACGGTCGGTCCGCAGGTGAGCATAGGCAAGAATGTCACGCTCGGTGAGAATGTCCGGATTCATGCGGGTTGCGTGATTGGCGACGGCGTGACGATTGGTGCCGATAGCGTGCTTTATCCGCGCGTTACCATTTATCACGGCTGCCGGATCGGGCAGCGGGCCATCGTGCACTCCGGGGCGGTGATCGGTGCTGACGGCTTTGGCTTTGCGCCTGATGGCAAGGAATGGATCAAGATTCCGCAGATCGGTGTAGTCGTCATTGGTGACGATGTCGAAATCGGTGCCAATACGACCATCGACCGCGGTGCGTTGGATGATACGGTGATCGGCGAGGGGTGCAAGATCGATAATCTGGTGATGATCGGTCACAACTGCAACATCGGCCCTTATTCGGTGATTGCCGGATGCACCGGGATGGCTGGGAGTACGACGCTAGGTGAGCATTGCATCCTCGGTGGTGCGACGATGATCAGCGGTCACCTGACGCTGGCGCCAAATACCACCATTTCCGGTGCGTCGACCGTGATGCGGAGCATCGTCGAACCTGGCGGTGTGCATTGCAGCGTCTTTCCGCTTGATAGCTACGAGCACTGGATGCGCAACGCGTCCCACATCCGCCGGCTTTCCAAGCTGGCAGAACGCGTTTCTGAACTTGAGAAAAAACTTAAAGAAGAAGATACAGAGGCTTGATTAAATGGATATTAAAGAAATTCTTGAGTACTTGCCCCATCGCTACCCGTTCCTGCTGGTTGATCGGGTACTTGAGGTCGTTCCCGGGCAATCCATTCATGCCTACAAGAACATCACGATCAACGAGCCGTTCTTTGTCGGACACTTTCCGCATCACCCGGTGATGCCGGGGGTGTTGATCATGGAGGCTCTGGCGCAGGCGGCAGGCATCCTTTCCTTCAAGTCCGAGGATAAAAAGCCGACCGAAACCGACGTCTTTTATTTTGCCGGTATCGATGAAGCCCGTTTCAAGCGGCCAGTGATGCCGGGCGATCAATTGCACCTGCATGTCCAACTGGAACGTCAGATGCGCGGTGTCTGGAAGTTTTATGGCGAGGCCAAGGTCGACGGCCAGCTGGCCGCCTCGGCCAAGTTGATGTGCGCCAAGCGGGATCTGTAAGATGATTCATCCGACTGCCATTGTCGATCCGGGCGCCCGGATCGGTGCAAACGTCGAGATCGGTGCTTATTCGATCATCGGACCGCACGTCGAAATCGGCGACAACACGGTGATCGGGCCGCATACCGTGATCCACGGACATACCCGGATCGGCCGCGACAACCGGATTTTCCAGTTCTGTTCCCTCGGTGAAGTGCCGCAGGACAAGAAATACGCCGGGGAGCCGACCCGGCTGGAAATCGGCGATCGCAACGTCATTCGTGAGTTTTGCACCTTCAACCTGGGCACTGTCCAGGATCAGGGCGTGACCCGCCTGGGGGACGACAACTGGATCATGGCCTACGTGCATATCGCCCATGACTGCCAGGTTGGCAACAAGGTTACGTTTGCCAACAATGCCTCGCTGGCCGGGCATGTGGTGGTCGACGACTGGGCGATTCTTGGCGGCTTTACCGGCGTGCACCAGTTCTGCCGCGTCGGCGCCCATGTCATGACAGCGGTCAGCACGGTGATCCTGCAAGATGTGCCGCCTTATTTGATGGCTGCCGGCAATACGGCGCAGCCCTATGGCCTGAATGTCGAGGGGTTGAAGCGCCGCGGCTTTACGGCCGACGCGATCACTGCGCTGAAGCGTGCCTATCGCACGCTGTACAAATCCGGTTTGCTGCTCGAAGAAGCCAAGGCCAAGCTAGCCGAGGAAGCCAAGACCCAGCCGGACGTCCAGCGTTTCGTTGATTTTCTCGAGGTCTCCAAGCGAGGCATTATCCGCTGATATGGGGAAAGCCGTCCGGATTGCCATGGTGGCGGGGGAGGCCTCCGGGGACCTCTTGGGCAGCCACCTGATTGCTGCGCTGAAAACTCGCCTGCCGGATGCCGTGTTTTATGGCATTGGCGGGCCGAAAATGCAGGGGCAGGGTTTTGATAGCTGGTGGCCGATGGAGAAACTGTCGGTCATGGGCTACTGGGATGCCCTCAAACATTTCCGCGAGATCGCCAGTATTCGTCGCCAGTTGAAGCGGCGCCTGCTTGATCTGAAGCCGGACATCTTCATCGGCATAGATGCCCCCGATTTCAACCTCGGCCTCGAAACCGACCTCAAGTCGGCTGGTATCCGCACGATCCATTATGTCAGCCCGTCGATCTGGGCCTGGCGCGGCGGGCGGATCAAGAAGATCGGCCGGGCGGTTAACCGCCTGCTCGCGTTGTTCCCGATGGAACCGCAGATCTACGAGAAAGAGCGCATCCCTGTCACCTACGTCGGGCACCCGTTGGCCGACATCATCCCGCTACAGACCAGCAAGCAGGCGGTGCGCGAGAAGCTGTCGCTGCCCCGCGATTACCCAATCTTCGCCATGTTGCCCGGCAGTCGTCGGGGCGAACTGGAAATGATGGCCGAGACCTTCGTCGAAACCGCGAAGATCATCCGCGAGCGCTTCCTGCCGACGGCGATTTTCGTCGTTCCGCTGACCACCCGCGAAACGCGCCTGCAGTTCGAGATGGCCATTTACCAGAAGCAGGGCGGCGATGTGCCATTCCGTCTGCTCTTCGGCCATGCTCAAGACGCGCTCGGCGCTGCCGACGTGTCGCTGGTGGCGAGCGGTACGGCGACGCTGGAAGCAGCCATGCTGAAGCGGCCGATGGTGATTACCTACAAGATCGCCAAATTCTCGTACTGGCTGATGAAGCGCATGGCCTATCTGCCTTTCGTCGGCCTGCCCAACATCCTGGCTGGCCGCTTCGTCGTGCCGGAAATCCTGCAGGACCAGGCGACGCCGGAGAACCTGGCCGAAGCCCTGGTCAAACTCTATCAGGACAAGGACAACGCGGTGGCGGTCGAGGAGGCCTTCACCGACCTGCACCTGCAACTGCGGCAAAATACCGCTGAGAAGGCCGCCCAGGCGGTCATCGAATGCCTGAACTGATCGTTCCGCCCGGACTCGTCTGCGGCATTGACGAAGCCGGACGGGGCCCGCTGGCCGGGCCGGTGGTCGCGGCGGCAGTCATTCTCGATCCGGCGCGTCCTATCCTTGGCCTGAACGATTCCAAGAAGCTCAGCGAGAAAAAGCGCGATGCCCTGGCCGAACTGATCCGTGAACGGGCCGTGGCATGGTGCGTGGCTGAGGCGACGGTCGAGGAAATCGACCGCTTGAACATCCTGCACGCGACGATGCTGGCCATGCAGCGTGCCGTCGCCGGCCTGTCGATCAAGCCTGAAGGCGCCATGGTCGACGGTAATCGCTGCCCGAAGCTCGATATCCCCTGCGAAGCGGTGGTCAAGGGCGACGGCAAAATTGCCTCGATTGCCGCTGCGTCGATCCTTGCCAAGACCGTGCGTGACGCCGGGATGCTTGAATTGCATGTCCAGTATCCGCATTACGGCTTCGATCGCCACATGGGCTATCCAACTGAAGCGCACTGCGCGGCGCTGGCCGAACATGGCGCTTCGCCGGTGCATAGGCGTAGTTTCGGGCCGGTCGCCCGGCAACTCTCGTTGCTATGAAACTGATCCAGTCACGCGACAACGCTTTCTTCAAGCAGCTCAAGCGGCTGGCCGAGTCGGGGCGGGAGCGGCGGAAAACCGGGCAGACCCTGCTCGACGGCGTGCATCTGGTCGACGCCTACGAAAAGGTCTACGGGCCGCCGGAAACCCTGGTCGTCGCCGAATCGGCGCTGGCTGGCGGCGAGGTTGCCGCCTACGTTGGTGGGCGCCAAGTCATCATTCTGGCTGATGCGCTGATGCGCGACCTCGGCTTGGTCGATACCCCGAGCGGCCTGCTGGCCGTCGTGGCCATACCGAAGGCAAATGCTACGGTCGATGGCAAAAAAGACGCAATTTTGTTGGACGGTGTGCAGGACCCAGGCAACGTTGGCACCTTGCTGCGCACCGCAGCGGCAGCCGGGATCACGCAGGCGCTGTTGTCTCCCGGCTGTGCTGCGGCCTGGTCGCCGAAAGTCCTGCGTGCCGGGCAGGGCGCACATTTTGCCCTGGCCATCCACGAAGACGTCGATCTGGCTGCCTTCATGGCCGGCTATCGTGGGACGACGGCAGTGACCTGCCTCGATGGCGCCACTCCGCTTTACGAGGCCCGATGGAGCGAGCCGCTGGCCTGGGTGTTCGGCGCCGAGGGCCAGGGCGTGCGTCGCGAGTTGATCGACGCCGCAACGCTGAAAATCAGGATTCCAATGCCAGGCGCCGTCGAATCGCTGAATGTCGGTGCCGCAGCAGCGGTTTGCCTGTTCGAAGCGGTGCGGCGGCGACTGGAGCCCGCTTCAACGAAATAAGGGAACGCTACGCCACGCTAAAGGTCTATGCCCAATTGATACAGCGGGTCATGGCAAAGTCCGGGAGTGGTGCGTTTCACAAGCATCTGCTGCGCAAGATGGTGGCGCGGAGCGCGTGTATAACGTGCTACACCCTCAAGTGCGGCAAGTCGCTCGATATCTTGGTAGCTGAAACCTGGTCACAAATTTCCGAACGTAATTTCATCTTGGGCAGGAGGCGTCGACATGGGGTATCTGGAAAGTTTCGCGGGCGTCGAGCAATTGGAGCGCAATGACGATTGGGGCGTTTACAAAACCCTGCTCGAGTCTACCCAGGCCATCCCCTGGAAAATCAACTGGCAGACCAAGCAGTTCGATTACGTCGGCCCGCAGATCGAGTCCTTGCTCGGCTGGCCACGGGAAAGTTGGTTGAGCGCCATCGACTGGATTGAGCGCATCCATCCTGATGATCGTGAATACACCGCCAATTTCTGCATCAGCCAGTCCGAGAACGGGATCGATCACGAGGCCGATTATCGGGCCCTGAAGGCCGATGGCAGCTATGTATGGATCCGCGACGTCGTGCATGTCATCCGCGACCAGAATGGCGCAACGACCGATTTGGTCGGCTTCATGTTCGATATTTCCGAGCGCAAGCGGATGGAAGATGAACTACTGGCGCTCAACCGCAAACTGGAAGTCTGGTCGCATCAGGACGGCCTGACCAGCGTTGCCAACCGGCGCATGTTCGACCGGACCATGGATGCCGAATGGGCGCGGGCCCAGCGTAGCAAGGCACCGCTCTCGCTGATTTCCTTCGATATCGATCACTTCAAGCAATACAACGACCGCTACGGCCATCTGAAGGGCGATGAATGCCTGATCCAGGTAGCCCAGGCGATCAGCCAGGTCTGCCTGCGCTCGACTGATCTTTTCGCCCGTTATGGTGGCGAGGAGTTCATGCTGGTGCTGCCCCAGACCCCGGCAGAGGCCGCGCTGCAACTGGCAGAAACCTGCCGGGAGGTGGTTGCTGGGCTACAGATACCCCATCGAGGATCGAACAGCAGCGCCATCCTCACCATCAGCGTCGGGGTGGCGACGCTGGTTCCCACCGAGGATACGGCTTACACGGTGTTGATCGAGCGTGCTGACAACATGCTTTACCAGGCCAAGCAGAACGGCCGCAATTGCGTTTGTTGCTGCTGAGGTAAAGCAGGCCGGCCCGGGGCCGGCCTGTCAGCGCAGCTTCAGTTCCTGCAGGATGGTGGTCGAGATTTCCTCGATCGACTTGGTCGATGAATCCAGCCAGCGGATTCCTTCGCGGCGCATCATCTTCTCGGCTTCGGCGATTTCGAAGCGGCAGTTGGCTAGCGAGGCGTACTTGCTGGCGGCGCGCCGTTCCTCGCGGATCTGGTGCAGGCGCTCGGGCTGGATGGTCAGGCCGAACAGCTTGCTGCGATGCTTTTCCAGCGTGCCAGGCAGGCGGCCACGGTCGAAATCTTCGGGAATGAGCGGGAAATTGGCCGCCTTCAAGCCGAACTGCATGGCCAGGTAGAGCGAAGTCGGCGTCTTGCCGCAGCGCGATACGGCGACCAGGATGACGTCGGCTTCTTCAAGATCGCGGTCGGTGATGCCGTCGTCGTGGGCCAGCGTGTAGTTGATCGCCTCGATGCGCTTCTTGTACTCCGAACTCTCGGCCGAACCGTGCGAACGGCCGACCGTGTGGTTTGATTTCAGCCCCAGCTCGGCCTCCAGCGGCGCCAGGAAGGTGTCGAAGTAGGACAGGCAGAAGGCGTCAGCCTGATGGACGAGGCGGGAAAGCTCGGCATTGACCAGCGTGGTGAACACGATGGGCCGCATGCCGTCGGATTCGCCCTGGGCATTGATCTGGGCGATCGCGTCCTGGGCTTTCTCGATGTTGTTCAGGAAGGGGATGCGAATCTGTTTGAATTCGACATCCTCGAACTGGCTCATCAGGCTGTGGCCGAGGGCTTCAACGGTCAGACCGGTGCCGTCGGAGACGAAAAATACGGTGCGTTTGATGGGATTTGGCATCCGTCGATTTTACCCGCTGTTACGCAATCCGGACGCGATCCCGTTGATCGTCAGGTGGATGCCGCGGGCCACCCGTTCGTCGGTGTCGCCGGCGCGGTGGCGCTTGAGCAACTCGACCTGCAGGTGGTTGAGCGGGTCCATGTAGGGCGAGCGCAGTTGCAGCGAACGCTTGAGCAGCGGGTTGTCGGCCAGGAAATCGTCCTGTTCGAGGATGGCCAGCAGGTGCTGACGGGTCAGCGCCCATTCGGCCTTGAGGCGGCTGAAGATGTGCTCGCGCAGTTCGGCATCGGCAACCAGTTCGGCGTAGCGCGAGGCGATGGCGAGGTCGGTTTTGGCCAGCACCATGTCCATGTTCGACAACAGGCTCTGGAAGAAGGGCCAGGACTTGAACATCCGGCGCAGCGTGCCGAGGCCGTCCGGGTGGTTGGCCAGATAGCCGTCGACGGCGGAGCCGAAGCCGTACCAGCCGGGCAGCATCAGCCGGCATTGCGCCCAGCTGAAAACCCACGGGATGGCCCGCAGGTCTTCGATACGCTCGGAGGCCTTGCGCGAGGCGGGGCGGCTGCCGATGTTCAGCGAGGCGATTTCGGAAACCACCGTCGACTGACGGAAATAGGTGGTGAAGCCAGGCGTTTCATAGACCAGTCCGCGATAGGCGTTGAAAGCGCGTTGCGATAGTTCGTCCATCACGGCATGGAACTGTTCGGCCGGCTCGACCTTGTTCTCGTGGTCGGTCAGGCTGGCTTCGAGTGTCGCGGCGAGCAGCACTTCGAGGTTGCGGCGACCGGTAACGGCATTGCCGTACTTGGTCGAAATGACTTCGCCCTGTTCGGTCAGGCGGATCTGGCCCGAAACGGCACCGGCCGGCTGGGCCAGGATGGCGTGATAGGAGGGGCCGCCGCCGCGGCCGACCGAGCCGCCGCGCCCGTGGAACAGGCGCAGGCGAACACCGTGGGCGGCGAAGACGCGGGCCAGTTCGATCTCGGCCTTGTACAGTTCCCAGCCCGAGGTCAGGAAGCCGCCATCCTTGTTGCTGTCGGAATAGCCGAGCATGACTTCGTGCTCGTCGCCGCGGCCGTCGATCAGTTCGCGGTAGGCCGGCAGCCGGAACAGACCTTCCATGGTCGCGGCACTCTTCTGCAAGTCCTCGATGGTCTCGAACAGCGGGATGATGTTGATGTCGAGACGCGGCTTGGCGCCCGGCAGCAACAGGCCGGATTCCTTGAGTAGCAGCGCCAGTTCGAGCAGGTCGGAGACGCCATCGGTCTTCGAGATGATGCAGTTGGGCAGCGCCGCGGCACCGTAGCGCTGGCGCAGTTCGCGGGCGGCGAAGAAAATCGCCAGTTCGCCCCGGGTTTCTTCGGAATAGCTCAGGTAGGGCGAGTAGAGCGGACGCGGGGTGCTGATCTCTTCGACCAGCAGCCTGATCCGTTCGTCTTCGGCAAGGGCCTCGTAATCGGGGCAACGGCCGGCGCCGGCGAGCAGTTCGGCGACCGTGCGGGCGTGCACTTCCGAGTTCTGGCGCAGGTCGATCGGGGCCAGGTGAAAGCCGAAGACCTGGACGCCGCGCAGCAGCCGGCGCAGGCGGCCGCCGGCCAGGCTGGCGCTGCCGTTCAGTTTCAGCGAATTGTTCAGGACCTTGAGGTCGGCACGCAGCGCCTCCGGCGTTTCGTACGGGGCGGCGCTGCCGATTTCGTGGCGGACCGGCTCGAATTGATCGAGCGTCCGGGCCGTCGCCGCGAGGCGGGCGTAGATGCCGGACAGGGCGCGGCGATAGGATTCATCGGCGCGCTGCGGCGAGTGGTCGGTCGAATGTTCGGCCAATGCCTGCAACTCGGGGGTGACCTTGATCAGCATGTCGGAGAGCGGCAGTTCGCCGCCGAGCTCATGGACTTCTTCGAGGTAATGGTTGAGCGCCGCGGCCGATTGCAGGCGCAGCGCCTCGCGCAGGATGTCGGCGGTGACGAAGGGGTTGCCGTCTCGGTCGCCGCCGATCCAACTGCCGACACGGAAGAAGGGGGGCAGGGCCCAGGTCTTTTCCGGGTAGCGCTTCTGCAGTTGCTGGGTGGCCTGGATGTAGAGGCGCGGCAACTCGGTGAAGAAGGTTTCGCGGAAATAGGTGATGCCGTTCTTGACCTCGTCGAGCACCTTCAGGCGCACCGGGCGCAGCATGCGCGACTGCCACAGGGTCAGGATGGCGTTGGCCAGGGCCAGGTCGTTGTCGGCTTCTTCTTCCGGCGTCATCTGCAAGCGTTCGCGCTGGTCGAGCAGGCGGGAAACGTCGCGATGGTTGCGGATCAGGCTCTGGCGCTGGACTTCGGTCGGGTGGGCGGTGAGCACCGGGGCGACCAGCGCATGGGCGAAGAAGTCGGCGATGGCTTCCGGCGCAACCTTGGCGCTGGCCAAGGCATCGAGAGCAAAAACCAGGCTGCCTTCGCGCGGTGGAGAACCGGCCAGGTCGTGGGCACGGCGCCGGCGGATGTGATGCTCGTCCTCGGCAATGTTGGCCAGTTGCAGGAAGTAGCTGAAGGCGCGGACGACGGCCTGGGTCGTGTCGCGCGGCAGCGGGTCGAGCAGGGCGGCAAGCTCGTTACGGGCCGCCGGGTCGCCGTCGCGGGCAAAGCGCACGGCGGTTTGCCGGACGCGCTCGATGATGTCGAAGATCGCTTCGCCTTCCTGTTCGCGGACCGTATCGCCGAGGATGCGGCCAAGCAGGCGGATGTCGTTGCGGAGCGGTTCGTCCTTGTTGGTATCGAGCGCGTGCTGGTGCATTTAGTGGTTCCTGACGAGGAGTACGGAGGCGTTGGAGAGCTTGGAGAGTTGTTCGGCTACCGAGCCGAGCAGGAGTGTGGCCAGACCGCGTTGGCCGTGGCGGCCGACGACGATCAAATCGGCATTGAGTTCCTTGGCCTTGTCGGCGAGGGTTTCGGAGACGCGGCGCTTTTGCGCTTCGAGCAGGAGTGCTTCCACGTCAAGGCCATCACTATTCTTCAAGGCATTGTCGAGTAAGGTTTGCCCGGCTTGGCGAAGTTTGGCGATAGCCGAATTGGTGTCGCCCATATCGAGCATCGCATGGCCGTGGATGTTGAGGAGAACTTCGTCGACCACATGGACAATGTGAAGTTTGGCCTGGCTGGTCTTGGCAATGTGTTTTGCTTCTGCCAGTGCGCAACGCGAAGTTTCGCTGTCGTCGATGGCGACGAGGATGTTCTTGTACATGGAGCTCTCCTTTGAAGGTAATTTAATACCCTAAGTTACCAAGTTGGAATCGCTGATGCAGTTAGGGAAAACATCAGTACAGCCGGATCGAAAAACAATCGTTCCCGATCCGGCGAGGTTACTGGCTATTTAGTGGAAGTGCACTTCATCGTGCCCTTCGACCGGTGCTTCGAGATTGGCGCCGAGCATGCGCGCCATCAGCGTTACGGTGGTGATGATGCCGATGAAAACACCCAGCCACATCAGGCCGTCCGGATTGATCGCCGCCTGGGCCGCATTGGCAACGGCTGCCACGGCGGAGGCTACCGGTTTGGCATAGACTGGCACGATGCCCGGGAAGACATACGACCACAGCATATGCAGGACGCCGACGATGAAGGTCAGGGCCAGCGAGTGCTTGAAGGTGAAACGGAAGATGTCCGATTCCTTGCCGACCAGGCCGGTAGCGCCCGTGGCGACCGCGATGGATTGCGGCGAGATCATCTTGCCGCAGACGCCGCCGGCGGTGTTGGCCGACATGGTGATCACCGGGTCGACGCCGATCTTCTCGGCGGTGACGGCTTGCAGCTTGCCGAACAGGGCGTTGGTCGACGTGTCCGAACCGGTCATGAAAACACCCAGCCAGCCGAGGAAGGCGGCAAAGAACGGGAACATCGCGCCGGTGGTGGCGAAGGCGTAGCCCAGGGTAATCGCCATGCCCGAGAAGTTCATGATGTAGGCGAAACCGAGGATGGTGGCGATAGTAAAGATCGGCCACTTCAGCGTCGTCAGCGTGTCCTTGGCGACGCCAGCAGCGGTCTTCAGCGAAGCGCCCATGACGACGATGGAGAAGAACCAGGCGAACAGGATGGCGGTGCCGGCAGCGGACAGCACATTGAAGCTGTAGACGGCAGCCTTCGGCTTGCCAGCCTGGTCGATGACCATCTTGTCGAGGCCGGCGACCGGAATCTTGAAGGCGAAGACTTGTTCGGTGATCTGGTTAAGTGCCTGATTGACCGGCTTGATGCCCCAGGCGCAGACGAACAGCGAGAGGATGATGAACGGTGCCCAGGCACGGAAGATCTGGCCGCCGGTGAAACGCAGTTCCTGCTTGCCGAGGCTCTTCGGCTCACCCGGGAAGTGCCAGCTTTCCTTCGGGTGCCAGAACTTCAGGAAGACCACGGTGCACACGATCGAGGACAGCGAAGCGATGATGTCCGGCAGGAGTGGGGCGGTGATCGGCGAGTTGGCCGAAAAGTACTGGGCGATGGCAAAAGAGCCGCCGCTGACGAAGCAGGCCGGCCAAACTTCCCAGCCCTTCTTCCAGCCGGACATGACGACAACCAGGTAGAGCGGGATGAAAACCGAGATCAGTGGTAGGGTGCGGCCAACCATCTGGGACAGCGCAACGTCCGGGATGCCGGCGACCTGGCCGCCGACGACGATGGGGATCCCGATCGCACCCCAGGCCACCGGCGCCGTGTTGGCCAGCAGGCAGATACAGGCGGCGTAGAGCGGGTTGAAACCGAGGCCGGCCAGCATGGCGGCGGTAATCGCCACCGGCGTGCCGAAGCCGGCAGCACCCTCGATGAAGGCGCCGAAGGAGAAGGCGATCAGCAGGGCCTGGAGGCGACGGTCATCGGAGATCGATGCCAGCGAGTTCTTGATGACCTCGAACTGGCCGGTCTTGACCGACATGTTGTAGATGAACAGCGCGGTGATGACGATCCAGCACACCGGGAAGAGGCCGAAGGCGCCGCCATACAGGGTAGCCAGGCCGGCCAGATTCATCGGCATGCCATAGACGAAAATGGCGATCAGCAGTGCCAGGGTCGTGCCGCCGAGCGCGGCGAACTGTCCCTTCATGCGCTTGATGGCGAGCGCCCAGAACAGGAAGAAAATGGGAATGGCCGCAACCAGTGCGGACAGGCCGATGTTGCCGAGCGGGTCGACATTCATTTGCCAAGTCATAGAATTGCCCTCATAACAAAAAAGATTCGGTAGCCGTCACCCGATTTGCCGATCTTTGGCGACTACCGGAGTAAGTTGTTTCTTGTGACCGGTCGTGAGCGAGGTGCTCGCGGCCGGTATTTATTTGCCCCCTCAACAGGCCATGGCGTCCTCCTTACGCGAGCACGCTTCGAGCAGGTAGGCCACCGAGCGGTAGTTACGGCCGGTTTCGGCCGTCAGGCCGATTTCGCAGGTGCGGTTGGTGGAGACGCCACAGGCGCAATTGGCCGGCAGTTCGTCGTGAATATGACGCAAGGCGTGTTGATTCAATTCCGGTACCGCGAAACCGCGGTCTCCGCCAAAGCCACAGCAAGTGACGGCGGATGGTTCGATGACTTCCTTGACGCAGGCCTTGAGCAGGGCGCGCAGTTTGCCGTCGGCACCGGTCCGTTTGACGCTGCAATTGACGTGCAAGGCGATCGGGCCAGGCTGTTGCGTGATCATCAGGCGCGGCAGCAGGGCGTCGTGGGCGAACTCGTGGAAATCGTAGAGCTTGAAGCGGCCGGCCAGATGCTTCTGCATGCGGGTCGAACAGGCACTGGCATCCATGATGACCGGGATCCGACCGTTGTCTGAGGCTTTCAGAAGCGCGGCTTCGAGGGTGTTCGACAGATCTTCGGCTTCTTCGAGCAAGCCCTTGCTGGCCAACATCTGGCCGCAACACAGGTTTTCGAAGCCTTCCGGCAGAATGGGGGCGTAGCCGGCGCGAATCAGGAGTTCCTGGATCACGTCGCCGAGTTGCTTGTCGTTGCTATCGGCGGGGCCAAAGATGCGGGCGCCGCAGGTCGGGAAATAGACCACCGGGTCGCCCTTCGCCGTCCGCTGGATGGGAGCCTTGGCGGCGGGCGGCATGGCGTTGCGCCAGGCTCCGCCAGTGACGCGGCTGACGAAGTTGTCGCCGAGGATACCGGCGACGGCATGGCCGGTTTTCAGACCCACCCGAGCGATCTGGCTGAACGTTTTGAAATTCTGGCCAATTTTCCGATTGACCGTAGCATTCAGGTCGGAAATCCGCTGACCGCGCAGGCGGCGGGTCAGATCGCCGGTATCGATGCCGACCGGACAGGCAGTCGAGCACATGCCGCAGCCGGCGCAGGTATCCAGGCCCATGTAGGCGTAGGCTTCGCCCACTTCGCCGGCATGTTCGCCCGCGGCGGCACGGCGGGCCAGTTCGCGCACGCTGGTGATGCGCTGGCGGGGAGAGAGCGTCAGTCGGTGCGACGGACACAACGGTTCGCAGAAGCCGCATTCGATGCAGCGGTCGACGATATCCTCGGCGGCCGGCATCGGTTTCAGGTTTTCGAGGTGAGCCTGCGGGTTGTCGTTGATGATGACGCCCGGATTGAGGCGATCTTCCGGGTCGAACAGGCGCTTGATGCGGCGCATCAGATCGGTCGCTTCCTTGCCCCATTCCATTTCGACGAACGGGGCCATGTTGCGGCCGGTGCCATGCTCGGCCTTCAGTGAGCCGTCGTACTTGTCGACCACCAGCTTGCACAGATCGTCCATGAAGCGGGCGTAGCGGCCGATTTCAGCCTTGTCGCCGAAATCTTGCGTGATGACGAAGTGCAGATTGCCTTCCAGTGCGTGGCCAAAAATGATGCCTTCGTGATAGCCATGGTGGCGGAGCAGGAGTTGCAGGTCGAGGGTGGCGTCAGCCAGCGACTCGATGGGGAAGGCGACATCCTCGATCAGCACGGTCGTGCCGGTGCGGCGCATGGCACCGACGGCCGGGAAGGTGCCCTTGCGCACCTTCCAGTACATCTCACAGGTGGCCGGGTCTGTCGAGAAATGGACCGGTTCGACGGTGGTAATGCCCTTCATCGCGGCGAGCACGGTGTCGATCTTTGCCTGCAGGCCGAGCGATGTCGGAGAGCGGACTTCTATTAGCAGGGCGGCGGCGTCTTCACCCAGTTCGCGCATGATGGCCGGCAGACCCGGCTTGTTCTCGACGGAATGGATCGCTGGGCGGTCGAGCAGTTCGACGGCGGCGACCGGTTGCGGCTTGAGACGGATCACCGCTTCGCAGGCCGAGCGGATATCCGGGAAGAAGACCAGCGCCGAAGCCTTGCAGGGGTCTTCGACGACGGTCTGGTAAGTGATGCGGGTCATGAAGCCGAGGGTGCCCTCGGAGCCGATCATCAGGTGGGCGAGAATGTCGATCGGATCTTCGAAATCGACCAGCGCATTGAGGCTGTAGCCGGTCGTGTTCTTGATCTTGAACTTGTGGCGGATACGGTTGGCCAGTGTCGGGTTAGCCCGCGTTTCCCGACCGATCAGATCGAGTTCGCCCAGCAGATGCCCATGTGATTGCTTGAAGGCGGCGACGCTGGCTGGGCTTTCGGTGTCGAGCAGCGTGCCGTCGGCGAGCATGACGCGCAGGCCGGCCAGTGTCTTGTAGCTGTTCTGTGCCGTGCCGCAACACATCCCGGAGGCGTTGTTGGCGGCGATGCCGCCGATCTTGGCTGCGCCGATCGAGGCCGGATCGGGGCCGATTTTCTTGCCCAGGGGAGCCAGTCGCCGATTGACTTCGCCACCGACCATGCCCGGACCGACGCGCACCTGGCTGGCATCATCGGCCAGCTCGAACGTGGCGAAGCCTTCACCGATCAGGGCCAGCACGCCATCCGAGAGCGCCTGACCGGACAAACTGGTGCCGGCGGCACGGAAGGTGACTGGTGTCTGATGCTGGCGAGCCGCGGCCAGGACAGCGCGTGCCTCATCCTCGTTTTCGATGACGGCAACGACCTGCGGAATCAGGCGATAAAAGCTGGCGTCGGTTCCGTAGGCGAGACGGCGGAGATCATCGGTGACCACCTGCCGGTCGGGCAGGGCCGCTTTCAGGGTATGGATCAAAGCGTTCATTTCTCTTGTGTCTTATAGAGGACTTACGGTTGCGAGCGAAATGGCTGAGGCAAAAAAATCCCGGGTTACGGCTGCGCGGGTACCCGGGAAAGTCGAATCAGGAGCGTTCCTTGATCAGGTCGCGCAGGCGCTTGGGGGCGGGTTGCAAAGGCGTACGAACGGAGGTCCAGCCAGCCTGCTTGCGCGGCGTCAGCCAACGCAGGCGGCTGGCCAGCCACGACGCGGTGCGGTACAGGGCGGGCGACCCGTAGATCGCTCCCCAGGCGCGCCAGACAGCCGAAATCCAGGCGCTGTAGCCGGCCCCTTGGCCGCGCATCGTCGGATTGGCGTGGGGGGCGGTAAAGGATTCCTCGCGCAGACGGATCAGCAGTTCGGGAATTGGGATTTTTACCGGGCAGACTTCGCCGCAGGCCCCGCACAGCGACGAGGCGGTAGCCATGGTCGCCGTTGCTTCCAGTCCGAGCATGTGCGGCGAAATGATCTTGCCGATCGGCCCCGGGTAGGTCGTGCCGTAGGCATGGCCACCGATGCGGGTATAGACCGGGCAGTGGTTCATGCAGGCGCCGCAGCGGATGCATTGCAAGGTCTTGCGCAACTGTTCGTCGGCATAAGCCTGGCTGCGGCCGTTGTCGAGCAGCACCAGATGCACCTCGCCCGGACCGTCCTTTTCGCCCGGTTTCCTGGGCGAGGAAATCATGTTGAAGTAGGTCGAAATGTTCTGACCGGTAGCCGAGCGGGTGAGCAGCGAGAGCAGCGGCGGTACGTGTTCGAGCTTCTCGACAATCTTCTCGATGCCGGTGATGGCGATATGGACAGGCGGCGCCGTGGTGCACATGCGGCCATTGCCTTCGTTCTCGACCAAACACAAGGTGCCGGTTTCGGCGACAGCGAAATTGACGCCGGACAGACCGATGTCAGCGATCTCGAATTTCTCGCGCAGCACCTGGCGACCGATCTGGATCAGTGCGTCGACGTTGTCGGTGTACTCGACGCCCGGCACCTTTTCGTGGAACAGCTTGGCGATCTGTTCCTTGGTCTTGTGGATGGCCGGCATGATGATGTGCGACGGTTTCTCATTCGCTAGCTGGACGATGTATTCGCCCATGTCCGATTCGAGCGCGCCGATACCGGCTGCTTCGGCGGCATGATTCAGCTCGATCTCCTCGCTGACCATGGACTTGCCCTTGACCATCAGCTTGGCCGAGTGCTTCTGGCAGATACCGAGGATGATGGCGTTGGCTTCATCCGGCGTTTCAGCCCAATGGACCTGGATGCCGTTGCGGGTCAGGTTGGTTTCGAGCTGTTCCAGCAACTCGGGCAGCTTGGCCAGGTTGTACTGGCGGATACGCTCACCGAGGCGGCGCAGGCTTTCCAGTTCTTCCTGATCGGGAAACTGGGCGGCACGCTTGCTCATCAGGAAATCCATGGCGCCACGGAAGCTCTGGCGCAGGAACGGGTTTTCGACGACATCCTTGGCGCGGGCGCGGAAGCCCTCGGATGGCATGAAGTGCAAGGTGTGCGGGGTTTGCGGGCTGCTCATTGTTCGTCTCCGATCAGCAGGACGACCAGTTCCTTCGGGCCGTGCGCACCGTAGGCCAGCGTTTGCTGGATATCTGCGGTTTTCGATGGGCCGGAAATGAGCAGGGCATTGGTCGGCAGGCCGTCTTGCCAGCCTTCGGTCTGCATGGCTTCGTAAAAGGTGTTGTAGATGCTGGCACCGTCGAGCAATACGATATGAACCGGGGGCACCAGCGACATCAGGCGGGGCTCGTCGGCAGTTGGCCACAGGATCAGCGTGCCAGTTTCGGCAATCGCGCCCCGGGCGGCGGTAAAGCTGGCAGGCATTTCGCTGAACATTGCCGGTTTCCAGCTTTCAATGGCTTGCTCGTAGGTTGGGCAGTCAATTCCGAGGGCGGGTAATTCGGCCATTGCACGAGTGCCGTGTGCCGTATTCGGCGCCACCAGAAGCTTTCCAAGCTGCTTGGCGCTGAGCACTTCGTAAAGTTTCTGCAGCCAGCCGCCGCGCGATACGGCATAGACCTCGGCATGAGCTAGTTCAATGAAGTGACGGAAACGTTTGGCCTTGTCGTCGGCGCTTTCTTCGCTGCGGTGGGTGGCATACCAAGCGGCAACGTCAGGGAGTTCGCCCGCTGACGCCGGGGCGCTGCCTTTTAGTTTTGCCAGAATGCGATCGCGGGCGCTCATCGTGCGACCTCCTTCGCGGTGCGACGTAACAGGAAGGTGGCAATGTGTTCGCCGGGCAGGCTGGGCGTGGCGCGACCTTCCTGTTGGTCTTTCCAGGCAGCGTGGCCGAGGATGTTCATCAGGCAGCCGCAATCGGCGCTGACCACGCGTTCGGCACCGGTCGCCTTGAGCGCCTTGACCTTGTCTTCGACCATTGCCGCCGAGATCTCCGGTTGCTTGACGGAGAATGTGCCACCGAAGCCGCAGCATTCGGATTCGTGATCCTGCTGGGCGATCTTGACCTTGGAGAGATTGCCCAGCAGTTGTTTGCCGGTGAGGTGAACACCCATCTCCCGGCGGGCGGAGCAGGAGGTGTGCAGGACGACGGTGCAGTCGCTTCCCAGGTCTTGCGGCTTGAAATCGAGGACCTCGACGAGGAATTGGGTCAGCTCATAAATGCGGGCTGAAAGCTTTTCGGCTGCTACCTTGAGAGCCGGATCGGCGGCGAACAGTGTCGGGTAATGGTGTTTCATCATGCCGGCACAGGAACCGGACGGCACGATGACCGGCCAGTCGTTCGGAAACAGGCTGAGTTGGAGCGCCGCCACTTTGCGCGCTTCTTCAGGAAAACCACTGGTATAGGCCGGCTGGCCGCAGCAGGTTTGTTCTTCCGGGAAGTGTACGCGGATACCCTGACGTTCGAGGAGGGTGATGGCATCCATGCCGGCACCTGGGAAGAACTGGTCTACAACACAGGTTGCGAAGAAGTAGACGTCAGTGGGATATGCGGATTGGCTCGGCATCTTGTCTCCGTTAAAATTATTTATCGGTCAAATGGTAAGACCAATAATTCATCGTGGCGAAATTTTGCGTGAATACCGGGACTTAGTCAATGATGAATAGGGAAATCCCTAGGCTTGCACTTTGTCTTGGGGATGATTAAAATGTGTTGGTCTTACCAATCAATGTGGTCTTACCAATGCCGAACAAGGTGCAGGTTCCGCGTATTTCCGATGCCATCGCTGCCACGCTGGAGCGACGCATCCTTGAAGGCTCGCTGAAGCCCGGCGACCGCCTTCCTCCGGAGCGCGAACTGGCGGTGGACCTGGGTGTCTCACGCCCCAGCCTACGCGAGGCGATTCAGAAGCTGGCCTCCAAGGGCATGGTGCAGAGTCGCCAGGGCGGGGGCACCTACGTCACCGATGTTCTGGAGTCGAGTTTCTCCGATCCCTGGCAGGACATGATGGGCAAGCACCCCAACCTGCGTGAGGACATGCTCGAATTTCGTCGCATGCTCGAAGGCCAGGCTGCCGAATGGGCCGCTGAACGGGCGACCGATGCCGACCTGCAAATTCTGGAGCAGAGTTTTTCAGCCTTGATGGCGGCCTTCGAATCGGATGATGCCAACCAGCGATCAGAGGCCGATATCGCTTTCCATCAAGCCATCGGCGATGCAGCGCACAACGTGTTGATCGGCCACCTGTCCAGCGCCTTGTTGCACCTGATGCACGACAATATTCGCCTCAACCTTGGTGAACTGAAGGCTGTGCCCGCTGCCGGCCGTTTGCTGAAGTCACAGCATGAGGCAATCTTCAAGGCCGTCCGCGAGCGCAAGCCGCAGGCGGCGCGCTCCGCCGCCGAGACGCACATCGATTTCGTTCGCGAGACGCTGGCCCAGACGCTGCGTTCCGTGGCCCGCCGCGAAACGGCTGAGCGCCGCCTGAGCACCGATTTTTCAACATCCTGATTTTTTAAATTCGACCCCCTGAAAGGACTCCTGATGGAAGCGCTTGTCATCCCCTTCGAAAAACTGCGTATGACCGACGTCGAACAAGTCGGCGGCAAGAACTCCTCGCTCGGCGAGATGATCAGCCAGCTGGCCGATACCGGCGTTCGCGTGCCGGGCGGCTTCGCCACCACGGCGCACGCCTACCGTGTCTTCCTGGCCCAGTCCGGCCTCGATGCCAAGATCAACGCCGCCCTCGATGCGCTTGACGTCGATGACGTCAACGCCTTGGTCAAGACCGGTGCCGAAATCCGCCAGTGGGTGCTCGATACGCCGTTCCCGATGGACCTGACCATCGCCATCACCGAGCAGTATCAGCGCCTGGTCGCCGATTCGACCGCCGACATGTCCTTCGCCGTGCGTTCCTCGGCCACCGCCGAAGACCTGCCGGACGCTTCCTTCGCCGGCCAGCAGGAAACCTTCCTGAACATCGTCGGCCTGGAAAACATCATGCACGCGATCAAGGAAGTGTTCGCTTCCCTGTACAACGACCGCGCCATCTCCTACCGCGTGCACAAGGGTTTCCTGCACGCCGACGTCGCACTGTCCGCTGGTATCCAGCGCATGGTGCGCTCCGACAAGGGCGCTGCTGGCGTGATGTTCACGCTCGACACCGAATCCGGTTTCCGCGATGCCGTCTTCGTGACGTCTTCCTACGGGCTGGGCGAAACGGTGGTGCAGGGCGCCGTCAATCCGGACGAGTTCTATGTGCACAAGCCGATGCTGGCCGCTGGCAAGAAGGCCGTCGTGCGCCGCAACCTCGGCTCCAAGATGATCAAGATGACCTTCGCCGCCGAGAAGGTCGCCGGCAAGTCCACGATCACCGAAGATGTTGAAGAAGCCCTGCGTCACCAGTTCTCGATCAACGACGAAGAGGTCATGGAACTGGCCCGCTACGCGATGATCATCGAAAAGCACTACGGTCGTCCGATGGACATCGAGTGGGGCAAGGACGGCGTCGACGGCAAGCTGTACATCCTCCAGGCCCGCCCGGAAACCGTGCAGTCGCAAGCGGCTGCCGGCAAGCAGGAAAAGTTCAAGCTGAAGTCCTTCTCCAAGGTGCTCGCCTCCGGCCGCGCGATCGGCCAGAAGATCGGCGTCGGCCCGGTGCGCATCGTCAAGGACCCGCGCGAGATGGACCAGGTCAAGCCGGGCGACGTGCTGGTCGCCGACATGACCGACCCGAACTGGGAACCGGTCATGAAGCGCGCTTCCGCTATCGTCACCAACCGTGGCGGCCGTACCTGTCACGCGGCGATCATCGCCCGCGAACTGGGCATCCCGGCCATCGTCGGCTGCGGTGACGCGACCGAAACGCTGACCGAAGGCGAAGTCGTGACCGTTTCCTGCACCGAAGGCGACACCGGCCACGTCTACCGCGGCAGCCTCGATTTCGAAGTGACCACCCGCGACATCTCGGCTATGCCGGACGTCCCGGTCAAGGTCATGATGAACGTCGGCAACCCGGAACTGGCCTTCGAGTTCGCCCAGCTGCCAAACGCCGGTGTCGGCCTGGCCCGCGTCGAGTTCATCATCAACAACGTGATCGGCATCCACCCGAAGGCCATCCTCGACGTCGAGCGCCTGCCGGCCTCGAAGCGCGAGGAAATCAAGCGCCGCGCCCGCGGCTATGCCTCGCCGCGCGACTTCTTCATCGAGAAGCTGGTCGAAGGCGTCGCTACCATCGCCGCCGCCTTCTGGCCGAACCCGGCCATCGTCCGCCTCTCCGACTTCAAGTCCAACGAATACCGCAAGCTGCTCGGCGGCGAACTCTACGAGCCGGAAGAAGAAAACCCGATGCTCGGCTTCCGCGGCGCCTCACGCTACATCGCGCACACCTTCGAAGACTGCTTCGAAATGGAATGCATCGCCATGAAGCGCGTCCGTGAAGAGATGGGCCTGACCAACGTGCAACTGATGGTGCCGTTCGTCCGCACCGTCGGCGAAGGCAAGGCCGTCGTCGAACTGCTGGCCGAACATGGCCTGAAGCAGGGCGAAAACGACCTCAAGCTGATCATGATGTGCGAAATCCCGTCCAACGCCCTGTTGGCCGACGACTTCCTGAAGATCTTCGACGGCTTCTCGATCGGCTCCAACGACCTGACCCAGCTGACCCTCGGCCTCGACCGCGACTCCGGCCTGGTTGCCAACCTCTTCGACGAACGCGACCCGGCCGTCAAGATGCTGCTGGCCATGGCCATCGCCGCCGCCAATCGTGCCGGCAAGTACATCGGTATCTGCGGCCAGGGCCCGTCCGACCACCCCGATCTGGCCGAATGGCTGATGGATCAAGGCATCAGCAGCATCTCGCTGAACCCGGACACGGTCGTCGATACCTGGACGCGCCTGGCGACGCACAAGAAGGCGTAATGCTACGGTCGGCCGGAAATTTTGGCCAAAATTGAAAAAAGGCCGGGAGCGATCCCGGCCTTTTTTAATTGCAACAATTGATTGCTGGCTTCTTTCTTTTCACGGCAAACGGCGATAATCAACGAATCCGATACAGAGCAGGAACGGCATGAAAACCAAGGTAATTACTTTCGTCTTCACGGCCTTGATGGCCTGGTCCCCCCTCTCCGCTGCCGCCTTTCTCGACAAGGAAGTTTCCTTTTCCGAAGCTCAGATCCAGGCGGCGATCGACAAGTCGAAGCCGCAGCAGCTGAATTACGGCGGCCTGGTGGAGGTTTCTCTGGCCTCGCCGCCGAAGCTGACCCTGGGCAATCCGGAAGGGCGGGCCGGGATCGTGGCGCGGGTGGATATCGCGCTGCTTGGCAATCCGCCGATACCAGTCGATGTCGTCGGTTCGGCCGGCATCCGCTACGACGACAATGCCAAGGCTTTCTTCCTGGAGAAACCGGTGGCGGAATCGGTCCAGTCGCCGGCCTTGCGCAAGGATGCCGAAGCCAATGCCCGGCGGGCGATTACCGCGCTGCTGGCCAATTATTTCCGGACCAAGCCGGTTTATGTGCTGCGCGAGGATGGCAATTCGCAGGAGTTGGCGGCGCGCTGGCTGTTGCGCTCGATTCGGATCGAACCGGGCCGGGTGATCGCGGTGCTCTCGCCGTTCTGAGACGACGCGCCTGCGCGGGGGCGGCCGCCTGAGGCGAGCGAAGTCGTAAAATACGGCCTTTCCCGCATGCCCCAACTACCACTTCTTTCTCAGCCATCATGATCCAAGGTCAATTCCGTTCTTCCATCCTGCAGGTGCCGGCCGAGATCACGCCGCTCAAGTTTCGCGGTTACCTGCGCAAGGAAATCGACGCCGTGCAGGCGACGGCGCAGCACGAGGAGGACATCATCATCGTCCGCGTCTTCGTGCTGGAGAAGGTGCTGTTCGGTCTGGGGCCGAAGAAAGTGGACAGCATTTTGCAGGGCGCTGTCGGCAAGTGCCCGAATATTCAGCGCATCGAACTGGAGGCGCTGACCCGGCCATTGACGGCCGAGGAGATGCAGGAGGCTGCCGCTGAAGCCCAGGAGATGCTGCAGGCGCTGGGCGAGCGGGTGATGGCGTCGGGCGGCAAGCTGGCGGCTGGCTAACTCAGGCGTCCGTTCAGTTCGTCGATCACCGTCGCCCAGTCGGCATCCTCGATGATTTCTTCCTTCAGGAAGGCGCGTTGTGAGGCGCTCCAGAAGGGGGCGCGGTAGAGGGCGGTGCCGTGGGCCAGCGGGCGGTGGCTGGCGATGAAGCTTTCGATGGCGGCTTCGTCGGCCGGCAGGCCGAGTTGGGCGAACAGGTGGCTCATCGAGTGCAGTTGGGTATGCATGGCGAACTCCTTGGGCGGGATGGACTGTTGGTTCGATAGGCGGGGAGGCGAACAAGTTCAGTCGGCCGGAGAATGCTACGGTAAGCCCAAAAAATTGGCCAAAAATGAAATTGTCCCCGCGGGCGGGTATCCTTGTCGCCCATGACCACCGAGCTTTCTCCCCAGGCCGAGCGTTTCTTCCTGCTGACGCTGGCCGGCATCCAGTTCAGCCATGTGCTGGATTTCGTCATCATGATGCCGCTCGGGCCGATCCTGATGTCGGCCCTGGGCATCGGCACGCATGAGTTCGGCCTGCTGGTCGCCTCCTACAGCTTCAGCGCGGCGGCGTCGGGCATTCTGGCGGCAACTTTCGTCGATCTGTTCGAGCGCAAGCGCCTGCTGCTCATCGGCTTCGCGCTGTTTGCCCTGGCCACGCTGGCCTGTGGCCTGGCGCCGGGGTATTCAACGCTGCTGCTGGCGCGCGGCATGGCCGGGGTGTTCGGCGGCATCATGGGGGCCTTGATCCACACGATGATCGCCGACGCCATTCCCTTCTCGCGGCGGGCGCGGGCCAGCGGCATCGTGTCCAGCGCCTTCTCGATCTCGACCATCGCCGGCGTGCCGTTGTCGCTGTGGCTGGCCAATCATTTCGGCTGGCGGGCGCCGTTCATCTTCATCGCGGCGCTGAGCGTGGTATTCATCGTCATCGGCCTGCGCTTCCTGCCCGAGCTGCGCCACCATCTTGGCGAGGAAAAGCGCGCCCACCTGCTGTCGGCGACCTTCAGCGTGCTGGGCGACGCCAACCACCGGCACGCCCTGCTGTTTTCGGCGCTGGTCATCTTTTCCGGCTTCACGATCATTCCCTACATCACCGTCTATGCGGTCAATAACGTCGGCATCGCGCTGGTGCAGGTTCCCATCATTTACCTGGTCGGCGGCTCGGCCACCTTCATCAGCGCCCGGCTGATCGGGCATTGGGCCGACAAATACGGCAAGGTCGAGGTTTACCGCCGGGTGGCCTGGCTGGCGCTGCTCCCGCTGCTGCTCGTCACCCACGTCGGGGCGCTGCCGCTGTGGGGCTGGCTGATCTGCTCGACCAGCTTCTTCGTGCTGATCTCCGGGCGGATGATCCCGGCCATGGCGGTCATCGCCTCGGCGGCCCAGCCCAAGCTGCGCGGCACCTTCATGTCGCTGAACGGTACCGTGCAGTCGCTGGCCATGGGCCTGGCGACGACGCTGGCCGGCTTCCTGATCACGCTCGACGCCAATGGCCGCATCGTCGGTTATCCGCTGGTCGGCTACGTCGCGGTGGCGGCCAACCTGGTCGCCATCTGGTTTGTCGCCCGCATCGTCATGCACGGGCGCCATAGCTGAGTTTCCTCAGAGCAGGGCGTCGATCGCCTCGACCAGTTCTTCCGGCCGGGTGGCCGGGGCATAGCGATGGACCACCTTGCCATCGCGGTCGATCAGGAACTTGGTGAAATTCCACTTGATCGCCTCGGTGCCCAGCACGCCGGCCGCCTCATGCTTCAGCCAGGTGTAGAGCGGATGAGCATCGTCGCCATTGACGTCGATCTTGGCAAAGAGCGGGAAGCTGACGTCGAAAGTCTTCTGGCAAAACTGGCCGATCGCTTCGGCATCGCCCGGTTCCTGGGCGCCAAACTGGTTGCAGGGAAAACCGAGAACGACGAAGCCGCGCTCCCGGAAGCGCTGGTATAGCGTCTGCAGCCCGGCGTACTGCGGCGTGAAGCCGCATTCGCTGGCGGTGTTCACGATCAGCAACACCTTGCCGCGATAGTTGGCGAGGCTGTCCTGGTCGCCGTTCAGGCGTTCGGCGGAGAAGTCGTAAAGGGTCTGGCTCATCGGGTTTCCTTGCATTGCGGATTCGACAAGACCGGGACAGGGCGCCCGGCCGAATGTGCTTTGGATGGCCAAGCCGCCATTTTGGTTCGATCAATCGGTGCATAGTCAATCAATTAAATGTCCATGGCGTATGACTTTTGCAAAACATGGATATTCGTATTTCATGGCGACTCCTTTTTCAACCACAGGAGTCTGCAATGTTCAGGAATTTCTACGATGCTTTGTCCGGGGTGCCCGGCATCACACTGCTCAACCGCCCGCAGGAGATCGAACCGTATTGCCCCGATACCGGCGGCGCGATGCGCTACCCGGCCGGCGTGCTGCAGGTCAGCGAAGCGGCGGCCGTTCCGCGCATTCTGAATGCCGCCAATGCCCATCGCGTGCCGCTGTGGCCGATCAGCGGCGGCCGCAATTTCGGCTACGGCACGGCGCAGCCGGTGGCGGCCGGCAGCGTCGTCGTCGACCTGTCGCCGCTCAAGCGCATCGAGATCGACACCGAGGCGGCGGTGGCGCGGATCGAACCCGGCGTCACCCAGCACGACCTGGAACGCGCCATCCGCCGCGCCGGCGCCCGCCTGCTGGTGCCGACCACCGGCGTCGGCCCCAACGGCAACATCCTCGGCAACGCCCTCGACGGCGGCTACGGCCTGACCCCGATCACCGATCATTTCGACGCCGTATCGGCTGTTTCCGGCCACTGGGGCAGCGGCCTGCCTTTCCACCACAGCTACCAGGAACTGCGCTGCTCCGACCTAGCCGAGCGCTGGCGGGTCGGCACCGGCCCCTACTGGGGCGGCCTGCTGCGCCAGGGCAATTTTGGCATCGTCACCCAGGCCACCGTGCAACTGGCCCGGGTGCCGGAGGATTGCCGCATCCTGATCTTCGAATGGCCGTCCGACGAACGCTTCGAAGCCAGCCAGACGGCGTTGGCCGGCATCGCCGAGGACATTCCGGGGATCGGCGGCATCATCATGATGAACGACTGCCGCATACTGGCCACCCAGTCCGACGCCCCGCTGGCCACTTCGCGGCGCGGCGACGAACGGGCCGCCTATCTGGCCGAGCAGGCGGCCGAGCGCAAGATCTCGCGGTGGACCGCGCTCGGTACCCTGTACGGCTCCCGTCATTCGGTCAAAGGCGCCGTGCGCGACATCCGCCGGCGGGTCAGGGGTTGCCGCATCTGGAGCTTCAGCACCCGTGAAGTGCGCCTGCTGCAAAGCCTGTTCGGGCTGCTGCCGGGCAGTTGCTTCCCCAGCCTGCGCCGCCACCTCGGCTCGCTGGTCAATGCGCTGGGTACGGTCGAGGGCGTGCCGATCACCGCCTTCCTGAAGATCGCCTACGCGCTCGACAAGAACCCGCGCAACCTCGACGTCACTGCCAACCCGGCACGCGACGGGCAGGGTATCCTGTGGTACGCCCCTCTGTTGCCCTTCACGCCGCAAAGCGTACGTCGCTACCGCGAGATCATGGGCGAGACGCTGGCCCGCCATGGGTTCGACCCGCTGCTCGCCGTCACCTCGCGCTCGCCGCGTGTCCTCTCGGCCACCATCCCGCTGTTGTTCGACCCCGCCGACCCCGGCGAAGTGGCGCGCGCCAAGCGCTGCTACCGCGACCTGGTCGAATCCGGCCTGCGCCAGGGCTGGCCCCCGTACCGGCTGGGTATCGACTACATGGACCTGATCGGCACCTCTGCCGGCAGCGCACTGGGCGAGTTGCACCAGCGCCTGAAGACGGCGCTCGACCCGAACAACGTAATTTCGCCGGGGCGTTACGCGGGCGTGGTAGTTTAGTTGCGAGACCTGATCCGGTTCGGCTTGGCGCATCGCCAAGCTGAACCGGGGCTGGCATTCGCTGTGGTCACGGATTCGACTGTCGGAGCCACTGCGCGAGCTTGTCGAATAGATTCTCGGGTTTGAAAGGCTTGGCGATAAAGTCATTCATCCCGGCAGTTAGGCAACGGACTCGGTCATCGTCGAAGGCGTTCGCTGTCATGGCAATGATGACGAGTTGCTCGAAACCCGCCAGGGAGCGGAGCGCCCTGGTCGTGTGCAAGCCGTCCAGTTCGGGCATCTGCATGTCCATCAAGACGATGTCGTAGTCTGTTTGCTGCACTTTCGCCAAGGCATCCTTGCCGTTTTCGGCCATGTCGACCGTGAGGCCGACCTCCTCAAGCATATAGGCAACGACTGCACGGTTGATCTGCTCGTCGTCCACGACCAGGATTTTTCGATTTCGGTAGTCGCGAGCCAGGATGAGTTCGGCGCTTTCGTCCGCCGTCATGTGTGTTACCGGGGCTGCGCCCTTGCCAAGGCGACAGGTCAGCCAGAAGGTGCTGCCCTGGCCGGGATGGCTCCTGACACCGGTTTCACCCTTCATTACCTCAGCAATGCGCTTCGTGATGGCCAAACCCAGTCCCGTGCCCTGGTATTTGCGGCTGGTGCTGCTGTCCGCCTGTTCAAAGGCATTGAACACCCTTTGCACCTGTTCCTCGGTCATGCCGATGCCGGTGTCCGTGACCTCGAAGCGAATAAGGTAGTCTGTTTCCGTTTCTTCCTCGATCTGGCATGCCAGGGTCAGGCAGCCCGTCTCGGTGAATTTGACGGCATTGCCGAGGAAGTTGACCAGCGCCTGTTCGAGCCGGGTTTTATCGCCCCGCAGGAAGAGGGCGGGCTGGCTGCAGACGGTCTTCTGTTCCAGGCCTTTGGCCTTGGCACGCTCTTCGACGACGCTCCAGGTATCGGAGATGAGATCGCCAAGGGCGAAGTCCTCGGCCGCCAGCTGCATTTTGCCGGCCTCAATTTTGGAGAAGTCGAGGATGTCGTTGATGATGGCGAGCAGGTGTTCGCCGGAGGTCTGGATCTTGTTCAGGTATTCCTGTTGTCTTGCATCCAGCGGAGTTCGCCGCAGCAGATTGGCCATCCCCAGTACGCCATTCATCGGGGTGCGAATCTCGTGGCTCATCGTGGCCAGGAACGAACTTTTGGCGAGGTTGGCCGCTTCGGCAGCGGCCTTTGCCTCTTCCAGCGCCTGGTTGGTGGTCTTGAGCAAGGCACTGGCTGCGGCGACTTCCCGCGAGCGCTCGTAAATGTCCGCTTCCACGCGCGTCGTAGGCGCGCTCAGTTCGGTATTGTTGCGATTTTCTTGCTGTTGGGCTTGCTTGAGACGGATGAACTCGGTGACATCCTCGGCCTTGTGGATGATGTAGCGAATACCTCCATCCCGATCCAGGACCGGAGAATTGACCACGCTCCAATATCGTTCGTCGAAATCGCCGCCTTCTTCCTGGGGTTTCCGAACATCATATTTCTGAATGGCCATCGTGTCAGAGGATGCGGACTTCAGGACGCGATCCAGCGATGCACGTAGGTTGTGCGCACCAGCTGCTGCTGGGTCGCCGGGGTTGTCCGGGAATACCTCGAACATGGTCTTGCCGAGCATCTCGTCGCGTCGGGTCATGGTGGCGCGGTTATAGGCGTCGCTGATCTCGACTATCCGCAGTTCGGCATCGAGTACCACGATGAGGCCGGGCAAACCTTGAACGATCGCCCGGTAATCTGTGCTTTCCTGATTGGAACGGCTATTCATGCTCAATTCAAATATCAGCCACGGACGAATGCATTGGTTATTTAATTCAATCAGTATATTCAAAGGCCATAGATAAATCAAAAAATAATATAAGTAACAAAAACAACATTGTCTTTGTGGCAATTTATGGCCTGGCAAGCGCTGGATTGCTGAGTAACCAGGATTCAATTGGAGGAGTTGGGAGAGGCTGACGCGTTTGTCGCGTATCTCGACAGTCGGTAGCTTCGATCCTCAAAATGCTACGGTCGGCGCAAAGAAAAAGCCAAAATCGAAAATTCGATCACGTCGCCGTTGCTGCCTGATCGGCTATCCTCGCGCTTGTGAGCATCAATAACCGCATTTCAAGGTACATCGATGTCTATCCCCGTGATTGGCCAATCTGACGCTGTCCTCAATAGTGATTTCATTGCCCTGATGATTTTCAAGGACAGGCATGTCGCCTGGGCCAATGCGGCCGCGCACCGGCTGTTCGGCTACGCGCCGGATGCCTTGGCTGGCCACCCGGCCAGTCTGTTTTTTCCGGATCTGGCGAGCTACGAAGCATTTCGCCGGGAGGTTGTGGCGGCCCTGGCGGAAAACCGGGTCTATCGCGGCATCGTGCCGCAGATGCGAAAGGATGGCTCGACGGGATGGTTCGAGTTCAATATTTCACGTCACGCCGCTGACGAGGAATTGGAGATCGGGGCCATCGTCGATCGAACGGCAAGCCATCATCTTGCCGATCAACTGCAAGCCAGCGAGCTACGCTACCGCTCGGTCGTCGAAGACCAGACCGAGGTGATCTGCCGGATTCTCCCGGATAACACCTTCGTCTTTGTCAACGAAGTCTATTGCCGCTTCTTTGGCAAAACCTTCGCTGAACTGATCGGCAACCGCTGGCACCCCTTGGCCCATACCGACGACCTGCCGATGATCGAGCACAAGTTGCAGGAGATGCGGCCGGACAATCCGGTGGTGACCATTGAAAACCGCGTTTATCGTGCCGATGGCGAGCTGCGCTGGATGCAATTCGTCAATCGCGGGTTTTTCGATGCCGAAGGGCGCTTGGAGGAAATCCAGTGCGTCGGCCGCGATATTTCGACCCTCAAGCAATTCGAGGCCGACTTGCGACAAAGTGAAGAGCGTTACCGGACACTGGTCGAAGCGACCAGCGTGGTGACCTGGTATTGCCCGCCACTCGGTCTGCACGTCGCCCCGCAGCCCTCGTGGATGGCGTTCACCGGTCAGGGCGCCGAGGAAATGCTCGGTGCCGGCTGGACCAAGGCGGTGCATCCGGAAGATTTGGCTACGGCGGCAACGCTTTGGAACACCGCCGTCGAACGCAATGAACCGTTCTACAACGAACACCGGATTCGCCGTCACGATGGCGAATGGCGCTGGATGAGGGTGCGGGCGGTTCCGGTCCGCAATCAGCAGGGCCAAACCGTTGAATGGATGGGGATGGGGCAGGACATCACCGAACAAAAGCAGGCTGAGCTGGCGCTGAAGGAACACCAGGACCGGCTTGAACTGGCCCTGGCTGGATCGGCGATGGCCTGCTGGGATTGGGACATCGAGAAGCACGAAGTGACGGGCGACGAGCGTTGGCCGGCGATGCTCGGCTATTTGCCCGACGAATTGGTGCAGGATGAGGCGCAATGGCTGGCCCTGATCGATCCGCGGGACCGGAGCGAATTCGACCGCACCATGGCCGCCTACCTGTCAGGAGATACGTCGCATTACCAGAGCGAACATCGCCTGCGCCACAAGGATGGTCACTGGGTGGCGGTGGAGGCGCGAGGCAAGGTCACCCGGCGGGACGAACGCGGCGTCCCGCTGCGCATGGTCGGTACCGTGCTCGATATCACCCAGCGCAAGCGCCTGAACGAGGAAGGCCTCGCGCTGCTCAAGCAGATCGAAACCTTGATCCGCAAAAACGAGGTGAATCCACCCGCTGTTCCGGCTGATCGCAGCTCTTTGACGAGCCTGACCAAGCGGGAGCAACAGATCCTCGTAATGATTGCCGAGGGTATGACATCTGCGCAGATCGGCCTGCAACTCCAGCTGTCCACCAACACGATTGTTTCCCATCGCAAGAACCTGATGGCCAAACTCAAACTGCATACCACGGCCCAGGTGACTCGCTTCGCCATGGATCATGGACTGCTGACGCCCAAGCACTAACTTTCGGCTTAATCCAAAATTCCGCAGATAATTAACCCATACATGGTATCGATATACCGTGTATGGGTTATTCACATGGCGCTCCGGCTTTAGGAAGATGGAATGGTGAAATAAGTCGAGTTTAAGGTTGTATGTCGTTCAAATCGGTGGGGTGTCTGGACTGTTCGTTGACGCGCTATTTGAAAGAGGCGTCGGAGATGGAGTCGGGCCATGAGAGGGCTGTGTTTGCGGCCGTTACGCTGTCATATTTGGGCTACTTCCAATCTGATCAGCAAGCGCTTGATGGCGCCACTCTGAAACAGTTGACTGAAATGCTGGCGGAGATGAGCGAAGACGGCTTTCCTCCGGAATTCCAGCAGCACTGCATGCAATGCCCCAGCAAAAACGGTTGCCCAGTCGGCAAAATTGTCTTGAAAAGCTGATTTCCGCTCTTGACCTGCGGTTGCCAGGCCCGGCTACTTACTCCCTAGGCGAGGTAGCGGCCAAGCGTTGCGAAACCTATCGTCAGCAGGCCGAGTAGCAGGTTGGTGCCGACCAGCTGGCGGATGCGGTTGAGCGCAGCCCCGCCGGATTTCCAGTCTTCCGCCTCGACGGCCTGAACCAGCGCGGCGTAGGGAATGGTGGCGACATAGATGTAGATGCCGATCATCAACAGGCCGCTGGTCATCATCAGGTGCCAGCCCGGCGGGGCGGCACCGAAGCCATGCTGGCCGATCATCACCAGGCCGCTGGCGGCGATCAGCAGAACCGCCCACCAGACCCAGGTAAAAAAGCGGGCAAAAACGCCGCGCCATAGCCGCAAACGCTGCGGCGGTTCTAACAGTTCGACGGCAGTCGGCCGCAGGCAGACATAGGCGAAGAACATGCCGCCCACCCAGACGACGACGCCGGCGAGATGCAGGAAAAGCAGCAGCGGGTGCAGTTGCATGGTGGGTCTCCGTCAGTTGTGAGAGGGGCGCCGGGCCGGTGAGCGGATGAAAATGGCATGGGCGGCTACTGGGGGTTTGATAGGCGGGGGCTGCTTTGGTTCTTCGGAACGCCACAAATGCTACGGTCGTCGCCAAAAGACGGCCAAAAACAGAAAAGGCCGGTAGCCCGGCCTTTGATCGCTGGCGGCAGCCGCGGCATCAAGCCCGCAGCAGTGCCTTGACCAGCCGTTCCGACAACTGGTCTTCGGTGAATTGCGGCTCGTTCGGCGGGTAGAGCGAGTTCTCCTCGATCTCGAAGCCATGGGCGGCCGACAGGGCGCGCAGTTCCTTGATCTTCTGGCAGGCCTTCAGTTGCTCGCCGAGGGCCGGGTCGAGCCGGGCCTGGTCAGAAAATGCCTTGATGGGGGCGACGGACATGGATTTTCTCCTGTTGCGGTTGGGGTGAAAATGGTCATCCAATTCTCGTTGGGGCAGGTTCCCCGAAAAACGGGGCGTGGTCTTGTCGGGTTCGCAACAAAACCCCCTGCGTTTTCCGGGTGTGGTGGGCTGTACGCAATAACGGGGCCATCGGCTTGGCGGGGCGCTTGAACGAAATCGGCCGCTGCTGATCAATGCGGGTATGCTGTATCCGTCATAACCCAGGCAGGAGCCGGACCATGATCTACAAGGGAAGCTGTCACTGTGGCGCGGTCGCCTTCGAGGTGGAAGGCGAGCTTCAGCAGGTTGCCGACTGCAACTGCTCCATCTGCTCGCGCAAGGGGGCACTGCTCTGGTTCGTGCCGCGCGACAAGCTGCGCCTGCTGACTCCGGAGGAGGCGTTGACCACCTACAAATTCGGCAAGGAGCGGATCAGCCATCGCTTCTGCTCGCGCTGCGGCATTCATCCGTTCGGTGAGGGGAGCGATCCTTCCGGCAAGGCGATGGCAGCGATCAATGTTCGTTGCCTTGAAGGCGTCGATCTGGCGGGGTTACCGGTCAGGCATTTTGATGGGAAGGCGTTGTGAGGGGGGGGCGATCCAGGTGCGGCGAACGCTACTTTGCTTGCCTCAGTTACTGACTGCCTTCCAAGGAGTCGGCGCGCTAGGCGCTGACTTGCTTTTTTCTTCGTTTCTTTAAGGGCGAAGAAGCGAATAACTGGAGTTTGCCCAGAACACGCAGGCCGCCCGGTGAGAGGCGGCCTGTCGCGGAACGCGGGATGGGGTGCTACGTCCTCGGGGGATCAGAGAATAAAGTCTGCTGTGCTTAGCGTGCTAGGAGCGACGCCCACCAAGGCAATCTCATACTCGGCCTGGCTGTCGGCATCGGTGCTGATCTGGACGAGACCGTTGGTGTAGCGAACTTCGCCGGTGGCATTGGCTGAGAAACTGGTGACGAAGCGGAAAGCCTGGTCATTGGCCAGCAGGGCATTGGCATCGATGGTCGAGAGATCAATGCGGTCATCTCCGTGGACGAAGTCGAGGATGGCGTCGCGGCTGATAGCACCGATGCCCATTTCGTTCAGGGCGTTGAAATCAAAGATGTCGTGGCCGTCGTCCCCCTTCAAGCGGTCAGCACCGCGGCCGCCGGTTAGCCGATCATCCCCCAGGCCGCCGACGCAGGTGTCGTTCCCTAGGCCGCCGGCCACGTAATCGTTACCGGCACCTCCATAAAGTTGGTTGGTAGAGGTGTTTCCTACCAACGTGTTGGCGTTGCCATTGCCGACGCCTTTGAGCGCTGTGCCGGTCAGGACCAGTTTTTCCACGTTGGCGGCGAGGCCGCTTTCGGACACCGAGGCATATTCGACGTCGTAGCCACCGGTGCTGACGGACGATTCGCTAATGCGATCGATATCGCTGTCGACGTAATAGGTGTCGTTGCCATTGCCGCCTGCCAGGCTGTCATCTCCGGCACCGCCATTCAACTTGTCGTTGCCGTTGCCACCGAGCAGGGTATCCATCCCGTTGCCGCCAAGCACCGAGTCGTCACCAAGACCGCCGCTGACCGTGTCGGCGCCGTCCCCGCCCGTCAGACTATCGTCTCCGGCTTCGCCGTAAAGGTGGTCGTTGCCGCTGCCTCCCGACAGCGAGTCGTCGCCGAGGTCGCCGTACAAATCGTCGTTGCCGTGGCCACCGGATATTGAATCGTCGCCACCATTGCCAGAAATATGGTCGTCCTCCAGCGAACCGAGGATCACTGCGTTGTCACCGATCACCGTCTCGATAACGTCGTGGATTTTATCTACGGCATCGTCAAGGATTTCAGACAAGCCGATCGCCAGACCCGTGGCGTTCATCTGCTGTACGCCATCGATGGCCAAGGTCATGGATGTCACAGTGCCTGAGGCCGTAGCCAGCCAATTGGCGGCGCTCATGCCTTGCGGGTTGGTGAAGTTGCCGAAAACCGAAAAAACGGCGGTGCTGGTACCCAGGGGAACGCTGATGGTGAATTGGGTGCCCGAAACGGGGGTAATGGTGGCGGATCCGGGTGGAACGGCTTCGAGAGCTTCCCAGTCGGCGTGCGTGATGGTCAGAGTGGTCATTTTTTTGCCTTTCGATTGCAGTTGGCTGTCGGAGTGCTGCCTGTGTTATTAAGAGCAGCATGCGTGCCAGAAATTAATCGTTATGCAAATCAATGGTTTGGCAGTTTGTGAGGGGCTTTGAGCATGGAGTGGGTGGGGGAGAGGCCCCCAAAGATGGGGGATATGCCCCGGTGCTCCACGCTATTTCAACCCGTGTTTCTCTATGCGGTAGCGTAGGGTGTCGCGGCTGATACCCAACTCGCGGGCGGCGCGGGTGACGTTGCCGGCACTTGTCGCCAGCGCGCGGGCGATCAACTCTCGCTCGGCGGCATCAATCATGGATGCAGGTGCCTCGCCGGTTGGCAAGGGAATTTCGGTGGTGCCAGCTGGTAACGATGCTGGCAGCATCAGGTCGGCCGCTTCGATGCCATCTTGTGCGGTGAGCAGTACCGACTGTTCGATAATGTTGCGCAACTCTCGCACGTTTCCCGGCCAGTCGTGTTTGAGCAGGGCGCGTTCAGCGGAGGGTGAGAAACTCATGGTGTCTCGCCCGTAGCGGCGGGAAAACTGTCGCAGGAAGTACCTGGCAATCGGCATTACGTCGTCGCTCCGCTGACGTAGGGGGGGGACGAGAATCTGCAGCACGCGCAGCCTGAAATAGAGGTCTGCCCGAAATTTGCCGCACTGTATGCGCTCTTCGAGATCCTGGTGGGTGGCGGCGACAATTCGCAGGTTCACCTGCCGTTCCTGGACGCTGCCCAGGCGCCGGAAGCGACCGTCTTCCAGCACCTTGAGCAGCTTAGCCTGGAGTGCGAGGGCCATTTCGCCGATTTCATCGAGGAAGAGGGAGCCGCCGTCGGCGGCCTCGATCAGACCTATCTTGCGCTCTCGGGCATCGGTAAATGCGCCGCGCTCATGGCCAAAAAGTTCGGATTCGAGCAGGTTGTCAGGGATCGAGGCACAGTTGATCTCGATGAATGGTTGTTCGGCACGGGCGCTCTCAAAATGGAGTGCTCGGGCAACCAACTCCTTGCCAGTGCCGGTTTCACCTAGGATCAGTACCGGCGGTAGCTGGTTGCCCTCGACTGCGGTGATGCGGGCTATTCTCGCTCTAACCTCGCGGATCGGCAGGCTGTCGCCGATGATCGTCAAGGTGCTGGAGCGTTCCTTGCGCTCAAAGTAGCGCAGTCTGCCGGATTGCCGCTGGCGATCGGCAAACTGTTCGATGCGCCGGTGTAGCTCGGTAAGTGGGACAGGCTTGGTCAGTAGATCGTTGGCCCCCGCCTTCATTGCCTCGACCGCCAACTCTATGTTGCCATGGCCGGTGATCATCAGAATTGGTACCTCGATGTCCTGCTCGCGTATCTTACGGATGACGGAAATACCGTCGAGGTCTGGTAGTCGGTAATCGAGGACGACGAGGTCGGGGCGCTGACTGGCGAACAGGGCGAGTCCTTGTCGGGCATCCAGCGCTGTACTTGCCGTGTGGCCGAATTTTTCGAGGTATTTTGCGGCGTTTCGGCCGAAGGTTTCTTCGTCGTCGACGATCAGGATATTGGCCATGCTCAGGCTTTCGGGAAAACGAGGCGGACGGTGGTGCCATGACCGGGCACGCTGCCCAGTGTCAGCGTGCCGCCGAAGCGTTCGACAATGCGCTGGGCGAGCGGTAGGCCCAGGCCAAGACCCTTGGGTTTGGTAGTGAAAAAGGGGCGGAAAACCTGTACGGCTACCACTGGGTCGATGCCAGTGCCTTGGTCGCTGATTTCCACCATCCACTGCCTGGGCGCCAGGTCGGTCAGTTGGATGCAGCACTCGCCGCCTTCAGGCATCGCTTCCGATGCGTTGCTTAGCAGGCTTATGAAGACCTGTTGCAGTAGCGGTCGATCGGCCTCGATGCAGCAGATTTCCGCGGCCGGGAGCAGCCGGAGCGATTGACCACGAGCGGTGAAGGCCGGCGCCTGCTCTGCGACGCATTCACGAAGGATGATGCCGAGATCGACCCTTTCGATATGTTGTGCTCCCTTGCCGGAGAGGCGGAGCAGTTCAGTTATGCGTGCCGAGATGCGATCAACCTCGCGCAGGATGTCGGCGGCGTGCGCCGAGCCATCTTCGTGCGGGAAAGCCTCGATCATCTCGGCCGACGAGCGGATTGAGGAAAGCGGGTTGCGGATGTTGTGGGCCACTGCCGACGTTAATTCCCCGACGACCGACATCGTTTCAGCTTCCATCAGCTGGTTGCGCTGCTCCTTGATCAGTCGATCGGCGCGGCGCACCAAGCCGTACAGGCAGGCGTAGAGGAGCAGGGCGCTGATTACTGCAGCCAGCGCTACCTGCCGACGACCTTCCTCTATGGATTGCGTCAAGGCCAGCGGTGCCTTGTACAACTCTACAGCACCAACCACCTGACCACTTTCCGGATCGACGACCGGAATATAGCTCTCAACGAAGAAGCGGGCGGTTCCGGCGAGGCCTATATGCTCTTCTTTTCCGTGTTCATCGGCGATGTTTCCGGCATGCACCACCAGTTCTCCGGCCAGAGCCTCGTCAAGTTCGTCGTTGCTGGCGAATTGCTTGCCGATCAGGGCTCGATCGGTCGACCACAGGACAACACGATTGGTGCCATAAACGTTGGTACGTAGCATGTCGTGCATGTTGGCCAGATGTTGGATGGAATTTGCGAAGCGGGAGCCGAGTTCTGGATGCTCAGGGTTTGCGAGGTAACCGAGCGAACCGTCGGAGAGTAGTATGTTCTGTACGAAATCCCGTGAAATGCTCGCCTCGCGCTGGAACAACTGGTTGTTCAGGAATGTGGAAATTAGCCAGGCGTTGCCAAGCGCTATCAGGCCGATGGCGATCGGGCTGAGGACTGCAAACCAGCGCAACAGATTGAAATCGGGATTCTTGCGCATGCCGAACGATGCCAATGTAGTGATGTGTCGTGAATTTAGCAGAAATGCTCGGACGGTTGCGCGCCGGCGATAGGCTGTCAGGCCCCCGAGCGCTTGTGGCGTACCTAAACTTGGCTAAATTCCGAATTTTTGCCGGCTTGCTCGAAGGCCCATCTGCTACCATTCGCCCCTGATTTTTCAGGCCTTCCCCCTTGTCTTCCCTCACCGAAATCTTCTCCCCCGACGGGCCATTGGCCCGGGCTATCGGCGGCTATCGCGTCCGCGGTCAGCAGCTGGAAATGGCCGAGCGCATTGCCGCCGCCATCCACAGCCAGTCGGTGTTCATCGCCGAGGCCGGCACCGGCACCGGCAAGACTTTCGCCTACCTGGTTCCGGCGCTGCAGTCGGGTGGCAAGGTGATCGTGTCGACGGGAACCAAGACCCTGCAGGACCAGCTGTTCAACAAGGACCTGCCGATGGTCCGCGATGCGCTGAAGGCGCCGGTCAAGATCGCTCTGTTGAAGGGCAGGGCCAATTACGTCTGCCCTTACCACCTGCAGCATGCCATCGCCGACGGCCGTTTCCTGACCCGCGAGGATGCTGCCGATGCCCGCCGTATCTCGGTCTTTGCCAAGACCACGCAGAGCGGCGACAAGGCTGAGTGCATCGAGGTCAACGAGAATTCGCCGGTCTGGGGCCACGCCACCTCGACGCGTGACAACTGCCTCGGCCAGGAGTGCCCGGATTACAAGGAATGCTTCGTGATGCAGGCGCGGCGCGAGGCAATGGCGGCCGATCTGGTGGTCGTCAATCACCACCTGTTCTTTGCCGATGTGATGTTGCGCGACGAGGGCATGGCCGAACTGCTCCCGGCCTGCAACACGGTGATCTTCGACGAGGCGCACCAGTTGCCGGAAGTGGCGACGCTGTTCTTCGGCGACACGGTGTCCACCGCCCAGGTTATCGACCTGGCCCGCGACGCCCGCACCGAAGGCCTGACCTCGGCGCGCGACTGCCTGGCCCTGCCGGAAGGCAGCAAGAAGCTGGAAAAAGCCGCCAAGGATCTGCGACTGGCGGTTGGCATCGACACCGGGCGCTTTTCCTACGGTCAGCTTCAGGAAAAACCCGATTTCGCCCCGGCCCTGCAGGCGCTGGAGGCCGAGGTCGCCGCCTTCGCCGCCTTGCTGCAGACCCAGGCCGAACGGGCCGAAGGGCTGGAGAAGTGCTGGCAACGGGCGGTCGAACTGGAGCAGCGGCTGGCCCAATGGCAGAACGAGAACGATCCCGGCTACGTGCGCTGGGCCGAGGCCTTCACTCATTCGCTGCAATTGACCTCGACGCCGCTCAAGGTCGCCGAGATTTTCCGCAAGCAGATGGGCGGCCATCCGCGGGCCTGGATTTTCACCTCGGCGACGCTCGCCGTGCAGGGCAAGTTCCACCACTATTGCGCCGAACTCGGCCTCGGCGACCCGGATTCGGCCTGCTGGCACAGCCCCTTCGATTACGGCGCGCAGGCCGTCCTCTACGCGCCGCTCGGCATGCCCGACCCGAATGCCTGGAACTACACCGACACCGTCGTTGAAGCTGCCTGGCCGGCCGTCAAGGCAGCCAAGGGCGGCGCCTTTTTCCTGTGCACCAGCCTGCGCGCCATGCGCCGCACGCACGAACTGCTCAAGGCCAAGCTGGAGGACGAAGGCCTCGACATGCCCTTGCTGGTCCAGGGCGAGGGCAGCAAGAACGATCTGCTGCAACGCTTCCGCCACCACGGATCGGCGATCCTGGTCGGCAGCCAGAGCTTCTGGGAAGGTGTAGACGTGCGCGGCGAGGCTTTGTCGCTGGTCGTCATCGACAAGATTCCGTTCGCTCCGCCCGACGACCCGGTGCTCTCGGCGCGCATCGAGCAAATGAAGCGCGAGGGCCGCAACGCCTTCATGGAATACCAGCTGCCGCGCGCCGTGATCAACGTCAAGCAGGGCGCCGGCCGGCTGATCCGCGACGAAAGCGACAAGGGCGTGCTGATGATCTGCGATCCCCGACTCATATCAAAGCCATACGGCCGCAGGGTCTGGCAAAGTCTGCCACCGATGAAGCGGACCCGCGAACTGCAGGTCGTGCTCGATTTTTTTGCCACTCGCCAACGCTGATGAAAACCACTTTCGACCAGTTTCGCGCCCAGCAGCCGCAATTCTTCTCGGCGGCGACGATCACCATCGGCAGCCCGACGATGCAGGCGATGGCCGAGCTGATCTCGGCCATCGAAGCGGTCATCGCGCTGCCGGCCTACCAGGCGCACGCGCTGGCCCAGGCGCCGGCCATCGCCCGTCTGCCGACCCGCGCCCGCGGCGCCTTCATGGGCTACGACTTCCATCTGACCGATAGCGGCCCGAAGCTGATCGAGATCAACACCAACGCCGGCGGCGGCCTGCTCAACGCCTACCTGCTGGCTGCCTGCGGCCGGGCCGGGGAGGGCGCCGCGCTGCGCGACAGCTTCGTCGCCATGTTCCGCGAGGAATGGCGGCTCGAGCGTGGCGATGTGCCGTTGCGGCGCATCGCCATCGTCGATGAAAAACCGGCAGAGCAGTTTCTTGCCCCCGAATTCTTGCTGTTCAAGGAACTGTTCGAGCAGCATGGCATCGCCGCCGTCATCTGCGACCCGGCCGAGCTGGCGAGCGATGGCCAGCGGCTGCTGTTGGCCGGCGAACCCGTCGACCTGATCTACAACCGACTGACCGATTTTTCGCTCGATGCCACGGTCAATGGCAAAATTCGGGCAATTTTCGAAAACGGCGGCGTGGTCCTCACCCCGCATCCGCGCGCCCATGCCCTGTACGCCGACAAGCGCAACCTGATGCTGCTTTCCGACGATGCCGCGCTGCAGGCGCTCGGTGTCGGCGAAGCGGCGCGCAAAACCCTGCTTGCCGGCATCCCGCAAACCGTCGCCGTAACGCCGGAACAGGGCGACAGTTTCTGGGCCGAGCGCAAGCGCTGGTTCTTCAAACCGCCGGCCGGTTTCGGCAGCCGCGCCGCTTATCGCGGCGACAAGCTGACCAAGCGGGTGTTCGAGGACATCCTGCACGGCGGCTACATCGCCCAGGAGATCGCACCGCCCTCTGAACATATCGTGCCGGTGTCCGACGGCGAGACGACGATGAAGGCCGACATTCGCTGCTATGTCTACGACGGCCGCATCCAGCTGGTTGCCGCCCGTCTGTACCAGGGCCAGACCACCAATTTCCGGACGCCGGGCGGCGGTTTCGCCCCGGTGTTCGTCGAGTGACAAGGTAAAATCCGCCCATGAAAGTTTTTGGCATTGCCGGCTGGTCCGGCTCCGGCAAGACGACGCTGCTGGAGAAAATTCTCCCGCACCTGACCGCCCGCGGCCTGAAGGTCTCGGTCATCAAGCACGCCCATCACGGCTTCGACATCGACCGCCCGGGCAAGGATTCCTACCGCCACCGCGAGGCCGGCGCCAGCGAGGTGCTCCTTTCCTGCGGCGACCGCTGGGCGCTGATGCACGAGCGGCGCAATGAGGCCGAGCCGACGCTGAACGAGCTGCTCGCCCACCTGTCGCCCTGCGACCTGGTGCTGATCGAAGGCTTCAAGCAGGAACCGCTGCCCAAGATCGAGGTCTATCGCGCTGCCAACGGCAAGCCGCCACTCTTTCCCGAGCGCCCCGACATCGTGGCCGTCGCCTCCAACGATGCGCCGGCCACGACGCTGCCCGTCCTGCCGATCAACGACGCCGAGGCCATTGCCCAATTCGTGATCACGACCCTGAACCTGGAAACCCGATGCTGAGTTACGAAGAAGCCATCGACAAACTGCTTTCCGCCGCCAAGCCGGTCGAGGAAGTCCGCCACGTGCCGCTCAACGCCGCCTCCGGCCGCGTGCTTGCTGCTGCCGTTCAATCGACCATCTCGGTGCCGCCCAGCGCAATGTCGGCCATGGACGGCTACGCCGTCCGCGCCGCCGACATTCCCGCCGCCGGCACCGAACTCAAGGTCAGCCAGCGCATCCCGGCTGGTGCCTCGCCGACGCCGCTGCAGCCCGGCACCGCCGCCCGCATCTTCACCGGCGCGCCGATTCCCGAAGGCGCCGACACCGTGGTCATGCAGGAAGTCACCTCCGCCGGCGAGGGCTGCGTTGTCTTCAACGAAGTGCCGGTCGCCGGCACCTTTGTCCGCCCGCTCGGCGAGGATTTCCTGGCTGGCGCCGATCTGCTCGCCGCCGGCATCCGTTTGCGTCCGCAGGACGTCGCCCTGGCCGCCGCTGCCGGCCTGCCGCAACTGCCGGTCTTCCGCCGCGTGCGCGTCGGCGTCTTTTTCACCGGCGACGAACTGGTCCAGCCCGGCGAACCGCTGCCGCCTGGCGGCATCTACAACTCCAACCGCTACGCGCTGTGCGCGCTGCTCGAAGGACTGGGCTGCGAAGTGCGCGACCTCGGCGCCGTGCCCGACAACTTCGAGGCGACCCGCGACGCCCTGCGCCGCGCCGCTGCCGACAACGACCTGGTGGTGACCAGCGGCGGCGTCTCGGTCGGCGAGGAAGACCACGTCAAACCGGCCGTCGAAGCCGAGGGCCAACTGCAGATGTGGAAGCTGGCCGCCAAGCCGGGCAAGCCGCTCGCCTTCGGTACGGTGCGCCGTCCCGCCGGCGGCGACAGCTGGTTCATCGGCCTGCCCGGGCATCCGGTCTCGTCGATCGTCACCTTCCTGATCTTTGTCCGCCCCTTCGTGCTGCGCCTGCAGGGGATCGCCGACGTGCTGCCGCGCGCCCTGAACTTGACCGCCGACTACGACTGGCCGAAGCCTGATGCCCGCCGCGAATTCCTGCGCGCCCGCCTGAGCGAGCGCGGTACCGTCGAGCTGTTCCCCAATCAGGGGCCGGGCGTACTGTCTTCGCTGGCCTGGGGCACGGGCCTGGTCGACAACCCGCCAAAGCAGGCCGTCCGCCGTGGCGACACGGTGCGTTTCATCCCCTTTTCGGAATTGCTGTCATGACCATCCACGTCTTGTATTTCGCCAGCCTCAAGGAGGCGCTCGGTGTTGCCGCCGAGCATCTGGAGCTCCCCGGCGACGTGAGCACCGTTGGCCAGTTGCGCGACTGGCTGGTCGGGCAGGGCCGTGCCGTGCTGGCCACCGCCAAGAACCTGCGCTGCGCCGTCAATCAGGACATGGTCAAGCTCGATGCGGCAATCAAGGACGGTGACGAGATCGCCTTCTTCCCGCCGGTAACCGGCGGATAAAGGGAAAACCGATGTCCATCCAATGGTTCCCGGGGCACATGACCTCGGCCCGCAAGAAGGCCGGCGAGACTCTGGCCGTGGCCGATGTCGTGGTCGAAGTGCTCGATGCCCGCCTGCCGCAGGCTTCCAGCAACCCGATGATCCACGAGTTGCGCAGCTTCCGTCAGCGCCCGTGCCTCAAACTGCTGAACAAGGCCGATCTCGCCGATCCTGAGGCGACCAAGGCCTGGCTGGCCTATTTCGATGCCCAGCCAGGCGTCAAGGCGGTCGCCATTTCGTGCAAGAAGGCCGGCGATGTGGCGAAAATCCCCGGCCTGGCACAGAAGCTGGCGCCGCACCGCAACGACGCGGTCAAGCCGCTGCGCCTGATGATCATGGGCATTCCCAACGTCGGCAAATCGACGCTGATGAACGCCCTGGTCAAGAAAAAAGTCGCTGCAGTCGGTGACCAGCCGGCGGTGACCAAGAGCCAGCAGCGCATCGACATCAGCAACCGGCTGACCCTCTACGACACCCCGGGCATGCTCTGGCCGAAGATCGACCACCCGATCGACGGCCTGATGCTGGCCGCCAGCCATGCGGTTGGCGTCAATGCCTACATCGACGAGGAAGTCGGCACCTGGCTGGCCGCTTTCCTGCTCGACCACTATCCGGCCCTGCTCAAGGCCCGCTACGGCTTCGCCACCGAGGGGCTGGACGCGGTTGGCGTGATCGAGGCGGTGGCCAGGAAGCGCGGTTGCCTGATCAAGGGGCGGGGCGGCGAACTGGATATGGAAAAGGCGTCGGCCATCCTGCTCGTCGATTACCGCTCCGGTGCGCTCGGGCGGATCAGCCTGGAAACGCCGGAACTGCGCGCGGCCCGCCAGGCCAGTCTGAATGCCCAGGAAAATTAATTTTTAAGTATTTGCCAAATTTGTTGTTTGAGCCCGGGCTTTCTGGGTAAGATATGCGTCATGATGACTGATCAACAATCGACGGCAAATGTTCGGCGGCGCTATCTGCCGTTGCCGGAGGTGACGGCGGGCATGGTGCTTGGGGCGGCGCTGATCCTTACGGAAAAGGGAGTGATCAGATTCAACCTGCCGGCCGGTCATGAGCTGACCGAGTCCAATCTTCAGCAGATGCGGGTTCGTCATGCCGAATTCGTCTGCGTGCAGGAGGTCGACCAGCGCAGCGATGCCGAGCGTGCCGAAGCCTGGGCGCAGGCCGAAGCCCGGCTGCAGCGCATATTCCGGGCCGCCGATCTGCGGCAGCCGACCATGGCCAGTCTGTACGAAGCGGTTCATGCCTTTCGGAGGACATGATGGCGCTGCTGCTGACTGATCAGGAAATTGTCGAACGCTCGAAAAGCATGCCCGCCTTCCCCAAGGTGGTGACCGATATCCTGGCGACGCTCGACGACGACGGGGCCAACCTCGGTTCGCTGGTCAATCATGTCGAGCGCGATCCGGTAATTACCGCACGCATCCTGTCGATTGCCAATTCGGCCGCCATGGCAAGCCATGCCGGCAGCAATGTCAACGATGTACACAAGGCCGTTTCCCTGATCGGTCTCGCGAAGATTCGCGAAATCACGCTGGCCGTCAGTCTGGCCGAATTCGCCCACGGCTGCCGGATGGCATCTTATTTCTGGGAACATAGCGTGGCGGTCGGGATCTGCGCCATGGAACTTGGCCGGGTGACCCATCACTCGTCGGATTACGCGCTGGTCGCTGGTTTGCTGCACGATATCGGCCAGCTCTGGATGGCGCATTTCTATCCGCTCGAATTCCAGATGGTTCGTGCGGCGATCAGTAACGGCAGCGAGGGGATCAACCAGATAGAGCGGCGCTATTTCGGTGTCGATCACTGTCACATCGGTCGCCAGCTGGCAACGCATTGGGGATTGCCGAAAGCTGTGGTCGATGCCATTTATTACCATCACGAACCCGATCAGGGGTCGGCGGAAATCCTTGTCGCGATCACGCATGTGGCGGAGGTATTGTCCAACGCCCTCGATCTGACCGGTCGCGACGGCAACCTGGTTGCCCACCTGTCTAGCGCTGCCTGCGACCGCCTTGGTATCGACTGGTCGGAAGATCTGGCTCCGCTGTTCGGCCGTATCGAAGCGCGCACCGAGTACGCCTGCCGGGTATTTCGCTAGGTTTTATCGGCTACCTGGCCGACCAACAGCACCGACCAGCATTGCCAGTGCCCGCAGGCCGAGCGGGCGCGCCGTTCGGAGCCGTCCCACGGCCCACCCTGGCAGATTCCTTCAGCGGTTTCGGCAGCGATCAGTACGGTGCCCGTCTGCTCGCCGGGCTGTCGCATTCCGGACCAGCGTTCGCAGCTGGCGCAACGTCGGCGGTCAACGGCCTGGCTCAGCAAGTCTTCGCAGCCTTGCAGGAAGCAATACTCTGGTTGGCCGGCACGACCGGGCCGCCACCGGCGATCCAGCCCTTGATGCCCTGTTTGACGTTATAGACCGTGGCGTAGCCGGCCTGTTGCGACAGGAACTGACTGACCGCCTTGGTCCGGTTGCCACTGCGGCAGATGACCACGACCGGCTGGTTCGGCGGGGCGATCGGTTTGAGCTTTTCAAGCCAGGCCGGGGCGTCGACCTTGCCTTTTTCGTCGAAGAAGGTCAGCAGCTTGCTGCCGGCAACGATGCCGGTTTCTTCCCATTCCGATTGCAGGCGGATATCGATGACCGGCACGCCGCTCCTGGTCAATTTGTCGAGCTGGGCATTGTCGATGTCGATGATTTCGGCCCGGGCGAAACCGGTGGCGGCAAGCAGGCAGGCAAGGAGTAGTCGGCGCATGGCAATCTCGTTTATCAGTAAATGCTGATTATAAAGCGCCTTGCTACTTGGGCTGGCGTTTCATCATCTCGCGCATTTGCGGGTCGTTCATCATTTCCTGCATGTTGAACTTCTGCATGCCGGGGGTGGTGACGTCGCCCGGCTTTTGCCCAGACTTGCACGGACCCAGCCAGCGCGCCTCCTGGACCATTTTCATTTCCTTCATGCCTTGCTGGGGCGGGTCGTAGCGGACAACCATGTCGTTGCGATAAGCCGAATCGAAATCGCCGGTAATCACCGAGTCGCTGGTGCTGGTCATCCCGTCGTGCCTGCAGACGGCGTGAATGGTGATCTTGCCGGCGCCGCGCGTGGTCTCCATGACCGGACAATTGACCTTTTCCTGCGCTCGCTGCTGCATCAGGTTGTCGCTGGCCTGGTCGACACACATCTGCATCGGACCTTGGCCCGGCATGCCGGCCATCTGCGTCTTGACTTCCCAGAGGCCGGATTTTCGGCGCGGCGCATCGGCCGCAAGGGCCTGAACTGCGAACAGGGTGGCGAACAGCAGGGGCACGATGCGCAGGACGGGCATGATCAAATCTCCTTTGGCTTGCATATTGTTCATCGTAGTCCGGTTTCGGCGATGCGTCATGGGATAATCCGGCCTTTTTCCGGGGCTGTCATGGCGCTCAAATCCACCATTTTCAAGGCCGAGCTACAGCTTGCCGACCTCGACCGCTCGCATTTCGGCGACTATTCGTTGACCATCGCCCGCCACCCGTCGGAGACCGATGAGCGCATGATGGTCCGCCTGCTGGCTTTCGCGCTGAATGCCTCGGAGGCGCTGAACTTCGGGCGCGGTCTGTCGGCAACCGACGATGAGGGTGACCTGCAGGAGCTCGACGCCACCGGCAGCATCGAGCGCTGGATCGACGTCGGCCTGCCCGATGAAAAGCTGATCCGCCGGGCCTGCAATCGTTCCCGCCACGTGATGGTGCTGGCTTATGGTGGCCGGACGGCCGAAATCTGGTGGCAGCAAACGGCCGGCAAGGTGGCCGGCCAGAAAAACCTGCGCGTGCTGGCCTTGAGCGTCGAGGACAGCAAGGCGCTGGCCGGGCTGGCTGAACGCGGCATGCGCCTGCAATGCACGATCCAGGATGGGGTGGTCTGGCTGGGCGGCGAGGCCGGCAACGTCGAAATTACCCCGAAGGTTTTGCAGGATACCGAGTCGGCCTAGGTTTTCGGGCCGATTGCTTTATCGTCGGATCAGGTGCCAGACGAATTCGGCGCCGGCTGAAATCAGGTCGATGGCGTCGATGATCCCGGCGTTGTCCGGCTCCTGCCTTTGCCGTTTGAGGCGCGATTTTTCGCGTTCGCGCATCACGATGGCGTCGCCGAGCAATTCGACGTCGCGCGTCGTGCGGCGGATTTCGGCATCCTGAAAGCGGTTGAGTGCCTGCTCGACAGCGCTCGGGTCGAGGATGGTGATCGGTGCCCGGCAGTGGCCGCAGGCGTGATCCCGGCGGATATCGACCGGGGCGCCGCAGCCCATGCAGCGGATAATGCCGACCTTGGCCGACAGCGCATCGATTTCGGCCGGGTTGAGCTGGCGAACGAAGCCCTTTTCGATCATGAACTGGGCGAAAGTCGTGAAGCGGCCGTGTTTCTGCAGGCAGCGGTGGTAGTTGAAGCGGCCGCCATGCTTGGCGACGTCCAGTCCGTGCAGCAGGCGTTCGTTGCAGCGCGGGCAGTGCAGCGGGTCGCGCAGCGGCTGGTGCTGGTCGTCGTGGTGCTGGTGGAGCTGTTCGAATAGCTTGACGATGCCGCCCGGCGTGATCTGCACGCTTTCGAACTCGTCGAACCAGATGCCCTGGCAGGCGAAGCACAAGTCGAGGATGACTTCGCCGTGATGCAGCCGCTCGAAGCGCTGCTTGGCCATCATTTGCCGGCAGGAAGGGCAGGGCGTCGGCTGCATCAGGCCGGGCGGATGGTGCCTAGGTTGAGCTTGACGCCTTTCTTCATCTTGCCGACGACGTGCATTTCGCAGGCCTTGCAGTCGAACTTGAGGATCAGCTTTTCGTTGCCATTGATCAGCGTCATCGGGTCCGGCTTCAGGTGCTTGACCTCCTTGGGGCAGAGGTTGAAGCTGTAGCGCAGGCAATGGCGGGTGATCATCAGCGAGACCATGCCCTTTTCGTTGCCGGCCTCGTAGGCGTCCGCGATCAGTTTGACGCCGTGTTTCTCGTAGAAGGCGCGGGCCTTGGCGTTGAAGACGTTGCCGAGGTAGGTCAGTTCGTCCTGCGGGTAAGGCACCGGATTGGCCGCCGGCACGGCGCGCGGCGGGCGCGGGTGGCTGGCGATGCGGGCAGCTTCGAGCATTTCGGTGGCTTCGCGGCGCAGCGCGTTGATCGCGCTGACCGGCAGGAACCAGGGCTGGCTCAGCTTCAGCTCGACCGGTTCGGCCACGAACATCGTGTTGCCGAACTTGCCGAGGTTTTCCTTGAGCTTGGCCATCGCCTGTTCCGGGTTCTGGGCCAGTTGCCATTCCGATTTTGGCCCAAATTTCCGGCTGACCGTAGCATTCACGCCGTCTTCGTCGGTCAGCGTCAGGACGAGGCCGTCGTCCGTCTCGTCGAGCACCGGCTTGACCGAAATCCGGCGGTCGGCCGATTCCTTTTCCAGGGCGCGTTCGAAGGCCTGGTCGCGGTTGCGGAAGAGCGTGGCACCCTCGGTCAGGTCTTCCGGCATTTCGGCCGGGAACAGTTTGTTGCCTTCGACACGGTTGATGCGCATCCCGGCCACTTCGCCGTGCCCGTCATAGAAGCAGACGCCGTCGCCATTGTGGAAGGTCTGGTCGGTATTGACGACCAGCCAGCCATCGCCAATCTCGGCCACGTCGCCGATCAACTCGCCGACGAAGGCCGGCGAATCGAAGGCACCGATGTCGTCCTGGCGGCCGCCGGCGAAGTAGTCGGTGTAGCCGCGGTTGAAGGTCTTGTCCGGTTGCGGCGTGAAGGTGTAAGTGCTCTTGCCGCTGGAGGCGCGAGTGAATTCCGGGTGTTCGGCGATGATTTCGTCGAGCAGCCGGCGGTAATGGGCGGTGATGTTCTTGACGTAGCTGAGGTCCTTCAGCCGGCCCTCGATCTTGAACGAGCAGACGCCGGCGCGGGCCAGTTCGAGGATGTTCTCGGTCTGGTTGTTGTCCTTCATCGACAGCAGATGCTGGTTCTCGGTGATCGTCTTGCCCTTGTCGTCGACCAGCGTGTAGGGCAGGCGGCAGGCCTGCGAGCATTCGCCGCGGTTGGCGCTGCGTCCGGTGTGGGCCTCACTGATGTAGCACTGTCCCGAGTAAGCGACACAAAGTGCACCGTGAACAAAATATTCCAATGAAACAGTTGATTGCGAAGCAATCTTAATAATCTCGTTTAAGCTGCATTCGCGCGCCAGAACGACCTGGGAGAAGCCGGCATCCTCCAGGAATTTGACTTTTTCCGGGTTGCGATTGTCGGTCTGTGTGCTGGCGTGCAGCTGGATCGGCGGCAGGTCCATTTCCAGCAGGCCCATGTCCTGGATGATCAGCGCATCGGCGCCGGCTTCGTAAAGCTGCCAGGCCAGTTGCCGGCTGTCTTCCAGTTCGTCGTCGCGGAGGATGGTGTTCAGCGCGACGAAGACCTTGGCCCGGTAGCGGTGGGCGAAATCGCAGAGGCGTTTGATTTCGGCGACGTCGTTGCCGGCGCCATAACGGGCGCCGAAGGCCGGGCCGCCGATATAGACGGCGTCGGCGCCGTGCTTGATGGCTTCGATGCCGAAGTCGGCGTTCTTGGCCGGGGCGAGGAGTTCGAGCGGGTGTTGAATGCGGGTCATGGACAGTTGTCGAGAATCGAATCTATCAACTTACGTTGTCGGGGTATGCAAATCGTGTTTTGGTCATAGGATTCAAGTACTGTTCTGCGCGCATTTTGGCGCAGGTGTTTGTACTCATCCGGGTTGGCAAGAGCTTTGCAAACGAGGTCTGCTAGCTTCTCTCGATCGAAAAAATCGAACAGCAGGCCGTTATGCCCGTCACGCACAATTTCGGTAACTGGCGGCGTAGCGGAAGCGATGAGCAGGCAGCCACAAGACATTGCTTCAACCATGGACCAAGACAGGATGTAGGGGTAGGTCAGGTAAATATGGGCGCTCGAGATTTGCAGGATTTGGCGGTAGCGTTCAAAATCCAGTTGCCCAACGAAATGTAGGCGCCCCAGATCAATTTGGCCGCGAGTTTCGTCAAGCAGTACTTCGCGCCATGTACGACCGTCCTTTGGGCGATTGCCGTAGCTGATGTCTTGGTCGTCGCCAACAATGATAGTGTGTGCATTGGGTCGTCTGCGCTGGATATCGGGCAGCGTACGCATAAAGACATGAAACCCGCGATAGGGTTCCATATTGCGATTGATCAGAGTGATGATCTCATCGTTGCCAGTGAGTGTTCGGCCATCGGCAAGCTTAAAGCTGGCAGCAAGATCGGGGCTCAGTCGGATGGAATCGACACCTTCGTGAATGACGGTAATACGTTTCCGGTATTCCTCTGGAAAAACGCTGGCTTGCCATTGAGTAGGGCTCCAGCCATGGTCGCAATTCTGCCAAGAGAGGAGATGCGTCATGTTCTTGGTATGAACTTCGCAACGGTTATCAAGAGATTTCGGATATTCCGGGTCAAAACCGATGTCCGCGCCCTGGCTTAGAAAATAGAACTCGAAATATCCCAGTATCTTTGCTTTTGGAAAAACTTCCCGGATGTAAAGAAGATCGCCCCAACCGGCATGGCCACAGATTATGTCAGGATAAAATCCGCGTTCACGTAGCTCTACACATTTGCGCAAAGTAGCCTGTCCGCGCAGGACATCTCGCTCAACTTGCTGCAAGTAGTGGTGCGTTGATGCGGCAGCGTCTCGACTGAGGCGATAGCCCCAGAGAATGACATTTTTTGTGAGATGTTGCTGGCGAACGATTTGGTCGTTTTCGCCCATGCCAACAACTTGGTTGGCAGGTTCTGACGCGAGTGCATTTGCCAAATGCCTGAATTGGCCTGGGAAGTTTGGATGAATGAACAGCGCTCTCATTGGCACACTCAATAAATGAACCTTTGTGCAAGTTCTTCGATATTGAACTCGCGCAGGATGGCCTCGGCGCGTTCGCGGGCATTTTTGCGTGGATTGCCACGCTTCGAAGCGATGATCAGCTCGTTCTTCATCGAATGCTCCCAGCCGACCAGTTCGGTGACGGTGACGTCGTAGCCGTGCGACTCAAGCAGCAGGCAGCGCAGCACGTTGGTCAGGTGGCTGCCGAGCTCGCGGGTGTGGATCGGGTGTCGCCAAAGTTCGGACAGGGCGGTCTTGCCCAGCGATTCGTTCTTTCTGGCCCGCATCGCGGCGGCGACTTCGGCCTGGCAGCAAGGAACGAGGACGATATGGCGGGCATTCTTGGTCAGCGCGAAACGGATCGCATCGTCGGTCGCCGTGTTGCAGGCGTGTAGCGCTGTCACGACATCGACGCGGTCCGGCAGTTCCGGCGAGGTCAGCGAATCCTCAACGGTGCAGGCAAGGAAGCGCATTCGCTCAAAGCCAAGCCGGGCGGCCAGTTCGCGGGACTTTTCAACCAATTCCTGGCGCGTTTCGATGCCAACGATCTCGCCACTGGCACGCTCCTTGATACAGAGGTCGTAGAGGATGAAGCCGAGATAGGACTTGCCGGCCCCATGGTCGACCAGGGTCTCGGCGCCCTCCAGCAGCGGTTCGATGAACTGGTAGAGGTGATAGACCTGCTTGAGCTTGCGCCGGGTGTCCTGGTTGAGCTTGCCGTCGCGGGTCAGGATGTGTAGTTCCTTGAGCAGTTCGATCGACTGCCCGGGGCGAATTTCGGGAATTTCGGCGGTGGTGTTTGGCTTCTTCATGGGGCGCCATTATCGCATTCAAACTTCTGTCGAATTCGTGTCAACCGAATCAAAGCCGTGTCGTTATTCGGCACATGGTGATCAAACACCGACAACCTACGGAGATAGTCAAATGGGCAGTCTGAGCAACGAATCCTTCGAACAATTCCTGGATTCCCTGAAGAAAGCCGGTATCACGATTTCCAACGAAGCCGAACTGCGCGAGCGTCTGGCTGAAGCACAACGCTGGCGTTTCGCTTTCCAAACCCTGGCCGCTAACGGCAAGACCATCGGGATCTGCTTTGAAGATCATTCCGAAGGCCGCAACGAAGCCGAAATTAACCGCGCATTCAACGAATTCCAGTTTTCCGAAAAGAGCAAGGCGGTTTTCTCGGCCAGCCTGAAGCACTAAACTAATAATCCACACACCCAGATTTGAGCCTCGCATCGACGGGGCACAAAAGAAGAACGGGCGCCGCAATGGTGCCCGTTTTGCATCAATGCTACGGTAAGCCCGAAAAAATGGCCAAAATCGAAATTTTGGCCGTGGTAGCTTAGCGAGTCACCGGTTTGTAGCGAATCCGCTTCGGTTTGGCGCCTTCCTCGCCGAGGCGACGCTTCTTGTCTTCCTCGTATTCCTGGAAGTTGCCGGTGAAGAAATTCCACTGCGACTCGCCTTCGGCGGCCAGGATGTGCGTGCAGATGCGGTCGAGGAACCAGCGGTCGTGCGAGATGACCATCGCGCAACCGGCGAATTCGAGTAGGGCATCTTCCAGCGCGCGCAGCGTTTCGACGTCGAGGTCGTTCGAGGGTTCGTCGAGCAGCAGCACGTTGCCGCCGGCCATCAGCGTCTTGGCCAGGTGCAGGCGGCCGCGCTCGCCGCCGGACAAATTGCCGACCTGCTTGCCCTGGTCGGCGCCCTTGAAATTGAAGCGGCCGATATAGGCGCGCGACGGCATCTCGAACTTGCCGATTTGCAGGATGTCGCTGCCTTGGGCCAGTTCCTCGAACACGGTCTTGCTGCCATCCAGGCAGTCGCGCGACTGGTCGACATAGGCCAGCTTGACTGTCGGGCCGATGACGACTTCGCCGGCATCGGGTTGCTGCTGGCCGGTGATCATCTTGAACAGCGTCGATTTACCGGCGCCGTTCGGGCCGATGATGCCGACGATGGCGCCAGGCGGGATGGTGAAGCTGACGTTGTCCATCAGTAACTTGTCGCCGAAGGACTTGGTGACGCCATTGAACTCGATGACCTTGTCGCCGAGGCGCTCGCCGACCGGAATGAAGATTTCCTGCGTCTCGTTGCGCTTCTGGTATTCCTGGCTCGACATTTCCTCGAAGCGCGACAGACGGGCTTTGGACTTGGCCTGGCGCGCCTTCGGATTGGAGCGCACCCACTCCAGTTCCTGCTTCATTGCCTTCATGTGGGCGTCGATCTGCTTGTTTTCGGTTTCCAGGCGGGCTTCCTTCTGCTCCAGCCAGGACGAGTAGTTGCCCTTCCACGGAATGCCGTGGCCGCGGTCGAGTTCGAGAATCCACTCGGCGGCGTTGTCGAGGAAGTAGCGGTCGTGGGTGACGGCGACGACGGTTCCGGGGAAGCGGACCAGGAACTGCTCCAGCCATTCGACTGATTCGGCGTCGAGGTGGTTGGTCGGTTCGTCGAGCAGCAGCATGTCGGGCTTGGCCAGCAGCAGCTTGCACAGCGCGACACGGCGCTTTTCGCCGCCGGACAGGTTGCCGATGGTGGCATCCCAGGGCGGCAGGCGCAGCGCGTCGGCGGCCAGTTCCATCTGCGCTTCGGTATCCGAGCCGGCAGTGGCGATGATCGCTTCCAGGCGGGCCTGTTCTTCGGCCAGCTTGTCGAAATCGGCATCCGGGTCGGCATAGGCGGCATAGACCTCGTCCAACTTGGCCTGGGCCTGCATCACTTCGCCAAGGGCCGATTCGACTTCTTCGCGCACCGTCTTGGCGGCGTCGAGCTGCGGTTCCTGCGGCAAATAGCCGATGGAAACGCCGGCCAGGTGCTGGACCTCGCCGTCGTATTCCTTGTCCACGCCGGCCATGATCTTGAGCACGGTCGACTTGCCGGCGCCGTTCAGGCCGAGCAGGCCGATCTTGGCACCGGGAAAGAAGGAGAGTGAAATATCCTTGATGATCTGACGCTTGGGCGGGACGATCTTGCTGACCCGCAACATGGACATGACGTATTGAGCCATTGAGCTTGCCTGTCGATAGGAAATGTTGTCGAAGCGCGAAGTCTACGAGGCTTCAACGTAAATGACCAGCGTCCCGGTGGCCGGGAGGCTGGTCTTTGAGGGGGAGAGGAGGGTGGGTTAAAAGCGCAGGCTGCCCAGCGTCCGGTGCAGCAGCACGGCCGGGGCCTCGACTCGCGGGCAGGTACGGACCGAGCCAATCTGGGCAAAACCCAGTTCCCGGCGGTAGTAGCCGGCATGGCGGGGATTGACTTCGACAACCACGTCAGTCACGCCGAAAACGGCACGGGCATACTGGTAGGTGGCCCGGAACAGCGCCTTCAGCAGTTCCTGACTACCAAAATCGGAATCCACGGCCAGCCGCGTGACTTCGCCGATAACCCGCGAAGATTTGCGCAAGGCTGAGATCTCATGGTCATAGAGGCTTTCGGCAAGCAGGCCTGAGCGCGAGTCCCGGGATCCGGTCAGGGTTGCCACCAATTCACCGTCGAGCCAGGCGCCGAGCGTGAAGTGATTGGGATCGTCAATGCTCTGGCGTTGCGGCAGAACCCGATAGCCGCGCGACACATACATCCGGCGAACCAGAGCATTGCAGGCACGGTGCTGATTGTAGGTGACCGCCGGCACGATGATCAGGTCCGCACTGTCGACGGAAATGCCCGGATCGACCGCGTGGACGTGCTCCCCGGGCGGATAGGGGGAGGACATCAGGCCGGGGATGGGCGGGAGTTTTGACGCTATATGCTGCATGAATTCCATTCTATGATCTGCCCAAAATTTAATCAACCGGCCACGGCGCTAAGCGCCAGGTTTGGGGTTTCTTCGCGCGGATGAAAACGGGGCGCCTTCTCGGCGGAGAGCGCATTGATGTCACCGCAAAGTTCACCGCCTTCGTCGATGACCAGTTTGCCGTAGCGGATCTTGCCCTGGACCTTGCCGGTGGCGTGGATGATCAGTTGCGAGCGTGCGGTCAGTTCGCCTTCGAAGCTGCCATGGATTTCGGCGATGTCGATGCTGACCTTGCCGGAAAACGCGCCATTCTCGGCAATGCGGATGACGCGGCTGTCCATCGTGGCCTCGACCCGGCCTTCGACGACCAGCGTATCGCAATCGAGTATCTCGGCGCCTTTCAGTTTGACGTCCGGGCCGACGATCAGGCGGGCACCACTAATGTTTTCCGCATCGCTGGCGGCCGATGCCGGTTTTTCGTCTTGCACAGGAGCTGGTTGGTCAGTGACCACCTTGGGTTCGGGAACTGCGCCGGCCAGGCTTCCAGAGCCGAGAACGCTCTTTACATCCTTGCGAGTAATGGTGTCATTGCGGTTGGGGATGATGGGTTTGCTGAACATGGTGACTCCCGTCTTTAGGTTATCGACAATTGGCTGTCCGGGGCCTTGTTGCGATAACCATGCCACGTATTATTAATATAATAAAAACAAACAATTAAGTTAAAACGTTAACTTTCGTTATAACTATTTCCAGGGTATCTGTCGCCAAATGGCGACATGATTTTTTGGCTTTTGGATAAAACAACGCTAATCTGGATAGGTTGCTTGTCGCTAAATTGCGACATGAATTTAATATATTGATTTTTAAACATAAATTTTTCATCGTCTTTGCTATTTGATGATCTTTCGCAAATTCGCCAAGGCTCGACCAAAGAGACTGGCGGTTTAAACTGGGGCTTTCAAAATCAGCACACGGATGAACCGGATTTCCTTTCGCCAGGGCATGCTGCTCGGCTTCATGCTGATCGTCCTGCTGCTCGGCGGTGTTGCGGTGCAAAGCTGGCTGGTCGTCGAGCGTCTGGTCGAACAGAGCCGTCACAACAGCGAGCAGGCCATTCAATTGACTGCGGCCATTCAGGAACTGGGCGAGCGTACGATCGATATCGAGCGCAGCGCCCGTCAATATCTGGTGCTCGACAATCCGGTGTTCCGCCAGCGATTTGACGAGCATCTGGCGCAATCATTGGTGGTTGTCGACCGCCTGGACGCGATGGCCGCCGAGCCTCTTGTGCCCTTGCTCGGCGGCTGGCGGATGGTCGCCGAAGCACTGCGCGGCGGGCTCGAACAGAATATTCCCCAGGCCGAGATCATTCCCTTGCTCGGGCGCATGGCTGAATTGAACAGCCTTCTGAAGCAGGCCGGGCAGCGCTGGATCGAGGCGCAGAATCGCCAGTCCCTGGATCAACTGGAAGCCAATCGTCTGAAACTCGGCGCCAGAATCGGCCTCGCCCTGATCGGAGTCCTGCTGGTCGCCCTGGCCATGGGCTGGTGGTTGGTCCGGCCGGTGCGCCATCTGGAGCAGGCGATCGTCCGTCTTGGCGCCAGCCGCTTCGACGAAGCGGTCAAGGTTGGCGGGCCGGCCGATTTGCGCCAGTTGGGCAAGCGGCTCGACTGGCTGCGCCAGCGCCTGGCCGAACTGGAATCCGACCGCGAACGGGCGCTGCGTCATGTGTCGCATGAGCTGAAGACGCCGCTGACCGCGTTGAAGGAGGGGGTTTCGCTGCTTCGTGAGGAAGTGCCCGGTCCGCTTGCCGCTGGTCAGCGCGAGGTGGTCGACATCCTGCAGCACAATGTCCGCAGTCTGCAGGAACAAATCGAAAGCCTGCTGACTCTCAATGCGGCGGCATTCGAGGCTCGCCGGCTGCGGATTGAGCCGGTCAAGCCGCGCAAACTGCTGGCTGCCGTAGCCCAGCGGCGCGAATTGCACAGCCAGTCGCGGCAACTGAAGGTCGTCGTCGAGGCGGCGGACGAGGTGGCGATGCTCGATCCCGACAAAATGACGGTCGTACTCGATAATCTGTTGTCGAATGCAATCGATTTCAGTCCGGATAGCGGCGAAATCCGCCTGAGTGCAAGGCATGGCGACGGGCTTTGGCGCTTCGAATGCGTCGACCAGGGGCCGGGGGTGGCCGAGGAGGACCGTCAGCGGATCTTCGACCCCTTTGTTCAGGGGCAGCGCATGGCGCCAGCACCGCGGCAGGGGAGTGGCGTTGGCTTGTCCATCGTTCGCGAACTGGTTCGCGCCATGGGCGGTGCGGTTTATCTGGTCCCGCAGGTGGTGGGAGCCCATTTTTGTGTGGAAATACCTGATGAGCAGTAAAAAAGAATTCTTGCCCGTTCGATCGGCCCTGTTGCCGTGGCTGGTCGCATTCACGCTGGCACTAAGCGCTTGCACGACCCCCATCATGAAGAAAGCGGCGCGTCAGGACGAAACGACGCCGGAAGCGGCATTGATCTATTACCACGGCTTGTCGCGAATGACGCCGGCCGAACTCGGGCGGGAGCGCATGGTGCTGACGGCGGTTCCGCAAACGCCTTATACCCAGGTCAGGATGGCGATGCTGCTCGGGCACCCCCGCGTTCAGCAGGATCTCGGCAAGGCCTTGGCGTTGCTCGACAGTGTGCTGAAGTCCAGCGATCCGGCGGCGATGCCCTTTCACCCGCTGGCCCGGGTTGTCGCCGACAACTACCTGGAGAGGAGCAAGCTCGATGGCCAACTGGAAAAACAGGGGCAGCAGTTGAAGGACAGCCAGCGAAAAGCGACCGAACTGCAGGAAAAACTCGACAGCCTGGCTGATATCGAGCGAACCCTGACGCCGCGGCCATCTGCCGTCCGGCCAGGAGGTATCAAGCGATGATGGCGCACGCCGCAGCTTCTGCCGGGGCTCATGTACTGGTCGTCGATGACGACGAGGATATCCTGCGCCTGCTGACCATGCGCCTGCGGGCGAGGGGGTTCCGGATTACGGCCGTTGGTTCGGCCGAGCAGGCGCTGGCCCAGATAGCCGTCGACCCACCACGGGTGGTCGTTAGCGATGTGCGTTTGCCCGGCCAGGACGGTCTGGCGCTGTTCGAGGAAATCCGGCGGACTCGGCCGACGCTGCCGGTCATTCTCCTGACGGCGCACGGCAATATTCCCGATGCCGTAGACGCCACCTCGCGCGGCGTCTTCGGCTACCTGACCAAGCCGTTCGACAGCCAGATACTGCTCGAAAAGATCGATCGCGCACTGGTGGTTTCGGCCCCGACCTCAACGGCAGGCGATCAAGCGCCGGCAACCGTGCAGGGAGACGAAACGTGGATGGCCGGCGTGGTGTTTCGCAGCAGCCGGATGGCCGAACTGATGGCCGAGGCGCGTATGGTCGCCGCCTCCGACGCCAGCGTGCTGATCCGTGGCGAAAGCGGGACCGGCAAGGAGGTCCTGGCCCGGGCCATCCACCGTGCCAGTCCGCGGGCCAAGGGACCGTTTGTCGCGATTAACTGCGGTGCCATTCCGGAACAACTGCTCGAGTCGGAGCTGTTCGGTCATGCCAAGGGTGCGTTCACTGGTGCCGGTGCCAGCCGGGTCGGGCTGTTCCAGGCGGCCAATGGCGGCACCCTGTTCCTCGACGAAATCGGCGACATGCCGCTGGCCCTGCAGGTCAAGCTGCTACGGGTGCTGCAGGAGCGTGTCGTGCGGCCGGTCGGCACGACACGGGCCGAGCCGGTCGATGTCCGCCTGCTTTCGGCGACCCACCGCGATCTCGACGCCGCCATGGCGCAAGGGCAGTTCCGCGAGGATTTGTACTATCGCCTCGATGTTGTGTCGCTGAATCTGCCGCGCCTCGATGAGCGGCGCGAGGATATTCCGCTGCTCGCCGCCCATTTCGTTCAGCTGCTGGCTGGCAAATATGGCAAGCCGGTCAACGGTTTTGCGCCGGAGGCGCTCGAAGCGCTGGCTACGGCCTCATGGCCGGGCAATGTCCGGCAACTGTTCAATGTTGTCGAGCAAAGCTGCGCCCTGACCTCGACACCGCTGATTCCACTGGCGCTCGTCCAGCGGGCATTGCGCGTGCCGGCCATGGACGCGCTGACCTACGCCGATGCCAAGCAGCGCTTCGAGCGCAATTACCTCGTTCAGTTGTTGAAACTTACCGATGGCAATGTTGCCGATGCGGCGCGGATTGCCGAGCGCAATCGCACGGAGTTCTACCGGCTACTGCAAAAGCACGACCTGACACCGGCCATGTTCCGCAGCGACGGAGAAGCGGCCGCAGAGCGCTGATCCGGGTGCGTTCGGCCTTGGCTGGCATCCGGGATGGCAGGGATCTGTCGCCGCAGGGCGACGGATGATCACGCCTGTTTCGGTGGATTATTTTCTAGCTTATTGATTATTAGGGTAAAAATAGACATGGCATGGAGTTCGCATTAGGTGGTGGCATTCACTACAAGAAGGGATCTGCCATGCTGAAACGTAATCTCCTCGTCGCCAGTCTTTTTGCCGTTGCGACCTTTGTTGGTTTGGGCCTGTCGGCCTTTGCGACCGACGACCCGAAAGCTGTGGCTGCGGCCGTTGCCAGTACCGAAGCCCTGGATGCCGCACTGACCGACAAGGTCGAGACACTGTTGCGGACTGATATCGGTTTGGCCGGGTCGCAGTTTCGTGTGGCTTCAAAAGCCGCAGTCGTTACCGTTGCGGGTTCGGTGCCTGATGAGCACGCCTTGCGACGGGCGCTCGATCTGGCCAGCGGTGTGCGTGGCGTGCGCGAGGTACGCAACGCCATGGAGGTCGATCTCCCAAAGTAAGGGCAGGGAGCGGTACCGGGAGATTCGAGGGGCTGGTCAAGCTGATTCCAGCGTTACCAGTAGCGCACCTTCGTCGACTGTATCGCCCTCTGTGACATGTATTTCGATGACCCGACCGGCGTAGGGGCTTGGAATGTCCAAGGCTACCTTGCCGGTTTCAAGGGTCAGAATATTGTCGTCGCGCCCCACCATGTCGCCAATCTGGACCAACAGTTCGAGAATGAACACGTTGCCGTTGGCGCACGAACCGCAACTTGACCAGCACTCGGGGTATTTCGGCATTCGGACATTGATCGTGGACATTGGCTTTTTCCTGAAAACCCTTGCATTCTACCGATCTGTCCGTATAATGCGCGGCTCTGACAGCGCGCCCGTAGCTCAGTTGGATAGAGTATCTGGCTACGAACCAGAGGGTCGGGCGTTCGAATCGCTCCGGGCGCGCCATCAGACCAATCAGGGCCAATCAAATGGTTGGTCCTTTGTTTTTTTGCAGCGCGCCCGTAGCTCAGTTGGATAGAGTATCTGGCTACGAACCAGAGGGTCGGGCGTTCGAATCGCTCCGGGCGCGCCATCAAAAAAACTGTGAAAAGCCACCTTGATGGTGGCTTTTTTCATTTTCAGGCGGTATAAAGTCGCGGGTCTCACGGCGAGACCGCCTCCCCTGATTGGCTTTTGCGCACCTTGGACCGCTATGAACCTTATTTCCCGGATTCTGATCTCTTTCATGGCGCCTGTGCTGCTCGTTCTTGGCACGATGCTTCCTTTGCCGGCGCTGGCGAATGATCATGGCGGTGGCGGAGCGCCGGAGCCGATGGTGTTCACGGTCAATCTTGGCAAAGACAACTATTTGCAATTCGGTTTGGTCTTCGAGGGGGCGACCCCCGAGGCCCTGCATCTTCTCGCCGGTTACAAGCCGAGGTTGCAGCACGAGATCATCCTGCTCCTCTCGGGCAAGGATGCGGCTAAATTGCGTACGCTGGCTGGCAAGAAGGAATTGATCGAAGAAATCATCGAGCTAAGCAATCACGTGATCCACGAGGACGAGAAGACCGGCATCAAGGAAGTTTTGTTCACCAAGTTCCTGATCCAGTAAATCGGGCCATGCCTGCCGATCTTCCGTCGATCGAAGCCACGTTGGATGCGGTTGCCGGGCATCTGGGGCAGGCGCGGCGGGCCTTGTTCATCACCGGGGCAGGGATTTCGGCCGATTCCGGCTTGCCGACCTATCGTGGCGTTAGTGGCCTGTATGCCAGCGAGGCGACCGCCGATGGGCTGCGGATCGAGGATGCCCTGTCCGGCGAGGTATTTGCGCTACGTCCGGATATCACCTGGAAATACCTGATTCAGATCGAGGAAAGCTGCCGTGGCGCCCAGCCGAATGCGGCGCATCGGGCGATAGCCTGGCTGGAAAGCTATCTCGACCGGGTCATGGTGTTTACCCAGAACGTCGATGGCCTGCATCGTGCCGCCGGGAGCGGTGAAATCGTCGAGATTCACGGCAATCTGCAGGAGCTGGCTTGTACCGCCTGCAGCCATCAGGAAGCGGTGGCGGACATGAGCGGCCGCGAGATTCCGCCGCGCTGCCCGGTTTGCGGTGCCGTGTTGCGGCCCAAGGTGGTGCTGTTTGGCGAGGCGCTGCCGGAAGAGGAACTGGACCGGTTCATCGACGCCTTCCAGGAAGGCTTCGATATTGTGTTCAGCATCGGCACCTCCAGCATTTTTCCCTACATCACGCAGCCTGTGGTTCTGGCGGCGGCGAGTGGCATTCCGACGGTGGAAATCAATCCGTTGCGGACCCAGTTGAGCGATATCGTCGATTTCCATGTCCCGATGGGGGCTGCCGAGGCGATGACCGCTATCGTCCGCCGGCTGGGGTTCGGCGAGTTTTCCGGCTAAGCGTCTTTGGCTTTTTGCAACAGCTTGGCAATTGAAAATGGTGCAGTGCACAAATTGCTTGACAACTGATATTCCGTGGTTAGAATGAAGTCATGCTGCAGTGCAACATGGATTGTGCGGCAAGATTATCACCCAACCTCAGGAGAATCACCATGTTTACCAAGCCCGAAGATTTCGCCAAGTCCGGTATCAACTTCACTCTGTTCTTCACCAACACCGCTTTCGACGGCATCGAGCGTCTGGCCCTGTTGAACCTGGCTGCTGCCCGTTCGGTTTTCGAAGCCGCGATGTCGAACTTCACCACCCTGCTGGGCGCCAAGGATGTCCAGTCCTTCGTCAATCTGCAGAAGGAGCTGGCTGCCCCGTCCATCGAGAAGGGTCTGGAGTACTCGCGTAATGTGATCTCCATCGCTGCCGAAACCAAGGACAAGATCGCCAAGGAAGTCGAAACCAAGGTTGCTGAAACCAACGCCACCGTTTCTGGCCTGGTCGAAAAGGCCCTGGCTTCCGCGCCGGCTGGTTCCGAAGTTGCCGTTGCCGCCGTCAAGACCGCCATCAAGTCGGCCAACGAAGCTTACGAAGGCCTGAACAAGGCTGCCAAGCAAGCTGCCGAAGTTGCTGAAGCCAGCGTTGCCGCTGCCACCTCCGCCACCCTGAAGGCTGCCAACGTCGCCGCTCCGAAGGGCAAGAAGGCCGCCTGATCTTCGTCGATCAGTGCTCATAAAGCCGGGGCTTTGCCCCGGCTTTTTTATGGTTCATCGCGCTTTACCGGGGAAGGCGGCCTTGATCTTTAGGAAGAAGTAGGCTGAGTCTCGAAATCCGTAGGCCATCCGTTTGATGACTTTGATGCGGTTATTGACGCCTTCGAGGATCGAGGAATTCATGGGGTAGAGGGTGGAAGCGAGGATGCCCCGGAGATACTTCCGGAGTCGCTTGGCGAACTGGATGGCGGGAGCCAGCTTGCTGTCGATGGCAAGGCGATACCAACGCTTCCATCGTTGTGCGCCTTCCCGGATGGACGGTGCAAACCAGAGTTCCTTGAGTTCGGTTTTCAGAAGATAGACGGTGGCCAACGGGGCGTTGGCGGCGAGCAATTCACTGAGCTTGACGGCCTGATCGTCCTGCAAGTTGTCCCGGTTGCGCAGCAGGAGCCAGCGGCTGCGCTTGATCACTTTTCGGGCCGCCGGTTGCTCGCGCAGTGCATTGGCCTGATCGACGCGGACGCGATCCACCACGTCACGGCCAAAGCGCGCCACCACATGGAAGAGGTCATAGACGACCTCGGCGTTAAGACAGTGCTTCTGCACTTCCAAATCGAAGGCGGTATTCATATCCATCGCGACGGCTTCGATCTGTCGGCAACCTTGTTCTCCGAGCAATTCGAAGAAAGGCCGGATCGCCTCCCGACTATTGCCTTCACCGACCCAGAGCACCCGCATGCGCTGGGCGTCCATGACGACCGTGGCATAGCGATGGCCTTTGTGCAGTGCAAATTCATCCATGACCAGGCGCCGGACGCCCTCGGCTTCGAACACACCGTGCTGGCGCTCCAGTCGCTGATGGTCAATGGTCTTGATCGTGTGCCAGTGCAGCCCCGTCAGCTGGGCCACATGCGCAATCGGCAGGAGTTGTGTCAGGGCCTCGACCCAGGCCTTGAGCCGATGGGTGATTCGGCTTCGTCGGTCCAGCCAGGCAATGTGTTCCACCACCCGGGACCCGCAATGGTGGCAGTCCATCCGGCGAATCGGTACGTCCAGCCAGACGCGGCGGTCGAACCAGTCGCGCTCTCTGATGCGTCGCCGATTTCGTTCGTGAACCAGCACGCAGGGGGCTTGGCAGACCCCGCAACAGGCCGATATTTCCGGTGCTTCGGAGAGCTTGATCAGCAGTGAGCCGTCGGCCTCTTCGTAGCACCCATCAACAACATGCCCTTCCCAGAAATGAAGGGCCAACATAGCATTCGACATGGCAGAGATTTGGATGATTGATCTGTTTGGCGACAATCAATCTAGCAACTCCGAATCCCTGCCTCCTATCCCCGCGTCAAACCGTCAAGCCCCTCTTCCCCGGTAAAGCGCGATGAACCTTTTTTATTGCTGTCGCCGCGAAAATCTGGCGTTCAGAAGGCGATGCGGCAGAGCAAGGCTGAGAGTTCGGGGTAGAAACCCAGGCGGCTGATGCGGATATGGCGGCCGATTTCGGTTGATTCGACAGTTTCTCGGGCTGCTGCCGACTGCTGGATCAGCATCGGGAATGCCCGTCGGGCGTCGACGACGGAAAAAATCCGCGCCAGCAGTTCGCCACAGGTTCGGTAATGAATCGGGTCAAGGCGGATATGGCGGCTGCCGCTGTCGCAGATGTCGAGATAAGCCGCGGCAGTTGTCGCGGTCGCTTCGAGCGAGGCTAGTTGTCCGGGAGTGAAGTTCGGCATGGGGGACTCCTGCTGCAACCCAGAATGTGTCTGGTTGAGAAAAAGTCTAGGACGAGGCGGTTTTTCCCGGCGTGAGCTATTTGACGGTCGATGAAGAATTGCTGGCCGATGGGCAAGAAAAAAGGGGCATTTTTGCCCCTTTTTTGCCATTGACCGTAGGATTTACTTACCTACGTGGCGCCTTGACCGGCTTGCCCTTGCCGCCGCGGTTGCCGCGGCAGATTTCCAGGCGTTCGCCCTTCAATTTGCCGGCCACGCCGTCGATGACCGGCACGATGTCTTCCAGCGCGGTCTTGCCCGGGGCAGCGTCGATCAGCTTGAGGCCGCGGCCCTTGGCGAGCAGGCGAATTTCTTCGATATTGAAGACCAGTGCGCGGCCATCCCTGGTCACACAGGCGATTTCGCCGGCAGCCGGGGCGGCCATGAAGATGGCCGGGGATTCGTTGTCGCCGAGCGTCAGGAAAGCCTTGCCGGCCTTGCCGCGCGACAGGAAGTCGCTGCCCTGGCAGCGGAAGCCGTAGCCGCCGTCGCCGGCGACCAGATACTGTTTGTCGTTGGCGACGGCCTGCGCCAGGCACAGCTTGCCGCCGTCCTGGAAGTCGGCCAGCGAGGTGGCCGGGACGCCGTCGCCCTTGCCGCCGGGGATATCGGCGGCGGCGATGGAGTAGGCGCGGCCCTGGGTGTCGAGCAGGATCAGGTGGTCGACGGTGCGGCAGGGCAGGCAGGCGAGCAGGCTGTCGCCGGAACGGAAGCTCAGCTGCGTCGGGTCGATGTTGTGGCCGCTGCGCGAACGCAGCCAGCCGTGCTTCGAGACGATCAGCGTGGTCGGTTCATCGGGGATGGAGACGTGCTTGGCGTCGGCCATCGTGACCTTGGCGTCGGCTTCGATGAAGGTCCGACGGTCGTCGCCGTATTTCTTCGCATCTGCCTCGATCTCGGCGGCGACGCAGGTGCGCAGGGCGTCTTCGGAGTCGAGCAGTTTGTTCAGTCCGGCCGCTTCTTCGCGCAGGCGGGCGAGTTCTTCGCCGATCTTGATGCCTTCCAGACGGGCTAGTTGGCGCAGGCGGATTTCCAGGATGTCTTCGGCCTGGATCTCAGAGAGCTTGAAGTGGGCGATCAGATCGGCCTTGGGATCGTCCGATTCGCGGATGACCTTGATGACCTTGTCGATGTCGAGCAGGATGGCCTGCCGGCCTTCGAGGATGTGGATGCGTTTTTCGGCAGCCGTTAAACGGTGACGCGTGCGCCGCTCGACGGTGCTCAGCCGGAAGCGGCACCACTCGGCGATGATGCTGTACAGCGAGGCCTGGCGCGGGGCGCCGCCGACGCCGAGGACGGTCAGGTTGATCGAGGCGTTGGTTTCCAGGCTGGTGTGGGCGAGCAGCAGGCGGACCAGGTCGTCCTGGCCCTGGCGCGAGCTGGCCGGTTCGATAACCAGGCGAACGGCGTGTTCCTTGCCCGATTCGTCACGCACGCCGGATTCCGAAATGGCCGAGAGGAAGGCGGCTTTCAGGTTGAGTTGTTCCGGGGTGAATACCTTTTTGCCGGCCTTTTCCTTGGCCTGCGGGTTGGAGCAGGCTTCGATTTCCGACATCACGGTCGCGGTGGACACGCCCGGCGGCAATTCGGTGATGACCAGCTTCCATTGGCCGCGCGCCAGGTTCTCGATTTTCCACTTGGCGCGCACGCGCAGGCTGCCGCGGCCACTGCGGTAAGTGGCGGCGATTTCCTCGGGCGACGAGATGATCTGGGCGCCACCCGGGTAGTCCGGACCGGGGATCATGGCCAGCACGTCGTCTTCGCTGAAATTCGGGTCTTTGATCAGGGCGACCGCCGCATTGGCCACTTCGCGCAGATTGTGGGCCGGGATTTCGGTGGCCATGCCGACCGCGATGCCGGAGGCGCCGTTGAGCAGGCAGAAGGGCAGGCGGGCCGGCAACAGCGCCGGTTCGTCGTTGGCGCCGTCGTAGTTGGGCTTCCAGTCGACGGTGCCTTCGTCGATTTCGGCCAGCAGCAGTTCGGCGATCGGCGTCAGGCGGGCTTCGGTGTAGCGCATGGCGGCGGCGTTGTCGCCGTCGCGCGAGCCGAAATTGCCCTGGCCGTCGACGATCGGGTAGCGCAGGCTCCAGTCCTGGGCCATGCGGACCATCGCGTCATAGACCGAGGAGTCGCCGTGCGGGTGGTATTTACCAATCACGTCGCCGACGACGCGGGCCGATTTGACGTGGCGCGGGCTCTTGTACAGGCCCATCCGGTGCATTGCGTAGAGGATGCGGCGCTGCACCGGCTTCTGGCCGTCGGCGGCCGAGGGCAGGGCGCGGCCGGTGACGACGCTCATCGCGTATTCGAGATAGCGGCGGGCGGCGTATTCGGCGGGCGGCGGGATGTCTTCGGCCGGGCCGCTGGCGGCGGGTGGCAGTGCGGGCGGCTCGCCGGCTGCGGTGGCTGCTTCGCCGGGCAGGGATGCTTGCTGCTGCGGCGTATCGTCAACAGCCGGGGCCGGAGCCTCCGGGTTATCTACGGTGGCGGAGTCGTTGCTGGGTTCGAAGAGATCGGGCTGGTCGTTCATGGTCGGTGGGGGTAAGGCGGGCAGGCGCGATGTTACTTGAAGTCGCTCGGGCTCGTCCGGTTCGCCGGCGATATTTCGTTGTTCGCCGGCCGCGGAGCGTGCCGGTGCCGGGTTTAGCCCTGTTGCGGCGAGTCGGCTGGCGATGCGGCGAGCACGATGCGGTTTCGACCTTCGGCCTTGGCCCGGTAGAGGGCCTGGTCGGCGCGGCTGAGCAGGTGCTCGAAACTGCTGTCGGCGGCGCTGATGGCGGCGACGCCGATCGATACGGTGAGCGCGAGCGGCCCGGTATCGTCAGCGTAGGGCGAGGCTTCGACCATGCGCCGGAGTCGTTCGGCGGCGATCTGGGCTTGCTCGGCATCGGCACCGTCGAGCAGGAGGACGAATTCCTCGCCGCCTTGCCGTGCTGCCATTTCGCCGTCGCGGCAGGCACCGGCGAGGAGGTGGCCGATGTGGCGCAAGGCCTGGTCGCCGACGTCGTGGCCGAAGCGATCGTTGATCGACTTGAAGTGATCGATATCGATCAGGGCGACGGCAAATTCCGCGTCGCCGGCCATCGCTCTTTCAAAGGCGACGGCGCCGCGGTGATGCAGGGTTCGCCGGTTGGGCAGCCCGGTCAGGTAGTCGATCGAGGCGGCAACTTTCCAGCGGCGCTTCAGACGTTCGGCGCACATCAGCAGGAAGGCGGTGGTGCCGACGACCGGTAGCACGGAGACGAGGATGGGCGCGAGATCGTGCGCCGGGTTGGGCGGCGGGAAGATCTGGTCGGCTGGCAGATGGGCGTCGAGGGCCGCGACCAGCGCGATACGCAGCAGGATGTAGGCGGCGCTGCCGGCAAAGAGATAGGCGAGCACCAGCCGACTGAGCGACCGGCTACGCCGCGGTGCGGTCAGCAGGGTATGGGCGCAACCGACGAGGTTGGCGAAAAGGCCCAGGTCGATACTGATCAGACGCAGCTTGAAGGAAGGGGCGACGGTCAGAAAGACGATGACGCCGAGCATCGCCAGAATGCCGGGGGCGAACAGGGCCGGCTGCTCCGGGCGATGATGGAACTGGCGCAGGGACTGCCAGTAGGCCATGGTGCCGAGGATCAGCAGCGAGTTGGTGAGCAGGATTACGCTCTTTGGCGTCAGCCAGGGGGTGACGGCGAAGATCACGCAGGCGCAGGCGTTGAGCAGCGTGCCGCGCCGCCAGGTGACGGCGCTGGCCTGCAGTTGGGGCAGGATTTCGCGGTGAACGAGACCGAGAACGCCGCCGTTGGCGATCATCAGAATGGCGCCGATGATGAACGCGGTTTGGTGGTCCATGGATGAACTACTGCGGAGATCGGCCGGGGAAAGCCGATGGGGGGTGAAAGAAGATTCGAGGGGGCGATTTTACCCGAATTGCATGCGCCGGGAGGGGCGTCTGGCCTGCCGGGCCACTCGGTCTTCGGAGGATAATGTCCGCTGCAACGCTGGGGTTTTTTAATTTTGGCCAATATTTCGGGCTGACCGTAGCATTTGTCTTTGTTAATTTAGATAGATTTATTGAGTGAAGGCCGGGTCGGTTATATAGTTGGTCATAGTTAATTTGGCATAGGCAATTGATAAATTCCATGTTTGAGCTTCGGAAATTTGTCGTTCCCGAATTTATCTTCGGGGTCGGGGCTAGGCACAAGGTGGGCTTGTATGCGCGCAACCTGAACGCCAAGCGGGTATTGGTCGTCACCGACCCGGGGGTCATGGCCGCAGGCTGGCTGGCCGAATTGACCCGCGATCTGGACGAGGCCGGCATCAACCACGTGCTGTTCAGCCAGGTCACGCCCAATCCGCGGGATCACGAAGTGATGGCGGGTGCCGAGTTTTACCGGGCCGCTGGCTGCGATGTCATCGTCGCCCTGGGCGGCGGTAGCGTCATCGATTGCGCCAAGGGCATCTCGGTGGTCATCGCCAACGGCGGGGATATTCTCGATTACGAAGGCGTGGACGCCATCCCCTTGCCCGGGCCGCCATTGATCTGCATCCCGACCACGGCCGGCACGGCGGCGGACATTTCTCAGTTCGCCATCATTAATGCCGTATCGCGGCGGACCAAGGTGGCGATCATCAGCAAGATCGTCGTGCCCGACGTTGCGTTGGTCGACCCGGAAACTACGGTAACCATGTCGCCCAGCCTGACGGCTTTTTCCGGGCTGGATGCCTTGACCCATGCGATTGAGGCCTATGTGTCATCGGCCAGTTCGCCGCTCTCCGATGTTCATGCGCTGGCCGCTGTGCGCGGCGTCAGGGCCAGCCTCGGGCAGGCGGTGGCGCAGCCCGGCGACCTGCAGGCGCGGGAGCAGATGATGCTGGCCAGCCTGCAGGCAGGCATGGCTTTTTCCAATGCCAGCCTGGGGGCCACGCATGCCATGGCCCACAGTCTCGGCGGCTATCTGGATTTGGCGCACGGCGAATGCAATGCCTTGTTGCTGCCAGCCGTGGTCGATTTCAATTTCCATGCGTCCGAGGATCGCTTCATCCAGATCGGCGAAGCCTTGGGCCTGGAGATGAAGCAGGGAACGCCGCAGGAGAAGCTGCGCCGGATCATGGATGACATTCATGGCTTGCGTGCCGCGGTGGGCGTCGAAGGCGGCTTGTCCGAGCGCGGTGTTTCCCGCGCGGTCGTGGCCGATCTGGCCGACCATGCACTCAATGATTCGTGCATTTATACCAATCCGCGCCGGGTCACCGCCTCGGATCTCCGGGTGATCTATGCCGAAGCCCTTTGACGATGAGTTGCCCGCCGATGACTGGGAGGCACACCGCCGACAGATCATCGGGCTGGGCGAAAACTCTTTCCGCAAGACCTATTACCCGGAACTGCGGCGCAACGTCGCCAACGTCAAGAATCTTGTGCTGGCCGTCGAGCAGTCGCCGGGGGGCATATTTATCGCCGTTCGCGACGGGCATATCGAGTATGCCAACGGAACGCTGCTCAAACTGGCGGGCATGCGTAGCGAGGAAGTGGTCGGGAAGACGCCGCAGGTTCTGTGGGCGCTGGTCAGCAAGGGCGATTCCTGGGCGCTGGTTGCGGCACAGATGGCCGCCGGGTTGCCATGGTCGGGCGACCTTTTCCTGACTTCCGGATCGGGCGAGCGGCGTTGGGCGTCGCTCTCGATTGTTCCTGTTCATGACGATACCGGCGATATCACCCACTTTCTCGGGAGCATGGAGGATATTTCGGCGCGCAAGCAAGCCGAGGAGGAGTTGCAGTCGATCGCCCAGGCCCGCGCCCGGGCGCTGGAGGCGGCAGAGCATCTCTCGGCCCTGAAATCCGAATTCATCGCCAACATGAGCCACGAGTTGCGCACGCCGATTTTTCAGATCCTCGGGCTGGCAAAACTGGGCAGGCAAGCCTCGGATATTGAAAAGGCTCGATCATATGCCGAGAAAGTGGCCCAAACCGGTGAGCGACTGCTGGAGATCGTTGATGCAGTCCTCGATTTCTCGGCGGTTCAAAGGGGCCGGCTGGAATTGAATCCGGCGCCCTATTCGGTGGCGACCCTGAAGGATGCGGTGCTGAGCAAGTGGCAAGCGCGGATTGCCGACAAGGGGCTGTATTTCGAACTGGAGAACAGTGCCGACCCGCAGTTGGAGATTGTCGTGGATAGCCGGCGCTTGCATCAGGTGCTCGATGAATTGCTGTCCAATGCTCTGAAATTTACCGAGCATGGGCTGATCCACCTGTCGATCAGCACGACCACCAGCACGATCGAGTTCGCGGTGACCGATTCCGGTGCCGGTATGACCGAGGCACAACTGGAGAATGGTCTGCAGGCATTCCATCAGATTGACGGCAGCGCGTCTCGCCAGATTGGCGGCATGGGGCTGGGCCTGGCGCTGGTCAGGCAACTGCTCGAACTGATGGGTGGGCGCCTGCTTGCCGAGAGCACGCCGGAAGTCGGCAGCTGTTTCCGGGTTTCCGTGCCGCTGGCCTGAGCCCCGAACTTTGGCCGGTTGTTGCGGTCGATCTCTCAAGATGGCCGCCGGGCCGGCACGGCGGCGGTCGAATCCCTTGATTTACATAAATGTTGCCGGGATAATCATGCGGATCGGGAATCGCCCCGAACCATTGGTGGCGAACCACGAATAGCCGTTTCGATCATCAATTTTTGGGCCCCGCCATGAACAGACTGCCCGCGATTCTCTATTTTGTTTGCGCCGCTGCACTGGCCCAACAGGGGGCGGAGCCGACCATCCGCATTTGCGACGATACGGGCTGCTCCGATCGGCCCCGCAGTTCATCGACCTTCAACCCGAGTGCCGGTGGCGATACGCAGGCAGAACGCCGGGCCGCCCAGCTGATTGCTTTGGCCGAGAAGGAGCCGCGCGCCGCCTATGACCTCGGCCTGCGTTATTTCCGCGGCGATGGTGTCCGCCAGGACAGTTATCAGGCGCTGACCTGGATGCGCGATGCCGCCGAACGCGGCTACCTCAAGGCGCAGGTTGCCGTCGGCAAGTTCTACCTGATGGGCCTGGAGGAAATGGGCTCCGATCCGGCTGAAGCGGAAAAGTGGCTGTCCATGGCAGCCGGGCGCGGCGACAGGGAGGCCAAGAAACTGCTGGGTGAAGCAACCCGCGCCAAAAAGGACGAAGTCGCCTATCGGCGCTGGGTCGATTCGCAAAAAGCCAACTGGAACAGCTACTGGCAGAGCCGGTACGAATACCAGTGGCAATGGAACAACAATGGTTGGTATGACCGCGGAAGCCGTTACTAAATTTATTACAGGAGCGTAAAGAGATGACCCTCAAGAAAAATATGTTCGGGATGGTGGGGCTGCTTGCGGCAACTTACTTGCTTGGCGGCTGCGTCACGCCGGGCAGCGGCGGTTCGGTGACGACCGGTTCGCCGGATGCAACGGCGGTCAGTGGCGCTGCTGGCGGTGCGACCAGCGCTGGGGCCAACAGCTCGCTCGAACGCTGCAGCGAGACGCTGGGTACGCTGGCCGTGGACGACGGTCGCGGCAAGGAGTGGTATGCCAGCTTCGGCGCGGCGACCAAGATCACCACCATCGAGCCCTTGATCCGCCTGGCCGTTCAGCAGTCCAACTGCTTCGTGATCACCTCGATTGGCAACAACCGCACGGAAAGCAAGCTTTCGGCGATTACCGACAAGCAGCGCAACTCCGGTGAGTTCCGGGCCGGCTCCAAGCAGCAGAAGGGCCAGCGCGTGGCTGCAGACTATTACATGGAGCCGTCGATCATCATCGACAACTCGTCGACCGGCAAGATGGCCGGTGCGCTGGGCGGCCTCGTCGGGCGGGGCGGTGCGGCCGTGGCGGCCGGTATGGAAAGCAAGGTGTCGGTGGTCACGCTGACCATGTATGACATCCGTTCCGGCGTCCAGATCGGCATTTCCGAGGGCAATGCGACGGCGACCAACTTTGGCGCCGCGATGGGGGCCTTTGGTCCGGCCGCAGCTGGTGGCCTGGGCGGTTTCTCGCAGACGCCGGAAGGCAAGGCGACCGTGGCTGCCTTTACCGATGCTTATAACAAGATGGTCATCGCGCTGCGCAACTACAAGGCACAGGACGTTAAGGGCGGCCTGGGACGCGGCGGTCAGCTGAAGGTCAAGTGATTGTCGGGGAAACCCATCCGGGGGCGCCGCTGGCGCCCTTTTTTATTTTTGGCCGAAATTTCGGGGTTACCGTAGCATTCAGCCAGCTGAGCCTTCGTCGAGCATTTTTTCGCACTCGGCGAGCATGGTCTGGGCTAGTTCCGAGTGGTAATTAGGGTCGAGCGCTTCGGTCATTTCATGCGCCGTGTAAAGGCCGGCTTCACGCGAAAGCTCCCCGGCAATCTGCCGGGCGAACTGGTCGCTGAGCGCCGACAACTGGCGGCGTTCGCCCAGCGGCAGGCTGTTTTTCGAGCGGGCCAGCCAGTCGGCAGCGAGCGTTGCGCCCTGGGCCTCGGTCAGCCACTGCTCGTGTTCGTAATAGGCGTTCAGGCGTTCGGCGGCCAGCGCGAAGATTAGCGCGACGCGGATGCCGCGCGGGGTCGGTGGGGTGTCGTCGCGGACACGCATCAGTCGTAGCGGGCGCCGAGCGCCTTGGCGATGAAGTGGCGGCCGACGCGCGGCTTTGGTACGCGTTCGTCGAACCAGGCGCGGACATCCTCGTCCAGCCCGATGCCGTGCATATAGTTGTAGAGCGCCTTGTTCAGCGCCTTGCCGAGGCGGTCGTGGTCGACGCCGGTGGGGTCGATGAAGTGCACGTCGTTTTTGGCGAACTTGCCAGGCGGCAAGGGCTGCAGCTTGATGCCGTACTCGGCCGGATTCTGGCCGACCGGCGAATGTACGGTGCACGAAAAGCGGTGGAAGAAGCCGGACTGGATGCAGCCTTCGGCGAACAGCTGGCGCACGTATTCCAGCGCATCGACGGTGTCCTGCACGGTTTGCGTCGGGAAACCGTACATCAGGTAGGCGTGGACAAGGATGCCGGCCTCGCTGAAGGCGCGGGTGACGCGGGCGACCTGATCGACCGAGACGCCTTTCTTCATCAGCCCGAGCAGGCGGTCGGAGGCGACTTCCAGGCCGCCGGAGACGGCGATGCAGCCGCTGTCGGCCAGTTGCAGGCAAAGCTCGGGCGTGAAAGATTTTTCGAAGCGGATGTTGCCCCACCACGAAATGGCCCGGTTGCGCCGCTGCAGTTCCTCGGCCATCGCGCGCAGGGCCTTGGGCGGCGCAGCTTCGTCGACGAAATGGAAGCCGCTGTGGCCGGTCTCGGCGACGATGCGCTCGATGCGGTCGACCGTCGTGCTGGCGCTGGCCGCGTCGTAGCGGCCGATGTAGTCGAGGCTGACGTCGCAGAAGCTGCATTTCTTCCAGTAGCAGCCGTGGGCGACGGTCAGCTTGTTCCAGTGGCCGTCCGACCACAGCCGGTGCATCGGATTGAGCATGTCGAGCAGCGACAGGTAGCTATCGAGCGGCAGGCCGTCCCAGGTCGGCGTGCCGACTTCCTCGAAGGGGATGTCGGGCTCCTGGCTGTTGAAATAGCGCACGGCCCCGTCGACGCGGGCAAAGGTGCGCACCAGATTGAGGCGGGGGCGCTTGCCGGCCAGATGCTCAAACAGCGCGAGCAGCGGCTTTTCGCCGTCGTCGAGCGTGACGTAGTCGAAGTAGTCGAAGACGCGCGGCTCGGCCAGTTCGCGCAACTCGGTATTGACGTAGCCGCCGCCGAGCACGGTGACGATCTTGGGGTATTTGGCCTTGATCGTCTGGGCGATGCGGAAGGCGGCATAAACCGAGCCGGGGAAGGGCACGGAAATCAGCACGATGTCCGGAAGGCTATCCCCCAAGGGGACTTCCTTCGGGGCGCGCTCGATGGCATTTTTTGTCAGATTTTGCAAAGTCTCGTCGACCAGCGTCGGCGGTGCGGCCAGCGCGGTGGCCAGCGGATTGAAGCTGGCCTGGCTCTGGGCCAGCGATTCGGCGTAGCGGACGAACTCGAAGCGGGTGTCGACGGCCTCGCGCAGCACGTCGGCCAGGTCGTCGAGATAGAGGGTGGCCAGGTGGCGGGCGCGATCCTGCACACCGAGCGAGCCGAAGGCCCAGGCCAGCGGGTCGCCGCCATCTTCGTCGATGTAGTTGTCGAGCGACGCGAAGCGCGGTCCCTCGGGCAGGAAGGCGCGGCTGCAGATGCGATGGGCGATCGAGCCGTCACGGCCCTGAAGCAGGGCGATGGCCGGGACGATGCTGGCGAGGTAGCGGTCGTAGTGGTTGAGGAAGGTCTTCAGCGTGTTCGAACGCTTCTTTGGCGGAATGGCTTCGGCCGCCACTTTCAGCTTGGGCAGGCCGGCCGGCGACAGCAGTTCGAGGACCAGGGCCAGCGCCAGGTCGGTCTGCTCGGCGTGGAAGCCGCGCGAACGCAGGAAGCCGGTCAGGTAGGCGGTGGCCGGGTAGGGGGTGTTCAACTGCGTCATCGGCGGGATGACGGAGAGGATGCGGGGGGAAGCGTCGGGCATGGTGGGGCGAATGATAGGTCAAGCGGGGCGCTTGTAAAGGGCGTGCAATCTTGGCGTGGTCCAATGCCGGCCCCGATCACCCGAAATACCGCCTGAAGATGCCCCGAATTTGTGTTGCGCGCCGCCTGGCTGTGGCGATTTCCCTGGCTGTTGTCGCCGCCCTTTCTCCCACCCAGGCCGCATCGGCCGCCGATTCCGTCCAGACGGCCCAGGATATCGTCAGTGCCGGCCGCCTGCGCATGCAGTCGCAGCGCTTGGCCAAGCTCTACCAGCAGGCCGGCATGGGCTTGCAGACCGGGCAGGCCTTGAAGCAGATCGATGCGTCGGTGGGCGAGGTCGATGCCGAGTTCGGTCGTCTCGCCCGTTACGGCCGCAAGCCCAATGTCCAGCGGGTGCTCGCCCGCAGCGAGGCGCTGTGGCAGGAAATGCGCACCGCCTTGCGCGAGCGTCCGGCGCCGGCCAGCGCCGAACGCGTCAATCAACTGGCCGATGAATTGATGATCCACGCCGGCAAGCTGAGCATGCAGATCGAGGCCGATGGCGAAACCACGGTCGGCCGCCTGCTCGATCTCTCCTCGCGGCTCAACATGCTGTCCCAGCGGCTGGCCAGGCTCTACCTGCAGGCCCAGGGCGGCAACCGCTCGCAAGGGGTGGTCATCGACATCGAGCAGGCGCGCAAGGAATTCGCCGCTGGACTGAATGAACTCGATACCGCCCGCGAAAACTCGCCGGCCAGCCGCGATGCGATCGGCCTGGCCAAGAATCAGTGGATATTTTTCGACAGCGCGATCAGCCGCCTGGGCGTCGCCGACCGCGGCAACGGCGTGGCTGTGCAGAACGTCGTGACGAGCAGCGAACGCATCGCCCAGGTGCTCGATCAGGCCGGCGCGCAGTACGCGACGATCATGCGCTGACCTTTGGCACTGCGGGCCTACTGCTGGAGTACCTGACGGATAACCGATAGCACCTTTTAGTTCGCTGGCGAAGGCCCCGCCGCCCTGAAGTTTGCTTTCAGCAGAAAGCGCCCAGCAGTAATGTTCTTCAAGGGAGGGGCAGGGAAAAACGTGTCGAGGTCAGGTCACTAAGAATTCACCAGCAACCATTGCCAGTCCGCTGCCGAGAAGCGCAAACTGGATGGCAGTACCGGCGCCATTGCCGTCGGCGTCGTAAAACAGTTTGCCGGTATCCGTCTCGTAAATGACGTAATCATTTGCGTCGACTGCTGTACCTGTTGAATTGGCGGTGAAGTTGGCGGCGGCCAGTGCACCAGTCGTCGTCAGCTTCGCAAAAACGCTGTTTTCGAGTTGGATGGTGTCGTTGGCAACAGCGTAGTCGGTGATGCTATCGAGGTTGGTTGTTGCTGACAAGGCATCGGCAAAGCGGAAGGTGTCGTTGCCGGTACCGCCGGTCAGGCTGTCGTTGCCGGCGCCGCTGTTGATCGTGTCGTTGCCGGCGCCGCCACTGATCGTGTCGTTGCCGCTGCCCCCGCTCAGGATATTATTGACACTGTTGCCGGTGAGCACGTTGGCCGCTGAGTTGCCGCTTCCATTGATGCTCGCGGTGCCGCTCAGACTCAGGTTTTCCAATGTGCCCTGCAGCGTCCAGGTTACGGCGCTGATCACCGTATCGGTCCCTGTGCCCGCTACTTCGCTGATGACGTCGGCCGAGGAGTCACAGATGTAGGTGTCGTCGCCGTTGCCGCCGGCCATGGTGTCGTTGCCGGTGCCACCGTCGAGTCGGTCGTTACCGTCGCCACCAAGCAGCGAGTCGTTGCCGGCGCCGCCATTAACCGTGTCGTTGGCACCGCCACCGTTTAGGGTGTTTGTGACGCTATTGCCGGTCAGCACGTTAGCGGCCGAATTACCCGTCCCGTTGATGGCGACGCTGCCGCTCAGGGTCAGGTTTTCCAGGGTGCTGCCGAGCGTCCAAGTGACCGCGCTGATCACGGTATCGGTGCCGGCACTGGCGGCTTCGACGATGATGTCGGTGTTGGCGTTGCATACATAAGTGTCGTTGCCGGCACCACCGGTCATGGTGTCAGCGCCGGCCAGCCCGTCGAGGCGGTTGTTGTTGGCATCACCGGTCAGGCGGTCGTTGTAGGTGGAACCCGAGATGTTTTCAAAGTTGCTCAGGGTGTCCGTGCCGGCGCCTACTGTCGCCTGTGCGGCCGTCGTCGCCAGGCTGACGGTGACGGCTGCGCCAGCATATGAATAGGACACCGTGTCGGTGCCGGTGCTGCCGTTCATGGCGTTGTTGCCAGCATTGCCGTAGATCGTGTTATTGAGGCTGTTGCCAGTGCCGGCAAGGTTGCCAGTGCCGAGCAGCGCGAGATTTTCGAGATTGGCGCCCAGAGTGTAGGTGATCGTTGAACGGACAGTGTCGGTGCCGCCATTGGCAGCTTCGGTGATCACATCACTGCGGTTGATGACGTAGGTATCGTTGCCGGCGCCGCCGACCAGGGTGTCTTTAAGCAATGGATTGGAAACCCGGTATACGTCTGTGAAGCTGCCGTTGGCATCTGTTGATGACAAGTTGGGGGCAGAAGTTTCGAAGACGATGTACTCGCCGCCCAGCGAAATTTCCGCGTTGCTGCTGGCCAGGGTGCCTAGGGTTCCATTGGCTGCCTTGGAGACAAGGGCGATGGCGCCGGTGTATAGGTCTTTGACGAAGACGTCGGCGACGCCGTTGGTGTCGCCAGCGACGAGGTTGCTCGCGTAACTTGTGAAGACAACAAAGCGGCCATCGCCGGATATAGAGGCATCGGTGCTCGATAGCGACACGGCACTGCCGTCGGCCTTGCAGGAGACGAGTTGGAAGGTGTCGTCCGCCATGTTGAAGGCGTAGATGTCGGTAGCATTGTTGTTATCACCGGCTACCAGGCCGCGCGCAGTCTCGAAGACGATCGTTCCGCCCCAGCCGTTGTCGTAGGCGATATCCGGATTCAAACAACTGTTATTTGGATTGGTGACCGAGGTCATGAGACTCGTCAGGTTGGTCAGGCTGCCATCGTTACGGTCCCAGACAAAGATATCGGTATAGCCGTTGGTGTCGCCGCTGGTCAGGTTGCTTGCGGCGCTCTCGAAGGCTACGAAGCGGCCGTCGTTGGAGATCTTGGCGCTGCTACTCTCGCCGTTGCCGTCGCCGCCGGTCAGGCTGGTTGAGAGGCGGGTCAGCGTGCCGGTGCTGCGGTCCTTGAAGAAGATGTCGCTCTGGGCCGTGCTGCCGCCTGCCGCCCAGTTGCTGGTGGAACTTTCAAACGCAACATAGCGGCCGGTGCCGGAAATGTCGGGATTCAGGGAGCGACCGTTGGCGGCCAGCGTGCCGCCGGTGCCAGTCGATACCCGTTCGATGGTACTGGTCCCTACGCCAGCGACATAGATGTCATAGAGCGAGGAACTGCTGCCCGATACCAGGTTCGAGGAGGCACTGATGAAGGCCAGCGCCTTGCCATCGGCCGAAATGACAGGGCTGCCCGATCCACTGTTGCCGTATAAGCCGGCGCTGCTCTTGTGTTCGTTGTTGACTGTGCCGCTGGTGACGTCCTTGACGAAGACGTCGGTAGCACTGTTGTTCTGGCTGCCGAACGAGGTCCATCCGCCGGCGAACCCGACATAGCGGCCATCGGCTGAAATGGTGGGGGAGGTGCTGCTGTTTGGCGAACCGGTGTTGCCGATGCGTGATAGGTGATTGAGGGAGGTCAGGGCGACATTACCTACCAGCCAGTCGGACCCGCTACCAGTTTGCGCGAGATCGGCTCCGCCCAGCCCGGCAACCCAGTTGCCGGCATTGTCGGTTTGCATGGTGTATTCGGCGCCATACCAATCGGCCAGGGTGTCGGTCGTCGTGTCTCCGGCGATTAGCAGGCCGCCGTTGGCAAATTGGAGGCTGTCGTCGCGCAGCTTGCTAATCGAGAGGTTGTCGAGCCAGATGGTCTTGCCCTGCCACAGGATGGACAAAGCGCCGCCGGATTCTGCAAGGGTCAGTGAACTGGCAGTTACCCAACTGTCGAAACTCAGGATGTCGGTCGCGGCATTGAACGAAACATGCTGGCCGTTAGCAAGCGAGGAAAAAGCATAGTTAGCCATTTGACGACTCTTCGGTAGATTGTTAGGGAATTAAGGATATGCTTTGTAGATCAGAAATCAAGTCGTTGACATATGACCTGGCATCATTGCAGCTGATATGCTTGAATCACCGAAGATTCAATGAATAAGTGAATTTTGGAACTTGGAGTGTTGTACCCAATGTGTGGTGCAAGGGAGGCAAGTAAGAGGTGTACGAATCGTATTCAACACGTCTGACCAGCCAATTGCTGGCTTTACTGCCGGAGCTTTTGTCGGATGGCCGGCAGCGCGGCGAGGGCGGCGCGTTCGCCTTCGAGCATGGCGTCGTGGCGGGCGGTGAAATCCCAGGATTTGACGTAGGGCAGCTTGGGCCGGATCACGATATCTGCGCCTTTCAGCTCGTTGGCGCCGATGACGCCGCCCATGATGGTCGTCGTCTGCCAGATGATCGCGGTCAGGCTGTCGGTCGGCTGGCCTTCGGGGCGTGCCGAGATATCGACGGCGATGACGACGTCGGCGCCCATCTCGCGTGCCGCCTGGACCGGAATCGGGCTGCTCAGGCCGCCATCGACATAGCTGTGGCCATGGAACTGGGTTGGCTGGAAGACGCCGGGTACCGCCGCCGAGGCGCGCACTGCCATGCCGGTGTCGCCGGTCCGGAAGACCACGCGCTCGCCGGTATTGAGGTCGGTGGCGACGGTCGCGAAGGGTTTGTTCAGTTTTTCCAGCGGCCGCTTGTTCAGGTGCTGGTTGATGAAATCCTGCAGGGCCTCGCCTTTGAGCAGGCCGCGTCCGCCCAGCGTCCAGTCGGCGAAAATCTTCTCATCGAGTTGCTGGGCGATCTTCTGCATCGCGAAGGCATCGTGGCCACCGGCATACAGCGAGCCGACTACGGCGCCGGCACTGGTACCGACCACGTAGTCGGGAACGATGTCGTGCGCTTCGAGCATCTTGATGACGCCGATGTGGGCGAAGCCGCGCGCCGCGCCGCCGCCTAGGGCCAGGCCGATCTTAGGTTTGGCGACCGGGACTTCCGGCGTCTTGGCTGGCAGCAGCGAACAGCCGCCGAGCGCCGAGGCCAAACCGGCGAGCAGCAGCCGGCGGCGCTGTTCGGCGGGTTCAGACATCGGCTTCGACCAGTCCGCCGTCCTTTTCCATCCAGGCGCGGCGGCCTGCCGCTTCGCCCTTGCCCATCAGCAGCGTGAAGGTGGCGGTCATCTGGCGGATTGTTTCGCGCGCGGCCTGGAACGGCACCAGGCGGCGGGTGTCCGGGCAGAGCGTGGTTTCCCACAGCTGGTCCGGGTTCATTTCGCCAAGGCCCTTGAAGCGGGAGACGGTGATCTTGTTTTCCGAGACGCCTTCGTCGGCCAGCTTCTGCAGTGTCTGCTGCTTTTCGGCTTCATCCAGGCAATAGACCTTGCGGGTATGGCCTCGCGCCTCGACATCGACGCGGAACAAGGGCGGCTGGGCGACATGGATGTGGCCACGTTCAACCAGGGCCGGGAAGTGCCTGAGGAAAAGCGTGAACAGCAGGACCTGGATGTGCGAACCGTCCACGTCGGCATCGGACATCACGATGATTCGGCCGTAGCGCAGGCCGCTGACGTCGACTGTGTCGATCTGCTCCAGCCCGTGCGGATCGACGCCGATGGCCACCGAGATATCATGGACTTCGTTGTTCTTGAACAACTGGTCGCGGTCGACCTCCCAGGTGTTGAGCACCTTGCCGCGCAGGGGTAGCACGGCCTGGGTTTCCTTGTCGCGGCCTTGCTTGGCCGAGCCGCCGGCCGAGTCGCCCTCGACCAGGAAGACTTCGTTGCGGGTGATGTCGTCCGATTCGCAGTCGGTCAACTTGCCGGGCAGGGTGGCGATGCCCGAGGATTTCTTCTTCTCGACCTTCTGGGTCGATTTCATCCGGTTCTGCGCCGCCTTGACGGCCAGTTCGGCGATCTTCTTGCCGAAGTCGGCGTGGCTGTTCAGCCACAACTCGAACGGATCGCGGACCATCTGCGAGACCAGCTTGTAGGCGTCGCGGCTGGTCAGCTTTTCCTTGGTCTGGCCCTGGAACTGCGGGTCGAGCACCTTGGCCGAGAGCAGGTAGGTCATCCGGCCGCAGACGTCTTCCTGCGCCAGCTTGACCTTGGCCGGCAGGATGGCGTGGTGTTCGGCGAAGGTCTTGACCGCCTCGAAGACACCGGCTTTCAGCCCTGCTTCGTGGGTGCCGCCGTCCAGCGTCGGGATCAGATTGACGTACGATTCCGGCTTGCCGCCGCCTTCCTCAAACCAGGCCAGCGCCCAGGTGGCACCTTCGCCAACGGCGAAACCGTTGGCCGTGTCGACGTATTTCTCGCCGACGAAAATCGGCGCTACCGGCGTGCCGACCATCATTTCGTTCAGGTAATCGGCCATGCCGTTCTGGTAGCACCAGGTCTTTTTTTCCTGGCCTTCGATGTCCAGTTCGACCGTGACATTGGGCATCAGCACGGCCTTGGAGCGTAGCAGGTGCTCCAGTTGAGCCAGATTGACCTTGGGCGAATCGAAATATTTGGCGTTGGGCGAGATGCGCACGGTGGTGCCGGTCGTGCGCGGGCCAACTTCGCCGATTTGGGCCAGCGGTTCGACGACGAAGCCGTCGGCGAAAGCGATCTTGTGGATGCCGCCACCGCGCTTGATCTCGACTTCAAGGCGCGTCGACAGCGCATTGGTCACCGAGACGCCGACACCATGCAGGCCGCCCGAGAAGCGGTAGGCGTTGCCGGACTCTTTCTTGTTGAACTTGCCGCCGGCGTGCAGCTTGCAGAAGACCAGTTCGACCGCCGGCTTGCCTTCCTCGGGGTGGATTTCGACCGGAATGCCGCGGCCGTTGTCGGCGACCTCGATCACGCCGTCGGCGCGAATGGCGACCGAAATCTTCTTGGCAAAACCGGCCAGCGCCTCGTCGGCCGCATTGTCGATGACTTCCTGGACGATATGGGTCGGGCAGGTCGTCCGGGTGTACATGCCCGGGCGTTCCTTGACGGGTTCGAGGTCCTTGAGGACGCGGATGGAGGCGGCGGAATAGTCGGACATGCGCGGCAGTCTGAAACGGGGACGGCCGCGATTCTACAGGTCGTAGGTCGCTTGTAGCCAGAATGTCCTTGGGGCGCCCGGCAGGTCGTACTGGATGCGCACCGGGTAGGCGCTCGGTTCGCGGACATCGGCGTTGAACAGATTGCGTACCGAGGCGGCGAAGCTCCAGCCATAGGCGCTGGCCAAGGTCGTGCGTAGGGTCAGGTCGACGGTCGTGTAGTCGGGCACGGCCGGGCGGGTGTCGCCGGCCGGCCGGCGGCGGTCGGCAACGTGGTTGATCTGGCCGCTCAGCATCCAATGGGCGGCAGGCAGCCAGTCGCCGCGAAGGTAGAGATGCCGGTTCGGGGCGTAGCCGGCATCCTGGCCGGTGCTTTCATCGATCGATTTCTGGGCCGAGTAGTGGCCGGTCAGGCGCAGCTTGGACGAGACTTCCCAACTGCCTTCCAGTTCGAAGCCGGTGCCGTGCTGCCGGCCGGTGTTGGTGTACATCGTGCCGCCGGCAACGGGTGTGGTACGGATGATGTCCTGCATTTCATAGCGGAAGAGGCTCAGGTTGAGCTGCAGGTCGTGCCGGGCCTGCCAGGCAAAGGCGAGTTCCAGCGTCTGGTTCTGCTCCGGGGTGATCGTCGGGTTGCCTTGGCCAATCGGGTTGTTGGTCGAATATTGCTCGGTAAACGACGGTGCCCGGAAAGCCGAGCCGTACATCAGTTTGGTGGTCAGGTTGACCGCTGTGTCCCAGACCAGTGCCAGGCGAGGGTTGGTGGTATCGCCGAAATCGGAGTAATGGTCGTGGCGCAGGCCTGCGGTCAGGGTCCAGTCTCGGGCGAAGCTCCATTCGTCCTGGACGTAAACGTAGCGTACCTGGCGCTGGTGGGGCAGGATGAACGGCGTTGTACTGAGCCCGTAGCCACCGGGTGCAGGGACCGGTACCCCCGAGACATCGTAATTGAAGTTGCGGTACTCCCGAGTCATGTACAGGTCGATGTCGTCGTAGCCGATGCCGAGGCGAATCTGATGGTTCTTGAAACCCCGGTAGGTCGCGTAGGCCGAAAGCCGCCACTGGCGGTCGGCGAATTCCGGGGCGCCAAGCAGGTCGCTGGTGAAGGCGCCGAACGGCGGAAGCAGGTGGGCTGCGCTCGGAAAGGTCTGCTTGTAGTGCATGAAAGCGGCGGTCGCTCCGGCGCTCCAGTCGGGTGCGAGATCGCTGGCGGTCCATGACAGATCGCTGGTGAAGCGTTCGCTGCGGCCCTTGCCGTAGGGGTCAAGCGCCTGGGCGATGCCGGCGTAGGTGCCCATGTCGTCGCGCAATTTGTAGCCGCTGCGCCAGCGCCACTGGCCGAGTGCCAGATCCAGGTTGCCGTCAATCGCCGTCTGGCCGGCGTTGACCTGGCCGTTGCGGCCGCGGGCATCGGATGCCACCTGGCCATTGAAGCCGTCGGTCGTGCCTGCACGCAGGTAGGCGGCGACGGAAATATCGCCGATCTCGCCGCCGTGCTGGACCCAGACATCCTGGCGCTGATTGTTGCCGGCGCGCACGCCGAACTGCGTGCCCTGGATGTCCTCGGCAGTCTTGGTGATGATGTTGATGACGCCAGCGAAGGCGTCGGCGCCGTAAAGCGCCGAGCCGGGGCCGCGCAATATCTCGATGCGGGCGATGTTCTCGACCGGCAGGCCGCCCCACAGGTTGCCCTTGTTATTGGTGATGCCGACGGTGACCGGGATGCCGTTCTGCAACATCAGCACTTGGGGGTTGTTGGTGCCGTACACCCCGCGCATGATGTACATCGACTGACCCATGCTGGAAACGCGGCCGACGTGCAGGCCGGGCACTGTTTCCAGGACTTCGTCGATATCGGTGGCCCCCATTGCGGCGATGTCTTCGGCGGTGATCACCGTGGCGACGGCAGGGGCGCGCCGCAGGCTCTGCTTGGAGCCGGTGGCCAGGCTGATCGTCGCCTTGTCGCCATAGGCCAGTGCGAGTTCTTCCTCGTCGACGTTGTCGGCTAGCGCGGGCGCCGAGACATATAACGCCGCCAGACCGGCGGCAAGCATGGTTTTTCTGAACATTTCTATGCCCCGGGCCCGGAGTTTCCGGTCTGGCGAGAGCCCCCTCGTATGACTTTGGTTATATTTGGCAGAATTTTCGCCACTATAGTCATTTAGGCGTAGTACGTCGATGGTCATTGCCAGCCGGAACTTGCCGATGCGTTGCCGCTGTCATGCTGTTCTGGTTTGCGGTGCATTTTGCGCGAAGCCGGGGCCAGGGGGCGTGCCGTCGATTACCGTGGCATAATCGGCCAATTGACCCTCAATTGAGGTGCCGACATGCACGACACGCCGCAGGAACAGGCCGGAGAGGCCGGACACCGCCCGCGCGAGATGGATCGCCGGGTCAGCAAGCTGATTGCGCCGCCGCCCTATGAAACCCGCGAAGGCCTGGTGGCCATCGACCGCCGCTCGCAAATCGACCGCCGGGCCAACTGGATACGTGAATTTTCGCTGAGCGGGGAGCAATAGATGGCCGGAGCCAGTCTGCTTGCCCTGATCGACGACATTGCGACGATCCTCGACGACGTCGCGATCCTGACCAAGGTAGCAGCCAAGAAAACCGCCGGGGTACTCGGCGACGACCTGGCGCTGAACGCCCAGCAGGTGGCCGGGATTGCCGCCGAACGGGAATTGCCGGTAGTCTGGGCGGTGGCTGTCGGCTCGTTGAAGAACAAGCTGATCCTGGTTCCGGCGGCGCTGGCGATCAGCGCGTTTGCTCCTTGGCTGGTCATGCCGCTGCTGATGATTGGCGGCATCTACCTGTGCCTGGAGGGTGTCGAGAAGCTGGCCCACAAGTGGCTGCACAGCGCCGAGGAGGATGCTGCCCAGCATGCCGGCGAACTGGCGGCAGTGGCTGACGAGACGATCGATCTGGCGGCTTTCGAGGCCGACAAGATCAAGGGGGCGATCCGTACCGATTTCGTGCTGTCGGCCGAAATCATCGTCATCGCGCTGGGCACCGTGGCCAGCCAGCCGCTCGGCACGCAGTTTTCGGTGCTGGCCGGGATCGGCCTGATCATGACTGTCGGCGTCTATGGCATCGTCGCCGGCATCGTCAAGATGGACGATGTCGGTGCCTGGCTGCTGCAAAAAGGCAGCGGCGCGGCCAAGCTGGTCGGCAAGGGGCTGTTGCTGGCAGCGCCGAAACTGATGAAATTGCTGACCGTGGTCGGTACGGCAGCGATGTTCCTGGTCGGCGGCGGTATCCTGTCGCACGGCATGGCGCCAGTGCATCACGGTATCGAGCAAGTTGCCGCGCAGGCCGGTGGGCTGGGTAGCGTGGTTTCGCTGGCGCTCGATGCGCTACTTGGCGTCGTTGCCGGGGCGATTGCGCTGCTCGGCATGCTGGCCTTCGGCGCGTTGCGCAAACGAATGAACAAAGGGGAGATGGCATGAGCAAGGCGCTGCGTTTGTCGGAAAAATGGTTCCGTTTCGGGCTGTGGATCGTCGCCTTCGTCTTTGCCAGTTTTCTGATCGGGCTGGGTGGGACGATTGTTCATAACCTGCCCAAGGTCGAGCATTACTACACGCTTGACGATTTTATCGACAAGCCGGCCGCCACCGCCTTGCGCAACGAACTGAAGGGGCTTCAGGAAAGCAGTCGGGTCGCCCAGGAGGCGCACGACCAGGCGCAGTTGAAACTGAACGGGGCACGGGCCAATTCGGCGGCGGCGCGCGACACCTTCAACAACTGGCTGGCCACCCGCCGGGCTACCCAGCGTCCGGAGCAGGACAGCGAACTGATCGAGCGCACGCAGGTGCTGGACGAACTGAAGATTCTCGAACGCAAGGCGCTGGCCGATGTCGAGCGCCAGCAGCAGAGCCTGCTCGACGCCCGTCAGGCCGAGGGGCGCGCCCAGCGCGAACTGCAGGTGCTGCAGGACGCTGCTTCGGAGAAATTGAATGTCGAACTGCGGCACCAGGAACTGCGCGTCTTCGGCTACCGCCTGGCATTGACGCTACCGCTGCTCGCCGTCGCCGGCTGGCTGTTTGCCAAAAAGCGCCTGAGCATGTGGTGGCCGTTCGTCTGGGGTTTCATCTACTTTGCGCTGTTCGCCTTCTTTGTCGAGTTGGTGCCCTACCTGCCAAGCTATGGTGGTTATGTGCGCTACGTCGTCGGCATCGTCATCACCGTGCTGGTCGGCCGTTACGCCATCGTCGCGCTTAACCGCTACCTGGAGAAACAGAAGCAGGCCGAGGCGATGCCCGACGTCGAGCGGCGCAAGGAGTTGAGCTACGACACGGCGCTGGCCCGGCTGGCCAAGAAGGTCTGCCCCGGCTGCGAACGGCCGGTGGACCTGGCCAACACCGCAATCGACTACTGCCCGCACTGCGGCATCTGCCTGTTCGACCATTGCGGCATGTGCAACCAGCGCAAGAGCGCCTTTTCGCGTTTCTGCCACGCCTGCGGTGCGGTGGCCGGGCAAGGGACGGCCGACTGAGGCTGGTTTTGCGCTGGCGTCGGGCGAGGTGGCCGAATGCTACGGTCAGCGTCAAAAAACGGCCAAAATCGAATTTACCGTTCCCAGGCAGGCGAGATTGCAGTTCAAACAGGTTAAGGGCGGGTAAATCATTGGTCGTTGGGATTGGATCAAGCCCGAAGGCGGGTGAATATTTGTTTTGCATCTGTCGGGGCGCATGCCAATATGATATGGGCTGCCGATTTTTGGATCGTGCTGATCATCTCGCTGTCTGAAATTAGCGCTTGGCAGCAACGGAGTCGGCGGGTGCCTTTCCCCGCATACGCCAAGATGGCCTTTGATTGGAAATGTGTTTTTGCCTGATCGGGTTCAAGTGGCAAAAACATTTTCATTTGTTGGTAAAATAATAAAAATGGCAGTCAATGAGGAGATGTCGATGACCGATGCTCAAGCAGACGGCGAAGCGGCGGGATCGTCCGCGCAGGACTGCATCTCGCCCGGTGCGGGTCAGGTCTTCGACAACTCGCTGCTGGAAGCGATCCCGGCCTCGGTTGCGCAAATTGATGCGAATGGCAGCATCGTCGCGGCCAACCTTCAGTGGCTGACGCTGGCCGGCGAGGAGAGCGGCCTGCTGGCCGGGGCTGTGCCGGGGGCGGATTACCTTGCCATCTTCAGCAAGGCCGGCGTTATCGACAGCGTTGCCAGGGCTTCGGCGGCCGACGGCCTGGCGGCGATCCTGACCGGCGACAAGCGTACTGTTTCGTTTGTTTATTCGTGCCTGGTCGGGGTGGCGCAACGCTGGTCTCGCGTCCACCTGTCCGCCGTCGATCTCGCCGGACGGCCGGGCGTACTGGCCATGCATTTCGACGTTACCCACGATGTTCTCGTCGAGCGCGAACTGTTCGAGCTGGCTTATTTCGACCGTTTGACCGGCTTGCCGAATCGCCAGCTGTTTCTCGACCGCCTGGGCAGCAGCCTGGCCTTGGCCAAGCGTCACAACACCCGCTGCGCGGTGATCTACTTCGATGTCGATAACTTCAAGGCAACCAACGACCTGCTCGGCCGCGAGGCCGGCGACGAGCTCCTGCGCCTGGTTTCCGGCCGCATTACCGGCATCTTGCGGCAAGCCGACAGTGCCGGTCACCTGGGCAGCGACGAGTTCGCGATCATCGTGTCCGACCTGAGCAGCGACAGCGATGCGGCCGTGGTTGCCAGAAAGCTGATGGCCGAACTGGAAAAGCCGCTCAGTGTTGCCGGCCAGGAAGTCATTGTCACCATCAGCATGGGTATTTCGACCTGCCCGGACGACACCGACACTGCCGAAACCCTGTTGCACCAAGCCGAAACGGCAACCCTGCGGGCCAAGGAGGCAGGGCGCAACTGTTACCAGTATTACGCCGCGACGATGAACCAGGGGGTCATGGAGCGCCTGCGGCTCGAGGCCGATCTGCGCCTGGCCCAGGTTCGTGGCGAATTCGAACTGTTCTACCAGCCCAAGGTCAGTTGTAGCAGCGGCGAGATTGTCGGCGCCGAAGCCCTGTTGCGCTGGCGCCATCCCGTGCGCGGGCTGGTGGCCCCGGGCGAATTCGTGCCGATGCTCGAAGAGTCCGGTTTGATCAAGAGCGTTGGGCGTTGGGTGCTGCGCGATGCCTGCAAGCAGGCAAAGCGCTGGATCGATCTGGGCCTCGGGCGCCCGACCGTAGCGGTCAATATTTCGGCCAACCAGTTCGAGGACAACGAGTTGGCCGATTCCGTCCGTGCTGCGCTGGCCGAGAGCGAGCTGCCTGCCGATCGCCTGGAACTGGAGTTGACCGAAAGCGTGCTGATGCGCAACGTCGAGCGGGTGATCGCCACCTTGTCCGAATTGCGCCAGTTGGGCGTGCGCTTTTCGGTCGACGATTTCGGTACCGGCTACTCCAGCCTGTCCTACCTCAAGCGTTTCCCCATCGATGCCATCAAGGTCGATCGTTCCTTCGTGCAGGACATCACCGCTAATCCGGATGACGCCTCGATCACCCGCGCGGTGATCACCATGGCCCACAATCTGAAGCTCAAGGTAATCGCCGAAGGGGTCGAAACCGAAGGTCAGCTCTTGTTGCTGATCGCCAATCATTGCGACCAGATCCAGGGCTATTTCTTCAGCCGGCCGGTCGAAGCCGGGGAGATGGAGAAAATCCTGGCCGATCGCTGTCGCATTCCCAGCTTGCCGCTGCAACCGGAAAAACGCGTGCGGACCATCCTGCTGGTCGACGATGAAGAAAACATCATCTCCTCGTTGCGCCGCCTGCTGCGTCGCGACGGCTACCAGATACTGACCGCCAACGGCGGAGCCGAGGCGCTCGAATTGCTGGCCCGGCACGAGGTCGACGTCATCGTCTCTGACCAGCGCATGCCCAACATGACCGGCGTCGAGTTCCTGCGCCGCGTCAAGACCATCCACCCCCAGACGGTGCGCATGGTGCTTTCCGGCTACACCGAGTTGCAATCGATTACGGATGCGATCAACGAAGGGGCCATCTACAAGTTCCTGACCAAGCCCTGGGAGGACGATCTGCTCCGGGCCAATATCGAGGAAGCCTTCCGTTACAAGGAACTGGCCGATGAAAACCGCCGGCTGAATTCCGAAATCCAGGTCGCCAACAGGGAACTCGCCCAATCCAATGCGAAATTGCTGGGAACACTGGCCGAGAAGGAGAAGCGGATCGAGCGGGATGAGACGACCCTCTATGTCGCCCAGGAAATTCTCCAGTGCGTGCCGTTTCCGGTCCTCGGTTTCGATGACGACGGGGTGGTGGTCTTTGCCAACCTGGCGGCGGATCGGGTTCTTGGCGGTGGCGGGCCTCTGCTCGGTGCCGAATTGGGCGAAACCCTGCCCGGGGAGTTGCTGAACCTGGTACAGGGGGGCGACGGCGGGACGCTGACCTGGCATTCTGATGCCACCGTCTGGCAAGTCCAGTATCGACTTCTCGGGGGGCTGAGCGGGGCGAGCGGTCGCCTGCTGATTTTATTTCCGCTGGTCAGGGAGGCAAGCCGATGAACCTTCAACCAGAAGATGAAGTTCCTGCGGTACCCGTCGGCGAGAACGACTTGACGGCCAGCCGCGAGCAGATTGCCGAGCGGCTGCATTTTCTTTTCCGGCAGGCCGGCAACAATCCCCCGGCCATTGAGCTTGAGCAGCAGATCACGACCTATCGCCTGACCGAGAGGCCACAATGAGTTCGCAGACGCTCGAAGCGATCAGTGCCGATCTGGTGGTCAAGCACATCAACCATCTGCCCCGGCCCTCTGGCATTGTCAGCGAACTGCTGCGCTGCCTCGACGATCAGAACGCCTCGGCGGGCGAACTGGCCAGGATCATCGCGCGCGATCAGGCCATGGTGGCGCGCCTGCTGCGCATCGCCAACTCGCCCTTTTACGGGCTGCGCGGGCGTGTCGAGAGCATTCCCAATGCGATTGCCGTGCTCGGGCAGCGTGCGGTGCTTGGCCTGGCCACCGCGTCGGCCTTCTGCGGCGCTTTCGAAACCGTTGGCAGCGGCGATTTCGACATCCAGATCTACAGCCGGCACAGCCTGGCCAGCGCCTTGTGTTCGCGGGGCCTGGCACGGCGCATGGGGATCAGCGAAGGCAGTGCCTTCGTGGCCGGATTGCTGCACGATATCGGCCTGTTGATGCTCGCCTCAGCATTTCCCGGCCATATGGCCGCTGTCGCCAGCTATCGCCAGGAGCACGGCTGTGCCAGGCATGAGGCCGAACTGGCCGTCGCCGGCATGGATCACGGGCAAATCGGCGGTATCCTCGGCAAGCGCTGGTATTTCCCCGCCGCCATTTGCGATGCCATTGCCAATCACCATCGGCCTGACGAGGTAGACTGCAGCGAACTTGCCTGTGCCGTGCATCTGGGGGATGCGCTGGCGCATGCCATGGATCTGGCGAAAGACCCGCAGGAAGCCGTACCCAGGATTTCCGAGCGCTGCTGGCGGATAGCCGATCTGGCCTGGCGGGACAGCCAGGAAATTTTTGCCGAAGTCGAGCAGGAGTTCGCGGCGCTGAGCCAGGCCCTATTGAACTGAAAGATGCCCTTGGGGGAGAGCATGGAAACATTTGCCTGGAGCGACCGCTTCCTGACCGGCGAGGGGATCGTCGATAGCGAACACCGGGAACTGGTCCGCATCATCAACTGGGTTGGCAGCCTGCATGCCAGGGATGCCCAGTCTGAAGACATCGAGAATGTGCTCGAGGAACTGGTCCAGTATGCCGTCGTCCACTTTTCCCACGAGGAGGAGTTGATGGCGCAAGCCGGATGCGACCGGCGGCATTTTGATTTGCACCAGCGGATTCATCGAGATTTCGCCAAACAAATTACCAACATGCGCCAGGTCAAGGCAGGCAGTTCGGATACGGAGTTCCTGCTGCGTTTCCTGACCAACTGGCTGGCCTACCATATCCTTGGAACCGACCAGGCCATGGCCCGGCAGGTGCAGAATATCCGCAAAGGCATGACGCCAGCCGAGGCCTACGATGCGGAAATGGCCATGGTTGCCGACCCGGCGACGGCCAGCCTGCTCGATGCGCTGAATTCGCTGTATCGGGTCATTGCCGGGCGCAATCAGGCGCTGGTCGATCTCAATCTTAAACTGGAAGATCGGGTCAGCGAGCGCACCCGGGAGCTTTCGGAAGCCAATCGGGAATTGCTTTCCGAGCAAAGCAAACTCAAGGAAGCCATGGCCAACCTGGAGCGGACGCAGCAGCAATTGGTCGACTCCGAACGCAAGAGCGCCAGCTTGAACGCACAGCGCGTGATGCAGCAGTTGCTGTCGCAGATCGTCGATGGCGACCCGGTACCGACCCTGGTCATCAACGCCGAGCACAAGGTGACGCACTGGAACAAGGCCTGCGCCGCGGTGACCGGGGTGCCGGCCAGCGAAATGCTGCGCACCAACCGTCAGTGGGCGCCGTTTTATGCTTCCGAGCGGCCCATCCTGGCCGACCTGATCGTCAGCGGCGCGCTGACAGAAGGACTGGAAAGCCATTACAAGGGCAAATACCGGCCGTCCTCGCTGATTGAGGGCGCTTTTGAAGCCGAGGATTTCTATCCCCACTTCGGCGACAGCGGCCGCTGGCTGTACTTCACGGCGGCGCCGCTGAAGGATGCGACCGGCAAGATCATCGGCGCCATCGAAACCTTGCAGGATGTCACCGAGCGCCACAAGGCCGAGGATGAACTGCGGAAATACCAGGCGCAGCTCGAGGACCTGGTCGAACAACGGACCAGCCAGTTGCAGGAGGCGAACCGTCGCCTGGCCCAGGATAATGCCGAGCGGGAAAGGGCGGAAACGGAATTGCGCCGACGCTATGTCGAGCTGACCGAGTTGAACATCCAGCTTTCCGACACCCGCGAGCAACTGGTTCAGTCCGAGAAACTGGCGTCGATCGGCCAGCTGGCTGCGGGTGTGGCCCACGAAATCAACAATCCGATCGGTTACGTCTATTCCAACATCGGCTCCCTGGAAAAATATATCGACGACCTGTTCTGTCTGATGAAGGCCTACGAGGCGGTGGAGGCGGTTATTCCGCAGCCGCAGGCCGGGGAACTGGCCGGTTTGCGCAAGAAGGTCGATTTCGCTTTCCTGCAGGAAGACATCCCGGTCTTGATGGGGGAGTCGAAAGAGGGGATTTCCCGGGTCAAGAAAATCGTCCAGGACCTGAAGGATTTTTCGCGGGTGGATAGTACACAGGAATGGCACTGGGCCAATCTCCACCAGGGGCTGGATTCGACGATCAACATCGCCGCCAACGAAATCAAGTACAAGGCCGACGTGATCAAGGAGTACGGCAATCTGCCCGAGGTGGAATGCATCCCTTCGCAGCTGAACCAGGTCTTCATGAACCTGCTGGTCAATGCGGCGCATGCCATGGGGCCGGAGCGCGGGCGTATCACGGTGAGGACTGGCGTCAGCGGCGACAAGGTCTGGGTCGAGGTTGCCGATAGCGGCTGCGGCATTCCGGAAGATATTCGCCAGAAGATCTTCGATCCCTTCTTTACGACCAAGCCGGTGGGCAAGGGGACTGGCCTGGGCTTGTCGCTTTCCTACGGCATCATCCAGAATCACAATGGCAAAATAGAAGTGGACAGCGTGGTTGGCCAGGGCAGCACCTTCCGGATTACCCTGCCGATCCAGCATACGCCCAACACACCTGATGCCGCGGGAGGCGGTCAATGAACGATCCACGCCTGGAGCAGCCTGAAACCAGCAGTCCCGAAGAGGCCCCCTGGAATCTTCTCTGCGTCGACGACGAACCGAATATTCTCTCCGCCTTGCGCCGGCTGCTGCGGCCGCACGGCTATCAGGTCACCATCGCCGGCAGCGGGGCCGAGGCCTTGGTCATCATGGAAGAGCAGGCTTTCGATCTGGTTATTTCCGACATGCGGATGCCGGAAATGGATGGTGCCCGGTTTCTCGAACAGGTCAAAAGACGCTGGCCCGATACGGTTCGCCTGTTGTTGACCGGCTATGCCGATGTGACCTCGACGGTTGACGCCATCAACAAGGGTGAAATCTATCGCTACATTTCCAAGCCCTGGGACGACAACGAACTTTTGCTGATCGTCCGCCAGGCGCTGGAACGCAAGGCGCTGGAGCGCGAAAAAATCCGCCTCGAACGACTGACCGCGCGGCAGAATGAAGAACTGCGTGACCTGAATGCCAATCTCGAACTGAAGGTCATGGAGCGCACGGTCGAGCTGCGCAAGGCGCACGACAAGGTCAAGACCAGCTTCCTGACCTCGATCAAGGTGTTCGCCAACCTGATCGAATTGCGCGGCTCGAACCTGGCCGGGCATTCCCGGCGGGTCGCCGATCTCGGCCGCAAGATCGCCAATCGCATGGAGCTGAGTCCGGCCGACAGCCAGGATGTCTTCCTGGCCGGCTTGCTGCACGATATCGGCAAGATCGGGCTGCCGGATCTTCTGCTGGTCAAACCGGTGCCGCAGATGACTGGCGAGGAACTTGGTCAATACCGCAAACACCCGGTCAAGGGTGAGCAGTCGGTGATGGCGCTCGAGGAACTGCGCGGCGCCGCGCGGATCGTTCGCTCTCACCATGAACGTTTCGATGGGCAGGGCTATCCCGACGGCTTGGTCGGCGAGTCGATTCCCCTCGGTGCCAGGATTCTCAGCGTGGCCAACGACTACGATGGCCTGCAGATTGGCAGCCTGTCGGTGCGCCGCTATACCCAGGAAGACGCGAAAAAGCTGATTGTCGAAGGGAAGGGCAAGCGCTACGACCCGCAGGTCATCGAGGCCTTTCTCGATATCCTCGGCAAGGTGGAGGTTCGCGATACCGGCGAGGTTGAACTGGGGGTCGCCGATCTCAAACCCGGCATGATATTGTCACGCGATATGCTAAGCCGCGACGGCGTGCTGCTGCTGGCAGCCGATTACATACTCGATGCCAATCTGATACGACAGATCCGCGACTACGCGGCATCGGAAAATATCGTGATGCGCATCCATGTGCGCACTTCTGGAGGAAGTCATGAAAAGACTGCTGCTCGTTGATGACGAAATCAACCTGCTGCATGCGTTGAAACGCCTGCTGAACCGGAGCCTGGCCGGCAAGGACTACGTGGTCGAGGTTTTTGACGATCCGGAGGCCGCCCTGCAACGCGCCGGAGAGGTCGATTTTGATGTGGTCGTTTCCGATTTCCGCATGCCCGTGATGGATGGTGTGACCTTCCTGCGCTGCTTCCGCGGCATTCGGCCGGATGCGATTCGCCTGCTGTTGTCGGCGGCGACCGATTTCGAGGCCTTGGTGACGGCGGTCAATGAGGTCGGGATTTATCGCTACCTGGCCAAGCCATGGAGCGATGACGATTTTGTCGCCACCATCGAAGCGGCCTGCCGGGAGCATCAGCGCGCTACAGACGAGCGGCTGCTGGCCGAGGAAGCCCGCCGCTCGCGGATTGGCGAATCAGAAGAGGCCATGGAAAAACTGCGGATCGAGGCCGAGGAGCCGGGCATTACCCACGTCAATTGGGCGCCCGACGGCTCGGTACGGCTCGACGATACCGAGCGGTAATCGTCCTGCTTCAGGCAGCTGCGTTTTCTGCGGCAGCCTGGTGGACCGGCAACTCAATCCGGAAGGTCGTGCCTTGGCCGATGGTGCTGGTCACTTCGATGTGACCGCCGTGGCGCTGAATGATGCCGTAGGAGATGGACAGGCCTAGGCCGGTGCCTAGACCGACCGGTTTTGTCGTGTAGAAGGGTTCGAAAATCCGCTTGATCTGCACCGCGTCCATACCGCAGCCGGTGTCGGAAATCTCGATCAGGACCTGTTCGTTGTCCGTGCAGCCCGAACGGACGGTGATGGTGCCGCGCGTGCCATCGCTGGGCATGGCCTGGGCGGCATTGACCAGGATGTTCAGGAAAACCTGGCCCATTTGCGCCGGCAGGCATTCGATCTCGGGCAGCGATCCGTATTCCCTGATCACATCGGCCTTGTACTTGATTTCGTTGGCGGCGATGTTGAGGGCTGAATCCAGGCAGGCGTGGATGTCGGCCTTGACCCAGGACGGGTTGTTGTCGCTACGGGCAAAATCCTTCAGGTCCTGAATGATCTTGGCGACCCGGGCAATGCCGTCCTGGGATTGCGCGATCAGGTGCTGGATGTCGTCGCGGATGAAGGCAAGGTCGATTGAGGTCTTGAGTTCCCGGAGTTTGCGGATGCTGTCGGCATTGGCCGGCAGCATGGCTTCGAGTGCTTCGTATTGGTCCAGGATTTCCAGGAAGTCGTTGATGTAGGCCTTCAGGCTGCCCATGTTGGATTTGACGAAGCCGATCGGATTGTTGATCTCGTGGGCCACGCCGGCGGCCAACTGGCCGATCGAAGCGAGCTTTTCCGATTGAATCAGCTTTTCCTGGGCCTCGCTCAAACGTAGATGCCCCTCGGCGACCTGCTCCTCCAGTTGATTGCTCTGTTTGGCCAGTAGGTCATGATATTTTTTTAACTTCAGCAGATTGCGCACCCGCAGCAGAAGTTCGGCCTTCAGCACCGGCTTGGACAGAAATTCCTCGGCACCGCATTCCAGTCCCTTGAGCTTCGACTCACGGTCGTCGAGGGCAGTGATCATGACGATCGGGATGTTCTTCGTTGCGTCGTTGTTCTTGAGCCGGCTGGCGACTTCAAAGCCGTCCATGTGCGGCATCATGACGTCAAGTAGGATCAGGTCCGGATGTTTTTCACGGGCGAGTTGCAAGGCTTCCTGGCCGGAGCTGGCGGTCAACGTGGTGTAGTTGGCGCTGTTCAACTGCGCAGAAAAAAGGGTCACGTTGATTTTCTCGTCATCAACGATGAGGATAGAGCAATTGGAGTCAGCCAAGGCGGGGTTCCTTTAGTCGCGCCGGGGATACCGAATGATTGTATCAATCACGCTCGACGAGTGAATCAGGTATTTCGCGGATCGCAGCTGGCGCCAAGCTAGCCGTGCAGGGGCACGACGATTTCTCGGCGATGCCCCTGGGTACGGTGTTCAAACAGGTAGATCCCTTGCCAGGTGCCGAGCAGCAGCCGGCCGTCGGCAAAGGGCACGCTCAGCGATACGCCGGTCAACAGCGAACGGGCGTGGGCGGCCATGCCGCTCAATCTTTCTTGAGCAGCGATTGCAGCGCCGCGAAGGGGTTGTGCGTGGCGCCGCCGCCGCGCTTACTGCTGTCAGTGTAGCCGCGGTCGGCCTCGATCTGCTTCTGGTGCTCGTTATCATGGCAGTAGAGGCAGAGTAATTCCCAGTTGCTGCCGTCGGCCGGATTGTTTTCGTGGTTGTGGTCGCGGTGGTGCACGGTCAGTTCGCGCAGGTTGGCGACGGTGAATTCGCGGGCGCAGCGGCCGCAGATCCACGGGTAAATTTTCAGGGCGCGCTCGCGGTAGCCCTCGGCGCGTTGATCGGCCGCTTTGCGGGCATCGGCGACGATCTTGTCGAGGCGTTTGTGGTCGATTGAACTCATGGGCGGAATCCGTTGATGGTTGGATGAATTCTAAGTGGCGTTGGCAGGACTGCGGCGATACAGGTCAGATTCCCAGGCGCTTGAAGAAATCTCTGACCATGCCCGGTAGTGTTTGGATATCGAGTTCCTTGACGCCGCTGTCGCTATTGAATTCGTCGTAAAGCCAGTCACCGTCCACAAAGGAGACCCCGGCCGGGGGCGAACGTTCGGCGACCGGTTTGCCGGCCAGCGCCTGGCGCATGTAGTCGATCCAGATCGGCAGCGCCAGCGTCGCGCCGAATTCGCGGGCGCCCAGCGATTTCGGCTGGTCGAAACCCATCCAGGCTACGCCGACGACATCGCCGGCGTAGCCGGCAAACCAGCCGTCGAAGGCGTCGCTGGTCGTCCCCGTCTTGCCGGCGACGTCGGGGCGCCCAAGGCGCTGCCCGGCCAGGGCGCCGGTGCCGGTGTGAGCGACTTCGCGCAGCATGCTGTCGATGATGAAGGCGTTGCGGCCGTCGATGACCCGCTGTTCGTCCTGGCGGACCGGCGGCTGTGGCACTTCCTGCAGCACATTGCCGCGACTGTCGGTGATTTTCTGGATCAGGTGCAGCGCGACCTTGTAGCCGCCATTGGCGAACACGGCGTAGGCAGCGGCCATCTGCAGCGGCGTGACCGAACCGCTGCCCAGGGTCATGGTCAGGTCGGCAGGATGCTTGGTGATATCGAAGCCGAAGCGCTCCAGATAATCGCGTCCGTACTGCGGCGTGATCGCCCGCAGCAGGCGCACGGCAACGACGTTTTTGGAGCGGGCGAGGGCGCGGCGCAAGCTGATCGGGCCGTCGTAGCCATCGTCGTTCTGCGGCTCCCAGGCTTTGCCATCGCCGGAGGGCAGCGAGAGCGGCGCATCGTCGACCTGCGTGGCCGGTGAATAACCTTTTTCCAATGCTGCCGAATAGATGAAGGGCTTGATGCTTGATCCCGGCTGGCGCCAGGCGCTGGTCACATGGTTGAACTGCTTGCGCGAAAAATCGAAGCCGCCGACCAGGGCGCGATAGGCGCCATCCTCGGCATTGAGGGCGACGAAAGCCGCTTCGACCTCGGGCATCTGGCTGATCGACCAGCGCCCCTTGGCATCGCGGACGGCCCGGATGACCGAGCCGACGCGAATCCGGTCGCCGTCCTTGAGCTTGCCCTGCAGGGCGCGGGCCGCAAAGCGCAAGCCGTCGCCGCTGATCTCGATGGTGTCGCCGGAGGCCGGTTCGGCCCGGACTTTTTTGCTTGAAACCTCGGTGACGACCGCCGCGATCAGGTTGTCGCTGTTCGGGTGCTTGGCCAGGATGCGGTCTATGGCCTCGTCGCGTTCGTCTTCGTCGGCCGGCAGATCGACATAATCCTCCGGCCCGCGGTAGCCGTGGCGCTGGTCGTAAGCCAGCACGTTGCTACGCAGCGAATTGTAGGCGGCGTTCTGCTCGGGGCCGTTGAGCGTGGTGTAAACGTTCAGGCCGCGCGTATAGGTCTCGGCCTGGAATTGCGCATAGACCTCCTGGCGCACCATTTCTGCGACGTGGTCGGCGTGCACCGCGAACAACTGCCGGTCGCTGACCGCCAGAGGCTGGGCGGCCGCCTCGGCAAATTGCGCTTCGCTGATCTTGCCGAGTTGGCGCAGGCGCTTGAGAACCATCATCTGACGCGCCTTGGCCCGGACCGGATTGACCGCCGGATTGTGCCGGGCCGGATTTTGCGGGATGCCGGCCAGCATGGCCGCCTCGGCCAGCGTCAGTTCGGGCAGGCGCTTGTTGAAGTAGGTGCGGGCGGCGCTGGCGAAGCCGTGGGCGCGCTGGCCGAGATAAATCTGGTTCATGTACAGCTCAAGGATCTGGTCCTTGCTCAGCGCCGATTCGATGCGATAAGCGAGCAGGGTTTCGGTCAGCTTGCGCTTGACGGTCTTTTCCCGCGACAGGAAGAAATTGCGCGCCACCTGCATGGTGATCGTCGAGGCACCCTGACGGACACCCCCCGTCAAGTCGGCGAGCAACGCCCGCGTGACGCCCCGGTAATCGACGCCGCCGTGTTCGTAGAAACGCGAGTCCTCGATGGCCAGCAGGGCATCCTTCATAATCTGCGGAATTTCCTGGATGGGCACGAAGTCGCGATGTTCGTCGCCAAATTCGCCGAGCAGCGCACCGTCGGCCGTGTAGATACGCAGCGGAATCTTCGGGCGATAGTCGGTCACAATATCGAGCGGCGGCAGGCCGGGCAGAACCGTCAGCAGCTGGTAGACGAGCAGCGCGCCGGTCAGCAAAGCGCCATCGATGCCGAGGGCGATCAGGGTGCGTGGCAACTGCTGGCGATAATTGGCCGTGGCCAGAGGGAGCGTCAGGAATTTGACGACGGTCGAAAAGAAACTCAATTGCGGTCCTACCATGCTGGCCCGGGCAAGCGGTGTCTTGCGGGCGGTGGGTGGTGCTGGCTGGCCAGCTGCCGGAAGTGCTAGTTTAGCCGCAATGTGCCGCGCGGACTGCTGGCCGCGCCACTATCCTGTCCGTAAAATCCGGATTCATCCATTCGACGGCTGCCGCCATGCCCCGCATCAAGATCGACCTACCTGAATCCTTCCTGTTTTCGACCGAATTGCCGATCTACATCGGCCACATCAATTACGGCAACCACCTCGACAACGCCCAGCTGATCGCCCTGGTCGGCGAGGCGCGGGTGCGTTTCTTCAAGTCGCTCGGCTACAGCGAGCTGGATGTCGATGGCGTCGGCATCGTTGTCGCCGACGTTGCGGCGCAGTACCGCGCCGAGGCTTTCCACGGCGAAACCATGGTGGTCGAGATGGCCGCCGACGATTTCAGCAAATACGGCTGCGACCTCGTCTGGCGCCTGAGCGACAAGGCCGGCGGCCGGGAAGTGGCGCGCGGCAAGCACGGCATCGTTTTCTTTGACTACGCCGCCCGCAAGCCGGCTGGCGTGCCGTCGGGCTTTTTGGCCAAGGTCGGCGCGGCGTGATCCCGATACGCTACGTCGAGCCGGTCTACCGCCCGCCGAGTGAGGCGGAGTCGCTGATCCTGCCGGTCACCGATGGCTGCTCGTGGAACCAGTGCACCTTCTGCGAGATGTACACCGCGCCGCAGAAGGCTTTTCGCGCACGCGGCGAAGACGAGGTGCTGGACAGCATCCGCCTGACCGGCCAGCGCTACGGCGACGAGATTCGCCGCGTTTTCCTGGCTGACGGCGACGCGCTGGTGTTGCCGACCCGGCGCCTGCTGACTATCCTGGAAGCGATCAGCACCCACCTGCCGGCCGTGCGGCGCATCTCCAGCTACTGCCTGCCGCGCAACCTGCGCAAAAAGAGCCAGGCGGAAATCGACGAACTGGCGGCAGCCGGCCTGAAGATGGTCTACGTCGGTGCCGAATCCGGCGACGATCAGGTACTGGCGGCGGTGAACAAGGGCGAGACCTTCGCCAGCACCTGCGAAGCCCTCGACAAGCTGGGCGCCGCCGGCGTCACCCGCTCGGTGATGATCCTCAACGGTCTCGGCGGCAAGGCGCTGTCGGCGCAGCACGCCGAAAACTCGGCCCGGCTGGCCAATGTCACGCAACCGGAATACCTGGCGACACTGGTTGTCAGCTTTCCGCTCGGCGAAGAGCGCTTCCGCGCCGGCTTCCCCGGCTGGGAGTCGCTCGATCAGCACGAACTGTTTGTCGAGATGGAGCGCTTCCTGGCCGCGCTCGACCTGAAACGCACGGTCTTTCGCAGCGATCATGCCTCGAACTGGCTGGTGTTGAAGGGGACGCTCGGCGCCGACAAGGAGCGCCTGTTGCAGCAGGTCCGCCAGGCCATCGCCGCGCCGGAAGCGGCCCGCCTGCGCCCGGCCTGGGCACGCGGGCTGTAGAAGCGCTGACAAACCGCCCCCGGCGTTGTTGGACCGCCTCGCCGTACTGATCTGTACCGTCTTCTGCGGTCCGCCCAGCCAGCGGCAGTTTGTCAGCGCTTCTTGGTCAAAATTTCAATTTTGGCCGTTTTTTGCCGCCGACCGTAGCATTCGGCATCAGGCCGTCTTGCCGACCCGCAGCGCGCTGAATATGGCCAACGACTGCAGTATCGCGACGCCGATCAGCACCTCGCCGAAGCGGCGGGCGTCCATCAGGCCGCCGAAGATCAGCGGTGCCGTCGCCAGCCCGAGATCGAGTCCGGAATAGACGAAACCATAGACCCGCCCGTAGGCTGCCTTGCCGAAGCGGGCGGTGGCGGCGCGGCGGACCAGCAGGTCGCGCGACGGCCCGGCGACGCCGGTGCAGAAACCGATGCCGGCCATCAGCGGCAGGATGCTCCAGGCCGGTGGCCAGCCGCTGGCGAGCAGGACCGCGAGCAGCGCGGCAAAACCCAGGGCCAGCGCGATCAGCAAATCCTGCGCCTGTTTCTGCGCCAGGAAGCCGCCGAGCACGATGCCGGCGGCGCCCGCCGTCAGGTAAGTGGACAGTGCCAGCGCGCCAGTCGTCAGCGACAGATCGTAGACTGCCTGCAGGATCGGGCTGGCGAAGTTCTGGATGGCGCCGAAGGCGGCGGTGATCAGGAAAAAGAACAAAAAGCACAGCCAGACGGCTTTGACGCCGAGGAAAGCGAAGGTCGGCCCGGCATCGGTGGCCGCCTTGTCGGCATGCGGTTCCTCGTCGGCCAGCGCCTGACGCCGCCAGAGCAGCAGCCCGAGTGCGAGCAGGGCGACGACGCTGGCGCCGAGCGCCGCCGTCCGCCAGCCGTCGGCCGCCGCAATGCCGGTCATGAATACCGGCGCCGCTGCCCAGCCGAGGTTGCCGGACAACCCATGCACCGAAAAGGCGTGGCCCAACCGTGGCTGCGAGACGCGGTGATTGAGCACCGTGAAATCGGCCGGATGGAAGACGCTGTTGCCCAGCCCGGCCAGTGCGGCAACGACAATCAGCGAGGCGTAGCCGGTGGCGAAATGCAGCGCGACGCCGGCCAGCGCAAAGCAGACGATACCGGCGGCCAGCACCCACACGGGGCCGAAGCGGTCGACCAGAAAACCGGCTGCCGCCTGGCCGAGGCCGGAGACGATGAAGAAAACGGTCATCGTCGCGCCGATGCCGGTGAAGGACAGGCCGAATTCCTGCATCAGCCACGGAAAAAGCGGCGGCAGCAGCAGGTGGAAAAAGTGCGAAACGCCATGCACGAAGCCGATCAGCGAGATGGTTTCGATATCGCGGGGGGCGGGAGAGGGCAGGATTTCGGCAGTCATCGGGGGGCAACAGGTTTATCCGGCGGATCAGTTTATGTCGCCGGCTATTGACGCATATTCGATAATCGGACAAAAATTATCGCAATGCTGACACACTTGTCTTTCGACCCCTGTCCTCGCCGGGCGCCGACGCCGGACCAGCCGCTGACGGTGAACCAGCGCCGTCTGCCACCCGACGTGCGCGTGCCGCTGCACAGCCACGCCTGGGCGCAACTGGCCTTTCCGCTGCGCGGTGCGCTGCGCATTGCGGCGGCCGGCATGGCCTGGCTGGCGCCGGCTTTTCGGGCGGTGTGGATTCCGCCGCACATCGAGCACGAGGTCATCGCGCTTGGCGAGGTCGAGCTGCGCACCGTCTATGTCGCCGCCGAAGCAGCGCCGCTGCCGCTCGACGCCTGTTCGGTGATCGAGGTGTCGGACCTGATGCGCACGCTGGTCGAGGCGATCAGCCGGGTCGAAGAGGGCGACGAGGCGCGCCGCGACCTGATGATCCGCCTGCTGCTCACCGAGATTGGCCGTGCGCCGCCGCTGTCGCTGGGCCTGCCGCTACCCACCGACCGTCGGCTGCAGGCGCTGTGCGGTGCGCTGATCGACGATCCCGCCTCGCCGCTCTCGCTGGCCGAGTGGGCGGCCCGGGTCGGCGCCAGCGAGCGGACGCTGGCCCGGCTGTTCGCCAGCGAACTGAAAATGAGTTTCGGCGCTTGGCGCCAGCAACTGCGGCTGGCACGGGCGCTTGACCTGATCGGCCGCGGCCGGCCGTGTGGTGAAGTCGCGGCCGAACTCGGCTACGCCAGCCAGGCGGCCTTTTCGGCCATGTTCAAGCGCGCCTTTGGCGTACCGCCCGGCCGCTTCATGCAGGAACGCAGCTCGCCGCTCGCCGGCGAGCCGACAAACAACCAGGAGTAAAAAATGGATGCAAGTTTCTGGCACGCCAAATGGGAAAAGAGCGAGATCGCTTTTCACCAGGAAGACGTCAATCCCTTGCTGCTCGACCACTTCGGCGCACTCTCGCTGCCGGCCGGGAGCCGCGTCTTCGTACCGCTCTGCGGCAAGACGCGAGATATCCTCTGGCTGCTGCAATCCGGCTATCGGGTGGTCGGCGCGGAGTTGAGCCGGCTGGCTGTCGAGCAGTTGTTCGCCGAGATGGATCTGGTGCCGAGCGTGACCCAGGCCGGCCCGCTGACCCATTTTGCCGCTGAAGATATTGATATCTACGTCGGTGATATTTTTGAACTGAGCGCCGCGCAGCTTGGCCAGGTCGACGCCGTCTACGACCGGGCCGCCCTGGTCGCGTTGCCCGCCGCCATGCGCCCGCGCTACGCTGACCATCTCGCCGCCATCACCGGCCGCGCCCGGCAACTGCTGATCGCCTACGACTACGACCAGAGCCTGCAGAACGGCCCGCCGTTCGCCGTCGGTGCCGGCGAAGTACGCAGCCTTTACGAGCCGTATTTTCAGGTGACGCTGCTGGCCAGCGTCGAGATCGTCGGCGGCCTGCGCGGGAAATGTCCGGCCACAGAACACGTCTGGCTGCTGCGGTGACCTTGCAGCGGTCGGTCGCCGGCGGAAATATTGGGCTTGGCCTTGCCGCGGCTGACCGGAACTCAATATCATCGCCAGCCGTTCACGATTTCAGGTAGCCATGACTGAGCAAGTCCTAAGCAAGCCGGCAGTAACCCCCGCCGTTCCCGACGGTTTGGTGGGCCGCGTCGCCGAGCACATCAAGGCCAAATTCCAGGCCGAGAGCTCGGGGCACGACTGGCATCACATCAACCGTGTGTGGCGCTTGGCTCGCCAGATTGCCGAGGCCGAAGGTGCGAACCGGGAAATTGCCGAGTTGGGGGCATTGGTCCACGACATCGCCGACTGGAAATTCCATGGCGGCGATGACAGCGTCGGGCCGCGTGAGGCGGAGCGGCTGCTGCGGGAAGAGGGGGCCGCGCCCGAGGTCATCGAGCAGGTCGTCGACATCGTGGCCACTATTTCCTTCAAGGGCGCGGGTGTGCAAACCGCTATGCGGACCCTGGAGGGAAAGTGCGTCCAGGATGCCGACCGCCTGGATGCCATCGGCGCCATTGGCATCGCTCGCTGTTTTGCCTACGGCGGCCATGCCGGCCGACTGATCTACGACCCCGAGGTGCCGCCGGTGATGCACGCCAGCGCCGAGGAATACAAGGCCTCGAAAGGCCACAGCCTGAATCATTTCTACGAGAAACTCTTCCTGCTGAAAAGCCGGATGAACACGGCGACAGGCTTGGCCCTGGCCGAAGAGCGGCACCAGTACATGGAGGGCTTCGTCGCACGCTTCCTGGATGAATGGGGGGGGCAATGAACGACCGTACGCCCTTGACGATTGAAATCGTCTCCGACGTCGTTTGCCCCTGGTGCTTCATCGGCCTGTGCCGGCTTGAGCGGGCGATAGAACTCGTGCGGGAAGAGCGACCGGATTTTCGGTATGTGCTGCGCTGGTGGCCGTTCTTCCTCAATCCCGATACGCCGCCGGAGGGCGAGCCCTACCTGCCATTTCTGATCCAGAAGTTCGGCGGGCGCGAGCGGGTGGAGGAAATCTGGCAGCGCATCCGGGAAACCGGCGAAGCGCTTGGCATCGATTACCACTTCGAGAAAATCCAGGTCCGCGCCAATACGCTACCCGCCCATCGCCTGATTCATTGGGCGCAGCAGCAGGGAGACGCCACGGCGCTGGTCGAGCAACTCTTCAAAGGCCAGTTCCAGTCGGGTCAAAATGTCGGCGATCGGGCCGTCCTGGCTGAGATTGCGGCGGCTTGTGGCTACCAGCGCAGTGCAGTGATCGAATATCTCGATTCGGACCAGGATGTCTCTCTTGTCCAGAGCATGGAACAGGAAGCGAGAACCTGGGGCGTCACTGCCGTCCCGACCTTTATCTTTGCACGTCGGTCCGGTATCCAGGGGGCAGAGGACCCGAGGGTATTGGCCGACGCCATCAAACAGGCATTAGCCTCATCAGGAGATTGAATCAATGCGTATGGCATCCATCGTTCTGTCCGCCGCCACCCTGGCTTTTACTGCGGCTTCCCATGCCGCGCCAAACGTCGAGACTTTGCCATCGGGCGTCAAAATCGAGCATATCAAGGTCGGGGACGGCGCCACGCCGTCGGCGACCAGCCAGGTGACTGTTCATTACCGCGGCACCTTCATGGACGGCACGGAGTTCGACAGCTCCTTCAAGCGCAATCAGCCGACCTCGTTCGGTCTGAATCACGTGATTCCCTGCTGGACTCAAGGGGTACAGAAAATGAAGGTCGGCGGTGCGGTGAAGCTCACCTGTCCGCCGGACACGGCCTATGGCTCCCGCGGCGTCGGGCCGATTCCGCCGAATAGCACCCTCAACTTTGAAATCCAGCTGCTGGATGTGAAATAAGCTGCATCGACACGAAATCCGGCTCAAGCGTGTCGCGAAGAGTCAATCTTCGCGCCGCTAACGGTCCTCGGCTTGAACCGCCACCACCAATCGGCGAACGCCCTCCGCAAGCATTCCTTCCTGAAGATTTCCGTAGCCGAGGATCAGCCCGTTGCAAGCCATCGGCGCTCGCGTATAGCTGCCCAGTGCACGCACGCCCAGCCCCAATGTCGCAGCACGCTTGACCACCTCGCTATCGCGTATCGAGTCCGGCAGCCAGAGGACCAGATGCAGGCCGGCTTCACCGCCCGACAGTTCCACGGATTCTCCAAAGGCCTCCGTCAATGCCCTGCGTAGTGCGGTCTGACGGGCTGCATAGCACGCACGCATGCGGCGCAGATGGGTGGTGTAGTAGCCGCGCTGGATGAAGTCGGCGAGTGTACGCTGTTCGATGCCCTGTCCGGCACGGGTGGCCTGGCTGGTGGCACGGGCGAAATCGGTGGCGATGGCGTGGGGCAGCACCAGGTAGCCAAGGCGCAGGCCGGGATAGAGCGTCTTGCTGAAGGTGCCGACGTAGACGACCGGTGCGTCGGCCTGCAAACCGAATAGCGCCGGCGGGGCGGGGCCGGCGCGGCGGAATTCGCTGTCGTAATCGTCCTCGATGATCCAGGCGCCGGATCGGCGTGCTTGCTCGATCAGCGTCAGGCGACGCGGCAGGGACATGACCCGGCCGGTCGGGTACTGGTGCGACGGCGTAATCATTATCAGGCGCGGCGGATGCTTGCGCCAGTCGTTTTCGTTCGGGGCCAGCCCTTCGTTATCGACCGGGATGTCGTGTACCCGCAGTCCGGCCAGATTAAAGGCGACGCGGGCGGCGAGGTAGCCGGGGTTTTCGGCCCAGACGGTGTCGCCGTGGTCGGCCAGCAGCCGGGCGCAGAGATCGAGGGCGGCCTGTGTGCCGCTGGTGATGATGATTTGCGCCGCGTCTACCGCCAGGCCGCGGATAGTGGTCAGATGGCCGGCGATGGCCTCGCGCAAGGCCGGGTCGCCGCCGTGGGCGGCATAGCCGAGCTGGCGCCAACCGGCATCGCGCCAGGCACGTTCCAGGCAGGCGCGCCAACTGCGGAAGGGAAAGGCGCCGTAATCCGGCGTGCCGGGGGCAAACGGCAGCGCCGCCGCCTCGCGCGCCGGTTCGGGCTGCAAGGCAGCCGCGGCGCGAGTAGAGAGTTGCAGCGATACAGCCGATGCAACGCCGCCGAACGGCGCAGCCGTCCGTTCGGGAAGCGGTGCCACGCGTGTGCCCTGGCGATCCGCCAGCAGGCAGCCTTCGGCGACCAGTTCCTCATAGGCGAACAACACTGTGTTGCGGGCGATCTTCAGTGAAGCCGCCAGGCTGCGGCTGGCCGGCAGAGGCGTGCCGGGCGCCAGGCGGCCGGACAGGATGGCGTCGCGCAAGCGGAGATAAAGCACGCGCTGGCGCGGCATGGCTTCAGGCAGAGGCGGGGCGAGCAGCCAGTCCAGCTCCATCGTGGCTCCATTAAGTGATTATTTCGTGGTGCTACGAAAGGTACCATGGGCGCCGTACAGTACGGCCATCGACACTCCCCGGAGTCCTGCCGTCATGACCCTTGCTACCGCCCCTTCTTTACGCACCCGCGTCCGCCGCAAGCCGGAACGCGCTGACTACGACGCCGAGGCCATCAAGGCCATCGTCGATGCTGCCGTGATCTGCAGCGTTGCCTTCCAGATCGATGGCGCGGTGCACGCCATCCCCACCATCCATTGGCGCGACGGCGACTATCTGTACATCCACGGTGCCAAGGCCTCACGCATGCTCAGGGCGCTGACCGAGGGTGAGGCCTGCATCACGATCGCGCTGGCCGATGGCCTGGTGCTGGCGCGCTCGGCCATGCACCACTCGATGAACTACCGTTCGGTCGTGGTCTACGGGCAGTTCGAGTTGGTGACCGAGCCGGCAGAGAAGGAGCGCAGCCTGCGGGCCCTTATCGATGGCCTGTATCCCGGGCGCTGGGACAGCTTGCGCCCGATCAATGACAAGGAACTGAACGCGACCAGCGTGCTGCGCATTCCACTGTCCGAGGCTTCGGCCAAGGTCCGCAACAGCGGCGTCAAGGACGACGACGAGGATCTGGACTGGCCGGTCTGGGCCGGCGTGATTCCGCTCAGTACCGTGCTCGGGACGCCCCGCCGGGAGGATGACAGCGTTGGTGATGATGTGCCGGCCACACGCTACAGCCTGCGGTAGGATAGCGACTTACCGCGGTCCTTTGCCCAGCTTTAAGTCTATTGCCGCCGGCCGGGTTAATGCGGGTATTTGTCGTCAGCCAGGACAGTGCGCAGCGTATTACGCCCAGCATCTTTTGCCTCGTACATGGCCAGATCCGCTCGTTTGAGAATGTCATCCATATTTTCACAATTGCTACTGAAGAGCGTCAGGCCAATACTTGGGGTGCTGGAATAGTCGATAGCGCCCAGTTTGTACGGTGCGTTCAGGGTCGTTAGAAGTTTCTCACCGATCCGGGTAGCGATATCCAGCGCTTCAACATGATCCGTATGCAGATTGTCGAGCAGGACGACGAATTCGTCCCCGCCCAAACGGGCCACGGTATCCTCTTGGCGGACCTGGGTGCGGAGGCGGGTGGCAACCTGGATCAGCAAGGCATCACCCATGGCATGGCCGTGTTGATCGTTCAGTTGCTTGAAGCGGTCCATGTCCAGAAAATACAAGGCGCCCAGCGTATTGTTGCGTTGGCTTCGGACAATGCTCTGCTGCAAGCGGTCCATCAACAGGCGACGATTCGGCAGTTCGGTCAGCGGGTCGAAGAAGGCCAGGTGGCGAACGTTTTCTTCCACACGCTTCCGGTCGTCGATATTTTTCAGGCAGCCGACCATCCGGGTGGCCTTGTTATCGGAGTTTCGGGCGACGATCTGCCCGGTGTCAGAGACCCAGAAATAATGGCCGTCGCCATGTAGCAGGCGATATTCGGCGTGGAAAATCGCATTGGTGTTGGCGCTCTTGTCCATGGCGTCTTTGACGGCTGCGAGATCGTCCGGATGGATGCGCTCCACATAGGTATTCAGAGGGTGCTGGAGGAAGCTGTTGTCCAGGCCGACCATGCGGCACCAGGCCTCGTTGTGTGACATGCAGCTGGTTTCGATGTCCCAGTCCCAAATGCCGTCGCCCGTCGCTTCCAGGACAAAGCGCATGCGCTCTTCGCTAGTTTGCAACTCCCGATTCAGCGTCATCAGTTTCAGGATGTTCCGGATGCGCAGCTTGACGATTTCCAAATTAAACGGCTTCGTAATGTAGTCCGCAACACCCAGATTCAGTCCGGTGACTTCGGAATCCGTGTCGGTCAGGGCGGTCAGAAAAATGATCGGAACCGTGGCCAGTCGAGGGTTGTCTCGGAAACGTCGGCAGGTTTCCAGGCCGTCCATTTCCGGCATCATGATGTCGAGCAGGATGAGATCGGGTACTGAATGGGCTGCCATTGCAAGCCCTTGGCTACCGGAGGTGGCTATTTCCAGATCGAATTCGCTGGCAAGCGCCGTGCCGAGCGTGTAGAGGTTGCCGGGAATGTCGTCGATGGCCAGGATGCGGGGTTTGCGTTGAGTCATGGTGCGATCTTTTCGGACTGTTTGTCCAACAAGGCCCGAAGACGTTTGAGTGCAGGTCGAAACTGGAAGGCCTTGACGGCATTGCCGATGTCTTCGATCTCGTAACTGATGTCAGTGCCAGCGGTGCTGGCCTGAAGTTCCGCGAAGCGCTGCAGGGCATCGAACTTTCCCATCTCGAGCAGCGGCGTCAGCGTCTCCACGGCTTGCTGCAATGCCGCCCGATCAAAACTGCGGGTGCACTCCACAGCCAGTTCGGATGGGAGATCGATCGTGGCATCCTGAGTCAGAACGGCACCGAGCAGTTTGCGCAACTCAGTCGCAGCAAATGGTTTGGGCAGGAAGTTATCCATGCCGCAAGCGACACAATGCTCACGGTCTTCTTTAAAAGCCGAGGCGCTGATGCCGATAATGGGGACTCGACTCAGGTTTCGCTCTGCCTCCTGCTGGCGAATCGATTCGGTGGCGGCGTAACCGTCGAGTTCAGGCATCAGGCAATCCATCAGGATCAGGTCGGGGCGCTGGCTGGCGCAAGCGGCCTGAATGGCTGTTTGACCGTCGTTGGCAAAAGAGACACTCAGACCGAGGCGGGTCAGCAGTGTGCCAATGACCTTGCGTTCGAGAGCGTTGTCTTCGACCACCAGTACCTGCCCGGAATAACAGGAAGTCAGAGCGGGCGGCTGGCTTTGGGCGCCTTCGCCAACTTGCGCTGTGGCGGGGGCCAGCGGGGCGGCGATTCGGAACCAGAGGCGGCTGCCTTGGCCTTCCTGACTTTCCTGGCCGACCTCTCCCCCCATTTGCTCGGCGAGATTGCGGACGATGGACAAGCCGAGTCCTGTACCGCCAAAGCGTCGACTGGTAGAACTGTCGGCCTGAGTGAAGGGGGCGAAAAGCATGGCTTGTTTATCGCTTGGAATACCGATGCCTGTGTCGGAAACAGAGAATTCGATAACGGCAGTGCCTTGGTTCTCTTCGATTTCACGCAATTCGATGTTTACTGAACCGGTCTCAGTAAATTTGATGGCGTTGGAAACCAGATTGGCTAGCATCTGTTGCAGGCGATGGGCATCAGCCATGTAGAGACGGTGTTCAGGGCCGTGCCAATTGGCATCAATCGCCAGTCCCTTGGTATGGGCAGGTCCTTGGAATAGATCGAGAATATCTTGTGCCAATTGTCTGGGCTGCCAGGGTTTGCGCTCCAGTTCGATACGCCCGGCTTCCACTTTTGCCAGATCGAGGATGTCGTTCAGAATGGCCATCAGCGTCCGACCGGATTCGAGAATGACCCGCCCGTATTCACGGCTGCGTGGATCCGTGACTTCCTGACCGCAAAGTACCTGCGCCATGCCGAGGATGCTGTTCATCGGGGTGCGGATTTCATGGCTCATGGTGGCCAGAAATTCGCTTTTGGCGCGGTTGGCTGCTTCGGCAGCCTGCTTGGCAGCCATTAATTCGGTAATGTCGATACGAAAGCCGACCGTCGAGCCATCGGCGGTCTTGCGTTCCCGGACGTCGATCCAGCGCCCATTCGGCAAGCGCTGCACGTGATTGGATTCGCTCTTGGCGTGCGCTTCCATGCGTTCTGCCAGCCAGGCCTCGGGGTTGTCCTGTGCTTCGACGTATTGTCCCCGTTCGATTCCGTAACGAATGATGTCCTCGAAAGAGGTGCCTGAAATGAAGGATTGTGCGGAAATGGCATACAGGCGGCGAAATTCTTCATTGCACCAGGCCAGTCGGTCTTCCGAGTCAAAGACGGCAAACCCTTCGCCAATGACCTCAATGGCCGAATACAGCAGCCCCTCAAGATATTTGCGCTGTTCTTCTGCTTGGCGTTGGGCGGAAATATCAAGATGGATGCCGTACATCACCAGAGGAGCGTTGTTGCGATCCCAGTCAATGACCTTGCCCCGCGTCTGTATCCAGATCCAATGTCCGTCGGCATGCAGGATTCGGTATTCGCTTTCAAAACGCTCTGTTTCTCCTTTGAGGTGCTCGGCCAGTCGTTTTTGGACGTTTGGCCAATCATCCGGATGAGTTCGGACACGCCAGGCCCGGAAATGATCCTCCCCCAACTCGAGCATCGAAAGCCCGATCATTTGAGCCGAGGTCTCATCGAGCAACAGTTTGCCGGTCATTACATCCCATTCCCAAGTGCCGGCTCCGGTGCCGGATAGCACGTTTTTCAGTCGCCTTCGGTCGCGAATGATGGCTTCTTCCTGTTGGCGGAAGGCGGTGATGTCGCGTTTAATGGCCACATAATGGGTAATGGTTCCGAATGTGTCACGCAAGGGTGAAATGATGGCTTGCTCGATGTACTCGCTGCCGTTCTTGTGGCGATTCAAAAACTCTCCTCGCCAGACTTTTCCCTGTTTCAGGGTTTGCCACAATTCACGGTTCTGGGACGCCTCGGTTTTTCCCGACCCGAGAAACTTGGGAGTTAAACCGATAGATTCCTCCGAGGAATATCCCGAAATTTCTGTGAAGCATGGATTGACGTAGACGATTTGCGCATGGCGATCGGTCACGACGATCGATTCGGGACTTTGTTCAATAATCTGTGAAAGCCTCCGGGCTTCTTCTTCGGCGTGATGTCGATCGGTGATGTCACGGCAGACCATGATGAAACGATCACCGTGGGTATCGATGCCACCTTTCCGCGATACGGAAAGTTCAAACCAGATACGGCCTTCCGGTAGGGAAACCTTGATCACTTTTCCATAGCTAAAGCCCTGATGTTTGGCTTCATCAAGCGCTTGATGGACTGTGGCTGAAGCTTTCGGGGAGAGGATGTCGCCGACAGTGCGCCCGATGAAGTCTTCAGCCGGCATCCCGAGATAGTGCTGATTCTGGGTCCGAATCATCAGGTAGGTCCCAGCCTCATCCATCTCGATCAGAATGTCCGGAATGGCCGCCAGAATCGCGTTAAGCGCATCCTGCCCTGCTTGCAGTTGTTGGTTTTGTTCTGCCACCCGATTGGCCATGATGCGGCTGTTTTCCTCGGCGGCAAGGGCGTTTTTGACGAGCAGATCTTGAACCAGTCGGCTGAGTGTCAGCAGGGTCAGAATGATCGCGGTTACCGGGATGCTGTTGGAGAACTGAAAGGCATTGGGAAAACGGAAAATTATGATGGATACCGTAAATGCAAATACCAGCAAGGCCCAGCGCAGGTTGGTGACAGCCAGTGCGAGGATGAAGGGTATCCAGATGGCCTGGGGAACGGCGAAATCAAAGGCGCGGGGTTGCAGTCCGATCAGCACGGTAAGCACGGCGATCAGGGTGCTGAGTTTTAATGCCAGGTCATTCCCTTTGACATAGGCGAGGAACATGGCGATGGCGCTTACGAGGCCGAGTGCAATGGCGTAAAAGCGCAGATGAATGTCGGTACTGCCGACTATTGGATGGGCGTCCGGTTGATAGTTGGTGACCACCGCGTTGACGACCATGACCCCGACCATGATCGCGAAGAAACCCAGCGACACCAGGTTGTAGAGCCTTTGGCTGGGTTGGAACTGGAAAGGTCTCATGATGATGAATACAACCGCGATATTGGGTCCGGATCATGGGAAGTGTCAGGAATATTGATATTCTATAGTAATTTATTAATTTTGTAATTTGTGAAATATTTGTTCAATTTCAGGTGATCTCTTGATCGCCCGGTCAGGGGTAAGAGCAAATGAAGCCGGTTGCCGTCGCAGCAAATACGACGGCAACCGGCTTCATTTGGACGCGGTCAGGCTGTAGCGAGAAATGGCTACCCGGAAAACCGCTGCAGCGTTAGGCTTGGAGTGCTTGGGCGATCAGGACCAATGAGATCGGGTTCTGCTCAGGCGATGAGAATTGCTCGCCCCCCTCATTTCCCATCCTTCTCCAGTTTCAGCGACGCCGAGTTGATGCAGTAGCGCAGCCCGGTTGGCGCCGGGCCGTCGGGGAAGACGTGGCCGAGGTGGGCGCCGCAGTCGTGGCAGGTGACTTCGGTGCGGATCATGCCGAAGCTCTTGTCGACGTGTTCGTCGATCAGGTTTTCATCGTTCGGCGTGTGGAAGCTCGGCCAGCCGCAGCCGGAGTCGAACTTGGTCTCGGAGCGGAAGAGCGGGGCGCCGCAGCAGATGCAGCGGTAGGTGCCGTCCTCGGCGCAATCCCAGTATTGGCCGGTAAAGGCGCGCTCGGTGCCTTTCTGGCGGGTGACGCGGTATTGCTCGTCGTCCAGCTGGCGGCGCCATTCGGCGTCGGTTTTCTCGATTTTCGGCATTTTGATTTTCCCTGTTTTTTTGCTCAGACCGTAGCATTTGCCAACTGTTCCGACGCCCCGGTCGGTTCGCCGTCGACCAGCCGCAGTTGCGCCACGTCGCGGGCCGGCGGGGTGCCGAACATGCGGCGGTATTCGCGACTGAACTGCGACGGGCTTTCGTAGCCGACGCGGTGGGCGGCCGAGGCGGCGTCGTGGTCGGCGAGCAGCATCAGCCGGCGCGCCTCGTGCAGACGCAGCTGCTTTTGGTACTGCAGCGGCGTCATCGCGGTCAGCGCCTTGAAGTGGTAGTGCAGCGACGACTTGCTCATGTTGGCCAGGTGGGCCAGTTGTTCGATGCTGACCGGCTGGTCGAGATTGGCTTTCAGCCAGTCGATGGCGCGCACGATCTGGTGACTGTGGCTGCCGCTGGCCACGGCCTGGCGCAGGCGGCCGCCAAGCGGGCCGGCGAGCACGCGGTAGAGCAGTTCGCGTTCGATGATCGGCGCCAGCACGGGGATGTCGGCCGGATTGTCGAGCAGGCTAGCGAGGCGTAGCGCGGCGTTCTGGATGTCGGCACTGAGCAGGCCGACGGCGATGCCGCGGTCGACCGCTTCCAGCGTGTGGTTTTTCGGCATCGCGGCGGCCAGTTCGCCGATTTTCAGCGGGTCGATGTTCAGCGCCAGGCCGAGGTAGGGCTGGGTCGCGCAGGCATGGGTGATGCGTGACAGCATCGGCAGGTCGACCGAGGTGATCAGGTAATGCCGGGCGTCGTAGTCGTAGGCCTCGTCGCCGACCAGGATGCGTTTGGCGCCCTGGGCCATCATCGCGAAGACCGAGTTCATCACCGCGCAGGTCTGCGCGGCGCAGGCCGAGCCGCGGAACAGTGTCAGGCCTGGGACGGCGGTCGGCTGCGCGCCGTCGCTGCGGCAATGGCGCCGGATGATGTCGGCGAGTTCCTCGCGCTGGCTGGCCAGTTGGCTGTTTTCCATGGCAATGGAATCAATCGCGAGCGGGGTGGTCTGAGCGGCTATGTCCATGCCGATCAGAGTAGCGGTTTTGCGGTCGGCTGACGAGCGCCGTTGGTGCGATTCTGGAGGATCAGGCAATAAATCCGGATTTTCCGGTTAACGCTTCGGTCGCCGCTGCGCCCACACTGATTGGCACAAACCGGTGACCCTGATCACCGGAGCCCCAACCCCAACGAGGAGCCTGCAGATGATCCAACTGAATGTGAATGGCAAGGCGGTCAAGGCCGATGTCGAGCCGGATACCCCGCTGCTCTGGGTGCTGCGCGACACGCTGCAGCTGACCGGCACCAAATACGGCTGCGGCCAGGCGCTGTGCGGCGCCTGCACCGTGCATCTCGACGGTGCGCCGGTCCGCGCCTGCATGACGCCGGTGTCCTCAGTGATCGGCCGCAAGATCACCACTATCGAGGCGGTCGATACCGGCAAGGTCGGCAAGGCGGTGCAGGAGGCCTGGCGCAAGCTCGACGTCGTCCAGTGCGGCTACTGTCAGTCCGGCCAGATCATGAGCGCCGTCGCGCTGCTCAGCCACAACCGCAAGCCAAGCGATGCCGACATCGACGATGCGATGTCCGGCAATCTCTGTCGCTGCGCTACCTACGTCCGCATCCGCGCGGCCATCCACGAAGCCGCCAAGGCGCTGGCCTGAGGAGAGCGAACATGAGCGAAATCACCATTGAAAACCTCAGCCGCCGCCGTTTCCTGCAAGGCAGCGCCGGGCTGACGCTGGGCTTCTGCCTGCCGGCGATTGCCGCCACCACGCTACCCGCGGCCGGACCCGGCAAGGCGGGCGCCGGTCTGGCTGCGACGGTCACCTTCGAGCCGAACGCCTTTTTGCGCATCGGCGCCGACAACAGCGTGACCGTCATTTCCAAGCACCTGGAAATGGGGCAGGGCACCTACACCGGCCTGGCGACCATGCTGGCCGAAGAGCTCGACGCCGACTGGAAGCAGGTTCGCGTCGAAGGCGCCCCGGCCGATGCCAAGCGCTACAACAACCTGTTCTGGGGGCCGGCGCAAGGGACCGGCGGCAGCACGGCGATGGCCAATTCCTGGGAGCAGATGCGCAAGGCCGGTGCTGCCGGGCGGGCGATGCTCGTCTCGGCGGCGGCCAAGCGCTGGCAGGTTGGGGTGGCCGACATCGTCGTCCGCGACGGCGTGGTCAGCCACCCGGCCAGCGGCCGCAAGGCGAGTTTTGGACAACTGGCGGAGGATGCCGCCAAGGAAAGCGTGCCGGCCGACGTCAAGCTGAAGGACCCCAAGGATTTCCGGCTGATCGGCAAGCAGGCCAAACGCAAGGACAGCGCGGCCAAGACCAACGGCACGGCCAAATTCACGCAGGACGTTTTCCTGCCCGGCATGCTGGTCGCCTTGGTCGCTCATCCCCCGCAATTCGGCGCCAAGGTCAAGTCTTTCGATGCCAGCAAGGCAAAAGCGGTCAAGGGCGTTGTCGAGGTCGTGCAGATCCCGACCGGCGTCGCCGTGCTGGCCAAGGACACCTGGAGCGCCAAGAAGGGCCGTGATGCCTTGTCGGTCGTCTGGGACGACAGCGCTGCCTTCAAGCTGGGTAGCGCCGAGATCCTCGCCCGCTACAAGGAAATGGCCAAGAAGCCGGGACTGGTCGCCAAGCAGAGCGGCGATGCCAATCAGGCCTTTGCCGGTGCTGCCAAGGTGGTCAGCGCGTCCTACGATTTCCCGTACCTTGCCCATGCCGCGATGGAGCCGATGAACTGCGTCGTCAAGCTCGATGCCGACGGCTGCGAGGTGTGGAACGGCGAGCAACTGCACACCGGCGACCAGTACGGCCTGGCCCACGCGCTCGGCCTGAAGCCGGAGCAGGTCAAGATCAACATGCTGTACGCCGGCGGCAGCTTCGGCCGGCGCGCCTGCAAGGATTCGGACTACGTGATCGAAGCGGCGCAGATCGCCAAGGCGATCAACGGGCGCGCGCCGGTAAAACTGGTCTGGCTGCGCGAGGACGACATGCGCGGTGGCTACTACCGGCCGCTGTTCCACCACGCGCTGGAAGCGGCGCTGGATGGCAACGGCAAGCTGACCGGCTGGCGGCACCGGCTGGTCGGCCAGTCGATCGTGATCGGTTCGCCCTTCGAAAAAATGCTGGTCAAGGACGGCATCGACGCCGTTTCGGTCGAGGGCGCGGCCAACCTGCCGTACGCCATCCCGAACCTGACCGTCGATCTGCACACGCCGACCGACATCGGCGTGCCGGTACTCTGGTGGCGCTCGGTCGGTTCGTCGCATACGGCGTTCTCGACTGAAACCTTCTTCGACGAGGTAGCGGCGGCAACCGGCAAGGACCCGGTGGCGATGCGCCTTGAACTGCTCGCCGAACACCCACGCCACGCCGGCGTGCTCAAGCTGGCCGCTGAAAAGGCCGGCTGGGGCCAGCCGCTGAAGGCCAGGGCCGGCGAGCGCCGCGGCCGTGGCGTCGCGGTCCATGAGTCCTTCAATTCCTACGTCGCCCATGTCGCCGAAGTCACGGTCAAGAAGGATGGCTCGGTCAAGGTCGACCGCATCGTCAGCGCCGTCGATTGCGGCACGGCGATCAACCCGGACAACATCCGCTCGCAGGTCGAGGGCGGCGTCGGCTTTGCGCTGAGCTCGCTGTACGAGGAAATCACGCTCAAGGACGGCCGCGTCGAGCAGGGTAATTTCGACGGCTTCCCGCTGCTGCGCATCGCCGACATGCCGAAGGTCGAGGTCCATATCGTGCCTTCGGCCGCGCCGCCGACCGGCATTGGCGAACCGGGCGTGCCGCCGCTTGCTCCGGCCGTCGCCAACGCCATTGCCGCGGCCACAGGCAAGCGCCTGCGCAACCTACCGTTCAATACCGCCGAACTGGTGGCCTGATATGGACAGCCTGGATACCCAGGTCCTCGCTGCCGCCCGTATCTGGGCTGCGGCGGGGCATCGCTTCGCCTTGGTTACCGTCGCCCGGACCTGGGGCTCGGCCCCGCGCCCGCCTGGCGCCTGGATGATCCTGCGCGACGACGGGCAGGTGCAGGGTTCGGTGTCCGGCGGCTGCATAGAGGACGACCTGATCCGCCGGGCGGCGAGCGGCGAGTTCACAGGGACCGCACCGCGCCTGCTGCGCTACGGCGTCACTGCCGACGAGGCGCACCGCTTCGGCCTGCCTTGCGGCGGCACGCTGGAACTGGTGCTCGAACCGGCACCCGATGCCGGCCTGCTCGACCAGCTGGCGCAGCGCATCGCCACCGGCCAGCTGGTACAGCGGCGGGTGGCGCTGGCTACAGGCAAGGTCAGTCTCGAAGGCGGCAGCGCTGGCGACAGCCAGCAGTGGGACGGCGAAACGTTGGTCACGCTGCACGGCCCTGCCTGGCGCCTGCTGATCATCGGGGCCGGGCAGATTTCGCACTACCTGGCGACGATGGCGCAGGCCCTCGGCTATCGCGTCTACATCTGCGACCCGCGCAGCGAGTACGCAGACGGCTGGGATGTGCCGGGCACCGAGCGCATTGCCGAGATGCCCGACGATGCCGTGACGGCGCTCAATCTCGACCCGCGCAGCGCCGTCGTCGCGCTGACCCACGACCCCAAGCTGGACGACATGGCGCTGCTCGAAGCGCTGAAATCGCCGGCCTTCTACGTTGGCGCGCTGGGCTCGAAGGCCAACAACGGCAAGCGCCGCGAACGGCTGCTGCAGTATTTCGACCTCTCGCAGGCCGAAGTCGACCGCCTGCATGGTCCGGTCGGCCTGCCCATCGGCAGCCGCACGCCGCCGGAAATCGCCGTCGCCATCCTGGCCGAGATGACCGCTGTGAAAAATGGCCGAAATTTGCCATCGACCGTAGCATTTGCCGATCCCTACGCCTGCAAGATCGGATGACGGAAATTGTCGGCCTCCTGCTCGCCGCCGGCCGCAGCCGACGCTTCGGCAGCGACAAGCGGCTGCAGCCGCTGGCCGACGGCAGGCCAATGGCGCTCGCCGCGGCGTGCAAACTGGCCGCTGCCTGTCCGCGAATCATCGTTGTCGTCCGCCCGGATGATACGGAACTGGCCCGGCTGCTGACCGAGGCCGGGCTGGAAACCGTCGTCAGCCCCAATGCGGAGCAGGGCATGGGCCACAGCCTGGCGGCCGGCGTCGCCGCCAGCGCCGACGCCGCCGGCTGGTTGGTCGGGCTGGCCGACATGCCCTACATCCAGCCGGCTAGTTACCGTGCGGTGATCGATGCGATGCAGGGTGGGGCGGGGCTGGCCAGGGCCTTTTATGGCGCTCGCCCAGGGCATCCGGTCGGCTTTGCTGCCGAACATCGGCCGGCGCTGCTTGCGCTGACCGGTGACCAGGGTGGCAAGGCGATTCTCGAAGCCCATCCGGGCCGGCTGCTTCGTTGCCAGGTTGACGACCCTGGTGTGCTGCGCGACGTCGACCGGCCCGAGCAAATCGGGCCGCCGTAAGGCCAGGGCCCGGCAGCCAAGGCTGCGGGCAGGGCTGTTCTGGGCTATCATTCATCCATTGCCCAGGAACATAAAAATGAACCCAACCCCCTTGACCGACGCCGATCTCGACCGGCTTGAAGAACTCCTTGAAGCCGAGATTTTCCAGGGCGAGGCGATGCGCCTCGACGAAATCCAGGCCATGCTCTGCGCCGTGGTCAGCGGCCCGCAGCCAGTGGCGCCAGCTGTCTGGCTCAGCGAGGCGCTGGGCAAGGGCCTGGAAGCCGGCGGCAATCCCGACGTCGAAGCTGCGCTGGAACTGCTGATGCGCATGAATAACGACATCGCCGCCGCGTTGCTGAACGACGAAACCATCGCCCCGGTGCTCTATCCGGTCGACGAAAGCTGCGAAACCTACGACTACGAAGCCTGGGCCGATTCCTACGTCTTCGGTGCCGGCCTGGCCGGCGACTGGTACGAACTGGCCGGCAAGCACGCCGACGACCTCTCCGAGCTGCTCGAACCGATGTTCATGCTCAACGGCATGCTTAAGGAAGATGCGGAAAAGAGCGGCGAACGCTGGTTCCCGCCGGCCGAGGAAGCCCGGCTGGTTGCCGATATCCAGGAAAACCTGCCGGTCATCGTGCAGACGCTGTACAACTTCTGGCGCAACAAGCGCACTGGCGGCACCGTGCAGCGCAGCGATGAAAAGATTGGCCGCAACGACCCGTGCCCCTGCGGCAGCGGCAAGAAGTTCAAGCAGTGCTGCGGCAGCCCGGAAAAGTTGAATTGATCGCTGGCTTGTGAGCAGCGCTTGCCTCACCAAGAGCCCCTTTTCGGGGCTTTTGTTTTTGGCACTTTCTGGTTGCAGAGCACTCTGAATACAAGTTGGGTTACCTGAAATGATGCCAATTGAGATTTGATAAAAATCACATATATGGCACAATGGCGACGCTGGCGCCCTGGCTGTCTCGCTTGGCGCGCAAGGCATTATGTCGCTTTGCATTTCCGGTTGCCAAAGGGCATTTTGCTGTTCGAGATTGGTATCGGTTTTCCGCGTAGCCGATACTGAAAAATTCTGTGTTTTTTCGCAAGGAATACCGTGGCGCTTGATATTCGCTCAATGATCTTTATGTCAGTGTTACTGAGCATATTGCTATCAGGCGTGCTTTATCTGGTGGGCGTTCACGCCAGGCATATCCGCGGCGTCAAGCACTGGGCGCTGGCCAACTTGCTGTACAGCATTGGATTGGCTTTGGTTTTTACGCCGATCGGAGACTCGACAAAGATATTTCTGTTCAGCGGTCCGCTTCTGGCCGTGGCCGCCGGTTTGCAACTGGTGGGAATCCAGGTCTTCGAGGAAGAATCCCGCCCCGATTGGCGCATTCCGCTGGGGGCGGCGATCCTCTCGCTGTTGATTAACTTCATGTTTACAACCGTGGCGCCCAGCATCACGCTGAGAATTGTCTGCAATTCGTCACTGATGGGGCTTCTCTATGCGCTATGTGCCCGCAATTTGCTGATCAATGTCTCCAGGCATCTGCGCACTGCCTATTGGCTCACCGGGGGGGCGTTCGCCATTTTGGCGCTGGTCACGGTGTCCCGTATCCCGGCGGTCATGCTTGCCAATCCGATGGCCAACTACATCATCACGCCGGAGCCGATCAATCTGATGGTCTTCCTGGTCTTTGCAGCCATGCTGATCGTCATCAATTTCGGTTTTGTATTGCTGGTCAATTTCCGGCTGGCCAATGAGCTGCAGTTGCTGGCAAACCGCGACAGCCTGACCAACGCCTTGAATCGGCGCGGGCTCGAAGAAATTGGCGAGCATCTCTATGCGCATTTCTCCCGTTCGGGCGGGCAGCTGGCCGTGTTGATGCTGGATATCGACCACTTCAAATCGGTCAATGACAGACATGGCCATCCGGTGGGGGATGCGGTCCTCCGCGAGTTATCGCGCATCGTCACCGCCACGATCCGGGCCGGGGATTATTTTGCCCGCTATGGCGGCGAAGAGTTTTGTGTCTTGTTGCCGGGGAGCTCGGAGGAGCAGGCCTGTAAGCTTGCAGATCGCCTTCGGCGCCGTTTTGCCGAGGCCAAATTGAGCTACGGCCATGACGGGGTGTTCCAATGCACGCTCAGCGTTGGTGTTGCCGATTTGTCAAAGGCCGCGCTCGGTTTTGGCGACTTGCTGGCAGAGGCTGACAAGGCGCTTTATCGGGCCAAGGAGATCGGACGCAACAGGGTCTTCGCCGCTTCCGAGATGGAGCGTTTGCCGGAAAACCAGCTGGATGCCTGCTATTAGCGTCGCTCCAGCTTCCGCTGCGATACACACGACATAGGCCGTTCATCCGAACGGCCTTTTTTGCGTCGGCCGCACCTTTTTGCCGATCCTGCGGTCTTACAGGCAAGAGCCTGCTTCCCGGGAGTTGCCATGATTGCCAGTAGCGAAGAGCTTGCCGCGATGATTCGCGAAATCGAGGTCGAAGACCCCATCGACTACGCCGATTTGCCCTACGACGAGGATGACCTGCGCCTCCTGGTCTGCAACCAGGTTCGTTCAATCGTCGAGCAGGCCGCCGACATGGACGAAGACAACCGCCAGATGCTGCTGATGACGGTCGCCGCCAAACTGGTGCTGGAGAACATGGTGCTCAACATCCGGCTGCTGCAGTTGCAGGGTCGGGCGTTCGACGACAGCAGCGAGGCTTTGTTCCGGCGCCTGCGGGGACGCTCCTCGTGAGCGGTGGCGAGAAAAAGGCCGTTCATCCGAACGGCCTTTTTCGCGTTTAGCCGAGATCGACCGGCACGAAGATTCGCGAATCGCCGCGTTCGATCAGGATTGCCGCCTTCTTGCCGGACTTGGCGATGATGCCGCGCAGTTGCTCGATGTCCCGGATCGGCTGGCCGTTGACCGAGAGGATGATGTCGCCCGGCTGGATGCCGGCCCGGCCGGCGGCGCCGCCAACTTGTTCGACGAGGACGCCGCCCTTGACCTCGGCCTGGCGCTGCTCATCCGGCGTCAGCGGGCGCACCGCGACACCGAGCCGGCCCTTGTCGGCGGGCTGGGTGTCGGCCGAGGCGACTTTCTCATCGGCAAAGGTGCCGACCTTGACCTCGATGTTACGCGTCTCGCCCTTGCGCCAGACTTGCAGGCTGGCCGCTTCGCCGGGGCGCTTGGTGGCGACGGCAGCCGGCAGTTCGCCCGAGTTGTCGATGGCCTTGCCGTCGATGCCGAGGATCACGTCGCCCGGTTCCAGGCCGGCCTTGGCCGCCGGGCTGCCTTTTTCGACCGCGGCGACCAGCGCACCGGCCGGTTTGGTCAGCCCGAAGGAGTCGGCCAGCGACTGGTTAACCTCCTGGATGGTGACGCCGAGCTTGCCGCGCTGGACCTTGCCGTGGGAGACGATCTGCTTTTCGACGTTCATCGCCACTTCGATCGGGATGGCGAAGGACAGCCCCTGGTAGCCGCCGCTGCGCGAGTAGATCTGCGAGTTGATGCCGACCACCTCGCCATTCATGTTGAACAGCGGGCCGCCGGAGTTGCCGGGGTTGACCGCGACGTCGGTCTGGATGAAAGGCACATAGCTGCCGTCCGGCAGGCTGCGCGACTTGGCCGAGACGATGCCGGCGCTGGCGCTGCTCTCGAAGCCATAGGGCGAGCCGATGGCGAGCACCCATTCGCCGACCTGGGTTTGCGCCGAGGAGCCGATTTTGACGGTCGGCAGGTTCTTGGCGTCGATCTTCAGCACAGCGACGTCGCTGGCCTTGTCCAGCCCGAGCACCTTGGCCTTGAATTCGCGCTTGTCGCTGAGCTTGACGGTGACTTCCTCGGCGCCGTCTACAACGTGGGCATTGGTCAGCAGCGTGCCGTCCGGGGTGACGATGAAGCCCGAGCCGAGGCCGTGCAGCGGCTGGTTGCCCTCCGGCATCTGGCCGCGGAAATGGCGGAAGAAGCGGTAGAACGGGTCGTTCGGGTCCATTTGCTGGAGGTCGGGCAGGTTGGCGGCAGTCTTGCGGGTGCCGGTGACGCTGATGTTGACGACGGCCGGGGCGTTGCTGGCGACGATGCTGCGCATATCCGGCAGGCCATTCGGGGCGAGGACCGGCGGGGTGGTCGCAACACTCGCGGCGACCGGCTGCGGCGCGGCGTGGGCGCTGGCGAAGGGGACGTTCTGGCCGAGCGAATAGGCGCCACCCAGTGCGGCGGCAAGGGCGACGGCGGCGACGGTCATCTTCAGGGGGATACGTTTCATGTTCACCTCTTGTGGCGTGGGTTTGTTGAAAAGCGATCAGCGATGTTTGCCGGGAACGGCCAGGCGATGGCTGTAGGCCGGCTGGTCGTCGGCCTTGCTCCGGGCGCTGTGCGTGTTCTGGTGACGCTTGCCGGGTTCGGCCGGGCGACTGGCTTCACTGGCGAAGGCGGGGCTGCCGAACAGGGCGCCGAGCGAGCCGGCGACGACCAGCGAGCGCAGCATCTGGCGTGTCGAACCGGCGACGCGGCGCGGCGGCCTGACGGTGGCGGGGGCCTGGATCAGGCCGAGATGGAGGCGGGACAGTTGCAAGAACCGGCTGAGCGTCCGTTCTTGCCGATGGGGTTCGGGTTGCATCGGAGACTCCTGTCAAAGTGGCTAGAAGCGCAGTTTGGTACCGGAATGGAATTTTTCAAGTAGCGTTTCTGCGACGATTTGTATCAGGATTTGTCGACGCGCCGAATGCTACGGTCAGGCCGAAAAAACGGCCAAAATCGAAATCGCTCAGGGCCGCTTGAAGGACTTGCGGGCTTCCTCGGCAGCGGCCAGGCCGAGCGCGAGCAGGCCGCCGAGCAGCCAGATGTTGCCTGCCAGCGGTGCCGTGCCGAACAGTGCATTGCCCGGCGGCGTATAGACGATGGCCAGCATGAGCAGGATTTCGGCCACGACGCCGGCCAGCAGCAGGCGGTTGCCGAACAGCGGGAAATGCCAGGCTGGCAGTTGCGGATGGCGGCAGACGAAGACATTGGCGACCTGGGCCAGCACGATGCCGAGCAGGCAGGCGGTCGTCGCCTGCAGATAGACCGGGTCGCCGGCGCCCGGCATCTGGCCGAACTGCCAGCCGTGGCCACTCAGGACGACGAAGAACAAGGCCATGGCGATGGCCGCCTCGATCGGGCCGAGGAACAGGTAGGCGCGGGCGAGCAGTGGCCACGACAGTAGCCGTTCGGTGCGCGGACGAGGCGGACGGTTCATCACCTCGGGGTTGGGCGGCTCGGCGCCCAGCGCCAGCGCCGGCAGCATGTCGGTGCCGAGATCGACGGCCAGTATCTGGATGACGGTCAGCGGCAGCGGGATGCCGAACAATACCGACGCGAGGTAGGGGACCAGTTCCGGGATGTTCGACGTCAGGATGTAGGTCAGGAATTTGCGGATGTTGTCGAAGACGGCGCGGCCTTCCTCGATGGCATTGACGATGGTGGCGAAGTGATCGTCGAGCAGCACGATGTCGGCCGCCTCGCGGGCCACGTCGGTACCCGACAGGCCCATGGCGATGCCGATGTCGGCCGTCTTCAGGGCCGGCGCGTCATTGACCCCGTCGCCGGTCACCGCGACGATCTCGCCCTTGTGCTGCAGCGCCTGGACGACCAGCATCTTCTGGTCGGCGCTCATCCGGGCGAAGACGATTTCCGGGCTGTCGAGCGCCAGTTGCAGGCCGGCCGGGCTGAGTTCGCGCAGGGCGTCGCCGGTCACGATATGGGGCGTCGGCGAACGGACGAGGTCGATTTCGCGGGCGATGGCGACGGCGGTGTGCGGATGGTCGCCGGTGACCATGATCACCTTGATGCCGGCCGAGCGGCAGCGCGTGATCGCCTCATGCACGTCGGGCCGGGGCGGGGCTTCGAGGCCGACCAGGCCGCACAGCTGCAGTTCGCTTTCTCCGGCATCAGCGCCGGTGGCCAGCGGCTTCCAGGCCAGCGCCAGCACGCGCAGGCCGCGCGCGGCAAGGTCTTCCTGGGCGCTGCGGAAGGTGGCCAGCGCCGCGGCATCGAACGGACGCAGCGTATCGTTGTCCAGCCAGCCCGTGCATAGCGTGAACAACACTTCCGGCGCCCCCTTGCAATACAGGCTGCCGCTGCCGTCAGCCTCGCGCCAGACCACCGACATCCGGCGCCGCTCGGTATCGAAGGGGATTTCACTGGCCCGCCGGCCGAATTCCGGGATATTGCCGGCAAACTGCCAGAGAGCTATTTCCATCGGATCACCGGCCGCTTCATCGCCGTGAAATTTCAGGCTGTGGCAGAAGCGGGCGGTGGCGCGCAGGCGCAGGTCATCGGCGCGCGGCCAGCGGTCGGCGGCGAGATGGTGGCGGCCGGCGACGAACAGTTCGCGCACTGTCATCCGGTTCTGGGTCAGCGTGCCGGTCTTGTCGGTCATGATCACCGTCGCGCTGCCCAGCGTCTCGACCGCCGGCAGGTGACGGACCAGCGCATTGCGCCGCGCCATGCGCTGGGCGGCCAGGGCGAGCGACAGCGTGACCGTGGGCAGCAGACCTTCCGGCACATTGGCGACGATGATGCCGATGGCGAAGACGAAATTGGCCCAGAAGGGCAGGCCGACCCATTGGCCGATGGCAAAAAAGATAAGGCCGAGCGCCAGCGCGAGAACGGCGACGAGATGCGAGACCCGACGTATCTCGCGCTGCAACGGCGATTCTGTTTCGCCGGCCGTCTGCGTCAGGTGGGCGATGCGCCCGAACTCGGTGTGCATGCCGGTGGCGAAGACGACTGCCGTGCATTCCCCGGCGATGATCAGCGTGCCGGCGAACAGCAGGTTCGACGCCTGCAGGGCGTTGGCGGTGGCGGCTGCTTCGGCGGTGATGGTGCGCGCATACGATTCGCCGGTCAGCGTCGCCAGGTTGGCGCGCAGGCTCCAGCTCTCGATGACCCGGCAGTCGGCCGGCACCCGCGTGCCCTCGGCCAGTAGGACGATATCGCCGGGGACCAGTTCGGTCGCCGCGACCGACTGGGTGGCGCCATCGCGCCGCACCTCGACCTGCTGCGGCAACAATTGCTGCAGGGCGGCCAGCGCCTTTTCGGTGCGATAGGCCTGCCAGAACGAAAAACAGCCATTGACGACGATCACGCCGACGATGGCCAGCCCAAGCTGCAGCATCCCCTGGCCGGGGTCGGCATAGGCGGCAAAAAAGGCCAGACCGGCCGCCAGCCACAGGATCAGCGCGAAGAAATGGCCGAACTCGCGGGCAAACAACAACCATAAAGGCTCGCCGGCAACGGCCTCGACCCGGTTCGGGCCGAACTCGCCAAGCCGCCGTCTGGCCTCGCTCTCGGGCAGGCCATGAATGCTGCTGCCCAGGCTGTTCAGCGTCGTTTCCGCACGCTGTCCGGCCAGGTTTGAGGCGCTCCTATCCACCATGGGTGATTGCCTCCTCGGGGAATGACATCATCTTTAACCATAGCAGCTTTAAGCAGGTGCTGCGCGCTCCCGGCGTCTGCATGACGAATCCCGAAATTTCCGGGGACCGGGTAGAATCGACGTACTGTCCGGAGTTGCAGGGCAGTAGCGTATCGCCCATAAAAACAGGGGCGTCGGATTGGATGGACCACCCGTCGCCCTCGCACAACATTCAGCCCCCCGACTCATGGCCAGCAACGATTTCCAAGACAGCCCCAAACCCCGGCCGACGCGCTGGAAACTCTATTTCGCTCTCGGTTTGGTGGCCCTGCTGGCCGCGGCCGGCGGCGCCGCCATCTACGAAGCGCAGACCTCGCACTTTCAGGCCGAGTACTTTGCCGGGCAGGCCAAGACCTCGACCTGGACCGTCGAACCAGGTGGTGACAAGGACATTTGGCTGCCTGGCGTCGGCCCCTACGACCAGCGCCTGGGCTATACCCAGTTGCGCGCCTTCCTGCCGCGCCTGACCGGCGCCGGTTATGTGATCGATGCCCAGGCCCGGCAGTCGCCGGGCTTTCGCAGCCTGGTCGGCGAGGGGCATTTCCCGATCTACCGCGAGAAGTCGCGGGCCGGCCTGCGCATTCTCGATCGCCACGGGCAACCGCTCTACGACAGCCAGTATCCACGCCAGCAATACCCGGATTTCGAGGCCATTCCGCCGGTCCTGGTCGAGGCTTTGCTTTTCATCGAAAACCGCGACCTGCTCGACCCGGATGCACCCAAGCACAACCCGGCCGTCGACTGGGGCCGCCTGACCCGCGTCGCGGCCGGCGAGACCATGCGCCAGGCCGGGCTTGGCGGTGGCCGGGCCGGCGGCAGCACGCTGGCGACGCAGATCGAGAAATTCCGCCATTCGCCGGGCGGCCGCACCAAGAACGCCCATGACAAGTACCACCAGATGATGTCGGCCGCGCTGCGTGCCTATCAGGACGGCGAGGAGAACATGCCTGCCCGCCGGCGCATCGTGCTCGACTTCGTCAATTCCGTGCCGCTCGGCGGCATTGCCGGCTACGGCGAAGTCAATGGCCTGGGCGACGGCCTGTGGGCCTGGTACGGCCAGGAGTTTTCCCGGGTCAATCAACTGCTGGCCGACCCCAAGGCTGATTTGAACGAACGGGCTCAGGCATTCAAGCAGGCGCTGTCGCTGTTCGTCGCCCAGCGCCGTCCGTCGGGCCTGCTCGGCGACACGACCGGCCGGCTGAATACGCTGACCGACAGCTATATCCGCCTGCTCGCCGAAGATCAGCGGATTCCCGCCGACCTGCGCGAGGCGGCACTCAAGGTTCAGATCACCCCGGCCCGCCAGGCGCGGCCTGGCGAGGAGGTCTCCTTCGTCGAGCGCAAGGCGGTCAATGAAATCCGCGGCACCTTGGGCGACCTGCTCGAAGTCGAGAACCTGTATGCTCTCGACCGCTACGACCTGACCGCCCACAGCACGCTCGACGGCCCCAGCCAGCAGGCGGTGACGCACATTCTCAATCGCATGGCCGATCCCGCCTTCCTGGCCTGCGGCGGCTTCAAGGAAACCCGGCTGCTGGCCAAGGGCGACCCCAAGCTGGTCAATTACAGCCTGACCCTCTACGAGCGCACGCCGAACGCCAATGTGCTGCGCATCCAGGCCGACAACCTCGACCAGCCGCTCGACATCAATGCCGGTACCAAGCTCGATCTCGGCTCCAGCGCCAAGTTCCGCACGCTGGTTTCCTACCTGCTGGTCGTCGCCGACCTCCACAAGCGCTATGGCACGACGCCGGCCGAGGAACTGGCCAAGCTGCCGCGCCACCCGGCCGACCGCCTGAGCAACTGGGCTATCGATATCCTGCGCGCCAAGCCGGCGACGACCCTGGAAGAGCTGCTAGAAGCCGCCATGGAGCGCCGCTACTCGGCCAACCCCGGCGAGACCTTCTTCACCGGCGGCGGCATCCACCGCTTCAGCAATTTCAAGCATGAGGACGACGGCCAGAACCCGAGCGTCGCCGAGGCGCTGGAGCAGTCGGTCAATCTCTCCTTCGTGCGCATCATGCACGACGTCGCTCACTACCACGCCTACGAGGCCGTAGACGCGCCGGCCCGTGGCCTGCGCGACAAGGATGACGAGGCGACCCGGCAGGCCTTCCTGAACCGCTTCGCCGAGCGCGAAGGCCTCGGTTTCCTGCGCACCTACTGGCACAAGTACCGTGACATCGCGCCGGAAGACCGCCTCGAAGTCCTCAGCGACTCGGTACCCAGCCGGCCCGTGCCGCAGGCCGCCGCCTACCTGAGCGTGCTGCCGAAGAGCGATTTCGCCAGCTTTGCCGCCTTCATGCGCAAGCAGTTGGGCGACAAGGCCGGCACCGACGCCGGGCTGCGCAAGCTGTTCGATGCCCACGCCACCCGCCAGTACAGCCTGGCCGACCAGGGCTACCTGGCGCGAGTACATCCGCTGGAGCTGTGGCTGGTCCGCCATCTGCAGAGTGAGCCGAAGGCGACGCTCAAGGACATCGTGCCGGCCAGCGTCGATGCCCGCCGCGATGCCTCGAAATGGCTGTTCGCGCCGCGCTTCAAGCACGCCCAGCAGGTGCGCATCGACATCGTCGTCGAAGTGGCCGCCTTCGAGCGCATCGCCGAGGAATGGCGGCGCCTGGGCTACCCGTTCGAACATCTGGTCCCGTCGCTGGCCACCTCGATCGGCAGTTCGGCCGACCGACCGGCCGCGCTGGCCGAGCTGATGGGCATCGTCGTCAACGACGGCATCCGCCGGCCGACGGTGCGTGTCGACGAACTGCTGTTTGCCGCCAATACGCCGTACGAGACGCGCCTGAAGCGCCAGCCGGAAGCCGGCCAGCGGGTGATGCCGGTCGAAGTCGCCACGGTCACCCGCCGCGCCCTGCTGCGCGTGGTCAATAGCGGCACCGCCCGGCGCCTCAAGGACACCTACAAGGACAACGAGGAAAAGCCGCTGCTGGTCGGCGGCAAGACCGGCACCGGCGACCACCGCTCCAAGGTGATCGGCGCCGGTGGCGAGGTGCGCAGCGCCAAGGTGATGAACCGCGCCGCAACCTTCGCCTTCTATCTCGGCGACCGCTTCTACGGCGTGGTCACCGCCTTCGTGCCGGGCTCGAAGGCGGCCGGCTACGACTTCACCTCGGCGCTGCCGGTGCAGATCATGAAGCAGATGGAGCCGGTGCTGCGGCCGTTGGTGTCGGACCGGCCGGCCGACGGGGGCAAGTGCAAGGGCTGACCGGGCAGGCGTGAATCGGCGCCGGGCGCGCCGCCCGGCAAAGATTTGCAACAATCCCTTACCATGCCGTTGCGATTTTTTCGCCGGCATGCGGCGACAATCTGGGCATTCCATCGCTCGGCCGCCATCCGGCGGTCACCGTTTTACGGAGTGTCCATCATGGCGAAATCGCTTTCCCTCCGCATGGCTTTGTTTGCCGTCGTCGCCGCCGGCATCGTGACCGACCTGCAGGCTGGCCCCTTGCGCGACCGACTCCGCGAACGCCTGCAGGAGCGGGCGGTGGAGAGTGCAGAACAGGAGAACGAGGGCGGCAGCGCGCTCTCCTGCGCCGACTGGGCGCGGCGGGTGGATCGTTTGCAAGCCCGGGCAGCGGCCGCCAAGCCCGGCCCGCAGCCCGACCTCAAGGATGTCGCCTACGGCAACGGCCAACGTGAAAAACTGGATGTTTACCTGCCGGCCAAGGGCGGTGAATACCTTGCGCCGGTCATCGTCATGGTCCATGGCGGCGGCTGGTGCGTCGGCGACAAGGCGGTCGCCGGCGTGACCGAAAACAAGGTGGCGCGGTGGGCCGACCGCGGCTTTGTCTTTGTCTCCATCAATTACCCGATGGTCAATGAGGGCAGCGATGCGCTGGCCCAGGCCAATCACGTCGCCCGGGCCGTCGCCTACGTGCAGGCCCATGCCCGGGCGTGGCGGGGCGATCCGGCCAAGCTGATCCTGATGGGCCACTCGGCCGGCGCGCACCTCGTGTCGCTGGTCAATGCCGATGCCGGAATTCGGCGGGCCAATCGCGTTGCGCCAGTGCTCGGCACGGTATCGCTGGATGCCGGCGCCGTCGATGTCGTGCGCCAGATGCCCAGGGTCTATCCCTTCCTCAAGGCGCGCTACCGCGAGGCGTTCGGTGACAGCGAGCAGGGCTGGATCGCCGCTTCTCCCTACCATCAACTCGACCGTAGTGCCGCGCCCTGGCTGGGCGTCTGTTCCACCACCCGCCAGGATGAACCCTGTGGCCAGGCGCAGGCCTATGCCGAGAAAAGCACGCGTCTTGGGGTAAAGGCCGGTGTGTTGCCCCAGGCAATGAGCCATGGCGCGCTGAACAAGGAACTGGGGCTGGCGACTGACTATACCCGGCAGGTCGAGGCCTTCATGGCCGGCCTGGACCCGGTGGTTGCGCAGCTATTGCGCTAGCGGCGCTTTGTTCGCAGGCTGTTGGCGAAAAATGCTACGGTCAGCCGGAAAAATCGGCTAAATTTGAAATTTTCCAGGCTGGCCTAGGCGAGTAACTCGGTATCGGCGTGCGAATACGCCGGAGCGCAGCAGCACAGGATGTGCATTGCCTCGTCGCCGTTATTCTCGACCCGATGCGGCGTGCCCGGGGCGATGACGATGCTGTCGCCGGGTGCGATGGCGAAGATTTCATCGCCCAGCGTCATCCGGCCATGGCCGCGGGTGATGTGATAAATCTCCTCGCTGCGGGCGTGACGGTGCAGCAGCGTCGCCGTGCCGGGCGGCACGACGGCTTCGGCCAGGCTTTGGTGGCGCACCAGGTGCTGGTCCGGGTGCAGCAGTTCGCGGATTTCCGAGCCGTCGCGGGTGATGTACGGCGCTATCGCGGCGAGCGTCGTCTTGTGGCTCACTGGCCGCCCCAGGGCTGGATCGGCACCGTCGAGATGGCGTTGGCCGGGGCGCCTTCGATGATCTTGCGGCTGATCGCCATGTACGCCAGCACGTTGCGCTTGGTGTCGTAGAAGCGGAGCACCTTGGTTTCCTTGAAGAAAATCGAGGTGTCCTCGCTGAACACTTCCTCGCTGGCCGGCAGCTTGGCCGGGAGCGTGATCGGGCCGACCTGGCGGCAGGCGATGGAGAATTGCGACGGATCCTCGGCCAGCCCCAGGCTGCCCTTGATGCCGCCGGTGCGTGCCTGGCTGATGTGGCAGGTGACACCGGCGACCTTGGGGTCGTCGTAGGCATAGACGCAGACCCGGTGATTGGCGCCGATCAGCTTCCAGGTCGTCGTCGCGCAGCCGATTTCCTCGGCGGCGACCGGAGCGGCGGCGATGGCCAGGGCGGCGAGGAGGGCAGGGGAGCAGAGGCGCATGGCGGATTTCCGAAGGTTTGCAGGCATTAAAGGTCGCGGAGGAATGCTGTCGCAGTGCGGCGGCCCTCGACCATCAGGTCGTTGATGAACGCCGGGCTGCGGTCGAGCTTGGAAGGGTAGTCGAGTTCAAGGCGCAACGGAATCTTGCGCACGGCGACCTGCTTGAAATGGGGGGCTGCCAGCCAGCCCTTGCGTAGCCAGTCGTTGGTCTGTTCGACGAAGAACAGCTCCTGCTTCAGCGACAGATTGCCGGAAAGCTCGTTGCGGCGGTCGGTGATGTCGCTGAGGCTGGTCGGCTCGGCCGAGCGCGTGTCCGGGTTGATCTGGATGACCCAGATTTCGTCCGGCTTCGTGTGATGTTGCTTTTCTCCGGCCAGAAAGCCGCGCACCGGCGGGTTTTCCGAGAACAGGCCGTCCCAATACACGCCATCGCCGATCTTCACGGCGCGGAATAGTTCGGGAATCGCCGCCGAGGCGAGCAGGGCGAGCAGGCTGATCCGCTTTTCCGGCTGGCTGTGGTGCGAACGGAAGACGGCGAACTTGCCCGACAGCACCTCGACCGCTCCCACCATCAGGCGAGGCGAATCGGGCGTGATCAGCGCCGGCAGTTTCGTGAAGTCGATATGCTGACCGATCAGGCTGGCCAGATAATCCTGGCCGCTATTCGGCAACTGGTAGGGGCTGAGTTCCGGCAGCGCCAGATAGCTCGCGCTGCGCTGCAGCCAGACCAGAAACTGGTTGGCGATGGCGTCGGGTAGCAGAGTCGTCGCCATTTTCTGCCAGAAGGATTCAAGCCGCCCGGCCGCCTGTTCCGGCTTGCCCTGCAACAGGCCATACCAGGCAATGGCCGCACACAGCGCGCCGCCCGAAGTGCCGGAAAGCCCGATGATGCGATGCCGCGCCGGGTCGAGTTCGCGCAACAGGCTTTGCAGTACGCCCCCGGTAAACGCCGTATGGCTACCGCCGCCCTGACAGGCGATGGCGATGGTTTTGGGTGGCGTGGAGGGGAGTGAACCTTTGGGTGGACGACGGGTCATGGGGGGGTAATGCGATTGGAATCCGTGGAGTTTGCCATGATTTGAGATTAAAGCGGGCGGCGTGGGCTGGTGAGCCTAGTCTGCAAGGCCTTGTCGGATCAGGTCGTGTGAAGGTGAGGCCTGGAACAGGCAGTGATGATGGAGCCAAACGAAACATCATCGTCGACCAAGTCCACGGATTTTTGGGGGCTTTGATCTTATTGTCGGCTGGGGATCAATTTTTTGTCAGTATTCTTTACACAACGAGTATCGAGTGATGCTTAATTTAGATTTTAAATTAAATGAAACAATGGCTTGGCTTTTTTGGCTGGAAATTTGCTTAAAGCATTCCGATTTAAACAGAATCATCAACAAAATTTGAAAAATATGGGAGAAACAATGAAATCCAATCGTTTTGCCATCAGCCTCATTACTGTTAGCCTTCTCTCTCTCGGTTCGATGTCGTCTGCTCAGGCGGGCGCCATTCACGATGCAGGCTTGTTTACCGACAGCACCTTGGCCGCTAACGACGACGGCTCCACGGGGTCCGTAAATATTGGCTTCTCAGCCAATTTCTTCGGCAACACGTATACCTCTTTGTTTGTAAATAACAACGGTAACGTTACATTCAACCAGTCTTTGAGCACTTTCACCCCGTTTAGCTTGCTTTCGACCAATATTCCGATGCTGGCCCCCTACTTCGCCGACGTCGATACGCGTGGTTTCGGTAGCGGTCTGGTTCAGTATGGCACCGACACGCTGGGCGGCCGCGCAGTCTTTGGCGTCAACTGGATAGATGTGGGTTATTTCGGTTCGCACGTGGACAAGCTCAACAGCTTCCAGCTGATCATGACTGATCGTTCGGATACCGGTGCTGGTAACTTCGACTTCCAGTTCAATTACGACAAGATTTTGTGGGAAACCGGCGATGCCAGCGGTGGCTCCAATGGGTTCAACGGAGACTGCGCTCGTGCCGGTTGGTCGAACGGTTCGAATGCCTCTATGGAATTAGCCGGCTCTGCCGTTTGTGCAGCGTTCCTGGACGCCAATGCTGGCACGGGTCTCATTCACAACAACCTGAATTCGACGATCGACGGCCAATACAATTTCTCTGTTCGCAACGGCCAGATCGTCAATCCGGTTCCGGAACCCTCGTCTCTGCTGCTGGCAGCTCTGGGTCTGGTCGGCGTTGGCGCCATCCGTCGTCGCCGTAAGTCGGCCTGAACCATTGTCGTTAGTCGATAAGCCGAGATAACTGAGGCCAGGCAATACTGGCTGGCTTTTTCGGGATATTGAATGAAACGCCTCGCAATTGCGAGGCGTTTCACTTTTTTCGGTAGCAACTACAGCGGCACCATCTTCCCTACATATTTAGCCAGCAACTTGTAGGCATCCCGATCGAAGGCAGGTCGGGGGGCATCGAGCAGGGCGTGCAGTTCGTCGTCGCTTCGGGCAGTCCCGAGGTAGCGCCAGCCTTCGATCAGGTGGGCTTCCTCGCCTTCGCGGATCAGCGCCGGGCCGGGGAAGGGCCAGGAGACGAGCTTGATGCCGGTCAGCGCGGTCATCAGGCGCATGGTGTGTTTGGCCAGCGGCTCCTTGCCGACGCAGGCACCTTTGCAGCGTTTTAGCTGGTGGCCGAAGCAAGGTTTGCCGGGCTTGGTTTTTTCCAGACCGAGCAGGATGTCGCACAGGTTGTGCGATTCGGCCAGCGCGCGCAGGACCTGGTTGGCTTCCTTGGTGGTCTTGAACAGGCCGTAGCAGGCGGTGCGGATATCGAATGCGAGATCGGCGGCAAGCACCAGTTGCGGACGCAGCCAGCCTTCGCCTTCGTCGATCAGCATCCAGGTGCAGGTTTCGTCGTTCTTGCGCAGCAGGCGGTTGTGGGTCGGCTGCAGTTGCTTGACCAGAGCCGATTCCCTGAGCAGGGCGCCGATTTCGCCGGCGGTTTCGATCCAGTCGATGCGCCGGACTTGCTGGGCGATGGCCATTTCCTTGGCCGAGCTGTGGTCGCCGGCGAAGTGCGAGAGCACGCGCTGGCGGATGTCTTTGGCCTTGCCGATGTAGAGCGGCAGGTTGTTTTCGCCGTAGAAAAGGTAGACGCCGGGGCCTTCGGGCAGGTCTTCGAGGATGCTGGCATCGAGATGTGGTGGCAGGCTGGGGTGGGCGTTCTGGGCCTGCAGCGCGGCTTCAATGTCGGCAATGCTACGGTCGGCATGAATTTTTTGCCAAAACTGAAATATCAGCTGGGCGTCGGCCAGCGCCCGGTGGCGGGCGTCGGCGCGCAATTCGTGGCGTTCGATCAGGCTGTCCAGGTTGTGCCGCCGGTGTTCGGGAAACAGTGTGCGCGACAGCTTGACTGTGCACAGCACCGAGGCACGGAAGGTGATGCCCAGGCGCTTGAATTCATTCTTCAAAAAACCGTAGTCGAAACGGGCGTTGTGCGCGATGAACAGCCGGCCTTCGAGGCGCTTCATGGTTTCGGCGGCGATGGCTTCGAACGGCGGCGCATCGGCGACCATCTCGTTGCTGATGCCGGTCAGCTGCTCGATGAAGGGCGGTATCCGGGTGCCGGGATTGACCAGCTGCTGCCATTCGCGCACCGAACCGTCGGCATCGACTTCGACGATGCCGATTTCGGTGATGCGGTCGCTGGTGGCGGTGGCGCCGGTGGTTTCGAGGTCGACAAAGGCTAAGGGACGCATGCGGCGATTTTCTCACGAGCCGACCAGGCATGGCCGCCGCTAGAAGGGTTTTGATTATTGCAAAAGTAATAAAATCTATATATGTTCAATATTACGAACGTAATAGATCGATTCTGGTCGAAGCGGCACGAACGGGAGGGCTGATCGCGGCCCTCGGATTGCAGCCAGGGATGCACCATGAGAATTCAGCAGACAATATTTCGTGCGGGCGAGTTGCCGTTCTTCGAGTCTGCTTTGGCCGAGGCTCAGCTGCTGCTGGCGTTTGGCGACACCGCGCGGCTGGCCGGCGATGAAGTATTTGCGGCGTTGCGCCAGGCCTATCCGCTGGCGGAAATCGTCGGTTGCTCGGGCGCCGGCGAAATTTACGGCAGCTCGGTCAGCGATGAATCCCTGGTCGTCAGCGCATTGCATTTCGAACATACGGCCGTGCGCCTGGCGACAGCGACGATAGTCGAGATGGCGGAGAGCTATTCGGCAGGGCAGTCCATGGCCCAGGCGCTGCTCGGCGATGGTCTGAGCCATGTGCTGGTTTTTTCCGACGGGCTGTCGGTCAACGGCAGCGAACTGGTACGTGGCTTTCGCAGCGAATTGCCGGCGGGCGTCGAGTTGACCGGCGGCCTGGCGGGCGATGGCGAACGTTTCCAGCGTACGCTGGTGTTCGCCGATGCGCCGGCCAGCGAAAAGACGCTGGTCGCGGTCGGTTTTTACGGGTCGCGGCTGGCTGTCGGCTACGGCTCGGTCGGCGGCTGGGATACTTTCGGCCCGGAACGCCTGATCACGCGTTCGGCCGGCAACGTGTTGTTCGATCTCGACGGCAAGCCGGCGCTGGAACTCTACAAGCGCTACCTGGGCGAGCACGCGGCCGGCCTGCCGGCCACCGGGCTGCTTTTCCCCTTGCTGCTGCGTTCGGAAAACGGCGGCGTGGTGCGCACCATCCTCGGCGTCAACGAGGCCGAGCAGAGCCTGACCTTCGCCGGCGACATGCCGGAAGGGCGGCATGCCCGGCTGATGAAGGCCAATTTCGATCGTCTGGTCGATGGCGCGGTTGCCGCCGCCGAAGTTTCGCTGGAGGGGCAGGGCGGTCGGGCCGCCCAATTTGCGCTACTGATCAGCTGCGTCGGCCGGAAACTGGTGCTCAAGCAGCGCATCGACGAGGAGGTGCTGGGCATCCGGCAGATATTGGGGAACCAGTTGCCGTTTGCTGGTTTCTATTCCTATGGAGAGATTTCTCCGCACCACAGCGGCACGCCCTGTCAGCTGCACAACCAGACGATGAGCATCACGACTCTAGGTGAGTATTAATCCATGCACCGCCTTCTGAAACGCCAAATCGACCGGCTTTACGGCGAAGGCAACACGTTGCCGGAGTCGTTGCGGCCGTTGTTCGAGGCGATCAACCAGACCTACGAGCAGGGCGACGTGGACCGGGGCATGCTGGAGCGTTCGCTGGAGATCGTCTCGGACGAAATGGGCGAGCAGAATCGTCTGCTGCGGGCCGAACTGGCCGAGCGCAAGGAAGCCGAGAAGCGTCTGGAAAAGTCCTTGTCCACCTTCGTGGCGACGCTCAATTCGACCACCGACGGCATCCTGGTGGTCGGCGAAGACCGCAAGATCGAGAGCTACAACGACCGTTACATCGAGATGTGGAAGGTTTCGCCGGAGGTGCTGGCGGCTGGCGACGACCGTCTGCTGGTCGAGGCGGCCGCCCGGCAGTTGGCCAACCCCTTGCGCTTTCTTTCGGAGGGCGAGCGGATCAGCAAGTCGGAAGAGCAGAGCTTCGACTTGCTGGAGTTCGCGGACGGCCGGGTGTTCGAGCGCTATTCGCAGCCGCGCTGGCTGGACGGCCAGATTGCCGGGCGGGTCTGGTGCTTCCGGGATATTACCGAGCGCCACCGCGTCGAGACCGAATTGCGCATTGCCGCCGCCGCCTTCCAGTCGCATGAATCGATGGTCATCACCGATGCCAACGGGATCATCCTGCGCGTCAATTCGGCGTTTACCGAATGCACCGGTTACACCGCCGAGGAATGCATCGGCAACACCCCGCGGATGTTCAAGTCGGGGCGGCACGATGACGAGTTTTACCGCGAGATGTGGCGCCGCCTGCTGGCCGAGGGTAGCTGGCAGGGCGAGGTCTGGGACCGGCGCAAGAACGGCGAGATTTATCCGAAGTGGATGATCGTTTCGGCGGTCACCGGTGAAGACGGAACGACCACGCATTTCATCGCCACCCACGTCGACATCACCGAGCGCAAGAAGTCCGAGCACCGCATCGAACGGCTGGCCTTCTTCGATCACCTGACCGGCCTGCTCAACCGCAGCCTGCTGACCGACCGCATCCAGCAGGCCTTGGTCAACAGCGTCCGCAATCGCAAGTCGGGCGCCGTGATGCTCCTCGATCTCGATAATTTCAAGGCGCTCAACGACACGCTGGGTCACGACATCGGCGACCGCTTCCTGGTAGAGGTCAGCCGGCGACTGCGGGATTGCGTGCGAGCCACTGACAGCGTCGCCCGTCTGGGGGGGGACGAGTTCGTGATCCTGCTTGAGGGGCTGGGCGATTTTCCGCCGGCGGCCCGTCAGGCCGAGCACCTGGCCGCCAAAATACTGGCCGCCGTTGGACGGCCATTCAACCTGAAACTGCTGGCCGACGGTCTGGAGCAGAACCACAGCTACCACGGCGCAGTCAGCATCGGTATCAGTTTGTTCCGGGGGGACGCCATCGGTGTGGACGAGTTGCTGAAACAGGCTGATCTGGCCATGTACCGAGCCAAGGCCTCGGGGCGCAATACCCTGTGCTTCTTCAGCCCCGAAATGCAGGCCGAAGTCACCCGCAAGGCCCAGATCGAGGCGCGGCTGCGCCATGCGATCGAGGCCGGACAGTTCTGCCTGCATTATCAGCCGCAAGTCGGCAGCGACGGGGCGATCTTCGGCGTCGAGGCGCTGATACGCTGGTTGGACCCGGAACGCGGCATGATCCGTCCCGACGAATTCATCCCGGTGGCCGAAGAGTGCGGCTTGATCGACCCGCTGGGTAGTTGGGTGCTCGAAACGGCTTGCCGACAACTGGCGCAGTGGTCAAAAAGCTGGAAAACGGCGCATTTGACGATGGCCGTCAATGTCAGCGCCAGCCAGTTCCACTGCACCGATTTTGTCGACCAGGTCAAGACGGCCATCCGGAAGCATGGCACCGACCCGGCGCGCCTCAAGCTGGAATTGACCGAGAGCATGCTGCTCGAGGATATCGAAGACATCATCGCCAAGATGAATGCGCTGAAGGAGGTCGGGGTCGGCTTTTCCCTGGACGATTTCGGGACCGGCTACTCGTCGCTGGCCTATCTGAAGCGTCTGCCGCTCGATCAGTTGAAGATCGACCGCTCCTTCGTGCGCGATGTGCTGATCGATCCCAACGACGCCTCGATTGCCCGGACCATCGTTGCACTGGCCAAGGCGCTTGGGCTGGATGTCATCGCCGAAGGCGTCGAGACCGAAGGGCAGCGCGACTTTCTTACCGCCCAGGGGTGCCGGGCACATCAGGGCTACCTGTTTTCTCCGCCGCTGCCGATCGATCAGCTGGAGGCCTATCTGGAAAATCTGGCCCGCCATTCAGCCCGCCTGATTCCGCTGAACGCCGCGAATAAATAGACGCCAGCGACTTCGATTTGTCATGCGCGCAGAACTTGCTGCGGGGCGAAATGTCCACCTCTGCGTGTGCTTCAATCGGGGAGGGAAGCGTGAACCTTGATCATTTGAGAGAGCAGACCTGCGCCTGCCTGGCGATGCTGGTACCGCAACTGGGCGAGGAGGATGTCGGCCGACTGGTCGACGAGTGCCTGGATAACGCGCAGCGCAGTTTCCGCAACGAGTTCATCGCGCAGGTCAGCCCGGCGGTTTGGGCGAGGATCACACTGATCTACTTCAAGCACTTCGTCGAGACAGGTTGCGATGTGACGGTGGCCGAAATCGTTGCTGCCGTGATCCGCGATTCAATCCACACCAGCCGGATGGACATGGTGACCCTGCAACTCGCCCAGGCGAAACTGGACGAGCAGGCGATGGCACCACACCCGCCGGCACTGCACGTGGTTCGTGGTTGAGTACCCTATTTAGTTCTGTTTTTTACATCGACTACTACATCTAGTGTTTTATTGTCTTGACATGCCCTGGGCGGCTTGGCTAGACTCCGCCCTGTTGATGGTTCCCCTCTGGGGATTAAAACGGGAATCCGGTGCCGGACCGCAAGGTTCGAAATCCGGGGCTGCCCCCGCAACTGTAATCGGCGAGCGCTTCGCCTCTCTGCCACTGGTCTTCGGACTGGGAAGGCTGCGAAGCGCGTTGAACCGAGAGCCAGGAGACCTGCCGCAACGCACTTTCTTTCATGGTTTTGGGGCGGGGTGTCCCTGACGAGAGGTTTCGCGTGTCTTGCTTATCGTTCGTTCGTCTGGCCGATTCGACCACGGGTTGCGACCCGCGGCGGTGGTTTGGCGCGTCGATTTCCGGCTGGCCGCAACGTCGATTTTCCGCCCCCCGATACGGAGAATCGCCTTGCAATCCAATGTCCTGAGCCTGTCCGCCGGCAGCGAAATCGCCGCTGCCGCCCTGCAAGTCATCCGTCGCAACGGCGCGGTCGTCGCCTTCGATGCCGACAAGATCGCCGTCGCGCTGACCAAGGCCTTCCTGGCCGTCGAAGGCAGCCAGAGCGCGGTGTCGTCGCGGGTGCGCGATGTCGTGGCGCACCTGACGCAGGCGGTGGTCCGCTCGCTGACCCGTCGGATGCCCGACGGCGGCACGGTGCATATCGAGGACATCCAGGACCAGGTCGAACTGGCCCTGATGCGCTCCGGCGAGCACGACGTGGCACGGGCCTACGTGCTTTACCGCGAGCGCCGGGCCAGCGAGCGCCTGGTCGCCGAGCCGGCCGCCGGCACGCCGCTGATCCATGTGCTGGACGGCAATCAGCGCCGGCCGCTCGACCGCGCCGAACTGGCCGGCCTCTGCGCCGACGCCTGCGCCGGACTGGGCGAGGCGGTGGATGCCGAACGGGTGCTCGACAGCGCCATCCGCAATCTCTACGACGGCGTGCCGCTGGCCGACGTGCATCAGGCGCTGATCCTAGCCGCACGCACGCTGATCGAGCGCGAGCCGGCCTACAACCAGGTGACGGCCAGGCTGCTGCTGGCTAGCCTGGGGCGCGAGGTGCTGGGCGAAACCTTGTCGCTGGGTGCGATTGCCACGGTAAGCCCGGAATTTTTGCCAAAATTCATAAAACAGGGCATCGAAGCCGAACTGCTCGACCCGCGCCTCGCTACCTTCGATCTGCCGCGCCTGGCCGCCGCGCTGAAGCCTGAGCGCGACCTGCAGTTCGGCTACCTCGGCCTGCAGACGCTGTACGACCGCTATTTCCTGCACATCGCCGGCCGCCGCATCGAGTTGCCGCAGATTTTCTTCATGCGCGTCGCGATGGGCCTGGCCTTGAACGAAATCGACCGCGAAGCCCGCGCCATCGAGTTCTACGACCTGATTTCCAGCTTCGATTTCATGTGCTCGACGCCGACGCTGTTCAACAGCGGCACGCTGCATTCGCAGCTGTCGTCGTGCTACCTGACCACGGTGGCCGACGACCTCGAAGGCATCTATCAATCCATTAAAGAAAACGCGCTGCTGCAGAAATACGCCGGTGGCCTGGGCAACGACTGGACGCCGGTGCGCTCGCTGGGCAGCCGGATCAAGGGCACCAACGGCCAGAGCCAGGGGGTGATTCCCTTCTTGAAGGTGGTCAACGACACGGCGGTCGCCGTCAACCAGGGTGGCAAGCGCAAGGGCGCCGTCTGCGCCTACCTCGAAACCTGGCACCTCGACATCGAGGAATTCCTCGACCTGCGCAAGAACACCGGCGACGAGCGCCGCCGCACGCACGACATGAACACCGCCAACTGGATTCCCGACCTGTTCATGAAGCGGGTCATCGATCAGGCCGAATGGACGCTGTTCTCGCCGGTCGATGTGCCTGACCTGCACGACAAGTTCGGCGCTGAATTCGAAGCGGCCTATGTCGGCTACGAGGCGCAGGCCGCCGCTGGCCAACTGAAGCTGCATAAGAAGATTCCCGCCGTGCAACTGTGGCGCAAGATGCTGACCATGCTGTTCGAGACCGGCCATCCGTGGATCACCTTCAAGGATGCCTGCAACCTGCGCTCGCCGCAGCAGCACGTCGGCGTCGTGCATTCGAGCAACCTGTGCACCGAGATTACGCTGAACACCTCGGACGAAGAAACGGCGGTCTGCAACCTCGGCTCGGTCAATCTGCTGGCGCATTTGAAGGACGGCCAGCTCGACCAGGCCAAGCTGGCGCGCACCGTGCAAACGGCGCTGCGCATGCTCGACAACGTCGTCGACATCAACTTCTACGCGACGCCCAAGGCGCGCAACGCCAACCTGCGTCACCGGCCGGTCGGCCTAGGCATCATGGGCTTCGCCGACTGCCTTTATGAAATCGGCCTGCCTTACGCCTCGGCCGAAGCCGTCGAATTCGCCGACCGGACCATGGAAGCGGTCTGCTACCAGGCCTACTGGGCATCGACCGAACTGGCCCGCGAGCGCGGCCGTTACTCCAGCTTCACCGGCAGCCTGTGGGATCAGGGCATCCTGCCGCTCGATTCGATCAACTTGCTGGAAGCCGGGCGGGGCGGCCATGTCGACCTCGACCGCGCGTCGACCTTCGACTGGCCGGCGCTGCGGGAACGCATAGCCCGCCACGGCATGCGCAACTCCAATTGCATCGCCATCGCGCCGACGGCGACGATCTCCAACATCGTCGGCGTTTCGGCCAGTATCGAGCCGACCTACCAGAACATCTACGTCAAATCCAACCTCTCCGGCGAGTTCACCGTCGTCAACGAGGCGCTGGTCCGCGACCTGAAGGCGCTGGATCTGTGGGACGAAGTGATGGTCGCCGACCTCAAGTATTTCGACGGCTCGCTGACCCGCATCGAACGCGTGCCGGACGAACTGAAGGCGCGCTACGCCACTGCCTTCGAGATCGACCCGGTGTGGCTGATCGAAGCCGCCGCCCGCCGCCAGAAGTGGATCGACCAGGCCCAGTCGCTGAACCTGTATCTCGCGCTGCCCTCCGGCAAGAAGCTCGACGAACTGTACAAACTGGCCTGGCTGCGCGGCCTGAAGACGACCTACTACCTGCGCACGCTAGGCGCCAGCCAGGCCGAGAAGGCGGGGGGCCGGGACGACTCGGTGGTCCAGGAAGAAGCGCCGAAATTCTGCTCCATAGACAATCCGGAATGCGAGGCCTGCCAATGAGTTCGCTACATTTTGACGACCAGGGGCAGCCATCCGTCGTGCCGACGCCAAATGCTATCCCCCAAGGGGACTTCCTGCGGGGCGCGGTAAGCCGGAAATTTGAGCCAAATTTGAAATCCGGCGCCACTGGCACGCCGGCCTTGCCCAGCCGCATCGTCCGCCGCGACGGCGTCGACGTGCCGTTCGAAGCCGAGCGCATCGCCTCGGCCCTGGCCCGCGCCGGCGCCGCCAGCGGCGAATTCGACGCCGAGGAGGCTCACTTGCTGACGGCCCGCGTCCTCAAGTTCATCCGCCATCGCTACGGCCACTCGATGCCGGGCATCGAGCAGGTGCAGGACATTGTCGAGAAGACCCTGGTCGACGCCAACCACCTGGCCACCTTCCGCGCCTACGTCGCCTACCGCGACCAGCATCGCCGCCTGCGCGAGGATCGCAAGACCCTGGTCGATGTCGCCGCCGCCATCGACGAATACGTCGATCGCGCCGACTGGCGGGTGCGCGCCAACGCCAACCAGGGCTATTCGCTGGGCGGGCTGATCCTCAACGTCTCCGGCAAGATCATCGCCAACTACTGGCTGTCGCACGTCTACCCGCCGGAAATCGGCCAGGCGCACCGCGATGCCGACCTCCACATCCACGACCTCGACATGCTGTCCGGTTACTGCGCCGGCTGGTCGCTGCGCCAGGTGCTGTTCGAAGGCTTCAACGGCGTGCCCGGCAAGCCGGAAGCCGATCCGCCCAAACACTTCTCCAGCGCGCTGGGCCAGATGGTCAATTTCCTCGGCACCCTGCAGAACGAATGGGCCGGCGCCCAGGCCTTCAGCTCCTTCGACACCTACCTGGCGCCTTTCGTCAGGCAGGATGGCCTGAGTTACGAGCAGGTGCGCCAGGGCATGCAGGAATTCATCCACAACCTCAACGTGCCGTCGCGCTGGGGCACGCAGACGCCATTCACCAACCTGACCTTCGACTGGGTCTGCCCGGCCGACCTGCGCGAGCAGGTGCCGGTCATCGGCGGCGTCGAGATGCCCTTCGCCTACGGCGACCTGCAGGCCGAGATGGACCTGATCAACCGCGCCTACATCGAGGTGATGAGCGCCGGCGACCGGCGGGGCAGGGCCTTCACCTTTCCGATCCCGACCTACAACATCACCGAGGATTTCCCGTGGGAGTCGGCCAACGCGGAACGGCTGTTCGCGATGACCGCCAAGTACGGCCTGCCGTACTTCCAGAATTTCCTCAATTCGGACATGCAGCCCAATCATGTCCGTTCGATGTGCTGCCGCCTGCAGCTCGACCTGCGCGAACTGTTGAAGCGCGGCAACGGCCTGTTCGGCTCGGCCGAGCAGACCGGGTCGATCGGCGTCGTGACCATCAACTGCGCCCGGCTCGGCTACCTGCATGCCGGCGACGAGGCCGCCCTGATGGCCCGCGTCGACCGGCTGGCCGAGATGGCCCGCGACAGCCTGGAACTCAAGCGCAAGGTGGTGCAGCGGCTGATGGACGACGGCCTCTTTCCCTACACCCGGCGCTATCTCGGCACGCTGCGCAACCATTTCTCGACCATCGGCGTGAACGGCATCAACGAGATGATCCGCAACTTCACCGCTGGCGCCGCCGACATCGCCAGCCCCGAGGGCCACGCGCTGGCGCTGCGCCTGCTCGACCGCCTGCGCGACAAGATGCGCGACTTCCAGGAAAGCACAGGCAATCTCTACAACCTGGAGGCGACGCCGGCCGAAGGCACGACCTATCGTTTCGCCCGGGAAGACCGGAAGCGCTGGCCGGCGATTCGGCAGGCCGGCACGGCCGACAAGCCGTATTACACCAATTCGTCGCAACTGCCGGTCGGTTTCACCGACGACCCGTTCGAGGCGCTGACCCGCCAGGACGAGCTGCAGACCCGCTACACCGGCGGCACCGTGCTGCATCTCTACATGCGCGAACGGATCTCCAGCCCGGCCGCCTGCCGGCAACTGGTGCAAACCGCGCTGTCGCGCTTCCGGTTGCCCTACATCACGATCACGCCGACTTTTTCGATCTGCCCGAAGCATGGCTACCTGGCCGGCGAGCACGAATTCTGCCCGAAATGCGACGCGGAAATCCTCGCCCGCCAGACGGCTTCCCACTGAACCTTTACCCAACCGCAAGGAGATCACGATGTCCGAACCGAAGCTTTCGCCTCTGCCCGACCACGAACGCCAGCGCTGCGAAGTCTGGACCCGCGTCATGGGCTATCACCGCCCGGTGTCCGAGTTCAACCCCGGCAAGCAGAGCGAGCACCACGAGCGCCGGCACTTCGCCGAACCGGCACCGGCCGCGCATGCCTGACGCCGAACTGGTGGTCGGCGGCCTGGCGCCGTTCACCACCATCGACTTCCCCGGCCGCCTGGCCGCCGTGGTTTTCTGCCAGGGCTGCCCGTGGCGCTGCGGCTATTGCCACAACCCGCACCTGCATTCCCCGCAGGGCGGCGAGCGCCCGTGGGGCGAGGTGCTCGGCTGGCTGGAAACCCGGCGCGGCCTGCTCGACGGCGTCGTCTTCAGCGGCGGCGAGCCGCTGCTGCAACGCGGTCTCGGCAGCGCCCTCCAGGCAGTCCGGGCGCTCGGCTTTGAAACTGCGCTGCACACCGCCGGCATTTACCCGGAACGCCTGGCCGCCGCGTTGCCGCTGCTCGACTGGGTCGGCTTCGACATCAAGGGGCCGTTCGAGGATTACCGCCGCATCACCGGCGCCACCGGTGACGCCGCCAGGGATGCGCTGGCCCGGCTGCTGGCGGCGGGTGTCGACCATGAAATCCGCTGCACCGTCGATAGCGGCCTGCTGGATGCCGACGCACTGGCCCGCATGGCCCGCCAACTGGCGGCACTGGGCGTTTCCCGCCTGGTGTTGCAAGCCTGCCGCCGGGGCTGCCAGCCGACGGATGTGCCTGCCGCGCTGACCGATGCCGTCGCGGCCTATCTGCCGCAGGTCACGCTACGCCAGGGCTGAAGACAACCAGCCCGATCAATTTTTAGCGAAGGAAGACAACCAATGAATGCACCAACCCCCGGCGCTTTGCTCAACGACTGGGATTTGCCATCGGCCGCACCGCAGCCAAATGCTACGGTCGGCGGCAAAAATCAGCCAAAAACCGAATTTTCTCCGCCGCCGGTCAGCCCATCGCTGTCCCCGATCAACGCCGCCGACAAACGCATCGTCAACGGCAAGGCCGACATCAACCAACTGGCGCCGTTCAAGTACCCGTGGGCCTGGGAATTCTTCCTGAAGGCCAACCGCAACCACTGGACGCCGCTGGAAATCGGCATGGCGCAGGACGTGCACGACTATCAGCACAAGCTCTCCGCCGCCGAGCGCCACGTCTTCGAGAACGTGCTGGCCTACCTGACGACTTCCGACATCCTGGCCATGCGTAACATCGGCCTGGCCGTCATGGAGAAGATGAGCGCGCCGGAAATCCAGATCTACCAGGCCCGCCAGGTCTACGAGGAGGCCCTGCACACCTGGACCTACCAGCACTGCATCGAAAGCCTCGGCCTCGACCAGCAGGAAATCTACAACCGCTACCGCGTCGTGCCGGCCATCCACGGCAAGATCGCGCTGGCCAACCGGCGGCTGGAAAAGGTGCTGCGCTCGGACTTCGACCTGTCTGATCGCGCCAACCTGCACGAATTCGCGTTGTCCTATTTCTTCTTCGCGGTGATTTTCGAAGGCTGCTGGTTCTACAACGGCTTCACCCCGGTCTTCGCGCTGCAGCGGCGTGGCCTGATGAAGGGCGCGGCCGAGCAGCTGCAATACATCATGCGCGACGAGGTGCTGCACTGCGCCTTCGGCATCCGCGTCATCCGCGAACTGCTGATCGAAGAGAAGCTGACGCTCGACCCTGCGGCGCTGCGCGAACTGTGGGACGAAGCCGAGGCGGCCGAAAGCGCCTACGCCGACTATATCCTGCGCGAACCCATCCTCGGCTACAACGCCGATCTGCACGTCGCCCAGTTCCGCTTCATCGCCAACCGCCGGGCCCGCCAGGTCGGCGTTGCCGAGCCTTTCCCCGGCGCCGAAAACGTCCTGCCCTGGCTCGACGAACAGGCCAACCTGCGCAAGGAGAAAAACTTCTTCGAAACCCGCGTCACCGAGTATCAGACGGGCGGGGCGCTGGCTTGGGAATAATCCTTGAAACCTCAGTTGACCGCTTATCCATCCTTGGCCATCCGCGAGAACACTGGCTTTTGTGCCTTCGACGCGATCACCCATTGGGGAGCAGCGCTACGCGGCCGCTGGCACGTCTGGCCGGGCGTCCGGCTTTGTCTCTCCTCCTTGCAGGCATGAGCCTGCTGCGTCGTCGCTTCGCGCCGGCCATCCCGTCCAAACGCACCATCAGCCGCGTCCAACCGAGGTTTCAAGGATGATCCTCGAAGTCCCGCCATGCACCGTGCTGCGGCTGGACGCCGTCTGGCGCCCGGCCGTCGGCAAGCACCTGCTGGCGCTCAGCCCGGACGACCGTTATGGCCGCTTCGCCAGCCCGCTACCGGATGCGGCCGTCGCCGCCTACGTGGAAAGCATCGACTTCGCCCACGACCTCTGCTTCGCCACCGTCGAGCCGGAGGGCTGCATGTCAGGCTTTCTCCATCTCGCCGTCCACGGCAAGGTTGCCGAACTTGGCGCCAGTGTGCTTCCCGGCCAACGGCGCCGGGGTCGCGCCCATGGCCTGTTCAAAACCGCGCTGGCCAGCGCCGCCGACCAGGGCATCCGCGAAATCCACCTAGCCACCGGCCACCCGGTTGCCCGGCACATTTGCGCCGGGCTGGGTTACCCGATGCGGGAAGGGTCGGGCTATCCGCGGGTCAGGGTTGGGCTGGGAGAGTAGGCGTTGGATTCGTCGCCGGAAATGCAGCGGATAGCGGGCTGATATCCGGGTTCAGGCGCACCTGCGGGTTGAGCCAGCGTGGCTTGCGAATTCCTGGTCAATTTCGTCAACAGCCCAATCAAGCGTCGCCTGGTCGATGATCAGCGGTGGGGCCAGGCGGAGTACGGTGGCGTGGGTGTCCTTGGTCAGGATGCCGCGACGAAGCAGCCGTTCGGCCATCTCCCGGGCGTCGGCCAGCGCCGGATCGAGTTCGATCCCGGCGAATAGCCCTTTGCCCCTGACGCTACGAATCGCTGGCGTGTTTGCGGCCAGTTGCTGCAGACGCTTCAGCAAGTGTTCGCCGAGCATTGCCGAGTGGGCGATCAGCCCTTCGTCCTCAAGCAAATCGAGCACGGCCAGGCCTAGCGCGGCGGCGAGCGGGTTGCCGCCGAAGGTGGAGCCGTGATCGCCCGGCGTGAACACTCCCATCAATTCGTCATTGGCCAGGAAGGCCGAGACGGGCATCAGGCCGCCGCCCAGAGCCTTACCGAGGATCACGCCGTCCGGTCGTACGGCATCATGTTGGAAGGCGAACAGTGTCCCCGTGCGGCCCAGGCCGGTCTGCACTTCATCGACCAGAAGCAGCACCTGGTGTTCGCGACATAATTTCGCGCAGGCGCCGAGATAGCCGGCCGGCGGCACGACGACCCCGCCTTCGCCCTGTATCGGTTCGACGAGAAAGGCGGCGGTGTTCGGCCCGATTGCCGCGGCCAGGGCGCCGACATCGCCAAACGGGATGGTCTTCAGTCCGGGCGGATAGGGGCCAAAGCCGTCGCGGTATTGCGCTTCGGAGGAGAGTCCGACGATGGCAATCGAGCGTCCATGAAAATTCCCCTCGCAAGCGATGATCTCGGCCAGATCCGGCGCCACCCCCTTGACCTTGTAGGCCCATTTGCGGGCCGCTTTCAAGGCGGTTTCGACCGCTTCCAGCCCTGTATTGACGGGCAAGGCGCGTGCATAACCGGAGATTTCCGTCAGCCGCCGCAAGAAGAGCGGCAAGCGGTCATTCGAATAGGCTCTGGACGTCAAGGCCAGGCGACCGACCTGGGCATTCAGTGCGGCCAGCAGCTTGGGATGCGCATGGCCAAAACTGTTGGCGGAATAGGCGGACATCAGGTCCAGGTAACGCCGTCCATCGGTATCGGTGAGCCAGCACCCGCGGCCTTCGCTCAAAACCACGGGGAGAGGTGCGTAGTTGCGGGCACCGAAATTGTCTTCCCAGCGTTTGAGCGTTTCGGCGTCCGGTGCGCTGGCCGCCTCGATGATCCGATGGATCAGCAGGGCGGTGCGGCCATCCGGGTCGTTTTGCGGGTTGTACTCGGCGATTTCGAGCCCCACGCAATTGCGCTCGCGCAACAGGCTGCGCAGCGCCTGCGTCAGTTCGGTCGGGTCCAGTCCGCCGGCAACCGGGGTGTTGACCCCAGGCGCCGCGCCTGGATCGAGTGCATCGACATCCAGGCTGATCCCCCAGGCCCCGTCGCCTAGCCATTTCCGGGCTTTGGTCAGCATCGCCCGCAGGCCAAACTTGGCGATCTCGTCGGTGCCGATGATGCGAACGCCGTGGCGCTTGAGCAGCTGGTGTTCTTCAACCTCAAAACTGTGTGCGCCAAGCATGACGATCCGGGCGGCTTCAAGCCTTGGGCCGGCGATGCCGCTCATTTCAGGGACTTCTTCGCCAAGCAGGGCGGCAACCGGCATGCCATGAAAATTGCCCGATGGCGAAGTCGCCGGTACGTGGGCATCGAGATGGGCGTCAATCCAGATCAGGCCGGGCATCCTGCCCAAGGCACGGGCGATGCCCTTCCAGGTGCCGGCAGCGATGGCATGGTCGCCACCAATCACCAGTGGCCGTTCGCCGCGGGCGATGGCGCTGCTGGTCGCGTCGGACAATCTGGTCAGCAGATCGAAAAGGGGATTGGCACAAGCCAGACGGGGGGCGATCGTGTCAGTGGCACGGTGCCTGATGCCGTGCCGACGCAGCGTGTCCTGGAGCGTGCGGGTCAGTAGGGCAGCGGGGGCTGATGCGCTCCCGATTTGCGGGTTGCCAAGTGCACAAGCGACGCCGATACAGCATACGCTGTTACCCAGTGGCAGATGCTTGCGCATGGAAGTACTCCCTCGGGCGACGCTCTGATCGTTTGAGCCTGATCCAGGCGGGGAGTTCTCAAAATGTGATGTCTAGGCCCGGCATGTCGCCTGTCAGCTATCTCGGCATCGGTGCGAGGAGCGCCCGGCGCATCTGCGCCGGGCTGGGGGACAGGGTGCGGGGGCCTAATTCAGGCTTCGCTCAATCCCTTGAACGGAAGCCAGGCGAAGGCATTTTCGGTTTTCAGGCAAACCATGGTCAATTCCGCGGAGTGTTCGAAAACGCTGCGGCTTGCCTCGATATTGAGTTGCACCAGCCGCTCGATGGCGGCCAGAAAGTTATCCGTGAAAATGCCGGCCGCCACCAGCGAGGCGTTTTGCGTTTCGGCGACGGTTTCGAAAACGAATTTCATTGGATTCTCCGATCGTGGATCGTGGATAAACCCGGCCGGCCGATGTCCGACATCGGCCGGCCGGGAGTGGAGCAGCGCGATCGCGCTGCTGTGTTAATTGGCTGCCTTGCTGACTGCCGTAACCTTCAGTCGGCGCACCGAGCCGTCGGGAAAGTCCCACAGGATTGCCTGGCCGACCCGCAGGCCGATCAAGGCGCTGCCGACCGGCGTCAGCACGGAAACCTTTCCGGTTGCCGGGTCGGCCTCGTCGGGATAAACCAGTTCGATTTCACGTTGCGTTCCGAGGTGCTCGTCCAGATAGGTGCAACGGGCGTACATGGTCACCACATTGGCCGGGATGCGTTCTGTATGGACTACAATGGCGCGATCCAACTCGTCCGCCAATTCGTCGTTCAGCGCGTATTGGCGGAGACGGGTGTAGTCTTCGTGACTGACGACCAGCGGCTCGAATTCGTTGTATTCGCTCGGTGGTGTCTGGAGATTTGCAAAATTTGTGGCATTCATGGGAAGGCATGTTAGCGCCCGGGCAGCGCTCCGGGTAGCCGTTCAAATGGCATCAAAATGTATCCGTAGTGGAAACAATCATGGGGCGTGACAATCAAGGAGCGGCAATGGCTGATCTGAACCTGATGGCAGTTTTCGCCCGAGTGGTCGAGGCGGGCAGTTTCGCGGAGGCCGCCCGGAGAATCGGTACTTCGCGCTCGGCTGTCAGCAAGGCCGTGGCCAAGCTGGAGAAATCGCTGGGTGCACATCTGCTCAACCGGACAACCCGCTACTTGAGCCTGACGGAAATCGGCGCCGCGGTCGCCGAGCGTTGTTCCCGGATTCTGGAAGAAGCCACGGAAGCGGAAAAACTGGTCGGGAGCCTGAATAGCGAAGCGCGGGGCGTTTTGCGCGTCAGTGCGTCGGTAGCTTTTGGCACGCTGCATGTCGCGCCGGCCCTGGCGGAATTTCTGCCGCGCCACCCGGAGCTCAGGATCGATCTCAGCATTACCGATCGCTGGGTCAATCTGGCCGAGGAGGGGTTTGACGTGGCCATTCACGTCACCGGCGACCCGGCGCCGAATCTCGTCGCCCGCCCGCTGGCCCCGGTCCGGCGCAAACTGTGCGCGACGCCCGAGTATTTTCGGCGCAGGGGAATTCCGCAGACCCCGGCCGACCTGGTCACTCACAACTGCCTGGATTACACCCGCTCCGGAGAGCCTGGGCAGTGGCGCTTTACCGGGCCGGAGGGCGAGATTTCGGTGCCGGTCAATGGCACGCTGCATGTCGACGATGACGAGGCCCTGTCGCAGGCAGTCCTCGGCGGACTTGGTGTTGGCCTGCTGCCGACCTTCATCATCGGCAAGGAGCTTCAAGGCGGCAATCTGCAGGCCGTCCTGTCCGAATACATCCCCGTCGAGCGCCATGTCTATGCGATGTATCTGCCGACGCGCCATCTGCCCAGCAAGGTCAGGGTTTTCATCGACTTCATGGTGTCCCACATCGGTGCCGAGCCTTACTGGGACCGGCTGGCTATTTGAGCTGATATTCCCGCAATCGCTGCAGGCAGGGAATCGTCAGACGCCTTCCGTCGATCTTGATCAGTTCGAGATCGCTCAATTCATGAAGAAGGCGGGAAAAATGTTCCTGGGTCAGGTTCAGCCGCGAAGCGATGACGTATTTGCTGACGGCCAGATCGACGGACCTGGGCTCCTGGTCTTGATCTTCACGCTCCAGTTGTTCAAGCAGATAGCCGACGATGCGTTGCTTGCCGGTGCGCAGCGTGTAGCCCTCGACGTCCATCATCAGCCGATAGGTCCGTTGCGCCAGGCTGCTCAACATCTTGCGCAGGGTGCCATGGTCGCGCTCGATCCCGCCGAGAACCGCCGCCTTGGAAACGTGCAGCAGCAGGCTGTCGCTCAGGGCCTGCGCCGAGACGACATGGGGCTTGTCGAGAAACATCATGGCCTCGCCAAGGCTTTGTCCTTGCTCCACCACGTCGACGATCTTTTCGGCGCCGCCGGGCGAAATGAAGGAAAGCTTGACCTGACCGAAAACGACGATATGGAAGCCGGTGCACGCATCGCCCTGGTGAAAGATCGGTGCCCCGCGCTCGTATCGTAGCTCGCGTGTTTCCCGGGCGATCAGGGCGATTTCCTGATCGCCCAACTCACTGAACAGGGCGTTGTTCTTGAGGTGAGTTCCCGGGTTGATCGGCTGATGGCTTCGCATGGTCCGCGCTCACGGAACCCGGTGAGAGGCTGGCAAGCCAGGCTGGTTGGCCAGGACAAAATCCCTCAACAAGCTTCTGGCCAATTCCTCCGGCTGGCGGCCGGCCAGTTGGCGGCTTGCCCCGCCTGCTGCAGTCGATACGACGAGAATCATGCCGGCTACCCAGTACTGACCGGAAAACACGTCGCCATCGATTTCGCAGCTGACCGGGTGTCTTTAATATTGCCGATGCCCGGAAGAAATACCCTTGATACGCGCGCTACTCATGCGGCAGTCAGGAGCGGACGCGACTGAGGCTGATTTTCTGGAGCAGGGCGTAGAGCTCGTCCTTGATCGCCAGCTTTTTCTTCTTCAAAACGTCGACTTCCTCGGACGTTCCGGGCAGAAGATGGGCCTCGATGTTCTTGATTTTCTGGTCAAGCACGTTGTGCTTCTCGAACAGGTTCTGAAAATACCGATCGCTCGATTTCAACTCGGTAATCAAATCGCGAAACTCGTGAAACATGGTGACCTCCTCGGGTGGCGAATCGTTGTTAAATGACGCCCTGGGCGAGCATCGCGTCGGCAACCTTGACGAAGCCGGCGATGTTGGCGCCATTGACGTAACTGACCTTGCCGTCTGCGTTGCGACCATGGATCACGCAGGCTTCATGGATGTTGCACATGATTTCGTGCAGGCGGGCGTCGACCTCGTCCCGCGACCAGGACAGGCGCATGGCGTTCTGGCTCATTTCCAGGCCCGACGTGGCAACGCCGCCGGCATTGCTGGCCTTGCCCGGGGCATAGAGCACGCCGTTGCCTTCGAATACCTTCACGGCCTCGGCGGTTGACGGCATGTTGGCCCCCTCGGCGACGCAGATGACGCCGTTCTTGACCAGGGTCCTGGCATCGTCACCATCCAGTTCGTTCTGGGTGGCGCAGGGCAGGGCGACATCGACCGGCACCTGCCACGGACGCAGGCCGGGATGGAAGGCGGCACCGACCCGCTTGGCGTAATCGCCGACGCGGCCGTAATGGTGGTTCTTTATTTCCATCAGTTCAGACAGCTTTTCCGGGGTAAAGCCGCTTTCATCGACGACCGTGCCGCTTGAATCGGATACCGTGACGACTTTGGCGCCGAAGGCCATGGCCTTCTCGATCGAGTATTGCGCGACATTGCCGGCGCCGGAGACGCTGACCCGCAGGCCTTCGAAATTGCGGCCTGCCTGCTTGAGCATCTGCTCGGCGAAATAGACCGTGCCATAGCCGGTGGCTTCCGGGCGGATCAGCGAGCCGCCGAAACTCAGGCCCTTGCCGGTGAACACGCAGTCGGCACGATTCGACAGCTTTTTCATCATGCCGGCCATGAAGCCGACCTCGCGCCCGCCGACGCCGATATCGCCGGCCGGCACGTCGGTATCGGAGCCGACATGACGGAACAGTTCGCTGACGAAAGCCTGGCAGAAACGCATCACCTCACCCGGGCTGCGACCCTTCGGATCGAAGTCGGAGCCGCCCTTGCCGCCGCCCATCGGCAAGGTGGTGAGGGCATTCTTGAGGGTCTGTTCGAAAGCCAGGAACTTGAGGATGGACAGATTCACCGACGGATGGAAGCGAATGCCGCCCTTGTAGGGGCCGATGGCCGAGGAGTGCTGGATTCGGTAGCCGCGATTGACCTGCACCGCGCCCTGGTCGTCGACCCACGAGACACGGAACATGACGATGCGCTCCGGCTCGACCAGGCGGTCGAGCAAGCCTTGTTCGGCATATTTCGGATGTTGGGCAATGTAGGGCCATAGGCTTTCGATGACTTCGGTAACGGCCTGCAGGAATTCCGGCTGTGCCGGATTTCGCGCGGCCACGTGCTGGATGAAGTCCTCGAAATGCTGATAACGCATCATTGCTCCCTGGTTTTTTTAAGTGGTGAATTGCCGGGTTCCGGCATTGCCCGTCGTGTTGCACGCAGGCAAAACCAGGGCGAATTGATAGCCGATTGGCGACAATTGAATGCCCGGTTTTTCTGAAAGAAATATTGAGCCGTCTGAGGTGGCGCGGAAATGTTGGCCGGCAGCGGCGGTCGATGAGTTGAAAGCAGGCATTCTCGATGATTTGTTAGGGTTTTCTTGAGAAAGCAACTTGGCGACTCATGTGATGGGGCGATGATAGAGTCGTAAACGAGGCTTGATAAGCCGCCGATTTTGAACAAAACTGTTTCTATTTTGATAACAATTGAAAGGCCGCATGCACGACATCAACGACATGTTGCTCTTTGCCCATGTGGTCAAGGTTCGGAGCTTTTCCGAGGCGGCGCGTCGCCTCGATGTCTCGAAATCTCGCGTCAGCAAGGCCGTCGCCCGGCTGGAAAGCGACCTGGGCGTACGCCTGCTGCACCGGAGCACCCGCAGCCTGAGCCTGACCGATGTCGGCGAGGCTTATTTCGAGCACTGCGACCGGATACTGGAGGAACTGGGTCACGCCGACACGACAATTTCCCGTCTGCATCAGGAGCCGCGCGGCAAGTTGAAAATCAGCGCCCCCGTCGCCTTCAGCACCATGCATGTTGCCTCGGCGCTGCCCGATTTCATGGCGCGTTATCCTGATTTGACCGTCGATCTGACGATCAGCGACCGCCTGGTCGACCTGGCCGACGAGGGCTACGACATCGCCCTGCGCATCACCCGAGAACCCGGCCAGAATCTGGTGGCCAGGAAACTGGCGCCGATCCGCCGGAAAATCTGCGCGAGCCCCGCCTACCTGGCGCGTCGGGGCATCCCGCTGGTTCCCGAGGATCTCGTTCAGCACAATTGCCTGGATTACACCTTCATGAACACCCAGGGGGTCTGGCACCTTAGCGGTGTCAACGGCGATGTCTCGGTCCCGGTGTCCGGCACCCTGCGCATCAATGACGACGAGGCCCTATCCCAGGCCGTGCTCGGCGGGCTCGGCCTGGCCCTGCTGCCGACCTTCATCGTCGGCAAGGATCTTCAGGAAGGGCGGCTGGTCGAGGTCTTGCCTGGCTATGTGCCGACCGAACGCTTCATCTATGCCGTTCACCTGCCCAACCGGCATTTGCCGCAGAAGGTCCGCGCTTTCATCGATTTCCTTTTGCAGCGCTTCGGGCCGACCCCTTACTGGGATCGCTGAAGCCTAGGCTCGCTGCGCTTTCTCGACGACCGGAAGCTTGGCTTCCTTCCAGGCGCTAAAGCCACCGCCGATGTGGCTGACCGGGCTCAACCCCATGTCCTGCAGGGCTGCCGCCGCCAGGCTGGAACGCCAGGCCGAGCCGCAGTACAGGATGAACTCCTTGCCCGACCCGAAAATCTCCTTGTAATAAGGACTTTCCGGGTCTACCCAGAATTCCAGCATGCCCCGCGGCGCATGAAAGGCCCCGGGAATCATTCCCTCGCGCTCCAGTTCACGCACGTCGCGGATGTCCACGAAGACCGCGTCCGGGCTGCCCAGCCTGGCCTGCGCTTCTTCCAGCGTCAGCGTGCGGATGCGCGCATGTGCTTCGCTGACCAGTTGCTTGTAGCCTTTGGTGATCGGCATGTCGTTTCTCTTTGATGAGTTATGCCCGTAATAGCACCGTTCAGTTCAGGCCGGCGCCGGCGAGCTTTGCCCCGAAACCGATGAACAGGCCGCCGACCCCGCCAGTTGCCGAGGCCGACAATTTCCGGCGACGGCGAAAGGTTTCGGCCAGGAAGGTGCCGCCGAAAATCAGGACCGACAGGTAGAGCATGCTGCAAACCTGCACCACGCTGCCCAGGATGAAGAACGACAGCGCCGGATAGTCGTAGGTCGGCGAGACGAACTGGATGAAGAAGGAAACGTAGAACAGGATGGCCTTGGGGTTCATCAGGCTGATCGCCAGGGCGACCTGGAAAGGGCGGCCCGGACCGAGGTCCTGGCGCTGAACCGCTTTTTCTTCCGTATCCCGCCAGCGCGCGACGGCGGCCCGGAGAAGGCCCAACCCGAGAAACACCAGATAGGCCGCGCCGGCATACTTGAGCCCGACGAAGAGCGCCGGGTTGGCCTGAAACAGCGAGGCGACGCCGGTCGCTGCCAGCGTCATCAGTACCAGGTCGCCGACGAAGATCCCGGCCGCCCCGCGATAGCCGGCGGCCAGGCCGAAGCGCGAGGCGACGGTGGTGACGTACATCGAGTTCGGCCCCGGCAGGAGAACGATGAAGATGGTCCCCAGCACGAAGGTGGTGAGGTCGGTGACGCCGTAGAACACGATTCAGCCCGAGCAAAAACCGCTATCGTACAACCGCGTATGGCCAATGATCCAGACGCTGCGGATTTTGTCGGGCCGGGCCGTGAAGCTTAGCGGCGGGGCGCTTCCGGCAGCGCAAACACCACCAGCGCGCCGCCGCGTTTCGAGCCGAACAGCGAGTTGCCGCCGGCCGCGACAGCGACGTACTGCACCCCATTGACCGAATAGCTGACCGGCGGGGCATTGACGCCGGCGCCGCACTGGAATTGCCAGAGCAGTTCGCCGCTGGCCGCGTCGAAGGCATTGAGGTGGCCATCGGCTTCGCCGGTGAAGACGAGGCCCCCGGCGGTAGCCAGGACGCCGCCGACCAGCGGTTGATCGGTCTTGCGCTGCCAGCGGATCTTGCCGCCGTCGCGGGTTGAGATGGCGGTCAGGGTGCCCCAGTTGGGTTCTTCGATCGGTTTCAGCTCGGTATAGCGGCGCGGCTTGCCGTCCTTGCCGGCGGCCAGTTCGCGCACGGTGTAGCGGATCGGAATGTGCGAGGCGGCGACATAGGCCAGTCCGCTGCCCGGGTCGTAGGCGACAGGCGACCAGTTGGCGCCGCCGACGGCGCCGGGGCTGACCCGGGTGCCTTCGACACTGGGCGGGGCAAAGAGATTCTGCTGCGGGACAAAGGCTTCGGACTTGAAGAGCAGGGCGCCGGTGCGCCGGTCGTGGGCGTAGAACCAGCCGACCTTGGCCGCTTCGCCGACGGCTGGGATGTTGCCGTTGGCGGTCGGCAGGTCGAACAGCACGGGCGGGCTGGCCACGTCGTAGCCCCAGACGTCGTGCGGCACCTGCTGGTAATGCCAGCGCAGCTTGCCGGTGTCGATTTCCAGAGCGGCGAGGGCGACGGTGTACAGGTTGTCGCCGGGGCGCGAGCTGTCGTCGAGTTGCGGCGAGGGATTGCCGGTGCCGAGGTAGAGCAGGCGCGTTTGCGGGTCGTAGGCCGGGGTGGTCCAGGCCGAGCCGCCGCCGTGCTTGGCGGCGTCGGGGTATTTGGCGAGCTCGGCCTTTTCGTGGGCAATGTCGCGGTTGAGCGGCACGCCGTCCGGCGTCGTCGGGCGGAATTCACCTTCCCAGCCGGTGGCGGCAATGGTGTCGAACTGCCAGACGCGCTGGCCTGTCCTGGCGTCAAAAGCGGCATAAAAACCGGGCCGACCGTAGCTTCCGGCAAAGCCGACGACGGCGCCGACCGGCGCGTTGGGCGTCGTGCCTTCGAGGTGCAGGCCGTAGCCGACGCCGGTGATGCCGATCACCACCTTGCCGTCGACGACCAGCGGTGCCATGTTGGCGCCGACGCCGGTGGTACCGGTGGGCGCCTGGCGGCGCAGGCCGTCCTGGCTGTCGAGCTGGTCGACTGCTTCGGTCGGCCCGCCGTCGGTAGCCAGCGGGGTGTCCCAGACCAGCTTGCCGGTCTTGGTGTCGAGGGCGATCAGGCGGGCATCGACGGTACCCATGAAAACCTTGCCGTAGGCTACGGCAAGGCCGCGGCTGGCGGGACCGCAGCACATCTTGTCGGTGACCCGCTTGTGCTCGTAGCGCCATAGTTCCTGGCCGGTCACGGCATCGATGGCGACGACGTGGTTGTAGGGCAGCGCCAGGTACATGACGCCGTCAACGATCAGCGGTGTCGCCTGGAAGGACGCCGGAATGCCGGTCTGGTAGATCCAGCGCGGCGCCAGTTGCCGGACATTGGCGCGGTCGATGGCGGTCAGCGGCGAGAAGCGCTGGTTGGAATAATCGCGCCCGTAGGACAGCCAGTTGGCGGCATCCTGCGGCGCAGCGAGCAGGCGGCGGTCGTCGACCGGGTCGGCGAGGGCGAGTTGGGAAGCCGCAAGGGAGGCGGCGATAGACGCGGCAGACAGCCACGGGGCGAGGCGAGTGGATTGCATGGGGCGAACTCCGGCGGGGTGGTGCTGCGAACAGCGACGATGGCGCAAGTATTGCGCGAGGGCGGGCGGTGTCATAGGGCAATTTGCCCAGCGGGCGCCGTGTTTTTTCCCGGCAGGGGTGGAGAAAGGCAGCGCTGGCGAAGCCTGTAAGAATCCGCCCCCGTTCTCCGACTAATGGGAACCACGGCTCGAAACGAACCGTCAACCCAGGGCAGAAAGGCGTCGCCGGACAATCAGGTTCGACCGGCGCCCGATGCCACAGAAAGGTAATGCGATGTTTTCCCGTCAAATGATACGAGGAGTGATCTTGGCTATCTCCACCAGTTTCCTGATGAGCGCCGGCGCCATCGAAAAGGCCCCGGCCAATGACGGCAAGAGCCCGGCCAAGGCGGGCACTGTCGATTCCATCGTGCTCGGCATGGGCTGCTTCTGGGGCGCCGAAAAGCGCATGGCGGCGATCCCGGGCGTGCTCGATGTCGAAAGCGGCTACGCCAATGGCGAGGTCGCCGGCACCTACCAGTCCATCCTGAACCACGAACAGGCCTTGCGCGCCGGCAAGTCGGCCCGCCGCAACCATGCCGAAGTGGTCAAGGTGACTTTCGATACCAGCAAGGTTGATCTGGAAAAAATCCTCATCGCCTTCTGGGAAAACCACAATCCGACGCAGGGCGACCGCCAGGGCAACGACGTCGGCAGCAACTACCGAAGCGCCATCTATACCCATGACGATGCCCAGCTGGCGGTTGCGCTGCGCACCCGGGACACCTACCAGGGCGCGCTGAAGGCCAGGAAGTTCGGCGCCATCACCACCGAGATCGCACCGCTGAAAGCCTACTTCACGGCCGAGGAATACCATCAGGATTACCTGGTCAAGAATCCGAACGGTTATTGCGGCTTGGTCGGCACGGGAGTCAAGTATCCGACCGCACAATCCGGCGCCTCCACCATCCAGCCGGCGACCGCACAGGCGCCTCGGCTGGACGGCAAGGCGCTGAACGCCGAGCGGCAGCTGGTCGTCTTCGAGGCCGAGGACTGCGCATTCTGCCGGCAGTTCAAGGCTGAGGTGCTGGATCACTGGAAATCGCCGGTCGCTATCGTGCGCACGCTGAACCCCGAGCCACCGACCGGTTGGACGCTGGAAAAGGCGCTGTTCGCCACGCCGACCATCGTGCTCTTCGAGAAGGGCAAGGAGGTGTCGCGCTATACCGGCTACAACGGCGAAAAGGCGCGCTTCTGGCAATGGCTGGGTTATCGCCTGCTGAGCCCGGCGCAACAGAAGATCGCCTTCGAGCAGGGCACCGAACGGCCTTTCACAGGCTCCAATCTCGATGAAAAGCGGCCCGGCACCTTCGTCGATCCGATTACTGGCGCACCCTTGTTCCGCAGCGACAGCAAGTTCGAGAGCGGCACCGGCTGGCCGAGCTTCTTCAATCCGCTGCCCGGTTCGATCACGCTGCACGAGGACGTCAGTCTCGGCATGAAGCGCGTCGAGGTGCGCAGCGCCAGTTCCGGCATCCATCTCGGGCACGTCTTCAATGACGGCCCGCCGCCGACCGGCAAGCGCTACTGCATCAACGGCAATGTGCTGAAGTTTGTGCCGGACGCCGGCAAGTAGATCGATTTTGTCCGGGGCTGATCGCCAAGCGTGAAATGCTACGGTCAGCCCCAAAAATGGCCAAAAATCGAAATCCCGGCGAATTGCCGAAAAGGCCCGCCACAAGCCGGATACGGCCGATTGCCTAGTTTCTGGGCAGGAGAGCTAACTCCTTGTTGCCTCGGGTCTTGTCGAGGACTGCCAACGGGCAATGCACAGACTTATCCACAGTTTCTGTGAATTAACGAAATATCCGGTATCGGCTGAAAAGGTGGATCAAAACTTGCTCAACGTTATCCAAGTAATGAGTTCTCCTTTGTCCATTGTCGTAAACCGAACCGGAGGTGAATCATGAACCATCATCAACAGCAGTTCATTCGGCTTGCAACTGGCAGCCGCCACGCAGACTCGACGCTCTGGAGTCCGGCGGCTTTCCCGACGCACTCAGGAGAACTGCGATGTCCCCCCGCCTGAACGAAGAAGCGATGTTCTGGATGCGCCTCGGCGCCTTTGCCCGCCTGGCGGAATACGTGCTGTCGACCGGTGCCTCGGTGCATGACGCGGAGGAATTCCTGCTCGGTTGCCACAGCCTGCCGAGCAGCCTGCCATCGCGGTACGCCTGCCTGTCAGGCGGCGCGGCGAACACAACGGTTTACGGCTGAGGGCAGGGAACGCGCTGCGGCGTTCTGCACCGAAGTTGAGCCACCGCGCCAAGTTGGTGCCCGTTTGAGGCTTGGCCGCCAGGGGCGCCACCGATTGCCGTGGGGCAACGGCGAGGTTACTCTTGCGCCCGAAATTTATAATGCCGCTACCAAACGTCGCCTCGGAAAATTAATTCAATGACTGCCAGCCCGGACCGCTTCAATCGCGCCATCGCCCTGTTCGACGCCGCCAACGCCGAGGACCCCAACCTGGACGAAGGCCAGCCCAAGGAACTGCTGTACGCCCGGCGGATGAGCGAGATGCTCGAACGTTTCGCGCCGCAGGCCGATGAAGTCGCCCAGCTGGCCGTGCGCGCCCAGCACATCCGGCGGTGGACCGTGCCGCGCGGCAATTATCCGCTCGGCAAGCCCGGCTATTTCGCCTGGCGCACCGGTCTCTATCGCTTTCATGCCGAAACGGCCGGCGAATTGCTGCAGCAGGCCGGCTACGACGAGGCGACCATCGCCCGGGTCAAGGCGGCGATCGGCAAGCAGGATCTCAAGACCAACCCGGACACGCAGTTGCTGGAAGACGTCAGCTGCCTTGTCTTCATCGAACACTACATGCTCGGCTTTGCCGGCCAGCAGGCCGAATACACCGAGGAAAAATGGCCGGGCATCATCCGCAAGACCTGGAAGAAAATGTCCGCTGCGGCCCAGGCCTTCGCCACCGGCGGCGGTATCAGTTTGCCGGCAGCCCTGGTGCCGCTGATCCAGAAGGCGCTTGCCGGTAGTTGATCGGCTTGTGATTTGTCTTGCCGGGCACGGTCGTGCCCGCTGCATGGTGCTTGGCGCCAGCGAATTGGAGTGCAATTTCCGATACGACGTGCCAATATTGCAAAAACTCTATATTTGCAATTTTGTTGAACCACAAGACATGTCCATTCTCCGCATCAGGGTAGCGCTCGTGCTGATGGCTATTGCCGCGCTGGCGGCGATCCGGCCTGCCTGGGCCGGCGGTGAGCCTTATTATGATTCCTATGGCCTGACAGCTAATTCACCCGCGCTGGACCTCGGTGGGCAGCCCCTGGGCTATCCGTCCGGCGTGTTGAGTGCCGTCATCGCCAGGGACCGCATTCTCGCCGACCGGCTGGCGGCGCAGGGAAGTCCCTTGAAGGTCCATGCCTTCCTGCGCGGTGCGGACATGCTTGGCCTGCTCGCCGACGGTCGGCTTGAAGCCGGCTTGCTCGGTGATATGCCGACCATCCTGAGTGCTGCCCGAGGCGATGTGTGGGTGGTCGGGCTGGTCAAGCAAAGTGCGACTGCCATTGTGGCGCGCGACCAGAGTCAGGTCCGGAATCTGGCCGGCAAGCGGATCGCCTATGTCGAGGCATCGAGCGCCCATCAAACACTTTTGCAGGGATTGTCGACTGCCGGGCTCAAGGAATCTGACGTGCAGCTGGTCGCCATGCAGGTGAACGACATGCCGGAGGCCCTTCGGCGCGGCGAGATTGACGCCTTCGCCGCCTGGGAACCGGCGCCTTCGGTGGCGCTGGCATCCTCTTCAGCGCACCGCATTGTCTTTCGCGGCCTGAGTAGCGATTATTTTGTGATCGGCAAGGCCTTCGCCCGGCGAGTTCCTTCGGCGGCGGATGAACTGGTGGCAGCCTACGTGAGGGCCATCGAATGGATGCGGCTGTCGCAGAAAAATGTCGAGAAGGCGGCAGCCTGGGTCAAGGCCGATGCGCTGCGATTTTCCGGCAAGCCCTCCGAACTGCCGCTGGAGCAGATCGTATCGATCGTCCGCCGGGAGTTGCTCAATGTCCCGTCAGCGCCCACGATCATCCGCAATCAAAAAGCAACGCCGCCGTTGAAGGGGGAATTCGATTTCCTGCTTCGTCTCGGCAAGATGCCGGGGGGCAGCCGTTGGGATAACGTTGCCGAGGCGTTGAACAACGATTTCCTGATCCGGGTGCAGACCGATCCCAGGCGCTTTGAAACCTATCGTTTCGACTATCAGGACTGATCCGGGCGACTGAAATGAGGTCAAGATTTTCAACCCGGATCACCAGTTATTTTGGCGGCTTGCTGACGCTGGCGATGGGCATCGTTTTTGCCCTCTGGTATTTCGGGTTGCCGCTACTCGGAATCCAGGGGGCCAGTCAGCAGCGTATCGACGAAGCGACGCGGATTCTCGAAAGCGATGCCAATCATCTCCAGGCCTGGTTCGCCAACGCGCTGCAGGAGCGTCGTGGCGACATGGTGGGACTGGCAGAAAACACCGTGCTCATTCGTTTGCTTAGCGAACACTCGCCCGCCTTGCAATCTAATGTCACCCGCTTGTTTGACCGCCTGCAGCGAACCTACCCCGATCGCTATCTCGAACTTTATGTCCTCGATCCGGCTAGCGGCAGAATTCTCGGCGCAGCAGACGGACGTGAGCTGGGGGCCAACTTTCATGACGAATCGCTGGTTGCGGCAGCGGCTCGTCCCGGTGCGAGCGAGTTGATCGATCTGGTCGATTTTCCTGAAGGCCGCCGTCTCGTCATCGCACGGCAGATTCGCTCCTTGTTGCCGGATGGTTTGCCAACCGGGACACCGATCGGCATCGTCGTGGCCTTGCTCGATCCCGGGCAATTCTTTGCTGAAGCGTTCAGAAATCAGGTGCAGTCGGGCAGTCGCACCATCCTGGTCGACAATGGCGGCCGGGTCATCGTTGGTACAACGAGCGACACCGCCGTTGAGAAACTGATTGAAGGCATTGCCCCCGGCTTCGAAGGTACGCTGACCCTGCCGGATGAACGGGGCAACGAGTATTTGCTGGCCATGCGTTACCTTCAGTTGAGCGGCAATCAAGGCCTGACGATGTTGCAATATCAGGGCAAGGACAATGCCTTGGCGGCGGTCAAGGGCGGCATGGTGAATCTCGGGTTCGTTGCCGCGCTGCTCAGTGCGCTGGGCTTGTTGGTGGTCTGGGTCATGGCGCGCGGCATGAGCCGCCCGTTGACGCTTCTGGCCGCCGATGCAAGGCGTTTGGGCGCCGGCGAACTGGCTGTTCGGGTCGGTAGCCATGCCGGCGACGGCGCGGAATTGGCCGAACTGGCCCAGGCTTTCAATCAGATGGCGGAGTCGATACAGGGCTCGCATCAGTCGCTTGAGGCGCGGGTGGCTGAAAGAACCGAGGCATTGCAGCAGGAACGCGACAACGCGCGGCGTTATCTCGATGTGGCCGGGGTCATGCTGCTGGCGCTTGATCGTCACGGAAAAATTGCCATGATCAACCGGAAGGGGGCCGAAATGCTCGGCCGGCCGGTCGAGGCGCTGATTGGGCTGAACTGGTTCGAACACTTTCTGCCAGCCGATTGCCGGCAAGAGGTTCACGGCTATTTCGTTCGACTGATGGACGGCCGGGAAGCCCTGATGACGCGCTATGAGAACCGCGTGCTGGATTGTGATGGCCGTTCGATGCTGATGGCCTGGAACAACACCTTGTTGCATGACGGCAGCGGCATGATCACCGGTGTTCTCTCGTCCGGTGAAGACGTCACTGCCCGCAAGCAGGCGGAGAGAGAACTGCTCGAATACCGCGATCATCTCGAACAGCTTGTCGCCCGGCGTACCGACGAACTGCGTACCGCCAAGGAGGCTGCCGAAGCAGCCAGCCTGGCCAAGAGTGCCTTCGTCGCCAACATGAGCCATGAAATCCGGACGCCGCTCAATGCCATCACGGGCATGTCCTACCTGCTGCGCCGCTCGGGTGTCTCTGCCCAGCAGGCGGAACGGCTCGACCGGATCGAGTCGGCCAGCCAGCATCTGCTGGATATCATCAACGCCATTCTCGATCTATCGAAGATCGAGGCCGGAAAATTTGTCCTGGAAGAGAACGAAATTCAGCTTGATCGGATCATCGACAATGCCGTTTCGATGATGGCCGGGCAAGCCCGGGCGAAACAGCTGCAGTTCCATGTCGAGAGCAATGTGCCGCCTTTTGCGCTGCTTGGCGACGCGACACGGATTACCCAGTCACTGCTTAACTACATCAGCAACGCCGTGAAGTTTTCTGAAGCAGGCAGCATCCATTTGCGCTTGCGTCTGGTGGACGAGGACGAGCAGAGCGCCCTGATGCGTTTCGAGGTCCAGGACCGTGGCCCCGGAATTCCACCCGAAGCCCGCGAGCGTTTGTTCTCGCCTTTCGAACAGGCGGATAACTCGACCACTCGCAAATATGGCGGCACGGGGCTGGGATTGGCCATTACCCGAAAACTGGCCGAACTGATGGGCGGCGAGGTCGGTCTTGAAAGTACGCCGGGCCTTGGCAGCACCTTCTGGTTTTCTGTGCGCCTCAAGAAGGGTGGGGCACGAAAACCGGCCGGGGAAGCGGCGGTCGGTATTGCCACGGAAACGCTGCGCCGGAACCATGCCGGCTGCCGCATCCTGTTGGTCGAGGACGACCCGGTGAATTGCGAGATAACCTTGCAGTTGCTCGATGAGATTGGCGCCAAGGTGGATATTGCCGAGGATGGACAGATTGCCTGCGAGCTCTTTGCCGAGCGACGCTACGACCTGATCCTGATGGACATGCAGATGCCCCGGATGGACGGACTGGAAGCCACCCGGAAAATTCGGGCCATGCCGGAGGGCGGCAGTGTTCCGATCCTGGCGATGACTGCCAACGCCTTCGCCGAAGACAAGGCGAACTGCTTTGATGCGGGCATGAACGATTTCATTACCAAACCCGTACACCCCGACGCCTTGCACGAAACCTTGCTGCGCTGGCTTGGCTAAAAAGGTGGCGAAACGGGTGAATTGAACAGGCGGCTTGGCATCGCTCCGTATTGTTCAAAATGCTACGGTCAGCCGGAAAAAATGGCCGAAATCCATTTTTCTGTGGGATGAAGTGAAGTCTTTCTCAGAAAACCGGTATCAATCGGCCCGGATTTTCACTGGCGTAATAGTGAAGTATCCACCAGGCGGTCGAGGCGCTGGTCGACATGGCCGACCGCATCCGCTACGCCGCCAAGTCGGCGGGATGCAACCGGGTGGTGGCCGACGCCGCTACCCCGGCGATCTGACGCCGACCGCCTCAGCCGACACCCGGCCTGGCCATGGCCTCAGGTATAATGCCGGCCTTCCCGCCTAACCAGAAATCACCTCTCCATGGCCGACATTCTTTGCCTCAAGGGCGACGCCGCCTTTTCCGCCTTCCGTCTGCAACGCCTGCAAGCCCGCCTGAATGCGGCCGTCGCGGACATCGAACGGGTAGGTTCCGATTACTGGCACGTCGTCGCGCAAAAGCGCGCCCTGAATGCCGACGAGCGTGCCAAACTGGCGACGCTGCTCGAAGAGCGGGTGGCTGGCACCGAAGTTGGCGAACTGTTCCTGGTCGCGCCGCGCATCGGCACCATTTCGCCGTGGTCCTCTAAGGCCACCGACATCGCCTGGAACTGCGATCTCGACGCCATCGAGCGCATCGAGCGCGTCATTGCCTTCCACGTCGTGGTCAAGGGCGGCCGCGTCTTGACGGCCGAAGAAAAGAAAACCGTCGCCGGCCTGCTGCACGACCGGATGACCGAATCGGTGCTGCCCGGCTTCGACGCCGCCGGCGAACTGTTCCGCCACTTCGCACCGAAACCGTTGAATACCGTCGACGTGCTGGCCGGCGGCAAAGCCGCGCTGGTCGAGGCCAACGGCGCGCTCGGCCTGGCGCTGTCCGACGACGAAATCGACTACCTGCTGAACATCTTCACGACCGCCGGCCGCAACCCGACCGACGTCGAACTGATGATGTTCGCCCAGGCCAATTCCGAACACTGCCGCCACAAGATCTTCAACGCTTCCTGGGTGATCGATGGCCAGGCCAAGGACAAGACCCTGTTCGGCATGATCCGCGAAACCCACGCCGCCGCGCCGCAGGGCACGGTGATGGCCTACGCCGACAATGCCTCGATCATCGAAGGCGCCACCATCCAGCGTTTCTACCCGGATGCCGACCGCGGCTACAGCTACAAGGAAGAGCTGACCCACATCCTGACCAAGGTCGAGACCCACAACCACCCGACCGCCATTTCGCCTTTCCCCGGCGCCTCAACCGGCTCCGGCGGCGAAATCCGCGACGAAGGCGCCACCGGCAAGGGCTCCAAGCCGAAGGCCGGCCTGTGTGGTTTCTCGGTCTCCAATCTGAACATCCCCGATGCCACCCAGCCTTGGGAAAAAGCTTACGGTCGCCCGTCGCGCATCGCCTCGGCGCTCGACATCATGCTCGAAGGCCCGATTGGCGCTGCCGCGTTCAACAATGAATTCGGCCGTCCGAACCTGACCGGCTATTTCCGCACCTACGAGCAGGATGTCGCCGGCACGGTGCGCGGCTACCACAAGCCGATCATGATCGCCGGCGGCCTCGGTAGCATCCAGGCGCAGCAATCGTTCAAGGAAGAAACCTTCCCGGTCGGCACCAAGTTCGTGCAACTCGGTGGCCCCGGCATGCTGATCGGCCTGGGCGGTGGTGCCGCCTCGTCGATGACCGCCGGCGTCAATGCCGAAGACCTCGACTTTGCCTCGGTTCAGCGCGGCAACCCGGAAATCCAGCGCCGTGCGCAGGAAGTCATCGACCGTTGCTGGCAGATGGGCGCCAACAACCCGATCCTGTCGGTGCATGACGTCGGTGCCGGCGGCGTCTCCAACGCCCTGCCGGAACTCGCCCACTCGGGCGGCGTCGGCGCCATTTTCGACCTGCGCAAGGTGCCGACCGAAGAGCCGGGCATGTCACCGGCTGAAATCTGGTCCAACGAATCGCAGGAACGCTACGTGCTGGCCATTCCGGCCGACCGCATCGCCGAATTCCAGGCCATGTGCGAGCGCGAGCGCTGCCCATTTGCCGTGGTTGGCGAAGCGACCGGCGACGGCCACCTGACCGTGACCGACGACCATTTCGGCGTCAATCCGGTCGACATGGAAATGGAAGCGCTGCTCGGCAAACCGCCGCGCATGACCCGCGACGTGACGCACCAGCCGGAAACCTTCGTTTCCTTTGAAGCAACGTCCATTGAGCTGAAGGACGCCGCCTATCGCCTGATGCGTCTGCCGACTATCGCCGACAAGACCTTCCTGATCTCCATCGGCGACCGCTCGGTCGGCGGCATGACCGCCCGCGACCAGATGGTCGGCCCCTGGCAGGTGCCGGTCGCTGACGTCGCCGTGACGACGATGGGCTACCAGGGCTACCTCGGTGAAGCCTTCGCCATGGGCGAGCGCACGCCGCTCGCCGTGTTCGACGCCCCGGCTTCCGGACGCATGGCCATCGGTGAAGCGCTGACCAACCTGGCCGCCGCCGATGTCGGCGAACTCGGCAAGGTCAAGCTGTCGGCCAACTGGATGGCGCCCTGCGGCGTGCCGGGCGAGGATGCCCGCCTGTTCGACACCGTCGAGGCGGTTTCCGACCTGTGCAAGGCGATCGGCGTCTCGATCCCGGTCGGCAAGGATTCGCTGTCGATGCGTACCGCCTGGGAAGAGGGCGGCGAGAAGAAGCAGGTCGTATCGCCCTTGTCGCTGGTCGTCACCTCGTTCGCTGCTGTCGACGACGTGCGCAAGACGAAAACGCCGCAACTGGCCGTCGACCAGGGCGAAACCGAGCTGCTGCTGCTCGACCTCGGCCAGAATCGCCTCGGCGGCTCGGCCCTGGCGCAGGTGTACAACGCCACCGGCAGCGATGCGCCGGACGTCGATGATCCGGCCAAGCTGAAGGGCCTGTTCGACGCCGTGCAGAAGCTGAACCGCGACGGCCTGCTGCTCGCCTATCACGACCGTTCGGACGGCGGCCTGTTCGTCGCCGCCTGCGAAATGGCTTTCGCCAGCCGCCGCGGCGTGTCGCTTGACCTCGATGGCCTCTGCTTCGATGGACAGGCGCTTGATGTCGACGGTGCCGAGAAGCGCCCGGACCTGCTGGCCGGCCGCGATTTCGAGCATATCGTCCGCGCCCTGTTCAATGAAGAACTCGGCGCCCTGATCCAGATCCGCCGCGCTGACCGCGAAAAAGTCACGCCGATTCTGCGTGCCTGCGGCGTGCCCTACCATTTTGTCGGCACCCTGAACGAATGGGACGAAATCCGCGTCACCCGCAACGCCAAGCGCGTGCTGCGCGAGAAGCGCGTCGACCTGCAGCGTGCCTGGTCGGAAACCAGCTTCCGCATGCAGGCCATGCGCGACAACCCGGAATGCGCCCAGCAGGAATTCGACCGCATCCTTGACGTGACCGATCCTGGCCTGTCGCCGAAGCTGACCTTCGATCCCCAGGAAGATTTCACAAAGGTTTATCAGGACATCAGCGGCCGTCCGCGCGTTGCCATCCTGCGCGAGCAGGGCGTCAACAGCCATTACGAAATGGCCGCCGCCTTCGACCGTGCCGGCTTTGCGTCGGTCGACGTTCATATGAGCGACATCCTGGCCGGCCGCGTCAGCCTCAAGGATTTCAAGGGCCTGGTCGCCTGCGGTGGCTTCTCCTATGGCGACGTGCTCGGCGCCGGCCTCGGCTGGGCGCGGACCATCCTGATGCACGACGGTTGCCGCGAGGAATTTGCTGCCTTCTTCCAGCGCCCGGACACCTTCGCGCTGGGCGTCTGCAACGGCTGCCAGATGATGAGCGCGCTGAAGTCCATCATCCCCGGTGCCGAACACTGGCCGGCCTTCCGCCGCAACCGGGTCGAGCAGTTCGAGGCGCGTTTCGTGATGACCGAGATCCTCGATTCGCCGTCAATCTTCTTTGCCGGCATGGAAGGCTCGCAAGTGCCCATCGTCGTGTCGCACGGCGAGGGCCGGGCGGTGTTCGACAACGCCGACGACCAGGCCAAGGTGCTGTCGGCCGTCCGCTACGTCGACAACAAGGGCGAGCCGACCGAAGTCTACCCATACAACCCGAACGGTTCGCCGGGCGGCCTGACGGCGGTGACCACGGCCGATGGCCGGTTCACGATCATGATGCCGCACCCGGAGCGCGTCTTCCGCACCGTGCAGATGTCCTGGCACCCGGAAAACTGGGGCGAAGACAGCCCGTGGCTGCGCATGTTCCGCAACGCCCGGCGCTGGGTCGGCTGATCGGCCGGACGCCGTTTGCATAAAACCCGGGAACTTCCCGGGTCTAATGCCGTCCTCTTGTCATGGTCATCATGATGCGCTGCCCGTCGGCGCCATGCTGGCCTACGGGTAACCTGGCCGCGCCTCGCGGCAGGGGAAACCCGGGATGAAAGGGGGCGTTCCGGGATGGACGGCATATTCATCAGCTATCGACGCGACGATTCGGCGGGCTACGCCGGTCGTCTGTACGACCGCCTGGCCGCCCATTTCGGCGCCGACCGGGTGTTCATGGACGTCGAGGGGATCGAGCCTGGGCTCGATTTCGTGGTCGCCATCGAGGATGCGGTCGGTTCCTGCCGCGTGCTGATCGCCGTGATCGGCGACGAGTGGACGACTGCCACGGATGCCGCCGGCCGGCGCCGGCTCGACGACCCCAACGATTTCATCCGCCTGGAAACCGGTTCCGCGCTGCAGCGCGGTATCCGCGTCGTGCCGGTACTCGTCGGCGGTGCCGTGATGCCGCTCGCTGCCGACTTGCCGGACGACCTGAAGGCTCTGACCCGCCGGCAGGCGATTGAGATCAACCACAAGCAGTGGGAAGCCTCGACCGGGGAGCTGATCCACACGCTGGAGGGTATCCTCAAGGCGCCGTCGGCCGATCATGTGCCGAAGGAAGACAAGCCGCAGGATCCGATTCCGGCCGACCGTGATGGCAAGGTTGGTACGAACGGCGGGAAAGCGAAGCCGGCAGCCGACGACCAGCGGCGGGAAGACAGTGATGGGAAACGCTGGATTTTGCCGACCGCTGCGGTGCTCGCCCTGCTGGCCGGCATGGGCCTTTGGCTGGGGCAGGGCGAGCGCAAGCCGGCGATGGCTCCCGAGGCGCCAATCGCCGGCAAACCAGCTGAGGTACCCGTGGCCAAGCCATCGCGGCCGCTGGCCAGGGTTGAACGGGAGCCCGTGCCGGAAGAAAAACCGCCGGCATCGCCGGCACCATCTCCGCCCGCTGCAGCCCCGGCCCCTGCGGTCAAGCCGGAAAGCCGCCCGGCAGCTGCCGTTGCGGCGCCGCTGATTCGTGAATTCAAGGCCGAATCGACGGCCCGCCTGGCGCGCCTGTGCTATCGGGTCAGCGATGCCGAGAGCCTGAGCCTGTCTCCGCGTCCCGGCGAGTTGCGCAATCTGACCGAAGATTGCGTCGAAGTCAGGATCGATGGCCCGACCAATTTCACCTTGCTTGCCCGCAATGGTGCCAAGACGGTTCGCAAGATGCTGGCGGTGGCGCCGTCTGGGGCAACGGCTGGAACCCAGACAGAGACGCCTGGCGCGATGCCTGGGCAGCCGGCCGCTGCCGGGCGGAGCGCCGCAGGCTTGCCGGTGAAGGGGGAGCGCTGGGTTTACAAGGCTTCGGGGAAGTGGCCGACCAGCTTCAAACAGCGTTTCGAAATCCTCGCCCAGTCGGTGGCCGATAGCCTGGTGACCGACGAGTTGCGGGTGCTGGATGGTGCCGGCAGTCTGGAGCAGCGCCGGTCGCGCGGCAGCAAACCGGATTTCGTCGCGTGGACCGCGATCGGCATGGAGTTCAGTCCCTACTTCGGGGCCTATGTCGATCTGGCTCGCCAGGAGTCTTTGGGCAGTTTGCCGACGCCGGACTACGACCCGCAATGGCGGGACTGGCATTCCAAGGTCGAGGTGCTCGGTCGAGAATCGGTCAGCGTGCCGGCCGGGACTTTCGATGCCTTCAAGGTCGAGGTGTGGAGCAACCGGCGGCAGTCCGGCTCGGTGGCGACCATGCAGGTCGAGCCGGTGCGGGTCCGCTACACCATCTGGTATGCGCCGCAGGTCAAACGCTATGTGCGGATGCAGCGCACGGTGGTGTCGGCCAACAACAGCGAGATCGAGTCAGACCTGTTTGAACTGGTGGCCCATCGGGGACAGTAGGTTGGCGGGCGAGGAAAAGAAAATGGCGCGGATTTGTTCCGCGCCATTTTCGTTTTTGGGCAAATTTTCCGGCCGACCGTAGGGTTTGGCCGGCTGGCCTTCAGCCTTCGCGCTGTTCGCGCAGCTTGTCGAGTTGCCCGACCAGCAGGTGCGAGGCTTCGTTGAGTTCGGGCAGCAGCAGGTCGGCCGAGTCGCCGAGGCCGTTGTTGCTGAGGTCGATGATGTCGTTGGCGATGGCGTGGAAGCGCTCATGGATGGCGACGAGTTGCTGGATGTCGGCGCCCTCGATCTTGGCCAGAACCTCGGCCAGGGTGCAGCCGCGATGCTCCGAGAGGGGCATGTCGGCGTAGTCGCCGCCGGCGAACGCATTCATGAACTGGCGTCGCCAGAGGGTGTGCAAGCGTATGGCGCCATCGATATCGATACGCTTCATGGGCTGGTTTCTCCGGGTGGTTGATGGCGGGCGGCTTGATTGCCGCTTCTCGCCGCAGGCTGAATTATGCCGCAGGAGCGCTTATCGGCAAGGGGTTGCCGAGCGGATCAGGCCCTAAATTGCTGATGGGCGACAAAGATGTCGAGTTGCCGGGCATCGAAAAAAACCAGCCTGAGTTCGGTGATGCCGGGCTGTTCGCGCATCACTGCAGCCAGTGTCCGTGACACGACGACCGCCGCTTCCGCCGGCGGGTAGCCGTATACGCCGGTCGAGATGGCGGGGAAGGCGATGCTTTTGAGGTCGAGACTGGCCGCCAGTTCGATGGCGTTGCGGTAGCAGTCGGCAAGCAGGCTGGCTTCGGCGCCACCGTGCCGGCCCCAGATCGGGCCGACCGTATGGATCACGTGGCGGGCGGGGAGTTCGCCGCCGATGGTGATCGCCGCCTGGCCGACCGGCAGGCCGTTGGGCCACAGGCTGCTACGGATGGCGCGGCAGGCATCGAGAATGGCCGGGCCGCCGCGACGATGTATGGCGCCATCGACCCCACCGCCGCCATACAGGCTGCTGTTGGCGGCATTGACGATGGCATCGACGGCGTGGTCGGTCAGGTCGCCGACGTACAGACCGATGCGGTGGTCGAGGTAGTGGTGCAGGGCTGTGCTCATCGTGCGGGCCTCCGTATTTTCGGAATGCTACGGTCGGCGGCAAAAAAAGCCAAAAAGCGAAAAAAACTTTCCGCTGCTTGCGAAGTGCCGAGACCGAGGAAAGTTGCCAAAACAAATATCATCAAATTAATATATAAACAGACGCTTATTTGATGGCGTCGAATCACTGATAACAATAGAGGAGGAAGTCCATGTTGAAACAACTTTTGCTGGCCACCGGTCTGGCTACACTGGCCCTTGGTGTGCTAGCCGAGGAGAAGGAACTGCTGCGCATCATCGGCGAGGACAAGCAGTTCGTTGTCCAGACCAAGAACGGCCCCTTCGTGATCACCCGCACGATGACGCCCTGCGCCAAGAACAAGGGCTGGCTGCAGCCACTGATTCCGGTGCCCGGCGTTCATCCGGTGACCGAGATCGAGATGCTGCACGCGATGAACGACAAGGAGGCGATGATCGTCGACATGCGCGAGCCGGACGACCGCATCAAGGGCACCATCCCCAACTCCTACCACATCCCCTACACGCTGGTCGCCGGACGGCTGGATGAACTCGGCTGCGCAAAGACTGCCGGCAAGTGGGATTGCAGCAAGGCGAAGAAGGTCTACGCATTCTGCAACGGCCCGGTCTGCCCGCAGAGTCCGACGGCGATCAATGCCATGGTCCGTGACGGCTTCCCGGCCGAGCGGATTTATTACTACCGTGGCGGCATGCTCGACTGGGATGCGCTTGGCTTCCCTGTCGTCAAGGACGAGTTCTGAGCGCTACACCGCAATGGCAAGACAAGGCGGCTACGGCCGCCTTTTTTATTGTCCGATGCGCTGCTTGCGGCGCCAGCAGGCGGGAATCTGCAGGGCGGCGACGTCGGGCGAGGGGGCTTCGAAGATGGCCTTGGCGCGAGCCAGGCGAGCGTCTTCTTCGGCGGAAATGCCGGCCAGCAGTTCGAAAAGCTTTTGAATGCGTTCCATGGTGATGACCTCCGGTGATGGTGGTTGATTACTGCATGGATAGCCAGTTATCTGGCGATGGGCGAACAATAACCGATAACTGTACGGATGTACAGTATTCGATTTTCGTTTGATCGGAGTTAGCCTTGGCGCGTCGAAAACACAGGGAGCAAGGCACCATGACCCGCGCCAAAGCCCACTGGCTGCCCAATGCCGGTACCGTTGCTGCCTATCGTGGACGGAGCAGCAAGAACGCCCGCAACGTCCGGGTCATCGCCGAGGCCTCGGGCGGGCGCATGGTGGTCGAAGCGATCGGCCGCCAGGGCGTGCCGGTCCGCCTGACCGTCAAGCAGGAAAACCTGGTGCCGATGCAACCCGGCCTGTTCGACTGAGCACCAGCGCGCCGGCAGTGTTCTTGGGCCGGAACAATTTGGCCAGCCAGCCACCGGCTGGCTGTCTCATTGCCAGGCACACTCGTCCGTCGCCAATGCTTTCGATCAGGGCCAGGCCCTGGCCTGCGATCCGGTAGCTGTCGCCCACCATCAAGAAGACGTCGGCCGTTTCTCCGGCCTCGGTGATCCATATCTTTCCGCCCAGGCATTCGATGCTCAGGCCCGCCGCCCGGGCGAGGCGGAGCGGTACGCCGTGGCGCAGGCAGAGTTCGCCGGAACCGAGATTGATTTTCATGCTGCGCTCCGTATTGGTCATGGAGGCAGTGTAGGCTGGCGGCATTCGGTGATACAGTCGCAATGAAGTTAAATTGTGATCAATACAGTTTGTGATTTTGGCAACTGTATTGATTGCTGGGTGCATGATCTGTATCGGTGGCCTATGAACGAAGATCTCCTGCGTTACGAAAAACTGGCCGGCGAGTTGGCCGGGATGATTGCTGGCGGCGTGCTCGCCCATGGCGATCGTCTGCCGTCGGTGCGTCGTTTGGCTAAAGAGCGGCGGCTGTCGATATCGACCGTGGTCCAGGCCCTGCGCCAACTGGAGGACAGAGGGCTGGTCGAGGCCCGGCCGCAATCCGGGTTTTTCGTTCGGCAGGCTGCGGCAAGACATGCCGAGCCGCTGGCCCGGCCGACGCCGGAAGCGCCGATGCCGGTCGATATCTCGCAGCGCCTGGTCCGCGTACTGCAGGCCGGGATGCGCCCCGGCGTCGCGCCGCTGGCCGCTGCGCTGCCGGCGTCCGAACTGCTGCCGCTGGCTGCCTTGCACCGCCTTTACGCCGGCGTCGCCCGCCGCCACCCGGCCTTGCTGGCCAGCGGCAGCCACGTCGATATCAACGAACCGGCGCTGGTCCGCCAGCTGGTTCGGCGTTCGCTGGCTTGGGGCGGGCCGCTGGCGGCGGACGAATTCGTCATCACCAATTCCTGCACCGAGGCGCTCGGCCTCTGCCTGCGTGCCGTGACCAAGCCCGGCGATACCGTCGCCGTCGAGTCGCCGGCCTATTACCTGATGCTGCAACTGCTGGAGACGCTCGGGCTGAAGGCGCTGGAGATCCCGACCGATCCGCGCACTGGCATGTCGGTCGAGGCACTGGAGCTGGCCAGTCGTCAGGGGGCCATCGCCGCCTGCCTGATCGTCTCGAATGGCAGCAACCCGCTCGGTTGCGTGATGCCCGACGAGCGAAAGCGGCAGCTGGCCAGCCTGACTGCCGCCCGCGGCATCGCCGTGATCGAGGACGACATCTACGGCGACCTGCATCTCGGCAACGAGCGACCGTGGCCGATCAAGGCTTTCGACCAGACCGGCAACGTCATGCTTTGCGCGTCGTTTTCGAAGAGCCTGACACCATCACTGCGCATCGGCTTTGTCGCGGCCGGCCGCTATCGTTCGGCCATCGCACTGCAGAAGACGCTGACTAGCGGCGCGACCAATCCGATCACCCAGCACGTGCTGGCCGAATATCTGGAATCGGGCGCCTACGAGCGTCACCTGCGCGGCCTGCGCCGGGCCTACGGGCAGCAGGTCGAGGCCATGCGCCAGGCCATCGCCCGGCATTTCCCGGTGGCGACGCGGATTACCCAGCCGCAAGCGGGATTCGTGCTGTGGATCGAATTGCCGGAATCGATCGATACAACCCATCTCTACGACCGGGCGATCGGCGAAAACGTCGCCTACGTACCGGGTGAACTGTTTTCGCCGAGCGGCATGTACCGCAACTGCCTGCGCCTGAATTGCGGCAATCCGCACACGCCGGAAATTGAAGAGGCAGTGCGCCGCCTGGGGCGGATTCTCGCTGCGCCCTAAATCAAATTGGCGAGCATCAAACTACGGTATCATTGCCCCTTTTTGGCGGGCTACATTCGCCTTTTTGAACGCATTCAAGGATTTTTCTGCTCATGTTCGACGCAGTCCGTAACAACAAAAGAATCGTCCAGATATTTCTCGCGCTGATCACACTGCCGTTCGCTTTCTTCGGTGTCGATTCCTATATGCGCAATTCCGGCGCCGGCAACGATGTTGCCAAGATCGGCGACGTCAAGATCACCCAGCAGCAGTTCCAGCAGAATCTGCGTGAGCAGCAGGATCGCCTGCGCGCCCAGCTTGGCGACAAGTTCGATCCCAAGATGCTCGACCAGCCGGAAGCCCGCAAGGCGATCATCGACGACATGATCAACCAGCGCCTGTTGATGGTCGAAGCCGGCAAGCAGCGCATGTTCGCCAGCGACGAGGCGGTGCGCCAGACCATCGCTTCGATCGACGCCTTCAAGGTCGATGGCAAATTCTCCACCGAACGCTACGAGGCCGCCTTGCGTGCCCAGGGCATGTCGCCGGCCGGTTTTGAAGCCCAGTTGCGCCAGGATCTGACCCTGCAGCAGCTGGCTGGCGCCATCGGCCAGTCCGGTATCGTTGCCCGCGCGGTCAGCGACCGCCTGCTGGCGCTGCAAACCGAAAAGCGCGAGATCCTCGAATTCCGCCTCAATGCCGACAGCTATCTCGACAAGGCCAAGCTCGCCGACGACGCTGCCAAGAAGTTCTATGACGAGAACAGCAAGCAGTTCGAGATGCCGGAGCAGGCCAAGGCCGAGTTCGTCGTGCTGTCGATGGAATCGATCGGCAGCCAGCTGGCCGTCACCGATGCCGAGGTCAAGGCCTGGTACGACGGCAACAAGGAGCGTTTCCGCCAGGCGGAGGAGCGCCGCGCCAGCCACATCCTGATCGCCTCGGAAAAACTCGGCAAGGACAAGGCGAAAGCCAAAGCCGAGGAGCTGCTCCAGCAAATCCGCAAGAATCCGGGGGCTTTCGAAGACCTGGCCAAGAAGAATTCCGACGACCCGGGTTCGGCCTCCAAGGGCGGCGATCTCGGCTTCTTCGGGCGCGGCATGATGGTCAAGCCTTTCGAGGACACGACCTACGCGCTGAAGGACGGCGAGATTTCCGGCGTCGTCGAATCCGATTTCGGCTTCCACATCATCAAGTTGACCGGCATCCATGCCGCCAAGGAAAAACCGCTGGCCGACGTCAAGGCCGAAATCGAGGCCGAACTGAAGAAAACCGGCGCCTCCCGCAAGTTTGCCGAAGCCGCCGAAGCCTTCAGCAACATGGTCTACGAGCAGGCCGACAGTCTCAAGCCGGTGGCCGACAAGTTCAAGCTGACTGTCAAGCAGTCCGACTGGCTCGGCCGCCAGGCCAACCCGGCCAACGGTCCGCTCGGCAACGCCAAGGTGCTGGCCGCTCTGTTCTCCGATGACTCAGTCAAGAACCGCCGCAACACCGAGGCCATCGAAATCGCTCCGAACACCCTGGTCGCAGCACGCATCGTCGACTACAAGCCGACCGCCCTGCAGCCGTTCGACAGCGTCAAGCCGGCAATCGAAACCATGCTGAAGCGCAAGGAAGCCCAGGCCCTGGCCGCCAAGGATGGCGAAGCCCGTCTGGAAGCGCTGAAGAAGGGCGAGGACAAGCTGAGCTGGGGTGCCGCCAAGACGGTTTCTCGCCTTGAGGCGCGCATGCTGCCGCCGTCTGCCGCCCAGGCTGTCTTCCGGATGGATACGGCCAAGCTGCCGTCCTACACCGGCGTCGAAGTGCCGGGTAACGGCTACTCGCTGTTCAAGCTGACCAAGGTGATCGCCGGTGAACAGCTGGATGCCGAGCGCAAGAAGGCGATGCTGCAGCAACTGGGCAACCTGGTCGCCCAGGAAGAGGTTCAGCTCTATCTGGCCGCCCTGCGTAGTCGCTACAAGGTTGATATCAACCAGGCCGCGCTGGAGTCGAAGGACAAGTAAGCGCCCTCGGGTGATGGAAAAAGCGGGCTGCGGCCCGCTTTTTTATTGCTCGGTGTTTTCCCGGGAGTCGAGCAGCAAGTCGATAAAGCGCCGGGCCAGCGGCGGGCATTCGAGCGGGGTGACCAGTGCGGCCCGGGCAATTGCATCGGGATCGGCGAGTGGTACGAAAACCACTGCGTGGCTCGCCAGGGGGATCATGCTTTCCGGAACCAGGGCGATACCGAAATTGTTGGCGACCAGGGAAAGCATCGAGGTCTTGCGGGAAATCACTGGGGCAAGGCGCGGCACAAAACCGCGGGCAAGGCAGAGATCGGTAACCCGTCGGGCCAAGCCGCCACGCTCGCGATGTACCGCGGAAACTAAGGGCTCGTCGGCCAGTTCGGCCAGGGCCAGGGAGTCCCGGGTGGCCAATCGATGAGTTTTGGGCAATGCGGCCCACAGGCGCTCGGCCGGCAGTTCGTGCAGGCGGACCGCGGGGTCTCGGCGCAGCACAGGTAGGCGAATGATCCCGAGATCGGCTTTGCCGGCGGCGATTTCGCTAATCTGCTGCTCCGACGACAGGCGATCCAGGTCGATACGGGCATGTGGCGCGTGCTCGACAAAGCGTTGGATGCTTGGCATCAAACGGTCGATTGGCACCGAACTGGAATGCAGCAGGCGCAGGACGCCACCTTCTCCACGGTCAAGCTGCCGGCTTTCCTCGACGGCTGCGAGCAGGGACTTTTCGAGATCGGCCACCCGGTTCCGGAATTGCTCGCCAGCGGCTGTCAGGCGGACACCACGGGCTTCTCGGGTGAACAGGGGAAAGCCGATTTCCTCCTCCAGTTGCGCGATCTGGCGGCTCAGGGCGGGCTGGGCAATGAACAGTTGGCGGGCGGCGGCGGTGAATCCACCGAGATCGGCAACGGTCAGGAAGTAACGGATCTGACGCAGGCTAGGCATGCTATTTCGGCATTTCAACGGTAATAATTTGATATTCGTATTATAGGTTTGCAGCCGACATACTTGCCGCATTGCTCTCGCGGAGAAAAAGTATGGATACCGTTCTGCTTGATTTCAATATGCCGTCGCTGCTGCTCCTGGCTGTTGCCACGCTGGTGCTGGCCTACATGGTATTCAGCCTGGTCGGCTTCGGCTCGGGACTGCTGGCCAGCGCGCCGCTGGCCATGGTGATGCCGGTGGCGCGGGTCGTTCCGCTGCTGGCGATGCTTGACTGTGTCGGCTCGGCGACGCGTGGTTTTCGGGCACGCCAGGCGGTCGACCGTAGCGAACTCTATCGCTTGTTGCCGAGCATGTTGCTCGGCCAGGTGGCCGGGGTGCTGGTGCTGGCCTGGCTGCCGCTCAAGGTCATGGCGGCATTGCTGGGTGTTTTTGTCGCCGTCCTGGGCTGGCGTGGCTTGCGCTACTCGCCAGCTGCCGGACGAAAGGAGAAAGCGGGCTGGTCGCCGACAGCCCTGGCCATCGGGTTGTTCGGCGGCTTGTTGGGCGGTTTGTTCGGCAGCGGCGGCTTCGTCTACGCCAGTTACCTGGAGCGTCGGCTTGAACGGGATGCCTTCCGGGCGACGCAGGCGGTGCTGATCGCGGTGTCGACGGCTTGGCGAGTGATGCTATGCAGCCTGGCCGGCTTGATCGACGGCGCCTTGCTGGGCACGGTGTTGCTGCTCGCGCCGGCAGCCTATGCGGGTATGTGGCTGGGCCACCATCTGGATCTCCACTTGTCGCGGGAGCAACTGTTCGCTCTGCTCAATGCCTTGTTGGTCCTCAGCGGCCTGGCTTTGATGTTGCGCAGCCTCGGCTAGTGCCGAAAGCGGGCGCACCAATAAAAAACGACCCGCTTGCGGGTCGTTTTCAAGGGAGGCGCTAAAGTCTCAGGCCGGCAGCGGGTCGGCGTTGCCCAGCGCGGTGGTGTTCATGCCGCCGTCGACGTAGAGGATTTCGCCGGTGATGCCGCTGGCCAGGTCGGAGAGCATGAAGGCGGCGGCATTGCCGACTTCCTCGATGGTCACGTTGCGGCGTAGCGGGGCATTGTGCGAGTTGTAGGCGAGCAGCTTGCCGAAGTTGCCGATGCCGGAAGCAGCCAGGGTTTTGATCGGACCGGCCGAGATGGCATTGGCGCGGATACCTTCGGGGCCGAGGCAAAAAGCCAGGTAGCGGGTCGCCGCCTCAAGGCTGGCCTTGGCCAGGCCCATGGTGTTGTAGTTCGGCATGGTGCGCTCGGCGCCCAGGTAGGAGAGGGCGAGGGCGGCGCTCTTGCGGCCCTGCATCATCGGCCGGGCAGCCTTGACCAGCGCCGGGTAGCTGTACGACGAAATTTCGTGGGCGATGCGGAAGGCGTCGCGCGTGATGCCGTTCAGGAAATCACCTTCAATGGCTTCGGTCGGCGCGAAGGCGATGGAATGCACCAGGCCGTCCAGGCCATCCCAGCGCTTGGCGAGTTCGACGAACAGGTTGGTGATTTGTTCGTCGCTGGCGACGTCGACCGGAATGGTGATATCGCTGTCGAACTCGGCGGCGAACTTCTTGATGCGGTCTTCGAAGCGCTCGTTCTGGTAGGTGAAGGCCAGTTGCGCGCCCTCACGGTGGCAGGCCTTGGCGATGCCGTAGGCGATGGAGTGCTTGGACAGCAGACCGGTGATCAAAATTTTCTTGTCGGCGAGAAAGCCCATGTGTTGTTCTCCCTTTGGGGTTTAGCCGTCGGATTATAAACTGGTAAACCCCGTTTCGCGGCATGCGAACGTGGTTTTGGGCAATCCCCTACATATTCGGGTAAGTCGGGCCTTCGCCACCCTGCGGCACGACCCAGTTGATGTTCTGCGTCGGATCCTTGATGTCGCAGGTCTTGCAGTGCACACAGTTCTGCGCGTTGATCTGCAGGCGCGGATTGCCGCCGTTTTCGTCGCGCAGGATCTCATAGACGCCGGCCGGGCAGTAACGCTGTTCCGGTGCGTCGTATTGCGCCAGATTGACGCTGACCGGCACACCGGCATCCTTCAGTTGCAGGTGGCAGGGCTGGTCTTCCTCGTGGTTGGTGCTGGACAGGAAAACCGAGGACAGCCGGTCGAAGGTCAGCACGCCATCCGGCTTCGGGTAGGCGATCTTCGGGCAGTCGGCGGCCGGCTTGAGCTTGGCGTGGTCGGGCGTGCGGTTGTGCAGCGTCCACGGCGCCTTGCCGCGCAGCAGCAACTGGTCGATGCCGAACATGATCGAACCCAGTTTCAGCCCCTTGTTCATCCACGGCTTGAAGTTACGTGATTTATGAAGTTCGTCGTGCAACCAGCTGTTTTTAAATGACTCGATGTATCCGGAAAGTTCGTCCTGGCAGCGATCGGTTGCCAAGGCATCAAAGCAGGCTTCGGCGGCCAGCATGCCGGACTTGATGGCGCAGTGCGAACCCTTGATGCGGGCGGCGTTGAGAAAACCGGCATCGTCGCCGACCAGCACGCCGCCGGGAAATACCAGCCTGGGCAGGGATTGCAGGCCACCGGCGGTCAGCGCCCGGGCGCCGTAGGAGATGCGTTTGCCGCCTTCGAGAAACTTGCGGATTTCCGGGTGTGTCTTGTAGCGCTGGAATTCCTCGTAGGGCGACAGATGCGGGTTGCTGTAACCAAGGCCGACGACAAAACCGACGGCGACCTGATTGTTTTCCAGATGATAGAGAAAGCCGCCGCCGTAGGTGGCGTTGTCCATCGGCCAGCCGCCGCTGTGGATGACCAGGCCGGGCTGGTGCATTGCAGAGGGGATTTCCCACAGCTCCTTGAGGCCGATGCCGTAGGTTTGCGGATCGACACCGTCGCGCAGGTTGAAGCGTGCTTCGAGTTGCTTGCCGAGATGGCCGCGGCAACCTTCGGCGAAGAAAGTGTATTTGGCGTGCAGTTCCATGCCCGGCTGGAAATTCGGACCTTCCGAACCGTCCTTGAGGCGGCCCATGTCGCCGGTGGCAACGCCCTTGACGGCGCCACTGTCATCGAACAGCACTTCGGCGCCGGCAAAGCCAGGGTAGATGTCGACGCCGAGCGCTTCGGCCTGTTCGCCCAGCCAGCGACAGAGATTGCCCAGCGAAATGACGTAATTGCCTTCGTTATGGAAGCACTGGGGCAGCAGGCTGTTCGGCACGCGGGTCGACGCGTCTTCGCTGAGGATGAAGAAACGGTCTTCGGTCACCGGCGCATTGAGCGGAGCACCGGTTTCCTGCCAGTCCGGTAGCAGCTCCGTGAGGGCGCGCGGGTCCATGACGGCACCGGAGAGGATGTGGGCACCGATTTCGGCGCCTTTCTCGATCAGACAGACCGAAAGCTCGCTGCCTTTTTCGGCCGCCAGTTGCTTCAGTCGGATCGCCGATGCCAGTCCGGCCGGGCCGCCGCCGACGATGACGACGTCGAATTCCATGGCTTCGCGTTGCATGCTGTTTCCTCGAATTATTGTCGGTCTGATTTCAATACGCTACAGTATGGAAAAACATTCAGCAACCCCCAGAGAGTGCGCTTATGGAACATCCCAAAAACTGATCCACGTGACGAAAATGCCCATTCGCTGGGGCGACATGGACGCCTACGGGCACGTCAACAATACCGTCTATTTTCGTTACATGGAGCAGGCGCGGGTCGAGTGGCTGGAGCAGATGGATCTGCAGGTCCGGCCGGGCGGCGACGGGCCGGTGATCATCAACGCCAGCTGCACCTTCCTGGTCCCGATGACTTATCCGGGAACCGTCGAAGTGCGTACCTTCGTTGGCGCCATCGGCCGCTCCAGTTTTCAGACCTATGTCGAAATGCGTATCGATGGCGACGAAAAACTCTACGCCGAAGGCGCCGCCAAGGTGGTCTGGATGAATACGCTGACCGGAAAATCCGTGCCAGTGCCGGATCACGTGCGGAGCGCGCTGGAAGCAGGGTAAACTCGCAGCCCATTGCATCGTCGAATCCAAAGCGCATGGGCCAACGAAAAATCTGGGAAAAACTGCTGTCGAGCGAACGCCTGGGCGCCGGCAAGGCACCGGGTACGGCAGAACGTACCGCCTTCCAGCAGGACTACGATCGCATCGTCTTCACCTCCGCCTTCCGGCGCATGAAGGACAAGACGCAGGTTTTCCCGCTATCCAAGAGCGATTACGTGCGCACCCGCCTGACGCACAGCCTGGAGGTCAGTTGCGTCGGCCGCTCGCTGGGTGCCGTGGTCGGCCGCGAGATCATCGCCCGGCACGGCCTGCAGCATGTCGAATCGGGCGATTTCGGGGCGATTGTCGCCGCCGCCTGCCTGGCCCACGACATCGGCAATCCGCCGTTCGGCCATGCTGGCGAGGATGCCATCCGCGAGTGGTTCCGCAACTCCGGCCTGCTTGAACGCCACGACTTCACGCCGGCCCAGAAGGCCGATTTCGAGCGCTACGAGGGCAATGCCCAAGGCTTTCGTATCGTCAGCCGGCTGCAGAGTCCGGCCAATCCCGGTGGCCTGCAACTGAGCAGCGCTGTACTGGCGACTTTCACCAAATATCCGCGGCCGTCGCATCTGGAAAACGAACTCGACGGCAAGAGCGGCAAGAAATTCGGTTTCTTCCAGCAGGACATCGACAACTTCCGGCACGTGGCGCGGGCGACCGGTCTGGTCGAGCGCATTCCCGGCACTGCCTGGCGGCGCCATCCGCTGGCCTTCCTGGTCGAGGTGGCCGATGATACTTGCTACTTGATCGTCGATCTCGAAGACGCAGCCCGGCTAGGCTTCGTGCCCTACAAGGACGCCGAATGCCTGCTCGGCGACCTGGCCGGAAATACCATCAGCGGCGGGCGGCTGGATCGCCTGCATGATCCCAAGGAGCGTCTCGAATACCTGCGCGCCAAGGCCATCGGTCGCTTGCTGGAGAGTGCTGCGGCGGTCTTCCTGGAGAACGAGGATGCCATCCTGAGCGGCGAGTTCGACGACGAACTGCTCGAAAACTCGCCAATTGCCCATCCCTTGCAGGCGATCCTGAAGCTGGCCAAGGAAACGATCTACACCGCCCGGCCGGCGCTGGAAATCGAGACCGCCGGCTTCGAGGTGCTTGGTGCCTTGCTCGGCTTGTTTTCCAACGCCGTCGAGGCCAGAGCAGGGCACGCCCGGTTTACCACCCGTGAGCGGATGCTGCTCGAATTGCTGCCAAAACAGTTCCTCGCTCATGGCGGTGAGCCGGATGCTGATCCTTATATCCGCCTGCTGCAGGTCGCCGATTTCGTCGCCGGGATGACGGATTCCTACGCTGTGGACATGTATCGAAAGCTGAAGGGCTTCGATTTGCCGACCTGATTTCTACCCGATTGCGATACGGCCTTTGACCTGCGACAATTCGCGCCCATACGAACTATAACTTTTGGCTGATTTGGCGGATTTGCCTGGCTGATCAACTTGCGGGGATAAGCATGTTTTTTTCTGGTGGCAAACAACTGGCGGCACTGACCGAGGAACTGGCAGCGGCTCGGGCGAGGGAAATGGCGCTTGAGTCTCAGGTGCAGAGTCTCAGACGCGATCTGAGCGTGCAGGAAAATGCAGCAAACCAAAAAAACCGGGAATGCGATGCGCTAAGAGGCATTCTGCGCAACCTGGCGTCGTTCAGCGAGACGCTGGGTGGTTCGCAGGCCAGCCTGGCGCAAATGGCCGGCATGCTCAAGGACGAGCGAAACGAGGCAGTCGAGGCGACTGCGGTTTCGATCGCCAGCGGACAGGCGACGACGGAGATTGCTTCCAATCTGCATCGACTGGCCGAAAGCTCGGCGGTGACGGCCAAAGAGGTCGAGGGGCTGGCCACCCAGGCCGGCGAAATCGGTAAAATCGTCCAGTTGATCCACGAAATCGCCGACCAGACCAACCTGCTGGCGCTCAATGCCGCCATCGAAGCGGCGCGGGCCGGTGAGGCTGGCCGCGGTTTTGCCGTGGTTGCCGACGAGGTCAGGAAGCTGGCCGAGCGCACTTCCAAGGCGACCGCCGATATCGAAAGCCTGGTTTCCGGCATCACCCAGAATTCCTCGACTGCCAAGGATGCGATGGAGGATCTGTCGCGCACCGCCGACGATTTCAGCAAGCGCGGCAGCCGGGCCACCGAGGACATGCAGCAACTGATGCAGTTGTCCCGGAAAATGGAAGGCGTCATTGCCGGCGGTGCCCTGAAGAGTTTTATCGAAGTCGCCAAGGTCGATCACCTGGTCTTCAAGTTCCGTGTCTACATGGGCCTGTTCGGCCTGATCGAACTGCACGCCGGGGATGTTTCCTCGCATACCGCCTGCCGCCTGGGCAAGTGGTACTACGAAGGCGAGGGGCGCGATTGCTTCAGCCGCCTGGCCGGCTATCGCGAGATCGAAGCACCGCACATCGAGGTGCACAAGATGGGTATCGCCGCGCTGGACGCCAAGCACAAGGGCGATGTCGACGGCATGTTGCGGCACGTCGAGCTGATGGAGCGGGCCAGCGTCAGCGTCATCGACAACCTGCAGCGCATGGCCGACACGGCCATGAACGACCCGGCCATCCTTTGCCATAGCTGAGCGGCACTGCCGGCCTGTAACGGGCCGGCAGCCTTGAAAGGCTGATTTTCCGCTTGCCAAAAAGCGATTACTGTACAAAAATACAGTCAATGGTTTTTAGCGGAGATCGGCCATGAAACTCACGCCCCGTCAGCAGGAAATTCTCGACTTCATCAAGAGCACGCTGGAAGTGCTCGGCGCGCCGCCGACCCGGGCGGAAATCGCCAGCGCCTTTGGTTTCGCCTCGCCCAATGCGGCCGAGGATCACCTCAAGGCACTAGCCAAAAAGGGCGCCATCACGCTTGAGCCCGGCTCGGCGCGCGGCATCCGGCTGGTCGAGCAGCTTGGCCTGCCGCTGATCGGCAGCGTCGCCGCCGGTTCGCCTATCCTCGCCGTCGAGAACGTCCAGGGGCGCTATGCGCTGGATGCCGGCCTGTTTTCGCCGAAGGCCGATTTCCTGCTCAAGGTCCGCGGCCTGTCGATGATCGACGCCGGCATCTTTGACGGCGACCTGCTGGCCGTGCATAAAACCACCCAGGTCCGCGACGGCCAGATCGTCGTCGCCCGCCTCGACGAGGAAGTCACCGTCAAGCGCCTGGAGCGTAGCGGCGGCCAGATCCGCCTGATCGCCGAGAACCCCGATTTCGAACCGATCATCGTCAATCCGGAAGAGGTCGAATTCGCCATCGAGGGCATCGCCGTCGGCTTGATCCGCGGAGCCGTCTCGAAGCTGTCATGAACGCATTGCCAGCGCCGCTCGCCCTGGCCGACGTGCTGGCCCGGGGCGATGTCTGGCGCGGCGACGCGCTGGCCACGCTGCCGGAAAGCACCATCCCGAGCGGCCATCCGGAACTCGATGCAGAACTGCCCGGCGGCGGCTGGCCGCGCGGCAGCCTGACCGAACTTCTGATCGATCGCGGCGGTGTCGGCGAAATGAGCCTGTTGCTGCCGGCACTGGCCAGCCTGTCGGGGGCTGGCGGCTGGCTGGCGCTGGTCGCGCCGCCCTGGCTGCCGCACGCCTCGGCCTGGGCGGCGGCGGGCATCGCGCTGGAGCGTCTGGTGGTTGTTCGCGCCGGCAAGCAGGTCGCCTGGTGTGTCGAACAGTTGCTGGCCTGTGGCGGCTTTGCCGGTGTGCTGGCCTGGCCGGAGGCCGGTATCGACGCGCGGGCCTTGCGCCGGCTGCAGGTGGCGGCCGAAGGGAGGCAGGTTTTTGCCTGTTTGTGGCGGCCGGGCGTCGCACTCCGGGCGCCGTCGCCGGCGCCGTTGCGCGTAGCCCTGGCGGCTGGCGAGCGTGGCCTGTCGGTACGCATCGTCAAGCGGCGCGGCCGGCCGGTCTCCGGGCCGCTGGCCTTGGCCGTTGCCTGTCCTTCCCATTCCCTTGCCTTTGCCGGGAGAAACCCGCGTGCTGTGGCTGGCCCTGCATTTTCCGCTGTTGCCGATCGAGGCCTTGCCGCTGCGCCAGCCGCCTAGCGCCGTCGTCGCGCGCGGCCGGGTGCAGGTGGCCGACACGGCGGCAGTAGCGGCCGGGGTTCGTGCCGGGCAAAAGCTGTCTACGGCGCTCGGCCTGCAGCCCGGGCTGACCGTCTTCGAGCGCGATGCTGGGCGCGAGCAGCAGGCGCTGGACAACCTGGCCTGCTGGGCCGGGCGCTTCACGCCGACGATCAGCCTGCAGCCGCCGGATACGCTGCTGCTCGAAATCGGCGGCTGCCTGCGCCTGTTCGGTGGCAGCGAGGCGATCATCGCGGCGGTGCTTGCCGGTTGCGCCGAACAGGCGTATTCGGTGCGCTGGGCCGCCGCGCCGACGCCGCTCGGGGCGCGCTGGCTGGCCCGGGCCGACAGCGGCAGCGCGGTGGATGCGGCCGGCCTGCCGGCGGCACTGGCCGCCTTGCCTTGTACCGTACCCGGCTGGCCGGGTGACGTCGAAAATCGCCTGCAGTCATTTGGTCTGCGTTGGCTTGGCGATTTGCGCCAGTTGCCGGCAGCCGGCTTGCGCCGGCGCCTCGGCAACGGCCCGCTCGACGATCTGCTGCGCGCCTGGGGCGACTTGCCCGATCCGCAGCGCTCCTTCATTTTTCCGGAAAGCTTCGCTGTCGCCATCGAGTTGCCGGCCCGCGTCGAACACGCCGAGGCGCTGGTCTTCGCCGGGCAGCGCCTGTTTGCGGCACTGGCCGGCTGGCTGGCCGGGCGGCAGTTACTGGTTCGCCGCTGTACGCTGCAGTTGAGCCACGACGACGGCCCACCGACGGCGCTGGCCCTGAATTTTGCCGAGCCGGCGGCCGACGAGGGGCGTTTCCTGCGCCTGTTGCGCGAGCATCTCGGTCGCCTGCAATTGACGGCGCCAGTCGAAGCCTTGCGCCTGCAGGCCGACGAACTGGTCGCCCGGTCCGGTGCCAGTATTCCGCTTTTCGAGCAGGCGGCAAGCGGCGAAGGGGCGCTGGCCTGTCTGGAGCGCCTGCGCGCCCGCCTGGGCGAAGGGATGGTGCAGGTGCTGGGCGAGGCCGCCGATCATCGGCCGGAATGTGCGACGCAGGCGCGCGATGCAATTTTCAATTTTGGCCAAAATATCGGGCCGACCGTAGCATTCGGGGAGAAATCCGCTCAGCCGGCCGCCATCGGCCGGCATCGCCCGCTGTGGCTGTTGCCGACGCCACAGGCGCTGGCCGAGCAGGCCGGCGGCCCGCACTGGCATGGCCCGCTGAAATTGCTGTCACGCGCCGAACGCCTGGAAAGCGGCTGGTGGGATGACGGCGAGGGCGGGGCGGCCGGCGATGTGCGGCGCGACTATTTTGTTGCCCGCAATCCGCTGGGACAGTGGGCCTGGGTTTTCAGGAATGCCGACGGCTGGTTCCTGCATGGTTTGTTTGCTTGAACAGGCGCGTCGATGATCGACAAGGAGAGGGTGATGCGGAAAATCGTTGTGGGCGTTCTTTGCTGGTTTGCGATGTGGTCATTTTTCGCGCTTGGTGCCGAGACGCCTGAAATCGGGGTTGTGGTTCTGCACGGCAAATGGGACAGGCCGGGTGGATATGTCATCGATTTTTCCAGTGCCATGGAGCGGGCCGGGTATCTGGTCCGGACGCCCGAAATGACCTGGTCAGGACGGCGCTCGTATGATGCAGGCGTTGCTGGCATGGAGGCCGAAATCGATGCGGCGGTAGAACAGCTACGCCGCCAGGGGGCCAGGATGATCATCGTCGCCGGCCACAGCTTCGGAGCTGCCGGGGCGGTTCGCTACGCCATAAAGCACAAGGTGGATGGCGTAATCGCACTGGCGCCCGGGCATTACCCGGAAGGCAAATATTTTACGGGGATGACGGCCGATAGCCGCCGCAAGGCGGAGGCCATGGTCGAGGCCGGCCAGGCGGGTGAAAGCGGCTGGTTCGACGATCCCAATTCCGGAGGGCGCCTCAAGCAGGTCAGGATGACTGCCCGGACCTATCTCGACTTTTTCGATCCGGCCGGGCCGATGAATTTCGGCAACAATGCCGCCGCCATCCTGCCCGGCACTGCCGTGCTGTGGATTGTCGGGCAAAGCGAAGAAAACGGCCTCAAGGCGATGGCCGGGCAGGTTTTCGGGCGCTTGCCCGAGGGATTGTCTGCCCGACAAGTCACAGTCCCCGGCGGGCATCTGGAAACGCCGGGCAACGCTGCCGGCGTCGCCCTCGACTGGATACGCGCGCTGCCGCCGACCCACTGATCATTGCCCCGATCGTGTCGCTGCCCGCTTACGCCGAGCTGCATTGCCTGTCCAATTTCAGCTTCCTGCGCGGCGCTTCGCACCCGGAGGAACTGGTCGAGCGTGCTGTCACCCAGGGCTATGGTGCGCTGGCGCTGACCGACGAGTGTTCGCTGGCCGGTGTTGTCCGGGCGCATCGGGCGGCGAAGGCTGCCGGCCTGAAATTCATCGTCGGCAGCGAAATGACGACGACCGATGGCCTGAAGCTGGTTTTTCTGGCTTGCAACCGGCACGGCTACGGCAATCTGTCGGCGCTGATCACGCTTGCCCGGCGGCGTGCGGAAAAGGGCGCCTACACCTTGCAGCGCAACGATCTGGAGGCAGTGTCGCCGAGCGGCGCCGTGCCTGATTGCCTGGTGCTCTGGGTGCCGGGCGAGGTGTCGTCGGCCGATGATGGCCGCTGGCTGGCCGACCGTTTTCCCGGCCGGTGCTGGATCGCCGTCGAACTGCATGCCGGGCCGGACGATGCGGCCAGGCTGGCCGTTCTGCAGGCGCTCGGCGGGGCCAGCGGCCTGCCGCTGGTGGCGGCCGGCGACGTCCATATGCACGTCAAGGCGCGGCGGCCGGTGCAGGACGTGCTGACTGCGCTGCGCTTGAAAACGACGGTTTTCGACGCCGGCTACGCGTTGTTTCCGAACGGCGAGCGCCACCTGCGTTCGCGGCTGCGCCTGTCCCGGCTCCATCCACCGGAACTGCTGGCCGAGACGCTGGAGATTGCCGCCCGCTGCGATTTTTCGCTCGACGAACTGCGCTACGAATACCCGGAGGAAATCGTCCCGGCCGGCGAAACGCCGGCCTCCTGGCTGCGGGCCGAAACTGAACGCGGCCTGCTGCGGCGTTACCCGGCCGGCGTACCGGCCAGCGTTCGGGAGCGCATCGAGCATGAACTGGCGCTGATTGCCGAAATGGCCTACGAGGCCTATTTCCTGACTGTCTACGACATCGTCTGCTTCGCCCGCAGCCAGGACATCCTCTGCCAGGGGCGCGGCTCGGCGGCCAATTCGGCGGTCTGCTATGCGCTTGGCGTCACCGAGGTCGATCCGGCGCGTTCGGCGCTGCTCTTCGAGCGATTCATCTCGAAGGAGCGTGGCGAGCCGCCGGACATCGACGTCGATTTCGAGCACGAGCGGCGCGAGGAGGTTATCCAGTACATCTACCGGAAATACGGCCGCGAGCGGGCGGCGCTGGCCGCGGCGCTGATCACCTACCGGACCAAGGGCGCGCTGCGCGATGCCGGCCGGGCGCTTGGTTTCGGCATCGCCCAGATCAACGCGCTGACCGCCTCGCTGGCCTGGTGGGACAAGCGCGAGCAATTGCCGCAGCGCTTCGCCGAACTCGGCCTCGATCCGCAGGCGCCGCGCGTCGAGAAGTGGCTGGCCATTGCCGAGGCCCTGCGCGGCTTTCCGCGGCACCTGACGCAGCACGTCGGCGGCTTCGTCATCTCGCGCGGCCCGCTGGCCCGGCTGGTGCCGGTCGAGAATGCCGCGATGGCCGAGCGCAGCGTGATCCAGTGGGACAAGGACGACCTCGATGCGATGGGCCTGATGAAGGTCGACATCCTGGCGCTGGGCATGCTGACGGCGATTCGCCGGACGCTTTCGATTTTGGCCGAAATTTCCGGCCGACCGCGCCCCGAAGGAAGCACTCCTGGGGTGTGGCATTTGCGGGATATTCCGGCCGAAGACCCGGCCACCTACGCCATGCTCTGCCGCGCCGACAGCATGGGCGTCTTCCAGGTCGAATCGCGCGCCCAGATGGCCATGCTGCCGCGCCTGCGGCCGAAGAACTTCTACGATCTGGTGGTCGAGGTGGCGCTGGTCCGGCCCGGCCCGATCCAGGGCGACATGGTGCATCCCTACCTGAAGCGGCGGCAGGGCAGGGAGCGTATCGAGAAAATCTCGCCGGCCGTCGACCTGGTGCTCGAACGGACCTTTGGCGTGCCGATCTTCCAGGAGCAGGTCATGCAGCTGGCGGTCGTCGCCGCCAACTTCACGCCCGGCGAGGCCGACCAGCTGCGTCGGGCGATGGCCGCCTGGAAGCGCAAGGGCGGGCTGGAACCCTTTGAGCACAAGCTGCGTGCCGGCATGGCCGACAACGGCCTGCCGCCGGCGTTTGCCGAGCGCATCATCCTGCAGATCCAGGGCTTCGGCGAATACGGCTTCCCCGAATCGCATGCCGCCAGCTTCGCGCTGCTCGTCTATGCCTCGGCCTGGCTCAAGCGCCACCACCCGGCCGCCTTCCTGTGCGGCCTGCTCAACAGCCAGCCGATGGGTTTCTACTCGCCGTCGCTGCTGATTCAGGATGCCCGCCGCCACGGCGTCACCGTCCTGCCGGCCGACGTCAGCGCCAGCGACTGGGATAGCCGGCTCGACGAAAGCGGCGCCGTCCGCCTCGGCCTGCGCGAGATTGGCGGCCTCTCAGCGGGCGCGGCGGAGCGGATTGCTACGGTAAGGCAGAAAAAAGGCCCATTTTTGAATATTGCCGATCTTGCCGCCCGGGCCGGCCTGGCGCGCCGCGATCTCGACCTGCTGGCCGCGGCCGACGCTCTGCACAGCCTGGCCGGCCATCGCCGACAGGCAGCCTGGGCGGCGACGGCGGCAGTGGTTCAGGGCGATCTGTTCGACGGTCTGCCGGCAGCCGAGCCGGAAACTCCGCTGTCCGCACCGAGCGAGGGCGAAAATCTGGTCGCCGACTACAAGAGCCTGGGCCTGAGCCTGCGCGCCCATCCGCTGACCTTGCTCCGCCAACACCTGGCCGAGCGCCGCTTCCTGACTGCAGGCGAGCTGAAAGCCACCGGCCACCGCGCCCTGGTCCGCGCCGCCGGCATCGTCGTCGGCCGCCAGCGGCCGGGAACGGCGACCGGTATCGTCTTCGTCACGCTGGAAGACGAAAGCGGGCTGGTCAATGTCGTCGTTCATCCGCAACTCGTTGAAAAACAACGCCGGGAACTGCTCGGCGCCAGCATGCTCGGTGTTTTCGGGCAATTGCAGGTCGAAGGCGAGGTCGTCCATCTGGTTGCCAAGCGGCTGGTCGATTTGACGGCTTGGCTTGGTCGCCTGGAGACGAGCAGCAGGGATTTTCATTAAAGCGCCAGGCACGATCTTGCGGCTGACGCTATCGGACCAAAGCTTGTCGCCGGGCCGGAGGAGATTCGTTCCCGTCCTTAGCCACGGAACGTATTGCGTCGGGGCGCCTTGACGGCATATATCGGCGCGCTAGAGCGCCAGTCCGAGGCTGGTGGAAACCCCGATAACCCGCTACTTGGCGTGATGTCGGAAAAAAGCCGGCCAGAGGCCGGCTTTCCTGATTCAGGGGGGATTACTTCAGGGAAAGGATCCAGTTAGCCAGACGCTTGGCTTCGTCCTCGGTGACATTGTTCGGCGGCATGGGAATCTCACCCCAGGCCCCCTTGCCACCTGCCTTGATCTTGGCAGCCAGCTTGGCCGGGGCGCTCTTGTCGTCCTTGTATTTGGCAGCAACATCCTTGTAGCCGGGGCCGACCAGCTTCTTGTCGACCGTATGGCAGGAGAGGCAGTTCTTGGACTTGGCCAGCGGCAGTTCGTCGGCGGCATGGGCTTGACCGACCATCGCCAGGGCGGCGGTAATCAGGGCGGCATTGATGATTTTCATGGGTTACTCCATTTCGTCAGGTTGAGGGGGAGGTATTCGAGCTTGGCTCGGGGTTTGCAGATGCTGCCGTCGAGGGCAGCGATCTACATCTTTTCGTCATGACGGGCGCCACCGCTCAGGTCAACCATGTCGGGGGTGACTTCGGCGAAGGGCAACACCTTGCCGCCATACTGTTCGGCGAACTTGCGGGCGTCGGCCTCGCGGGCAAACGACGGGACGGTGGGACCCATCGAGCCGCGCCGTGGGCTGCCAATGACGTAGAAGGCGCTCCTGGCATCGATCCATTGGCCTTCCGGCCGGCTCCAGTCAGCTTTGCCCATGTCCTGGGTGTAAATCGCGACAATCCGTTTCTTCTGTTCCGGGCGCAGGAAAATGGAGAACATTTCGCGGGTATCGCAGAAGAAATCCGGCTCGCCCTGATCGTAATGAATCTGCGCCTTGGGGCCGGGGAAATCGAGCAGGGTCATGCCATCCAGCGCGCAGGCGGTATCGGCGGCAATTTCCCTGGGTTGCGCCGGCTTGGCCGGCTCGCCGCAGGCGGTCAGCAGCAGGGCGCCGAGCAGGATGGGCAGGAAGCGGGGGAGGCTCTGCCTGGCATTGAGTTGCTTCATTTGAATCTCCAGGTTGCCACGCCAAGTGGCGCAATGATCCAGAACACCATGGCGCTACCGAGCAGCCACGGGTTAGCCAGGGTTTCCGGGAAGACCGTCGCCAGGCCGTAAAGGCGCTGGACGTCTTCGAAACCGAAAATATTGAGAATCCGGAAAATGTCGGTCGGGTTGAGCATCAGCAGGACCGGGAAGAAATTCAGGTTCAGCTTGCCCTCGCTGACGACCAGCAGGCCGAGCAGCAGCAGGTCGTAGACCAGGACATAGAAGAACCACAGGGCGATGGCGATGCCGCTCGCCCGCATGCGGTCCTCGGCCAGCACCGAGACCATGACCGCCAGGCTGAGGAAGCACAGGCTCAGCAGGAAGGCGCTGAGGACGAAGCCACCGTAATGGAACAGCGCAGCGCTGCCCAACTGGTAGAACAGCAGCAGCCCGGCCAGACCGAAGCCGGCGACGGTGGCGACACCGAGGGCGCCGGCCAGTCCGGTGAACTTGCCGAGCAGTATCTCGAAGCGGGTGATCGGCATCGACAGCAGCAGATCGAGCGAACCGCGTTCGCGCTCGGCGACGATGGCGTCGTAGCCAAGGATCAGCGCAATCAGCGGCACCAGGTAAATGACCAGGCTGACCAGGCTGGCAATGGTCACGTCGATGTTGCGCCAGCCGACCGCCCCTTGCTGGGCGGCACCGAAATAGGCGATGACCAGCGCGAAGACGGTAAACACGGTGGCGACGGCGAGCACCCAGCGGTTGCGCAGGCGGTCGCGGAATTCCTTGCCGGCGATGACGCCGATCTGGCCGAATTCGATGCCGCTCATGGTGTTTGCTCCGCATAACCGAGGAAGACATCTTCCAGGGATGGTTCATGGACGTCGATATCGCGAATGCTCGGCCCGGCCGCGGTCAAGGCCGCCAGCAAGGCCATTTTCTTCTGGCGCGAGCAGTGAAAACGAGCGACGCCATCCAGTGTCTCGGCCGTGTCCAGGCCCAGGGTGGCCAGCACCTTGTGCAGGATGCCTTCGTCGCCGGGACGGAAACTGACGCGCAGGGCCAGCGGCAGATCCTGTGCCTGGCGCAGCGACTGCACTGTGCCCAGGGCCTGGATCCGACCGTCGCGCATCAGTGCCAGGCGGTCTACGCGTTGCTGGATCTCGGCCAGGATGTGCGAGGTCAGTACGATGGTGACACCGCCCTGGCGCAACTCGGCGAGGATGCGATAGAACTCGAGAATGCCTTGCGGATCGAGCCCGTTGGTTGGCTCGTCGAGAAAGAGCAGGCGCGGTGAGCCGAGCAGGGCCTGGGCGAAGCCGAGGCGCTGGCGCATGCCTTTCGAGTAGTTGCGGACGCGCAACTCGGCTGCACCGGCCAGACCGACCCGCTCGAGCAAGGCCGGGCAAGTGTTGCGGGCGACACCCTTCAGACGGGCAAAAAAGCGCAGGGTTTCCAGGCCGCTGAGGTTGTCATAGAGGGCCAGGCTTTCCGGCAGGTAGCCGATGCTCCGGCGCACTTCGCGGAAGGCGGCACCGCGTACCGCCTGGCCGCCGATGCGGATTTCACCGGCGCTGGCCGGCAGCAGGCCGAGCATCATCTTGAACAGCGTCGTCTTGCCGGCGCCGTTGTGGCCGATCAGGCCGAAGAGTTCGCCGGCGCCGATGGTCAGATCGACGCCATTGACGGCGTCGACTGCGCCGTAGCGTTTTTTCACGCCGCGAATTTCAATGAGCTTGTCGGTCAATCCACTGGCTCCAGTCTGGGTTCGAGGGTTGCATGCGCGGCTGCTTGTCGACGATGCTCGGGCTGCGCAGCAGCGGGAACTGGCGGGCGATCAGGCGCAGGCTATGCACTGCCGGGCTGTTGAGCAGCAGCTTGACCAGTGGGTATTTCCAAGACATCCGGTCGACGAGGTCGTTGGCTTCGTAGGGCACGTCGCCAACACCGTCGCCGTTGCCATCCCAGCCAGCGTAATTGCTCCAGTAATTGCCTTTTTGCTTACCCCAGAGTTCATCTCGGGTCGCGACATAGCGAACCTGCTCGCGGTTCTGGATGAAGTCGTTGCCGTCGACGTCGTTGTGGATCGATCCAGCCCAGACGTGGGCGCCGACCCGGTTGCCGATCACGCGGTTGCCCTTGAGCACGTTGTACTCCGCGTCGTAGATGAAGAAACCGCGCCCGTTGCCGGCGACCACATTGTTCTCGATCACCGAGTCCTGGATGGTGCGCAGCATGATGCCGTGGTCGCTATTGCCCCAGGCCCGGTTGTTGCGGACCGTCTGGCGGCGGACTTCCATCAGCGCCAGGCCGCCGCGGTTGAGGTAGCTCTCGTTGTCTTCCCACAGATTGTCGTTGGAATTCATGTAGTGGCTGCCGTAGCGCAGGTGATGCATGCTGTTGCCGCGAAACACCGCGTGGTGCGAGACGTCGACGTAGATCCCGTCGCGGGCGAAGCTGATGTGGTTGCCGATAATCCGGGCGCCGGTCGTGTTGTAGAGCAGGATGCCGTTGCCGCGCCGGGCCGACGACAGGTCGCGCTTGCCGGTGATCAGGTTGTTGCTGACTTCCGGGTCCTGCAATTTTTCGAGCCAGACACCGAACAGGTTGTAGACCAGCGCGTTGTTGCGGATAACGACGCGATGCGCCCCGGGTTCGACGTACACCCCCGCATTCTGGGCCAGCAAATCGGTGCCGCTGTCGCGGATGATGAAACCTTCGATCAGCACATCCGGCGATTTGACCCGGATGACGTCGCCGCTTTCGCCGCCGGAAATGGTCGGGCGGCTGACGCCGATCAGGCGCAACGGTTTGTCGATGACCAGATGCTCTTCGTAGTAGCCGCGTTGCACGCGCACCACATCGCCAGGCTTGGCCGCCTGCACGGCGGCAGCGATCGAGGCGCCGGGCGCGACCTGCCACTCGGCCGCTGACAGCGGCAGGCCAACGAGCAGCAGGAGGATGGCGGCGAGCGTTTTCATCGGAGCACTCAGCGCACCGCCTTGATCGGAATGTAATAGCCGTCGTCGCCGATCGGTGTCAGTTCAATACCCGCCTTGGTCCGTCGGCGCCGCTCCTGCGACAGTGGCGGGCAGGTGTGGTCGTCGTAGTAGAGGATCTGGCATTCCAGGCAGAGCAGGCATTCGCGCTGGTCGATCCGGCCGGCGTCGTCGATGGCCAGCGAGCCGCAGCCCTTCTGGCAGGCGTGGCAGGTCGTACATTCGGCCTTGCGCTTCAGCTTGATGAAACGGAAGGTGCTCGGGATGGCCAGGCCGGCACCGAGCGGGCAGAGGTACTTGCAGAACGGCCGCTCGATGAACAGGCCGCCGACGAAGAGCAGTGCCCAGTAGGCGACGAAAGGCCAGGCCCGGTGCCAGACGCCACCGACCAGGAAGGTCGATTTGAAGGGCTCGATCTCGGCCATCTTCTCGGCGGTGCCGATGTCGTAGAAGGACATCGCGATCAGCACCGCGAAGATGCCGTACTTCAGCCAGCGCAGACGGTTGTGCCAGACCATCGGGAGGTGGAACTGGAAGCGCTTCAGACCGAGCGCTCCGGCGATCTTGAACGATAATTCCGACAGCGAGCCGTAGGGACACAGCCAGCCGCAGAACAGTCCGCGGCCCCAGATGAAGAGGATCGCCGCGATGAACCACCAGAAGATGAAGATCAGCGGATCGGACAGGAACAACTCCCAGCGCCACTGGTAAACCAGCGAATGCAGCCAGGTCATGACATGGGTGATGCTCGGCTGGGCCAGTCCGTAGAAGCCGACGAAGACGATGCTGGCAGTCCACGTCAGGTACTTGGGAATGCTGACCCAACGCTTGTCCTTGCGCGTCCCCCGGCGCACCAGCTTGTCGCGCAGGGCGTAGATGCCGGCCGTGGCGGCGAGCAGCAGTGCAAAGAGGGCGATTTCCAGTTTTTTGCCGCGCCATACCTGCACCCAGGTCGGGTCTGGGCGCAGTACCGTCGGCCGGCCACCTTCCAGGTAGCGCCCCGGCAGCCAGTATTCGCGCTCGAAATTGGCGAATGATTTGACGCGGGTTTCCTTGTCCACCTTGTTGGCCAGGAAGACCAGGCTCCACGGGTAGGCGGCGCTGAAACCACTGCCGCGCAGGATGAAAATTCCCGATTCCTTGAAAGCTGGGGCGCCGGCCGCGGCAACGCTGTAGAGATTCTGGTAGTCGGTATCGCGGAAGGTGTGGCTGTCCAGTTCCTGGGCAACCTGGATGCGGTCATAGATGCCGCCACGAACAAAACCGGAACCCTTGAACGAGGCTGTACCGTTGGCGATGATGAAGATGGCATGTTCGTCCGGCTTCAGGTCGGCCATCAGGCGCTTCCATGCCGCATCGCCCAGGATGCTGCGGCCGATGGCCGGGGCATTCAGATAGCCAAAATAGAGATCGATATAAGGCTGACCGCCGGCGTCGATGCCGAGTTCGTCCGGTTGAACGGTGAGGTGCTGGATGCTGCCTTCGTTGACCAGGGTTTTCCAGTCGACCAGGCCGGTCTGTTCAGTAAAACGGGCGGCTGGCCGGGGCACCGTCTTGACGATGCTGACCTGTTTGGCGATGGCATAGGCGCTGCGCATCACGACCTGGTTTTCGGCGATTACCGTCACAGTCGCACCGCTGATGGCGTTCAAGCCAATGCGGTCGTCGCCGGCCGACGACTTGCCGATCTCCACCTTGGCGCCAGCAAATTTGCCGATGTATTGATCAACGAATTTGGTCAGTTCCCCTTCCGGGATGCCGACGAGCAAGATCGGTTCGCTGTGTTTGAGAATTCGTACCCCGCTGATGATGCCTTGCGGATACATCCCGATCAGCGTTACTACCGGCTTGCCGGAATAAGCGGGAATGTCGACGATGTCGGTGGACAGGAAGACGTAGCCGACCAATTGGCGCTGGGCGCCAGTGCCGCGATAGGCTTCGACGTAGCTCGGTCGACCCTTGCGCAGCGAGAACGTTTCGGCACCGGGCATGACTTCCCGGCAAGGGGCATAGGCGCAGAGATCGGGGGCGGTGTGCAGCTGCGGTGGCAGCGGTGCGTCGTAGGAACCGGCATAGCCGAGAACGGACCAGCACAGGGCGAGAAACAGGGGCAGGATATCTGCCAGAAAACGAGGCAACTTCATGATTCAGCCGTAGGTGAGGGGAGCAACGGGTGGGAGGGATTCCCGCCGCCCCCCTCGGGGAGAAACATTGGCCGATCAGGCCTCGACAATCATGCGACCGCGCATTTCAAGGTGCAGGGCATGGCAGAAGTGGGTGCAGTAGTACCAGAACACCCCGGGGCGTTCGACCTTGAAGGTCACTGACTTGGTTTCCTGTGGGCCGACGATCATGCAGATGTCGTGGCCTTCAATGGCGAAACCATGGTGCAGGTCTTCCACCTTGTCGTGATTGGTCAGGATGACAGTGACTTCGTCGCCCTTTTTCAGCACGAATTCGCTCGGCGTGAAGGTTGGGGCCACGGACATGATCCGCACCGTCACCTTGTTGCCATTGCGCTTGACGCCCGTATCCTCAAAACCCTTCACGTAGTACGGCGTATCCTCCATCGTGTAGATTTGCTTGGTCTTGATGATGTCGCGACGAACCATGATTGCGTCATGGGGTTCGGGGTGGGCGGTGTGATCGTGCAGCAGCTCCATCTTGTCGCCGCTGATATCGATCAACTGCTCGGTTTCGACGTGCACCGGACCCACCGGCAGAAAGCGGTCCTTGGAGAACTTGTTGCCGGAGTTGTAATACTTGCCGTCGGCTTCCTTGGTTTCACCCATCGAGGTATAGCCGTGGCCAGGCTGGTAGTGAACGTCGAGCCGGTCGAGGACCACCTTGGCCTGCTTGTCGCCCTTGTACTGCGCGATGGCCCCTGCCAGGTTCCATTTGACGATCTGGCTGTCGAGGAAGAGGGTGGTGAAAACGTTGCCCTTGCCGTCAAAGCCGGAGTGCAGGGGGCCCAGGCCGATTTCAGGTTCGGCGACGACGCAATCCTGGGTATCCTTGATCTCGCCGTTGAACCATTTCAGCACCAGTTCGTGTTCGATCACCGTGGCGGTCGGGGAGAGCTTGCCGGAACAGACGTAGTACTTGCCATCCGGGGAGATATTCACGCCATGCGGATTCTTGGGAACCGGCACGTAGCAAGTGACCGCTGTCTTGGGGTCGGGGTTGGCGGTTTTCGTGCCATCCACCACGGGAATCTTGGAATCGCCGATGGTGAAGGTCTTGCCGGCCTTGACGGCAGCTTCGATGCGCTCGATATTGAAGAGGATGCAGGCATCTTTTTCCGCCGACATCATGTCGCCGAAAACCAGGCCGTTCTCGGTGTTGTAATTGTTCATGGCGGCCAGCTTGCCGTCGTAGGAGGTGGCGCAGAGATCCATGTTGCCATCAACCTTGACTTGCCAGCGCGGTAGCATGGTTTCGGCGTCGACACAGGTCATCAGGCAGGCGTAGCCGGCGGCGTCGTTCCAGTTCTTTGGTGTGTTGGGCAGCGGAACATGGAATTCTGCGCCGCAGAAGACGCGGGTCGTGTGGTTGATGCTGGCATCGACCGGGTCGCGCTTGTCCGGGAAAATTCCGTGGAAACCCTGAACGTTGGGGATCTCGGTGATCTTGTCGGTTTCCAGGTAATCGCCGCGGATGCGGGCGAGGCGGTTGTTGATCTTGTCGTTGATCCAGAAATATTTGCCGTCATAGGTGCCGTCGGTATACGAACCATGAACGTGGTGCGTATCACCGGTGCAGTACTTGAGGCTGCCGTTGGCCTTGGTGCCGAGGATCTTCTTGGATTCGTTGGTGATGCCCCAGCCGGACATCGGATCGATATTGAACACCGGAATGCGCTTCAGGGTACGGCCGGACGGTACCCCGAAGACGCGAGCTTCCCCGGAATGGCCACCGCTCGAGATGAGGTAGTAATCGTCCAATTGCCCAGGCGCAACTTCGCCCTTGCCGTGGGCTGAAGTTCCGGCGGTTTTGGTCGCTCCCTGGCCGGCTGGTGTCGATGCATTGTCGGCCTTGTTGCAGCCGGTCAAGCCAAGAGTCACCCCGGCTCCGGCAATGCCGGCGATGCCGGCCGTGTTCAGGAATTTGCGGCGCCCGTTGTCGAGCGGCGTTTTAGACTTGCTATCTTCGGCCATGCGGCACTCCGTGGTGGATTCATCAGTCCGCAAATGATCCATCTCGGGGCGTCCGGCTGTATGTCGGATGTTTCTGACAAGCGCGTGCTAATTTCCCGATTCGACGCTAACTTTAGACATAGATCAAACCTTGCTGCTACAGCGTCGTCAGTCCGTGCTGAAGTGCGAACTTGACCAGACCCGGCAGGTCGCCGATGCCGAGTTTTTGCATCATCCGGCTGCGATAGGTGTCCACAGTCTTGGGAGAGACATGCAGCAGGCGGGCGATTTCGGTTCCCGAGCGTCCTTCGACCAGCATTTGCAGGATTTCCCGTTCGCGCTGGCTCAGGGATTCCAGGGGGCTTTCCTCGGCGCGTTTCCTTACGTAGTCGTCAACCACCGACTCGGTGATTTTCTGACTCAGGTAGCGTCTGCCGGCGTAAACCGTACGCACGGCGTCAACCACTTCGTTGCCAGCCGACTCCTTGCGCAGGTAGCCCAACGCCCCGGCCTGCAACGCGCGAAAGACATGCTCGACTGTCGAATGCATCGACAGAATGACGATTTTGCTGCTCTCTTGCTTCTCGATAATGGCGGCTGTGGCGTCTGCACCGTTGAGATGAGGCATGGCCAAATCCATGAGCACAACATCGGGGTTTAATTGAATGGCCGCCGCTACGGCCTCCCGACCGTCGGCAACTTCGCCGATGACGCGAATGTCGGGCTGATTTTCCAGGAGCAGGCGTAAGCCATCGCGGACTACCGCATGGTCGTCGGCGATTAGTACAGTAATGGTCATGTGCTCTCCGGATGATAATGGGTAATGCTTACGACGAGTGTCGTGCCACGCTCCGGACCGGGCTCCATTCGCATGCTTGCCCCGACGGTACGGGCTCGTTCCGCCATGATGGCCAAGCCCCAGCCGCCACCCGCTGCCGGTTGGCGTAGTTGTTCCGGTGCGATACCGTTTCCGTTGTCGCATATCCTAAGTTCGATGCAATCCGCAGCCTGTTTGAGCGTGATCTCCACTTTAGTGGCATTGGCGTGCTTGGCGACGTTGATCAGCGCCTCCTGGGCGATACGGAATAGCGACGTTTCGACTTTGCCGGACAGACGTGGAAACTTCTCGTTGGCGTTTAGCAGAAACGTAATGCCAGTGCGCCCCGAGAATTCCTCGCCGTGCCAGCGGAGTGCGGTGATCAAACCATACTGTTCAAGCAGCGCTGGATGCAATTCCTCCATGACGCCTCGTACTATCTCCGTCGTTTGCTCCACCAGGCTCAATGCATCCTTGATCCGTGCCTGAATGACGGGCAGGGGGGCGGAGGCCGATTGTTCGGAGAGCAGGGCAAGATTAAGGTTCAGACTCATGTTCAGCGCCGACAGGTTCTGTCCGATGCGATCGTGCAACTCGGCCGCCAGAGCTTTTCGCTCTGCATCCTGAAGGGCAACCAGTTGCTTGCTCAAGGCCTCGAGGCGTTGGGTATAGTCAATAATCGTGGCCTCGGCTTCTTTTCGGTCGGCGATTTCGATTTCCAGTTTCTCGTTGGCAACCCGCAAGGCCAAAGTTCGCTCTTGCACCTGCCTTTCGAGTTCCTGGCTGTTTTTGAGGCGATCTGCTTCGAGGGTCCGGCGTATCGATTCCAGACCAAGCGCCACCCATATCAGGACAGAAACTGCCAATCGATTGGCTTGCCCGTACCAGGCAACGCCGTCAGTCGGGTGAATGAGCAGTTTGATGCCGGCCAGGGCTGGCCCCAAGACGGCAATCGAAATCAACACGTAATTTGGGGCTCCGGCAGCAATGGCAAACAAGGCCAGCAGCAGATAAAGAAAAGGGACTGCCAGGCCTAGTGGCGTCTGCAGGTCGATAGCGAAAACCATCCCCATTGCTATGGCAATGGACGGGACAATTAGATGGCGAAACTTGCTTTGCGGCATCGCTTTCATTCAAGGAATCATATGGATGCAAATAGTTGATAAAACTACTCAACTATATTCAGTATAACAGCAAGAGCTGTCGTGAGTTTTTGGCACAATGATTCGACCATCGTTGCACCTGCGAAATAGCAGTTACCAATTTCACTCAAACCGGGAATCTTCCAGTCAAATAGCTGACAAATTCAGTCGAGTATTTTAAAATCGCCACAATTCAAACAGGGAGATCAGGCTTCATGTTCCGGCATCTGCGTGAGGACATCCGTGCGGTTTTCGACCGCGACCCGGCGGCGCGTTCGTTCTGGGAGGTTCTCACCTGCTATCCGGGCATCCACGCCCTGTTCATGCATCGTCTGGCGCACTGGTTGTGGGGTCATCGCCTGCGTTGGCTTGCCCGTTTCACGGCCCATCTGTCGCGTTTCTTTACTGGCATCGAAATCCACCCTGGCGCCACCATCGGCCGCCGCTTCTTCATCGACCATGGCATGGGTGTCGTAGTCGGCGAAACGGCGGTGATCGGGGACGATGTCACGCTCTACCATGGCGTCACGCTCGGCGGCACCTCCTGGAACAAGGGGCGGCGCCATCCGACGCTGGAAAACGGCGTCGTCATCGGTGCCGGCGCCAAGGTGCTTGGTCCCATCGTCATCGGGGCGGGAGCCAAGGTTGGCTCCAATGCGGTCGTCACCAAGGCCGTACCACCCGGGGCAACCGCCGTCGGCAACCCGGGGCGCATCCTCGACCGTACCGAGCAAGGTCGCCAGCGCGAGGAGCAGGCCGAAAAACTTGGCTTCTCTGCCTATGCTGTCGCCCGCGATCAGGACGATCCGCTGGCCAAGGCAATCCATGCGCTGCTCGACCACGCCGCCGAGACCGACCGCCGTCTCGCCTCGCTGGTCAAGGAACTCGATGCCCAGGGCGTCAAGTGCGACCAGGAGGTCGAGCAGGCGGATTCCTTCGATCCGAAATACCTGAGCAAAATAGTTGACTAATTTTGTCTGGCTTCGATATAGTTGACCACGATACTAGGTTATTAGGATCGAGTTGCCCGGGAGTCGGTGCCAAGCGCTCAACGCGCGGTGCTGGCGTTTTGGCTAACCACCAAGGTCAGGCAGCTACTAGCTAATTCAGGAGTTTCGAATGCGTTTGACGACCAAAGGACGTTTCGCCGTGACGGCCATGATGGACCTTGCCATGCGCGGCGATGAAGGGCCGGTGGCACTGGCCAGCATCAGCGAGCGGCAGAAGATTTCGCTGTCTTATCTTGAGCAGTTGTTCGGCAAGCTGCGCCGCCACAAGTTGGTCGACAGCGTACGCGGTCCCGGTGGCGGCTATTGCATCGCCCGACCGCTCGAACTGGTGCCGGTCGCCGACATCATCCGCGCCGTCGATGAGCAACTCGATGCTACCCAGTGCGGCGGCCGGGAGAATTGCCATGATGAACATCGCTGCATGACCCACGACCTCTGGACGACGCTGAACACCAAGATGTTCGACTACCTCGCCTCGGTTACCCTGGCCGACCTGGTCCTGCGCGAAAAGCAGAAGCGCGGCGCCGGTGCTGCGGTCATCGAGGACAAGCGTCGCCTTGGTCCGCAACCGCGCGGCCGGGCCGGCCATAAGGTACCGGCCGTCGCCTGAGAACGATCGTGTTTCTGCCTGTCTACCTCGACCACAATGCCACGACGCCGCTCGATCCGGCGGTGCTGGCCGCCATGCTGCCCTGGCTGGAAAGTCAGTATGGCAACGCGTCGAGCCGTCACGAATACGGCCGGCGAGCCCGCCAGGCCGTCGATGAGGCACGGCAGCGAGTCGCCTCAGCGGTCAACGCGCACCCGACCGAGGTTGTCTTCACCAGCGGCGGCAGTGAAAGCAACAACCTCTTCCTGAAAGGCGCGGCCGCCTGTTGCAAGCCGGGTCTGCTCGCCGTCAGCGCGATCGAACACCCATGTGTGCTCAAACCGGCGGGGCAATTGGCCCGCCAGGGCTGGCAGGTGCGGAATCTTGCGGTCGATGCCGCCGGACGCGTCAAGGCTGATGACTACGCCGCAGCCATGCAGGCGCGGCCGGTGCTCGTTTCGGTCATGCTTGCCAACAATGAAACCGGCGTCATCCAGGATATTCCGTCGCTGGCCGCCGCGGCCAGGCAGACCGGTGGCTGGTTCCATACCGACGCTGTACAGGCGCTGGGCAAGCTGGCTATCGATTTTCGTGCCCTCAATGTGGCCGGTGTCCATGCGATGACCCTGTCGGCGCACAAAGCCAATGGCCCGAAAGGCGCTGCGGCGCTGGTTCTCGATAAACGGGTCGAATTGCAGCCGCTGATTGCCGGTGGGGGGCACGAGCGCGGCTTGCGTTCCGGCACTGAAAACGTCCCGGCCATCGTCGGTTTTGGCGTTGCTGCGGAACTTGCGGCGCGTCGCGTTGCCGAACTATCGGCTCGCTTGCGGGCCATGCAGGCGAAGCTGGAAGCCGGGCTGGCCGGACTGGGTGCCCGGATATTTGCAACGGAGGCAACGCGCTTGCCCAACACCAGCTATTTCGCCTTCCCCGATATCGATGGCGAGACGCTGGTTGGCAAACTGGACCGCGCAGGTTTTGCTGTGGCCAGCGGCGCCGCCTGTTCCAGTGCCAACCCCGAGCCATCGCATGTGTTGCGGGCAATGGGTGTGGCGCCGGAAATCGCCCGCGGAGCAGTGCGTGTCAGTCTCGGCGCGAGCAATACCGAGGCGGAAATTGAACAATTCATCAACGCCTTGCAGGCCACAGTCGGACGCCTGCAGGGACTGACGGCGATGGCTGTCTGAACAACCCGACTTAGCGAGAATGACGATGAAACTCCCGATCTACCTGGATTACTCGGCAACCACCCCGGTCGACCCGCGCGTTGCGGACAAGATGATTCCCTACCTGTGCGAGCACTTCGGCAATCCGGCCTCGCGTTCGCACAGCTTCGGCTGGGTGGCCGATACGGCGGTCGAGCAGGCGCGCGAGCAGGTTGCGGCGCTGGTCAATGCCGACCCCAAGGAAATCGTCTGGACCTCCGGTGCCACCGAATCCAACAACCTCGCCATCAAAGGCGCAGCCAATTTCTACGCCGGCACCAAAGGCAAGCACATCATCACGGTCAAGACCGAGCATAAGGCAGTGCTCGACACCGTCCGCGAAATGGAGCGCCAGGGTTTCGAGGCGACCTATCTCGACGTTCAGGAAAACGGTCTGCTCGATCTCGACGCCTTCAAGGCAGCCATCCGCCCGGATACCGTGCTTGCCTCGGTGATGTTCGTCAATAACGAAGTCGGGGTCATCCAGCCGATCGCCGAACTGGGCGAAATCTGCCGTGAGAAGGGCATCATCTTCCACGTCGATGCGGCGCAGGCCACCGGCAAGGTCGATATCGACCTGAGCAAGCTCAAGGTCGATCTGATGAGCTTCTCGGCTCACAAGACCTACGGCCCGAAGGGTATCGGCGCACTGTACGTGCGTCGCAAGCCGCGCGTTCGTCTGGAAGCGCAGATGCACGGTGGTGGTCACGAGCGCGGGTTCCGCTCCGGCACCCTAGCGACGCACCAGATCGTCGGCATGGGTGAAGCCTTCCGTCTGGCTCGCGAAGAAATGGCTGAAGAGAATGCCCGTATCGGCAAGTTGCGTGACAAGCTGCTGAAAGGCCTGCAGGATATCGAAGCGACCTACGTCAATGGTGACCTGACGCAGCGTGTGGCGCACAATCTGAATATCAGCTTTGCTTACGTCGAAGGCGAATCGATGATCATGGCGATCAAGGATCTGGCGGTCTCTTCCGGCTCGGCCTGTACCTCGGCCAGCCTGGAACCTTCCTACGTGCTGCGTGCCCTGGGGCGCGACGACGAACTGGCCCACAGTTCCATTCGCTTCAGCATCGGTCGTTTCACTACGGAAGAAGAAATTGACTATGCAATCAATTTGTTGCACGCGAAAGTTGGCAAACTGCGTGAGCTTTCGCCGCTATGGGAAATGTACAAGGACGGCATTGATCTTAGCACCGTTCAATGGGCTGCCCACTAAGGGAATTTTAGGAGAGATAACATGAGCTATAGCGTAAAAGTCATTGATCACTATGAGAATCCGCGTAACGTCGGCTCCTTCGGCAAGGAAGACGACGGCGTTGGTACCGGCATGGTCGGCGCACCGGCTTGCGGCGACGTCATGAAGCTGCAGATCAAGGTCAACAAGTCCGGGGTTATCGAAGATGCCAAGTTCAAGACCTACGGCTGCGGGTCGGCAATCGCGTCGTCCTCGCTGGTCACCGAGTGGGTCAAGGGCAAGACCGTAGACCAGGCCTTGGCCATCAAAAATACCGAAATTGCTGAAGAGCTGGCCCTGCCGCCGGTTAAAATCCACTGTTCGATCCTGGCCGAGGATGCCATCAAGGCAGCCGTGGCGGATTACAAGAAAAAGCACGGAGAATAAGCATGGGTGTCACCTTGACCGACACGGCGGCAAAACACGTCGCCAACTTCCTGACCAAGCGGGGCAAGGGCATCGGCCTGCGCCTCGGCGTGCGGACCAGCGGCTGTTCCGGCATGGCGTACAAGCTGGAATTTGTCGACGAGGTGAATGAAGACGATCTGGTTTTCGAAAGCGCTGGCGTCAAGGTCATCGTCGACGCCAAGAGTCTGCCTTACCTCGACGGCATGGAGCTTGATTTTGCCCGCGAAGGCCTGAACGAGGGCTTCAAGTTCAATAATCCGAACGTCAAGGATCAGTGCGGCTGCGGCGAATCCTTCAACGTCTGATGGATTTCAAGGCAGATCACTTTGCGCTTTTCGGGATCAAGCCGGCTTTCCGGCTTGATCTGTCCGATCTCGACTCCCGTTACCGCGATATTCAGACGCAGGTGCATCCTGATCGTTTCGCCCATGCCGGCGAATCTGAGCGCCGTCTTTCGATGCAGTGGGCGACGCATGCCAACGAGGCCTACCAGACCCTGAAAAAGCCGCTTGAGCGGGCCAAGTACATGCTGCATCTGGCCGGACACGACATCCAGGCAGAAAGCAACACGGCGATGCCGGCCGACTTTCTGATGGAACAGATGGAATGGCGCGAAGCGGTGATGGACGCCCGCAATGGCGGCGACCATCATGAGCTTGAGCATCTGCACAATCGCCTGCGCGGCGACATCAACGATCGCTACGATGAACTCGGCCGCCTGCTTGACGAGCTTGCCGACTACGCAATTGCGACGGATCGCGTCCGGCGCCTGATGTTCCTGGAAAAACTCCTGTACGAAATAGATGACGCACTGGCGTCGCTGGAAGAATAAAAATGGCTTTGTTTCAAATCGCCGAACCGGGCGAATCGGCGGCGCCGCATGAGCACAAGCTCGCCATCGGTATCGACCTTGGCACCACCAATTCGCTGGTCGCCACCGTACGCAGCGGCATTTCTGTCTGCCTGAACGACGAGCAGGGCCGGCCGCTGCTGCCTTCCGTGGTTCGTTACCACGCCGACGGCACGACCGAAGTCGGCTACGACGCGCAGAAGAATCAGGCAGTCGACCCAAAAAATACTATCGTTTCCGTCAAGCGCTTCATGGGGCGGGGTACCAAGGATATCGCCCATGTCGAGTCCATGCCCTACGATTTCGTCGAATCGCCCGGAATGGTCAGGCTGAAGACCCATGCCGGCATCAAGAGCCCGGTTGAAGTCTCGGCAGAGATCCTCAAGGCCCTGAGGGCTCGTGCTGAAGCGGCGCTGGGTGGTGACCTGGTCGGTGCGGTGATCACCGTGCCGGCCTATTTCGACGACGCGCAGCGCCAGGCCACCAAGGATGCAGCCCGCCTGGCCGGTCTGAATGTGCTGCGCCTGCTCAATGAGCCGACGGCAGCCGCCATTGCCTACGGGCTGGATAACGGCGCCGAGGGCGTCTATGCAGTCTATGACCTCGGTGGTGGCACCTTTGACATCTCCATCCTCAAGCTAACCAAGGGGGTTTTTGAGGTGATGTCCACGGGTGGTGATTCGGCGCTGGGTGGCGACGATTTTGATCACCGCATCTACTGCTGGGTCATCGAGCAGGCCAAGTTGCAACTGCTCTCGCCGGAAGATGCACGCCGCCTGATGATGCGCTGCCGCGAGGCTAAGGAGTTCCTGACTAACAACCCGGAAGCGCCGATCTCGCTGCGCCTGGCATCGGGCGAGAATGTCGACGTCAAGCTCGATGTCGTCACCTTTGCCGAGATTACCCAGACGCTGATTTCCAAGACGCTGCAGCCGGTCAAGAAGGCCTTGCGCGATGCCGGCCTGCGCGCCGAGGACATCAAGGGCGTCGTCATGGTCGGTGGCGCGACTCGGATGCCGCAGATCCAGAAGGCGGTCGGTGATTTCTTCCGCCAGGAACCCTTGACCAATCTCGATCCGGACAAGGTCGTCGCGCTCGGCGCTGCCACCCAGGCCAACCTGCTGGCCGGCAACAAGACCGGCCGCGACGACTGGTTGCTGCTTGACGTTATTCCCCTGTCGCTTGGCCTGGAAACCATGGGTGGCCTGACCGAGAAGGTCATTCCACGCAACTCGACCATTCCGACCGCCCGCGCCCAGGAATTCACCACCTTCAAGGACGGCCAGACGGCGATGGCTATCCACGTCGTGCAGGGAGAGCGTGAGATGATTGCCGACTGCCGTTCGCTGGCCCGCTTCGAACTGCGCGGTATTCCGCCGATGGTGGCCGGCGCGGCGCGCATCCGTGTCAGCTTCCAGGTCGATGCCGACGGCCTGCTCTCGGTCACAGCCCGAGAGCAAACGACCGGCGTCGAATCGAGCATCACCGTCAAGCCATCCTACGGCCTCTCCGACGATGAGATTGCCGGCATGCTCAAGGATTCGATGGAGCACGCCAAGGACGATGCCATGGCTCGTGCATTGAAGGAGGCGCAGGTCGAAGCGCAACGGATGATCGAGGCGACCGAAGCGGCGCTGGCCGAAGACCCGCATCTGCTCAACGAGGCGGAAACCGCCAAGATCAGGGCAACCATCGCCAAGCTGGCTGAAACGATGGCCGGTGACAATCGTCGCCTGATCAACATCGCGATGGATGACCTCGGTTTCGAAACCCAGGCTTTCGCCCATCGCCGCATGGACCAGAGCATCAAGAAAGTACTATCGGGCCGCAAGGTCGACGACATCAAGGTCGGTGAAGAAGGAGAACAGGTATGACCCAAATCATCGTGCTGCCGCACGTCGAACTCTGCCCGGACGGTGCGGTGATCGAAGCCGAAGAAGGCAAGTCGATCTGCGAAAACCTGCTGGCCAACGAGATTGAACTCGACCACGCCTGCGAAATGTCCTGCGCCTGTACCACCTGCCACGTCATCGTGCGCGAAGGCTTCAATTCGCTGGAGCCGGCCGAGGACATCGAGGAAGACCTGCTCGACAAGGCCTGGGGGTTGGAACCGAATTCGCGGCTCGGTTGTCAGGCTATTGTCAGGGCTACGCCGCTGACGGTAGAAATTCCGAAATACAGCATCAACATGGCGAAGGAGGGCCACCGTAAATGAAATGGACCGACATCAACGACATCGCCATCGAACTGAGCGATATCCATCCGGCCATCGACCCGCTGAAGATCAATTTCGTTGATCTGCGCGACTGGGTCATGGCCTTGCCCGATTTCAACGACGATCCCAAGCACTGCGGCGAGAAGATCCTCGAAGCCATCCAGCAGGCCTGGATCGACGAAGTCGCCTGAGTTGCGATGAAAAGCCGTGACCTCCCGGGGCGTGGCAGCCAGCTCAATGTTCTGGGCGGGCCGTTGCTGACCTGCAGCGACCAGCCGGTCACCGGCTTTTTCCGCGACGGTTGCTGCAATACCTCGGAAGACGATTTCGGCAGCCATACCGTCTGCGTCGTGCTGACCGACGAATTCCTCGCCTATTCCAAGGCGGCCGGCAACGACCTGTCGACGCCGCGCCCGGAATTCGACTTTCCCGGCCTCAAGGCCGGCCAGCGCTGGTGCCTTTGTGCCGCCCGCTGGGTCGAAGCTTACCGTGCCGGCAAGGCGCCGAAGGTTTCGCTGAACTCGACCAACCAGGCCGCGCTTGAAATCGTTCCGCTCGACCTGCTCAAGCAGCACGCGGTCGACCTCCACTGAATGCCGCCGGCCAGCCCGGAAACCCCGGCAAACATCACTTGCGAGAAGTGCTCGGCCTGCTGCTGTCAGCTGGAAGTGATGCTGATGGAGGGCGACGACGTACCGCGCCGCTTTTCCACCCAGGATGACTGGGGCGGCTGGGTCATGAAGCGGCTCGATGACGGCTGGTGCGCAGCGCTCGATCGCGACACCATGCGCTGCACGATCTACGAACGCCGGCCGGACAACTGCCGGGTGTTCGAAATGGGCGACAGCGACTGCCAGCGCGAGCGTGCCCTGTTTTACGCCCCCATTTGTTGAACCGTTCATGTCCGAAAAACAAGCCAACAATCCGCTGCACGGCCTGACGCTGGAAACCATCCTGACCCGGCTGGTCGCCCGTTACGGCTGGGCCGAACTGGGGCAAATCATCGAAATCCGCTGCTTCAATCTCGACCCGAGCATCGCCTCCAGCCTCAAGTTCCTGCGCCGCACCCCGTGGGCGCGGGAAAAGGTCGAGGCACTCTACCTTTCCACCAATTTCGACACGCCATGACCTACGAAGAACATCTCGACGAAGTGACCACGCTGATCTTCGAAAAGTACGATGTGACCGAGCAGAAAGCGATCAATATGGTCATGCGCGCCCAGGCCGATGACTTTTTCAGCGGCCACGATGACGATCCGGCTATCTGCACGCTCGACCGGGCGCATCTCGACGCCAAGGCCGTCTACAAGCAGTACAAGTAGCCATGCGCTCAACCCGCGCCACCGCCGCCGTTGCCCGGCTGAATGAACGCAGCGAAGGCCGTCGCTACCTGATGGTGATGACCGGCGATGGCAAGTTCGTCCTGCGCGAACGACTGGATGGCGGCGACAAGGATGTCGCCGAAGCGCTACCGCTCGATGACTTCGTGCGTCTGGTCAATGCCACCGGGCCGCAGAAGGCGCCGCGGGTTACCAAGAACGACGCAGCTTTTGCCAAGCAACTGGTTAAAAAGACCTGACCGCCCGCTGCCCGGTGGAATAGTGAATCCAGCCTGCAATTATTTATCCCGAAGTAATAAGCCATTTGTCATCAATTTATGTGTCAAATGGATAAAATGTCGCGATTCACATCACGGTCGACAATCACGGGGGGAAACATGCAGGCGCTTGCGGCTAATTACTATGAGATGCTCGGTGTCGGGCAGGATGCGACGCTGGACGAAATAAAGGCGGCCTACGCCAGGCAACTCGCGGCCTTCCGTGAAATGCTGGTGCAGCGCGAACCCGCTGCCACAGAAAAACTGGGCGCCTTGCGCGAGGCGTTCAAGGTTCTCGGCAATCCGGAGACTCGCACTGCCTATGACGCTTCTCTGGACGGAGCACCACCGGCGTCGGTTCCTCCAGTATCGGCAGGAGAGGCGGTAGCCCAACCCGCAGGCGAGCGAGAGGAAAAATTCAAGTTTGTCGGCGAGGGCGGCGAATACTTCAACATCTGGATCGGCAATTTATTCCTGAGCATTATCACCCTCGGCATCTATTCGGCCTGGGCCAAGGTACGTCGGGAACAGTATTTCCATCGCAACCTGATGCTAGATGGATCGGGCTTCGACTATCACGGCAAGCCGATGGCCATCCTCAAGGGGCGTATCGTTGCTGTGCTGCTACTCGGCGGCCTGTCCGCCGCCCAGCATTTCAGTTCGTTGGCTTACGGTATTGCCATTCTCTGCCTGTTGCCGGTAGTACCCTGGCTGGCCGTCAAGGCATTTCGTTTCCGGGCTCACAACACCAGTTACCGTGGTCTGCGTTTCTCTTTCCATGGAACGTACAGCCAGGCGTTCAAGGTCTTCGTAGGTTACGGACTACTGGCTACTGTGACGCTATGGCTGGCTTTCCCCATTTTCTATCGGCAACTGAGAAAATTCGTTATCGACAATACGCGTTTTGGCACAACGAGCTTCGATTGCTCGGTCACGACAGGCAGCATTTACAAGATATTCCTGGCCCCTGGTATCTTGGTCCTGGCGCTCTTTGCCAGTCTTTTGGGTATCGCAGTGCTGGCTCCTAGTCTTGCCGCGGGTAAGGGCGCTTCACCTTTGCTTGGCCTGGTTTTTCTGCTTATTCCGTTGTTGCTGATCATCTCCCAAGCTGTTGTCCTGCCCTATGTTGCGGTGCGTACCAACAACGCAGTCTGGAGCGCGACTCGTCTCGGGTCCCACCAATTTGTCAGTCGCTTGCCAGTCGGTGGTTATATCGGCCTGACTATTGCCAACTGGCTGGGCATCATCTTTACCTTGGGTCTGCTTATTCCCTGGGCGCGAGTGCGGGTTGCCCGTTTCCGGGCGGAATATCTTGCGCTGCAAGTCGATGGCAGTCTCGACCAGTTTGTGGCCGGCGAAACTAGTGTTGCTACGGCGCTGGGCGATGAAGCGGCGGAAATGTTTGATCTGGACATTGGCCTGTGAAAGGAATCGCGGCCGTTTATTACGATGGACGAACGCCGCTCCGGCAACCGGCAGAACTGCTGGTTGTCGGTGATGAGATCGTTGGCCGGGGAGCGTTCGGAGAGCTCCGGGTGCCGCGGGGCGAGGTCGAAATTTCCGAGCCGATGGGCCGCTCGCCGCGCTTCGTTCGCTTCGGTGATGGCGGCACCTTCGAAGTGGCCGACCTTGATGGCTTGTCTTTGTGGCTGGAGGCCGCGGGTTTCAACGATTCCCCGGTGGTACATCTGCAGAAGAAGCGCTGGTCGTGGGCGCTGGGTTCCTTGCTCGGGGCGGCATTGCTGATTGCCGCGATTTATTTCTGGGGGCTTCCAGCCTTCAGCAAGATGCTGGCGCCGAGAATCCCTGAGCCTGTTCTGCAAGCGCTGTCAGAGCAAACGCTGAGCTTCCTCGATAGCAAGCTGCTGGCGCCGTCACGCCTGAGCGAGGCAAGACGTGCCGAACTGAGCGAATACGCCAACCAGATATTACGGCAGGGGCGCGATCTTCCTGCCCATCGCCTGCATTTTCGTTCATCCGCGCTGGGCCCCAATGCCTTCGCATTGCCGAGCGGCGATATTGTAGTTTTCGACCAGCTGGTCGAACTGGCCAACAACGATGACGAAGTGGCCGGCGTGATTGCCCACGAACTGGGACATGTCGCCTATCGGCACGGGCTACGCCAGTTGATTCAGTCGTCCGTGGTTTCCTTCGTGGTCGGTATCTACTTTGGCGATGTTTCGTTGATAGCTGCCAGCCTCGGAGCGCTGGCGCTCGAATCCCGCTACTCGCGCGAATTCGAGCTCGAAGCCGACGCCTACGCGGCCCGGACGATGTTGGCGGCAGGGCAGGGAACCGAGCCGCTGGCTGCGATGCTGGAACGAATGGAAAAGGCTTACGAAGCGAAGGGAAAGACCGCTTCCCGATGGGATCTGTTGTCCACCCATCCCGATACGACCGAGCGCATTGCCCGCTTGCGGGCCATCCGCTAAAGCGGGCTAATCAAACAGGTTGAGCAGCGAATCCAGACCGCCGAAATTGATCGCCACGTCGGCCTTGGCGCGCGTCGCCGGCTTGGCGCGGAAGGCCACCGACAGGCCGGCCTGGGCCATCATCATCAGGTCGTTGGCACCGTCGCCGCAGGCAATGACCTGTTCCTTCTTCAGGCCCAGTTCGTCGGTCAGGCGGGCGAGGTGGTGTGCCTTGGCGGCGGCATCGACGATGTCGCCGACGACCCGGCCGGTCAGCTTGCCGCCGGAAATTTCCAGTTCGTTCGAGGTGGCGAAGTCGAAGCCGAGTTCGATGCGCAGGCGTTCTGTGAAATAGGTGAAGCCGCCGGACAGGATGGCGGTGCGCAGGCCGGCGTTCTGGCAGGCCTCGAGCAGTTCGCGGGCGCCGGGCGAGAGCAGCAGGCGTTCGCCGAAGACGCGGGCCAGAACGCGGGCATCGAGCCCGGCGAGCAGGGCCAGGCGGCGGCGCAGGCTTTCGCGGTAGTCGATCTCGCCGCGCATGGCGGCTTCGGTCACGGCCGAGACTTCTTCCTTCTTGCCGGCGAAGTCGGCCAGTTCGTCGATGCACTCGATGGTGATCAGCGTCGAATCCATGTCGAAGCAGATCAGGCCGAAATCAGACAACTTGCGGTCGGCAACGGTGAAGGCCCAGTCGAGCTTTTCCGCTTCGATCAGCGGGATCAGCGCATCGAATGCCGGGGTGCGGTTTGCTCCTTTCAGGCGAACAACCTGCGGCGGGCGCGGTTCGACCGTGCTGGCGCCGGTGGCGGCCACAATGCGTTCAAGCAGGAAGGTGGGTAGGGCGCCGCCCTGGATGACGAGATTCATGATGTTCAATTCAGACAGATGGCCTGGTCAGCGAGCGACGCGGCCGCGCTTGAAACGAAGAAACATACCGAACGCGAGTACCCCCAGAATGCCAGCCAGCAGAAACTGGCCGAGCGCCAAGGCAATGGCCGATCCGGAGATCAACCCGAGCCGAATGGCGCCATCGATCAGTTGGGCCATGCCTTCGGCAATGACCGTGAATCGGGCACCTTTTCGGTTATCCACGGGCATGCCTGGGTCGTACTCCTTGTTCGATCAGCCCAGGCGTTCCGGCAGCACGTCACGCAGCAGCACGGCGGCGTCGCGGATGGTTTTTTCGGTGGTTTCCCAGCCGATGCAGCCGTCGGTGACCGAGCAGCCGTACTTCAGCTGCTTGAGATCGGCCGGGATCGACTGGTTGCCGGCTTCGATGTTGGATTCGATCATCACGCCGAGGATGGACTTGTTGCCAGCGCGAATCTGGTTGACCACGTCGGCCATGACCAGCGGTTGCAGTTCCGGCTTCTTGGAGCTGTTGGCGTGCGAGCAGTCGACGACGATGTTGGCCGGCAGCTTGGCCTTGGCGATGGCGGCTTCGGCCATGGCGATCGAGACGGTGTCGTAGTTCGGGCCGGATTCGCCGCCGCGCAGCACGATGTGGCCGTGTGGGTTGCCCTTGGTGCGGACGATGGCGACGCGGCCGTCGTTGTTCAGACCGAGGAAGGAGTGCGGGCGGGAGGCGGACAGGATGGCGTTGGTGGCCACGGTCAGGTCGCCGCTGGTGGCGTTCTTGAAGCCGACCGGGGTGGACAGGCCGGAGGACATTTCGCGGTGGGTCTGCGATTCGGTGGTGCGGGCACCGATGGCGGTCCAGGTGATCAGGTCGCCGTAGTACTGCGGGCCGTAGGGGTCGAGGGCCTCGGTACCGGCGGGCAGGCCGAGCTCATTGACCTGAAGCAGGAAGTCGCGGGCTTTTTCCATGCCGACATTGACCTGGAAGGAGTCGTCCATGAACGGGTCGTTGATGTAGCCCTTCCAGCCGACGGTGGTGCGCGGCTTTTCGAAATAGACGCGCATGATGATCTGCAGCGTGTCGCCGACTTCGTCGGCCAGCGCCTTCAGTCGGCGGGCGTAGTCCATGCCGGCGACGGGGTCGTGGATGGAGCAGGGGCCGACAACGACGAACAGGCGGTGATCCTTGCGGTCGAGAATGTGGCGCAGCTGGTTGCGGCCTTGATTGACGGTCTTGCTGGCCTTTTCCGAGATCGGCAGACGGGTATGGATTTCCGCCGGGGTCGGCATGGTGTCGAAGGCAGAGACGTTTACGTTTTCGAGGGATTTGGTCATTTGGTCAGCTCACGAATCATGTCTTTCACCGCGGCGACCTTGTCGTTCAAGGCCGGGCAGTGGCGTAAAAGGGAAATTTTATCCTGTCCGGACAACTTATAGCTGCGATTGTTCTGAATCAAATTGATTATCCTGATCGGATCGATAGGCGGATTCTTCGAAAACTCCGGCCCGAACTGGATCAGGATCTGGTCCGCCGAGGCATCCAGTTTCTGGATGCACAGTGGTTTGACCAGGATGCGCAGGCGGTGGGTGGCCAGTAGTGACTGGCCCTGCAGCGGCAGTTCGCCGAAGCGGTCGATCAGTTCTTCCTGCAGGGTGTCGATTTCCTCGGCGCTTTCGCAGTTGGCCAAGCGCTTGTACAGCGTCAGGCGCTCGTGGACGTCCGGACAGTAGGCGTCGGGCAGCAGGGCCGGGGTGCGCAGGTTGATTTCGGTGGAAATGCCCAGCGGCTGGGTCAGGTCGACGGTGTCGATAGCCTTGCCTTGCTTCAAGTGCGCAACGGCGCGGTTGAGCATGTCGGTGAAGACGTTGAAGCCGACTTCCTGCATCTCGCCGGATTGGTTGTCGCCGAGTACCTCGCCGGCGCCGCGAATCTCCAGATCGTGCATCGCCAGGAAGAAGCCGGCGCCGAGTTCCTCGGACATCTGGATCGCTTCCAGTCGCTGCTTGGCCTGCTTGGTCATCGCCTTGTCGTCCTGGACCAGCAGGTAGGCGTAGGCCTGGTGGTGCGAACGGCCGACGCGGCCGCGCAGCTGGTGGAGCTGGGCGAGGCCGAATTTCTCCGAGCGGTTGATCAGGATGGTGTTGGCGTGCGGGTTGTCGATGCCGGTTTCGATGATGGTCGTGCACAGCAGCACGTTGGCGCGCTGGCCGGTGAAGTCGCGCATCACGCGTTCCAGCTCGCGCTCGTTCATCTGGCCGTGGCCGATCACGATGCGCGCCTCGGGGACCAGCTTTTCCAGCTTTTCCCGCATGTTCTCGATGGTGTCGACCTCGTTGTGCAGGAAATACACCTGGCCGCCGCGCTTCAGTTCGCGCAGCACGGCTTCGCGGATGATGCCGTCGGAGAACTTGCTGACGAAGGTCTTGATGGCCAGCCGTTTCTGCGGCGCGGTGGCGATCACCGAGAAGTCGCGCAGGCCTTCCATCGACATCGCCAGTGTGCGCGGGATTGGCGTCGCGGTCAGCGTCAGCACATCGACCTCGGCGCGCATCGCCTTCAGCGTTTCCTTCTGGCGGACGCCGAAACGGTGTTCCTCGTCGATGACGACCAGACCGAGGCGGTTGAACTTGACGTCCTTGCCGATCAGCTTGTGCGTGCCGATGATCACGTCAATCTTGCCCTCGGCCAGTTCCTGCAGGGCCTGCGCCGATTCCTTGGCGGTCTTGAAGCGGGAAATTTCGGCGATCTTGACCGGCCAGTCGGCGAAGCGGTCGACGAAGGTCTGGTAATGTTGTTCGCAGAGCAGGGTGGTCGGACAGAGCACGGCGACCTGCTTGCCGCCGGCCACGGCGCAGAAGGCGGCGCGCAGGGCGACCTCGGTCTTGCCGAAGCCGACGTCGCCGCAGACCAGGCGGTCCATCGGCTTGCCGGAACGCATGTCCTCGATCACCGCGGCGATGGCCTGCGCCTGATCGTTGGTCTCTTCGAAGCCGAAGCCGTCGGCGAAGGCCTCGTAGTCGTTTTCCTGGAATTCGAAGGCGTGGCCCTGGCGGGCGGCGCGGGCGGCGTACAGCGTCAGCAGTTCGGCGGCGGTGTCGCGCGCCTGTTCGGCGGCCTTGCGCTTGGCCTTTTCCCACTGGCCGGAACCGAGCGTGTGTAAGGGTGCAGCCTCCGGCTCGGCGCCGGAATAGCGGGAAATGACGTGCAACTGCGCCACCGGCACGAACAGCTTGGCCTCGTTGGCGTAGTGCAGTTCGAGGAATTCCTGCTCGCCGGTGCCGAGGTCCATGCGGATCAGGCCTCGATAGCGGCCGATGCCGTGGCTCTCGTGGACCACCGGGTCGCCGACCTTGAGTTCGGTGAGGTCCTTCAGCCAGTTGTCGAAGCTGGCCTTGCGCGCCGCCTCGCGGCGGGTGCGGCGTGGGGCCCCGGCGTAGAGCTCGGTTTCGGTGATGAAACTTAGTTCAGGCAGCGTGAAGCCGCCGTGCAGCGGGCCGACGCCCAGGCTGAGCGGCGCATCGCCGGCGACAAAGCCGGCAAAGTCGGCGCTGGCGGCCGGCTTCAGGCCGTGCTCGGCGAGCATGGTGGCCAGCGTTTCGCGGCGGCCGGCCGATTCGGCGAGCAGGAGCACGCGGCCCTTGCAGTTGGCGAGATGGTTCTTCAGCTTGCCGAGCGGGTCTTCGGCGCGGCGATCGACGGCAATGTCGGGCAGGGCGGTCGCCGCCGAAATTTCATTTTTGGCCGAAAAAACCAGCCGACCGTAGCTTTTGGCTGCCGTGAAAAAGGCCTCGTCGGTCAGGAACAATTGTTCCGGCGGCAGCAGCGGCCGGGCCTTGTCGCCCTGCAACAGGTTGTAGCGCGAACGGGTTTCGCTCCAGAAGGCGGCGATCGCGGCCGGCGCGTCGCCGTGCGTGACGAAGGACGCATCCGGGGGCAGGTAGTCGAAAACGGTGGCTGTCTCGTCAAAGAACAGCGGCAGGTAGTACTCGATGCCGGCGCTGGCGATGCCTTGAGAAATATCCTTGTAGATGCCCGACTTGGCTGGATCGCCCTCGAAGGTTTCGCGGAAGGCCTGGCGGAAATGCGTGCGGCCCTTGTCGTCCATCGGGAATTCGCGGGCCGGCAGCAGGCGGACTTCGGGTACCGGATAGACGGTGCGCTGGGTATCGACGTCGAAGGTCTTGATGGACTCGATCTCGTCGTCGAACAGGTCCAGCCGGTAAGGCAGTTGCGAACCCATCGGGAAGAGGTCGATCAGGCCGCCGCGGATCGAGTATTCGCCGGGCGAAACCACCTGCGTGACATGCGCGTAGCCGGCCAGCGTGACCTGGCTGCGCAGCTTCTCGGCATCGAGTTTCTCACCCTTTTTGAAGGCGAAGGTGTAGGCCGCCAGGAAGGCCGGCGGGGCCAGTCGATAGACGGCGGTCGAGGCCGGCACGAGCAGGATGTCAAGCTCGCCCTGCGTTGCCGCCCATAGTGTGGCGAGACGTTCGGAAATCAGGTCCTGGTGCGGCGAGAAAGTGTCGTAGGGCAGCGTTTCCCAGTCCGGTAGCAGACGCACGCGCAGATTGGGTGCGAACCACGGGATTTCGTCGAGCAGGCGCTGAGCGTCGGCCGCATTGGCGGTGACTACGGCGAGCAGGCGACCGGGGTTGGCGACGGCGATTTCAGCCAGCGCCAGTGCATCGGCCGACCCGGCCAGCGATGGCAGATCGATTCGGGCACCGGCCTTGGGCAGGGCGTGGAGGGAAAGCAGGGATTTGGAAGCGGACACTACGAAGCGGGTGGCGTTACGGGGCTTGGATTATAGCCGCTTCGGGGAGGGGTACAGATGATGCTCCATGGCCAGCGTGCAGCGATCTTCTACAGTGCGAACATGGCGGCCTTCCCTGATCAAGAAGCGGCCACCCCAACCGATTCATTCTGTTCGACCCCAGAGGCAGGCATCAAGATTTTCGCTACAGCATCACTGGTTGATTGCCTGATCCATTGCAGGCTGATTGCTCTAATTGCCGATGCAGCGCACATGGAATCATCCCCGGAATTCATCTTGATCCGGAGAGCAGCATGTTTCATGGCGTTTTTCGCGGCGGATTTAGCGCTGCACTGGCCGCATTTCTAATTGCTATTCTTGTTCCAGTTCTATCCGGAGATTCGCTCGCGGGAACGCTGAAGAAGGAAGATATCCAACGCCGCTTCGGTGTGCCCTACGAAGTCCAGGACAAGCTTGCCGATGTTCCGGCCTGGCCGATCACCAGTTCGCTGGAGAAGGAAGTCGGGCCGGTGGCCTATGTCTTCGAGTCGATCGATATCGCGCCGCTGCCCGGTTTCGAAGGCTCACCGATGAATTTCCTGATCTCCGTCGATCGCAAGGGAAATTTCATGGATGTCGAGGTCCTGCAGCAACGGGAACCGGTGTTTACCTTCCGCGATCTCGGCGGTCTGGGCGACGCTCCATTGCGGGACTTCATCGCCCAGTACGCCGGGAAATCGCTGAACCAGCCCTTCGTGATTGCTCTCGATGCTGCCCGCAACCACACCGGCCTCACCCGGCAGGCGGCGGGCCATGCGACGCTGGACGGTATTGCCAAGGCGACGACGTCGGTCCGCATCGTCAACCAGACCGTGCTGACTTCGGCCCTGGCGGTTGCGCGCGCTCGGCTGGGGTTCGCCGAGCACCGGGAGAACCGGGTGCCGGCCACGCCGGTTACCGAAGTTATCGATCGCCTGAGCTTTGCTGAATTGCTTGAGCAGGGGATGGTCGGGCATCTCAAACTGAGCAATGCCGAGATCGAGCAACGCTTTGCCGGCACCGACTGGGCGCAGGCCGATCCGGAGGCGCTGGCGGCGCCCGGGGCGGCGTTTGTCGATCTTTACGTCGCCTACCTGAATGCCCCGACCATCGGTCGCGCCCTGCTCGGCGATGAGCAGTACGAAGCGATGATGGCCCGGAATTTTGACCACCGGCAGCTCTGGTGGATCGGTTCCGCCGGTCGATTCCGTCAGGTCGGCGAGGATTTCACCCCCGGCACCCAGTCGCCGTATGTCGCGCTTTCCCAGGGCGGAGGTTTTGTTGACTTTCGCGATCAAGGCTACGAGTCGGTTGAGGTGATCGGTGCGCCGGTGCTCGACGAGTCCCGGGTCTTCGGCGTCGGCCATGATGCCGGCGTCGACCCCGGCAGTGCGCTCGAAATCGTGCTGACAGTGACCCGGGCCAAGGGCATGGTGCTGCCGACGATGACCCACCAGAAAATCAAGCTCGACTACCGCCCGCCGAGCCGCCTATTCATCTATCCGCCGACGCCCTTGCCAGAATGGCTGCTCGCCTGGCAAAGTCGCTGGGTCGATATCGCGGTCATCAGCTTTTCGCTGCTCCTGCTCGCCATTGTCCTCGCCCGGCCGCGCTGGGTGTCGATCAAGCCGCAGCGGCTACGGCTATTCCGCCTCGGTTTCCTGGCCTATACCCTGATCTTCCTCGGCTGGCACGCCCAGGGGCAATTGTCGATCGTCCAGGTGACCGGCGCGGTCAAAAGCCTGGCCGGCGGGCATGGACTGAGCAGCTACCTGTACGACCCGGTTTCGCTGGTCTTGATCGGCTTTACACTGGTCAGTTTCGTGGCCTGGGGCCGCGGTACCTTCTGCGGCTGGCTATGCCCGTTCGGCGCCTTGCAGGAGTTCGTCGGCGATCTCGCACGCTTGCTGCGCCTGCCTCGGCTGTCCTTGCCGGCGGCGCTGGTCCGTCAGCTGGAGAAACTGCGCTACGTCATTCTCGCCATCCTGATCGCGTGCGCCGCTTTCGCCCCGACCCTCGGTGAAAACCTCAATGAAGTCGAGCCGTTCAAGACCAGTATCACGGTCGTCTTCGATCGCGGTTGGCCCTTCGTCGCCTATGCGCTGGCGCTGTTGCTGGCCGGCGCCTCGTACTACAAGTTCTTCTGTCGTTTCATCTGCCCCTTGGGCGGGGTGATGTCGCTGGGTGGCAAATTGCGGCAGTGGGGCTGGTTGACCCGGCGTAGCGAATGCGGGCAGCCCTGCCAGCGTTGCAAGTCGGTCTGCCGCTATGACGCTATCGAGCCTGGTGGCGAGATTCGCTATGACCACTGTTTCCAGTGTCTGGATTGTGTCGGGATTTATCACGACCCGGATCGCTGCGTGCCGATCATGCTGTTCGACAAAAAGGGAGTACGGCTTGAGCCGCGGAACAGTTGAGCGGTGTTGGTTGGGCTGGCCGGTGAATCGTTGCCGGCCCTTGGCCAGGCATTTTGCCGACCCCCGAAGGGGGGCCGTAAACTTCCTTATTGTCAGCCTTGGCGGGCGCGGAGGTACTGCTCCATGCCGTCGATGCCGTCGGAGATTGCATTTTTGACCAGGTCCGCTACCGGTGCGCTGGCTTCGGGGTCCGAATCGAAATCTATGGTCCAGACCACGACGGCCTGCGCATCGTAGGAATCGAAAACCTCGACTGTTCCGCGATAATGCGTGACCGGAAACGGCGACTCGGTGCGCAAGTAGATGAAGCGCTGCTCTGCGTCGTTGATTTCCTCGATCAGGTCGGTGATCTTGCCGCCTTCTTCGAGCGTCATGTAGCGATGGGCGCCGACGCCAGTTCCTTCGACCTGGCAGGTGGCCAGGATCGGAAACCAGACGTCCAGTCGGTCAATGCTCCGGATCGCATTCCAGGCCTGTGCGGTCGGTACGTTCAACTTTTTGGTGATTGCCTGCTTGGTACGCATTCAAAACTCCTTTATGAATTGATGATGGTATTGCCCAAACGATTGTTGCATCGCGCTGAGGCCGGCCCTACGGCAAACTTCCCGCGCTCACCTGGGAGAAATGAATGGCTTTGAACCTGCCCGGACGGCAGATGCCGGGCGCGGCTTACGACACCGGTGTCGATCTCAAGCGTCACCTGCTGCTGCGAGTGACACTGTTTGCGCTCGTCATCGGCCTGTTGGCTGTCGGCGCTGTCCTGCATCAGGCGCGGGAGCGCATCGGCGCCCATATCGAGCGCACCGGTGGCACCGTCGAGCGCCTGATCGTCGGTGAGGCAACGCAGCCGCGAGGGGGCTTCGAGATCGGTCTCCACGGGCTGGAACTGGATTCGCTGGAGAGCATCGGGGGGTTGCTCGGCATCTGCGTCAAGGTCGAGGACATCTATGATCGTCACATCGCCCAGCGTTGCTTCGGCGAGGTCGCTGATGCGCCGGCAATGGTGCGCCGGACCCTGGATTTGCTGATTGGCAGCGACGCCGCTTTCCGGGGAGCGATCATCCAGTATCCAGGCTTCAAGGTTGGCAATTTCGTCGTCACCCCCAACCTGGATAGCGAGGCCTTGACGGTGTGGCGCGAGATTCGCATCGTGCTCGGCATGGCCGCCGGCATTCTAGCCCTCAACCTGTTTATTTACCTGCCCGTGCGTCGAGCGTTGCAGCCGACCGAAAGGATACTGGCCGTGTTGGCGCGTATGGAAGCGGGCGATCTTTCCGCCCGCATGCCCCGTCCCCGGCTGGTCGAACTCAAGCGCATCGCCGCTGGTTTCGATCACCTGACCGGGCGCCTGCAGAAAACCATGGCCGAGCAACGGCAACTGGCGCAGCGTCTCCTCGCCGTGCGTGAGGAGGAGCGTCGTCATCTGGCGCGGGAACTCCACGATGAATTCGGCCAATGCCTGGCGTCGGTCGGCGCCGATACCGGATTCCTTACCGCACGGCTACGCCATCTGCAGCCCGAATTGCTGCCGGCCATCCAGTCGATCGCAACGGTGACCGCCGGCATGATGGAGTCGCTGCAGGGAATCCTCGGCCAGTTGCGGCCGCAGGGACTCGATGAATTCGGTTTGCGTGCCGGTCTGGAACAACTGGTCGGCGGCTGGCAGCGCCGCCTGGCGAACTGCCATGTTGAGTTGCTGATCTCCGGTGAGATCGACGATCTGCCGGACGACCTCACTGTCAGCCTCTACCGGATCGCCCAGGAAAGTCTGACCAACGCCTTGCGCCACAGCATTCCCGGCCGGTTGACGGTACGCCTGGAGCGGACCGCGACGCATTGTCTTCTGTGCATCGAAGACGACGGCGAAGCCCGGGAGCCGGGTACCGCCGGCAGCGGCCTGGGCGTGCTGGGAATGAACGAGCGGGTGGTGGCGCTCGGTGGCCGCTTCGCGATCGCCGCCTTGTCGCCCCGGGGAATGCGGGTGCTGGCGGAATTTCCCGCCGAGGCCTTGAGCTTAGAGAGGAACACCCATGCTTGAAAAAATCCGTGTGCTGCAGGCCGACGATCATGCCGTGGTCCGCCAGGGCTACCGCCGCCTGCTCGAAACCCAGTCGGATATCAGCATCGTCGGGGAAGCGGGAACCGCCCGCGAGGCTTTCGACCTGTATCAATCGCTAACACCGGACGTGCTGGTGCTCGACCTCGGCCTGCCGGACATGGGAGGCGTCGAGCTGATCAGCCGCTTGCGGCAAAGGCATCCCCAGGCGCGTATCCTGGTCTTCACGATGCATCGGGAGCCGGTCTTTGCGACCCAGGCCCTGCGCGCCGGGGCGCTCGGCTACGTGACCAAGAGCAGCCCGCCGGATTTCCTGGTTGATGCGGTGTACCGGGTGGCTGCGCGGCGCCAGGTGATCAGCCCCGACATCGCGCCAAACCTCGCCCTGGCGCTGATTGATCGTTCAGGCGAAGCGCTCGACGAGCTGTCGCCACGGGAATTCGAAATCCTGCGCCTGCTGCTGGACGGCTGCAGCGCCGAGGATATCGGGACGCGCCTCTCGATCACGCCCAAGACGGTGCAGAATTATCACTACCAGATCAAGAACAAGCTCGGCGTGCGCTCCGACATCGAATTGACCCGTGCAGCCCTCCGGCTCGGACTGATCCAGGCTTGATTCGGCCAGCCTGAATCACCGGCCAGGAGGATCTAGCCGGCGGGAGCTTACCCGGCCCGGTGCAAATGCAATTCCCCGGTATTGCTCCGGCTGGCGTTGATCAGCACCTTGCTGATCTGGACCATCGGCTCGACGTTGGTGTAGTTGGGGATGTCGGCCATGATGGTTTCGGCGTGCGGGCCGAAGGCGCCCTGGAAGGCTTCGACGGTTTCGAAGAAGAGATGGCAGACGGCGGCGTAGGGGGCAGTGCCGTCTGGCGTTTCACCGGAAATGCCTTCGTCCACGGAAATGCCCTTGCAGGCTTCGCCCAGTTTGTCCTTGACCATGGGCATGTGCTGGTTGCAGTAGTAGTCCATGTCGAAACGGCTGCCGGTGGTGTTGGGGTAGAGGACGCTGACTTTGATCATGGTGGTTTCTCCGGTGTCTGGTTCTGGTGGGTTGATAGTGCTTGCTGGTTTTCATTCATCGTAGCAGGTGGTGCGTGCGGGCACCAAAAAACGGCAAACATCGAAAATCCGTCGGCCGCTTTACGCCCGGCAAATGCGCAAGATTCGGGTCGCCGGATAGCGGCCAGCCGGTGAAACTGTGAGCATGCCGCGCTGAACTGCTGGCGTACCATAGACCGAACCATGCCCATGACCGACTACGACCGCATCGCCAAAGCCATCGATTTCATTGCCCGCCGGGTGGATAGCCAGCCGACGCTGGAAGAAATCGCGGGCCATCTGCATCTGAGCCCGTTTCATTTCCAGCGGTTGTTCTGTCGCTGGGCCGGCGTGACGCCCAAGCGTTTCCTGCAGGTGCTGACGGTGCAACGGGCCAAGGCCCTGTTGCGCGAGGCCATGCCGTTGCTGGGGGTATCCGATGCGCTTGGCCTGAGCAGCGGATCGCGCCTCTACGATCATTTCGTCCAGCTTGAAGCGGTGACGCCGGGGGAGTTCCGGACGCGCGGCGCCGGCCTGGTCATCCGCTTTGCCGTGCACGAAACCCCGTTCGGCCAGGCTGTCGTGGCAATGACGCCGCGTGGGATCTGCCATTTTTCCTTTGTCGACGGCGTCGGCATCGATGGCGAACTCTCCGCGCTGCGGGCGCAGTGGCCGATGGCAGAGTTGCGCAAGGACGGCCACGAGTCGCAGGCGATGATCGCTGCCATGTTCGCTCCGCCGGGGGAGCGGGCGACGCGCTTGCCGATATCGCTGCATGTCTCGGGCACCAATTTCCAGGTCAGCGTCTGGAAGGCCTTGCTGAACATTGCGCCGGCGACGCTGGCCAGCTATACCCAGGTGGCCGAGGCGGTCGGCCGGCCGAAGGCAGCGCGCGCGGTAGGGCAGGCGGTCGGCGCCAATCCGGTCGCCTTGCTGATTCCCTGTCATCGGGTGATCCGGGAAAGCGGGGAGCTGGGCGGCTATCATTGGGGCAACACACGCAAGCTGGCCATCCAGGCATGGGAGCAGGCCAGGGCGTGACAGTGGAGTGTGAATTGAGCATCGAGAAAATCTTCATCAGCCCGCAGCACGGTGGTCTTCAGATCGCGTGCGAGGAGGTTGTGCTGGAAGCCGGCATGGGCATCGTCGGCGATCGGAGCCATGGTCAGAATGCCTACCCCGGCCAGAGCGTGACGCTGGTCGAGGCGGAGGAGATCGAGCGCTTCTGTGCCGAGCGTGGGCGATCGGAAGACCTGGCGATGACCCGGCGCAATCTGGTCACCCGCGGCGTGCGCCTGAACGATCTGGTCGGCCGGGAATTCAGGATCGGATCGGTGCGGCTGCGCGGCGTCGAATTGTGCGAACCGTGTTCGGCGCTCGGTCGCTTGCTGGCCGACAGCACACTGACCGCGGCCGAGGTGGTGCGTCGCTGGGTGGGGCGTGGCGGGCTGATGGCCGAGGTCCTGATGTCCGGCGTCGTTGCCGTCGGCGACCGGATCGAAACCGACGCTTAGTCCGTAAATGCTACGGTCGGCCGGAAATTTTGGCCAAAAATGAAAAACGGGGCGCAAACCCCGTTTTTGTTACCTGGATGCGCCCGGTGGCTTACATGCCCAGCGAGCGGAGCAGTTCGTCCTGGTCGTTGGATGCTGCCGGTTGCGGGGCTGCCGCGGGTTTCTGGGCGTGATACTGGGCGATCAGTTCGTCCGGGTCCGGCGCTTCGCTGGCCTCGAAATCGTTGAGCTTGATGAACTCGGTCTTGTCCATCGCCAGTTCGAGATAAAAGATGTTGTTCTGGCCGGTGTAGAAGGTGACGCGGCGGGCTTCGGGCTTGTCGAGGTTGGTGTCGACGCTGAGCATGACCTGCTTGTTGAGGACCAGCATTTTCGGCTGGTTCTGCGTGATGTGGGTCTGCAACTCACGTGCCACTTTGCCGGTGAAGTCGCCGACGATCTGGTTCATCAGTTCGCCCATCACGTTGCTGACTTCGTCGGCGGTGTGCGTGGTGGCCAGGTCGCCCTTGGCCATGCCCATGTGCAGCAGGTAGTTCTGGTAGAGCTCCATCGCGGCGCTGGCCGAGAAGTTGATGACGACCAGGCCGGAGAAACCGCCGTCGAACAGCACGAAGCAGCCGATGTCGGGCTTCAGGCAGGTCTTGGTGATGCGCTGGACCATGCCCGAATAGTGGATCTGGCTCTGCGTGGCGATGGTCAGCACCTTGGTCACCGAGTTGCACAGGCTTCTCAGGATGTCTTCGGTGCCGTAGACGACGGCGTTGTCTTGGCTGCTCATGGTGGCGATTGGGTCCGGCGATAGTAGTGGCTGCATATATAGCACAGTCGGAGCGGCGCCTGCGGGATTTGACCAGCCGGCGCGCATCTTGGCTTAGCGGGGCGGTTTGCTCCAGACTTCGCGGCAGGTGTCGATTTCTTCGTCGGTCATCACCGGCTTGATCTGGCAGCGGGCCTCCCAGGCAGCCTGTGCCCGCTCGCGCTCAAGTGCTGCAAGTTCCTTGTTCTTGAGGCGGTCGGCAGCGTCGCGCCGCTTTTGCTCTTCGGCGGCGGCAATGGCCGCCTGCTCGGACTGCTGGCGACGCTTGTCTTCGGCAGCGGCTTCGGCAACCTTGCGCGCGGCGAGGTCATCGGCATCGGATTTGGCGCGGGCGGCGGCCCTGGCTTCGCGGATGCGACGCTGGCTCTGGTCTTCGTCCTGCGCGCCTGCCGCTGGCGCCGTGGCGGCGTTGTCGCTGTTATTGTCGGAGCGGCCACTGCGGCCGACGGTATTGCGGACTACAACGCCACCGCCGCTATCGCTGGCATGGGCCTCGTCGGCATGGTTATGGCTGCCGGACCCGCTGTGCGAAGGGGAATGGGCGGGCGCGTGCGACGAGCCGCGGACTCTCGCCGTGGCGTCGGCAGAAATGCCCAGGGCCATGGTGGCAATGGCAGCAACAAGGGCGGCAAGCTTCATCTGATTTCCCCGACTGGATGGTTAGCAAAATGGCATGCATTCTACACAGCCAAGTCTTCGGGAGCATAGCGAACAGGGCGATGGCAACGATCACGCTCTATGCCAAAGTGCTATTATTCGGCGCTTGTCGGCGTGCCGGAATTTTAGCGGCGGCAAAATGTCTACCCCGAGGTGCGGGCAATTACGAACGGACATAAACGATGGAAGCCAACCACAACACCGAACGCCGCCAGAATGCCCAGCGGCGGCATGCCGATGCGGGGCCTCCCCGCGGTATCGCTGAACGGCGCATCAATATCGAACGCCGCCTGTTCAATATCGATTTTGGCCAAGCCGCTGGCCGGCCAGGCACTTACGATGCCGGCAAAGCACCGGGGCTAGCGGGCTGAACCTGATTCGGCTGACACTTAGTGGCCGGCCCCCTGGGCGGCGGTCAGTTCGGTGGCGACTGCTTCTTCGCTGATCCCGCTGGTGTCGGTGAAATAGCCGCACAGCGGGCATTTGAAACCGGGCGGGCAATCATGTTCGCGGGCGCACTGGGCCTGGGTTTCATCGGTCAGGACCATCTGGCGTACGGCTTCGCAACGGGCGATCGGGGAATCGAAAAAGGACATGGGAGTCTCCTGAAAGGGTGAGGGCACTTTCAGTCTAGTCCGGATGCCGTCGATTGCCACCGGCATGGCCGAATGCTACGGTCAGCGGCAAAAAAAGCGCGAAAACCAAATGGCAACAAGGTTCTCCAGCGATTCGCCGATCGCCGCCAACTGCATTTCATGAAGGCCGCGCAGATGCTTGGCGGAGCGCTGATAGGCGGCGAGCGTACTGTCATCGTCGGCGTCGATCAGCATCAACAGCGGCGCGACGAGCAATTCGAGCGCCTGAACCCCGGCCCGGTCGATCAAGCCACCGTGACAGACGACGGTCTTGACCAGGGCATCGCGCTGGGCGGCGGCGCGGATAGCGGCCGGCGCGATGTCGCCACTGGCGAGGATACCAAGCGGCAGGTCCTGCATGTCGCCATCACGGCGCGCCAGGTCGAGGATTTCTATCAGCCGCTGGGCCAGGCGCGGCACGTTTTGCGTCGCGTCGACGAACTGCAGTTCGTGGGCAGTCAGCAGTTCCATGGCCAGGATGGCATAGCCGCGCGCTGCCAGGTTGGCGGTGATCGCCGCATCGACCGGCTGATGGTGCGAACGGGCAAGGACGATCAGGCCGTGCGGCGCCTCCGGTCGTTCCAGCTGACCATGCAGCGAGCCATGCGGCGTGTGCAGCAAAATGTGACGATTCATGCCGACAGTCTGACAGGGATGCGGTTGGGGCCGAAAGCCTTGCCGGCGTGGCCGAGCACCTTGCCGAAGCGGCCGGCGATGGCGGTCGAGCAGTGCGGGCAATGGCCTTCCGGGTTCAGATCGTAGCGGTTGATCTCGTACCAGTCGCGGACGATCAGCGCGGCATGGCAACTGGGGCAGAAGGTGGTGCCGCCCTCGGGGTCGTGGATATTGCCGGTGAAGACGTGGTGCAGCCCGGCGTCGAGCGCGATGCGCCGGGCCTGGATCAGCATCGCCGGCGGCGTCGGCGGGATGTCGCTCATTTTCCAGTCGGGGTGGAAGGCCGAGAAATGCAGCGGCACGTCCGGCCCGAGTTCGCGGGCGATCCAGGTGACCAGTTCGTTGATTTCCGCGGGGCTGTCGTTCTGGCCGGGGATCAGCAGCGTGGTGATCTCCAGCCAGCAGTCGGTTTCGTGGTGGATGTAGGCCAACGTATCGAGCACCGGCTGCAGGTGGGCGACGCAGAGCTTGTGGTAGAAGCCCTCGGTGAAGGCCTTGAGATCGACGTTGGCGGCATCCATGACGGCGAAGAACTCGCGTGCCGGCTCCGGGTGGATGTAACCCGCAGTGACAGCAACGTTGCGCACGCCCTGTTCGCGGCAGGCCAGCGCGGTGTCGATGGCGTATTCGGCGAAGACCACCGGGTCGTTGTAGGTGTAGGCCACGGCGTCGGCGCCATAGCGCCGGGCGGCGTTGGCGATCATCTCCGGGCTGGCGGTATCCATCAGGCGGTCCATGTCCTTCGACTTCGAGATGTCCCAGTTCTGGCAGAAGCGACAGGCCAGGTTGCAGCCGGCGGTGCCGAAGGAGAGGATGCTGCTGCCCGGATAGAAGTGGTTGAGCGGCTTTTTCTCGATTGGGTCGATGCAGAAGCCCGAGGAGCGGCCGTAGGTCGTCAGCTGCATGGCGTCATTGACCCGCTGGCGGACAAAACAGGCGCCGCGCTGGCCTTCGTGCAGCTGGCAGTCGCGCGGACAGAGGTCGCATTGCACGCGGCCGTCGGGCAGGGTGTGCCACCAGCGGCCGGGGAACAGGGATTCGGTGGGGCTCATGGTGCAGCCTCCTTCCATTTCTTGACGGTGTAGCGTTCGAGACCGACATCCGGTCCCCAGTAAGCGGCAGGCAGCCCGGCCTTCTGTTTCAGGTGGGCCATGAACACGGCCGGTTCGGGCAACTGTTCCCAGACTTGCGGCAGGAAAGTCGAGCGGCGATGGCCGGCGGTAAAGATCACGCCGTCGACTTCGGGGCGCAACTGGGCGAGGGCATCGGCCTCGCTGGTGAAAGACATCGGCTCGGCCGGCGTCAGCAGCGAGACCTCGACGCGGGTGACGGGCAGTTCGTCGGCGCGCAGGGCATTGAAGCGCGGGTCGCGGAAGGCGGCGGCCAGGGCGTTTTCCTGGACATCCCTGGCCAGCGGCCGCCAGGCTTCGAGGCTGCCGATGCAGCCACGCAGGTTGCCGTGCTGGGTCAGCGTGACGAAGGTCGCGCCCATGTCGTGCAATTCCGGGCAATCGGCAGCTGGACTCTGCGGCAAACCGAAATGGCCGGCGATGGCATTGCGGGCCAGGGTCAGCAGCGTGGTACCGAGATCAGCCATGGTGTTCGCCCTCGGTGAAGGCAAAGGCCGCGTAGCCGACGACCTGGCTCTTGTCGCCGGCCGTGTCTCCGGAGTTGCACAGGCCGAGCAGTTCCGGCTTCAGGCCGCGGCGGCGGGCGGCGAGCAGCAGGCCGTTGATCGGAAAGGCGCCGCAGGCCTGCTCCGGATTGAGATGGGTGTCCAGTTGCAGGATGTGCCGGCAGGTGTTGCTGTCGACCTGCTGAGCCGTGCCGTAGGGCAGGAAGTGCGACAGGTCGGAACTGACTACGATCAGCGTTTCCGGCCCGTCCCACAGCTTGTCGAGGACTTCGGCCACGGCTTCCGGACCGGCATGGCCGACCGCCAGCGGAACCAGGGTGAATTGCCCGAGCACGCGCTGCAGGAAGGGCAGGTGCACTTCCAGCGAATGCTCGAAGGCATGCACGTGGTCGCTGAAGACGATCTGCGGAAGATCGGCGATCACCGTGATTGCCTGGGCGTCGAGCCGGATGGTGCCGAGCGGCGTGGCGAAGGCCTCGGCTTCAGGCAGCGCGATGCCGTCGACGGCGACCCGGTGTGTCGGGCCGAGCAGCACGACGCGATGGATACCGGCCGCCCAGGGCGCCAGCGTCGCGTAGGCAGCGGCCGCCGTCGATCCGGAATAGACGTAGCCGGCGTGCGGGACGATCAGCGCCTTGGGCTGGATGTCTGCCGGGCCGGCCGATTCGGCCAGCAGCTTGTCTACCGCTGCGGACAGGATGTCGGGGTCGCCGGGATAGAACATGCCGGCGACGGCGGGAGGACGGGTGGCGATCATGATCGACTCCTCAGACAAGCATCAGTCCGGCGGCCATGCCGCCGCCGATGACGAGCAGGCCGGGTAGGGCGTGGCGGGCGAGTTGGCGGCCGCCGATGCTGAGCACCAGCCCGATCTTGAACACCAGGTTGGCGAGCAGCGCCAGCGTGACGGCAACGACGGCTTCGCTGCCGCCGACCGTATCCAGATTGAACAGGCGCAGCGTGGACAGTACGCTGGCGTCGGCGTCGGTCAGCCCGGAAACCAGCGCGACGATGTAGAGGCCGCTGCTGCCGGCCTTGTCCTGCAGCCAGGCCGAGGCGAGCAGGACGACGGCGTAGAGCAGGCCGAAGGAAAGGGCGGTGCGCAGTTCGGTCGGGTTCTTGACTTCCGGCATCGGCAAGGCGCCGGCGGCGCTCAGCACCTTCCAGCCAACCAGCACCATGACGACGCCGGGAACGATGCCGCAGACGAAAACGATGGCGATCGGCGTCGCCAGTCCGGGCGCGACGACGCTGGCAACCAGCCACAGGCGGATCATCACCATGACGTTGGCGATCAGGATGACGATGGCCGACATATGGATCAGATGGGCGTGGTCGCGGGCGTGGCGCGAGAACATCATGGTCGTCGCCGTCGACGAGGCCAGGCCACCGAAAATGCCGAGCAGCGCCGCGCCGTGACGCGCCCCGACCATGCGCAGCGCGAGGTAGCCGGCCAGTGCCAGGCCGGAAATAAGCACGACCATGTACCAGACCTGGCGCGGGTTGATCGCGTTGTACGGCCCGAAATCCTCGCTCGGCAGGATGGGCAGGATGACCAGCGACAGCACGGCAAATTGCAGGATGGAGTTGATGTCCTTCGGCGTCGTCCGTTCGCTGAACTGGCGTAGTTCCGCCTTGAAATAGAGGAGCACGGTGGTGGTGATGGCGAGCATGACGGCCAGCGTCGAATAGCCGAACCAGACGGCGGCGCCCAGCCCGTAGGTGACGACGATGGCCGCTTCGGACGTGAAGCCGCGATACTGCTCTTCCTGCTGGGCCGAGAAATTCGAGGCGACCATGCTGCCCGAGATGACCAGCAGGCCAACCGCCAGCAGCCAGGGGCCGCCGGTCTTTTCGCCGAGCAGCGCGAACAGGCAGCCGAGCATGGCGACCAGCGCAAAGGTGCGCAGGCCGGCGGACGCATCCGGACGGCGCTCGCGCTCCATGCCGATCAGCAGGCCGATGCCGAGCGCCGTCGCAAAAGCCTCGACGGGCGCTGCCAGCTCGGGAACGACGAAGGTCATGCGACTCCTCTTTTATGTGCGTTCTTCAGTAAAATTAAGCCATGCCACGCTATTACGCAATCGTTCCCGCTGCCGGCAGCGGTTCCCGCTTCGGCAGCGAGAAGCCGAAACAGTATCTCGACCTGCTCGGCCGCCCGCTGATCTATCACACGCTGGCGGCGCTGACCGCCTGTCCGGACATCGAACGTGTCTGGGTCGTGCTGGCGCCGGACGACCCGTGGTGGCCGCAATACGACTGGAGCGGGCTGGGCGCCAAGCTGGAAACGGTGCGCTGTGGCGGCGCGACACGCGCCGAGAGCGTGACCAACGGCCTGCAGGCTGCCGCCATGGTCGCCGCCGACGACGACTGGATCCTGGTGCACGATGCGGCGCGCCCCTGCCTGTCGGCGGCGATGCTGGACAGCCTGATTGCCGAACTGGCCGACGATCCGGTCGGCGGCATCCTCGCCGTGCCGGTTGCCGACACGCTGAAACGGGCCGATGCCGACCAGCGGGTCGCCGCCACCGAGCCGCGCGACGGTTTGTGGCAGGCGCAGACGCCGCAGATGTTTCGCTACGGTCAGCTGCAAAAATCGCTCAAAAATGAAATTTCCGTAACCGACGAAGCCGGCGCCATCGAGGCCGCCGGACTGAAACCGAAGCTGGTACGCGGCGATTCGACCAATCTGAAAGTCACCTGGCCGGCCGACCTCGCGCTGGCCGCGATGATACTGAGGGCACGCAAATGAATTTCCGCGTCGGGCAGGGCTACGATGTGCACAAACTGGTCCAGGGCCGCAAGCTGATCCTCGGCGGTGTCGAGATTCCGCATCCGACCGGGCTGCTCGGCCATTCCGACGCCGACGCGCTGCTCCATGCGATCACCGATGCCCTGCTTGGCGCCGTGGCCCTCGGCGACATCGGCCGCCATTTCCCCGATACCGATCCGCGCTACAAGGGCGCCGACAGCCGGGTGTTGCTGCGCGCCGCCGTCGCCTTGTTGGCCGACAACGGCTGGCGGCCGGTCAATGTCGATGCGACGCTGATCGCCCAGCAACCCAAGCTGGCGCCGCACGCCGCGGCAATGGTCGCCAACGTCGCGGCCGATCTCGGTCTGGCCGTCGATTGCGTCAACATCAAGGGCAAGACCAACGAACGCCTCGGCTACCTGGGCCGCGAGGAAGCCATCGAGGCGCAGGCCGTCGTGCTGGTGGAACGTGCCGGCTGATCGCCGGCCTGAATCAACGGAACGGCCGGCTACGGCCCGAGTTTTCTTCGCCCTCTGGCCGCCGCCCGAGGTAGCCGAAAGCCTGGCCGCCATCGCCGACGATGCGGTTGCGCGCTTCGGCGGCCGGGCCTCTCGCCGCGCCACGATCCACCTGACCCTGGCCTTTCTCGGCGAGGTGCCGGAATCGCGCCTGGCCGAACTGGTGGAAGTCGCCGCCGGCGTACAGGGCGCCGCCTTCGACCTCTGCCTGGACAGGTTGGGCTACTGGCAGCACAACCATTTGTTGTGGGCCGGCGGCGAAATGCCGGTCGTCCTGGCAGAACTGCAGGCGACCTTGAGCCACGCCCTGGCAGGCAATGGCTTCAAGGCCGATGGCGAAGGGCGCCGTTTTGTGCCCCACGTCACGCTGGTCCGCAAGCTGCCGCCGGCCTGCCCACTGGCCGCAGGGGAGGAAATACCGCTACCGGCCTTGTCCTGGTCTTGTCAGAAATTTTTTCTTGTCCGCTCCCGCTTGTCATCGTCCGGCTCCGAATATCTGATTCTGCGCGACTTTTTACTCAGTGATAGTCATACCGCATAAAGCGAACCACCCGAATGCGAAACTCGGTGCCTGAAGGCGCTAAAGTTTTCTGCCATGATGTCGGTAATGAATAGATGGCGGTCGCCACGATAAATTCAGCCTTTCCGGAATCGAGAGGCGAAATAAGGGGGGAGTCGTTTGGGGGTAATCGGCAGTTCTGAAAAAGCGGCAATCCTGCGGGTATTGCTGGTCGAACCGGATGACCGGGACGGCCAGCGCCTGCTCGACGCGCTTCAGGGCGGCGGACATGTCGTCCAGGCGCGTCAGATCAGCGGGCAGGACGAACTGACCCAGGCGCTCAGCGACGAGTCCTGGGATGCGGCGCTGCTCAGTTGCAGCCTGGTCAATCTGCCGGTCGCCGCAGCCATGGCGGTCTTCCGCCAATTGGCGCCAATGCTGCCGGTGATCCTGACCGTCGAACGCGGATCGCCCGATTTTCCCTTCGAATTGCTCGACAACGGTGCCTGCGATTTCGTCTTCAAGAGCAATCCATCCCGCTTGCTGGCCGTGGTCGAACGCGAATGCGCCCGCGTCGGCTTGTTGCAGGAAAAGCAGGAATCGCTGGCCAACCCGGAAGCCCTCGGGAAAATCGACGAAGGGGCGGCCCGCTTCTTCCAGCTGGCCAGCCACGTTCCCGAATGCTACTGGCTGGCCGATGCCGAAACCCAGCGGGTTACCTATGTCAGCAAGGGCTACGAGCAAATCTGGGGCTGTCACGTCGAGGATCTTTACGCGCACCGGCTGGACTGGCTGACCTACGTGCATGCCGATGACCGCGAGCGGGTGCTCGCCGAGGCACGGCGGCATCGGATGGGCGGGCTGGACATCCGGTTCCGCGTCGAGCGTCCCGGTGACAGCCTGCGCTGGCTGCATGCCCGCAATTTCCCGGTGCATGGCGAAGCGGGGGAGGTCGTCAGTGTCGGCGGGGTTGCCACCGACATCACCAGCCTGCTGGCCGACAAGGGTAAGGTGCCTTTCTTTGCCCATTTCGACGCCCTGACGGCCTTGCCCAACCAATTGATGTTCCACGACCAGATGCAGCGCATGATCGCGCTGTCGCGGCGCAAGCAGTTGCCCCTGGGCGTCATGGTCATCGACATCGACCGCTTCCGCGAACTCAACCAGACCTTCGGTCACACTTCCGGCGACGAACTGTTGCGCCAGATCGCCGGACGGGTTTCCGGTTCGCTGCGCGAGTCAGATGTCCTCGGCCGTATCGGCGGGGATGTCTTCGGCGTCCTGCTGCCGGATGTCGGCGATATCCAGCAGGCTGGCATAGTCGCCCGGCGGATCATCGACGCGCTGATCATGCCGGTCCGCGTCGATGGTTGCGACGTTTTCGCCACGGCCGGCATCGGCATTGTTTTCTATCCGCAGGACGGCCGGGATGTCCATGAACTGGTCAGCAATGCCGAGATAGCCTGCCGTCACGCCAAGAGTGCCGGGCGCAACAGCTATCATTGCTATAGTCCGGGCATGCAGGAAAACATCCGCGACCGGATGTTCCTTGAAATCGATTTGCGCAACGCCACGCTGCGCAAGGAATTCGTGCTGCACTTCCAGCCCAAGGCAAGCTGCGCCAACGGGCGGATCACCGGGACCGAGGCCCTGCTGCGCTGGGCGCATCCCGGGCGCGGCGTGGTCGGGCCGGACAAGTTCATTCCCCTGCTCGAAGAGACCGGGCTGATCGTCCAGGTCGGGCGCTGGGTGCTTGAGGAGGCCTGCCGCCAGACCGTCGAATGGCAGGCCGCCGGCCTTGATATCCCGAGCATCTCGGTCAATCTGTCAGCGCGCCAGTTGCAGTCCGATACCCTGCTGGCCGACGTCGCGGCGACGCTGGAAAAGACCGGGCTGAAGGCGGCCTGCCTGGATCTCGAAATTACCGAAAGCATGCTGATGGACAACGCCGAGACGGCAATCGGCACGCTGACCGCGCTCAAGCACATGGGCGTCACCATCTCGCTCGACGATTTCGGCACCGGCTATTCCAGCCTGGCTTACCTGAAGCGCTTCCCGATCGATACGGTCAAGGTCGATCGCTCCTTCGTCCAGGACATTGCCGCCGACTCGGACGACGCCTCGATCACCCGGGCGGTGATCACCATGGCCCATCACCTGAAGCTGAAAGTGGTCGCCGAGGGGGTCGAGACGCAGGAACAACTGGCCTTGTTGATTTCGCACCAGTGCGACGTGATCCAGGGCTATTTCTTCTCGCGACCGCTGGCCGCCCCGGCCATGACGGAACTGCTGAGCCTCGACAAGCGCTTGCCGAGCAACCTGCTGCGTTCCGGCACGCGCAAGCCGATGGCCCTGTTCGTGGCGGTCGACGGGGTCGAAGGGATCATTTCGCGGTTGACCGGCGAAGGCCATCGGGTCTGCGAGGTGGCCGACATCCAGGGCGCCATGCAATGGCTGACCGGCAATCTCGTCGATGTCCTGGTCTGCGGCGCACCACGCAAGGATTTCGATGCGGCGGCATTGATCGAACAGGCAATGCTGACGCAACCGAAATGCGAGCGGATACTGGTCGCCGACAGCCGCCAGTGGACCCGCAAGACGGTGGCCGCCCTGGGCGCTTCCGGCCAGGTCCATCGGGTGATCCACGCGCCGGCCGACGCCGATACCTTTTATCAGGTCGTCGAGGAGGCGCTGAGCCGGCGGTACATTTCCGACGAATACAGCCGGCTGTCGCACGAGGTCGAAGTCGCCGAGCGGGAAATGTTGCGCATCGACGAGGACCGTCGGCGCCTGGCCATGGAGAACCAGATGCTGCGCGATCAGGCACAGGCCGGTTACCTGATTCTCCAGGACGTGCTGGCCGGGATGCCGTGGCCGGTCATCGGGATAGACGAAGCAGGCTTGATTGCGCTGGCCAACGACGCTGCCTGTGAGCGCTTCGCCGTCCGCGGCTTGGCGCCGGGGATCGCCTTGGCGGCCGTTTTGCCGGAGGTCGGGGGCCAGGATACCAAACCCCGTGTCGAACTGGATGGCGTGAATTATCGCTGTCGCTGGCGGGTGTCCAGCGTTGGCGGCGGGCATGTGCTAGTGCTCGAAGAGGAGAACGAATGAGCGTGCAGGATAGGGTTGCCCTGGCTGACGCCCGGCCGGGTATGCGCCTGGGCGCGCCGGTAACCGGGCGGGGCGGGCAGGTATTGGTGCCGGCCGGCACCGAGTTGACGGAAAGCCTGTTGCAGGCGCTGGAGCAAAGGGGCATCGACGTCATCCGTATCGAACGCGAAACCGACGAAGACCCGGCTGTACGCGAAGCCAGGCTGGCCGGGGTCAGGCGGGCGGTCGATCAGCTGTTCCGTGCGGCGGGCGACGGCATGGCGAGCAGGACGCTCTATCGCTGCATTGTCAATTTCCGCTCGGAGGCCGAGCGATGACTCCCCTCAAGCCCGAACAGGTCCAGGCCTGCCTGCAGGCATTGCCGGCCTTGCCGGCGGTGGTCGCGGAACTATTGGCGTCCTTCGACAACGACGAGGTCGATATTGCGGCCCTGACCCGGCGGATCGCCTGCGATCAGGCCTTGGCCGCCCGCCTGCTGCGGGTCGCCAATTCGTCTTTCTACGGCTTGCAGACGCGAGTGTCGACGATCAACGAAGCGCTGGTCGTGCTCGGTTTCCGGGCGGTGCGCAGCATGGTTATCGCAATGGGCGTCAGCGGCGTTTTCCGCGCCGAAAAATGCCCGGGGTTCGAGGTGCGCCCCCATATTCGACACGGTATCGGCGTTGGGTTGGCGGCACGGGCGTTGGCGCAGGAGACCCGGCATAACCCGGAAATCGCCTTTACCGGCGGCATCCTGCACGACATCGGCAAACTGGTGCTGGCCAGTTGCTTTGCCGCGCAATACAGCCAGGCGCTGGCCTATCGCGAGCAGCACGATTGCCTGCTGGTGGTCGCCGAGCGCGATGTTCTCGGGATGGACCACGCGGAGGTGGGCGGCCTGCTGGCCGATGCCTGGCACTTCCCGCCAGCCTTGCGTGCGGCACTGGCCGAGCACCATGCACCCGCCGCAGCGACTGCCGACTCGCCGGCCGATCTGATCCATATTGCCGATGCGATCGCCCACGGTCTCGGCCTGGCCGAGAGCGCCGGCGAACTGGTCATGCCGGTCGATCAGACCGCCTGGCAGCGCCTCGGGGTCGATGCCGAAAAGATCGCCCGGTTGTTGCCACAGGTGGTCGAGAGCATGGACGAAGTCTGCGTGGCTTTTAGCGTCTGATCGGCAGCGACAGGCGGGCGAGTAGCCCGCCACCGGGATTGGGTAGCAGGTCCAGATGGCCGTCGTGCAGGCGGGCGATGCGTTCGACGATGGCGAGTCCAAGGCCGGTGCCCGAGGCATTGGTGCGGGCCGATTCTAGCCGGGTGAAGGGCCGCTTCAGGCGCTCGATTTCGGCGGCTGGTACACCCGGGCCGCGATCGCCGATTTCCAGCCAAATTTTCCCCCCGACCGTAGCATTGCTCAGCGAAATCTCGCCGCCGCCGTATTTCGCGGCATTGTCGATCAGGTTGGTCACCGCGCGGGTGATCGCCTTCGGGCGCAGCAAGATCTCCGGCGTCGGTTCGATCCGGGCAACAATCGGCCGGCCGATGCAGGTCTGCCGCTCGACGATCCCCGAGAGCAGGGCGGCCAGGTCGGTGGGCACCGGCGTTTCGCCGGATTCGGCGCGGGCGTAGTCCATGAACTGCGAGATCACCGCCTCCATCTGTTCGATGTCGGCTACCACCGCCTGGCGGGCGCCCTCGTCGGCGACGCTCAGTTCGGCTTCGAGGCGCAGGCGGGTCAGCGGCGTGCGCAGATCGTGCGAGATGCCGGCAAGCACTTCGGAGCGATCCCTTTCATGGCGTTGCAGGTCGCTGGCCATGGCGTTGAAGGCGCTGGCAAGCCGGCTGAGCTCCTCTGCGCCGCCTTCCGGCAAGGGCTCGGGAATCTGGCCGCGGCCGACCGTTTCGGCCGATCTGGCCATTGCCTTCAGCGGCCGGCTGATGCGCGAAGCAATCAGCCAGGCGACCGCCATCGCCAGCACAAAAGCCAGCAGGCCCCAGGCCAGCCAGTGGCTGGCGAAGTCGCGCGCCGCCCGCTCGCGGGGCAGGATCAGCCAGTATTCTTCCTCGTCGGCGTCATCGAGCCGGAAGCTGACCCAAAAACCGGAAATGCCATCGACGCTGGCCGCGATCCGCGTGTGCTCGCCGAGGCGCAGATTCAGTTCGCGCTGCAGAAGGCGGAAGAAGCGCGAATCGGGCATGGCCTCGATCTTGTCCTCGGCCTCGGCCGGCAGCAGGCGAATGCCTTCGCGAGTCGAGAATTCGGTGAATAGGCCGAGCCGCTTTTCCGGCGCCGCGGCGAACAGCGAGGCGCGGATCAGATTGACCGCCGACGCCGCCAGCTGCGCGGTTTCCCGCGCCCGCGGCTCGGCGTCGATGTAGCGGAACAAGCTGAGCCAGCCCGCCGTGGTCAGCGACACCAGCGTAGCCAGCAGCAGGAAGGTGCGCGCCAGCAGCGTGCGCGGCATCATTCTTTCGTGGCGCCGTCCGGCACGAAGACATAGCCGAAGCCCCAGACCGTCTGCAGGTAGCGCGGCTGTGCCGGGTCGGCCTCGATCAGCTTGCGCAGCCGGGAGACCTGGACGTCGATGGCGCGGTCAAACGGGCCCTGTTCGCGGCCGCGGGCCAGGGTCATCAGCTTGTCGCGCGACAGCGGCTGGCGCGGGTGCTGGAGCAGTACCTTGAGCACGGCGAATTCGCCGGTGGTCAGCGCCTGCAACTCATTGCCGCGGGTCAGCGTGCGGGCTGCGAGATCGACCTCGATGTTGCCGAAGCTGATCTTTTCCTGGTCCTCTTCCGGCGCTCCCGGCGGCTTGCTGCCTTGACGGCGAAGCACGGCATGGATGCGGGCGAGCAGTTCGCGCGGGTTGAAGGGCTTGGGCAGGTAATCGTCGGCGCCCATTTCGAGGCCGACGATACGGTCGACCTCGTCGCCCTTGGCGGTCAGCATGATGATCGGCGTTTGGTCGCCTTGGCCGCGCAGGCGGCGGCAGATCGACAGGCCGTCCTCGCCGGGCATCATCAGGTCGAGGACGATCAGGTGGTAATGTTCGCGGGTCCGCAGCTTGTCCATCTGCTGGCCGTCGGCCGCTGCCTTGACTTCAAAACCCTGTTCGCCGAGATAACGGACCAGCAGGTCGCGCAGACGGGCGTCGTCATCGACGACGAGGATGTGGGAGTGTTGTTCGTTCATGGCGGCAAGGATAAGGGCGGACAGTGAATGGAACGCGGCAAATGGTAACAAGCTTTTGCCGGGGCCGGCCGGGAAACATATTCTTACATCTCGCGGCGCTTGCCTGTTGTGCGCGGATGGACAATGATCGCATCAGATTCCCGTTGCCGCTGGTTGCCATGAAACGTCGTCTCGTCCTCCCGTTGTTGTTCCTGAGCCTCTTGGGCTCGGTGGGCAGCGTTTGGGCGCAGGCTTACTGGCGCGATCTGCCGCCGGAAGAGCGCCGCCAGATGCGCCAGCAGATGCGCGAACACTGGCAGCAGGAGCGCGAAATTCGCCGCGAGGAAGGCGCCCCGCGCTGGCGCGACGTACCGCCGGAAGACCGCCGCCGCCTGCGCGACGATATGCGCGAGCAACGCGCCTGGCAGGAACAGCGGGGGCCGCAGCGCGGTTTTTCCGACCCGCGCGAAGGTCGCGGCGGTGGGCGGGGCTGGCGCCGGGATTGAATCCGCGACGAGACGGCTGCGCCTCCGGTAAAATGCCGGCCCATGCTGATCCTTGCCCTGGAAACTTCCACCGACTTTGGTTCCTGCGCCCTGTGGCGCGACGGAACGCTCTCCGAACGCTTCTGCCCGGCCGGCAAACCGCATTCGGAAACTTTGCTGCCGCTGGTTCGCGAACTGCTGACTGAAGCCGGCGTGACGGTCGGACAACTGGACGCCATTGCCTTCGGGGTCGGTCCCGGTGCTTTCACCGGGCTGCGCGTCGCCTGCGGTGCGGCACAGGGGCTGGCGGTCGCCGCCGGTGTGTCGCTGCTACCGGTGAACAGCCTGGAAACCCTGGCTGCGCAAAGCGGCGCCGAACGCGTGCTGGCCTTGCTTGACGCCCGGATGGGCGAAGTCTATTCCGCAGCTTATGTCCGCTCAGGCGATGGCTATACCCTGCAGGGCGAAATTCGCGTCTCGGCACCCGAGGCCGTGGTTTTGCCCGATGCGCCGGGCTGGCTGGCCTGCGGCAATGGCATCGCGGCCTATCCGGTGCTGGCTGAACGCCTTAACCAGGCCTGCATTCCGGGTCGTCCCGACCTGCTGCCGACGGCCGCAGCCGTGGCTGCCCTAGCCGCACCGCGTGCCGCTCGGGGCGAGGGCATCGATGCCGCCCTGGCCGCGCCGCTCTACATTCGCGACAAGGTGGCGAAGACCGTGGCCGAAAGGCTCAGCGAGGGCGGGCGGGCGTGAACGGCCTGAAGCTTGCCGCCGAGTTCTTCCCGATGAACGAGCGCGACCTCGACGCGGTCGCCGCGCTGGAATCGACGCTGCAGGTTTTCCCGTGGTCGCGCGGCAATTTTGCCGACTCGCTGGAGGCCGGTTACAGCGTCTGGGTGCTGCGCCTGGGCGGCGATCTGATCGGTTTTTCGGTGGTCATGGCGGTGCTCGACGAGGCACACCTGCTGACCATCGGCGTCTGCAAGCGATACCAAGGCCAGGGCTACGGCGCGCGGCTACTCCGCCATGCGATGGAATGCGCCCGGCAGGGCGGGGCGCACAAGCTGTTTCTCGAAGTCCGGCCGTCGAACGACCGGGCGGTCGATCTCTATCGCCACTTCGGTTTCAAGCAGATCGGCACGCGCAAGGGCTATTATCCGGCCGTGGTCGGGCGCGAGGACGCGCTGATTTTTGACAAGGAATTGGCATGAGCCTGAGTCGCGAACAAATGCTGGTCGAGATGGGCATCACCCCGCTCTGGGTGTTGCGCGATGCCGTGCCGGAGACGCCGGCCGCCGAGCTTGCCTCGGCTGCGCCAGTCGCCACGGACAGTGCTCCGCCGGTTGCCGAGCAGGCACCGTTGGCCGCCGCCGCGCCGGTCGAGGCGAAGGCCACTTTCCAGGCGGGCGAGCCGCAAGGAGTGGTCGATACGCTGACATGGCCGGAACTGGCCCGCCGGGTCGCCGAGTGCCGTGCCTGCCCATTGTGCGAGCAGCGCAAGCAGGCCGTGCTCGGGGTCGGCGACCTCAATCCGGACTGGCTATTCATCGGTGAAGGCCCGGGCGCCGAGGAAGATGCCAAGGGCGAACCCTTCGTCGGCCAGGCCGGTAAATTGCTCGACGCCATGCTGGCATCGCTCGACATCGCCCGCGGTAACCGCGTCTATATCGCCAACGCGGTGAAGTGCCGGCCGCCCGGCAACCGTACGCCGGAAGCGGCGGAAATGGCCGCCTGTCGGCCGTATCTGGAGCGCCAGATTGCCTTGCTCAAGCCGAAGATCATCGTCCTGCTCGGCAAGGCGGCCGTCCATGCGGTGCTGCATGACGACAAGTCGCTGGCGTCGCTGCGCGGCCAGCGTTTCGAATTTGCCGGTGTGCCGGTGGTGGTGACTTATCACCCGGCCTATTTGCTACGCAACCTGCCGGACAAGGCCAAGGCCTGGGAAGATCTGCTGTTCGCCCGCCGCACGCTGCGCGAACGGACGGCGCCGGAACTGCCGTTTTAGTGGTCTGCTTCGCAGATAACCAAACCATAAAGCTTGTCTTTGCACCTGTGGCGTTGTTGCTCATCCTCGCGATAGCGACGGCTATCGCTGTGGTTCGCGCCTAGCCACAGGCGCAAATTCTGCGCTTTCTGTAGTTCGGCCATCTACGAAGCAGACCACTAGCCGTTAATGATGCGTTGAATCGTCGAGGTGCTGGACGTCGTCCTGGATCGCCTGGTTGGTGAAATGGCGCTGGCGGATCAGGTACATCAGGCCGCTGACGAACAGCCCGAACAGGGTGACCACCCAGTAGATCGACAGGTTCATCTTGATCATCAGGTAGTACAGCCCGGTCATGACCAGGATGGAGATGTTCTCGTTGAAATTCTGCACGGCGATCGAGTGGCCTGCGCCCATCAGGATGTGGCCGCGGTGCTGGAGCAGGGCGTTCATCGGCACGACGAAGAAGCCGGACAGGCCGCCGATGATGATCAGCAGCGGCACGGCCAGCCAGATCTCGTGGACGAAGTTCATGGCCAGCACGATCAAACCCATGGCGATGCCGAGCGGGATGACGCGGACCGATTTGCGCAGGGTGATGAACTTGGCTGCGGCGATCGCACCGACGGCGACGCCGACGGCAACGACGCCCTGCAGCATCGAGGATTTGGACAAGCCGAGGCCGAGCGAGACTTCGGCCCACTTGATGACGATGAATTGCAGCGTCGCGCCGGCCCCCCAGAACAGCGTGGTGACGGCCAGCGAGATCTGGCCCAGGCGGTCGCGCCAGAGCAGGGCGAGGCAGTGGTTGAATTCGTGGATCAGGAACCAAGGGTTCTTCTTCAGGACCTTGTGGTCGACGCCGGTGTCCGGCACGTAAAGATTGAATCCGGCGGCCATGATGTAGAGCACGGCGACGACCGAGAGGGCCATTTCGCCGACCGTATCGACACCGGTCTCGAACAGCGGAAAGTCGAAGGCGAGCAGATGCTCGGCGACTTCCGGACGGATCAGCGTGCCGCCGATGACGACGCCGAGGATGATGGCGCCGACGGTCAGGCCCTCGATCCAGCCGTTGGCGACGACGAGCAGGCGGTGTGGCAGGTATTCGGTCAGGATGCCGTACTTGGCCGGCGAGTAGGCGGCGGCGCCGAGGCCGACAACGGCGTAGGCGAGCAGTGGATGGGCGCCGAAGAACATCATGCTGCAGCCGACGACCTTGATGCCGTTGCTGATCAGCATGACCCGGCCTTTCGGCATCGAGTCGGCAAAGGCGCCGACAAAGGCGGCAAGTACGACGTAGGAAACGGTGAAGAAGGTTTTGAGCAGGGGCTCGTATTCGGCCGGTGCGTGCATCTCGCGCAGGGCGGCGATGGCGGCAATCAGGAGGGCATTGTCGGCCAGCGCGGAAAAAAACTGCGCGGCCATGATGATGTAGAAGCCGAACGGCACGAAGAATTTGTCTCTTATATTACTTTGGGCGAGGTTTATACCACGCTCAGGATTGGACACAAGACTTGCGTGCTTGTCTTTGATGTGCATCTTCCCGCCATCTAGCGTTGAAAGCGGCGAGTCTGTGTCAGGCCGGTTAAGCCTTGATGACGGCGAATGCTACGGTGAGTAGCAAATTTTGGCCAAAATCGAAGGAAGCGGCGCGGAATGTGATTGAATATCGGCCGCATCCCATTCTGGAGAATCATCATGGCTGACCGGCGTTTGCAGGTTTTTCATGCGGTAGCCAAACATCTGAGTTTCACACGCGCCGCCGACGCCCTATTCATGACGCAGCCGGCCGTGACCTTCCAGATCAAGCAACTGGAAGAGCAGTACAGCACTCGCCTGTTCGAACGCCGCCACGGCAGCATTTCGCTGACCCCGGCCGGCGACCTGGTGCTGTCCTACGCCGAGAAGATCCTCGCGCTGTCCGACGAGATGGAAACCCGGCTCGGCGAAATGACCGGCGAAATGCGCGGCCCGTTGCTCGTCGGTGCCAGCACGACCATCGCCGAATTCATGCTGCCGCGCGTGCTGGGCGAGTTCAACGCGCTGTATCCGCAGGTCCGGGCGCGACTGATCGTCGCCAATTCGGAAAGCATCGAAGGCCGGGTCGCCGAGCATACGCTCGATGTCGGGCTGATCGAGGCGCCGGCCAAGCTCGGCGGCGTGGCTAGCCAGATCTGCTGCGAGGACGAACTGCAGGCCATCTGCGCGCCGGATTACCCCTTGGCCGGCATGAAGTCGGTGACACCGAAGGCGCTGGCCGACTACGAATTCATCTCTCGCGAGCCGGGTTCCGGCACCCGCGAGATCACTGACGCCTATTTCCGCAGCCACAATATCGCGCCGGCGAGTCTCAAGATGCAGATGGAACTGGGCAGCCCGGAAGCCCTGAAAGGCGTCGTGTCGACCGGGCTGGGCTTTGCCATCGTGTCGCGGGCCGTGGTCGAGAAGGAAACCCAGCTCGGTGAACTGCTCGCCATCCCGCTCAAGCCGCCGCTGAAGCGCAGCCTGTACCTGGTTTATCCCGAGGGACGATTCCAGTCGCGGCTGACGTCCACCTTCATCGAATTCGCCAAGGGCAAGCTGAAGGAACTGGCACCATGAAAACCTCGCGGCCCATCCGGGCCCGTATCGCCCCTGCGGCCATCCTGCACAACTACCGGCTGGTCAAACGGCTGGCCCCGCAGTCGCGCGCCTGGGCGGTGGTCAAGGCCAACGCCTACGGCCATGGCCAGTGGCGTGCCGTCGAGGCGCTGCGCTTTGATGCCGACGGCTTTGCCCTGCTTGAATGCGAGAACGCCATCGCCCTGCGCGAAGCCGGCGTCAGCCAGCCCATCCTGCTGCTCGAAGGCGTGTTCAGCGCCCGCGATGCGCGGGCCGTGGCCGGGCATGGCCTGAGCTGTGTCGTCCATTGCCCGGAGCAACTCGACCTGTTGCTCGGCGAAGCCGGCGCCGCGCCACTGTCGATCTACCTGAAGCTGAATACCGGCATGAACCGCCTGGGCTTCACCACCGCCAACCTGCCGGCGGCACTGGCTGCCATCCAGGCTCGACCGGCGACCGAAACGACGCTGATGACGCATTTTGCCGATGCCGACGGCGAACGCGGCGTCGCCTGGCAGGTCGAGCGCCTTCAAGCCATGGCCGGCGACTGGACGGGACCGTTCAGCCTGGCCAATTCGGCTGCGATCTTTGACCACCCGGCGACACACGCCGACTGGGTGCGGCCGGGCATCATGCTCTACGGCGCCAGCCCGTTTGCCGAACGCAGCGCCGAAACCCTCGGTCTGCAGCCGGTGATGACGCTGGAGAGCGCGATCATCGGTATCCAGGAACTGGCCCCCGGCGAGCGCGTCGGCTACGGCGGCAGCTTCGCAGCCGAGCGGCCGATGCGCATCGGCATCGTCGCCTGCGGCTATGCCGACGGCTACCCGCGCCATGCGCCGACCGGCACGCCGATTGCCGTCATGGGCAAGCAAACGCGGACGCTGGGCCGGGTTTCGATGGACATGCTGGCCTGCGATCTGACCGACATTCCCGAGGCCGGGATCGGCGCGCCCGTCACGCTGTGGGGCCGTGGCATCGCCGGCGACGTGCCGGCCGATGAAGTGGCCGCGGCAGCCGGGACCATCGCCTACGAACTGTTCTGCGCCCTGGCGCCGCGCGTGCCGGTCGTTGTGGACTGAATGCTACGGTCCCCCCGAAATAATGGCCAAAATCAAAACCATCTATAGCTGCACAGAGTGCGGTGCGACCAGCCCGAAGTGGCAGGGGCAATGCCCCGGCTGCAACCAGTGGAACACGCTGGTCGAGAGCGTCGCCGAAAAGGCGCCGACCAACAGCCGTTTCGAGTCGCTGGCCCCGGCCGCCAAGCTGCAGAACCTGTCCGAAATCGAGGCCCGCGAAGTCGAGCGGATCGCCACCGGCATCGGCGAATTCGACCGCGCACTCGGCGGCGGGCTGGTCAATGGCGGCGTCGTGCTGATCGGCGGCGACCCCGGTATCGGCAAGAGCACGCTGCTGCTGCAGGCGCTGGCCCATTTGTCGGCTGCCCACAAGGTGCTTTACGTCAGCGGCGAGGAGTCTGGCGAACAGGTCGCCCTGCGCGCCCGCCGGCTCGGGCTGGATACCCGCCGCCTGGCCCTGATGGCCGAAATCAACCTGGAACGCATCCTGGCCACGCTGCAGGCCGAGCAGCCGGTGGTTGCGGTCATCGACTCGATCCAGACGCTGTGGTCCGATCAACTGTCGAGCGCCCCAGGCTCGGTCGCGCAGGTCCGCGAATGTGCGGCCCAATTGACCCGGCTGGCCAAGCAGGCCGGCATCACGGTCATCCTGGTTGGCCACGTGACCAAGGAGGGTGCGCTGGCCGGGCCGCGGGTGCTCGAACACATCGTCGATACGGTGCTGTATTTCGAGGGTGACACGCATTCCAGCTTCCGCCTGGTACGCGCCTTCAAGAACCGTTTCGGCGCGGTCAATGAACTCGGCGTCTTCGCGATGACCGAGACCGGCCTGAAGGGTGTCAGCAATCCGTCGGCGCTGTTCCTGTCGCAGCACGGGCAGGACGTTCCCGGCTCCTGCGTGATGGTGACGCAGGAGGGCACGCGGCCGCTGCTGGTCGAAATCCAGGCGCTGGTCGATAGCGCCCACGGCAACCCGCGCCGGCTGACCGTCGGCCTCGATCCGCAGCGCCTGGCCATGCTGCTGGCGGTTTTGCATCGCCATGCCGGCATCGTCTGCTTTGATCAGGATGTTTTCGTCAACGCCGTTGGCGGGGTCAAGATTACCGAGCCAGCCGCCGACTTGGCCGTGCTATTGTCGATTACATCATCGTTAAAAAACAAACCGTTGCCATCCAAACTTATTGTGTTTGGTGAAGTTGGCCTGGCCGGTGAAATCCGCCCGGCACCGCGTGGCCAGGAGCGTCTGAAGGAAGCCGCCAAGCTCGGCTTTACCCGCGCCCTGATTCCCGAGGCCAATCGCCCGAAGCAGGGGATTCCCGGCATGGAAGTCATCGCCGTCAAACGTGTAGAGGAGGCGGTAGCGCGGATACGCGAGATGGAATAAGCTGGAGGAATAATCCTTTCGGCCTATATGTTTAATCTTTCGCGCTATTTCTCGACGGTCAGCTTCATCCTCATCGTTCTGGCTGCGGGGGTATTGGGGCCGCTGTACCGGCAGTTGTCGCTACAGCAGATGCAGGAACTGGCCGAAGGCCGCAACGTGGCAATGGCGCAGGTTTTCGAGAATTCGTTGCGGGAGCCGCTCGCAGCGCTGATGGCCGATGCGCTTGGGCGCGACGTCGAGTTTCTCCGGGAGTCGCCGAATTCCGCCGCGCTGCAGACCAGCGTCCTTGAATTGATGCGCAACACGGCAGTCGTCAAGGTCAAGATCTACAACCGGCTGGGCAACACCATCTTCTCGACCGATCAGCTTCAGATCGGCGAGAGCAAGCTGGACAATCCGGGATTCCGCAGCGCCATGCGCGGGACGACGGTCAGCGAGCTGACGCATCGGGACAGCATGGACTCCTTCGAAGGCACGCTGGCCGAAGTCGACGTGCTGGCCAGCTACATCCCCATCGTCGGCAAGGATCACGCCGTCGAGGGCGTCTTCGAGCTCTACCAGAACGTCACCCCCTTCGTCGCCCAGTTGCAGCGTAGCCTGTGGTGGGTCACGGCCGGCGTCGTGGTCGTCTTCGCGCTGCTCTATCTGATGCAGTTCCTGGTCGTCCGCCGGGCGCAGGGCATCCTCGAAGATCAGGAAGGCCGCATCAAGGCGGCGCGCGACACGCTGGAAGTCCAGGTCGCGGCCCGTACCGACGAACTGAAACGGACCAACAGCCAGCTTGAGAGCGAGATTTCGGAGCGCCGCCAGGCGCAGAGCAAGCTCAACTACCTAGCTTACCACGACCCGCTGACCGGCCTGGCCAACCGCCGCTGCTTCATCGAGCGCCTGGAGGAAAGCCTGCGCGAAAACGGCCGCCACAGGGAACGGCTGGCCGTGCTGTTCATCGATCTCGACCAGTTCAAGCAGGTCAACGACTCGCTCGGCCACGGCGTTGGTGACGAATTGCTGGTTGCCGTCGCGGCTCGCCTGTCCGAGCACGTCCGCCTGATCGACATGCTGGCCCGCCTGGGCGGCGACGAGTTCATCTGCCTGATGGAGGCGGTACGCAGCGAGGATGAGGTCGAGATGCTCGCCCGCGAAATCCTCGGCGCTTTCGAGCAGCCGTTCAAGCTGGGCGACCACGAACTGTTCCTGACTGCCGCTGTCGGCATCAGCCTGTTCCCCGGCGATGGCGACAGTGTGCTCGACCTGATGCGCAATGCCGACACGGCGATGTACCGCGCCAAGGCCCAGGGGCGCGGCAATTTTCATTTCTACACGCCGGAAATGACGCGCGATGCCCAGGTCCGCATCCGGATGGAAAACCTGCTGCGCCGGGCGCTGGACCACCGCGAACTGACGGTTCACCTGCAGCCTCAGGTCGAAACGCAGAGCGGCAAGCTGGTCGGCGCCGAGGCGCTGGTCCGCTGGAACAGCCCGGAACTCGGCGAGGTGATGCCGATGAGTTTCATCCCGATGGCCGAGGATTCCGGCCTGATCATCGGGCTCGGCAACTGGGTGCTGCGCGAAACCTGCCGCCAGTTCGTCCAGTGGCGGGACAGCGGTTTCGATCTGCCGCAGGTCTCGGTCAACCTGTCGGTCAAGCAGCTGGAGCGCCCCGAGTTCATCGATGTCCTCGAACAAATCCTCGACGAGACGGGCATGGACCCGACGCGGCTCAAGCTGGAGCTGACCGAATCGGTGGTCATGGCAGTCAGCGATTCCTTCGCGCTGCTTGAGCGCCTGCGCGATCTCGGCATCAGCCTGGCGCTCGACGACTTCGGCACCGGTTACTCGTCGCTCAGTTACCTGAAGATGCTGCCGATCCAGCAATTGAAGATCGACGGCTCCTTCGTCGAAGGCATCGGGCGCAATACCGGCGACGAGGCAATCATCCGGACGGTGATGGAACTCGCCCGCAGCATGGGTTTCGAGGTGGTCGCCGAAGGCGTCGAGACCGAGGCCCAGGCGGCCTTCCTGGCGCAACTCGGGTGCGAGCAGCTGCAGGGCTTCCTGCACGGCCGTGCCGTCGCACCGGCAGAATTCCGCGCCCGTTGGTCGCCTCGGCCATGAGCTTGCCGCTGGCCTGGCGTCTGCTCGGCCGCGAGATGCGCTCGGGCGAATTGCGCCTGCTGTTTGCCGCGCTGGTCGTTGCCGTGGCCGCCGTGACCGTCGTCGGCTTCTTTGCCGATCGCGTGCGCAGCGGGCTGGAGCACCAGGCCCGGCAGATGCTGGGCGGCGACCTGGTGCTGGTCGCCGATCATCCCTGGCCGGCTGGCCACGCCGCCGAGGCCGCCCGGCGCGGCCTGCAGGTCGCTGAAACCATGGCCTTCCCGAGCATGGTCATGGGCAGCGCCCAGGCGCAACTGGCCGACATCAAGGCGGTGACCGGCGGCTATCCCTTGCGCGGGCAGCTGACGGCCAGCGCTGGTGGCAAAACCTGGGCCGGCGACCGCCCACAGCCGGGAACAGTGTGGCTAGACGAGCGTCTGGCCGGTGCCCTGAATGCTTCACCCGGCGACCGTGTCACGGTCGGCGCCCGGCAACTGGCCGTCGCCGCCATCCTGATCCAGGAGCCGGATCGCGGCATCAATTTCTTCAGCCTGGCGCCGCGGCTGATGATGCACGCCGACGACATTCCGGCGACCGGGCTGATCCAGCCCGGTTCGCGGGTCAGCTACCGGCTGCTGCTAGCCGGCGACGACAGTGCCGTGGCCGGTTTCCGGCAATGGCTGGGCGGCCGACTGGCCCGGGGCGAACGCCTGGAAGATGTCGGCAATGCCCGGCCGGAGCTGCGCACGGCGCTCGACCGGGCCGAACGCTTCCTCGGCCTGGCGACGGTGCTGACCGTGGTGCTGGCCGCGGTGGCCGTGGCCATGGCCAGCCGCCGCTACATGCAGCGCCATCTCGACGCCTGCGCGGTGATGCGTTGCCTGGGCATGACGCACGCCCGGCTGCTGCGCCTGCATGCTGCCGTCTTTTTCTGGCTGGCCCTGCTCGGCGCCGGGCTCGGCTGCGGGCTTGGCTTTGCCGCGCATTTCGTGCTGATCCGCTGGCTGGGCGCCTTGCTTGATCTCGCTCTGCCTTTGCCCGGCTGGCTGCCGGTGGCGGCCGGGTTCGGCGTCGCTGGCGTGCTGCTGTTTGGTTTTGTTTTCCCGCCGCTTCTGCAACTGGCCCGCGTCCCGACCCTGCGTGTGCTGCGCCGCGAACTCGGGCCGCCGCAACCTTTCCTGCTCGGCGGCTACACGCTTGGGCTGGTCCTGCTGGCCGGGCTGATCGTGCTGGTTTCCGGCAATCTTCGCCTAGGGCTGCTGAGCGTCGGCGGCTTCATCGTGGCGCTCGGCGTTTTCTGGGGCATCGCCCGGCTGGCCATCGTGCTCGTCGGGCGCTGGCGGGGTGGGGCGGGTTTCGGCTGGCGCCAGGGCCTGGCCGGGCTGGCCCGGCATCCCGGGGCAGGCGCGGTTCAGGTGGTGGCGCTGGCCATCGGCCTGATGGCAATGCTGCTGCTGACCGTCACCCGGGCCGAACTGCTCGATGCCTGGCAGAAATCGCTGCCGGCCGATGCGCCGAACCGCTTCGCGATCAACATCCAGCCCGAACAGCGGGCCGCCGTCCAGCAGATGCTGAACGCCGCCGGTATCAGCAGCGAACTGCAGCCGATGGTCCGCGCCAGACTGATCGCCATCGGCGGCAAGGCGGTCAGCGCCGCCAGCTACCCGGAGGACGAAAGGGCGCAGCGCCTGATCGAGCGTGAATTCAACCTGTCGTGGCATAGCAGCCTGCCGTCCGGCAACACGCTCAGCGCCGGCCAGTGGTTTGCCCCGGCCGACGCCGGGCAGGGCCTGGCCTCGGTCGAGGACGGGCTGGCCAAAACACTGGGCATCCAACTCGGCGACGAACTGGTGTTCATGGTCGCCGGCGTCGAGCAGCGCTTGCGGGTGAGCAGCCTGCGCAAACTGGCCTGGGATTCGATGCGGGTCAATTTCTTCGTGTTGACACCGCCCGGGGTGATCGAGAATGCGCCGGCCAGCTACATCACCAGCTTTTATCTGCCGGCCGGGCAAGCCGAGGCAGCGGCCGGGCTGGTCCGCCAGTTTCCCAACCTGACGCTGATCGACGTCGGCGCCATCCTCACCCAGTTGCAGTCAGTGATCGGCCAGGTCGCCGGCGCTGTGCAATTCGTCTTCCTCTTTTCGCTGCTGGCCGGCGGCATCGTGCTCTATTCGGCGCTGCTGACCGTCTTTGACGAACGGCGCTACGAACTGGCTGTGATGCGCGCGCTTGGTGCGAAACGAGCGCAGTTGCGCCAGGCGCTGCTGGTCGAACTGGCGGTCATCGGCGGCCTGGCCGGACTGATCGCCGCGCTCGGCGCGATGGCGCTCGGCCAGGTGGTCGGTCGCCAGGTGTTCAATCTGGAACTGGCCGTCCGGCCGTGGTTGCCGGTGCTGTCGTCACTGGCCGGCGCTGCGCTGGCGATTGCCGTCGGCGGGCTGGCGATCCGCCGGCTGGTTGCGGTGCCGCCCTTGTTGGCGCTACGCAACGGGGTTTAGATTTCTCTCCCTGCGGGTGTCGCGCCGCGTTTTGCACAGGCCGCCCCAATGCTACGGTCGCTGCCTTTTTTGGGCCAAAATCCAAAAAATCAAAAGCGGCAGAATGGTCGATCAGGGAATTGCGCTTATTTGTGAACTCTTCGCCGGCAACGTGGTCAATGCGACCGCTGACCAAAACAATCAGGATGCCGGCCGGTTCGCGTACAGGAAGGTTCAGTGTCGCGTACGGGTTCGGATGTTTCCTGGAAATGGCGTGGATGCCATGCCGGTCGGCCCACTCGGGTAAAATAGTGTATGAATTCGAATCAGCCGTCTGTCAGCCAAGCGCCGCGCCCGCTCTTTGGTTATCGCAAGTTTTGGGCGCACCGTTTCGGCCCCGCGCCCTTCCTCCCCATGTCCCGTGCCGAAATGGAGGCGCTGGGCTGGGATTCGTGCGACATCATCCTGGTCACCGGCGACGCCTACATCGACCACCCGAGCTTCGGCATGGCGCTGATCGGGCGCCTGCTCGAAGCGCAGGGTTTCCGCGTCGGCATCATCTGTCAGCCGGACTGGAATTCCGCCACCGAATTCAGGAAGCTGGGCAAACCGAATCTGTTCTTCGGCGTCACTGCCGGCAACATGGATTCGATGGTCAACCGTTATACCGCCGATCGCAAGATCCGCTCCGACGACGCCTACACGCCTAACGCCGAGCCGAACAAGCGGCCCGACCGGACCGTCACCGTCTATGCCCAGCGCTGCCGCGAGGCTTTCCCGGGCACGGCGGTGGTCATCGGCTCGATCGAGGCCAGCCTGCGCCGCATTGCCCATTACGATTACTGGTCCGACAAGGTGCGCCGCTCGGTATTGCCCGATTCGAAGGCTGACCTGCTGGTTTTCGGCAACGCCGAACGGGCCATCGTCGAAGTGGCACACCGCCTGGCCAAGGGCGAGAAGATCGGCGACATCCGCGACCTGAAAGGCACGGCCTTCATGGTCCCGTCCGGCTGGTTGCCATCCGATGAATGGGAGGCAATGGACTCGACCTCAGTCGATACGCCGGGACCGCTGGTCAAGCACGCCGACCCGTATGCGATGGAAAGCACGACGAATTCGGCGCCATCCCCGGCGCAGCCCGGCGAACATCCAGTGCGTATCGTTTCGCTTCAGGAGCGCCTGGCCGCCCGGCGCGACCGCCGTGCCCATACGGTGATCCGCCTGCCTTCGTACGAGCAGGTCGTCGCCGACCCGGTGCTCTACGCCCATGCCTCGCGCACCTTCCACCTCGAATCCAATCCCGGCAACGCCCGGGCGCTGGTCCAGGCGCACGGCGAGCGCGACGTCTGGTTGAACCCGCCGCCGATTCCGCTGACCACCGAGGAGCTCGACGCGGTCTATGAGCTTCCCTATGCCCGGCGGCCGCATCCGGCCTATGGCGACGCCAAGATCCCGGCCTGGGAGATGATCCGTTTCTCGGTCAACATCATGCGCGGCTGCTTCGGCGGCTGTACCTTCTGCTCGATCACCGAGCACGAGGGGCGGATCATCCAGAGCCGCTCGGAAGATTCGGTGATCCGCGAAATCGAGGAAATGCGCGACAAGACGCCGGGCTTCACCGGCGTCGTCTCCGACCTCGGCGGGCCGACCGCCAACATGTTCCACCTCAAGTGCAAGGACGAGAAGATCGAGTCGTCCTGTCGCCGGCTGTCCTGCGTCTACCCGGATATCTGCGAGAACATGAACACCGATCACAGCAAGCTGATCTCGCTGTACCGCCGGGCGCGGGCGATCAAGGGCGTCAAGAAGGTGCAGATCGGCTCCGGCCTGCGCTACGACCTGGCGGTTCGTTCGCCGGAATACATCAAGGAACTGGTCACCCATCACGTCGGCGGCTACCTGAAGATCGCGCCGGAACATACCGAGGAGGGCACGCTCTCCAAGATGATGAAGCCGGGCATCGGCTCCTACGACCGCTTCAAGCAGTTGTTCGACCGTTTCTCGCGCGAGGCCGGCAAGGAGCAGTACCTGATTCCGTACTTCATCGCGGCCCACCCCGGTTGCACCGACGAAGACATGCTGAATCTGGCGCTCTGGCTGAAGAAGAACAATTTCCGCCTCGACCAGGTGCAGACCTTCATTCCGACGCCGATGGCACTGGCGACGACGATGTATCACAGCGAGCGTAATCCGCTGCGCAAGGTCAATCGCAGCAGCGAGCATGTCGGCGCCGTCCGCAACGGGCGCCAGCGTAAGTTGCAGAAGGCCTTCCTGCGCTACCACGATCCGGCCAACTGGCCGCTGCTGCGCGAGGCGCTGAAGGAAATGGGCCGCGCCGACCTGATCGGCAACGGCAAGAAGCAGCTGATCCCAGCCTGGCAACCGGCCGGCGTCCCCGGCAAATGCCACGGTCAGCCGGAAAAAACGGCCAAAACCAGAATTTCGGCACCGCCGCGGCGCAGCGGGCCGGTCAGGAAGGCCAGGCCAGCAGGGAAGTAGCGGGGGGTTTGACGGAGCGGGAGCAGTGACGATACCCTGTTGGTATAGTTCGCACCCCCGTCATTTCGGAAGCCGCCGGTTCCCTTATTGCCCGAAGTACGGCAAGTCTGTACGGATCCGGATGCTTGGAGTCCAGATGCTCACCGCAAGAACACACAACCGGCGTGATTGTGCCGGCCGGCGCACCAGCGACCGGCCGCACGGTTTCGGCCGGCGTCTTGGCCGCATCTTCCTGAGCGCCTCGGAACGCCGCTTGTCGTGGGAAGACCAACGTGCGCAGTACTGGACGCGGCTGCTGTTCTGCGGTCTGGCGCTGATGTATTTCAACGTCGGCGGCGAGCCGCAGGTGCGACCGTGGGCCAGCCTGTTGCTGGTCAATCTCGTCATGTCGGTCTATGGCCTGCAGATCCTGTTTTTCATGGGGCACGCGGCCGCCCGGCCCCACACCCCGTGGCGCCAGCATCTGACCATGTGGGTCGATATTGCCGCGGCAACTTTCGCCGCGCTGGCCGATTCGACGCTGAGTTCGCCCGGTTTTCTGGTTTTCCTGATGGTCATTCTCGGCAACGGCATGCGCTACGGCCTGGCCCTGTTCGGTGAGGCGGTGATCGGCTGCCTCGGGGCGTCGATCCTGATCGTCTGGCTGCGCCTGCCGGATTATCTCGGCATGTTTTCGGTCAGCGCCGTATTTTTCCTGGTTTTCTTCACCATCATCGTTCTCTACTCCTACTCGCTGACCGCCAAGATCGAGCGGGCGCGTTCCAAGCTGGCCCACGAGCGCAATATCGACGCGCTGACCGGGATGCTCAACCGGCGCGCCCTGATGGAGCGGGCGACAAGCCTGTTCCAGTCGCCGGAGTCGCATGGCGGCGAAATTGCCGTGATGTTTGCCGATCTCGACGGCTTCAAGGCGGTCAACGATACCTACGGCCATCACGTCGGCGATCGCGTGCTGGTCGCCGTGGCCGAGCAGATTCTCGATAACGTGCGCGATGTCGACCTCGTTGCCCGCTACGGCGGCGACGAGTTCCTGCTCGTCCTGCCGCGCACCTCGCTGGAAGGCGGCGAAATCGTTGCCCAACGTGTGCGCCAGGGCATCAACGAATGGGCCCGGGAGAACAAGATCGATTTCAACGTATCGATCGGCCTGGGCTCCTATCCGGCACACGGTCGCGATCTCCAGTCGGTGATCGCCTCGGTGGACAAAGCGATGTATCGGAGCAAGAACGTACACGGCGGAGGCGGCATCCTGCACGCCGAAGTCGCTCCGGTCGACGCCTGATTCCGCATCAAGCATTTTTTGGGCAAGTTCGGGCGCATCCGGTAAACTCGCCGCGCCATTTACGAGAGAACCCCATGACGACCCCGACCGACACCCCCACCACCTACGAAAGAATCGGCGGCGAAGCCGCTGTCGGCAAGCTCTGCGACCGCTTCTACGAACTGATGGACAGCGTGCCGCAGTTTGCCGAATTGCGTGCCATGCACCCCGAAAGCCTGCAGGGATCGCGCGACAAGCTGTACATGTTCCTGTCCGGCTGGTTCGGCGGCCCGGACCTGTTCGTCGAGAAGTTCGGCCATCCGCGGCTGCGCGCCCGCCACATGCCTTTCGAGATCGGCGCCAAGGAGCGTGACCAGTGGGTCGCCTGCATGGTGCTGGCCATGGAGGATGTCGGCATCGAGGAGGGGATTCGCGCCAAGTTGCTGGAGAACTTCTTCAACACCGCCGATTTCATGCGCAACAAACAGGAATAGCGCTCACGGGCGACCGGGAAAAGGGGCGGGCAGTGTTGTAGCCGCCTCGAAATGCGATGGAACAAGTTTTTTCCACGCGATCAATCGCTTGACAGGCAACAAAGGATGCTGCGGCGCAGCACGGGATGCTAGAATACTGCCTTTGTCTTTCAGGCCGTCTTCCATGTCCGTTCGCCCCATTCGCAACATCGCCATCATCGCCCACGTCGACCACGGTAAAACCACCCTGGTCGACCAGCTGCTCCGCCAGTCCGGAACCTTCGCCGCCCACCAGCAACTGGTCGAGTGCGTGATGGACTCCAACGACCTGGAAAAGGAACGCGGCATCACGATCCTCTCCAAGAACACCTCGGTCGAGTACGAAGGCGTTCATATCAACATCGTCGATACCCCGGGCCACGCCGACTTCGGCGGTGAAGTCGAGCGCGTGCTGGGCATGGTCGATGGCGTGGTGCTGCTGGTCGATGCCGCCGAAGGCCCGATGCCGCAAACCCGCTTCGTGACCAAGAAGGCGCTGGCGCTGGGCCTGCGTCCGATCGTGCTGGTCAACAAGGTCGACCGTGACGGCGCCGATCCCGACAACGCCGTGAACCTGACTTTCGACCTGTTCGACAAGCTGGGCGCCACCGACGAACAACTCGACTTCCCCATCGTTTACGCTTCCGGCCTGAACGGCTGGGCGGCCATGGAACTCGACCAGCCGCGCGAAAACATGAAGCCGCTGTTCGACACCATCCTGCGCCACGTGCCGGCCCCGGATGCCGATACCGAAGCACCGCTGCAACTGCAGATCACCGCGCTGGACTACTCGTCCTACGTCGGCCGCATCGGCGTCGGCAAGATCAACCGCGGCAAGGTCAAGACCGGTCAGAACGTGCTGGTCATGTTCGGCACCGAGGAAGAGGCCGCTGAACACGAACGCACCCCGATCAAGGCCAAGATCGGCCAGGTGTTCGGCTACAAGGGCCTGAACAAGGTCGAACTGGCCGAAGGCCACGCCGGCGACATCGTCCAGATCACCGGTATCGAAGACCTGGTGCTCGGCTGCACGGTGACCGATCCGGAACAACCGGAATCCCTGCCGCTGCTGAAGATCGATGAACCGACGCTGTCCATGCAGTTCATGGTCAACACCAGCCCGCTGGCCGGCACCGAAGGCAAGTTCGTCACCAGCCGCCAGCTGCGCGACCGCCTGCACAAGGAACTGCTGACCAACATGGCGCTGCGCGTCCATGACACGCCGAACGGCGACGTTTTCGACGTGGCTGGTCGTGGCGAACTGCACCTCGGCATCCTGCTTGAGAACATGCGCCGCGAAGGCTATGAACTGGCCGTCGGTCGTCCTCGTGTCGTCAAGAAGATCATCAATGGCGTCGAGTGCGAACCGTACGAGCAACTGACCGTCGACGTCGAGGAAGACACCCAGGGTGGCGTCATGGAAAGCCTCGGCCTGCGCAAGGGTGAGCTGCAGGACATGGTGCCGGACGGTCGCGGTCGCGTCCGTATCGAATACCGCATCCCGGCCCGCGGCCTGATCGGCTTCCAGGGTGAATTCATGAACCTGACCCGCGGCAATGGCCTGATGAGCCACGTTTTCGACGAATACGCCCCGGTCAAGGACGGCAGCGTCGCCGAGCGTCGCAACGGCGTGCTGATCTCCCAGGACAACGGCGAAGCCGTGGCCTACGCACTGTGGAAGCTGCAGGATCGCGGCCGCATGTTCGTCAGCCCTGGCGAAAAGCTGTACGAAGGCATGATCATCGGTATCCACAGCCGTGAGAACGACCTCGTGGTCAATCCGATCAAGGGCAAGCAGCTGACCAACGTTCGCGCCTCCGGCACCGACGAAGCGGTGCGCCTGGTGCCGCCGGTCCAGCTGAGCCTGGAAGCCGCCGTCGAATTCATTGCCGAAGACGAACTGGTCGAACTGACCCCGAAGTCGATTCGTCTGCGCAAGCGTTACCTGACCGAAATCGAGCGCAAGCGGGCCATTCGCGGCCTGTAATCAGGCCCGGCCGAACAAAAATGGCGACCCAACTGGGTCGCCATTTTTTTGCCTTCTATCCGCAGGCCGATTGGTCGCGGCCGGATTCTTGAGGGGATTTTCCTAAATGCTACGGTCGGCCAGATATTTTGCCGAAAATTCAGAAGCATTGACCGGTCGGCCGGTCAAATAACCCTGAACCGTCTCGCAGCCCAGTGATTTCAGAAACTCATACTGAGCCTCGGTTTCCACGCCTTCGGCCACCACTTCCAACGACAGGCTTTTGGCCATGGCGACGATGGCGCGGACCAGCGGTTCGCTACCGCCGGTTGAGCCATCCAGAGGCAGGGCGCTGATGAAAGAACGATCAATCTTAAGCGTGCTGATCGGCAGGCGGTGAAGGTAGGAAAGCGAGGAATAACCCGTTCCGAAATCATCGAGAGCGATACGGATGCCGGCATCGCGCAGGCACATCAGTTCATCGATGCAGCCGCTGTCAGCATCGAGCAGCACCGATTCGGTAACCTCGACCTCCAGGGCCGAACTTGGCACGCCGGCCGCCTGCAGCTTGTCGATGATGTAGCGCGAGACCGACGGGCGCCAGAACTGACGGGGCGAGAGATTGATCGTGATCGGGATCAGGTCGGCATACTGCGTCCGCCACTGGGCAATCTGGTCAATGGCGCGGTCAATGACCCATTCGCCGATCGGAAGAATCAGGCCGCTTTCCTCGGCGACCGGGATGAAGCGGTCCGGTGGTATATGCTTCTCACCATCGTGCCAGCGCAGTAGAGATTCGGCGCCAACGACCCGGCGGCTGGCAATGTCGACCTTGGGCTGAAAATGAAGATCCAGTTGCTGGTCCTGGATGGCTCGCCGCAAGCGGATTTCCAGCCCCATCCGGGAAACGACGCGCTCATCCATCTGCTGGGTATGCGTCCGGATGGTATTCCCTCCCGATGCCTTCGCCTCGTACATGGCGGTATCGGCGTGACGCAACAAGGTTTCACCGTCGGCCGCATCTGAGGGAAAGAGACTGACGCCGATGCTGGCACTGGTGAAGTAATCCGTTTCATCGCCGGTAATCGGCGTGGCAATGACATCCTTGACTGTACTGGCGGTCAGGAATGCCCCTTCGGCATCGCTCAGCGGGGCCAATAAAATGATGAATTCGTCGCCTCCCTGTCGATACAGTCGGGCATTCTTGGGCAACTTCTTGCCGACGTGTTCGGCCACCAGTTGCAACAGGCGATCTCCGGCGCGATGGCCGAGGGTATCGTTGATGTTCTTGAAGCGATCCAGATCGAAAAACAGGACGCCGATCTGATGATTGAGGATTTTTGCCGCGCTGATCGCTTCATTCAGGTGCTCGGCGAACAACAGACGATTGGGCAGCCCGGTCAGTACATCGTGCCGGGCAAGAAACTCCATTTCGTCCTGGTGATTGCGGCGCTGGGTGATGTCGGTCACCGAGCCGACCATCTGGTAGGCAAGCCCCCGTCTATCGCGTACCGCCAGGCCGCGCGAGGCAATCCATCGATACAAGCCGTCGCTGGCCAGCACACGGTACTCGCAATAGAAATACTCGCTTTCGCCTTTTAGATGCTGAGCGACCGCCTGATTGTAGATGGCGACATCGTCGGGATGGACCAGGCGCAACCAGGCATGCGTATCGGGCAGGAAGTCTTCGTGATAGCCCAGGATTTGCAGAAGCCGCCGCCCGACATGCAGCGCCTTGGTTTGCGGATTCCACTCCCAGAAACCGTCGTGGGCGGCCTGCATGGCCATTTCGTAAGCCCGATTGACCGATTGAAAATGACGCCACTCATCGACGGCGATCCAGGCGATCGCCAGAAGCACGAGCGTCAGCAACATTCCTGTCATGACTCCCGGCGCCAGCAGATAAGCCGGCAGGGCAATGGCTGCCATGATCGCCAGGGCGATCAGGTGAAGCTTGCGGTTGCCCTGCAGCAGCAGTGACAAGTTCGGTCGGAACAACAACAGGCCGGTTCCCGGCATGGTGTTAGCCGCCGGTCATTGACATGAAGCGAACGACCTGTGGCGCATCCATCTGATGGGTGAAGTCGTGCCCATAGGGCTTGATGCCCATGCTGTCGACGATGGCCTGGCGCAGGGCGAGGTCATCCCCGCCGCTGCGCAGGATAGTCAGCAGATTGGCGGCATCGTTCTGACCAAGGCACGGATAAAGTTCTCCCTTGGCGGTAATCCGTACCCGATTGCAGGTATCGCAAAAATTGTGGCTATGCGGCGAAATGAAACCGACACGCGATTCGCTGCCCGGGATGCGCCAGTAACGCGCCGGCCCGCCAGAATTCTCGGTGGAAGGAATCAGTTCGAAATGCTGGGACAGAATATCTCGGGTTTCTTCCGAGGAAATGTAAGTATTGCTGCGGCCAAGAATCTCACCAAGCGGCATTTCTTCAATGAAGGAAATATCGAGTTCATTGTCGACGGCAAAGCGGACCAGATCTACGAATTCGTCGTCGTTGGTGCCCCGCATCATTACCGCATTCAGCTTGGTTCTCCGGAACCCGGCCGCGCGAGCGGCATCGATTCCCTTCAGGACCTTACCCAAATCGCCGATCCGGGTAATTTTCCGGAAACGTTCCGGCTTCAACGTATCCAGGCTGATGTTGATGCGTTTGACGCCAGCAGCGCGCAACGGCCCTGCAAATCTGTCCAGTTGCGAACCGTTGGTCGTCAGTACCAAATTTTCCAGGCCGGGCAGGGAACCCAGGCGTTCGATCAGCCACATCGCTTCCTTGCGGACCAGTGGCTCACCCCCAGTGATCCGCAACTTGGTGACACCGAGACCGACAAAAACCGATGCCACGCGCAGACACTCCTCCAGACTCATGACCTCCTGGCGAGGCAAAAAACTCATGTCTTCAGCCATGCAGTAGGTACAGCGGAAATCGCAGCGATCGGTAATCGACAGGCGAACGTAAGTGATGCGCCGCCCGTATTTGTCGAGTAGCGTCCCTTCACTGTAACCCGTCGCCGGCATGGCGATTTTGGGCGTGAATCCGGCCAATCCTTCGGGAGTTGCTTCGGGTTTCAGTGTTTCGTTTTGCATGATGGACGGTGGCTTTCAGCGGTCTGCAAAAACGCGGACGCGACCTTTGTGGGCCGATTATCGACCCGCCGTCGCTTCTCTACAAGTAGAGAGATCAAAAATCGAAAAGTTCGTCGAAAAATCGCCAAAGATGCTACCGAAGGCTGAGATGATATTATCATCAGCCTGGATAAAACACCCTTTCCAGCCAAGAGAGGAACAAATGCAGGTCAGCCGGATACCTAAAAATGCAAAAAGCCCAACCGTTTGGTTGGGCTTTTTGACTGGAAATTCTGGCTCCTCGACCTGGGCTCGAACCAGGGACCTACGGATTAACAGTCCGGCGCTCTACCGACTGAGCTATCGAGGAACAGAGATGCGCATTATAGGAGTAGAATGCCCTGTTGTCAAGCGTTTTGTGCCTTTTTAACAATAAGAAACAGCAACCATGGACCCGAATCTCATCTACGCAAAAACTCCCACCGGCGACGAGGCGGTGCGTCAAAGCACACGTGTCGTCCAGCGCAATCTGCGCATGGTGCTGGTCCTGGTTGATGGCAAGGTGAGTGTCTCGGAGTTGTCGGCGAAAATCGGCAATCCCCGACTGGTGGAAACTGCCCTGAGAGAACTGGAGGAGGGCGGGTATATCGCGCCGACCATCGAAGCCGTGTCGGTCTGGGAAGAAACCCTGAAAGCCGCCCAGAACGAGCCTCAGCAATCCGCCACAACAGCGCTTTCGGAGTTTTCGACATTCGGCCCAAAATCGATCGGTGCGGCAAATTCGCGAGCGACACATAGCGCCGCCAGCAATTTTTCGTCTTTCGGCAAACCTATTCTGCCAACTGCGAATGGCGTATCGGCCACCGGCATTAACTCTGAGCGCGTTTCTCGCCGCGCCCAGAACGCCGATGATCATTCCGAAACACGCCGGCTTCCGGGGTTTCGCCCGGTCATGCTCAGCGGAGCGACAATCGTAGCCACGCTTGTCGCTACCGCCTTGCTCTACCCTTACAGTCAGTTCAAACCGGATCTTGAGGCAAGTGCATCGCAACTCACCAATGCACCGGTCCGGATTGATGGCATCGCACTGGCGCTGTTTCCAAGCCCTCACCTTAAATTGACCGGAGTCAAGTTGGGCTCGCCTGAGGACGGGAGAGTCGCCGAGATCAGGGTTTCGTCGCCGTTATCCATGCTCGGTGGAGCGCCGCACAAGATTTCCAGAATTGATATTTCGGGCGCTTCTCTAACGGCCAATCGCCTCGTATCCCTGCCGATGTTTCGAGGGGATCGGGTCAGTGACGGCAGCATCGAAGTATCCACAATACATGTTGAACAGTCGCAGATTTCTTTCGGTGAGCACCTAGCTCTGAAAGATATCTATGGGAAAGTTGAATTTCGTTCCGATGGCAAGATTGAAAAGGCGGTTTTCGAAACGGCTGACCGTAGTCTTTTGGTCGAGGCCGCACCGAGCGCAAGCGGGATCGGACTGAATATCGAAGGCCGGGCCTGGAAACCTGAAGGCAGCTCGATTACTTTTGCCTCACTGCAAGCCAAGGGTGTATTGCAGAAGGAGAAGCTCTTCGTCGAGAACATCGACACGACTTTCCTTGGCGGCATACTTCGCGGCAACTGGCTGCTTGACTGGAGCAATGGCCTGTCAATGGCCGGTGATGGTTCGCTGATCCGGCTGGATAGCCGCAAGGTCAGCGAGGTGTTTGCTCCATCGCTGAAGATTGATGGGGACATGACCGGAACGGTTCGCCTGCGTTCGGTCGGGCGAGATTGGGAGACTTTGTGGCGCAATGCCGAAGCAATGCTGACGACCGAGATCACTCGCGGTGTCCTTTACGGCGTCGATCTCGGTGAAGCGGCTCGCCGTGCCGGAGGCTCTGAAGTTCGGGCGGGAAGCACCAAGTTTGACCGGCTTCGTTCGACGATCAACGTCACCACGAAGCAGGTCGTGGGGCGCGAAGTCCGCATGGATGCCGGCATGGTGACTGCGAGCGGTCATTTCGTGGGCGAACGTACCGGCCAAATCGACGGAAGCATGGCTGTTACGCTCCAGACATCGGTATCGAGTCAACACGCCGCAGTTCACGTATTCGGCGTCCTCCCCAATTTAACTGCCGTAGCCAACAAATAAAAAGGGCGGAACCAAGGTTCCGCCCTTTTGTGGCATTGCAGCTTGCCGGATTCGTCAGGCCTTGGTCACTGCAGCGATTGCCTTGGCGACGTAGTCCAGGTTCTTGGTATTCAAGGCAGCCAGGCAGATACGGCCGGTAGAAACGGCGTAGATACCGAACTCTTCGCGCATGCGATCGACCTGGGCAGCCGTCAGGCCAGTGTAGGAGAACATACCGCGTTGCTGGGCAACAAAGGAGAAGTCCTGGGCCACGCCTTGAGCCTTGATGGCATCGACCAGACCAGTACGCATGGCGCGGATGCGGTCACGCATGCCGGCCAGTTCGCTTTCCCACATCTGACGTAGTTCGCCCGAGGCCAACACACCGGCAACCAGCGCGCCGCCATGGGTCGGCGGGTTGGAGTAGTTGGTGCGGATGACGCGCTTGACCTGCGACATGACGCGTGCAGATTCGTCTTTGCCGGCGGTGACGATGGACAGGGCGCCGACGCGCTCGCCATACAGCGAGAAGTTCTTGGAGAACGAGCTGGAGGCGAAGAACTGCAGGCCGGAAGCGGAGAAGGCACGGACAGCCACGGCGTCGGCATCGATGCCGTCGGCAAAGCCCTGGTAGGCCATGTCGAGGAAGGGCACCAGGCCGCGTTCCTGGCAGATGGCGACGACTTCGCCCCACTGGGCATCCGACAGGTCTGCACCGGTCGGGTTGTGGCAGCAGGCGTGCAGGACGATGACCGAACCGGCGTCCAGGCCCTTCAAGCAGGCCTTCATGCCGTCGAAATTGACGCCGCGGGTGGCTGCATCGTAGTACGGGTAGTTTTCGACGACGAAGCCGGCCGATTCGAACAGGGCGCGATGGTTTTCCCAGGACGGGTCGCTGATGTAGACCTTGGCGTTCGGATTCAGGCGCTTCAGGTAGTCGGCGCCGATCTTCAGCGCACCGGTGCCACCCAGGGCCTGGGCGGTGATCACCTGGCCATTGGCGATCAGGGCAGAATCCTTGCCGAGCAGCAGATTCTGGACTGCAGTGTTGTAGGCCGGATTGCCTTCGATCGGCTGGTAGCCACGCGGCAGCGTAGCCTTGACGCGGGCATCCTCGGCGGCCTTGACAGCGGCCAGCAGCGGAATCTTGCCGTTGTCGTCGAAATACACGCCAACGCCGAGATTGACCTTGGTGGTGCGCGTATCGGCATTGAAGGCTTCATTCAGGCCGAGGATAGGATCGCGCGGGGCCATTTCCACCGCAGCGAAGATCGAAGAGGACATAGAGACTCCGTGGAATAATACGAACAGTGTCCGCACGGCCATACAGCCGCACAACGAGAAACCTGCGAATTTTATCATGAGCGAAACCAACACCGGCACGCCAGTTGTCTGTTATGAGGGTAGTCCCTACCGTTTGCACCAACCGTTTCCCCCGGCCGGGGACCAGCCCATGGCGATCCAGCAATTGGTCGAGGGACTGGAGGATGGCCTGTCCTTCCAGACGCTGCTCGGTGTAACAGGCTCCGGCAAAACCTACACGATGGCCAACGTCATTGCCCGCACTGGCCGCCCGGCGCTCGTCCTGGCGCCAAACAAGACGCTGGCGGCGCAACTCTATTCGGAATTCAAGGAGTTTTTCCCGGAAAACGCCGTCGAGTATTTTGTCTCCTACTACGACTACTATCAGCCGGAAGCCTACGTGCCGTCGCGCGATCTGTTCATCGAGAAGGACAGTTCGATCAACGACCATATCGAGCAGATGCGGCTGTCGGCAACCAAGAGCCTGATCGAACGTCGCGATGTGGTGATCGTCGCCACAGTGTCCTGCATCTACGGCATAGGCGACCGCGACGAATATCACAACATGATCCTGACCATGCGAGTCGGCGACAAACTGGACCAGCGCGCCATCATCAAGCGGCTCAGCGACATGCAGTACGATCGCAACGAGATGGACTTCCATCGCGGCACCTTCCGCGTGCGGGGCGACATCATCGACATCTTTCCGGCCGAACACGCCGAGCACGCTATCCGCGTCTCGCTGTTCGACGACGAGGTTGAGGCGCTGCAGTTTTTCGATCCGCTGACCGGTCATTTGCTGCACAAGGCCTTGCGCTTCACCGTCTTCCCGGCTTCGCACTACGTGACGCCGCGGGCGACGGTGGTGCGCGCCATCGAGGCGATCAAGGATGAGCTTCGCGAACGCATCGATTTCTTTACCCGCAGCAACAAGCTGGTCGAAGCGCAGCGCATCGAGCAGCGGACCCGCTTCGATCTCGAAATGCTCGATCAGATTGGCTTCTGCAAGGGCATCGAGAACTACTCCCGGCACTTTTCCGGCAGAAAAGCCGGCGAGGCACCGCCGACGCTGATCGATTACCTGCCGCCCGATGCGCTGATGTTCATCGACGAATCGCACGTATCGATAGGGCAGGTCGGCGGCATGTACAAGGGTGACCGTTCGCGCAAGGAAAATCTGGTCGATTACGGCTTCCGGTTACCTTCTGCGCTCGACAACCGCCCGCTGCAGTTCAATGAGTTCGAGGCCCACATGCGCCAGACCGTCTTCGTTTCGGCAACGCCGGCCGACTACGAGCAGCAGCATGCAGGGCAGGTGGTCGAACAGCTGGTTCGCCCGACCGGGTTGATCGACCCGGAGGTCATCGTTCGCCCGGCATCGACGCAGGTTGATGATCTGCTGGCCGAAATCGGTCAGCGGGTTGCCGTAGGAGAGCGCGTGCTGGTCACCACGCTGACCAAACGCATGGCCGAAGACCTGACCGATTTTCTCGCCGACAACGGCATCAAGGTGCGTTACCTGCACTCGGATATCGACACAGTCGAGCGCGTCGAAATTATTCGCGACCTGCGCCTGGGCGAGTTCGACGTGCTGGTCGGTATCAACCTGCTGCGTGAAGGTCTGGATATTCCGGAAGTATCACTGGTGGCAATTCTCGACGCCGACAAAGAGGGCTTCCTGCGCTCGGAACGCTCGCTGATACAGACTATTGGGCGGGCAGCGCGCCATATCCATGGCACAGCCTTGCTCTATGCTGATACGATTACACAATCCATGCAGCGGGCGATTGCCGAAACAGGACGGCGGCGGGAAAAGCAGATAAGCTTCAATCGCGAGCATGACATCACACCGCGTGGTGTGTCGAAAAAAATCAAGGACATCATCGATGGTGTCTATAGCGTTGAATCGGCGCAGGCCGAGCGGAAGGTAGCGCAGCAGCAGGCGGCCTACGAGGCCATGGACGAAAAAACAGTAGCCAGGGAAATCAAGCGGCTCGAAAAAGCGATGTTCGAGTGTGCCAAAAACCTGGAATTCGAAAAAGCGGCGGCGGCCCGCGACGAATTGTTCCGGCTCAGGGAGCGCGTATTCGGCGCGGCACAGCACGACCCCGATGGAGATAGGACAACATGAGCTATCGCGTGCTACTTGTCTGCATGGGCAACATTTGTCGTTCACCGACAGCTGAGGGCGTTCTCAGACATTTTATTAAAATCAATGACCTTGGCGATAAAGTTGAGGTTGATTCTGCGGGAACGCATGGTTATCACGTCGGCGAAGCGCCCGACTCAAGAACCCAGCGCGCCGCCTCGGCCAGAGGCTACAACCTGTCGCAGTTGAGAGCTCGTAAGGTGGCGCGCCAGGATCTCGATTATTTCGACCTGATCCTGGCCATGGACAAGAGCAATCTCGACAATCTCAAGCGCCTGGCCAGCCCGGAGCAACAGGAGCGCCTTGGTTTGTTCATGGATTACTCCCGGAACTTCGACGACGACGAAGTTCCCGACCCATACTACGGCCTGGGGCATGGTTTCGATCTCGTTCTCGACATGGTCGAAGATGCCTCGCTTGGCCTGGTGGACGATATCAAGAAAAAACTGGGCCGCCGCTAACGCATTCGGCATCTGAAAAAAACAAGGGGCACCGAGTGGTGCCCCTTTGTTATTGCGATAGAACAGGCTTTATTTGCCAGTCTCTACCATGATCAACGGTTCGCTGTCGGCAGTGTCGGAAACCGACTTCTGCTTGCGCGGGCGACCGAGTTTGACCGGCGGTTCGACCGGCGCCATGGCGACCGGAGCTGTCGTGGTCTGAACCATGACCAGCCCGCTTTCGGCCAACGCGGCGTCGATATCGACCGGAGTGGCTGTTTCGATCGGTGCGCTTTCAGTTTTTGCCACATTTATGGCTTCGACCGTAGCATTCTCGACAATCACAGGTGCCGGTACCGCAACTTCAACGGCCGGGGCAGCTTCCTCGATCACTACAGTCGGTTGGCTAACCGGAACGACAACTTCCACCACGGGCTCGGCCGCGACAATGGTTTCAGGCTCAACTGCTGCCGGCACCACGACGATGAGCGGCTCCTGGACTGCGACGGCTTCGACAGGTGCTTCAACCAGGGATGCTGCTTCGGTGTCCGGCGCTACGACTGCATTTTCCGCCTCGTTGCGACGTTCGCCACGGCCGCGGCCGCCACGACGACCACGACGACGGCCGCCTTGTTCCTCGTTTGCTTGGGTTTCAGGCGTTTCTTCGGTAACCGACTGAACGACAGGCTGATCGCTCACCTGGGCCAGCTTGTTTTCAACCGCTTCCGGCTGTTGGCGTTCGCGACGCTCCTTGCGCTCGCCACGCGGGCGACGCTCCTGACGCTCACCGTTGCCTGCGGTCGGTACAGACTCCTCGCCCGCAGTCTTTTCAGCATTGCGCTCGTTACGGTTACCGCGGTCTTTATTGCGCTCACCGCGTTCGCCACGCTCTTCATCGCGCTTGTTGCCATTGCGACCGCCACGGCGGCCATCGCGGTCGCGACGTCCGTCGCCACGGCTTTCGCGCGGCTTCTTGGCCGGAGTCGGCTCGGCAACAGGCTCTTCCGCAGCCTTGGCCGGCGCGCGGAACCACGAGAAGATCTTCGACAGAAGGCCGCTTTCCGGCTGAGCAGGCGCGACGACCGGAGCGGCTTCGGTCTTCTCAGGCAGATTCGGGGCCGGCTGTTCCGGCGAAATACCCTTGATGGCGGCCTCCTGGCGCGGCTTCGCAGCCTCTTGCTGGGTGGCCTGCTTGATCGCCTCTTCGAGCGGCATGTCGACCATCTTGTAGGACGGCTCGCGGCTGTCGTCATGGTTCAGATCATCATGACGCAGGCGGGTGATCGTGTGCGCCGGCGTTTCGAGATGAACGTTCGGGACCAGCAGGATGGTGACCTTGTGGCGCAACTCGATGGCCTGGATGTCCGGGCGCTTTTCGTTGAGCAGGAAGGTGGCGACATCGACCGGAACCTGGACATGCACGGCACCGGTGTTTTCCTTCATGGCTTCCTCTTCGAGGATGCGCAGGATGTGCAGCGCTGCCGATTCGGTGGAGCGGATGTGGCCGGTACCGGTACAGCGCGGGCAGGGAATGTAGCTGGTTTCGGCCAGCGCCGGACGCAGGCGCTGACGGGACAGTTCCATCAGGCCGAAGCGGCTGATCTTGCCCATCTGGACGCGGGCACGGTCGAAGCGCAGCGCATCGCGCAGGCGGTTTTCGACCTCGCGCTGGTTTTTGCTGTTTTCCATGTCGATGAAGTCGATCACGATCAGGCCACCCAAGTCGCGCAGACGCAACTGGCGGGCCAGTTCTTCAGCAGCTTCGAGGTTGGTCTTGAATGCGGTTTCCTCGATATCGGAACCCTTGGTGGCGCGACCCGAATTGACGTCGACGGCAACCAGCGCTTCGGTGTGGTCGATGACGATGGCTCCGCCGGACGGCAGGTTGACCTGGCGAGCGAAGGCTGTCTCGATCTGGTGTTCGATCTGGAAGCGCGAGAATAGTGGCACGTCGTCGCGGTAGCGCTTGACGCGATTGACATTGCCAGGCATCACCGTGCCCATGAAGGCGCGGGCCTGCTCGTAAACCTCATCGGTATCGATCAGGATTTCGCCAATGTCCGGCTGGAAGTAGTCGCGGATGGCGCGAATGACCAGGCTGCCTTCCAGGTAGATCAGGAAAGCGCCGCTCTGCTGCTGGGCGGCGCCGTCGATGGCGGTCCACAGTTGCAGCAGGTAGTTCAGGTCCCACTGCAGTTCTTCGGCCTGGCGGCCGATGGCGGCGGTGCGGGCGATCAGGCTCATGCCGTTGGGCACTTCGAGCTGATCCATGATTTCGCGCAGTTCGGCGCGTTCGTCACCGTCGACGCGACGGGAAACGCCACCGCCGCGCGGGTTGTTCGGCATCAGCACAAGGTAGCGGCCGGCCAGCGAAACGTAGGTGGTCAGCGCAGCACCCTTGTTGCCGCGTTCGTCCTTGTCGACCTGGACGATCAGTTCCTGGCCTTCCTTCAGCGCTTCCTGGATCTTGGCGCGGCCGACTTCGGTACCAGGCTGGAAATAGGCGCGGGAGACTTCCTTGAACGGCAGGAAGCCGTGGCGATCGGCACCATAATCGACGAAGCAGGCTTCGAGGGACGGTTCGATCCGGGTGATGACACCCTTGTAGATGTTGCTCTTGCGTTGTTCCTTGGCGGCGGACTCAATGTCGAGATCAATCAGTTTCTGACCATCGACAATGGCGACACGGAGTTCTTCCGCCTGTGTCGCATTGAATAGCATGCGTTTCATTTGTTTTCGGGCTCCAGCGCACCGAAGCGCGCAGCAACGAAACGCCCTGGCAGGCAGCGACTTTTCTTTATCGGGTTGCGTTCATATGAGGGATGAGGGCAAAGGCGATTGGAAGGTGCTGATCAACAAACGGCCGCGTGTTTTTTATTGAAATGCGCGACCTGAAATTCCTGCAACGGGCAATCCGTGCGTGCTTACAGTGGGCTTATCCATTAACATCACTACTTTTGGTGAGTGAACTTAACCAGTCGTTTTACGTTGGCCTGGCCTGCGCAGTTGGCGCAGGTGAGACTTCGAGCCTGCCGCAAGGCGGTCGCGCTGACAGCGCGAGGGCACAAACGGTCTGACGGTTCGGCATCTCTTGCAAACCGAGACGTAGAACGTGGGCAGTATATTAGAAAATGAACGGTGCAGGGAACAATTCAGTCACCCACGCGGTGATCACCGAAGAAGAGCAGGGGCAACGCCTCGACAACTTCCTTATCAGACGTTGCAAAGGCGTTCCGAAAAGCCATATCTATCGGATTCTGCGCAGCGGCGAGGTTCGGGTGAACAGCAAGCGGGTCGATGCCACCTACAGGCTCTGTGTTGGCGATAGCCTGCGCATTCCCCCGATCCGGATTGCCGAGCGGCCACAGAACGAAGTGGATGAGGCCGCCAAGGAACGCGTCGACCTGCCGATCATTTACGAAGACGAGGCCATACTGGTCATCGACAAGCCGGAGGGCATAGCCGTCCACGGCGGCAGCGGTGTCAGCTTTGGCGTCATCGAGGCCTTGCGCCGACAAAGGCCGCAGGCCAAGTTCCTAGAACTGGCGCATCGGCTCGACCGGGAAACCTCGGGAATCCTGCTCGTCGGCAAGAAGCGCCTGGCGCTTACAGCGCTACACGACATGTTCCGCGAGCACGGGGCCGGGGCTGACAAGCGCTACCTCGTGCTAGTCAAGGGGCGCTGGATGAATAATACCCAGCATGTCAAATTCCCGCTGTACAAATACCTGACCGAAGGCGGCGAAAGGCGGGTGATGGTCCGCGACGACGGCAAGGCGTCGCACACGATATTCCGCCTGCTGGCGCGCTGGCCCGAGATGAGCTTGCTCGAGGCGCAACTGAAAACCGGGCGAACCCACCAGATTCGCGTGCATCTGGCGCACCTTGGCTTTCCTATCCTCGGCGACGAAAAATATGGTGATTTTGCCCTGAATAAGTCACTCAAGCGGGATGGTTTGAAACGGATGGCGCTGCATGCATGGCGGATGGCATTCCGGCACCCGCTGACGGCTGCTGAACTGGAATGTGTCGCCCCCTTGCCAGATGGCATCGGAAACTATATTGCTACGGTCGATGCCGAAAGAAGCCGGGAATTCACCGCAGAGAACTTAGAATCCATACTAAATCAATGAAATACCAACTGATCGTTTTCGACTGGGACGGCACTTTGCTGGACTCCGCAGGCGCCATTGTCCAGGCCATCCAGTCCGCGTGTATTGATCTTGACCTGCCGGTGCCGGAGGACAGCAAGGCCAGGCACGTTATCGGCCTTGGGCTGGTCGATGCAATGCGGCATGCGGTTCCTGATTTGCCGCCCGATCGCTACCAGGCCATGGTTGATCGCTATCGTTTTCACTATCTCGCAGGCGACCATAAATTGACCTTGTTTGATGGTGTGCCGCAGATGCTGGCGCGCCTGCATGCGGCAGGGCATATCCTGGCCATTGCGACCGGCAAGAGTCGGTTCGGGCTGGACCGGGCCCTGGATCACTCCGGCTTGCGCCCCTTGTTTCAAGCCTCGCGTTGTGCCGACGAATGTCATTCCAAACCGCATCCGCAGATGCTCGAAGAATTAATGGCGGGATTCGGCATGGCAGAGACGTCTACCGTGATGATTGGCGATACCTCGCACGATCTGCTGATGGCCAGCAACGCCGGAGTGGATTCGCTGGGGGTTACCTACGGCGCCCATCCTCACGATCATCTACTGGAGCACAAACCGGTGGCGTGCCTGCATAGCGTGCGAGAACTTGATCAATGGCTGCTGGACTTCGCCTGATCTGTTCCAGCGAGCAGTTGATCGAGGCCGGAAAGGGATTTCGTTTCACCGTAACCCGCTATGGCCGAGAGGTATCGGCTTTTGCCGTTCGTTTCAGGGGCCTGGTTTATGGCTATTTGAACGAATGTGGCCATGTTCCGGCAGAACTCGACTGGTTGCCAGGCGAATTCTTCGATGATTCCAAGCTATACTTGATTTGCTCGATTCATGGCGCACTTTATGCTCCGGATACGGGTAGATGTCTCGGTGGTCGTTGTCAGGGCAGGGGTCTGAAACCTTTGGCGATGCACGAGATTGACGGTCAGATTTTTTTAGAGCAAGACGAAAATCATGGATAACCCCCAATCCCCCAATAACGATGCCGCCTGGGAACGCAAGGTCCTGGAAAAACTGGCTTTTGCGGCACTCGACGAGCAAAAGGCGCGGCGACGCTGGGGAATTTTTTTCAAGGGCCTCGGATTTGTTTATCTGCTGGTCGTTTTGATCGCCGTGGTCGATTGGGGCAGCGGGGCCGAGCACCAGGTGCGGCATACCGCGATGGTCAATCTGAACGGAGTCATCGAAGCCAAGGGTGAAGCCAGCGCCGAAAACCTGGTCACCGCACTGAATGCTGCCTTCGAAGAAAAGAATGTGGCTGGGGTTATTTTGCGCATTAATAGTCCCGGCGGCAGTCCGGTCCAGGCAGGCATCGTCAATGACGAAATCCGCCGGCTCCGAGGCAAGCATCCGGACAAGCCCCTCTACGCCGTGGTCGAGGATATGTGCGCCTCTGGTGGTTACTACGTCGCCGCCGCGGCCGACAACATCTACGTCAACAAGGCGAGTATTGTCGGGTCTATCGGCGTATTGATGGATGGCTTCGGTTTCACCGGCACGATGGACAAGGCCGGCGTCGAACGTCGCCTGCTGACCGCCGGCGAAAACAAGGGCTTTCTCGACCCCTTTTCGCCTCAGGCGCCGCAGCACAGGGCCCACGCCCAGTTGCTGCTCGATGATATTCACAAGCAGTTCATCGACGTGGTGAAAACCGGGCGCGGCAAGCGACTCAAGGAAACGCCGGAGATGTTTTCCGGCTTGATGTGGACCGGGGCGCAGAGCATTCAGCTTGGCCTGGCCGATGACTACGGTAGCGTTGACTCCGTGGCACGGGATGTCATCAAGGCCGAAAAGGTTCTCGATTACTCCGTCCAGGACAACATTGCCGAACGTGTTGCGAAGCGACTTGGCGCAAGCACCTTTGCCGGGTTCTGGAAAGGTTTCTCGGAGAGTGCGCTAGGGAGCGTCCGCCTGCACTGACCTTTAGGCCAGCAGCAGAAAAACTGTCGGACGCCGCTCGATTTCGGGCGGCGTTTGCTTTTTCCATTGCTGAATCGTTCGCGTCAGGACCGATTCGCTGGCCAAGGTCAGGTCGGTCGCCACCGTCAATCGAGTCCCTGGTTGGCAGCTTTGCAGAATGGCGTCAAACATCGCCCGGTTTCGGTAGGGCGTCTCGATGAACAGTTGCGTTTGCGCACGCTTTCTCGATTCGCTTTCCAGCTCGCGCAGAACTTTCGATCGCTCCACATCCTTGGCTGGCAGATAGCCATGAAAGGCGAAGCGCTGGCCGTTCAAGCCGGATGCCATCAAGGCCAGCAGCAGCGAGGAGGGGCCGATCAGTGGCACGACGCGGATGCCCTCCCGCTGGGCCAGCGCCACCAGATTGGCACCGGGGTCGGCGACGGCCGGGCAACCGGCTTCTGACAACAATCCGACATCGAAGCCAGCGCGTAGCGGAGCGAGCAGGCGATCTAGGGCATCCTGTTTCGTATGCTCGTTCAACTCTTCAAGCTGCAGCTCCTGCAGGGGCTTGTCGGTGCCCGCCGACTTCAGGAAGGCACGCGCGGTCTTGGCCTGCTCGACAACAAAGTGAGCCAGCGGCCGGATGGTCGCCAACACGGTATGCGGCAGCGAGTCTAGTGGCGGAGTTGGACCAAGCGGGACCGGAATCAGATAGAGCGTACCGGTCATCAGAGTACCGCCACGCCTTGTCGGCGCAACATGTCGCACAGGGCAATCAGGGGCAGGCCAACCAAAGCATTCGGGTCGTCGCCGCGCATGCTCTGCAGCAACGCAATCCCCAAACCTTCGGATTTAGCCGAACCGGCACAGTTATAAGCCGGTTCCCGGCGCAGGTAGCTTTCGATTTCGGCATCGCTCAATTGGCGGAAGGTCACCAGCATTGGCACGCCGCAGACGTCCGCCTCGCCGGTTGCTGCGTTCAGCAAGCACAAACCGGTGAAAAAATTGACGGTCTTTCCGGACAAGGCTCGCAATTGCTCGACGGCTCGTTCGTGGTTTCCCGGCTTTCCGTAAATTTTGCCATCGACCGTAGCAACCTGGTCGCTACCGATGATCAGTGCATCGGCATGGCTGTCCATTACAGCTCTGGCCTTTGCTTCGGCGAGTCGCAAGGCCATGGCCTCGGGCGCTTCGCCGTGAATCGGACTTTCGTCGGTTTGCGGATTGGTGACTTCGAATGGCAGGCCGAGGCGACCCAGCAGTTCCCGACGGTAAGGCGATGTGGAGGCGAGAATCAGTTTTTGCGGCATGAAAGACCCGTTACAACAAAGCGTTGCGTTGAACACTTGAAGCGGCACTTTGTTTTGACTTGGAAAGCCAAAAATAATATCATTCAATGTTTAAGTCGCAACAGCTCAAGATTGAAAAGGATTTCGGACGCTTTCGCATTTGCCAGGGATGGTCGTGTTCTCGAAGGAACGCTGCCCATCTCGGAGCTTGAACGCCTGCACGACCTGTTGGTCGAGGTGGTCGGGGAGGTAGCCTTCCGCCTCCAGGGGTTCAAGGGTGAACGTGGAGAACCCATGCTGCAGTTGGAGATTTCGGGCGTGCTCCCGTTAGCCTGCCAGCGCTGCCTGAATGCCGTGCCTTGTGATCTTGATGTCGATAGCCTGCTGGAACTTGTTCCCGAAGGTGCCGAGTTATCGGAAGACGAACTGGAAGACGACACCCGGGATTTCTTGCCGGTGGAACGCGAACTGGATGTGGCCGAGTTGGTTGAGGATGAGATCCTCCTCGCCCTGCCAGTGGCGCCGCGGCACGAAAAATGTGGTTTGCCTGGTGCGGCCGATGCCGGCGAACGGATCAATCCGTTTGCGGCGTTGTCCGGACTTAAAGGCAAGCCGAACTGATTTTTTTGGAGTATCAACATGGCCGTTCAACAGAACAAAAAGTCCCCGTCCAAGCGTGGCATGCATCGCGCTCACGACTTCCTGACCACCCCGCCGCTGGCCGTCGAACCGACCACCGGCGAAGTGCACCTGCGTCATCATATTTCCCCGACCGGTTTCTACCGCGGCAAGAAGGTCGTCAAGGGCAAGGGCGAGTAATCGTTCAACGAAGGGCAGGCGGGCTCGACATGAGCCGCCTGCCTTTTCTTTTTCCCTATGACAACCCGCATTGCCATTGATTGCATGGGGGGTGACCACGGTCCGTCTGTGACGGTGCCGGCTGCCATCCAATTTCTTGCGGAGCATCCGTCAGCCAATCTCGTCCTGGTCGGTCAGGAGGAAGTTTTGCGCCCGTTGCTCGGTGACCATGCCAACGATTCCCGCATCCGCCTTGTTCACGCCACCGAGATCGTTGGCATGGACGAGTCGCCAGCGCTCGCGCTGCGCAACAAGAAGGATTCGTCCATGCGGGTGGCCATCAACCAGGTGAAATCCGGCGACGCGGACGCCTGCGTTTCAGCCGGTAATACCGGCGCCTTGATGGCTATTTCCCGCTTTGTCCTGAAAATGCTTCCGGGTATCGACAGACCTGCGATTTGTGCGCCGCTGCCCACCGTCAACGGACATACGCACATGCTGGATCTGGGCGCCAACGTCGATTGCGGCCCCGAGCATCTGCTCCAGTTCGGCATCATGGGTGCCATGCTGGTCGCTGCCATGGAACACAAGGATGCACCGACAGTCGGCATCCTGAATATCGGCGAAGAAGAAATCAAGGGCAACGAGGTAGTCAAGGCAGCCGCCGAACTTCTACGCGCTTCGGATCTGAATTTCATCGGGAATGTCGAAGGTGACGGCATTTACAAAGGCGAAGCCGATGTGATTGTCTGTGACGGTTTCGTCGGAAATGTCGCCTTGAAGACTTCAGAAGGCCTTGCCCAGATGCTGGCCTCGTCCTTGCGCGGGGAGTTCAAGCGCAACTGGCTGACCAAGCTGGCCGCGTTGATCGCCATTTCGGTGCTGAACAATTTCAAGAAGCGTTTTGATCATCGTCGCTACAACGGGGCTATCCTGCTTGGGCTCAAGGGTATTTCCGTCAAGAGCCATGGCTCGGCCGATGTACTGGCTTTTGGAAATGCCATATCCCGCGCCTACGATGCAGCAGAAAATCGCGTTGTCGAGCGCATCACCAGCCGGATTGCAGCCATGATCCCGGCGCCCGCCACCGCAGTGGAGAATGTCTGAAATGTACGCACGCCTGATCGGTACCGGCAGCTATCTGCCAGGTAACCCCGTCAGCAATACCGACCTTGCCGCCCGCGGTATCGATACCAGTGACGAATGGATCGTCACCCGCACCGGGATTCGCAGCCGCTATCTGGCAGAGCCGGGTACGACGTCGAGCGAACTCGGTCTTATCGCCGCCCAGCGCGCCTTGGAAATGGCCGGTATCACCGGTGCCGAACTTGACCTGATCGTTGTCGCCACGTCGACACCAGATTTTATTTTTCCCAGTACCGCCTGCCTGATCCAGAGCAAGCTCGGCAACAAAGGTGCCGCTGCCTTCGACGTGCAAGCCGTCTGCGCCGGCTTTACCTATGCCTTGGGCATCGCCGAGAAATTTATCTGTTCGGGCAGCCACAAGAAAGCCTTGGTCATCGGCGCGGAAGTCTTCTCCCGCATTCTCGACTGGAAGGATCGCGGGACCTGCGTGCTGTTTGGTGATGGCGCCGGCGCCGTTGTGCTCGAGGCCTCCGAGAAACCCGGCATTCTTGCCACTGCCATGCATGCCGATGGAAGCCAGAACGGCATCCTGAACGTACCCGGCCAGATCTGCGGCGGCCAAGTCACCGGCGATCCATTCCTGCGCATGGACGGGCAGGCCGTTTTCAAGTTTGCCGTTCGCGTCCTGGCCGATATCGCCGAGGAAGTCTGCCAGAGTGCGGGCATCCCGACGACCGATGTCGACTGGCTGATTCCGCACCAGGCGAACATTCGGATCATTGAGGCTACCGGCAAAAAACTGGGGATAGATCGCAACAAGGTCATCGTTACCGTTGATCGCCACGGCAATACTTCTGCCGCGTCGGTGCCCTTGGCGCTCGACGAAGCGGTGCGCGACGGGCGCATTCAGCGCGGCCAGAAAGTGCTGGTCGAAGGCGTCGGCGGTGGCTTTACCTGGGGCGCTGCCCTGCTTGAATTCTAAGAGGACGAAACCATGTCTTTTGCACTCGTATTTCCCGGTCAGGGCTCGCAAAGCGTTGGCATGATGGCGGCCTACGGCGAGTCAGCCGTGGTACGCGCCACTTTTGACGAAGCCTCGGCTGCACTCGGTGACGACCTGTGGGCGATGGTCGCCGAAGGTCCTGCTGAGACGCTCGCGCAAACGATCAACACCCAACCGGTGATGTTGACTGCTGGCATCGCCGTGTGGCGCCTGTGGCAGGAAAAAGGTGGCAAGACGCCGGCTATCCTGGCGGGACATAGCCTGGGTGAATACTCGGCACTGGTTGCCGCTGGCGTCATCGATCTGAAAGATGCTGTTCCGCTTGTGCGCCTGCGTGCTGCTGCGATGCAGGAAGCAGTCCCAGTCGGAACTGGCGCTATGGCGGCCATTCTCGGCCTGAACGATGCTGGCATCGCTGCTGCCTGTGCCGAGGCCGCGCAGGGAGAGGTTGTCGAGCCAGTCAATTTCAATGCTAACGGTCAAACCGTGATCGCTGGCCACAAGGCTGCAGTCGAACGCGCTATGGAGGCCTGCAAGGCGCGTGGCGCCAAGATGGCCAAGGCGCTGCCCGTGTCCGCGCCTTTCCATTCGTCCCTGATTCGCCCGGCCGCCGACAAGCTGGCGGCGCGTCTTGCTGAGTTGACGCTGAACGCGCCGCAAATTCCGGTCATCAACAATGTCGATGTCTCGATCGAAAACGATCCCGGTCAAATCAAGGACGCACTGGTTCGCCAGGCCTACAACCCGGTACGCTGGGTGGAGACCATTCAGGTGATGGCTTCGCTGGGCATCCAGACCGTTGCCGAGTGCGGCCCCGGCAAGGTATTGGCCGGGCTGACCAAGCGTTGCGCCGACGGTGTTACCGGCGTTTCGCTGGCTGATGCGGCCTCAATCGAAGCCAACCTGGGTCTGGAGTAAGCATGCTGAATGACAAGATCGCCCTGGTGACCGGCGCCACTCGCGGCATTGGCCGCGCCATTGCGCTGGAACTCGGCAAGCAAGGGGCCACCGTGATCGGTACGGCAACCACCGAAGACGGTGCCGGCAAAATTTCTGCCTACCTGGCGGAAGCTGGCGTTAAGGGCAAGGGGATCGAGCTCAACGTTACCGATGCGGCGCAAACCGACGCGACCTTAGCGGAAATTGCCAAGGAATTCGGCGCTATCTCCATTCTCGTCAACAACGCCGGCATCACCCGCGACAATCTGGCCATGCGCATGGGCGACGACGAGTGGGATGCGGTCATCGATACCAATCTGAAGGCGGTATTCCGACTGTCGCGAGGGGTCATGCGCGGCATGATGAAGGCGCGTTTCGGGCGCATCGTCAATATTTCCTCGGTCGTCGGCTATTCGGGCAATGCCGGGCAGGCCAACTACTGTGCTGCCAAGGCCGGGGTTGCCGGTCTGAGCCGCTCCCTGGCCCGTGAACTGGGCAGCCGCAACATCACCGTCAACTGCGTCGCGCCGGGCTACATTGCAACCGACATGACGCATGCCTTGACCGAAGAACAGAAGGCCGCCATGCTGGCGTCCATTCCGCTGGCCCGCGCCGGTACGCCGGAAGATGTCGCCGGTGCCGTGAGTTTCCTGGTTTCACCTGCCGCCTCGTATGTCACGGGTACCACCGTGCATGTGAATGGCGGTATGTTCATGGATTGATTTCGCTAAGCTTCGGCTTTTGATAGAATCACAACGTTTTTTTTCGTACCCCTGAGGGGAAGGAGTTTTTCTAATGGATAACATCGTAGAGCGCGTCAAAAAGATCGTCGCCGAACAACTGGGCGTGAACGAAGCGGACATCAAGAACGAGTCCTCCTTTGTGGACGATCTGGGCGCTGACTCCCTGGACACCGTTGAGCTGGTCATGGCTCTGGAAGAGGAATTCGAATGTGAAATTCCGGACGACCAGGCTGAGAAGATCACCACGGTTCAGCAGGCTGTCGATTACATCCTCGCCAACAAGAAGTAAGCCAATTCCGGTTTGAACCAGGCAAGGCCGGCCTCATGGGCCGGCCTTGCTATATTTGCTTTCGGAGTGCATCTTGGCACGTCGCAGAGTCGTCATCACTGGCCTGGGCTTGATTTCCCCGGTCGGCAATAGCGTCGAAGAAGGCTGGCAGAACATTATTGCCGGTGTTTCTGGTATCGCTCCCGTTACCCGTTTCGATACTTCCACCTTCCCGGTCAAATTCGCTGGCGAAGTGAAGAATTTCGATATTACCCAGTACATTTCCGCCAAGGATGCCCGCCGTATGGATAAGTTCATCCATTACGGCCTGGCCGCCGGCATGCAGGCCGTGCGTGACGCCGGTCTGGACAAGGAAGGTGCTGCCGATCCCGAGCGCGTCGGTGTCGCCATTGGTTCCGGTATCGGCGGCTTGCCGCTGATCGAGGAAACCAAGGACGAATACATCGCCGGTGGCGTGCGCAAGGTGTCACCATTCTTCGTGCCCGGTTCGATCATCAACATGATCTCCGGCAACCTGTCGATCGAATACGGCTTCAAGGGGCCGAACCTGGCCATCGTCACCGCTTGTACGACCGGCACCCACTCGATCGGCGAGGCGGCTCGCCTGATCGAATACGGCGATGCCGACGTAATGGTCGCCGGTGGTGCCGAATCGACCGTGTCGCCGCTTGGCATGGGTGGGTTCAGTGCTGCTCGTGCGCTGTCGACGCGCAATGACGATCCGACGACTGCCAGTCGCCCGTGGGACAAGGATCGCGACGGTTTCGTACTGGGCGAGGGTGCCGGGGTCATGGTCCTCGAAGAATACGAACATGCCAAGGCACGCGGCGCCAAGATCTATGCCGAAGTGGCTGGCTACGGCATGAGTGCCGATGCCTACCACATCACTGCGCCGAACATGGACGGTCCGCGTCGTTCGATGGTCAATGCGCTGAAGAATGCCGGCGTCGCTCCTTCCGACGTTCAGTACGTCAATGCCCATGGCACCTCGACGCCGCTTGGTGACAAGAACGAGTCGGATGCCATCAAGGCTGCTTTCGGTGACTCTGCCTACAAGATCGTTGTCAATTCGACCAAGTCGATGACCGGCCACCTGTTGGGCGGCGCCGGTGGCGTCGAGTCGTTGTTTACGGTGTTGGCCATCCATCACCAGATTTCTCCGCCGACCATCAATATTTTCAACCAGGATCCGGAATGCGACCTGGACTACTGCGCTAACGTGGCGCGGCCGATGAAGATTGATATCGCGCTGAAGAACAACTTCGGCTTTGGCGGGACCAACGGTTCGCTGGTTTTCAAGCGCATCTAAGCCTTAGCTTCGGGAATCGAACGGTGCAGTTTCCGATCATCATCGGACTGCACCGTTCTCGCTTTCTGGACGTCGGATTCTGCGTCGTCCTGGCGTTGGCCACATTGCTGATTTCGCTATGGCCACAAGCCACGCCATTTCGTCTGCTTGCGTTCGCAGCGATTGCCATTGCAGGCGGATTTGCATGGCGGCAGTTGGCACCGGCGCTGGCCGCAATCAGGCTCGAAAGCGACGGCAGAATTTCGGTGATGCTTCGCGGCGACGCAGAGTTTGTTGCTGTGACGCCATTGCCAGGAGCAATCGTTCACCCCTGGCTATGTGTGGTTCGCCTGAAAATGCCGGATGGCCGCGTCAAAAACCTGAATGCTACGGTCGGCACGATAAATTGGCAAAATTTCAAACGCCTGCGCGTGTTCCTGCGCTGGCGGGCCAAATTCAACGAACCGGCTGACGTCGCTTGAGAATGGTGTTTTTTGCCTTGGCGGCCATCTCCGGATAGTCCCGCGAGAAGTGCAGACCACGACTTTCCTTGCGTTGCATGGCACAGCGCACGATCAGGTCGGCTGTCACCACGAGGTTGCGCAATTCGATCAGGTCATGACTGACCCGGAAATTGGCGTAGAACTCGTCAATTTCACGCATCAACAACCCGATGCGGTGCTTGGCTCGTTTCAGTCGTTTGGTCGTCCGGACGATGCCAACGTAATCCCACATGAAGCGCCGCAACTCGTCCCAGTTGTGCGAGATGACCACTTCCTCGTCGGCGTCGGTGACCCGGCTTTCGTCCCAGAGGGGCAGGGCTGGAATCGAAGTTTTTTTCTGCCCCAGAATGTCATTGACCGCCGCCTCGGCAAAGACCAGGCATTCGAGCAGGGAATTGGAGGCCAATCGGTTGGCGCCGTGCAGGCCGGTGCAGGATGCTTCTCCGGCGACGTAGAGGCCGGGGACATCGGTTCGGCCATGCAGGTCGCTGACGATGCCGCCACAGGTATAGTGGGCAGCCGGAACCACGGGAATCGGAGCCTGGGTGATATCGATGCCCAATTCAAGGCAGCGCGCATGAATATTCGGGAAGTGACCACGAATGAACTCCTCGCCTTTATGCGAGATGTCGAGGAAAACGCAGTCCAAGCCGCGCTTTTTCATTTCAAAGTCGATGGCGCGGGCGACCACATCACGAGGAGCCAGTTCGGCCCGCTCGTCGTGGTCGAGCATGAACCGTGTGCCATCAGACAAACGGAGAAGGCCGCCCTCGCCGCGGACCGCCTCGGAGATCAGGAAGGATTTGGCTTGCGGGTGATACAGGCAGGTCGGATGGAACTGGATGAATTCCATATTCGACACCCGGCAGCCTGCCCGATAAGCCATGGCGATGCCATCGCCGGTCGAGGTGTCCGGATTGGTCGTGTAGAGATAGACCTTGCCGGCGCCGCCGGTAGCAAGCAGTGTGTTCTGCGCACCAACAGTGAGAACTTCGCCCGTGCGGTTGTTCAGGACATAGGCACCGAAACAGCGTTTGTCCTGCTTGCCGAGTTTGTCACCGGTAATCAGGTCAATCGCAATATGGTCTTCGAGGATGGTGATATTCGGGTTCGCGCGGACCTTTTTGGTCAGCGTATCCTGGACTGCGAATCCTGTAGCATCGGCGACATGGATGACACGGCGGGCGCTATGTCCGCCCTCGCGGGTCAGGTGATATCCCGAAGAGTCCTTGGTGAAGGGGACGCCCTGTTCGATCAGCCAATCGATGACTCGGCGCCCGTTCTCGACCACGTGACGGGTCGCCTTCTCGTCGTTCAACCAGGCACCGGCGATCAGGGTGTCGCGAATGTGTGCTTCGATCGAATCCTGGCTGTCCAGAACGGCAGCGATACCGCCCTGTGCCCATCCGGAGGCGGAGTCCTCAAGACTACGCTTGCTGACCAGTGCCACACGACAATGCGGGGCCAGTCTGAGAGCGGCAGATTGGCCGGCCAGGCCACTACCGATGATCAGGACATCAAATTTCTGCACGGCTGTTCTCTGTAAGGGGAATTTTCTGCGGAATATAGCATGCGCGAAACGATTGATCCCGTTACAGTCGGTCACAATTAAGGATAATTCCCTGTATTCTGCTAAAAAATGGCTGCGCTATACTGTCTCCAATAAACATACTAACGAGCACCCCCAGGGATGAGAGAACCATGAGTGAGCGCGAAATCGATCAGTTGCTGGTCGAACGGGCGCAAGGCGGAGATCAGCACGCCTTCGACCAATTGGTGGGCAAATACCAACGCAAGTTGGGGAGATTGCTATCGCGCTTCATCCGTGATCCGGCCGAAGTCGAGGATGTGTCGCAGGAAGCCTTCATCAAGGCATATCGGGCGTTGCCATCGTTTCGGGGCGAAAGCGCCTTTTATACCTGGCTATATCGCATTGGCATCAACACCGCAAAAAATTACCTGGTGTCGCAGGGGCGAAGGGCGCCGACAAGTACCGAGTTCGATACCGAGGAAGCAGAATCTTTCGAGGATGCCACGCAATTGCGCGACATCAATACACCTGAGAGCCTGCTGCTATCCAAGCAGATTGGTGAAACCGTCAATGCCGCGATGGATTCCTTGCCCGAGGAACTTCGCACCGCTATCGTCCTGCGCGAACTCGAAGGGCTGTCCTACGAAGAGATCGCCGGCATCATGAACTGTCCGATCGGTACTGTTCGTTCGCGAATTTTCCGCGCTCGTGAAGCCGTAGCAGCGAAACTGCGCCCCTTGCTCGATACTGCACCAGACAAGCGTTGGTAAATATGGATATTGATAAAGTAACAATCCAGGCGATAGTCCGCTCGGTGGATGGAGAAATGGCCCAAGTCGAGGTCGAGCAGGGCGGATGTGGCCGATGCCATGAAGAGGGTGGATGTGGCGGTCAGCAATTGACCCAGATGTTCTGCAGCGGTCCGAAGACTTATCGGGTGATTAACGCTGTTGGCGCCGTGATAGGCGACCGTGTCAGGGTAGGTGTTGCTCCCGGTAGTGTCAGAAAAACAGCCAATTTGGCCTATATTTTGCCATTGACCGTAGCATTGGTCGGTGCGGCCCTCGGTACCAGCATTGGCGGAGATGCGGGGGGTATTTTTGGAGCCATCGCCGGACTGGTCATCGCCTTCGTGTATATCCGTTTCCGTACACGCTCCGACGTTGGCAATCCGGCTGAGCGCCCATATATCATTTCCGTTCTCGATTGAATCAGGAGGTCATATTGCCCATGAAACGCCTGATCGCCCTGGTTTTCCTTTGGCTGCTGTGCACTTTGTCATTTGCCCAATCACGCGGGCTGCCTGATTTCACCGAGCTGGCGGAAAAGCAGGGACCGGCGGTCGTCAATATCAGCACCACCCAGGTCATCCGTGGACAGGCGCAAGTGATGCCGTTCCCATTCGACGAAAATGATCCGGCCTTCGAATTCTTCAAACGCTTCATCCCGCGCAACCCGGGTGGCGGAATGCCACGCGATTTTGAAAACAAATCGTTGGGCTCGGGCTTCATCATCAGCGGCGACGGCTACATCCTGACTAACGCCCACGTCGTCGATGGCGCCGACGAAGTGACAGTGCGCCTGACCGACAAGCGGGAATTCAAGGCCAAGACAATTGGCGCCGACAAACGCACAGATGTTGCGCTGATCAAAATCGAGGCATCCGGACTGCCAACGGTCAAACTGGGCGATCCCGGACAGTTGAAGGTTGGCGAATGGGTGGTGGCCATCGGCTCTCCGTTCGGGTTCGACAATTCGGTGACGGCGGGGATCGTTTCCGCCAAGGGGCGCGCCTTGCCGCAGGAGAACTACGTTCCCTTCCTGCAGACCGACGTCGCGATCAATCCCGGCAACTCCGGCGGCCCGTTGTTCAACATGCGTGGCGAAGTGGTTGGTATCAATTCACAAATTTATAGCCGTAGCGGCGGCTACATGGGGGTTTCGTTCGCCATTCCGATCGACGTCGCGATGGACATTCAGAACCAGCTGCGCGCTTCCGGCAAAGTCAGTCGCGGTCGCCTTGGCGTTGTCATTCAGGAAGTCAGCAAGGAATTGGCCGATTCTCTGGGCTTGCCGAAACCCGTGGGGGCCGTGGTGAACTCTGTCGAAAAAGGTGGGCCTGCCGACAAGGCCGGACTTGAGGCGGGCGATGTCATTCTCAAGTTCGATGGAAAAGTAATCGCCAATTCTGCCGACCTGCCGCGCATGGTCGGCGCAACACGCCCCGGGAGCCGCTCGGTGGCTCAGGTCTGGCGCAAGGGCTCGACTCGCGACATCACGGTAACGGTTGGGGAAATGCTCGACGATAAACAGGCAAGCAGCAAGCCGCCGCGCGGCAGCAAACCTGCCGAACAGGCGGCAAATCGCCTTGGCCTGGTCGTCAGCGAGCTGACGGCCGATCAGAAGCGCGAGTTGAAGATGACCTCAGGCCTGTTGATCGAAGAGGTACGTGGCTCGCGTTCGGAACTGCGTCCCGGCGACATCATCATCGCGATGATCAGCAAGGGCGCGACTACCGAGATCAAGACTGCCGAGCAATTCAACAAGCTCCTGGCCCAGTTTGAAAAGGGGAGCAACGTCACCCTGTTGGTACGACGCGGCGAGATGCAGACTTTTGTCACCATCAAGGGCTTGAATGGTGGGAATTGAACTGACACTGATGAGTCGGGGCTATTGCCATCTCTGTCATGACATGGAGGCGGCCCTGAGGCCACTGGCCAGCGAATTTGGCGCAACGATCACCGTGCTCGACGTAGACGCCGACCCGGCCCTTGAAGCCAGGTACGATGAGTTGGTTCCTGTCCTGCTTCACGGTGATACCGAGTTGTGTCATTACTTTCTGGATGAAGCCAAAACCCGTGAATATTTGACGCAAATCCGCTAGAATTCAGGGTCTTCTGAAAAGGGAAGGGCGCCGGACAGCGCCCTTTTTTACTGGCAGCAATGGATCACATTAGAAACTTCTCCATCATCGCGCATATCGACCACGGCAAATCGACGCTGGCCGACCGCATCATCCACCTTTGCGGCGGCCTGTCCGACCGTGAGATGGAAGCGCAGGTACTCGATTCGATGGATATCGAGCGCGAACGCGGCATCACCATCAAGGCGCAGACTGCCGCCCTGAGCTATAAGGCGCGTGACGGCAAGGTCTATAACCTGAACCTGATCGATACGCCGGGACACGTCGACTTCTCCTACGAGGTATCGCGCTCGCTATCGGCCTGCGAAGGCGCCTTGCTGGTCGTCGATGCCTCGCAGGGCGTCGAGGCGCAGACGGTGGCCAATTGCTACACGGCTCTCGAACTGGATGTCGAGGTCGTGCCAGTCCTGAACAAGATCGACCTGCCTTCGGCCGACCCGGAAAATGCACGCCAGGAAATCGAGGATGTGATCGGGATTGATGCCTCGGAAGCAGTGCTTGCCTCAGCCAAGACCGGTCTTGGCATCGCCGATATCCTGGAAGCGGTGATCGCCAAGGTGCCGCCGCCCAAGGGCGATCCGACGGCACCGCTGAAGGCGCTGATCATCGACTCCTGGTTCGACAACTACGTCGGCGTGGTCATGCTGGTACGCGTCGTCGATGGCGAAATCCGTTCCAAGGACAAGCTGCATTTCATGGCCACCGGCGCCAACCAGTTGTGCGAACAGGTCGGCGTGTTCACGCCGAAATCGCTGCAGCGCCCCGTGTTGAGCGCCGGCGAGGTCGGTTTCGTGATTGCCGGCATCAAGGAACTTACCGCGGCCAAGGTCGGTGACACGATCACCCATGCCGACCGCAAGGCCAGCCAGGCCTTGCCCGGCTTCAAGGAAATCAAGCCGCAAGTCTTTGCCGGCTTGTACCCGGTTGAATCGAATCAGTACGACTCCTTGCGCGAATCGCTGGAGAAGCTCAAGCTTAACGATGCTTCGCTGCAATATGAGCCGGAAGTCTCGCAGGCACTGGGATTTGGCTTCCGCTGCGGCTTTCTCGGCCTGTTGCACATGGAAATCGTCCAGGAGCGCCTGGAGCGGGAATTCGATCAGGATCTGATCACCACGGCGCCGACCGTCGTTTATGAGGTCGTCCAACGCGACGGTAGCGTCATCCAGGTCGAAAACCCGGCCAAGCTTCCGGAAATCAGCAAAATCGAGGAAGTTCGTGAGCCGATCATCACGGCAACCATCTTCGTACCCCAGGATTATCTGGGTAACGTGATCACCCTGTGTAACCAGAAACGCGGCAACCAGGTCGACATGCACTACCACGGCCGGCAAGTGAAGCTGGTTTATGAAATGCCGATGGCCGAAGTGGTCATGGATTTCTTCGACAAGCTGAAGTCCTGCTCCAAGGGTTACGCCTCGCTCGACTACGATTTCAAGGAATATCGTGCGGCCGACGTGGTCAAGCTCGACATCCTAATCAACAGTGAAAAGGTCGATGCCTTGTCGCTGATCGTGCACCGCTCCAATTCGCAGTACCGTGGTCGCGAACTGGCCTCTAAGATGCGCGAGCTGATTCCCCGCCAGATGTACGACGTTGCAATCCAGGCCGCCATCGGTTCACACATCATCGCCCGGGAAAACGTCAAGGCGATGCGCAAGGACGTTTTGGCCAAATGCTACGGCGGTGACATTACCCGCAAGAAAAAGCTGCTCGAAAAACAGAAGGCCGGCAAGAAGCGCATGAAACAAGTCGGCAGCGTCGAAATCCCGCAGGAGGCCTTCCTGGCCGTACTGCGCGTCGATAACTGAGAATAGCGATGAACTTTGCCTTGATTCTTTTCGTGCTGCTGGTCGTGACCGGTGCGTTGTACGCCATCGATATCCTGAAGTTCAGGAAAATGCGTGCCAAGAATGCCAAGGAGCCACTTTGGGTAGAGTGGGGCGCCAGTTTCTTCCCGGTCATCCTGATTGTTTTCGTATTGCGCTCCTTCCTGTTTGAGCCGTTCAAAATCCCGTCCGGTTCGATGATTCCGACGCTGCTTGTCGGCGATTTCATTCTGGTCAACAAGTTCACCTACGGCATCCGCCTGCCGGTCATCAACAAGAAGGTTATCGACATTAACTCCCCGCAGCGCGGTGATGTGATGGTTTTTCGTTATCCGGAAGATCCGTCGCTTGACTACATCAAGCGTGTCGTCGGTCTACCCGGCGACACGGTGGCTTATCAGAACAAGCGCCTGACCATCAACGGACAGGCAGTGTCCACCCAGAAGATCGGTGACTACCTGCATCCGGAACGTCTCTATTACTCCGAGCAGTTTCTGGAAAAACTCGGGGAGGTTGAACATCGCGCCCTAAACGACGCCGATGCTCCAGCATTTATTCCGGATGCATCCCGCTTTCCGCATCGGGAAAATTGCACTTACAATGCGGCGGGGGTCATTTGCAAGGTGCCGCCCGGTCACTATTTCATGATGGGTGACAACCGCGACAACAGCCGGGATAGCCGCGCCTGGGGCTTTGTCCCCGAGGAAAACATTGTCGGCAAAGCGTTCTTTGTCTGGTTCAATTTCAGCGATTTCAGCCGGATTGGCTCTTTCCAGTAAGGGGAATACAGATGAATAAACAGCGTGGTGTTGCCCTGTCCGGGCTCCTGTTCTGGGGTATCGTGCTTGTCCTGGTTTCGGTTTTGGGGATGAAGGTTGCCCCGACTTATATCGAGTATTACAAGATACTGAAGGATGCCAAGGCTGCTGCAGAGAAAGCCGGTCCGGAATCGACCGTCTCTGATGTCCGCAGGTCTTTCGACAGGTTTGCTGAAATTGACTATCTTGATTTCAAATCCAGCCAACTCGAGATTTCAAAGAATGGTGGTAAGGTCGTTATCGAATTCGCGTACGAAAAGCGTATCCATCTTTTCGGAAACGTCTCCCTCATTATCGATTACCAGGGGTCGACCGCTGGTTAGCATGCAATGACGGCCCAGTCAGCCGCCAGGAAACTGGGGCACACCTTTGTCGATCAGGCTTTATTCCGGACGGCGCTAACCCATCGCAGCTTCGGAGTACCTAACAACGAGCGCCTGGAATTTCTGGGCGATGGCATTCTCGACTTTGTGATTGCCGATGCCTTGTATCACCGCTTCCCTGAACTTCCCGAAGGTGACCTGTCGCGCTTGCGGGCCAATCTTGTCCGTCAGGAAACCCTGCATCGACTTGCGCTGACGCTAGGTATCGGCGAATTTCTTCGCCTTGGGGAAGGTGAGCTAAGGAGTGGTGGTGCACAGCGCCCTTCAATCCTCGCCGATGCACTGGAGGCGCTATTTGGCGCAATCTACCTCGATGCCGGCTTTAACGCAGCCCAGATAGTCATCGTTAAACTGTACGCTCCGTTAATCGACGAATTGAAACCTGGGCAGTTCCAGAAGGACGCCAAAACGCGCCTGCAGGAATGGTTGCAGGGGAAAAAGAAGGCATTGCCGCGTTATCAGGTGATCGAGGCGACCGGTGCCGCCCACGAGCAACGTTTTGAGGTTGCCTGCGAAATTGATAATCCGTCACTACGCACCGTCGGTCATGGCTCAAGCCGGCGCATCGCCGAACAGGTTGCGGCCGAACAGGCCCTGAAAGAACTCAACGCATGAAAAAAATTCGTTCCGGTTACATCGCCATCGTCGGCCGACCCAATGTCGGCAAATCGACGCTGCTAAACCGCCTGGTCGGTGAAAAGATCAGCATCGTCTCGCGCAAGGCGCAGACGACGCGGCACCGGATCACCGGCATCCTGACCAACGATGATGCCCAGTTCGTTTTCGTCGATACGCCAGGCTTCCAGACCAAGTTTTCGAATGCGCTGAACCGGGCGATGAACCGCGGCGTGACGCAGACGCTGAACGACGTCGATGTCGTGCTGTTCCTGATCGAGGCCGGCCGTTATGACGCCAAGGACAAGGCGGTCGTCCGCCTGCTGCCCAAGGACAGGCCGGTCATTTTGGTCGTCAACAAGACCGATCAGATCAAGGATCGCGCCAGCCTGTTCCCGTTCTTGGCCGAGGTTTCTGCCGATCACGACTACGCTGCCGTGGTGCCGATCAGCGCTGCCAAGGGCAAGCAGACCGATGAGTTACTGGCTGAAGCCCGCAAGCACCTGCCCAACGAAGGCTTAATGTTCCCGGAAGACGACCTGACAGACAAGAGCGAGCGTTTTCTGGCATCCGAATACATCCGCGAAAAAGTCTTTCGGCTGCTCGGCGACGAATTGCCTTACGCCACCGCCGTCGAGATCGAAAAATTCGAGGTCGAGGGCAATTTGCGCCGGATTTACGCCGCCATCGTCGTCGATCGCGAGGGCCACAAGGCCATCGTCATCGGCAAGGGCGGCGATTCGCTGAAACGCATCGCCAGCGAAGCACGCCAGGACATGGAGCGGCTGTTCGGCGGCAAGGTCTATCTTGAAGTCTGGGTCAAGGTGAAGTCGGGCTGGAATGACGACGAACGCCTGCTGAAAAGCCTCGGCTACGAATGAACCTGCGCAGCAAAGTCGACGGCCAGCCGGCTTATGTTCTGCACACCTATCCCTTTCGGGAAACCAGCCTCATCGTCGAAGTCTTTTCCCGTGATTTCGGGCGGATCGCCCTGCTGGCTCGTGGCGCCCGCCGCCCGCGCGCGGCCATCCGTGGTCTGCTGATGGCCTTCCAGCCGCTGGAAATCGGCTGGGCCGGCAAGGGTGAGGTACTGACCCTGATGAAGGCCGAATGGCAGGGCGGCCAGCCATTGCTGGCCGGCCAAGCGCTGTTCTGCGGCTACTACCTGAACGAACTGTTGATGCACCTGTTGCCCCGCGAAGATGCGCATGAGCGACTGTTCGCCCGGTACACGGAAATGCTGGCCCGGCTGGCAGCCGATCCGTCCGGCAAGGTCCGTGAAGCCGATTTGCGCAGCTTCGAGAAAGCCTTGCTGCAGGAGTTAGGTTATGGCCTGACCTTGAACCACGACAGCGATGCCCAGGCTATCGACCCGGAAGCGTTTTACACTTATCGCATGGAGCAAGGGCCAGTTCGTCTGGAGCATGGCGAAGGTGCGGCGCAGGTCGTGAGCGGCAAGACGCTGCTTGATCTCGATCTCGAAGACTTTTCCGATCCACGTTCACGCCACGAGGCCAAGGCCCTGATGCGCACCCTTATGGCTTATTACCTGGCCGGCAAGGAACTGGAAACCCGAAAGATATTCAAGGAGTTGCAAGAGCTATGATTGAACTTGGTGTCAATATCGACCACGTGGCAACCATCCGCCAGGCTCGCCGAACCTATGAACCCGACCCGGTGTGGGCCGGCGTCGAAGCGCATCTCGGCGGTGCCGACGGCATCACCGTGCATCTGCGCGAAGACCGTCGCCATATCCAGGATGCCGATGTCCGGCGCCTTCGCGAAACCACACAGATCAAGCTCAACCTGGAAATGGCGGCGACCGACGAAATGGTCGGCATTGCCTGCGCGCTAAAGCCGGAAATGGCCATGCTGGTCCCCGAGGGGCGCCACGAAGTGACGACCGAGGGCGGCCTCGATATCCTGGCCCAGGAAACCCGGCTGAAGGCGGTCATTGCCCGCTTGGCCGATGCCGGCATCGTGACCAGCGTATTCATTGACGCCGAATCGGCGCAAATCGAGGCGGCAGCGCGAATCGGCGCCCGCGTTTGCGAAATCCACACCGGCCCCTACGCCCATGCCTTCTACGAAAAAGGCCGCGATGCCGAGGCGCCGGCCGTGCTCGCCGAATTGGCCAAGATTCGCCAGGCCGGGCAGCTCATTCGCCAACTCGGCATGCGCTTCAACGCCGGCCACGCCCTCAATTACTACAACGTGCAGCCGGTTGCCCGGCTGGCCGGCATCCGCGAACTGCATATCGGCCACGCCATCGTCAGCCGCGCGATCTTCGTCGGCCTGCGCGAAGCGGTCCGCGAAATGAAGGCGCTGATGCGCGAAGCGGCGGAACAGGGCGAATGATCCACGGCATCGGCACCGACATCGTTGCCGTGGCTCGCCTGCGCGGAATGTGGGAAAGGCACGGCGAGCGGGTGCTGGAAAAGTTGTTGGCACCGAGGGAAATCGAAGAATTCGCCAAGGCTGCCGACAAGGGCCGCTTCCTCGCCAAGCGCTTTGCCGCCAAGGAAGCCTTCGCCAAGGCACTCGGCACCGGCGTTCGCCCGCCGGCCACTCTGAGCGCCATCGGCGTCGGCCACGATCCATTGGGCAAGCCGATCATCGAATGCTACGGTGAGCTCGAAAAAATGGTCAAAATCAAAAACCTGAAATCCCATCTTTCGATCAGCGACGAAGCCGATTACGCCGTCGCCTACGTAATCCTGGAGCAAGCATGATGCACCTGCCGCTCGGCCCGCTGATGATCGACATCACCGGCACAGAACTGACCGATCTCGACCGCGAGCGTCTCCGCCACCCACTGGTCGGTGGCATCATCCTGTTCTCCCGCAACTACGCCAACCCGGAGCAACTGTCGGCGCTGACCGCCGCCATCCACGCCCTGCGTTCGCCGCGGTTGCTGATCGCCGTCGATCACGAAGGGGGCAGGGTGCAGCGCTTCCGCGACGGCTTTACCCGCCTGCCACCGATGGCTGCACTGGGCAAACGCTGGGACAGCGATCCTGCTGGCGCACTGACAGCGGTTCGCCAGGTTGGCTACGTGCTGGCCGCCGAACTACGCGCCCGCGGTGTCGATTACTCCTTCACCCCGGTCCTCGACCTCGATTACGGCCCATCGCGCGTCATCGGCGACCGCGCGTTCCACCGCGATCCGGCCGCCGTAATCGCGCTGGCCGGCGCGCTCGGCGAAGGTTTGCGCCAGGCCGGCATGGGTAGTTGCGGCAAGCACTATCCGGGGCACGGCTACGTCATTCCCGATTCACATGTCGAATTGCCCGTCGATGATCGTACCTTCGCGGCGATGCAGGAAGACATCCGGCCCTACCGCGAACTGCCGCTGAACGGCGTCATGGCCGCCCACGTCATATATAACTGTATGGATTGCAATACTGCTGTATTTTCAAATAAATGGATAACTTATTTGAGAAATGACATTAAATTCAACGGAGTGGTTTTCACCGACGATTTGTCGATGGCCGGTGCCGGTGTGGTCGGCAGCATGCTGAATCGGGTCGATACCGCGTACGCTGCCGGCTGCGACATGCTGCTCGTCTGCAACGCACCGGACGTGGTCGGCGAGGTGCTGGCCAACTGGCGACCGATAATTGACGTGCAGAGCGGCAAACGCGTCGAGGCTTTGCTCCCCGACATGCCCGCGTTGAGTTGGCAAGCGCTGCAAACGGATGCCGCCTACCAAGCGGCACAAAAGACCATTACCGAATTGATGGCCTGAAATGCATTCGGGCAGCCGAAGCTGCCCGAATCGAATGCCGAAGAAACCGCGGATTACTTGACGCGGTTCTTGTACTCGTCGGTACGGGTGTCGATTTCGATCTTGTCGCCGATCGACACGAAGGCCGGAACCGGCAGTTCGAAACCGGTGGCCAGCTTGGCCGGCTTCATGACCTTGCCCGAGGTGTCGCCCTTGACGGCCGGCTCGGTGTAAATGACTTCACGAACAACACTGTTCGGTAGCTCGACGGAAATTGCCTTGCCGTTGTAGAAAACGACTTCGCAGGCCAGGCCGTCTTCCAGATACTTTAGCGCGTCGGTCATGTTTTCGGCTTCGACTTCGAACTGCTCGTAGTCGGCATCCATGAACACGTACATCGGATCGGCGAAGTAGGAGTAGGTCACTTCCTTCTTGTCGAGAATGACTACTTCGAACTTGTCGTCAGCCTTGTAAACCGCTTCGGAAGCGGCACCGGACAACAGGTTCTTGAGCTTCATCTTGACCACGGCAGCATTGCGGCCGGACTTGTTGTACTCGCTCTTCTGAACGACGAGCGGGTCGGCACCGACCATGATGACGTTGCCGGAGCGGAGTTCCATTGCGGTTTTCATTCGGGATTCTCTAAGATCGGAAAAAGATAAACGTTAAATTATACCTTGGCAGCGCAGAAGTTGACGAGTGCCGTCGCCAAATCGGGGGCCGAGGCCAGGCACCTGCCCCAGCGACGATTATGGGCGGCAATCGCCAGGCGATGATCGACGAAGTCCCGCCAAGCCGGAGCAAGTTCTCCACCGGTATTCCAGGCCATGAACATTCGACGAACGACAGCCTCCAGCCGCCCGTCCATGCCCGCGCAGTAACGCGCCAGAAAAGCCTCCAGCTTGATCAGATGAGCCCCCTCGTCCTGCCGGTAGATCTGCCAAATAAACGGCTTGCCGGCCCACTGCGCACGCACGAAAGAATCCTCGCCGCGCACGAAATTGATGTCGCATTGCCACAACAGTCGGTCGTAATCGTCAAGCGGCCGAAAAGCGATGGGTTCGATCAAAACCTGGCCGATCGGCCACGGACCGTGCCCGCCCAGATACGCCTCAACCGCCGCTAGCGGCTTGCTCGGCGGCACATGGCAAAGCACCGCTTGCGGCGAGGCCGCCAACGCATCGAGCAAGCCAGCCACGGGGGCCGAGTCGTAGCAGAACAGGCTGATTTCAAGTTCGTCACGCTCAGGCAGAGCAGCCAGGAAGCCATCCCGCTTGGCGAGCAAGCTGTTTTCCCGCAGCAAACCACCACAAGAAACCGAAAAGCTGGGAAAGAAAAAATACTTGGTCAGCGGCAGGGTGGGGTGGGGCGAAGCCATGCCGTGACAGCTCTCGGCCCAGGCTTCGGCGGTCAAATACTCCAGATTGATCCAGCAGGGCTTAGGCTCCATCGCCGCCATGGCCTGCAGATAAGCTGACGGCAGTTCGCAGGCAAAGGCTTCAATGATGACCTCAGCAGGGTGGTCGACCGTAGTATTTTCCGTCCAGTGGTGAATTTCGATGCCGGCCACCGATTGACAGTCGACCGCCGGATCGACGGCTGGACACAAGGGCTGCAGACTCGCCGGATCATCGACCCACAGCCTGACCCGACGCCCATGCTCGGCCGCCAGTTGGCGAGCCAAGCGCCAGCAAACGCCGATGTCGCCGTAGTTGTCGATGACCCGGCAAAAGATGTCCCAATGAAGCTGCATGGCCGCCATGCTAACATCCCCGCCCATGTCACGATTCCAAGACCCCACCGACTGCACCGCCTGTCCGCGGCTGGCCGACCACCTCGCCGCCATTCGTCAACGCGACCCGGATTGGCATGCATTGCCGGTCCCTGCCTTCGGCGACCTCGATGCCGAATTGCTCGTCGTCGGCCTCGGTCCCGGCGAAAAAGGTGCCAACCGCACCGGCCGCCCGTTCACCGGCGATGTGGCCGGCGAACTGCTTTATCCGGCGCTACATCGCTTCGGCTTCGCCAACAGTCCCGAGCCGCTCGGCCCCGACCACTGGGCCAATCCGGCCATGCAACTGAGCAATTGCCGGATCACCAATGCCGTGCGTTGCCTGCCGCCGGCCAACAAGCCGACAACGCCGGAAATCCGCCAGTGCAACCGCCATCTACAGGCCGAATTGGCAGCAATGCCCAAGCTGAAAGTAATCGTCGCCCTCGGCGCCATCGCCCACCAGGCGCTGCTCTGGGCCTACGGCCAGAAACCTAAGGATTTCACCTTCGGCCACAATGTCCGCCACCAACTTCCGGACGGGCGCGTGCTGATCGACAGCTACCATTGCAGCGGCTACAACTGGCGCACCGGGCGCCTTACCCGCGACAGCTTCGAAGCGGTGTTCGCCGGTGTCAAGGTACAACTGGCCTAAATAGCCGCCGCATGAATTTCGACGCCAAGGCCTTCCTGGCTACATTGACCGAACTGCCCGGCGTCTACCGCATGCTGGATACCGGCGGCAACGTGCTCTACGTCGGCAAAGCCAAGAACCTGAAGAAACGGGTCGCCTCATATTTTCGTGAAAACCTGGCCAGTCCACGCATCGCCCACATGGTCAGCCAGATCGCGGCCATCGAAACTACCGCGACGCGCACCGAAGCCGAAGCACTGCTGCTCGAAAACAACCTGATCAAGTCGCTGGCACCGCGCTACAACATCCTGTTCCGCGACGACAAATCCTATCCCTACATCGTTCTCACTAAGGGCAAGTTCCCGCGACTCGGCTTCTTTCGCGGCAATCCCGACCGCAAGGCCGACTATTTCGGCCCCTATCCATCGTCCTGGGCGGTTCGCGACAGCATCCATTTGTTGCAAAAGATGTTCCGTCTACGCACCTGCGAAGACACCGTCTTTGCGAACCGCTCGCGCCCCTGCCTGCTCTACCAGATCAAGCGCTGCAGTGGCCCCTGCGTCGGCCTCATTGCGCCGGATGACTACGCAGCCGACGTCCAGCTCGCAGCGATGTTCCTGCATGGCAAACAACAGGAAGTCACTCGCCGACTGACCAAGTCGATGGAGGACGCATCGGCTCGCCTGGCATTCGAGCAGGCAGCGATCTTCCGCGACCAGATCCAGTCGCTGCACCAAATCCAGGAAAAGCAGTTCGTCTCCAGCAGCAAGGGCGAAGACATCGACATTCTTGTCGCCATCCGCGAAGCAGGGCAGTTGTGCGTCAATCTGGCCATGGTGCGTGGGGGCCGGCATCTTGGCGATCGCCCATTCTTTCCCAGCAACGCCGGTGATTCCTCCGCTGAAGACGCCTGTGCCGCCTTCATTCGCCAGCATTACGCCGCCCAGCCGGCACCGACGCGCATACTGGCGTACCCTTTGCCGGGCGAAGAGGAATCGAGTGAAACTGAAGCCGCGCTGGCCGAACTGGCAGGCCGCCCGGTGCCGATCGTCGAAGCCCGGAGCCTGACGCACAAGGCCTGGATCAACATGGCCGTGCAGAACGCCCGACTGGCGGTTCTGGCCAGAAACCAGGCCACCGCCCAGCAGGAGCAGCGCTTGGCATCCCTTCAGGAAGCCCTGCAACTCGCCGAGCCGATCTCGCGCATTGAATGCTTCGACATCAGCCACACCATGGGCGAGGCGACGGTCGCCTCCTGCGTGGTTTACGAGGGCAACCGGATGAAGAAGAGCGATTACCGCCGCTTCAACATCCGCGACATCCAGCCCGGCGACGACTACGCCGCCATGCGCCAGGCCATCGCCCGACGTTACGGCAATCTGGCCTCGGGCGAAGGCACCGCGCCGGACCTGATTCTGATCGACGGCGGGAAAGGGCAAGTCGCCTCGGCCTTCGCAGCACTGGCCGATCTCGGTCTGACGCATTTGCCGATGATCGGCGTCGCCAAGGGCGAAGAACGCAAGCCGGGGCTGGAAACGCTGATTTTCCCGGAAGGCCGGGAGCCGCTACAATTGCCGCCGCAACATCCGGCGCTGCATTTGATCCAGGAAGTCCGCGACGAAGCCCACCGCTTTGCCATTACCGGCCATCGCGCCCGGCGCAGCAAGGCAAGAAAGACTTCAACACTGGAAAGCCTGCCGGGAGTAGGGCCGGCACGCAGAAAGGCACTTGTCGCACGCTTTGGCGGGTTGCCGGGCGTTCTTGCGGCAAGTCCGGATCAACTGGCTGAAGTCCCCGGAATTAGCCGGGAATTGGCCGAAAAGATATATTCCGCATTACACTGAACCATGCCTTTCAACCTGCCCATCTTCCTGACCTGGCTGCGCATCGTCGCCATCCCGCTGCTGATCGCCGTCTATTACCTGCCGGCCAGTTGGGCAAGCGCACACGAGCGCGATTTGGCAGCGACGCTGATCTTCGTCTCGGCGGCGCTAACCGACTGGGCCGACGGCTACCTGGCCCGCAAACTGAACCAGACGTCAGCCTTCGGCGCCTTCCTCGATCCGGTTGCCGACAAGCTGATGGTTGCTGCAGCGCTAATCGTCCTCGTTCAACTAGGCAGAACCGATGCCATCGTCGCCATGATCATCATCGGCCGTGAAATCACCATTTCCGCACTACGTGAATGGATGGCCAAGATCGGCGCAGCGAAAAGCGTTGCCGTATCGATGCTCGGCAAGATCAAGACCACGGCGCAGATGCTGGCGCTGCCCATGCTGCTTTATTACGCTCCGCTGGCCGGCATCGACATGAAAATGGTCGGCGAATGGCTGATCTGGATCGCCACCTTGCTGACGCTGTGGTCCATGGGCTACTACCTGCGCATGGCCTGGCCGGAAATCGCCAAACGCAGCGCAGAAAAATAGGGCGCAATGTTGACAATTCCCTTGTGTGGCCTATAATGCGCGCTCTGTTTGACGCGGCAGTAGCTCAGTTGGTAGAGCGCAACCTTGCCAAGGTTGAGGTCGAGAGTTCGAGACTCTTCTGCCGCTCCAAGAATTTCGGATAAAGCCAAGGCTATTATCCTGCAGTAATAGCGGAAACGCTTAGTTTGTAGGCGGGGCGCGGTAGCAAAGCGGTTATGCACCGGATTGCAAATCCGTGTAGGTCGGTTCGACTCCGGCCCGCGCCTCCAGAATACGCGGCAGTAGCTCAGTTGGTAGAGCGCAACCTTGCCAAGGTTGAGGTCGAGAGTTCGAGACTCTTCTGCCGCTCCAAATAAAAAAGGGAAAGCGCCGGTCGCTTTCCCTTTTTTCATATCGGGGCGCCGATATAATCAACGAACCCGCCCGGGTGGTGAAATTGGTAGACACAAGAGACTTAAAATCTCTCGCCTTTATGGCGTACCGGTTCGATTCCGGTCCCGGGCACCAACCTTGCGTTTTACGTAGTCAAAAGCAGTCCAGAAAGCCAGCCCACGTGCTTGTTTTTAGTGGAGGGCGCGTTGAGATTCGTGGCTTCGGTAGCTCCAACCTGAACTACCGGCCACCACGTATCGGCAAGAATCCGAAGACCGGCGAGACAGTCAGCGTTCCTGCGAAATGGACACCGCACATCAAGGCAGGCAAGGGATTGTGTGAGCGGGCTGAGAGCAATCGCCCATGACCCCCAAGCCTGGCACTTGCATTGGTTGCGTGCATCACTATGTGACGCATGACCCGGTGTTTCGGTATGGCTGCCGGGCATTTGGCTTCAAGAGCCAGCAGTCACCAATACGGGTAGTGCAGCAGTCCTCGGGGGAGGCGTGTAGATTGTTTGAATCGAAGAGTCAGAAGTAGGCGGAAGAAGAATCATGCAAGAACAACTGATCGCACTTCTTCTCTCCGTCCTCGGCTTGGCGATTCCGGCCGCGGTATTCGCCTATGCTGTTCGCCGGCGCAACAAGAAAGACGAAGCCGGTAAAGCCAAACGGTGATCTGTTTCGCAACGCTAGGCCAATCGCTGCGAACAGTCACGCTTCAACGTGACGGAGAGATTCGAATCCTCAATAGACAACCGGAATCACAATCCGGGACTCTGCCAACTGGAGCCCGGAAAGACTCGACCCCCCGACCCTATGCAGACAAAGCAGATCCGTTTCATTGCTGGCCAAGGGCAGGGTGGTATGATTCGCGCCCTTGATTAAACAGGTGCCAGCGACGTCCCGATGGGGGTAACACCAATTTACCGAAATCGGATTCTGTTGCGCGACAATCGTCTTGGCGATTTATGCGATGCCGGTCCCGGCACCACAACCAAAAAAATGATCATTTACGACCTTTGCTGCGCCAACGATCACAAATTCGAAGGCTGGTTTCGCAGCGCCGATGACTTCGACAGCCAGCTCCAGCGCCATCTGGTGTGCTGTCCACAATGCGACAGCCACCAGGTCCGCCGTATTCCTTCTGCCGTGGCAATCTCAAGCCATTCAGCAGAGTCGCCCCGGAGCACCGGCGTACCCATTGCCTCGGGCAGCAGCACCGCGCTGATGCCGGTTGGCGCTCAGGCCATGGCACTTTATCGGCAGTTGATCCAGACCATCGTCAGCAACAGCGAAGATGTCGGCAATGCCTTCGCCGAAGAGGCCCGGAGGATTCACTACAACGAAGCGCCTGAGCGGCCAATTCGCGGACAGGCAACGCCGGACGAATGCGATGCACTGCGCGACGAAGGCATACAGATTTTGCATTTGCCCGCAGTCAAGGAAGAGGATCTGAACTGATCCTCTTTTTCTTTACAACCCGCGAGTTTACATAATACAAATTATGCGTGTTCTTGGTATCTCAAGAACGGCCATTCTTAGCTACACATCAACCTGAACCCCAGGAGTCTGCCTTCACTTGTGGGCGTGTAATTCCGAGTTCAACGCTTCGGCAACCTCTGCCCAGTCGGCATCGTCACCAATGGCCTGTTGCAGGAATGCGGACTGCGAAGCGTTCCAGAATGGCGCTTCATGCAGGCGGACCGCACCCGCCATCGGCTGGTTTTCCGAAATAAACCGGTCGATCGACGGACGGTCAAAAGGCTGGCCGAGTTGCGCAAACAGGTTGCTCATACTGTGGGCGCGTTGCTCCATCACTGACTCCTCACTTGGACCCATGCAGGGATAATGCTTGAGACTCCCTCTTCTCGAAAGATCGATCGCCGAACGTCGTGAAACCAATTCCTGGCGATCAATGAGGGATCAACGTATGCGGAGCCAATTTTTCGCGTTTCTTTTCCTGCTTGGCCGTTTTCTTTTCCTTGTTCGTCAGGACCGCCTGTTTCTTGGCTTCCTTGGTACCGTGTCGTTCCTTGCCCATGATCGCTCTCCTTTAGTTGCATGGCCGCCGAACAGTCGTCCAGCGAGAGTAGTTCAAACCTAACCGATAGTCAGAATCCGGTATGTTTGGCAGCGCACATATCTTCACCAGTATTTTTTGTATCGTGCAGAAATACACGAGGCATTCAATATGCGAGTGTGCATAGAGGTTCGGATGTTTCCCCGGCGAAACATCAGGCAATTTCCATGACAATCGACCATACTGAATTACGACATCATCGCCGGCATTCACCTGGCCGGGAAATTGACAGCAGATGCGGAACGCCGTTCCGCACTAAAGCTTTACGAGATTTGCCAAGTGGTCAACGCCGGGAATACGCCATGCCGTCAGAATTGATATACAGTCCGAAGCAGAATCGCATCCTTGGCGCCCTGCCTACCAATGACTTCGCCCGCCTGCAGGACGATCTTGATCTTGTCCATCTGGACTTGGGCCAGGTTCTATACGAGTCTGGCGATACGCTCGGCTATGTTTATTTCCCTGTCACCTGCATCGTTTCCCTGATCTTTACAACCCGCAAGGGTTCCACCGCCGAGCTCGCCATTACGGGTAACGACGGACTGGTGGGCATTCCACTGGTACTTGGCGGCGACACGACGACGCACCGGGTTGTTGTGCAGAGTGCTGGCGCTGCCTATCGACTCAAGGTCGAAGTCGTCCGCTGGGAGCTGGATCAGGGCGGCGAATTGCAGCATCTCGCTCTGCGCTACACCCAGGCCCTGATGACCCAGATGGCTCAGAGCATCGTCTGCAATCGACACCACTCCGTCGATCAGCAGTTGTGTCGCTGGCTATTGCTCAGTCTGGACCTGCTACCCGGTAATCAACTCAACATGACGCAGGAACTGATCGCCAACATGCTCGGCGTACGTCGCGAAGCCGTCACCGAGGCAGCCGGGAAACTACAGGCAGCCGGCCTGATCGAGTACAGCCGGGGCCGCATCAACGTGATGGACCGTCCAGGCCTGGAAACCCGCTCCTGCGAGTGTTACTCCGCTGTCAAAGCCGAATACGACCGGATATTCCACCTGCAATCGGATGTTCGCGGCCCTGGCCGCCCTCGCCCCAATCCGGCAAGCGTTCGCAAACGGGCCGAAGCCCGGCTGTTGCAATCGCCGCATCCGGAACCGGTAACGGCCTGGGACAACGCGCAACTGGTCCATGAACTACAGGTTCACCAGATCGAACTTGAAATGCGCAATGAAGAACTCCTCCACGCCTACGAGGAAGCTGACAACCTGCGCGAGCGTTACGCCGACATCTACGACTTCGCACCAGTTGGCTATTTCACGCTTGATCCTCTCGGGGTCATTCTCGACGTCAATCTGGCCGGCGCCGTTCTGATAGGCATCAAGGGCTCGCAGAAAGGCCGGCATCGCTTCGCGGCGTTTCTCCGGCCCGATTGCGTCCAAGGGTTCAATCGCTTCGTCGATGACGTGCTGCACACCAAGAAGAAACTGCTCTGCGAAACAGTACTATCGGCCAACCCTCATCGCTCGGAAACATCTGTCAGAATCGAGGCCGTTCCAGATGCCGAGGGGCACGAATGCCGGATGGTCGTGATCGAGACATCCACCGAAAAACCCGTCAATTCGCACCTGCGGAATAGCGGTGCATAGGCATCCGAACCAGCGCAAAGGATAGGCAACATGCTTTTCACCTTCAAATCGCCCACCGGCGCCGACTTGGTCATGTTCGACAAAAGTGCCCGTGAGATTCTCACCTTGCTCGGAAAAAACCCGGAAGAAAAGCGTGGAATTATTCTGGTCGAGCAACTGCCTGCCGCCATAGCAACCCTGCGCACGGCACTCGCAGAAGGCCCCAAGTCAGTCGAAAAGACAGACGAAGACGATGCCGAGACGCAGGTCAGTCAGTCCCAGCGTATCGTTCCTTTCGTCGAAATGCTCGAACAAGCCTTGAAACACAACGAAGCAATCACCTGGGGCGTTTGATCCGTAATGCAGCCCGACGTCCACAGCGACCTTCTCGACAACGCCCTCCCCGCCACGCTCGACGAGCCGGGGTTTGCCATCGTTGGCATAGGCGCCTCGGCCGGCGGGCTGGAAGCCCTGGAACAATTTCTGGCCAGTGTGCCCGTCAACAGCTCTCTGGCGTTCGTCGTCGTCCAGCACCTCGATCCAAGCCGGCATGGCATGCTGCCCGAACTCCTGCAGCGGGCTACGCCGATGGCGGTGAGACAGGCAGGGAATCGGATGAAAATTCAGCCCGACTGCGTCTATGTCATCCCGCCCAACAAGGATCTGTCGGTCCTCCACGACACCCTCTACCTGCTCGACCCCGTCGCGCCACGCGGGCTTCGCCTGCCGATCGACTCGTTTCTCTGCAGCCTGGCTGACGACAGGCGCGAAGGCGCGATCGGCGTCGTTCTTTCCGGCATGGGTTCGGACGGCAGCCGCGGCCTTCGGGCGATCAAGGAGCGTGGCGGTCTGTCGCTGGTTCAGGCACCCGACACGGCAAAGTTCGATGCCATGCCCCGCAGCGCCATCGATGCCGGGCTGGCTGACATCATTGCCCCGCCCGGCGAATTGCCCAAACTGCTGCTGGCCCATCTGCGGCAACCGCCATCGGACGTCGAGGCGTTTCCGGCTCACGACAGCGCAGCACATAATTCCGGCTTCGAAAGAATCTGCATCCTGTTGCGAGCGCAGACCGGACACGACTTTTCACTGTACAAGAAGAGTACGGTCTATCGGCGGATCGAGCGCCGCATGGGCATCCACCGACTTGGCGGCATTGCCGATTACGTCAATTTTCTCCGCGCCAACCCGCAGGAAATCGACCTCCTCTTCAAGGAGTTGTTGATTGGCGTGACCAATTTCTTCCGCGATCCTGCTGCCTGGGCCTATTTGCAGGAACATGTGCTGCCCGGGATGATCCGCTCGAATGCAAAGGGCAACCATCTGCGCGCCTGGGTTGCCGGATGTTCCAGCGGAGAGGAAGCCTATACCCTGGCCATGGTATTCAGGGAGGTAGTCGACCGGATCAAACCGCAGGAACGGGTCGAACTGCAAATATTTGCCACCGATCTCGATCCAGACGCGATTGCCAGGGCGAGACGGGGCTACTATCCGTCAACTATCGCCGCCGACGTATCGTCTGAGCGCCTGGCGCGCTTCTTCCGGGAAGAAAACGGCAACTTCCGTATCTGCCAGGAAATCCGCCAGATGGTGGTATTCGCGCCGCATAACGTCACCATGGACCCGCCGTTTACCCGGCTCGATATCCTGTGCTGCCGGAACCTGTTGATCTATCTCGGCCCGGAATTGCAAAAGAAGTTGCTGCCGCTCTTCCATTACAGCCTGAAGCCGGGCGGCACGCTTTTTCTGGGCAGCGCGGAAAGCATAGGCAGCTTCGGCGATCTGTTTACTCCGCTCGACAGCAAGGCGCGAATTTACAGCCGGGAACAGGCCGCGCAAAAGGCATTCGATGTAGAGTTTCCAACCCGTCATTCCTCCGAATCATTCAATACGACCGAAACCACCTTGCCAAACATGCCACCCGCCAATTTGCAGACCCAGGCCGACCAACTGCTGCTCCAGAAATTCTCCCCCGCTGCCGTGCTGACCAATGCCGAAGGCGATGTGCTGTTCATCAACGGGCGCACCGGAAAATACCTGGAACCCGCTGCCGGCAAGGCGAACTGGAATATTCACGCGATGGCCCGCGATGGCCTGCGCCAGGAACTGATCCTGGCGCTGCCCAAGGCACTGCGCACGGCCGAGGCGGTCACGGTTCAAAATTTGATGGTCGGCGGCGACGGTGAAACCTATTGGGTCGACCTGACTGTTTATCCCATCGCCGAGCCCGCCCCGCTCCGGGGGATGGCGATGATCGTCTTCAAGGACGTCGCAGCTGTCCCTCCCGCACCCAAGCGTCGCACCGGCAAACAGGCCATCAACGCGCGCATCCAGGAACTCGAACAGGCCCTGCAAAATGCCCGTGAAGAAGTCCAGAACGTTCGCGAGGAAATGCAAACCTCCCATGAAGAACTCAAATCGGCGAATGAGGAATTGCAATCTACCAACGAAGAACTGCAATCGACCAACGAGGAACTGACCACCTCGAAGGAGGAAATGCAGTCGCTCAATGAAGAACTGCAGATGATCAACGTCGAACTGCAGTCGAAGGTCGATGAGTTGTCGGCGACCAGCAATGACATGAAGAACCTGCTGAACAGCACCGACATCGCCACGGTTTTTCTCGACAACCAGCTGCACGTCCGCCGCTTCACCAGCCAGGCAACCGCCATTTTCAAGCTGATTCCCGGCGATACCGGACGGCCCCTGAGCGATATTGCCCACGAACTCGATTACCCCGAATTGCAGAACGACGCGCAGGAAGTACTGCGGACACTGGTATTTTCCGAAAAGCAGATTCCCAGCCGGAACGGCGGCTGGTACATCGTCAAGATCATGCCCTACCGGACATTGGAAAACGTCATCGATGGCGTGGTGATCACCTTTATCGACATCAGCGAGGCAAAACGCCTCGAAGCCGAGTTACGCGCCGCCCGGGCTGGCGGCACGGCGAACGACCGTTGAGTCGGCGTTAGCCCTGCACCAACGGCAGGGCAGACTGGAAACTGAGTCTGACTTGATGTTCCCTGATGTCGTCGACCAGGGAAATCACCGGCTCGGCCTGTTCGACACCATCCACCCACAGGCTGCTTGCACCGCCCATGGCGCCGTCTGCCGTCTGCACGACGGCGATGCGATAGATGGTCGCCCGATAGCGGTAGCTCATCTCAAAGCCGGGCCAGTCCGGCGGCACACATGGCGCGAAGTGCAATTGGCCGTTTTCCAGCCGCAGACCGAGCAACGATTCGAGCAACAAACGATACATCCAGCCGGCCGACCCGGAATACCACGACCAGCCGCCCTGCCCGGTATGCGGCGCCAGGGCATAGGTGTCGGCCGCCAGCACGTAGGGCTCGGCCTTGTAGGTCGCCACACCGGCAGCCGATCGCGTATGGTTGAGCGGATTGATCATGCTCGTCAGTTCCCAGGCCCGGGTTCGGTCGCCGAGGGCGGCGAAAGCCATCGCTGCCCAGATGGCGCCGTGGGTGTATTGACCGCCGTTCTCGCGGACGCCCGGGACATAGCCACGGATATAACCGGGATCCAGGGGGGCCTTGTCGAACGGCGGGTCGAGCAGTCGAATCAGGGCATCGTCGCGCCGGACAAGACGTTCATCGAGTGATTGCATGGCCTGCCGGGCGCGTTTCCCATCGGCCGCCCGGGAAAGTACGGACCAGCTTTGCGAAATCGAGTCGATCCGGCATTCGACCCCGCCGGCCGTGCCGAGCGGCGTACCGTCGTCGAAATAGGCCCGGCGGTACCACGCGCCGTCCCAACCGTGCTGCTCTATCGCCTGATGCAGCCGGGCGCCCTCCCCCCGGCAGAATTCGGCGAACGACGGATCGCCATGCGCCGCCGCCACCTCGGCGAAGCGCCTGAGCACTTCATGGAGGAAAAAGGCCAGCCAGACGCTCTCGCCGCGTCCCTCGATGCCGATCCGGTTCATGCCGTCGTTCCAGTCGCCGGAACCGATCAGCGGCAGGCCGTGGTCGCCGAAACGCAAGCCATGCCGGATGGCCCGCACACAGTGCTCGTAGAGGCTGGCTGTCTCGGCCGAGCGGATCGGCAGATCGTAGTAGGAATCGTCCTCCGGGTTGATTGGGCGACCATCGAGAAAACCGGCCGCTTCGTCGAGCACACCGCGGTCGCCGGTGGCCTGCACATAGCGGCTGACCGCCAGCGGCAACCACAGGTAGTCGTCCGAGCAACGGGTGCGTACCCCCCTGCCCGACGGCGGGTGCCACCAGTGCTGGACATCGCCTTCGGGAAACTGCCGGCTGGCGCAGAGCAGCAGATGGGCGCGGACCAGGGCCGGCTCGGCATGGATCAAAGCCATCGTGTCCTGCAATTGATCGCGGAAGCCGAAGGCGCCGCCCGACTGGTAATAGCCGCTGCGCGCCCAGACGCGGCAGGCCAGGGTCTGGTAGACCAGCCAGCCGTTGGCCAGAATATTGATTGCCGGGTCCGGCGTCCTGACCTGGACGGCACCGAGTGTGTCGGCCCAATGCAGGTTGACCGCCTCGAAGGCCATGCGCGCTGCCAGCCCGCCGCGATAGCGCTGGATCAGGTGCCCCGCATCCTCGGCGTTACGCCCCGCACCAAGACGAAAGACGATCTCGCGCTCCTCGCCGGCGGCCAGTTCGAAGCCGAGCTGGATGGCGGCGCAGGGATCGAGCCCGGCGCCGACCTTGCCGGACAATCGCGTGCGCTTCATTCCCGCCGGATTGCGCAGCGAGCCGTTGCGCCCGATGAATTCGCCACGATCGCCGGTCACCGTCCGTGTCGATTCATCGATATCGAAGAAGGCGACCCGCTCGGCAAACTCCGGACCGAATGGATTGCGCGCCAGCAGCGCGCCGCTGGCGGAGGCGACTTCGGTGCACACATGCATGGCCGATTTGGCCCGCAGATCGCCGAGCACCCATTCGACGTAGCCAGTGGCCGAGATTTGCCGCGGTCGGCCGGAATTATTGGTCAATTTGAGGACCGAAAACTTGACCGCAGCGTCGATCGCCACATAGACGCTGAGTTCGGAGACGATGCCGCCGGCCTGGGTTTCGAAGACGCTGTAGCCAAAGCCGTGGCGGATCGCGTAAGGCATGCCCGAGGGCATCGGCAGCGGCGTTGGCGACCAGACGTGGCCGGTTTCCTCGTCGCGCAGGTAGATCGCTTCGCCGCCGGTATCGCCGACCGGATCGTTGTGCCACGGCGTCAGGCGGAACTCGTGGGCGTTCTCGCTCCAGGTGTAGGCGCTGCCGCTCTCGGAAATCACCGTTCCAAAATGCGGATTGGCCAGGACATTGGCCCAGGGCGCCGGCGTGGTCTGCCCGGGCGGCAGGTGGATCACGTATTCGCGGCCATCGGCCGCAAATCCGCCGAGGCCGTTGAACAGTTCCAGGCCGAAACCAGCGACGCTGGCCACCGGTGGAGCCTCGGGCTGATGACGCCGGCTCGGCACCAGGCGCGGCACGCGCGATTCGACCGCGCCGCGACGGTCGAGCTGTTCGGCCAGCGTTCCCAGGCAATCGTTGATCACGGCACGGGCCACCGACTGGAGCAGGATGCGGTCTTCGCTCGATATCTGCTCGGCCTGGCGGACGAAGATGCCGCCTGGCCGGTCGATCACGCTGGCCTCGATGCCCGAGGCGATCAGTCCCATGATCTGTTCCTGCAAGCGCTGCCGGTAACCGGCGTGATCTTCGTTCCAGATCACCAGATCGACGGCCAGGCCGCGCAGGCGCCAGTAGGCATGGGCCTGGACCAGCTGGCGGACGAGATCGATGTTGGCCGCATCGCCGATCTGCAGCAGCACGATGGGCAGGTCGCCGGAAATCGCATACCCCCACAGGCCGGACTGCCCGCGCCGATTCCTGATCAGCACCGAGGCATCGGCGCGCAGCAAGGCGTTGGCATGGATGACCGAACCGGCAAGGCGGGCGTAAAGCTGGGCGTCGGCTTCGGTGGCATTGAGCTGGCGCAGTTCGACCTGGCTGTGCGTCCAGTTCAGATCGAAGACGCGGTCGGCAAGATGGCGGTCCTGGTATTTCTCGACCAGGCTGAGCGCCATGTCTCGCGTTTCGGCCATGCCGGTCACCAGGTCGATGGTCGCCGACTGCTCCGGTTCGAGCATGATGCGATGGCGAACCGCGACCACCGGATCCAGCACCGAACCGTCCGTTCCGGACAGCGCGCCAGCCTCGTTCACCGCCTTTGGCAGCGCGACCGTGTTGGTTCGGCCGATGAAGCGCAAGCGATCGGTTTCGCAGGACGGCGCCGCGGAGACCACCGCACCATGGACGACCATCAGGTGCAACATGCAGGGCACCGCCTCGCCGATCGAGCGGGGGCGCCGGGTCGCCAGGATGGCTTGCTGCCCGGCGAGAATTTCGGTTTGCACGAACAGCTTGCTGAAGGCCGGGTGCAGCTCGTCGGTCACTGCTGGTGCAATGACCACCTCGGCATAGCTGGTGACCTCGATTTCCCGGCGCTGGCGTGAGCGGTTGGTTACCCGGGTGCGCCGCAGCTCGATATCGTCCTCCGGCGACACGACGATCTCGGTATAGGTTTCGAACTCGCCGTCGGTATTGCCGATGGTGTCGCGGCGACGGAATTCGGCGCGCCCTTCGGAGAAGATCGCTTCGTAATGATCGGGGCGCTGCACGGTCGGTTGATGCGCCGTCGACCAGAGCGCGCAGCTCGCCAGGTCGCGGATGTAGCAGAAACTCCCCCAGGGGTCGCAGATGCCGTCCTCGCGCCAGCGGGTGACGGCCAGATCGTTCCAGCGACTGTAGCCGCCGCCGGCATTGGTCACCATCACGTGGTAGCGGCCGTTCGACAACAGCTGGACTTCCGGGATCGGCGTGTCGGGGCTGGTGAAGACGCGGATCGGGGTTTCTTCGGCAACCGACGTCGAGCGCGCATCGGCCAGTTCGGCCGTGTGCGAGAACAACGTCGTGACCTTGGGGATGCGTTCCTGCAGCAAGAGCATGATCGCCTGGAACAGGCGGTCGGCCGAAAAGCGCCGCTGCATCGGCTGGTCGAGCAGCAGGTAGGCCAGCGCCAGCAGGCTCATGCCCTGGTGATGCGCCATGAAGGAGCGGACGACGACATGCGACTGGCCGCGGCGCTGGCGGGCCGGCGTGTAGTCGATGGCCTCGAAGAAGCCGTAGCGCCCGACGAAGCCTTCGTCGGCCATGCGCTGCAGGTTGAGACAGGCGGCTTCGGGCTCGACCATCAGGGCCAGTGCCGAGGCGTAAGGCGCGACGACCAGATCCTCGGCCAGGCCGCGCTTGAGCCCGAGCCCCGGCACGCCGAAGGCGCGGTACTGGTAGTTGAGATGGACATCGACCGTGTTGTAGCCGGATTCGGAAACCCCCCATGGCACGCCGCGCTGCTTGCCGTACTCTATCTGCCGGGCGACGGCCGCCTTGCAGGTCTGGTCGAGCAGCGTGTTCTCGAAGTTGGGCATGACCAGCATCGGCATCAGGTACTCGAACATCGAGCCGCTCCACGACAGCAGGGCCGGATCGCCGCCAGTACCGGTTAGAAGGCGGCCGAGCGAGAACCAGCTTTCCTGCGGCAGTTGCCCCTGGGCGATGGCGACGAAATTGCACAGCCGGGCTTCCGAGGCGAGCAGGTCGTAATAGCTGCTGTCGACCCGGCGTTCGGTGACGTTGTAGCCGATGGCCAGCAGGTGGCGCGCCTTGTCGAACAGGAAGTCGTAATCCATCCGCGCCATCTCCCCGGCCAACTCGGCGAGTGCATCGATCAGGGCCAGTCTTCCGGACGCCGCTTCGCCGCCGGCAACGAGCTTGCCCTGCAGCGCGATCAGCCATTCGCGCTGTGCCGGTTCCAGTTCGCCGGCGAGGTGATGTTCGATCTCCGGGCAAGGCTCGCTCGTCATCCTGGCCAGGCCGCTCAGGCTCGGTATGGCGGCCTCCCCGCACAGCCGGGCAAAGACCTCCAGGCCGGGCGGCGGCGACGGGAGAGCCAGCCACGGCGCCAGCTTGTCGAGCTCGTCCCTGGCGTCGGCCAACTGGCGTGCCAGCGCCCGTGACCATTCGCCGGCTTCGTCGTCGGCAGGGTCCTGTTCCCTGGCGGCGAGGCTGATGGCAATGGCAGCCCGCAGTTCGTCGCTCATCGCGACGAGGCGGCGAATGACCTGATGCAGTCCGGCGAGCGTCTTCGGCGGCAAGGCGGAGGCTATCGCCAGGGTCTTGTGGAAGGCCGCCAGTTCGCCGGCCAGGGCTTCGTCGGTGGCTGCGGCGAGCAATCCAAGCGTATCGTTGAGACCGGCGAACAGCTGCGGCGTCAGGATCGGATCGGCGGGCAGCCCGAGCAGGCCGCCGCGCAAGGTCAGCAGGTGACCGGCCAGGTTGCCGCTATCGACCGTCGACACATAGAGCACGGGCAGCGGTTGCAGGGTCTGGGTGTCGTACCAGTTGTAGAAATGGCCGCGATAGCGCGCCAGCCCATCCATCGTCCCGAGCGTGCTGGCGGTCCGCTCCAGTAGCCGCCCGGTCGTCGCATAGCCAAAATCGTAAGCGGCCAGATTGGCCAGCAAGGCCAGCCCCATGTTGGTCGGCGAAGTGCGATGGGCGATGGCGGCGATGCGGTATTCCTGAAAATTGTCCGGCGCCAGCCAGTGGTCATCGGGGCCGACGAAGCGCTCGAAAAAGCCCCAGGTCCGCCGGGCAATGCCGCGCAGGAACAGCCCCTGCTCCGCCGTCAGCCGTGCCTGGCGCGCCGCCAGCGGACGGCTGAGCCACCAGGCCATGGCCGGCGAGAACAGCCAGAGCAGCAGCACGGGACCGACGCCAACCAGCAGCAGCGGACTGGCGAGCAGCAGATAGCCGGCCACGGCGCAGGCCAGTGCCGGCCCGATCCACATGCTGCGCAGGAATGCCGCCAGTTCGCCGGGGCGGCGCCCGGACATCTGGCGCTCGACCTCGCTCGACGGGTTCCATTCGAGCCGGTGGCGATGCGAAACCAGCAGGCGCCAGGTCGTACGGACGATGGCATCGAGGCTGAAATAGGCCTCGTAGGGCAGACAGGCGAATTCGAAGCCGAGCTGCCGGAAATGCCGGGACGCCGCCCGGGCGACGTCGGACAGATGCTGGCTGGGCAGGACTTCATCGGCCTTGCGCCAGAGATCGAGCAGCGTGGCAAATACCGGCGGCACGACGAGAATGCCGAGGATAGCCAGGGTCCACCAGCCGGCCGACGGCAGCACCGTCCAGCCGAGCAGCAACAGTGCGACCAGCGCGGCGGGCACCAGGCTGCGCCGCAGGTTGTCGAGGAGTTTCCATTGCGCCAGCGTGGACAGCGGATTCCGCTGCCGGCACAGGCCGGCGCCCGGCACGCGGCTGAACAGCCAGCCGGCCAGTTGCCAGTCGCCACGCAGCCAGCGATGGCGACGCATGACATCGGCCCGATAGCTGGCCGGGCTATCCTCGTACAACTGGACATCGCTCAACAGGCCGGATCGGGCATAGCAGCCTTCGAGCAGGTCGTGGCTGAGAATCCGGTTTTCCGGGAAGCAGCCGCCCAGGGCGCGCTCGAAGGCCTCGACATCGTAAATGCCCTTGCCGATGAACGAACCCTCGCCGAAGACATCCTGATAGACGTCCGACACTGCGCGGGTATAGGGATCGATGCCCGGCTCGCCGCCGTAGAGCCGGGCCAGGCGCGAACGGTTGGTTCCCGGCAGGCTGACCGCTATGCGGGGCTGGAGAATGCCGTAGCCGCTGACTACGCGCTGCCGGATGGGGTCGAAGATCGGGCGATTCAGCGGATGCGCCATGGCGCCGACGAATTGCTGCGCCGCATCGCGGGGCAACTGGGTATCGGTGTCCAGCGTGATCACATAGCGCACACCGGCCAGCGCCGCCGGGTCGCCAACGATCAGCGAAAAGCCGTCGCGGATGCCGTTTAGCAACAGCGCATTCAGATCGGCCAGTTTGCCGCGTTTGCGTTCATAACCCATCCAGACGCGCTCCTGCGGATTCCAGCGACGCGGCCGATGGAGCAGGAAAAACGGGAATGCTACGGTCGGCCGGTTTTTTTGCCCAAATTTCAAATTCAGCGCCGCTATCCGGTCGCTGGCCAGTTGCATCAGGGCAGCGTCTTCCGGCAGCGATTCCTGCGCCGCATCGAGGAAATCGGTCAGCAAGGCGAACTGCAGGCTGGGATCGCGATTGGCCAGAAAGCGGACTTCCAGCGCCTCGACCAGACTCTCGATGCCGGCCGCGCTGGTCAGCATGGTCGGCACGACGACCAGCGTTCGCGACGTCGACGGGATGCCTTCGGAAAAATCCATTTTCGGCAGCGGATGCGGCGCCACCAGCAGGCTGGACAGCCAATTGACCAGCGCCACGCCCAGTTGGCTGGTCGCCACCAGGGCGAGCACGGCCACGGGCATCATCGCCCACAGCGGCAGAGCGGCGTCCAGCGCACGGATGACGAGGCTGCCGGAAAATCCGGCGGTGATCAGTGCAATGCTGCCCAGATAGATGGACAGCGGGTAGCGCCTGGCCAGGCGACGCAGGCGCTCGCTGGCCGAATGACGGACCTCGGCCATCTTTTCCAGCGCCGGCAAGCCGGGGCCGATCAGGTAGAAGCCGACATGCCCGGCATTCTCGCCATCACCGGCGGCGACGGCGGCCCGGGCCATCTCGACCGCCAGGGCGGCCAGCCCGCCTTCGGCCAAACGGCTCGTGCGGGCCATCTTCTCGGTGGCATGGCGATAGTGGTCGCGCGTGGCAAAGTCCATCCGGCCGTAGACCCCTGCGGGGTCGCCGAGCAGGGTCTGCTCGACGACGCTCTGGCCCTCGACGAACCGGCGCCAGTCCATGGCGCCGAGAATGCGCAGGCTGCCGATGCTGTTGCTGATCGAAACCTGGTCGGCAGCCTGCAACTGGTTTTCCATTTGCACCATTTGCCCGATGCTGCTGCCGGATTCGGCGAGGTGCTGCTCGATCCAGGTCAGCGGCAAGGCCAGCGCCGGCCCCCTGCCCTGCAGGCGGCGGGCCAGTTCGGCGACAAAGGCGCTGACCATCGGCGGCTTCGAGCGCGCCATGTCGGCAATGACCAGAATCAGGCTCTTCGGATCGCTCTCGGCCGCCTCGGTCATCCGGTCGGCCCAGACTTCGGCCAGGTTGCGCTCATCCCAGCCGGCGGCGATGCGCGCCCCAACGCGGCGCAGATTCTCGATCACCGCCAGACGCAGCATGATCGGAATCGCCCAAAGCTCGCCCAGGCGCAGATCGGTCACATTCTGATAAGCCGCCACAAAGCGGCCGAGCGTTTCCGGATCGACCCGCCCGTCGCCATGCGCGACGGTTTCCAGCGCAATGTCGTAGACGCGCGGATGGCCGGCCGACGGACCGTTGGCCAGGCGAGGCAGTTCCCGGCTGTAGCCCTTGGGCAGGTGCCGCTTGGCGGTGCGGATCTGCTCCTCGATCAGGTAGAAATTATCGAGCAGCCATTCGCCGGCCGGCGTGATGCGGCGCTTTTCGGTAGCCACCGAAGTTAGCCGCTTGCAGACATCGACCAGCGTCTTTTCGTTATCCGCCAAACGCCCGAGCAGGCGGTCGGAGCCGCCATCGGCGGCCAGCCGGTGAGCAGCCGCCAGGGCCTTGCCGTGCTGCGCCATCTGGTCGGCGCTGTACAGGGCAGACCGCAAGGGCGCCTCTTCGGTGGTCGACACACCAGGCCATTCGCTTTCGCCCAGCCGTGTTTTCCATTGGCGGAAATATCCGAAGAGCAACTTGCCGGGGTTCAAATTGAATGGCCTTCCCAAAAAACAAAATCTCACGATGCGTCCTGCATCGTGAGATCGATTACTTCCATCCCGCGAGCCGATGCCAGACCTGAATTCCCGCACCGGCCGACAGGCCAGTCATCGCCTACTTGAGACGCATGTCATTCTTGACCGACTTGACGCCCTTGACGGCACGGGTGACCTCGACCGCCTTGTTGATGTCGGCCTGGCTATTGACGAAGCCGCTCAACTGAACGACCCCCTTGAAAGTCTCGACATTGATCTCGGCCGACTTCAGGGTCGATTCGCCGAGGATGGCAGCCTTGACCTTGCTGGTGATCATCACGTCATCGACATACTCGCCGGTACCTTCCTGCTTGGAAGTGGATGCACAGCCGACCGCGCCAAGTAGCGTGGCAGCAAGGAAGATTGCGGATAAATATTTGCCTAGTTGCTTCATGATTAACTCTCCAGATGGGTATAAAACGGGACTTCCTGATTCCGGCACCGTTCCACGTTGGAGCTTCGACGCCTCAACAGCAGCTTAGTCAGGACGGCCGGGCGCGTCAGTGCGCTGGCACACATAATTCATGCGCTCATCCGCGTCGAGCAACAGGCGGGCGAATTCGTCGGCCGGCACCGGATGGCCGAACAGGAAGCCCTGCCCCTCTTCGCATTGCAGCCCACGCAGGAAGGCAAGCTGTTCCTCGGTTTCTATACCTTCGGCAATGACCCGCTGCTTGAGGTTCTTGCCCATGCCGATCATCGCGCCGACGATGCTGGCGTCGTCGGCATCGGTGGCGATGTCCTTGACGAACGACTGGTCGATCTTCAGGGTATGGATCGGGAAACGCTTCAGATAACTCAAGCTCGAACAACCTGTGCCGAAGTCGTCAATAGCCAGTTGCATGCCCATCGCCGTCAGCGCTTCGAGCAGCAGCGCCGACGATTCGCCATCGTGCATCAGCATGCTCTCGGTCAATTCCAGTTCGAGAAAGCCGGGCAACATCCCGGTTTCCTTGAGGATCAGCTCGACCCCCTCAAGAAAGTTCTTGTGGCGAAATTCGACGGCCGAAACATTGACCGAAACAGGTACCGCCCACAGACCCGAATCCTGCCAGGCACGGACCTGACGGCAGGCTTCGCGCAGTACCCAGCTGCCGATAGGCACAATCAGCCCGCTTTCTTCGGCAATCGGCACGAACTGCTCCGGATAGATCAAACCATGCTCAGGATCATGCCAGCGGATCAGGGCTTCGGCCCCGATCATCAGGCCCGTGACCAAATCGATCCTGGGTTGGTAATGGAGCTGGAACTCCCCTTGTCGCAAGGCGCGCCGCAAATTGCCTTCGACATGCAGGCGCCACACGGCGCGGGTGTTCATTTCGGCCGTAAAGAACTGGTAATTTTTCCGGCCATTGGCCTTGGCGTGATACATCGCGGTATCGGCGTTCTTCATGACGGCATCGGCGTCGTTGCCGTCATCCGGATAGATGCTGATGCCAATGCTCATGGTGACGTGGAGTTCGTTGCCGCTGATCACGCAAGGCTCGACAAATGCGGCGAGGATTTTTTCCGCGATGGGCGCGGCATCCTGGGGAAGCACGACTTCGGCGAGCAGGATCACGAACTCGTCTCCGCCTTGCCGGCAGACCGTATCGGTATCCCGTATGCAGAGCTTCAGGCGCGCAGCCACCGCGCGCAGCAACTGGTCGCCAATCGCGTGCCCGAGCGAGTCGTTGATGTGCTTGAAGTAGTCGAGATCGAGAAACATCAGGGCAACCCGCTTGTCATGACGACGCGCCTGACCGATGGCCCGCGAGAGTCGCTCGGTCAGCAGGGCGCGGTTGGGTAGCCCGGTCAGGAAATCGTGCTGGGCCAGATGAGCCATCTTCAGTGCCATGGCCCGTGATTCGCTGACGTCGTGAAAGACGATGACCGCACCGGCGACCCGGCCGTCCCGGTTGTGGATCGGCGCCGCCGAATCCTCGATGGCCGATTCGTGGCCGTCGCGGCGCAGCAGTATGCTGTCGGCCGCCAGCCCGACCGTGCGATTCTCGTTGATCGCACGCTGGGCCGGATTCGGTGCCGGCCGCCTTGTCTCGCCGTCAACGATCCGGAATACCTCGGCGAGCGGCCTGCCCAGCGCGTTTTCGGACGACCAGCCGGTCATCATTTCGGCGGCCTGATTGAGATAGGTCACGTTACCCGGCAGATTGGTCGTCAGGACTGCATCGCCAATCGAGTTCAAGGTCACCTGGGCGCGTTCCTTTTCGTCGAACAGGGCTTCCTCGGCCGCCTTGCGCTCGCTGATGTCTTCCACCGTCTGGACATGACCGCGCAACAGCGCGCCATCCATCATCGCTCCGGCATTCAGGCGCGCCCAGACAATGCTGCCGTCGGCCCGCAGAAAACGCGCCTCGGCCTGAAACGCGGCCTGCCCCAGCGCCGCTGCATGCCATTCGAGAAGCAGGCGCTGCCGGTCTTCGGGGTGGATGGCCATGCTCCAGTTGGTCCCCAACGTCTGTTCCAGATCGAGCCCGGAAATGCGCTGATACGCCGCATTGGTATAGACGCAATCGCCGACCGCGTTGGAAACGAAGATACCGAGCGGCGAGGCATCGCTCATGGCACGAAAGCGTGCCTCGCTGAGCGTCAGTGCCAGCCGGGTTGCCTTGCGCTCGATCAGGTAGCGCAAGGTGCGCGGCAACCAGTGGGCATCGACGTGGCCCTTGACGAGGTAATCGTCGGCACCGCACTGCACGGCCTGGCGCGCGTTCCCCTCGTCTTCCGCCGAACTGAGAATGACGATCAGGGCATCCGGTGCCGCCCGGACCACCTGATCGAAGACCGCGATCCCTTCGGCGTCGGGCAAGGTCAGATCGAGCAGGATGACGTCGATGCCCGGTCCGACCAGACGGGCCAGCGCTTCGCTCAGGCTCGCCACCTGCTCGACGCAATAAGTGCTGCCGAGCGAAGCCCTGATCAGTTCGGCATCTTCAGGCTTGTCCTCGACGAGGAGAACATGAGTTACGGAGTCCGTCATCGCATGCTCTCCTTTGACGGTGGGCGACCAGCAGCCGGTCAATGCTCGGCTACAGCCTGGTCGGAAAACAGATATTTGCCGAATTGAGCGGAAAAGCAGTCGTCCTTGCGCCGTATCCACCCCAGTAGCATTGCTGCGTGTTCCTTCTCCTCGTCCCGGTTGTGTTCGAGGATGGTCTTCAGTTCGCTGTCCTGGCAGGTAGCGGCACGCTGGTTGTACCAGTCCACCGCTTCCAGTTCTTCCATCAGGGAAACCAGCGCCCTGTGCATGTCGCGGATTGCCGCTGGCAATTCGTCGACCGGCTCGTGATAACCGACACTGGACATTCAGCGCTCCCGATCAAAGACCAGCGGCATCACGGCAGCCGCCGACGGCTGAGCAGGCCGCCGATGATCACCCCGGCGGCGGCCGCAACCCCGATGACTTTCCAGGGATTGCCGCGGACATACGCGTCGGTGGAGTTGGCAGCGCCACAGGCCTTCTCGGACACGATGCTGCGCGTTGCCGCGAACTCCTCGGCCACGGTATGGCCGGCCTTCTTGATCAGGTCGTCGGCCTTGGCAGCGATGCCCTTGAGATTGGTCGCGAGTGTTTCCTTCGGGCCTTCGATCTGCCCCGGGGACGAGCTAAATTCAGTAGTCATGGTTTTCTCCTGATTGCAATGGGATTGGTGGAGAGGAATACAGCCTGCCCGGCCGATGGTGATCAAAAGCCGGCAAGCCTTGCTCCTCTGCAACCCATTGTCCTAGCGCCCCAACGCCCGGTCTGTGCGCTGCCGTACAGACCCTTGCTCAGGCTTCGCTAGCATGGTGGTCACGGCATCGGGTGTTGATGCCCGGCACTACTGAGGAGAAAAGAAATGAGCCTGGGAACCATTCTATTGATCGTGCTGGTCCTGTTGTTGATCGGCGCCATTCCCAGCTGGCCGCACAGCCGCGGCTGGGGCTACGCCCCGAGCGGCGGCATCGGGCTGGTGTTGGTGATCCTGCTTGTCCTCGTCCTGCTCGGCAAGCTGTAGAAACTGTCACGTCACTCTGGAGAATCGAATCATGGAACTGCACAACGCCTACAAGCAAAAAATGGGAGCGCAACTGAATGAATGGAGCGCCCAGATCAATCTGCTGGAAGCCAAGATGGATAACGTCGCCGCCGAGATGAAAATCATGCGGGCCGAAGATATCCACGCCCTGCGCGCCAAGCAGCACGCCGCAGCCGACAAGATGAAGGAACTTGGCAAGGCCAGCGGCGAAGCCTGGGATCAGGTCAAGCTGACCGCCGACAAGATGTGGGACGACCTGAAGACCGGCCTGACCGACACCCAGAAAAAATTCAAGTAAACCGGCATCTCGGTGCCTGTGATCAAACGGCGCTGGGGACGGGTCATCATTCCCTCCGCTGCCACCGCCTTTTGCAATGGAGAAAGACTATGCGAACGCGATCGATCGTTTTGAGCATCATGCTCTGTTTCGCGCTACCGGCTACTGCACAGGTCAGTGTCAGCGTGGGTTTCCAGGTAGCGAATATCGGCGTCAGCCTGTCGACCTACCCGGATCTGGTCCGGGTGCCCGGCTACCCGGTCTACTATGCCTCGGGCATCAATTCGAACTATTTCTTTTACGACGGCATGTACTGGGTGTTTGAAACCGATCGCTGGTATTCGAGCTCCTGGTACAACGGACCGTGGATGATGGTCGATCCGGAATTCATTCCGCTCTATCTCCTGCGCGTGCCGGTGCGTTATTACCGCCACCCGCCGGCCTACTTCGTCGGCTGGCAAGAGAGTCGCCCCCCGCGCTGGAACGACCACTGGGGCCATGACTGGGCTCAGCGGCGCAGCGGCTGGGATCGCTGGGACCGCCGATCGGCCCCTGCCCCCGCCCCGCTACCGACCTATCAGCGAAACTACACCGGGGACCGCTACCCGGCGGCCGATCAGCAGCCGGTGCTGCATGACCGGAACTACCGCCACCAGCCAAGAGACCCGCTGGTCCGTGAGCAATCCAGAGCGGCAGCCGAAAACCGGCCAGATCGAGCGCCACGCGGCAAAACCGACTGGCCGGACCGGAGAGATGGCGAGCCGCAGGCCGCACGTCCGAGCCCGGCACCGGCCCGAGAGCCGGCAGCAACCGACAGACAGCCGCCGCCGATCATCTCGCCACGGAGCGAAGAACGCCCGGCGCCGCGCAATGGCCAGACAGCTCCGCGCGAGACAAACATCCGGGAACAGACCGAGCGGCCAAACTCCTCACCTGCTGCCAGGGAGCCGGCAGCCGCCGAAAGACAGGCGCCACGTCAGCAACCGGCGCGGGAAAGGCCGGAGCAGCAGCAGCCGATCAACGCTCCGCGCAGCGAAGAGCGCCCGGTGCCGCGCAACAGCCCGCCCGAGCCGCGCGAAATGCGGCCGCCAGCCGAACCCAGGCAGCAACATATGAATGCCCCTGGTGAGGATCAGAGATCTTCCGAGCGCGGAGAGCCGGGGCAGCGGCGCGGCCAGCAAGGTCAATCGGAAAAGTCCGACGAACGCGGCCCGGATCGCGACCGATAAAGCTGCATTGACAAGGGGCGAGGTGTTTTCGACACCTAGCCCCTGTCATTTTGACCTGGTAGCAGCCACCTAAAGTGCCCGCCCGCCCCCGATGACGCGGAGCAGGATCATGACGATGGCGATGACCAGAAGAATGTGGATGAATCCACCGATGGTGTAGGACGTAACCAGTCCCAACAGCCACAGGATGAGCAAGACAACGGCAATGGTATAGAGCATGGTACTTCTCCTTATGGGGCAGCCAGCATTTGGCGCATCCTTGGCTACCTGCTTCAGCTTAGTGGCATGGCGGCCCGGGTACTGTTCGCTGGCACACACAATCGGCCAGGAGCGCAGCCAATGCGCGCCAGCACACAGAGTTCCTGTTTCCATGCGGCTATACCTGAATCTCCGGAGACCAGGACTGGCGCAACACCATTACCCATGATCCCTGAAACCTCAGTTGACCGCTTATCCATCCTTGAATAGCTGCATGAACACTGACTGTTGCCCCTTCGAGATGATTCACCCATTGGGTGGCAGCGCTACGCCGCCGCTGGCACGTCTGGTCGGGCGTCCGGCTTTGTCGCTCCTCCTTGCAGGCATGAGCCTGCTGCATCGTCGCTTCGCGCCGGCCATCCCGCCCAAACGCGCCATCAGCCGCGTCCAACTGAGGTTTCAAGGATGATCGAACCCCTATTGCTGACTGCCGCGCGCGTCTCGACCTTTGACCGGCAACTGCTGCTGACCAATGCCAGCGGCTTCTTCTTCGAGCGCGACGAGCGGCTTTATCTGGTCACCAGCCGCCATGTGCTGTTCGGCAAGACCGCCAAGCACTACCCGACCCGGATCGAGATCGAGTTGCATACCAATGTGGCGAACATCGCCGAATCGATCGGCTTTTCCATTCCGCTGTACCACGAAGGCAGAAGCCTCTGGCGTCACGGCCTCGACGCGGCGGGTGAAATCGACGTCGCCGTCATCGAGATCAACCGCAAGGCCCTGCCCGGGACGGCCGTCTATCGGGCCTTCAGCCCGCAGCACCTGTTGAGCAGTCTCGATCAGGTCGAGGTCGGCTCATCCTTGCTGATCGTCGGCTTTCCGCTCGGTTTCCATGATGCCCTGCATCACACGCCGGTGGTTCGCCATGCCATCATCGCCTCGTCGTTCGGCCTGCGTTTTCAGGGGGAAGCCTTCTTTCTGACCGATGCCCGCACCCATCGCGGCAGCAGCGGTGCCCCGGTGGTCATGCGCATTGCGACGACCGATCCCGGGCACGGCGATCTTCCGTGGATGCTGCTCGGCGTGCATTCGGCCCGCTTCGATGTCGGCAACCGCGATCTGGTCGAGGACGAGGCATTGGGCCTGAACGGCGCCTGGTACGCCGACATCCTGCTCAAGCTGACGGAGCGCTAGCAGCCTGGGTCAGCCTCCGCTCCTGGAATTGTTTTCCGTCTGCAGGCCGTTGATGATTTTCTGATAAGCCTCGGCGAACAGGCGCACGCCTTCGAGCTGCAGGGTTTCACCCACCGCGTCCAGGTCGATGCCCAGTTCATTGAGGGCCTGAATGTGGGCTTTTGCCTCGTCCAGTCCTTCTTGCAGACGATCCGCCACCTGGCCGTGGCGACGGAAAGCGGTCAGCGTCGCCTCGGGCAGCGTGTTGATGCTTTCCCGACCGATCAGCGGCTCGACATAGAGGACGTCGCTGTACGCCAGATTCTTGCTGCCGGTGCTCGCCCACAGCGGGGTTTGCGGCCTGAGACCGGCCAGGCGATTCAGCGCGAACGTCGGCCCGTGAAAGATCTCCCGGTAGCGGCCATGGCAGCATTTGGCGAGGGCGACGCCGGCTCGTCCGCAAAGCCGCCCGGCGTGCGGCGTGCCGATCGCTTCCAGGCGCTGGTCGACCAGGGTATCGACGCGGCTGAGGAAAATGCTGGCGACCGAACGCAGGTGCCTGGCCTTGCCGCCGCTTTCCAGCCAGCGCAGCGAACCGCGCAGATAGGCCTGGGCCACGGCCTCGTATTGGGCCAGGGAAAAGATCAGCGTCACGTTGACCGACAGGCCGGCTGCGGACAACTCTTCGAAAGCCTGAATTCCGGCCGGGGTTGCCGGCACCTTGATCAGCAGGTTGGCACGCCCGACCGTCTGTTGCAGGCGATGGGCAGCGGCGACGGTGCCTGCCGTGTCATTGGCCAGGGCCGGCGAGACCTCCAGGCTGACATAGCCGCTGGCGCCGCGGCTGGCGGAAAAGGCCGGCTTGAGCAAGGCGCAGGCGGCACGGATGTCGGCAACGACCAGCGACTCGTAACAGGCCTCGGCATCCCGACCCTCGCCGCGCAAGCGTTCGAGGTCGTCGCGATAATAGGGGCTGCCGCTGATCGCCTTCTCGAAGATGGCCGGGTTCGAGGTCACGCCATCGACGCCGTCCTCGTTGATCAGGCGCTGCAGGCCGCCCTCGCGGAGCAGGGTGCGCGACAGGTTGTCGAGCCAGATGTGCTGGCCCAATGCCTTCAATTCAAGCAACGGGTTATTGTTCATGATCGGGCCTCCGGCCATTGCCATTCGAGGATTTCCGGCATGTCTTCGCCGTGGGCCAGGATGTATTGCGCGTGCTGATTGAGCTTGTCGCGCATCGCCTGCTTGATGTGCGCCGCCTGCGCGGCCAGTTTCGGTACCCGGCTGGCGACGTCGATGACCAGATGGAAGCGGTCCAGCGTATTGAGCACGACCATGTCGAAGGGCGTGGTCGTCGTGCCCTCCTCCTTGTAGCCGCGGACATGCAGGTTGGTGTTGGTGCGCCGGTAGGTCAGGCGGTGAATCAGCCAGGGGTAGCCGTGATAGGCGAAGATGATCGGCTTGTCGGCGGTGAACAGCGTATCGAACTCGTCGCTGGACAGACCGTGCGGATGCTCTTCCTGCGGCTGCAGGGTCATCAGGTCGACGACGTTGATGAAGCGGATTTTCAGGTCCGGTGTCAGTTTGTGCAGAATGTCGATGGCGGCCAGCATTTCCAGCGTCGGGACATCGCCGGCGGCGGCGAGCACGATGTCCGGTTCGCCCGGCTGGTCGTTGCAGGCCCATTCCCAGAGACCGATGCCGGCGCTGACATGGTTGATCGCCGCCTCCATGTCCAGCCACTGCCAGTCCGGCTGCTTGCCGGCGACGATGACATTGACCAGGTTGCGGCTCTTCAGGCAGCGGTCGGTGACGCAGAGCAGCGTATTGGCATCGGGCGGCAGGTAAACGCGGATGATGTCGGCCTTCTTGTTGACCACGTGGTCGATGAAGCCCGGGTCCTGGTGCGAGAAGCCGTTGTGGTCCTGGCGCCAGACGTGCGAGGTGAGCAGGATGTTGAGCGAGGCGATCGGCCGCCGCCAGGGAATCTCGCCGCACATCTTCAGCCACTTGGCGTGCTGGTTGAACATCGAATCGACGATGTGGATGAAGGCTTCGTAGCATGAAAACAGGCCGTGCCGACCGGTCAGCAGGTAGCCTTCGAGCCAGCCCTGGCAGGCATGTTCGGAAAGCACCTCCATGACCCGGCCGTCGGGTGCCAGATGGTCGTCGCCGTCGACGCGTTCGGCCATCCAGGTCCGGTTGGTCGCTTCGAAAACTGCCCCGAGGCGGTTGGACGCGGTTTCATCCGGCCCGAAGATACGGAAATTGTCCGGGTTCTGCCGCATCACGTCGCGCAGGAAGACGCCCATGGCGCGCGTTGCTTCGGCCACCGAGCCACCCGGCGTTGGCACGGCCACGGCGTAGTCGCGATAGTCCGGCAGGCGCAGGTCGCGCAGCAACATGCCGCCGTTGGCATGCGGATTGGCCCCCATGCGGCGATTGCCGGACGGGGCCAGCGCGGCGATTTCGGGCATCAGCCGCCCGCTCTTGTCGAATAGCCCGGCCGGTTTGTAGGAGGCCATCCATCGACCGAGCAAATGCACATGCTCCGGCTTGTCCATGTCGCTGAACGGCACTTGGTGCGAACGCCACGAGCCTTCGCTCGGCTGGCCATCGACCATTTTCGGTCCGGTCCAGCCCTTGGGTGAACGCAGGATGATCATCGGCCAGCGCGGCCGAGTCGTGTCGCCGCCTTCGCGCGCCTTGCGCTGGATGGCGGCAATGCTCGCCACGGCGGCATCGACTGCGGATGCCATCAGCTGGTGCATGGTTTCCGGGTCTTCGCCTTCGACGAACAAGGGCTGGTAGCCGTAGCCGACGAACAGGGACTCCAGTTCGCTGTGGCTGATGCGGGCCAGGATGGTCGGGTTGGCGATCTTGTAGCCGTTGAGATGGAGGATGGGCAGCACGGCGCCATCGATGCGCGGATTGAGGAACTTGTTCGAATGCCAGGAAGTGGCGAGCGGCCCGGTTTCCGCCTCGCCGTCGCCGACGACGCAGCAGGCGATCAGATGCGGGTTGTCGAAAACGGCGCCGTAGGCGTGGAACAGGGCGTAACCGAGTTCGCCGCCTTCGTGGATCGACCCCGGCGTATCCGGCGAGGCATGGCTGGGAATGCCGCCGGGGAAGGAGAACTGGCGGAACAGCCGGCGCATGCCCTCCTCGTCCTGCGATATGTCGTGGTAGAGCTCGCTGTAGCTGCCTTCCAGCCAGGTGTTGGCCACGACCGCCGGGCCGCCATGGCCGGGACCAGCGATGAAGATCATGTTCAGGTCGTGCCGAGTGATCGCCCGGTTCATGTGCACGTAGATGAAATTCAGGCCCGGCGTCGTTCCCCAGTGGCCAAGCAGGCGCAGTTTGATGTGCGAGAGTCTGAGCGGTGCTTTGAGCAGCGGGTTGTCGAGCAGGTAGATCTGGCCGACCGACAGGTAGTTGGCGGCGCGCCACCAGGCGTTGATTGTGGCGAGTTCGTCGGCAGCGAGCGGTGCAGCGGTCGTGGGCATCATTTTTTCCCGGGTGGTGGCGCCAATGGCTACGGTCGCCGATCGAAATTACGGCACTTTTTTCGAAGCCGAATCCATGTTCAAGTTCCCGGTCCGACCGGCGGCCAGAAGAAAAATATTGAATTTGGCCAAAATTTGCCGGCGACCGTAGCATTCGGTGTCGCCACGACTTTGCGCGCCACGGCGGGTAATTTCAGTGCGCCAGCCAACATAAATGCCGGGAAATCCGGGCTGTGTGTGGTGGCGCACCGAATCCCCCTGCCCTCGGGCGCACCATCTTGATTCGAATGACCGACCGGAGAATTCAATGATCAAGACATCACCCCCCTGCCGCCTGTTCAGCCTTCTTGCGCCGCTGGCACTGTTGCTGGCGGCGGCCAGCCTGCATGCCGAATCGCCCATCTCGACGTCCCTGAGCGGTGCCGCCGAAGTGCCGCCGGTAACGACAGCGGCACAGGGCACGGTGTACATCGCCATCTCGCCGGATCGCAAGGTCAGCGGGAACATAAAGGTCTCCGGCATGGTCCCAACCATGGCGCATATTCATGAAGGCGCCATCGGCAAGAACGGACCGCCGATCATCACGCTGACCAAGATACTCGACGACAGCTTTGCCGTACCCGCCGACGCGAAGTTGAGCAAAGCCCAGTATTCGAGTTTCCTGGCCGGGAATCTCTACATCAATGTGCATAGCGCGGCCTACCCCAACGGTGAAATCAGGGGGCAGCTGCCGGGCAATCCGATGCGCATTGCCAACGAAACCGGACGCGGGGAATCGCCATGAAACGAACAGCATCAGCCGCCTGGAGCGGCGGCCTGAAAGCCGGCACCGGCACCATCTCGACCCAAAGCGGAGTCCTGAACAAAACTCGATACGGTTTCTCGACTCGCTTCGAGGACGGGCCGGGCACCAACCCGGAGGAACTGATCGGCGCCGCCCATGCCGGCTGCTTCAGCATGGCGCTGGCCGCACAACTGGAGCAGGAAGGCATGACCGCCGACCGCATTGAAACGTCGGCCGCGGTCACGCTGGACAAAGTCGAAGGCGGTTTCGCCATCACCGCGATCCATCTCGATCTGGTCGCCCACATTCCCGGCGCCCGCCAGGAAGACCTGGAGCGCGTCGCCAACATCGCCAAGCAGGGATGCCCGGTATCCAAGGTGTTGAACGCGACGATCACGCTCTCCACGAAACTTGAAAGCTATTGAGGAAACATCATGAAAAAATTGGCCGTGTTATTGATCGCCATCACCAGCCTGTTGTCCGGCTGCGTGGTTTACGACCCTGCTTACCGTGATGGCAGGCACCGCGGCGACCACGATGGCTCCTGGAATCGAGACAGTGACCGCGATGGGGTGCCGGATAACCAGGACAGACGCCCGAACAATCCGAATCGCTACTGAGCGATGAAAACCGCCGCCCAGCTGACCGCGCTCTTCCCCCGCGAAAGCGAGATCCCCGGCGATTGCCGCATCCTGGCGCCGATCCACCAGCGCGCCATCCTGATCAACGGCGAAATGCGGATCTGGAAGGGCGAGACGCGGACGGTGCATTCGCCGGTCTGCGTCCAGGCTGAGGACGGCACGCTGAGCCATGTCGAACTGGGCAGCGTGCCGGTCACCGGCACGGTCGAGGCCGACGCGGCGCTGGCTGCCGCGATGGCCGCCTATGACCATGGCCGCGGCGACTGGCCGAACCTGTCGGTGGCCGAGCGCATCGCCTGCGTCGGCGATTTCACCAACCAGATCGTCGCCCGCCGCCGCGAGATCGTGAACCTGATCATGTGGGAAATCGGCAAGAGCCTGGCCGATTCACAGAAGGAATTCGACCGCACCATCGACTACATCCGCGCCACTGTCGAGGAACTCAAGCGCCTCGACAACAGCAACTCGCGCTTCGAGATCGTCGACGGCACCATCGCCCAGATCCGCCGCTCGCCGGTCGGCATCGCGCTGTGCATGGGCCCCTACAACTACCCGATGAACGAGACCTTCAGCACGCTGATTCCGGCGCTGATCATGGGCAACGTCGTGCTCTTCAAGCCGCCGCGCTTCGGCGTGCTGCTCTACTACCCGATGCTCGAAGCCTTCCGCAGCGCCTTCCCGCCCGGCGTCATCAACATCGTCTACGGCCAGGGCCACGTCGTCGTGCCGCACATCATGGGTTCCGGCCAGGTCAATGTGCTGGCGCTGATCGGTTCCTCCCAGGTTGCCGACCAGCTGAAGAAAGCACACCCGAAAACCAACCGCCTGCGCGCCATCCTCGGTCTCGGCGCCAAGAACGCGGCGATCATCATGGCCGACGCCGACATCGAACTGACGGTCAAGGAATGCATCACCGGCTCGCTGTCCTTCAACGGCCAGCGCTGCACGGCGATCAAGATGATCCTCGTGCACCAGTCGATTGCCGAAGTTTTCCTGCGCCGCTTCTGCGAGGAAGTCGGCAAGCTGTCCATCGGCATGCCGTGGGAAGCCGGCGTCATGCTGACGCCGCTGCCCGAGATGGAAATGGTCGCCTACATGAACGAATGCATCGCCGATGCCCAGAGCAAAGGCGCAAGAGTGATCAATCCCGGTGGCGGCACCACGGTCGAAACCCTGTTCTATCCGGCCGTGCTCTTCCCGGTCAGGGAAGGCATGAAGCTCTACCGCGAGGAACAGTTCGGCCCGATCATCCCGGTCGCCAGCTTCGAGGACATCGAGACGCCACTCGACTATGTGATCACTTCCGACCACGGCCAGCAGGTCAGCATCTTCGGCAGCGACCCGGGGCAGATCGCCTCGCTGGTCGATACCCTGGTCAATCAGGTCTGCCGGGTCAATATCAACTGCCAGTGCCAGCGCGGGCCGGACGTCTTTCCCTTCGTCGGGCGCAAGGATTCGGCCGAAGGCACGCTGTCCGTCCACGACGCCCTGCGCGCCTTCTCGATCCGCACCATGGTCGCCGCCAAACAGACCGAAGCATCGAAAAAACTGCTCGACGCCATCGTGCTCGGCAACAAATCCAATTTCATCAATACCCACTTCATTCTCTGAACCCGGGATTTGGCCGGATCAACGCGGCTCGTCACGGCGATCCCCGCTGGCAACCCGCCTACCCCGGCGCGCCTGACGCCGGGCATAGAGCGTCATCAACGGCGTCACCGAGACCCCGTGCAGGATGATCGAGGCAGCGACCGCCGCCAGCGTGATATTGATCGCCTGGTCGGCCAAGGCACCGGAAAGGCCGTGATTCAGCGCAAACATCAGGTAGTAGATCGAACCGATGCCGCGAATGCCGAACCAGGCGATCAGCAGGCGCTGATCGCCGGAAACCGATGCCCCGAGCAGCCCGAGCCACACCGATAGCGGGCGCAAGACCAGAAACAAAAGCGCAATGAAACCGACAGTCCTCAGATCGACCTGGATATAGGCCAGCATGGCCCCCACGGCCAGGACAATCACCAACTCGGCAATGCGTTCGAGTTGCTCGTTGAAACCGCGCACCGCCTGCATCATGTAGGCGCCGGCGAGGTTGGGATGGGTCGCCACGGCAATATGCGCCTCCTTGTCCTGCAGTCCGGCCGGTCCCACTTCCGGCGCCTTCTGGGTGCGGGAGTATTCCTTGACGCGTTGCAGGGCAAGACCGGCAGCGAACACCGAGAGGAAGCCGGAAGCGTAAGCCAGTTGCGCCACGCCATAGGCCAGGGCGACAAGCCCGAGGGCCAGGAACTCATCAAGCCCGACAGCTTCCTGGTGACGGATGCGCAGATAAACCACCAGCTTGCCAATCATTGCGCCAAGAATGGCACCGATGACCAGGCCGCCGGCCAGCGCCCAGAACACGTCGATCCCCAGCCATCGCCAGCCGCCCGCGCCGAGCTCATGCATGCCGAGCAGCCCAAGGCCGAGCATCACGAAGGGAAAGGCGGCACCGTCATTGAGCCCGCCCTCGCCGGTCAGGCTGAAACGCAGGCGGTCGCTGTCATGGGGGTCGTCGACCTGGACGTCCGACGCCAGGACCGGGTCGGTCGGTGCCAGAATCCCGCCGAGCAGGACAGCCGCCCCGAGTGGCAAGGCCAGCCAAAAGACGCCGACCAGCGCGATCAGGCCGACGGTCAGCGCCATCGACACAAACGCCAGGCGCAGCGGTAAACGCCAATGGCGACTGGAAAACGGCAGGCCCAGTTTCAAGCCGACCGAGAAAAGCGAAATCAGCAGCGCCACTTCGGAGACCCGTTCAAGGATGTCCGCCGTCTGGCGCGGATCGGGCGACATCAGTCCCCAGCCGGCCGTTCCCAGCCCGTAGCCGACCGCTAGGTAGAACATGGAGGCACTCACTGGCAATCGCTTCATCAGAGAACCGGCCAGGGCCATGGTGATCAGGAGAGCGCCGATGACCAGCGCCCAAACGGAAAAGGACATTGCAATCGGCTCCGGTGGCGGTGGAACGGCACCAAGCGGTCAAACGAGAGAAACCTGCGTGCACTATCTGACACCATGACACCCTGTTCTGTTCGCCAACGCATATAGGACATTGGTGTACCCAATGTGCGCAGGCGCACAGAGCCGCCCTGCGCTTGCTGGCATCATCTTCGCGACTCGCTCACGGAGGAACGACGATGCACAAGATCAATATTCTGGGAATCGCCGGCAGTCTGCGCAAAGGCTCCTACAATCGCTACGCCCTGCAGGCAGCGCAGGAGCTGTTGCCCGATGGCGCGACGCTGGATCTGGTCGATCTCCACGGTATTCCCGTATTCAATCAGGACGATGAATCGGTGCCCCCGGCAGCAGTTCTTGAATTCAAGCGGAAGATTCTCGCCGCCGATGCCATTCTGTTCGCCACCCCGGAATACAACTACTCACTGCCCGGCGGGTTGAAGAATGCGATCGACTGGGCCTCAAGGCCCTATGGCCAAAGTGCCTGGCAGGGCAAGACGGCAGCCATCATGGGCGCATCCGTGGGCAATTTCGGCACCGCCCGCGCCCAATACGATCTGCGCAAGATTCTTGTGGCGCTCGACATGCCCGTCGTCGTTCAACCTGAAGTCATGATCGGCAACGCTGCCGAACGATTTGACCAGGACGGCAGTCTGACGGATGAACGGAGCCGACAACTGATCCGTAAATTGTTGAGCACACTGGTACAACTGGAAAAATCGGCACGCCGGGCAAGAGCGGGTTGAACTCCAGGCCCCGGCACAGAAAGCAGCATCGGAGGCGGCATGGCCGAATATCATCTGCTGACGACCTGGCGCATCAAGGCACCGCTAACGGATGTGTACGACGCCATTCACGATTCCCTGCGCTGGCCGGAGTGGTGGCCGGGGTCAGAAAAGGTCGAGCAGACGGCCGCCGGTGGCAGCGATGGCATCGACAGCATACGGCGCTACTTTTGGCAGGGCGACCTGCCCTACCCCGTGGTTTTCGAAGTCCGCGCCACACGGATCGAAGCACTGGTCGCGATCGAGGGACGCGCCCGGGGCGACCTTGAAGGGACCGGCCGCTGGCGGTTCGCCCAGCATGGCGAGGTCAGCGTCGTTGACTACGAATGGCACGTCCGTAGCGCACGCTGGTGGATGAATCTGCTCGCTCCGCTAGCCCGCCCCATATTCATTCGCAACCATACGCGGATCATGACGCAGGGTGGCGAAGGTCTGGCGCGGCGGCTCGACACGACGCTGCTCGACCAGAAAAATATCGACCTGATGGCTGAAAACGGAGCACCCAGCCGCATTCCGGGGCACTTGCGGGAAGGCGGACGGATCAATCCACAGGTCGTGCTGATGGTTGGCATTGCTGCCGGCATCCTGGCCACGATTGCCCAGATTGCCCTGTGGCGGCTGGCCGGCATGCCCATCCTGGAAACCCTTTTTCGCGATGCCCGCCTGACAGCGGCCCTGCTCATGGGGCCCGATGTGCTGCCGCCACCGGCGACCGGCCAGTGGGACATCCTGCTGGTTGCCACTCTGATCCATTTTGCGCTGTCCATCAGCTACGCGCTGCTGCCCGCCCTGCTGGCCGGGCGCCAGGCCTTCGGGCCGGCCATCGTGGCCGGCGCCTTGTACGGCCTGGGTATCTACTTCGTCAATCTCTATGGGTTTACGCTGCTTTTCCCGTGGTTCGCGGTCGCCCGCGACTGGGTTACGCTGCTCACCCACCTCGTCTTCGGCATGGCGCTGACCGGCGGCTGCTGGTGGTTTGCCCGGGGCGACAGAAAAGCGATGGCACCACGAGAGCTTCCGACGACCTAGGGACGCCCCTAGTCGATTGTTCGGCCGTCACCGGCCAGACGGCATTGCCGACATCGTCGGCCGGCGATTCTGAACTGTGCGTGCCAGCGAACAGACTGTATCCCCTCGCTGAATCAATCTTGGGCATGCGACTTTTCGGCCGCGTATTACCTATTTGCCGTCACCGAATCCAGCGCAGGAGGCACTACATGAACACTTTATCGTCCGCAAATCACGCTCTGGACAGTAATACCAGGCGCTGTCCCTTGTGCCACGGTTCAATGAACCGCATTCCGCGACGTTTTGTCGATCTGATGCTCAGCCTTTTTACCCCGGTCCAACGCTATCGTTGCCGCTCCATGAAATGCGACTGGGTAGGCAATCTGCACGTGAAGTAGCAACGAGCGTATTAGAGCAGCCTCTGCAACAGGCTGGCTCCCCACTCCTTGACACGCAGCAGCATGGATCGCTTCGGCCAGTCTTCAAGACTGATTTCCGTCGATGCCGAAATGTCACTGGCGATCATGGCCGACATTTGCCGGGCGAAATCGCGCCCCAGCACGACGGCGTTGATCTCGTCGTTGTCGAGGAAGCTGCGCCAGTCGAGATTGGTCGAACCGACACACGACCAGACGCCATCGATCAGGGCGGTTTTCGAGTGCAACAGCGCGCCGCGTCGTTCGTAGATCTTGACCCCGCCTTTCAGCAGCTGCGAATAGTGCGAGCGGCCGGCATGAAAAACGATTTGCGAATCGGACTGGCCGGGCAATATCAGTTTCACGTCAACACCGCGCCGGGCGGCAGCAATCAGCGCCTTGAGCAACTGGCGATCGGGAACGAAGTAGGCATTGGTCAGGTGGACCTCGCGTTCGGCGTTGCCGATGGCCGAGATCAGCGTCAGGTAGATCAGGCTGTACGGATCATCCGGCGTGCTGCCGATGGCCCGCACGATATCGTTGCCTGCCACGCCCAACGCAGGGAAATAGTCTTTTTCGGCCAGCGGCTTGCCGTGCTGCTTGGCCCAGGTTTCGATGAACAGTTTTTGCAGTTCGCCCACCACCGGGCCTTCGATCTGCAAATCGGTATCGCGCCAGGCGATGGCATTTCCCGCCGCCTGCCTGACGCGCCGGATACTTGGACTCGACGAATACACATTGCTGATGTTGATGCCGCCAATGAAGGCTATTCGCCCGTCGACGACCAGCAACTTGCGGTGATCGCGGTTATTGATCAGCCATGACTTCCTGGCGTCCAGCGGATTGATCGGATTGAATTCGAGTACATTGATGCCGCCTTCCCGCAGGCGATCGAAGTACTCCTGCGGCGTGCCGATGCCGCCGAAGCTGTCGTAGATCAGATTGACCTGGATGCCCCGCCGCTGCTGCTCAAGCAACAAATCGGCAAACTGGCGCCCGATATCATCGTCTTCGATGATGTAGGACTCCAGATTGATATGGTCGCGGGCAGCACGGATTGCCGCGAACATGGCGGCATAGGTGGCTTTGCCATCCTGCAGCAAGGCGACCTTGTTGCCGAGAATCAGCGGGCTGCCGACGATGGCCTGTTCCAGTGCAATCTGCTTGTCGAGAATATCGATGTCGCCGGACTTGCGTTTCAGATCGGCAACGATGGCCGCATTTCTCTGCACCGAGAGCGGCCCGCTGGCATTCTCGAAGCGCGCGGCCTGTTCGCCATGCCGCTCGATCAATGCCGCGGTATCGGGCAAGGCGGCACAACCTGTCGCAACCGACAGGCAAGCCGCCCATACCGCAATCAGCTTGTCAAAACGAAAGCCACTCTCTGTCTGCAGCATGAAGCGTCATCCGGCCTGGGTCAGCGACGAATACGGCGGCACCGTCAGTGCGCCGCCGAGCTTGCTCAGCGGGCTTGCTGAGCGGGCGGAATGACGATTACCGTATCGCCGGTCTTTCCTGGCTCACCGGCCGCTCCGGTACTGCCAGTCTGGCCGGTAGCACCGCTCGCACCTGCATCGCCCGTTGCCCCGACTGACCCGGTCGATCCGGTTGAACCGCTCGGCCCGGTGGCACCGGCCGGGCCGGCCGGGCCTGGAACGGGGACTTGGACGGGAACGGCAACGACAGCCGGCGCGACCACAGTCGGCTTCTCACAGGCACTTAAACCCAGCGTGAGCAGTACGGCTGAAAAGATGATGGAATATTTCATCGAAATTCCTTTGAATGATTTAACAAGAAGAAGCCACGTCGGCGGTCTTTCGACCGGCGGGAGCGTGCGAACCGAAAGTACGTCGACCATCCGACGTCGGTCCGTTCGCTGGCGCACAGAGCGGCCATGAATTGCCATGTGGAGTCATTGACTACGGCAAGGGCAAGCCCTCTCGACCGGATCAATCACCCCGTGCGACAAAGCGCAGTTTCGTCGCACGCCCGGAGGATCGGACCTGGATCTGCCGGGTTTGCCATGCCCCGTCGATTTCAGCCGCAAGCTGATAGGCACCGGGTGCCAGTTTCAGATAGAGCAGCGGCCCCTCGGTCATGCCGGAAAGCACCGCTTGCCCGTTCCTTCGGCTGACCTTGAAGGGAATCCCGGCCAGATAGTGACCATCACGCCCGGTGAACATCAGGTGCAGGTTATAGGCTGCAGACACCTTGCGCATTTCATCCAGCGCCTCGTCGCCAACGCCGCCGCTAATCCAGGAGACTTCGGCCTCGCGGCTGCTTTCAGCATTGGTTTTTGCCGCGGTTTCGGTGTCGACCGCAAGCAACGGGGAGGATTGCAGCAGGGCAATCAGCGCCACCGTCCCGAGGCGGGCCGGCAACCGGCATCCACCATCGACTGTCTTCGCAAGTCTGATCATGGTCATGCCTCAGCGATTCTGGTCGCGATCGTAGCCGCCGCGTTGTCCGTCGTTCCTGTCATTCCTGTCGTTGCCGCGACGATTGTCGTGGCGCCCGTCATGTCGCCAATCCTGGCGGTTATGGTGACGTTCCTGGTAGCGCGGGACATATTCGCGGTTGTACCAGTTGTCGCGAACAAAGTAGACCCGTTCGTCACAGGCGTTGTAGCGACTGCAATGCCTGCGCCAGTTGCGCGCATGGCGGTGCGGCACGTGCATGTAGATCGGCTGGCGATCGACACCGTCCCTTTCGATCAGGCGGGGCTGGCGGTAGATAAGTTGCGGCGCCGGATAGTCGCCGATGTCGATGCGGCCATAGAAGCCGGGCTGGCCGACACTGACCGAAACACCAACATCGGCCGCGTGTGCCTGGCCCGTAGAGGCTGCCAGCAAGACTGCAAGCAGAAACAATTTCATGGTGAATCTCCTTTATGGCTTGCTCGGCTATTTTTTCTCGCCCTTGGCAGCATCCTGAAGCTTGTTGCCGGCCTTCTCGATCTCCTGGCCGGTCTTTTCAACCGCCTGATCGACTTTCTTGCCGGCCTGTTCGACCGGCCCTTCTTTTTTCTGGCAGGCCGGCAGGGCAAATAGCAAGGCAGCCATCATTACGGCGATGCCGACGGGTTTTCCTGGTTTGATCATTTTTTATCTCCTGGCAGCAATCATTGATTGCCAACACGTGCGATCGAACACGATGCACCGTCCTGTCAGGCCGGCGCATCGTGATTTGCCATCATTCGCCCTATTTGGCGACTTCGTGGCCGATGACGCCGCCAACAACGGCACCGCCGACGGTGCCGACGGCGCTACCGCCGGTCAGGACCGCGCCACCGATGGCACCGACACCGGCGCCGATGGCGGTGCTTTGTCCTTGCGATGACATGCCGGCGCAGGCACCCAGTCCGAACAGGGTGGCTGCGAGCAGCGCTGCGAGTTTGATTCTTTGGACGTTTTTCATGGAATTACCTCTTTATGAAATGTCGTAACGGACACCTGTCAGCGCCAGTTACTGTTTGCTGAACCGTGCCTTCGCCTGATTCAGGCAACTATCCTTGGCAGTACCCGAATAGGTGTCGCACTTTTCCTTGGCCACCGAATACTGGGCATCGCTCTTGTCTTCCGCGGCGTCCTTGCGGGCATCCATGCTCTTCTTGCTGGCATCGCTGCGTGCATCGGCGGTCTTCTCGTTGGCCGTTGCATTGGCGTCCGAGGTCTTCATCTGCGCCTTGGCATCGGCCTTGGCCGTGGTCTGGGCAGCCTTGGCTTCCTTCACGCATACGTCCTTGGCGTTACCGGCCAGGTCGTCGCACTTCTCGGAAGCCACCGCGTAGTCAGCCTCGGCCTTGGCGATACGCGCCTGGTAGCGGTGATCGGAAGTCGGCTTGTAGCTGGCCTCGAGTTCCGCCTCGGCCACCTTTTCCTTGCCCTTGGCTTCCGCCTTGCAGATATCGCCGGCGTTGCCCGACAAGGATTTGCAGGCTGCCTTGGCCGTCTTGTACTCGGCCGAGATCCTTTCCTTGTCGGCCTTATACGCATCCTTGGTCATGGCTTCCGCCATGGCAGCGGTACTGAAAGCGAGGGTGACCGCCAGGGCGATCGTGTTGATGTTGAGTTTGTTCATTGTGATGTTCCTTGATGTTGGGATTCTGATGCCGCGGCAGGGGATGCCACTTTCTTCGCCAGAACCGCGCTGCGGTATTGCAGTGCGCATTCCCTGTCGTGATTGAATTTGCCCCGACATGGGCTCCGATGAGTTGAGCTTAGGGCGTCACCGGGCGACGCTCTGTCCCTTGGCGCACATAGGCGGCGATTCTTTTGCCGGGCACCGCGCCCATGCCACTCAGGCCTTGACCCCGAACAGGGCCCCGATGCCGGCGGTAAGAGCCATCGCCAGCACGCCCCAGAAAGTCACCCGCAGCGTGGCGGTCATTACCGGTGCGCCCCCGGCGCGGGCCGAAACCGCCCCAAGAATGGCCAAAAACAACAGTGCGCTGCCCGACACGGTCCAAACCAATGTCTGTAGCGGTGACAAAATCACCACCACCAGGGGCATGGCGGCGCCAACCGAAAACATCGCCGCCGAGGCCAGTGCCGCCTGCAGCGGCCGAGCTGCCGAGGTATCCGAAATACCCAGTTCTTCGCGCGCATGCGCCCCCAAAGCATCCTGGGCCGTCAACTGGGTGGCCACTTGGTCGGCAAGTTCCGGGTCAAGGCCCCGTCTGACGTAAATAGCGGCCATCTCCGCATGTTCGAGTTCGGGATCGCTCGCCAGTTCACGCTTTTCCCGGGCCAGATCGGCTTGCTCGGTGTCGGATTGCGAACTGACCGAGACATACTCGCCGGCCGCCATTGACGAGGCCCCGGCAACCAGCCCGGCGACACCGGCAATCAGAATGCTTTTCGCGTCGGCACCGGCGGCAGCCACGCCGAGGATCAGGCTGGCGGTGGAGACGATGCCATCATTGGCGCCCAGCACTGCTGCGCGCAGCCATCCGATGCGCGAGGCCCGATGGAGTTCAGAATGTCGGTTCGAAGATTTGGCTCGCATGTCGGCCCTCCTCAGAACTGGAACAGGGTCAGCCCCAGGCCCAGGCTGGTCTGGCGATGGTTGTAGTCGAGCAGCGTTTCGCCATAGCCATGGAACAACTGGGCGTACCAGCGGAGACCGGACGGTTGATCGGCGAACACCGGATAGCTCAGGTCGAACTGCAACGAACCTCGGCTGGCGGCCTTGAAATTGCTGCGCCAGGTCAGGCTGAGATTGGTGGGGCCGGGCGACCACGCAATATTCAATTCGCCGCGCCCGATGTAATCGGCCAGATCGGGATTGTCGTCCTTGCCCTGCAACATGACGCGCTGGTTGGCGCGCAGGTTCACACTGAGTTCGTCACGCTCCAAACCGGCACCCAGCGTGATCCGGTTCCAGCTTCTCGACAGCGGATCGCTCTGGCCGTTCGACTGGTGGGCGAAGCCCAGCTGCAGCATGCGCAGGTTCCACCCCATGGGCAGCGTCCCGATCTTCTCGGGAACCGGGATGACGTAAATCAGCTCGGGCTGGTAGTCGGTACTGCGAAATGGCGAGGAATCGCCGGAATCCCAGAGCTGCCATAGCGAGTGCTGGGTGTAGGCCGCCCACAGGTCGGCGCCTGGCAAAAACAGGTTTTCGACGATTTTCGCCCGCAGGGATATCTGCAGCTTGGCTTCGACTGGCGTGTAATCCGGATTATTCGTGCTGACCGGGTGCGTCGGGCTGCGCGGCGAACGGTTGAGGCTCGAGGTGTAATGCAGCGGCAACAGGAAATTGGGCAGATAAGTCCGCACCACAAAGGAGTTGCGCTTGTCGTTGGGCCCAAGCTCCCAGGTTTGCGACATTGGCGACGATTTCCACCGGGGTTCGCTGGCGACCACCGGCACATCGGCAACTGGCTCGCTGCCGGCCGGCAAGCGCTTGTAGGCGCGGTCATAGCAGGCCAGCCGCAACCGGTCATCCTGCTCTTCTACGCATCTTTCGGGAAATTCTGCCGCCGCGCTCGCTCCTGCCAGCAAAGCCAATGCAAGCACCGTTCTGTTCTTGGTCATGTCGTCCCTAGTACCTGTTCAGCCAATCAGCTGCTTCAAGGCTACGCGACGCACGCGAGCGGTCTGTGTTCTGCCGCACATACACCACCGACAGTGGGCCTCATCTGGGCGCGCAATAGGGCTCCGCAAGGACGGCTGCGACTTTTGTACCGCCTGCGGCCCCCAGCAAAACGCCCCGGTATATCCGGGGCGCTTTGCTGGGTGGGCATGCAGGCCGACCCCAAGCCAAATTTCAATTTTGGCCATTTTTTCGGGCCGACCGTAGCATTTGGCCAGTCCGGCTTGCCAACCGAAGCAGCCTGACGGGTCAGGCGCGTTTCATGGCTTCAGTACGTCGTGCCGTAATAGGAGTGAACACTCTTTTCCCAAGTCGCATCGGCCATGTTGGGCCAATGGTCGGTATCGAACCCCGGGGCATTCTTCAGGCGCTCCTCGTCGGTGTCCATGACGATGCGCTTCTTGGCCGTATCGACCTTCAGGGCGCTCCAGGGCACGGCGAAAAGCTTTTCGCCAAGGCTCAGAAAGCCGCCGAAGGACAGCACGGCATAGCAAACCTTGCCGCTTTCGATGTTCATCATGAGTTCCTTGATGCTGCCCAGCTTTTCACCTTTCGTGTTGACTACATCGTCGCTACTCAGCGTACTGGCGCTGAGCAGTCTTGAACCACGGCTGGATGCATTGATTGCTCCGGTATTGGTCATGTCGTTCATTTGATACTCCTGAATTTTGTCTGGTAAATGAGTAAATGCGGAAAAGCGCGTTGGCAGAAGACCGCCTGCGAACGAGTTATTTGCCCTTGACGGCATCCTTGATGTTTTCCTTCAGGTCGCCGTAAGCGGCCTGCACTTGGCCGCCCGATTTTTGAAGCTTGCCTTTCAGTTCCAGCTCGTCGTTGCCGACGAGGTTGCCGGTGACTTCCTTGACTTTGCCTTTGGCTTCTTCGAGACGACCCTTGGCTTGATCCTTGTTCATGGTGCACTCCTGAGAATGAAATGGATGGGGGCGCAGATGCCGGAACTGCGATCCGACAGACGCGATGGAGAGAATAGGCAGGGCGGCGCGCGCAATCGGTGCGCTGGCACCCATAGCAGACCGGCCCGGGAAATGTTCGCAAACAGACAGATGCGCAGCGGGCTTTGCCGGACAATCGACGCTGCCAACCGCAACGCTTCAAGGGGTATCCAATGGCAAGGCGCACACGACGAACAGCCTGGAGCCGATCATTCCAGAGCGTACTGAAAACGATGACGCGAACGGCAATGCGCGTCGGCACCAAGGCGGTCAAAGCCGGTTTGCGGGCCGCTCCGCCGGGTGTCAAACGCAAGCCAACCCCAAAAAAGCCGGTGTCGTCGCCCAACTGGACGATGGGGATTGCCATCGGCGCCGCCGGCCCTCGCCGCTATCGGCTCTACAAGCCGCCCGGCATTCGGCGCAATGAGCGCCTGCCATTGCTGGTCATGCTGCACGGTTGCGGCCAGGATGCGGAAGCCTTGGCCAGCAGCAGCCGGATGAATACAGTCGCGGCCCGCGAGCGCTTCTTCGTGCTCTACCCCGAGCAGGATCGCCTGTCGAACGTACAGGGTTGCTGGAACTGGTACGACACCCGCACCGGCCGGGCGCAAGCGGAATCCAACTCGATCACTGCCGCCATCGAACAAATTTGCCTGTCCCAGCCCGTCGATCGCAGCCGGGTGGCCCTGGCGGGAATTTCCGCCGGCGCCGGCATGGCCGTGTTGCTGGCCACCCTGCATCCGGAGCGCTTTCAGGCGATCGCCATGCATTCGGGGATCGCCCCGGGCGTCGCCCATTCGTCGGCAAGCGCGATCAAGGCCATGTTCGGGCGAAGCGTGACAATCTCACCGCTGCCGGACCTGCCGCCGACGGTGAGGCTACCGGCCTTGTTGGTCATTCACGGTGCAGCCGACCAGGTGGTAAGGCCGGGCAACGGCGCCGAAGCGGCCATGCGCTGGGGAAAGCGCGTCGGCGCCAAACCCGGCAAGCCGCGCCAGGTGCAGCGCGGCGCCCGTTACGCCGCAAACATCACCGACTATCGAAAGAGCGGCCGGCTGATCGCAAGCTTCTGTGAAATCGAGCACCTTGGGCACGCCTGGAGCGGCGGTGCCGCAGGCCACCCCTACAGCGACTCGAAAGGACCGGATGCCTCACGGATGATCTGGTCATTCATCGCCCGGCAATTTGCCTAAGCGGCCGACGCTGCCGCAGACCAATGCGTGGCAGAGCACAGACGGGCACCGCCGGCTTGCTAGAGTCAGGCAAGTGGCGACCGAAACGAAAATCAAGGAAGTTGCCACCGATACGTCGAATGCCATCCGTCTTGGAGGATATTTCCATGAAAAGCCAGGATTACTACCAAACATTGAAGGTGGATCGGTGCGCCACCTGCCGCGAGATCAAGCAAGCCTATCGCACGCTGGCTCACCGATTTCATCCCGATGTATCCGAGGACACGGATGGCGAGCGAAAATTCAAGGATATCTCCGAGGCCTACAGAACGCTCAAGCAGCCGGACTCCCGGATTGCTTACGACCGTCAGATTCGAAATATCTGCGTCGGCACCAACTCCGAAGGCCCGGCTTTCCTGCCCTATGCGCATTTCAACCCTGCCGCATTCAACCTCTGGAACTACTGGTTTTGGCTCTGGCAACGACAAGTTCAGTGCAAGCAGTAAGCACATAAGAAGCTGCGCTCCATCCACCGGCGTTCCCCATCAGGTGAATTGCCGGGTTACATCAGAAGATTGGTGTCTGTTTTCTGTTCCCGCGCGTCACGGTTCGAACCCGGCTCTTTGGCAAAGCGCCAGGTAACACTGACCGTCCAGTTCGACGCCTGCCGGCAATCCGGCCTGCAAGCGGAAACTGCTGATGGCATTGCGCGTGCGCTGGCCGATGACGCCATCTATCTTACCCGGGGCGAATCCAAGATACAGCAGCGCGATCTGGGCTGCCCGCAACTGCAGATTGGGCATCGAGCCTGACGAGAGCCGCGCATAGGACTGCTCCAGTTTGATGTCGTACCTGTTCTGCGCATAACTCTTGCCGTTGTAGCCGCGGGCAAAGGCGGCCCAGTCCCTTCGCAGCAAGGCTTTGTGCAGATTCTGCGAGCGCATGAACCTGGCCATCGCCATGATCTGGGCGTCTTCGCTGTCCTGCATTGCCTTGACCATCTCGGTTGCGCTGGCGAATCCGGCGATCGAAGCATTGAACCCCATGACCTGGCCAAGCCCCCAGGATGTCGCCCGTAGCGCCGGTTCAGGGCTCAATCCGGCGTCTTCGCATAGACTCACCGCTTCTTCCAGCTTGGCATACTGGGTTGCCAAACCGCCATAGCCACCCTGCGGGCCAGACAGATGAGGGGCAATCCTGTCGAAGCGGCCGCCTGTCTCGCGGCGGAATATATGGCGTTCGAACAGGATCTGCGGCCGGCCATCGGCACGGAATCCACAGCCCTGGGTGATGCCTGAGGTTTCGACGTCGATGACCGACCAGATGACCGCTGCTTCATCAGCTTGCAGCCCTATCTGGAGCAGCGCGTCACTGAGGCCGCCCGACGAAATTGGTCTTTTCTTGCCAACGAATTCCATGCCGTTTCCTCCTTGCGAATATCGCCAGATCGCATCACCTAGGATGGTGACGAGCCATTGATATCAGCAAGCGGCAACATACGCAAACGGAATTTTTCTCCCGGCCATGACCGGGAGATGACAACAGGCGCCGGGCCGCAGACTCAGCGCACCTCGATGGTCGCCGTCCGTCCGGATTTGGCGCCCGCCTTGCGCAGCAGATCGAAGATTTCCGTATTGTTGTAGCGGGTGGCGAGGTCGAGCGCGGTCTCGCCGGTATCCAGGGTGCGCTGGAGATCAGCCTTGCTGGCCAACAACAGGCGAACCACTTCGGCATGCCCGTTGCGCGTCGCAGCCATCAGCGGCGTGGTCCCGTTTTCCGACGGAAGATTGACATCGGCCCCCGACTTGATCAGCAGCTTTGCGACGTCGAGATGGCCGGCAAACGAAGCGTAGGCCAAGGGAGTCCACCCCTGCATATTGACTGCCGCACCGCCCGCAATCAGCGCCTCGACAATTTTCAAATGGCCGCGAAACGCTGCCAGGCGCAAAGCCGTGTCGCCGGACGCATTGCGCGCATTGAGCTTTGCCCGTTGTTTGACAAGGTACTGGACCAGTTCGAGATGCCCGTCCCGAGAGGCCAGCATCAACAGGGTATTGCCTTCGATATCCGTCGTATCGACCGACGCCCCCTTGTTTAGCAGCGTCGACACGTCGGCCGTATCACCGGATTTTGCCGCGCTGATCAGGTCATCGTAAGTATCGGCACCAGCGAGCAAGGGAAGTGCAAATGCTACGGTCAGCAGCATTTTTTTGATGATTTTCATGGTCGTTTGGCGTGCGTGAATAGCGAAAAGAAGTTATCGGTGGTGGCCTGGTGAATGGCCTCGACTTCCAGCGAACGCAGGCGCGCAATTTCCTCGGCGACGTACCGAACATAGGCCGGCTCGTTGGGCTTGCCGCGATAGGGGGCCGGTGCCAGATACGGCGAATCGGTTTCGACCAGCAGGCGATCGAGCGGGCATTTGCTGGCCACCTCCTTGACGATGGCGGCGTTCTTGAAGGTCACGATGCCCGAAAACGAAAGATAGAAACCCAAATCCAGCGCCAGGCTGGCGATCTCCCAGTTTTCGGTAAAGCAGTGCATGACACCGCCCACCGTGTCGGCGCCCTCCTCCTTCAGGACCCGCAGCGTGTCGGCCGCAGAGTCGCGGGTATGCACGACCAAGGGCTTTCCGGCGCGCCGCGCCGCACGGATATGGGTGCGAAAGCGGTCACGTTGCCATTCGGGCTTGTCCTTCTGCCAGTAATAGTCCAGCCCGGTCTCGCCGATGGCGATCACCTTGGGATGCGACGCCAATGCGACGAGGCGGTCTTCATCCGGCTCTTCCACATCGGTGTATTCGGGATGGACGCCTACGGTCGCATACAGCCGCGGCTCACTTTCCGCCAGCGCCAATACCTTGGGAAAATCCTCGAGATTGACGCCAATGCAGACGGCCAGGCCAACCTGATTGTCCTGCATGCGTTGCAGAACTTCCGGCAGGCGGTTGGCCAGATCGGGAAAATCCAGGTGGCAGTGGGAATCGACCAGCATCGCGGCCGATCAGAGGGTGTGCGTGGGCCGCGCCGACTGCATGACGCCGCCGAGCAAGCCCTCAATCTTGCGCCGTGCTTCCTGCCCGCTTTCGTCGTTGTTGAAATGCACGCCAATCCCCTGGGCACGCCCGTTCTGGGCGCCGGCCGGGGTAATCCAGACGACCGTACCGGCAATCGGCAACTTCGCGGGATCGTCCATCAGCGACAGCAGCATGAAGACTTCGTCACCGATCTTGTAGCTGCGGGTCGTCGGAATGAAAATGCCACCGGCGCGCAGATGCGGCATGAACGCCGCGTAGAGCGCCGATTTCGAATTGATGTTCAGCGAGAGAACGCTCGGGCGCTGCGGAGCGGGTTTTGCTTCACTCATCGGCGATCAACTGGCAAACAGGGCACGGTAGTCCAGAAAAAGGCCTTCCAGGAAGAGGCGCGCATTGAGCGGCTGCTCGGCCTCCTGGCGGCGAGTTATTACGGCTCGATACGACTGTATCAGGCGTGCAGGCGGAATCATATCAGCCAGCCCTGAAATTGTGGCCTGTTGCGGCAGAAAATACCGCACGGGCATACCGTTCCGGGCCAGCGTCAGATCGACCAGCCATTTCTGCACGGCATCGACGACCTGCTTGAGCAACAGCTTGCCCTTGCTGTCCTTGATGGCCTTTTCCAGCTCCGCCGCAACCGCCAGCGGATCGCCGTTACGCCCGGCGCCAAGACGCGTTGCCAGCACATCGAGCCAGGCATTCTGTCCAGCCGTCGCCATATCCATGGCCAGGACCGGGGAACCACCGGCCAGCGCCAGCCAGCGCTCCGGTTCTTTCAACCCTGCAGCGGCCAGGATCGGCGCTGCAAGCTTTGATGAAGGTACCGGCACAGGCACCACCTGACAGCGGCTACGGATCGTTGGCAACAAACGCATCGGCTCACTTGAAACCATTAAAAACAATGTACTTGCTGGCGGTTCCTCAAGTGTTTTAAGAAGTGAATTGGCGGTACTGCGGTTCATCGCCTCGGTCGGATTGACGATGACGATACGCAATCCGCCACGGTGCGTTCCGACATTGAAGAAGTCGTCCAGCGCACGCACCTGATCGATGGTGATCTGCTGGCTGGGCTTCTTCTTGCCCTCTTCCACCTCGACGTCCTCGCCCAGAGCATCCGGCTGCAGCAAGCGAAAATCCGGATGATTCCCCTGTGCGAACCAGTTGCAGGCCAGGCATTTCCCGCAGGCCAGGCCATCCGTTTGCGGCGATTCACAGAGCAGACTGGCGGCAAAATGGCGGGCCAGTTCAAACTTGCCCAGGCCTTTTTGCCCGACCAGCAGCAAGGAATGCGGCAGACGCTCCCGCCTGGCCTGCAAGCCAGACCAGACCTTTGCGTGAAGTTCAATTACATTCATAAACAATTACTTGAAACAATTTGTTCAAGTTTTTTACGAATATTATCGATGCTTTGATTGGCGTCGATGACCTTGACGCGCGAGGGATGGGCGTGCGCCCGTTCCAGGTAGGCCAGACGAACGCGCTCATGAAAATCGGCGCGCTCCTGCTCGAATTTGTCCAGCACGCGTTGGGCCAGCGCAATCCGTTCGCGCGCCACATCCAGGGGCAGGTCGAAAAGAAGGGTCAAGTCGGGTTGCAGATGCCCATGCACCCAATGCTCAAGCGTCTGGAACTTGGCTCGATCCAAGCCGCGCCCGCCGCCCTGATAGGCGTAAGTCGCATCGCTGAAGCGATCGCAGACCACCCATTCGCCACGAGCCAGCGCCGGTTCGATCAGCCTGGCCAAATGCTCGCGACGGGCCGCAAACATCAGCAGGGTTTCGGTTTCCAGATGCATTGGTTCGTTGAGCAGCAATTCGCGCAGCTTCTCGCCCAGCGCCGTGCCGCCCGGCTCGCGGGTTACCTGAACCTGCTTTCCCTGCGCCCGCAGCAAATCCGCCAACCATTCGACGTGACTACTCTTGCCGGCACCGTCGATACCTTCGAAAGTGATGAATTTGCCCTTCACTTCCCACCTCTCTGAAATTTATTGACTGCCTTGTTGTGATCTTCCAGCGTCCGGGAAAACTCGCTGCTACCGTCACCACGCGCCACGAAATAGACGACATCGCTGGGCGCCGGATTCAGCGCCGCATGGAGGGAGGCCTGACCCGGCATCGAAATTGGCGTCGGCGGCAAGCCGGGACGGAGGTAGGTATTGTACGGGGTGTCGGTTTGCAGATCCCGTTTCCGCAGGTTGCCGTCGAATTTGTCGCCCAAGCCGTAAATCACGGTCGGGTCGGTCTGCAGCAGCATCCCCTGACGCAGGCGATTGACGAAAACAGTGGCGACCAGCTGACGGTCGGCTTCCCGGCCAGTTTCCTTTTCAATGATCGAGGCCATGGTCAGCGCTTCGTCCGGCGTCTTGTAAGGCAAGCCCAGCGCCCGGCTTCCCCACTCGGCGTCGAGCTTGCGCTGCATCGCCCGATGGGCACGCGCCAGCAGTTCGAGATCACTGGATTGCTTGTCGAACAGGTAAGTATCCGGAAACAGTTGCCCTTCCAGGCTGCGTACGTTCAAACCCAGCTTTTCGATGATCTGCGCTTCGCTCAGATCCAGCGTTTCGTGTACGAGATCAGGATGTTTATCCAGCCGGGCCCGCCATTGGCGGAAAGTCCAGCCTTCAACCAGCGTCAGGTCGCCCTGCGTCACCTTGCCCTTGAGCAACTTGTTCAGTAGCCGGCGCGGGGTGATGCCCTGACTGACCGCATAACTGCCCGCCTTGATCGCGGTATCCGATCGGTTCAGCCGGGCAAGCAAGGCAAGCAGCGTCGGATTGACGTCTATGCCGGCCTCGCGCATCTGGGTGATCGCCGAACGCAGGCTGCTGCCCGAAGAAATCCGGAAATCGAGCGGCGATGCACTCAAAGCCAGGGGGCGACCGGCCCACCACAGCAGGCCGCCAGCCGCAATGGCCAGCAGCAGCAAAATGGCGATAAGTGTCTTGATCAGTAAACGCACGGGAACTCGTCGGCAGCAAGGAGGTCTTGCCCGTCTGGAACGAGCACGTTATAACGAGCGATATAATATCCGAAACCCCCTCTGGAGCCCCCATGAATCCCCACTGGCGCAGCTTTCTCGAATCGACCGAAGGTGTCTTCGACGGCGAGTCGACCGAACTACTCCACTTTGGCGACGCCGCCGGCGAACTTCAAGCCGCCGCCCAGCGCACCGTCATCGTCCCCCTCACCCACCTCGGTCTGATCGAGGCCAACGGCGAGGATGCGAAGGCTTTCCTGCACAGCCAGTTCACCAACGACGTCAATCACCTGCAAGCCAGCCAGGCCCAGCACGCTGGTTGGTGCAATGCCAAGGGCCGGATGCAGGCGAGCTTCCTCGTCTGGCGCCGGGAAGACAGCTATTTCCTGGCGCTTGCCGCCGATCTGCAGGAAGCCACCCAGAAACGCCTGCAGATGTTCGTGCTGCGCGCCAAGGTCAAGCTTGCCTCGTTGACCGACAGCGCGATCATGCTCGGCCTTGCCGGTCCGCAGGCCGAGGAGGCCCTGGCCGCTGCCGACCTGCCCTGTCCGACCGAGGCGATGACCACGGCCGCCAACGACGGGACGATGGTGATTCGCCTCGATGCCGGACGCTTCATGATCGTCGCGCCGGAATCGGCGATGGCCGCGTTGTGGCAAAAGCTGACCGTCAAGGCCAAACCGGCCGGCGTGCCGGTCTGGCGCTGGCTGGACATCCAGTCCGCCTTCCCGCTGGTCACCCTGGCCACCAAGGAAGAGTTCGTGCCGCAAATGGCCGATTTCGAAAAGATCGGCGGCGTCAGTTTCCACAAGGGCTGCTATCCGGGCCAGGAAGTCGTTGCCCGTACCCAGTACCTCGGCAAGGTCAAGCGCCATCTTTTCCGGCTGACCAGCCTGCAGGCGCTCAAGGCCGGTGATGTGCTGCATTCGCCCGACAATCCCGACCAGTCCTGCGGCATGGTGATGACCGTCGCGCCCTCACCGGCCGGTGGTTACGAGGCGCTGGCCGTTGTCCAGAGCAATTATGCCGACAATGTCCGGCTCGGCTCACTGGAAGGGCCGCAAGTCCAGACTACGGCGGTCAATCCCTAAATCAGGCCAAAATGTGCCTGATCGTCGTCGGCTGGCGGGTCCATCCGGAATACCCGCTGGTCGTCGCCGCCAACCGCGACGAATTCTATGCCCGTCCGAGCGCCACGCTGGCTCGCTGGCCGGAGGCGCCCGAAATCATCGGCGGGCGCGACCTTGAAGCCGGCGGCACTTGGCTGGGCATTACCGACAGCGGTCGCTTCGCGGCTGTGACCAACGTTCGCGAACCGGGCATGGCCAAGGGTGAACGCTCGCGCGGCGCCCTGACCAGCGATTTTCTGAGCACCGGCGTGTCGGCTGCCGAGCATGCCGCGCAGATCGACGGAGCGCAGTACTCCGGCTTCAACCTGCTGCTCGGCGACGGCGAATCGCTGGTCTATTGCTCCAACCGCGACGGTCAGCCGCGCCATCTGGCGCCCGGCATCTACGGGCTGTCGAACCATCTGCTCGATAGCCCCTGGCCGAAGCTGGTGGCGGCACGCGAGCATTTCGCCGCTGCCCTGCCCGGCTTGCCCGACGAATCGGCGTTTTTCACGCTGCTGGCCGATCAGGCCATCGTCGCCGACGAGAACCTGCCCGCCACCGGCGTCCCCATCGAATGGGAAAGACTGCTCTCGGCCATCTTCGTCAAATCCGAAAACTACGGCACACGGGCGTCAACACTGGCCTGGCAACGCGCCGACGGCGCCATCACCGTGCACGAACAAAGCTTCGGGAAGAACGGCTGGCCGCTTCAGTCCTCGGTGATCTCGACTTCCGTGTAACAGGGAACGAGGTCGAACAATTCGACGATATCGGCGTTACGCATGCGGATGCAGCCATGCGAGCCGGGCAAGCCCATTTCCGCCGAATCCGGGCTGCCGTGGATGTAGATGTAGCGACGCATGGTATCGACACAACCGAGGCGGTTGCTGCCGGGCTCGCGGCCCGACAGCCAGAGGATGCGCGTCAGTATCCAGTCGCGATTCGGAAAGGCTTCGCCGAGTGCCGGCGTCCAGATTTCCCCGGTCGGGCGACGACGGACGAAAACCGTATTTTCCGGCTGCCCTGCGCCGATCTTGGCACGAATGATGTGTCGGCCGCGCGGCGTCTGGTAGCTGCCCGAAACCTCGCCAACGCCAGCCAGCGCCGTCGACACCGGGTACTCGCGAAGGACCTGGCCGGCATCGTCGACAACGCGCATAGTTTGCCCGGCGACTGAGACCTGGAGCTTCATTGCGACTTCTTCCGGCGGCTGGCAAAGAACCCGGACAGCAGCGTGCTGCATTCGTCGGCGAGCACGCCACCTTCGACCGTGGCATGGTGATTCAGGCGCTCGACGCCGAACAGGTCAACGACGCTGCCATGCACGCCGGTTTTCGGGTCACGGGCGCCATAGATGACGCGGCTGATCCGGGCATGCATGATCGCGCCTGCGCACATCGCACAAGGCTCCAGGGTCACAAATAGCTCGCAGCCGGGCAGACGGTAGTTGCCCAGTGTGCGTGCCGCATCGCGCAAGGCGGCAATTTCGGCATGCGCCGTCGGATCGCTCTCGCCAATCGGCGAATTGAAGCCGCGTCCGACGATCTCGCCATTCAGCACGACGACCGCACCGACTGGCACTTCGCCGAGGCATTCGGCGGCGCGGGCCAGCGACATCGCCTCGCGCATGAAAAACTCGTCGTCCAGCACGACCACCGTGGTTTCACCGCTCATAATCAAATCGACTGCCAGTCCCGAAATTTGTGTCTCTGAAGGGCGGCAAGTATAGCGCCACCGCCCCCTACTTGCCCTGCAGCAAGCGTCGGATATCCGCCGCGATGTCTGCCACGCTGGACGTATCCTTGACATAGAGGCGCAAGCGCCCGGCCGGGTCGAAGATATAGGCACCAGTCGAATGGTCGATGACATAGCCCATTTCGCCGGAAACCTGCTGCTTCGCTGAAAACACCCGGAATTCCTCGCTTGCCGCGCGGGTTTGTTGCGCATCACCGCGCAAGCCAAGGAAGGTCGGATAAAACCAGGGCACGAATTCCTTCAGGCGCTCGGCACTGTCGCGCTCCGGGTCCACGGTGACAAACAGCACCTGGACGCGCGCTGCATCGTCGCCGAGAAGCTTCATGACTTCGGCCAGTTTGGCCAGCATGGTCGGACAGACATCGGGACAGGATGCATAGCCAAAGAAAACGACAATCGCCTTGCCGGCAAAATCAGGCAGCGAACGCGGCTTCCCGAAGTGGTCGGGCAGCGCCAACTGTCGCCCGAAAGTGGCACCGGTCAGATCGGTGTTGTTGAAACCGACCGGCGCAGGCTGGCAGGCCAGCAAGCAGGCGGAGGCAAGACTCAGGAAAAGGCGGCGATTCATCATTAAAGAATTTATGAACTAATTGGCAAGTATTGATTCTCACTGCCAAGGTTGGTTCTCACAAGGGGAGGGAACAGCATGGCAACATGCTCGCTTCTACCACGGTTTGAAATTCGCGACCGTGGCGATTGGGGTAACTTTATATTTCGCAGTCTTGGCGTGCCAGTCGCCTTGAGCGCCCCCGGCATCGCCGCCGCAGCCTACAGCTTCAACTTTCCCGAACCGGTCACACCTATCGCCCGGGAAACGCTGCACATCCACAACGAGTTCATGCTGATCATCACCTTCCTGTTCGTGACGGTGTTCGCCATCATGATCTACTCGATGATCAAGCACCGGAAAAGTTCCGGCCATGCCCCGGCCAAGTTCACCGGGCCGACCGGCACGTTGCAGTGGTTTTGGGCGCTGATCCCCTTCGCCATCCTGCTGTTCATCGACTTCGTGTTGATGGGTATCCCGGCCGTCCAGGCGATCATCAACATGGAAGACACAAAAACCCGGGCCGACATGGTGCTCAAGGTCACCGGCATGCAATGGAAATGGCAATACGAATACCCGGAGGCCGGGGTCACGTTCATCAGCACGCTGGCTACGCCACGCGACCAGATCAGCAATGCCGAAGCCAAGGGCGAACACTATTTGCTCGAAGTCGACAAGCCGGTGGTACTCCCGGTCGGCAAGAAGGTACGCATCCTGCTGACTTCGACCGACGTCATCCATACCTGGTGGGTGCCGCAATTCGGCGTCAAGCGCGACGCCGTTCCCGGTTTCCTGCGCGAAACATGGGTACTGATCGAAAAGCCGGGCATCTACCGCGGCCAGTGCGCCGAATTGTGCGGCAAGGACCATGGCTTCATGCCAGTCGTCGTGCACGCCGTGCCGGAACCGGAATATCTCGCCTGGCTGGAGCAGCAGAAAGCAGAAGCTGCGGCCGCCGCCGGCGGTGCCAACAAGACCTGGAGCCGCGATGAATTGATGGCCAAGGGCAAGGAAGTCTATGAAAAGACCTGCGCCGCCTGCCACCAGCCCGAAGGCCAGGGCCTGCCGCCTGCCTTCCCTGCCCTTGCCGGCAGCAAGATCGTCAATGGGCCACTGCTCGACATGAACGGCAAGGTCATCAAGGACAGCCATGTCGACCGGGTCATGCACGGCAAGGCCGGCACGGCCATGCAGGCGTTCAGCGCCAGCCTGTCCGATGTCGAGCTGGCGGCGATCATTACCTACGAACGCAACAGCTTCGGCAACCAGAAGGGCGACATGATCCAGCCCGCCCAGATCAAGTCCCTGCGCTAGGAGCCTACCGATGAGTACAGCCTCTACCCACGCTGCCGAACATCATGGCGAATATCATCCCGGCGGCCTGATGCGCTGGCTGACGACGACGAATCACAAGGACATCGGCACGATGTACCTGACCTTTTCGTTGATCATGTTCTTTGTCGGCGGCCTGATGATCCTGGCAGTGCGTGCCGAACTGTTCCAGCCCGGCCTGCAACTGATGAAGCCTGAGTTCTTCAATCAACTGATCGGCGTCCATGCACTGGTCATGATCTTCGCGGCACTGATGCCGGCAGCCACCGGCTTTGCCAACTGGATGATCCCGCTGATGATCGGCGCCCCGGACATGGCGCTGCCGCGCCTGAACAACTGGGGTTTCTGGCTGCTGCCGCCGGCCGCGATCCTGCTCACCCTGCCCTTCACGCTGGCCCTGTTCGGCATCGGCGACGGCGCCCTGGCCACCGGCTGGACCTTCTACGCGCCGCTCTCGGTGCAGGGCGGCATGGGCGTAGACTTCGCCATCCTGGCCGTGCATATCCTCGGTATCTCGTCGATCATGGGGTCGATCAACATCATCGTCACCATCTTCAACATGCGGGCGCCGGGCATGACGATGATGAAGCTGCCGCTGTTCGCCTGGGGCTGGCTGATCACCGCCTTCCTGCTGATCGCCACGCTGCCGGTGCTGGCCGGGGCAGTGACCATGCTGCTCACCGACCGCCACTTCGGCACCCACTTCTTCAACGCGGCCGGCGGCGGCGACCCTATCCTCTTCCAGCACCTGTTCTGGTTCTTCGGCCACCCCGAGGTGTACATCCTGCTGCTGCCGGTCTGGGGCCTGATGCCGCATGTCCTCTCCACTTTCTCGCGCAAGCCGACCTATGGCTACACGGCGCAGGTTTACAGCTTCATTGCCATCGGCGTGCTGTCGGTCATCGTCTGGGCGCACCATTTCTTCACGGCGGGCATGCCGGTACCGGCGCTGATCTACTTCATGTTCAGCACAATGGCCATTTCGCTGCCGCTGGCTGTGCTGTTCTTCTGCTGGATCGCGACGATGTGGAAGGGAGCGATGACCTTCGAGACGCCGATGCTGTTCGCCGTCGGCTTCATCGTGCTGTTCGGCATCGCCGGCCTGACCGGGCTGATCCTGGCCGATGTCGCGGCCGATGCCCAGTACCACCACAGCTATTTCGTTGTCGCCCACTTCCATTACGCACTATTCGCCGGCGGCATCATGGGAGTGATGACTGGCGTCTATTACTGGCTGCCCAAATGGACCGGCCACATGTACAGCGAAAAGCTCGGCAAGCTGCATTTCTGGCTAACCGTGATCTCGTTCAACCTGACCTTCCTGCCGCAGTTCTTCCTTGGCCTGGCCGGCATGCCGCGGCGCATTCCCGACTATGCGCTGCAATTTGCCGAATTCAATGCGATCTCGACCTTGGGCGCCTTTGTCCTGGGTTTCAGCCAGTTGCTCTTTGCCTGGAACATCTGGTCTTGTGTACGGGGCGGCCCGAAGGTCGAGAGCCGCGTCTGGGAAGGCGCCGAAGGCCTGGAATGGGAGCTTTCGTCGCCACCGCCACACCATAGCTGGGAAACCCAGCCAGTGATCAAGTAAGGAAGCCCGGCATGAATCTGCCCTTCTCCGAAGAAGACCTGGCCCGCCGGCGCAGCGCCTCGCGCCGCCTCGGCTGGCTGCTCGGCGCGGTGGTGTTGGCTATCTACCTGATCGGGCTGTTCATCAAGCGCTAGCCATGGAACAGGCCCAAGCCACTCCCGCCAACAACAGCCGACTGATCGGCCGCTTGTTGCTGCTGGTGGCGGCGGCCTTCGCCTTTGCCTTCGCGCTGGTTCCTCTCTACAACGTGCTGTGCGAGGCGACCGGTTTCAACGGCAAGGTCACCGTCCGCGACGGCTTTGGTGTCGGCGGCCTGAAAACGGCAGCAGCGCCGACATCGGTCGTCGATACCACGCGGACCGTCCGCGTCGAATTCACCGGCACGGTGATGCCTGGTTTGCCATGGGACATGCGGCCGCTGACCTTGGCGCTGGACATCCACCCGGGCGAAATGCAGCAAGTCAGCTACCTGGTCCGCAATACCTCGAACCGGACGATCACCGGCCAGGCGGTGCCCAGCATTTCACCGGGCCAGGCGGCCCAGCATTTCGAGAAGATCGAGTGCTTCTGCTTCTCGGAACAGACCTTGGCGCCGGGCGAAGCACGCGAAATGCCGCTCGCCTTTATCGTCAAATCAGAAGTCGACCGTGGCATCAGCCACATCACGCTGTCCTACGCCTTTTTCAACGTCGAAGGACAGCGCCAGACTAAGTCCAGCAACGGGGAGGTTCGATGAATACCAGCACCGTACAGCCAGCGCCCAGGGATCATTACTTCGTTCCCCAGCCCAGTCTCTATCCGGTCATCCTGTCAGCCGGGATGTTCCTGCTGGCGCTCGGGTTCATCCAGTCGATCAATAACTTTGGCGCCGGCAAGTGGTTTGCATTGGGCGGCGTCGCGCTGATCATCTACGTTTTGTTCGGCTGGTTCGGCAAGGTCGTCGGCGAATCGCAGGGCGGCGCCTATCGCGACTGGGAGGACAAATCCTTCCGCTACGGGATGATCTGGTTCATTGCCACCGAGGTGATGTTCTTCGCCGCCTTCTTCGGCGCCCTGTTCTACGTACGGATCATCTCGGTGCCGACGCTTGGCGACATGGCCGCGGCCCACGGCACCAGCCTGTGGCCTGATTTCGCCGGTACCTGGCCAACCAGCGGCCCGAAGGGTGCAGCATTCACGCCGATGGGCGCCTGGGGCATCCCGGCGCTGAATACCGCCCTGCTGCTCAGTTCCGGCGCCACCGTGACTTGGGCGCACTGGGGGCTGCTCAAGGGCAATCGCCGCCATCTTATCCTCGGCCTGGCGGCCACCGTATTGCTCGGCAGCCTGTTCCTTGGCTTCCAGGCCTACGAATACCACCACGCCTACAACGAACTCGGCCTGACCATGGGGGCCGGCGCCTACGGGGCGACCTTCTTCATGCTGACCGGCTTCCACGGCTTTCATGTGACGCTGGGCACCATCATGCTGGCGGTGATCCTGCTCCGTAGCCTGAGCGGCCATTTCACCCCGGAACGCCATTTCGCCTTCGAAGGCGTCGCCTGGTACTGGCACTTCGTCGATGTCGTCTGGCTGCTGCTCTTCGTCTTCGTCTACTGGGTGTAACCGGGTATGAGACCGAACCTGAAACCAGCCAGCAGCACCAGGAACAGCGCAATCGACAGACCGATGCGCCAGGTCAGCGCCTTGGCCATGGGTTCGCCGCTGGCCCGGTCGCGATAGAGGAAGAAGAGCCCGGAGAACAGGCTGCCGATTATGGCCAACAACAGCAAAACCACCGCAACCTTGAGCATGGCCGAGCCTCCCGACAAGCTTTCGATGCCCCAGTATGCGCGCCAGCCCCAAAAACCGGCAAGGGCCAGCCGGCGCCAGGCAGCGATCATCGGCGGCCTGGTGCTGGCGGTACTGTTGCCGACCTTCGTTTCGCTCGGCCTCTGGCAGTGGCGCAAGGCGGAAACCAAGACCGCCCTGCAGACCGAGCTCGATGCGCGCAGCCACGATGCGGCGGTGCTGATGCCCGGCACCGCTGTCGATGGCGAAACCCTGCGCTACCGCCGGATCATCCTTCGCGGCACCTTCGACGCCTCGCGCCAGATCCTGCTCGACAACCAGCTCCACGACGAACAGGCCGGCTACCATGTCATTACGCCGTTGCGGATCGCCGGCTCGGACATGCACGTGCTGGTCAATCGCGGCTGGCTACCGGCCCCGGCCGACCACGCCATCCAGCCGCTGGCCGAGGTGCCGGCCGGCGAAGTCGAACTGACCGGTATTGCCGTCCTGCCGCCGCAACGTTTCTTCAATCTGGCGCCGCAACCGACCAGCGGCTGGGCGCTGGTCTGGCAGAACCTCGACCTTGAGCGCTTCCGCCAGGGCGCCCCCTATCCGCTGCAACCGGTCGTCGTCCAGCTCGCCGCCGAATCACCGCACGGCTACCTGCGCCAGTGGCCGCGCCCGGACGAAAGAGCCGACCGCCACCGCAGCTACGCCCTGCAGTGGTTCGGCTTCGCCATCGCCAGCCTCGGCATCTGGGGCTATTTTCTGGTCCGCAAACCATGAGCAGCCTCGCCCTCCCCCCGCCCAGCCAACGTCAGGGCCGCCTGATGCTGGCGCTGATCGTCGGCCTGCTGGCGCTGCCCTTCGTCATCGGCGCCGCGCTTTACTTCGGCGGCTGGCAACCGCCGCGGATTTCCCATCACGGCCACCTGGTCAGCCCGCCGCGCCAACTTTCCGGGCAAATGCTACGGTCGGCGGCAAAAAATGACCAAAATTGGATTTTTCTGTACCGGGTCAGCGGCCCCTGCACCGACGACTGCCTGGCCCGGCTCGACGAAATGCGCCGTATCCACGTCGCGCTCTACAAGAACATGAGCCGCGTCAGCCGGGCGGTACTGACCGACCAGCCCGCCGATCCGGCACTGCTCGCACTGCAGCGCGCCCAGCCCGACCTCTTGCTGCTGACCGACCATTCCGGCGAGCTGAACGATATCGCCGACCCTGTGCTGCTGGTCGATCAGCAGGGCCAACTGGTCATCACTTACCCCGCCGACGCCAGCCCTCAGGGCATGCGCGCCGACCTCGAACGCCTGCTCAAATACGCCTGGAACGGCTAGGAGGACTCTCATGCACACCACCGCCAACGCCCCATCGCTGAGCCTGCTGCAGCGCCTGAGCGCCTTCTCCCACCTGTGCAAGCCACGCGTCAACAGCCTGATCGTGTTCACCGCGATGATCGGCATGTTCCTCGCCACGCCGGGGTTTCCACCGCTGCTACGCTTCCTGGTCGCGTCGCTCGGCATTGCGCTGGTCTCCTTCGCGGCGGCGGCGCTGAACTGCCTGGTCGAACGCACCATCGACGCCAAGATGGCACGCACCAGCTGGCGTGCCACGGCCCGCGGCGACATCTCGCCGCTCGAAACCATCACCCTGGCCACCGCCCTCGGCGCCATCGGCCTGTGGCTACTGCACGGCTACATCAACGACCTGACGATGTGGCTGACGCTGGCCACCTTCGTCGGCTACACGGTCATCTACACGCTGATTCTCAAGCCGGCGACGCCGATGAACATCGTCATCGGCGGCGCCTCCGGGGCCATGCCGCCGTTGCTTGGCTGGACGGCGATGACCGGCCAGGTATCCGCCGAGCCGCTGGTCCTGTTCCTGATCATCTTCCTGTGGACGCCACCGCACTTCTGGGCGCTGGCCTGCTACCGGCGCGACGACTACGCCCGCTCCGGCCTGCCCATGCTGCCCGTCACCCACGGCCTCGCCTTCACCTGCCAGCACATCCTCTGGTACACCGTGATGCTCGCTGCCGCCAGCCTGATCCCGGCCTCACTGGGCATGAGCGGCAGCTTCTACCTGATCGCCATCAGCCTGCTCGACCTCGTCTTCCTCGGCTACGCCATCGCCCTCTGCCGCAACTACAGCGACGCCCTGGCCCGCCGCACCTTCCGCTACTCCATCCTTTACCTGACCCTGCTTTTCGCCGCCCTGTTCGCCGACCGCCTGATCGTTTTCTGAGATGCGCCTCTACCACCGCCTGCTGATCGTTGCCACGCTGCTCGCCTTCGCCGTCATCGCACTCGGCGCCTACGTCCGACTGTCCGACGCCGGCCTCGGCTGCCCCGACTGGCCGGGCTGCTACGGCCACTGGCTGGGCGTTCCCGACGCACCCCACGAACAGCACGCCGCCGCCCAGGCCTTCCCGGAGCGTCCGCTTGACACCGACAAGGCCTGGAAGGAAATGCTCCACCGCTACCTGGCCGGCACGCTCGGCCTGCTGATCCTGACGCTGACGGTACTCTCCTGGCGCCAGGAGATGCGCGACCGGCAATCCCCCGTCCTGCCCACCGCCCTGCTCGGTATTGTCGGCCTGCAAGCGGCGCTCGGCATGTGGACCGTCACCCTGCTGCTCAAGCCGGTTATCGTCACCCTGCACCTAATTGGCGGCTTGACCACGCTGTCCATCCTCGCCGGTATGGCGATGGCCCGGCGGACCGCTGCGGATACCCCCCTCCGTTCGCCTCCCAGCCCGCTCGCGCTCGCTGCCTTGCTCGCCGTCATCTTCCAGATCGCCCTCGGCGGCTGGGTCAGCAGCAACTACGCAGCCCTTGCCTGCCTGGACTTCCCGACCTGCCAGGGGCAATGGCACCCGGCGATGGATTTCTCCCATGCCTTCACGCTGCACCGCGAACTCGGTCAGACCGCCGACGGCCAGTTGCTGCCGCTGGCTGCCCTGACGGCGATCCACTGGAGCCACCGGCTGGGCGCCCTCATCGTGGCGCTGATCGTCGGCGCGCTGGCGTTCGGCCTGATCCGCCACGAGGGCTGGCGGGCCTGGGGAAGTCTTCTGACCGGCCTGCTGATGGCGCAGATCGCGCTGGGCATCGGCAATGTCCTGTGGTCGCTGCCCCTGGCCCTCGCCGTCGCGCACAACCTTGGCGCCGCCTGCCTGCTGACCGCAACACTGTCGGTCAACATCCTGATTTTCCGGGCAAATCGTCGTAACCTCGGCATCGCCGCATCGCAAGGGCAAGCGCCGCGACTACCCGGCCATTGCCGGCCAGCCCACCAGGCCACCAACCGCTGATTCCCGGAATCATCCGGAAAATTGGCACTCAAACCCTTTGTTGAAACGAGTTGTAGTCGTTCAACGGCCGCAGCTTAGGCCGCGGGCCGCCAAGATAGTCACCCGCTTCCCAGACGGCCCGGGAAGCCGAGTCGTATTAGATGGCTTCGTTCATTGCCATTCCGCCAGCCACGATTGCTGGTCAGGTCGCCATCCCTTCGGTCGCCTTTCCGCGCCTGACGGTAACGAATGTCGCCGCGACCACGCCAGTTGTCGTTGCCGATTCGATCACGGTGACCTTGTCGGCGGCAGCACAGGTTCTGGCCGCCATCGACAACCAGACAAACGGTGCAAATTCGGTATTCGGTGCCGCCCAGGACAATCGGCCACTACTTCAAACTTCGGCCGACGCCAGCGCGCAAAGCGCCTTTACCGCGACACTGGCCTTGCAAGCACTGCTCGACGATCCTGGCTTGCGTGCCATCAAGAACCAGGCCGATCCTCTCTACTCGGCGCTAATCGCCGCCTCACACCTGAGCGATTTCGTTCCCGCACAGCTAATCGCTGCCAATCCGAACGCCATCGTTGCCGATATCCCTACCCCGGTCACGCCGGCCGCCGCATCCCGTGCCATCGACTTCTATCGCCAAACCGCCGCTGAATCCAGGGAACTGGCGAGCGCCTGAAACAACCGTCGCTAAAACGAAAATGCCCCGAGCAATCGGGGCATTCCTTGCATTAAATGGGGCTCGAATACTCGGTCATTCCCACTCGATAGTCGCCGGCGGCTTGCCGCTAACGTCATACACCACCCGGTTCAAACCTCTGACTTCATTAATGATCCGGTTCGACACCCGGCCGAGCAGTTCGTAGGGCAGATGCGCCCAGTGTGCGGTCATGAAGTCGCTGGTGACCACGGCGCGCAGCGCGACGACATTCTCGTAGGTGCGGCCGTCGCCCATCACGCCAACGCTCTTGACCGGCAGGAAGACGGCGAAGGCCTGGCTGGTCAGGTCGTACCAGCTCTTGCCAACATCAGCCGCGGTGCAGGCACCGGCTGCAACATCGCGCTCGGTGGCATGCGTCGCACGCAGCTCGTCGATGAAGATCGCGTCGGCACGCTGCAGCAGGCTGGCGGCTTCGCGCTTGACCTCGCCGAGGATTCGCACGCCGAGGCCCGGTCCGGGGAACGGGTGGCGATAGACCATCTCGCGCGGCAGACCGAGGGCAACGCCCAGTTCGCGGACCTCGTCCTTGAACAGCTCGCGCAGCGGTTCGAGCAGCTTGAGGTGCATGTCTTCCGGCAAGCCACCGACGTTGTGGTGGCTCTTGATGGTGTGGGCGCCCTTCTTGCCCTTGCCGGCCGATTCGATCACGTCCGGGTAGATCGTGCCCTGGGCCAGCCACTTGGCGGCGGAGAGCTTCTTCGATTCGGCCTGGAAGACCTCGACGAATTCCTTGCCGATGATCTTGCGCTTCTGCTCGGGGTCGGAAACGCCGGCCAGCTTGCCCATGAAGGCATCGACGGCATCGACGCGGATGACCTTGACACCGAGATTGCGGGCGAACATCTCCATGACCATGTCGCCTTCGTTGAGGCGCAGCAGGCCGTGATCGACGAAGACGCAGGTCAGCTGGTCGCCGATCGCCTTGTGGATCAGCGCCGCGGCGACGCTGGAATCGACACCACCGGACAAGCCGAGGATGACTTCCTCGTCACCAACCTGGCGTTGGATCGCATCGACGGCTTCAGCGATGTAGTCGCCCATGACCCAGTCGGTGCCGCAGCCGCAGATGCCGTGCACGAAGCGCTCGAGGATCGCCCGGCCCTGTTGGGTGTGGGTAACCTCAGGGTGGAACTGGACGGCGTAGAACTTGCGGCTCTCGTCGGCCATCGCAGCGATCGGGCAGGAAGCGGTCGAGGCCATCTTGATAAAGCCGGCCGGCAGTTCCATGACCGAGTCGCCGTGGCTCATCCAGACCTTCAGCATGCCGTGGCCTTCCGGGCTGTAGAAGTCGGCGATGTCGTTCAGGAGCGCCGTATGGCCGTGGGCGCGAACTTCGGAGTAGCCGAATTCACGGGCCTTGCCGGCGGCCTCGGCAGTCATCACCTTGCCGCCCAGCTGCTGGGCCATGGTCTGCATGCCGTAGCAGATGCCGAGCACCGGAATACCCAGCTCGAAAACGATGTTCGGCGCGCGCGGCGTATCGCCCTCGGTCACCGAGCTCGGGCCGCCGGACAGGATGATGCCCTTGGCGCCATAGTTGCGGATGAAATCTTCGGAAACGTCGTAGGGATGGATTTCGCAAAAGACCTTGGCTTCGCGTACGCGGCGGGCGATCAGCTGAGTGACCTGGGAGCCGAAATCGAGGATGAGAATTTTCTGGTGGGACATTTGCTGGGCCTTGAATGAAAAGGGCGGCTCCATGAGCCGCCCTTCGAAAGACGTTGGCTATCAGTCGAGATGATAGTTCGGGGCTTCCTTGGTGATCTGCACGTCGTGGACGTGCGACTCGCGGATACCGGCCGAGGTGATTTCGACGAAACAGGCGTTGTCGTGCATGTGGGCGATGGTCGGGCTGCCGAGGTAACCCATCGACGAACGCAGGCCGCCCATCAGCTGGTGGATCACGGCGAGCACCGAGCCCTTGTAGGGAACGCGGCCTTCGATACCTTCCGGCACGAACTTGTCGACGTTGGCGGTGGCTTCCTGGAAGTAGCGATCCGACGAGCCAGCCTGCATCGCGCCGAGCGAACCCATGCCGCGGTAGGACTTGTAGGAACGGCCCTGGAACAATTCGACCTCGCCCGGGGCTTCCTCGGTGCCGGCGAACAGGCCGCCGAGCATCACAGTATCGGCGCCGGCCGCGATCGCCTTGGCGATATCGCCCGAATAGCGGATGCCACCGTCGGCGATCATCGGCACGCCGGTGCCCTTCAGCGACTCGGAAACGTTCTGGATGGCAGTGATCTGCGGCACGCCAACACCGGCGACGATGCGCGTGGTGCAGATGGAACCGGGGCCGATGCCGACCTTGACGCCGTCGGCGCCGTTGTCGACCAGCGCCCGCGCCGCATCGGCGGTGGCGATGTTGCCGCCGATCACTTCGATCTGCGGGAAATTCTTCTTGACCCACTTGACGCGGTCGAGCACGCCTTGCGAATGACCATGCGCCGTATCGACGACGATCACATCGACGCCGGCCTCGGCCAGCAGCTCGACCCGTTCTTCAGTCCCGGCACCGACGCCGACGGCAGCGCCAGCGCGCAGGCGGCCGGAAGCGTCCTTGTTGGCCAGCGGGTGTTCGGTGGACTTGAGAATATCCTTGACCGTGATCAGGCCGCGCATATGCCAGTCATCGTCGATAACCAGCACGCGCTCCAGGCGATGCTTGCGGATCAATTCCTTGGCATCCTCGACGCTGGCGCCTTCCCTGACCGTGACCAGGCGCTTGCGCGGCGTCATGATGGCCTTGACCGGCTGATCGAGGTTGGTTTCGAAACGCAGGTCGCGGTTGGTGACAATGCCAACCACGCGGCCTGACTTGTCGATGACCGGCAGGCCGGAAATCCGGTACTGGCGGGTGATCTCGATCACATCGCGCACGGTCATGGTCGGCGCAACGGTGATCGGATCCTTCAGGATGCCGGACTCGAAACGCTTGACCTTGGCGACTTCGGCGGCTTGGGCCTTGGCCGTCAGGTTCTTGTGGACAATACCGATCCCGCCTTCCTGGGCCAGCGCGATGGCGAGGCGCCCTTCCGTCACGGTATCCATAGCGGCGGACAGCAACGGCAGGTTCAGGGTGATGTTGCGCGTCAGGCGTGTCGCCAGGCTGACATCGCGCGGGAGTACTTGGGAATGTGCGGGGACGAGCAGGACGTCGTCGAAAGTGAGGGCTTTTTGCAGCAGTCGCATGGCCTTTGATCCAAGGTCACAAAATCGTATTATACAGAAAACCCGAGGAAACCCAGATGACTACCCGATCCGCTATCGTTTTTGTCCTTTTTTTGGCGCCGACCGTAGCATTCGGTCCGGCCCTTGCCGAAACCTATCAATGGAAGGACAGCAGCGGCCAGACAGTGATTTCCGACATTCCGCCGCCGCCCACCGTCAAGGGACGACGCTCGATCGGCGGAAACCAGCCGTCGGTGGTTTCGGAAAAATTGGCCGACACCCCGGCAGAGAGCGCCAAGGCGGCCGACGCCCCAAAAACGGTTGCTGAAAAGGATTTCGAATTCAAGAAACGCCAGCAGGAAGCCAAGGAAAAGGCCGACAAGCTGGCCAAGGAACAGGCCGCCGAAGCCGACAAGCGCGTGAACTGCGAACGCGCCCGGAACATAGTTACCGCACTGGAAGCCAATCAACCGGTCAGTTCCTATGATGACCAAGGCCAACGCAAGCTTATGGACAACGCCCAGCGCGACCAGGAACTCGACCGCGCCCGACGGGCGATGGCCGAATCCTGCAAATAGACAGGATCCGGAACTTAAGCTTCGGCAGAGGCGTCGGCATCCCCGGCGCCTTTTTTCATGACCTTGCCCTCGGCGGCGCGCTGCTTGCGAACCTCCTTGGGGTCGGCGATCAGCGGCCGGTAGATTTCGACGCGATCCTTGTCGCGCAGGACTGAATCTACTTTGGACAGCTTGTTCCAGATGCCGAACTTGTTTTTCTTCAGGTCGATTTCCGGATACTTGACCAGCAGGCCGGAAGACTCCAGCGCCTGCTGCAGCGTCGCTCCCTCGGGCAGCTTGACCTTGACCAGTTCCTGCTTGTTGGCCATCGCGTAACAAACTTCAATATTCAGCATTTCAGCCATGGCTGACTCCATAAACCTGTGCGGCACGGCGCACGAAGGCGTCGACAAAGGTGTTCGCGATATGGCTGAACACCGGGCCGATGACCTTCTCGAACAATTTGCTGGAAAACTCGTAATGCAACTGGAACTCGATCTTGCAAGCATTCTCGGCCAGCGCCTTGAAGTGCCAGGCGCCTTCGAGCCTGCGGAAAGGGCCGTCGACGAGGCGAATATGCATTGAACGAGGGAACTCCTTGGTGTTCTCGGTCGTAAATGACGACTTCACCGCATGGTAGTTAATATGCAGCGTCCCGACCGTCTTCGCCGCATCGCGGAACTTGACCTCGGTATGGCTGCACCACGGCAGAAAGGCCGGGTAATCCTCACAGCGATCCACCAGCTCGAACATGCGCTCGGCAGACTGCTCGATCAACACTGTCTTTTCAACCTGGGCCATGCAGCAGCGGCATTCCTGTATCCTGTAGAATCGCCAATTTTAATGGATCGTCCGGCAGCATGAGCATCACCGTCAACAAAAAAGCCTTTCACGACTACTTCGTCGAAGAAAAGTACGAGGCCGGCATTGTCCTCGAAGGCTGGGAGGTCAAGGCCATTCGCGCCGGGCGGATGAACATCAAGGAATCCTACGTCATCATCAAGGGCGGCGAACTGTTCCTGATCGGTATGCACATCTCGCCGCTGGCCACCGCCTCGACCCACAATTTCCACGACCCGACGCGCACCCGCAAGCTGCTGCTGCACGCCCGCGAAATCAGCAAGCTGATCGGCAAGGTCGAACGCGCCGGCTACGCGCTGGTACCACTCGACCTGCACTTCGTACGCGGCCGGATCAAGCTCGACGTCGGCCTGGCCAAGGGCAAGAAGCAATACGACAAGCGGGCCGACGCGCTGGACAAGGACTCCAAACGCGAAGCGCAGCGCGCCATGAAGGAACGGTTGCGCTGATACTCAGGGCGCCATTCCATCCATGTTCAGGCTCATCGGCTTACGCTACCCAATTAAATGACTATGTCGTCGGAATCGTTCCTGGCTTATCCTAGAGCCAATATGAAAACGGTACGTATAGTTCTTGCCGATGACCAGCTCCTGATCCGCGCTGGTATTCGCGCCTTGGTCGAAACCTTGCCGGGCTACCGGATCGACGCGGAATGTGCCGACGGCCACGCCGCCATCGAGGCCATTCAAGGCCTTCAACCCGACGTCGTCCTGCTCGATATCGCTATGCCCGGCCCATCCGGCATCGATGTGGCACGCACTATCCGCCGAGCCGACCCTGACACCCGGATACTGGTTCTTTCCAGCATCGATCGCCCGGAAATCATCGAACAAGCCCTGGATGCCGGCGTCAATGGCTACCTGCTCAAAGACTTTGTGCTCGGCGAACTGCAACTGGCGCTCGAAACGGTGCTTGCCGGCCAAAGCTTCCTTTCCCCGAAAATTCAGGAGATGCCCTTGCGCCTGGGCTTCAGTGCCAATGGCAACGGAACATTGCTAACGCCAAGGCAAACGGAAATCCTGCGCCTGGTCGCATCCGGGCGAACCACCAAGGAAATTGCCCGCGATCTCGGCATCAGCCCGAAAACCGTGGAGTTCCATCGCGGCAGGCTGATGGAAAGAATTGGCGTCCACGACGTTACCGGATTGACCCGGTTTGCGCTGCAGACCGGCGTGGTCTGCTGACAATCACGGCACCAGGACGCTCAACGAGGACAGGATGCGGCGCCGAAGGACCCTGGTCAATCGTCTTTGGAATCGAAGCGCGCACCAAGCTCGTCAGCCATACGCCGGACACAGGCGCAAACCTCACTGGCCATAAGCTGCCATTCGACGTGGCCGCCATTGGCGGAACGCTGATCGTCGCGCAGCGCAATTTCGAAATTTCTGGCCAGATCGACGCATTGATGGCCTGAAAACAGAACGCAACTGCTGCGAATATCGTGCAGGGCGTCCTTGATGGCAACACGGTCAGCCCGCTCTACCGCCTCCACCAATCGCTGACAGAGGGCCGGCGAATTCTCCAGAAACAGGCGAATCAGCCGATCAGCTGTCGCCTGATTGCGCCCCAGATTGACCAGCAGATATTCCAGATTGCAGAGGCTTTCGCCCCCCTCGTTACCGCTACTTCCTGACATGACCGGTTATCCAGCTTTCTTTGTACCGTTTTGGTCGCAGCTTAGAGCGAAGGGTATGACACCGTAAACTCGGTGATACCCTAGGCACGAGCAACAAAGAAAAAGCCCGAAGCGCTTGCGCCTCGGGCTTTTCTGGAATGCTGGCGGAGTGGACGGGACTCGAACCCGCGACCCCCGGCGTGACAGGCCGGTATTCTAACCAACTGAACTACCACTCCACGTCGGACCACCCGGTCGGGCAGCGACGAAGGCGCGAATAATAGCACGCCTTAATGGTTCCGGAAGCGCACTGCGACTACAATTTGCAGCTTTCAGGCAGAACCCAGTCGATGAACGATACCGGCACGCTCAATTTTCTCTGGTCGCAGGCGATGATCGCCGGTTTCGTTGCCGCCGGCGTCTGCGATGCCGTCATTTCGCCGGGTTCGCGCTCAACGCCCCTCGCCCTGGCCATCTTGCGCCAGCCTGGCCTCCGCTGCCAGGTAGCCGTCGACGAACGCTGTGCGGCGTTTTTCGGGCTGGGCATCGCCAAGGCCACCCGGCGCCCCGTCCTGCTGCTGGCCACTTCGGGCACGGCGCCGGCCAACTGGCTGCCGGCAGTGATCGAGGCCTGCCAGGCTGGCGTGCCGCTGATCCTGATCTCGGCCGACCGGCCGCCGGAGCTGCAAGGTTGCGGCGCCAACCAGACCATCAACCAGCTGGGCCTGTTCGGCTCGCAGGTCCGCGCCAGTCACACCCTGGGTGCGCCCGAGCCAGGATTTGATCCGAGCTACCTGCACCGCCTTGCTGCCCAGGTGTTCGAACAGGCAAGCTGGCCCTATCCCGGGCCGGTCCACCTCAACCAGCCGTTTCGCGAACCGTTGCTGCCGACGGCGGCGACGCCGGTGGCCGCGACCCCGGCAACGATTCCCGCGGAGCCCCCCATCCTGCCCCCCGATCCGGGGACTGTCCTCGATCTGGCCCAACGCATTTCCGGCCGTCCTGGCCTCATCGTTTGCGGCGAAATGCCGGCCCGACCCGGCCAGAACGAGGCCCTGGTCGCACTGGCCACCCGGCTGCGCTGCCCGCTTCTGGCCGAACCGTTGTCCGGACTGCGCTTCGGGCCACACCAGCAGAGCAATATCAGCGTCCGCTATCACGACTGCTTGAGCGACCCGGCGTTTTTCGAACAAGACAAACCGGAATGGATACTTCGCTTCGGCGGCTATCCGGTGACCCGCAAGCTGCAGAGTTTTCTTGCCGGGTTCAGCGGTACGCAGGCGCTGGTCGATCCCTGGCCGCGCTGGAGCGACCCGGCGCATCGTCTGACGCATCTGTTACGCAGCGAACCGGCTGCCGCTTGCCGGGCCTTGCTCGGCGCCGCCCCTGCGCCAGCCCCCGATAGCTGGCTGGCAAGCTATTTGGCGCTCGAAACCCTGGCGGCGAAACGAACCGGGCAGCCCCATATCAAGGCGCTGATCGACGAACTGCCGGATGGCGCCGCCCTGTTCGTCGGTAATTCGCTGGCCATCCGCCAACTGGATACCGATTCCGGCAGCGCGAATAAAGCCTTGCACATCCACGCCAACCGCGGCGCCAGTGGCATCGACGGCAACATCTCGACGGCCGCCGGCATCGCCGCCAGCTACCGGCGCACCGTCGCCCTGATCGGCGACCTGACCTGCCAGCACGACATCGGTGGCCTGGCGCTGGCCCAGGGCCGCGATCTGGTCATCGTGGTCGTCAACAATGGCGGCGGCGGTATTTTCGACCACCTGCCACAACACGAACTCCCCGAATTCGTCGCCGGCTGGCGCACGCCGCAGGCCATCGATTTCGAACACGCGGCCTTGGCCTTCGGCATTGCCTACACCCTGGCCGATTCGCATGAGGTGTTCCGCAGCGCGCTGCGTACTGCACTGGTTGCAGGTGGCCCGCAGTTGATCGAACTGAACGCGGCCTGACGCATCGTATGGCCTGCCGAAACCGGCCTTGCAGGTAAAATCCACCGCCATGACCTCCACCGCTCCCACCGCTGTTTCCGATCCCAGCCATGCCTCACCGCTCGGCAAGGCCACCGAATACCAGAGCCACTACGCGCCGGAACTGCTCTACCCGATTCCCCGCCAACTCAAGCGCAGCGAACTCGGCGTCGCCGATTCGGCCTTGCCCTTCGTCGGCGAAGACCTGTGGAACGCCTACGAGTTGTCCTGGCTGAACGCCAAGGGCAAGCCGGTCGTCGCTGTCGGCACCTTCCGGGTACCGGCGACCAGCCCGAATCTGATCGAATCGAAGTCGTTCAAGCTTTACCTGAATTCCTTCAACCAGACCTCGTTTGCCAGCCTTGATGCGGTCAGCGCTGCGATGACGCGCGATCTCTCGGCCACCGCCGGCAGCCCTGTCGCCGTGGTGCTTGAGCCACTGTCCGCTCGCCCCCAGGCTTCCATCGGCATCCCGGAAGGCACCCTGATCGACGATATCGACATCGCCTGCGACCGTTACCAGCCGGCGCCTGAACTGCTCTCCTGCCAGCCCGGCACCCCTGTCGAGGAAACGCTGTATTCGCACCTCCTCAAATCCAACTGCCTGGTCACCGGCCAGCCCGACTGGGCGATGGTGGTCATCCACTACCGCGGAGCACCGATCGACCGCGCCGGACTTCTGCGCTACATCGTTTCCTTCCGTAACCACAACGAATTCCACGAGCAGTGCGTCGAACGCATTTTCACGGACATCCAGCAGCGCTGCCGGCCTAACGCGCTGGCCGTCTACGCCCGCTACACGCGGCGCGGCGGCCTCGACATCAATCCTTTCCGCAGTAGCGACGAATGCTACGGTCGGCCGGAAAATATCCGCGAAATCAGACAATAGCCAACCAAGAACAACGTAAAAATGGTTAAAGAAACCTCACCAGATCAGTCCAAGCACACCCCGATGATGCGCCAGTACCTGGCGCTCAAGGCCAACCATCCGAACACGCTGCTCTTCTACCGGATGGGCGATTTCTACGAGCTGTTCCACGACGACGCCGAGAAGGCAGCCCGCCTGCTCGACATCACGCTGACCACGCGCGGCCAGTCGGCCGGCATCCCGATCCGCATGTGCGGCGTGCCTTTCCACTCGCTGGAGCCTTACCTGGCGCGGCTGGTCAAGCTCGGCGAATCGGCAGTCATTTGTGAGCAGATCGGCGATCCGGCAACCAGCAAGGGGCCGGTCGAGCGGGCCGTGGCGCGCATCGTGACGCCGGGAACGCTGACCGATGCGGCGCTGATCGACGACAAGCGCGACGTCTGGCTGCTCGCCGTGACTACCCACCGGAACACCGCCGGCATCGCCCGCCTAAACCTGGCCAGCGGCGAGTTCGTGCTGCTCGAAGTGCCGGCCGAGCAGATTCCGGCGACGCTGGAGCGCATCCGCCCGGCCGAAATCCTCTACCCGGAAAGCTGGACGCCGAATTTCGGCATCGACGTCGCCCGTACCCGCCAGCCCGACTGGTATTTCGAATTCGACTCGGCCCGCCGCCTGCTCTGCGACCAGTTCGAAGTCGCCTCGCTGGCCGGTTTCGGCGCCGAGGGACTGAAACCGGCCATCGCCGCGGCCGGTGCGCTGCTGCAATATGCGCAGGCGACGCAATCGGGCAAATTGCCGCATCTGCGCGGCCTGACCGTCGAGATCGAAGGCGCCTATCTCGGCCTCGACCTCGCCACCCGGCGCAATCTGGAACTGACCGAGACGCTGCGCGGCCAGCCCTCGCCGACGCTGTTCTCGCTGCTCGACAACTGCGTGACCAGCATGGGTTCGCGCTTGCTGCGTCACACGCTGCACCACCCGCTGCGCGAGCGTGACATTCCGGCCGCTCGCCATGGCGCCGTCGAAGCGCTGCTCGAAGACTACGGACGACTGGCCGGCGAGGCCCGCAAGGCCCTGCGCGGTATCGCCGACATCGAGCGCATTGCCGGCCGTATTGCGCTGCGCAACGCCCGGCCGCGCGATCTGGCCAGCCTGCGCGAATCGCTGGCCCGCTTGGACGGCCTGCGAGCCCCGCTGGCCGACAGCCCGGCGCCGCTCATCGCCCAGTTGTTTGCCGAACTTGAAACTCCCTACCCGGCACTCGAACTGCTGGTCCGCGCCATCGCCGCCGAACCCGGCGCCCAAGTGCGCGACGGCGGCGTCATCGCGCCGGGCTACGACGCCGATCTCGACGAATTGCGCTCGCTGAACGACAACTGCGGCGCCTTCCTGGTCGACATGGAAGTCCGCGAACGCGAGCGCAGCGGCATCCCCAGCCTCAAGGTCGAATACAACAAGGTGCATGGCTTCTACATCGAGGTCACGCACGCCCATGTCGACAAGATTCCCGAGGATTACCGCCGCCGCCAGACGCTGAAGAACGCCGAGCGCTACATCACGCCGGAACTGAAGGCTTTCGAGGACAAGGCGCTGTCGGCGCAGGAACGCTCGCTGGCCCGTGAAAAGCTGCTTTACGAAGCCATTCTCGACGCGCTGCTGCCGGTCGTCCCGACGCTGCAGACCATCGCCCGCGCCATCGCCCAGCTCGACCTGCTGGCCGGTTTCGCCGAAGCGGCGCTGAAGCGCAACTGGTGCAAGCCGGAATTTGCCGACGAAACACAGCTGGCCATCACCGGCGGCCGCCACCCGGTGGTTGAGGGCGAACTGGCCAACCAGGCCGAAACCTTCATCGCCAACGACTGTCTGCTGGCTGACAACCGCCGGCTCTTGCTGATCACCGGCCCGAACATGGGCGGTAAATCGACCTACATGCGCCAGGTCGCACTGATCGCCCTGCTCGCCCACATCGGCAGCTACGTACCGGCCGACCGCTGCGTGCTCGGCCCGCTCGACCGCATCTTCACCCGCATCGGCGCCTCCGACGACCTCGCTTCCGGCCGCTCAACCTTCATGGTCGAAATGACCGAGGCGGCGGCCATCCTGCACCACGCAACCCACCAGAGCCTGGTGCTGATGGACGAGATCGGCCGCGGCACCTCGACCTTCGACGGTATGGCGCTGGCCTTTGCGATCCTCCGCCATCTGATCGAGAAGAACCGCAGCCTGACGCTGTTCGCCACCCATTACTTCGAGCTGACCCGGCTCTCGCACGAGTACCCGGAACTGGCCAACGTGCACCTCGGCGCTGTCGAGCACAACGACCGCATCGTCTTCATGCACGCCGTAGAGGAAGGCCCGGCCAACCAGAGCTACGGCATCCAGGTCGCCGCGCTGGCCGGCATCCCAGGCGCCGTCGTGCGTGCCGCCCGCAAGCAACTGCGCGAGTTCGAGCAACGTGCCGCGGTCGATCCGCTACAACCCGACCTGTTTGCCCAGGATTTTCCGGACGACGCCGCGGAGCCCATCGAACCTGAACCGCACCCGGTCGTCGAGCAACTGGCCGGTATCGACCCGGACAGCCTGACGCCACGCGAGGCGCTCGACGCGCTCTATGCGCTGAAGGGCTTGCTGCGGTGAGGCTGCGCCGGCCGAATGCCGAGGCCTTGAAAACCACGACAGGCCCACAAAAAAATTTCGATTTTGGCAAAAAAATCGGCCTGACCGTAGCATTTGCCCTATGGGCCACGTTGGCCGGCGCCGAGACCTGGCGTTTCGCGCTGATCGGCGACACGCCCTATTCCGACCATGAACGCGCCGAGTTGCCGAAAATGCTCGACGCCATCGCTGACAGCCATGTCGATTTCGTCGCCCACATCGGCGATATCAAGCATGGCGGCGCACGCTGCGACGACGCTGTCTTCGAGGATCGCCGCCAACTCTTCGACAGCAGCCGCATCCCTTTCGTCTTCATCCCCGGCGACAACGAATGGACCGACTGCGAGCGCCTGTCGAATGGCGCCTACGCCCCGCTGGAACGCCTGGACAAGCTGCGCAGCCTGTTCTGGCCAGACCAGCTCTCGCTCGGCCGCCGCAAGCTGAAGCTCGAACGCCAGCCGGGCAACACCCCGGAACACAGCCGCTTCCAACTCGGCCCGGTGCTTTTCGTCACGCTGAACATTCCCGGCGGCAACAACAATTGGGGGATGACCCAGGAGGCCTCGGCAGAGTTTCGGGTGCGCAACCCGGTCGTTATCGCCTGGCTGAAGGACAGTTTTGCCCTGGCCCGGCGCGAGTCGCTGCAGGGCATCGTGCTACTCTTCCAGGCCAACCCGGACTTCAAGCACTTCAGCCAGGGCCTGGCCCACAATGGTTACCGCGAATTCCTGAGCGTTCTTCGCGACGAAACAGCCGACTTCCCGGGGGTAGTCGTCGCCGTTCATGGCGACACCCACCATAGCCGCATCGACCAGCCCTTGCGCGGCGAAGACGGCCACATCCTGCCCAATTTCACGCGCGTGGAAACCTTCGGCTACCCCTTCATGGGCTGGACCCGCGGCGTTATCGATACCAGCAACCCACCACTGTTCCGCTTCGAGACCCATCCCTGGAAAAACGGAAAGCCATGAAAAATGCCCGCCGAGGCGGGCATTGCAGAACCGACTGAAAACCGGTGCCGGTCAGTGGCAGGTTTCGCCATCCTCGTCCGGGCTATGAACATGGCCGTGTTCGATTTCTTCTTCACTGGCCGGGCGGATCGACGTCACCGTGCAGGTAAACACCAGTGCCATGCCGGCCAGCGGATGGTTGCCGTCTAGCACAACCTTGTCGTCGGCAATGTCGGTCACGCGATAGATGATGAAATCATCCTCGCCGCCGTCTTCCGGACCGCCCTCGAACTGCATGCCGACCTGCAGTTCCTTCGGGAAATCCTTGCGCGGCTCGATCTGAACCATCTGCGCATCGTAGTCGCCGAAGGCTTCGTCCGGCTGCAGCTTGACCTGAACCGATTCGCCGATCGTCTTGCCCTGCATCGCTTCCTCGATCTTCGGGAAGATGTCGTCGTACCCGCCATGCAGGTAAACCAGCGGCTCGCGGCCTTCGTCGACGACTTCGCCATCTGGATCGGTGACGTGGTAATCGAGGGTGATGACGGTATTCTTGGCAACCTGCATGTTCATGACTTGAGTTCCTTGATCAGGCGCAGCACTTCTTGTGCGTGGCCCTTGTAATTGACGTTGTAGAGCGCATGGCGAATCGTGCCGTTGCGATCGATGATGAAGGTGGAACGCGCCACCCCGAATTTCTTGTGACCATCTACCTCTTTGGCCTGCCAGACACCGTATTGCTTGCAAACCACACCTTCGGTGTCGGACAGCAATTCGATGCCGATCCCTTCCTTGTCGCGGAATTCCGCGTGTTTCAGGCAATCGTCACGGCTGACGCCGAGCAGCAGGCAATCGTGGCGGAGAAACTCCTCCTCGTGATCGGAAAAATCGGTGACTTCCTTGGTACAACAGGGCGTGCCATCCTTCGGATAGAAGAAAAGCACAATATTCCTGTCACCTTGAAATTTCGCCAGATCGACTGTCTCCATATCGGCATCCGGCAACGCAAACGTCGGGGCTTTCTCGCCAACCTTGAGCAGCATGTTGTTCTCCTATAGCGCTCTGCGTGGGGGCTTGCTGAGAACGATTCTAGCGGAGGCAAATACCGATGACTACGTCGGTCGACGCGATTTTTCCAATTATTTTCCGGGAACTTTTTCCGGGATCTGCACGAAGGTTTCGTCCTGCCGGACCATGCCCAATTCAAAGCGGGCACGCTCCTCGATAGCGTCGTAACCTTGTTTCAGATCGCGGACCTCGGCGTCGAGGCCCGCGTTCCTGATTTCCAGCTTGCGGGTCACTTCCTTCTGCTGCTGCAATTGACGGTCGTACTCCCAGACCTTCAGCCAGCCCCCCTTGCCCACCCACAGCGGGTACTGGAGGAGGCCGATGGCTGCAAGAAGGCCGACCGTCAGCCAGCGCATGCGTGATTAGCGCAGGTTGTAGAAGGTTTCGCGACCAGGATAGGAGGCGGTATCGCCCAGATCTTCCTCGATACGGATCAGCTGGTTGTACTTGGCGATACGGTCGGAGCGCGACAGCGAACCGGTCTTGATCTGACCGGCATTGAGGCCAACGGCGATGTCGGCGATGGTGCTGTCCTCGGTTTCACCGGAGCGATGCGAGATCACGGCGGTGTAGCCGGCGCGCTTGGCCATTTCGACGGCAGCGAAGGTTTCGGACAGGGTGCCGATCTGATTGATCTTGATCAGAATCGAGTTGCCGATGCCCTTCTTGATGCCTTCCTTGAAGATCTTGGTGTTGGTCACGAACACGTCGTCACCAACGATCTGCACCTTGTCGCCGAGGCGGTCGGTCAGCAGCTTCCAGCCATCCCAGTCGGCTTCGGACATACCGTCCTCGATCGAAACGATCGGGAACTGGTCGGCCAGGTTGGCCAGGTAATCGACGAATTGTGCCGAGGTCAGCTCCAGACCTTCGCCGGCCAGCTTGTACTTGCCATCCTTGTAGAACTCGGAAGCGGCGCAGTCGAGCGCCAGCAGCACGTCCTGACCCGGCACGTAACCGGCCATTTCGATGGCTTCCATGATGATCTGAAGGGCTTCGGCATGGCTGCCGAGGTTCGGGGCGAAACCGCCTTCGTCGCCAACGGCGGTCGAGTGGCCCTTCTTGTTCAGCAGTTTCTTCAGCGCGTGGAAGATTTCGGCGCCGCAACGGATGGCTTCACGGATATTGGCGGCACCGACCGGCATCACCATGAATTCCTGGATATCCAGGCTGTTGTTGGCGTGCTCGCCACCGTTGATGATATTCATCATCGGCACCGGCATCTGCATCGGGCTCATGCCGCCGAAATAACGGTAGAGCGGCAGGCCGGACTCTTCGGCAGCAGCCTTGGCAACGGCCATCGACACGGCCAGGATGGCATTGGCACCGAGGCGGGACTTGTTATCGGTACCGTCGAGGTCGATCATGGTCTGGTCGATGAAAGCCTGTTCCTGAGCATCCAGGCCGATGATCGCTTCGGAGATCTCGGTGTTGATGTTCTCAACAGCTTGCATCACACCCTTGCCGAGGTAACGGCTGCCATCACCGTCACGCAGTTCGATGGCTTCGCGGGTGCCGGTGGAAGCACCGGACGGAACAGCCGCGCGGCCCATGACGCCCGACTCCAGCAGAACATCGGCTTCAACCGTGGGATTGCCACGCGAATCCAGAATCTCTCGTGCTACAACATCAACGATGGAACTCATATTTCTTCCTTATTATCAGAAGGTTGAATTAACTACTTAAACCTTTTTATTAACCACAAAAGTCGGCGCAGGCTCCTACCCGCCACCTACTTCAATTCCTCAAAACCATTGGCCTTGACCGCCTTGTCGAGCGCTACCAGCGTTGCCAGCAGGCTTTCCATACGCTGCAGCGGCCAGCTGTTCGGACCGTCCGACCAGGCCTTTTCCGGACAGGGATGGGTCTCCATGAACAGGCCGGAAATACCAACCGCCACCGCGGCCCGCGCCAGCACCGGCACGAACTCGCGCTGACCGCCCGAGGTCGTACCCTGCCCGCCGGGCAACTGCACGCTATGCGTCGCATCAAAGACGACCGGGCAACCGGTTTCACGCATGATCGCCAGGCTGCGCATGTCGGAGACCAGGTTGTTGTAACCGAAGGAAGCACCGCGCTCGCAGACCATGATGTTGTCGGCGCCGTTGTTCACTTCGCGCGCCTTGTCGACGACATTTTTCATGTCGCCCGGCGCCAGGAACTGGCCCTTCTTGATATTGACCGGCTTGCCGCAGGTCGCCACGGCATGGATGAAATCGGTCTGCCGGCAGAGGAAGGCCGGCGTCTGCAGGACATCGACCACCGCAGCGACGGCGGGAATGTCCTCGACGGTATGCACGTCGGTCAGTACCGGCACGCCGATCTGGCGCTGCACTTCCGAGAAGATGCGCAACCCTTCATCGATACCGAGACCGCGCACCGACTTGCCGGAACTACGGTTGGCCTTGTCGTAGGAAGCCTTGAAAATATACGGTATGCCGAGACGGGCGCAGACTTCCTTCATGTGGCCGGCGACGTCCAGGCACAACTGTTCAGATTCGGCCGTGCACGGGCCGGCAATCAGGAAAAAAGGCTGGTCAAGACCAGCCTCGAAACCGCAGAGCTTCATTTGCCTTTGGCCTGTTGATTGGCCAGGGCGGCCTTGACGTAAGACGTAAACAGCGGATGGCCCTGACGCGGGTTGGAGGTGAATTCCGGATGGAACTGGCAACCGACGAACCACGGATGCACATCGGCCGGCAATTCGACCATTTCGCAGAGATCGGTGCCCGGTGCCCGACCGGCGACGATCAGGCCCTTGGCTTCGAGCTGGGCCAGCAGCGTGTTGTTCACTTCGTAGCGGTGACGGTGGCGCTCGGTGATTTCCGGCGCACCGTAGATGCTGCGTGCCAGCGAACCTTCGGCCAGCTTGCAGACCTGGGCGCCGAGGCGCATGGTGCCGCCGATGTCGGAATCCTCGCTGCGCTTTTCGACCTTGCCGGAAGCGTCGAGCCATTCGGTGATCAAGCCGATCACCGGGTAAGGCGTATCCTGGACGAATTCGGTCGAGTGCGCATTGGCCATGCCTGCAACGTCGCGGGCAAACTCGACGACGGCCAGTTGCATGCCGAGGCAGATGCCGAGATAAGGCACCTTGTTTTCGCGGGCATAGCGGATGGCAGCAATCTTGCCTTCGGTACCGCGCCGGCCGAAGCCGCCCGGCACCAAGATGGCATCGACGCCCTTGAGGACATCGGTACCATTCTTCTCGATATCTTCCGAATCGAGGTAGATGATATTGACCTGGCTGCGGGTATGAATGCCTGCATGCTTGATCGCTTCGATCAGCGACTTGTAGGACTCGGTCAGGTCGACGTACTTGCCAACGAAGGCGACGGTCACTTCATGCTGCGGATGTTCGAGGGCGACGATCAGGTTTTCCCACACCGACAGGTCGGCCGCCTTGGCCAAAATGTTCAGCTTGTGGCAGACGATTTCGTCGAGCATCTGCTCATGCAGCATGCCCGGAATCTTGTAGATCGAATCGGCGTCGAGGCACTCGATGACCGCTTCCGGCATCACGTTGCAGAACAGTGCAATCTTGCGACGCTCTTCGACCGGGATCGAGCGATCGGCGCGGCAAAGCAGAATATCCGGCTGGATACCGATCTCGCGCAGTTCCTTGACGGAGTGCTGGGTCGGCTTGGTCTTCAGTTCGCCGGCCGTCGGGATGTAGGGCAACAGCGTCAGGTGCATATAGCAGACATTGTTACGGCCTTCCTGGATACCCATCTGGCGGATGGCTTCGAGGAAAGGCAAGGACTCGATGTCGCCGACCGTGCCGCCGACTTCGACGATGGCGACGTCGGCGCCTTCTGCCCCCGCCTTGATCTTGCCCTTGATCTCGTCGGTGATGTGCGGGATGACCTGCACGGTCTTGCCGAGATACTCGCCGCGGCGCTCTTTCTTGAGCACGGTGTCGTAGATCTGGCCCGTCGTGAAATTGTTGCGCTTGGTCATCCGGGCGCTGGTGAAGCGCTCGTAATGCCCCAGATCGAGATCGGTCTCGGCGCCATCCTCGGTGACGAAAACCTCTCCATGCTGGAAAGGACTCATCGTGCCGGGGTCGACGTTGATGTAGGGGTCAAGCTTGAGGTGGGTGACTTTGATGCCGCGGGATTCCAGAATGGCCCCGAGCGACGCGGCGGCGATGCCTTTGCCCAGAGAGGACACGACACCACCCGTAACGAAAACAAATTTGGTCATGGAAAGACAGGCTGCGGGAAAGCAGAATCATAGCCGATAGGGATGATTTTCCCAAGCGCTCCGAGCAAGCCGGGAATCCACTGCATTCATCCGGAATCCACCACCACGGCGACGCTGGCAGTTAGAATTCGACCTGATTCCAATTCCTGCAGGCCTGATCATGTCCCAGTATTCCTTTGACGCGTCGATTGAAGATTTTGAAGCCAAGGTCCTCCAGCCGGCGATGGAAACCCCTGTCGTCGTCGATTTCTGGGCGCCCTGGTGCGAGCCCTGCAAGGTATTGAAACCGATGCTGGAGAAGCTGGCAGAGGAATACAAGGGCCGCTTCCTGCTCGCCAAGATCAATGCCGACGAAAACCCAGAAATCTCCCAGCATTTTGGCGTGCGCAGCATCCCCTCGGTCAAGGTTCTGTTCCAGGGGCAACTGGTTGATGAGTTCAACGGCGCCCTGCCGGAAAGCCAGATCCGCGAATTTCTCGATCGTATCGCCCTGCCCGCCGGCCCCGGCGGCAATCTGCGCGAGGAAGCCGCTGCGCTGGTCGCCGCAGGCCAACTGGAGGAAGCGCTGGCCAAGCTGGTCGCCGCCAGCCAGGCCAACCCGCAGGACCAGGCCATTCAGCTCGACGCCGTCGATGTCCTGATGCAACTCGGCCGCAACGACGAAGCTGGGCAGTTGCTGGCCGGCGAATACGCCCAGGAGGCCGAGCGCGCCAACGCGCTGCGCGCCCGGCTGGCGCTGGCGGCCGGTGCCGCTGACACGACGGCACTCGAAGCCAAGCTCGTTGCCAACCCGGCTGACCACGCCACGCGCCTTGAATTGTCCCGCGCTTACGCGGCGCAAAATCGTTTTCGCGAAGCGATGGAAGCGGCGCTGCAGGTCGTTGTCAGCGACCGGTTCTTCGACGAAGGCGCTGGCCGCAAGGCCTTGCTGCAGCTGTTCGAAGCTCTCGGCGGCAGCGAGCAATACGACGACCTGATCCGTGAATTCCGGCGCAAGATGTCTGCCGCACTCAACTAATTCGGTTCTTCACTCCCTGTATTCTTCTCTCGAGGAGACCGGGGCAATCAGAGGCAATTCGGTTTGATCATGCTCGCAAACAGTCTCTTTGTTGCGATCGATCAAATCGCCCTTCCCTGCGTCAGATAAAGTGCAATCCATCACGACATTCATTTGTCACCGGCGTCCATGAAGCTTTCCCGCCTGTTGAAGGTTTTCAGCATGCACTCGCTACAAGTGCGGATCACGCTCGGCATGCTGGTGCTCGGGCTTTCCGTACTGTGGGCTGCGGTCCTCTCGCTTGACCACACCCTGCGTCGCGACATGGAAGCGACCATCTCGGCACAGCAGTTTTCCACCGTTTCGCTGATCGCCAATGAGCTTGACCGCTCCATCCGCGAGCGCCAACAGATCATCGCCGCCATCGCACGGCAACTTCAACCCGAAATATTGCAGGCCCCGGCAACAGCACAAGCAGTTCTCGAGCAGCTCGAACTCACAGAACCCCTGTTCAATTGGGGAATTATCATCATCGATCGCAAGGGGATTGCCGTGGCAAGCATCCCGGCATCGCTGAACCGCACCGGCGTCGATTTCGGCACTTATCCAGGCGTCAGCGAAGTCATGCAAGGCAATGAAGTCGTCGGCCCCCCGCTGAACAGCCCACTTAGCGGCCAACCGGTTGTCGCAATGCTTGCTCCGGTTCTTGACGCCCAACAGCAGGTCGTCGGTTCTGTGATAGGCGTAACCAACCTCAGCAAACCCAATTTTCTGGATGAAATCAGCGCGTCCAAATACGGTTTGACAGGCGATTTCATCATCACCGCCCCAAGTACTCGTGCTTATGTCGCTTCGTCTGACCGGCGCCGGGTCATGACTACCGGCCCGGCGCGCGGCATCAACGCGGTTTACGACAAATACATCGATGGCTACGAGGGATCCGGCGTTGCCCGCAGCTCCCGCGGCGTCGTGGAACTTTCTTCAAGCAAGCGTATTCCGGCCACCGGCTGGCTGATGCAGTCCGTGCTGCCCGTCGACGAAGCCTTTGCCCCCATAGAATCCATGGAGCGACATCTGTTCATGGTTTCGGCTGTGCTGACATTGATTGCCGGATGGCTAAGCTGGTGGTGGCTACGACGTCAATTTCGGCCATTAGCTGAGACGTCAGCCATGCTGACCGAGATGCGCAAAGGCAGGATTCCACGCCAAGCACTACCTGTCCTGAAAAACGACGAAATCGGCCTATTGACTGCAGCGTTCAACGATTTGCAGACCGTAATCATCGCCGAGGAAGGCAAGTCAGCGGAACACGCCGCAAACACCCGACTGCGGCGTATCGTTTCCTCGGTCCCTGGCGTGGTGTTCCAGTATCGGAGACATCCGGACGGCCATGGCAGTTTCCCGTTCGCCAGCGACGGAATCAAGGAAGTGTACGGCCTCACTCACGAAGATGTCGTCCATGACACCAGCCTGCATCGCAAGATGATTCATCCGGATGACTGGGCTCATTTCTTCGATACCATGGAAGCCTCGACCCAGTCGATGGCGCCCTGGCGCGTTGAATACCGGATCTGCTTGCCCGATGGCGCAATCAAGTGGTTGCTGGTCAAAGCCATTCCGGAACGGAATGAAGATGAATCGATCACCTGGTATGGATTCATTGCCGACATTTCCGAAACCAAGGCCATGGAAGCCGAAATCGCGCACTACCGCGACCATCTTGAACAACTTGTGGCCGAGCGGACGCATGATCTCGAAATTGCCCGGGCCGAAGCCGAGCACCTGGCCCATGCCAAGAGCGAATTCCTGGCCAAGATGAGTCACGAAATCCGAACCCCGCTGCATGGCGTACTAGGCATGGCACACATTGGCCTGCGCGCCAGTAGCGAAGGCAGCAAGTCCCGCGAAGCCTTCATCAAGATCAACCAATCCGGTCAGTTGCTGCTTGGCATTCTCAACGATATTCTCGATTTCTCGAAAATCGAAGCCGGCATGCTGAAGATCGAACTGACTGTCGTCAGCTTGGCCGCCCTGCTGGATGAGACGATCGAACTGATGAGCGAACGCGCCGCCGCGAAAGGCCTGAGTTTCGAAGACAAAAGAGATTGCAGCCTGCCCGCCACCTGCCGTACAGACTCGCTGCGACTTCGGCAAATCCTGCTCAATCTGCTGTCCAACAGCATCAAATTCACGAATGTCGGCTCGGTACGGCTGGAGTCTTCGCTCGACGGTGATCAGTTGCTTTTCCGCGTTGTCGATACCGGCATCGGTATCACAGAGGAACAGCGCACCAAGATATTTAACCCCTTCGAACAGGGCGACAACACGATGACCCGCCGCTTTGGCGGCACCGGGCTGGGCCTGGCCATCACCGAACATATTGTCCAGTTGATGGGCGGCAGCATTCGCTTGGAGAGTACGCCCGGCAAGGGCAGCTGCTTCGAGGTTCGCGCGCCTTACCTGCCTACGGGGATTGTCGAACAATCATCCGTCGGAACGGCGAAATCCACCATCGACGATGGTCCGCAACGCCTTGCCGGCCTGCGGATTTTGGTTGCAGAGGATGTCGAGATCAATCAGGAAATCATGCAGGAAATCCTGACTGACATGGGAGCCTCCCCGACACTGGTCGCCAACGGCAAGGAGGCCGTCGATGCGGTGCGCAGCCAGGGCCGCGGCGCCTTCGATGTCGTTCTGATGGATATCCAGATGCCCGTCATGAACGGCCATCAAGCCACCCGGGAGATCAGGGCTATTGCACCCGATCTTCCCGTCATCGGCCAAACTGCCCATGCCCTTGCCGAGGAACGTGAGGCCTGCCTGGCGTCTGGAATGGTTGCCCATATCTCCAAACCCATCGATCCGGATAAACTGGCTACCCTGATCCTCCAGAACACCAAAAAAACCTGAGCCCCATGGATTCACTCGCAATCTACCTGAATGCAACCTTACGCCGGATCGAACAGACACATAGCGATCTGCCGCTGATGCAACGCGCTGGCCAGGCCGCTACCGACTGGGCTTGCGAACTCACCAAAGGCCAGAATCGGCCCATCTTGATTCTAGCAGGCCCGGGCAATAATGGCGGTGACGCTTTCGAGGTTGCCCGTTTGCTGCGCGAACGTTTTTTCGATACCCGCGTCGTCTTTGCCGGTGATTCGGCATCTTTGCCGCCGGATGCGACGGCTGCGTTCGAGCGTTTCATCGCGGCTGGCGGCTTGGTTCTGCCGGCCATTCCCACAGAAAGCCGCTGGGCATTGATTATCGACGGACTGTTCGGCATTGGCCTGAGCCGTGCGCCTGAGGGAATACATGCCGAATTGATCGCTGCAGCGAACCGGTTGGCCGACCGCGACGACTGCCCGCTGCTCGCCTTGGACTGCCCTTCCGGCCTGAATGGCGATACCGGCATGCCACAAGGCCCATCGATACGCGCCAGCCATACCATTACCTTCATCGCGGCCAAAGCCGGTCTGCTGACGGCGGATGGCCCGGACCACTGCGGTGAGATTCGGGTCGCCGATCTGGGCATTTTTGAGTCGCCGGACCTGCCGGCCGATGGCCATCTGATCAGTCGCGCCGATTTTGCCGAACGACTGAAGCCTCGCCGGCGCAATACGCACAAGGGCAGCTTCGGTGGCGTCGGCATCCTCGGTGGCGGCAAGTCGATGGTCGGTGCCGCCCTGCTCGCCGGGCGGGCAGCCCTGAAGATGGGCAGTGGACGGGTTTATCTCGGCCTGCACGATCCCGAGGCGCCGCCGGTTGATCTGGTCCAGCCCGAGTTGATGCTACACCGTGCCGACACGCTGCTCCAGGCGGAACTGCAGGCGCTGGCCTGCGGCCCCGGCCTTGGCCGCTCGGGCGAGGCGATCCGGCTCGTCGAACAGGCGCTCAAATGCCCGCTACCGGTCGTCCTCGACGCCGATGCGCTGAATATCCTGGCCAGCGACGGCCGCCTCGAAGGCAATCTCTACAACCGCATCGCGCCAGCCATTCTGACCCCACACCCGGCCGAAGCAGCCCGCCTGCTCGGCGGTTCGGTCCGCGAGATACAGGCCGACCGGGTCGGTTCCGCCCGCGAACTGGCCCGCCGCTACGGCTGCCACATTGCACTGAAGGGTTGCGGCACGGTCATTGCCACGCTCGATGGCCGCTGGTGGATCAATTCCACCGGCAATCCTGGCATGGCGACCGCCGGCATGGGCGATGTGCTGAGCGGCATCATCGTCTCGCTGCTCGGCCAGAACTGGCCGGCTGAACAGGCCTTGCTGGCCGGTGTTCACCTGCACGGTGCGGCGGCCGACAGCCTGGTTGCCGAAGGTTGCGGGCCAATTGGCCTGACCGCCGGCGAAGTGATCGACGCCGCCCGCCGACTCTACAACGAATGGATTGCCGCCAGCACCAGGCGGTAGAATTCGCCCCCTCAACCGTGACCAGAGCTTTCAGATGACCATCGCTTTCGACTATCCGCTCGCCGCCGAAATCTCCCGCAATGTAGACGCCTCGCTGGTCGAGGACGTCGGCGCCGGCGACCTGACCGCCAGCCTCGTGCCGGGCGATCGCCGGGTCAAGGCGACGGTGATTTCCCGTGAAGCGGGCGTGCTGTGCGGCACGGCCTGGTTCGACGAATGCGTCCGGCGCTGCGATCCATCCGCCACCGTGACCTGGCATGGCGCCGATGGCGAACGCATCGCCCCGAACCAGTTGTTGTGTGAAATCGAAGGCAATGGTCGCGCCCTGCTGACGGCCGAACGCAGCGCCCTCAACTTCCTGCAACTGCTCTCGGCGGTGGCCAGCAAGGCGCGCATCTACGCCGACGCCATCGCCGGCACGAAGGCGCAGGTGGTCGATACCCGCAAGACCCTGCCCGGCCTGCGCATCGCCCAGAAATACGCGGTCCGCGCCGGTGGCGGCGGCAACCACCGGCTGGCGCTGTGGGATGCCATCCTGATCAAGGAAAACCATATTCACGCGGCCGGCGGCATCGCCCAGGCGATGGCCGCCGCCAAGGCGGTAGCCGCCCAGGCGGCGGATCGTTGCAAGTTCATCCAGATCGAGGTCGAGAATCTCGATGAACTCGACCAGGCGCTGAAGGCCGGCGCCAACATGGTGCTGCTCGACAACTTTAGCCTGGAGATGATGCGCGAAGCCTCGCGCGTCAATGCCGGCCGAGCCATTCTGGAAGCCTCCGGCAATGTCACGCTGGACACCATCCGCGGCATCGCCGAAACCGGCGTCGACCGGATTTCGGTCGGTGCGCTGACCAAGGACGTCAAGGCGCTCGATCTGTCGATGCGCTTCGTCGGCTAGGTTTTTTCCGATTTTGTCGTCATAATCGTCCGACAGCAGACCGATAACGAGAATCGAGGGGGAAACTGAATGCTGTTCGTGTTGTTCTACATCGTTGCCATTTCGATCCTGGTTCTGCATTTCACGGGTTTCCTGGCCCGCCGCAATCTCGAATGGCTGGTTCTTGTGCTGGCCGTCGCAGTTTTTCCTGCCGTCATCTACCTCTGACGCCCGAACGGTAGCCAGCAAGGCTGTCGTCACCTGATATTTCCGGACAACAAAAAGGGCAGCCTGGGCTGCCCTTTCCATGCGCTGCGTGCCGATCAGACGCGTTCGACGATGTAGCGCTTGATGGCATCCACATCAGGCGCCATGACTTCGACGCGTTGCGGCAGTTGCTCGATGCCGGCCAGATCGGCCGGGCGGACCGGTTCGGTACCCAACGCCTCGCGGATGGTTTCCTCGAACTTGGCCGGCTGGGCGGTTTCGAGGACGATCATCGGCACGTTCGGCAGGCGATGTTCCAGCGCCACCTTCAGGCCGTCGGCCGTGTGGGTATCGAGCATCACGCCGTATTTTTCCTGGGCCATGCGGATGGTCTGCAAACGGTCGGCATGCGTGCTCTTGCCGGAAACAAATCCGAAATTTGGCATTTTTTTCCAATGGACCGTAGCATTCAGGTCGAAAGCCTGGCCCTTGTCCACCTTGCCCCACAGTTCGGCAACCACCGCCGGATCGCGCCCGACCAGATCGAAGATGAAGCGTTCGAAATTGGAGGCCTTGGAGATGTCCATCGACGGACTGGAGGTGATGCTGGTTTCGGCCGAACTGCGCGGACGGTAAACGCCGGTACGGAAGAATTCGTCGAGCACGTCGTTTTCGTTGGTGGCCAGTACCAGGCGAGCGATCGGCAGGCCCATCTGGCGGGCGATATGGCCGGCGCAGATGTTGCCGAAATTGCCTGACGGCACGCTGAACGCCACCTGCTCGTCGTTCGACTTGGTAGCCAGGAAGTAGCCCTGGAAGTAATAGACGATCTGCGCTGCGACGCGCGCCCAGTTGATCGAATTAACGGCGCCGATCTTGTATTTGGCCTTGAAGGCGGCGTCGTTGGAAACCGCCTTGACGATATCCTGGGCGTCGTCAAACAGGCCGGTGACGGCGATGTTGAAGATGTTCGGATCCTGCAGCGAATACATCTGTGCCCGCTGGAAGGCGCTCATCTTGCCGTCCGGCGAGAGCATGAAGACCTTGACGTTGTGCTTGCCGCGCATGGCATATTCGGCCGCCGAACCGGTGTCGCCGGAGGTCGCGCCGAGGATGTTGATCGCCTCGCCGCGCTTGTCGAGCACGTATTCGAACAGGTTGCCCAGCAGTTGCATGGCCATGTCCTTGAAGGCCAGCGTCGGCCCGTTGGACAGTTCCTGCGTGTAAAGGCCGTCTTCCAGCTTGGTCAGCGGCGTGATCTCGGCCGCGTTGCCACCGTTGCGAGTATGGCAATAGACCTGGGCAGTATAGGTCTTGGCGACCAGCGCCTTCAGATCGGCGGCAGGAATGTCGGTGATGAACTTGGACAGGATTACGTAGGCCAGGTCGGCATACGAAAGCTTGCGCCAGGCATCGAGTTCGGCCCGGTCGATCTGCGGATAACTTTCCGGCAGGTAAAGGCCGCCGTCCGGCGCCAGGCCGCCGAGCAGGATGTCGCAAAAAGACTGGGGAACAGCATGACCGCGGGTCGAGATATAGCGCATGGCGAAAACCTGGAAAGCGAAAACCGCGATTTTACCGCGTCGAGCCCTGGACGCGCACGGCTTGCAGCAAGGCGATGACAAACAACGCTATCCCCGAGCCGACCAAAGCCCCGCCCAGACGTTCGAATCCGGCCAGCAAGGCGATGGCCGCGACGAAAAATAGCAGGCCACGCCAACCACCGGTTGCCGCCAGTTTTTCCCGCAACTGGCCACGGGCCGGTCTCGTTGGCCCCGGCCAGCGCCAGACCGGCAACAATTGACTCAGCGCACCGGTGACCAGCGGCAGCAGGAATCCCGCCCCCCAGGCCAGCAACCCCGGCCTGGCAGGAAACATCCCGGTACCGTGCAGCAAGCCTGCGAACAGTGCCGTCAGCAAGCCGAGCAGCGCAGCGCACAGTGAGGCCGCCACGCCATCCCGCAGCAAGGACCCGATGCCGAAGCGCCGAAACCATTGGCCGATCAGGCTGAGGGCGACAAACAGCAGCAACGCGGCGCCGGGCGCGGCCAGCGGCCAGTAGATTGCCGCGCCCACGGCAACCAGAAGCACACCACCAAGCGCCAACCAGCAACGGCGCCGCAACCAGCTGGCGGCATCCGGATCGGGTTTGCCAAGCGCCGTTGGCAACAGGACGGGGAGCGTGCCCAGGGCTGCCAAGCCAACAAGGCCCAGGGTGTTGATGTGCAGGTGGAACAGCCGCAAGCCATGCCAATGCTCAGGCAGCAGGGGTATCAGCAGGATGGCCAGCAAGGCCAGCAGGAAGCCGCCAAGGGCTGCGGCATACCAGCGCCAGCCGGGATGCGGCGCCCCCAATGTGGCACCGGCCCGCAAGCTGATCCAGCGTAGCAAAATTGCCCCAAAAATGGCGGCGACCGTAGCATTTGCGTAAACCACGCCATACGGCAGCCAGCCCTGCATGGCCATCACCGCGACCAGCCCGTTCGCCTGCGCCAGATTGGGCAAACGACGCAGAGCGGGATGCGGGTCGCCGGTACGGGTCAGCACCGGCACGAAATGCATCATCGCCGCAAAAATCAGCGGCACGATGCCGACGGCGAACGCCAGATGCGCCACCGCCAGTGGCGAACCCCAGCCGCTGATCGCCAACAGGGAACTGGCGATCAGGGAGAACAGGCTGAGGCTCGCCGTCGCTACCAACTCAGGCGACGACGGTGAAGTCGATCACGATGGCGCCCGGCTCACGCTGCTTGTACTCGATGCTCAGGTGCGGACCATAGCGGTTTTGCAATTGGGCGAGCAGCGGCAGGGGATCGTGGTCGTTGCAGAAACGCATGGTTTCGCCGGGTTGCAGGGCATCGAGCGCACCGAAGATGGCGGCGTGGCGGAAGCGCTTGGCGATACCGCGGGCGTCGAACGGATAGAGTGCTTCGGCAGTCGGGCGGTCGCAGGAATGAACGTGATGAATTTGCATATGGGCTCCGGAAAAAACTTGCCGGGATGGCAATCAGATGCAATTCTGCCCGTGCCGTTTTTCGGTTTCCTTGATCCGCATCGGAATACCCTCGTTCCGATCAGGCCATTCATTCGCCGGCGATACCTTTGTCATTTTTTCTTTCCGGACTGCCTGGCCAGATCCAGCGCTCGTCGAATCCGCTGCGGATCCCTGGCACGAAGACCATCGACCATTTCCCGCGAAGCATCGCGCCGCTGTTCGGCATAGCGTGTCAACTCGTCGGCCACCTGGGCGGAAGGCAAGTTCGGGTCGTTTGGCAAGGCGGTCAGGTCATCAAAAATGCGCTCGTAACGCTCGGCCACCAGCGACTCAATCAGATCGGCCACCTCGTCGGAGGAGGCCTTTGTACGTTGCCCTTCCTGCAAGACGCTGTCCCAGGCGCGCGATATCGCAGCATCCTCCTGTAGAAACTGGCCGATTTCCTGACGGATCAGTTTCTCCTCGCTCCACCGGTAGGCCGGCTCCGGAATCTCTCTGACCATGACCGCGACCAGGAAAGCCATGAACAGTGCGGACACCCATCGGCCGAGTTGTGGCCCAGGCTCGACGCCCGGCTCGTTGCGAATCAGCAGAACGCCGCTCAGAACACCAGCCACCAGGCCGCCGATATGGGCCGCATTGTCGATGCCGGGAACCAGCAAACCGAACAGGATACTGACGACCGAAAAGCCAAGCGCAGCCCGAAACAGCCAGCGAAACTCCCCTGGATGCATCCGAGAACGCTCCAGCCAAAGGTAGCTGAGCAGCGCTCCGTAGATCCCGAAAATCGCCCCGGAGGCGCCACCGGAGACGGCAGCACCGGCATGCGCCACCAGCGAAAGGAGATTGCCGACCAGGCCGGCCACCAGATATATCGCTGCAAACCGGAAGCTGCCATACATCCGCTCCACCCACTGACCTGCATCCCAGAGTGCTGCCATGTTCAGGATCAGGTGCAAGGCCCCGAAATGCAGGAAAAGCGCACTGCCCAGGCGCCACCACTCGCCATCCTGTGTCGCCGGCCCGAAATTGGCCCCCCAAGCTAGCTGGACCGTGTTTTGCGAGTGCCAAAGGCTAGCGCCATTGAACAGCATCAGCCCGAAAACCACGACGTTGATGGAGATCAGTAGCGGGGTCAGGCGCAAGCGCGGCATCGCCTGACGCAGCTGATCGTGAAGTGACAGCATGGCCTGCTCTGAATGCGATTCGATTGATACCATGATGGAATTATGCCCGGCTATTTGACCGGTTTGCTCGCTGAGACCTATGCACCAACGAAAACGGGAGCCCGCGGCTCCCGTTTAATTTCTCTGGCTGCAGCGTGCTTATTGCAGTTCTTCCAGGCGAATACGCTTGACCTTGCCCTTCTGCGCTGCCAGGCCTTCAATCTTGACGATCGCTGCATCAGCAGCGCTTTCCTTGCAAACATGGGTCAGGATGATGATGTCGGTTTCGCCTTCACCCTCTTCCGGCTCACGCTGCAGCATGGCATCGATGGAAATACCCTGGTCAGCCAGGATGCGCGTGATATCGGCCAGTACGCCCGGCTTGTCCTCGACGCGCAGACGCAGGTAATAACCAGTCTCGACCTCGCTCATCGGCAGGATCGGCAGGCTGGACATGGCATCCGGCTGGAAAGCCAGGTGCGGCACGCGATGAGCGGCGTCAGCTGTGGCCAGGCGGGTAACGTCGACCAGGTCGGCGATCACCGCCGAAGCGGTCGGCTCGGCACCGGCACCCTTGCCGTAATACAGCGTCGTGCCAACGGCATCACCTTTGACGACGACGGCATTCATGGCGCCCTCGACATTGGCGATCAGTCGCTTGGCCGGGATCAGCGTCGGATGCACGCGCAGTTCGATACCCTTCTCGCGGCGCTTGGCAATGCCCAGCAGCTTGATGCGGTAACCCAGTTGCTCGGCGTACTTGATATCAGAGGCTTCCAGCTTGGTGATGCCTTCGATATAGGCCTTGTCGAATTGAACCGGGATGCCATAGGCGATCGAAGCAATCAGAGTTGCCTTGTGGGCCGCATCGACCCCCTCGATGTCGAAGGTCGGATCGGCTTCGGCATAACCCAGACGCTGGGCTTCCTTGAGCACGTCGTCAAACGACAGACCCTTGTCGCGCATTTCGGAAAGGATGAAATTGGTCGTGCCGTTGATGATGCCAGCCGCCCATTCGATGCGGTTGGCAGTCAGGCCTTCACGCAAGGCCTTGATGATGGGAATGCCGCCGGCCACCGCTGCTTCGAAGGCAACCATGACCCCCTTCTGCTGGGCAGCGGTAAAAATCTCCGTGCCATGCACTGCAAGCAGCGCCTTGTTGGCCGTCACCACGTGCTTGCCATTGGCGATTGACTGCATGACCACTTCCTTGGCCACGCCATAGCCTCCGATCAGTTCAACGATGATGTCGATTTCCGGATCATTGACCAGCGAAAAAGCGTCGTCGGTCACGCGTGCAGCGCCACCGGTCACCTGCTTGGCCAACTCGACATTCTTGTCGGCTACGGCGGTAATCTGGATCGGACGTCCGGCACGGCGGGTAATTTCCTCCGCGTTGCGCTTGAGAACAGTCCAGGTGCCACCGCCGACGGTGCCGATGCCGATAAGGCCAACATTGATAGGTTTCATTTTTAGGATCGAATTGCGTAGGTTTAAGTTTGAATGCTCGGTTTGCTAACTGCCAAGCAACTAGTTGGTGCCGTGGCGCTTGCGATAATTTTCAAGGAAGCGGGCGATACGGCCGATGGCCTCCTTGAGATCATCCTCATGCGGTAGGAAAACCAGACGGAAATGGTCCGGGTGCGGCCAGTTGAAGCCCGTTCCCTGGACCAGCAAGACCTTTTCTTCCTGCAGCAGTTCGCTGATGAACTGCTGATCGTTCTTGATCGGGTAGATCTTCGGATCAAGCTTCGGGAACATGTACAGCGTCGCCTTCGGTTTGACGCAGGTCACGCCGGGGATGGCCGTGATCAGTTCATGGGCGATATCACGCTGGCGACGCATGCGACCGCCTTCGGCAACCAGGTCGTCGATGCTCTGGTAACCGCCCAAGGCCGTCTGGATCCCGTGTTGCCCGGGGGCATTCGCGCACAGGCGCATCGAGGCCAGCATGTCGAGACCTTCGATATAGTCCTTGGCATGGCGCTTGTCGCCGGAAACCACCATCCAGCCGGCACGATAGCCGCAGGACCGGTAGTTCTTCGACAGCCCGTTGAAGGTGATGGTCAGCACGTCGTCGGACAGCGCCGCCACCGAGGTGTGCTTCACACCGTCGTACAAGACCTTGTCGTACACCTCGTCGGCGTAAATGATCAGGTGATGCTGGCGGGCGATATCGATGATTTCGCACAGCAGATCGTCCGGGTACAGGGCACCCGTCGGATTATTTGGATTGATCAGGACGATCGCCCGGGTATGGGCGTTGATCTTGCTGCGAATGTCATCCAGATTGGGCAACCAGCCCTTCGCTTCGTCGCACAGGTAATGCTTCGGCGTGCCGCCCGACAGGCTGATCGCCGCCGTCCACAGCGGATAATCCGGCGCCGGCACCAGGACTTCATCGCCAGCATCGAGCAAGGCATTCATCGCCATGACGATCAGCTCGGAAACCCCGTTACCAACGTAGATGTCCTCCAGCGTCACGCCCTTGATACCCTTTTGCTGGGTATAGTGCATGATCGCCTTGCGCGCCGCGAAGATGCCCTTCGAATCCGTATAACCGGCCGCATTGGGCAGGTTGCGGATGATGTCCTGCTGGATTTCCTCGGGCGAATCGAAGCCGAACGCGGCCAGGTTGCCGATGTTCAGCTTGATGATCTTGTGGCCCTCTTCCTCCATCTGCTTGGCCTTCTGCAGCACGGGGCCGCGAATGTCGTAGCAGACGTTGGCGAGTTTGGCGGACTTCTTGACGTGTTTCATGCGATTGTTCCAGCTAGGGAGCACATGGCCGATGCGGGCCAAAGGTATAATCCTACTGTAACGCATGGTGCACCGCAATTTTGGCGGGCCTCAGAGAATGATCGCACGATGAAACTCCACGTACCCAACACCGCCGGCCTCAACCTGTTTACCGCTTACGGCACCGATTATGCCGCGGTCAACCAGGAAAAATACTCAAAGAACCTGATCCTGCTGCCCGAATCGATCATTCATGAATGGACGGCGGCAACGCTCGGCACCTTGGGCGAAGCCGACATGCAAATCCTGCTCGGTCTGGGTACTGAAATCATCCTGCTCGGCACTGGTAAGCGCCTGCGCTTCCCGCCTGGCGCCCTGCTCCGACCTTTCGCCCCGGCAGGCATTGGCCTGGAGGTCATGGACCTGCAGGCCGCCTGCCGCACCTACAACATTCTCGCCGCTGAAGGCCGCAAGGTTGCAGCAGCCCTGCTCTTCGACTGATCAGCTACGCCCGTAGGTATCCTCGAAGCGAACAATGTCATCTTCGCCCAGGTAACTACCCGACTGCACCTCGATCATTTCAAGCGGCACAATGCCTGGATTTTCCAGGCGATGCTTGATCCCCAGCGGAATATAGGTCGACTGGTTCTCACTAACCAGAAATACCTCGTCACCCTTGGTCACCTTGGCGGTCCCGGTCACGACAATCCAGTGTTCAGCCCGGTGGTGGTGCATCTGCAGCGACAATGAAGCGCCCGGCTTGACGCAAATCCGCTTGACCTGAAAACGCTGCCCGGCGTCCACGCCGTCATACCAGCCCCAGGGCCGGTGAATTTTACGGTGCGCTTGCACCACGGAACGATTCTCGGCTTTCAGGCGATCGACAATTTTCTTGACGTCCTGAGTGGCGTCATGATGTGCCACCAGCACCGCATCGTTGGTTTCGACCACGACCAGATCATTCAGACCGATACAGGTTACCAGTCTGCTCTCTGCTACGGCCAGGGTATTTCTGCAGGCTTCTAGCATGACATCGCCACGCACGCTGTTCCCTGACTCGCACTTGGGCAAGACCTTCCACAGCGCATCCCAGGCACCGACATCCGACCACCCTGCCGAGAGAGGAATGACGGCACATTTCGGCAAATTTCCCCGATCGCCCGAAAGCCGTTCCATGACAGCATAGTCGATAGAATCGGAGGGGCAGCGTTCGAATGCATCACGGTCAACCCTGACGAAATCCCCGTCCTGTGTCACGCCTCTCAAAGCAGTTGTACAAGCCTCAAGGATATCGGGACGACAGACGGACAGTGCCGATAGCCATGTCGAAGCGCGCATTACGAAGATGCCGCTGTTCCACAGGTAACTTCCCGTGTCCAGATAGGCCTGCGCAGTTTCGCGGTCAGGTTTTTCGACAAAACGATGGAGCAGGAACGCCTCACTATCACCAGCAAGACCTTCACCGCACTGGATGTAGCCATATCCGGTTTCCGGACAATCCGGCGTAATCCCGAACGTGACGGCAAACCCCTGCTCGGCGAGCGCAACAGCTCGGGCAAGCACTGCCAGAAATACTGTGCCATCCAGGATCACATGATCTGCCGGCATGACAACCAGCACTGGGTCGCCACCTTCCCTGTTTGCCCACAGCGCAGCCAGGGTCAGCGCCGGCGCCGTATTGCGCCCAAAGGGTTCGAGCAGAATCTGTCCCAGCTTACCCAACAAGCGAATCTGCTCGGCCACCACAAACCGATGCTCCTCATTGCAGACAATTATCGGATTTCCCACATTTGGGAGACCGTCCACCCGCTTGACTGTTTCCTGGAGCATCGAATTTTCCCCGACAAGCGGCAAAAGCTGCTTCGGGTATCTCTCCCGTGACAATGGCCACAGGCGGGTTCCGGCACCACCGGACAAGACGACAGGTATCACATGAGTCATTTGCTGAAATTTTCTTCAATACGAATAAAAAGGCTTCGTGCCGGTTAGTCCAGCTTCTTCAGGTATTCCTTGGTAAATATTTTGTCCGGCAAGTCGCGAAGCTTCATTTCGCTGTAGTCGAGGACAGATTTTTCGCCACTACGCAGCGCATCTTCCATGACCAATCTGGTCGGTCGAACCCGCCCAGCCAGCGTCTGGAAATTTTCGTAGCTGCATTTTTTCAGGAGGCGATTGGAAAGCGAATAAAACTCTGCTTTCAACGGCCAACCGGATTTTTCATTTACCCAGTAGACCACCCGTTGATAGGTCACACTACGGTCGACTGCGATCAATTCAAGCACATGATAGTTGTCACTACCGATCTTTTCGCTGCCAATAATCTTCGGCGTGTAATCGCCGGCAAAATTGGCTCGCGCCAAATCTCCGTTGGCAACCTGCCCGGTAAGGCGCTGTGCCAGCGAAATCCGGACCGGTTGGGATACATCGGGCATGAATACCCACAAATCGCGGCCTTTCATCAGGATGATCTGCCCACGCTCTGCAGCCGGCTCCGTCACCATGACCACCGTATTCTCGTTTCCCTTGGAAAGAACGCGATATTTCCGGAGCTCCCCATCTTTGTCCGGACGCAAGGAATTTATTACAATGTCAACCTGAAAACCATCGGCCGGGAAGCGAACCTTGTCGGCCTTTTCCACTATACTCCGCGCAAGTGCATCATCAGTTGGCGCGGCGGTATTTCCTTCCGCCAATACGGTCATCGACTGGAGCAAAAAGAACATGCCGGACGCCAGAGTGAAAATCCATCTGCCATTCCGTTTGCAGTTATTTCCAACCATGATCACTCTCCCGCACTATTACGACGCAATCACTGACATTATCAAACCATGAGCGTTGTCCGAATCGAACACGTCTATAAGGACTACCAGCTCGGCGAACAAACCGTGCAGGCTCTGCATGATATTACATGGTCCATTGATGCCGGTGTCTTTCTCGCCATTTCCGGTCCGTCAGGCAGCGGCAAAACCACCCTGCTCAATCTGATTGGCTGCATAGACAAGCCAACCCGCGGCAAGCTTTTCATCAACGAGGAAGACGTTTCCGAAAAATCGGCCAACGAACTGGCCGATCTGCGCTCTCGCTCGATTGGTTTCATCTTTCAAACCTTCAACCTGCTCCCGGTGCTTTCTGCCGCAGAGAACGTCGAATATCCGCTACTTCGTCGCACGGATATTTCCGCAGAAGAGCGCAAGATGCGCGTCGATTACTTTCTCAACATCGTGGGTCTGAGCAAATTTGCCGACCACCGCCCAAACCAGCTCAGTGGTGGACAGCGTCAGCGCGTCGCGATCGCTCGCGCCTTGGCCATCAAGCCAAGCATCGTTCTGGCAGACGAACCCACTGCCAACTTGGACAAGGCAACGGGCCGGGAAATTCTGACCCTGATGAAACAAATCAATCGTCACCTCAAGACCACCTTCATCTTCTCCACGCACGACCAGAAAGTCATCGATCGTGCCGACCGTTTGGTTCAAATGGAAGACGGTTACATCACAGCCTTCGGTGTCCGCAACGAAGGCGAAAAGACATGGAATCTGGCCCGTATCCGTACCCTGCCAGAACCAGACGACGAACAATCAGCAACTCAGGAAATCCAGTGATCGCTCCGAAGTCCATCCACCGCCTGACCACTATCGCAGCCTGTTGCCTGGCCCTTGGTACCCAAGCAGCCGACGATGATCTTCTTGGCCGTGACGCACTATTCGGCGACGACCTGCCGAAGGCATCGACGCCACGCGATAACGGCCCCGGCATCAAGGGCTTCGTTCAGTTCGAAGCCGCCAGAACTACGGCCAACCCGGAACACTGGTCAAAATTACGTACGCGCGCCGAACTGGGCAGCACTGGAAAACTTAGCGACAGTCTCAAATGGAAGCTCGGGGCCCGTTTCGACTACGACTTCGTCTACGGAATAAACGACCACTACCCTGCCGATGTCGAAAGGAACCAACGCAACAACGTTGAGCTTCGCGAAAACTACCTCGACTACAGCACGGGAAACTGGGATTTACGTCTGGGCAAGCAACATGTGGTCTGGGGTGAGATGGTCGGCCTGTTCTTCGCCGACGTAGTGTCTGCGCGCGATCTCCGCGAATTCATTCTTCCCGAATTCGACCAGATGCGAATCACTCAGTGGGCCGCCCGTGCCGAGTATTTCGTTGACGACTTTCACGCCGAACTGCTTTGGATTCCCGTGGCAAGCTACGACAACATCGGTAAGCCAGGTGCAGAGTTTTACCCGTATCAACCCACGTTTGGCCTCAATGTTAACTATCGCGGGGAAAAACGCCCCGAGCATGATGCGAACAACATGAACTACGGCCTCAGACTTTCGACATTGAAAAGCGGCTGGGACATTTCGGGCTTTTATTATCGCAGCACCGACATTAGCCCGACCTTTTACCGCACCGTCGATCTGCCCAACAGCACCATCGAATATCAGGCCCGCCACGACCGTATTCACCAGTATGGTGCCACCGTTTCCAAGGACTTTGGCGAGATTGTCTTCAAGGCAGAAGGTGTCTACACCCGCGGACGCAGCTTCACCACGCTCGACCTTGCAGATGGCGACGGCCTTGTCCGGCAAAACACTTTCGACTGGGCAGCAGGCCTCGACTTCACGCTACCTGCCGAAACTCGCTTCAACGTCCAGTTCTTCCAGCGCTATTTCACCAACCACGATAGCAACCTGATTCCCGAAAAGCACGAGAACGGCTACAGCTTGTTGTTAAACAACAAATTCTTCAATAACTGGGAAGCCCAAGCACTGCTCATTTCCAGCCTGAACCGCTCGGATTGGTTATTCCGCCCTCGTCTGAGTTGGAATTTCCAACGCAACTGGCGCTGGGTAATCGGTGCTGACGTTTTTCATGGGCCGCAATCGGGAATGTTTGGCCGCTATGACTCCATGGATCGCGCCTATTCGGAAATTCGCTATAGTTTCTAATCTGGCTTCTGCTTGGGCTACAACAAACAGCCAGATCCGGATACATTGAATCCTTGAATATGAAAAAGCCGCCCAGTTTGAAACTGGGCGGCTTTTTCAGTTTGCAATCCAGAAAACCCGGATTGCCATTCTATTGCCAGATCAGGCCTTGGAAGCGCGACGACGCATCGCACCCAGACCAACAAGGCCAAGACCCATCAGCGCCAAGGAAGCCGGCTCAGGAACGACTCGGACAAGGAAAGCATCACCAGCGGAGCCAACAAGCAGAGTTGCGCAAGTTGCGGCACCGTCAAACGAGCAATCATCAAAACCGCGGTTACCATTCAGCAGGTTGTTGGTAATTGCTTCGAACAGAACTTCGCCAGATGCCATAGCAGCATTCAGGGAATTACCGTCGCTATCCACAAAGGTAAAGCCGGCAATTGCCAGCAACTGACCCAACAGAGTCGAATCGCCGTTGAAGCCACCAATGACAGCGGTCGACGAGGCATTGCCGCCGATGCCGAAGATGGCACCACCAGCGCTATCCGTACCGTTCGAGATCGAGAACGTACCGCTCTCGAAGCTATAGCGGAAACCACCGCCAGGATTCAAAGCGGTGACCTTGCCTTTGACATCGCTGAACGAGATGGTCAGCATTTGACCCAAAACCTGCGGAGCACCCACATCACCGGAACCGACGACGTTTTCCTTGGTGTAGGTCAAGCTGTAAATACCACCGAACTCGGAGAAGCGTGCGCCGACGAAGGCATTGCCCAAACCGTTGACTTCCTGCTCGACAGTAGCGCTACCGGAAACCAGGTTGAGACGACCAATATTGCTGACCGGCGCGAACGAAGATTGCAGACCCCAACCATCTAAAACCTGATACGCGGCTTGTGCAGGGGCTGCAAGTGCGGAGGCAAGGCCAAGTACCGCAATGCTTGAAGCAAGTTTCTGAAGTTTCATGATGTACTCCTAAAATTTATCTAGCGTCTAGCGAGTACATTTGCCTCGCTCGCGTAGCAATAAGCACACAGCATGCCAAAAACTTATTTCACCTAAAAATCAACACCTTAAAAAAACACCACGTGAACCAAAGCTATCCAATGTAAAGATGTCCGACACACGAAAATACCAAACGGCCATTCAACCCAGATCACGATTGCTCATTGAGCATCAATTCAGCGAGATCCAACCGCAACGACCTGCTATCGGGCTGCGAGGAAATACCGATCCGACAGAAGAATCCAAACGGTTCCTCTGCTGATGCTCCCGCAATCGACTCGAATTGATTCGCAAGCGCTGAGCATCGTTCGGCAAAGTTGGCGTCTGCTGAAAAAACGCGTAGCGCTCGGGCATACCAACGAAAGATCACGGGGGTCATCTCTGGCTGGAGCTGAAGTCCGGCACTGGTTGCCGTTAGCCAGAACCGCTGCATGGCGGAGCCCAAGGAAACCCAGTCGTCAATGCTCCGAGGTGCGCGATTCGGCCGGATCAACACGTGCGCCGAGCAAAACAGCGCCGGCAAATAATCCAGCTGCATCCTGGGAGCAATAGTTCCCATCAGGTAGCGGTTGAAGAACTGCACCCGCGCCCAGCTCGCCATAACCCAACGCATTAGCTTGGCAGTCATCGGATCAACACCGACCGCCTGCTCGGGAATACGATCCTTGCTGAAGCGAGCGCCCCACTCGATGATATTTTTATGGACCGGGAATGCCTCGGGGCAGGTCAGGCGAATATAGGCGTTGTCCCACAGCAAGGCGGCGATTTTTTTTCGTTCACGGAAACTCTCGAAGAATTGCAGTTGGTACTGCTCGCCAACCGCCTCAATCAGGGCTTGGCGCTGCATTTCGGATAGCGGAGCCAAACGCATCGGCCTGCGCTGAACCGTCCGTGTCTCAATATATGGAGCCAACGGATCCGGCGCAATGCCCGGAGCCCGTTCGAAGCAAACGGCATACTGGATCTTTCGGCATTCGTCATCGACATGCACACGCCAAGTCATTGCGAGGCCTTCCGCACTCGCTGCGATCCGCATGGTTTCTAGCAAAGCGCCATGTGCCATGTGACTGGCGTGCCCATCGAAGTCATAAAGGATTTCATCGCGCGTGTCGTGCCCATGAACGATCACCTTATCGTCCGCCAAAATCTGGAATCGCCACGGCTGGGTGTTGTCGCCGCTTGGAGCCCAGCGGGCACGCTCGAGAATCCGGCATATGGCCTCTGTCGAGAGAATGCTACGGTCGGCCATATTATTTGCCCATTTTTGCAAGTTGCTGCGTGACCAGATACCGCATCAGGCGTTGCAGCGGATTACGGGCACCGCCTGGGCGCCAGGTACGAATGTATCGCATCCGGTAGGCGTCGAATTGGCTCCCCCAAGGCGCCAGCTTGACGCCCGGGCGATCGAGTGCCAACTTGAGGACCTCGACCGCCGCGACGCCCGCACAGAGCTGGCACGCCGCAATACATGACGGCCCCCTTCTTTCGGCCAGATTAACCCTGGACATATCGACGACGTAACCGCGCTGCAACATAGCCGGAGAAAGGCCGACCAGGAAGTGAATCGCCATCTCCAATTCGTCCCGGCAACCGGAAAATCCAAAATAATCCTCAAAGGACATGCCCCCCGGTGCAAAGACCAGCAAAGCCGTCCCCAGCCCCAGCGGCGCAGCCGTCACAACGGGGATCCCTTTGCGTTCGCAGGCTGCGAACGTTGCCCTGCGTGCTTCGAATGCAAAAAAATCCAGTCCATCCACGTAGACATCGACCCCGTCCAGAAAGGCATCAAGGTTATCGGGCTGCACCCCCCCCGGGAACAAAGCCAGGTCGACCTCCGGGTTAATGTCGCGGACCATTTCAGCCAGCACATCCAACTTCGATTGGCCGATGGTAGACACCAGCGCCCCGACCTGTCGGTTGAAGTTGACGATGTCAAACACATCGAAATCGGCGATCGAAAATTTTCCGATTCCCAACCGGGCAAGCGTCAGAAGGTGAACGCCACCGACCCCGCCAAGCCCACCAATGGCAACCCGCGCATTTTTCAAACGCACTTGTTCGGCTTCGGTCACCCATCCAATATTTCGTGAAAACGCGCTTTGGTAATCGAACATAGCCCCTCACAAGTTTTAATCCCGTCCTGCAGAACATTACTCCATGCCGCCCACCACGCCAATCATGGCGTACCACATGTCATGTTGAAGGCATGTACAATCCGGACATCGAATCCAGACAGATAGAAGTGCTCTCGACATCGGTCCATCTCGCTTTCCGCAACCTGACCCGCAACAAAAGCCGTACGCTTGTCGCATTGCTGACCGTTGCCGGCGGCGTCGTTGCCTTTCTGCTCGCAGGAGGGTTTATCAACTGGATATTCCACGACATGCGCGAAGCAACGATTCATTCCCAACTCGGGCATATTCAAATCGTACGCCCTGGATTCTTCGACAAAGGCATTTCCGATCCATATGCCTATCTGTTGCCGGGCAAGTCTTCGGAAGAAGAAAAAATCCAGGCAATCCCTGGCGTTGCGACCCTGACACCACGCCTTATATTCAGTGGCTTGGCCAGTTTTGGAGATACCACCGTCAGCTTTTCCGGTGAAGGCATCAATCCAGAAAATGAACTGACCATCAGCAACCGAATCACCATTTCCGATGGAAAGAATCTCGACGTCTCCAATCAAGCGGCCGCAATTCTTGGCGAGGGCCTCGCCAGAAACCTGGGGGTCAAACCAGGCGACCGCATTGTATTGCTGGCTACCGCCGCCAACGGCAGTGCCAGCGCCATCGAAGTCACCGTTGCCGGAACATTCTTCACCATCAACAAGGAATTTGACGACTACTCTCTGCGCCTACCTATCGACATGGCACGCAAATTAATACGTGCAAATGGCGCCACATCGTGGGTTGCCCTCCTCGACCGCACGGAAAGCACAATGGCGGTAGCTGACACCATTCGAAGCGAATTGCCGCAAGACAAATTCCAAATTATCTCTTGGACCGAACTGGCCGATTTCTACAACAAAACCGTCGTCCTGTTTTCCAAGCAAGTCGATGTAGTAAAACTGATCATCGGCATCATCATTGTGCTGACCATTTCAAACACCCAGACCATGAGCGTACTGGAACGGACCACCGAGATCGGTACCAGTCTCGCCATCGGCCTGAGAAGCAGTGAAATCATGAAGCAATTTCTAATGGAAGGTACGTTACTGGGGCTCGCAGGCGGATTTGTCGGCATCGCACTCGCCTATCTTCTCGGCGCTGCGATTTCAGCAATCGGCATTCCGATGCCACCGCCGCCCGGCATGGCCCGTGGATATACTGGACAGATACTAATCAGCGGCGCACTGGTTCGCGATGCAGCAATACTCGCCGTTCTAACGACACTGCTGGCAAGCATACTGCCCGCATGGCGCGCCAGTCGCCTGAATGTTGTTGACGCCTTACGCCGTAACCAGTAATGAAAATTGACTTGTTCGCCTTCGCGCTGAGAAACGTATTTCGTCACCGAGCCCGCTCAGCCGGAACGCTGGCGGCAATCGCAATAGGTGTCGCTGGACTCATCCTGGCCGGAGGATTCGTCAAGGATATTTTCATACAACTGGGCGAGGCCATCATCCACTCCCAGACAGGCCATATCCAGATTACCGCCAAAGGTTTTCGCGACGGGAAAAGCCGAGAGCCAGACAAATACCTCATTCGCTCTCCGGATGAACTCGGCAAGCAAATCAAGGCATTCAGCCCTGGCATCGCATTTACCATGGCCAGGCTCAACTTCGCCGGCGTCCTGAATAACGGCCGACGCGACCTAGGCATTATTGGCGAAGGAATAGAGCCGGATGCCGAGCAAAAAGCCGGTACCTTTCTCAACTACATTGAAGGTCGCCCACTCAAATCCTCCGACACCGGGGGCGTCGTCGTCGGAGAAGGAGTCGCAAAATCACTAGGGCTGCGGGTTGGGGACAGGATCACCCTGGTCATCACCCTGGCCGCCGGCGCAGTCAATACCCTCGACTTCGAACTCATTGGGATATTTCAGAGCTTCTCAAGGGAGTTCGATGCCCGCGCCGTTCGCATCCCGCTCCCAGCAGCGATGGAACTCATGGATACGCAGGCCGCCAACGTCATCATCGCCATGCTGGACCACACTGAGGATACCAATGCCACGGTCAATCTTCTGAACCAGCACTTATCAGACAAAAAATTGGACGCTATCGCCTGGAACAAACTCTCCGACTTTTACGAAAAGACCGTCGATCTATACGACCGCCAGTTTGGCGTACTGCGATTGATCATTCTGGTCATGGTTCTGCTGAGCGTCGTAAACAGCGTCAACATGACCCTCTTCGAGCGCACTAGAGAATTTGGAACGCTACGTGCGATCGGCGATCGCTCAACGGACATTTTCCGACTTATCGTTGCTGAATGTGCCTGCCTAGGATTTATTGGCGCGCTAACCGGCATGTTGCTCGGATGCTTGATGGCCCTGCTTATATCAAGCATCGGCATCCCGATGCCCCCCCCGCCAAACGCCAATCTGGGTTACACCGCACTTATACGCCTAGACTACATATCGGTGCTTTCGGCAGGTATGATCGGATTTGCAGCCTGCCTGCTTGCCAGTCTGCTGCCTGCACACAGGGCATCCAAACTGGATATCGGGGACGCGCTACGACACGGCGTTTGACATTCAACGTGAAATATTTCCAAGCGACAATTAGCGTTCGACATCATTCTGTTACGCATTCCGCTATGATTATGTCTGTTGCTTACCCAAGCTTCCGAACGAGAACTATTTGAGGGAATAACTATGATTCGCACCTGTAACCGACTCCTCTCCTGCACAAAGTGGCTTCTCCTTGCCGCCACATTGTCCTTGGGGGCATGTGCCTCTCATCCGCCTGCACCAATGAATGCCGCGACATCGGATTACAGCTACAAAATCGGTCCTGGCGACACCCTTAATATCGTGGTCTGGCGCAATCCCGAACTCTCGATGAGCGTTCCAGTTCGCCCGGACGGAAAAATCTCTGCACCGCTCATTGACGACTTGGCAGCCATGGGCAAGGACTCCACGGCACTGGCAAGGGATATCGAGAAGGAATTGACCAAATTCATTCGCGATCCCGTTGTAACCGTGATCGTGACCGGATTCGTCGGGCCGTACAGCGAGCAGATCCGTGTCGTAGGCGAAGCCGCAAAACCCCAGATTCTTGCTTACAAGCAGAAAATGACCATTCTTGACGTAATGATTGCCGTCGGCGGCATCACCGATTTCGCCGATGGCAACCGTGCAACGATATTGCGGACGTCCGAAAACAATATGCAGTACGGAGTTCGCCTCAAGGACCTGATCAAGAACGGGGACGTTTCAGCCAACGTGGAAATGAAACCGGGTGACGTTGTCATCATTCCGCAAAGCTGGTTCTAAGCATTCGATGAACAACATCCACCGCCTTGGTAGCCTTACCAAGGCGGTTAACCTCTTGAGCTCATAGATGGAAGAAATTCTTCGCCAGGCCCTTACTATCCTGCGCGCAACTTGGAAGCATCGCCACCTCGGCATGATAGTCGCGTGGGTCGTCGGTGCCATTGCTGCCGGCGTCATACTACGCATTCCAAACCAGTATGAAGCGTCAGCCCGCATCTACGTTGACACTCAATCGATTCTTAGGCCGCTAATGTCCGGGCTCGCTGTGCAACCGAATATTGAACAGCAGATCATGATGCTGAGCCGCACCCTGATCAGCCGTCCGAATCTTGAAAAACTGATCCGGATGGCAGATCTTGATCTCGACGTAAAAAACAAAACGCAGCAAGAAGCACTCATCGACTCTCTTGCTGACACCTTGAAGATTCAAGGCCTTGGTCGCGACAATCTCTACACCATTTCTTTTCGCGACCCCGATCCTGGCAAGGCACAGCGCGTAGTTCAAGCACTCGTCTCGATTTTTGTGGAATCCAGTTTGGGAGACAAACGCCAAGACACAGATTCGGCGCGCAAGTTTCTTGAAGAACAAATTCGCAACTACGAGAAAAAACTGGAAGTGGCAGAAAATCGCCTTAAAGAATTCAAATTAAGGAATATAGAACTTGCTGCCAGTGAAGGAAAAAGCGGGATCGACCGTCTGGGTGAGTTAAGCACTCAAATGAATCTAGCTCGCCTGCAGCTTCGTGAAGCCGAGCATTCACGGGACGCCCTTCGTCGTCAAATTGCCGGTGAAGAACCCGTTCTTCTCCCGGACGCCCCGGGATCGGAGTCAACAGTCTCCCTGCCAGAAATCGATGGGCGCATCGATACCCAAAAGCGCAATCTAGACACCCTGCTCCAACGCTATACCGAACAACATCCTGATGTAGTGGGTACCCGCCGCCTGATCAAAGAGCTTGAGGAACAAAAGCGTCAGGAAATTCAAGCTCGCAAGAAGTATGCTGCAGCAAATCCAGGTACCGCGGTGAGCAACAATCCAGTGTTTCAGCAACTCAAGGTCGCTCTAGCCGAAGCGGAAGCCAACACCGCCTCTCTGCGCGCCCGAGTAAGCGAGTACGAGGAAAGATACAAGCGCAGCACCGACCTGATGAAAACCCAACCTCAGTTGGAAACCGAATTGGCGCAACTGAATCGTGACTACGAACTGGACAAGCGAAATTACGAACAACTGGTGTCCCGGCGTGACTCCGCCGAGCTTTCGGGTGATCTGGACACAGCCGGTTCCATGGCTGACTTTCGATTGGTTGACCCGCCTCGCGCCTCATCTAAACCCGTCGCCCCAAATCGCCTAATGCTGCTACCCCTCGGATTATTACTCGCGCTAGGTGGTGGGTTATTTGCTGCTTTTGCAGCCAGCCAGATTCGCCCCGTTTTCTTTGACAGTAAAACCCTGCGTGAAGCTACTGATCTCCCCGTTCTTGGAATGGTATCCCTGATTCCTAATGAGGCACGTCGCCTTAGAGAACGATCAAGTCTTCAACGTTTTCTGCTGGCAACCGGCGGACTGGTACTGGCCTATGGGATTGGGTTGGGATTCCTTACCTTCCTATCCCAACGTGCGACTTGAGGTTGATTGATGAGTCTGATTGAACAAGCGGCAAAGCGCCTAGAGCAACTTCGCCAAGCAGGGGTCGAACTTCCGGAACAGCCCCAAGCTGAGCAGATATCGACAAGCACCTCGCCCTATGACAAGGAACTACCACTAGCTGCAACTTCGGGAAAAACAGCACCACCGTCGGTAGCAACCAAGGCAACTGCACATCCTTCCAGCGCTCAAACAACACTGGATCTTGACACAATTGCGGCGACAGGACTGTTGGTACCCAATGCGGCCCGAAGCCAGTTGGCCGACGAGTTCCGCGTTATCAAGCGCCCGCTCATCGCAAACGCCATGGGCAAAGGAATTGAACCGATCTCTAATGGCAATTTGATCATGGTCACCAGTGCACTCCCTGGTGAAGGAAAGAGCTTTACAGCCATTAACCTAGCAATCAGCATCGCGATGGAACTCGACAACACCGTGATGCTAGTCGATGCTGACGTCGCCCGCCCATCTGTCCTGAATATGCTCGGCTTGCCACCAGCCAAGGGCTTGCTGGATGTGTTGCAACAAAACTCCGTTGATATTTCAGGGGTATTGCTGCGCACGAACATCGAGAAGCTTTCCATCCTGCCAAGCGGCACACCACACCCCAGAGCAACTGAACTGCTGGCAAGCGATACCATGGTTCGGCTACTTGACGATATGGCAAGTCGATACAGCGACCGCATCATCGTCTTTGACTCACCTCCGCTCTTGTTAACGACGGAATCACGAGTTCTGGCGACCCACATGGGACAGGTTGTGATCGTCGTGAACGCTGAGAACACTGCTCAAGCGGCCGTAAAGCAGGCCATCACCACCATCGAGTCCTGCCCCCTCAAGATGATGGTCTTAAATCAGGTCAGACAGGCCAAGGCCGATAGTTACGGCTATGGGTACGGCTATGGTTATGGGTATGGAAATGACAACACCTAAGCACGCTCTCAGCCGATATGCCCTGACACTTGTCATCGCTGCGGCTTCCTTCGCTGCTTCTGCACAACAAATCCCTGCAGGGGGGCAGCAAGTCCCAGGCTCCGCAATTTCAGGCAGCTCGGCAACAAACGCAGGCACGTCCTCGCCATTGCCAAATCTGGATGCGGAAGGCTCGGGAACCCAACCCCCGCGAGCCTTTGTCATCAAACCTAAAATCAAATTTACCGAAACATGGACCGACAACGTTTCAATTGCTCGGGCTAACAATGGAAAGGAAAGCGGTTTTATTACCGAATTGGCCCCCGGGGTAAATATAAACGCGAAAACAGCCCGACTTAAGGCAAAACTCGACTACACCCTGCTCGGACAGTATTACAGCACGCCGTCTGGTTATAGCCGCACCCAGAATAGCCTCAACTCCTTTGGCACGCTTGAAGCCGTAGAGCAGTGGCTTTTTGTTGATTTTAGTGGGGTCATTGCACAGCAAGCCAAATCTGTATTTGGCCCGCAGTCACCAAGTAGTTCCAGCCTGAATAAAAACCTGACCGAAACTGCTACCTATCGCCTTTCACCCTATATTCGCGGCCAATTTGCCGGTTTGGTCGAGTACACCCTGCGCTACAACCGTTCGACCACGCAGGCCAGCGCCGCAACCGTTTCGGATATCGAACTCTCGGAATGGACTGGCCAGATACGTGGGAGCACGCCGTTCCAGAGTTTGCGGTGGTCGCTGGATGCCAGCCAGCAATCAGCCGACTATAGCCTTGGTCGAAAAACAGATGCTGAAAGGCTATACGCTACAGCCACCTATCTGGTTGTACCCCAGTTCTCTCTTTCCTTTAGTGGAGGAACTGAATCGAACAACTACGCATCCGCGAATTCGGAGAGCCACACTACCCACGGCTACGGCTTTGATTGGACACCAACAGAACGTACCAAAATATCAGCTTTCAAAGAGCGACGCTTCTTTGGCGATGGACATCGTTTCAACATTACTCATCGTTTCCCGTTGAGCAGCATCAGCTACTCTGACACTAAAGACGTAGCCGTTCTGCCAAATCAGTTTGCGTCGGTTGGTCTTGGAACATATTTCAATCTCCTTTACCCACTCTGCATACAAACATTGACTGACCACATCACAGACCCAGAGCAACTTAATCAGGAATGCACTGACAGGACCAATGCATTGATTAGTCAAATGGGAAGATCACCGAATGAGCAAGCCGTTAGCAGTTTCCTCACCTCGAGAGCCACTCTGCAACGGAGGCAGCAGCTTACATTCGCGATCCAGGGCGCCAGAAACACTCTCACCGTGCTGTTAAATCGCAACGAAATACAATCGCTTTTTGCCGCAAACGGCTTGCCAGACGACTTTAATTTGAACACCGACATTCGTCAGCGCGGCCTAAGTGTCAATCTTTCTCATCGCCTGACAGGCCTCACCAGCCTAAACATACTGGCTTCGCGTCAGGAAAGCGTAAGTACCAGCGGCAACGCACTAAAACTTACCACTACGATCTACCAAGCCAACCTGACCTCCTCTTTGGGCCCAAAAACCACAGGCGGTCTAAGCATCCGGCGGACCGAATCGGATAGCACCATCAGTCCCTATACCGAAAACGCACTCATCGGCACTCTGTCGGTAAACTTCTAAGCCTATGTACGAATCATTCTACGGCCTGTCCAGCAAGCCTTTCCAGTTAAACCCCGATCCTACTTTTTACTTTGGCAGTAAACAGCATCGTCGCGCTCAAGCCTATCTTGAGTACGGCATGCATCAGAACGAGGGGTTTATCGTCATCACTGGAGAGGTAGGCGCAGGAAAGACCACTATCGTACGCGGTCTCCTTGACAGTCTTGATCCCGAAAAAGTCGTCGCGGCGCAACTGGTCAGCACTCAACTCGATGCTGACGACACCCTCAGATTGGTAGGCGCTGCCTTTGGCCTGCGCACCAAGGATGTCGCAAAATCTGACGTACTGATGTCCCTTGAGGCTTTTCTGATCAGCATGGCCACCAAGGGAAAACGCTGCCTTCTCGTCGTAGACGAAGCACAAAACCTGACAGCACGTGCAGTTGAGGAACTGCGCATGCTTTCCAATTTTCAGTATGGCAATCAGGCCTTGCTGCAGAGTTTCCTGGTTGGCCAACCTGAGTTCCGGCAGATTCTGCAAAGCCCTCACATGATGCAGTTTCGCCAGCGCGTAATTGCGGCTTGCCATATCGGGCCGCTCGATGTCACCGAAACGCAGGCCTATATCGAACACCGTTTGAAAATGGCCGGCGCGAAGGTGGATTCACCAAATCTTTCACAGGGTGCGTTCGAGTCAATATTCAAGGCCAGTAGCGGCATTCCCCGAAGAATTAATTCTGTCTGTGATCGGCTGCTGCTGTTTGGCTTTCTGAATCATCAGAAAAGTTTCGATATCGCTGATGTTGATGAAGTGGCTCGCGAAATTTTTGAGGAAACGATTGGCGGATCCACCCAAGTACAGATGCAATATTCCATGAACAGCACTGGAGATGCCCCCTCGCCGTATGCCGAGACCGGAGCAATCTCCACGGGTGAGTGCCATTCACTGCCGCCCCATGAATTAGTATCCCTGTTGAGTGCCGAACATATTGCCGAGCGTTTGATCAGACTCGAACAGAGCCTGACACGCCTGGAACGTATAAACGGTGCCACGCTAACACTGATGCAACAGTATTTTCGCGTGAACGCGTCAACCACCAACCTGCAGTCGGCGAATGAAAATGCAGATGCCTAACGTTTGGCCCCAAGAACTCGGCCCCGTGATTTGTGTCGTCGGTGCCCGTCCAAATTTCATGAAGATGGCCCCTATTTTGCGCGCCTTTGCCGCGCATAAGCCGGCCATTCCTACCTTGTTGCTTCATACCGGCCAGCATTACGACCGTGACATGAACGACAAGTTGTTTGAAGACCTGCGCCTCCCCCATCCGGACATCAATCTGGAAGTCGGTTCAGGATCCCATGCGGTACAAACAGCCGAAGTGATGCGTCGATTCGAGCCCGTCGTCGACGAAAAAAAGCCTTCCTGCATTCTTGTGGTCGGCGATGTCAATTCGACACTCGCCTGCACGCTGGTTGGCGTCAAAAAGGGCATTCCCGTAGTGCACGTCGAGGCTGGCCTGCGCAGCTATGACCGCTCCATGCCGGAAGAAATCAATCGTGTCCTGACCGATCAGGTTGCCGACCTGCTCTATACGACCGAGCGCAGTGCTGCCGACAACCTTGCCCGTGAAGGAATTTCGGCTGATCGCATCCGCTTTGTTGGCAACGTAATGATCGATTCCTTGTTGAGCAACAAGGAACACGCCAGGAATCCTGCAGACTCAATTAGAGCAGCCGGCCTTGATCCGACCGTAATTAGTGATGGATTCGGTATCGTCACGATGCACAGACCATCGAATGTCGATCATCCTGAAGTTTTGCAGTCGCTACTTGAAGTATTACGAGAGATATCTGCATCGATTCCGCTGATCTTTGCCCTTCATCCGAGAACCAAAGGCAACATTGAACGCTTTGGCCTTGGCGAGTTGATCGACACTAGGCGAATGCTGATGCTGCCGCCCCAGGGCTACCTTGAAATGCTCGGCCTAATGGCCAATGCCCGCATAGTTCTGACCGACTCGGGGGGATTGCAGGAGGAAACCACAGCCCTTGGCGTTCCATGCCTGACCATGCGTGAAAATACCGAGCGTCCGATTACTGTCGACCAAGGCACCAACACCATGGTTGGCCGCGACATTGAGTCAATTCGTCACCATGCGGCAGAAGTTCTTGCCGGCCAAGGCAAGAGCGGGCGAGTCCCGGAGTTGTGGGATGGACATACCGCCGACCGTATCGCCACTGATCTCGCCTGCTGGCTGATCGAGCGTCATAGTCGACAGTGATGACAGAAAATGACAGAGTCGATAGCAGTTCCCCGCAACGCTTTCACTATAGACGTTGAGGACTATTTTCAGGTCTCGGCTTTTGCACCGCATATTCCTCGCAGCGAGTGGCCCATCCGTGAGTGCCGCATTGAACGGAACGTCGACAATATCCTCGCCATGCTTGATGAACATGGCACCAAAGCGACTTTCTTCACTTTGGGCTGGATTGCCGAGCGTTATCCGGAAGTTGTTCGAAATATCATCCGTAACGGTCATGAACTTGCCAGCCACGGCTACGGCCATGAACGGGCTAGCGACCAAACACCGGAGAGTTTCTTTGCGGATATCAACGTTGCAAAGCTGATTCTTGAAGATCTGTCAGGAACCGAGGTCAAAGGTTATCGCGCCCCTAGTTTTTCGATAGGAGAAAATAACCTCTGGGCTTTCGAGTGCCTTGAGAAAGCCGGGTATCGCTACAGTTCGAGCATTTATCCCATCCGCCACGACCACTACGGCATGCCGGACGCACCGCGTCACGCGCACGCAATCGGTAGCCTGATTGAAATTCCGGCAACGACCTTGCGCTTCCTGAGCAGAAACTGGCCCGCCAGCGGTGGCGGCTATTTTCGTTTGATGCCCTATGGCCTGTCGCGCTGGATGATTGCGCGGATCAACCGCGTCGACCAGCTCCCCGCCGTGTTCTATTTTCATCCCTGGGAACTGGATGTAGACCAGCCACGGATACCCGGCATCGGCAGCAAAACCCGCTTCCGTCACTACGTCAACATCCATCGGATGGAACGTCGCCTGCATCGCCTTCTCGCCGATTTCGCATGGGGTCGGATGGATCACCTGTTTCTCGGCGAAAGCTGAACGTCCTATGCGAATCAAACTGCTTGATCCTTCAGATACCGAAGGCGCTTTGCGCTGGGACCAATTCGTACAGTTATCGCAGGAAGCCACCTTTTTCCATCGTTCAGCTTGGCAAACCATCATTCGCGAGGTATTTCGCCATCCGACCTATTTTCTTTACGCCGAACGCGATGGCGAAATTCAGGGCATCCTTCCCCTCGCCCACGTAAAGAGCATGCTCTTCGGCAATGCCTTGATTGCCCTGCCCTTTGCTGTCTATGGCGGAATCGCTGCCTCCGATCCAGATGCAATTTCCCCCCTGGAGGCGGAAGCACAGGCATTGGCACGGAAACTCGACGTTGGCCATCTCGAATTCCGCAACCTTTACGCACGACATGCCGATTGGCCAAAGCAGGACCTCTACGTCACTTTTCGCAAGGAAATCCTACCTGATGTTGAGGCCAACATGCTTGCCATCCCGCGCAAGCAGCGTGCGATGGTGAGAAAAGGCATAAACAACGGGTTGATAAGCATGGTCGAAAAGAATTCCGACCATTTTTTTGCCCTGTTTGCCGATAACGTACATCGCCATGGGACCCCGGCGCTCCCCAAGCGCTATTTCGACGCCCTTCTCCGAATCTTCGGTGACGACTGCGAAATTCTCACGGTGACTACACCTGAGGGTCAGCCGCTCAGTAGCGTCCTGTCGTTCTACTTCCGCGATGAAGTCTTGCCCTACTACGCTGGCGACGACGAGTCAGCCCGTCAGTTTGCCGCCAACGACTTCAAATACTGGGAATTGATGCGGCGCAGTTGCGAGCGCGGTCTGAAGGTTTTCGATTATGGCCGCAGCAAGGTCGGTACCGGTCCCTACTCCTTCAAGAAAAACTGGGGATTCGAGCCGCAACCGCTGCACTACGAATATTGCCTTTATAAACGGGACAGCATTCCGCAGAACAACCCATCGAACGCTAAATATAAGCTATTCATCGAAGCCTGGCGGCGCATGCCAATTGGTTTGGCGAATTTTCTCGGCCCCCATATCGTTCGGAATCTGGGGTAATCGATGAACAATCCGACAACGAGTTTAGCCGCCGATATTCCTTCATCAGGGAATCACTGGAAGTACAGCTTGGCGGCCCTTGCGCTGATCCTGATCTGGATCGGTTACTGCTATTGGGACACCTTGGTCGCAATGGCGCAGATTTGGTGGCGTTCGGATACCTATGCCCATGGGCTGATTGTTCCCCCCATTTCGATCTGGCTTATTTGGCGAGATCGAGAACAGCTGACCCCACTCCGACCAGAGCCGACTTTCTGGTTCATTCCAGCACTGATGGTCGTTATTTTCTGCTGGCTACTGGGAGAACTGACTTCGGTTAACTCCCTGACTCAATTTTCCGTTATTGGTATCTGTATTCTGGCCACGATGTCAGTACTAGGCCTCCAAGTCAGCAAGAGGTTGGCATTCCCCCTGTTGTTCCTGTTTTTTGCCGTTCCGATTGGTGATTTCCTTCTGCCTCGCCTAATGGAATGGACTGCCGACTTTACGGTAGTAGCCCTCAGGGCAACGGGAGTACCGGTGTATCGCGAAGGACAGAACTTCGTCATCCCGAGCGGACGGTGGTCGGTGGTTGAGGCATGCAGCGGTATCCGATACCTGATCGCTTCGCTAACCATCGGGGTTCTGTACGCCTATCTAACCTACACCTCCCTCAAACGGCGTTTGATCTTTGCGCTGCTATCGCTGCTCGTTCCCATTCTTGCCAATTGGTTGCGTGCCTATTTTATTGTCATGCTCGGCCATATCTCCAATAACGAACTTGCCGCCGGCGTCGACCACCTGATCTACGGCTGGATTTTTTTCGGAATCGTCATTGCCATCATGTTTGTCATCGGCATGCGCTGGGCCGAACCCATTTCTGAGCAGCAATCCTATACGGTGGCTGCCTCGACTTTTTCCCAGCGCCCAACGAATTTCTGGTTGCTGCCGGCAATGATTGCCATTATCGTAGCCTCTGGCCCCTTAGCCGATGGCAAGCTTCGCCAAGGCAACTCCAGCACGCCGGTCAGATTCTCACCTCCCGCGTCTAAAGAAGCATGGCATCCGGTGACGCCTCCCATAGCGTGGCAACCAGTATTCAACAACGCATCCGCCGAATTCCAATCGGCGTATAACATCGCCGATCGCTGGGTTGGCCTCTATATCGCGTTTTATAGAAATCAGAATTACGAACGTAAGCTTGTTACATCGACAAATGCGTTGGTCACCTCGCTTGATCCCGTCTGGCAAGTTGTCACCGGCGGGCAGGTGACCGCCAACATCGCAGGCAATCAGCTACGTGTTCGCCAGTCCGAATTGCTGGAAAAGCAAGGCAATCCCGAAGAGAGATACGTTATTTGGCAGTGGTATTGGATCAATGGCCGCCTGACCAGCAGCGAAATCGAAGCCAAATGGCTCACAGCCTTGGCCATGCTCTCCGGTAAAGGCGATGACAGTGCCGTGGTGGTGGTCTACACGCCCAAGAAAGATGCAGAAGCCACCTTGACGGAGTTTACCCATGATCTCGGCGAGCAAATCCAGTTCGCCCTGGCCGATACCCAACGCAAATGAATGACACACGCCCGTTGGTCGTCCATATCATGCACCGCTTCGATACCGGTGGCCTTGAAAATGGCATCGTTAACCTGATCAATCACATGCCGGAAGAGGCCTATCGCCACGCCGTCGTTGCCCTTACCGAAATCACGGAATTCAAGCAACGGATACACCGCTCCGACGTCAACTTCATCGCCCTGAATAAGCAGCCCGGACACGCATTCTGGATTTACCCGCAGCTCTACCGACTGTTCCGGCAACTGAAGCCAGCCATTGTCCACACCAGAAACCTGGCTGCACTCGAAGTAGCAGTACCGGCATGGGCTGCAGGGGTACCCGTACGCATCCATGGCGAACACGGCCGCGACGTTGGCGATTTTGACGGCAGCAACAAGAAATATCAGTGGATACGGCGCCTCTACAGCCCGTTCGTGAAACATTACATAGCGCTTTCGCGTGATCTCGCACACTATCTGATCAATCCCGTTGGCATTGCTGCGAAACGCGTGACCCAGATCTACAACGGCGTGGACTCGACCCGCTTTCATCCCTCCCCGATACGCCAGCCGATTTCCGGCAGTCCCTTCAACGATTCGGGACTCTGGCTGGTCGGCACGGCCGGTCGCATGCAAACTGTCAAGGACCAGACCAATCTCGCCCGCGCTTTTGTCGAAGTCCTGACCGCCACCCCGCAACTGCGCCGGCGGCTACGTTTGATCATGATCGGTGACGGCCCGCTGCGCCGGGAAGCATTGGCCATCCTGGAAGCCGCCGGCATAGCCGATCTCGCCTGGCTCCCCGGTGAGCGCAAGGACATACCGGAAATCATGCGCGGACTCGACTGTTTCGTGCTGCCCTCGCTGGGCGAAGGCATCTCCAATACCATCCTCGAAGCCATGGCCAGCGGCTTGCCCGTCATTGCCACCGCAGTCGGCGGCAATATCGAACTGGTCAGCGAAGGAATAAACGGCCGACTGGTTCCAGCCGCCGACCCATCGGCACTGGCAAAAGCCATCATCGATCTGGCGCAACAACCGGAACTCGCCAAATCCCTCGGCCAACAGGGCAGGCACCAGATTGAGCAACGCTATAGCATGGCCGCCATGGTGCAAAGCTACCAGCAGGTCTATGACCAACAGCTAGGCAGAATGCTACGGTCAAGCGGAAATTTTCCCCAAAATTCAAATTAAGAGAACCCCATGTGTGGAATAACCGGCATCTTTGACACCCGAGGCAAACGCGACATCGATCGTGCGGTGCTCCATCGCATGAACGAATCGCAATTCCATCGCGGCCCCGATGAAGGCGGTCTGCATGTCGAGCCAGGCGTCGGGCTTGGCCATCGGCGCCTCTCCATCATCGACCTGTCTACCGGCCAGCAACCGCTCTATAACGAAGACCAGAGCGTCTGCGTCGTCTTCAACGGCGAAATCTACAACTACCAGGAACTCATCCCCGAGTTGCAGGCCCTCGGCCACATTTTCCACACCCGCAGCGACACCGAAGTCATCGTCCACGCCTGGGAAGCCTGGGGAGAAAGCTGCGTCGACCGCTTCCGCGGCATGTTCGCTTTCGCCCTCTGGGATCGTAATCGGGAAACCCTCTTTCTCGCCCGCGACCGTCTCGGCGTCAAACCCCTCTACTACGCCTTGCTCGACGACGGCACCTTCCTTTTCGGCTCGGAACTCAAATCGCTTCTCGCCCACGGTGGCCTCAAGCGCGACATCGATCCCTGCGCTGTCGAAGAATACTTCGCCCTCGGCTACGTCGCCGAACCGCGCGCCATTTTCAAACAGGCCAAGAAATTGCCACCGGCCTGTACCCTCCTCCTGCGTCGTGGGTACCCCGTCGGCGAACCCCGCGAATACTGGGATGTCCGCTTTACCCTCGACAACCCGATCAGCGACGCCGACGCCTGCGCCGAATTGACCCATCGCCTCGAAGAATCCATCCGTCTCCGGATGATCTCCGAAGTACCGCTCGGCGCCTTCCTCTCTGGCGGCGTCGATTCAAGTGCGGTGGTTGCGATGATGGCAGGGCTGTCGAATTCGGCGGTCAACACCTGCTCCATCGGCTTCTCAGACCCCGCCTTCAACGAATCCGAATTCGCCAAGATGGTCGCCGACCGTTACCAGACCAATCATTATCTCGACATGGTCGAAAGCGACGATTTCGACCTGATCGACACCCTGGCAAAACTCTACGACGAACCCTATGCCGACAGCTCGGCCATCCCCACCTACCGCGTCTGCCAACTGGCCCGCAAGCACGTCACTGTCGCCCTTTCCGGCGACGGCGGCGATGAAAGTTTCGGGGGCTATCGTCGCTATCGTCTGCATCTGATGGAAGAAAAAATGCGCTCGGCCTTGCCCCTCGCGCTGCGTCGCCCGATATTCGGCACCTTGGGCAGGTTTTATCCAAAGGCCGACTGGGCGCCACGTATCTTCCGCGCCAAAACCACCTTTGAAGGCATGGCTCGCACCGCGGTGGAAGCCTATTTCAACTCGGTTTCCATTTTGCGGTCGCCGATGCGTACCCAACTCTTCAGTCGGCAATTCAAATCCGACCTGGGTGGTTACGACGCGATCGAGGTTTTCAATCGCCATGCGGGCAAAGCCAACACGGATGACTCCCTGGCCCTGATCCAGTACCTGGACCTGAAAACCTATCTCGTCGGCGACATCAACACCAAGGTCGACCGGGCCAGCATGGCGCATTCCCTTGAAGTGCGAGAGCCACTGATGGACCACAAACTGATTGAATGGCTGGCGACACTGCAATCATCCAAGAAGGTTCGCGGCCAGGAAGGCAAATACCTGCTCAAAAAAGCGATGGAACCCCATCTCCCTGCGGACGTTCTATATCGTCCCAAAATGGGTTTCTCGGTTCCTCTCGCGCGCTGGTTCCGCGGCCCCCTCAAGCAACGGGTAAAGGAATCCCTGCTCGGAACCCGCCTCAACGATACCGGTTATTTCAATCAGAAATATCTGGAGCATATCGTTGAGGCTCACAACTCCGGCGCCCGGGACTATAGTGCTTCCATCTGGACAATCTTGATGTTCGATGCCTTCCTCCGGAATGTCATTGATGACGATAACACTGGTCATTTCGGCCACCACCGAATTCAGCAATAACAACCCAATCAGAAAACTTATTGCTACCTTTAAACCAACCGCGAATATCTTGCCCAGCAAGGCTTGCTGGTTATCTTGCCGAAAAAATATCTGACAATGCGCATTCTGCATATTCTCGACCACTCCATCCCGCTACATAGCGGCTATGCATTTCGCTCGCTGGCCCTGCTTACGGAACAACGGCGACTGGGCTGGGAAACACTGCATCTGACCACGCCCAAGCAGGGACAAACCCAGGCTGATGAAGAGACAGTGGACGGCTGGACTTTCTACCGGACCCGTCAAACAGCCGGGATGTCAGGGATTCGAGGCTATTTTCGGCAAATGGCAGCAACCCAGGCACGGATAGAAGAACTGGTAAAAAAATTTCAACCGGATATTCTCCACCCCCACTCCCCTGTTCTCAACGCCATACCAGCCATCAACGCAGGACGCAAACTGGGCCTGCCCGTCGTTTACGAGATGCGAGCCTCCTGGGAAGACGCAGCCGTAGACCATGGCACCACCGTTGAAGGCAGCCTGCGTTACCGACTTTCACGAGCCCTCGAAACCTGGGCTCTGCGCCGTGCCTCGGCCATCACGACGATTTGCGAAGGCCTGCGCGCAGACATCCTTTCACGAGGAAATATTGGCGCAGAAAAAGTAACCGTAATACCCAACGCAGTTGATGTGGAGTCCTTTGCCTACGCCCCCCCTGCCGATCCCGAACTTCGCCGGAAACTGGGGCTCAATGGCTGCACCGTACTCGGTTTTGCCGGCTCCTTTTATGGCTATGAGGGACTCGACCTTCTCCTGGAGGCAACGGCACGGCTACTCCCCAGCCATCCGGACCTAAAAGTCCTTCTGGTCGGGGGCGGCCCCCAAGATGAAGCGCTGAAAGGACAGGCGGAACGCCTTGGAATCAGTGGTCGCATCGTATTCACCGGGCGCGTCCCCCATTCTGAAGTCCAGCGCTACTACGGCCAGATCGACCTCCTCTGCTACCCGCGAAAATCCATGCGCCTCACCGAACTGGTGACTCCGCTCAAGCCTCTGGAAGCAATGGCACAAGGCAAACTGCTTGTGGCCTCCGACGTTGGCGGCCATCGCGAACTAATTCGCGACGGAGAAACAGGAGCGCTCTTCAAAGCTGGCGATCCCGCAGCCTTAGCGGAGGCAATAAGCCACATGCTGGCGAATCGCGAAAACTGGGAACGCATCAGACGATCTGGCAGGGCCTTTGTCGAAAAGGAACGGACTTGGGCAAGTAGCGCCGCCAACTATGCTGCTGTCTATAGCAGCGTTCTCCCAGCACATGGCGTTGCGGCCAATACGGCCAGCTAACCGGAATAGAGACGCTACATGTGCGGCATATACGGCATCATCCATCTTGACGGCAGCCCCGCCGATCCTTCGCTCATGCAAAGCATGGGCGATGTCACTCGCCACCGCGGCCCCGACGACCACGGCTGGCATCATGACGGGAACTGCGTCATCGGCATGCGTCGCTTGTCGATCATCGACCTGGCCGGTGGCCATCAGCCGCTCACCAACGAGGACAACAGTCTCTGGCTGGTGTGCAATGGAGAAATCTACAATTTCCGCGAACTTCGAGACGATCTGACCACTCTTGGTCATCGCTTCCGCACTGGTTCCGATTGTGAAGTCATCCTGCATGCCTACGAGGCCTGGGGCGATGATTTCGTCTCCCGCCTGAATGGCATGTATAACTTCGCGTTGTGGGATGCAAATCGACGGCGCCTCCTGCTCGGCCGCGACCGCATTGGCGTCAAACCGCTCTATTGGCGACAAGATGGCCAGCGACTGGCCTTTGCCACCGAAGCCAAAGCTTTGCTCGCACTCCCAGGAGTGACGCCAGAAGTGGATCGAGCCGCCCTGGCCAGCTATCTCAATCTTGGTTATGTCTCGGCACCAAAATCGATGTTTCAAGGCATATCGAAACTTCCGGTTGCCAGTTTGATGAGCATCGAATCGGGAAGCGTCTCCAGCCGAAGCTACTGGTCGCTGCCGGAAGCGGTCGATAGCAGCGTCAGCGAAAGCGAGTGGGTTGAACGGATTGCCAGCGGGATCGACCGCGCAGTACGCATGCAAATGGTATCCGACGTACCTATTGGAGCCTTTCTATCAGGTGGTGTCGACTCGTCGGCAGTGGTTGCCTGTATGGCCGGAGCGACCTCCCAACCCGTCAAAACCTATGCAATAGGATTTGGCGGATCGGCAGCGGACAATTTTTACAACGAATTGCCGTATGCCCGACGGGTTGCCGAACTATTCGGCACGGATCACCAAGAAATCATGGTCAAACCGGATGTCGTGGCCCTTTTGCCACGCCTGCTCTGGCATATGGACGAACCGATTGCCGATACCGCATTCATTACCACCTATCTGGTCAGCGAATTTGCCCGCAAAGACGTCACCGTCATCCTTTCAGGCGTTGGGGGAGATGAACTGTTCGGCGGCTACCGGCGGTATCTCGGCAATCATTACGCAGAACGTTTTTCCCGCTTACCAGGCCTGATCCAGGGAACAGCAAAAGCCATAGGCAGAATACTGCCTGCCGACCGCCATTCAAAGTGGCTCAATGTGGCGCGCTTGGCCAAAGGTTTCCTGGCCACAGCAGAACTATCCTTTGAAGAGCGCTATCGCGCCTATCTTCAAATCATGGATCGCTCACTCTCGAGTCGCCTGATACTTGGCGGCAATCAGTCAGCTTGGGATCCGTTGGTTGAAGCCTTTGCCAACAGTCATCAAAACGACCCTTGCAATCATATGCTCGCGGTCGACATGGCCTCCCAGTTGCCCGACGACTTGCTGATGCTCACCGACAAAATGAGCATGACGGTATCGCTGGAATGCCGTGTTCCCCTGCTTGACCATGAATTGGTGGAAATGGCGGCAACCATGCCGGAGTCGGTCAAAATCAAGGGCGGCGTGTTAAAGGCCGCCATGAAATCGGCCCTGGGTTCCAAACTGCCGCCTGACATCCTGCACCGCAAGAAACGTGGCTTTGGCACGCCCATGGGCGCTTGGCTCAAAGGAGAGCTTGCTCACCTGCTCGACCGGATTCTCTCGCCGGAGGTCATCCGTCACCGCAAGCTGTTCGATGTTGCCGTCGTTTCACAACTGATTGCAGATCACCGTGCCAACCGTCAAGACTATACCGAAGCCATTGTGGCACTACTCAATTTCGAAATCTGGGCGCGTATCTATCTCGACCGGCGAAGCCATGAAGATGTGACCGCCGAATTGCATGGGCTGCTTGCATGAAAATCCTTTACGTTTGTCACCGGTTCCCCTTCCCGCCAAAACGCGGCGGGAAAATCCGTCCATTCAACATGATTCGCCATTTTTCGACGCAGGGCCACAAAGTTACGGTCTGCTCCCTGTCACGTTCGCCGGCGGAAGCCAAAGAAGGTGAAGGAATTCGCAATCATTGCGAGCACTTCGAAATGGCATCGGTAAGCAACCCGATCCAGGTCATCCGCATGGTGGCTCGCCTGCCCGTTGTGACCCCCTCATCCATGGGTTTTTTTTACTCCCCCGATCTCCAGCGGCGAATTGACAAGCTGCTGTCAGCGGAAAAATTCGATCTCATTTTTGTTCATTGCTCCTCGGTTGCGCAATACGTGGAAAATGTTCAGGGAATTCCGAAGATCCTGGATTTCGGTGACATGGATTCCCAGAAGTGGCTCGAGTACGCAAACCACAAGCCATTTCCCCTCTCTTTGGGTTATCGCCTTGAAGGCAAAAAAATGGAAGCCGCAGAAAAGCGGCTCGCCAAGAAATTCGACATGTGCACGGCAACCACGCGCGCCGAATGGGAAACACTGAACAGCTACGGCACTGCGCTAAAGACAGACTGGTTTCCGAATGGCGTGGATGCCGAATATTTCAAGCCTGACGGGGGAGATTACGATCCCGATACGCTTTCCTTCATTGGCCGAATGGATTACTACCCGAATCAGGAATGCATGTTCGATTTCTGCCGAAATACGCTACCCCTGATACAAGCTCGGCGCCCCCAGGCAAAACTATTGATTGTCGGCGCCGATCCAAGTCCCGCAGTAAAAAAACTGGAAGAACTGCCGGGGGTGACCGTAACCGGTTCCGTGCCCGATGTCCGGCCTTTCATTCTCCGTTCTGCTGCGATGGTTGCACCACTCAACATAGCCCGCGGTACCCAGAACAAAATTCTGGAAGCAATGGCAATGGGGGTTCCGGTCGTAACCAGCCCAGCAGGAGCTGGCGGCGTAGACGCCGAAAACGAAGCTCATTTTCTGGTCGGCGATAGTCCTGGCACATATGCCGACGCCTGCCTTCGGATCATGAGTAAGCCAGACGAACGCTCACGACTTTCCACATCCGGACGCGAACGCATGTTGACCCATCATGACTGGCAAGCGTCCATGCGGCGCCTGGAAACGATTGTCGAACATGTGCTGACAAGCTAGCAGGTCGATTACAATGTGAATTCATGTCAATGGGGTAATTCAATGAAAATTAGCATTTTTGGCTTGGGCTACGTTGGTGCAGTATCGCTAGCTTGCCTGGCGCGCGATGGCCATCAGGTTATTGGCGTCGACGTCGACCAAACGAAACTTGATCTGATCAGTGCTGGTCATACGCCGGTCGTTGAAGAAGGCATGGTTGATCTCATGCAGCGCGTTGTAGCCTCAGGCCTGGTTTCCGTATCACAGGATGCGGCCAAGGCGGTTGCCGAATCGGATATCTCGCTTATCTGCGTTGGCACTCCGTCCGCTGCAAATGGTAGCCAGGACCAAAGTGCAATGCTGCGTCTGGCACAACAAATTGGCGAAGCGATGCGAGTCAAGACGGTTCCCCATGTCTTCGTATTCCGCTCGACCCTGGTACCCGGTACCGTTGAAGATGTCATCCGGCCGATCATCGAAGCGGCCTCCGGCAAGAAAGAAGGTGTCGACTTTTTCTGCTGTTTCCAGCCGGAATTCCTGCGCGAAGGGAGTTCGATCCGGGACTACGACAAGCCGCCGTTTACGATTGTCGGATGTAATAGTGACTACCCGGCTGATCAACTTCGCCAGTTGTTCGGTCACCTGCCTTGCGAGTTCTACCGAACCAGCGTTCGGGCAGCAGAGATGGTCAAATACTGCTGCAACAACTTCCATGCGCTGAAAATCACTTTCGCCAATGAAACAGCCCGACTTTGTGAAGCGCTCGACGTAAATCCGTTCGAAGTCATGGATCTGGTTTGTCGCGATACCCAGCTCAACATTTCCAAAGCCTATCTGAAGCCTGGATACGCCTTCGGTGGCTCTTGCCTGCCAAAGGATCTGCGGGCAACGGTTTATCTCGGAAAGCAGCGGGATATTGAACTCCCCATGCATGCCGGTATCCTGGCATCCAACAAAATCCATGTTGAGCACGCCATACAAAAAGTGCTTGCCACAGGATCCCGAAAAGTCGGATTCATTGGCCTCTCCTTCAAAACAGGCACCGACGATCTGCGCGAGTCACCACTGGTCACCTTGGCAGAACAGCTTATTGGCAAAGGCGTACAGCTGCGCGTATACGATCCGGAAGTACATCTCTCCCGGCTGCTGGGTGCAAATCGGCGCTTCATCGAACAACATGTCCCGCACCTGGGTGACCTGATGCGAGAAGATCTGGCGGAAGTTCTCGCTGAATGCGATGTTCTGGTGGTCGGGCTTGCATCTGCTGAAATTTATGCCGCGCTGGAGGAACACTCGTCTGACAGGCATTACCTACTTGATCTGGTCGGCTTGCCGAACAAAGACTCCTTGCGTGGTCGTGTAGAAGGTCTTTGCTGGTGACACCAACAAAGATGCGACAAAAAATCTGGCGCTTCCTGATGCTGGATTTGTTGCTTCTTGTGGTGGTGATCGCCTGGGTAGTTGCGCATGCCCTACCGAGTGTCGAAGCTGTACGCCTGCGCAATGCCTTATTGTTGGCTGGTGAATTGTCACCAGATCAATTTAACTGGACCCCGGATGGTTTTCCTAAAGATTATCTTGTGGAAACCCATCCCCCTCCCGATGAGTTATCAGCTGCGCTAAGAGGGCTTAATCTATCCAGTCAACCTGACAACTGGTCACGAGCAACGGCCATCGCCCGACACTTGCAATCCAGGCTGGGAAAAGAAAAAGGCCCAATATTCGGCGACCTGAAAACAACCTATAAAAAAATTACAGGCGAAGGGGTCGGCTACTGCGGCGACTTTGCGATGACCTTCAGCGCGCTAGCAAACGCAGCAGGAATTCCCAACCGAACTTGGGCATTCTCCTTCGACGGCTTTGGCGGACACGGACATATCTTCAACGAAGTATGGGATGACGCATCCAAACGCTGGCGAGCGATCGATACCTTCAATAATTACGTTTTCCTGGATTCAAGCACGAACGCCCCGCTGTCCGCCCTGGAGTTTCGGGCTGCCATGCGCCGGGAACGACCCGCACCAATAATTGCCGTACTAAATCCGAATATACGGCCAGGCTACAAAATTCATGAAAAGGCGGTCGAGTACTATCAGCGAGGCGTAAACGAATGGTACCAGCCATGGGGAAACAACGTGGTTACCGTCGATGAGCATTTCTTGGTAAAGATGCTCTCCTCAATATCAGGCCGTTTTGCGTCGCCTGCCAGCATTCTTGCTGGCGTGCAACCGCCAATATTCGTAGTCAAAAGTCCGGAAAGCAGAGCAGCCTTTGAGAATCTCTCAGCGCTGAAATTAAAACTATATACAGCCACCATTCTGGCAATCTCATTGCTGTTAATCGCAGTTCTCTTGCTTGTCATCCGTAAGAAACTCAATGCCGGGAAACAAGGAGCCACAAACACCAGGCAAGCGCACCTGGAATCACCGTCCATCGTCGTTCTCTCGACACTATTCCCTTCCCCCCAACTACCACAGGCCGGGATATTTATTCGGGAAAGGATGTTTCGTGTCGCCAAGGAACTTCCCCTTACCGTCGTTTCCCCATCCCCTTGGTTCCCGTTTCAGCGACTGATTCGTCTTTGGAAACCCCACTTTCGTCCGTCAACACCACTCCATGAAGTTCAGTCCGGTGTCGATGTCTTTCGCCCACGTTTCCTATCTTTGCCCGGAGTGCTAAAAAATCTTGACGGCATATTTCTCGCAGTATGCAGCTATCCTCGATTACGATCTCTAAAAAACCAAGGGCGCCTGGACGTCATTGACGCCCACTTCGCTTACCCCGATGGCTACGCAGCGGTTCACCTTGGTCGATGGCTCGATGTCCCGGTAACCGTGACCCTGCGAGGAACGGAAAGTCGCCATCTACGGGATCCATCGCTCGCCCCTTTGGTTGCGTATACATTGACCCACGCCAACCGTGTTTTCTCCGTCGCCGGAGCATTACTCGATCTGGCAAAGAAATTCGGTTTACCTGCGGAAAAGGCAAGAGTCATCGGAAATGGTGTAGACAGCGACCGCTTTTACCCCTTGGACCAGCAGGAAGCCAGGGCCAGGTTGAATTTGCCCAGTGATTCCAAAGTTATCGTTTCAGTGGGCGGTCTTGTCGAGCGCAAAGGCTTCCATCGCGTCGTAGAACAAATACCGGTGTTGCTTCAGAAACACCCTGAACTTCATTATTTGATTGTCGGTAGTAGCGGCCCTGAAGGCGATTTCAGCGCTCAACTTCACTCCCTGGTAAAAAACCTTGGTTTGCAATCCCGCGTTCATTTTCTGGGTAGTCTGGCACCCGATCAGTTGAATATCCCTCTGTCAGCTGCGGACGTTTTCGTTCTTGCAACTCGAAACGAAGGCTGGGCTAACGTATTTCTTGAGGCAATGGCCTGCGGTCTACCAGTGGTAACCACCAATGTAGGCGGCAACAGCGAAGTAGTATCTGCAGAATATCTGGGAAATATCGTCCCCTTCGGCGATGGCCCGGCACTTGCAAACGCAATTGACAATGCGCTCCAGAAACAATGGGATCGGACGGCAATCCGTTCTTATGCCCAGGCCAATAGCTGGGCATCTCGCATCGCGGTATTGCTGGACGAATTCAGATCCCTGGCTGACATCGCTGGACATGGGGAATGTAGGATTCCATCAAACAACAAAATGTTTGGACACAACCAATCATGAGTCTCTTTACCTTAGCCGTGTCGCATCTATTGTTTCCGTTGCACGAGAAAATCAAACGTCATGATTCGGTGGCAATCCGGAAACGTCTGGAGAAGCAGGAGCGCTGGACGCCTGAGCAACTGGAGAAATGGCGTGTGGCACGTCTGCGTAACTTCCTGACAAGCATCGGCCAATCGGTTCCGTATTATCGGGAACTCTTTGAGAGGATTGGCTTCGACCCAACGGCCGTGTCCTCAACTTCAGACCTTAGTCGTTTGCCAATTACCGATAAGGCAACAATGCGCACCGCTGGCGACAGTCTGAAAGCCGAGGGTGCGGATGACCTTACGCGCTACAACACCGGCGGCTCATCAGGCGAACCACTGATTTTTTATATCGGCAAGGATCGTAAAAGCCATGATGTCGGAAGCAAGTGGCGTGTTACACGTTGGTGGGGAGTCGATATAGGCGATCCGGAAATCGTCGTTTGGGGCAGTCCGATCGAACTCGGTGCTCAAGACCGTTTACGACTGCTACGTGACCGATTTCTGCGGACAAAACTACTCCCTGCATTCGAAATGTCCGAGAAGAATCTGGACCATTTTGTAGATGTAATTCGCCAATACCGCCCCGCCATGCTGTTCGGGTATCCATCCTCGCTATCGCTGATTGCGGCTCACGCACGCACCCACGGGATATCGATGGACCGACTAGGAATTCGGGTTGCCTTCGTTACCAGCGAGCGACTCTACGATGAACAGCGAAGAATCATCAGTGAAGTATTTGGCTGCCCTGTAGCCAACGGTTACGGCGCGAGAGACGCGGGATTTCTTGCGCACGAATGCCCGGAGGGAGGAATGCACCTTCAGGCTGAAGACATCATCGTGGAAATCGTTGACAGCGATGGAAAGGTGCTACCTCCAGGCCAATCGGGCGAGATTGTTGTAACCCACACGGCAACTAGCCACTTCCCATTTCTGCGTTATCGCACCGGGGATATTGCTGCACTATCCACGGAAACCTGCAGCTGCGGACGGACGCTTCCGCTGCTAAAGGAAATTCAGGGCAGGAGTACGGATTTCGTTGTTGCTGCAGACGGTACCGTCATGCACGGCCTCGCCCTGATCTATACGGTTCGAGATGTTCCCGGAGTGGAGCGCTTCAAGATCATTCAACACAGCCTCAATCACACCGAAGTGCTCCTGGTTGCCTCCGACATATTCGACGAAGCAGGTGAAGTGCGAATAGTACGGGATTACAAAGCCCGCCTGGGGCATGAGGTAAATGTAACAATCACTCGCGTCGAGCAGATACCTCCTGAACAATCGGGAAAATTCCGTTACGTAGTCAGCCATGTATCCGGCAGTACGACTGCGAAATCCAACTGAATTGACATTTTTTTCCCATCAAGTGAAAAGGAACCTCACATGACTGCAATGGCCGAGCGACTCCTGCACAAGTACTACGCCGACATCCCCCACCCATACCGTATTTTTGAGACCAGGGTCAGCGAAATGGTGGGCGCTGATACCGTACTCCTCGATGCCGGGTGTGGGCGTACCGTTCCTGTATTGCGAAAATTCCAGGGGCGGGCAAAACATCTCATCGGCGTGGAGCTAGTAGACTTTACGGACGTACCACAGGGAATAGAAACCCATAATACAGATCTGGCTAATCTCCCGTTGGAAGACTCCAGCGTCGATCTCATCATGTCGCGAAGTGTTTTCGAACATCTTGCCGATCCCCAGGCGGTTTATCGGGAATTCGCCCGAGTATTGCGGCCCGGAGGGAAATTGATCTTTCTCACAGCAAATATGTGGGACTACGGGACACTTATCGCCAGGTTGGTTCCCAATCGTTTCCACGCCTCAATTGTCAAACGTGTTGAAGGGCGAGCCGAAGAAGACACCTTTCCCACAGCGTTCAAAACAAATACTCGCACCGATGTGGAAAAACTTGCAGCCGGCTCCGGATTAAAGGTTTCATCATTCGAATATTTGAGCCAGTACCCCAATTACCTCATGTTCAATGGCCCCCTCTTCTTTCTTGGCACCTGCTATGAAAAGCTGATCAGCAAGTTTCATGCTTTACGTTTGCTCCGTGGCTGGATCATGGTAACCATCACCAAGCCAGTTCCCTGATTTAAGGGCAGATTCAAACTTAGTCGCGCCTTTACAGAAAGCCCCCAGTTGAGAGATATCGCCCTCGCATTGATCTTTGCCATTCTGATCCCGGCCATTCTTTACCGCCCGTGGCTGGGGCCACTGGGTTGGGCGTGGGTCAGCATGATGAATCCCCATCGCATGACCTTCGGATTTGCCTACTCAACCCCATTTGCCCAGATAGTCGCCGGTACAACGCTAGTCAGCTTTCTGTTTTATAAGGACAAGAAGCCATTTCCGGTATCCGCCCCTGCGATACTTCTGGTTCTCTTCGTGGTTTGGATCAGCATTACAACCGCACTTTCCATCAATTCAAGCGGTTCATCCTTCGATACCTGGGAAAAAGTGTTCAAAATTCACTTGATGCTCTGGGTGACCATGATCATGCTTTCCGGACGCCAACAGATCACCTGGCTGGTTTGGGTCATCGCCTTCTCGGTAGGTATCTACGGCATTAAAGGAGGAATATGGACTGTTGCAACCGGGGGCGCAAACCGTGTGTGGGGACCACCAGGTAGTTTCATCGAAGGAAATAACGAACTGGCCCTCGCGTTGACGCTTGTGCTGCCACTGATGTTCTTTCTGCGTGGAGAACTCAAGAATACGATCTCCCGCCACTTGATGACCGCTGCCATGGTATTCATTGGCTTTTCGATTCTGGGAAGCCATTCGAGAGGTGCGTTTCTAGCCATAATTGTCATGGCGCTCTTTCTGGGCGTCAAAAGTTCGCGCCCCGTGCTGATGACAGTGTTGACCATCTCGCTTCTCGGTCTTCTGGTTGCGTTCATGCCGGAGAACTGGAGTAACCGGATGGCCACTATTCAAAGCCATGAAGATGACTCCGCCCAGAGCCGCTTGCAGACTTGGCGCATGATCTGGAACTTGGCGCTACACCGCCCAATTAATGGGGCTGGCTTTGATATTGCGACCCCCGAAATATGGGCGACCTACGCCGTAGAGCCATGGACACGTGCCTACTCGGCACACAGCATTTATTTCCAGGTGCTGGGTGAGCACGGTTTTGTTGGAATATTCCTGTTTTTAGCAATTGGAATCGCCACCTGGCGCTTGTGCACCAGGATTGCAAAAGTGAGCAAGGGAAAGGCTGAACTGGAATGGGCCGCTCGCCTGAGTAGAGCGATCCAGGTCAGCCTGATGTGTTTTGCGACAGGGGGTGCCTTCCTCAATCTGGCCAACTACGATATGCCATATTACCTGGCAGCCATTGCTGCATTGATCTGGCGAGATATCAAGCCAGAGTTAAGCACTTCCACTACGAAAACGACTACGACCGCCCCCTTGAGAACCACGACAGCACTGAAACAATGAACCCAATTCCTGATTTTGTCTTACGTTCAATTGTTTCCTTGGCCGCGGGAATCTATTCCCCCTCTGGCGAAAAACCGTTGAACATCATCATGTTTCATCGTGTCAGGCCGTCAGTGGACCCCTTGTTTCCCGAGGAGCCTGATAGCGGACAATTCGAGCGACTGATGGCAGCCCTGGCGTCCTGCTTCCACTGTCTGGCGCTGGACCAGGCGGTTGCCATGTTGAGTAACGGGACCCCGCTGCCTTCGAGAGCGCTCGCAATCACCTTCGACGATGGCTACGCTGACAATTGCACCGTTGCATTACCGATTCTCCAGCGTCATGACCTGACTGCTACTTTCTTTGTGGCCAGCGGATTTCTGGACGGTGGAGTGATGTGGAACGACGAAGTCATCGAGTTGATTCGCGCCTATCCAGATTCGACAATCAACCTTGATGCCTTCGGATTTGGCACCCTCCCAAGCGCTACCCCTGCCGAACGGCGGACCCTGATCGATAAGTTGCTCATGGAGATCAAATACCGCCATCCGCAGGCCCGCCGGGAGGCTATCGACATTCTGGGCGAGATCACCGGCGGCAATGTGCCTCGCGACTTGATGATGACGAAGGAACAAGTTCGCAAGCTGCATTCCAACGGAATGTCGATTGGCGGCCATACATTGGGTCATCCAATTCTCAGCAGCCTGGATGCCAGGCAGGCAACAAACGAAATTGGCGCGGATCGGGAAAATCTGAAAAACATCCTCGGAAACGCCCCCGAGTTGTTTGCCTATCCCAACGGCAAACCTGGCAAAGATTACCATTCGGAACATCCGAAAATGGTGCGTGCTGCCGGATATACCGCCGCATTCAGTACCGCCTGGGGAGCCGCGCGCACTGGTGATGATCTGTTGCAGATTCCCCGCTTTACGCCGTGGGACAAAAATGTTGCGCGCTTCGCCTTGCGCCTTGCCCACAACTACTCACGCACTTCATTCGCAAGCACCTGACTTTAAGTTGCTTCCGTCAAATGGCTTCCGGTCGCCTGACCGGAAAGCCAAATTTCCAGCATCATCAAAATCCAGACCATCTCGCCGTAGTAGCCGGGATGCGCCGGGAGGTGCTTATTGAACAGCTGGTGAACAAAATCGGCTTGCACGATGCTACGGTCGACCAGATTTTCGAGCGAATTTTGAGCTAGTTTTCGTAACCCGGCATGACGAATGGCCCATGGCCCGAAGGGCAACCCAAAACCGTGCTTTTTCTTGGAAATAATTTCGTCAGGAAGAAAGCCTCTCAAAGATTCCTTGAAAAACCAACGCAGCTTCATTCCTTTAAGCTTCCATTCTGGCTCCAGAGTCATAGAGAAATCGGTCAGCGCATTGTCGAGCAAAGGAAAACCCACCGAGACTCCAGCCAGACGGGTGGTTCCGCGAACCTTGGGCAAATCGCTGTCAGCCAGAGTAAATCTCCAGTCATAAGCCAACATTCGGTTGACCAGCGATTTTGCCGAGCAGTTGTGCCAAACATCTCTCCGATGCTGAAGAGGGGCACCGCGTTCAATGTCTGCAAGAAATGATGGTGTCAATATCGATTCGACACCCAAGGCTTCGATAAGGTTGAAGGTTTCCATCCGGTCAGGCAAGGGAACCCGCGCATGGCGCATATAGCCCCCAGCTTGCCGCAGACCTGGAATTTTTCGAGTCCATGCGACATCAGCAAGCAAGGGTTCTAGAACACCTCGGCGCAACGACTGCGGCACCATGTTGTATGCATCGAACATGCGTTGCGTCGCGTAGCGTGAATTGCCCCCAAACAACTCATCTCCACCATCACCGGCGAGTAGGTGGGTAATGCCATCTGCCTTGGCGACGCGCGCACAGAAATAGGCCGGAACTGCCGACGAGTTTCCGAAGGGTTGATCGTAGTAACGGGCTACCTCTGGAATGCCGGACAGCAAATCTTCGGGAGTCACATAGTATTCATGATGCTTGGTACCAAAATGCCGGGATGCCAGCCGCGCATACTCCATTTCATCGTAGCCCTCGGAGTCGAAGCCGATGGAATAGGTGTTGCATTCCCTGCCCGAGACCCGGCACAGCATTCCGGCTACCGTCGAACTATCCGTACCCCCGGAAAGAAAGGAACCTACCCTACCCTCAAGCGCCTGACGCCGTACCGCATCTTCCACCAATCGCAGAAATTCAGATTTCGCACTCTGAAAGTCGATACGGTGATCTTCCACAAACTCGTGGCGCCAATAAGCGCGAACCTGACTTGATCCATTGCGAACCGTAAAGGCATGCCCTCCGGGCAGTCTGGACACGTTCTTGAACACCGTGGAAGGCGCAGGAATCATATGAAAATGCAGATAGTCATAAATACTTTGCCTATCCAGTTCCCTGTCGAGCACCGGGACCTCATCTGCTCGCTCGGCAAACGAAATTCGATTACCTTCCTGTGCATAGCACAGGGTCTCGATAGAGAAGCGGTCCACTGCGAGCAAAATCTCTCCGCGTTCAGGCAGCAGGATGGCCAGGCTCCAACTCCCTCCAACCAGACTGGTCGCTTCAGCCCCATGATGGGAATAGAGTTCCAGCCACCGCTCAGCATGGTTTCCTGCAGACGAATCATTCGAAAAACACGGGCTCCCTGCGCAGACGCAAATCATGTCTCCGGAGCGATAGAAATCGACTGCACTTCCCGCCTGCCAAGCCAGATTGCCACCATCCCAGGAAACCTCCTGCGTTTCAACACGAATACTTGCTGAACCGGGATGCCTGGTTGTATCAAGGTATCCCGAAAACATGGATTTCAAGGCTTGGGTCATTTCTTGTCAGAGTGATAAATGATTAATTCGAAGCTGAGCGATTGGGAGAGCAGAAACCCGTATTCGATCAAATTGCCGAACAGAACGCAGTTTAACCGCTCCAAACAAATAGCAACGAGAACGATACCTCACTCCGTGCCATATTGTTGGATAAAAATATGCCATAAGCCATCCCTTGCTCGGCAGCAAAGAGGCAGCCACACGCCCTCTCTGCTATCCTAACCACCACAAGCAACACCCGCAGAATCAGAAAGGTTTCGAAAATGCCATTTTCAAAAAAACTCGCCATGGGCATGATGGCCTACCTGCTATCCGCCTCCATGGCCCAAGCCGAGATTTTGCGCGGCGAGCATGCTTGCGGCGGCTTGACTGCCGAAGAATCGGGAACCGACTTCGGTCCCTTTGATTACCGCAGTGCACCGCAGGAAAAGCTAAAAATGGTGCATAAGTTCCACTTTTCATCCAGCGTCGAGAATCTGACCGGGGGACAAAGCGGTTCCATCATTGGGACCGACATAGATTTCACCCTCCGCTATTTTCCAAACCATATCAGAGCACTGAACTCGATGGTCAAACTCGCCCAACGAGAAAAAACGGACCAACCAAAAGGCTCTAGATATCCGCTGGATTGCTGGTTCGACCGTGCCGTCCGCTTCAAGCCCGACGACATGCAGGTTGCCATTCTTTATGGCTTCTGGCTGATCAAGAAAGGCGAAAAGGCTTTGGCGATGGAGCAATTCGATAAAGTTAACAACGCTGAAACCCGAACGATAAATATCGTTTACAACCTTGGACTCGGCTACTTCGAAGCCAAGGAGTACGACAAGGCACTAGCTGCCGCCCACGAAGCCTACGCGGCCGGCTACAGTTTCCCGGGGCTACGAAACAAGCTGCAAAAAGCAGGCAAATGGGTCGAGCGCACAAATCCCGCGCCAGCGGCAGAAGGCACCCAGACGCAACCAAAACCGGAAAGCAACGCAGAATAAATCAGTCTGCCTCGGCCAATTTCAAGGAATCCGCCCTTTATCGTCGGCCAGACGATAAACGAACACGTTGCTGCGCATCCCGCTCACCAGGACGAAGGCGTTGTACTCCGGCATATATCGAAAGCGACCGTAGGTTCCCCTTATGCCGGGCGAATCAGCCGGATCCGGGGGTAGTGCGCCACCTTTGGGCACATGCTTTACCCATAGGCGTTTTTCCGGATTCAAGGAATAGACTTCGCCTTTTCCACACCAAGCGACAAAGCGATCGGCCTTTGTGTCGAACGTCAGGCCAGGCGCGTAACACTGCTCGATCTCCTTGTCGCCTGATGTCACGAGTGCCTGCATTTCCCCGAACTCGCCGCTTGGGCTAATTCGGTACAGCTCTGCACTACCCCCGCCAATAACGATAAACATCCGCCTCTTGGGATCGATTTCACCAACCGTACCCAATCCGCGGGAGCGCAGCTTGCGCTGCGTGATATTCCAGTTTTTTTCGGCTGGATCAAAACTGCCGGCCTCCGAATAGCCGCGCATCAAGACCTTTCCGGAAACTGGGTCATACGCGGTGGACATGTTGAACTCGAACAAACCATAGGCCTTGCCCGGCATCGCTGACTGCGACCAGCCACCGATATCCGAGCGGTTCAGATCAAAGAGCCAGGCCAGGCCGCTCGCATATCCATTGGCGCTGTAAGTTGCACCACCGGCCGAAAAAAACATGTCCTGATCCGGGAGGTACTCCAGTTGATCGTAAGAGTGCACCGAGATCGGCGCAGGCGGGAATTTCGGGTCATGCCAATGCGGCGATTGCGGCTGCATGACCTTCCGTTCGGCATCAAGCGCATTTTCAAGCACCGGCGGCGATGGCTCGGTCACCCTGATCCATTTTGCAGCTGCCAGATCGAACGCGTACAGCTCGTTTCCGGCATAAGTCGAATGCCCCCCGCCCCAGACCATCAGACGATGCCGTTTCGAATCGTAGGCACCGCCGCTATATGACATCATCCGGTCCGAATTACACCCGGCCATATCCTTGACGACCCGCTCGTAGGCGTCACGAATTTCCTTGACCCTGCACGCGTCGGCCTTGACCCCTTCCATTGCCGATCCTGGTATTTCGAACCACTGCCCGGGCGGGAGGTTGCTGATAACGCTTGCCAGTTGAAGGGCGGACAATCCTGCTGCTTTTGTTGAATGGATTGACGGCACTGTCGGCACCGGAAGCGTTACCGGTGCCGGACTCGTGCTGCTATCGCCGCGAACGATGGCCTGCCCTGCACCGGACTGCCCGCCACCCTCCCCTTTTTTCACGGTCGCCACCGGTTGCCCGTCGGCTGGGTTGCACTCACGCGGTGCCGCCTGCCCCGGAGCCGGGATCCGGCATCGGGAAACGATTATCTCGTCAAACCAGGTAGAAGCCGTCGGGGTAACTTCCGTCGTATCCTTGTTGGTCATGTAGGGAAGCAGCCAGAGTTTCCCGAATTTCGCCTGCGGATGGCCGTCAGCCGGGCCGTAGCCCGACTTGTATGAAGACGGCAGCAAGGGGTCGCCGCCGACATAATGCTGCCCCTTCGGAATCACCACATCCCGCTGCTGGTGGAGCAACTGAAAGTCCTCACCGTCATAGGCCGCAAAGAGTTCATAGGTGGAATTAACGTAGCCCGGTTGCTCGACCCTGGAAACTGAGCTAACCGCCCGCCCCTCCGGACCGAGTTTCAAATGGACCATGTAAGTGATCCATGTATCCGGCCGATAGGTGAAGCACCCGGATTGGTCCAGCGAATCCGGATGCCCAATGCAACTGAATTGTCCCTGCGCATTCTTGCGCATGTTTTGCCGAGTCAGCGGCATGCTCCCACGCGGATCTCCGGCAAAGCTTCCCCGCGGTAGCACCTGTTCAAACGAAACGTAGCGGCCGCATTCGATATAACCCATCGGATAAGACGCACGCACGCCCGGGTTGGAACTGACCACCACCACCTCGGCTTCACTGCAGGCGTTGCCGGAAATGACCCTCTTGCCATCGCCAGCGGGCATATCCCCTTGAGCGATGATCACCTGTTTGGCATTTGCATACCGGCCACCGCCACCTGCCGCCTTGTATCCCGCGATATAACGCGCATCCATCCGCTGTCGCCAAGAAACCCAGAACTCACTGTTCGCCCCGAACTGATGGGTCGCAAAGTCGCCGAACGGGATGGCCATGCTGCCCCCGGCCCCCTGATGCGTCTGAGAAAGGATATCGAACCGAACCGACCCAGCCCCCGATGCACGAACCTTGGAATCCCAGGCATTGTTCCGGCAACCCGCCTTGGCAAATGCGCCGGTGGTTTTCTGATAATCCGGATTGCATTTGTCACGGTCGGCCGAATATTTTGCCCATTCGTCGATATGGTCGAACCCGACGGCCACGATCACTCCCTGCCCGCGCGAACGCCTTAACCAGTCGGCATTCGCATCGTAGTTTGCGGTTGAACTACTGGCAGTTTTCGACGACGTGGCGGCCACGCCAGCCTCGGCACTTCTTGCCACCTCGGCGATCAGGCCGCAACAAAGCACCAGCGCTCCAAAAGCGCGGGGCAGACAATATTTTCTGGCTGGATCCAACATTAAAACTCCGTTCCGGATTTCCGCATCTGCCATTCCAAGCAGGATGCCATCATATTAAACCCCAGGCGCGAGGAAAGCGCCGAACATGCTATGTTTCTACCTTTGCTGACGATCCCGGGCTGCCAAACAAGCCACCACGCCACTCGCCTTCGTCATACAAACTCGACTGCATCACCGCGAGACCGGTTCAAACATTCATGAGAATACTCAGCTACATTTCGCTAAACCTGCGCCATTACTCGGAAAAGCTCCGGCAGCGGGTGGAAGAAGCACGGATCCGGCTTTTCTCCAGACAAAACTATCTGCAAATGCCTGTTCCCTCCTGGGATAACGCGCAGATTGCGGCATTAGCCGGGCCATCCAGTATTTTTTCGCAACTGCTGGCCCTGAACCACACCGCCGAAGTCGATGGGGAACGGCTTCTTGCAGGCGAATTCTGCCTCTTTGGCCAGGTCTTTAGCGGTAAAGATATTCAGTGGAACAAGGATTACTTCTCCGGGCATGAATACGGCCAAGCTGTGTTCTCAAGCTACACCATTGTCGAAAATACCGGGGCAGACATCATTGTCCCCTGGGAGTTATCGCGGATGCAGTTCATCCCCGCGCTGATCCAGGCTTATCGCTCGACGGGTCACCGCAAGTATGCCGAGCGTTTTATCGAACTGCTCGATGACTGGGAAAAAGCCAACCCCTATCTATTCGGCATCAACTGGGTCTGCGGCCTGGACATCGCCATACGCGCCCTGAACATCGCCTTGGGGCTCATCTATTTCAGTGACATCGATACCCCGGCCAGACAACGCGCAAGCCGCCTGCTCTGGGCGCATCTCGTTTTTCTTCAGGAACGCGATCTCTACCAGCCAAAGCGCACAATCAACAATCACCAGTTTGTCGCGGCGCTCCTGCACTACGGATTGCTCCATCTGTTCGATCCGGAGGTAACGAAGAAATGGCGCCAGGAGGCCTACCAGATCATTCACCGGGAAATGGGCCGCCAGTTCCATCCCGACGGCGGCAATTTCGAATCAGCCATTCTTTACCACCAGTTCGTCCTCGAATCGGCATTTGTCGCCCTGGCGCTGGTCGCCGGCGATGCCCCTCAGCAAACGCTGGCCGATCACACATCGATCCCGGAAACCATGGCCGACCGCCTGGTCAAGGCGACACGATTCACCGCCAACTATGCCCGCATCTGGGCCGGCGTGCCGCACATCGGCGACAGTTCGGACGGCCGGATACTGTTTCACCACAGCTATTTCTCCTGGACACCGCAAGACCCGGCCTACATCGCCGACTGGAGCCGCCTTCTTTTTGGCGAGGCTGATCCCTTCAGCAGCAAGGCCTGCCATCCCGCCGCACAACTATTTGCCGATACCGGGCTCGGCCTGTATTCAACCCGCCGCTACGGCGCCCTGTTTGCAGCAATGCCGATCGCCAAAAACGCGGCCGGCCACAACCATCTGGACAAGGCCAGCCTCATCCTGCAGATCGACGGCATCCCGGTTTTGGTCGATTCCGGAACCTGTTGCTACACCTCGGATACCGCCAAGCGCTACCGGTACCGCCAGGGTAAAGCGCACAACGTCATGCTCTTGGCCGGGCACGACCAGGCCGACTTGCAGCAATCCGCAGCCTTCTCGACCCCGCGCTATGACGACGTCGGAATCGCCAGAGAGCCTTCGGAGACTAGCCAATGCGCATTCCGCATGTGGCACGACGGCTACCGCCGCCTGCCGGGACGAGGCGGCGTTTCGCGCCGGGTGGTCTGCGACGACCATGGTCTTGTCCTGCACGACGCCATGGATGGCCAGGGTGTAGAAAAAATCGAGCTGGTATTCAACCTGCACCCAGACATCTCGGTCACCCGGCACGACGACTGTCTTTCCCTTGAAAGCCAAGGGCGGGCGCTCTGTACCATTCGCCCGGATGACGGATGGACAAGCTCGCTGGAAACCGGATGCTTCTCCAGTCGCTACGGGCAGGAGCAAGCTTGCCTACGCCTTGTCTTTTCCCGGACGATGACGCTGCCGTTTGAGACTAACACCCGTATTTCCGTTGCTACCGATCCGTTTACAGCCAATACCTAGCATCGAGCCAGTGCATAGACAACCCAGATTTATCTTTGAGAAGCCGACATGCCAAACAAATGGTGTGCGACGCCAAACTAGCGAGAACGAACAATGAATTTGTTGCACAGCAGCCTGGTATTAACTTTCGCCCGGCTGACCAATTACGCAGTCATGCTCATCACGCCGCTGGTTCTGGTCCGTATGCTGGACGTTTCGACCTATGGCCAGTACCGGGAATTCCTGCTCTACGCCACGGTTTTGGTTGCCATCCTCGCGCTGGCGATCCGGGACAACCTGATGTACATCGTCCCGCGTCATCCCGATTCGGCTGAAACAACCGTCTCCCAGACAATCGGCATGCTGCTGCTTACCAGCACGCTGGGCATGCTTATCTTTTTGGTTGGCCATGACTGGTTCATGGCAAAAGCCAGCTTCGATTTTGCCGTGCCGCTGATGCTCTATGTTTTCTTTTTCATCAATTTCGATGTCGTGGAAAACTACTGGCTGGCCAAGCAACAGGCACGCCACGTTCTGATCTACAGCACCGTGCGCATTTTTGCCCGGGTCGTCGTCGTTGTTGGCGCCACCTATTATTTCGGTGACCTGAAGAGCATTCTCTATTGCACCGTGGTGCTGGAAATCCTGAAGTCACTGGTCTGCATTTACCTGCTCTGGCGCCTGCGTCTGCTGACGCTACGCATCGATCGCCCCTTGCTAATGGAGCAATTGCGCTTCATTGCGCCACTAAGCGGTGCTGGCCTGCTCTTTTTCCTGAACGAGAAAGCCGGGCAACTGTACGTTTCAACTGTACTAGGGGCCAGCGCACTCGCCGTTTACACGGTCGGCACCTACCAGCTTCCCATTGTCGCCATCATCCGTTCTGCGGTCTCGGACACGCTGTTTCCGGAAATGGTCAGACATGCAGCAAACGATTCGACGGAAGGGCTGGATTTGTGGCGGTTAGCCAACGTCTATTACTGCTTCCTCGCCTTCCCGGTTTTCATGGTTCTCTTCGTCTTCGCCGATCTTTTCATTGTCACGCTGTTCACGGAAGCCTATCGCGAAGCGACCGGCGTATTCCAGATAGCGCTACTGGTGATGATTCGCCAATGTTTCGAAATGGGAACTCCGTTGCGGGCCGCCAACGCGAACCGGCATGTCTTGTTGGGCAATGTCATCGCAGTCATAGTGCACTTGCCGCTGCTGTTCATCTTGTCGAAAGTTATCGGAATTCTTGGGGCGGCAGTTGCTTGGCTGGTTGCCGACATGACCATTACGATATACCTCGCCAGCCGCATCATGGAACGCTACAACATCCCACTTTCCGGCCTGGCTCTCTGGCCGCAGGTATTCAAACTGGCCGCCGCAGCTGTCCTCGCCCTGCCCCCCTTGCTGCTCGCCAGCTATTTCGCCAACGGTAGCCTGTTGGCGGCATTTCCAGCGTCGCTGGTATTCGGTGGTCTCTACATCGGCTTGGTGAAACTGATCGGCGTTACCGAAATCGATGCCCTGCTGCAGAGTCTGCTCGGGCTGCTCCGTCGCTTTATTCCGGGGATGGCTCGCTGAGCGTCGACGGGTAGCTCAAGGCGTTTTTGACTGAATGCTACGGTCGGCGGCAAATTTTGCCCAAAATCGAAATTTCCAACCCGGGCACTGTATCGTCCGGGCCCATCACTTCATGACTCAGCGGCCAGCCGGCTTATCCGCCTCTGGCGGGGCCAGAACAACGGTAGGACAAGCCTTGCCGCGCCAGCAGACATTCAGGTAGGGACGGCAGGACATCACGCCGATCTGCAGCTGCCCCAGGCAAAAGAAGGTCAGCGTCTGCAGATGACGGATGCCCAGGCGCCCGTGCGACTGCAAGGACTGCTGGTTGAAGGCGGATATTCTGGAAATGCTCCAGCGGATGCCGGTCGCGGCATAGCGCTCGTTGGCCGCGTCCCAAAGCCTGGCGAAAGTTCGCCCCAGTCGAAAACGCGGCTCGACGTGCACATCGAAATCCCAAGCCGTGGTATCCGGATCGGCGAGGACGAAACGGCAATGAACCTCGTCCTCGTCATAGCTGCCCCGCGCAAACCACAGAAATCCGGAAAAGTTCTCCTTGCTGGTGGCGACGAGGCAGACGTGGCCATTCTCGAAGCGGCCGCGGATCACCTCCGCCGGCCTTGGAAAATCCTTGAGCACCGGAGAATCCGGCCCGGCTTCCTGGACCTGGTCATTGGCCGATGGCTTGCAAACCGGCGCAAATGGCGAGGGAACCGGTTGGGCGACGAGATAGTAGCGAATCAGGAAGCAACGCCCGCCGCTGACCGCCTGCATGGTGCGACCAAGCAGATAGAGCATCCCGTTGGTGAAACCAAGACTCCCGACCGCGTTTTTGAGCGATTTGAACATGGCAGCAGCTAAAGGCGTTGATCCGGTCCGGGTTCAGGAGGCCGTACAGCGGGCCAGGTAGCCGGCCAGTTCTTCGCTGCGGCTGAGCCGGGAGGCGCCGGCAACGGCGGCCGGCGACGGCAGCGGCGCAGCATTGGCGCGCACGGCATCATGGACTTCGATCAGGCGGGCTGCGATGGCCTCGCTGTCGTCGAGTTGCGATATCCACTCGATGCCAGCCTGTCGCAAGGCACCGGCTGTATCGCCCTGCGGATCGGTCAATGCCGCAATCGGGCGCCCGGCGCGCAGGTATTCGTAAATCTTGGCCGGTATCTGCGCATTGCAGTTGGCTGCCTGCATGACAAGAAGGACGTCGGCCCGGAGCATTTCGGCCAGCGCCTCGCGGTAGGGTATCTGGGGGCAAAGCTCGATGTATTCGGCGACATCGTATTGCGCCGCCAAGGCCCCGAGCAGTTCGTCATGTACAGCCGCCCGGAAGCGAATACGGAGTTGATCCCCACGCAGCTTTCCACTCACCTTCAGTTGTTTGAGGGCGACAAAAAGCTGTGTTGGATCGCGCTCCTCGGGATAGACGATGCCGCTGTGCAACAGCGTCACGACGCCCGCATTCAGCGTTTCGCCGAGATTGCCCAGCTGCTGCTGCGAACTGAAGGTCTCTTCGTCGTAGCCATTTTCCAGCACCACGATCCGCTGTGCCGCTTCCGGATAGCGTTCCCGGTAAAGCTGCGCCGCACTGGGCGTTGTGAATACGCAAAAGGCGGCATTGCGCGCCGCATTTTCTTCAATTTCCTTGAAGGCATTCCAGATCACCGGGTCGGCCGGATAGCCATCCTGCGCCATCGGGTCCCTGAAATCGGCAATCCACGGCAAGCCGGTTTTTCGATGCAGCTCAGCCCCGATCAAATGGGCCGTGGCAATCGGATAAGTGCTCCAGATGGCGGCCGGCTTCAGCTCCCGAATCATCTTCATGCCATCCCGGACGGCAGCCAGCTTCCAGCTCACCCAGCGGTCCGGACGGGCCATTACGCCGATGTAGCGACCGCCCACGGAAAGATGGCGGGCCGTGTCGAGCGCGAAGGATCGCTTGACCGTGACCCCGGCGGGCACTTCGGCCATCAGGTCGCTGCTGGTACGTTCATAGGCACGGGGATCGGCCGATATCACCGCCGGCTCCCAGCCGAATCTGGGCAGATGCTGGACAAAGCGCAAGGTGCGCTGAATACCGCTGCTGCCGGCCAGCGGCGGGAAATGGAAGGCCACCATCAATACGCGTTTCATCAATCCGCTTTCGCTTCCAGCCACTGCCTGGTGATTTTTTCAACCTGACCCCGCCATTCCGCCGACGAAAACGTGTGGTCGGCTTCGGCAATGTCTACTCTGGTCACCGACGTCCGCCCTAGGGCTGCCGCCCACGCCGTGTCCGCCTTGACGGCTTCGAGAAATTCCTTGGCGGTATAGTCGTTCCCGCTCAACAGCAACAACACCGGCCCGGTGAATGCGGCCAGTCCGCGCGCCATTTTTTTCTGGAACGGCAGGTTCTCGATCGATGCCGCGCTACGATCTTCCCGGCGGGCACTGTTAAGGCTGCCGAGAAATCCTCCAATCGCCCGCCCAAGACCGAGTTTGCCAGTCAGTAGTTTGCGCCAGAACTCGGCCTGCAACAGACGCTGAGCGTAGTAATGCTTGATATGAGCCCTGGCCAGGGAGGTTTCAGAACGCACCCAAGGATTCAGCAAGACCAGTCCGTTGACCCTCGCATCCCTCGCCGCATCCCAGTAGAGCAAGGCGGACGACGCAGCATCGCACAAACCCCAAAGGATGATCCTCGTAACTTCCGGGCAATGTGCCTGGAAGGCTGCGATTGCCTCGGCAATGTCGTCATTGACCGCCTCGAAGTGGCGCAAATCACCTTCGCTGTCCCCCATGCCGCGGTAATCGAAGCGCATCGTCGAATAACCGGCAGCGGCAAGAGCGCGTGAGAGCAACAGGAACTGCCGATGACTGCCGACACGATATTGCGGCCCGCCCACCATCAGCAGCACTCCGGTCTTTTCCGGCTGCGCCGGCAAGGCAAGGATGCCGAGCATTTGATTGCCGTCACCGGCGAATGTAACGGCCTTTTCGCTAAAACTCATGCCCACGACTCCAGCACCGCGATGGTCGCCGCAATCAGCTCGGGGGCATCTTCAATTTCAGTGGTTTGCCAGAACCCAGGGCCGCGAACCATGTGCGCGGTAACGTCCCACCCGGCTGCGCGCCACTGTTCGATATTTTTCAGGGAGGCTGGGGCGAGAGTCGGATCTTCTCGAAGGGAGAGCTCGAACCAGGCGACTCGCCCGGAATGCCCGACTGGCGGTTGCAACTCGGCACTCCCCAAGCCATCGGCAAGCCCGGGCGAGACCGAGTAACCGGCAATTTCGACAGAACGCCCCGCAGCCAGCTGTTGACGAAGCTGTTCGGTAATCCCTTTGCCCTGCCCGGCAGCCAGCTCACCGGCCATTTTCAGACGCATAAACTGTTGCCAGTGTTGCTTGCCGGAAACAGTCGGCTGCCAAAAAATGAAATTTGCCTCTTCAGGCAGGCTGACCGTAGCATTTGCCGCCAGCAGGCAGCCGGCACGCAGCCCCCAGAGTGTCAGCGGAGCTTGGCTCCTCGTGCGAAGCCAGCGATAGGCCAGCAAAATATCTTGCTGCCAGGACTGCCAGTCGGCATCGGCAAAATCCCCGGAACTGTCACCGCAGCCTAGTAAATCAATCTGCAATACATCAAAACCCGCCGCTGCCATGGCTCGGGCCTGCAGCGCAGCCATGCGCCGCGACTTGTTCATTTCCTCGGCAAACGGGTGCAGGTAAATCAGCGCGCCACGCGCCTTGCCATCGCATGCCGCGTGGTAGAGGCAAAAACGCTGGCCCGGCTGCCCATCAAGAAAAAATGCTTGCAAGGATGGACCTTCAGGCCGGACTACGCAGCCAACTTGCCTTCGACAAATTCGACCAGGGAACCGACCGTGGCAAACGTGCTTCCTTCGATCTCGTCATCGTCCACAGAAAACCCGAAACGCTCTTCCATACCCGTGATCAGCGCTACAACGGCCATCGAGTCGAGTTCGGGAATAGCACCCAGTAACGGGGTATTGGTAGAAAACTCAGCCGATCGGCCATTCAAACTGAGAATTTCGTCCAGAAGGGACAACACTTCTTTTTCGGTATTCAATCGAAGCTCCAGAGACATCAGATTTCAGACGCGGCATTATAGGCGCAGAAAGCCGTTTAGGACTGTGAGATACTCCGCATTGTCATACTTCGCTTAGTGCCAAACTCCCTGCCCATGAGAGACTCCACGCTATTACACGATCTGATCTCCCGCTCGGCGGAACGCCTTGCGGCCAACCCGGCTCTGACCAGCGGGAAAGCCACATTGAATTACGGCGAATTGCAGGAGGCCACCACCCGCTTCTCCAACGGGCTTCTTGCGCTCGGTCTGCAGCGTGGGGAACGAGTAGCCATTTACCTCGACAAGCGTTTCGAAACGGTCATCGCCAGCTTCGGCGCGCCAGCCGCCGGAGGCGTCTTTGTGCCGCTGAACCCGCTGCTCAAGGCGGAACAGGTAGGCTACATCCTCCGCGATTGCAACGTCCGAGTGTTGGTGACCTCACCCGAGCGACTGGCACTGCTCCAGGACACTTTGCCCGCTTGTCACGACCTGCGCCACGTCGTTGTCGTCGATGCCGCCCAGCTGCCGGCCAATATCGGTACGCTCAACATCCATCGCTGGGCGGACCTGCTCGAGCAACCGGCGAGACAAGGCCATCGCCTGATAGACACCGACGTACTCGGGATACTCTACACTTCGGGTAGTACCGGCAAGCCCAAAGGGGTCGTACTCTCCCATCGCAACATGGTGGCCGGTGCCAAGAGCGTCGCCAGCTATTTGGAGAACCGGCCGGAAGACACCCTGCTGGCCGCTCTCCCCCTGTCCTTCGACGCCGGCTTCAGCCAGCTGACGACAGCCTTTCATGTCGGCGCCCGTGTCGTACTGCTAAATTATTTGTTACCACGCGATGTGCTCAAGGCGCTGGAGCGCGAGAAGGTAACCGGCCTGACTGCCGTTCCGCCGCTCTATATCCAGCTCACCCAACTGGAGTGGCCGGAAACAATCACAGAGCATCTCCGGTATTTCGCCAATACCGGCGGAAGGATGCCGCGCGAAACGCTGGGAGCCTTGCGCCAGCGCCTGCCAAAGACCAAACCTTTCCTGATGTACGGCCTGACCGAGGCCTTCCGTTCAACCTATCTCCCCCCGGAAGAGGTCGACCGCCGACCCGATTCTATTGGCAAGGCGATCCCCAACGCGGAGATTCTCGTCCTTCGTGAAGACGGTACCCCTTGCGCCCCCAACGAACCAGGCGAATTGGTTCATCGCGGCGCCTTAGTAGGGATGTGCTATTGGAACGATCCAGACAAGACCGCCGAGCGCTACAAACCTCTCCCGGTGCACGCCCCTGGCCGTGAAGCGGGCCTGGTATTGCCGGAAATCGCCGTTTTCTCGGGCGACACGGTGCGCATGGATGAAGAAGGATTTCTCTATTTCATCGGCCGCCGCGACGAAATGATGAAAACCTCGGGTTACCGGGTTAGTCCGACCGAAGTCGAGGAGATTCTCTATGCGACGAAACTGGTCGGCGAATGCGTGGCCTTCGGTGTTGACGACGATCGATTGGGGCAAGCTATTCAGGTTATCGTAACCCCGCCTGCCGGTGGCACGGTGGATGTCGCCGCCCTGCTTGGCGAGTGCCGCGCCCGTATGCCGGCCTACATGGTGCCGGCTGGGATCGATGTCCGCGAAGGCCCCTTGCCACGCAACCCTAACGGGAAAATCGATCGAAAAACGCTATCGACCGCATGGGTCGAAAATAAAAACCAATAAATTTCGCTCGCCAGGAAACCGAAATGACGACGCCTGTATCTTCAGCACCAATCCACGAAACGATGACCCAATTCAATGTCGTCGACGGTCAGTTGATTATTGGCGGGATGCCGCTTGGCCAATTGGCAGAGCGGGTTGGGCAAACGCCGTTCTACGCTTACGACCGCGGTCTTCTTCGTTCGCGCATCACCCAGTTGCGTGCAGCCCTGCCGAACAACATCAAGCTCCACTTTGCCATGAAAGCCAATCCGATGCCCGCAGTGGTGGGCCTGATGGCAACCCTGGTTGATGGCATCGATGTCGCTTCTGCGGGTGAGCTCAAAATCGCCCTCGATGCCGGCGCAGATCCGCACGAAATCAGCTTTGCCGGTCCCGGAAAACGGGAAGCCGAACTAAGACAAGCGGTCGCAGCGGGTGTACTGCTCAATATCGAGTCATTTCGTGAAGTCGACCTTCTTGCCGAAATATCCCGGGAATTCGGATTGCCTGCCCGGGTTGCCGTCCGCGTCAATCCAGACTTCGAACTGAAGGGTTCCGGCATGAAAATGGGGGGTGGCCCCAAACAATTCGGCGTCGATGCCGAGTTGGTACCTGAACTACTAAGGCGCATTGGTGAGCAAGGCCTGGCATTCGAAGGATTCCACCTGTTTGCTGGTTCGCAAAACCTCAAGGCTGAATCCATCTGCGATGCGCAACAGAAATCCTACGAACTCGCCCTCAAGCTTTCGCGTCATGCACCGTCGCCGGTATGCTTTCTCAATCTCGGTGGCGGATTCGGCATCCCCTACTTCCCAGGGGAACGGCAACTCGATCTCGCACCTATTGGAGATAACCTCGGCCAACTCGCCGAACGCGCCAAGCAAGACTTTCCAGGAGCCTCGCTGGTCATTGAATTAGGCCGCTATCTGGTAGGCGAGGCTGGAATTTATGTCGCCAGGGTTCTCGATCGAAAAGTATCCCGCGGACAGGTATACCTTGTTGTCGACGGCGGACTGAATCATCACCTGTCTGCTTCGGGCAATTTCGGGCAAGTCATCCGCAAAAATTATCCGGTTACGATCGGAAACAAAATCGGCTCCACAACACAGGAAAATACAACCGTTGTCGGACCGTTGTGCACCCCTCTGGATACTCTGGCTGACAAAATGATGTTATCAGTTGCAGCCCCGGGCGATTTTGTCGTCGTTTTTCAGTCCGGCGCTTACGGCGCCAGCGCCAGCCCACAACGCTTTCTTGGGCATCCTGATGTAACGGAAGTGCTCGTCTAGACACTTGCCCCGACGCCCTCGCGGACGGATTGGTTGCCTCGGTCGTTCCGGCTCCTTACCCGGCGCTGGAAGCCATGACTCACCGAGTCGCCAAGAAAATTATGCCATTAGTCATAAGGCGCGCTGAATCACAATTCGTTACAATAACGTTAATGCATAGGGGCTCATTTTCCCAATAAAACCATGACAAAAATCATCAAAAAAATAGCAATTAAGCATTTTTAATGCAAAAACGAGACATTTTTACAAGTTTATTGGCTATTTATTAAAAATAACAAGACTATCCTCTTACTTTCTCAAGCCACTACATCTCAGCAACACTGATTCGTAGTCAGTGTGAAATAGTGCACAAGCAACATATGCCTATGTAAATACTGTCTACATTGTGTACACAACTGGCGGCACCTGCGCTGCTCAACAAAAATATCGCAAGCGTGCTTGGCAACGAAAAAAATTGGGGGAAAATGGTCTTGTCTTTGCCCACCTCAATCACCAGAATCAATACCCGGATGGAGCGAGAGCATCATGATCAGGCTGTTTAATCACTGGTTCACTTGGCGTAGCGTCGCCGGGATGCTTTTTGACTTTTCCTTCCTTATTCTCAGCCTGATTATCACGCTGATGTGGATCAATAGCGGCTTACCGGTCAACCTGCAGCAAATTTTCCTTTATGCCTTCCTGTTTGCTGCCACCATGCTCTCCATTAACACGCTGCTGGGTCTTTATCAGCGGACAGCTAATCGCTTGACAAAAGAAACGCGTGCTCGCACCGTCCTTTCCATTTATCTCGCCATTCCTGTTGCTTACGGGCTATATGCCCTGCTCCCAATTGCTGCTGTCAATCGTGATTTGATCCATCTCTCGGCGATGTCCGCCGTCTTTGGCATGCTGGTAACACGCGTCGGAGCCACTCATGCCCCAACAGCAAAAATGTTGCGACGCCGAATCCTGGTTTTCGGAACGGGATACCAGGCACTCGCCGTGAAACGCGCCTTGGAACATTCGGATCCATCCGCAGAGATCATCGGTTTCTTCCCGGGGGTAAACGAGGATCAACCGCAAGTAGCTTCAAACATGATTCTCAGCCGTGACTTGTCATTAACGGATACCGCCCGCAACTTGAATGCCGATGAGATCGTTGTAGCTCTTAGCGAACGCCGTGGTGGTTCCATGCCGCTACGCGAGCTGCTCGACTGCAAATTGCAAGGTATTCGCGTCCTGGATTTAGCCAGTCACTTTGAGCAAACACTCGGCCAAATAAGGCTTGATTCGCTATACGCCGGATGGCTGATTTTTGGTGATGGATTTCGCCAAGGGACCTTTCGAACCGCGATTAAACGTCTCTTTGACATAATTTGTGCAAGCATCCTGATCATCTTGGCATTGCCAGTAATGTTTATTGCTGCAATCCTGATCGTTATCGAGGACGGCCTTCCCCTCCTTTATCGGCAGGAGCGTGTTGGATTAAATGGTCGCCTTTTCAACGTAATCAAGTTCCGTAGCATGCGGCGCGACGCAGAAAAGGACGGAAAGCCAATTTGGGCGCAGGCACAGGACAATCGCGTCACTCGGGTCGGTCAAATCATCCGCAAGCTTCGCGTCGACGAACTTCCGCAATTGTTCAGCGTTCTGAAAGGCGACATGAGTCTGGTCGGCCCCCGTCCGGAACGACCGTTCTTTGTAGATCAATTGACCAAGGAAATTCCGTTCTACGCGGTTAGACACAGCGTCAAGCCGGGAGTCACCGGCTGGGCCCAAGTACGCTACCACTATGGAGCGACAGTGGAGGACTCTGCCGAGAAACTTCAGTATGACCTCTATTATGTGAAGAACCACTCGCTGTTTCTGGATATCGTGGTCTTGTTTGAAACGATCGGCGTCGTCTTGACCGGCAAGGGTGCGCATTAACTTCGTGCGCCCCCTCGGAAACCCGCGGACTAAGAAGCTCATTGCATGGATGTGACAAACACTACGCTCATCTCCTGGAGTTTCGGACTCGCAGCCTTTGGTTATCTGTTGCTGCTGGTCTATCTTGTCTCGTTCAGTCGCGATTGGCGCGCCAGCGTCAACGCTAGGCGAATGGTCATTGCTGCGACCCTGTCAACCCTCTGGGCACTTTCGGCTTTGCTTGCCCTTCAATACAGACAGCCACTGGCATTTGTAACAGCAGCTTTACTTGACGTCACACGATATGGCGCCTGGTTTGCTTTTTTGCTGTCCGTTTTACTCCCCCGAACAGATGAGAGCAAGGCAATATCCATGGGCGCTACGTGGCTCCCTGTTGCCTGTTGGACCTTAGTAGCCAGTGGCATGTTGATCCAGTTTGCACTTGCTGCTGGATGGATAACAGCTCAGGACTGGTTGCGAACCCTGATCCTCCATGGATTGGCTGAAGCTGTCATGGGTTTGATTCTGGTTGAACAACTCTTCCGCTCGGTTGCGGAAGACTCTCGCTGGAACGTCAAACCACTTTGCCTGGCACTGCTGGTTCAATTCGTTTTTGACGTCTATTTGTTTTCCGACGCGATGATGTTCGGCCATATCGACGGCGATGCGCTAAGCGTTCGCGGTTTCGTTCACGCGATGACAGTGCCGCTATTGATGCTCACCACAGAGCGCAGCAAAGACTGGGCCTCCAAGATCCGCCTTTCCCAAAAGGCAGCATTTCATTCTGTCACGCTACTGTTCTCTGGAATCTATCTGCTGTTTATGGCAGGCATTGGTTACTACGTTCGCTATTTTGGCGGTGAATGGGGCCGTGCACTCCAATTGGCGCTTGTTTTTGCAGCGATACTTCTCTTGGGCATTCTTCTCGTCTCTGGATCAATGCGCGCCAAAATGAAAGTATTGGTCGGCAAGCATTTTTTCCATTACCGCTACGATTATCGCGAAGAATGGCTGCGGTTTACCCAAACGCTAACCGCTCAGGACTCCCCCCAATCAATGGGACAGCAGGTAATTCGCGGACTGGCAAACATGGTCGAAAGCCCTGCTGGGACTCTCTGGTTACGCGAGGCTGGCCAGGAGAGCTATAGACAAAGTGCTCGATGGAATCTTCCGGACTGTGTTTCTGTGGAGCCGCTCAATTCACCGCTCTGTCGTTTCTTGCTAACCAGCGGATGGGTAATCAATTTAGAGGAATATCGCTGTTTCCCAGCTCGCTATAACGGATTTGAGCTGCCGACATGGCTTTCGGAACTTCCAAACGCGTGGCTCATTGTGCCTCTGATGGCGGGCAGCGAAATGCATGGATTCGTCATCCTTTCCAGTTCGCGTACCCCTCTCAACGTAAATTGGGAGGTCAACGACCTTCTTAGGACAGCGGGTTGCCAGGCTGCAAGTTTTCTGGCCAAGATGCAGGCCACGGAAGCGCTATTGGAGGTTCGAAAATTTGATGCATTCAATAAGATGTCTGCATTTGTCGTCCATGACCTTAAAAACATCGTCACTCAACTGTCATTAATGCTAAAAAATGCCGAACGGCATCATAACAATCCAGAATTTCAGCAAGATATGTTGATGACTGTGGACCATGCGGTGGAAAGAATGCGCCAACTCATGATGCAGTTGCGTGAAGGCGCCCCCCCCCCGGGCGGAATCTGCGGGGTTAATCTTGCCGATGTCATCCTGCGCATACAAAAGGATAAAATGAACCAGGGCAGATCGATAGACGTCCGTATTCAGGAACGCTTGGTTGCCCGCGGCCATGATGAGCGTCTTGAAAGAGTAATCGGCCATTTAGTGCAAAACGCTCTTGATGCCTCACCAAATGATGGCAAGGTATGGATCTCCGTGGAACGAAAAAATGACAAAGCCGCGATCGAAGTTGGTGATACCGGACATGGGATGACCAAGGAGTTCATCAGGGATCGCCTGTTCAAGCCGTTTCAAAGCACCAAGGATTCCGGAATGGGAATCGGCGCATACGAAAGTGCCCAATATGTCCGCGAATTAGGCGGCGAAATGTTAGTCGAGAGTGAACCTGGCATAGGAACTCGTATCCAGGTTTCTCTTCCCCTATTTACGATCAACACTGAATCCGATCTCAGAGAACGGGCAGCCGCATGAGTACTGAAAAGGCTCCTACTCTTCTCATCGTAGAAGACGACCTGGCGTTACAAAAACAGCTTCGTTGGTCGTTCGACCAATATGAAACCTTGACTGCAGCAGACCGTGAAAGTGCATTGGCGCAGATTCATCGTCACAACCCCGCAGTCGTGACCATGGACTTGGGATTGCCGCCAGATGCAGATTCGGTATCCGAAGGATTCCGCCTTCTGGAACAAATTCTCGCAATTGCCCCTGAAACCAAGGTTATTGTTCTGACAGGGCAGAATGACCGCACCAACGCATTGCGAGCCATAGCGCTTGGCGCCTACGATTTTTTTGCCAAGCCATTTGAACCGGAAATGCTGGCGCTGACGATAGACCGCGCATTTCGCCTACACGAATTGCAACTGGAAAATCACCGCCTGCTCGCTGCCCAACACCCTGACAGCCTTGCAGGTTTACTGACTCGCGATGCGGGAATGCAGAAAATTTGCCGCACCATCGAAAAAGTCGCCAACAGCAACGCTACTGTTCTTCTACTTGGCGAAAGCGGAACTGGGAAAGAGTTACTTGCCCGAGGATTACACGAATCGTCCCAGAGATCGAAGGAACGCTTCGTTGCGATCAACTGCGCCGCCATTCCAGAAAATTTGCTCGAAAGTGAATTATTCGGTTATGAGAAAGGTGCCTTTACGGGAGCAGCGAAAACAACACCAGGGAAGATAGAGACGGCACATGGCGGTACGCTAATGCTGGATGAAATCGGAGACTTACCGTCAGCCTTGCAAGCCAAATTATTGAGATTCCTGCAGGAGAGGGTCATAGAACGCCTGGGAGGCCGCCAGGAAATCCCTGTTGATGTCCGAATCGTCTGCGCAACGCATCAAGACCTGAAAACACAGATAAGCGACGGCAGATTCCGCGAAGATCTCTACTACCGTCTTGCAGAAATAGTCATCCCCATACCTCCGCTTCGAGAGCGTGTTGGCGACGCTGCCTTGTTAGCACATGCCTTTGTTCGCAAGTTCTCAAATGAACAGAAGCGAGGAAACATGAGCTTGACTGAAGATGCAGTTCGCACCATTGAAACGCATCGATGGCCAGGTAACGTTCGAGAACTGGAAAACTGCATCAAGCGCTCAGTCATCATGGCGGAAGGGAATCGTATTACACGCGAAGACATTGGCCTGGAAATCGCCAACACGGATGACATTGAATATATTGATTTGCGTCGAGTCAGGGATGATGCAGAGCGTCAGGCAATCGTAACTGCTCTTGGTCGAACCAACGGAAATTTGCTGAGAACATCCGAAATACTGGGTATCAGCCGCCCTACTCTCTACGATTTAATGCATCGCCTCGGATTAAAGTAGTTTCTTTCTTGCAAAGAGAAAAATATGAAAATGCCACATCTTGTTAGCACAAAATCAATTTCGACCTTGGCGTTTGCATTGTTGCTCGGGGCCTGTGGTGGCGATTCTCCGGAAAGCCTAATAGCTTCAAGCAAGGAGTACTTGGCCAAGAGTGACAGCAAAGCTGCCGTCATTCAGTTGAAGAATGCATTGCAGCAAAATCCAAATCTCGCCGAAGCACGCTTTTTGCTCGGCAAAGCATTACTGGATATTGGAGACATCACGGGGGCTGAAGTCGAACTACGCAAGGCATTAGAATTAAAATATTCCCCTGATGCGATAGTGCCATTGCTAGCCAATGTATTGTTAGCCAAAGGCCAGGCCAAAAAGCTGATTGACGATTTTGGCAAAATCACTCTGTCGACCACAGAATCCACCGCCGCCTTGAATACGAGCCTAAGTGTGGCCCATGCTTCGCTGGGGAGACCGGATGTTGCCAAACAACTACTTGAAGCCGCTCTTGCTGCACAACCTGATTATGCACCGGCACAACTAGCAGAAATTCGTCAGAAGATTGCCAGTCGTGACCTTGGCGGAGCACGCACAAAAATTGAAGCCTTGTTGTCACAACACCCCAATAATCCTGACGGACTATTGTTAAAAGGTGGATTGCTGGCGTCAGAGGGGGACTTGGATGGCGCGCTGGCTCAATATAAAAAGGCTATTGATGCGAAACCCACACACATCCCGGCTTATGCGTCTGCAATTTCTTTGCTGATTAAAACCAACAAACCGGAAGAAGCCAAGAAACTTCTTGAGGTACTTAAGAAAGTGGCACCGAAGAATGCCCAGTCTTATTTCCTTGACGCACAACTAAACTACCATCTCAAGGATTTCAAGCTTGCGCGTGAATCTGCTCAACAATTATTACGAATTGCCCCAAACAACCCTGATGGTCTGCAAATAGCCGGAGCAATCGAGTACCAGCTTCGTTCCTATCTACAAGCTGAAACCTATCTGGCCAGAGCCCTCCAGTTAGCGCCTCAGCTCCCTCTTGCCAGACGTCTTTTGGTTGCCAGCCAGCTACGTGCCGGAAATGCGGCTAAAGCGATTGAAACCCTCCAGCCCGCAATGGAACGGATAGACCAGGATCCCGCTCTGTTGTCTCTTGCCGGCGAAGCCTATCTGCAGCATGGAGAACCAAACAAAGCTGCCGAATACTTTGCGAAGGCCAGCAAACTGGAGCCAGGCAGCTTTGCAAAAAAGACCTCCCTTGCACTGGCTCATCTTGCTCAGGGAAGCACGGATAGCGCATATCAGGAACTGGAGAGGATTTCGCTATCTGATAAAGGTGTCACAGCGGACTTGGCCTTAATCGCTGCCTACCTGCAAAGCAATCAAGTCGAAAAGGCTCTGAAAGCCATCGATGGCCTGGAGAAGAAACAACCCGACAATCCAGCTTCGCACAATTTGCGTGCTCGAGCCCTCCTTGCAAAGAAAGACATGCAGGGCGCCAGGAATAGTTTCGAAAAAGCCTTGGCAATCAATCCAACATTCTTCCCAGCTGCTTCGGGTTTAGCCAGTTTGGATATTCTCGACAAGAAACCAGAGCTTGCACGCAAACGATTTGAAGCAGTGCTATCCGTCGATCCGAAAAACACCCAAGCTCTACTTGCAATAGCTGAACTGCGAGCTGCCGAGGGATCCTCTTCTGAGGAAGTTGCATCACTGATTGGCAAAGCAGTTAGCGCAAACCCCACAGAAACGGCACCTCGACTCGCTTTGGTCCAATATTTCCTTAAAAACAAAGACTATAAGAAAGCTTTGTCATCGGCCACTGAAGCCAATACAGTGATTCCTGACAAACCGGAAATCCTTGACGCTCTGGGTAGAACCCAGCAACTTTCTGGTGAACTCAATCAAGCCTCCATAACTTACGGGAAGCTGGCCACTCTTCAACCTGCCTCACCTCTCCCTCTGCTCAGATTGGCTGAAATCCAGTTCGCGAACAAGAATTCGGAAGATGGCACCAAGACGCTGAAAAAAGCCCTCGAATTAAAACCCGATCTTTTGGAAGCCCAGCGTGCGCTTGTGCAACTCGCGATGGACAACAAAACTCCTCGTGCAGCGCTAGACATTGCAAAGACGATCCAGACTCAACGCCCGAAGGAGGCGGTTGGTTATCTGCTTGAGGGCAATATCCACGCGTCTGCCAAAGCTTGGCCGGAAGCAATATATGCATTCCGCAATGGCTTAAAACAAACGGAAAGCGCTGAACTTGCAATCAAACTTCATGGCGCATATTTGGCATCAGGTAATTCCGGTGAGGCTGACAAACACACGAACAACTGGCTTAAGGATCATCCCAAAGACATTGCTTTCCGTATGTACTTAGGCGATCTGTCTGCAGCGCGGAAAGACTACCCCCAAGCTGTTTCGTATTACCAAGCAGCCTTGATCCATCAGCCAAATCATCCGTTGATACTTAACAATCTGGCTTGGATATCCGGAAAAACTGGTTCTCCAAAGGCCATTGAATATGCTGAGAAGGCAAACCAACTTGCACCAAACCAACCAGCCTTCATGGACACTCTTGCCATGTTACTGGCCGAGAAAGGCGAGTCTGAAAAAGCTATCGACTTGCTTAGAAAGGCTATGGCGATTTCGCCTCAAGCCGCTTCAATTCAATTGAATTTAGCGAAGGTGTTGATTGCTACAGGGAAAAAAGATGATGCACGCAAAGAACTTGAGGCAGTGGCAAAACTAGGCGAGAAATTCCCCGCCCAAGCCGAGGTCAGTCAGTTACTTAAGTCTTTGTAATCAATATTTTTAGATAATTGCAGGAAACAAAATGACAACTATTGCAGTAGTAGGTTTGGGATATGTCGGACTGCCCCTTGCTGTCGAGTTTGGCAAGAAATATCGAACGATTGGTTTTGACCTCTCAGCAGAGAAAATTGCTTGCTACAAAAAACACTACGACCCAACCGGCGAAGTTAGTACCGAAGACCTCAAGGCAGCGGCACTTCTGGAAGTCAGTACAGATCCTCGCACCCTAAGAGAAGCTGATTTTGTCGTCGTCGCTGTACCCACACCGGTCGACGATGCCCACCAACCAGATTTTTCACCTCTTGTCGGGTCATCCACTTCCGTTGGGCAAAATCTTAAGCAAGGTGCGATCGTCGTTTTCGAGTCGACGGTCTATCCTGGCGCAACAGAAGATATCTGTATTCCTATCATTGAAAAGGAATCAGGAAAGCGCTGGAAGCAGGATTTCTTCGTTGGCTATTCTCCGGAACGAATCAATCCTGGCGACAAGGAACGAACGGTCACCAAAATCGTCAAGGTCGTATCAGGCGATACTTCAGAAACCTTGGCAAAAATCCAGGAAATCTATGGCAGCGTAATAACTGCTGGTGTTTACCCCGCATCGTCGATCAAGGTTGCAGAAGCGGCCAAAGTCATCGAAAACACGCAACGGGATCTCAATATCGCGCTGATGAACGAGCTCGCGATTATTTTTGACCGAATGGGAATCAACACGCTTGAAGTTCTCCAGGCAGCCGGCACCAAGTGGAACTTCCTGCCTTTCCGCCCGGGCCTCGTCGGTGGTCACTGCATTGGTGTCGACCCCTACTACCTGACTCACAAAGCTCAAAAGCTCGGGTATCACCCGGAAGTCATCCTGGCAGGCCGCAGAATCAACGATGGCATGGGTAAGTTCGTTGCAGAAAAAACCATCAAGCAAATGGTTTTTAACGGGCACCCTGTAAAAGACATGCCGATCATTGTTCTTGGTCTGACATTCAAGGAAGACTGCCCCGACTTGCGCAATTCGCGAGTCATCGATGTCATTCAGGAACTCGAGTCCTATGGGGCAAAAGTATTTGTCCACGATCCTGTCGCTGAAGCGAAGGAGGCTCAGCATGAATATGGTGTCGATCTCGTTGCATGGGAAGATCTCCCCAAGGCAGCCGCAATTGTCCTGGCGGTAGGTCACCGCGACTACAAATCTAAAGCGACGGAGGAAATCTTGTCTAAACTGGAAAAAGGTGGCGTGATCTCCGATGTGAAGAGCATGCTGAATCCAGCCGATTTTGACGGTACGGGTATTTCACTTTGGCGATTGTAAGAGAACTGTGATGCGTTCGACTTTGAAGATTTTTTTGCCCACGATTCTGGCGACGAGCGCATTGCTTTCCTTTTCTGGATCCTCTTTGGCAATGGACAAGGAGGATCAAAAAGAACGTGCAGCCATTCTCAGGATCGATGGCAGAAATCATGAACACGGTGAAAACGGGTTCCCGAAAAATCCTGAAAAAGCCTTTGAGATGTATTGTGAGGCTGCTCGCCTTGGGGATTTGGAAGCGCAGTACAGCCTTGGTTGGATGCTCGCCAATGGACGAGGGGTTCCCAGGGACGACGCAACTGCCTCCTATTTTTTTGCTTTGGCAGCAAAACAAGGAGATGGTCATGCGGCAAAAATGCTGACGCGACTGGGTGATCCTTTAGCAACACCACCGAGTTGCATGGTCTCCCGCGAAGACGATGATGACTTGGCACTGCAGGTACCTCCGGACCAAAAGAAAATTTTTGAACTGGTCAGTAAGCTTGCCCCCGAATATGGAATAGCCCCCAGGCTTGCAATGGCGATAATTCGCACAGAGTCAAATTTCAATCCGTCGGCTGTGTCTCCCAAGAAAGCACAAGGGCTGATGCAACTCATTCCAGAAACGGCTGAGCGATTCAATGTCAAAAAGCCATTTGATCCAGAGCAGAACATCCGAGGCGGCCTTGCTTATTTGCGATGGCTACTGGCATATTTCAAAGGAGATATTGCCCTTGTCGCTGCCGGATATAACGCAGGAGAAGGTGCAGTGAACCGCTACGCGGGAATTCCTCCCTACCCCGAAACCAGAGGCTATGTGAAGCGGATCCGCGAACTATTCAAACGCGATGACCATCCGTTCGATCCCAATATCACCACACCGTCGCCAGAAATAAACAAAATCGTTAAAAGCAGGTTGATGTAGACGTGAAATTTTTTCTCATTGTCTTTTGTCTTCTATTTTCAGGCTTGCATCCCCGAACAGCAGTTGCTGATTTGGCAGACACAATTGAGCGTGTGAAGCCTTCGATTCTGGTCATCGGTCTTTTCAACAAAACCGCTAGCCCGCAGTTCCAGATGCGAGGAACAGGCTTTGTCATAGGTTCCGGCAACATCGCTGCAACAAATTCGCATGTGCTACCCGAAAACCTGGACCGTGATTCCAGGATTGCTGTTCTTCAATCTACAGGGCTTCAGGGAAGCAGTCAGATTCGGCCTGCCGAAATACTGGCCCGAGACAAAGATCATGATATTGCGCTTCTTCGCATTGAAGGACCACCACTTCCTGTCCTCAAGCTCATTCCATCGGACTCAGTACGCGAAGGTCAAGGCGTTGCATTTACAGGTTTTCCTATCGGAGGAGCGCTTGGTTTCTCTCCTGTAACCCATCGGGGAACGATTTCGTCAATTACCCCCATCGGAATTCCAGGCGGAAACTCAAATCAATTAAACGGAAAGCTGATACAGCAGCTTAAACGGGGTACGTTCAAGATTTTTCAACTCGATGCAACAGCCTACCCAGGAAATAGCGGAAGCCCGATATTCGACACCGACACCGGCGACGTCATCGGGATAATCAACATGGTGTTTATCAAAGGCTCAAAAGAGGCCGCCCTCAGCAATCCTTCTGGTATCAGCTATGCCATACCTTCCAACTACCTGCTTCAATTGATCCCCACAGCTTCCACAACACGTTAGGTTTCATTGAGCTCAATTGTCGGATTTTCTTACACCATTATTTTTCTTGCCCAGCGAACTATGGCTATGTGATTGATTAAAAGCCGAATAACAAAATCCGGCGCAGTTATTGCTTTACATAGTCCAGTAGCAGCTCACCCCAATTCGCTGCATCAATGCATTAGGAGTCGATCGTGACCAATTACAACCAACCAGACCAAGATCTTGATCAACCCAGCGAGCTGGCCAGTGAACGGACGCATTCTCCAAGTCGTCGTCGCCTGATCCAGGGCGCATCTGCAGCCCCTGTGTTGCTGGTATCGGGCCGCTCAGCCCTGGCCTGCAATCCGGACACCGACAAATGCGCGCTCTCACCGATGGCCTGGATGTCTGTCCACCCGAAAAAGATGGATGTGACAGCCAATCTTTCTCACGACGTCGGGTGCAATTTCCTGGGTTTGTCACCGGGTTACTGGAGACCAAATTGTGGTGGAACGGCAAAAACCTTCCAAGGCGCATGGCCTACCGGGGTTAAGCCATTTAACCAGCTGAAAATCACCAAGAAAAGCAGTGGCGGGAAGTGCCTGATCGGGCAATACACAACCATCACCTGGAATCCGGGCAACTGGAACAATTACAAGGGTCTTCCCTGGATTGACCCCTGCACCAACAAGGATGCGGGCTGGAATACGGGCAGCAAACTGCCTTTCGGTAGCCAGACGCGCTCAATCAGTCAAATTCTGCTTGAAGATAACGGAACCGTTCTTTGGCACATCTGCGCCGCCTATTTGAATGCACTTACCTGGCCAACCCAGTACGCACTGACCCTTCAGGAAGTTGAACAACTGTACCTGTACGGCAAGTTGGTCCCGGGAGGCAGGACGCTGAGCTCAAGCGAGATCAACGCATTCCTTGATCAAACGTGGTCTTAGAAGCGCAAGACCGCTCTGCCAGTTCGGCCCCGAGAATAACGGACTACGGCGATTTCCACGCTGCTAGTTTTGAGGGTGAAAGCGAGGCAGTTCTGTTTTTTCCTTACTCGGGAGAAGTTGTAATCGCATCCACGGATGCGATTACCGCTTTTGAGGCTTCGGATGTTGATCATCCAGAGTATCAGGAATTGAGCAAAATTCTTGGCATTCTGGGCGTAGATATCGGATAGATTCCTCTATTGTCCGCTTTGCCTATAGAATTCTGGCATGACCATGATGCCTCTCGGCGAGTTTGCGCCATCACTTGTCGAAAGCAGCCTTAGAAACAATGGCGTATGCATCGCGATAGGCTCTTTTGCCTGTCGCGTCCGTAGCGATACGGGGCTTCTTTCCGAACCGCTGTTGCGATTGTATTCATCATATCCCGCATCCATCGACGATGATTTACTCGTCGATTTTGAGGTCGACGTTCGGAGCATTCTCAGCCGCCATGGTCGTGAGGTGGAATTCCGCTGGGAGGGTAAATCCCCGTTTCCTCCGCTCCCCCTCTCCCAAGCCCATCCGCTTTTCGAGTGGGGTCTGAACTGGGCCATTGCCACACTTTCTGGTAGCGACATCGTCATTCATTCGGCTGTCGTAGAAAAAAACGGGCTAGCTCTTGCTCTACCAGGTGATCCTGGTGCTGGGAAAAGTACGCTTTGCGCAATGCTCGCGCTCTCCGATTGGCGCCTGCTCTCAGACGAACTGACCATCATTGACCGTCAGACACTCAAAGTCAGAGCAATACCGCGCCCAATTAGCCTGAAGGAGCAGTCAATTCGATTGATCAAGGCACGTTTCCCCGATGTCTATTTGACCGAGCCAATTTCTGAAACTCGCAAGGGAGATATCGCCTATGCAAAGCCCCATGACCAGGCGGTTATGGATGTAGATTTGCAAGCCCCGATAGGCATGATCATTTTTCCCCAGTATCAGGCCGATGTAGCCCTGGAGGTCACTCCGATCAGCAAGGCATACGCCTTGGCACAACTGCTCGACAACACCTTCAATGTCGGGCTGCTTGGCAAAGAGGGGTTTGCCGATGCGGCAAACGCCCTGTCAAACGCGAAGTGCTTTGAAGTCACTTACAGCAGCTTTGATGAGCTCTTGCCCTGGTTGAACGCCCAATGCCTCTCCACAAGCTGATTTCGGTACTGGGGCAAGCAGAACCCCCCTCGCGCTTGAGCGACGCCGAATGGAACTCGGTCATTCGCGCTGCTCGCCAGACAGACCTGCTCGGACAACTGGGCGGCGTCATCTACGACACGATGCCGCCGGAGAGCATCCCCCAACGGGTCAAGCGAGCCATCGACCTTGAGTTAATGACCGCCCAGCGACGCGGCGAGGCGGCACTCTGGGAAATTCGGGTCATGCGGCGCCTGATTCCTGCCGATATCCCGATCATCGCCCTGAAAGGCTGTGCATACGTGCTGGCCAACGACAAGAATGCAACGGGACGCCTATATTCCGACATTGATCTGCTGGTCGACGCAGAGCATCTGGGGCGTGTCGAGTCGGCCTTGATTTCCGGTGGATGGAAGCCATCGCAAGTGAACGCCTACGACCAGAACTACTATCGCAACTGGATGCACGAAGTGCCTCCGATGGAGCATGTACGGCGCCATACGACGGTAGACCTGCATCATGCGATCATCCCGCCTGTCTCGCGCTTTGCCTTCGATCCAAGGCTGTTACGTGAATCAGCAGTTGAAGTCTCCCCGGGGCTGTTTGTCCTCTCCCCGGCCGATCGATGCCTGCACAGCGTGGCCCACGCGTTTCTTGAAGGCGTCTCAGTCAAGGCGCTGCGCGACCTGTATGACATTGCCTGCCTGACTAGGCAGCACTTCTCCACCGAGACAGAGCGCAAGGCTCTCTTCTCCAGGGCAGATCAGCTTGGACTTGGAGGCATTCTGTCCACGGCCCTGGAAGCCTCCCAAGCCCTCTACGGGGCAGATGAAAAGCGGCAGCCGCCAAAGTCGTTCCGCGCACGTTTCCTGGCTCTTGCCGCACTGAATGCGATCCAGCCAACCACCCTCCTCGGCAACTTGATGGAGCAACTGCTGCTGGCCCACTCGCACTGGATGAAAATGCCGGTCAGGATACTGGTCCCCCACCTGATCCGGAAATCCTGGTTGAGGATAGTCGACAAACAGGCAGCCTGAGGATCTGCAGAGGCCAATTGGCGTGCCCGGAGGGACTCGAACCCCCGACCTGCTGCTTAGAAGGCAGCTGCTCTATCCAGTTGAGCTACGGGCACTTGAGGGTGAAACAGGAAGGAATTGGTCGGGGCGGTGGGATTCGAACTCACGACCCTCTGCTCCCAAAGCAGATGCGCTACCAGACTGCGCTACGCCCCGACACGAGAGCCCGCATTCTAGCACCGCCTGAAAAACCGCACCAGATCAAGCGCCTATCTTTGTTAAAGAAACAATCCTTGCCTGAGTGCCGTCTTCATGATATTTAATCGCCTTTCTCGTCACCAGGACGCACAAAAAAATGGCAGAAGAACTGCTCCATAAACACTTCACTCCCTACCAGCCGAAAGCTGGCGAGGATTACATGAGCGCGAAGCAACTGACGCATTTCCGCAAAATTCTCGAAACGCTCAAAAAGGAGTTGAGCGAGGATATCGACCGCACGGTGCATACCATGCAGGACGAAGCGACGGTTTTTGCCGACCCCAACGACCGCGCCAGCCAAGAAACGGACATGGCCATCGAATTGCGCAACCGTGATCGCGAGCGCAAGCTGATCAAGAAGATCGATGAAACCCTTGGCCGCATCGAAAGCGGTGATTACGGTTTCTGTGACAAGTGCGGCGTGGAAATCGGCATCAAGCGACTGGAAGCCCGCCCGACGGCAACGCTGTGCATTGACTGCAAGACGCTGGATGAACTGAAGGAAAAGCAGATGGCGAAGTAATTCGCCCACTTCTGCGAATGCTACGGTCGGCAGCAAAAATCGACCAAAAACAAAGGGCGCCTCACGGCGCCCTTTGTGCTTTCGGCCTTGGCCGAATTACTGTTGCTGTTGTTGTTGCGTAGCGGCTTCCGGAGCAGCGGCAGCGCTGCCCTCTTCGGCTGCGGCAGCCTTCATCGACAGCTTGACGCGGCCGCGGTCGTCGGTTTCCAGAACCTTGACGCGAACGACCTGGCCTTCCTTGACGTAGTCTTCGACCTTGTTGACGCGTTCCTGGGCGATCTGCGAAATATGCAGCAGACCGTCCTTGCCCGGCAGCACGGAAACGATGGCACCGAAGTCGAGGATCTTCAGCACGGTGCCTTCGTAGATCTTGCCGATCTCGACTTCCGCGGTGATCGCGTCGATACGCGAACGGGCGGCTGCAGCGGCTTCGCCAGAGGTGGCGGCGATGGTGATCGTACCGTCGTCCTGGATGTCGATCGTCGTGCCGGTTTCTTCGGTCAGCGCGCGGATCACGGCGCCGCCCTTGCCGATCACGTCGCGAATCTTTTCCGGATTGATCTTGAAGGTGTACAGACGCGGCGCGTAGGCCGACATCTCTTCACGCGGGCCGGCAGCCGATTCCTGCATCAGGCCGAGGATGTGCAGACGAGCGTCCTTGGCCTGGGCCAGCGCGACCTGCATGATTTCCTTGGTGATGCCCTGGATCTTGATATCCATCTGCAGTGCGGTAACGCCACCGGTCGTGCCGGCCACCTTGAAGTCCATGTCGCCGAGATGATCTTCGTCACCGAGGATGTCGGTCAGGACGGCGAAACGGTTGCCATCCTTAATCAGGCCCATGGCGATGCCGGCGACGTGCGCCTTGAGCGGCACGCCGGCGTCCAGCAGGGCCAGGCAGCCACCGCAGACTGAAGCCATCGAAGAGGAACCGTTGGACTCGGTGATCTCGGAAACAACGCGCATCGAGTACGAGAAATCTTCCGGCTTCGGCAGCACGGCGAGCAGCGCGCGCTTGGCCAGACGGCCGTGACCGATTTCGCGGCGCTTCGGGGTACCCACGCGGCCGCATTCGCCGGTCGCGTACGGGGGCATGTTGTAGTGCAGCATAAAGCGGTCGCGGTATTCGCCGGCCAGCGCGTCGATGATCTGCTCGTCGCGGTTGGTACCGAGGGTGGCGACAGCCAGGGCCTGGGTTTCACCACGGGTAAACAAGGCGGAACCATGGGTGCGCGGCAGGACGCCGGAACGCATGGTGATCGGGCGCACGGTGCGGGTGTCGCGACCGTCAATGCGCGGGGCGCCCGACAGGATGCGACCGCGGACGATGCCGGCTTCGAGTTCGAAGAACAGGTTGCCGACGGTGTTTTCGTCCGGAGCGCCGTCTTCACCGGTGCACAGGGCGGCAACGGCTTCGGCACGGATTTCCTTGACGGCCTGGCTACGCGTCTGCTTGACGGTGATGTTGTAGGCCTCTTCCAGCTTGGCAGCGACCAGGGTGGACAGACGGGCGACCAGCGCTTCGTCCTTGGCCGGTGCTTGCCAGTCCCATTCCGGCTTGCCGGCTTCCTCGACCAGTTCGTTGATGGCGTTGATCGCCTTCTGCATTTCGGTATGGCCGAAAACGACGGCGCCGAGCATGATTTCCTCGGACAGCTGGTCGGCTTCGGATTCCACCATCAGGACGGCAGCTTCGGTACCGGCGACGACGAGGTCAAGCTGGCTGTCCTTGAGCTGGCTCAGGGTCGGGCACAGCACGTACTGGCCGTTGATGTAACCGACGCGGGCAGCGCCGATCGGGCCGTTGAACGGCACGCCGGAGATGGCCAGGGCGGCGGAGGCGCCGATCAGGGCCGGGATATCGGAATCGACTTCCGGATTCAGCGACATCACGGTTGCGACGACCTGGACTTCATTGTAGAAACCATCCGGGAACAGCGGACGGATCGGACGGTCGATCAGGCGGGAGGTCAGGGTTTCCTTCTCGGAAGGACGGCCTTCGCGCTTGAAGAAACCACCGGGAATACGGCCGGCAGCGTAAACTTTTTCCTGGTAATCAACGGTCAGCGGGAAGAAATCCTGGCCGGGCTTGGCACTCTTGGCAGCCACAACGGAAACCAGAACAACGGTTTCTTCCATGGAAACGAGGACGGCACCGCCAGCCTGGCGGGCGATTTCGCCGGTTTCGATGGTGACCTGATGGTCGCCATAGGCGAAGGTCTTTTTAACGACATTAAACATATATTCCTTTCACTCTCATCACAATTAACAACAATAACAACAGGTTACGACATTCAAAAACAGGACTGCAAGAAACGAAAAAAGCGGCCGGGAATTCCGGGCCGCTCTTTCTTGGCTTCGATCTTGGCTTATTTGCGCAGACCGAGGCGGGTGATCAGGGTGCGATAGCGCTCGATGTCCTTGCCCTTCAGGTAGTCGAGCAGTTTGCGACGCTGGGAAACCAGGCGCAGCAGACCACGGCGGGAGTGGTGATCCTTGGAATGCTCCTTGAAGTGCGGGGTCAGGTCGTTGATGCGAGCGGTCAGCAGTGCAACCTGGACTTCCGGAGAACCTGTGTCACCCTTGGACTGGGCGTAGTCGGCGACAACAGCCGCCTTGTTTGCAGTGGTCAATGCCATTTCAAACTCTCTTTCATTAATGCGACGCCGCCCCAGTTTGATAGAGCCAGCGCCAGTTGGAAAATTCCGCGATTGCGGAAAGGGGCGAATTATAACGCCGAATCAGCCAGTTGAACCAGTCTTTTCGGCCACAGCATGCCACCATTGCCGGGTTCGCCGACACCGATCAGGCGGCCGTCGGCATAGACCCGGATCTTGCCGCCCAGCCCTTCCGGCAAGGCGACCGGATTGCCATGGCTGAAACGCGATGCCTCGACACCCTCGACCGTCACTGCCGGCAGGGACTGGAGCAGCGCATCGACCGGCAGCAGGCGCTGCAGGCGGCCGGCTTCGTCGAGCCCTTCCAGTTCGGCCAGCGTCACCGCCTTGTGCAGGTCGATATCGCCAACCACGGTGCGCCGCAGGGCCGCCAGATGGGCGCCACAACCGAGCGCCTGGCCGATATCGGCGGCCAGCACACGAATATAAGTTCCCTTGCTACACGCAACGCGCAGAGTCAGCAAATCACCTGAAAAATCCAGGCAGTCGATGGCATGGATGGTCACTGCCCGCGACTCACGCTCGACTTCGATGCCCTTGCGGGCCAATTCATAGAGCGGACGGCCATCGCGTTTGAGGGCCGAATGCATGGGCGGAATCTGCTGGATGTTGCCGACAAAGGCCGGCAGAATTTCCAGAATCTGCTCTTTTTTTGCCTCGACCGTAGCATTGGCAATGATCTGCCCCTCGGCGTCGCCGGAATCGGTCGTTACGCCAAGTTTGAGGACTGCCTCGTAGGTCTTGTCGGCATCGAGCAGATCGGCCGAGAACTTGGTCGCCTCGCCGAAGCATAGCGGCAAAAGGCCGGTCGCCAGCGGATCGAGCGTGCCGGTATGGCCGCCCTTGGCCGCTGAAAACAGCCGCCGCACCTTCTGCAAGGCATCGTTGGATGTCAAGCCGAGCGGCTTGTCGAGCAAAAGGACGCCATCGACCTGTTTCCAGGTTCGCTTGAATTGCATCGGAGGCTTACTCTTCCGGCGTCTGATCGCTCAGGGCGTTGGCCTGGTCGATCAGTTGCGACATGCTGGTGCCGCGCTCGATGGAATTGTCGTAGACGAAGTGCAGTTCCGGCAGCGTATGGATGTGGATGCGCTTGCCCAGTTCGCGGCGCAGGAAACCTGCGGCCCGCTTCAGACCACGCTCAATCTCGTCCAGATGCTCTGAATTGAAGGTCGTGAAGAAGACCTTGGCGTGGGCATAATCCGGCGTCAATTCGACGTCGGTCAGACTAATCATGCCGACGCGCGGATCCTTCAGTTCGGTACGAATCAGATCGGCGAGGTCGCGGCGCACCTGCTCCGCGACCCGTTCACTACGCTGAAAACCCTTTTTCTTCATTACAGCGAGCGCGCCACTTCCTGGATTTCGTACACTTCGAGCTGATCGCCTTCCTGGATGTCGTTATTGCCACGCAGCGACAGACCGCACTCGAAGTTGGAACGAACTTCCTTGACGTCGTCCTTGAAGCGCTTGAGCGATTCCAGTTCGCCGTCCCACTGCACAACGTTGTTGCGCAACAGGCGAACGCGGGAATTGCGCTTGACGAAGCCTTCCAGCACGTAACAGCCGGCGATGGCGCCGACCTTGGAGACGTGGAAGACCTGGCGGATTTCGACCATACCGGTGATCTGTTCGCGCTTCTCCGGCGACAACATGCCGGACAACGCTGCCTTGACCTCGTCGACCGCGTCGTAGATCACGTTGTAGTAACGGATATCGACACCGAAGTTCTCGGCCAGCTTGCGCGAACCGGCATCGGCGCGGATGTTGAAGCCGATGATGACGGCCCCCGAAGCCTGCGCCAGATTGACGTCGGATTCGCTGATCGCACCGACCGCGCCGTGAATGATCTGGACGCGGACTTCCTCGTTGGAGAGCTTGGACAGCGTCTGAACCAGGGCTTCCTGCGAACCTTGCACGTCGGCCTTGACGATCAGCGGCAGGGTCTTGACCTCGCCCTCTTCCATCTGCTGGAACATGTTTTCCAGCTTGGCGGCTTGCTGCTTGGCCAGCTTGACGTCGCGGAACTTGCCTTGACGGAACAGGGCAATTTCGCGGGCCTTCTTTTCGTCGGTCAGCACGATGGCTTCTTCGCCAGCGGCCGGCACATCGGACAGGCCAAGAATTTCGACCGGAATGGAGGGGCCAGCTTCGTTGATCGGCTTGCCGTTCTCATCGAGCATGGCGCGAACGCGACCGAAGACCTGACCGGCCAGCACGACGTCGCCGCGCTTCAAGGTGCCGGACTGGACCAGCATGGTCGCCACGGCACCACGGCCCTTGTCGAGGCGGGCTTCGATGATCAGACCCTTGGCCGGCGCATCCTTCTGCGCCGTCAGTTCGAGCACTTCAGCCTGCAGCAGCACCTGCTCAAGCAGTTCGTCGATGCCAGTACCCTTCTTGGCCGAGACCGGGCAGAACGGCGAATCGCCGCCGTATTCTTCCGGAATGACGCCCTCGGCCACCAGTTCCTGCTTGACGCGATCCGGATTGGAGTCGGGCTTGTCGATCTTGTTGACCGCAACCACCAGCGGCACACCGGCCGCCTTGGCGTGGTGGATCGCTTCCTTGGTTTGCGGCATCACGCCGTCGTCGGCCGCAACGACCAAAATGACGATGTCGGTCGCCTTGGCACCGCGGGCACGCATGGCCGTGAAGGCTTCGTGACCCGGGGTGTCGAGGAAGGTGATCATGCCGCGGTCGGTTTCGACGTGGTAGGCACCGATGTGCTGGGTAATGCCGCCGGCTTCGCCAGCCGCCACCTTGGCACGGCGGATGTAGTCGAGCAGCGAGGTCTTGCCGTGGTCGACGTGGCCCATGACGGTCACCACCGGAGCGCGCGGCTCAAGCGGCACATCCTTGTGCTCGGCGGATTCTTCAAGGAAGGCATCCGGATCGTCAAGCTTGGCGGCCAGCGCCTTGTGGCCCATTTCCTCGACCACGATCATGGCCGTTTCCTGGTCCAAAACCTGGTTGATGGTGACCATCGACCCCATCTTCATCATGACCTTGATGACCTCAATGGCCTTGACCGCCATCTTGTGGGCCAGATCGGAGACAGAAATGGTTTCCGGAATATGCACTTCGCGAATAACCTGTTCGGTCGGCGCCTGGAAGCTGCCCTGACCGTCGTCGCCCTTGTGCGATTTCTTGTGACCGTGGCGGTTGTCCTTCCAGCCGGTACCGGCGTCGGAACCACGGGTCTTCAGGCCGCCCTTCTTCTTGCCGTCGTCGGCAGCACGGCCACCCTTGTCGCCCTTCTTGCCCGGCGCATCCGGCTTCTTGTGCAGGGTCCCCTTCTCGGTACCTTCACCAGCCTTGGCTTGCGCCGCGGCCTGATTCTTCGCCTGCTCGGCGGCCTTGGCAGCGGCGGCGGCCGCTTCGGCCTGCTGACGCATCTGGACCAACTGGGCTTCGCGGGCCTGCTTCTCGCGCAGCTCGCGCTCCTGGATTTCGCGCAACTGGCTGTGGCGACGAGCTTCAGCCTCGCGATTCTTGAGTTCCTTCTCGCCGATGATGGCGGCACGACTCAGCGGCGCCGGGGCAGCCTTGACGATCACGGGTTCAGCGACCGGCTCAACCGGGGCAGCCTCAACCGGGGCAGGTGCTTCCTCGACCACGGGCTCCGGCTCCGGCTCCGGTTCCGGCTCGGGCTCCGGCGCCACTTCGACAACCGGTTCCGGCGGGATCTCGACGACCGGCTCTGGAATGTTTTCCGGCATCGGCGCTTCTTGGGCGGCTACCGGCATTTCCAGCTCGGCCTCGGCACCTTGTTCGCCGATATCGTCACGCTTGACCAGCACGCGCTTCTTGCGTACCTCGACCTGGACGGTACGAGCCCGGCCATGGGCGTCGGTGGCCTTGATTTCGGACGTCTGCTTGCGGGTCAGGGTGATTTTGGCCTTCGACTCGTCACCGTGCGCCCGGCGCAGGTAATCGAGCAGTCGGTTCTTGTCCTGGTCGGTCAGCGTATCGCTGGCATCGCCCTTGCCGACGCCGGCCTTGCTCAATTGCTCGAGCAGGGCCGAAACCGGCATTTTGAGTTCAACGGCAAATTGTGTAACTGTTGTTGCGGACATACTTTGCTACCTCCCGCTCACTCGAACCAGTGAGCCCGTGCCTTCAGAATGAGTTCCTTGGCACGCTCGTCGTCGATGCCAGTCATTTCAGTCAATTCATCTACCGCCAGTTCCGCGAGGTCGTCGCGGGTCTTGACGTCGTGTTCGGCCAGCTTGGCGGCCAGATCCTTGGTCATGCCTTCCAGACCGATCAGGTCTTCGGAGACGTTTTCCAGTTTTTCCTCGGTGGCGATCGCCTCGGTCAGCAGGACGTTACGGGCGCGGTTGCGCAGCTCGTTGACGATGTCCTCGTCCAGACCGTCGATTTCCAGCATTTCAGCCAGCGGCACATAGGCCACTTCTTCCAGCGTCGAGAAGCCCTCTTCGATCAGCAGGTCGGCGAGCTCTTCGTCGATATCCAGCTTTTCCATGAAGGTGACACGCGTTTCGGCGTGCTCGGCTTCGGACTTCTTGGCCGACTCGTCCTGGGTCATCAGATTGATGGTCCAGCCGGTCAGCTCGGAGGCCAGGCGGACGTTCTGACCGTTGCGGCCGATGGCGATGGCTAAGTTATCCTCGTCGACGACAACGTCCATGGCGTGCTTTTCCTCATCGACGACGATCGAGGAAACCTCGGCCGGCGACAGGGCGCCAATGACGAATTGCGCCGGGTCGGCCGACCACAGCACGATGTCGATGTTCTCGCCGCCGATTTCGTTGCGCACGGCGGTGACGCGGGAGCCGCGCAGGCCGACGCAGGTGCCGATCGGATCGACGCGCGGATCGTTGGACTTGACGGCGATCTTGGCGCGCAGACCGGGGTCGCGGGCACAGGCCTTCAGTTCCATCAGGCCGTCGGAGATTTCCGGCACTTCCATGTCGAACAGCTTGATGACGAAATCCGGGGCGGTACGCGACAGGATGATCTGCGGACCGCGGGCATTGCGGTCGATACGCAGCAGGTAGGCACGGACGCGGTCGCCGACGCGCAGATTTTCCTTGGGGATCATCTGGTCGCGCGGCAGCAGGGCCTCGATCTTGCCGGCCTCGATGATCGCGTTGCCGCGCTCCATGCGCTTGATGGTGCCGGAAACGATGTGCTCGCCACGGCTCAGGAAGTCGGACAGGATCTGCTCGCGCTCGGCGTCGCGAATCCGCTGCAGGATGACTTGCTTGGCAGCCTGGGCACCGATACGGCCGAAGTCGATCGGCTCAAGCGGCTCTTCCAGGGAATCACCGGCCTCGATTTCGGGATCGTCCTTCTGGGCTTCGGACAGCGGCACTTCGAGGAATTCATTGACGTATTCGCTGTCCGGCACAACCTGCCAGCGACGGAAGGACTCGTAGTTGCCAGTATCACGATCGATCGAGACGCGCACATCGGCCTCGTCGTGGATGCGCTTCTTGGTCGCAGACGCGAGTGCCAGCTCAAGGGCACCAAAGACGATGTCCTTGCCAACGTTTTTTTCGCGGGCCAGAGCATCGACCAGCAGCAAAATTTCACGGCTCATGGGCTAAAACCTCCTAGTCCTTCAGTCGAAACGAGGCACCAGACGTGCCTTCTCGATATTGGTAAATTCCAGTTCCACATCATCTTTTTCCAGACGCAGGCCAACCTTGCCTTCCTTGAGACCGAGCAGTTGGCCCTGGAAATTGCGGCGTCCGTTGTGCGGGATGCGCAGCTTGATCTGAATGTCCTGACCGGCGAAACGCTCGAAATCGGCCGCCTTCTTGACGACACGATCGAGACCCGGCGAGGAGATTTCAAGGCGGTCGAAATCGACGTTCTCGACCTCGAAAACGCGCGTCAACTGGTTGGACACCTTGGCGCAGTCCTCAACATCGATACCGGTTTCCTTGGCCGGTGCGTCGATAAAGACGCGAATCGTGCGGCCGCGCGGCGACAGCTCGACATCAACGAGTTCATAACCCAGACCAACGACGGTCGTTTCAAGCAGCGTATTTAAATCCATGGCCACAAATAAAAAATGGGCGAAACGCCCACCTTACGAAAAAAAGATGCCTGCCAAAAATTGGCAGGGGAACAAACCCGTGAATTATAACGAGTTTATTCCCCCTGGTAAATCGATTTAGCTGCTTTCCGGCCCTTTTCGGTGCGTCGGAGCGATGTTTTCGAGCTCGCGCATCAGCATCTTGATTTCCGGCTCCTTCAACTCCCGGGCCATGCCGCGTTTGAGTTGCGGCGGCAGGACGAAGGGGCCGTAGCGGGTGCGGATCAGGCGGCTGACCGTACAACCGACCGCCTCGAACATGCGCCGGACCTCGCGGTTGCGGCCTTCGAAGATGGTGACGCGATACCAGTGGTTGGCGCCCTCGCCGCCGCCATCCTGCAGCGAGCCGAAATTGGCCCGGCCATCCTCCAGTTCGACACCGTGCAGCAACTGCTGCTGCGCTTCCATGGTCAGTTCGCCGAGGACGCGCACGGCGTATTCGCGGACCAGCTGCGAGCTCGGGTGCATCAGCTTGTTGGCCAGTTCGCCGGAGGTCGTGAAAATAAGCAGGCCGGAGGTGTTGAAGTCGAGTCGGCCGACGTTGATCCAGCGACCGCCACGCATGCGGGGCAGCGCCGCGAAGACCGAGGGACGGCCATCCGGGTCGTCGCGCGAGACGATTTCGCCTTCCGGCTTGTGGTACATCAGCACGCGCGGCGGACGCGAGCTGCCGGTAAAGCGGATGTTGATCAGCCGGCCGCCAATCTTGACCTTGTCGGTCGGCACCACCGACTGGCCGAGCGTGGCGACGACGCCATTGACGCTGACCTTGCCGGCGGCGATCCATTCTTCCATTTCGCGGCGCGAACCGACGCCGGCCTGGGCGAGAATCTTCTGCAGGCGTTCCGGCTTGGCTTCGGCCAGCGGTCGCCCGTCGCGGGCGATGTTGCCGCGCTGGGCGCGCCCGCCGGTGTTGGGCGCCGGTTTGCGGCGCGGCGCCGGCTTGGCGGCCACCTCGCCCTCGGGGGCTGCGCCACGATCGGCGCGGCCGCGCGGGGCCGGAATGCTACGGTCGCCGCCTTTTTTTGCCCGATTTTCAAATTCGCCCGGCTTGTCCGATTGGCGGAAGGGGGTGCGTTTAGTTTTCATTGTTCAGCTCCAGTGTCTGGCTGATTTGTTCGAGCGGCGGCAGTTCGCTGACGCTACGCAGGCCCAGATCATCGAGAAATTGTTTGGTGGTGGCAAATAGCGCCGGCCGGCCCGGCGTCTCGCGGTGACCGACGACGTCGATCCAGCCGCGTTCTTCAAGGGTCTTGACGACATTGGCGTTGACCGCGACGCCGCGGATTTCCTCGATGTCGCCGCGCGTCACCGGCTGGCGATAGGCGATGATGGCCAGGGTTTCGAGGACGGCGCGCGAATATTTCGGCGGCTTTTCCGGATTGAGACGCTCCAGGTAAGGCAGGTACTCGGCCCGCGTCCGGAAGCGCCAGCCCGAGGCAAGCTGGATCAGTTCGACCGGACGCTCGGCCCATTCCTCGCGCAACTCGTCGAGCAGCCTGCGCAGGGTATCGGTCGACAGTTCCTCGTCGAACATCTTTTTCATGTCGTTGGGCGTCATCGGCTCGCGCGCGGCGAGCAGCGCCGCCTCAAGCACTCTCTTGACCTGGCTCGGTTCCACCGTGATGCACTCGGACGTAAATGGGTTGAAAGGCTTCGGACTGGGTGATTTCGATCAGTTTTTCGCGGCCCAGTTCGAGCATGGCGATGAAATGAACGACCAGGCCGGGCACGCCCATGGCCGGGTCGAACAGCGTTTCGAACTGGACGAAGCCGCCCTTCTCCTGCAAGGCGCGCAGGATGATGCCCATGTGCTCGCGCACCGACAGCTCCTCGCGCCCGATCTTGTGGTGCTTCTTCAGCCCGGCCTGGCGGACGACAGCCATCCAGGCTTCCTTGAGGTCGTCGACGGAAACCTCGGGCTGGCGGACCAGCAGCGATTTCTCGACCAGCGTGTCGACCCAGAAGAATTCCCGCTCGGCCTGCGGCATTTCGTTCAGCTTCTGGCCGGCGAGCTTCATCTGCTCGTATTCCATCAACCGGCGGACCAGTTCGGCGCGCGGATCTTCCGCGTCATCGCCCTCGCCCTGCTTCGGCCGCGGCAACAGCATGCGCGACTTGATCTCGATCAGCACGGCGGCCATCACCAGGTAATCGGCAGCCAGTTCCAGGTTGCTGGAGCGCATCGCCTCGACGTAGTCGAGATACTGCCGGGTCAGCGGCGCCATCGGAATATCGAGGATATTGATGTTGGCCCGACGGATCATGTAGAGCAGAAGATCGAGCGGCCCCTCGAAGGCGTCGAGCATGATGGCCAGCGCATCCGGCGGGATGTACAGGTCGAGCGGCATCTGCTCCATCGGTTCGCCGTAGATGCGGGCGACCGGGTCTGGCAACACCATGGGTTTTGCCGTTTCCGGCAGCTCGACGGTCGCATTCATCTCAGGAAGCCGCCGCCCGGCCCTTGCCCTTGTAGTGCAGGTGCAGGTTGCGGAAATAGATGATCAGGCCCAGCCCCTGGCCGAAAATGAAGACCGGGTCGTTGCGATGAATCGCGTAAACCGTCAGCACCAGGCCGCCGAGGATGCTGAAATACCAGAAAGCGACGGGCACGACAACCTGCCGCGCCTTCTCGCTCGACCACCACTGGACGACGAAACGCATCATGAACAGCCCCTGGCCGCCAAAGCCGATGGCGATCCAGATCAGCGTTTCCCAGTCCTGGTCGAAAAAGCCAGCGAACATCAGCGGTATTCCAGCCCCATCGATGCGCGCACGTCGCGCATGGTTTCGCGGGCGTATTCGCGGGCCTTCTCGCAGCCGTCGGCGACGATGTCCTTGACCAGCGCCGGGTTGTCCAGATAAACCTGCGCCCGCTCGCGCATCGGCGCCTGTTCCTTGAGGATGCCGGCGATCACCGGCTGCTTGCACTCGATACAGCCGATGCCGGCCGACTTGCAACCCTGCTGGACCCACTCCTTGCAGGCGTCGTCGGAGTAAACCAGGTGCAGTTGCCAGACCGGGCACTTGGCCGGGTCGCCCGGATCGGTGCGCCGCATGCGGGCCGGGTCGGTCGGCATGCTCTTGATCTTCTTGGCCACCGATTCCTCGGATTCGCGCAGGGTGATCGTATTGTTGTACGACTTGGACATCTTCTGGCCGTCCAGGCCCGGCATCTTGGACGCCTCGGTCAGCAGGTAGCCCGGCTCGACCAGAATCATCTTGCCGGTGCCTTCGAGGTGACCGAGCAGGCGCTCGCGTTCGGTCAGCGACAAGTGCGGGAGTTCGGCGAGCATGGCCTTGGCCTGCTCGACGGCCTCACGGTCGCCGTTCTGCTGGAAGCGGACGCGCATCTCCTCGAAGAAACGCGCCTTCTTGCCGCCCAGGTTCTTGACCGCCTGCAGCGCCTTTTCCTCGAAACCCGGCTCGCGGCCGTACATGTGGTTGAAGCGACGAGCCAGTTCGCGGGTGAATTCGACGTGCGGAATCTGGTCCTCGCCGACCGGCACCTTGTCGGCGCGGTAGATCAGGATATCGGCGCTCATCAACAGCGGATAGCCGAGGAAGCCATAGGTCGACAGATCCTTGTTGGCCAGCTTTTCCTGCTGGTCCTTGTAGGTCGGCACGCGCTCCAGCCAGCCGAGCGGCGTCATCATCGACAGCAGCAGGTGGAGTTCGGCGTGTTCGGGCACCTTGGACTGGATGAACAGCGTCGCCTGTTTGGGATCGACGCCGGCCGCCAGCCAGTCGACCAGCATGTCCATCGAGGCCTGCTCGATACCCTGCGGGCTGTCGTACTGCGTCGTCAGGGCGTGCCAGTCGGCGACGAAGAACAGGCACGGATAGTCGTGCTGGAGCTTGACCCAGTTCTGGAGAACGCCGTGGTAGTGGCCAAGATGCAGCGACCCGGTCGGGCGCATGCCGGAGAGAACACGTTCTGCGTACATATTTTTTATTTAGTAGAGACCAAAAATAGCTTCGATTGCCCGCGCCGACAGACTGACCAGCGGGTTCATGACGGCGCCGAGGATACCGGTGAACAGGAGGACCAGCAAAATCGGAAAGCCCCAGCGTTCGATCCGGGCGAATTTCCAGGCCAGCGAGTGCGGCAGCAGGCTGACCGCGATCCGCCCGCCGTCGAGCGGCGGCAAGGGCAACAGGTTGAGCACCATCAGCACGCAATTGACCGTGATGCCGATCTTGCTCATTTCGGCCATTGGCAGCGTGTATTCGCTGCTCGGCAACACCCAGGACAGCTTGAGCAGCAAAGCCCAGCACAAGGCCATGAAGAGGTTGGCGCCGGGACCGGCGGCGGCGACCCAGAACATGTCCTGCTTGGGTTTCTTCAGGCGGCTGAAATCGACCGGCACCGGTTTGGCGTAGCCGAACAGGAAGGTGCCGCCCGAAAACAGCAGGATGGCGATGGGAATCAGGATAGTGCCGAACAGATCGATGTGGCGCAGCGGGTTCAGACTGATCCGCCCCTGCAGCCAGGCCGTCGGGTCGCCAAAATGGCGGGCGGCATAGCCGTGCGCCGCCTCGTGCAGCGTGATCGCGAAAATCACCGGCAAGGCAGCGATGGCCAGGGTCTGGATCAGGCTTTCGAGCATTCGTCTCAGAATCCGAACGGTTCGAGCGGACCGCGACCGGCGCGGATCAGCTCCGGCGCCGAGCCGGTCAGGTCGATCACGGTGGTCGGCTCGGTGCCGCACTGGCCGGCGTCGAGGATCAGTTCGAGATGATCTTCGAGCCGGTCCTGGATTTCCCAACCTTCGGTCAGCGGGAATTCGTCGCCCGGCAGTTGCAGCGTCGTCGTCAGCAGCGGCTCGTTGAGTTCTTCGAGCAGGGCCAGCGCCACCGGGTGGTCGGGGATGCGCAGGCCGATGGTCTTGCGCTTCGGGTGCATGACCCGGCGCGGCAGTTCCTTCGAGCCTTCGAGGATGAAGGTGTAGCTGCCCGGCGTCGTCGCCTTGAGCAGGCGGTACTGGGCGTTGTCGACGCGGGCGAAATGGGCGATCTCGGACAGGTCGCGGACCATCAGCGTCAGGTGGTGGCGATCATCGATCTGGCGGATCGCACGAATCTTGTCCAGCGCTTCCTTGTCGCCGAGATGGCAACCGAGCGCGTAGCAGGAGTCGGTCGGCAGCGCGACGACGGCGCCGTTGCGGATGAACTCGGCGGCCTGGACGAGCAGGCGCTGCTGCGGCGATTCGGGATGGATATTGACGACGCGGGCCATGGCTCAGATCACCAGACGCCAGACCGGCTTCAGGTCTTCCGGCAGTTGCGGCAGTTTGCCGAGATCGACGTAGCTCTCTTCCGGCCCGTGGAAATCCGAGCCGCGCGAGGCGTGAAATTCGTAATGCCGCGCCAGCCGGGCAAAGTGCATCACGTGGTCCGGCGAATGGCTGCCGCAGGTGACCTCGATGGCACGCCCGCCGACATCCTTGAAATCGTCGAGGAAGCTGCGCATCTGGGCGCCGGACATCTTGTAGCGGCCGGGATGGGCGACCACGGCCGTACCGCCGGCACCGTTGATCCAGCCGACCGCCTCTTCCAGCGTCGCCCAGCGATGATCGACGTAGCCCGGCTTGCCCTGCGCCAGATAATGCTGGAATACCCCCGGCACGTCGCGGGCGATGCCGATCGAGACCAGGTAGCGGGCGAAATGGGCGCGCGAAATCAGGCTCGGATTGGTCACGAAGCACAGCGCGCCTTCATAGACGCCGGGAATGCCGACCGCGGCCAGCGCATCACCCATGCGTTTGGCGCGTTCAACGCGGCCTGAACGCAGTTCGTCGAGGCCGCCGGTCAGGGCCGGGTCTTTCGCGTCGAAACCGAGTCCGACGATGTGGATCGGGATGCCCTTCCACTCGATGGAAATTTCGACGCCGGTGACGAACGCCATGCCGGCTTCTTCCGCCGTCGCCCTCGCCTCGACCAGGCCGCCGATGTCATCGTGGTCGGTCAACGCCCAGAGGTCGACCCCGTTTTCGGCGGCGCGACGCGCCACCACATTCGGCGGCAACAAGCCGTCAGAAACGATGGAATGGCAGTGGAAATCGAAATTGGCAGGAGTCACAGGCAAGCAATTGAAGGCAAACGAAGAGTTTAGCACGAAGGGCGCCTCTCTCCGGCCCCTTGTGCAGCGCAGCAGGTTGATTAGACTGGCCCATCCCGCTATAGTGCCTCCCGTTCCGTGGGAGAGCGCAGATCCGTCTGCCGCCGAAGGCGCAAAACCACCCGAAAACGCTCAGGCAAAAGGACCGCGGAACACGGCGCAAGCCAAAAAACTCTGGAGAGCGATGGCGGCTACGGTCGACATCCACCGATGGGGCAAATCTCTCAGGTATCGAGGACAGAGGGGTGAAACGCAAGATTCGTTCTTTCGTTTCACCCCTTTTCCGTTTCTAGAACTGGCGTTAAGTAGCGTCTGTAAAGGATTGATATGCTGAAGAAAACTGTTTTAAATTCCGCCCATCGCGCAATGAATGCCCGGATGGTCGATTTCGGCGGCTGGGACATGCCGGTCAACTACGGCTCGCAGATCGAGGAGCACCACGCGGTGCGTAAGGATTGCGGCATGTTCGACGTTTCGCACATGTGCCCGGTCGATGTCGTCGGCGCCGATTGCCGCGCCTTCCTGTCCCGCCTCGTCGCCAACGACGTCGCCAAGCTGCAGGTCTCCGGCAAGGCGCTCTACTCGGCCATGCTCAATGAAGCCGGCCACGTCATCGACGACCTGATCATCTATTTCCTGACCGACACCCGCTTCCGCATCGTGGTCAACGCCGGCACCGCCGAGAAGGATCTGGCCTGGATGCAGGCCAAGGTTGCCGAATGGAAGCTGGACGTGGCCATCACCCAGCGCCGCGACGGCAACAACGCGCTCGGCATCATCGCCGTGCAGGGTCCGAACGCCCGCGCCAAGGTCTGGCAGGTACTGCCGCAGGCCAAGGCGGCCATCGCCGACCTCAAGCCCTTCTTCGCCGCCGAAGTCGATCAGTATTTCATCGCCAGCACCGGCTACACCGGCGAGGACGGTTACGAGATCATGCTGCCGGCCGGCGAAGCCGAAGCGCTGTGGAACAAGCTAAACGCCGCCGGCGTCGCCCCCTGCGGCCTCGGCGCCCGCGACACGCTGCGCCTGGAAGCCGGCATGAACCTCTACGGCCAGGACATGGACGAAAGCGTTTCGCCGCTCGACGCCGGCCTGGCGTGGACCGTCGCCATGAAGGACGACCGCGATTTCGTCGGCAAGTCCGCACTGGTCGCCAACGGCCAGCAGAAGCAGTTCCTCGGCCTGATCCTGCTCGACAAGGGTGTGCTGCGCGGCCACCAACAAGTAATTACTAAACAAGGCAATGGCGAAATTACTTCAGGTAGTTTCTCACCGACGCTACAGCAGTCGATCGCCCTCGCCCGCCTGCCGATGGGCGTCCAGATCGGCGACGAAGTCGAAGTCGATATCCGCGGCAAGCTGCTCAAGGCCAAGGTCACCAAACCCGTATTCGCCCGCAACGGCAAAGCAGTCATCTAAATTCAACCCATTCAGGAGAAAACCATGTCGAACGTCCCCGCCAACCTCAAGTACGCCGCCTCCCATGAGTGGGTTCTGGTCAACGCCGACGGCACCGTCACCATCGGCATCACCGACCACGCCCAGGAAGCCCTCGGCGACCTCGTTTTCGTCGAGCTGCCGGAAGTCGGCGCCCATTACGCTGCCGAGAAGGAAATCGCCGTCGTCGAATCGGTCAAGGCCGCCGCTGACGTCTACGCCCCGATTGGCGGCACCGTCACCGAAGTGAACCAGGCCGCCGCCGACGCGCCGGAATCGGTCAACCAGGACGCCTACGCCGCCTGGCTGTTCAAGATGACGCCGGACAACGCCGCCGATGTCGACGCCCTGCTCGACGCCGCTGCCTACCAGGCCGTCGCCGACGCCGCCTGATATTTCAATTTTGGCCAAAATTTCCGGCCGACCGCGCCCCGAAGGAAGTCCCCTTGGGGGATAGCTTCGGCCGGAAATTGCCCGTGCTCTTCCTGCGAGACCGTATCCGACATGAGTTCCCTTCCCCTTTCCGCCCTTGAGCAGCACGACGAGTTCATCGGCCGCCACATCGGCCCCTGCGCCGCCGAGATGGCCGACATGCTGGCGACCATCGGCGCCGCCAGCCTCGACCAGCTGATCGACCAGACCGTCCCGTCCGCCATCCGCCTGCCGGCCGACCTGCCGCTGCCCGCCCCGCGCCGCGAACACGAAGCGCTGGCCGACCTCAAGGCGCTGGCCGGCAAGAACGTGATCAACAAGTCCTGCATCGGCATGGGCTACTACGACACGCTGACGCCCAAGGTCATCCTGCGCAACGTCATGGAAAACCCCGGCTGGTACACCGCCTATACGCCCTACCAGGCCGAAATCGCCCAGGGCCGCCTGGAAGCGCTGCTGACCTTCCAGCAGATGGTCACCGACCTCACCGGCCTGGAAATCGCCAACGCCTCGCTGCTCGACGAAGCGACCGCCGCCGCCGAAGCGATGACCATGGCCCGCCGCGTTTCCAAGTCCAAGTCGAACCGCTTTTTGGTCGATGCCAACTGCTTCCCGCAGACTATCGACGTGGTCAAGACCCGCGCCGAGTATTTCGGCTTCGAACTGGTCATCGGCAACATCGATGACAACAAGGACGGCGAATTCTTCGGCGCCCTGCTCCAGTACCCCGGCGACAACGGCGAAGTCCGCGACCTGACCGACCTCATCACCGGCCTCAAGGCCAAGGGCACGACGGTCGCCGTCGCCTCCGACCTGATGGCGCTGGTCCTGCTCAAGTCGCCCGGCGCCATGGGGGCCGACATCGCCCTCGGCTCCAGCCAGCGCTTCGGCATCCCGATGGGCTTCGGCGGCCCGCACGCCGCCTTCTTCGCCACCCGCGAAGCCTATGTCCGCTCAATGCCGGGCCGCATCATCGGCGTATCCAAGGATGCGCGCGGCAAGACCGCCTACCGCATGACGCTGCAGACCCGCGAGCAGCACATCCGCCGCGAGAAGGCCAACTCCAACATCTGCACCTCGCAGGTGCTGCTCGCCAACATGGCCGGCATGTTCGCCGTCTATCACGGCCCGCAAGGCCTGAAGACCATCGCCGGCCGCATTCACCGGCTGACCGCGATCTTCGCCGAAGGCCTGAAGCGCGCCGGCGTGATCGTGCTGACCCAACAGTTCTTCGACACCCTCCACCTCGACCTCGGCGCCCGCGCCGAGACGGTCTATCCCGAAGCCCTGGCCGCCGGTTACAACCTGCGCCGCGTCTCGGCCGGCGTGCTCGGCGTTTCCTTCGACGAAACGACGACCCGCGACGACGTCGCCACGCTGTTCAAGGTCTTCGCCCAGACCACGCTGGACATCGACACTTTCGACGCCCAGATCACCACGCCGCAACCCGCCCTGCTGCGCACTGACGCGATCCTCGCCCACCCGGTGTTCAACACCCACCACACCGAACACGAGATGCTGCGCTACCTGAAGGCGCTGCAGAACAAGGATCTGGCGCTCGACCACTCGATGATCTCGCTCGGCTCCTGCACCATGAAGCTGAACGCGACCAGCGAGATGATCCCGGTCACCTGGCCCGAATTCGGCGGCCTGCACCCCTTCGCCCCGCGCGATCAGGCGGTTGGCTACCTGGAAATGATCGCCGGCCTGACCGAATGGCTGAAGACCGTCACCGGCTTCGACGCCATCTGCATGCAGCCGAACTCCGGCGCCCAGGGCGAATACGCTGGCTTGGTCGCCATTGACCGCTACCACGCCAGCCGCGGCGAAGCGCACCGCAACGTCTGCCTGATCCCCAAGTCGGCCCACGGCACCAACCCGGCCACCGCCCAGATGGCCAACATGAAGGTCGTCGTCGTCGATTGCGACGACAACGGCAACGTGGACGTCAGCGACCTGAAGGCCAAGGCCGAGGAACACAAGGACGACCTGGCCTGCCTGATGATCACCTACCCCTCCACCCACGGCGTGTTCGAGGAAGCAGTCCGCGAGATCTGCGCCATCGTCCATGCCAACGGCGGCCAGGTGTACATGGACGGCGCCAACCTCAACGCCCAGGTCGGTCTTACCTCGCCCGGCTTCATCGGCGCCGACGTCAGCCACATGAACCTGCACAAGACCTTCGCCATCCCGCACGGCGGCGGCGGACCGGGCATGGGCCCGATCGGCCTCAAGGCCCACCTGGCCCCGTTCATGGCCGACCACGTCGTCCAGCCGACCGGCGACGCCGGCCGCGTCAATGCCGGCCAAGGCGCTGTCTCCGCTGCCCCGTTCGGCTCGGCCTCGATCCTGACCATCTCCTGGATGTACCTGGCCATGCTCGGCGGCGCCGGCGTCAAGAAGGCCACGCAGGTCGCCATCCTGAATGCCAACTACGTCGCCAAGCAGCTCAACGCGCACTACCCGGTGCTCTACGTCGGCAAGAACGGCCGCGTGGCGCACGAGTGCATCCTCGACATCCGCCCGATCAAGGCCGCCACCGGCATCGCCGAGATCGACATCGCCAAGCGCCTGATGGACTACGGTTTCCACGCGCCGACGGTGTCCTTCCCGGTCGCCGGCACGATCATGGTCGAGCCGACGGAATCCGAATCGAAGGCCGAACTGGACCGCTTCATTGCGGCGATGATCAGCATCCGCGAGGAAATCCGCCAGATCGAGAACGGTGTGTGGACCGCCGACAACAACCCACTGAAGAATGCCCCGCATTCCCAGGCGGACGTCATCGACGCCGACTGGCAGCATCCCTACAGCCGCCAACAGGCCGTCTTCCCGCTGCCCTGGGTGGCCGCCAACAAGTTCTGGCCGAGCGTCAATCGCATCGACGATGTGTACGGCGACCGCAACCTGAACTGCGCCTGTCCGCCGATGGAGGCCTACGCCGACTGATGGTCGATTTCTCTGCCATCGCCAAATGGCCCAACGTCCCCGCCTGTTACGACTGGTTGTCGCTCGATAGGCGGGGCGATTGGCGATTGCAGGGAGAACGCGTCACGCACCGCGGCCTGATCGAGTTCATGAACCGGCAATACGGTTCCGACGAGTCAGGCCGCTGGTTCGTCCAAAACGGCCCGCAACGGGTGTACGTCGCACTGGCCTGCACCCCGTGGGTGTATCACCGCGAAGGCGAATCCTTCGTCAGCCATACCGGCCAGGCAGCCGGTGAAATCAAGGCCATCTACCTCGACCAAGAAGGCAGCATCCTGCTCGACGCCGAACTCGGCATCGGCCTGCTCGACGACCGCGATTTACCGGCCTTTCTCGATCAATGCCGTCAGGCGGCAAATGCTACGGTCGATGAGAAAATTTGGCTAAAAATGTTATCCGGCGAAGCCATCGCCGATATCCACTGGGGCCAGTTGCCGCTGCAAACCATTCAGCGAAACGACGTCGCCGGGCGTTTCAACTTCCAGGCCAACCCCCGGCCTTGAGGGGAATGCGTTTAAGTCATTGGCCTTCGTAATCAGCGATTGATTTTGAAATTTGGCCAACCGGTTAGTCTCAATTCTGCTGGGAGCGGCCACCCAAAAAATCGCTCCAAAGCTGACACTAACACTGTCCGCATGATTAATGATTGATCAGGAGACCCAGACGGGATAATCTCCATGTCATTCATAGTCTTAGCGGCAATTCTTTCGCCTCCGGATTATTTGCAATAATTGTGGGCATTTCTGCGCCTGAAGAACTGCCGTACGTCCAATACTGAGCGGAGGATCAATTGAAGCCAGAAGAAATCGCTGCATACATCGGTGCCGCCGCATGGCTGCCACAGATCCTTGCATGGATCTACCGCGCAGTCGTAAAGCCAAGGCTCCGCGTGGTTCCCGATCAGATGGCTGAAGTTGGCTTCACAAACTTTGGCCCAATCTTCAACGTTCGGATGGCGTTCTTTGTTGAGAATCGTGATTTGATCATTGATGGCATAAACCTTGTCGTCCGTCATGAGGGCGGCGAAGAAAGGATATTCCGTTGGGCAGGACTCGGTGAAACTATTAGCGAGATCACTGACGCCGCAGGCAATAAGCAAATCGTCAGTAAGGATCAGACGCCTATAGCAATAAAAGTTGTTACCCAATCACTGCTAGACAAATTTGTCCGCTTTCAGGAGCCACGCTTCCACGCGGCCGATGCTCCCACGACGCGCACGTTAGTTTCGCACTTCAATTTTCTCAAGCAGAAATCATCAGAGGGATTTGTGCCGCAGGTGCTGGATAGCAAGGAATACTTCTCTGTCGTTGAACAACGGCAGAATTGGTTCTGGTGGAAACCCGGCCGTTACGAGTTAATGCTAAAACCTAGTTCGCCACAGAAGTTCAAACTTGTCGGTTCTACATTTGCATTCGATCTCCAAGAGGTTGATGTTGCTCACCTTCGCAAAAATCTTCCTCTTATCGATACGGAGATTAGGAACATCATCATGTCTAACGTCCCTGACACAGAACCTGAACAACTCATTTGGCAATGGGCAAATGTATCCATGATTCGAAACTAGGGCATAAAGAGACGTTCTCTCCACTACATCGGTAGCCAGCGTCATTCAGGACCGTATGCCGCGCAGCTAGCTCAACTCAATAAACCCCGTGCGCAACTCGCCAGGCGGCAATCTCCGGCAGCGCTTCCGCCGCATCGTCCATCAAGGCCGCATTGGCCTGCAGCAGCAGCTTACGTTGCCGGGCATTGAGTTTCTGCGGGAACACCGGTTCCAGTTCAACGACCAGATCGCCGGCCTTGCTCCGGCCGCGCCCCGGATAGCCCTTGCCGGCCAGGCGTAGCTGGCGAGGCTCGGCGCCACAGGGTTCCAGCCCATGCCTGAACACTCCACCCAGCGACGGCAGTTCGATCTCCGCCCCGGCGATCATCGCCAGCGCGCTGACCGGCATCCGGCAATGCAGGTCGCGGCCGTGCAGGTGGAACAGCTGGTGGGAGCGGATGACCAGCGTCAGGTAGAGGTGCCCGGCTTCCAGTTCGTCGTCGCCCGGTTCGCCCTGCCCGGCCAGGCGTAGTTCGTCGCCGGGCAGCATGCCGGGCGGGACGGTGATCTTCAGGCTGACTTCGGCCAGTTCCCGGCCGCTGCCCGCGCAATCGGGGCAGATGCGTTCCTTGAACAAACCCCGGCCGTCGCAGGCGTCGCACTTGATCAGCCGGCGATGCGCGTCATGGACGCGGCCGCTGCCGTGGCAGGCGTCGCAGAAGTGCGTCCGCGCCATGCCGGATTCGCCGCTGCCTTCGCAGGTCGGGCAGGCCTTGCCGCGGGTGACGTGGATGGTCTTGCGGCAACCGGCTGCCGCTTCTTCGAGGCTGACGTCGAGGTTGAGGCGAATGTCGGCGGCGCGGGGCACGCTGTCCTCGGCCTCGGGCTCCGGCGCTTCGCTTTCGGAATTTTCCGTTTTTGGCTCATTTTTGCCTTCTACCGTAGCAATCAGCTCGTAGGCGGCGTTGATGACCTTGAAGCGCTCGGTCGCCTCCGGGTGGTCGTTGCGATCCGGGTGCCAGCGCATGGCGAGGCGCCGGTAGGCCCGCTTCCACTCGGCCGGGCCGGAATCGCGGGCGACGCCGAGGATGTCGTAGGGATCGATGTCCATTACTTCTCGTCCGGCGGCAGGATTTGCCCGATCAGGCCGGCGATCAGCCCGGCGGTGGCGCCATGGCGGTCGCGATCCGGGTTGTATTCGACGATTTCCAGCGCCTTCAGGCCGGGCTGGCCGGCGATCCAGTGCATGGCGGTCAGCACGTCGTAGGTGACCAAGCCGTCCGGCTCCGGACTGCCAACGCCGGGCGCCAGATGCGGGTCGATGGCGTCGAGATCAAGCGTCACGCCGAAACCGGCCGGGGCGCCTGCGACGATGGCCAGGGCCTCGTCCAGGCAGGCCGCGAAGCCGCGCTGCTCGATTTCTTCTTCGCCGATGATGCGCACGCCCAGACGCTGGAGCAGTTCAAGCTCCTCCGGCTCGTAGCTGCGGGCACCAAGGACGACGGTATGCGCCGCGCTGACCTGGGCGCCGGGCAGGCCGAGATTGAGCAGGCGCTTGTCGCCACGCCCGAGCAGACAGGCCAGCGGCATGCCGTGGATGGCGCCGGAATAGCTGGTTTCCGGCGTATGGCTGTCGAGATGGGCGTCGATCCACAACAGCCCGGGCGGTTCGCCGAGCACGCCGGCAACGCCGCTCCAAGTGCCGATGGCGACCGAATGATCGCCGCCGACGACGACCGGGAATTCGCCGGCACTCAAGGTCAAGGCCACCTCGTCGGCGAGATGCCGGCACAGTTCGGCGATCCGCCCGACGGTCGGGGTGCCGTCGTCGTCCGGCGCGAACAGGGTGCGGCCCCAATCGACCTGCGAGTGGTGTTCCAGTTCGTGCCAGGCCTGCGAATGATGGAAGGCCACCGGCCCGTCCTTGCAGGCCTGATCCTGCGCCCCGATGCCGCTGGCGGCGCCGATGATGCGGATGCGGACGGATTTTCTCTGGGTGGGCGATTTCATGGCTGGGGTGGTGGCAAAAGCGAGCCGACCGGGGTAGCCAATCCTGTTGGCCTCGCCCGGCGGCGGACGGGCGGATTATAGGCCATGTGCCCGATCCGGCTGCCGCTTTGGCGCGGGACTATGCATCCGACCGGCCGAGCACGAGGGCGCGCAACTCGGCCACTTCGGCCTCCAGCGCGGCGACCCGGGCGCGGAGCTCATCCACTTCCTGATTGCCGGCCACCAAGGGCCGCCCGCCCGTCGCCTCGACCGCCGGCTGGCCGCTCAGCAGATGCGCCCAGCGGTTCTCGCGCGACCCCGGCAGACGCGGCAATTCGACGACCAGCGCACCCTCCTCGCGACCGGCCAGTTCTTCGAGAAAGGCCTCGACCGAGGAAATGTCGGCAAAGCGATGCAGGCGCTCGCAGTTCAGGCGCAACTCGCCGGCCGTCTGCGGCCCGCGCAGCATCAGCACGGTGAGCAGCGCCGTAGCCTGGGTCGGCACGCCGAGCACCTTCTCGAACAGGTGCTCGAAACGGCTGACGCGGCTGCCGCTGACTTCGCGGACCAGACCGAGGTCCTTCAGGCTGTCGAGCGCGACCACAATCTCGGCCTCGCTGGTTTCGATGACCGGATTACGGCTGGTCTTCTGGTTGCAGCCGGCCATCAGCGCATTGACCGACAGCGGATAGGTATCGGGGACGGTGCGCTGCTTTTCGACCAGCGTGCCGAGGATGCGGGTTTCAAGCAGTGACAGCGTGAACGGTGTATCAGCCATGAGTGGTTTCCTGAGGGTGTTTGCCCGGCTCCCGGCGATCGGGATCGCGTAGCCAGGCGTGGTAGAGCAGCAAGGCAACGTGGGCGTCGTTGGCGGCATAGAGGACCTGCCGCTCGTTGAGGCGCGAGCTGGCCCAGTTGCTGGTGCCGACCTTCTTCGACTTCTGGAATTTCTGGCCGAAATAGTGAGCCACCGCCACCTTGGCGCCGACCGTGCCGCGATGCCCCGGCCCGCGCATCGCCTCGCCGAGGTCGAGCACGTTGTTCAACTCGATGCCCAGCCGCGAGCGCAGCACGCTCTTGTCGTTGCCCAGCCCGAGGCCGACCTTGAGAATCTCCGGTGCCGACAGGACGCGCCGCAGGACCTCATGGTTGGCCGCCAGCGAAACGGGAAGGAGAAACACCTGGTCGTCGGTCGCCAGCTGGACCAGATGCGGCCCGGTCGACACCTCACCCTTCAGGAAGGTCGGCTTCGACTCGGTATCGAAGCCGATGACCGGCGCCGCGAGCAGCGCCACCAGTGCCTGCGCGGCGCGATCCGCCGTATCGACCAGGGTCACGCGGTCCAGCGAAATTCCGGGATAGACCGGCAACTCGCTCTCCGCCAACTGGCGGCGACTCATCGTCACTTCGCTCAAGGCGACCTCCTTCCGAAAAGCTGGCTGATCGTTGGGAGCAGCATCCATGTATCCTTGTCGTTTTGAACAGACGCAAGTGTATGGGATCACGCTGGCCGACAGGTCTTTTCTCGTGGCTGAAGGCTATATTTTTTGGCCGCGCCGCGCCGCTCTCGGAGTACGCCCGCGCCCGGCAACTGATCGCCGCCATCGAACGCGGCGGCGTTCCGCTCAATACCGCCAGGATCAACGCCATCGCCCGCGACCTCGGTCTCGAAGTCTCGCGCCACGCCCCGGTCGAGGAAACCATCCAGCGCATCCGCCAGGCGCTTGAGCGCGCTCCCGGCCATGAGTAAGCCTTGGTTCCTCTACCTGATCGAGTGCGCCGACGGCAGCATCTACACCGGCATCACCGTCGATGTCGCCGCCCGCTACGCCGCCCACTGCGACGGCAGTGGCGCCCGCTACACCCGCTCGCACCCACCGCTGCGCCTGCTCGGCTACGAAACGCACCCGGATCGCTCGGCGGCCTCAAAGGCCGAATATCGGATCAAGCAACTGGACGCCGCCGGCAAGCGCCGCTATGCAGCGACGTTGAAGCAAAGCACAACCGGCAGTGATCCATAAATCGGCCGGCGCCAATCAAGACCGCGCCCGGGATTACTCGGCCGGCTTTTTCGCCGCAGCCCCGGTCATGCCAAACTCGAAATATTTATCGGCCGAGGCTGCTTGTGCCTGGGCCAACGATTGCGCCTTGGCCTCCTGAAGTTTTTGGATCTCCTCCTGACGCAGGCGTTCCTCCTCTGCCTTGGCCTTCATTCGGGCAAAAATGTTGAGCGAAGCAAACACGGTTTCCCCCATGCCGTTGAAGCACCCAAGGACTAGCAGCGTAATAAATGCCTTGCCTGCTGAGTCGTAAACCACGGAGTGCAAGGCCCAGACGCCGAGAAACAGGCGAAACGCCATGTGCCGCCAGAAATAAGCCTGCTCGCCACCGCTGGCGGGGGAGGGATTCTTCGAGGCTTTTTGATCCGGCATAGTCGACCAGGCTTTGGTTAGCAACAAAAAAGCGCCCCGAAAGGCGCTTGTCTGTTCGTTGTCTGGCGGAGACGGAGGGATTCGAACCCTCGATGCAGGTTTTGCCCGCATGCTCCCTTAGCAGGGGAGTGCCTTCGACCTCTCGGCCACGTCTCCGAACCTTCAACGAGGCGCGGATGATAGCCATTCCGCGCCTTTTGGTCAAACCTTACTGGTCGAGACCGAAAGTCCGGTGCAGCACGCGGACGGCCAGCTCCAGATACTTTTCGTCGAGAACGACGGAAATCTTGATCTCGGAGGTCGAAATCATCTGGATGTTGATACCCTCGTCAGCCAGGGCCTTGAACATCTGGCTGGCGACGCCCGGGTGGGAGCGCATGCCGACGCCGACGGCGGAGACCTTGCAGATCTTGTTGTCGCCGGTGATTTCGCGGGCGCCCAGCTTGACCTTGGTTTCTTCGAGGATGCCCTTGGCCTTGGCGAAGTCGCCGCGATTGACGGTGAAGGAGAAGTCGGTCGTGCCGTCATGGCCGACGTTCTGGATGATCATGTCAACGTCGATGTTGGCGGCGGCGATGGCACCGAGAATTTGGTAGGCGATGCCCGGGGTATCCGGAACGCCGAGCATGGTCAGCTTGGCTTCGTCGCGGTTGAAAGCGATACCGGAGATGATCGGTTGTTCCATGTTCTTGTCTTCCTCAACAGTGATCAGCGTGCCTTCCCCTTCGTCCTGGAAGCTGGAAAGAACGCGCAGTTTGACCTTGTACTTGCCGGCGAATTCGACCGAGCGAATCTGCAGCACCTTGGAGCCGAGGCTGGCCATTTCCAGCATTTCCTCGAAGGTGATGGTGTCGAGCTTCTTGGCTTCCGGCACGACGCGCGGGTCGGTCGTGTAGACGCCATCGACGTCGGTGTAGATCTGGCACTCGTCGGCCTTCAGCGCGGCAGCGAGCGCAACGCCGGAGGTATCGGAACCGCCACGGCCGAGCGTGGTGATGTTGCCGTTCTCATCGACACCCTGGAAGCCGGCGACGACGACAACCTTGCCGGCGTCGAGATCGGCACGCATGTTGGACTCGTCGATCGACAGGATGCGCGCCTTGGTGAAGGTGCTGTCGGTCAGGACCTTGACCTGGCCGCCGGTATAGCTCTTGGCCGGGACGCCAATGTCCATCAGGGCCATCGACAAGAGGCCGATGGTGACCTGTTCGCCAGTCGAGCAGATCTGGTCGAGCTCGCGCGGATCGGGGTTGGCCTGGACTTCCTTGGCCAGCGCGATCAACTTGTTGGTTTCACCGCTCATCGCGGAAACGACGACCACGACCTGATGGCCCTGGGCGTGGAACTTGGCAACTCGCTTGGCGACATTCTTGATGCGCTCGGGGTTGCCGACCGACGTGCCGCCGTATTTCTGAACAATCAACGCCATGGATTTATCCGGTTAAACGTTGGAAACATGAAAAAGAGGGCAGGATTTTACCCCACCCTGGACTTTTTCTGAAGAAATCAATAATTACTGCCACACCCCCAAAGGCTGGCACTAGAGATCGGCCAGCACGCGCAGGTGCGCGCCGACGCTGCGGGCCAGCGAGGTCATCACATAGCCGCCTTCGAGCATGGAGACGATGCGCTTCTCGCACATCTCGGCAGCCAGCTTCTTCAGGTGGTCGGTACACCAGGCGTAGTCCTTCTCGACCAGTTTCATGCCGCCCATGTCGTCTTCGTAATGGGCGTCGAATCCCGCCGAGATGAAGATCATCTGCGGCTTGAATTCTCGCAGGCGCGGGGTCCACACCTGCAGCACGGCATCGCGGAACTCTTCGCCGCCGCTACCGGCAGCCAGCGGTACGTTGCACATGTTGGCGGCCGGCTTTTCGGTGCCGCTGTACGGGTAGAACGGGTGCTGGAAGATGCTGCACATCAGCACCTGTTCGTCGCCGGCGAAGCAGTCTTCGGTGCCATTGCCGTGATGAACGTCGAAATCGATGATGGCGACACGCTCAAGGCCATGGGCCACGAGGGCGTGTTTGGCAGCGACACCGATGTTATTGAAGAAGCAGAAGCCCATCGGCGTCTTCTTCTCGCAATGGTGGCCGGGCGGGCGGACGGCGCAGAAGGCGTTTTCAACGCCCTGTGTCATCACCAGGTCGACGGCCAGGCAACCCGCCCCGGCGGCACGCAGGGCGGCCTGCCAGGTGTGGGGATTCATCGCCGTGTCCGGATCGAGGTGCACGATGCCCATTTCCGGCGAGGCACGCTTGATGCGCTCCAGGTGGGCGGCCGGATGGACGCGCAGCAGTTGCTCGAAGGTTGCGAGCGGCGCATCGTAGTAATCGAAATAGGCATCGATGCCCTGGGCGATCAGGTGATCGTTGATGGCGGTCAGACGTTGCGGGGACTCCGGGTGATGCGAACCCATGTCGTGCAACTGGCAGTCGCGATGGGTGATGAAGGCAGTGCTGGTCACTTGTTCTCTCTCTGCGAACCGGCGCATTCGTGGGCGCACGTCGAAATGTCATTATCGTCCCATTTCGGAGGCAGCTTCAAGCATTAGAATCGCTGTGAACGGCCAATACGGAAGCAAATGATGCTCAAAAACACACTTTCATCGCTCGGCGCTCAACCGCGACCACTGGCGCCGCTCCTTGAGCAGGCCGGTGGGATCATTCTCGGCAAGGCGCACGAGATTCACCTGGCGGTGGCCTGTCTGCTGGCCGGCGGCCACTTGCTGATCGAGGACCTGCCGGGCATGGGCAAGACGACGCTGGCCCATGCGCTGGCCCGCCTGCTCGGTCTGCAGTTCTCGCGCATCCAGTTCACCAGCGACTTGCTGCCGGCCGACATTACCGGCGTCTCGATCTTCGACCGCGAGCGCGGCGAGTTCCGTTTCCTGCCCGGCCCGGTCTTCGCCCAGGTCGTGCTGGCCGACGAAATCAACCGCGCCACGCCGAAGACCCAGAGCGCGCTGCTTGAAGCGATGGAGGAAGGCCAGGTCACTGCCGAAGGCCAGACCCGCCCGCTGCCGCAGCCCTTCTTCGTGATCGCCACGCAAAACCCGGCACACCAGATTGGCACCTTTCCGCTACCTGAATCGCAGCTTGATCGCTTCCTGATGCGCCTCGAACTCGGCTACCCGGACCGCAGCGCCGAGCGCGCCCTGCTCGCCGCCGGCGGCCAGCGCCCGCAGCTCGAACAACTGGCGCCAGTGATCGATGCCGGCCAGTTGCCGGACTTGCAGCGCCAGGTGGCTGCCGTCCATGCCGCCGGGCCGTTGATCGATTATGTCCAGGCGCTGGTCGAGCAGACCCGCCGCACGCCAGCCTTCCAGCACGGCCTGTCGCCCCGTGCCGGCCTCGCCCTGCTCGCCGCAGCCCGCGCCTGGGCCTGGCTGGACGGCCGCGACATGGTACTGCCCGACGACGTGCAGGCCGTGCTGCCGGCGGTCGCCCGGCACCGGCTACGTTCGGCGCAGGGCGGCGGTCAGGCGCTGGCCGAGGACATCGCCGCGCTGATCCGTAGCGTCGCCATTCCCTGATCGTGAATCTGCTGGTGACGCTCAAACAGCGGCTGTTTCGCTGGCGCAGCGACGGCACCGCCCCGCTGCGCCTCGGCCAGCGGCGGATTTTCATCATCCCCTCGCGCGGCGGCCTGCTCTTCGCGCTGGCGCTGATCGTCATGCTGCTCGGCGCCATCAACTACAACCTGGCGCTCGGTCACGCGCTGGTTTTCCTGCTCACCGGGCTGGGTATCGTCGGCATGATCCACACCTTTCGCAATCTGCACGGACTGGTCGTCACGCCGGGCCGCTGCGAGCCGGTTTTTGCCGGCGAAACCGCCCATTTCCCGCTAACCCTCGACAACGACCGCCCCAGCCCGCGACCGGCGCTAGAACTGGCCGCCGACCCGGAGTTTCCGGTGAATGCTACGGTCGATGGCAAAAAAAGCACAAAATCCAATATTCCGCTGATCGCCGCCCGGCGCGGCTGGCTGGACCTTCCCCGGGTCCGTCTGAGCACGCGCTACCCGCTCGGGCTGTTCACAGCCTGGGCCTACCTGCAACCGGCCATGCGCTGCCTGGTCTACCCGCGCCCGGTTGCCGCGCCGCTGCCCGCCGCCCTGGCCGCGGCGGCCAGTGGCGAGCGTAGCGGTGACGGCGGCCAGGAGGACTTCGCCGGCTTTCGCCAGCGCCAGCCGGCCGATTCGCCGCGCCATGTCGCCTGGAAAGCCAGCGCCCGCGACATGGACGGACCGCTGCTGGTCAAGCAGTTCGCCGGCGGCGCCCAGGTCGAGGGCATCTTCGACTGGCAGCAGACCGACCCATCCCTGCCCGAAGAAACCCGCCTCGGCATCCTGACCGGCTGGGTGCTGGCCGCCGATGCGGCCGACATCCGCTACGGCCTGCGCCTGCCCGGCCTCGACATCCCGCCGGCCAGCGGCGACACGCATCGGCAGCGCTGCCTCGAAGCCCTCGCCCTGTTCGAGCCATGAGCACGCCGGCCCGCGAAGCGCTCGACCGCCACGCCACGCCCTGGCTGTTCGCCACCGCCCTGGCGACGACGGCGCCGCACGCCCTGCACCAGCCGGTCTGGCTCAGCGCCCTGGCCGCGGTCATGCTGCTCTGGGCCGGCCGCCTGTGGTGGAAGGACGAGCGCCTGCCCGGGCGCTGGCTGCTGGTGGCGCTGGTCGGCGCCGGCTGCGCCGGCATCCTGTTCGAATTCCGCACCCTGTTCGGGCGCGATGCCGGCGTCGCCATGCTGGTCATGTTCATGGCCATGAAACTGCTCGAACTGCGCTCGCGGCGCGATGCGATGGTCGTCGTCACGCTCGGCTACTTCCTGCTGCTGACCCACTATTTCTACTCGCAAAGCATCCCGACCGGCCTCTGGCTGCTCGCCTGCCTGTGGCTGATCACGGCGACGCTGGTCCGACTGCACGGCGGCCCGGCCGCCACGCCACGCACCGCCCTGCGCCATGCCGCCGTGCTCTGCCTGCAGGCCCTGCCCTTCATGCTCGTCCTTTACGTGCTCTTTCCGCGCATCTCCGGTCCGCTCTGGGGGCTGCCCACGGATGCTCACGCCGGCAAGACCGGACTGTCCGACACCATGGCGCCGGGCAGCATTTCCCGACTGGTGCAGAGCGGCGACATCGCCTTTCGCGTCCGCTTCGACGGCCCCGTGCCGCCCAAAAAAAAACTCTACTGGCGCGGCCCGGTCATGGAGCAGTTCGACGGCACCTCCTGGCGGCCATATCCCGGACGCCTGCCCGCCGAGAAACTGGAAGCCCTGGCCCCGCCGATCGGCTACGAAACGACGCTGGAAGCGCACAACCAGCGCTGGCTGCTGGCGCTCGACGCACCGATCGGCCTGGCCCCGGAAATGACCCTGAACGGTACCCTGACAGTCGCCGTCCGCGATCCACTGACCGAGCGACAACGTTTCCGGCTGGCCGCCAGCCTCGACTACCGCTTCAACGCCGAGGAAACCCCGGCCGCCATCCGCCGCAACCTGCTGCTGCCGCCGGGCAGCAACCCGAAAACCCGCGCCCTGGCCGAGCAATGGCGCACCAGCGGGACCGAACCCGACGCCGTCATCCGTAAAGCGCTGACCCTGTTCGCCGCCGACTTCACCTACACGCTGCGCCCGCCGCTGCTCGGCCGCGATGGCATCGACGAATTCCTGTTCCGCAGCAAACGCGGTTTCTGCGAACACTATGCCGCCGCCTTCGTCGTCCTGATGCGGTCTGCCGGCATCCCGGCGCGCGTCGTCGGCGGCTATCAGGGCGGCGAATTCAACCCCCTCGACGGCTATCTGGTCGTCCGCCAGTCCGATGCCCACGCCTGGGCCGAAGTCTGGCTGGCCGGGCGGGGCTGGGTCCGCGTCGACCCGACGGCGGCGGTGTCGCCAAGTCGTATCGAAACCGGGATCGCCGATGCCCTGCCCTTCGAGGACGCCCTGCCCGTGCTGATCCAGTGGCGCGCCGAATGGGTGACGGCGCTGCGCTACCGCTGGGAGGCGATCAACAATGCCTGGAACCAGCACATCCTCGGCTACGACCCGCAACGCCAGCGCGACCTGCTGGCCCGCCTCGGCCTGCCCGAAGCCGACTGGCGCAGCCTGACCGCACTGCTCGGCAGCCTCTGCGGGCTGATCGTCGCCGGGCTGATGGCCTGGGCGATTTACCAGCGACCGCGCCCCGACCCCGTCCTTCGTCTTTGGCATAAAGCGCTGCGACATCTGGCGCGAAGACAGGTAGACTGCGCGCCGTGGGAAACGCCGCTCGATCTGGCCCGCCGCGTTGAGCAACAACGCCCGGAACTCGCCGCCTCCTTCCAGCGCGTGGTCGACGCCTACCTGCTGGCGCGCTACGGCACCGACAACAACCTGACAGCCCTGCGCGCAGCGATCGCGCAATTGCGACAATGAACCTGAAACACGCCCTTGCCCCCCTGCTGTTCGTCACACTGACCACCCTGGCCAATGCCGCACCGAACACCCCGAGCTTTGCCGACGACCCGGCCGCCCTCGAATTCGCCCGCGACCTCGAACAACGCCACGGCTTCCAGGCCGACGAACTGATCAACCAGTTCGCCCAGACTCGCCCCAACGCCACGGTTCTCAAGCTGATCAAGCCGCCCGCCTCGCCGCTGCAACGTTCCTGGGAACGCTACCGGCCGCGCTTCCTGAACGAGCGCCGCATCGAGCGCGGCGTCCAGTTCTGGCAGGAGAACGCCGGACAACTAGCCAAGGCCTCGGCCCTGTACGGCGTGCCCGACGAAATCATCGTCGCCATCATCGGCGTCGAAACCGAATACGGCCGCAACATGGGCGGCTTCCGCGTCTTCGAAGCGCTGGCTACGCTGGCCTTCAAATACCCGCCGCGGGCCGAATTCTTCCGCACCGAACTTGAGCAGTTCCTGCTGCTAGCCCGCGAGAACAATCTCGACCCGCTGGCCGTCAAAGGCTCCTTCGCCGGCGCCATCGGCATCCCGCAATTCATGCCGGGGAGTCAGCGGCGCTATGCCGTCGATTTCGACGGCGACCAACGGGTTGATTTGGGGAACAGCGTCGACGACGCCATCGGCAGTGTCGGTCGCTTTCTGGAACAGCACGGCTGGCAGGCTGGCCAGCCGGTCGCCGTGCCGGCACTGACCGCGGGCGCACCGGATGAAGCCCTGCTTCAGGCGGGCCTGCGGCCGAGCCTGAAGGCCGCTGACCTGGCCGAAAAGGGAATCCGCGCGGAAATCGACCCGCAGGCGACCGTGGCGCTGATCGACCTTGTGTCACCAGGGCGCGACACCGAATACTGGCTCGGCTTCGAAAATTTTTATGTGATCACCCGCTACAACCGATCCAGCTTCTACGCCATGTCGGTTTTCCAGCTCGGCGAGGAAATCCGCGCCCGAATGTGCGCGCAGGAACCTACAGCAACGAGTCGCGCGAGATATTGCCGCGCTTGACGATCTTGCGCAGGCGATCCAGGCCTTCCATCTGGATCTGCCGGACCCGTTCGCGGGTCAGCCCGAGATCGCCGGCAATCACGTCCAGCGTCGCGACGTCGGCACCATTCAGGCCGTAGCGGCGCTCGATGACCGTACGCTGGCGCTCGGACAACTGATCGAGCCAGTCATCGAGCAGACTGCCAACCTCACTCGTCTGCAACAGGGATTCCGGGTCGCTGCCACCGTCGTCAGCGATGACCTCGGCCATCGTGTGATTGGGGTCAATTTCCAGCGGCGCATCGAGCGAGGCAATGTGCTCGTTGAGCGACAGAATGCGCCGCACATCCTCGACCGGCCGGTCGATCAGCGCGGCAATACGGTCGACGGTCGAATCACGCTTGTCGGCCGACTCCAGATGCCGCATCGCGCGGAGCACGACGTTGATTTCCTTGACGACATGCACCGGCAAACGAATGGTCCGCGACTGGTTCATGATGCCGCGCTCGATGTTCTGGCGTATCCACCAGGTGGCATAGGTCGAAAAGCGAAAACCGCGCTCCGGGTCGAATTTCTCCAGCGCGTGGATCAAACCGAGATTGCCCTCCTCGATCAGGTCGAGCAAGGGAATGCCGCGGTTCAGGTAATGCTTGGCGATATTCACAACCAGCCGCAGGTTGTGCTCGATCATCCGCTGGCGCGCCGCAAAATCGCCGGCGCAGACCAGCCGGGCGGTGGCCAACTCCTCCTCCGGTGTAAATAGCGGCTTGGCGCCGATTTCCGTCAGGTAGAGCTGGGTGACATCCTCGAGTAGTTCGATTTCCGGCGCAACGGACTCGGGCTCCGGGAGCAGCACCGCTTCATCGGGCTGCCCCTCGAATACCTCGTCGAGTTCCTCGCCGCTATCGCTCATCGTTTCGGCAAATATTGCGCCGGATCGACCGGCTTGCCCTGCTTGCGGATCTCGAAATGCAGCTTGACCGAATCGGCATCGGTGTTGCCCATTTCGGCAATTTTCTGACCGCGGCTGACCTGTTGCCCCTCCTTGACCAGAATCTTGCGATTGTGTGCGTAGGCCGACAGGTAAGTGCCGTTGTGTTTGACGATGACCAACTCGCCAAAACCGCGCAGACCGCTGCCGGCATAGACCACCTTGCCTTCGCCGGCGGCCAGCACGGGATCGCCGGCCTTGCCGGAGAAATCGATGCCCTTGTTGCCGGCATCGCTATAAGGCGCCGAAACCTTGGCCGAAGTTGGCCACATCCAGGTCACGTCATCCGGGCCTGATGCCACGGCAGGCGCAGCGGCCGGCACTTCCGGCTTTGTTTCTGGCTTGGCCTCGGACGGCTTGGCAGCCTCGCCCGTCTTGTTCAGCCGCGCATAGGCTTCGTCGGAATACGGCTCCTTGCCCACCTTCGGCTCGCGCTTTACGCCACTGGGCAGCGGGCTGGCAGCAGCGGGGGCCGACGGCTGGTCAAGCGAACGGGATTCGACCGCCGGCCCGGTGGTGATCGGCTTGGCAACCACGCCTTCTGTCGATTCGGGAGTTACCGCAGTGGCCGCGATCGGCGGCTGCACGCGCAGAACCTGCCCCTCCTTGATCGCCGACGGATTGGCCAGATTGTTCCAGGCCGCGATATCGCGATGGTCCTGCCCGTTCTCAAGGGCGATGCGGTACAAGGTGTCGCCGCGCTTGACCGTGTAATAACCCGGACCGCTCGGCTGCGGCGCGCTGGTCGCCCGCGACTGGGCCGAACTGGAACGATCGACCGCGGGAACCGGTTGCTGGGACATGCACCCCGCCAGAAGCAGGGCCGGAAAGAATGCGGCGATGAATCGAATCATTGCGTTCCTGAAAGTAGGGGGACGAAACGCACGGCATCCAGCCGGGTTTCGACATAGCCCTGAGGCGTATGCTCAATGTAGCTAAGATACTGCTCACCAGCCCCGACTGGCAAGACCAGCCGGCCGCCGGGGGCCAACTGTTCGAGGAGCGCCGGCGGTACATGCGCCCCGGCGGCAGCCACAATGATGCTGTCAAATGGCCCGGCCTCGGGCAGACCGAACTGGCCGTCAGCGTGCTTCAGACGAACATTGAACTGCTGCAAGGTCCGCATGTTGGCCTTGGCCTTTTCAAGCAAAGGGCCAAGGCGTTCGACCGCATAGACCTCCTTGGTCAACTGAGCCAGCACAGCGGCCTGATAGCCGCAGCCGGCGCCGACTTCCAGCGTCTTGCCAAGCGAGGTCCGCCCGTTGAGCAGCAATTCGATCATCCGGGCAACGACGAAGGGTTGGGAGATGGTCTGTCCCATGCCCAACGGCAGGGCTGTATCCTCGTAGGCCCGCGAGGCCAGCGCTTCCTCGACAAAGACATGGCGGGGCACCGCGGCCATCGCCTTGAGCACCGCCTCGTTGCGGATACCCTTCTCGCGCAGGCGCTCGATCATGCGCGCCCGCGTACGCTGGGAAGTCATGCCGATACCGTGCAACACGCCGTGACTCACTTCATCCACTGATCAATTGAAGACAATTGCGCAGTATGCGTCAGATCGATCTGCAAGGGCGTGATCGAGACAAAGCCGCGCTCGACGGCATTGAAATCCGTTCCCGGACCTGCATCGGCCGCGGCACCTGCCGCTCCAACCCAATAAACCGTTTCCTTGCGAGGCGAAATCATCTTGACCACCGGCTCGGCCTTGTGCCGACGTCCAAGGCGTGTCACTTCCATCCCCTTCAACTCGACGTAGGGAATATCCGGAACATTGACATTAAGCAAAACCGGCTCGCGAATCGGATTGCGAATGAATCGCTCGACCAGTTCCCTGGCCACACGCCCGGCCGAGGCAAAATTATTACCCTCGAAACTGGTCATCGAAATGGCAATCGACGGAATACCGAGCAAATATCCTTCAGTCGCCGCTGCCACCGTTCCCGAATAAATCGTGTCGTCGCCCATATTGGCGCCAAGATTAATGCCGGAAACAATAATATCCGGCAGTTTATCCAGCATGCCGGTGACCGCCAGATGCACGCAATCGGTCGGCGTACCATTTACAAAATAAAAGCCGCTGGCCGCTTTTTTCAACAGCAATGGCCGGTCCAGCGTCAGTGAATTGCTGGCACCACTGCGATTCTGCTCTGGCGCGACGACGACGATTTCGCCCAAACCCTGGAGAGCCTCAGCCAGAGCGGCCAAGCCCGGCGCAAAATAACCGTCGTCGTTACTGAGCAGAATACGCATCAATCAGACCAGCAGATTTTCGAGGCTAGCTCCGCCGGCTACCCAGGCCTCAACCCATTTCGGCTTGCGGCCACGGCCGGTCCATTCGAGTTCCGGATTTTGCGGGTGGCGGTATTTGACCTTGACCTTATTACCCGATGCAGCCTTGACCTTCACTTCCTTGCCCAGCAAATCTTCAATGGCATAGCCACGAGCTTTTGCAAAGGCACGGACTTCGTTCAGGATATTGACCTTTTCCTGGGCTTCACGGCGCTTAATCTCTGCCGGAATTTGCTGCTGCAAATCGCGCAATTGAGCAACGGACAAAGTAGACAAATCCATGATTACCTCCTTATTTAAATGCGTGGCAATAATTTAATTTGTCTTTATATATTTATCAACGCCATAAATTAAAAAACCGGCAAAAGCCGGTTATTTAATTTGGTCGGGGCGGCGGGATTCGAACTCGCGACCCCTTGCACCCCATGCAAGTGCGCTACCAGGCTGCGCTACGCCCCGACAAGCCAAGCATTATACCTGAAAACATCGGGATTCAAAGCCGCAACATCTCAATAATCGACTTCAATTCGCCACGCAAGCCGCCAGGCATTTTCCCGGCTTCGTGAGTTTCAACCACGACTGCTTCGACCGCGCCCCCCTCATCAAGACGATTACGCGCGCCGCTGATGGTAAAACCCTGATTATAAAGAAGCTCTCGAATACGACGGACCAGCAGCACCTCATGATGCTGGTAGTAACGCCGGTTACCCCGACGTTTGACCGGCTTCAACTGGTTGAACTCCTGCTCCCAGTAACGCAGCACGTGCGGCTTGACGCCGCACAACTCGCTGACTTCGCCGATAGTGAAGTAGCGTTTGGCCGGAATGGGCGGCAGCTCTTCGCCGCCCGCAGTCTTATGCCGTGGTTCCATCGAAGGCTAGCTCGACGTCTGATTTGAGTTTTTGGCTGGCGTGAAAAGTAACGACACGGCGCGCCGTAATGGGAATTTCCTGGCCCGTCTTCGGATTTCGCCCAGGACGCTGCGGCTTGTCGCGTAGTTGGAAATTGCCGAAGCCGGACAGCTTGACGCCATCTCCGACTTCCAGGGCATTGCGAATTTCTTCGAAAAAGGCTTCGACCATGTCTTTGGCCTCACGCTTGTTGAGGCCCACTTTTTCGAAAAGCAGGTCGGCGAGTTCGGCTTTGGTTAGCGTCATCGTTATTGTTTCCGTCAGGCACGCAGTTGAGCACCGAATGCCTGTTCGAAACAGGACACCAGTTGCTGCATTGCAGCATCAACTTCTGAATCTTGCAAAGTGCGTTGAGTATCTTGCATAACTATCCGGAACGCAAGACTTTTCTTGTTTTCCGGGACACCCTTTCCGACGTAAACATCGAACAATTGGACGTCCTGAATGAGGCCGGAAACCTGCCCCTTGATTCCATCCAGCAAGGTCTGCAAAGCGACATTTTGATCGACGACGATGGCCAGGTCGCGAATCACCGGCGGGAATTTCGATACCTCGACATAGGCAGGAACACTTGCCGATTTGACCGACTCGAAATCCAGTTCGAAAATCACCGGCGCCTGCGGCAGGTCGTATTTCTGAACCCATTCCGGATGCACTTCGCCAAGGCAGCCGATTTCCTTGCCGTCGAGCAAGATTCGGGCAGCCCGGCCAGGATGCAGTGCCGGATGGGCGAGCTTTTCGAAGCGCAAGACGGCCGGCGCCAGCAGCGCTTCGAGATCGCCCTTGACGTCGTAGAAGTCGACCTTGCGCGCCCCGCTGCCCCAGCCTTCCGGCAAGGCGCCGCCGAAGGCCAGGCCAGCAAGTTTCCACGGCTGGCGGAAAGCATGGCCCGACGAAACTTCGGTAGCACGATGGAAGGTGCGGCCAACTTCGAACAGGCGCACGCGGCTCTGCTTGCGCTTCAGATTGGTGACCAGGTTCGCAATCAGGCCGCCGAACAGCGTCGAGCGCATGACGGCCATCTGGCTGGCGATCGGATTCGCCAAGCGAATCAACTCTGCTTCGGTCGTTTGCCCGGCGAAATCCGCCTCCCAGCCCTCTTCGACGAAGGCGAAATTGACCACTTCCTGGTAGCCGCGGTCGGCCAGCATCTGGCGAACGCGGAAAGCCGGGCGCTGCACCTCGGGCTGCAGTTGCATTTGCAGCGAGCCGCGCGGCGCCGGGGCGGGAATATTGTCGTAGCCGTAAAGACGAGCAATTTCCTCGATCAGGTCTTCTTCGATTTCCATGTCGAAGCGCCAGGACGGCGGCGTCACCAGGAAGTCGTCGCCCTGCTGCTCGAAGGACAGAGCCAGGCCCTTGAACAATCCTGCAATGCGCTCGGCGCCCAAGGGCAGACCAAGCACCTTCTCGGCGCGGGCGGTACGCAGGCGGACCGGGGTCCGCATAGGTAGTTCGGCCTTGGCCTCGACGACCGGGCCGGCCTGGCCGCCACAGATGTCGAGGATCAGTTGCGTGGCGCGCTCGATAGCACGGCGTACGCCGCCGAAATCGACGCCGCGCTCGAAACGGTGCGAGGCATCGGAGCCGAAACCGTAGCGACGGGCGCGGCCGGCGATGCTCTTCGGTGCAAAATACGCTGATTCGAGGAAGAGTTCCGAGGTCTCCAGCGTGATGCCGCTTTCCTCGCCACCCATGATGCCGGCCATGGCCAATGTTTTGGCGTCATCGGCGATCATCAGCACATCACCATCAACGGCGATGGTCTGCTCGTTCAACAGCAGCAGTTTTTCTTCGGGCTTGGCCAGGCGTGCATGCACGGCACCTTCCAGCTTGATGTTGTCGAAAGCGTGCAACGGTTGGCCCAGTTCAAGCATCACGTAGTTGGTGATATCGACCAGCGCCGAGATAGCGCGGATGCCGCTGCGTTCCAGCCGGCGCTTCATCCACTCCGGCGTCGCCGCCTTGGCATCGACGCCCTTGATGACACGGCCGCAGTACAGCGGACAGGCTTCCGGCGCGTCGAGCACGACGGCGCGGCTATCGGTAATGCTGGCCGGCACCTCCGGCACGACCGGCAAATTGGTCGCCGCGCCGGTGATGGCGCCGACTTCGCGGGCGATGCCGAGCAGCGACAAGCAGTCAGCGCGGTTCGGCGTCAGTTTCAGTTCGAAGACATTGTCGTCGAGATCGAGATATTGGCGAATCGACTGGCCGACCGGCGCGTCGGCCGGCAGGATCAGCAGGCCGGAGGCCTCTTCGGCGATGCCCAGTTCCTTGGCCGAACACAGCATGCCGGAGGACTCGATGCCCCGCACCTTGGCGATCTTGATCGTGAAATCGCCGGGCAGCTTGGCGCCGGGCAAGGCACACGGCACCCTGAGGCCAGCCGCGACATTGGGCGCGCCGCAGACGATGGTGGTCGGCGTACCGCTGCCGGTGTCGACCTGGCAGACGTTCAGGCGGTCGGCGTCGGGGTGCTTGACGACTTCCAGCACCTGGGCGACGACGACTTTATCGAAAGCCGGGGCAACCGGGTCGAGTTCCTCGACTTCCAGACCAGCCATGGTCAGCAGATGGGAGAGTTCCGCGCTCGTCAGCTGGGGATCGACGAGGGTGCGCAGCCAGGATTCGGAAAATTTCATTGGCGTGACTCGAATTGGATATCAGGCGAATTGACGCAAAAAGCGCAGGTCGCCTTCGAAGAACAGGCGGAGATCGTTGATGCCGTAGCGCAGCATGGTCAGGCGGTCCTGACCAAAGCCAAACGCGAAGCCGGTGTATTTTTCCGGATCGATGCCGGCGATCTTCAAGACGTTCGGATGAACCATGCCGCAACCGGCAATTTCCAGCCAGCGGCCTTTCAGCGCACCGCTCATGAAGGCGACGTCGATTTCGGCCGAGGGCTCGGTGAACGGGAAGAAGGACGGACGGAAACGCACGGTCAGGTCGTCGGTTTCGAAGAAACTCTTCAGAAAATCGGCGATCACGCCCTTCAGATCTGCAAAGGAAACATTCTCACCGACCCACAGGCCTTCGACCTGATGGAACATCGGCGAATGAGTCGCGTCGGAATCGACGCGATAGACGCGGCCCGGCGCGATGATGCGAATTTCGGGCATTTTTTCCAGGTGACCGTAGCATTTGACATGCGCCTGCATGTAACGCGCCTGGATCGGGCTGGTATGGGTACGCAGCAGCACCTTGTCGGCCAGTGAACCGTCCGGGTTCTGCAGGTAGAAGGTGTCGTGCATCGAACGCGCCGGATGATCCTCAGGCGTGTTCATGGCGGTGAAATTGAAGAAATCCTCCTCGATTTCCGGGCCGTCGGCCACTTCGAAACCGATCGAGGCGAACAGCGACTCGATGCGTTCCAGCGTGCGCGTCACCGGATGCAGGCCGCCGCGCGCTTCGGCACGGCCGGGCAGCGTAACGTCCAGCGCCTCTTCGGCCAGACGGGCTTCCAGCGCTGCCTTGCGGATCGCCTCGCGCCGCTCGTTCAAGGCAGTCTCGACGGCAGTCTTCGCGACATTGATCGCGGCGCCGGCGGTTTTCTTCTCCTCGGCCGGCAGCTTGCCCAGGCCCTTGAGGAGTTCGGTGATCTGGCCGCTCTTGCCGAGGAAACGGGCCTTGGCCTGTTCCAGCGCGTCCGGGTCGGAAATGGCAGCGAACGCGGCTTGCGCTTCGCTAACGATCTGATCGAGATTGTCCATGGACTTCGTTACCTGCAAACTGCGACAAAATTACCAACAAAACGCACGTTTCAGTGAAGGCTCATGTCGGCGTAGCCGACGTGAAGCCGCAAAGCGGCGGCCGAAACTAAAAAAGGAGGCTTGCGCCTCCTTTTTTTCTTCAAGCTTTCGCTCAGGCGCCGAGCTGTGCCTTGGCCTGGGCGGCCAGAGCGGCAAATGCCGGCTGATCGAAGACGGCCAGATCGGCCAGGACCTTGCGGTCGACTTCGATGTTGGCCTTCTTCAGACCGTTCATGAAGGTGCTGTACTTCATGCCCAGCTCACGAGCTGCGGCGTTGATACGGGCGATCCACAGGGAACGGAACTGGCGCTTGCGTTGACGACGGTCACGGTACTGGTATTGACCGGCCTTCATCACCGCCTGCTTGGCGATGCGATATACGTTCTTGCGACGACCGCGGTAACCCTTGGCCTGAACGAGAACCTTCTTGTGACGGGCGCGAGCCGTTACACCACGTTTAACTCTAGGCATCTTCTATCTCCTTATGCGTAGGGCATCATGGCGCGGACAGATGCTGCGTCGCGCTCGTGGACAGCGGTGGCGCCGCGCAGATGGCGCTTCACCTTGGTGGTCTTCTTGGTCAGGATGTGACGCTTGAAGGCTTGGCCACGCTTGATGGAACCACCAGCGCGGACCGAAAAGCGCTTTTTGGCGCTGCTCTTGGTCTTCATCTTGGGCATTTGGATGCTCCTTAATGACATGCCGTCAGGTGGTTCCCGGCGGGAACGCTTCTACTACCCGAAAGCACTTATGGGTGCTGCTAGACTACTAATTACTTCTTTTTAGCCGGCCCAATGATCATGATCATCTGACGGCCTTCCATCTTCGGCATCTGCTCGACTGCGCCAACGGCGTCGAGATCGGCCTTGATCCGTTCCAGCTGGCGCATGCCGAATTCCTGATGCGCCATTTCGCGACCCCGGAAGCGCAGAGTCACCTTGACCTTGTCGCCTTCTTCCAGGAAGCGCGTCATGTTTCTGAGCTTGATCTGGTAATCGTTTTCGTCGGTACCCGGGCGCAGCTTGACTTCCTTGACCTGCACCTGTTTCTGCTTCAGCTTGGCCTCGTGCGCACGCTTCTGTTCCTGGTACTTGAACTTGCCGTAGTCCATGATCCGGCAGACTGGCGGCTTGGCGGTCGGCGCGATCTCGACCAGATCGACGCCGGCTTCTTCAGCCATTTGCAGCGCGGCACGAATATTGACGATGCCCAGCTGTTCACCTTCTGCACCCTGGAGACGAATCTCCGGAACCGTGATTTCTTCGTTGAGGCGATGCGCCTTGTTCTGAGCTATGGTGAAACCCCCGAAATACAATAATTAAGCCGTGCCACTGCGCGCCGCGACTTCACCCTGAAGTCGCTTGATCAGATCATCCACGGACATCTGTCCGAGATCCTGACCACCGCGAGTACGCACGGCCACCAGTCCGTCCGCTTTTTCCTTATCGCCCACAACGAGCTGATAAGGCAGCCGGTTCAAGCTATGTTCGCGGATTTTATAGGTAATTTTCTCGTTGCGCAAATCCGCCTCGGCCCGGAAGCCCGCCGAGTGCAGCTTTTGCGCAACATCGGCGGCATAATCGGCCTGTTTTTCGGAGATATTCAGCACTACGGCCTGAACCGGCGCCAACCACAAGGGCAAGGCCCCGGCAAAGTTCTCGATCAGGATGCCGATGAAGCGCTCCAGCGAACCGAGGATCGCCCGGTGCAGCATGACCGGCACCTTGCGCTCGTCGTTGCCGGCGACGTATTCGGCACCGAGGCGACCCGGCATCGAGAAATCGACCTGAATGGTGCCGCACTGCCAGGTACGACCGATCGCGTCCTTGATGTGGAATTCGATTTTCGGACCGTAGAAGGCCCCCTCGCCCGGCAGTTCCGTCCACTCGAGGCTGGACGCGCGCAAACCCTGGCGCAGCGCATCCTCGGCCTTGTCCCAAACTTCGTCGGAACCAACCCGGCTCTCCGGGCGCAGCGCCAGCTTGACGGCCACGTCATCAAAGCCGAAATCGGCATAGACCTTCTTGACCAGCGCGTTGAAGGCCGTCACTTCGGATTCGATCTGATCTTCGGTACAGAAAATATGACCGTCATCCTGAACGAAGCCACGCACGCGCATCAGGCCATGCAGTGCACCGGTCGGCTCATTGCGATGGCAGGAGCCGAATTCGCCGTAGCGTAGCGGCAGTTCGCGGTAGGAGCGCAGGTCGGAATTGAAGACCTGGACGTGACCCGGACAATTCATCGGCTTGACCGCGTAGTCGCGGTTTTCCGAAGCCGTGGTGAACATGTTGTCTTTATAGTGCTCCCAGTGACCGGATTTCTCCCACAGCGACTTGTCGAGAATCTGTGGGCAGCGCACTTCCTGGTAGCCGTTGTTGCGATAGACGGCACGCATGTATTGCTCGATTTCCTGCCACACCGCCCAGCCCTTGGGGTGCCAGAAAACCAGGCCCGGCGCCTCTTCCTGCATGTGGAACAGATCGTATTGCTTCCCAAGGCGGCGATGGTCGCGCTTCTCGGCCTCTTCCAGCATGTGCAGGTAGGCATCGAGATCTTCCTTCTTGGCCCAGGCGGTGCCGTAGATGCGCTGCAACTGCTCGTTGCGATGATCGCCACGCCAGTAGGCACCGGCCACCTTCATCAACTTGAAAACCTTGAGCTTGGCCGTGGTCGGCACGTGCGGGCCGCGGCAGAGGTCGATGAAATCGCCTTCGCGATACAGCGAGACCTGCTGATCGGCCGGAATGGCACCGATCAACTCGGCCTTGTATTTCTCGCCCTGATCAAGGAAGAACTTGACTGCATCGTCGCGTGCCCAGACTTCACGGCTGACCGGAATGTCCTTCTTGGCCAGCTCGGCCATGCGCTTTTCGATGGCGACAAGATCTTCCGGCGTAAACGGGCGCTTGTAGGCGAAGTCGTAATAGAAGCCGTTTTCGATGACCGGACCGATGGTGACCTGGGCTTCCGGGAATAGCTCTTTGACCGCGTAGGCCAGCAAGTGAGCCGTCGAGTGGCGGATGATTTCCAGACCCTCGGCATCGCGCTCGGTGACGATGGACAGATCAGCGTTCTGCTCGATCAAATAAGACGTATCGACCAGTTTGCCATCGACCTTGCCGGCCAGCGCCGCGCGGGCCAGCCCAGCGCCGATGCTGGCGGCGACCTCGGCGATTGTGACTGCTTGCTCATAGGAGCGGATCGAACCGTCGGGCAGTTTGATATCGGGCATGGCAAATCTCTAGGCGAAAAAAAAGTGCGGGGCGAGCCGCACTTTTTTGGTCAAACGAAGGCTGACTCGATTAGTGTTTCTGAACTGCAGTGCTAGTTCGGAAAATCATCAAATTCAGCTCCGTCAGGAATTTGGTAGGCGGTATTGGAATCGAACCAACGACCTCCACGATGTCAACGTGGCGCTCTAACCAACTGAGCTAACCGCCTAGGGAAGCGCGCATTATAGACCCTTAGGCGCAGATGTCAACAGCCTTTCGCGATTTTTTACGAAGAGAAGTAAACTGCGCCGCCAAGCAACGGAAAGCATATCTATGAACGAAGGTTGGATAATCCTGGGCATTTGTCTGATCGTGGTACTGGGTGGCGCCCTGCCGCTGATCCGGCCACGCAACGACGTGCCGCCGCCACCGCCCAAGGAAACCCTGCGCGACTGGCGCAACGAAAAATAAGGAACCATTTTGGAATCCCGGATCACTGAACTGGAAATCAAGATCAGCTACGCCGAAGACCTGATCGACGAACTCAATCGCACCGTCTTTCGCCAGCAACAGCAGATCGACCTGCTGGCCGTCGAACTCCGCTCCCTGCGCGAGCAGGTCAGGCATGCGCCGCAGGCCGAACAACTCAGCCTGCGCGACGAACTGCCACCACATTACTGAAATGTCGGCAACACCCGTTACTGTCTTGTATCACGCCGACTGCCTGGACGGTTTCGGCGCAGCCTATGCGGCCTGGTCGCAGCTTGGCGAGGCCGCGACCTATCGTCCGCTGCACCACGGCGAAGCCTGGGACATCGGCGATCTGGCCGGCCACGCCGTCTACATCCTCGATTTCTCCTTTCCGCCAGAGCGGCTTGAAGAGATGGCGGGCATCGCTGCCTCGATCACCCAGATCGACCATCATGCCTCGGCCATGCAAGCCTGGGGCAGCCGGCTGCAAAGCAACGAACACGGCGAGCGAAGTTACCAGCACCCGACCCTGCCCCTGAACGTTTTTTTCGACCTGGAAAAATCCGGCGCCCGCCTGGCCTGGGAGCATTTCCATCCCGATACCCCGCCGCCGCTGATACTGCGACATATCGAGGACCAGGACATGTGGCGCTTCGCCCTGCCCGGCACGCGCGCCTTCTGCCGCGCCCTGCGCCTGCAGCCCTTCTGCTTCGGCGCATGGCACCAACTGGTTGTCGACACGCCGGACGAAGCGGCGCCGCGCTACCGCGAAACCATCGTCCGTGGCACGGCCATCGAGCAGTATTTTGAGCAAGAAGTCGAGCGGCTGGCCGGTAGCCATCTGCGCACCGCCGCGCAGGTTCGCGGCGAACCGGTCGATGCCCTACAGGCGCTGCGCCACGGCCAAGCCGTCATCACCGAGGGTGATCTTGCCTGGCTCGCTGTTCCCGGCATTGCCATCAACGCCAACGCCCTGTTCGCTTCGGAACTGGGCAATTCGCTGGCCGAGCAAAGCGGCAGCTATGGTTTGATCTGGTATTTTTCCGGCGATGGCGAAATCAAAGCCTCGCTGCGCTCAAAGGGAAAGACGCTTGATGTTTCGGTGATCGCCACGCGCTATTGCGGCGGCGGCCATCCGAATGCGGCCGGCTTCCGGATGCCGGCCGAACAGTTTTTCAGCGAGGTGCTGAAAATGGTGCCCAAGAAGGGACTCGAACCCCCACGTATTTCTACGCCAGAACCTAAATCTGGTGCGTCTACCAATTTCGCCACTTGGGCAGGCGGTGCGCATTCTAGCACCGACTAGGCGCCCGCCTCCAGACCAGAACCGCATGCCTGTCGATCATTACGAAAATTTTCCTGTTGCCTCGCTGCTCGTGCCGACCAGCCTGCGCCAGCCGATCGAGGTCATCTACCGCTTTGCGCGCAGCGCCGACGACATCGCCGATGAAGGCGATGCATTTCCAGAGGAACGCCTGGCTGGACTAGCCGCCTACCAGGCCGAACTGGACTGCATCGCAGCTGGCAATCCGCCGCAGACCCCGCTCTTCGTGGCACTGGCCGAAGTGATAGCCACCCACGCCCTGCCCATCCGGCTTTTTCGTGATCTGCTCGATGCCTTTGCCCAGGACGTGGTCAAGAAGCGCTACGCTGATTACCCGGAACTGCTCGACTACTGCCGGCGTTCGGCCAACCCGGTCGGGCGGCTGGTGCTGCACCTGTTCGGGCGTACCGAGCCGGAACACCTCGACCAGTCCGACTGCATCTGCACGGCCTTGCAACTGATCAATTTCTGGCAGGACGTCGCAATCGACTGGCAGAAGGACCGCGTTTACATCCCACAGACCGATTTCCCCCACTTCCATGTCAGCGAAAACGATATCGCACAGAGCCGCTGGTCGGCCAACTGGGCGGCGCTGATGGATTTCGAGATCGACCGGGCCGCCGCCCTGATGCGGCGCGGCGCGCCACTGGTCCACACCCTGCCCGGGCGCATGGGCTGGGAAATCCGCCTGACCGTGCAGGGTGGCCTGCGCATCCTCGAACGCATTCGCCAGGTACGCGGCGACGTTTTTCAGCACCGGCCGAAGCTTGGCGCATGGGATTGGGCGGTTCTGGCGGCCCGATCCATTAGAATGTAGCCCCATGAATCCCGACCAATACTGCCAGGAGAAGTGCGCGGCCAGCGGCTCCTCCTTCTACTACAGCTTCCTGTTCCTGCCCGTCGAGCGCCGCCGCGCCATCATGGCGCTCTACGCCTTCTGCCGCGAGGTCGACGACGTCGTCGACGAATGCCACGATGCGGCCATCGCCTCGACCAAGCTCGCCTGGTGGCGCCAGGAAATCGAACGGGTCGCCGACGGCCAGCCGCAGCATCCGGTCGGTCTGGCGCTGAAGGGGCTCGCCAAGAGCATCAACCTGCCCAAGGAACAGTTGCTGGAAATCATCGACGGAATGGAAATGGACCTTGTCCAGTCGCGCTATCTAGACTTCAAGGGCCTGTCGCTCTACTGCTACCGGGTGGCCAGCGTCGTCGGCCTGCTCGCCGCCGAAATCTTCGGTTACCAGGACCGCCAGACGCAAAAATATGCCCACGACCTGGGCATGGCCTTCCAGCTCACCAACATCATTCGCGACATCGGCGAGGATGCCCGGCGTGGCCGCATCTACATTCCGATGGACGAGTTGAAGCAGTTCAACGTCCCGGCCGCCGATATCCTGAACGGAAAATATTCGGACAACTTCACGGCGCTGATGCAGTTCCAGTACGAGCGGGCCGAAAAATATTACGAGCAGGCCTTTGCGCAGTTGCCGGCCGTCGACCGCAAAAACCAGCGCCCCGGTTTGATCATGGCGGCGATCTATCGCACCCTGCTCGACGAGATCAAGCGCGACAACTTCCAGGTCCTGCACCAGCACATTTCGCTGCCACCGACGCGCAAGCTTTGGCTGGCCGCAAAAACCTGGATCAAGGGCTGAGACCTTGAAAATCGCCGTCATCGGCGGCGGCTGGGCGGGCATCGCGGCGGCCGTAGAACTGACTGCCAACGGGATCGAAACCACCCTGTTCGAAGCCGGCCGCGTACTTGGCGGCCGGGCACGCAGCGTCAACCTCGACGGTCGAGCGCTCGACAACGGCCAGCACATCCTGCTCGGCGCCTACCGCGAGACGCTGGCGCTGATGCGCCAGGTCGGCGCCGACCCAGAGCGGCTATTCGACCGCCGCCCGCTGCAGGTCGTCGACAAAGCCGGCTTTCGCCTCGCCTTGCCGCGATTGCCTGCGCCGCTCAACGTCGCCTGGGGCTTGCTGGCGAGCCCCACGGTCGACTGGCGGGAAAAGGCAAAAACCGCCTGGTGGATGGAAGGCCTCAAGCATCGCCGTTTCCAGCTGCCCCGCGACACCACCGTCGCCCGCTGGCTGGACGAAGCCGGGCAAAACGGCGCTCTCCGTCGCCACCTCTGGGAACCGCTCTGCCTGGCGGCACTGAACACACCGGCCGAACACGCCTCAGCGCAACTGTTCGCCAACGTGCTGCGTGACAGCCTGGGCAGCCCACGCCGCGAAGACACCGACCTGCTGCTGCCGCGCGTCCCGCTCGGTGAACTGCTGCCCGAACCGGCTGGCCGCTGGCTGCAGACCCAGGGTGCCGACTTGCGCCTAGGCACGCGCGTGCATCACCTCGCTCCGAGTGCCTATGGCATTACAGTCGACGGCGAAGAATTCACTGCCGCCATCCTTGCTTGCGCACCGCAACACGCCGCCACACTCTGGCCAGCCGGCGCCACAACCTACGATTTCGAGCCGATTGCGACGGTTTACCTGCAATACGGGCAACAAACCAGAATGACCTTCCCGCTGACCAATCTGCTCGGCACGCTTGGTCAATGGGTCGTCGACCGCGGGAATGGCCTGCTTGCCTGTGTTCTCAGCGGACATGGCGACTGGGAAAAGCTGGAGGACGAAGCGTTGGCTGTCGCTCTCGAGAAGGAACTGGCGATGCCGGATAAAGCCTGCTGGCACAAGGTGATCCGTGAAAAGCGTGCGACTTTTTCGGCTCGCCCCGACCTGCCCCGTCCCGGCTGCCGGACAGTGCATTCCCGCCTGTTCCTGGCTGGCGACTACACCTGGGCCGACTACCCGGCCACCCTCGAAGGCGCCGTACTGAGCGGCCGGCGTGCCGCGCAACTGGCCATTAAATCTGCCTGATCGCGGCAACGGCGGCGGCTCAAGCGCCCGACGCCGCTTTTTCCCGCTCGATGCGATCGGTCACATCCCGGGCAATGGCTACTGAACCAAGTGCTGTTCCCGCTGCATCGGCCACGATGGCAAAGCTCATTTCAACATAGAGCTTGTAGCCCGCCTTGTGCTCGGCGCGGGTCAGGGTCGGCCGGCCGTGCAGCCGCGTCTTCCCGCTCGCCATGGCCGCCTCGAAACCCCGCCAGTGGGCGGCGCGCAAACGCTCTGGGATGATCAGGTCCAAACTCTGGCCAAGCGCCTCATCGGCGCTAAAGCCGAACATCGCCGTCGCCGCTGCATTCCAGCGCTCGATCACCCCGTCGCGATTGGAATAGATGACGGCATCGGCGGTCTGTTCGACAATCAAATCGCCCAGCGAGGCTACGGGTTGCTTGTTCATGCTTGTCTCCTATCGCTGCCGGCAAGATCAGGAATTGCAGGGCCTGATCGGAACGAGCCCTTGCGGATTGACCAATAGATCGGCCAGCGTATAGCCATCGAGCACCAGGAACAGCGCTTTGACGGCCTGGTCGAGAATCGCATTCAGGCAGCAGGCGCCTTGAATCCGGCACGTTGCACCACCGCCGAGACACTCGACGAGGACGAAATCGCTTTCGGTATGGCGGATGACATCGCCCAGCCCGATTTCCTTGGGTGCCAGCGCCAGCCGGATTCCGCCGCCCTTGCCACGCACCGTCTCGATAAAGCCGTCGCGACCAAGCTGGTGTACGACCTTCATCAAGTGGCTTTCGGAAATACCGTGACCGGCGGCGATCTCGGCAATCGTGGCCAGGCGGTCCGGCTGCGCCCCCAGATACATCAGGACACGCAGGCTGTAGTCGGAGAAGGTGCTCAAACGCATAAGGGGTTTATAAGATTCATTTAATATATTGCTTATAACCGGGGAGCTTGTTAGGATCAAGATCCATTTCATTTATACCTTATGGCGAACGCCCGGCGCAATTGGTGCGGGCAGCCATGATCGCCCCAATGTCCAAACCATCCGCGCCCAGAAAAGTCATCGAAATCAAGCAAGTCACCGACCCGGATGCCAAGGTTTATCCGCGTTCGATCAGCGGCCCCTACACCCGCTGGCGCTGGATTTTCGTCTGGCTGACCCAGATCGTTTTCTACGGCCTGTGCTGGTTGCCCTGGCACGGGCGGCAGGCGGTGCTGTTCGATATCGACAACCGCAAGTTCTATTTCTTCGATCTCGTGCTGTGGCCGCAGGACACGATTTACCTGGTCCTGCTGATGATACTCGGGGCACTCGCGCTGTTTCTGTTCACTGCCGTGGCGGGACGCCTGTGGTGCGGCTACGCCTGTCCACAAACCGTGTACACGGAAATCTTCCTGTGGCTGGAGAAGATCATCGAAGGCGAAAGGCCGCAGCGGATCAAGCTCGACGCGGCCCCCTGGTCGGCGCGCAAGATTGCGATCAAGAGCGCCAAGCATGCGACCTGGGGCCTGTTCTCGCTGTGGACGGGGATTACCTTCGTCGGCTATTTCATGCCGATTCGCGAGCTGATGAACGACCTGCTGACCTTGTCGCTTGGCGCCTGGTCGGCTTTCTGGATGGTCTTCTACGCCTTTGCCACCTACGGCAATGCCGGTTTCCTGCGCGACCAGATGTGCCGGCAGATTTGTCCCTACGCCCGCTTCCAGTTCGTGATGCTCGACCCGGACACGCTGATCATCGCTTACGACACGGTGCGCGGCGAATCGCGGGGCACCCGCTCCAAGGGCGCCGATCCGCGTGCGCTCGGTCTTGGCGATTGCGTGGACTGCGGTATCTGCGTCCAGGTCTGCCCGACCGGGATCGACATCCGCAATGGCCTGCAGAACGAATGCATCGGTTGCGCGGCCTGTATCGACGCCTGCGATCAGGTCATGGACAAGATGAACTATCCGCGGGGCCTGATCCGTTACTCGACGGAGAACGCGGTCAGCATGCGCTACACGCCGATGGAGATACTGCGCCGGGCAGCCCGGCCGCGGGTCATCATCTATACGGCCATCCTGACCGTGCTCACCGCCGCAACCGCCTGGTCGCTGGCCACCCGCATCCCGCTCAAGGTCAATATCCTGAAGGACCGCAACGTGCTGTCGCGCGAGGCTGATGACGGCTCGATCGAGAATATCTATCGCCTGCAGATCATGAATACCGGCGATCAGTTGCGCACTTTCCGCATCACGATCGGCGGCATCGACGGCATCCGCCTGGCCGGCGACGATCAGGTCACCATCGCCGGCGGCGAGATCGGGACGCAGACGGCGGTCGTCAAGGCAGATGCCGGGGCAACGCAGAGCGGTGCCACAGCGATCACTTTTAACGTCGCCGACGTCGCCGATGCCGGCGTTGCCGTTACCGAACGCTCGAAGTTCTGGATGCCCTGAGGCGATTAAGCGCCCGGTTTTGGCCGACGCGGCCGCTTGCCGGCGGGTTTTGCGCCGCCCGCCGGCCTGACCGACAGGGTGATCAGGAAGGGAAACTCCTTATCGGCCGAGCGGACGATGCGGAATTCCGGCCCGAGCGCCGCGGCCACCGCGGCCACCAGCCCGTCGAGATCGACCGCTTCGCAGCGCAGGTCGGCAATGACGCTGCCCTCGTCTTCATAGACCGGAAAATCCGAACAGCCGGCCGGCTTGTAATCCCGGTCATAGATCCGGCAGGCGTGGCCGGCGTCGTCGTAGGCCGGACAGGGTTTGCTGTGGATGTAATAAAGTCCGTCGCCTTCCCGGATTTCCTCCGGACCTTTGCCGGAAGCCAGGCGCCGGTCGAAGGCGGGGCGCGACTCGTCGAGCTTCCACAGGATCTTGACCTGCTTCCATTCCAGTTCGAGGACGAGGGTGTCGAGCCGGCAGCAAGGCTTGGCGCATACGGCGCAATGCGGAATGACCGTGCTTTCCTGGTAGGCGGCGAGCGCCGCGGCCAGTTGCTGGGCGAGTCGCTGGCGGGCGCTCATCGGGAAACCTGCAGGAAAAGCGAAAAGGATTGCGACGTCAGGATTACAGGCATGGGTATCGGGTCATGAAGGGAAAGCGACAGCCGCGCTGGCCGTCATCGATGAATCCGGGCCATTGTAAGCCGGTCGGCTGCGGTCGACGGCGAATGCTACGGTCGGCGGCAAAAAATGGCCAAAATCGAAATTTTCTAGCCGAGCAAACGTCCGGTCTGGATGCGCAGTATCCGTCCGCAGCGGGCGGCGATCGCTTCGTCATGGGTGACCAGCAGCAGCGTCGTCCCCTGCCGGGCATTGAGATCGAACATCAGGTCGATGATCTGCTGGCCAGTCGCCGCATCGAGATTGCCGGTCGGCTCGTCGGCCAGCACCAGTTGCGGATTGGGCGCGAACGCCCGGGCCAGCGCGACGCGCTGCTGTTCGCCGCCGGACAGGTGCTTCGGGTAGTTTTTCAGGCGATGACCGAGGCCGACGCGCTCCAGCCATTCCCGCGCGGTGGCGCTCGCCCCGGCAATACCGGCCAGTTCCAGCGGCAGCATCACGTTCTCCAGTGCGCTCAGCGCCGGCAGCAACTGGAAGGACTGGAAGACGAAACCGAGCAACCGGCCGCGCAGGGCGGCACGCTGATCCTCGTCGAGATCGTTCAGCAGCACGCCGTCCAGGTGGACCCCGCCGGCGCTCGGCTCGTCCAGCCCGGCCAGCAGCCCGAGCAGCGTCGACTTGCCGGAGCCTGAGGCACCGACAATGGCCACGGTTTCGCCCGGCATGACCGAAAAGGAAATATCCTGCAAAATCGTCAGCGGCTCGCCGCCGTTATCAACGGTCTTGCCCAATCCCGCCACTTCCACTACCGGTTTGACTGCCATGCGGCTCGCTCTCTTCCTGTTTGCCCTGCTCTTTTCTGCCACCCCGGCCCTGGCCGCCAGGACCATCCTGGTCCTCGGCGATTCGCTATCGGCCGGCTACGGCATTCGCCCGGAGCAGGCCTGGCCGGCCCTGCTCGGCAACCGCCTGGCCGAGAAACGGCTCGATTATAGCGTCGCCAACCTGTCGATCTCCGGCGAAACCACGGCCGGCGGCCGCGCCCGCCTCGGCCCGGCGCTCAAGGCCTACCGGCCGGCCGTCGTGGTCATTGCGCTGGGCGCCAACGACGGCCTGCGCGGTCTGCCGCTGGCCCAGATGCGCGATAACCTCGACGCCATGATCGACGCCGCGCGCGCCGTCGGCGCCAAGGTACTGATCGCCGGCATGCGCCTGCCACCCAACTACGGCCCTTACGCCGCCGATTTCCAGGCCAGCTTCGTCAGCGTCGCCAACGGCCACCGGGCGCCGCTGCTGCCTTTCCTGCTCGAACCGGTGGCGGCGAAACCGCAGCTCTTCCAGCCCGACAACCTGCATCCGCTGGCCGAGGCACAGCCGCTGATCCTCGACCACGTCTGGCCGGCGCTGGCCCCCCTGCTAAAATAGCCGGATGAAGCACAACCGCCCCACCGTGGCCGATCTGGCGGCCTACGACGCGATCATCGACGTCCGCTCGCCGGCCGAATTCGCCGAAGACCACATCCCCGGCGCCATCAACTGCCCGGTGCTCGACGACGCGCAGCGCGCCGAGGTCGGCACCCTGTACAAGCAGGTTTCGCCCTTCGAGGCCAAGAAGATCGGCGCCGCGCTGGTTTCCGAAAACATCGCCAAACACCTGAAGGCCAGTTTTCTCGATCGCCCGAAAAACTGGAAGCCGCTGATCTACTGCTGGCGCGGCGGTGACCGCAGCGGTTCGATGACCACCGTCTTCAAGGCCATCGGCTGGCACGCCGGGCAGCTCGACGGCGGCTACAAGGCCTGGCGCGGCCATGTCATCGCCCGCCTCGCGGAATTGCCGCCGCAGTTCCGTTTCATCGTCGTCTGCGGCGCCACCGGCAATGCCAAGACCCGCATCCTGCAAGCCATCGACGGCCTGGGCGAACAGGTGCTCGATCTCGAAACGCTGGCCTGCCACAAGGGTTCCGTGCTCGGCGTGCTGCCCGACCAGCCACAGCCTTCGCAAAAAGCTTTTGAGACGGCCCTGCTGCAAGCCCTGAGCCGATTCGACCCGGCCCGGCCAGTCTATGTCGAGGCGGAAAGCCGCAAGATTGGCAACCTGCACGTGCCGGAGGCGCTGATCGAGCGCATCCGGCAGGGCGAATGCGTCACCGTGGACGCCACGCTGGAGGCCCGTGTCGCCTTCCTGCTCAAGGATTACGACTACTTCCTCCAGCGGCCGGAATTTCTCGGCCGGCGACTCGACGTGCTGCGCTCGCTGCAAAGCCGGGAAACGCTGAACCGCTGGCAGCAACTGATCGCCGACGCCGACTGGCCGACGCTGGTCCGCGAACTGCTCGAACTCCACTACGACCCGCTCTACCGGCGCTCGCAGGACTATAACTTCACCGGACTGCAGGCCCAGGCCGCGCTTGCCACCGACGACCTTTCACCGGCCGGCATCGCCCGGCTGGCCGCGGCCATCGTTCATTCGCGGACGGCGCAAATCGCCTGACGCATGGCCGGTTTCGGGCTATCGACAAAACCTTCGACAAAGTCGATTTCGCGCAGCCCCGCCGCCTTGGCGATCTCCCGCAATTCGCCCGGACGGAGCAGGAAGTCCGGATTCGACGGCTTGCCATAGGCTTCGTTGCCGAGCATGAAAGTTTCGTAGATCAGCACACCGCCCGGCGCCAGCAGGGCCAGCACATCGGACAGCCGCGCCCGCCACAGGTAATTGGTGACGACGATGCCGGCGAACTGGCGGCCGGCCAGTGGCCAGTCGTCGCCCTCCAGATCAAGCTGAACCGCCCGGATGCCGGCGATGCCGGCCAGGCCCGAAATGGCTTCGGCATCGCGGTCCACCGCGGTAACCGCATGGCCCAGGCCAGCCAGATAACGCGCATGGCGCCCGCGGCCACCGGCCAGATCAAGAATCTCGCCGACTTTCGGAAGCCGCCCGGCATGACGGACGACCCACGGCGATGGCGGTAAAATCGGCGGTATTGCATTCAGGGAGGCAGGCATGTCGGTCGTTATCGTTGCAGAAAATGGACAGGGAAGATACCAGCAGGCCGTTACCGTCGGCCAGCACCAATTGATCGCCGACGAACCGGCCAGCCTGGGCGGCGACGATGCCGGACCGGCGCCGTTCGACCTGGTGATGGCCGGACTGGGCGCCTGCACCTCGGCCACCCTGCGCATGTACGCCGACCGCAAGGGAATCGCGCTGACCCGGATCGCCATTGCCCTCAGCCACGACAAGGTCGACATCGACGGCACACCGCGCGACCGCATCCAGCGCACGATCACCCTGGAAGGCGACCTGACCGACGAACAACGCCAACGCCTGCTCGAAATCGCCGGCAAATGCCCGACCCACCGGATACTGGCGCATGGCTTGCAACTTGACAGCACACTTTCCGGCTAGGGCTCGCCGGCGGGGCGATATCGGCAAATAACCCCACTGCGTCAACGACAATCAGGCGCCAATATGCGAAAATGTCGCACTGCACAATAACGCGCTTTTGAAGGAAATTGCCATGTTGGAACAGCACTACCTGACCACGCTTTTCGAACCGAAATCGGTTGCCGTGATCGGTGCCTCCGATCGAGAAAACTCGGTCGGCAACATCATCTTCAAAAACATCCTCGGTTCGGGCTACAAGGGGCGGCTGTACGCGATCAACCCCAAGCACGAAACCATCCAGGGTCAGCCGGCCTACAAGTCGATCGAGGAAATCGGCGCCCGCGTCGAGATGGCGGTCATCGCCACCCGCCCGCAAACCGTGCCGCAACTGATCGAACAGTGCGGCCGGAGCGGCGTGCGCAACGTCATCATCATCGCCTCCGGCTTTTCCGAGGCCGGCCACATCGGCGCCGCGCTGGAGCGCAAGGTTCTCGAGATCGCCCGTTCCTACAACGTCCGCGTCCTCGGCCCCAACTGCCTGGGCATCATCCGCCCCGACCTCGGCCTCAACGCCACCTTTACCCGGATCACCGCCGCCCCGGGCAATCTCGCACTGGTCTCGCAGTCCGGTGCCATGTGTTCGGCCGTTCTCGACTGGGCCAAGGCCAACCAGGTTGGTTTCTCGTCGGTCATCTCGCTGGGCATGACGGCCGACGTCGATTTCGGCGAAATTCTCGACTACCTGATCTACGACAGCCGCACCCACTACATCCTGATGTACGTCGAAGGCATCCGCAACGCCCGCCGCTTCATGAGCGCCCTGCGTTCCGCCGCCCGCATCAAGCCGATCATACTGCTCAAGGCCGGCCGTCACGAAGCCGGCTCGGCCGCCGCCTCCACCCACTCCGGCATGGCCGCCGTCTCCGACACCGTCTTCGAAGCCGCCGTGCGCCGTGCCGGCGTCGTCCGCGTCCAGAACGTCGGACAGCTGTTCTATGCCGCCAAGGCGCTGGCCTCCAAGTTCCGTCCGCAAGGCAACCGCCTCGCCATCATCACCAATGGCGGCGGCCCCGGCGCCATGGCGGCCGACCGGGCCGGCGACATGGGCATCCCGTTGGCCGAGCTGAGCAACGAGACGATGGCCATCCTCAACAAGTCGATGCCGGCCAACTGGTCGCACAGCAACCCCATCGACATCGCCGGCGACGCGACGCCCGAGCGCTATCGCGACGCGATCATGGCGGTGACCCACGACCCGAACGTGGACAGCACCCTGGTCATGCTCTCGCCGCAGGCGATGACCGATCCGATGGCGGTCGCCAAGGCGATCATCGAGGTGGCCGACAAGCTGAACCGTTCGCTGATCTGCTGCTGGATGGGCGAGGACCAGGTGCGCGAGGCACGCAAGCTGCTCGAAGACGCCGGCATCCCGGCCTTCCGCATGCCGGAAACGGCGATCGAGCTGTTCCACCACATTTCCAAGTACTACCGAAACCAGAAGCTGCTCTTGCAGACGCCGGAACCGACCCGCCAGTTTGGCCGGCCCGAGGCCGAAGGCGCCAAGATGCTGATCGAGGCTCTGCTCGCCGAACGGCGCAAGGTGCTTTCCGAAATGGAATCTAAGGCCATTCTGCGCGCCTTCAAGGTGCCGGTCGCCCAGACCATGGTCGCCCGTACCGCCACCGAAGCATTGCTGCTGGCCGAGCAGATCGGTTTTCCGATCGCCATGAAGGTCGACTCGCCGGACCTGCCGCACAAGTCCGATGTCGGCGGTGTGCGCCTGAACATCGGCAATGCGCCGGCGGTGCGCAACGCCTACCATGACATCATCGAAACCGTGCAGAAGCGCCGGCCGGATGCCAAGATCAACGGCGTCTCGATCGAGCCTTTCCTGTCCCGCCCGAACGGCCGCGAACTGATGATTGGCGTCTTCCGCGACCCGATTTTTGGGCCGGTGATCACTTTCGGGGCCGGCGGCTTCGACGTCGAGATCTTCAGCGACCGCTCGGTCGCCTTGCCGCCGCTGAACAAGTTCCTGGCCAAGGACCTGATCGACTCGACCCGCGCTTCCAAGATCCTCGGCCAGTTCCACAACATGCCGCCGGTCGACCGCGAGGCGCTGAAGGAAGTGCTGTTGTGCATTTCCGAAATGGTCTGCGAACTGCCGTGGATCCAGGAGCTCGACCTCAATCCGCTGATCGTCGACGAGAACGGCGCCATCGCCGCCGATGCCCGCATCGTCATCGACCACACGGCCAACGCCTCGGGCGACCGCTACGCCCACATGTCGATCTATCCCTACCCGGTGCACCTGATCCAGGACTGGACGATGAACGACGGCAAGGTCGTCACCATCCGCCCGATCCGCCCGGAAGACGCCGACATGGAGCAGGAGTTCGTCAAGAACATGTCCGACGAATCGCGCTACTACCGCTTCATGGACACCCTGCGCGAACTGACCCAGACCATGCTGGTCCGTTTCACGCAGATCGACTACGACCGCGAAATGGCCCTGGTCGCCACCGTGCCCAATGAAAAGGAGCCGGGCAAGGACCTGCAGATCGGCGTCGCCCGCTATGTCGTCAATCCGGATGGCGAATCGGTCGAGTTTGCGCTGGCTGTCGGCGACGACTGGCAGAAGTGCGGCGTCGGCCGCAAGCTGATGACGGCGCTGATCGAGTGCGCCCGCATGAAGGGCTATCGTGCCGTGGTCGGCGACGTACTGTCGACCAACTCCAAGATGTTCCGCCTGATGACCAGCCTCGGCTTCACCATCCACCCGCACCCCGACGACACCGCCGTCAAGCGCGTGGTCAAGCCGTTGACGGGCTAGTTGCTATAATGGATCTATTGAACTTGAGGAACTCTGCAGTGCGCAGTCTGTTTTTTGCCGTCATCGTCGCCTTTTCATCCCCCTCGTCGGCCCTGGTCGCCGAGGCGGTGTCTGGCGAGCTGGCGGTTGCGACGATTCTGCCGCCTGCTGGCGAACCGGCGTCCTTCCTCGAAGCCGCGGCCAGCCCGCTCGATGCCGGCGTCGTGATCACCCCGGTGCCGATGCCGGCATCGGTCATCGAAGTCCTCAAGCCGATCGGCAAGGCGCCCAAACTGCGCGCCGTCAAAAAATCCAATCTCGCCAAGCAGAAGACCTTCCCACCCATCCTGCTCAGCCGCACCGAGCGCCATCAGCTCGCCCTGCTGGTCGCCTCGACCGAGACCGGCAACGCCGCGCTGCGCCGTTTCCTGTTGCATGACGAAAACAACGATTCCGGCTACGACGAGCTGGTTCTCCAGCGTTTCTACAGCCGTCCCAAGCTGGCCAGCGACCCCGAGGAAGAAGACGACGACGGCCACGATGTCGCCGACCTCTCCGAAACGGTCAAGCTGCGCCTGATGTTCGCCCGCCTGCGGGCGGTCGAAGCGCACGCGCTGGCCCAGGTCGCCGACTCCGGCGATGATCTTCCCGACAGCATCAAACAACGCCTCGCCGGCGCCCGGGAACTGGCCGTCGCCGCCCATCGCCGCAAATTCGCCTGAAGCCTGACTGAGCGGGCAATCTGCCCGGCCGCCCTCGGGCGGATTGCTCGTGCCCCGCCCCGGCGGCGCCGCTAAGCTGTTTTCCATCGATCCGCAGGATCCAGAATGGAGACAGCAATGCCCACCACTTTCGTCCGGCTGCCCGGGCTGTTGCTGGCCTTAAGCCTGTTCGCCGGCCCGGCGGCGGCCAACAGCAACATGTTTTGCGGCGGCCCAGCCAAGGGCGGCGACCCGAACGACCTGGCCAACGTCGTTGGCGACCAGACCCTGGAATACGCCGTCCAGCAGCCGGCCAGCCTGGTCACCTGCGCCAAGGGCTACCTGCTGGTCAAATGCGGCGATTTCGAGACGGCCAACAAGGTTTTCGACAAGTGCATCGCCGCCGGCTATGTCGGCTCGATGATCTGGAAGGCCCTGATGCTCGAGGACGGCACCGGCGTCAAGCCCGACCTGGCCGAAGCGGCGCGCCTGATGCAGCGGGCTGCAACCAGCGGCGACCCGGCCTACGGACCGATCGGCAAACTGCACTACGCCACGGCGCTGCACCTGGGCAAGGGCGTGCCGCGCGACGAGGCCGCGGCCCGCCAGTGGTTCGAATCGGCTGCTGCCGATGGCAACGAGGAAGCCAGGGAATTCCTGCGTACCGGGTACCACACCGGCGATCGCGACCAAAGCACGCTGGGTGCCGGCAAGCCGCCGCCAAGCGCGCTGGTCCGCGGACTGACCGGCGAGAACGCCAGCATCCCCGGTCATCAGCCGGCAACGGCAAATGCTACGGTAAGCCCCAAAAATACGGCAAATTTGAAATTCGAGCCGACGCCCCGCCCGGCCATCGAGGAAAAGGCGGCGCCTCCGGCCCCTAACGAACTCCCCGCCGAGGCCATCGGCCAGCGCCTGACAGCCGTTCTTCCCGCCGACCTCACCGCCAGTTCGCCGGAATCCTTGTGGCTGGTGCTGCTGCTCCTGCTCGCCTTCGCTACCGGCATGCTCCGCCAACGCGCCAACACTCCCCGTCACGGAAAGCCATCATGAACCTGAACCTCCCGATCGATACCCTGATGTACAGCCTCGGCCAGCTCTTCCTGATTCCCGTACTGGCCGCCATCGCCCTGCTCTTCCTGCATGCCTTCTACGCGCTTGGCGCATTTGCCTGGCAGGCCGCGCAACGCCGCTCCGGCATCGACAAGGCCTTCGAGCTGCAGGCGCTGCGCCGCTCCTTTCCCCACCTGAGTCTGGCCGAACTGGAGGCCGAGGCGATGAATCGCCTGGAATTCGTCCGCATCGCGACGCGGGTGACGCCGATGCTCGGCCTGGTCGCCACCATGATCCCGATGGGGCCGGCCCTGCGCGCCCTCGGCGACGGCCAGCTGGCCGATGTCGCCAACAACCTGACCGTCGCCTTCTCGGCCGTCATCCTGGCCCTGCTCGCCGCCGCCATCACCTACGCCGTCGCCCACGTCCGCCGCCGCTGGTACGCCGACGAACTGCTGCAGATCGAACTCGCCGAGGCCAAGCCGCAATGAGAAGCCGCTTGCGTGACGAAGCCGAAGCCGACGATCCGCTGCTCTCGGTGATCAACCTGATCGACGTCTTTCTCGTCCTGATCGCCGCCCTGTTGCTGACCGTAGCCAGCAACCCGCTCAACCCGTACGCCAAGGACAAGATCACGGTGATCCGCAATGCGGGCCAGGCCGACATGGAAATCATCACGCGCGACGGAAAAAAGATCGAACGCTTCCGGGCCGACAACCCGTCAAAAACCGCCGCTGCGGGCAACCAAGGGGTGCGGGCCGGCACGGCTTACCGGATGAGCGACGGCTCGCTGCTCTACGTTCCGGACTGATCGCCGCAAACTCGGGCAACTTGCCCCGCGTTTTTGCGGCATCCTTACGGTCATCGCACCTCCGTAGCCCTGCCATGCCTGCCCCGCTCGACCTTCAACAACGTCCCCTCGACCTCAAGCGGCACCTGATCGTCCGCGTCTTCCTGTTCGCGCTCGGCGTGCTGATCGTCGGCACCGCCGTCGCGCTGATCGAAACGCGCTACCGGGTGCGCAGCGATATCCAGCGCACCGGGCAGACCATCCGCCAGTTGATCACCGATGAAATCCAGCGCAACGCCGGCCCCTACCATCGCTCCCTCGACGAAATCGACATCAGCCTGGACAACCTGCAGCCGATCGGCGATCTCGTCCACTTCTGCATCCAGCTCAGCGACATTTATACCCGCGACCTTGGCCAGCGCTGTTTCGACCGTGCGGTAGACCTGCCCGGCCCGCTCGAGGAAATCATGCGCCGCGTGATCGGCGCCGATGCGGTCTATCAAGGCGCCATCGGCCAGTATCCGGGGATCAAGGTCGGCCTCGCCACCATCACGCCCAACTACGGCAGCGAACTCGCCACCCTAGGCCATAACCTGATCAACCTGCTCGCCGTCAGCCTGACCATCCTGTTCATGAGCTTCCTGATCTACCGGCCGGTACGCAACGCGCTCGCCCCGTCGGAAGCCATGCTGCTAACCTTGAAGCGCATGGAAAACGGCGACCTGCAGGCACGCATGCCGACCTTCGCGCTGATCGAACTGGACCGCATCGGCCAGGGCTTCAACCACCTGGCCGAACGCCTGCAGGAAACCATCGGCAACCAGCAGCGGCTGGCCCGCCGTCTGCTCAACGCCCGCGAGGAAGAGCGTCTGCACCTGTCGCGCGAACTGCACGACGAATTCGGCCAGTACCTGACCTCGCTGAATGCCGAAGCCAGCTTCGCGCTGGAACTCGCCAACGAAGGCGTTCCCGCCCTGCGCCCCTGCGCCGAGTCGATCGGCCGCACGGTCAGCCACATGATGGAAGTCCTGCAGCAGATCCTGCATCGCCTGCGCCCGCTCGGCCTCGAAGAATTCGGCCTGCGGGCCAGCCTGCAGCAGCTGACCGACGACTGGAACCGCCGGGCCAAGGGCAACACCCGCTTCCAGCTGCTATTCGACGAGGCCATCGACCGCCTGCCGGACAACGTCGCCGTCACCCTCTACCGCATCGTCCAGGAAAGCGTCACCAATGCCGTCCGCCATGGCCGTGCCGGCGAGGTCGATGTCTGCCTGACGGTCGATAACGACACCCTGCGCCTGCAGATCAGCGACAACGGCCGTGGCGGCATCGCGCCGGAAATCAGCAGCGAAGCGCGCAAGCCGGGCGGCTTCGGCCTGCTTGGCATGGAAGAACGCGTTCTGGCCCTCGGCGGCAGGCTGCGCATCCTCCCCCGCGAACCCCAGGGCACGGTCATCGACGTCATTTTGCCGGCGGGAGAACAATCATGATCGAACTACTGCTGGTCGACGACCACGCGGTCGTCCGCGAAGGCTACCGGCGCCTGCTTGAACGGCGCTCCGACCTGCACGTCGCGGCCGAAGCCGGCGATGCCGAAGAGGCGCTGCAACTGCTGCGGACGACGCCGATCGACCTGATCGTGCTCGACCTGTCGCTACCCGGCATGGGCGGCATCGAACTGACCCGGCGCATCCTGCAACGCTTCCCCGAGGCCAGGATCCTCGCCTTCAGCATGCACCGCGACCCGCTGTTCGCCTCCCAGGCCTTGCGCGCCGGCGCGCTCGGCTACGTGACCAAGAGCTCCAGCCCGGAAATCCTGATCCAGGCGATCTACAAGGTCGCCCGCAACGAAAAGGTGCTCAGCCCGGACATCGCGCCCGAAATGGCGCTCAGCCTGCTCGAAGGCGACAGCAACCCGGCCGACGACCTGAGTCCGCGCGAATTTGAAGTGCTGCGCCTGTTGCTCGGTGGCCAGGCCGTCGAGGAAATCGCCGGCATCCTCAACATCAGTCCGAAGACCGTTCAGAACACGCACTACCAGATCAAGACCAAGCTGGGCGTGCGCAGCGACTTCGAACTGGCCAAGCTGGCGATGAAGCTGAAGCTGGTCGACTGAAGCCCGGACGATAGCTACAAAAAAAGCAGGGCAAGCCCTGCTTTTTTCAATTTCCGGGCAGCTGAATGCCCCTGATCGGTGGCTTACGAACCGAACTGCTTGCTCAGGCTGTCGAAACCGGCCTTGTAGATGCCGGTGAAGATTTCGCGCGCCTTGGCATCTTCGACGCCCTTGGCCTTGAACGATCCCTTCCAGACCACCTTGCTGCCCTGGCCGGCGGCCACGACGCTGAGCGTCGATTTGTAATCGGTCACTGGCAACGGCGACTCAATGAACTTGTAGCGCAGGCTCATTTTCCGGCCGTCGTAATTCAGCAATTCTTCGACGATCTTCGCGCCGTCCTTGGTCTCCAGCGCCCGCACGGCGCCGACCTTGTTGTTGGTCCCCTTGGTGATCTCGGTTTTGGCGATCACCGGATGCCAGGCGTCGAGCTGGCCATAGTTGCCGACCACCTTCCAGACTTCGGCCGGTTTGGCCGGTAGCGTGACGCTTTCCTCGACTGAGAGCGTCTGGCCGGCGAAGGCGGAGGCCGCCGAAAAACCGGCGAGCAGCGCGACGGCGGTGAAGCGACGGGTAGAAAAATGCAACATGGGTCTGTCTCCTTGATGGAATTGGAATGAGGCGAAACCCATTCTAGATATTCCGTGGCTAAGGAGAAGATGGTTTGGCCGGGGCAGGTGTTTTCCTGCTCCCGTTCAGGCAAATTGCCCGCCCGCACAACAAAAAAGCCAGTCGGATCGACTGGCTTTTTGGGGAATCGCTAAACGGCCGATTATTCGCCGTAGAAATTCACGTCGTACGGATAAGGCTTCTGCGGCACCTTGGAGGCGGCATTGCGGCCGGTGCTGTCGACATCCTGTTTCTTGTCCCACCACAGGGCGCGGCCGGCCTTCTGGTCTTCGACCCACTGCGGATTCTTTGCGAGTTGTTCGTTCATCCAGGTCTGATGATCGGACACGTAGCTGGTATTGACGTCACCCATTTCGCTGCTTCCCTCAAGATATTCAAGACAATCCCGCGATTCTAGCACGCTGTGCCGGTGCCTGATCCGCAACTTCGGTCAAAAGCGATGGCGGGATGGAAAAGGCTCACCGGCAGCACGTAGAATAGCCGTCCTCAAGCCAGATGGCGCTCCATGAGGGGGCGTCCGGCACACCAGCACAAGAATATTCATGCCCCGACCCCGCAAACCCGAAGTCGGCCAGCCGACCGGCTCGGCCGAACTGGCCATGCTCGACGTCTATATGCCGATGATGAAATCCTCGGCCATCATCTCGGCCGGCCGCCTCGGCCTTTTCGAGGCCCTGGCGGGCGGCCCGCTGGCGCTCCCGGCGCTGGCTGAAAAGATAGCCTCCAGCCTGCGCGGCACGACGACCCTGGTCGATTTCCTGGTCGCCATCGGCTACCTCGAAAAACAGGGTGATGCCGTCGCCAACACGGCCAGCACCCAGCGCTGGTTCACCAGCGCCGGCCAGGTCGATTACACCCCCGGCCTGCTGTGGACGCATGAAGCCTGGGCGATGATGGGCAGCCTGGCCGAAACCGTGCGCAAGGGCGAGCCGGAAACGACGCTGTGGGAAGCGATGGTCGACCAGCCACATCTCGGCCCGCTGTTCTCGGCCTACATGGGCGCCTTTGCCGCCGACCTCGGCCCCGACCTGCTGGCGCACGTGCCGGTCCTGCCGGAGTATCGCCGCCTGCTCGACCTCGGCGGCTCGCACGGCCTGCATTCGATCCGCTTCTGCCAGAAATACCCGCAGCTGTCGGCAGTGATCGTCGACATGCCGAGCGCCCTGACCGAAACCGGGCCGGAAATCGCGCGGGCACAACTGGCCGAGCGCATCAGCCTCAGCCCCGGTACCTTGCAGGAACACGACTGGGGCAGCGACAACGACCTGGTGTTCTACCTGTCGGTCGCCCACAACCACAGCGCCGAAGAGAATCGCCTGGCGATCCGCCAGATTGGCGAGTCGATGACGCCGGGCGGCCTGCTGGTCATCCACGAATACCTGGCCGAGACGACGCTGGACCCGCTGAACGCGGCATTTCGCCTGACCCTGCTGCTGGAGACCGGGACCCAGACGCATCGCCACGAAGATTATTGCGATTGGCTGAAGGCGGCGGGCTTCACGGCGATCAAGCGGATCGATCTCGAACCGCGCGAGAAGGGTTCGCTGATCCTCGCCCAGAAGCGCAAAACAAAAATGCCACCCGGCAATCGCTGAGTGGCATTCGGTTTTCCGGCCAGGCCTCCGAGGAGGCGCCGGGAGAATCAGGCGCGGTTCTGACGGCGGCGGCTGACTGCGGCGAGCAGACCGAGGCCGGCGAACACCAGGGCGGCCGACTCCGGCTCCGGAACGACGTTCAAGGAAACATTGTCCAGCGAGCCGCCGTAACCATCGGAAGTGCCGATGGCAGCGAACTTCAGCACGCCAAAGCCGCTGGCATCCGCCTGCACGTCGAAGGTGACATCGATCCAGCTGGTCGTGGTGTTGCCGTTGCCCGAGAAGATGCCGAGCGACTGATTGTTCCAGAACGCATGAATCTTGTTGCTGGCCGCCGAGACGCCGGCCCGCGGCGCATAGGAGAACGACAGTTCCATCAGCTGGTTGGCGTTGGTGTGGATGGTTTGCGAAATCCAGCTGTTGCCGGTGGTATCGAGCTCGGCAAAGCGGACGCCATCTTCAGCGGAACCTGCCACGGCATTGCGGATTTCAACGCCGTTGTTGCCGGCGGTCCAGCCGTGGCCGCTACCGAAGATGCTCCAGGTGCCAGCATTGACCGAGGTGTAGTCCTCGAAGCTGCCATTGACGACCAGGTTCGCCTGGGCGATGGCCGGCAGGGCCAGCAAGGCGACGATGGGGATTATTTTTTTCATGGTTTTTCCAGTGGTTGATAGATCTGGCCGGACGAGTTACCGGCATGCTGATCGAATCGTAGCTGGAGGGAAGGCTGGCCCACTGTGAAGTAATTCACCTTTTCGCCGACGACGGGCGGATTGGCGACCACTGCCCCGATTGGTGCCGAAAAAATTTCAAATTTGGCTGTTTTTTCCGGCCGACCGTAGGCTTTTACCCGTCACGGGTACAGCCCACGCGTCGCCCGCGCTTCCAGCACCCGGCTGCAGCCAATGACGAAGGCGGCCGAGCGCAAAGGCATCCGGCGCGTTTCGGAAAGCTGCCAGATGGCGCTGAAGGCTTCCGACATAATTCTTTCCAGCCGGCCGTAGATTTCGTCCTCGCTCCAGAAAAAGCTGGAGAAATCCTGCACCCACTCGAAGTAGCTGACCGTCACGCCGCCGGCGTTGGCGATCACGTCGGGCACGACGACGATGCCGCGCTCGGCGAGGATGGCATCGGCCTCCGGCGTGGTCGGGCCGTTGGCGCCTTCGACGACGATGCGGGCGGTGATCCGTTCGGCGTTGTAGCGGTTGATCTGCGACTCCAGTGCCGCCGGAACCATGAAATCGCAGGGTACCGACCAGAAGTCATCGGCCTGGATCGGCTCGCAACCCGGCATCCCGATCAGCGTCCCATGCTCCTGGAGGAATCGGCGCAGTCCGGCGACATCGATCCCGGCCGGGTTGTAGACCGTGCCGCTGACATCCTGGACCGCCACGATCTTCGCGCCGGCCTGGGCGAACATCCGGGCGCTGGCCTCGCCGACGTTACCGAACCCCTGCACGGCAACCCGCGCGCCTTCGACCGGGATATTCAGCCGCCGGGCCGCCTCGCGGGCCGTCACGAAAACGCCGCGCCCGGTCGCATCCTGCCGCCCGAGCGAACCGCCGAGCGATACCGGTTTGCCGGTCACCACGCCGGTCACCGTCCGCCCCTCGCCCATCGAATAGGTATCCATCATCCAGGCCATGATCTGGGCGTTGGTGTTCATGTCCGGCGCCGGGATGTCCTTGTCCGGGCCGATCATCGAACTGATCTCGCTGGTGTAGCGCCGGGTCATCCCCTCCAGCTCCGACATCGACAGCTGCCGCGGATCGACGCGGATGCCGCCCTTGGCGCCGCCGAAGGGCACATTGACCACCGCGTTCTTGATCGTCATCCAGCCGGCCAGCGCCATCACCTCCGACAGCGTCACGTCCTGATGAAAGCGTATGCCGCCCTTACCCGGCCCGCGCGAGGTGTTGTGATGCACCCGGTAGCCCTCGAAGTGCGCCACCCGGCCATTATCCAGCCGGATCGGCACATCGACGATCAGCGAGCGCTTGGGGTGGCGCAGAGTATCCACCCAGGGCTGCAGGGACTGGTCGAGCAAGGGCGCGACCTGCTCGACCTGCTGCAGGAAGATATGCCACGGCCCGATGTTTTCCCGGGACAGGTACGACGGCAGTTGGGGGGTGTCCGACATGGTTCGCTCCTTTTACGCCTCAAGCATCATCAGGCTCGCATTGCCGCCGGCCGCTGTCGTGTTGATCGACACGACCCGCTCGGCCAACATGCGGTACAAGGGATAACGGCCGCCCTCGCCGGCCGGCTGCCAGGTGGCGACCAGGGCACCCGGCAACTGCGCCAGGCGGCGCCGGCAATCGGCCGCCGCGGTATCTTCCGTCGCCAGCAGGACGCCGGCCAGGGCATGCCAGTCGTCGGGCTGCCGCCAGGCTATCGTGGCCGCCAGTTCGGCCGGCAGATCGGCCAGGGTTTCTCGCCGGCTCGGGCAATCGACCGTGGCCGCCGCGTTGCCGGTCGCCCAGACGGCGGCTAGTTGTTCCAGCAGCGCACCGCCCCCGGCGGCCAGGCAGAGCAGCGTGCCGCACGGTGCAAAGCGCAGCGTGTTGCGTTCCCCGGTGGGTCCGGGCAGTTCAATTTGGGCGCCAAACAGGCTCAGTTCGGCGTAGTCGGCACAACGGGCGGCCAGTTCTTGCCGCCCGCCCTCTGCAGCCCAGGCAGCCAGGCGTGACAGCAATCCGGGCGCGGCCTCGCCTGGCCGGGCGCCGATGGCCGACGGACGAAGCATGGCGGCCCCGGCCAGTCGGTACAGGTAGAGCGGCCCGCCGGCCTTCGGCCCGGTACCTGACAGGCCCTCGCCGCCGAAGGGCTGGACGCCGACCACGGCGCCGACCATGTTGCGATTGACGTAGATGTTGCCGACCCGCGCCCGGCCGGTAATCCGCGCGATCGTTTCGTCGATGCGGCTATGGACGCCCAGGGTCAGGCCATAGCCGGTAGCATTGATGGCATCGACCAGCGCGTCGAGCTGCTCGGCCGCATAGCGCAGCACATGGACGATTGGACCAAAGACCTCGCCGGGCAGGTCGGTCAGGGACGCGATCTCGATCAGCGTCGGCGGCACATAGCTGCCTGCCGCGCAACCGTCGGGCAAGGGCAATTGGAATACACGGTGGCCGCGCGCCGCCATGGCGCCGATGTGCGCGTTCAGCGCCGCCTCCGCCGCGCGGTCGATGACCGGGCCGATGTCGGTGGCCAATTCGGCCGGGTCTCCAAGACGCAGTTCGCGCATCGCGCCCTTGAGCAGATCGAGCACCTGGTCGGCGATCTCGTCTTGCAGGCAGAGTACACGCAAGGCCGAGCAGCGCTGGCCAGCACTATCGAAGCCGGAACTCAGCACATCCAGGACGACCTGCTCGGGCAGCGCCGAGGAATCGACGATCATCGCGTTCTGGCCGCCGGTTTCGGCGATCAGCCTGGTCCCGCCGCGGCTGGCCAGGCGGCGGTTGATCTGCGCGGCCACCTCGGCCGAGCCGGTGAACACCACGCCGCGAACCCGGGCATCGGTGGTCAGCGCCGTACCGACCGTGTCGCCGGAACCCGGCAGCAACTGCAGCGCGGCCCGCGGCACCCCGGCCCGATGCAGCAACTCGACGGCCAGGGCGGCGACCAGCGGCGTCTGCCGGGCCGGCTTGGCGAGTACTGGACTGCCGGCGGCCAGCGCCGCGCTGACCTGGCCGATGAAAATGGCCAGCGGGAAATTCCATGGGCTGATGCAGGCAACCGGCCCCGGCGCTTCGAGGTCGCCGAAATCAGCCAGCAATAACTGCTGGGCGTAGTAACGGCAGAAATCGACCGCCTCGCGCAGCTCGGCCAGCGCATTCGGCCAGGTCTTGCCGGCCTCGCGGACGAGCAGGCTGAGCAATTCCGGCTGGTGCGACTGGAGCAGTTCGGCCGCCCGCTGCAGGATGGCGGCGCGTTCGGCTGGCGGCGTCGCGAACCAGGGCTGGGCGAAGGCTGCGGCCGCGGCGAGGGCGCCGGCGACCTCGGCGGCGTCGGCCTCGATTACGCTGCCGACCGGCTCGGCGTGCCGAGCCGGATTGAACACGGCCCGGGCCAGCCGGCCGGAGGCTGCACCAGGCTCGGCCAGCACGGGGCTGGCCGCCCAGTGTTGGCCGGCCAGCGCCTGCAACTTCCCGGCCAGTTCGCTCAACGTCGCCTCGTCGGCCAGGTCGCTGCCGGCCGAATTGCGCCGCTGCGGGCCGTAAAGCGCTGCCGGCAAGGGGATCAGCGGATGGCGGGCGGCGGCGTCGCGACGGATGCGCGCCGCCGGGTCCTCGACCAGCGTCTCGACCGCCACGCCGGCATCGACGATACGGTTGACGAAGGACGAGTTGGCGCCGTTTTCGAGCAGGCGGCGCACCAGGTAAGGCAGCAGCGTCCGGTGCGTGCCAACCGGCGCGTAGATCCGGCACGGCTTGCCGAGGCGCTCGGCGCCGACGACCTGGGCGTAGAGCGCCTCGCCCATGCCATGCAGGCACTGGAACTCGTAGCCGGCGACGCCGCGCGCCTCGGCCAGGTGGACCACCGTCGCCAGCGTCTGGGCGTTGTGCGTCGCGAACTGCGGATAGATCGCGTCGGGCGCGGCCAGCAGGCGACCGGCACAGACCAGGTAAGAGAGATCGGTGTGCGCCTTGCAGCTATAAACCGGGTAGTCGGTCAGGCCGTCGACCTGGGCGTGCTTGATTTCGCTGTCCCAGTAAGCGCCCTTGACCAGGCGGACCATGATCCGCCGGTGCTGTTGCCTGGCCAGTTCGACCAGCCAGTCGATGACTGCCGGAGCGCGCTTCTGGTAAGCCTGGACAACGAAACCCAGGCCATCCCAGCCGGCCAGCTCGGGCGCCCCGGCCAGGCGCTCGAAAATATCGAGCGACAGGTCCAGGCGGTCTGCCTCCTCGGCGTCGATATTGACGCCGATATCGTAGGCCTTGGCCAGTTGCATCAAGGCCAGCAGGCGCGGCCCCAGTTCGGCCAGCACCCGCTCCCGCTGGCTGCGTACGTAACGTGGATGCAAGGCCGACAGCTTGATCGAAATCCCCGGCCCGGCAACCGCACCCAACCCGGCCGCAGCGGCGCCGATGGCATGAATGGCGGTTTCGTAGCTGCGGCAGTAGCGTTCGGCGTCAACCGCAGTCAGCGCCGCCTCGCCGAGCATGTCGAAGGAATGGCGATAACCACGCGCCGCATTAGCCCGGCTGCGCGCCAGCGCCTCGGCGATGCTCTGGCCCATCACGAAATGCTCGCCGAGCAGGCGCATGGCCAAATCGATGCCCTTGCGGACCAGCGGCTCGCCGCCGCGCACCAGCAGGCGGCTCAGGACGTTGCCCAGTTCGCCCTGATCGTGGATGGCAACCAGTTTGCCGGTCAGGATCAGCCCCCAGGTCGCTGCATTGACGAACAAAGGGTGATCGCCGGCCAGGTGGGCCGGCCAGTCGCCATGGCCGATCTTGTCGCGGATCAGGCGGTCGACCGTGGCCGTATCCGGAATGCGCAACAGCGCCTCGGCCAGGCACATCAGCGCGACGCCCTCCTGGCTGGATAGCGCGAACTCATGCAGCAGGTGGTTGAATCCGGCACTCGCGGCGAAATGCTCGCGTTCGCCAGTGACCAGCTTGGTGGCTAGGCCTTGTACCGCGGCGCGGTCGAAGTTCAGGCCGTCGTATTCGGCGAGCAGATCTGCGACGCAGGCGCCCTCCTCGCGCCGGCAGGCGGAACGTAGGGCGCTACGCAGTTCGGGCAAACCCATTCTTGGCTCCTCCCTTGCGGTTGCTGCTTCGCCTCTGTCAGACCAGAGGGGCATGCTGAGAGTTTCCCATTCTGCATGGAGCTTGCCTAGCGAGAGGCTTTTGTAGCTTTTCTGAAGCCTTGCTTTCCGCGCTTGAGGCGCGTCTCACTTTCTTTTGCTTCGCCAAAAGAAAGTAAGCAAAGAAAAGGCGACCCCCGGGTCGGCGCCGGCTTCGCCGGTCCCTTGCGCTACTCGCCACTGGCGGGGGCTGCGGAACTCGGGGCTGCGCCCCTCAAACAGTCCTCGCCCTTTTTCCGCCAGCGGCTGCGTTGCTCAGCGCCTCTCAGGGGGACCCAAAAGGCGTCCGGGCTATGGCAGTTATCCGGAATGCTACGGTCAAGCCAAAAAAATGGCCAAATTTGAAAAACCGAAACGACCGTCGAGCCGGATGTTTTTCCGGGCCCCTTGGGAGGCGCCGAGCAACGCAGGTAGGCCTGGGGCCTTCGGCGAGGACTGTTTGAGGGGCGAAGCCCCGAGTTCCGCAGCCGCCCGGCCTGCCGAGTAGCGCAGGGAACCGGCGTAGCCGGCGCCGACCCAGGGGTCGCCTTTTCTTTGGCTACTTTCTTTTGGCGAAGCAAAAGAAAGTACGCCCGCGCCTCAAGCGCGGAAAACACAGCTTCAGAAAAGCCACCCCAAAGCACACAAAAGCACCAAAAATTCCAATCCGGCTAGCGCGCCATCCCCCCTTGGCGGTATGCTCCCGGCCAAACAACCAAACTGGAGACAACCCGTGACTGCCTTGCTGCCGCAACCCGATCCCGATGGCCTGTTGGAATACTCGGTGGTGTACACCGACCGTGCGCTGAACCATATGTCGCAGCGCTACCAGGGCGTCATGAAGGATGTTTCGCGCCTTTTGAAGAAGGTTTACAACGCCCGATCGGCCGTCATCGTGCCCGGCAGCGGCACTTTCGGCATGGAGGCGGTGGCCCGCCAGTTCGCCACCGACAAGAAGGTGCTGGTCATCCGCAACGGCTGGTTCAGCTTCCGCTGGACGCAGATTTTCGAGATGGGCCGCATTCCTTCCGAAAGCATCGTGCTCAAGGCCCGTCAGGTCGGCAGCGGCGCCCAGGCGCCGTTTGCTCCACCGCCGATCGACGAGGTCGTTGCCGCGATCCGCCAGCACCGTCCCGAGGTGGTTTTTGCACCGCACGTCGAGACGGCTTCCGGCATGATCCTGCCCGACAGCTACATCAAGGCAGTCGGCGCTGCGGTGCGCGAGGTCGATGGCCTGTTCGTACTCGACTGCGTGGCCTCCGGCACGGTCTGGGTCGATATAGCCGCCAACGACGTCGATGTACTGATCAGCGCCCCGCAAAAGGGCTGGAGCGCCTCGCCGTGCTGCGCCCTGATCGCCCTCGGCGAACGCGCCCGCGAACGCATCGATGCGACGACCAGTACCAGCTTCGCCTGCGATCTGAAGAAGTGGCTGCAGATCATGGAAACCTTCGAAAACGGCGGCCACGCCTACCATGCGACGATGCCGACCGACGCGCTGGCGGCGATGCGCGACGTGATGCTGGAAACCGAGGCCTACGGCTTCGACAAGGTCTGCAAGGAACAGCAGGAACTCGGCCGGCGCATCCGCGCGCTGCTCGTCGCCGAGGGCTTCCCGAGCGTTGCCGCCGAAGGCTTCCAGGCCCCCGGCGTGGTGGTCAGCTACACCACCGACCCGGATATCCAGACCGGCAAGAAGTTCCTCGCCCTCGGCCTGCAAACGGCGGCTGGCGTGCCGCTGCAGTGCGACGAACCGGCCGAATTCCGCACTTTCCGCATCGGCCTGTTCGGCCTGGAAAAACTGCACGATCCGGAGCAGACGGTCGCCAATCTGGCCGCCGCGCTGACCAGGATGAAATCAGCGGCCTGACCCGGAGGAGCAGTCGATGTCTCAGCTGGACGATCGGGCGCACCAGCGCCTGAATTACTTGTCGACACTGTTCGATCGCCATCCGGACGCGATGATGGTCACCGACGCCGAGAACCGGATCATCGAGGTCAATCCGGCTTTCACACAGATCACCGGCTATGCGGCCGAAGCGGTCATCGGCCAGGACCCCGGGATCCTGTCGGCCGGCCATACCCTGCCCGAAACCTATGCCGAGATGTGGCAGGCCTTGCACAGCGAGGGCTGCTGGCACGGCGAATTCTGGGATCGCCGGGCCGATGGCAGCATCTATCCGAAAGCTGTCAGCATTGCCCTCGTCCGCGACACTGTGGGCGAAGTCACCCACCATGTCGCCATCTTCCGCGACACCTCGGAGCGCAAGAGCGCGGCCGACCAGATCTTCCAGCTGACCCACAACGACGCGCTGACCGGCCTGATCAACCGGACGACGGCCGAAAACCAGCTCGACCAGATGCTGAGTAGCGCCCGCCGGGATGGCGGCCTGGTGGCGGCCATCCTGCTCGACATGGACAATTTCAAGCAGTTCAACGACACGCTCGGCCATGCCGTCGGCGACCGGCTGCTGGTCGAAATAGCCAGCCGCCTGCGCGAATCCGTTCGGGCCAGCGACGTCATTTCCCGGCTCGGCGGCGACGAATTCCTGATCATCGTGCCGGACATCGACACCGCGATGTCGGTCTCGGCCATCGCCAGCAAGATCAGACGGGCCCTGGCCGAGCCGCATCAGATCGATTCGCACCTGCTCTACGCCACGGCGACCATCGGCATCAGCCTCTTCCCGAGCGACGGCGACGATGCCGAAACGCTGATCAGGAACGCCGAGACGGCCATGTACAAGGCCAAATCACTCGGCCGCGACACCTTCAAGTTCTTTGCCGCGACGATGAACGCGGCGGCCCACGAGCGCCTGAAGCTGGAAAACGCACTACGCCTGGCGCTGGAAGAAACGACCCTGCAGTACGCCCCGCAGTTTCGCGTGCACTTCCAGCCGCAGATGGACATCACGACCGGCCGGATCACCGGGCTTGAGGCACTGGCCCGCTGGCAGGCGCCGGAATTTGGCCTGGTACCGCCGAGCACCTTCATCCAGATCGCCGAGGAAACCGGCCTGATCCAGCCGCTCGGCGACTGGATCTTCTGGGAAGCCTGCCGGCAGTTGCGCTACTTCAAGGATCAGGGGCTGACCGACCTGCGCGTCGCCGTCAATCTATCCACCCAGCAACTGCGCAACGAGAACCTGCCGACCGTCGTCCGCGGTGCGCTGGCCTGCTACGGCCTGTCGCCGACCGAACTCGAACTGGAGATCACCGAAAGCGTCGCCATGCACAATCCCGAGCTGACCAAGGCCATCCTCGGCCAGCTCAACGAACTCGGCATCGTGCTCGCCATCGATGATTTCGGCACCGGCTACTCGTCGCTCTCCTACCTCAAGCACCTGCCCATCCACCGGCTGAAGATCGACCGCAGTTTCGTCCGCGACATTACCTCCAACCACGACGATGTCGCCATCTGTTCGGCGATCATCGTGCTCGGCCACGAACTCGGCCTCGACATCATCGCCGAGGGCGTCGAAACCGAACCCCAGCGCGACTACCTGAAGCACCTGAACTGCGACATGCTGCAGGGCTTTCTCTACAGCAAGCCGCTACCGGCCGAGCAGGTGGTGGATTTCATCCACCGCTGGAACAGCCAGTTCGACGACTAGGAAATTTCGATTTTGGCCTTTTTTTCGGCCTGACCGTAGCATTTGGCCGTTCAGGCCGGCACTCGCGATGCCCTGAAGAATCCGGGCATCGCCATCACGAAATCATTGATGCCCGCCAATCGTCGCCGCCGTCGCCGTCAATCCTGTTTTGCCGCCTTACCCAGCCACTTGAGCAAAACACCGTAGAGCAATTCCGGCGTGACCGGCTTGGGCAGGAAATCGTTCATCCCGGCCGCCAGGCAGTTTTCGCGGTCTTCGTTGAAGGCATTGGCGGTCATCGCCACAATCGGCACGCTACTGGCGTTGGGCAGCAGGCGCAGCAGCCGGGTGGCATCCAGCCCGCCCAGCTTCGGCATCTGCAGGTCCATCAGCACCATCGCGTAGGCAGTCTGCCCGGCCAGCCCCAAGGCCTCCTCACCATCGCCGGCCGAATCGACCACCATCCCGACCTCTTCAAGCATTTCCCGGGCGACCATCTGGTTGATCGGCTCGTCCTCGACCAGCAGTATCCGCTGCCCGGCGTAGCGCTCGCGCAGCACGGCCTCGATCGACGACATGAAGACCGGCTGCGGCAGCATTTCTGCGCCCAGCCCGAGATGCCGCTGCAAGGCATCATGTAGCGTGGATGTCGACAAGGGCTTGCCGAGCACTCCAACAAAGCCGGCACGCCTGGCCTCCTGGGTCAGGTCGTCATCGTTCGACGAACTGACCAGGAAGCCGATGACTCCGCCGGCAGACGGGTGACGGCGGATCTCGGCCAGCGTATCGAGCCCGTCCACGCCGGACAGCGACAGGTCGATCAGCAACACGCGATAGGGATCGCCCTCTTCGGCGGCTAGCGCAAAAGCCCGGACGGCCTCGGTGCCGCTGGCGACACCATCGCCCTGCACGCCGAGCAGCTTGAGTTGCTGGAGGATGACCATCCGCGTCATCGTCACCTCCTCGGCCACCAGTGCCCGCACGCCGCTGAACGCCGGCGGCCCCTGGCGATAAGCGGCCGATTGCCCGTCCTTGCCAAGGCGCGCCGTCAGCCAGAAAACACTGCCCTTGCCCGGCACGCTGGTCGCCCCTGCCTCGCCCTGCATCAAGCGGGCGATATTGCGGCTGATCGCCAGCCCCAGCCCGGTACCGCCATATTTTCGCGTCACCGACTCGTCGGCCTGGCGAAACGGCTCGAACAATTTCGCCAGTTTTTCGGGTGCAATGCCGACCCCGGTATCCTCAACCTCGAAGCGTAAAAACAGGTCGCTGTCGCTTTCCTCGATCACGGCCACGCGCACCGCGATGCTGCCGTGCTCGGTGAATTTGACCGCATTGCTCAGATAGTTGAGCACCGCCTGCCCCAGGCGTGTCGCGTCGCCGCGCAGGCCGCATGGCACCTGCCCGGCGTCGAAGATCAGTTCCAGCCCCTTCTCGCGCACCTTCTCGCCGACCATGTCGCACACCCGGGCCAACATGTCCTCCAGGTCGAAAGGCTTGTCTTCGAGCACCAGGCAGCCGGAATCGATTTTCGACACATCCAGGATGTCATTGATCACCGCCAGCAGGTGATCGGCGGCCCCGGCGATCCTTTCCAGCTTGAGTACCTGCTCCGGCGCCGCCGCCCGCCGCCGCAGCATGTGCGTCAGGCCGACGATGGCATTGAGCGGGGTGCGGATTTCGTGGCTCATGTTGGCCAGAAAAGTGCTCTTCGCCCGCCCGGCCGCCTCGGCCTGCTCCTTTGCCCGGATCAGCTCGGCCGTCCGCTCGGCGACCAGTTCCTCCAGGTGGTGCCGATACCGCTCAAGCTCCTCGGCGTCGCGTTTTCTGGCGGTAATGTCTTCCTTGATGCACAGATAGTGGCTGATCGTCCCGTCCGCCTGGCGAATCGGCGAAAAAATCTCGTGCTCGATGAATAGCTCGCCGTTGCGCCGCCGGTTGATCATTTCGCCCTGCCAGCCGCGGCCTTCACCCAAGGCTTTCCATAAATCGAGATAGCGCTGGCGCGGGGTCAGGCCGGATTGCAGGATGCTCGGGTTATAGCCCCTGACCTCGTCCAGCGTATATCCGGTCAGGCGCTCGAAGGCCTGATTGACATACTCGATCTCGGCCCGGGTATTGGTAATCACGATGCTATTCGGATTCTGGTCGACGGCCAGCTGCAGCTTACGGATCAACTGTTCCTCGTTGTAGCGCTCGATGCCGATACCGGCGATCCGGGTCGCCATCGCCAGCACGCGCTGATCGAAATCGTCGGGCCTGCCCGGCGCCGCGAGATACAGATCGATGGTACCGAACAGTTCGCCGCCGGCATTCAGGATCGGCGTCGACCAGCAGGCCCGCCGGCCGTGTTCTTCCATCAAGGCCCAATAGTCTGCCCACTGCGGATCGTCGGCCAGCGCCTCGGCCACCACCTGGGTCCGCCGTGCCGCAGCGCTGGCGCAACAGGGCATGCGCTCCCCGATGGTCAGTCCGCCGATGGCCGCCGCGAGCACCCCGGACAAAGTCGGCGCGGCACCGACTTCAAGTACCCGGCCCGAGCGCGCGACCAGCATGACCGCCACCTGCGCCCCCGGCACCAGTGCCTCGACCCGCTCGGCCAGCGCGCCGAGAAAAGCCGGCAAGGGGAAGCTGGCGACGAGGATTTCAAGCAGTTCGCCGTGCATCTGCGTGATCAGTTCGCCGCGCCGCCGCTCGGCCAGCCTGCGCAGCACGGCCGACAGGCGCGACAGACTGCCGCGCAGGACGAGATCATGGATACCCAGCCGGAACAGATCGGCCGCCGCCTCTTCACCGATCGGATCGCAGATCAGGATGATCGGCAAGGCCGGCCGGCGCTGGCGAAGCTTGGCCAGCCATCCGGAAAACGGCTGATCCGGGACGCGGACGACAAGCAGCAGCGCATCCCAGCCTTCATCGAGGCACAATTCGAGTTGTTGCCGGTCGTCGGCACGACGAAAGCGGGAACAGGCGCCGGACGAAACCAGTGCGTCCTCGATAACGACAGCGTCGCTCCAGTTCTCCGAATACACCAGCAGTTGCCGGCCTTCCATTTCGCATCTGTCGTCAGATGTCTTCATAGGCGCTCCACCCTGGATTACGCCACACAAAACCACAATGCGACGACGCATTCATTGTGCATCGAAGCATGACGCCCCCCCATCGGGAAATCCTTGCCAAGAATTACGAAATTCCTGACACGGATTGCAGTCAAATTTCATTAGCCGCCGACACCTAGTGACCTTCCCCGTCTTCAATTACGAATCGGGCAAATAGTTATCAGGCAAATGGAACCGCGAATTGTCAGCTTTGCCGATTGCTTCAGGCGGCCAAGCTGGCAAAATCAAGAGTTTTGCCGAAAGGCGGTCCATTAGAAGGGAAACACGTCGATGGTCGCGGAAACCAAAGACACGACGACAAGCAGTCCCCGGCCATCGCGAGCCAAGGACGTGGTGCGCCTTGTCCTTGCCTATGTTTTCGTTTCCGCCCTCTGGATCATCGTTTCCAACGGCTTGATCGGTGCCGCCGATCTGGCTTCCGGCGACCACGCAAAATGGCACATCGCCAGGGACTTGCTGTTCGTCGCCGTGACCTCGGCGCTGCTCTGGTGGCTGCTCCGGCGGCTGGTCGCCGACATTTCCCGAACCGACGAGCAGCTTTTCAATACCGCCGAGCAGGAGCGCCAGCGCCTGAACGTATTGCTGCGCTCGCTGCCCGATCCGGTCTGGCTGAAGGACACCAGCGGTGTTTTCATCGCCTGCAACCCGGCCATGGAAAAATTCATCAACCGATCGGCCGAACAGATCATCGGCCACACCACCGGCGACCTGTGCCCACCGGAAATGGCCAAGGAGTTTGCCGCGACGGATCGCATCGTGGCCGATACCCGGCAGCAATTCACCTGCTGCGAGTCCTATCCACACCCGGACGGAAGCACCGCTTACTTCGTCACCACCCGGTGCCCGGTACTCGACGCCAATGGCCGCCTGACGGCGATTCTCGGCATCGCCCGCGACATCACGACCGAACAGAAGGCGCACTTCGAACTGGCGGCCAGCGAAAAACGCTTCCATACGCTGTTCGATTCGGCCACCGAGTTGATCGTGGTCGCCGATATGGATGGACGGTTCGTCGACGTCAATCGGCGGGCCTGCGAAGCGCTTGGCTATAGCCGCGAGGAACTGCTCGGATTGCGCGTCACCGACATCCAGAGCGAGGTCGGCATTGATGAGCTGAAACGCCTCTGGCGGTCCGACGAGGGCACAGAGGGCATGACGCTGCGGCGCAAGGTCATCCGCAAGGACGGCAGCCACTTCCCGGCCGACGTCCGGGTCAAGAGCCTGGAAATCGACAACCAGCGGTATTCGATGGCCGTCGCCCGCGACATTACCGCCCAGATCGCCGCCGAGCTGCAGCTACGGGCCAGCAACGAGCTGAACCAGGCGATCTTCGATGCGACCACCGCCCAGATGGCGGTGCTCGACGCCAACGGCGACCTGATCGCGGTCAACGCCGCCTGGACCCGCTTTGCCGAAGAACACAGTTGCGACGCCCACCAGGAACCACGAACCGGTCTGGGCAGCAATTTCTTCAATGCCTGCTGCCAGGACTGTCAGCCGGATACCGACCAGGCCCACATGGCGGCGGCCGGCGTCCGTGCCGTCCTCAACGGCGAGACCGAACGTTTCTCGATGGAAAGCAAGTGCGCCACGCCGGAGCAGACGCTCTGGTTCATGATGAACGCCACGCCCTTGAAGACAGGTAACGGCGGGGCCGTCATCACCTACCTCGACATCACCGGGATCAAGGAGGCGCAGGAGACGCAGATCCGTTATTCGCAGCAACTGCAGGCGCTGGCCCGCAAGCACCAGGAAATCGAGGAGAAGGAACGCCTGCGGCTGTCGATGGAACTGCACGACCAGATCGGACAGTCGCTGGCGGCGCTGAAGATGTCGCTGGCCCAAACCCGGCGCGGGATCACCGAAAACCCGGCCAGCGAAGCGGCGCTGGCGCAGGCCATGAACATCGTCGACAGCGTGGCGAAGACCACCCATGACATCTCGCACCGCCTGCGTCCGCCCCTGCTCGACGAATTGGGCATCAAGTCCGCGCTTTCCTGGCACATCGGCAACCTGCCCTACCCGGAAAACGTCCGCATCACTTTTGAAGAGGACATCGGCAGCGCACGCTTCCCGGAATCGGTCGAACTGGCCTGCTTCCGGATCATCCAGGAAGCGTTGAACAATGCGCTGCGCCACGCCGAGCCAACCGAAATCAAGGTCAGAATCTACAGCACCCCCGATCATCTCTGCCTTGCCGTCGACGACGACGGTCGCGGCTTCGATCCCGATATCAAGCTTGAGCCCAATGAGCAATGGATTTCACTCGGCCTGATCGGCATCCGCGAACGGATCGCCCAGCTTGGTGGAAGCCTGACGATCGACTCCAAACCCAACGCCGGAACCCAGGTTTCGGCATGCCTGCCCAAGGAAATCACGGCATGAAAACCATCCGCATCGTGGTCATCGACGACCATAACCTGGTCAGGGCCGGCATTCTCTCGCTGCTCAGCGCTCACGACGACATCGAAGTCGTCGGCGATACCGGCGTCAGCGACGAAGCTGTCCAGCTCCTCACCGACACCCAGCCCGATGTCGTCCTGCTCGACATCGCCATGCCCGGGCAGACCGGCTACCAGCTGATCCCCGCGATAGCCGATGCGGCACCGCAGGCGAAGATCATCATCCTGTCGATGCACGACACGCAGGAGCACGTCAATTCTGCGCTGCGCCTGGGCGCCCATGGCTATCTGGTCAAGACAGCGGCGCCCGAGGAGTTGAACTTCACGATCCGGCGTGTCTTGCAGGGCGAACTGGCGCTGCCGGCCTCGGTCTCCCGCGAGATGCTCGAGCTCTATCTCGAACAGGTCCGCAAATCCCACGAACTGACGGCACGCCAGAGCACGGTGCTGAAGATGACTGTCGACGGCATGCGCACCAAGGAAATCGCCTTCGCCCTCGACATCAGCGTCAAGACCGTCGAGACCTACCGTTCGCAGATCATGGCCAAGCTTGGCCTGCAGGACATTCCCAGCCTGGTGCGCTACGCGATCCGGAATGGCATTTCGGAGTTGTAAGCGCCCCTATGCCCCGGCCTGCCACATCGCTTTCGTCACAAACACCAAAATCAACAAAATAGCCTAAAGCCGCAGTAATTTGGGTTAACATTGAAGGCCGGCATAGATGGCCGTCCCTGCCATCTTCGGTGATTTACGGATGCGGTGGCCATGCAGCAGGAAAATGTCATTTCAGTCGACCAATTGCAGGTAGGCGTTTATGTCTACCTCGATGTCGGCTGGATGAACCATCCGTTCACCTTCAACAATTTCAAGATTCGCGACGAGGAGCAACTGGCGACCATCCGCTCGCTCGGGCTCAAGCAGGTGCGCTGGGATCCGGCGCACAGCGACCTGAAGCCCCTGCCAGCCGGTCATTCCAGCAATGGCAGCCCGCCGCCGGCTGCTGCGGCTCCCACATGTACGCCGACCACACCGCCCGAAATCTCACCCGAGATGGCCCAAAAGCATCGGCGCATTGCGAAACTCAACGAGTTCCGCAGCAACCTGTGCAAGGTGGAAGCTGCCTTCACCTCGGCGGCAACGGTCGTCCGCGGTATTACCAAATCCATCTATTCGCAGCCGGAAAAAACAGTGGCCGAGGCTGGAGAACTGATCCGGGAGATCGTCGATACGCTGCTCCATGCGCCGGAACTGGCCGTCCAGGTGATGTCGGAGCGACCGGGCAACGAAGACGTCTATTTTCATTCGCTGAACGTCTCGGTGCTGGCCATGACGCTGGGTCGCGAGCTCAAGCTGCCGGCCGAACTGGTTCAGGTGATCGGCGTTGGTGCGCTGTTCCACGACATCGGCCTGAACGAGGTGCCGTCCACCATCCTCAACAACCACGGCACGCTGACCAAGGCCGAGCGCGAGTTCCGCGAGCAGCATTGCAACTACGGTGTGACGATCGGCAAGAAGGCCGGCCTGCCGCCGGCGGCGCTGCGGATCATCCAGCAGCACCACGAGCATGTCGACGGCAGCGGCTATCCGGAACATCGCAAGGGTGACGCGATCGATCCGCTGGCGCGCCTGGTCTGCCTGATCAATGCCTACGACAACCTGTGCAACCCGCCCAATATCGCCCAGGCAATGACGCCGCACGAGGCGCTGTCCCACCTGTTCGGCCAGCGCCGCAACCTGTTCGACCAGCGCTTCCTGCAGGCCTTCATCCGTTTCATGGGGGTGTATCCGCCAGGAACGGTGGTCGGCCTGTCCAATGAAGCGATCGGCCTGGTCATCCGGGTCAATTCCGCCCGCCCCTTGCGGCCGGGCATCATCGTCTACGATCCGGGCGTCCCCAAGAGCGAGGCCATCATCCTCGACCTCGATGACGAGCCGGACATCAACATCACGCGCGCCATCAAGCCGGCCCAGTTGCCGCCGGCGGTGTTCGAATATCTGAGCCCGCGTCGGCGCGTCAGCTACTACTTTGACGGCGCCTCGCAAAGCGCAGGAATAGACCGATGAACGACTGGAGCGTGCCTTCCGCCAAATTGCTGCTGGACCAGGCCTCCGATATCCTCCTCGCGGTCGACCCGCAAAGCCAGACGATATGTGCGGCCAATGAACGGGCCCGCGCCCTGCTCGGCTATTCTGGGGACGAACTGCTCGGCAAGCCGATTGGCGATCTCGAATGCGCATTGGCCGACCTGTTTTACTGGGAAGAAATACGCCGGGGGGCCAGCGGCGAGGTAGAGAACGTTGAGGGCTTGTATGCCTGCAGCGACGGTAGCATGCTGCCGGTCATCAAGAGTATCCGGCGTGTTCGTGATGCAGAGCACGACTGGCTGATCCTGCGTGTGCGCGACATGCGCGATCAGCAGCGGCACGACGAAAACCTGTCGCACATGACTGCCCAATTGCAGGCGACGCTGGAAGCGACGGGAGACGGCATACTGGTCGTTGGACCGGGCGGCGAGATTCTCAACATGAACCGCCGTTTTGCTACCCTCTGGAACATGCCCGAGTCGCTGCAACTCGAGGGCGACGCGGCTATTGTCCGCTGGCTCAACGGCGAACTTGGTCCGGAAACCGCCTATCGTTTCGGAACGGACGATCCGATCCTGAACGAGGAGCGCTTCGAGGTCATCGAAACGCTCGCCGGGCGCTTTTTCGAAATGCGCTGCCAACCGCAGATGGCGCGTGACCAGATCATCGGACGCGTATTCAGCTTCCACGACATCACCGGGCGGGTGCTCAGCGAACGTGCGCTGATTCTCGAACGCGAAAAGGCCGAGCAGGCCAGCCGGGCGAAAAGCGATTTCCTGGCCATGATGTCGCATGAGATCCGGACGCCGATGAACGGCGTGATCGGCATGAGCGGTCTGCTGATGGAAACCGAGTTGAATGCCGAGCAGCGTCAGTTTGCCGACATCATCCGGAGCAGTGCCGAGTCGCTGCTCTCCATCGTCAACGACGTGCTCGACTTTTCCAAAATTGAGGCGCGCAAGCTGACGTTGGAGCATATCAACTTCAATCTAGCTTCTCTGCTCGAGGATTTCTCGGATCTCTACGCCATCCGCGCTGCCGACAAGCAACTCGAGTTTGCCTGGTCGATGACACCGGATACCCCGGTCATGCTGGTCGGCGACCCGGGGCGCCTGCGTCAGATCCTGATCAACCTGGTCGGCAACGCGATCAAATTCACCGCCTCCGGCTACGTCACCATTGACATCGCGCCCCTGGCGAGCAACGACCAGACGACCACCCTGTGCTTCTCGGTCAAGGACACCGGCGTCGGCATTCCCACGGACCGTGCCGATCGCATTTTCCGCCCCTTTGAACAGGCTGACGCCTCGACCACCCGCCGCTTCGGCGGCACAGGACTCGGGCTGAGCATCTCAGCCCAACTGACCGAAATGATGCGCGGCGAGATCGGTGTCGACAGCCAGGAAGGCAGTGGCTCGACCTTTTGGTTCACGGCCTGTCTCGAACGCCAGCCGCCCCATGCCCTGCCCCCAGTCCTGCCCGGCGAAGAGCAACTGGTGGCGCTACGCGGCACCAGGATTCTGGTCGTCGACCCGAGCGAGCATAATACCCGGCTGCTACGAATTGCCCTGGAGGGCTGGGGTTTTGTGCCCTCGAACGTCACCAACGCGCAGAGCGCCCTGGAGGCGCTGCAAGCAGCCAAGCTGGCCGGCACCCCCTTCCGCATTGCCTTGATCGACCGACAAATGGTCGGCGTCGACGGCGATACTCTGGGCGCCTGGGTCAGGGAAAATCCACAACTAGCCGAAACCGAACTGGTCCTGCTCACCGCCACCGGATTCCGCGGCGATGGCCAGCGCCTGGCCGAGCTGGGCTTTGCCGGCTACCTGCCCAAACCGGTCAAGCGCAACCTGCTGATCAACTGCCTGCTCTCCGTTCTCCAGCGCGAAAGCGTTGCCGGCATAGCCCCACTAGTCACCCGCCATTCGCTCGGCGAAGCCCGGGTCCGGCAAACGCGTGTGCTGGTCGCGGAGGACAATCGGATAAACCAGACTGTCATCCGCTCGTTGCTGAAAAAGCTGGGCTACCTGCAGGTCGACATCGCATCGGACGGCCTCGAAGCTCTCGATAAGGTAGACACCAACACCTACGACATCATCCTCATGGACTGCCAGATGCCCAAGCTCGACGGCTTCGGGGCGGCCCGCGAACTGCGGAGTCGGGGCATCACGCTGCCGATAATCGCAGTCACCGCCAATGCCTTTGCCGATGACATCCAACGCTGCCACGCAGCCGGCATGAACGATCATCTGGCCAAGCCGTTGACCCACGCCTCGCTGGCCGCGGTGCTCGACAAGCACCTCGGCGACCCGGCCGATGACGCGCTCGAACTGACCTGATCGGCTGGCGGACGGTTAATCCGTCGGCTGCCAGCGCTGTTCCCCCGCCAGCACGGCAAAGGGCAACCAGTTTTCCGGCGGCGGGAGCGGGCAGGTGGCAAAGGCCGTAAAAGCGCAGGGCGGGTTGTAGGCGCGGTTGAAATCGAGGGTGATTTTGCCGTCGACTGGCGCATTCGCTTTCAGGAAGCGCCCGGCGCCGTAGCTTTCCCGTCCGCTGGTCCGGTCGCGGAAAACGAAGAAAATCTCCCGCTCGCCGACCGACATCGGCAACAAGGCCTGCTTCTGGCCGGCCACCTCGAACGCCGCCTGATGCGTCACCTCCACCATTTTCAGATCGCCGGTGACATTGGGCACTTCCATCGTCAGCGGCGGCGACAAGACTTGCCAGTCCGCTTCGATAGACCAGGCCGGATCGACAGCGAAATACGCCAGCCCGCCAAACGGCCGGCTGGCCGCCCAGTTCCGGTCGCGCACCCGCACGGCCAGCCGATTGCTACGGTCGGCCACAAAAAACGACCAATTTTCAAATTCGACCACCGTTGGCTGGCCGTCGATGTCGGTTTGCAGTTCACGCGCTTCACCACCGACAGGCTGCCAGAAGACCCGGTTTTCCTCGCAACTCAGGTCACCAAGGCGCACCGGCCCACCCGGCAGGCGGACCAGACAATCCTCGCTGCTACCGACGCGATTCGTGCCCGGTTCCAGCCAGAACAGCCCGACCAGGCCGAGCCAGCTGTCGGGGGCGCTCAATTCGGCGTGGCGTTGCGCCTGCCACTGTTTCACATCGTCCAACATCGCTTTAGAATCCCTTCACGACCGATAGCCGGTCCGCCTGCGTCTTCTTCGAGGAAACCAACCATGAAAAAAATCCTGCTCGCCCTGTCCATCGCGGCGTCGCCGCTGCTCGCCCAGGCCGTGGACGTCAATGTCAATGTCGGCGGTATGCGCATCGACGCGCCGGGCGTCAGCGTCACCTTCGGCAGCCGCGATCCACGTGGCTATTACTGGGATGGCTACGAGTACCGCGATCCGGGCTACTGGCGCGAGCACAACGGCCCCCGCGGCGAGAAATACTATACCGGGCGCGGCGACCGCGGCGTACCGCATCAGGGTGGCGGCCACTGCCCGCCGGGACAGGCCAAGAAGGGCAACTGCTGATTCCTGAGGGCAAATCTGGCCAATGCTGCGGTAAGCCGGAAATTTTGCCCAAAATCGAAAAACGGCGAGGCAGCAACCTCGCCGTTTTTATTTGCCCGGCCGATCAGGTCTTGGCGAAGCGCATGATACCGCCGGTGGCCGGGTCGCAACTGACCTTGATCGTATCCTTGGCGGCGAACTTCCCTTCGAGGATCGCCCTGGCCAGCGGATTTTCGATCTGCTGCTGGATCGCCCGCTTCAGCGGCCGGGCACCGAACACCGGGTCGAAGCCGGCCTGCGCCAGTTCGGCCAGCGCGCTGTCGTCGACGACGATGCCCATTTCAAGCTGGGCCAGCCGTTTTTCCAGATAGCCGAGCTGGATCTTCGCGATGCCGGCGATGTGCTTTTCGTCCAGCGCGTGGAAGACCACGACCTCGTCGATCCGGTTGATGAACTCGGGCCGGAAGTAGTTCTTGACCTCGGCCATCACCGCCACCTTGATCACCCCGTAGTCATCGCCGGCCATCTGCTGGATCATCTGGCTGCCCAGGTTGGAGGTCATCACGATCACCGTGTTCTTGAAATCGACGGTGCGGCCCTGGCCATCGGTCATCCGGCCGTCATCCAGCACCTGCAGCAGCACGTTGAAGACGTCCGGGTGGGCCTTCTCAACTTCATCCAACAGGATCACGCTGTACGGTTTGCGGCGCACGGCTTCGGTCAGATAGCCGCCCTCCTCGTAGCCGACGTAGCCCGGGGGCGCGCCGATCAGGCGGGCGACCGAATGCTTCTCCATGAATTCGCTCATGTCGATGCGGATCAGATGCTCCTCGCTATCGAACATGAACTCGGCCAGCGCCTTGCACAGCTCGGTCTTGCCGACGCCGGTCGGGCCGAGGAAGAGGAAGGAGCCGTAGGGCCGGTTCGGATCGGACAGCCCGGCACGCGAGCGGCGGATGGCGTCGCCGACCAGGCGCACGGCCTCGTCCTGGCCGACCACCCGCTTGTGCAGCCGGTCTTCCATGTGCAGCAGCTTTTCGCGTTCGCCGGTCATCATCTTGCTGACCGGGATGCCGGTCGCCCGGGAGACGACTTCAGCGATTTCCTCGGCACCGACCTGGGTGCGCAGCAGCTTGTTCTTCTGCTGGCCGGCATCGCCAGCCGCCTCGGCCGACTTCAGTTGCGCTTCGAGTTGCGGCAGCTTGCCGTATTGCAGCTCGGCGACCTTGTCGAGCTTGCCTTCGCGCTGCAGCCTGGCGATGTCGGCCTTCAGGTGGTCGATCTGCTCCTTGATCTGGGCCGAACCGAGCACGGCCGACTTCTCCGCCTTCCAGATTTCTTCGAGATCGGAGTACTCCTTGGTCAGCTTGGCGATTTCGTCCTCGATCAGGCCGAGGCGCTTGATCGACGCTTCGTCCTTCTCCTTCTTGACCGCCTCACGCTCGATCTTTAGCTGGATGATCCGACGATCAAGCTTGTCCATCGATTCCGGCTTGGAATCGATTTCCATCTTGATCCGCGCCGCGGCTTCGTCGATCAGGTCGATCGCCTTGTCGGGCAGGAAACGGTCGGTGATGTAGCGGTGCGACAGTTCGGCCGCGGCGACGATGGCCGGGTCGGTGATGTCCACGCCGTGGTGCAGTTCGTACTTTTCCTGTAGGCCGCGCAGGATGGCGATGGTCGATTCAACGCTCGGCTCGTCGACCAGCACTTTCTGGAAGCGGCGCTCCAGCGCGGCATCCTTCTCGATGTACTTGCGGTATTCGTCGAGCGTCGTCGCGCCGATGCAGTGCAACTCGCCGCGCGCCAGCGCCGGCTTCAGCATGTTGCCGGCATCGATGGCCCCTTCGGCCTTGCCGGCCCCGACCATGGTGTGCAGCTCGTCGATGAACAGGATGATCCGCCCTTCGTCCTGGGCGACTTCCTTCAACACCGCCTTCAGGCGCTCCTCGAACTCGCCGCGATACTTGGCCCCGGCCAGCAGGCCGGCCATGTCGAGGACCAGCACCTTCTTGCCCTTCAGGGTTTCCGGCACTTCCTCGTTGACGATGCGCTGAGCCAGGCCTTCGACGATGGCCGTCTTGCCGACGCCCGGTTCGCCGATCAGCACCGGGTTGTTCTTGGTGCGCCGCTGCAGGATCTGAATGGCGCGGCGAATTTCATCATCGCGGCCGATCACCGGGTCGAGCTTGCCCTGGGCGGCGCGTTCAGTCAGGTCGATGCAGTATTTTTTCAGCGATTCGCGCTGGCCTTCGGCCTCCTGCGAATCGACGCCCTGCCCGCCGCGCACGGCCATGATCGCTGCCTCCAGCGACTTGCGGCTGAGGCCATGCTGTTTGGCGATGCGCCCGGTTTCGTTCTTGTCGTCGCTCAGGGCAAGCAGGAACATCTCGCTGGCAATGAACTGGTCGCCGCGTTTCTGGGCTTCCTTGTCGGTCAGGTTGAGCAGGTTGTTCAGGTCGCGGCCGACCGAGACATCGCCGCCATGGCCCTCGACCTTGGGCAGTCGGGTAAGCGCCTGTTCGAGATCGCGCTTCAGGCCCGGCACATTGACGCCGGCGCGTGAAAGCAACGAGCCGGTGCCGCCGTCGTCCTGCTGCAGCAGGGCAAGCAGCAGGTGCTGCGGCTCGATGAACTGCTGGTCGTTGCCGATGGCCAGGCTCTGCGCGTCGGCCAGCGCTTGCTGAAATTTGGTCGTGAACTTGTCAAGTCGCATGTCTGCTCTCCGGGTGAGAAATTTCTGTTAGGCCGTAGATGAGGTTGCCCGGCCAAACTTCAACCTCCCTGCATCAGGAATTTCCGAAATAGCCTCGACAAAAACCCCTAATAAAAATAAGCCTATGCTAAAGTCCAATTAATAGATTTGACGTTTTCGCCAGATACACAACCGGGGAGACCGCAAACATGAGGCACCAGGGTATAACGCTGCACGGCAAGCTGCTGACCATGACCTTCATCACGCTCGGGGCGCTGGCCCTGCTGTTCACCGTGCTGCTGATCAACGGCAAGAGCCAGATGATGGAAGACCGGCAAGCCAAGGTGCGCAACCTGGTCGAGGTTGCCTACGCGACACTGGCCCACTACGAACAGCAGGCCCGCGCAGGCAGGATTTCCGTCGAGGAAGCCAAGACCAGTGCCGCCGCCGCGGTTCGCATCATGCGCTACGACCAGATCGAATATTTCTGGATCAACGACCTGAACGACACCATGGTCATGCATCCGATCAAGCCCGAACTCGAAGGCAAGAAGCTGGACCAGATCAAGGACAAGAACGGCAAGTTCCTGTTCGTCGAGTTCAACCAGGTCGTCAAGGCGCAAGGCGCCGGTTTCGTCGATTACCTGTGGCCCAAGCCGGGCGCCGAGGAAGGCGTGCCCAAGATTTCCTTCGTCAAGGGTTTTGCCCCCTGGGGCTGGGTGATCGGCTCCGGCATCTACGTCGACGACGTCGATGCCAAGTTCCGCGCCGATGCCATCAAGCTGCTGCTCTGGGGCCTCGCGATTGGCGCTTTCATCGCCATTACGTCCTACCTGGTCTCACGCAACATCATCCGCACCCTGGGCGGCGAGCCGGCCGTCGCTTCGGCGATCACCCGGCGCATCGCCGGCGGCGACCTGGCGACCCCGATCGATTGCGACCCGAACGACCAGGACAGCCTGCTGGCCAACATCCGCATCATGCAGGACAACCTGCGCGGCATGGTCGCCAGTATCGTCGGCAACGCCACCCAGGTTGCCGCCTCGGCCGACCAGTTGCTGGCTGCTTCCGAAGAGGTTGCACAACGCGCCCGCCAGCAGAGCGATGCTGCTTCGTCGATGGCTGCCTCGGTCGAGCAAATGGCGGTCAGCATCGACCAGGTCAAGGAAAACGCTGCCGAGGCCCACAACATTTCACAGGCTTCCGGCGCCTTGTCGGATGATGGTGCCTCGGTGATCCACAACGCCGCCGACGAAATGCGCAAGATTTCGGAAGCCGTGCAGTCGTCATCGGAGATCATCGAAGACCTCGGCCGGCAGTCCGACCACATCACCTCCATCGTCAATACGATCAAGGATATTGCCGATCAGACCAACCTGCTGGCGCTGAATGCCGCCATCGAGGCCGCCCGGGCCGGCGAACAGGGGCGTGGCTTTGCCGTCGTCGCCGACGAGGTGCGCAAGCTGGCCGAACGGACGGCGCATTCGACCACCGAGATCGCCGGCATGGTGTCGAGTATCCAGAACGGCACGCGCAGCGCCGTCAGCAGCATGCAGGCCGGCGTCGTCCAGGTCGGCAACGGGGTCGAACTGGCCAACCAGGCCGGCGACTCGATCAACCGCATCCGCGATGGCGCCTTGCGGGTGACCTCCGTGGTCAACGACATTTCCGGATCGATTGTCGAACAGAGCATCGCCAGCAACGACATCGCCCAGAAGCTGGAAATCATCGCCCAGATGTCCGAGGAAAGCGCCGCCGCCGTGCGCCATACCGCCGATGCGGCCCGCCACCTGCAAGCGCTGTCCAGTGCGCTGCACCAGACGGTGTCCAAGTTCCGGACCTGAGCGATACACGCCAAACGACAACGGGGCCGACTAGCCCCGTTGTGATTTCCGGCTCAAGCGCAAATGCTACGGTCGGCCGGAAATTTTGCCCAAAATCGAAATTTTTCGGCTATTGGCCCTGTTGCCAGCGCGCCGCCGCGCTGTCGTCGGTCTCCCGGGCGTCCACCCAGTGCGCGCCTTCCGGCGTCGCCTCGCGCTTCCAGAACGGGGCGCGGGTCTTCAGGTAATCCATGACGAATTCGCAGGCCGCGAACGCCTCGCCGCGGTGGGCGCTGGTCACGCCGACCAGGACGATCTGATCGCAGGGCTTGAGCGGCCCGACGCGGTGGATGACCAGTACGTCGTAGAGATCCCAGCGGCCCTTGGCCTCTGCAACGATGGCTTCGAGCGCCTTCTCGGTCATCCCCGGATAGTGCTCCAGCGTCATTTCCGAGACGCTGGTCCCGTCATTGATATCGCGCACCAGGCCGAGAAAGCTGGCCAGCGCCCCGACCCGGGGGTCATTGGCACGCAGCGCGGCCAACTCGGCACCGAGATCGAAATCCGCTTCCTGAACCCTGACTGTCATCACGCCACCTCGCGCGCTTCCAGGAAGCGCAGATTGGGATACTTCTCTTTGACCATGTTCAGATAGACATTGTTCGGCGCCAAGTAGACCGGGTCGTCGGCACCGTCCAGGGCGACGTTGGCGCTGTAGCGGTCGGACAGCTGGCGCAGTTCGGCGGCATCGCCATGAATCCAGCGCGCCGTCGCGCAGTTGTAGTGCTCGAAAATGACCTGCACGCCGTATTCGTTTTCCAGCCGGCTGGCCACCACGTCGAACTGCAGCGTGCCGACCGCGCCGAGAATCAGGTCGGTACCGGACAACGGCCGGAACAACTGGGTCGCGCCCTCTTCCGCCAACTGCTGCAAGCCCTTCTGCAACTGCTTGATCTTCAGCGGATTGGCGATGCGCGCCAGGCGGAAATGCTCCGGCGCAAAGGACGGGATGCCGGTGAAACGCAGGTCCTCGCCCTCGGTGAAGGTTTCGCCCAGGCGGATCGTGCCGTGGTTGGGAATGCCGATGATGTCGCCCGGCCAGGCCTCGTCGGTCGTCGACCGGTCGCGCGCCATGAAGGTGATGGCGTTGTTGATCGACAGCATCTTGCCGCCGGCCACCTGCTTGACCTTCATGCCCCGGTCGAAGCGGCCGGAACAGACGCGCAGGAAGGCGATGCGGTCGCGGTGCTTGGGGTCCATGTTGGCCTGGATCTTGAACACGAAGCCGGAGAATTTCGGCTCGTTCGGCAACACCTCGCGGCTGACCGACGGCCGGGCGATCGGCGGCGGCGACAGGTCGACCACGGCGTCGAGCAGGCTCTGCACGCCAAAGTTGTTGACCGCCGAGCCGAAGAAGACCGGCGACTGCTTGCCCGACAGATAGGCTTCGGCATCGAAGGCATGCGAGGCGCCGCGCACCAGTTCGATGTCCATGCGCAATTCGTCGGCCTGCGTGCCGATCAGCTCGTCGAGACGCGGATTGTCGAGGCCCTGGATGATCTCTGCCGTGCCCTTCTCGGCCTGTGGGTCGAAGAAGGCGATGGCGTCGTCGTAGAGGTGATAGACGCCGCGGAAACGCTTGCCCATGCCGATCGGCCAGGTCATCGGGGCGCACTGGATGCCAAGCACTGACTCGATTTCGTCGAGCAGGTCGATCGGCTCCTTGCCCTCGCGGTCGAGCTTGTTGATGAAGGTCAGGATCGGCGTGTCGCGCATGCGGCAGACGTTCAACAGCTTGATCGTCTGCGCCTCGACGCCGTTGACCGAGTCGATGACCATGACCGCCGAGTCGACGGCGGTCAGCGTGCGGTAGGTGTCTTCCGAGAAGTCCTCGTGGCCGGGCGTGTCGAGCAGGTTGATCATGCATTCGCGGTACGGGAACTGCATCACCGACGAGGTCACCGAAATGCCGCGCTGCTTTTCCAGTTCCATCCAGTCCGAGGTCGCATGGCGCGAGGCCTTGCGGGCTCGCACTTCGCCGGCCACCTGGATGGCGCCGCCGAACCACAGCAGTTTTTCGGTCAGCGTCGTTTTACCGGCGTCGGGGTGGGAAATGATCGCGAAGGTGCGACGGCGGGAGATTTCGTTGTCGAGGGGAGTCACGGCGGGCGTTGGAAAAGCGGAAAGGCGGCATTATACCTTTGCCGCAATGCAACAACCGGCGTTCAGGAAAGCGGCAGCGCTTCCCGGTACAGCGCCCGGCTGGCGTGCGCCATCCACGGCAGAGTCAGCGGCAGCAGGGGGAGCACGAAGACGCTGCCGACGACGACAATCGCCAGCAGAAAAGCCCACAAAATGGCGACCACGAAATTGCCGAAAACGACCCGAACGCTGGTCACCACGGCCTCGACCAGCCCGGCCCGGCGTTCGCAAAGCAAGGGGACCGAAAACGCGGCGACGCAATAGAGCAGGAAGGCGATGAAAAGCCCGGAAACGGCCGACCATTGAACGAAGGAAAGCACATTGGCGCTGGCCGGCAACAGCTTGCCGAGCCAGACCGGCGTGGCGCCGACCATGTAGGCGTAGAGAATCGCCGCGTCGGTCACGAAGATCATGAACAGCAGCGCGCAGACCAGCGCCAGCGCCCAGAGGGCACGCGAGGCCCGGGCGAAGCCACGGCCGATGCAACCCAGGTTGACCGCCTCGCCGGCCTCGAAAGCCTCGGCGATACCGAAAAAACCGGCCAGGATCGCCGGGCCGACCAGCATGAAGGCACCGGCGGCGGCAATCACGAACGGCGTCCAGCCCTGGGCCAGCAAGCCGCCGATGATCGCCAGGCCGCCCAGCGTGAAGAGCAACGCGTAAGCCAAGCCGACCGCGCGGGTGGCACCGGCAACACGCCAGCCCTGCGCCATGGCGCGACGCAGGCTGGCAATAGAAAGCGGAGAAAGGGTCATCGGCGGTCCGGTCCTTGGTCAAGCGCCCAAGTGTGACGGCGGCGCAGATGGTCGAGCCTACCTAAAGCAGGCCCTGCCCCGCCCTAACGCAAATCAAATTTCCCGACCGGGCCGCAGACGGCAGTCAGACGGCAACCAGCGTCTGCCGCCCGTACCACTCTTCGCCGGCCGGCAGGCTGATCTGCCGGGTCGCCGCCGCCTCAACGCACAGCATGTGGCGCCAGCCGTCGGCCGGCATGTCGGGCAACTTGGCGCACTGTTCGACCCAGGGATTCCACACCACGACGTCGGGAAAGCCCTGCGCCTGGATGCCCAGGCTCAGATTGCCGGCCTGCAGCAACTGCGGCCGCTTGACGTTGAAATAGACACGGTCGACTTCCCGGTCGACGGTCAGTTCGGTGCCGGTTTCGCGGATCACCTGGTCGCCGTTGGCGGCATCCCGGTAATCGTGGCCATACAGCCCTTCGAGCGCGACATCCTCGACCTGGACGACACGCAGATAGCTGTGCAGCGCGCCGGTGAAGGAAAACGGCTCGCCACCGGTGTTGGTCACGGCAAATTCCAGATCGACGCGGTCGCTTTCCAGCATCACGGTCAGTTCGGCCTGGAAGGCGTGCGGCCAGATGGCCCGGGTCGCCTCGTCGTCGGTGCATTGCAGCGTGAGCAGCGCATAGTCGTCGCCGGTGCGCCGGGCGCTGACCGTCCACGGGCGGGTGCGCACGAAACCGTGCTTGGGCAGGTCCCCCTGCCCGGAAAATTGCGGGAAGCAAACCGGCACGCCGCCGCGGATAGCCGAACTGCCGTCGAAACATGCCTTGTCCGAGAGGAACAGGCGCTCGCGACCGTCTGAGGTCACCCAGGACAGCAGTTGCGCCCCCTGTTTGGCGACCACGGCGCTGACGCCGTTCGGGCCGGTCAGGCGCAGGGCTTCGATGCCGTGGAATTCGATGTCTTCAATGGATGGTTTCATGGGGTGCGGGAACGATATAAAGATTGGGGCGGACGTGCAGCATTTCGACCTCGTTGCCCAGCAGGGTCACGCTGCCTGAGCGGCGATTGTCGCCGTTGTCGCTGTATTCGAAGGTATAAACGCGGCGCAGCCTGAGCAGGCCGTCGTCGTCGCGGGCCAGGCTCAGCGAATTGCCGACCACCGTTTCGTCGAGAAACTGCAATCCTTCGGCATGGCAGGCATTGCGGGCGGCAAGAATGCCGATTTCCCGCGCTTTCAGGCTATCGAACCAGAACCAGGCAATACCAACAGTCAGGACGAGTAGCAGCAATTCATACAAGTTCATCGCCCAAGTATACGTAAAGCGGAAATACTCCACGGAAATTTCACTAAATTACGCGATAATTCATGCGTCAATTTCTGCCCAGATTTCATGAACTCACCCCTGCAGCTGTTTCGCGACCTGCTTCCGTTCGGGCCATCCGGTGCCGAACAGAAAAGTGCCGCCGCGGTTCGGGGACTGCTCGACACGGTGTCTGGTCTGTCGCCGCAGGAGACAATCGCCAAGCTGGCTAGCCGCGTATTGCCGACGGTCGGGCAGCAATCCAACCTGCACATGCGTTTCAAGTTGCTTGAGGATCTTAGGGCCGAAGCGGAACAGGCGTTGCCCAAGCTAGAATCGAGCATCGCCGAGGCGGTGCTGCCGCTGCCGCTGGACGCCACGACCGCGGCGCTGCACGCCGACAACCTGCTCAAGGGCCTGGCCATCACCTACGCCGGCATTGCGCGCAGCATCGACAAAAGCCACCTGAACTCGGCCTTGAGCCATCTGTACCATCGCTGCATCCAGCGCTCGATGGCGATGGTCGCCCGCCGCCAGTTGCTGGCCTACCGGGCCTACGCCACGCCGTCCGCCACCTCGTGGCAGACCTTGCACGAGCTCTACCAGATGATCCGCGGCCCCCAGGCCCAGCCGCTCAATGGCGAGACGGCACCGATCGAACACGAATACCTCGGCGCCCTGCTCTTCGCCTACCTGGAACCGAGCAAGCTTCCCCGTGCCGAGCTTGAAATGATCAACCTCTGCTCGCGACAACTGGCCGCCTACGCGGTAATCAGCGAAGTCACGCCGGAGACCAGCCCTGCCAAGAACACCGAGTCGTGCTTCCTGGTCCGTCCCGACGAGGGCAATCCCGGCTACCCGATGACGCGCCTGCCGTCAGGGACCACGATGTCCGGCGGTCTCCTGATCGATTGCACCCAGGTGCTCACTGCGCTCGACCGCAACATCACGCGCCGCCCGGGCAAGGCGGTCGAACCCGACCTCGATGCCCCGCCGGCCCTGCTCCAGAGCCTGCGCATCGCGATCGGCGGCAAGAGCGCCCGCCGCTTCAGCCGGACCCGCTTTCGCCCGCGCGGCGACCTGGTCACCGGCTTTCATCATGTCGTCAGTTTTCTTGACGGCAACGCCTTTTCCCGCCGCTCGGTGGACGTGGCCAGCCGCCACGATGGCAAGGAATTCACCTCCAGCGAATGGGCGCTGATCGACGAAAGCCCGGACGGCTTCCTGCTGCGCTTCATCAAGGGTGAAAAGCGCAAGCTGGGGGCCGGCGACGTCGTCGCGCTGCAGCCGCGCGAATCGAGCAAGATCCACGTCTGCCTGGTGCGGCGCATCTCCTCGTCCCAGGTCCGCCTCGAAGTTGGCCTGCAACTGATGTCGCCGCAGGTCAGCGTGGTCGACGTGGTGGCGGAAAACGAGCCGGAAAGTCGTGCCATTTTCCTGCACAGCCTGCCGGCCTACGGCAAGTTCTCCGGCCTGATCGCCGCCCCGGGCACCTACCGGCCCTGCCAGCACGTCATGATCAAGCTGCCCGGCCGCTCGCTGCACCGCAAGATCGGCACCTGCATGGAAGCCAATGAAGGGCTGGAATTCTTCGCCCTCGACCTGATTCCCGACTAAGACCTGTTGCCCCGGCCTGCGGCTTGCGGCTTGCTAGCGCAGGCGACTACGCGGCACAATCCGTGTCTTGCCCTGCTCCTGCCGCCCGTTGGCGCGGGGCGCAACCTCCACTTGAACGGCTCCCATGCTCAGCTACCGCCACGCCTTCCATGCCGGCAACCACGCCGATGTGCTGAAACACCTGATCCTGCTCCAGATCGCCGAATACCTGGGCGAGAAGCCGGCGCCCTTCTGGATCATCGACACCCATGCCGGGGCCGGGCGTTATGCGCTGGAGTCGGCCCATGCCAGCAAGCTGGCGGAGTTCAAGGACGGCATCGGCCGGCTGTGGGAGGCCAAGGGCTTGCCGCCGGCCGCCAAGGATTACGTGGACATGGTTCGCCAACTGAATCCGGACGGCCAGCTCAGGCATTACCCCGGGTCGCCTTGGCTGGCCAGGCAGATGTTGCGCGACGGTGACCGGCTGCGCCTGTACGAAATGCACACCACCGACGCCAAGCTGCTGCACGAGTGCTTCCAGGGCAGTGGCCGCGAGGTGGCGATCACCGACGGCGACGGCTTTGCCGGCCTGAAGGCCGTCCTGCCCCCGCCGCCGCGCCGGGCGCTGGTCCTGATCGACCCGTCCTACGAAACCAAGGGCGACTACACGGCCGTCATCAAGGCGCTGCAGGAGGCACTGAAGCGCTTCCCGACCGGCACCTACGCGCTGTGGTACCCGATGCTGTCCAAACTTGAATCCCGCCAGTTGCCGGAAAAGCTGAAGCGCCTGGGCTGCAGCAACTGGCTGCACGCGACGCTGGAAGTCAAGGCACCGGCCAAGGACGGTTTCGGCATGAACGGCAGCGGCATGTTCGTGATCAACCCGCCGTGGACGCTGGAAAAGAAGCTGCACGAAACGCTGCCCAAATTGACCGAATTGCTGGCCCAGGGCGCCGGCGCCAAATACACGCTGGAAAGCGAGTCAACCTGAGGCAGTCGCCTAACTGAACTCGGTGTATTTGGTCCGCGAACCGTAGGCCTTCTCGACCGGGTATTTGTCTTCGTTCTTGCGCAGCTTGGCCTGCGCCGCGGCGATCAGGTCGATGCCGGCCTTGTCAGCGACCAGCAGGAGCAGCAGCAGGATGTCGGCGCATTCGTCGCGCAGGTCTTCAGCCGCCTTGGGGTCGGCCGGCAAGGCCTCGACCTCGGCATCGCTCTTCCACTGCGTCAGTTCGAGCAGTTCGGCCGCCTCCAGGTTGAGCGACACGATCAGGTTGCGCAGCGAGTGGAATTGCTGCCAGTCGCGCGCATCGCGGAAGGCCTGCAATGCTACGGTCAATGCCTTTATTTCGCCCATTTTGAAATCTGCCTGTCGTGATGGCCGGATGATGCCACAGGACAAGGCCGTTAGAATGAAGGCCCTGACCGCACGATGCCGACGATGAAATTTCCTTCCCTGAACACCCAGATCCTTATCGGCTGCCTGCTCGGCCTGGCCGGCGGCAGCTGGCTGGCCGGCCCCGGTACGGTGGCGGCACCCGAGGTGCTTTATGGCGCCAAGCTGGTCGGCAATCTGTTCCTCGACCTGCTGCGCATGGTGCTGGTGCCGCTGGTCTTCGCTTCCATTGTCACCGGCGTCGCCAACCTGCGGGCCCACGACCGAATGCATCGGGTGTGGACGACGACGCTGGTTTTCTTCATGTTCACGATGGCGGTGGCCATCGTGATCGGCTTTGGCGCCGCACACATTTTCCGCCCGGGCGACGGCCTGCACCTGGAGATGTTCGCCGAGGCGACCCGCAACTATCAGGCGCGCCAGATGGCCCTGCCCGACTACTTCGCCCAGTTTCTCCGCGGCCTGTTCCAGAATCCGTTCAAGGCGCTAGCCCAGGGCGACATCCTGGCCATCGTGATCATCGCGCTGTTTCTTGGTATCGCGCTGGTGGTCGGTGGCGAGCGTTACCGCAGCATCCGCGTGTTGATCGGCGAGCTGCAGGAGCTTTGCCTGATGATCGTTGGCTGGATCATGCGCCTTGCCCCGCTCGGCCTGGCTGCCCTGCTGCTGCAACTGGTCGCTACGCAGGACAGCGCACTGCTCGCCAGCCTCGGCCAATTCATCGCGGTGGTCATCGGCTCGACGCTGTTCCACGGCGTCATCGTGCTGCCCGGCGTGCTCTGGCTGGTCACCGGCGTATCGCCGCTGCGTTTCTTCAAGGGCGCCCGCGAGGCTCTGATCACTGCCTTCGTGACCAGTTCGAGCAACGCGACGCTGCCGATCACGCTGCGTTGTACCGAACAGCACCTGCACGTCAAAAAGGATATCGCCAGCTTCGTCGTGCCGCTCGGCGCCACCGTCAACATGGACGGCACGGCGCTCTACGAAGCGGCAGCGGCCCTTTTCGTCGCCCGCCTGGCCGGCATCGAACTTGACCTGGCCAGCCAGCTGATCGTCTTTTTCGTCGCCATGCTCGGCGCCATCGGCGCCCCGGGCATTCCCAGCGTCGGCATGCTGTCGATGGTGCTGGTGCTCGAATCGGTCGGCCTGCCGACCGAGGCCATCGCCATCCTGTTGCCCATCGACCGCATCCTCGACACGGTGCGCACGGCGGTCAATGTCGAGGGCGACATGGTCGGCAGCCTGATCGTCCAGAAACTGGCCGGCGACGCACCGGCAGCCTGAGGTCTACCTGTCCGGCACCTCGATGCCGCGCCGACGCAGCCAGCCCCTGTCCAGTTCCCAGCGTATGTCGGTAATCCCCGGCTGGGCGAGGACGATATCCTTGGCCTCATCCTGGACCTGGCCGAGCAGGCGCTCAACGGCGATGAAGGCCGGGTTGTTGGCGTCCTTGACGTTGATATCGGGGTAAAGCACGCCGAGCATGCGGAAGGCCGGCGAGTCGAAATTGCGCGGCGTGGACATCACCGCCGTGCCGCCCTCGACGCGCAGGACCTGGAACTGGTAGGGGTAATCCTTCAGCTTCTGGCTGGCCTTGGTCGCGATGAGGTCGTTCAGTTCCCGCGTTTTTGCATCCGGCCGGCGGATGGCCCAGTCGAGGGCGACCAGCAGCGCGATGACGAGCAGCGCCCATTGCCACGATTTGATTTGCCGAAAATTCATGTTGCCACGCTCCATCTCGAAGAATCCCGCAGACGCTTCCCCCAGCCGGGCGTAGGGTAACATTGCTCGGAATCCTACGGTCGATGGCAAAAATTGGCCAAATTTGAAATTCGAGGAATCCCATGTCCCTGTTCAAACTCGGCGACAAGCAACCGCAACTCGGCGACAACGCCTGGGTCGCGCCCAATGCAACGGTGATCGGCGACATCCGCCTCGGCGCCAACAGCTCGGTCTGGTTCAACGCCACGCTACGCGGCGACAACGACCCGATCACCATCGGCGACAACACCAACATCCAGGACGGCTCGGTGCTGCACACCGACGAAGGCATCCCGATGCACATCGGCGCCAACGTCACCGTCGGCCACCTGGTCATGCTGCACGGCTGCACGGTTGGCGACGGTAGCCTGATCGGCATCGGCTCGGTGATCCTCAACCGTGCCGTGATCGGCAAAAACTGCATCGTCGGCGCCAACACGCTGATCCCGGAAGGCAAGGTCTTTCCCGACCGCGTCCTGATCGTCGGCTCGCCGGGCAAGGTGATCCGCGAACTCTCCGACGAGGATGTCGCCAGGCTGCAAAAATCGGCCGACCATTACGTCGCCAACGCCCGCCGCTATCGCGATACGCTGGAAGCGCTCTGACCCCGATTCACCCATGCGCTCCTCCTGCCTGCTCCTGCTCGCCCTGGCCGGCCCTTGCCTGGCCGAAGAGTGCGACGAGTTGCCCAAGCCCTCGGTCACCGTCAAGCGGCTGGACGAGAAGATCAGCTACAACACCCGCTACAGCTACCGGGCACTGAACAACCTCGGTGCCGCGCTGGCGCAGCCCGGCCGGCAGGTGCTCGGCCTGACCCGCGGCAACGCCACCGCATCCTTCCTGTCGAAGACGCCGTCCTACGTGGACCGCAGCGGCCGCTGGGAATGCGCCAGCCCGCAGATCACGCTGACTTTCGGCTTCACACCGGTAACCATCTACGTCGCCCGCGAATTTCCCGAGGGCAGCTGCGCCTACAAGGAAATCCTCGACCACGAGATGCGCCACCTGAAAACCTACCAGGAGCACATGGTCGGCATCGAGAAGTCGCTGGCCGAGACGCTAGGCGCCCGCTTCGTGTCTGACAAACCCTGGCGCGGCCCGGCCGGCCAGAGCGCGGCGCAACTGCAAAAGGAACTCGACGAACGCTGGCTGCCCTACGTCCAGCGCGAAATCGCCAAGGTCGATGCGGCCCAGGCCTTGATCGACACCGCCGAGGAATATGATCGCGTCGCCAATGCCTGTGATGGCGAAGTCAAAAAGCGGCTACTCGAAGCGACAGGCGCAAAAAAGCCACCGTCGAAATAACGGTGGCTTTCCCGGAAGCTGCGGCGAATCAGAGAGCGCTGGCCAGATTGGACAGCGTAATGTTCGGCTGCATGGTTTCCATGATCTTCTGCAGGCCGACGCGGGCCTTGGTGTTGATCACCAGCGGCGCGCGCAGGTTCGGCGTGATCGACGCCTTGCCGTCCTCTTCCTTCTTGAACAGCACCTGCATCACGGCGACGTCTTCCGGCGCCGGGGACTGCAGCAGGGCATTCTCGGCGTCGGTCAGCGCGAGTTCGTAGTTGAAGCCCAGGCTGGTCGGATCGACGATCTGGAAGGCCAGGTTCGGATCGTCCAGTGACTGCAGGGTGAAACTGGTCGGATGCTCGGCGCCTTCCTCGTGCGCCAGCATGAAGCGCTTGCTCTCTTCGAAGCCGACCATGCCGTTCGGGAAAGTGATGATCTTCTCCGGGCTGACTTCGACGGAACCGAACAAATAGGTGTCTACCTTCATTATTTTTCTCCTCTCAAATGGAATACAGCCTGGCGGCATCCTACACCAAGCCGCGGCGGTTGTATTTTCCGGCTGGATTAAGCATCATTCACCCCCCATTTTTGCTGCACTGCCGCACCCATGCTGCCACCCATCGAACACCGCATCGCCCTCGAACTGGGCGTCCGCCCGGCCCAGGTCATCGCCGCCATCGCCCTGCTCGACGAAGGCGCCACCGTGCCCTTCATCGCCCGTTACCGCAAGGAAGTCACCGGCGAACTGGACGACACCCAGCTGCGCAACCTGGAAGAACGCCTGACCTACCTGCGCGACCTCGAAGAACGCCGCGTCGCCGTGCTGGCCAGCATCGAGGAGCAAGGCAAGCTGACGCCGGAACTGAAGGCCGAGATCGACGACGCCGAAACGAAGCAGCGCCTGGAAGACCTCTACCTGCCCTACAAGCAGAAGCGCCGGACCAAGGCACAGATCGCCCGCGAAGCCGGCATCGAGCCGCTGGCGCTCGGTCTGCTGGAGAACCCGGACCTGACGCCGGACGACGAAGCCGAGAAATACCTCAACGCCGAAGCCGGTTTCGCCGACAGCAAGGCGGTACTCGACGGCGCCCGCCAGATCCTGATGGAAAAGTTCGCCGAAGACGCCGAACTGCTCGGCCAGCTCCGCCAATACCTGAGCGAACACGGACAACTGCGGTCCACCGTCGTCGACGGCAAGGAAGTCGAAGGCGCCAAGTTCCGCGACTGGTTCGACTTCGCCGAACCGATCACGACGATGCCCTCGCACCGCGCGCTGGCCCTGCTGCGCGGCCGCAACGAAGGCTTCCTGCAGGTTTCGCTGGTGCTTGACTCTGAACTCGATGCCGACAACGTCAAGCCCGGCCCCAACCCGTGCGAGCAACGTATCGCCGTGCGCTTCGGCATCAAGCCGCAGGGCCGCCCGGCCGACAAGTGGCTCGCCGACACCGTGCGCTGGACCTGGAAGATCAAGGTGTTCACCCACCTCGAACTGGAACTGATCAACGAGCTGCGCGAGCGCGCCGAGGAAGAAGCCATCCGCATCTTCGGCAAGAACCTGAAGGACCTTCTGCTCGCCGCCCCGGCCGGCCAGCACGTGACCATGGGCATCGACCCCGGCATCCGCACCGGCTGCAAGATCGCCGTCGTCGACGCCACCGGCAAGCTGCTCGACACCGCCACCATCTACCCGCACGAACCGCGCAACGACTGGGGCGGCTCGATCTCGACCATCGCCCGCCTGGCCTCGACACATGGCGTCTCGCTGGTTGCCATCGGCAACGGCACGGCCAGCCGCGAGACCGACAAGCTGGTGCAGGACGTGATGAAGAAATACCCGGAAGCGCGGCTGCAGAAGATCGTCGTCTCCGAAGCCGGTGCCTCGGTATATTCCGCCTCCGAACTGGCGGCCAGGGAATTTCCCGATCTCGACGTGTCGATCCGCGGTGCCGTCTCGATCGCCCGCCGCCTGCAGGACCCGCTGGCCGAACTGGTCAAGATCGAACCCAAGTCGATCGGCGTCGGCCAATACCAGCACGACGTCTCGCAGACCAAGCTGGCGCGCAATCTGGACGCCGTCGTCGAGGACTGCGTCAATGCCGTCGGCGTCGACGTCAACACCGCCTCGGTACCGCTGCTGACCCGCATCTCCGGCCTGAATGCCGGGCTGGCCAGCAACATCGTCGGCTACCGCGACGCCCACGGCGCCTTCCGCTCGCGCGACGACCTGAAGAAAGTGCCCCGCCTCGGCGAAAAGACCTTCGAACAGGCCGCCGGCTTCCTGCGCGTGCCGAACGGCGACAACCCGCTCGACGCCTCGTCGGTGCACCCGGAAGCCTACCCGGTGGTCGAGAAAATCATCGTCGACCTGAAGAAGCCGATCAAGGAAATCCTCGGCGACAGCCGCGCGCTGAAGGGCTTGAACCCGTCGAAATACACCGACGACCGCTTCGGCCTGCCAACCGTGCAAGACATTTTTAAGGAACTGGAAAAACCCGGCCGCGACCCGCGCCCCGAGTTCAAGACGGCGACCTTCGCCGACGGCGTCGAAAAGGTCAGCGACCTGCGCCCGGGCATGATCCTGGAGGGCGTCGTCACCAACGTCGCCGCGTTCGGCGCCTTCATCGACATCGGTGTCCACCAGGACGGCCTGGTACACGTCTCGGCCCTGTCCAACACCTTCGTCAAGGACCCGCACGACGTCGTCAAGGCCGGCCAGGTAGTCAAGGTCAAGGTGCTCGAAGTCGACCTGCAACGCCAGCGCATCGCGCTGACCATGCGCATGGGCGACGAACCGACCCAGGGCAAGCGCCCCGACAGCGCCCCGGCCAACCGCGGCGGCCAGCCCCGCACCCAGCAACGTAGCAGCGGCCCGGCGCCATCCGGTAACGCAATGGCAGCCGCCTTCGCCAAGCTGCGGAAGTAGATGTATTCCCCAAGGGGCTGATGAAGTTCCTGCACAGCAAGACGGCCAGCAAAGCTGGCTCGTCGCTGTGGATTCATTCCGGGCGCGGTCGGCCCCAAAAATCGGCAACAATCAGAAGAGTAGCTGCAACCGCCTGAAAATATCCGAGTCTGTCAATCGCATTGACAGCCAGCGGGAGCAGATTCCGTTAGGGAACTGTAACGAGCACCGGGACAGCCAGCACACCCTCCTCGTCCCGGTACAGCCTTCAATCGAGGCGGCGCAGGCCCCTTCAATCGAGGATCGCCAGGTGGAAGGAGATTAACGATGACGCGATCCCGCCCATCGTCCATCTGGCGGCCATTTGCCTTCGCCTTGGTCTCCCAGTAATCGCCCTTCGTCATATCCTTTGGCACCCCCTGGCCTTCACGATACATCAATGACAAGCGAAGCTGGGCTTCAGGGTGCCCAAGCTCCGCAGCCTGGCGAAGCAGTTCGAATGCCGAGTTGTAGTTTCCTCGGTAGTACCTTCTCATGCCCTCTTCGAATTGCTCGCTTCCCGCAAATTGGACGACCACTTCATCGCGCGGGTTGGTAGATACCGCTCCCTTTGCCTTTGCCAGAGCCTTCAATCGCGAAGCCTCTGCGGTATCTCGCAAAACACCAAATCCGTTTGAATACATCTCCGCGAGATTCAGCATCGCCTGAGAGAACCCCTGGTTTGCGGCGCTCCGGAAATAGCCAAGTGCCTTGGGGAAATCCTGCCTTCCCGCATCATCTGCCATATACATCACGCCAAGGTTGTTCTGAGCCGCCGCCAAGCCACTGTTAGCCGCTTGCTCAAAAAGCTTGAGCGCTTTGCCGGGGTTTTTTGCTACCCCCTCCCCCATCAGATACATGCGACCCAATGTGTTTTGCGCCATGGCCACGCCCTTGTCGGCCAATGGCGAGAGTTTGCTGCGTGCAGTATTGAAGTCTCCTCGCGCATAAGCGCCAAGCCCTTCTTCTAGTATTCCCGCACTTGCGTTGCCTGACTCAGATCGCATAGTCGAGGCATTGCAAGGGGTGTCTGAATAGACCGACCGACCCGATTCGTTGCATTTGAAGACTTGGCAATTAGCAGTGATGCTAAAGAAGAGACATCCCCCAAAAACCAACCATTTTGAAAACCGGTGTTTAGATTTTCTGACAGTCAGCACTAGAGCAATCATGGTTTACCTGCTTCCGAAGTCCGTCACTACATGATCGGCATAAATAATTTCAACAGCATACAGCGGAAGGTTTGAAATTTGCATACCCCCTGTTCAAGTTGAGATGCCGCGATCGCAAAACCCAGACTAAGCACGGCACCCTGTAGCGGCCCGGCAGACGCTGCCATGTCCATACTCACCACTTTCGCCAAGCTGAGGAAGTAAATGCTACGGTCGGCCGGAAATTTTGGCCAAAATCGAAAAAGCGGCTGCGAGGCCGCTTTTTTCTTTCGATTGCTCCAAACGGTGCCGGAATGTGACGAAGCACTGTCGTTTATGGAATGACAGTTTGCAAACTAAAGCAGCAGAAATCTGGAAAGTTGTTTGCTATCCGGGCAAACAGTGCGTATCGTGCGCGGTTGCGATTTCTTGTTGTGTTGTTTTCTTGTCGGTTTAGTCCCCGCAGTCCTGCGGCAGCATTCCCCCATTTTTACCTCGCCCTCTTGATCTCGCCCCACTCAGGGGCCATGCCCCGTCATTTTTCGGAGATTCAAGATATGGCAACAGGTAGCGTCAAGTGGTTTAACGATTCCAAAGGTTTTGGCTTCATTACGCCCGACGGCGGCGGCGAAGATCTCTTCGCCCATTTTTCCGCGATTCAATCCCAAGGTTTCAAGACGCTGGCTGAAGGTCAACGAGTAAGTTTCGACATCAGCACAGGCCCCAAGGGCAAGCAGGCGAGCAATATCCAGCTCTCCTGATCATCGCAGCATCATCCCGTGCGGCCGAGACCTCTCTGCCGCCTGTAACCCCTCTGGCCGACAAAATAGTCGGCAGAGGAGCGATATCGGTTCGTACCGATTCCCGTCAATACTCAGCAATAAATTAATGAATCTAGAACAACAAAGAGCCAAGGCTCAACAACTCTGCTCCGACGCGAGCATCACAGTCCTGCCTTACGGAGATGCATGGTGGATCCTCGGAGAGGGCATCAATCGCGTCGTCGGCGAACTGGCTGGCCTGTCTAATTCCGACCTGCGCAGCTACCAGGCAACACCGCGATAAACATCAAGCGACAGGCAAGTCGTTGCTAACCACATGGAGTACAGCATGACCAATACCATTCAACGCACCGAGATCAAGACGTACTACTACACCCCGATCCATTGCCCGTTCTGCGGCACTCGGGTCATGGGCGCTGATCCGGTGGACGAAACCCTCATTACTGCTTGCGACCATACCTTGTTCATCGCTCACGACATGGCCTTCGAATATCGCTCGGAACGATTCGACAAGAACCTCAATCTCAACGGTCTGACCGAGAAAGAGGTCGAAGAGCGATGGCTCAGGGAGGCAGGCGGGGTCGATGGCCTTACCAACCAGGTCACTTTGGCAGACGCGATCAAGGTTGCTGCCTATGCGCCGGCTCCGTCAGCTTATGGTTCCTACTACGGCTTTGCCCCAGTCGAAGGCAATACTTGAACTCATTTCCCTTCCTTGCACACCGGCGAAGCGCAGCTTATTGCCTCAGATCGATGCAGCAGCCAATATTTATCTGTGCAGCGCATCGACCTGAGCCAAAATGTGCCTGTTGAATAGCTTGGGAGGGAAAAATGGAGCTACAAAAAACATTCAGCGATAACGACCTGGAAACGATAGTTGAAGAGGCAGCGATTTACATGTGTGCCTGCCCTGGACAGGTCGCCAGCGAGATTCGCGGGCTACGCAGCCTGATCCGCTATGAGCGGGAATGCATACAGAGTGGGAAAACGCCCAATTCTGTGCATGAAACCATCGAGGCATCTGCCAGAGAAGCCCACAGCTTGATGGAAGCCTGTCTTGAGCGAGTGCTTGAGATCGAGGGCTGGGATCGGAAAACCCTCAAAATGCCTGCTGGCCTGCGCAAACTGCGGGATGATCTGCTGAACGAATCCGATTAAATCCGGGTATTCGCCAGCTTGAAAGAGCCACAGGCATGGCAGACCGTCCGCGGCTGAATGCGCCACGGGGATGCCGCACTCCGCGCTAATCGAATTGCTGCTGATAGGAAAAGGTCGGGAGCTTCCAGCCATAGCGCAGCGCCAACATGCGGAATCCGAAGCCGGTGATGAAACAGATCACCATGTTGAGATCCGTATCGATGCCTGACGATCTCAAGGCCAGGAATAGTCCGCACACAAACAGCGAAACACCGGCATAGATTTCCCGGCAGAAAACCACGGGCACCTGATTGCAAAGCACATCGCGCAAAACACCGCCGCATATCCCGGTCAGCATGCCGGCCATGGTGACGACAACGACCGGGTAATCCAGTTGCAGGGCCACGTTACAGCCAATGAGCGAGAAGGCGACCAGGCCCAGTGCGTCCAGCATCAGGAAGACATCTTTCAAGTGATGCATGAATCTGGCGAGCAGCGTTGTGGCCAGCCCTGCCAGAATGACCAGATACACGTATTCTGGATGTTGCGTCCAGCCGATAGGAAAATTGCCGAGAACGATGTCCCTGATGGTTCCGCCCCCCAGGCGGTCACAAAGGCAATGACCGCCACCCCGAAGAAATCCATGTTGCGACGCCCAGCGGCGAGTGCACCGGACATGGCTTCGGCGGTGATGGCGACCAGGTAAACCACCAGCAACAGGTCGAACTGCTTGCTGGCGAGCGGCTGAAAAACGAGGGCGAGACTATCGAACATCGGTAAGGACTCCGTCAAAAAGCGGAAGACTCAAATCAAGTGCTTCCGTGACGCCTCTCCCCCTGTCCTTTTACCTGAGAGTTTCGGCTCAAGAAGAGCCTGCCCCTTCGGTGAGTTGCCAAGCATCAGCATGCTTGCAACTACTCTCCAGCCGGCGAATCATTTCTGCAGTTCGGTGTGCCTGAGCGATTATGGGAGTTTGCGCCTTCGGCGGAGCGTGGCAAGCCACAACTCTCTCTCCTGCAGATGGTTAATTATCGTGATGCCCGGCCTTGGCTGTCAATTCACAGTAGCGACCCGGCGCCTATCCCATGGGCGAACAACCAAACTGGCTAATCTGCCGCCCATCGCAGCGACGGCAGATGCCGGTTTTCACCACAAAAGCCTCAAGGCAGTGCAAAACTGCTCTTTTCAACGACCACGGTCGCCGGATCGTGCCGGGCGGCGATCCGGAAGGAGATTGGCCGGATGCCGGATTCGCCGCTGTCGCCGGGCATGGCGACGGTGAGCGGCAAGGGACGGATGCTGCCGGGTTCGACGGTGAATTCCCGCTGGCCGACGATCTCGATGCCGGGCAGGCCTTCCACTTCGACGGTAAAGTCCCGTGGCGCCTCGTCGAGATTCATCAGCTTGACGGTGTAGACGTTTTCGATCCGCCCGTCGGCCGTTTCGCGCAGCAGGGCGCCGCGGTCGCGCAGGATGTCAGCCAGCAATAGTGACCGATCAGCCAGGGTCCAGGCGCCGAGCACCGAAAAGACGACGAAGAGACTGGCATAGACCGCCAGGCGAGGCCGTTTGCCCAGCCCCGCGGGCTGCGCCTGCCCGGCCGCTTCGTTTTCGGACATGAAGCGGATCAGGCCGGTCGGGGTGCCGGTCTTGATCATGACCTCGTCGCAGGCGTCGATGCACAGGCCACAGTTGATGCACTGGTATTGCAGGCCGTCGCGGATGTCGATGCCGGTCGGGCAGACCTGGACGCAGATGCCGCAGTCGATGCAGTCGCCGGTATCGCCGGCCTGGCGGCGGACGTTGCGGGGCTCGCCGCGGCGGGCGTCGTAGCTGACGTTCCTGGTCGCCGAATCGACCATCACGCCCTGGAAGCGCGAGTACGGGCACATGTGCTGGCAGACCGCCTCGCGGGCCAGCCCGGCCTGCACGTAGGTGAAAGCGCCGTAGAAAATCAGCCAGAAGCCTTCCCAGGGGCCGACGCTCCAGTTCGGCAGGGTCGGCAGCAACTCGCGGATGGGCGTGAAATAGCCGACGAAGGTGATCGCCGTCCACGCCGCGAACAGCAGCCACAAGCCGTGCTTGATTGCTTTCAGCAGCAGCTTGCGGCCGGTCATCGGGCTCTGGTCTAGCTTCAGGCGGGCCAGGTGGTCGCCTTCGACCTGCGCCTCGATCCAGGTGAAGATCGTCGTATAAACCGTCTGCGGGCAGGCGAAGCCGCAGAACAGCCGCCCGGCCAGCGCAGTCACGAAAAACAGCGCAGTGGCGGCCAGGATCAGCACGAAGGCGAGCAGCAACGCATCCTGGGGCCAGAGCACCAGGCCAAACAGGTAGAGTTTTTCGTGGGCGATGTCGAACAGCACGGCTTGCCGGCTGACGCCGTTGGCCTCCCAACTCAGCCAGCAGACGCCATAGAAGATGGCCTGGGTGAACCAGACCATCGCCCAGCGCAGGTTGTTGAAACGGCCGGCGGTGGCCTTGGCGTGGATCTTTCCTTTTTTCCGATACAGCTCCAGCTTGGCTTCGCGGACCTTGCTGACTGGCTTGTTCATGCTTCTTTCCTTCCGGTGATGATTCCCTGAGAACGCGGAAGGCGAGTTAATCACCCGGCCAAAAATAGCAACAGATTCAGGTTTTATTGTTTTCGATAGGAACAGATTGCCGGCATCTGTGCCGATCCGAAATCGCCAGGCCTGTATCTGTGATCTTTTCACCCAGCTGGAAAAATGGCGGCATCGAAAAACTAGGAGCCCGCCGTGACCGCCATCGCCATTCCCGACCTGGAGCCGCTCCGGGAAGAACCGTACAAAGGCCGGGTGCCGGGCAACAAAGGCATGTGGGTCGGGATCAGCTGCGAGTTCGTCGAGTTCCTGGTTTTGTTCGCCGTCTATTTCATCGCCCGGGCACATTTCCCGGAGGCCTTCGAGCAAGGCGGCGAGCGGCTGTCCCGCCTGGCCGGCACGGCGATCACGCTGTTGATGGTGACCAGCAGCTTCTTCATCGCCTGCTCGGTGGCGACGCTACGGGCCGGGCGGCGCCGGGCCTCGATCGGCTGGCTGGTCGCCGGGCTGGTGGTGGCGCTGGGCTACCCGATCGCCAAGTATCTCGAGATCCAGTGGAACCTGGCCCACGGCATCAACGGCGAATCGGGCATCTTCTTCACCGTCTATTACTACCTCACCCTGAATCACCTGGTGCACGCCACCTGGGGCATTCTCGGCATCCTCTGGGTGCTGGCCCGCCACCTGGCCGGCGGCTATTCCGCCGAGGACTACAGCGGGTTGGAAGCGCTGGCCTGCTACTGGCACGCCACCGACATCATCTGGCTGGTCATTTTTCCGTTTTTCTACGTATTGGTCTGAGCCATGCAAACCGCCGAACGACTACCCTCCTCCTCGCTGCTTCCCCTGACCATAGCCTGGCTGGGGCTGATCGCGCTGACCCTGTTCAGCTTGGGCCTGAGCCAATGGCTGCATGGCGCCAGCTGGCTGCCGCCGCTGGTCGCCGCCATCATCTGGCTGAAGGGCGCGCTGATCGCCCACCAGTTCATCGAGGTCGGCCAGGCCCATCCCTTCATTCGCCGGATCGTCGCCGGGTTCATCGCCTTCACGCCGCTGGCCCTGCTCGGGATCAGCTACTTTGGCGCCCGGGTGGCCGGATGGGCCAGCCTATAGCTGGCGGGCAATCAGCTCGCCCAGCGTCGCCATCGCGGCTTGCTGGCGCGGCGAGTCGGGATGGCCGAAGTTCAGGCGCAGGTAATGGCCGAATTCGCGTTGGGCGGAAAAAATCGGCCCCGGGGCGATGCTGATGCCGAGCTCCAGCGCCAGCTGGTGCAACAACAGGGTATCGACCTGGCGCGGCAGTTCCAGCCACAGGAAATAGCCGCCCTGCGGCCGGGCCAGCCGGGTTCCGGCCGGGAAATGCCGCTCGACGGCTGCCACCAGTTCGGCCTCCTGCCGGGCCAGGGCCTGGCGCAGATGGCGCAGGTGATTTTCGTAGCCGCCCTGCTTGAGGTAATCGGCCAGCGCGATCTGCACCGGGATCGTGGTTGCCAGGCTGGTGGACAGCTTCAGGCGCCGGATACGCTCGGCATAACGGCCGGCCGCCACCCAGCCGAGCCGATAGCCGGGAGCCAGGCATTTCGAGAACGACGAGACGTGCATGACCAGCCCCGCCTGGTCGTCGGCCTTGCTGCAGCGAGGCGCCTGCGGCCCGAAATAGATTTCGGCATAGACGTCGTCCTCAATCAGCGGGACGTCGTGGCGCCTGAGCAATTCCACCAGCGCCTGCTTGCGCTCGTCGGCGACCAGGCTGCCGGTCGGATTGGCGAAGTTGAGCATGAACAGGCAGGCCTTGATCGGGTGCAGCCGCAGCGCCTCCTCCAGGGCCGACAGGCTGACGCCTTCCCGCGGATGACTGGGGATCTCGATGACCTTGAGGCCAAGGCGCTCGCTGGCCTGCAGGCCGGCATAAAAGGTTGGCGACTCGATGGCGATCAGGTCGCCGGGCTGGGTGACCGCCTGCAGGCAGAGGTTCAGCCCCTCCATGGCACCCGAGGTGACGATAATCTCCTGTGGCGCAACCGCCGCCCCCTGTGCCAGGTAGCGCAGGGCCAACTGCCGGCGCAGCTCCTCGTTGCCGGGCGGCAGATCGGTGACGGTAGCCAGCGGGTCGAAGCGGCGAGCGGCGTTGGCGAGGAAACGCCCGAGCTTGTCGAGCGGATAGAGATAAGGGCTGGGAAAGCTGGAACCCAGTGGGACGACGGCCGGGTCGCGGACGCTGTCGAGAATCTGGAAAATGAAGTCGCTGACCTGCAGTTGCGTCGAGCCGCCAACCGGATGGCTCATCTCCGGCTCGGGCAGGTTGCGGCCCAGCCGGGCGCGGACGAAATAGCCGGACTTGGGCCGGGCTTCGACCAGCCCCCGGCTTTCCAGCAGGTAATAGGCCTGGGTCACCGTGATCGGGCTGACGGTGTGGATGCGGCAGGCCTGGCGAACCGACGGCAGGCGGTCCCCGGCCCGCAGGACGCCGTCGGCGATCAGCTGCTCGGTCTGGCTGGCGAGTTCTTGGTAACGGCTCATGGGCCGATGTTATCAGGCGCGCCGGCGCGGGGATTTCAGGCGGATCATTTCGCGGCAGGAAAAATGCGCGATGGCCGGAACTCCTCCCGGGCGCCATGGACTGATTGCTTACCAGCAAGGCAAATCGCAAAAATCCATGCACTTGGCTGAAACACTTTGCGAAGTGGGCGCGTGGATGGCAGTACTGACAAGCCGCTGGCAAGGCCCTCGGTTTGGTGTATAGCCCTGAGGGCCTTCTTATTGCCGCCGCCGGTCAGTTCAACGCGCCGGCGTACCTGAGGGCGCGGCCCGCAGATACTGTTTCGGCCAGGGGCTCGGGTGACCCAGCGCCTGGGCCGCCTGCAGCGGCCAATAGGGGTTGCGCAGGATCTCGCGGCCGAGCAGCACGATATCGGCCTGCCCTTCGGCAACGATGGCTGATGCCTGCTCCGGCCTGGTGATCAGGCCGACGGCCGCCGACGGAATGCCGGCTTCGCGCCGGACCCGCGCCGCGAAGCCGACCTGAAAGCCCGGCTCGACCGGAATCTTCGCCCAGGGAACGAGTCCGCCAGTCGACACATCCACCAGGTCGACGCCGAGCGGCTTCAGCTGGCGGCACAGTTCCACCGTCTGCTCGGCATCCCAGCCGCCGTCGACCCAGTCGGTCGCCGACAGGCGGATGATCAAGGGCAGCTTGTCCGGCCATTCGGCACGCACCGCGCTGACCACCTCGCGGACCAGGCGGCTGCGGTTCTCGAAGTTTCCGCCGTAGTCGTCGGTACGCCGGTTGCTGAGCGGCGACAGGAACTGGTGCAGCAGATAACCGTGAGCGGCATGGATTTCCAGCATGTGGAAGCCGGCCGCCCTGGCCCGCCGGGTTGCCGCGACGAAGGCATCGACCACCGCCCGGATGCCGGCCGCGTCGAGTTGTCGCGGTTCGTCATAGCCTTCGCCGAAGGGCAGCGGCGACGGCGCCAGCGTCGGCCAGCCGCCCTCGGCCGCGGTCAGCGTGCGCTGCGCCTCCCAACCGAGGCCGACGCTGGCCTTGCGCCCGGCATGGCCGAGCTGGACGGCCGGGACGCAGCCCTGGCCCTCGGCCAGCTTGACGATGCGGGCCAGGCCGTCGATCTGACCGTCTTCCCACAAACCGAGGTCGCCCGGGCTGATCCGCCCCTCTGCCGACACCGCCGTCGCCTCGACGATCATCAGGCCGGCGCCACCGACCGCCCGGCTGCCGTAATGCACCAGATGCCAGTCGCCAGCCCGGCCATCGACGGCCGAGTACTGGCACATCGGCGGAATGCCGATGCGGTTGTTCAAAGTGATGTCGCGCAGCTTGATGGTTTCGAAAAGATGGCTCATGGCAGAGATTCCCAAGTAGGCCCCCGTGGCGCGTCGACCGCGGGAGATGAATGAACGATGGACGAAGCGCAGTATCGGCCATGTCGATTTGCCGATAAACTGCGCCCACAGCGAAACACTTTCAAAAATATTTTGAAAATAAAGAATCTGCACGATCTTGAAGTTTTCGTCAGCGCCGCCGAGCAGGGCAGCCTGTCGGCCGCCGCCCGCCAGCTCGACCTCTCGCCGGCCCTGGCCAGCGCCTGCCTGAAGCGTCTCGAAGGCGAACTGGGCAGCCCGCTGATGGTGCGCTCGACGCGCAGCCTGCGCCTGACGCTGGAAGGCGAGCGCCTGCTGCCCGCCGCCCGCCTAGCGCTTTCCGGCCTGCGCAACGCGGTCGAGGAAATCGCCACCGGCCGGCGCATCGTCCGCGACCACCTGCAAATCTCTATGCCGTCCGATCTCGGCCGCAACCTGCTGCTCGGCTGGCTGGACGATTTTCAGGCGCGCTACCCGGAAGTCACCTTCCGCCTTGAACTCAGCGACCGCCCGGCCGACATCTACCGGCAGCCCGTCGACCTGGCCATCCGCTACGGTGTCCAGGCCGACTCCGGCCTGGTCGCCCTGCCCCTGCTCCCTGGCAACCGGCGTCTGCTCTGCGCCGCGCCCGACTACCTCGCCCGCCACGGGGCGCCGGCCAGCCCGGCCGATCTCGCCACCCACAACTGCCTGCGCTTCCGCGTTGCCGACGGGCTGCACGAGCAGTGGCGATTCGAGCGCAACGGGGAAGATATCCGGGTCAGCGTGGACGGCGACCGGATCAGCGACGACGGCGACGCGGTGCGCCGCTGGGCGGTGGCCGGCCGCGGCATCGCCTACAAATCGCGGCTCGACGTGGTGCCCGACCTGCTGGCCGGCCGCCTGGTCGCGCTGTGCCCGGAATGGGCCGGCGAGAGTGCCCCCCTGTCGCTGCTCTGCGCCGACCGCCGCCAGTTGTCGCCGACCGTTGTCCTCCTGCGCAGCCACCTGGTCGATTGCTGCCAGAAGCTGGACAAAAAACTGGGATAATCGCGGGATTCGACCCCAAGTAGCCAAATCAAGGAGAATTCGCCCATGTCCGCCATCCGCGTCTTCGGCATCAAGAATTGCGACACCATGAAGAGGGCCATGAACTGGCTTTCCGACAACGGCATCGCCTACGAATTCGTCGATTACAAGAAGGCCGGCGTCGCCGAGGCCGGGCTGCCGGACTGGAACGCCCGGGCCGGCTGGGAAAAGCTGCTCAATACACGTGGCCTGATGTGGAAGAAATTGACCGACGAAGAACGCGCCAACGTCGACGAAGCCAAGGCCCTGAAACTGATGGCCCAGTACCCGGCGCTGATCAAGCGCCCGGTGCTCGACACCGGCAGCCAGCTGCTGGTCGGCTTTACGCCGGAAAACTACGCGGAAAAGCTGAAATGAGCGGCGGCACCATCCGTCGCTTCCTGTTCGATGGCCTCGATATCCGCGGCGCCATCGTCCGTCTCGACGAGGCCTGGCAGCAGATGCAGGCCGGCCGCGACTATCAGCCAACGGTGGCCCAGCTGCTCGGCGAAACGGCTGCCGTGACGGCGCTGATTGCCGGCCAGTTGAAGCAGCCCGGCCGCCTGACGCTGCAGCTGCGCGGCAACGGCCCGGTCCAGTTGCTGGTCATGGATTGCAACGAGCAGCTGCAGATGCGTGGCATGGCGCGCAGCAATCCGGTTGTGCTGCCGGCGCCGGTGCCGGAACTGCTCGGCGCCCACCAGGGCGGCCAGCTGATGATGAGCCTGGACCTGCCGACCGCCCGCCAGCCCTACCAGAGCTACGTGCCGATGGTCGGCGACAGCATCGCGGCGATTTTCGAACATTACCTGGAGCAGTCCGAGCAGCAGCCGTCGCGCCTGTTCGCGATTGCCGGCCCGCAAGCGGCCGTCTGCCTGTTCCTGCAGAAGATGCCTGAGGCCGACCTACGCGACCCGGACGGCTGGAACCGCATCACGCAACTGGCGGCGACCGTCAAGCCGGCCGAATTGCTTGAACTCGATGCCGAAGACCTCCTTGCCCGCCTCTTCCACGAAGAGATGGAAGCCCACGGCATCCGCGTCTACGACCCGCTTCCGGTGGTCTATCACTGCCCGGAGGACTGGGACAAGGTGCGCGACATGATCCGCAGCATCGGCCGCGCCGATGCCGAGACCATCCTGGCCGAGCACGGCGAGATCCTGATCCGCGACGATATCTGCAACCGCGAATACCGTTTTACGCCGGACGATGTCGCCGCGCTGTTCGCCGCCAGTGAAGGCAAGGCGCTGCATTGAACCCGCCGGACGACGCCTACATCCTGGGGCGGCGCCTGGCGCTGCTCTACCGCAACGTCCTGCTCGGACAGATCGTCTCCATCGTCAATGCCACGGCGCTGACCGGAGTCGCGCTGACGCTGCTGGATAACCGGGCGATCGCGCTGTGGTGGCTGGTCGCCGTCCTGATCGCTGGTTTCCGCGTGATGCAGGCCAGGGCTTACAACCAGGCCCCTGAAGCGGCCCGCCAAGCCGATGCCGAGGTGTGGCGCCGACGCGTGCTGTACGGGGTGTCCGCTTCCGGCTTGATCTGGGCGACCGGCGGCCTGTTGCTGATGTCGCAAAACAATACTCACCTGCAGTTGTTCACGGCCTTCGTGATCGCCGGCATGGTGGCTGGCGCCGTCCCGGTGCTGGCGGCGGACCGCACGGTTTTCCGCGCTTATGCCTGGCCGATGACGCTGGCCGCCATCATCGGCAGCCTGGGCAGCGATACCTTGCACATGGCCTTCACCGCCATGGCCGTGATCTTCCTGCTCGCCGTGACGCGCAGCGCCGATCTGTTCCACAGCACCCTGCACGACAGCTTCCGTCTCGAACACGAGAAGGATCATCTGGTCGACAACCTGGAGCGCGCCCGCGAAGTCGCCGAACGCTCCAACCGGGCAAAGACCGAGTTCCTGGCCAACATCAGCCACGAACTACGCACGCCGATGAACGGCATCATCGGCATGGCCGACCTGCTGGCGCTCGACGCGATCAGCGACGACCAGCGCGAACTGCTCGACCACCTGCGCCAGTCGGCCGACATCCTGTTGCTGCAACTCAATCACCTGATCGAGCTATCCACCCTCGAAGCCGGCCAACTCAGGCTGCGGCCTGAACCTTTCGTGGTGCACGACCTGCTCGACGGCCTGATCTCGGCGCAGCGCAAGGCCGCGATGGACAAGGGACTAGCCATCGATATCGAGACCGATAGCGGCTTGCCCGACATCGTGATCGGCGATCTCGAACGCCTGCGCCAGGTTTTCCAGCACCTGATCGGCAACGCCATCAAATTTACCGAGCGAGGCAGTATCGGGATCGCGGCCCGCCAGGTCGAGCGAACCGAAGAATCGGTACGCATCGAATTTCACGTCACCGACACCGGCCCCGGCATCGGCGCCGAAGCCTTGCAGGCGATCAGCGGCCTGCTGGTCCAGGGTGACGGGTCCACCGCCCGCCGCCATGGCGGCCTCGGCGTCGGCCTGCCGATCGCCCGCAAACTGATCGAACTGATGGGCGGCGAATTGCAGATCGACAGCCAATTAGGCACCGGCAGCACCTTCCGCTTCACGCTGCCGTTTGCCCTGACCGAAGGCTGACCGAGCCCCCGACCCTCGTTCAGACCACCTTGCCCGGATTCATCAGGCCGCGCGGGTCCAGCGCCTGCTTGATTGTGCGCATCACGGCCATTTCGACCGGCGACTTGTAGCGCAGGATTTCTTGGCGCTTCAACTGGCCGATGCCGTGCTCGGCCGAGATCGAACCGTTCAGCGCATGCACGGTGTCATGGACGATGCGGTTGACCAGCGGCTGGGCCGCGATGAAGGCGGCGTTGTCGTGGGCCTCGGCCCTGGACAGGTTGTAGTGCAGGTTGCCGTCGCCGACATGGCCGAAGGCGACAACGCGGATGCCGGGGAAAGCCTGTTCCAGCGCCTTGTCGGCCGCCGCCAGAAAAGCCGGAATGGCCGACACCGGCACGGAAACGTCGTGCTTGATGCTGATGCCTTCGATCTTCTGCGCTTCGGAAATGTTCTCGCGCAGCGCCCATAGCTTTTTGGCCTGCGCCTCCGACTGGGCGACGACACCGTCGCCGACCTCGCCGGCTTCCAGTCGCTCGGCCAGCCAGTTTTCGACCGCCGCCTGCTCGGCTTCGGAAAACTCGGCCAGCACGTGCCACGGGGATTGCGCGGTCGGCCGCAGGGTATCCGGAATGTGCTTCAAGACCAACCCGAGCGCGGTCTCCGACACCATCTCGAAGGCCGTCAACTGAGCGTCGAATTTCGATTTTGCCGAATTTATCAGGCTTACCGTAGCATTCGGCGAATCCACGTTCAGCCAGCAGGTGACCTGCGTTTTCGGCAGCGGAAAGAGCTTCAGCACGGCGCCGGTGATGATGCCCAGCGTGCCTTCGGCGCCAATGAACAGCTGCTTCAGGTCGTACCCGGTGTTGTCCTTGCGCAGGCCGCGCATGCCGTCCCAGATGTCGCCATTGGGCAGCACCACTTCGAGGCCGAGCGTCAGTTCGCGGGTGTTGCCGTAGCGCAGTACCTGGACACCGCCGGCATTGGTCGAGAGGTTGCCGCCGATCTGGCAGGCCCCCTCCGAGGCCAGCGCCAGCGGGAACAGCCGGTCGGCCGCGCGCGCTGCTTCCTGCACAGCAGCCAGCGTGCAGCCGGCCTCGACGGAAATGGTGTTGTTTTGGGCATCGACCGAAACGATCCGGTTCAGACGACTCAAACTAAGCACCACCGCCCTGCCCTCGCCATCCGGCGTCGCTGCACCGCACAAGCTGGTGTTGCCGCCCTGCGGCACGATGGGGATGCCAGCCTCGACGCAGGCCTTGACCACGGCGGCCACCTCGGCGGTGTTGCCAGGGCGGACGACGCATTGCGCCGCGCCCCGATAGCGACCGCGCCAGTCGGTGACGAAGGGCGCGATGTCGGCCGGGTCGGTCAGCACGTGGGCTGCGCCGACCAGGCCACTCAGACGATCAGACAGGCTGGGCGTAGAGGTCATGGTGGTCGGCATCGATGACCTTGACCTGCAGGAAGTCGCCCGGCTGCGCGTCGAAATGGCCGTCGAGGTAGACCAGGCCGTCGATTTCCGGGGCGTCGGCCTTGGAGCGGGCGATAGTGCCTTCCTCGTCGACTTCATCGACCAGCACTTCGATCACGGTGTCGATCTTGGCCGCCAGCTTCTCGGCGGAAATGTCTTCCTGGACCTGCATCAGCCAGCGGCGGCGATCTTCGCGGACGTCTTCCGGCAGCAATTCGCCGAGTTCATTGGCCTTGGCGCCCTCGACCGGCGAGTAGGCGAAGGCACCGACGCGGTCGAGCTTGGCGTCTTCCAGGAACTGGATCAGCTGGTCGAAATCCTCTTCCGTCTCGCCGGGGAAGCCGGTGATGAAGGTCGAGCGGATGACGATTTCCGGGCAGATTTCGCGCCACTTGGCGATGCGTTCCAGCGTATTCTCGGCCGAGGCCGGGCGCTTCATCGCCTTCAAAATCCTCGGGCTGGCGTGCTGGAAAGGCACGTCGAGGTAAGGCAGGATCTTGCCTTCGGCCATCAGCGGGATGACGTCGTCGACCGAGGGATACGGGTAAACGTAATGCAGGCGGACCCAGATGCCGAAGCTGGCCAGGGCGTCGCACAGTTCCTTCAGGCGGCTCTTGACCGGCTTGCCGCCCCAGAAGGCGGTGCGGTACTTGAGATCGACGCCGTAAGCGGAGGTGTCCTGCGAAATGACCAGGATTTCCTTGACACCGGCGCGGGCCAGGTTCTCGGCTTCGGCCAGGATGTCGCCGACCGGGCGCGAAACCAGCGGGCCGCGCAGCGAGGGGATGATGCAGAAGGTGCAGCTGTGGTTGCAGCCTTCCGAAATCTTCAGGTAGGCGAAGTGGTCCGGCGTCAGGCGGATGCCCTGCGGCGGCACCAGGTCGGAATACGGGTCGTGCGGCTTGGGCAGGTGGGTGTGCACGTAGCCCATCACCTCGTCGGCGGCGTGCGGGCCGGTAACGGCGAGCACGGCCGGGTGCGTCGTCTGGACGATGTCGCCCTTGGCGCCGAGGCAGCCGGTGACGATGACCTTGCCGTTTTCATTGAGCGCCTCGCCGATGGCGTCGAGCGATTCCTCGACGGCGGCGTCGATGAAGCCGCAGGTATTGACGATCACCAGGTCGGAATTGTCGTAGCTCGGCGAAATCTCGTAGCCTTCGGCGCGCAGCTTGGTCAGGATGCGCTCGGCGTCGGAGGAGGCCTTGGGGCAGCCCAATGAAACGAAGCCGACGGTCGGCACTTTTTGCGAAATAGTCATGCGATGGAAACCTTATCCGGGCTGGCCGGCGAACAAAGGGCGTATTTTACGGGGAATCAGGGCGCGACGCAGTCCGGCAAGCGGGCAAGTGCCTGTTTCAGCGCGTCAAAACATTGCGGATCGATGGCCGTGCCGACGTTTTCGGCCATGATCTCCAGCGTCTTCGGGATCGGCACCGCGCCACGGTAGGGACGTTCGGCGGTGATCGCGTCGAAGATGTCGGCCGTCGTGATGATCCGCGTTTCAAGCGAAATCTGCTCGGCGGTCAGGCCGCGCGGGTAGCCCTTGCCGTCGAGGCGCTCGTGGTGCGCCGCCGAAACGCGGGCCAGTTCGGAAAATGCGGCGATCCGCGACAGGATGGCCTCGGTGTAGGCGGCATGCGCCTGCACCGCCGCCCACTCGTCGGCGTCGAGCTTGCCCGGCTTGTCGAGCACGCTGTTGCTGACGCCGAGCTTGCCGACATCGTGCAGCAGCGCGCCGCGCTTCAGCCAGCGCCGACGTTCCGGCGACAGGCCGAGCGCCTCGGCGATCAGGTCGGTATAGAGCGCGACGCGGGCGCTGTGGCCGCTGGTGTAGGGACTTTTCGAGTCGACCACCTGGCCGAAGGCGGCAGCGATGTCGTCGAGGTAATCGTCATCGAGGGCGACCGTATGCGAGGCAGGCTCCAGCGCCAGTACCGCCGCCATGATGTCCGGTGCCGCCAGGCCGCCCCAGAAAGCCTCGTCGGCCACCGCCTCGGCCGCCGCGACCAGCGCCGGGTCGAACCACCGGCCGGCGCGCAGGCGGATTTCATCAAGCGCCGCCTGCGGACCGCCGGCGGTGTGGAAGACATCGATAACCTGGGCCAGCAGCGCAATCCGCGAATAGAGCGGAATCGCCGCGCCGGCCAGGCCTTCGGGCTTGCCCTCGCCGTTGTAGTGCTCGTCCAGGCTGTAGATGCCGGCTGCCACGCTCTCCGGAAAGCGCAGCAGGCGGGCGATTTCGGCGCCGCGCTGGCAGCGGGTGGCGATCAGCTCGGTGGCAATCTGCTCACCGTCGCGCATGATCGTCAGCACGCTGCGGAAACGCTCGGCCAGCCCGGCCTTCAGCCCGGTATGGCTGAGCACGAACTGGAGCACCTTGGGCAGGCTGTCGCCGACCGTCTTGAAATCGCGCTTGAAGGAGAGGTCATCGGTCAGGTAGAGCTCGCAAATCCGGGCAGCATTGCTGCTGCAGCCCAGGTCCTTGAGCAACAGCGTGTAGTAGAGATTCCACAATTCACGGTCATCCAGGCCGAGGCGACGACCGACATGCATGCCGATCCAGCAACAGCGGACGCAATGCCCCTCGGGCTGCCCTTCGGTGATATCCAGCGCATGACTGAGCGCCGAAATCAATTCGGACAGCTTCAGATCGGCAGTGACGGAAAACGAGGAATCGGGGAGGAAGCTGGCAGTCATCGGGTTCTAGGAGTCGTCAATCACAACGGAGTTCCAAGGGCGCGCCAAATTGTCGGAGACCTTGCTCGTCCCCGACAGTCTGGCAGGCCAGATCAGATCACCAGTTGCGTTCCCAGCTCGACAACGCGGTTGGTCGGAATCTGGAAGAAGTCGCTGGCGCTGGTCGCATTCTTCGACATCAGCGCAAACAGACGGGCACGCAAGGGCGTGAATTTCCGGGTCAGGGATGGAATGATGGTCTCGCGCGACAGGTAGAAGGTTGTCTCCATCAGGTCAAAGCGTTCGCCCAGGCGTTTGCAGTGCTCGAGGGCACTGGGAATATTCGGACTTTCCATGAAGCCATAGCGCACGACGATCCGCATGAACCCCTTGCCCATGCGATGCAGGTAGATGCGGTGGAAATCATTGACGGTCGGCGTATCGGCCGTCTGCACGGTCACCAGTACAACCCGTTCATGCAGCACCTGATTGTGCTTGAGGTTATGCAGCAAGGCCGGCGGCACGCCATCCTTGGCACTGGTCATGAAGACTGCGGTGCCGCTGATCCGATGTACATCGTCGATCGCCGTGATGAAATCGTCCATCGGGATGGTCTGCTTGGCCATTTCCCGGGCCACCAGCTTGCGGCCACGCCGCCAGGTGGTCAGCACGGTAAAGGAAACCAGTGCCATGGCGATCGGGAACCAGCCGCCCTCGGGGATCTTGATCGCATTGGCGGCAAAGAAGGCGATATCGACAGTCAGGAAGAAACCCGCCACGGCCAGCACCAGTGACCAGTGCCAGCGCCACATCAGGGCCATCACGAAACCAACCAGGATGGTATCGATCAGCATCGTGCCGGTCACCGCAATACCGTAGGCGGCAGCCAGGTTGGACGAGGTCTTGAAACCGACAACCAGCGCCACGACGGCCAGGTAGAGGCTCCAGTTGGTAAAGGGCACGTAGATCTGCCCTTCTTCGGCGCCCGAGGTATGGACGATCTGCATGCGCGGCAGCAGGCCCATCTGCACCGATTGCCGGGCCACCGAGAACGCCCCGGAAATGACAGCCTGCGAGGCGATGACAGTAGCCAGCGTGGCCAGGCCCAACATGGGAATCAGTGCCCAGTCCGGCGCCAGATGGAAAAAGGGATTCTGGATCGCCTCCGGTTCGACCAGCAGCAAGGCGCCCTGACCAAAGTAGTTGAGCACCAGCGCCGGCATCACGAAGCCGAACCAGGCCAGGCGAATCGGGAATCGGCCGAAGTGCCCCATGTCGGTATACAGTGCCTCGCCACCGGTCACCGCCAGCACCACCGAACCGAGCGCCAGGAAAGCCAAGTCCGTATGAACACCAATAAACATCACGGCGTACAGCGGATTGAGTGCCGCCAGAACGCCCGGGTTATGGATGATCTGGAGCACGCCGAGCAAACCGAGGATGCCAAACCAGCCGGTCATGATCGGCCCGAAGAACAGACCGACGGCCCCCGTTCCCCGCTTCTGAATCAAGAACAAACCCGTCAGGATGCACAGCGTGATGGGAATGACGTAAGGCTTAAGTGCCGGCGTCACCAGCTCCATGCCCTCGACGGCCGACAGCACGGAGATCGCCGGCGTGATCATGCTATCCCCGTAGAACAGGGCCGCCGCGAAGATGCCCAGCAAAGTAATCACCCAGGCCAGCCGGGGGTTCTTGGCACGCTCGGTGACCAGGGCCAGCAGGGCCAGCGAGCCGCCCTCGCCCCGGTTGTCGGCACGCATGATGACCAGCACGTATTTCAGCGAGACCAGCAGCATGATCGACCAGAAGACCATCGACAGGATGCCGAGGATGTTTTCCGGCGTGACGGGAATCGGGTGATGGCCGTTGAAGATTTCCTTCAGCGCATACAGCGGACTCGTGCCGATGTCGCCAAAAACGACGCCAATGGCGCCCAACGTAAGCGTGCTCAAAGCCTGACGTGACTGCATGTTTTCCCCTGCGACGCTCAAGGCACCGGTGTATTGTCGTATTGCCCCGTGCTATCGGTCGACAGGCGCCAAAGCACGGGAATCTCTGCAATCTAGCACCGGCAAAAATGCAAAACCATGACCATGGTCAACTCGATTGCCCAAAAAAACAAAAGGCAGCTCGCGCTGCCTTTTTGATTTTTTGCCTTTTTGGGAGGCGACCGTAGCATTCCGTCGGCGCCAACCCATTGACATGGCTTTCAGCTATTGGGCGATACCCAGCTTGCGCGTCCACCACGGTGTGATCGCCGGCAACAGGGTCAGCGTCCAGATCACCACCCAGGCCGTCAGCGGCATCAGCAGCTTGAGCTCTGGAAACTGCGCGACGGTAATGACCGCCAGCACCACCGGGATGACGCCGGTTTCCCGCACGATGCTGAGGAACAGCTTGTCCTTCATGTTCAGATCCGTCGGCAGCATGGACAGCATGACGGCAACCGGCCGGGCCACCAGGATAAAGGCCAGGGAAACGACCAAGCCCAGGCCAGCCGTTTCCCACAGGTCACCGAGCGCCACAAACGGGCCGACCATCATGAAAATAGTCGGCTTGGCGATACTCTCGACCTTGATTTCCATGGTCCGCAAGGTCGTATGGAAATATTTCTGCCCATGGTTGTAATTGGCCAGCAAACCGGAGACGAAGGCTGCCAGGAAACCATTGCCGTGGATGATCTGGGCGAGCAGAAAAGTAACCAGCGGCACAGCAAGCACGATGGCAAAATCGTAGCTGGTTTCGCCGACATCGCGAGCGTGGTCGCGCGACTTGTAACGCTCATAGGCAAACATTGCCCCCCAGCCAACCATCCCGGCCATCGTCCCGAAAGCGAACTGCTTGCCGAGCATCAGCATATTGTCGGCACTGAACAAACCGCTCGCCAAGGCAGCCAGCGAATCGACCGAGGTCCCGGCGAGCACCATGGCAGCTACGGCCGCCGTAAAAATGGCGCCTACCGCATCGTTCAGGGCGCTTTCGGCGACTGCGATATCGTTCAAGCGCTTGTATTCATCCTTGAAAACAATGTTTTTCAAGGTCGGTATCAAGGCCGCTGGATCGGTGGAACCGAGAATGGCCGACAGCAAGGCCGCCGTTTTCCCATCCAGCCCACAGGCAACGAGGATCGGGAACATCACGAAAAAGGTGACGAGATAACCGACCACCGCAATCATCAGGGTCGGGAATGCGATCTTGAGGAAATCGAGCCGGTCCACCTCGTCGCCGCCACCTTTCAGGATGATCGCGGCCAGAGCGGTACAAACCACGACGGCAATCATGATCTGCGGTGCAATCGGCGCCAGCGCGTCATGCAGCACGATGCCGACCAGCAACTGCAGGGTGAAATTGGGAAATACCGTGCCTTCCGAGGCCTTGCTGCACGCCCATCCAAAGACCAGGAACAGCCCCAGGCACCAGAGCGAACTGGCGATGGCGACCTCGGTTCCCTCGAACTGCGCCAGATACCCCAGAATGCCGGGCGCAAAATGATTCAGAACGAAGGCCAGCGCGAACAGCACGGCGATTTTTCCGTAATTCATGGTGTCAATTTCTTCAAGGCACTTGATGGGCGGGCAGAATATCCGCTGACTTTGCGCTTGTCGATTAGGGAAAGCCACACCCGTCTTTGGTGTTTTTCGGCAGCACCGGCCACGGCTGATATTTCGATTTTGACCAAAAAATCCGCCTGACCGTAGCATTTGGCCGGGCGCGCCCCGAAGGAAGTCCCCTTGGGGGATAGCATTCAATAAAAAACCGGGTC